>Ga0247805_1000003_pt1 | contig 1119309 bp, 967 predicted proteins | sample UWRJL044104R1_FD_180930 | JGI IMG/M metagenome (GOLD analysis project Ga0247805, IMG submission 180930) | Plant litter microbial communities from Arlington Agricultural Research Station in Wisconsin, United States - UWRJ-L044-104R-1 | ecosystem: Environmental > Terrestrial > Plant litter >... | reverse complement strand
GCGTTCGTTTTCTTCCGCTCCGGCGGCCCGGTTCTAAGATGCGTACTTGCGGATCAACTCGTGGATAAGAATCCCGAAGGCCGTCCTTGCCGCTTGCCAAATACTTTTCCTTCCACCTCCTCAAAAGCGATGGTGATAAGCTATACTTTCTGCTAACCTCCGAAGGCCCGCTCCGAAGAGATTCCTGTACGATCGAGTACCGGTCTTCTGCACTGAATGTTCGCCGTTGTTTACTCATGATTCCTAAATTAAATGAACTAAACTGTTTTTACAATTTTGTCCAATCATTTAGGGGGCTAAGACAGGAGTGAGAAAACTTTCAGATAAGGGCATATATTAGAAAGTCCCTCCGACGCGATAAAAGATGTAATATTTAGAATATTATTTTTCTTTTAATAAAATGATTTTACCTTTTCTATCTATTACTTCAAAACCGCAAGAATCTTCCATAAACTGAGTACGTGTATTTTTATAGTTATATAGAACTGGTCTATATTCACCACGATCGTTGCTAAATTTATATACATAAGTCCACCCACATTTATCAAATAGACAGTGAGAAATATTATTTCTTAAAAGAACTAATGAGGCTCTTAGAAACTTAGAGCTTTGACTCTCATTCATATTAAGATGCCTAGCTATGGTTTTCGCTTTAACATTATTAATATTACCAACTTTAACGGCATTTATAAATAATATTGAATCACCATCTTCGGTCTCATAATAATAACTCTGGATCCAATCTAGATTTTGCTGCGGTGGGAAATCCGGTAACAAACTATCTAATAATTGCATATTACCTTCAATCAATGAAGTACTACCTTTAAAAATAAGATGATCTCTATCTTCATTATTTGAACAAGAAAAGCACGATATTAGAAAAATTATAGCCAAAATATTTCTCATCATTTCCATATTGTGTTATATCCCCTATGAATCATGTAAGCGTCTCAAGAATCGTCAAACAGGGATTTATGCCAATACCATTGACGTACCGCTCCATATTTGGTAACCACCTGCCCCGGTCTTTGAAAGATTAACGATTTTACAAAAGCCTTTGTGTACGTACCCCTTTTATCAGACAGCCATTTCTCTAGTTTCTTCTTTTTCATTAGCATGTTTTTTCGTTCAATCGGCGTCATGTTTTGAAGTTCGTTTTTGAGACTTCGATCTGAAATGTAGTATTCCTGACAACGAAACTTGTATTCGTTTTTTGAGACATCGTAGCTTTTATGGAGCTAAAACATAAACGAGTATTATCATCCGTATTTCACTTCGATTTTATCTGTTTCATTATCATAGGTCATTATAAGATTTCTATTCCAATTTAAAAATTCCACACAAGTAAATTCAAGTTTTGAGTGATCCCAGTCATTAAACTTAATCCTGTCCATCTGAATTGGACTTTCAATGGGCTCTTTATTTTTAATACTTACTGTAACCTTTTCAAATTCATAATAGTCAGCGAGAATAAAATCTCCATTTGGAGCAACTGCCAAATTTTGATATTGTGGCTTGTCTTCTGAATCCGTTAGATTTCCTGTCTGCCTGTCAAGCTGGTATAACCAATCCGATGTCAAAATCAAGACCATATCTCTGGCTTTCGATACAGCAACTTCCCTTGGAAAACCACGAAAATGTCCGCACCACTCTGATTGGTCGTTGTTTATGAACCTTACAAAGGTCCAACTTTGAGAATTCCATGAATTTTCATTGTCGTAAACTCTTTCGCTATATTCTCCAGAATATGGCTGACCTATTATATCTGCTTTGACTATCATTTGTAATATAGGTCTTCAATACCTCCGTAACTATTCGTTTTTTGAGACTGATTGACTACACCTGATCATCATACTGGTAGCACGAGACACACAAAGTAATTCCGTTTTCACCAAGTCTTTTTGTTTCCTCGGGATGGAATTCCATGTTACACTGATCCTCATATTCATAAGTCATCCAAAAGGTAATATCAGAACCTCGTATTCCCAACCTAAGCAACTGTGAGTAGTTACCTTCTAAAATGTTTAAAAAGTGAGAAATAACTGTATCTTCCTTAATGCCCAGGGGAGTATCATCATGTACCATTTCGTATATCCAGTAGCTTTTATTTTCATTTCTTTGAATGTTCAATAAACTACCTATCTTCTCAAAGTTATCAGATATTGTGTCTATCTGGATACTGTAAAATGTTTTTGACATATTATTAGATTATTAGATTCGACAGTATATCCAAATATTCGTTTTTTGAGACAGGCTAGTTGTAATTGCTACTGAAAATAGAACCAGATTTATCATCCGTAGAATCGTTGTTTAAGATTATTTTAACAACAAACTTCCTACCAATAATACCTTAGTAAATTTTAAACTCATCTGCAATCACGTAATTACTGCCAATCAATAATAATTTAAACTGTTTTTGCTTTGGGGGAGTTGTAAAACTCTTTGTCAGCACATTGTACTTTTCATAAACCTCAATGACTTTCTCTGCCACGGAACTAGGCCCATCAAAAACCAATCCCGAACCCGAATGTAAATTATTCGTATATGTCTCAAACGATAATCCACTTGATACGTTTGAAACATAGCCTTTCCAATTCCTCCATCCTTGCATTGATTCATTGAATGACTTTTGAATGTCAAAATTCAATTTCGCAAACTGTTTAGGCTTTGAATTGATGAATATTGATACGGATTGTTCATTATAGTCCTTCAATAGCGGATGATCCGTCAAACAATGAAGTTGTCCCGTTCCTCCCTTTCTAAGCAAAAATTCTTGTTTACAAAAAAAATTAACACGAAACTTCTGATCACCCACTTTGATGATTACATAAGTAGTTTGATATCCGACAATAACAGCCAATTTTCCGGAAAGTTCTTCGATATGTCTTTGTGACATTAATTTGGGTTGAGATATTGTTTCCTGAGACAGAAAAAGTAATATAAGCACATAGCCATTATTATTAATGTTTTATTTGCCTATTTGACTGCAAATACTATCAAGCTTTATACACTTAATAAACTAAGATCTTCCCACACATCTTCATAACCGTCCTGCCAAGTAAAAACCTGTATCCCGGTGGTAGACCAAGATACTTCAAGATTTGTGGACATAAATCTTGAAGATGCTCAATGTGCAAAGGATGAAAAAAATCGTCATTAGCAGAGAGCTCTTCACCTGCCCAAATGTACCAGCCGGAAGTGTCACCAACAATTGAATGTCTCAAGCCATTTATGGGTAAAATTCCCTTTTTCAAATTTGAGGATATCCCTACCTTAAAGTGCTTTGGACTAGACACGTATTTGGCATTCCATTTTTTACAAACGGCTATTTGACTTTTTTCAATATCATTCATATTTTAACAAAACATGTTCAAAGTTAATCGCAATTACATGGCCATCGATTTTTGAGACTAATGTTGAATTTAAAATGGGAAAAACTTAATCTAGTTGACCATCAGCATAATGATAATGTTCTTGTGTTGCTGACGTAAAGTGCTGAATAAAATTAGAGGAGTAATGTTCAGCTTTTGTTGGTAAAAAGTACTTGTTTTTAATAGACCAATCATATATGCTTGTATCCATAGGATATGAAGTAAGAACCCCAGAAAGTTTGTTAATTTTAATCCATTCTTCTGCTTTAACCCTTGAGCTGAAAGCCCCGCTAGAAAAGCGACCTCCCTCACCATGAAATATCCAAATCTCTTACTGCTATCATTTTCGTTTATTAGATATTATCGTTTTTTGAGCATCTCATCCGATTTACGAGATTTTCAAAGTAATTCAGTGTATCCAAGTCATAGTAATTCGGCTAAAATAAAATTAAAGATTGGAAAAATGTTTCCTGCTTGCGCTTCAAGGCGTCTTTATCCTTAACGGTATAAAGGTGTTGACATACAATTGTCCTAACACCTTTTAAGCAAATCCAGGATCTAATATTTATCGGAGTCTGTCCATAGTAGCCCTTCGAGTAATATTCTCCAACGGAATCAGCACTGACTCTTATTATTTTTTGAGATATGGTCTCTGATCGATATCTTTCTCCCACACCATCCATGACACCGTCGAAATATCCTGTAAGGTTTTGTTTATGTAGAACATTGTTTGAATCTGGATTTACTTGCTCAATTATGCTAAGGTAGTAGTTAGATACCGAATCCCTCGAAGCAACAAATCGCACTTTGAAGCCCCCAGCAACTGTCACGGTATCAACAAAAGGTTTCATTGGAAATGACACTTGTAGAACATCAATTCTAAATACATAGGCATTCTGAGCGATTGAATTTAAGCTAATAAATATGCAGAAGACAATAATTTTGAGGCGCATGATGAATTTCATTGGTTTTATAACTAGTATCGTTTTTTGAGACAGTAAAACACCTCAGCTTTAGTTATAACTCTGTAAATTTCTGCTCCTGAAATTCATTTTTTAACTTGGGGAAAACGAACCTAATTCCTAAAGGAAGAAAAAAGAAACAGCCCATGTAAAAAAAATAGTTCTGCATATCAAGATTCCTAGCACCATGTGTGTAGCGGATTTGTAAGCCTGCGATATAAGAAAGACAATACAACAAGCAACCTAAAAGTAAAAATGACATAAAAATGGCAATCGCTCCGGTCAATTCAATTTTCTCACCCGGAAGTAACAAAATTGAAGTTATCCCATAGAAAATTAAAAGAGAAAATGTCGAAATTAGAAATATTAAGCTGTTTTTGCTCTTAACTTTCACTTGGCAAATTTCATAAGTAAACAGATAGTAACTAAATTGAAGAGCATAATATATAATGTTTAATAATTTTCTTGTAAACTCATCATCAACAAATTCCGCCACAACGTATGGCGTTACTAAAATGGCGAAGATTAAAGGGGTATTAAGTCTAAACAATTTTTCCATAAGGAGGAGGGTATCTTTTATTGTGATCAATGACTGACTATTTCTCAAATTCCTGCATTAGTGCCATTAAAATGTATCCTTCGTTTTTTGAGACAATCGTACATGTAGTATTCCGGATAATCCTGCCATCATTTTGTGAAGCAGAAGTTAAAGAATAGTCTGAATTACGAAATATTAAAGTATTCTTTGACAACGAATGGAATCCTATTTAAACTTGCCAAATCATTGATCACAAATTTCCCAAGATCATCCGAACTATTTATTGTATTTAAAAAATAATCTAAATTTTTATTAAAATATTCTTTAAATAAAATGATGTCTTTTGATTTATTTGATTCCAAATCCAAAAAATCTTTAAGAAATATCCTTTCTTCTTCAGTGCTACCACCTAACTGTTTAGGTACATGCCTTGTTTTTGAATCAATGTTAATTTCTTTAATGATAAATCCATAATTCAAATAGTACAAGTTTGAATAATTTGATTTCTGCAACTCGACATACTTAATTAATTCCAGATTTTCAAAGAACCAATTCTTATTTTTCCTTTTGAAACCAACAAGTAGCAGTTCTGCATCGATAATTCTTATGAGTTCTTTTATATCCATAATTACTTCGATTTGCGGCCCAATGTTCGTTTTTTGAGACAAATGTTATGAGTCAGTAATCGTCCCTGTCACATAAATTAGGCTTTGCATATTACTTATAAGAATTAATCCAAGAATCCTTCATAGATTGAATGCATTAAATCCTGGGCAAACGAATTAAGGATAATCAAAAATGAAAAGAATTGTAACACGTCTACTAATAGGCTTTGTCGTGTTAATTATTATATCAAAAGTTTTGGACCTTTTCCTTTCAAGAAATAAGCCAGCTTTTCAACATGAGCTAATACAGAACTTTAAAGATAACAAAGCATTGACAAATGAAGTCGGAGAATATTCGAGTTACGAATTTTCTTATCCGACAAATGCATTGGACGATGATAGTTTACATTTCGAGTTGACCATATTTGGCGAGAAAGGTTACGTTGTCCACGATGGATGGGCCGCGAAAGTTAACGAGCACGACTGGAAAGTTATAAGATCTGAAGAGAGAATCCATAACTCGATTAATCATCCATGACTAATTACCGAATTATTTTTCGTCGTTTTATTTTTGAACGCGATTACTCATCTTATCATTCTGGTTAATCAAGGTGGCTTAATTATATTCTTATCATTTTTGATAAGCTCATTGGCTATCATGTTTGCTTTGAGACTAAGTAGAACATAGTTGCTATCCAGTAGATACAAATACCCGCTCTGAATCTTTTTTCTTTTCAATTGAAAAAGAAAAAATCGGTAGCTTGCCCATAGTGACAAGCATAACTTTTGCCAATCGTTTTCTGAGACAGAATGAAAGGTCAGTACTTGTAGTGTGACAAAGTTCAGAATACCGACTAGAATTTTCACGCTTTTTTACTTTAATAACTCCTGCAAGATTTTTAGAATATTGTTTTTTTCTTTTTCCTGATGGGGCTGTAAAAAAACATTTATCAACTCTTCTCCTTTAATGTAGTCAACTAAATGAACTCCTAACCACCCGGAACTCCAAAAATCAATCTCACCACCTTGTTTTTCTGTATTAAATTCTACCTGATTAAGTGACCCGAAATCACCCTCTTCAAAATATTTATATTTGACTTGGTAATTTTTCAAATCTGGCCCGATAACTTTCTTGAACCAATTTACATCTTGCATAGCGTTAAAGCCTATTTACTGGAATGTTTAACAATTATGTGTAGGTCTATTTCCAATTCTAAATTTCTTTTTGGTTCTACTATATTAATTAACAGCATCTTCGTTTTTTCAGACTTTAATTAGTAATGTACTCTTCTGGACAACCGACTATCGCTTTTCGAAACAGAATGATTACCAGTATGGCTTGGTTTAGAACTTTCGGAATACTGTGATACTGAATGCTTCTACTTTATTAATTTCCCTTCCTTGTTGAATTTAATCACATAACCATGAGTCAAAACCAGAACGCGTTTTTGTCTACCCATATACCCCTTCCCAACGTTAAGAAAAACCATGTCAGTATTCAGTATAATGAAGTATAGGAATGGGCTGACCGTCAAATATTAAAAAACGATTTGTCTTTTTCAAGAGACTATCAGTAGGTTGATATCCAGGTTCCATTCCATTTATCTCAATCAAATAATCTTCACTGTTTAAGAACAGCAAAAGATAATGATTTTTCGAGGGGTTTATTGCAAAAATTTCTTTACCTCGGTGGTCACACTTTCAGAAAATGCGTACTCTATTCCATTTGCTCGTGCAAAAGAGAAGTTGGACCCCCCCGATATTAAAGAAATTACAAAGACTAAGATTTTGAATATTTTCATTGTTTTTGTGATAGTTTTTTCTGCTAGGTATTTCACTAAAGATTAGGTTATTACTCAACAATATGGGTGCTCTTTTTAAGGTTTTGTACTTCATTATACCCAAGAACAAACCATCCATAAATTAGATAACTAGTTAAAAGCGATACTACTATCGGAAATACCACTTTAAGACGCATTTTGTATGATAGTTTTTTTATCGGGATTAAAGAAATCGTTGCCGATGCGACAACTCCAATAAAGCTGACTGCTATAATTGTGATTGGAATGTCGAGCATATACACAAGAGTTTTATCCCAGGATTGGGGTAATCCAAAAATAAGGGAAAGGGCATAAGGCTCTATTGCGAATATAATTACCAGTAAGATAGCAACAGTCCAAATTAGTTTTAATTGCATCAATTTGTTTAATTAATTAAGGAGGAATTTTAGTAACAGAGTTGATAATTTTCGGAACCAGTATCTTTCTTTGAAACACTCTCCGAAAATAAGTATTTTTAATTAAGCCTTGTAATGATAAAACCAAACCTAAAATAAGAAAGATGAAACGCCAAATCTTTACCGTACTTGCGATCTTGTCTTTTACACAAGTGGGAATTGCCCAGCCTACCGGCACCTTCACTGACTCGCGAGATGACCAAACGTACAAAACGATCAGCTTTAATGAGGATTTGACAGGCAAACCGTTACTTGGATGGCACAAAACCTAAACTATAAAGTAGAAGGCAGCTATACTTATGATGACAATGAGAATAATCGAAAAGAGTTGGGCTTGCTTTACACTTGGGAAGCAGCGAAAAACGCCTGCCCCAGCGGTTGGCATTTACCAACAGATAACGAATGGGCTATGCTGGTAAATCAATTTGGCGGTATGGACAATGCTGGTGAAGCTCTTAAAGGCGCCAAAAGCTGGAATGAAGACGGTAACGGCACCAACAGCAGTGGGTTCGATGCGCTTGCAGGAGGTATCCGAAGACCCGACGGCAGTTATATGTTCCAAGGTACTCTTGGCTACTTTTGGACGTCCACACTTATTAATTCGGTTGGTAAAGTCTGGGGGTGGAACTTTCACTATGGCGGCCCTCCAAGTAGCAATAAACAAAATTTAAAAAAAGCGTTCCGTTGGGATGCTCAAGTTTCTGTCGGAATCTCAGTTCGTTTGGTCCGGGATTAAGTAATTTGTCTATCTTTCAAACAGATAAAGTTCAGGACACTCATTTACTTCTCGCGAATTTTTTCTATAAAATTTGCTCCAGCTGGCTTTTTTAATGCCAGATTTGCATATCCAAATTCTAGTATTTGGCAATCGGCCACTGCCGTTGATATCCTGGTGTGGCCTTTAACAATAATAATCTCAAAAACTCATGTTTTATATAGAGAGAAGGTCTTGAATAATGATACAGGTTTTTGAGACAACGGAAAATATGGCATGAACGAATCATTTAGAAAAGTCTCAGTCTCATAATACCTCCGTTTTTCGGAATCAATAAGCGGAGGTTTCGTGAAATTTTATTAACCTTAACATTAGGCTGCTTGAAAGTAGTAAAATGATGAGTTTATCTTTTAAACTCAAACTAATGTTGACCACTATCTATTAGCCACTGCGTTTTATAGACTTTTATTATTAATGAAACAACTACTGAAAGTAACATTTTTTATACTTTTCTTGGGTTTAATCCATGTTCAGGCACAATCCGGTGATTCAACAAATTACTTCAAATCCGTTATTGAGCAAGCAATGATTATGGGAAACTCATACGTTCAAAAAGACTATTCAACATTCGTCCAATTTGCTAACCCCTCTTGGATTGCTCAGTCGGGAGGAAAGCAAAATATAATTGCGCAAATGCAACAATATGAAAAAGAATTGCAGGATATGAAAAGTAGCTTTCTGTCCGTAACTTTTAGTGAGCCTACTAAAATAGTGAATCTCGGTACAGAATTACAATGTATTTTAGTCCAACTTGCCATTATGAAAATTCCTACTGGTAAGTTAATTACAAAATCCCCTGTCATCGCAATTTCTGCCGACAAAGGAGTCCATTGGTCGTTTCTATATACCGCCGGAAAGGATCTTCAAACATTGCGTAAATTGTTTCCCGCCATAAGTAAAGAGCTAATCGTTCCTATAAATGAACAGCCAATTTTTCAACCGGATTAATGTGCTAACACAGTCTTGGTTTAATCCGGAATAATTAGGAAGAATGAGCTGTGTTTGTACTATTCCAAGAACTTTCGCAAAAAGTCAATGCCCCCCTGCTCTGTGTATAATCACTTAACATAAAATCGGTTATCAGAAAAGGTCGTGGATTTCTCGGTTTCGTTATGGTTTCTGGCCAAAAATTCGAGCTATAAAGCAAAGAGGTAATTGTATTTTTCAATTAATATCCGATTTGCGATTATCGATTAGACTACGCCAGAGTGACCTTATAAGTGGCTGTTTATTCTGAACTTGGTATTTTTCCATCTATCCACTCTTGTTTTTGCTGACCCGCTCCGCCTAAAAATAAAAAATTAGATGTTACAAAGTCAACTAGTCCAAAAGCAATTACCATATATTTCCCATCCAAAAATGCTTTCTCGATTTTGTTAGGTTTTGCTGGTACTGGTCTTAGATATCCAACAACTCTTATAGTGTCTCCAACTTTATTAACTTCATTACCGAACATTAAAACTGTCCACAAGTAATTGTCACTGATTTTAAGTTTGTAAAAAGGAGTTTTATTGCTACTTACTTCATTTCTTTCAATTACTGCATCGAATGCCACTATTTTTCCATCAAAATCATTTATTTCATTGAAATTTTCGTTGCTAATATTTGTTGGAAATGATTTCTCATTTGCTTTGGTTCTTGGTAAGTCTTGTGCAATAAGGTTGAAAGCTGAAAATCCTAAAAGTAGTATTGCAAATATTATTTTCATATTTTATTGTCTTTAAGTAATTGGTAACTAGATCTTAAACACTCGTCTATGTTGAATGTGTTGCCGATTTTTATGTTTCTCACAAACCAAAGCCAAAACCCCTTTTTTTCTGCTGCTCCTGCCCGGGCTTGATTTCTGGCTGCTGCGCCAGCTCTTTATTTTCCCTTTGTTCTGCTCGACAGCTTGGCTCTGCTCTTTGGCTTGATGGCTCCGCTCGGCCAAAATCATATCGGTTGGAACTATCGATTCGGGCCAAAAGTAAAATAGAATCCATAATTTATTGATAAATAACAAATTATGGATATTGTGATTATGCTGCGGGTTTGTATTTCCATTCAAATATTTTTTGCAGGTTGAACCGTAATTCCTTATCAGTTAGTAGCTTACCAAAATCATACTCTCCAGCATGTTTACATGTTGCCAGGCAACAGCGGTACCATTATGGATGGTGCTTATCATCTCCTCCATTACATCCACAGATTCCACTTTTGTTAGTAATTCTGACAAATTCACATAATTCCACAAGACGATGCCATTCTGGCTACGCTCAACATCGAAACGGTCAGCATTGGTTGCAGAAGCTGTCTGCCAGTTCAATAATGCGGTAGCCCCTTCTTGGTCTCCGGAAATCTTGGTAGCAGTGAAACTGATCAGTGTTACAGGAAGTTGCCCGGATTCATGTGATCTCCTAATACGATTTCCGGCATTATCGTAATCAAATTTTACACTTTGCGCAAAGGATATATGCCTGATTAACAGGATTATTAAAATATAATATAATTTTTGCATGTCTGATAAATTGTATGTTTTAAAGCAATCTTTTTCTAATGAGCATTTAGATTAATCAACCTAATAACTTCACTCTACCTAGGAAGGCTAATAGCAATCAGCAACGGTAACTATTTTTTTAAGCTATTTTCACTAAGAGATTGTCTCTAAATACATCGGTTTAACGGTATTGGAAAATGGTCGTTTTCGAAGACTCGAAATAGAGGTTCAGCATCCTATGAATATTCCAAGAACGAAGTTTTTTAAAGACTTTATGCTTAATAACCCATGTTGTCTTTAGTGACTATTACGGGAACAAGTGGAGATACGGCGGTTTGCGAAAGTTCTTTGATTAGTACAAGGAGGACGCACTTCTTGCGTTGCGTTTGGATCAGCTGGTGTAGCAGGTGAGTTGTCTTACGATGGTGAGCTCATAAGCTTGTCATTTAGTAGCGCGATGAACCTTAATATCCAGTGAGTTTAGAGGCAAAAAAAGATCAGGTAAGGAATTACTATATTTGAGCTCTGTAGAGTTTATTGCCAACAGCATTTTGAGAGGAAAATATGGAACAACGTGTAGAAGAGAATAGATTCAAGCGAACAGAGTTTGCTTTTGTTAAGTATACCGTCCAGTTCTGCATTTTTGGATTTTTCTTTTGCGCGGTACCCCTATATCTACTTTTTGCAATCCAGTCTATATTTGACATGTTTTTGCACAACTGTGTGCAATCAATGAGGCTCACTTGGTGTCTTTGCTTGTTTGGTTGTATTTTAACGCCTTTGCTTTTTAATCTTCACCTGAAACGTAAAGAAGTTTATAGTAATCAGCTTTTGAAGAAGCAGCTGGGTTTATTCAATGCTCTTACATTAACATTCATCCAAGGTGCCTTAGGCATATTTTCTTCTGATCCGCAATTCTTATGTTATGGTACGGATGGTCAGAACGGTTTAGAATTAATATTCAATGCATGGTGTGCACTGCCAATACTGATATTAATTAGCTATTATTTTAAGACTTTAAATATTATCGCTGAATTCTCGTAGATGCGATGATACAATTGCATTTCAATTGTCGCAAATAAGGTCCGTTGATAGATGCCAGAAAACGGACACTTTTTAGAGAGTTGCGATTAAGCGTATCACTAAATTTTTTAATTTCTTTTGAGTTGTTGGTAAATTCTGAAATAGAGAATCCAGCCGCAGAAGGATACGCCACAACAAAGCTTTTTTTGCAACATCAATCCCGATCGATTTCATAAAAATAGAAGTTAGTAAGTAATCATCTCTTACACTATCGTCGTAAATGCGGATTCATAGACCCATCGAACTATTCAGTCTGGAGATGAAAAAACGTGGGGCAAAAAACGTCCTAAGCGGTATTAAATACCAACGAGACATCGGCCTTATTCACGTTTTTTAGATCTATTAAATTAACGAATAAATTATCAAATGCTTCTTGATACAAACATACGACGAGACACCTATTCCCATCCGAAAGAAACCTCAAAAATTGGGTGAGAATGAGATTGCTCGCAATCCGGTAAATTCTGTTCCTCTCACGACAAAAACATGCCCGGCATGTAATTGATTAGCCAATTCTATATCATTCAGCCCTGTTCGAGCGGTTGTAATAAAGAGATCCGACAGGTTGGCCCCACCAAAGGTGCACGATGATATCTGGCTTACAGGCAGTTCAATTTTTAGTATTAATTCACCCGTCAAGGAATTGTACCGGGATACATTTCCTGCATCCCACATGGCAACCCACAACGCCCCTTCTGAATCTATCGTCATACCATCCGGAAAACCTTCTTCCTGATTGAATTTTTTAACAATTCTTCCGCATGAAATCTTTCCGGAAAATACATCGAAATCGTAAGCTGCTATACTGCATCTGAGTGTGTCAATAAAGTAAAAAACGGAATGGTCAATATTCCATGCAAGTCCGTTGGAACAGCCAACATGATTAATTTGTGTAGTCACGCGGCAATGGTTATCAAGCATGTATAATTTCCCTGCGTCAAGATCGCCAGCCATAGACATGCTTCCGGCCCAGAACCTTCCTGCAGGATCACATTTACCATCATTAAATCGATTATCGGGCAATTCATTTTCTACCAGAGCGATAGCTGCGATCGATTTTTTTTTAATATCAATATAATAAAAGCCGTCCTGTAAAACCGCAACCAAACGATTCTCACCGGCCAATGCAACCGCGCTTAGTTTCATACCGATAAACAACTCATGTTTTGTTAAATCGCCGTAATTATACCAGTGCAATACTCCCGGCACAATGTCTACCCAATAAATACGATTGTTTTCTGCATCCCAAATAGGACTTTCAGCAAGTTCGCAAATGTGTGGAGAAACAATTTCCGGTTTAAAATCCATCAGGCGAAACGGATGTAAAAGAACAGAACAACCGCAGTGATAATCGCCCACCATATGAACGGATTTCGTAATCCATGCTGCTGATCACGTTCCTGCGGCAGAAGGCGAAGGCTTTCTTTACTCCAGATTAGTCCAACCAGTTCAGCTTCCGGTTTAGGTTTTGTAAACAGGCTCACCACGACGCACAGCAACATACAAGTCCAGAAAACAATGCCTGTACGGTTAAAAAAAGGCATTTGAGGATAAATATACTGAACCAGGATTGAAAGCGGAATCGTAAGGATTCCTGCAACGAGTGCTCCCGGCTGGGTGGTACGTTTCCACAAAATTCCCATCAGGAACATTGTGGCAATGCCCGGTGTAAACAAACCGTATGCATTCATCAGATAAATGAATATGGGCTTATCCGAATAATTCATCAACAAACCAGTACAAAGAATCGCTAACACAATGATGATCGCTCCTGAAATACGTCCAAACCGGACCGCCTGCTCCTCCGAAGCATCTTTTGCAAAATGCGGGAGGTATACATCTACCGTCAGAATGGTTGTGCAGGAATTGATCGCTCCCGATAAATGCGACATCACGGCGGCAATCAACCCGGCCATTACCAGTCCTACAAGTCCGGCAGGAAGTAATTTGGCAACAAGCATGGGAAACAACAGATCCGGATTATCCAGATTTGGAATCAGTTTGGGAGCTACCAAGGCAGGAATCGTGATGATAAGCGGCACGAGAAATTTTAGGTAATCACCAAAAATAACGCCCATTCTGGCATGCCATTCATTTTTGGCCGCCAGTACACGCTGTACGATAAACTGGTTCGTTGCGCAGTAAAAAATACTGATACAAAGCAGACCGCCCAGATACATCGTCCAGGGAAAATCGGGATCATCGGCAGGCAGGATCAGTTTCCAGTCCTTGGTCGTTTCAAATACCGCCTCAATTCCTCCCGTTGCATTAAGCGTAGCCACAGTAAGTATGATTCCACCCACAATCAGTACAACTAGTTGCAGCATTTCCGTCCAGATCACCGCCCGCAAACCACCCATAATGGTGTACAAACCTGTCAGAAATGCGAGCACCAGAATACTGGCTACAACAGGAATATCCAGCAGGGAATGAAGCGACAAGGCGCCAAGATAAAGGACCGCGCTGATCTCGACAAAAACGTATGTCAGCATAATCAAAACGGAATAAGTACTTCGAGCTGCTACACCGAATCTTTTATGCAAAAATTCAGGAATGGTGTAAAAACCGTTTCTGATGTAAAAGGGAAGAAAGATCCAGAGCAGTGCATTAAAGCCGATCAGAATAGCACCCCATTCCATGGCAATCACCACAAAACCTCTGCTGTACGCCGCTCCCATCGCGCCCACCAGATGATGACTGCTGATATTTGATGCAATGATACTGCCACCGATCATCCACCAGGGAAGTTTGTCGCCAGCGAGAAAATAATCCCGTTTTGTTTGTTTACCTTTTCTCGCAGCATACAGTCCGAGCAATAACACGCTGAGAATGTATACGCCAAAAATAATAAGATCAACAGGTGTCAGATTAACATTCATATCGATAAAGTCTTTGCGCGGCTTCCACGGCTTTATTGGTCAATAATTCCAGAGATCCGGCTTTAAATGGAGTTTGCCAAACAGCATAGGCGTCGTTTGGATAAAAACTTGCAGGCGGCAAATATCCTGCATATCCGTTTACAATGTTTATCGCAGCAACTGCATTGGGGGCAAGTTTTGCCCGAAGTTCCTGCTGAAAAAATGAATAAGCTTCATTAGGTTGACCAATCAGAAATGCATCACCAAGCCTCCATACCCAGAGCGGCATAGCACTTACCTGTCCTTCGCCCACTGTTTTACGGATTCCCCGTTTCCGCCAGAGCCTTTCTTTGATCACCGGATCTTTACTGGCATGCCACTCCGCTTCAATTTCTGCGAGAGAAGGAAGTTCTTTGAGGTCAAAAAAGATATCGTTCAGAGAATAGCAAAAAGCGCGGGATACTTCCAAGTCTACTTGCGACCAGATCCCCAATGGAGCACCCGATTCTACCGCTCCCTTGAAAACCAACATTTTTCCGGCAGGCAGCATATCTTCCAGCGTGGAAAGGACAGCATAACCGAGCTGCTTTCCGTAACGATCAGCCAGATCCACATTAGCTACATATTGTTCTTTTGGCGAAAGTTCTCCGGACGCGCCTTGTAAAAACAGACAGGGCGCACCGGTTTCTTGTTCCACTGTTTCGCGCATGGCTCCAACGTAGTCAGGAGAAATCAGTTTGTTGTCCCATGCAAGGGTGGTCGGATGACATGCGTAATTGACAATCGTACCTATGATCTTATGATCCGCATCCGTGATCCTGCCTACCAGTAAGGTATCATCCGCTGATTCGTCAGGGTTCATGGCAACCAGAAATCTTCTTTTTTCCCGGTCCGGCAGTTCACGGTTTACAGCCAGTGCACATTTTCCATAGTTCCAGCTCAGCGTAGCCGTCGCTTCCAACTCCATGGCATTTCTGATCGATGCAATCGCCTTTTCCCGAGTCTCAGTCAGATAGGGTTCAATAAGATTCCCTCCGGGATTGAATTTGTCTTCCCTAAAAAGACTGGCACCTGCATGCGTATGAGACAAACAAAACATCAGATTTTCAACAGGTAAGCCGAGCTCTCCGAGAATACCCATCCTCACAAATTGCTCATCCTCTGCACTTTTCCACCAACCAAGATCCGCTCCGACCAGTACAAGGGGGTTGTTATTTTCAGAAGTTCTGAATGTAATACAGGTTAAAAAAAGAGGTTTATGAATTCCTTCCGCAGTCTCATGTGTGGCTGCTCCCCAGTTTTTTGCATAAATACCGACAGGAGGTGTGATATCCACCTGCGAGACACCGATCAGTCCCTTGAAAGATGAATTTGAGACAATTGGGTATGACATATAAACGCTTAGGTTAGTAATGAAAGGCCGCCATCCATCAAAATAGTGCTGCCTGTCATGTGTACATTTTCGGGATCACAAACGAGTAATACCTGTCTGGCTACCTGATCAGCAGTAATTAGTTTCTTAACAGGAACGCGCTGTCTTGCCTGTTCGCTAAACTCGGGATTTGTTTTCCAGACAGCCGCACTCAGTCCGGCGTCCACATATCCGGGGGCAATTTCATTTACAAGTATTTGATGCGAAGCAAGTTCCAAAGCCATGCATTTACACAACATTCGGATGCCCGCCTTGGAAACCGAATAAGCAGGTAAATTCGGGTGAACCGCGTGGGCAGCCCAGCTGCCAATAAAGACGATCCTTCCGGCAATGCCTTTTTCAATCAGTTTATTAGCGGCCGCCTGGGTTACATAAAACGATCCGTTCAGGTTAATATCGATTTCGTTCGCCCATTGCATGGGAGTCACTTTTTCAACACCTGCAATGGTCACGGTGGCAGCATTTGCGATCACGATGTCGGGTACACCCAGCGTATTTTCAACAAGCGAAATCCAGTCTGCTACGGCTGAGGCATTAGAAACGTCCACTTTATGATAATGGACCTGCACACCAAATAATGTTAATTCTGATTTGAAAACGGAGGCTTGATCTTCAGTTCTGATATCTCCAAGCGCAATAGAAGCTCCGTGCCTGGCAAAGGCAACGGCAATAGCCTTGCCGATATCACCCAGCGCCCCGCTGATCAATACAATATGTTTATCAAAAATCTTATTCATTGAAGAAGTATGTTTGCCGATTTGTAAAATTCGTCAATCGGCTTCGTTCCTAATACAAATCCGTCCTTATTTATTACCAGTCACCCACGCTTCCATCTTTATAAAAGCTTCGTTGCAGCACCTCCTGCTGAAACGGATGCTTTCGAACTTCCTCTTCATTTATTTCAATTCCTAATCCCGGCAAAGAATTGGGAAGGACAATCCTGCCCTTTTTCTCGACCTTAAAACCTTCACTGACCACATTTTGTCTCCATTCAACATCGCTGTGAACGCTTTCACAAACGATATATGAAGGTGCTGAAAAGCCAAACTCAATCGACGCAGCCGTACTAACAGGTCCCTGAGGATTGTGCGGTGCAACAGAAATCCTGTACGCCTCAGCCATTGCGGCTATTTTTCTTACCTCGCTCAGTCCACCGCAATGTGTAATATCGGGCTGAATCACACTTACTGCCCGTTTTTCAAAAACCTCTCTAAACGCATGAATGGTAACGAGCCGCTCTCCACTGGCGATTGGCGTTGAGACTGCCCGCTGAATAAGGGCAATATCGTCAATCGTTTCCGGCCAGCAGGGTTCTTCAAAAAAGTAAAGTCCAAATGGTTCCAGCGCTTTGGCAAATTGCATACCCATTCGCGGGGAAGGCCGCGCGTGGCAGTCGACCATGATATCAATCGAATCGCCCACAGCCTCCCGCATCGCCTGCACACAGGCTGCTGCATATTTCACCGGCTGCAAACCTTCCAAAGGCATTGTTTCGGGTACAGCCATAGACTTAAATGCTGTAAATCCGTCCTCAACTGCCTCCTGTGCCAGTTCACCGAAACGTTTGGCATCATCACTTCGTGTTTCATAAAAATCCTCCATTCTGCCTCCGCCCAGGTGACAATACAATCTGATATAATCTCTGACGCGGCCACCCCACAACTCGTGGCAAGGCACGCCATGAATTTTCCCGAGGATATCCCACAAGGCAATGTCTATGCCGCTGATCGCTGTTCCGCGAACGATCCCGTTACCATGCCAGAAATGCTGGCGGTACATCATTTGCCACAAATGTTCAATCCTTCTGGGATCTTCACCGATCAAGAGTTGGGAAAGATCTTCAATTGCGCCAACGACCGACCTGGTATGCCATTCGAGGGTAGCTTCTCCCCATCCCCACAGTCCGGGCTGATCGGTAATGATTTTAATAAATATCCAGTTGCGCATGCGTGCATGACAAACTTTGGTTTCTATCGCTGTAATTTTCATTGAAAGTCCATCAGCATACGCCGATCAGAAATGAGTTCTCAGTTTATGACAAATAAATTGAAAGGGTTTAGCAAATCCGATTTTTAAATCGTTACTACTTTGAAAAGTGCCCTTACCACCTGGCGGGTTTTTTCAAGTGTTTGCTCAATATCCTGTTCGGTATGGGCGAAGGAAATACTTCCCTGTTTGATAGGTAACGGAAAATTATATATACCCTTTTCGATCAGCTTCAGCCGGTAAGTTTTATCCAATGCAAAATCGTGATGATTTAGTATATCATGCAGATCCACAGGCGCATGATCCATTAAATAAAGGCAGTACGCAGAACCCTGACGTGCCAGGTAAAAAGGCTGATCCCTTTCAGAGAAGATCGAAGTCAGGCCATCTTCCAGCATTTTACCAAGGCGGTTTACATGCCCGTATACATCGTGCTCAGAGGAAGCTAGTTTTTCCAGCGTTGCAATGGCGGCTATAGTTGTGAGCGGAAAAGCATTGTACGTTCCGGCAATCAGTACACGATTCTCCTTTTCAGGATGGACGAAATAGTCCATGTATTTCTTTTTACCTGCGATAACTCCAAACGGATATCCATTCGCTATCGCCTTTCCAAAAGTGCTCAGATCGGGCGTAACCCCACAAATACTCTGGTAGCCACCCAAGGCATGACGGAAGCCGGTTTTTACTTCGTCAAAAATCAGAAGGAAATTATTTTCATCGGCCAGCTTTCTCAAACCTTCCAGATAACCCGGCAGCGGCTTGACAATACCAATATTCTGAAGTAAAGGTTCAAGAATGATACAGGCAACCTCATAACGTTTCAAAACATACTTCACCGATTCCATATCATTGTAATTCACGATATGTATCAGTGACTTATGCACGTCAGGGATCCCGGCAGAAAGGGAATCAAACGGATACTCGCCCGGACTTACCCGTGACCCCACATCCGAAAGGCTGCTGATCACATTGCATGCCACATCGTTATGCCAGCCGTTGTATCCGCCCTGCATTACAATGATGTGTTGTTTTTTTGTCACCGCACGGGCAATCCGGATGGCATGATAAGTTGCCTCCGAGCCAGTGGTTGTAATTTGCAGACTTTCGGCTGTCGGGACACTTTTTATAAACATCTCCGCAAAAATCCCTTCCAGATCCGTTGGACCTGCACCCATCAGAACCGCGTCACGTTCCAGCGTCTGACGTACAGCATTGTTGATATCGGGATCATTATGTCCCAAAAATGATGCAGCAAAACCTGCCTGGTAATCAATATATTCGTTTCCGTCCACGTCCCACACCCGACTTCCTTTTCCTTTTGTAAAGCAAATATTGGGATCTGATTTCCGGTTGAGTGAAACTACACCGCCAGGAATAAAATTTTCATTTTTTTTCAGTATTTCTGATGATTTGCTTAATGTACTCATATCTATCACTTGATTTTATTAAATTGATATTGCTTAATTAATTATTTGTTGAATTTGCGTGCTTCCAAACTACTTTATCAGTATCCCTGGTTTTGTTTGAGCGTTGCAGACAAATCTATCTGGGCCTGTGGGATCGGATAAACGGTCATGTATGGCTTTGGCGTCAAAACAGCCGTTACCGGAACCTGCGTGATATTGTTGTAAAGTCTTTCCTCTATTGTTAGTTCTGTCAGTTTTCCGCTTCGAACAAGATCAAACCATCTTTCGTGCTCGTAAGCCAGTTCGAGCTGGCGCTCAAGGAAAAGTTTTTCCAGAAAAACCGCACTGGTAGATACCTGAGCGCTTGTGTAATTGAAGGTTGTATTTCCAAATGCCCGTTCGCGAACCTTGTTAAGCTCAACAAGCGCCTGTGAAGTAAGATTAAGTCCGTTCAAAGTTTCTGCATATAGCAGAAGGATATCTGCATAACGAAGAACAGGTATGTCCAGGCCGGAGGAATTAATCGTGTGAGCAACTGCGTATTTACTTACGTAAGGGTAATAAATCGGGACAGCGTTAGGCGTTGTCGGTGAAGTCCACCATTCCTGAAAGGTTACATCTTTTCTTGTATCGCCTTTTTCATACTTTTTCATCAGACTCCACGACGGCAGCGACGTTTCATTTCCTCTGTCAGCTACACCAATAATACCACCGTTTAAAGTGTAAGAAGTGCTCAGACTCTGCCCGTTTGTACCATCAAGATATTTGACGGTAAACAGGATTTCATTGTTATCTTCCGTTGCTACTTTCCACAGAGAAGAGAAAGTAGGCACCAGTGAATAATCGTAATTTTTAATCAGTTGTTCCAGGTAGGTTTTGGCATTGGAATAGTCTTTCCGGTATACATAAACTTTTCCAAGCAAGCCCACCGCAGCACCTTTACTGGCTCGACCTTTTGCAATGGTTGTCTTCAACGGAAGTTTACTTACCGCATCCGTGAGGTCTTCGATGATCAGTGCATATATTTCCTCCTGAGAAGATTTGGCCGTTCCTGCTGCTTCTTCGATCGAGATTTTGGTTATTACTTTCGGAACATCCCCAAACATGCGTACGAGGTCAAAATAGAAAAGTGCCCGCATAAATTTGGCTTCGCCAATGTACTGGTCTTTCATCGTTGCAGCATAATCAGTCGGTTTGTCAATATTCATCAGTACAGAATTAGCCCTGAAAATACCGTTGTAGGTCGTATTCCAAAAAGCAGAAACCAATGCATTATCCGAATTCACACTCAGATAGTCAACGTCCTGAGAACCTGCTATGGTGGTGTTGGTGGACATGTACAAATTGTCCGACGGCACCTCCATGAGCAGATAATCCGTTTGACGGCGGGTTTGCAAACTGTTGTATATGCCCAGCACAGTCTGATTGATATCATTTGCTTTCTGATAAAAATTCGATGATGTTAGTACAGACTCCGGCGTCAGGTTCAGCAGCTTGTCCTCACAGCCAGTGAAGGCAAGTGCCAGAAATATCAGGCCGGTTATCGAGATTTTGTTCGTTTTCATGTTCCGTTTCTTTACAATTTAGAAATTGAGATTAAGACCAATGGTGTAAACCCGGTTGATAGGCGCAGCGCCGTTGTTATAACCTGGCTTGCTGGACACACCTCCGATTTCTCCGGCGGTGTACCCTTCCGGATTGTACCCATGAAATCCTTTTTTTGTAAACATCAGCGGGTTTGCCAAAGAAGTGTAGACCCGTAAAGTAGACAATCTCAGTTTTCCGGATAAAGACGCGGGCAAAGTATATCCGAAGTTAACATTGCGCACAGCGAGAAAGGATGCATTTTCAATGTAAGCATCTGATGATGACTGATAGGTAAGCTTGCTGAGCGGACTGGCAGGTACCATACCGTTACCCGGTTCTGCTTCGGAGTACCATTGGGTGTCGACCAGCGATCTGCGCATCGCGCCAAGCAGTGCACCCTGATAATATTCATTTTCGAAGTTGTACATTTTCGCACCAACGGAAGCCTGCATGGCTATGCTCAAATCAAAGCTCTTCCACGAAAAATTATTGACCATACCAAAAAATGCCTTCGGCTGAAAGTTGCCTAGAATAACCTTGTCGGATGAATTGATTTCTCCGTCATCATTTACATCAAGGAATTTGGGGTTACCCGGCACTGAACCTGTCAATACTGCCGAATTTTTCACATCTTCCTGATTTTGAAGAACTCCGATAATTTTGTATCCGTAATAAGAGAACATCGGAGTACCGACACGAAGAATCCAGCCCATGCCATAGGTATCTGTTGTTATCCTTTCGTTGACACCGCCCAGGCTTAAAACCTCATTTTTGTTTCTGGCCAGATTGAAAGATGTTTCCCATTTGAATGAGCCGGTCAGGTTTTTTGTGGTAATTTCCAGTTCAATGCCCTTGTTACTTACCTCACCCACATTGGACAGAGAACTGTTAAAACCCGTAATGGACGGAATTGAGACATTGTAAAGCAATCCGTCGGTGCGTTTGTTGTAATAATCGAAAGCTATATTGATCCGGTTTCTGAAAAGACCCAGCTCAACACCGAAATCATAACTCGACGTCTTTTCCCAGCTAAGCCCAGCATTTCCATAAGATGTCTGGGTTTGTCCTTTTGTCAGCGTATTGTTCGGCGAATAATATACGTCGCTGATTTGTCCCAGATATTCGAAATCGCCGATATTGAAATTTCCGGTTACTCCATAGCTTGCCCTGAGTTTAAGTTGGCTGATGGAACGGATGTCTTTCATGAAATTTTCTTGAGAAACACGCCATGCCGCCGATGCAGAAGGAAAGTAACCCCACTTATTTTCGGGGCCAAAACGAGAACTTCCGTCAGTTCTGACCGATGCAGAGAAGAGGTACTTATCTTTAAAACCGTACTGAATACGGCTAAAATAGGAAATAAGCCCCCACTGTGATTTACTCGCAGTGGATAATGCCGGATTGATAATCGCGTTATTCAATGAGTGAATGATGTCGTTGTTAAACGATCCGGTTACCGCAGTAAGTGAAGATGAATTTGAATTAAATTTCTGATAAGAAGCGCCGGCAATCGCGTTCAAGTCATGCACGCCTCCAAACGTTTTAGAATAGCTCAGTACATTTTCGTTGGCAATGCTGAATGTAGAGCTGTTTGCCTGCGAACCCGAAGCCTGCGCAGTACTAATCGCCGTGGAAGCCTGAAATCTGTCGGTCAGATTGTAGGCGGTATTTGTGGACACTGAGGAACGCAGACTAAGACCTTTAGCCAGGATGATATTTGCAAAAGCCTCACCAAGATTATTAACTGTGGTCCCGAAGTAATAAGATCCTTCCAATGTAGCCATGGGATTGCTCTGCCCTGTTACGACGGCACCCCAATAGCTGCGTGCTGTCGGATACGTTCCATCGGCATTTTGAATTGCCACAAAACTTGGAAATTTAACATAATTCGCAATGTCTCCGGATGCAAATCTCCTTTTCGAATACGAAGGATTAACCATAAAACCGAGATTGATCTTCGAATTAACCTTCACATCGACATTCGCCCGTAGCCCGTAATTTTTATACCAGGTATTGATCAGTGTTCCTTTTTCATCTTTGAGCGTACCGGAAACATAGTATTTTACCTGATCATTTCCTCCGCCAACCGAAATATTGTAATTTCCAAGAAGCGATGTTTCTAATACCGCATCCTCCCAGTTGACGTTATTGCCGTTTTTCAGAACATCACTTACCTGATACGTACTTGGTCTGCGGGGATCATTCCAAACGGGCAGACTCACGTCTCCGCCAATCCACGCGTATTCGCGGTTCTGGTATTTTACTGCATAATTGTAATACTCGTCTCCGGTGATCCAGTCATCATGACCAATTGCTTTGGATAATCCTGTGTAAGCGTTGAAATTAAACTTAGCCTTGCCGGATTTCCCTTTTTTTGTGGTTACTATGATCACGCCACCAGCACCTCTCGAACCATAAATTGCAGCCGCGGAAGCATCTTTCAGCACCTCAACGGATTCAATATCATTGGTACTTATACTTCCCAGACTACCTCCCGGAAAACCGTCAATGACGATCAGTGGATCATTGCCTGCGTCAATGGAGCTCACACCACGAATCCTGATAATGGGCGCGCTTCCGGGAGAGCTCGTATTTTGAGTGACGTTTACACCTGCAAGCCGGCCAACAAGCGCCGACTCTGGGCGCCCCGCAGGTATCTGGTCAAGGATCGTATTTTCAATTTTGGATACCGCAGCTGTAACTGAGCTTTTCTTCATCGTTCCATACCCGATCACAACCATCTCATCCAGGTTTTTATTTCCTGACTGAAGTAAAACCTGAATATTGGTTTGGTTCGTCAGGATAATATCCTGCTGTTCATAGCCTATGAAAGAAAAAGACAGCGTTTGTCCGGAGCTTGCTTCAATAGAAAATGCACCGTTCGCATCCGTTGAAACACCGCGGGACGTTCCTTTTATTATAATATTCACACCTGGTAAACCGGTATTGGAAGTACCGTCGAAGACAACTCCTTTGACTTCTTTCAGGTTTTGCGCCGAGACCTGAAAACAGAGAACTGAAATCAGTAAACCGATCATCTGCAGGAATGCAATGGATTTGTAGAGCTTTTGTTTTTTCATTGATCTGTTGGTAATGGAGATTTTGAGACTGAGCTGTATTCAAAACTTATAATCACATTAAAGACACATTCCTATTGGGCAACGCTCGCCGGGTTACTTGATCAGCATAACAGTGGAAAAGCAAAGCGTTTCTCGGACAGATTTTTCAGGTTTAAAACACTTTGTTTATTGATTAAAATTGTATACAAATATAATATAATAATGTTTACAAAGAATAATTATCAGTATGTGTGTGCATGATTTAGTACAATCCAGATCTAAGGGCGTTCCGGTGGTCTAACCTCCCCAGGTTCTGTTGATCTTCCAGGTGATATTTTATAGCTTCCACCCTCGCTGGTAAAGGACAGCGTATTTTTACCCGATTTGACATCGAAGTTTACGGACAGCGAATTATCACCGGCCTTTACATACCAGAAACCTGGTTTTAGTCCGGTTAAAACCACCTGATAGGTTTTGTCATCAGGAACAGATAAACTAAAAGCGGCACCCAAGAATTCCGAAGTCGCGCTCAGACTCACCAAGCGATCTGCAAAAAGCAGCTCAAATCTTCCTTCTTTCTTTGAAAACTGCACAGGTAAGGGCTCAGTACTATCTGAAAGCATTTGAAAAACGGTCAGGAAACGATCCTGCTTGTGATTTTCCTTCGGAGATATCATGATCCGGTGGCCGTTCGCTTCAGGTTTTTCAGACGTTATTTCATATTGTTGCTCAAAGGTACTGTTTGCCTTTTTACCACTTAAGACCTCCATTTTGCGATCCTGAACCGCAGGCAAAAGCATATTTACATGGGTTTTACCAATCAGTCCGCCAAGCGAATTGTTCAATATGACCACAGAATTCGAAGTATCCGGAAGGTTGACCGTATTGATTTGCCAGTATTTTTGAAAGCCAGGATCGGAGCTGGAAATATCATCCGACAAAATAATAACTGCTGGCACATCACTTCTACCCAAATCAAAAAAGCTGAATTCACGCGTAAAATGATTTACCTTATTGGTATACGCGGCTGTAAGATCAGCCTTGAAATAACTGTATGCCGGCCGTATTTTGTCAGGACCAAAATCAGAAGAAACTATCGATCCATAATTGTACCACGGATCACTGTTCGTCTCTTCCGGCGTAAGCGGAAAGCGCTGACTAAACCTGGAACCACCGTCACGAACTTTGGTTCGAAACAGCAACGGTTCATTTGGATCACCGACCAGCATGGTACTATGTGCGATTGATCTTTTGTTAAAACCAAGATCGTAAGCCGACCCGTAGGACAAGTACAATCCCAGATCCCCCAACTGCATCCCTCGGTAGAATATCTGGAGCGCTCCTGCGTCGGCATGCTGATGATTGCCAAAATTGTATCCTCCGCCTTTAATTTCAGCGATCACATCATTGCTCGATGGAGTATTGTTCCAGCCGGTACGTGCTATCATCGAACCGAGTACCGGACCGAAATCTTTGGTTTTGGGTAGTTTTGTCAGGTCATGATCGGCCTTCAATGCCGGGTCATTTAATAATAAATACAATACCGGATTATCAGGCAAGCCTCCCTGTCTTTCAAATTCTCCCTTCATGACAGCGCTGTTTGAATATGCGTATGAAAGCAGCATTGTTTGAGGTTGTTTCCAGTAAAGCGGTTTGGAACCCGCGTTTTTTATACTGAACATATCGCCATCACGGAGCATGTACCCATCCGGCTGACGCATGTAAAGCCAGTAATCAGGAAGTTCCTTAATGTTGTCATCAAAGCTGGTGAGACCGCTCATGCGATAAAGCAGCCAGACTCCGTGCATTTCCCAGCCAAACCGGTAAGCGCCATAATCAACACCCTGATTGTGCCTCGGCGACTGATACTCAAATTTCCGCATAGGCGCAAGCTGTTCGAGCATTCGGTAGGAAGTGTAACGGTAAGGTTCCGGGTCTTCGTCATACACTGCGATGCTCATGGCGAGCAAATCGCGGCTCACTTGCGCTTCATTTCCATGACCGTTGATCACCGACTCGTCAAACGGCGGCCAACCAATCGCCATTTCTGTGGCAAGCCGTTTCATATGAATGTAGATTTCCTGCCTGCTGTTCTGATCCAGTAAATCGTAACACCAGTCATATACCAGAGCGGCAGTGTAAACCGATCTGCCGACTTCACGGGTAATATCGCCTGAGGTAACATTGCCGAACTCAAGCACGGACAAATAATCAACCATTAGCTTAACTGCCTCGGAGCCAACTTTTTTGTCGTCAGTCATCAGATAGTAAAAAGCCTTGATTTCCACTGCTTTTTCCAGATCTTCCCGATAAAAAATTTCCTGTTTGGGATTGTACGCAATGGAAAATTCTTTCGAAGCCTCCTGCTGCACTTTGCTCCACGCATCCTTGTTGTCTCCCTTGGCGAGCCTTGCTTTGATTACCGGCAACATACCCTGATTCACCCAAAGTCTTGGATGACCAGCCGGCGGAATAATTCTGGGTTCGTAGTTTTTCACCACCTCCGGTACGGTAGGCGGGATAAATTCCTTAAACTCTAAAAAACCCAGCTGAATACCATCTGCCAGCCAGACTTTAATCTCCTGATCCTGACCTGTAAAGTTAAATTTACCTGCTACCTGAGCGGCACCGTTGTAGGAATCAAATACAATACGACTAGTGACGCGCTCATCATCTACCTGAATTCCCAGATGCGCCGTTTTACCACTTATTAATCCGGTTTCAATGGCGTAAGTTCTCAGATAATAGAGCCCTTTTTTAGGTAATTTAATTTTAAATACTGCATCGGGTTGCCTGGCTGAAAAATCGCTAATTTTTGTACTGCTGTTTTTTAAAACCAGCCAGCTTTTCGCGCGGTCATCTTTATTGGTGTGTATTAATTTAACAGACGATTTATTAATCTTAGATTCTGATGCATTAATTTTCAGAACAATCTCACCACGGTTATTGTAATACGACTGAGAAATCCCAAGCACCGGAAGCAGGGTCAAACAGAGTACGATCAAAGATTTTAACCATACATTGGACTGTTCTTTGCTTTCCACTAGGCCGTTGTTAAATGCAATCATTGATGAAATAATAAAAGGCGCAGAAAAAGACAAGGGTTTAGGATTAGTCGGCTTTTCCTGCTCTAAAAAAATTATTTTGAATATCCCGGATTTTGTAAAATATTCGGATTTGCTGCAATTTCCAGTTCGGGAATCGGCTGCAATCTTCTGAAATCCGCTTTAAGCACATTCGGGTAAATGGCCGCACCTTTCGCGCCCATGTTCTGACGGGTAAAATCGACATTGGTACGCGTCAGGTCAAAAAACCGTAATCCCTCAAAAGCAAGTTCCTTCCGGCGTTCCAGAATAACAGCCTGCGTAAGCGCGCTTCCTGAAAACGTGTAAGCTGCAAGCTGAGGATCACGGTTTTGCGCAACCCGGTTCAGGTAAAGCAATGCATTAGGCGCATCTTCCAAACGTGCATAAGATTCCGCGAGCGTCAAAAGTACTTCCGCATAGCGGAGCATCTTAATTTCATCACGGTCGGTATTAGCTACATTCTGATATTTGTTTACAAAATAAGCCTGGTTAGCACCGCGCGTTCCATCTAGGATCAGATCCCTGCGCATGTCCGTAGCACTATAAAGTGCGTAAGTGTCATCAGTAACCAGCAGATCGCCAAGGCCCGCTTTGGCATACATATAATCCATTCCTTCAACACCATTATTTGCAGTGGCGGAGTTATTAATTTCAAAAATGGTCTCCAGCTTGTCTGTCCGCGTAGCCGTGGATGCCCAGTAAGCAGTAAAAGAAGCTTTGGTGGCTGCAAGCGAGTAACCGCCGTTCTTTACAACCAATAAAGCGGCATCTTTAGCTTTTTGATAATCTCCTTTGTAAAGCTGTGCTCTGGATTCCAGTGCCTTAACTGCATATTTGGAAATAAAATTAGTATTGCCTACATGAATCGTTGGCGCAGTGGCAGGTATAAGTTCATACGCTTTTTCAAGATCACTGATGATCTGCGCATAAACCTCAGCGACGGTGTTTCGTGCCGGCTTGATCAGCGCGCCGCCAACATCGGTAGAGACCGTGATTACAGGCACACCCAAGGCAGCAGGATTCACCGTATACGGTGTGGCAAACCAGTTGACAAGGTTAAGATAACATAAAGCACGGACTGTATATGCCTCCCCTTTCAGCTGCTTCACATTACTGCTTTCAGTAATAGAAGATCCGATGATCCTGTTAGCCTGCAGTATGGCAAAGTAAGCCTGAGACCAAAGTAACCTGGTCTCTGCGTTTCCAGCCACAAAGGCGTAATTGTTCTGCGTGAGTAATCGGCTCGAATTTGAGCTGCTCAAATACACATTGTCTGCCAGCATATCACCAAAAACAGTCGCATTCCGGCCAAAAAGGTAGTAGCTCTGAAGGATACGGTACATACCTGCGGTTGCTTCCAGCATATCTCCCTCTGTTTTGATAGCACGTTCTACCGAAATAGCCGTAGTGGGTGCCTCTTCCAGAAAACTATCGCTGCATGATGATGCCGTCATCAGAATGGCCAGGACTACCGCGGTAAATTTATTTTTAATTTTCATGTCAATTCGTTTTTATAGTCCGATATTCAAACCAACGGTGTAGGTTCTGTACTGCAACATATCCTGTGAATCAAATCCTGAAAAACCTACCTCAGGATCAAAAGGCAAACGGCTGTCAAAAGTTTTTGTAAACAGATTTGTGGAACGTCCGTACAGGTGCAGTTTGCTAACCTTCAACTTTTTAAATACTTCAAGATTTTTAAAATCATAGCCAACCATCAGGTTTCTAAAACGAATATGATCGCCTTTATAAATCCGGTAAGTACTCACCGAGTTGTCTGTAGTGGTTGACATTTTAGGCACATCGGTAACCTGCCCGGGTGTGGTCCAGCGGCGATCGTAAACAAACTGGTATTTATTGTAAGTGTAATAGGTTCCGGAAGTTTGGTAAAGATCGGACGCCCCATAAATCCAGTAACCCAGATTAAAATTAAAATCAACACCCAGCGTAATTCCCTTGTAGGTTAAGACATTATTGAATCCGCCTGTGTACTTCGGATTGGACTGTTTGTCCTGAATGATCAGGCTTGCATCAGCCACATTGCTTGTTTTTTCACTTCGGGTATCATTGGTATAATAAAGGGGCGATCCGGTAGCGGGATCAACTCCAGCAAACTCACGCATGTAGTAGGTGTAAAAGCTGTATCCTTCCTTGAGATAATACTGTCCGTTTACCACAGCAGTCCCCTCCGGAAGGCTCGTAATTTTATTCCGGTTCAGGGAAATATTGAAATTGCTGTTCCAGGTAAAATTTTTGCTTCTCCAAAGATCGCCTCTTACTGTAAATTCACAACCATGGTTTAGCATTGCACCCAAGTTCTGGCTTACTGCCGAAAACCCGGTTGTGTATGAAGTTGGAATGGAGCGGATCAGACCGTTGATATTATTTCGGTAGTAGTCAACGGTAAGCGAAAACCGGTCACCTGCAAATCCGATATCCGTACCAACGTCAAACTTTTTAGACGTTTCCCATTTCAGGTCAATGTTTCCGACGTTTGAATACTGCTGACCATTGTAACCAGCGTAACCGTAAGCGATGCTATAACCAGCCTGCGGAACCCAGGCATAGTTACCAAGTCCGGCATTACCGGTTGTACCATACGAAGACCTGAGCTTTAAAGATGACACAACCCGCTGTTTCAGAAAGAATGCCTCTTCGTGTAGGTTCCAGGTTCCACCTACCGAGAAAAAGTTAGCTTCTTTGTTGGCCTCTGGAAAACGGGATGACCCGTCGCGGCGGAAAGATCCGCTCAACGCATATTTGTTTTGAAAATTAACCTCACCAATTGCGTAGAGTGAAGTAAAGGCGTAATTACTGTACTGACCATACGTACCCAATGGAGTCGCAGCATTGGTAAGGGCTGTCAGGTCCTCGTGTGCAGAAGGAAAACCGCTCCCGTCAGCTGCCAGCAAATACTCCTTGGATTTCTGGGCTTCATATCCGGCAGATGCACTGATGTAGAAATTGTTAATTCCCGGAATCTCATATTTGTAATCAAACTGGTTCCTCGCCAGCCAGTTAAAATAACGGGTATAATAATTCCTGCTTCTTCCTTTCAGTGATTGCCCATCTCCCATCGTAGCATTTAAAAATGTGGTTTCTTCGATCGCGTTGTGATCCACACTGGTGTAAGAAGTAAAAGAAAGATTCCGTATTATGTCCCATTTCAGTTTAAGATTACCCAGCATTTTCGTTGCAGACATCACTTTTTTATCTTTTTCTGCAATCCAGAGCGGGTTATAAATTCCCGGAAAATTGGTATTTCCGGCAATGGTCGTGTTAATAGAACCATCCTCATTGTAGGCAAGCTGAAAAGGTCTGAGTGACCGGGACGCCCAGGTCGGGTTTCCTGAAAACTGAGAACCGTACGGCGTATTCTGATCGACGTTGGATACATTAAATCCTACCGACATCTGTACTTTTTTATTGATCTGGTGATCCAGATTTAGTAATCCCGAAATCTTTTTGAAGTCAGAACCAATGGTTGTCGCTTCCTGACCAAAATACCCAAGCGATCCGAAAAACTTCGATTTTTCATTACCTCCGTTCACACTTACATTGTATTGGCTCTGCTTTCCGGTACGTGTCACCAGATCATACCAGTTGTTACTTTTACCACTGTTTAAACCATGGCTTTCAGCAAGCGCATCCAACTGGGCAGGAGTAAAATTACTATTGGTGAGTGTTTCACGAAACAGCTCTGCATACTGACCCGCTGAAAGCGGCCTACCGGCTCTGGGCGGATTCATAGCACTGGAAACACCAATTTCAGTATCCAATCTAACCTGTGTTTTGCCAGAGTTACCTCTTTTTGTGGTAATCACAATGACACCTGTGCTTCCCCGCGCGCCATATAAAGCCGTTGCAGCTGCATCTTTAAGCACATCAATGCGCTCAATATCGTTTTGATTTATGCCAGCGAGCGCGTCCGCGGTTGTCATATTGTAACCCAGTTTACCCGAATTCACGATCATACCGTCAATGACAAATAACGGGCTTGACGACAAAGACAATGAACCCAAACCGCGTATCCTGATATCCACAAGCCCACCTGGCTGTCCACTTGTGACAGGCGCCGTAAAACCTGCAACTTGTCCCTGCATCGCACTAATAAATGTCGAAAATGGTTTATTTTCCAATGCTTTACCGGATACGGTACCGGTAGCACTCGTATTTTCAGCGACATGTGTGACCCGGTACCCGTTTGTTACTGTTACCGCTTCAAGCATTACATCGGACTGACTGAGTCTGACATTGATAATATTTTTTGTAGCCGCAATCTGGTAGGATTGATAACCGATCATGCTGAAAACAATCATTGCTCCGTCGGGAACATTATCGAGTTTATACATCCCTTTGGCATCCGTACTTGTGGCATTATTTGTGCTTTTCACTCTGACGATCACACCCGGCATAACGCTTCCAAGCGTGTCCGTAACCGTACCTCTGACTTCCGCAAGAACAGGTTTTATGGCTTTCCCAAAACTATTACCACCCGCTATTACAGGAATAGAAAAAAGGACAGTTAAAGTCAACCCAAGACAACACACAAACCTGATCAGTGTTTCAATGGCCCGCCTTTTACCGGGAGCACAATCCGTGTAAACATTGCTATGCATACCATTCAGATTAAATGACTAATAAATATGACTACTAAACGAGGGAATAAATATTGCGTGTGCCGACATACATCGAAGACCATATCAAAATATTGTTTACAAAAATATTAATATATTGTTTACAAAAAAATATTATTTGTCATTTTTTCATATAAGCATTAAAAAAAATAAAAACGACCCTAAAATGACAGTTTAATTCACCCCTATTTCTCATTTATACAGAATATCATTACAAAAACATTCTCATTATACCTCCCCTTAGGACAATTTGACTCCTTTTACGGAAACGAATTGTCTCGAAAATATAATCAAGTAAGGACAGGAGTTATTATTCAATCGATAAGGACAAACAAGGCAATCCGAACAATCCTGGTAAAGTATGGTTAACAATAAAAACCTACCATTATAATAAAAAAACCGGCAAGGACCGGTTTTTATGTATACAAAATAAAGACACTTCAAATGAAGTAGTGATTTCTATTCCAGAGATGACACTTCGCCACGTATAAGATGCCTGGACAATGTAATCTCTGCCAGTTGAAGGTTTTTGGTTTTCAGTGCATCAAGAATCTGGCGATGCTCCTGATCAGTTTGCTCATAATCATTCATGTGTGTCTGATTATTACCTAGCTTCTGGTGAAAAAGCGGAATATTGCTGTTTTTGTAGGCATGCAGCAGTTTGTCATTTTTAGCCGCAATGATTAGTGTTTCATGAAACTTAACATCAGCTTCCAGTGCACCGCCGAAGTATCCGCCTTTCACCATGGATGTAAAGTCGTCGCAAATCTTTTCGAGTTCTTCAATCGTTTGTTTTTCAATTTTATCAAATGCTAAACGGATTGCCCCAAGTTCAAGAATTTCCCTTAATTCACGAATTTCCTTTATATCCAAAGCGGTCATTGACTTCACAAAATAGCCACCCTTTTCTCCAAACTCGACCAAATTCTCACCCAGAAGCCTGTTCAATGCTTCCCGAACAGCAATTCGGCTTACATCCATTTTTTTTGCCCATGCATCTTCTTTCAGCCGGGTGCCTGCGGTGACTTGATTGGATAAGATTTTACGCCTTATTTCGGCATAGACTTTACCCGAAAGAGATTCACTTTTCATTACTATCTAAAAAAGTAAGCAGAAATTAACCAATTAATGTCTGTAAAGGTACAATAAATGTTTACAATTCCGATTCCACAATTTGGTATCAATTTCGCTTCCGCGCGGCTGCCACATCAGAAACCGTCATCTCCGTTTTGTCGTTTCCAAAAGTTTTGCGAACATAACTTGCAACTGCCGCAAGATCCTCATCTTTTAGAAATCCGAATGCCGGCATGTGCTGCTCATATTTTTTGTTTAACACAGTTATCTGTCCTGAAAGACCATAGATAATAATTTTAAGAAAATATTTCTGAGGCCCCAACACCTGTCCGGCATTTTTCAATGGAGGGAAAGTTGAAGCCACCCCAAGCCCGTCTTCTTTATGACATGAAGCACAATACAATTTATAAACTTCCTTGCCACGGTCAGCAACATTCTGCGATTCTTTCTTTAACAGCAAATAATCACTTAACGGTTTGCCGGACGCCGATTTCCGTACACGAATAATTTTATCATCAGAAATTTTTGGGAAACCCTTACCGGGATTCCAGTCCCGGTTACTCGTGGCCAGATAAACATCTCCTTCCGGCGACTGACATACAGCCCTGAGCCTGCCAAAAATCTGATCAAAATATACCGATTCCGAAATTACCTTTTTATGCTCCTTATCCAGATGAAGCACCCGCAGATCCCTGTCTTTCAAAGTAGTAAGCAATATACTGTTCTTCCATCCGAGCACTGCGTTGTTGTTGTAAAAAGTGATTCCCGCAGGAGCAATTGTCGGTGTCCAGGCTTTAATCGGCTCTGTTACGCCAACCGAATCGCAGAATGCTTTTTCGGCAGGCTGATCACAATAACCTTCGACTTTGATCCAGCCATAATTGGCCCCTTTTCTGATAATATTTACTTCATCTTCAATCGCATCACCATGTTCCGAAGCGTACAATATTCCGTCCGGCCCGTAAGCCAGGCCTTGAATATTGCGGTGGCCAAGAGACCAAACATAACTTCCTTTAACAGGATTGTCGACAGGAATGCTTCCGTCCGTATTTATCCGTAAAACCTTACCATTTAATGACTTAATATCCTGAGCAGAAGTTAGAGAAGCTGCATCACCGGTAGCGAACATAATTTTTTTATCAGGTGATATTACGATCCTCGAACCATTATGTCCCATAGCAGCAGGAAATTCAAGTAACACCTTAGGCGCGATAAGCTTTCCGCTTTTGTATGTAAATTTTACGAGCCTGCACACAATATTGACAGAATCCTTCCGCGTTGTATAATCTACGAACACATAAGGATTTGTACTGAAATCGGGATGTATTGCCATTCCCAGTAAACCCAAAGTCCTCAATCGAAGTACTTCCTTTATTCTGACCAGTTCCGTCTTTCTACCGGTTTGCGGATTTATCCTGCTGATCGTACCGCTTTGTTCGGTGATCCACAGATACCTGTCGGGCCCCCAAATGATTTCCCAGGGCACATTCAGTCCGGTAGAGACCGTATCAATCGCAATCCGGGATTCAGAAGACAAAGGTACCACTTTAGCTTCCTTAATATCTTTTAAGCATTGCCAGACTGAAATCAGGAAAATGAAAGTGGTGACGACCAGAAGCTGAATTTTTATCATATCAATCTACAAAACCTGCTTATATGCGCGACTTTTCAGTTTGCAAAAACCCGGTTACAAACGCATCATCCACCAAATGCGGATAGGCACTGCAAACCCTTTCAATTTCCTGCTGCTGACCTTCGGACAGTTGCTCATCCGGATTCAAACACCATATCCCATTCATCAAACCCTGCCGATACAGAACCTGATGTACCCCGGCAATGCATCCTGCAAATGCATGTGAAGGATCAAATATAGATGCATTCATATCGGTAACTTCTATGTTCCGGGTCAGTAATTCCGAAATATCACCTCCACTTGAAAGCACACTTTTAATCTCTGCAAACAGCTCAACTGCCTTGTTCGTCCATACGGCCCAATGTCCAAGCAAACCGCCAACAAATTGTTTTTCAACCAATTCACCATTGATTGTAAATCGATAAGGGGTGATCAGATCTGCAACGATATTGTCGTCATTCCCGGTATACAGCGCGATTTCGTTTTTTCTTGGAGAATTGCAAACAGACCGCACCACATCCAGTGTCTGATACCGGTTGAAAGCGGCAACTTTGATACCCAGCACATTCGGAATAGCTGCAAACTGGCACCAGAAATCATACGTATAAACCCGACCGCCAATCGCAGATTGCAAATAAAATCCAAAGACCGGAATGATTGAAGCAATGGCACGAACGTGCTGTAATACCTGCTCCTCAGATTGATTGGCAAGTGCGGCCATGCTAACAAGACCCATATCATAACCATATTTAACAGCAAGATTTGCTTCATTGATAGCCTGCTCGGTACGACCGCAAACACCTGCCACACGAATAAAAGGTCTGTTGAGGTTTGCCTTTTCAACCTCTTCCGAAGCAAGCCGCAGTACATCTTCCAGCAAATTTACTTCCGGATCACGAATCTCGAATTGCGTCGTGTGAACAGCCACTGCAACACCTCCCGCACCGGCAGCTATGTAATATCTGGTAAGTCCGCGTTGCTTCTCTTCATCCAGCTCAAATTCCGCAGTCAATGCCAGCGGATGTGCAGGAATCACAGTCCCTTTGTACAGCAGATCTTTCTTTTCTTTACTCAACATCATTATAATATTTTCAACATTAATATCTGATTTACAGAACAATACATTAAATCACTTTATTGCCCGCAGCTTAATACTGCCCCGTCCGCTCCTGAAAATGGGTTGGTTTATTAATCGTTTCACCACCATCATTAAGCCACTTTGCTGTAATTTCGATCATTTGTTTTAATGCGACCTGCGGATATCCAAACAGCCGGAAAGATTCTGCCGCGTTGCTCAGAAGCGCCGTAGCACTTTCTTCATTGATAAATTCAGGTGTTTTTCCAAAATGCCTTCCAAATTCGGACGCGAGCCATTTTACAGAAACCGTCTCCGGCCCTGTTATATTCAGCAATTTGGCAGGGGCTTCACAATGCAGTAAAGAGCGGATAGCCATCTCATTTGCATCACTCTGCCAGATCACATTCACATGCCCGGTAGACAAGTCCACGGGCTTTCCTGCCAGAACACTTTTAGCTACTTCAAGTAAAACGCCATATTTAAAATCGATCGCATAGTTCAATCGATAAACAAGTAACGGTGTATTGTATACGGAAGAAAAATGCTGAAATATTCGTTCTCTTCCCAAACATGACTGCCCATATTCACCGATCGGTTCCGGCTTCACTTCTTCGGTTGCACCACCAGATGTCAGGCTTACGTATGGATATATGTTACCAGTTGAATATACGACAATACGGCTATTCTTAAATTTCACTGCAACCCGGCCAGGCAGATAAACATTCATTGCCCAGGTGTAAGACTCCTTGTCTTTGGTACCGAATTTTGTTCCGGCAAGATATAGCACATTTGGAACTTCAGGCAACGATTGCAGCTGCTCGTCATTGAGAATGTCCATCGCTATGGTTTCGATCCCATCGTTATTTAGACTTTCCACAAGCCCCGCTTCACTAAAACGCGAAACGCCAATGACGCGATTCGTTTTGCCTGCCAGCATGAGTGCTGTTTTAGTCAGGCGTGCAATACTGGGGCCAATTTTACCACCGGCTCCAAGAATGATAATATCGCCTTCTATTTTCCCAACATCGTCAATCAGTGCCTGCGATGGCTTCAGGTAAGTTTCTTTAAATGTTAAATCAGACATTTCAACTAATGAAAAAGTGGATTATTTATCAATTCTTTACAGTTTATAATAGCAAGTGTGATGATAATCAAAAGACCGAGCGCTGCGAAAATCTTTACAAAAGGGCTATTCACTTTATCGCCCATGATTGCTTTATCATTACCAACCAGAAACATGGCGATTCCGATAAAAGGTACAATCAGAATGGTGACACTTTGTGCAAAAACAATAAGCTCCAATGGCAATTTCCCGAAACGTACGGCGATACACGCACCGATAATCATCACGGTTGCAACAAGATAACGTACTGATTTTGAACTGAAATTACTCCCAAGTCCGAGCGCGTCCCCAAGCAAGGTGCCGCCCACAGACGCATTACCAATCAACGACGAAAAACCTGCTCCAAACAAGCCTATCAGAAAAACGGTAGATGCATTACTACCAAAGATAGGTTCCAGTGCTTTGGCCATATCACTGGCCGAATTGACGGCAATCCCTTTTGGATGCAAAACGGCTGCCGCACAGATGATAACAATGCTACACATAAAACCGAGCAGAATGATTCCTGTGACACTGTCATTTTTAGCCGTTTTCAATTCCGGATTGATTCTGATCCTTTCCTGAACAAGGTAAGACTGGTACAACGCCCCCACAATAGAAAAACAAGAAGCGACAAAGGCAATGATCAGCCCCTGAGAACCTTCAGGGACGGTAGGTGCTACAAAACCTTTCGCAACACCTGTCAAATCAGGTTGAGCATAAAATAGTGTTGTAAAAAAAGAAAATAATTTTACAAAAATGAGAAGAATCATAACACCTTCAAGGACCTTATAAAAATCTCTGAAAAACAACAGACTGATGCCCAGAATATTGAAAAACACAATCCAGATTACCGGAGAAGTATTAAACATTTCCCCCGCGGCAATTCCCACGCCGACACTGTTGCCCGCTTGGAAAGAGGTCGTTACCAAAAATACACCAATCCCAATTGCGACAGCGGCCGGTTTCCCCCATTTCTGCCTGATTGTTGCCAGTAGTGACTGATCCGTTGCAACTCCGATTCTTGTGGACATGGAAACAAAGACGGCCATAAAAAATACTGCTACTATCACAACCCAAAGCAGCGAGTAGCCATAAGCCGCTCCCAGCTTTGAAGTGATCGTGAGTTTACTAGGACCGAAAACCAAAGCGGCCGTGATAAGACCGGGCCCTACTGATTTAAGCCAGCGAACAAAAAAATTTTGCTTATTTGACGTCATGATAAAAGATGATAACAACATATGATGACAGAAGGTGGTTAACCAAGCGGATTAGAACTATACCAAATATGCTATTAAATAGTCTAAGGATCTGTAACTTCCGAATTGTCAATGTAAAACTACGCCATAATTTCTTAAAACTTAAATTTAAACAAAAAAAAGTTTACAAAAACTGTAAGAAAAAGTTTACATTTTTAATAGTCCGGAGAATATCCATACTTTGTTGAATAAATTATACGAGAAACAATATCCGGATTGATATTCCAGTCTCTTTATGATACTTCAACATTCATTAGCGATGTCAGCCGAAATATTAGCTATCTACTATGTAGAAGATTCGTTGCCACAAGATTCTTCGCCACTTTTGGTGAATTATGATGTATTTCCCTATACCATAATTTTAATACATCAAAGCTCTATGTTTTGTTGAATCGTTTTAAGCTTTTTCAACTGTCCTTTCACGGGCCTATTGTTTACATAAGATTAACAGCTTTACAGTGTGATTCTGCCTGCTTACGAATTCCTTCAAACTTGAACTACGCTTCAATGCATTTTGAGGCCAGTGATCCAGACTTCCAATTTGTTTAACCAACAATACTTTTTGAATTGGATGGCCAGTTCAGGTGTTTCTCGTATAACGATGGAGGATTGATTAAGGAACTCGAGGAATTTTTTATCATCAGGTTTTAATTTTCTCATTATCAACTTGAGCAATAATCGCTATTTTTGGATACCTAAGCTCATTGAGGTGGAAACAAAACTGGGAATACCGGTACCCATCAGGTTGCTCCTGAATATACTCCTCCCACAAAAGTTGACGGGTCACACCTGTATCTTTTAGCTCCGATAAGAAGTAAGGGACCTGGGAGCGAAAATAATCTTTACGTTCATCCTCTGGTTGAAGCGAGCTGGAGTCTGCATAAAGGATGGCAGATAAACCTGCATCATCAAGGCTCTGCAGCTCCTTGTAAGTGCGAGAGCTTAAATGCAGCTGCTCACGGTAATACTTAACCGTGTTACGGGAGATATTGAGCTGCTTGGATATTCTCCGCTCGGAAGTTTTCCGGTCCAGCATCTGTATGATCGATCATGCGCAGTATTTGCATTGAAGTAACTTTGTTTGCCATCCTTTGCTTTTGTTTTTTTGCAAAAGATGTTGTTTTAAATTACTTCAATACCAATAACGACTGGCTCACTTTCACCGGAATAAGCAAGTTTTTAACAAGTGGCTCAATTACGCCGGAATGTCAGTATCTGCTTTTTAACAAAGTGGCTCAAGTTGCCCGGAATGAACACGGACCAAATTAAAAAAGTGGCTCAAGTTCTCCGGAATTATCGGCTCAAGTTCCGCGGAAAAAGTGGCTCTCATTGGTCCGGAATATCCAGTTTATGGAAGATTCTTGCGGTTTTGAACACTTTTAAAGACCATGGTACTCGCAAACTAATTCACCAAAATTGAGGAAGAACCTAGCATCAACGGAATATCCACTTGGAATATATTGCACTCAATAAAAGTGTTTATCCTGTTCCGTTTGGAACAGTAATAAAAGTTAATTCAGGGAAATAAATATTAATTGGTTCAATCGATTTTGTTTTTGGTCTATTATTGTTCTCATATTCAATGTTAATTCCTAAACTGTTTACACAATGTAAGATGACAATAATGTCATAGCCGATCGATTAAATAACTTCACATTATATGAGTTGTCCAAATATTACACGCCATGTAAGATTCTTTAAATCCTTTTTTCAAAAAATGATATGATTTTATCTATTACAAGTATTGTATTCTCTTTTCTCCTTAACCAATGACCTTCATTTCGAAACATTACGACATCATTTTTCTCTACATTTGTTAATAGTAACTCACGAAATCTTTGAGCAACGTCAAAAGCTGGGTCATTTTTTCCCAAAATATACAAAATTGGCAAATCTCTCGGTGGTGTTAACCCATGCGAAATTCCGAATAAGGAAGCTGCTGCACTAATACTCTTAGAAGTACTACTTAATGTATTCTCCATCAAAATATTACCAGAACTTGAAGAAATATAGTATAGCGGTAACTGTGGAAACTCGATTTTTAATTTTGTACTCCAGTCTATCATATTTATTGTCGCCTGATCAAAACTTCTAGATTGATGTATTTTTCCGTAACCAGAAGACATGCTGTAATTAGGATTAACAATGATGTACCCTAATTTACACAACGTCATTAGCAAAGTATCCCATCGAGGCGAAAAATCAGAATTTAGTCCAGGATGAAAGAAAAGGATAACGCCTTTTAATTCTGTATCTTTCGATGGATTGAAGATATAGGTTGGGCATAAACCGCTATCATTTATAAAGCTTGAAGTTAGGCCTAAATTCAAGGAGTTTGAACTCACGTTAACAAGCTTTTTTGATGTTGTATTATAACACATCATCGATCTGGGAGTTTTAAAGTCACTATAAGTAAGAGCGATTAAATTTTTTCCCAAAAAGTCATAATCGTAAACCACTCCCTGATTAATCAAAATATCTATCTGACCGTTTCGTAGATCTAACCTTTTTAATAGGTATTCACTTCTTAATATTTCTATAAAGTATAAGTAATTTCCATTCCTTTTGGGTAATCGAATATCATGGTTTGTCCTATAAACCAATTGGGATGCTGAACCCGCCTGTGAATTTAATGATATAGTATATATTTGAAAATAGTTGGATTGCCTATTAGAAGCAAAGTAGGCAGCATTATCGTATAAATAAGGATTCAATTTTTCATTTTCTGGTTCAGATAAAAGGATTTTCTCGGTACTAGTTAAAATGTCATAATAAGACAGAATGCCATCATAACTAAGTAAAATCTTTGTCTCGTCTTTTGAAAAACAAAACCCATGAAATTTATTTTGAATCGTCGTTATACGGCTATTTACCCTTGTCTCTGAATTAAGAAAGTATAAAGAGTTGTCCTGTTGTAATTTAAATATTTGAAGGTTGCCAGTACCAGAAGAATATATCCACTGAAAAGTGTAAGATAAGCTATACATATCTTTGGGAAGAACTGTGAGCTTGAAGTTTTGGTCACCGTCTTTATCAGATAAACTATTTATTTCATTCTTAATTAAAATTGGATTAAAGTTATCAGTATTTTTTGTTCTTCGAACTGGCTTGGTGTTCGATCCAAAATTATAAGAATAGATGTTAAAAAAACCAGAGTCATATTTTGAAAATAATAAGTTAAAATCGTTTGTAACGAGAAATTTGGTGTCAACCTCCTTGACTTGATCTACAATTTGAGTAATTTTCTCATTTCTTATCTTTCGCTCTTCATTTTTGTTCCAAATACATGAGTTCAACAATAAAAAACAAGCGAGAACGTATATCTTAGATTTTTTAAATGCCAGTCCAGTTTTCATAAATTTGATCCCATTCTGATTGATCTGTTTCCCAATCACAAAATATAGCAATTCCGCTAACATTTTGGGGTTGCTTTATGTTTTTGATTTCATTTTTAAGAGTATTTAAAGTATTTACTATATTTTCTATATCCAAGTCCCTGTATTTTTGAAGTTCTTCCCTGTTGATAAATGTTCCAATTGCAAATAAATATTGGCAGTTTCTATTTCTTTGAGATTTTCTTAAAATTTCTATATCTGCCAACTGATTCCGACAGGCATTCTCAAATTCTTTTTGAGAACCGATAGAAGTGTCATAGAAAAGGAATGAAATCTGATCAACATACTTGTTTAATTCTTTAAGTTCTTTTATGCTGGTTTTTTGTTTCCACTGCTTTGCCTCTGGAGCTGTGCACGCAACTACAGAAGAAATGAAGGCAGAAGGATTTAATTCCCTGAGCCGTCTATGAAATTCATTTACAAGCATTGCATAAGCTTCTTTATCACCTGGTTTTTCGGCTTCAGTAGTACTGTCTAAATATCGATCGCCAGGCAAAATATATTCAAAATCGATGTGAACACCAGAAACATTCAGAAAACTTATAAGCTTCTGTGTGTCATTTAAAGCATTTTCAACCCATATCGAATCGCCAAGGTTAACAGTACTGTTCTGAACCCCTCCTATCCAAGGTAGGACGATGAGCTCGGGATAACATTTTTTTATTAGGGCTATGCTTTTTGAGGCGGTTTCTGAAAAGGCATACTCTGGTAAATTCCCTGTTTTGCTGTAGGGGCCAGCGAATAGGTATGCGAATTTTATATTATTTTTTTTCAGGAGGTTGGCATAACGAATAACTTGCTCATCTGTTAACTTCTCTTTGGTAGTTGGCTGATAACCTCTCAAATAAATACTTTCACTCCATATTGCATTTTGTTGCCCATAAATTCTGGTATTAGTATTTTTATCTTCTCTTTTGCTTATGCAGCAACAGGCTGTTAGTATTAAATAGTATAGAAGACTGATAAATTTACCATTCATTATTACAAAATTTTGATAAATCTTAGCGAAACTGGTTTTAAAATTGGTTTATATAATCTTGTGAAATTTTCTTATATTCATCTATTTTTGGAGATTGGAACTTGACTGGAAAATTTAAAATTTCATTCGCCATAGAAAGGGCGTTACTTTTTTGTCCTTGATTCTTATACATCAAAAACAATAGATGCTTAGGTAAAAATCTCGAAGGAACCATATGTATCGATTTCAAATAGCACTGTTCCGCTTTATTATATCGGCGAAGACGATTGTAGTTATTTCCCATGTATATAAAAAGGTTGCAATGTGAAATTCTGAGAGCCGCTGCTTCTAAAAGGAGTAAACTTTGAATTGTATCCCCTGCAATATATCGCTCTGATCCATAGTTAAATAAAAAGTTCCCATTTGTTTTTAAGGTGTAATAACATTTTTGATAGAGAGGTTTGGCTTCAACAAATCGATCTTCCTGAGCAAGATGTGCTGCCTGTTTCCATAAATGCAACGAATATATCCGGTTATATTCGGTAGTCAGAATATAACCGCACCCAATAAATGTGATCATCAACAATAGCTTGAATTTTCTAATATTTACTGAATATAAATATTTTCTTACTTCACTGCTCCGAACTAGAATGGATATAAAAAAGATGATATTAATTAAGACCGAAGTACTGCGAAGCGGATAACTAAACAGGCAGCAGATTAATGTAGAAATAATTGAAGCTTTTGCTCCTACCATCAATATGTTTTGCGATCTAATATTAAAAATTAAAATACAAAAAATTAAAACTAAGCATAACCCGAAAATTCCCAGCTCAATTCCAATTTGCAAAAATTCGTTAAATGCAAAAAACGTGTCATCTGCTAACAACTGTTCCGACAAAGGCGGTTGGTTTTTGGAAATAAACTCAGATTGATAATTATTATAGACATCTTTGAATCTTTGTATTCCTATTCCAAATTTATACTCGGAATAAAGCATGTTTGAACTAACCTTGTAAATTAAAAATCTTCCTTTAACAGAATCGCTGTTACTAGAATAAGATATGTAAGTCACGACTGTGATAAATAAGATTAAAATGACACATATCACCGTCTTTGTTAAGAATATTTTATAGCTTAATTTTTTACTTTTTGTAAATTGGAATTTGCTTTCGAGTACGATGGCTATACCCAGAAATCCCGCAAAGTATGCAATTCTTGCACAGCTAATTACGGTTAAGTAAACAGCAACAAAAAAGCCAATAATTGCTATACATCTCAAAACAATGTATACACGGCCCATTTTTTTATCACAATATTGCAGTGTAACTGAAAAAAGGAAAGGTATAGTTGTAACCAAGTAATTAGCATTTTCTCCAGTATTGATTTGTCCACCATAAAACCTTCCATAGTTTAAAAACGAGATATCAAATAACTCAATCATTAATACTACCGAAACAGAGATAACAAATGACATTATTACAAAATCCGTCTCAACAGACTGATTTTTAAACATAATAAACAATGTATAACAAGCCCAGGTAAGCCAGATGTAGTGCCGATTAGATAAATCGTTTAAAAACGAATGTATTGTGATAAGGAGTACTAATAGAAATGCAACTGCAGTTATGTTATCAAATGAAAAAACTGAAGTTGCATTATCATTCCACAAATGAATTAGCCTTAGTAAAACAACAATACCAGTTATGATAATTACCGCATGGACATCGTATTCTAGAAAATTATCTTTATATCGTTCCAGTAGCAATAAGTGGATAGAGAATAAACTTATCAATAATGCTAGTTCAATTTTGTGAACTTCTTTCCCCATAATAATTTCCCTGCACAGTAATTTAGACTATTCAAGTCTATAGTTTTGATAGTAATATGCATAGGTTGGATTAGTAAAGTCACCCTACCCAATCTATGCATATATGAAACAAATAGGTTTAATAAAATATAAATTGCCCAATATGCCAGATTAAAACTCATTTCTTTAGGAAATAATAGGTGGCATTTGTTCTCAATCAAATACTGGCTTATATTTTAATATAAGGACCGCGATTTTGTGATACTCCTATCAAGGTTACGCGACCCTTTGTCTGATTAAATATAATTAATAGGTTATCTGAAAGCTCTCTTAAGTTTTTCTGCAACAATTTGTCCTTTTCTGGACATTCCGAATTTAGATGGTCATATTTGCCGAAATCAAAATATGGAAACATAAACCACTGTGACACAGATCTTGATGTACCAGCTGGAATTTTCCAAAACCCTTCTGTTTTCTTTATATTGATTTTAATCCTATCAGAAATGGTACGATCCAACGTTCCGTTGTATGAAAGACTATCAATTTCTCCCGAACTTGTAACTTTAAAAAAAAAGAAACCAAATGTGGATGAGCAAGGGTTGTTCAACGGCAGTAAGACATCATGTTCAAGCCAATCTACCAAGTCCATTGTTTGGCCTGTCCCTTTATCGGTCATAATTATCGTAAATGGACTGATTGGTTCTTCCTGTGCGGAGCAAGTCATGCAGCTTGTGCATAAGAACAACGAGAATGCAAAATGCAAGATTTTATTTACAATCATTTCCAAGATTTTGATAAGCTAGTTGTGTATCAATTATAGCATTCTTGGCACCTGATGCTGCTAATGGTGTGTTAGGGCCTGGATTTGTCCAAGCAGTTGTTGACCCCAGCCCAGTCCAAGCCAAGGCATTTGCATCACTGTTGCTCAAATTATAAGTATATTTAATAGCTTGTGCTAATGGATCAATATATTTCGTCGCCATCTCAGTATGATCGGCAATCTGCGTAGCATTCCCCAAAAATACATGAAGAACTTCATGATAGATAATAGCTGCTACGTATGCTTCTGTGGAATTTTGCAAAATCGAGGTGTTTAATGTGATTACGTTTCCCACAGTTTGAGCTGCTCTTGCACTTCCTGGATTAGGTCCCTCAGCAATCGTAAAATTTAGTGTACTTGACTTATTGAAGTTTTGAAGGATAGTTTGCACTTTGTTATTAAAACTACTATTTAGTAAAGTATTAAAAGCACGAGTAAAACATGGTCTAACTAAATTGTTATTAATACCTCCTGCACTTCCCGGCTTAAGCTCTGTTATAGCACCAGGCGGGGTGGTGAATTCTGGACCACCGCCGCAGGATCCGAATAGCCAGCTCCATGATTGCGACCCATCACTATAGTATGTCACAAGGTAGAAATCGCTACATCCACCTTCTGTTTGCGTTCTTAATGTAGAAGCAACTCTTCCATTTGGATTATCTGTGGAAGATTTTGATGATGAGTAAATTCTAGCAGTCGCGTTCTGCTTAATACCTCTTACAAAAAAGTACCCATCAAGATAATTGTAGTTGAGATCATAACTAGAAACTACTCCATTGAATTTATCTATTTGATTTTTTCCGAATTTCTTGATTATCATCTCACCATTTTTCACAATATAATCTATATCTCCAACAAATTCAACAATGCGACCATCAATAATTTTGTCATTTTGTTCTTTAAATATGAAGCATCTAAACAACTTTACCTCGTTGGAAATAATCTTGTAATCTGCAACAGGAACTAAAACAATATTATCTCCATTTTCAAGTAGAACTTTCTTGGCTCTGCTCCAGATTGGTTCTAATTTTTTAGTTTTACTGGGACCTTCACTTTCTTTAAGATTTAAAGTTTTGGTTTTCGTTAAATAATAACTTTTAGCGTCTTCGAGTATTTCAGTGGTTAATATTGGTTCAAAGAAATCGGAATTCTGGGGTGTAAATACATCTTTCTCTCCACATGATATCATCAGTGTAACCAAAAAAAATAAATAAAACGACTTAATGTAAAATTTCTTTGACATGCTCTAAATTAGTTTTAGGGTGTAATATAAATGATACTACACGCAATGTAGAACAAAAGATGAGTTTATGAGTATCTAGTGACTGTTATTTTATTTAATGGTTATTGAAACAACGGATAACAATACCTTTATAAATAATTAAAATCTTTCTTATTCATTCAAGTGTAAAGTATTTATTACCTATTTCTTAATAGCTGTATCGCTTACTCTGACCTCCCCCCGGAAAACTGGACATTTAAGAACTAGAGAAAATCGGGCGATTTTGATAATTTAACCATCAGAAAAATCGCTTATGAAAAAGACAAAATTTACGGAAGCACAGATCATTTTTGCGCTTCGGCAGGCAGATACCGGTGTACCTGTTTCAGAGGTCTGCCGCAAAATGGGAGTCAGCGAGGCGACCTACTATAATTGGAAGAAAAAGTATGCCGGCTTAGGTGTACCTGAACTAAGAAAACTCCGACAGCTGGAACCGGGCCGCCGGGCGGAGGAAAACCAAAAACTGAAACAGCTTGTGGCCGACCTGAGTTTAGATAAGCAAATGTTACAGGATGTGCTCAAAAAAAAGCTTTAAGGCCGGCCCAGAAGCGGGTGCTGGCCGCAAGCTTAATGAAAAACTACCGGGCTGCTACCATGCGTGCATGTTCAGTTGTCTGCTTACAACGTTCGTGTTGCCGGGCGGCCGGTACCGTACTACAAGCCACATCTTCGTGATGATACTGCTATTCGTCGTCGAATCCGGGAAATTGCACAGGTGCGAATCCGTTATGGCTATCAGAGAATCCACGTTTTGCTTAGACGTGAAGGGTGGCGTGACAATCATAAACGAGTATATCGAGTGTATTGCGAGGAGGGATTGAACCTGCGAAGCAAGCGCCCAAAGCGCAGTAGAGCTGCTTCACAACGGCTTGATAGGCCACAGCTTTCTAGTATTCACCAGAGCTGGAGCATGGATTTTGTAGCAGATCAGCTCTTCGATGGCAGAAAAATTCGGGCCTTAACTGTTGTCGATAACTTTAGTCGGCAATGCCTGGCAATTCACGTTGGTCAGTCTCTAAAAGGGGAAGACGTAGTCGCTGTGATGAATCAACTAAAAGTAGTAAATTTAGCAGTTCCCAACCGGATCCAAGTCGACAATGGTGCATAATTCATATCGAAAGTTTTGGATAAATGGTGCTATGATAACAATGTCACACTTGACTTTTCCCGGCCAGGAAAACCTACCGCAGCGGCGGCCGCGGACAACCCGTTCATAGAATCTTTTAATGGTAGCTTCAGGGATGAATGTTTGAATGCTCATTGGTTCTTGTCTTTGGAAGATGCACAGGATAAAATTGAGAGTTGGCGCATGGAGTACAACAGTTTTCGGCCACACAGTTCACTTGGAAATCTAACCCCAGATGAGGTCGGATTGCGGGTGAAAAGAGAAGAAAATAAAAGCCTGATTTTCCAGTTTTGACTGTCCAAGAATTGGGAGGCCCTCAAAGCGCTTTTTGATATGTTTTTTCAACATCCTCCACGTACAGATTCAAAAAACTTGGCGTTGGGGCCCATCCGTCCCTTGCATCAAAAAGCATTACCCTGGCATCAGCAATTTGAACGGCCATGTGAATAATCACACCCTCTTCACTTGTAATCCTGCTATCGGGAATCTCTTCGGCCCCAAATGCTGCCGACATAAATTGAATCAGATTTGCGGACGATGTGGAAATGATCCAGGGTGTGATGGCCGTGTAGCTGTCCGGAACAACTTTGATTTTTTTGTCTTTCATGATCCTCCGTATTAATTTTCACAAAGATATTTCGGTCAAATGACAGCCCTATGTCAGCAGTACTGTAAGTTATTTCAATATTTTTTATAATACTGCACCACCCCGCTTAGGCTGGAACTGGCCCGTAACCTTGGGCATAATCCGGGCATAACCATGGAAGCCACTGCGGAGAAGTTTGGTTTTCAGGATGCCGGACAGATACGCCGGATATGGCAGAAAAACGAACTTAAAACAGCACCGGATCTTTTATTTTAACTTAATTCAAAGCCTATGAGAATCATTCATTGTCACCGATTTTACCTGTTGAGCAATAGTCTGTTGGTGGTCAATTTGCGGTTCATCCCCACTTTTGGTGGTCACTCCGAATTTAACAGTAATCTCCTTTTCAACAACTGAAAACCGCCGCGACCATACATTTGTCTTTTCAAAGTTTTAATTTTATTTACATTTCCTTCGACAGGTCCGTTACTCCAGGGTAGATTAAATGCGTTTTGAATCGCTTGAAAATCTGGTTTCATACTTTGTGCAAACCCTCCAATTTCTTTGAGGCCCGAGTCAATGGCTTGAGAAATCCATTCATTTAGTCGATTACCGGCCTTTGTTTTCATCAGGAATCTGAAGTACCGCACTAGGTGCAATGCTTTGGTTAATGTATGGGACTTTTCGCAAAGACTAATTAGAGTGTTCTTTTGCTTATTGGAAAGCGCATCTACATCTTTGAAAAACAGGATACTGGCTTTTGAAGGTGTCCATAATAAATCTGATAATCTAGGAAATTGAACGATCTTTGATTTTTTGCCCATCATGACACCTGCTTTCTTTAGGTTTTCCGATAGCGTTGTGTAGGCTCCATTATACCCTTGTTGTTGAAGCTCATACCATAAGTCACGAAGTTGTAACGAAGGTTCTTGGAGTAGTCTCTCTTTTATATAAACCATGTGCTTATCCAATTGATTATAACTGGATTTTTTTGGTAGAGAATGAATAGCGATATATTTTTTAACAGTTTGTCTGCTCATCTTAAACCTTTTTGCAATCGATAATATTGATTGGCCATCCGAGTAAAGTTGCTTTACTTCTCTGAATCTCTCCCGATATCGATCGAGCGGGTTATTCTTAACAGTCTGATATTTAATACCTTTCTTAGACTTATTATTATATTTATTTTCTGCTATAACTTCATCTCTGAGCTCCTTTAAGACACTGTATTCGCGGTCTAATTGTTTACGGATTGCTTCTCCCAGATTTTTGAGTAAATGCCACCTGTCAGCTACTTGCAATGCGTCCGGCGCCCCACTAGTAGCTCCTTGGATATATTTCCCATAACGGTCCCGGCTAATAATAACTACACCCGGATTGTTTTTGAGCCATTTCTCCAATGTAGAAGCCTCTCTGTCAATCAGTAAATCTATGATTTTCCTATTTGTTAAATCAACGAGAACTGTTCCATACTTGTCTCTTTTTTTCCATGCCCAATCGTCAACTCCCAATATCTTGGGCGCATATGTGGCTGGCAATGGTTCTCGATCCACTATTCTTAGAAGAGTAGTATCGCTAACGAAAACACCCATTTTACGAATCAATCGTTCAGCAGATTTTGCACTTGATTCTAAAACAGCTGAAAGAAATAGCCGCTCTAATCGGTAAGTGCCTCTCCTATATGGGGAAAAGTGCTTTTCGAATCTTTCCGTAAATACCTTCAATATACATTCAGGATGGCAGCAATAAAATTTTCTTGCCTGTAAGGTAATTATCACCCCATTTTCGAAGGCAGGTAGATCTTTGATTTTTCTAAAGTAGTAACTATGTACTTTACTGGTCGATACATGGCAATTAGGGCAACAACTTGTTGGCTGAATGCTTTTTATTTTAATGCTAAGTATGGAATCTCTTTTATCGAATGAGACAATTTCAAATTTTTCAGAGGTGGAAAAAAATAAGCTTTCGGTAGTCATCAAAGGTTTCACGAACTAATAAAAGCCTTTAACGAATTTACCACCAAAAGTGGGGAAGAGCCAATTTACTCCGAATTCGGGTGGTCAATTTCGCCCGGAACAGGTGGTCAGCTTAAACCGAATTGAGGTGGTCAGTTACACCGAATTTTCCACCACAGTACCATTCTTGACCTGGACAACAGCTTTTTCAGCAGATTGTCGGTGAATTAATTCAAACTCATATGCAAGTGTATCATCCTTGCAGCTACTTGGAATAATTATATAATCAAATTTAACTTGAATGTATAAACCAACGATATCTTCACAATCATCAGCTGACAGCAGTGAGAAGATATCCTTATTTAAATTATATGTCGACTCGTAGAAATTGAAACCTGATAACTTATTGAATATTTGCTGCGAATAAACAAGAACTGTTTCATCATGTACTCTTTGTAAGGTACTAGCGGGGATAAATGATCTCACAACCTTTCCAGGGACATTATCAATTATTCCCACTTTCACCCACTCGCAATTTCGAATGTTAGCAATGTCATTATTGACTGCATCAGTCGAAAAATCATATCTCCAGTCGCTAGTAATACGACCTAAGAAGTAATTTCCATCAATTGTTCTTGTCCATACTAAATCATTAATCTGCATTTTATAATAAATTGCATTCCACGCATTCGACCAACCTCTTGCTGCATTCAGTCGATATTTGAGTTTCCCAGCGGTTTCATAAGTTTCCGAAGTTATGGATTCAGTTATGTCATCCAGTGGCCAACCAATACCTACGATTTTATTATCCAAACAGTGTTTTCTTGAATCATAACCAGTCCTGTTTGCTGATTTCAAATTTATGCGCCAAATATTCATCAACCGGAAAGATTATTAAGATAGAAAGTGTTTAAGATTATATTTTGGGTGCGGTGGATTTCTATTACCCAATTTCTAAATATGGGTATAAGGAAGGATGTATTTTTAGGCGTTTTGAATCTAATTTTAAAGCGAGTATTTTCACTTTTTCAGTATTGTCCATGTCGTATTCAAATCTAAAATCGTCGTTTTTAATTTCTCTTCCAAGTATAGAAAGACTTACGAGATGGTCTACAAATACTTCAAGTGGTTCATGGTTGATATCTATACCAACAATTCTCATGATTTTCAAAATTTCTTCTAAAGATATAATTGTATCTCCACCAGCCAAATGATACATGAATTCACTCATTTGATTAATTGTAACCCCATTCTCGACTATTAGAGATTGAAAAACCCATGAGGAGTAGTCAGAGTATGCCTGTTCTATGTCTTGTGAAAGTATCGTAGTGTGACCTCTGTTTACTGCAACTTCCTTTGCTCTCCTAAAAAAGTATATAATATCTCTAGGTCTTGGAAAAATTCTATTGATGATATACTCTTTCACAGGAATACCGGAAACATGTTTAGAAATGTATATATCCCATAAATCAGGTTTTTCAACTTTAATTGTACTTAATTGAATAAACCTTTCTTCAATTATTCTAAAAAACATTTCTGGATCCTCCCATTTAATTTTTGTAACCTCTATTTTGTCAGGTTCTCTTGATTCTTTTAGAACATATTTGAAAATGTCACTGCGTAAAAACAGTATTAGATTAAAGCTAAGGTTTCGTTGTTTTGTTTTTATGACAGTAAGGTCCTTTGCTATCCTTCCGGTCACTCCAAGTAAGCCTAATATATATTTACTGATAATCTTTAAGTCACTATTTTTTTTCCATGACTTATCAAGATTGTCAATTAGGACTATTATTTTATCATTTTTGCCTATAACCTCTGCCAAAAACTCTCTTATCTTAAAAATGATATTATTATGAAGATTTTCTGATATTCTAACTCTGAAATCGTTTTGTTTTTCGTCCGGCCTATTCGGGTTTGCTGAAATCTGGTCAATTTGTTCCTCTAATCTTGTAGAGAAATCGGTGGCAAAAATGTTCTCATTCTGCTTGATATATGCTATGAATTCGGTTTCCTTATTATTCAATGAATACAGGGCTTTGTCTTTTATTTTATCATATATAGTTTTGGCAATTTCCGTGTAAATTAGAAATTTCCAAACTGCTTCTATCACAAAACCCTGTTCGAAATCTTCACTTAATCTTTCAAGTAATCTTACAACACCCTCAATCTCAAAATTGATAGGTTTGATGACACATACGAAATTTCTCTTATCTGTATTTAAGTATTCATCTAAGTAATAAAGGGCCGCTGTCTTTCCAGCACCTTTCCTTCCTACAATAATGCTATATTCGTTTCTAACTAATGTTTCTATATGAGAAGTTTCAACATAATAATCATAAAGTTTATCTGATTCATGTTCCGCCATGAATTCTCCAAAATTGATTTTTTGAAGGGTAGATTGTAATTTTCTCGTTGTTTCAATACTTTTGGTTTTGGAGAAAATTGCGGAAATAATACCGGTTAAATCCTCAAAAAATGGTTTGATTAACCTACCACATTCTTCGCGGGAAGTGTATTTGCGTAATAAATCGCGGTAATCAATAGGTGCTTCTTCATAGGGTCTTTCTGCTACCATTAGAACCTTTTTTCCTAAACCAATTGCTAAACCAGAAAGAAAAGCGCACTTAGAATTTTGTAGAGAATGTCCTGTACGAGCAAGAGTAGAAAATTCCGAAAGTAAAGCGGGAACCTTAAATAAGTTTTCAAGATACCATTCCAAAGATTCAATCTTATTCTCTTCGGCATCATCTATTATTGGAATTAATTTATTGAATTCCGCTTGGCTAATAATCTCTTGACTGTAATTTGTTGGTATCTGACTTTTCAAGTATAAAAATGGTTTTGACTCTGTACCATTGTTATACTTAGAGAATAGCTGACTTACTATTGAATCTTTTCTAGTATAAACTTCATCGTCATAAAATGCCTTGACAATCGCATTTGTGTTCGAATAGCGTGAATATCCTATAGTGCTTAACAATTGAAATTCTTTAAATTTTTGCTGCGACTCTGTGATAGAATTGTCAAATATTAACCAAATGGGTTTTCCTTTTCCGATAGCGTAACCAATCTCAAATAACACATTATCATTCATTCCGGTTAAATCTGCACAGAAAAAATCCGAATCATCAATTTTATCAAGAATCGTTTTTATTATAATTCTCCCACTTACTTTCAGATGAACCCACGTAGTAATCTCCGCAACGTTTCCTAAATTAATTTCTCGAACTGCTTCTTCTATTGCTTCCCCACTTGATTTCGGAAACGAACTATATGCGAAAAAACCATTTTTCACCATTTGATTCTTGATTTGGGTTTACTTGGAATGTTGTAATGATGATAATTGCAATTCTAATATTTAAACTTGCTAAAAAATGAACTCTGTCCCCACCCAACCAAAACATCCCCCCATATACATCTACTTGGTTTGGTTGGGTAAACTTAGTTAACGGTAGTTACTAAAATTTAAAACCTGAAATCTTCAAAAGCTAAAAGTAATTTCCGGTATCTTCGCGCTTTTTCGATTATTCGTAACTGCTCAAATCTTCTAATGTCAAAACTTGATCTTCAAACCTTGGAATCCTGGTTATGGGATTCTGCTAATATATTGCGAGGGAGCATTGACAGCTCCGATTTTAAGAATTACATCTTTGGTTTACTTTTCCTGAAACGTGTTAACGATGTGCATACCGAAGAAGTTGATGCCATAATCGAACGTGATGGTATTTCACGTGAAGATGCAGAGGATGAGACTTACTTTAAAGTACCTCAGGAAGCTCGTTGGGATGAAATAAAGAAGTTTACTGAGAATATTGGTATTGCTCTGGACATTGCATTTGCAGCGATTGAGCGTGACAATAACAAAGGTCTTAACAACCTTGAAAATGTGCTTACTTCTACCAAATTTGGGGATAAAGAAAAACTTAGTGATGAAGTTCTTCAACGATTACTAAGTCATTTTAATAAATTTAGTCTCAAAAATCAGGACTTATATACTCCGGATTTATTAGGTGACGCTTACGAATATCTGATCAAACAATTTGCAGATGATGCTGGTAAAAAAGGTGGTGAGTTTTATTCCCCTCGTGGTGTGGTACAAACGATTGTCCGTCTTATAAAACCTCAACCAAAACAAAAGGTTTATGATCCTACTTGTGGTAGTGGTGGTATGCTGATTGAGTCTGCGAAGTATGTGGCGGAATTACCAGATGGAAAAGTTGGTAACAACGTCAACATTTCTCTTTCTGGACAAGAGAAAAATCTTGGTACATGGGCAATTGGTAAAATGAACATGTTGCTTCATAATTACAACGATGCAGACTTGCGTAAAGGTGATACTCTGAATGATCCAAAACATAAGAATGAGGATAATGAGCTAATGCTTTTTGATAGGGTAATAGCAAACCCTCCATTTTCTCAGGATGGTTGGTGGACTATTGCAGAAACAACACAGGAGATAAAAGTTGATAAAGATGGAAATGAGAAAAAACTTGCTCCAAACTATCAAAAAGATGTTGTGGATTCGTATGGAAGATTTCAGTTTGGAATTCCTCCAAGAGGGTATGCTGACTTAGCATTTCTTCAACATATGATTGCTGTGCTAAAACAGGATGGTAAAGCAGGAGTAGTATTACCTCATGGTACTTTGTTCAGAAGTGGAACAGAAGGAGCCATTCGCGAAAAGTTGTTGAAAGCCGATTTAATAGAAAGTATTGTCGGATTGCCTGCTGCATTGTTTTACAACACGGGGATTCCTGCTAGTATCTGGATAATTAATAAAAGTAAAGCTGCCCATCTGAAAAATAAGGTGGTGATCATTGATGCGAGTAATGAATATAAGGAAGGTAAAAATCAAAATGAGTTATTGGAAACAAATATTAATAAAATTGTTTCTACTTACGATCATTTTGTAACAACCAATCTTGAAGATATCCCTAATGAAAAGTATGCGCGGATTGTAGACCTTGAAGAAATTTCAGGGAATGATTATAATTTAAACATTAGCAGATACATTGATACCAGCGAAGCAGAAACGGAAGTGGATTTGTTTCTAGTAAAAAACACAATTCTTAAATTGGAAGCAAAGGAAAAGGAAATTGATAAAAGGTTGTCTTCGTTTTTAATCGAGATGGGATTATGAGAGAAGGGTTTAAAAATGAATTGAGTAATATTCCAGAAGATTGGGAACTTGTACCTCTTTACGAATTAAGGAATAAAGATGATAGATATTCTTTCACTGGTGGTCCATTTGGATCTGACTTAAAATCTGAAAATTACACCGATACAGGTGTGAGAGTCCTTCAATTACAAAATATTGGAGAAGGAGAATTTATAAATAAAGGGGCAGTCTATGTTACTGAGGAAAAAGCAGATGAGCTTCACTCATGTAATATATATCCAGGTGAAATTATTCTTGCAAAGATGGCACCAGTTGCAAGATGTTGTAAAATACCTAGTATTGCTGACAGGTTTATAATGTGTTCTGACGGGATTAGACTTTCGGTTGATCAACAGAAATTTGACAATGAGTACATATTTCAAGCTTTAAACTCAGGTTATTTTAGGAATGAAGTGGAGTCTCAAAGTACAGGAAGTACAAGAGCAAGAATTGGTCTGAATGATCTTAAACTTATACCACTGGCTATTCCTAGAAATAAAGCTGAACAACAAAAAATTGCAATAATCCTCAGAACCGTTGATGAAAAGGTAGAAATCATTGATGCAAAAATCGCCCAAACTAGTGAACTAAAAAGAGGATTAATGCAAAAGCTATTGACACGTGGCATTGGTCATACAAAGTTCAAGGATTCAGTTTTGGGTGAGATTCCGGATAGTTGGGAAGTAAAACCAATTGTAGAAATAGCTTCGGTAGTAAGGGGTGCAAGTCCGAGGCCTAAGGGTGATCCAAGATATTACGGTGGTACGATTCCAAGATTAATGGGTTCAGATGTAACACGAGATGGTAAATATGTTTTTCCGAAGGTTGACTTTCTGACAGAAGAAGGTGCGAAATTAAGTAGATTTATGAAAGCCGGAACATTAGTCATGATATGTTCTGGCGACGTTGGAGTTCCTTCAATACTGGGTGTAGATGCTTGTGTTCATGACGGGTTTTTAGCTTTTCCTGAAATAAGCAAAGAATGCACAATTGATTTTTTGTACTATATATTTGATTCGTTACATGACAAATTTAATAGTTCTGCTACCCATGGAGGCGTTTTTACTAATTTGACAACTAGTATCATCAAAGATTTCAAAATTGCTTTGCCAGTATTAAAAGAACAAGTAGAAATTGCAAATGTTTTAAGCACCGTTGATCATAAGATTAACATTCTTCAAACCCAAAAAAGGACTTTTCAAGACCTTAAAAAAGGATTGATGCAACAATTACTTACTGGAAAAGTAAGAGTGTTTCAACCTGAACTCGAAATTGCCTAAGTAAAACCCTCCGTTATGAGTGATGAATACCTTTACAGTGAACTTCCTGCAATTCAACTGTTTCAGCGATTAGGGTATCAATACCTTAACGGAAAGGAAAGTGATGAACGAAACGATCTTTCAGAAGTAATATTAAAAAAGAGATTGATTTCTTCGATCCGGAAACTTAATCCGTGGATTGACGACAACAACGTTTTTAAAGCTTACGACAAGATCACGACGGTTCAAGGTTCATCCTTAATGGAAATAAATGAACAAATTTGGGAATTAATTCGGGGTGCATCATTTACGTTAAAACAGGAGTTTGAAGGAGTAGAAGAGTTTAGGACGGTGTTGTATATTGATTACCAAAATCCGGAGAATAATGATTTTCTGGTTGTTAATCAATTCCGGTATTTAAGCAGAATTGGAAATCATTCCATTCCTGATCTGGTAGTTTATGTAAACGGAATTCCGGTTGCTATACTGGAATGTAAATCACCAACCGCTACTACTGCATGGGATTCTGCTTACAGTGATCTTCATGCATATCAGGATTTAAATGAAAGACTGTTTCATTACAATCAGATTTGTGCAGGAATATGGAAAGTTGGTGGTCGTTACGGAGCGATAAATGCACCACAAGCATTTTATTCGGTTTTCCGGACACCCAAAAACGAAATCGTTGAAGGTGTAACTACTGAACAAGACAAGCTGATTTATAATCTTTTCCAAAAAGATAAATTACTGGACATCATTCGTCACTTTGTCATCTTTGAAAAAGAAGAAGGTAGAACGATCAAAAAACTACCGCGTTATCAGCAGATACGTGCTACAAATAATACGATCAAGAAATTACAGGAAGGTAAAGGTGGTGTCGTGTGGCATACACAAGGTTCTGGTAAATCCATTACGATGGCATACGTTACCAGAAAATTACAAGCACCTGAATACGGTTTCAACAATCCTACGGTAATCATTATGACGGATCGTAAAGATTTGGACAGTCAAATCACTACCACTTTTGGAAACGTTGGTTTGAAAAATGTAAAACATGCAGGATCTGTAATTCACCTGGACAAACTTTTAAGGAATGATTACGGTGGAATTATTACCACGACAATCCAAAAGTTTCAGGAAACAAATAAAGAAGCCACAACAGAAGAGGACCAAACAGAACTAGAAGAAAAGGAGAACGTCAGAATTGAAAAACATATTCAGGACAAAAACCTCATAAAAATAACAAAGGTTTTAGAAAACGGGAAGTGGATAGAACGTGAACGTGAAGAAATTCTACTCGAAGAACTTTCTCAAAAAGAAAATCTTTATGTACTGGTAGATGAAGCACACCGTACCCATTACGGGTTTCTGGCATCTTTTATGCGTAATGCACTACCACATGCAAAGTTCATCGCTTTTACCGGTACACCTATTTCCAAAGAAGACAAATCCACGCTGGGTGAATTTTACGGTGGAGAATACATTGATGTATACACCATCAAAGAATCCGTAGCGGATGGTTCAACCGTTGAACTCTTGTATGATGAAGGTATAGCAAAACTGGATATACATAAAACGGAGCTAGATGCAGAGTTTGAAGCAAAGTTCGGACACGAACCCGACGAAAAGAAAGACAAATTAAAACAGGTAGCACTCAGAAAATACCAGTTTTCAAAAGAAAGGGTTAACGATATTGCCAAACATGCGATTACCCATTTTAGGGATAAGATATTCCCTAATGGTCATAAAGCACTTTTTGTGTGTGATGGAAGACCTGCTGCAATACGGTACAAACAAGCATTTGAAGCACTAAAAGAATCAGGTTACCATAACTTCGATACCAAAGTGATTGTCAGCATTGGTATTCCTAAGTCTGATCATGTTGCAAAAGAATATTATGAAGCAGTCGAATGGAATAAAACGCATAAGGACGATCTGAAACCAATATGGATTGTCGCTCCGGAACAAGTAAAAACTGCAACTGAAAATTATAAACTTCCATTTGGAAACGAGAGCGAAACGGAGAAGTCAGGAAAGAAAAAGTATGATAATACTGCAATCCTGATCGTTTCGGATATGCTTCTTACCGGTTATGACGCACCGATTGCGTCCTGTTTATATCTTGAAAAACCATTAAGAGAACATACACTTTTACAAGCAATAGCACGGGTTAACCGCAGTGGAAAACGGAAAGATGCAGGTTATATCATGGATTACAACGGTATAACGAATCATCTACTTGACGCATTGAAAATATTTTCCGGTGATATTCGTCCGGATGACGTACTTAAAAACATCAACGAAGAATTCCCTCAGTTGGAGCTAAACCACACAAAACTTGTTGAATTCTTCAAACCCTTGAAGGTTAGCAAAGAATACAACAGAGGTAAATTCATGGAGGAAGCAGTCAATTACATTGATCAACCCGATAAGCGTGACAAATTCAAAGACCTTCTAAAACAGTTTAACAAATCCATAGGCATAGTATTACCGGATACAAGAGCAATGGTGTATTTCAATGATTTCAAACTTTACAATGAAATCAAGAAAATGGCGAGAAACATGTATCCTGATGATGATGGGTTTAAGGTAAGCAAAGATGAAAGTCTTCTCTTGCAAGGACTCATTGATGAGCATTTAAAATCCTCAGGAGTCAGAAATCTTTTACAGGAACCAATCTCTATCATTGACAGGGAAAAATTCAAAGAAGAGATACTGAATGTTTCTCCCGCTACAAAAGAGTTGAAAATGCGTAACCATCTTAAACATACTATAAAAGTAAATCTTGACAAGAATCCGGATTTCTACAAACCACTTGCTGAAAGGTTGGAGCAGTTGATCAAAGAACATGAAGAAGGTCGTTTGTCTCAATTATCATTACTAACAGAGTTTGAGAAGATCCAGGATGAAATCATTCAGTCACAGAAGGAAAGTGAACAAAAGGGTTTCGTGACCGAACAGCAGCGTGCTGTGTATTCCTCAATGAAGGTGATTTATCAAGAAGATGCAGAAGATGCGACCAGAACTTTGTTTGACTTAATTAACGGTGAACTGAACATCGTAGGTTGGGAAACAAAAGGAATGGTAATTAATGACATAGAAAATAAACTAGTTCGTTATCTTAAGACCAAAATGGAAAGATCGGATGCAAAGTCAAAAGCAAAAGAACTGGTAGAGGTTTTAAGAAATAACAAAAATGCGTAAGGTTAAATACGGATCAACTTTTATAGAATACAGCTTTCATGAAAATGACAGTCTGAAATCACACTATATCACCGTAGAAAAAAACATAGGGGTAATCCTCAAAGGAAAAGCAATTCCTGTTGAGAAGTCCGACAAACTCATATTAAAGAAAGCGCGGTGGATTCTGGATAAACTTGATCTGGTTTCCGTGAAAGAAGATGAAAAGATAGTAACCGGTTCTCGTATTCCTTATCTGGGTAGGTCATACTACGTGGAAGTAACCGTACAGAAAGAACTAAAAGAGTTACAAATTGAATTCAATCATTCAAAGTTCAGCATTCTTTTACCTCCTTTTGAGGTCAGTCAATCTGATATCAAATCTTCAATCGAAAAATTCTATCAGGAACGAGCGGTCGAAAAAATCACCCCACGGATTAAAAAAATTTCTAAGCAAACCAAGTTAGAATTTGAAGGTATGCGGTTTCGCAAACTTGAAAAAAGCTGGGGTAACTGTTCCGGAAAAAACATTATCACAATCAACCCCGCAGCAATCAAACTACCGTATTCCCTCATCGATTATCTGATCGTACACGAACTTTGTCATACGAAGATAAAAGATCACTCAAAACAATTTTGGGCAGAACTGTCGAGGCATGTTCCTAACTGGAAGGAGTTGAATGAGCGGGTAGAAAGAATTAAGGAGTAGCATAGTTTACAGTCTCGTCTTAAAAAAATCTATTGAATGAATCTATGCTGCCTTGATAAAAATATTCTTGGTTACAAGTCTGTACAAATTTCTACTGAACTCTATTATCATTTGCTTTCGCAAATTCTTTTAAAAACTTTCATTAAATGAGGTCTAGTTGTTTTAACAAATCATTTTTTATTTTGCTGAATGGTCTTACATTAAACTTTACTTCCTCAATAAACACACCAAATGCCATTTTATATGCTTCGGAATATGAAAGACCTAAATGACTATATGTGTCACAAATAATATCTAAATATCTTTCAGAATACTTATTTCGAATTTCGAATAAATCTTTAAATTCTTCCGAATGCATCGTCATAATTTCATTCAGCTTGAAAATTTTAGCATGCTTATTGATTTTAGTAGAAATGTTTTTATCAGGAGTTAATGACGTTAAAGTTAGTTCAACTTCTGATGAACCTCCAACTAATGATTCATAACTCAAAGGTTTATATTTATACTGATAATCATTGATGTAGTTATCAATATAAGGATGAAAATTATTTTTCAAGTTAAAATGTATCTTTCCTTTTAGACTGCTATTGCAAATTTTACATGAGGGGATAAGATTGTAAATTGATAAGGCCAATATTGGGTGAGTTTTTTTATCGAAGAAGTGGTCAAATTCTGGCCTCGTTATAAATCTCTTTTTTACATCTTCAATGTCATTATCAATTACCGTTAGAGTGTAATTTCGATTACAATATAAGCACGTTCTTACTCCAAGTTTTTCAGCAAGTTTATAGGCACAATACTTATCTTTATCTTTAATGATAAAATTTGCATAATTAAAAATTGCATTAATTTGTTTAATCTTATTTTTATCCCTAGGTAAATTTAGTCGATTAAACTTAGTTGACAAAGGATATATATCTTTTGGTTGAGATGTGAGTATAGCTAACAAATTGGTTTTTAAAAAGTTCTTTAAAGATATTTTAATTCCACTTTTTTCAATTTTATCCAATATTGCATCTTTTAAACCTGCATAGTGTTCGTCTATTAAGGTATTATTATTCGACAAATCATAATGGACCATACTTACTTTAATTTATTTAATTTTTGCTTAATGATTTCCATTTCACTTTCTAGCATATTCTTATAAAAATCATCCTTGGTCTTTTCATCATACATTTCTGCAAGTTTCCTTCGTACAATTTGCTCATCTATATTGTCAATCAATTTTTTGTAGTACTCTTTATCCTCAACTTTATCGCTTTCCTTTAACCATCCGATTGTCTCATTAATTTTATCTTTTGCAAAATCTCCAATAAGTCCGTCTTCTATAAAAAAAGAATCTGCTAATAAATCGGTAATATTAGCACCAAATGTTCTCTTTGGATTTTCTAAATTGTTATTATCTATCACAACCATTTCATCATCTAATCTATCTAAGTAGACTACGTTGTAATTAGGCAAATCCGATAGACTAAGAGGATCGTGTGTAGTAAATATAATTTGTATTGACTTGCACAATTTAAGTGCCTCAAAAAATAAGGGAAGAGTCTGTAAAATGGTATTAATAAATTTTTTTTTCCAGACAGGATGAAATCCTAGATCTGCTTCGTCAAGAAGAATTATGTAATGGTTATGTTCAGGTAAGTTTTTTATTTCGACAAGTTTATTTTGAATAAAATCATAAATTCTAGCGAATAGATTTAGGAAAGCATTCTCCCCCGAACTTAATTTTCTGGAATTAGGCTGATAACTTATGAAACCATCTATATAACTTCTTTTTTGAACTAAGTTCTGGTCTTTAGTTGATAAAGTAGGTAAATAATGTACCAAAGATGAAATCCAGTTTGAATGCAAATTCAAAATCTTTATTGCCGTTTCTCCGTCAACAATGATGACATTATTTGAGACGTTTGCTACGTCACTAATTTCATCAATAGATTCGAAAAGTACAGTAATTAAATCTGATAATTTTTCAGAATCCAATGCAGATCTTTCATTTATTTTTGCATCCTTAATGAATGAAAAAAACAGATCTTCTCCACTCATCTCACGTAAATCATTTTGATAAATTATTGAATTATCAAGATTCCCATAGTTCAGATACCCTGCGTCTTTTTCAAACTGAAATTTAATAATTGATAAGATTTTCAATAAAATGTTTCGTTTGACGACAAATTTATTTACGTCAATTTGGTTAATTACTTCCTTATCGTGGCCTAATTTAACTTGTAGATGCCAGTTATTTAGCTCTGAGAGTAATCTTAAATTGATTTTTGCTAGTACTCCTCTAAATGCCATGGGCATATCATGATCTTCTTGCTCCATATATCCTCTGAAAACTAATTTCGCAAGATCAAATTTCTCATAACGGTATATGGATTTAAAAGAAAGTTCTTTTGCGAAAATTTTTGAGGAGAGAAACCGAATTTGCCTCATCGAATTTTTAAATAGTAATTCCTGAGTTGGGGAAAAACTCCATCCTGCTTCATTTAATCCCTTTTTACTTAACTCTTCTAAATCATCTTCTAATAATCTTTCGAAGGATAGATCAAAAGCATCGAACGAGTCAAAACTTGAATTGTAAGAAAAATCAAGTTGAGGATAGTAGTAAATCGTTTGTACAGACTCAGGCTTTTTTACGACTAAGGTAAATTGACTTCCAATGATTTCAAATTTGTAATCACTGCTAGTATCAATGTAAAGTAAATTTTCATCCTTGTCTAAAAATAACAAAACAGAGTCTGAATACGGAAGCGCGTTTTTATGTTGTATATGAAAACTTCTTATCACATTAAGTATAGATGATTTACCTACACCATTTTTACCAACTATTGCACTAAGATTAGAAACTGAAACCTTACCTTTTGAAATGTCATAGAAGTTGTCAAGATATTTAGCATTTGAGTTAACCGCTAAAACAATCTTATTCTTAAAACTTTTTTGGATTGAGAAATGATATGGTCCTCCGAAATTAATAACTTGGGGTTTTTGTGATAGGAATTCGTGTTCAATTAAAATCAATGCGATTAATATCATTCTTTTGTTGTCATTAGTTGGAGAAGGGCAAATACTATGCTTCCTTTTTATAGTAAACGATAAGTTAGTATTATTCTACTAACAACAATGCATTTCAACCATATTTCATTTTATTCCGATTTCAATGTAATAATTCTTGATGCGACTACATTATCTAAGCCAACCAATACAAAAGCACATATTAAGGAAATGGTTTGGTTGGATTTATATGTCAAAGTCTAATAGTGCACTGACTTTTCACTGTTAAGCAAAAACGCCGCTAAATGAGGAGAATTATAGAATATACACATTCGAAAACAAAATAATAGTTATCAACTAGAATCCAATGAAGCAGCAATTACTTAAAGGACTAAGTTAATCAATGTACAAACTTCTTCTTGTTTCTATAAGTAATAATTCAGGCAACGAAAGACTAAAAGAATCGTTGGAACAATGTCCAGTTAATAGTAAAAAACAACTTAAGACAAAAAAGAAGAATCGGGAATTAGTTATGAAGAGGAATTAGAAAGATTTAGCGGATGACTTGGAAGAATGTCAGGGTCAACAATTCATGCACGAAAATATTGAATTGATTTATTAAAATCCTAAAAGTATGAACCAATCAAGAAAACCTAAAAAACAACAGAAGCAGACGTGTATTTGAAGTAATTCAAAAGTGGTGAATTAGAGGAGTTAAAGGACATGTGTCTCAAATTGTGTATCAAACTTTTTTACACAAGAAAAAAGCACTTAACGATTTCTCGTTAAGTGCTTCTGAACCAGGGCTCCCGAAGTTGGGCTCGAACCAACGACCCTCTGATTAACAGTCGGAGGCTTGTTAGAAATAATAAAAGATAGGGCGTTAATAAATAAAGAAAATGCATGCTAAATTAATGCTTCAAGATACTTCTTCATTTTCTCATCATCAAACGACCCAAGATAAGCCTGAGTAGTCGAAATATTCTGATGACCTAACGACTGTGATATAAACGCAATCGGCGCCTCTGACTGCAATAATATGGTGGCAAAAGAATGCCTGGCCGCGTAGGTTGTGATATCCATTGCTATATTCAATTTCTTAGCAATAGTTCGGATATGCAGATTGGTCATCGTTACAATCTGCGAGACCGTACTCTTCTTCTGCTTTGCGGTCATGCCGGAATCCAGAAACGGAAAAACGTATGATTCCGGCGCGGTATTGTTGGTATACCTGTTTATGATGTTCCAGCTTTCAGCAAACAGGTTTATTTTTATCCGGACCTGATTGCCTTTTCTAGTACGAGCGGTTTTCTGCCTAACGAAAGACAAGCTATTTCCTGCCCTGTCAATGTCCCTCCATTTAATATTGCAGATATCCGTAATATTCATTCCATTGCTCAAATACGAAAATACCCACAGATCACGGCCTCGCTCTTCATATGAACCAGGCTCGCTCTGATAGCTGATGATCTTCATCACATCTGTCTTGGATAGAGCCTTTTTAATATTTGCACCAGCCGGAATAATGTATCCCCCTTTTCCAAAAGGATAATGATCTGGGCTAACAACCTTATCTCTGATCGCATCGTTAAAGACACTCCGTAGTTGCCGGCAATATATACCCACCGTTGTAAGCGTGGCCGGTGTATCAATGGCAGGAGCTTCTCCCTTTTTCAACTTCTTCTTTTTTGACGCACGACCATAGAGAAGCATCCATTGCTCATAGGCCTTTAAAAAATCGGGAGTAACATGCTCAAATCTTAAAATTGCGGCAGATTTCTGTGTATTACGTTTTGCAGGTTTAGGGATGTTCAGAAATCTGGATCTTTCAGCATCACTGAATGAAGAAATAAACCGTTTCAATGAAATACCCGTATCGCGGTAACTCGCACCCGAACCAAGGCGTTCTTCACTTTCCATCGCCTTTGCTTTTAAATCAAGCATGCTTATCACGTCGTCTGATTCAACCGGTATTGGCGGAGCTTCCGTCTTTCCATAATTTTCAAATGACTCCCGAAACAGATCAAATGTAAAATTCGGACCTAGTTGTCTGGTAATATTACGTGCAAAAGGAACAATGCCCACTGGGTCAGTCTCCCTGCTCCACAACTTGTGCCAAACATCAAGAAAATTGTCATCCTTGATTTTGCCATCCGGCGAATCTTTCTCAGCATTTTTCTTTAATCGCTCCCACTCCGCTTTACTTACTTTGATACCTGTTGAAAACAGTTTCTGCTTTCTTTCAAAAATAACGTTAAGCTTTATCTTATTATCATCCCTCCTGGTGTCGAAGAACAAATTCACTGTGGCCTGTTTCATGATACTACCATTTTGATTGAACATTCATTCAATTTTATGTGCAATACAATGTGCAATACAAATTTACGGATTAGACGATAAACAGACAACAAGCAAAAACAAAAATATTTTATAAGTAATTAATTATCAGTACATTGTATAATAATAGACAAATATACAATAAGAAGAAAAACCATATTTTTACTGACTCATAATCAGTAAGTGATCAACTACATTCCGGTATTTGTATACACACTGAAAAAGTGAGGATCCAGATTAGATTATGAGCTTCATGGCCCTTCTACCTACCTAAGTCAATTTCCCTTAGGATGATTCCAACAACATAAAATAGATTTGTAATAGCTCGGGAATCACATTCTTTCGGTATCCGGTGACTATAATTTGCAACTTTATTGGAGGGAGGCACGTGATGGAAAGGGAAAATAAAGAGAAGGGACTCACGTCGGAGACCGTGGTAGAAATTCTAAAAAAGCATGGGGAAGATATCAGTATGGAGGATGCTAGAATTCTTGCGAAGCTCATTCAATATTTTGCGTCTGTTGCTGTGAATCAACTGACAAAGGCTGATTGAAATACTAAAATTTCTTATCTTTAGGTTACATAAAATTGTTTGTGAAATATTAAGCAGGAGCAATAATGAGAACAGCCATATTATACATCCGTGTCAGCACCGACGAACAAGCTGACAAAGGCTATTCCCAAAGAGGCCAGGAGGAGACGTTAAAGAAGTATTGTGAAATCAATTCCATAGCGGTACGTGACACTATTTTTGAAGATCACTCTGCAAAGACTTTCGAAAGGCCTAGATGGAAAAAGCTTTTACTAGATCTCAAAAAAAACAGGAATAAAACAACCTTAATCTTATTTACAAAGTGGGATCGTTTCAGCAGAAATGCGGGGGATGCTTATCAAATGATTAATCTCCTGAGAAAACTAGGGTCAGATCCTCAGGCGATTGAACAACCATTGGATTTATCTATTCCAGAAAATAAGATGATGCTTGCCTTCTACCTTGCGGCTCCTGAGGTCGAAAATGACAGAAGGGCATTGAATGTTTTTCACGGAATGCGTCGTGCAAAAAAGGAAGGCCGATGGATGGCTAGTGCACCTGTCGGCTACAAAAATAAGATAAGTGAAGATAACAGGAAGTTTATCGACATTCATCCGGAAACAGGGCCTCTGATGAAGTGGGCTTTCGATGAAATAGCAGCAGGAAAATTTAATACAGAACAAATTTGGAAGGCGGCTCGCCAAAAGGGCTTACCATGTAGCAAACAGGCTTTTTGGACGGCAATCCGAAATCCGGTATACTGTGGCAAAATTTTCATCCCGCCATATAAAAATGAAGAAGGGTATTTTGTAAGGGGACAGCATACGCCGCTTATATCCGAACAGCTCTTTTCTGAAGTTCAGGATGTGATTGATGGACGAAGAAAAAATCCTTTTCACAATCCAAAAATCGTATCACCTGATATGCTGCCATTACGAGGCTTTCTGGTTTGTCCGCAGTGTAGCAAAATATTAACCGGGAGCGCTTCGAAGGGAAAAAATGCATACTATTACTATTATCACTGCAGAGCAGGTTGTGGGGTGCGGTTTGGTGCAGAAACTACTAATAATTGGTTTATAAAGGAATTGAAAAAGTACATTCCAAGACCCGGCAGACTCGAACTCTACTCCTTAGCCATTCAGCAGGATTTTAAGGAGAAGACCAAACTTCAGGATCAGGAACGAAAACAAATGATTGCTGAACTCGAAACGATAAACAAACGGATGCAAAATGCGAGAATGATGAAGGTAGATGGTAGCCTTGCAGATGAGGATTTTCGAAGCATCAAATCAATTTCTAACGCCAAAATTGACGAGTTAGAGAAAAAATTGAGCAACCTGTCTGACAAACACTCCGAAATAAACAGCTTACTTCAAAATGCCCTCAAAAGGCTTTCTAACCTGGATTTGTTGTACGAAAAAGGAACTATGGAAGAAAAAAGGCAAATAATAAGTTCGACCTTTCCCGAAAATATCGTTTTTGACGGAAAGACATGTCGAACACCTCGAGTCAACACCGCACTCCTCCTTATCTATCAGAAAAAGAAGGAGTTAGAGCTTAAAAAAAACGAGCCAAATCGTAAAAAAAACGACTTGGCTCGTATGGTGCACCCAACGAGAACTGAACCTTCCTTGTAATTATCTTATAATCAGAACTTTACAAGAGCTCCTTTTTTCAACTCTCGATTTGCTCACCAAGTTTTTTGCACTGCAAATACATTTCATAAAATTAGTAAAAACAGACGATTTGTCAAAGCCAAATCATCATTGTAATTAATCGTAAGTCAGATGGGTTGTAGATGGATCCTTTGATCTGTTTAGGTTCTCTTGAAGTCAGTGGTTGTTTGCTTCGAAGTGTAGTCCTAGTGAAAAAGAACGAGTGAGCACCTATTAAATTAACTTACGAATATGGAGTCCGAAGCAATTTAGGTTGCAATCGCGGAGGGATTCGAACTCAGTATATAAATATTTGATAATAAGATAGATACAAGACAAATTAAACCTCACTCCATGATTTACGCGATTATACGTTTAAGACACCTGTTTATAACACGCTTGATTTTTCTATTTACAATTCGAAACTCTTACAAAGTTAATAATTTTTCACACCTCGACCGGAGTACGCAATCTATTTTGATTCCGCATGAATAAAAAATGCTTCTAGTTAAGGGAAATAACTATTTCTGTCGAGTATCAGAATTTTGAGAAGAGATAAACAGTATTGCTTAAAAGGGTCATTTTAAAAATCTATTTTTAGATTCAAAGTATACCCTTTGCCAACCGGGTAGTTACCAACATCAACTCCAAAAACCGCATCACTGAAACCGCCCACCGCTGGATCCAGACCGCTGTATTTAGTACATGTAAAAAGGTTAGTTGCAGAAACTGAAACCCGCAGCATTTTTACACTGATTTTTTTTAAAAGCTCTTCATTAAATGTGTAACCAAGATTCAAATATTGCATTCTCAGATAATTCCCGTTTTCAACATAGTAAGAGTTGCTTTGGGTATTGGTACTAAAATTTGCAGCACTTTCAAAAATCGGAACACTGGTACTGGTATGGGTCGGCAGCCATGAATCCAGAACGCGGGTACTTACGGCAGCACCAGTAAAGGATGGATAGAAATCAGAAAACCACCGCTGGTTGTTAAATATCTGATTTCCCAAGGAAGTATATAAACTGGTATTTAGGTCAACGCCTTTGTATTTAATGGAAAAAGTTAAACTTCCGGTAAATGTCGGGATGGGGCTGCCAAGAAAGGTTCTGTCGCTATCGTCAATTTTACCATCATTATTTAAATCCTTAAACCGGAAACGGCCGGGAGCCGCACCCGTTTGCACAGCAGCTGTGGCAACTTCTTCTTTGCTGCTAAACAATCCCTGAACCTGATACCCGTAAAAAGAAGACAGCGCATGACCAGGCTGATTACGAACGACGGGCGTACCTAAACGCGTACCTCCTGCCGCAAAATATGGAACCAGTGGTGCTATTGAAATAATTCTGTTATGCAAAAAACTTCCCACCCCTGTCACTTCATAGCGGATATCACCGGCAAGTTTTCCTTTATTAAAGATCAGCAAATCAATTCCCTGGTTTTGCATGCTGGCAATATTGACAAAAGGCGCGCTGGCCCTGGTACCCACCACACCGGGTATCGGTAATTGATACAAAAGGTCGTGGGTATTCTTTCGCCAGAAATCCAGTACGATTTCCAGTTTATTTTTGAAAGCAGAGAAATCCACACCCAGATTGAGCGTTTCACTGGTTTCCCATTTTGCTTTGGGATTTCCGATCTGACTGTTGTAATAACCCGGAACAACCCCGGTATTGGTAGCACCCAGATCGTACCCGTTTGCTGCATTGGAAGAAAACAGGCTATACTGATTTGTGGAGCTCAAAAAAGTCGAATTCCCCATTTTACCATATCCTACCCGCAATTTAAGATCGGAAATCCAGGTTGATCTTTTCAAAAATTCCTCTGCGGACAAACGCCAGCCCGCGGAAAATGCAGGAAAAATACCGAAGCGGTAATCCTTGCCAAATTGAGAAGATCCGTCTCTTCGCACGACCGCGGTCAAAATATACTTATCATCATAAATGTAACGTGTCTGGGCAAAAAGAGAATAGAAATTATTACCACGGGTACTGGTGCTATTTACCTGACGTGTAGAGCCGGATGTGGTCGACCCAAGCGTTAAATAATCAGGATCGGTCGAAAAAGGATTGATACCCGAACCGTTAATATTTCTTCCTGCACCCGTGTTTAAGGCCTCCATCCCCGCCAGTATCACAATCTGATTCCGCCCAAAGTTTTTCTTAAACTCAGCGGTATTGGTAAAAGTCCAGGCAAGCCCGTAACCCGATGCTTCGGCGTAGCTGAAATTAGCCAGGTTTTCGGAGTTTTCATACGTTGCGCGCGACTGCGCCTGATTGTAGTTGTTAAAATAAATCCCGCCAATACTGCTGCGACCAACAGTGTTAGGAAGCAGGTCAATCTCTGTATAAACATTTCCAAACCCGTACACTGTATTACTGCGGTTATGTCCTGCCGAAATCCGGCTTGCCACAGGATTTCTCGGGTTGCTGAAACCAGGTGCCGCAGTACCCGCATAGCCGCCAAATGAATTATAAACCGGTATAATCGGTGCCATCCGGTAAGAAGCCAGAATATCATTTTCATCGGACGAAACACTTGGATTATTATTCAGACTGTTGCCTAAAAAACTGCCTGAGCTCCCCTGCTGACCCGTGGTTGATAAATAACTAAGCTGTATATTTTCTCCAAATCTGATTTTTTTGGTAACGTTAAACTCGGTATTAATTCGGAAAGTATAACGCTCCTGGTTACTGCTGAGAATAATTCCTTCCTGTTTTTGATAACCTAAACCGATATAGAAACTGCCCATGTTACTGCCCCCCGAAAAGCCCAAAGCATGACGTGTCAGCGCAGCTTTTCTGCTTATGGCCTGATACCAGTTTGTACCCTCACGGTTGGAAGGAATGACAAGATACAAGGGTGAAATTGCCGGATCGGTATTATATTTTGATTTTTCCAAATCAAGGTTTACCTGCGATGCTGAAAGACCGGTTTGGTTGCCAACAAGAAGATAATCCGGAAGGACAGGATTTTGACCCGACCCATATTGTCCATTGGCTATTCCATTAAAACTTCCCGGACCAACAGTGCCCCCTGTTTGAAAAATATCATTTTTCCTGGCCTGCCAGGACCAATCTGCCTGCTGCTGCGGACTTAGAACTGACTGTCCTTTTCCAGGATAAGTCAGCCCGTAAATACCTTCATAGGAAACTGCCAGTTTATTTTGACTACGTTTGCCTTTTTTGGTTGTCAATACAATTACACCGGCCGCTGCTCTGGCTCCGTAGATCGACGCTGAGGCGGCATCTTTTAAAACGGTGACTGATTCGATATCGCCGGGATTAATAAACTGAATGTTCTGAGTCGGCATTCCGTCTACGATATAAAGCGGCTGATTTCCACCGAATGAGCCAAATCCCCTGACTCTTACCTGGCTGGAAGTGCCAGGCTGGCCGTTTGTGATCAGTGTTAATCCTGGCACTTTGCCCTGAAGCTGCTGCTCAACGTTGGTAGAAACGACGACACTTAACTGCTCCACATTCGCAGTGAAGACTGCTCCGGTTACCTGTCGCCTGTTCTCTTTAGCATATCCGGTGACAATAATTTCATTAAGCAGTCTGGTATCTTCTATGAGTGTTATAACCAATTCAGATTCGTTTAGAAAAGCAATATCCTTGCTCTCAAATCCTACCGAAGAAAATTGTAAAGTCCCTGGCCTGGCTGGTACATCCATGGAAAAATCTCCGGTACTTTTTGAAACAGAACCATTCTGGCTATTTTTTAGTAACACCGTAATCCCTGCGAGCTCCTCTCCTTTTTGAGAAAACACTCTCCCTTTTAATTTCCATGTTTTGTTCTCCGACAGATCTGTTGTGCTAGCCGGTAATACTGAGCTTTGCCTTGATATTTTACCGGCATCAGCTTGATCCTGAAAAAGTATATAGACGTTATTTTTTCTGGAAAACTTAATCTGATACGGATCTAAAAGTCTTTTTAAAAGAGCGTCCGGATTTCTTGCGTAAGATTCAGTTATATCTGCGGTCAGGAATTTACCTGCCAGAAGATCGGTGTCATAATTGAAAATAATATGATAGTCGGCAGCAAGCTTGTCTAATGCCTTTGTAAGTGTTGTGCTTTTTTGAAAATAAATTTTATCGGCTCCGCTACGTTTCTGAGCTAATGCCAAATTTGGAACAGTAGCTGACAAAATCCAGAAAATGAACACGACCCAGAGGAGAAACTGACGCATAGTTATCTTGATATACTATGATCATTCAATGAAATAGCCTCCACTGACAGGTTTAACCCGCACTTTGTAGATCGTTTGAAGCTGCGTGTAAAAACTGCTTAAAGAATCTGTATTGATCGTTCCGGTAAAACGTTTTATAAGAAATTCCGGTTTTTTTACCTGGGTTATAATACCATATTCGTCCTGTATCTGTTTAAACACGGAGGCCAGATTTTCACCGTTATAAACGCGCTTTCTGGCAAGCCAGACCATGTATTTTTCCGGGTCTGCTTTTTTCTTATCCAATCCGGCAACACCTTGGGACAATGTGGCCACCTCTCCGGGGGCCAATATCATTTTTGCGCCCTGACCATCTGTTATATCAAGCTGTACCTTCCCTTCTTTTAACATTACTTCCACATCATTTCTGCGGCTATTTACATTAAACGATGTTCCTAAAACCTGCACATCGAGACGGCTGGTATGAACAACAAATTTTACTGATTGATTTGCTAAAAACTGCTTTTTTACTTGAAAATAAGCCTCTCCTGAGAGCGTGACCTCTCTTTTCATTAGTCCTTTACTGTAAGATAATTTTGAATTACCATTCATCGTGACCACTGAACTATCCGGAAGTAATACCGTTTTAATCTGTCCATAGGCCGTAGTATAGGAAACCGGCTTTTCATATTGCAAAAGTCCGGCAGCCAAAAGCAGTAATGCTGAAAAACATGCTGCTACCCAGTACCATCTTCGCCATATTGGGTTAACGATTTTGGAAGAATGTTGAGGAGTAATCCGTTCATGAATTTTATTCCAGCTTTCAAGAATTTCACCATCATTAAAAGCATCCGGGGAGACGGATAATTCCTTCACGATCCTGATCGCATCCTGGACCTCACTGCTTTTATCAGGATGAAGAAGCAGCCAGTTGGACCAGAACAATTCCGATTTTGCGTCAGGATTTATTACCCAAGTTACAAAAGCATCGTCTGTCACAAAGTCCCGGGTGGAAAAAAAATCATACGATTGCATAGCTTAATTGGAACAGTTCTCTGCTAGAGTGTAGGTTTGCGGTGAAATCATCCCTACCAATTTAAATTTTTATAATAATTTTCTTAGCCCTCTCATTCCCCGGCTCGTATTATCTACCCCTATTTCAGCACCATAACACCCAAAGCTTAAAGCTAAGTATTAATTTCAAAACTTTCTAAAACCCGGCTGACTTTACAATCAATATAAATATAAAAAGATATTTCTTTTTGATTTCTTTAGAATTATATTTGAATGAGCTTATCAATATAAATAATAGGACTTAAACGAGTCAACCTACACATGGAATCTTATCTTAATAACCCAAATATTTTGGAAGATAACCATGTCCCGGATCAGGGTTCTGTTAAAACAAATCCGTTAGATACCTCAACTCCTGCTGAAAGTACAGAACAAAAAAAATGGCTTCTGCTTAAAGAAAAGGATGAGCATGCACTTGCCTGGCTGTATGAAACATATGGCAAATTACTGCATAATTATGGTTTTCGGTTGGTTTCAGATAAAGAGCTGGTTAAGGACACAGTCCAGGATGTTTTTGTTCAGCTTTGGAACACGGCCGAGAAGTTGCCCGACGTAAATTCTCCCAAAGCCTACCTGATTGTTGCAGTGCGACGAGAACTGTTGAAGAGAATTACGCGTCAACGTCAGTTTTCAGATGAGTTTGTAGAGAATCCTGAATCATCTGTGGAAGATCAATTTATTGAGCTTCAAACCAATGAAATGATTTCGGAAGGGCTTTCCGCTTTTGTTGAAAAACTGCCAGGCCGTCAAAGAGAAATTATCTTCCTTAAATATTACAGCGCATTATCAACGGAGCAAATTGCCACGGCCATGCAGTTGACCCCTGCCTCGGTTTACAAACTTGCCTACAAAGCAATTGATAACCTTAAAGCGCTTTGCGCGGGCTGGAAATCTGTATGGATCATTTTTCTGATAACCATCTCAGGTTTTTTAAAATAGACATTAATAATACATAGCACCGGAAATCACATGATTACCCGGTACTATGCACTTCGAATTATTTCAGTTTATTTACTTTTCAAAGCGAATATTGTTAAGCTTCAAAATCTCACTGTTGGGTTTCTCTGGTTTAAGCGCAATAAAATAAATATCATGTCTGCCGCTTACCGGTTTTTCTATTTTACCGCTTATTTTTTTGAACATGTCCCAGGAGCTGGTTGGCATGAATGCTGCCGTGCTGATCACAGGACCAGCCTGAGAGTCAATTCTTACCTGTATGTGCCCAGTCTGGTCATTGGAAGCATATTCAAAAATAAATTGTCCAATGCCGCTTAAATCGATATTTCTAAGCAAAATGTAAGATTTATGACCGCCTTGGGAAAGATTGTCGCGGAACCTGGCGAAACCCACATAGGCATCCGCAAAAGCAGGTTTTACGTTCGCACTTCTCAGCTTCACAACATCCGCGCCCGTTATAGGTCCGACCTTATTTCCGCCTTTGTCCTTATAGGAAGCTACGAAAGTATATTGGCCTTTCTGATCATTTACAGGATGATCTTTAAGCATTTTAGATCCCTGAACAGGTAAATTTATAAGGTCTTTTTGAAGATCTGTCAACGAAAATATATACCTGACCATTTCCTGTGCATCCTGCGTGGAAAGCTGCGGATGTGCGCTCATGATATGCTCAGTCCCCCAGTTCCCACCTCCGCCACTAATAATTTTGGCAGTGAGTTCTTCCACAGCTCTTTCCTTGGCCTTGTAGCGTTTTGCAACCGCCAGAAACGTCGGTCCAACCGAAGGTTTATCAACCGTATGACAGGCGCGGCAATCACTGTTAGCCATCAGGATTTTACCAAACGGCTCTGGCCGCATCAAAAGACCGGCTACAGATTCCGGAACAAGGTTTTGCTGGCTGGCAGGCTGTGGATCATAAGACATCTGAACGTGAATATTTTTACGATCAATTTTAACATCCTCCTTATCTTTCACTTTGACTGCATACGTAAAGGGTTTATCGTCCCAGAAAAATGATTTATTATCTGCACTGGTAATTCTGACGTCAGGTTTGCTGTTACCAACCCGCACAACAACGGTATCCGTACTCACCTTTCCGGCAAGATCTGTCACTTTCAAAAGTGTTTGATAAACACCGGTTTTTTGGTAGCTATACGAAGGATTTGGTTTTGTACTACCCAGCGTTTTACCATCAAAAAACCACTGATATGAAATCTGGTCATCATCGTCCAGATCCAGACTTCCTTTGCTGCTAAAAGAAACGCGCAGAGGCGGCTGACCGTTTACCGATTTTAAAACAGGAAAATTTCGGCGTTCTGAGGTAAGAAATACGGTTTTATCCATATAGGCTTCTTTTACAGAATCGGTAATACTTGCATTGGCAACTGGCGGACGATTTCCTGTATTGTATTCAATTCTAACAAGCCTCGCATCCTCGTTATCAGCACCGTAAACCGAGCCGTATTCAAGCATATACATCATTCCATCCGGCCCAAAAGTCAAATCAATTGGTCTTCTGAAATCACCGTTTGCTGCCATAAAAGGTTCACTGCGCACATAATTTTCACTATCATCAAACCGTAAGGCAATTACCCAGTTCCGCATCCAGTCAAAAACGAAAAGTGCTCCGTCATAGTAATCCGGAAATTTGCCTGTCGTTTTATTCGCAGACTTAAAACTGTAAAAATCACCTGCCATCGCACTTCTTCCCCCAACGCCCAATTCAGGAAATTCTTCGGATGCTGCATAAGGATACCAGATCATGGCCGGCATAGCTGGCGGTAATTTATTAAGGCCGGTATTGTTGGGTGAATTGTTGACCGGCGCAGCTGGATCAAACTTTGGTCCGGCCGTTTTCGCAGCGAAGTCCCATTTACTGTAAGCTGCATTATTGCCCATAAAATAAGGCCATCCGTAATTCCCTGCTTTTTTTGCCTGGTTGAACTCATCATACCCGCGCGGCCCTTGTATACCATCCTTTCCCGCATCAGGCCCGATTTCACCCCAATACAGAACAGAAGTTTTGGGGTTCACCGCAATACGGTAAGGATTTCGGCAACCCATAATGTAAATTTCCGGAAGAGTACGGCTGTTATTTTCTTCATTTTTTGGAAATAAATTCCCCTCAGGAATACTGTAAATACCATCAGCTTCGGGATGAATACGGAGAATTTTCCCTTTAAAATCATTAGTATTACCAGCCGAACGCTGCGAATCCTGACTGTAATATTCCTTCCCTGGGCGCTCATCCATAGGAGAATAACCACCCGAAGGAAAAGGCGTCGAACTATCGCCGGTTGAAAGATACAGATTCCCTTTCTTATCAAATGCCAAGGATCCGCCATGATGCGAGCCGCTGTTTTTTTGGACCGGAACTTTAAGCAGGATTTTCTCCGAAGACAGATCAAGCGTGTTATTTTCTGTTAACGTAAACCGTGAGAGCTGAAATGCAAGATTTTCTTCGGTAAGTCCTTTGGGGGCATAATACAAATAAAGCTGACGATTTTTCGAAAAGTTTGGATCTAGTGTTATACCGATAAGACCTGTGCCGCCCATGTTGGTAATCTCAAACTTATGGATCAGTGATGATTTTCCTGTGGCCGGATCGTAGCAGGAAAAATTGCCAAATAACTCTGTAAAATATACGATGCCATTTGAAGCCACGGCAAGCTCCATAGGAGAATTCAGATCATTAGCCAGAATGGTTTTGACAAACCGGTTTTGCTCAGGTGTTATTTTAGCATATGCTTTTTTATAATCCAGCGCTGAATTTGGTCCTATGGCATATTTTATTCCTCCCAGCAAATGCGCTAAATACAGAGGCTCACTAAAACTTTCATCAGTATGTCCAAGGCCCGTGTAAAAAGAACGTCCGCCATCAAATTCATGATACCAACTGATGGGATGATCAGCGCCGTTGGTGCCCCCTTCGTAGGAATTTTCATCAAGTTTTGCCAGCACTTTAATGCCCGAATAGTAAGCGCGGTAGTTATACCACTCATCGGTTCTCTCCCAGCGGCCGGACAGCATTTTGGTAGAAGGATGCGTTTTATCGCTCACTTCGATGGCTGCCTTTCTAACATTAGGATTATGCGGATGGCTTGAAAAATAAGCACCGACCAGCTTACCGTACCAAGGCCAGTCGTACTCGGTATCAGCAGCAGCATGGATTCCAACAAACCCGCCACCTGCCTGAATATAGCGCTCAAAGGCAGTCTGCTGTGTTCCGTTTAAAACATTTCCTGTGGTGCTCAGCCAGATCACAGCGGCATAGTTTTTCAAATGTTCCTCAGTAAAAAGTGCTGAATTTGACGTAGTATCGACACTAAAACTATTTTCCTGTCCCAACTTTTGAATGGCTTTGATACCTGAGGGAATTGACGTGTGTTTCCAACCTTTGGTTTTAGAAAAAACCAGTACCCTAGGCTCTGCGGCTTGCTCACGAAAGGTCATTGAGCAGTAGGCTAAAATAATTAGAACGCAAAGAGCCAGGTATGTAAACTTCACTTTTAATAACATAATCAGTATATTAATGACCGTACTTCTTTAAAAACATCTGCAGCGTTTTCTGTATTTTGATTTTATAATTTCAATCCAATGCTTGGCCGGCAGCTACATTAAGGAGCCGCGGTTTTTGCTTTACTATAATCAAGCTTTTGGTTTTTCCCAATTGCATATTTGATTCCTTCCAGTATATGCTTTTGAAATAACGGGTCACTATAACCTTCCGAGAGGTGTCCCAGCGCAGTGTAAAAAGACCGTCCTCCATCAAATTCATGTTTCCAAGCCAAAGGGTGATACGCGCCTTCGGTGCCACCTTTGTAAGTGGTTTCATCCGCAGTAAAAAGAACGTGCACATCACCGCTTCTTTTATTGAAATTATACCACTCGTCTTTCCATTGCCATTTTTGTGGCAGGTGTTTTGTAGATGGATCTTTTCGGTCGGTTACGTTGATTGTTCCCGGCACCGGATCCGGCGGATGGTTAACAAAAACAGCACCCGTCAGCTTACCAAACCAATCCCACTCTTTTTCGGAGGCCGAAGCAGAATGAATACCGACATATCCCCCACCTGACTGAATATACCTTTCAAAGTGAGCCTGTTCGGCAGTATTGAGCACATCGCCTGTTGTTGATAACCAGATGACGGCTGCATATTTTTTAAGAAAATCCTCTTTAAAAAACGCCGCATTTTTTGTGGTATCAACCTCAAACCCATTTTGTTCACCCATCTTCATGATTGCAGCAATACCCGCCGGAATGGATTCATGATAGTACCGGACGGTCTTGCTAAAAATGAGTACCCTGGGTTTTTGCTTTTGGGCTACACATAAAAAAGAAAGACCAAATATTAGAAACAGGGAAAGGATTGTTATTTTTTTCATGTAAAAATCTGGTTATGAAGATAAAGAGATAAGATTTACAAATCTCTTTGATAAAAAAGGCGTTCTAAAAGCTGCCGGGCCTCACCATCAGGATCCTTGCGAACTTCACTATTGTTATTAAAAACCATCATAGCTCCATTATCTTTTGTAAACGGTTTCCACTGCGGCAGTCCGCTGTGATCCGGATTTCCGCTCCGGGCAAAACTCAGCCAGGCTTTACTCATTTTCGAAGCCAGAATTCTTGCCGTTTCCCCGCCGCCTGTCATGGTTTCACAGCGGTCGGTATTCGCAAAAACAAAAGGAATTTCACTGCAATGAAAAGATCTCGGACGGCTATCAAGAACAGGCGTTTGCCATGCGAAAAGATATAAATAAACGGGCGCTGCGCTCTGAGCTGCTTTGCGCTCAGCTTGCAGATAAGCCATTGGATTGTATGGAGAGACGTACGAAAGAATTTCCACGGGCTTTACCTCCGGGTGGACTTTTCTTAAGACCTGATGGATTTTCTCTGACTTGGCACCAAAGCGTTCAAATAGCTTTTTTTTCAGTCCTTCTTCGTCCAAAGATTCCATAGCGGCATTCCCAATACTGGCTGAGGCTTCGTTTCGGTTAGTACCAATGATCATCGGAATATGGGCAGAATATGCAGGTACTGACGGATCAAAAGGGTGCGCCGGAATTACCTTCCCATCCACAACCGGCTGCCAGCCAGCACGGCCAACACCAGGAGGAAAAACACTTCCCATTTTCTTTTCCGCTGCAACACTTGCAAGGACTAATTCAGAAAATGGCAGTTTAGAAATCTGAGCAATATTGGCGTTATCAATTTTTAATTCGGATAAAAAATGACCTGCAAGTTCTGCGGTATAGGCATGAGTAGCCACCTGAACGGTTGAACTGCTTTGCGAGATAGCTTTGTGAAAAAGACCTTTTGCAGTAGGCATAGCCATCAGCGTTGTAACTTTAGCTGCTCCTCCGGATTGTCCAAAAATTGTCACATTGCCGGCATCACCTCCAAAATCAGCGATATTGTCTCTTACCCATTCGAGTGCCGCCACAAGATCCAGCATACCAACGTTACCTGATCTTTCGTATTGACTTCCATAATCGGATAGATCCAAAAAACCAAAAGCATTAAGCCTGTGATTGACCGAAACAACGACTACATCCCCTCCTCTGCTAAGATTTTCACCATCATAAGACGGATGCTCCTGGCTGGATCCTGAAAAGAAGGCTCCTCCATGGATCCAGAAAAGCACGGGTCTTTTTTTGCTATCCTTTACTGCAGGTGTCCAAACATTTAGCCTCAGACAATCCTCACTTTGAAAACCATCAACCCATTGATAAAGAAAAGCATACTCCTGCATTCCCCATCCGCTGTTTGGCTTCTGTGGACAAATCGGGCCGTAGGTAAGTGTATCGCGTACACCTGTCCAGGAAACAGGTTTTACAGGCGGCATGAAGCGGTTTTCGCCGGCAGTACTCTCCCCGTAAGGTATTCCCTTGAAATTGTAAATCCCATCATGAATATAGCCTCGTACTTTCCCCTGCGTGGTATCAGCCACTGCCTGGTTGGCGGAAGCTGTCACACAATCTTTTTTATCTTTGATTGAAATTTGCGCATTGGCATCAGGACTTCCAAGAGTGAGCGTAGTTGCGCCTAGTCCAATGGTCTGAAGAAAGTTCCTTCGGTTGTTTTTCATACGGTTAATAAATCAGGCCGGTAACCGGCTTAATAATTAGGATTTTGGGTCAGAATATCCCTGCCCTGATAGTCGATTTGTGTTTGAGGAATCGGTACATACTCATCTCTTCCCGCTGTAAATCGACCGCCGCTGTAGGCGACAGGAAGTTTGTTTTTTTCATAATCAAGAAACTGATTCAGCACGGTCTGCGCAGTTCCCCAGCGCACCAGATCAAAAAAGCGGTGGCCTTCTCCGGACAGTTCCAGTTTGCGCTCAAACTGAACATATTGCCTGGCAGAAACCTTGTCATTCCATGAATCAGCATAGGTGCTGATCACAAAATTGGCGGCATTATTTCCACTGGCTGTTTTTACCCAGGCGTCCTTATTCGCGGCGCGCGTGCGGATCAGATTCACATACGTTCTGGCTGTTTCCAAACTGCCCACTTCTATTTCCACCTCTGCTGCCATTAAAAGAATGTCGGCAAAACGGATGATATTATAGTTGATCGCAGAGTAAGTATCCGTGCTGGCTGTGGCGTCCGAAAGGTTTTTAACTTGGGATTTATAATGGATGAATTTTTTGGGAGAATAAGGCCCCCCAAAACTCTGATCGCGGATCCAGGAATAACCAGGGTGCACACCCCAGTCCAAAAATGGAATTCCACGGCGTCCCACCGAGAAGTCAAGACGCGGATCCACAGGGCCTGCATCAGGCGTAAAAGCCTGATCCGAGACAATCCCCTGATCTGTTTTCAGCTGATTGGTAGCTGAATTGTAAGATCCATCTACCAGGGGTAAACCTTTTTCATTGACCCTGAAAGAATTGGCAAGCTCGAAACTTGGCTGAAAATAACCGCAGCAGCCACCCGGAGCGCTTGATCCGTACGGATAATTCAGCCCAAGATCCGTATTGGCATTGTCTGTGCTTCCGGTATTCGCAGCAGCCTGCACGGCGAAAACCGATTCAGAATTGGTCTCCTTGGCCGCGTTAAAGACATCTGTATAATTGGCAACCAAAGCATATTTTAGACCACCACTGGTAACGCCACTGGCCACGATCAGATCAAAAAGCACCTTTGCTTCTGTATACTTCTTCTGGTATAAATAGGTTTTGGCAAGATAAGAAGCCGCAGCCCACTTATTTGCCCTTCCAACAAGTGTTTGAGTAGCTGGAAGATTCTCGTAGGCAAATTTAAAGTCTGCCTCGATTTTTGGCCAGATGTCTACATTATTGGGGACTTTCTCGATACCTGTTCCGTAAGTGAGTGTTTCATCCACAAACGGAACCATGTTAAAGATTCTTTTCAAATCAAAATAGTAATGCCCACGAAGAAATCTGGCTTCCGCTGCAATCCGTTGTTTATCCGCCTCACTGACATCTGCGCTTGCAGACGGAAGGATGCGCAGTACCGCGTTCGTCCGGCTCACGCCTTCATACATCGCGCTCCATTTTTGACCGATATCAAAAAGGCTCGGGTAAAGCTGATAAGTCATCCAGGGAATCAGGTCACCGTAATCCCCTGAGTTCGAACCCTTATTAGCATCCCCTCCCGAAATACTGCCCCGAAGCCAGTTTGACGAGCCCGTCACGCGTCTGAAACCGCGTCCGTTCAACTCCGCGTAACTTGCGACCAGAAGCCCTTCAATACCCGCTTTAGAATTCAGCTCACTTACCGAAAGCTGGCCGGTGGCAGGCAGTTCTAAAAACGAATCTTTGCAGCTGCTTGCCAGCAGAGTCATAAGCAATAAGAGTATCCAGGTTTTATTTCTATTACTTTTCATTTCTTGATTAATTTTATAAATATCCATGAGATTATCCGGCTTAAAACCAATTGTTTAGAATCTAGAATCCGAAGCTAAGGCCGAGATTATAGCCTCTTGTAACCGGATAATTACCTACATCAATCCCGAAGGCAGAATCAGATGAGCCGCCAACCGCCGGATCAAGTCCTGAATATTTGGTTACTGTAAAAAGATTTGTTGTTGACAAGGATACTCTTAACCGGCTTACATTGATTTTTTTCAAAATGCTTCCCGGAATCGTGTAACCCAGACTCAAAAACTGCATTCTGCCGTAAGACCCGTTTTCAACGTAGTAAGAATTGGCTTGGGTATTGGTGCTGAAATTTCCTGCACTTTCAAAGATTGGAACGGCTGTATTGGTATGGGTCGGAAGCCAGGAATTCTTCACGCGGGTACTGACTGCGCCTCCTGTGAATGATGGATAAAAATCAGTAAACCAGCGCTGATTGTTAAAAATCTTATTGCCCAGCGAAGCATAAAAATTAGTATTAATATCAAATCCTTTATAGTTCAGAGTCAGCGAAATGCTGCCGGTAAACTTGGGAACCGGGCTACCAAGATAGGTACGATCATTGTCGTCAATCTTGCCATCTCCGTTTATATCGGTAAAACGGAAACGTCCTGGCGCTGCGCCGGTTTGAACCGCCGCCTGAGCTACTTCTTCCTTGCTGGCAAATAGTCCGGCAACCTTATAACCAAAGAAAGTAGATAAATCATGACCCACTTCATTACGCACAACCGGCGTTCCAAGGCGTGTTCCACCACCGGTAAAATACGGTACCAAAGGCGCAATCGCTGTAATTTTATTATCCAGAAAACTGCCGATGACTGAAACCTCATATCCTAAATCGCCGGTTATCTTGCCCCTGTTGCTTAGCTGAAGATCAATACCCTGATTACGCATACTGGCCACGTTCACAAAAGGAGCACTTGCCCGCACACCCACCACACCGGGCAACGCCAGCTGGTAAAGCAGATCTTTGGTATCCTTACGCCAAAAATCGACAACAAATTCCAGCTTGCTATTAAAAAGTGCTCCGTCTATACCAACATTTGAGGTAATACTGGTTTCCCACTTAGCCGAAGAATTTCCGATCTGGCTTGGATAATAGCCCGAGGCAGTCGTGTTGTTCGTCGCACCCAGATCATATCCGTTGGCTGCATTGGAAGCAAAAAGATTATATTGATTCGTTGCACTCAAATAATTGGAATTACCCATTTGCCCGTAGCCTCCCCTTACTTTCAAATCTGAAATCCAGCGGATATCTTTCATGAAAGTTTCTGAGGAAAGTCTCCATGCTGCCGATACCGCAGGAAATACACCATACCGGTTGCTTGGAGCAAACTGCGAGGAACCATCCCGTCTTACCACAGCGGTCAGAATGTACTTGTCGTTATAGATGTATTTGGCCTGACTGAAAAGGGAATAAAAATTATTTCCTTTGCTTAAACTGCTGTTCACCTGCCTGGTTGTTCCCGGCGTTGTGGTACTTAATGTGACGTAATCAGGATTTGTAGAAAATGGGTTAAGACCTGAACCACTGATGTTTCTACCTGCTCCGGTGTTTAGCGATTCGATACCAGCCAAAATATTGACCTCATGTTTTCCAAATGTCTTTTTGAACTGGGCTGTGTTGGTAAATGTCCAGGCAAGACCGTAACCGGAGCCTTCGTTAAAAGTATAATTGGCAATATTCTCCGAGTTTTCATAGGTGGACCTCGAAGAGCTGGTACTGTAATTATTGAAATAGGTTCCTCCCAGGCTTGAACGCAGTGTTAACGATGGCAAAAGGTCATATTCCAGATAAGCATTTCCAAAACCATAAACGGTCCTGTTCAAATTGTTGGCCGAGGCCTGACGGGCAGCCAACGGATTTCGCGGATTACTGAAACCAGGTGCAGCAGTTCCGCCGTATCCTCCAAAAGCATCATACACCGGAATAATAGGCGCCATTCGGAAAGCTGAAAGAATTTCATTTTCATCCGAAGAAACACTCGAGTTGTTGTTGGTATTATTTCCGAGCGAGCCGCCTGAGCTTCCCTGCAAACCTTTTGCTACGATGTAAGCGAGCTGGATATTTTCACCAAAACGAAGTTTTTTGGAAAGATCAAATTCTGTATTGGTTCTTAAAGTGTAGCGTGAAAATTTGTTGTTGATCACAATACCATCTTGCTGCTGCATTCCTAAACCTACATAAAACCGGCTGTAATCTGATCCTCCCGAAAAACCCAGCGTATGTCGGGTAAGGGGAGCAGTTCTGGTGATAGCTTTGTACCAGTCCGTGCCCTGCTTGTTGGCAGGAATGACCAGATAGGAAGGACCGTTGGCAGGATTGGTATTATATTTTAATTTCTCCGCTTCCAAATTCACAGCGGATGCTGGCTGACCGACTTTACTTCCAACCAAAAGATAATCAGGCAGTGCCGGCATTGCACCTGAGCCGTATTGCCCGTTAGCAATGCCTGCAAAACTGGTTGGACCAATTGTTCCACCATTTTGAAAAATGTCGTTTTTTCGTGCCTGCCAGGTCCAATCAGCTTGCTCTTGCGGATTTAGGATGGCTTGTCCTCTTCCTGGATCAGTCACCCCGTAAAGTCCGTCATAACTTACCGAAAGTTTTTGTGCTTTTTTCTGTCCTTTCTTCGTCGTTAGAACAATTACACCTGCCGCAGCACGCGCACCATAAATAGATGCCGAAGCAGCATCTTTCAGAACTGTCGTCGATTCAATGTCATTGGGATTAATAAATTGAATACTCTGCGTGGGCACTCCATCGACCACATACAGCGGTTGATTTCCGCCAAAAGAACCAAATCCCCGTATCCTGATCTGACTGGAAGTTCCGGGCTGACCATTGGAGATTACCGTTAAACCTGCGACACGGCCCTGAAGCTGCTGCTCCACATTTGAAGATGGTACAACCTGTAATTGCTGTGGTTTCACCGACGATACTGCCCCCGTAACCTGACTGCGGTTTTCCGTTGAATAACCTGTCACTACCACTTCCGATAAGGTATTGATATCATCCTGCAAAGTAAATGTGATTACGGAGCTATTGCCAACCTTGATTTCCTGGGATACAAAACCAATTGAAGAAGCAACCAGAACAGGATTTTCTCCCTGAACAGCAATTGTAAAATCACCGTTGACATCTGTTGAAGTTCCAGTCTGCGTTCCCTTCAACAGAATATTAACACCAGGAATCGGCCCGGATACGCTCAGTACTTTTCCGCTGACACTTCGGTTTTGAGCGGTGGAGATAAACGGAAAAAGTAGAATGATCAGAGTGATTAAACTAAATTTTGCGGCATTGTAGATAATTTCTTTCATTAAACAGAAGTTTAGAATTAGCATTTGGTGTCTATGCAATCCGGATGATTTGCAAAACCAGTTAGATCGCCGCCAGATTTTCTAGAATGACTGGCAGGTTAAAATATGGTTCAAACACTAAGTGCAGAAGATGAAAGAAATTATCCCTTTTAGATGAAAATATTTTAATGTTAATATTTAACTGAACAATCCAACTTTAATTTTTGTATGGAATACTTATTGTTAATGAATGTATTCGGTAGTCATGATTTTATTAAAATAATTATTTCAACCGAGTTATAAATCCAGATTGTGGTTCATGGTAAGATATGGATAAGTAAAGATCCTTAAGAGTCCAGCTACACTTAGACACCTAATTGGGTAATACTATTACAGGAAATAAATTAAAATACCAATATGAAATTGGCCAGCAACTTGAAGCATTAGAAGTTTAAGCTGCCATGGCGGGAAAGCAATGATTTTTTGATGCATTGGAGTTCAAGATAGTGATATGATCAGTGACAACGCAAATCTGATATTATCCATCCCATCCCGGGAATAACTGACACTGAGATATTGGAATCATTTAAGTAAAAAGCGGGAATAAATTGTGCATTAACGAACCGGCAGAAAATTAGAATAAACAAGATATAATGCTTCTCACCAGAGGCTAAGACTTTCTAAATTTAAATGAGATACTCGGGTTCAAAATTGGGTCAAATGGCCAACATCAATCATTGAACTTTGATTACGAAGTAGTTATGGTCTGGACGGGACTCGAACTCAATCAACATATCTCTGTATATCAATAGATTATAAATTCAAATATTTTCAAACTACACGATTTACGCACCGATTTTCACTTTACCTCGGGGGACTAACAATGCGCTTCTACAAAGTATCCTATTAAACTTACTCTTGAATTGTTATAGTAATTCGTACATCTTTAAAGTTACAAAAAAGATAAAAGATATTGGCAATTCGGAATCGGATTTCCAATTAGTTATTTGCAAACCAAGAATACATAATTTAGTTGAGTGCAATTATTTTAAAGACGGCTAAGCAAATTTTCCTTACCACTAATTCACATATTATATCTCTACCCTAATACGAGCTATACCATTCCAAAATAACTTAAAAAATATGCAAATCGCCATTTTCGATCAGCGTATTATTTGCAAGGTACCCTGTGAATCAATTTCTAGATCGTTGTTAAAAACTCATACTCGTTTGCTCTCTTCAAAAACATCCCAAGTTTCCCTGGCAGCGTTGGGATAAATATAATCCTTTGTGATTCCGTCTTTTTCCAATTCGGACAATATATGATCTCTAAGATTTTTGTTGATGTTAAAGCAATTGCAAAAACGATATTCATTTTGGTGACTGCCAGGATTCGCTTTATGAAATTCTTCCTCCCCAACCATTTCAATCGGTTTGGAAGGATCGGATGTCCATGTAAATACACCCTCCTGATGCAGAATATTTTCACTGTTATTCAATGAAAATATAATTCCTGAATCGGCATCTTTTTCACTAAAGTAAGTTAAGGGTATATTGATCATCCGCTTCATTTCAAGCATATGAGAAATCAATCCTGATCCGTTAAAAAGTTTTCTGTCCAGAATTTCTCGCCCCTTGAAATACTCTTTCATCTCATCTTGCTTTGCTGGATCATCCGTAATGATTTCTATAATTTTATGTAACTCTTTCTCGTTTGCTTCTGGTAAAATTGCATTAATCGACGTTCGTTCCCCACCTGACTCAAAATGCTCTTCTTCAAGGTAATACACGCTTAGATAATCTTCTATTTCCTTTGTTCCAGAATTTGGCGCCATTCCATCTAAAGCAAAATACAGCGCATTGCCAAATCTGAAAGTCCAATCCATAAGCGGCGTTGGGCAACCATGGTGCTGTAAGTAACCTAGTACGGCAATGTCATTATTAATATCGATATTGTTTTCATCCAATAGCTCATGAATCTGGTCTACGTGAAGCCTCTTACCATTATCAACTAACTTTTCGAGGAGTGTTTGATAATTGTCAGCGTTTTCAAAGAGTCTTTGTCCAATCCAGAAACGTTGTAATTTATTATACAGTCTCCATTTAGCTTCGCTCTGACCTCTGAACAATATGCTATTTGAGGCTTTATAAGCAGCATAGATTCTATCAAATTCCTCAGGCGTGTCGATGGTTTGCTGCTCAAAATACAGATCTTTTTGTAACAAAGAAATGTACTCAGACTGGTGCTCGGGGCTAAAAACCGGCGGAATTAAGTGTGAAGCCAGCAAGGCATTCATAAATGCGCGGATCCTTGGAGTAATTGTTGTCGGATCAATCTTTCCGTTGTGGAAACGTGTATTAATGATATCTTGTAGCAGAACAGGATCCAAAATTTTTTCGGTACCATCATTTCTGAGGTATTCGTTCAGAATTTTAACTTTTTGGTCTAGATCGGGTATTGGCTCTGTGGGCATACGTATTGGATTTAAATTTGAACTAGAAATATTTCATATGTCGGCAGATACTAGAAAAAAGTAATTTCCCTAAATTATAGCATTAAACCCAATCGACAAATATCAATCGTGGCAACAACTGACGACGGACCAAAAAAACAGCATATTCTGCCAAAGGTTTATTTAAAACACTTTCTAAACGAAGATGGTCAGATTTTCTATTGTAAGATTAAAGACGAACTAAAATCTAAGAAAATTAAGTCGACGGGCTTAGGGGGAATCGCATACAAGAACCAGTTCTATAATCTTACAGAAGGGATACTCGATGATATAACTAATGACAAAGATGAATTGTTTGTCGAAACGAAAGTAAATCAATATTACGAAAACAAGATCGTAAAATATTGGCCGTTTTTTCAAACCAGAATCAAATCACTAACGATCGACGATAAACATCAAATCGCCAGCATAATCTTACATTTAAAACTTCGAAATGAATTTATAAGAAATCTTGTGTTTAATCAAAGCAATCTTCCTGAACTTGTTGAAAGCTCGATTTTAGAGCTCAGAGAAATATCGCAACATGACCGTAGCGCCTTAAAAAACATCGATGAGTATTATGAATTGCTATATGATGTGCTACTCAGCCACTTCCAGGAATTAGGACCAGCAGGAATGCATAATACTTTTTTAGTCAATAGCCTCTATGGTGAAGTGACTGACGCTAGAAAAGCGGTTTTATGGAGGCTGGTTCAGGGCTCCTGGACTGTATTGGAGGTAGATGCGCCACTTTCCTTTATTGTTAGTGATAACATTGGTTTGCCCAGATCTTACGACAATAAAATTAATTTTGAAGGCAAGTTTGATTTTTTCCTTCCATTAAATGCCCAACAGTGCCTTCGTATCTCCAAAAGTACCGAGGAGATCACACTACCAAACTTAATTAAATTGAACTACATCGTTCTTGATGAAAAGGAATTAAGGAACATAAATATGCTTGCTGCTGAGAGCTCAGTATTAGAAATTTTTGGTTCAAGCCAAGAAATTATTGATAAGACCAGAGCCGACTTTCAAGTTAAAAAGGATATGGGCTAGATAAAACGCGTTTACACTCTCGATGGATAGTAATTATTTCGAAAAGCAGACAGTCGAATTGATATACACAAGTTGCTGTGCAGAACCTTCGCTTTGTCGTATCTTTGTGTCTTTTAGAACAATATGATCGCAATCAATTCTTATAATACGATAAAATTCCAACAAGGTGCCGGGATTCCTTCATGCGTTCTGGCGAGTTTCGCAGTGGCAGCTAATGCCTATGACAGGCAAGAGTTTTTGGAATACTTTGAAGCTTACTGTCAATTTTATAACGTTCCAGACCAACAGCGTTTCTCTGCGGAAGTAGCGTATGCAATTGACTTTCACAGAAGATACCTTGTGGAAGGCAGAAACGGATACTTGATAATTGAAGAGCTTTACATGCAATCTCAAAATCGGGTCATAGTTAGCGCACGGAATAAATTTAGTTTAGAATATATTTCTTCTGTAACAACCGAAGTTTCGAAAGTAGAAAGTGTATTACGCTCATCAGAAAAAACGATAGCAAATATTTACGTCGTTACCGCTAATCCACTTTTTGGATGGCTGGGAGGTGGCCATTCCATAACAGTTGGTTTTGAAAAGGAGAGCTTTTTTGTTTATGATACAAATCATGCACGTGTTATCCCAGGCATTCAACTAAATTCTATACTGGATCTTGGAACTCTGGGAGATGGACTTTTATTTACAGCAGCAACATGATCGAATTAATTCAGATTCTTTACAGAAATCTCAATTGTTGAGTTCCTTTTGAAATCGGGCTACGTAATCCGGTGTTACTTCCAGTATTTTACAAATGGTGTCTACGAAAAATCCCTCAAGAAGCATATTGCGCGTATTTCTCCGGAGAGCTTTATCAAAACCTTATTTTTTAAGCTCCTTTTGAATACGCATTTCAAATTCTGGTGTCACTTCCAATAATCTACAAATGGTGTCAACCGAGAAACACTCCAAAAGCATATTACGAGTAGTCTTAGCAAGGGTTTTCCTTAGCCTCAATTTGTTTTTGCAATCCTGAAAAAATGTAGCCGCCTATCTGAACTGGGGAGTACTTATCTGTGTAACTCTTGTGCTCGATCAACAGTGATACCTTTATTTCTCCCTTCCCATCATTCCTCTGGCAGGAATAAACAATGTCGGACATCGTTTTCTGCAATTCCGCAGATACGTAAACGTCTGATAGCTGCGTCAGTGTCGAAAAATCCAGCTGTCCGGCCACAAATGGTGGCAAATAGCTTTGAAAATATTCAATCGCTATGTTTCTGTCAGCCATAACGGCTCATATGAAAGTGTCGTGTATAGAGGTGATTTTGCCCATGGAGTAAAGTGGTAAGTAACCAACTTGCAACTTTATTCAGGTGTGATTACGACGGTAACTTTGAATTTAGGAGTGGATTGGCTCTCGAGGTCATTTATCAGCCCCTTTTTGTTTCTAACATAGTCACCTTTATCATAGATGAAGATGACAAGGTTAGGGCAATCTGGATAAGACTTATATCGGCCAATGTCAATCAGCAACTCCCCTCCTAATTCTTTGGCACCCAACCTTTCGCTGGTCATCTTTACTTCTAAAATGATTGCTTCACTTTTCAGCACAAAATCTATCCTGGAATTGGATCCAGAATTGCTAGGAGCAAAATCTTCTTTCCTTATATCATCAAAAGGAACATAAAGCAGAGCGTTTAGAAGGTATTGAACGTCGTACTCATCTTTTATGATAAACGGATCCCTGTCTGTCCTTCTGTCCCTCAATTCCTGAGCAATTTTATGAAATCGAGTTAAGATGTTCAAAAGTTTTTGCATATCATTTCTGTCCGGATCTGCTTTTACCGCAGCAGCTGTTGATCTTAGAAGATCTATTTTATCATAAAACCTTTGAAGTTTTTTCAACTGATACCCCATTTCAATTCTCAAACCGGTAACTATTTCCTGAAACGGAGGTTCCCTACGTGGTCCAAGTGATACAATCCCGCCTCCACCGGACGAACGAATGTAGTCACGATAATAAGAACTATTTGATCTGTCAAAACTTTGTTTGATCAATTCCAGATTAAATTCATCCCAATCCAGAAAATTATCCCAGCAAATACTATAATCTTGCTTATTCTCAATTTTTCTAGTAGTTATCTCCTCTCCTATTTCTATTCTACTTTTTATTTGTGTTTTTAGCTGACTTTTGTCAACGATCAAGACTTCCTGTCCTTCTTCTTTTTGTGTAGATTTCGTGCTCAAAATAAAACTGTTTTATACCAACAATTCGTAAAGTAATATTAAAAAAATATAGTCAATAGTAAGAAGAAAAATCTCAATCAGCCACGAAAGAGACTCTTAACGCCCCCAATAGGATTACCAGGTGATTGTCCCGTGTTCATGATCAAGACTACTTGCTTCTAAAAGTTGTATTTGTTTAAATTTAGGGATAGAATCTGAATCGATTCTTTCAAATTTATCTCTGTATACAGCTACTAATGTCATATTATTTTTAAAGTCAAAATCATACCTAATTGCGATATTATGTCCTTTTCCTTCAAAGGGGACGCTCGGGTAAAGAATCGCATCTATGTGCTGTTGAGAGGAACGTAATGCATAATCACAATAGCTGGACGTAATAATATAGGTTTTAAGGTCGTCCTTGGCAGGTTTTCTCATCTTTTCTTAGATGTATTTAAAAAACATGATTAAGGCATCCCGGGCCTCACTATTATCCATTTGTTCAAGGTGGCGATCAAAAGCCGCTCCGTGATTTTTGTCGAAGTCCGAAGTCCTAGAGTCTTTGTCGGGATTGGGTATTATCAAAACCTTGAGTTGACTTTCAATTTGCCACTTACTGATTGTAACATACAAAAATTTGTCCTTTTTCTGTTCAACCCAGTATTGTAGCAACTCGGCATAAGACGTAGATCTATCTTCGGAACAATAAAAAACAGGCTTAAAAGGAAAGTTGCATCTACCAAAATGTTTCACATGTTCTGGTTTTGGACATTCTATATCGCTGTAAAATCTGTAAAGTTCATCGTCGTCATTCGTCCTGGTATGAAAAACCAGTAATTTTGGAGGTAGGTCCAAAGCCAGGTAAAGAATTTTACCCATTTTTTGAAATGCGGCCTGTGCACTCTCCAAGGCAGATGGATCATTTGGATCTATTGCTTCCAAGCTATTTATGCATTCCTGAACATTTCGTATTGTAATCATTTTTAAGGTGGTAAAAGTATGTATGTAAAACTGAACTCAATGGTACTGATAGATTACGTTAAAATGGCCGCAATAGGTTTACTATCATCAATCTGACTGACAACGCAAAACTTTTCTGACTAACTGTTTTGACGGTAAAAGTCACAAAAGATAATCCAATATCTGGCCAAATGCTGTAAGTTATTCGGATAATACAATAAATTTGAAGAGATTCATTTCATAGCCGATTCTACAGGATCAATTAGCTACCTGGCATGCTGCCCAAACAGTCTTCGGACCATACCATCGGATTCATTAGCCGATAAGATGTAACTAATCTTACATACCGATATATCACAATGTAAAAACGAAAACCAAAAGTGCCACGAATGCCAAACTCCTCGGTTCTGAAGGGCCTTTATGCTTTGAAAACATTTAAGCGTACTTGAAAATCAGAAACCTGATAGCCTGAAGAATTTCAGAGGCTATCGGGAATGATATGCAAAGCCAGCGACGGAAACAGACAAACTTATATAGTTTGCCGTCAATTCTGACATTAAAGGTTATCCGAAACTATCAGAACGGAAAATGAATATTTTCAAAATTTGAATGAAAAGCTGGTCACAAAGTTTCTGGTGAACTGCGCATTTCCTACCGAGTCCCAATATTCCACATTGGTTATATTGTTGAGTTTAAAACCAAGTTTCCATTTCTCTTTTTGATAAAAGACAGTCGTATTAATGGTTTGATAAGACGGAATCGCGTAGGTGTTGCTGGAATTAAGATACGAGTCGCTCACATAATTTCCTCCAAAACCCAATCCAACACCTTTAATATTTTGGAAAGGCAAACGGTAGCTAATCCAGTAGTTGACAATATGTTGCGGTGCCTGTGTCTGGAATTTGCCTTCATACACATCGGCTTTGGTAAATTTGTTTTCATTAAAGCCGTATCCGGCTATGATATTCAGGCCGGGTAGAGGGTTGGCGGTAAATTCAACCTCAACCCCTTTGCTTAGCTGCCTGCCGTCTTGAAAACTGTACTGCGCATCATCGGTACGCAAGGCATTGTCGACTCCAATATGGTAATAACTGATGCTTCCACCCAGCTTGTTTCCGGGCAATTCTGCTTTTATACCAGCTTCCAACTGATTGGCAAAAACCGGCTTTGGTTTAAACAGACTGCCATTAGGCTGCTCCACCGGTCCTTGATTTTGAAACCCATTCATAAAATTTCCAAACAGCGATACCTGATCTTTTACTATCTGATAAACAATTCCCAGTTTGGGAGAAAGCGACGGCTGCACAAAACCTCCCTCGTAAGTTTGTTCAAAACGATTATAACGAAGGCTCAGCATCGTTGATAACCGGTCCGTCCAGTTGATCACATCGGAAATATATATGCCCAAAGCATTTCCACCGTATGCGTCGTGTAATGTAGCTGTGGAATGATTTGCCAAAATACTTGTCATTCTACTCAGGCCTGATCTTTCAAAGGATCCGTTGATATTTATCTTGTCAAGAGGAATAATGCTGTAAGTTACTGATTCATCATTGTATTCGTAACTGGCTCCGATCAACAGGTTATGATGAAACCGTCCAGTATTAAAGCTACTGGTAAAATTCTGCTGGACATTTGAATACGTTTTTTCTCTTGGTCCGAAATGTCTGATACTCGTAACGGCTGTATCCGCACTGATCCAGTTTACATAAGGCTGATAACTATGATTTAAAAATTCGTTTACATGCGATACCCCAGTAGTTGATGTCCAGCTTTTACTGATCTGATATCTGGCCTGTCCAAAATATTTTGTAGCCTGCGCATCACTTAGTAAATCATTATGAAAGAAAGATTTGTTGAAACCCAGCGGAATATCTTTTGTGGATTTGAAAGGAACCTGATCTGCAAAAAGCAGCGTATAGGTCAGCCGGGTGGCATTACTTTTGAAATATTCGAAATCAAACAGGAATGAAAGGCGATCGCTGGCCTGGTAAGAAAGGCTCGGACTGATCATAAACCTTTTATTTTTTCCATATTCATTAGAGCTGTTTTGCTGATGGTTGACGGCGTTAAATCTGAGAAGTACCGTTTTTTCTTTATTCAGCGGGGTATTTAGATCAACCGTTGCTCTGCTTAAATCAAAACTACCCATGCTATAACCCACTTCGCCACCAAAAGCGGCATAGGGCTTTTTAGTAACCAGATTCATGGCGCCTCCAAAAGTGGATACCTGCGAACCAAACAAGGTACCTGAAGGGCCTTTGATCATTTCTATCCGTTCAAGATTAGCGATTTCCGTTCCGGTCCGGTAAACGGAAGTCGCCATACCGTTTCTTGCATAGTCAAAGTTGGTAAATCCCCTGAACACAACGGCGAAACTTCCGGTAACATATTCAGTAGGTGCAACACCGGCCGCGGCCCGAAAGACATCCTTCACATCGGTCATCATTTGCTCTTTCATCAAATCTTTACCCACAACATTATAGACCTGCGGATTTTCGAGATTTTCCAAAGGCATTTTCGCTACATAGTCAGTTTCTTTGTTCACCAAATTGTTGTTTCCGCTTATGACCACCTCCTGCAATTGCTGGTTGTCTTCTGCCAAAGTGAAATTTACGGAGCTGGTCTCTCCGGCTGTCACGGTTACAATACCCTTTTGCGTAATGAGTCCGGTAAAACTTGCCGTAATTGTATATGATCCGGCAGGAACTTTACTAATTAAATAATGTCCCGCTTCGTTAACGACAGTTCCCTTAGTCGTTTTTTCCAGGACAATATTTACAAATTCGGCGGGTTGTCCGTCGGAGGTGGTCACAGTACCGGTAATCGAGCCGTTTTGGGCATGCGAATACAAAGTACTGAGGCAGAAAAACAGTGTTAAAAATCGTAACATATTAGTTTATATTTAGACTAGTTATAAATAAATTCAAATGTAAATATTTTTCAACCATATACGCAAGACATAAGTGTTTTTAAAAACTCATGGAGGCAGGAATAAAGTCATGATGAGTCTGATCGAAAAAAAGCTTGCTGATGGAGTTGTATGCTGTCTTCAAGGCACTTGCGTCAGGACTGAAAGAGGCAGCTTTCCAGATACAAATGATGGAAGCTCACTTTGAAAATATACGATCACAATATTCCGGTCGGCTATGATGGCCATGCTATGGGTACACAATTTGAAATTGTAACGTGTTGTCGTAGAGTTGACCAAAATGGCATATACAATTTACACCACTAATAAACCTGCCCGTTACCGCACTTCTTTGCTAAAATTCATTTTATAGACGATTCCGCACCCTCAATTAACTGTCTGGCAATACTGACTAACCTATTCTAGGTCGTACCATCAGATTCGTTAGCCAATAAAATAATACCTAACTTACTTTCAGGATATCTCAACAAGGTAAATTATTATCCTTCCTTGTCAATAATCATTTGCAAATTCCACAATTAAAACCTACTTTTATGTAGGGCCTTACATATCCCCGCCGTCCACGATTGCAAAGCTGAAGAAGCACTGTGAACAGATATAAGATAACCTTTTTCTTTCTCACGAAGAAAATTTGGTAGTGGACGACTTTTTTCTTGTGAAATTAGAAGGGAAAATAATGAATACTTAAAAAAAGTATACGCTTGAGAATATTAAGAATCAAGCTAAGAAGCTAAAAAAGCAGTTTGGACTTACGCATACAGAAGCCCTGAATCTGGTCGCTAAAAACTTGGGTTACGGCAATTGGATACACTGTTGTAGATCAATAAATTCACAGTCCCCTGTTCCAGAAAACCAGCCAGCTGAAATTATTTCGTTGAACTTTAACGAATGGTTGAAAAGACACAAGAACAGAGATCCCCCTCTTGGAGATCTTTCCCAGGAAATGCTCAGAAACAGTGATTGCCCGTTGTATGAAAATCTTGAGAAATATCAAGTCTACCTGCTTACACTTACCTTACCAATGGGTGCAAGCGGCGCACTGCAACGAGCTTGGAAAAGCTATCAGGCCTACCGACGTAGAAGTAAAGCACCCAAAAGTGATAAGGCGAGGGTTACAAAACCGGAGGTAACAATTCGTGATCCAAGAAGCGTCGTTGTTGTGAAAGGTGCAACGCCGATCCATAGCAACATACGCACGACAGAGAAATTTAATCCTGGTGATCAGGCGTGGATATCTTGGGACGGCCGAAAGGCGACACCGGTAACCGTGTTGAAAGCAGATGACCGTAACTATTCGTTAAGGATTGAACGCCCATTAAGAAAGAGCGGTAGTGTACATTCACTCTTTTTAGATGAAGTGCGCAGTACCCCAGAGTTGGCGTGCGCAAACTGCGTTACTTTTTGATTTATTTCTGTTTAAATGGGTGTCCATTTTGGATACCCATTTAAAATTTCATATCTAATTTGCCTTTCTTCTTTATTTCGACTGAAATAGTTTATAGACAAGGAAGCGGTTTATCAACAAAGTACAAATCGGCGCTCAAACCCTTCGCAACCACTTTCATGAATCACCTACTCTATCTACCCCACTCTCTCGTAAGTCCTTAAGCAGTCTGCACAATATAGCTGGATATCAGCCACAGCTAGCACAGCTTCAAAAAGCAAAACATCTGCTAGATCAAAACCAACCGAATAAATCGGTTATGATTGCAGGTGCTTGTGCCGCAGAATTCTTACCGATTCACTATTGGTTATTTCAACTCTCTCATCAAAATCAAACAAGATTACAATTCACATTAAATCTACGGCTGTATAATGTCAGAAAAACTTTTCTTCTGAAAAGCAGCGACTTTTATTAGAGTAACTGTATCATGTTCATCATTCCAAACATTGTGCTTTGAGTTCCAATAGAAAAAATGTGTTGTACCATTTTGAGATTGATTCCCCCTTTTAGTGTAAAGAACAATCCAATCGTCCTTCATTACTAAGTAAGTTGGAAATTCAAAAACATGCCTAAACAAATTAGAAGATCCACCTTTTATTCCGAAAGTGGCATCTGTGATGATATAATCACCAAGGTCACAATCTGCAAGAGCTCTGATTGCTACCCGCTCGTCTTCGCCATCAGCTTTATAAAGCTTTTTGATCTCTAATTGTCTACTCATAGATAAATTATTTAAGCGTGATAATAATAATCCTAAAAAAACAGTTGCGAAACATTAAGTAATGCCAAAAATAAACTAATTGATAAATCCTCTCGTCCGCCATCTACGTCCATTCACATAATCCTCAAATGGTATCTCGCCAGAAAGTATTAAGTTATCAGCGTGATCCGTCACAATTATTTGAGGCATTATCCCCGTTTCCTTTTTTGTGCTATTACAATGCTTAACTAATTCATCAAACATTTTTGTAACTGATAATAAGTCTTCATCTGTTCGCTCCTTGACCTTTTCGGTGTCCGTGGTTTCTTCCAAGGTTAATTTCTTTAAAGTTTCAGCATCGAATTCCGTTTTATTATCGATGCTACTGGGAAAATAGACCTGACTTGGCTGGTCTATAAATAGGATTGGAGGAATGAGACTTTTCTTGCCCAACGAACAGAAATAATATTGTAAGCTCGTAAAGAGTGCCAAATGGCTGTATAACCAATTGGCTCCACTACCCATCGATCTTAGGTAAATCTTTTTTAAACCCAAAGACTCATGATAGAGATCGAAGGTTTCCAGCGAAAATTTCAGGTTGATAGGCTGATAGTAGGGCTCAAAATCAAGATTCGATCCGATAACTTTCATTCTTGAATTTATTATTCTCTCGGCATCTATCCTTTTCCGCTCATCATTATAATTTATATATAAGTCGTTAAGAATAATTTCGATCTGACCTTCCTTCTCCTTTATTTCTAAGTCAAGTGTTGATTTGCCAATTTCCTGAATGTCTTCCAGAAGAGCCTCAATTTTAACTTTGACCTTCAGGGCTTGTTCTTCCAAACTTTTATCCTTTTCTAGTTTTTCAGTTACTGCGTCGATGGACTCAATTTGCTTAGAAATAGTATTTAAGGATTTTGACAAATCTTTTAGATGCAATTTCACAGCCTTCTCCTCGCTTTTAAACGACTCAAAAACATACCCAGATCTGGACAATTCCATGTTTAGCCAATCGATTGCATTACTTAATTCGTTTGCACCTTGTTCGATTGATTCATGGGCCGTTTCACAAAAGGGGCAGAACGATACTTGTACTTTAACTTCTTCCAGTACTTTTATACCATTGGATTTCTCCACATACGCGTTTACAGAATTAATTGATGCCTGGATGTTTGTTAAAACAGTATGCTGTCTTCTATGTTGTATAAGAATTTGTCTCTTTTCTTCAACTAGCGTAGCCCTCTTTTTAAAACTCTCATCTGAATTTTCATCAACTACAACCTTGCTAGTCATTAAATTATCCAAAAACTGGGAAGGTCTTTTTAAAATTTCATTCTCATCCTCCGGAGTTAACGCAACACCAGTAATTATATAATAGTCATTAAGTAATTGTTTTAATCGAACTGCTGCAGATTTTTGATAATTAACGCTTTTCTCTCTTTCGGTTAACAGTATTTTCAACTCTCTTTGCAATTCACTAACTTCCTGTTTTTTGACAAAATAATCCTGATCAAAAAAACCAGCAAATATTTTAAACTGCTCAATCGTCTGATCTCGCTTCTCTTTCTCATCAAATCTATAAAAAAGCGAATGCTTATTTGCAATCAGGTTTTGATGCTGAAGCATGAATGAAGTAAAGTGTCTCGCAGAAGGCCTCCCTTTCTTTCTTTGATTAAATCTATTTGTTCGATCCTCTAAATCTGTATCAGTGTCCGTAATTTCAATACCAAACGATTTACTAAGCTCCTCTCTAAAATCTTGCAAGCCAATAAAATCCGTAAAATAGTCCAGGCTAAAAAAACTTATATCGTCGTCTTCCAAAAAACCAGCTTCTTCCTTTATAAATGCCTTATTTTCTTGGGGTTTCCTCGCTAAAACTAAAAAGGTGTCCTGCACCATCATAACAACAAAGTACAATTGGGCACTGTCCGTTATGATACCTTCCGGAACAGTGTATTCAGAGCTACCGAAGCAGTAGTCAAAAATCTCAATCATAGCACTTTTACCGGTAGAAGACTTTCCGGTAATAATATTTAGCCCTTCACCAAACTCCACGTAATGATGTTTTCCAGCCCTGTCAATAATCGCAACGTACTTAATATGTCCTCTCATATTTCTTTTATACCAAATTGTCTATATATGGCCAAAACTTCTGTATTTTTTAACATTTTTGCCAAATTTGCAGATGCCTTCAGGTACGTTTCAAGACGACGTTCCTGAATAGCGAACAGTTCATTATCCACTTGAACTGACAAATTCTGATCTACAATCAACAACTTCTTATCAATAGCAAGCTGAATTGACAAATTAGTCAGATTTTTAAATTCGACAATCCTCCGGGTTAAACCATATAGACGATCTTTTTCTTTAACAAAAGTCCTAATGACTCTTCTGTGTTCTGCTCTCTGCAAATCATTTTTACTTTCTTCATAAAGAACAATAGGAAAAATCAGATATGACAATAAAATATCATTCTTTTGGCTTCCTTCATAGTGTTTGTAGAAATCAACGATTATGGGATACAGAATGAAAGGGTTATTGTAGAGTACATATAAATGCTCAGCAGTCTTGCTCATATTCCCAATTTTAGTTTCCAGCTAAGATTATATATTTCGTCATTTGCCAGCAAATGGATGGTCCCATTCTTAAAAAAGATGTGTGTGTCAGAGTATGCTCCAAATGTTGGAGAAGGCATACCCATCACAGCATCATAATGATCCTTTGAAGCGTTAAGCAAATTTTGTTCTGATGCGGCACGACATGCTGTTCTATACCTTGGTGAGATAAGTCCAATGATTTCCTGATTATAGCTCTCATAAATGTCAATATTCGCAGTCCGACTTCCAAGCTCCTCTACCATCGTATTAACAGTGAACATATAATGCGTCATTGCATCCTGGATTACCTCGTCATAACCTATTTCCTTGATTTTTTCGACGAATGGCAGATTGTAGTACTCGTTTGCTTGCTCATCACTAATATTCCTGTTTAAAAATTTTTTAGGAAATATCTTTGTCATTGATACATATGGAGAGCAAGTATCAGAAAAAGCAGAAGAAAAAATTTCATTACTAATTTCCCAGTGGTTTTCAACAATTTCCGGCGAAATTAGAAAACCTAATAATGCTTGCATCACAGTATCTTTATTCTTAGTTGGTATGAGCCTAAGGTAGCGATTCTTTATCCCGTCATAGAAATCATGTGGACATTCCGAGCGATCAGCTATGGAAAATTTCGCTATCACTTCTCTAATTTTGACAATGTTATCATCTCCCAACACACTTTCCATGATTTTCAGCACTGCCGGAGGGGCTTTTTGGGAATCCCCTGGTTCAAGTTTATCTAAGGTTGTCTGATACCTTTTCTGAGCTGAATTCTTAATAGTATTTAAAATCGCCTGCTTTTCATCAACAGTGGATTCGTTCCAACCCTTAAAAAGTGACTCTTTGCCGTAGTTTTGTGTTGTCAATAAGACAAGTGACTTATATTTAGTATGATCAAAGCCTGGCTTCAACCAATTGTTCAATGTTTTCCAAAAATTGACGTGGGAGTCGGTTAACGGATCCTGAAAGTTCTTAACTTCAAACTGGGTAGTTGCGTTTGAAACATCTCCATCCTTTTCAATAAGGATAGTTTCATTTTCATTTAATTCAAAACACTTTTGTAAGCCAACGTAAAATTGATATAAAATACCACCAATTGAATCCGAAGCGTTATTTTCAACAGTTTTGGCCATTCTTTACAGACTATTATTTCTTGAATGTTTGGAAAGTTAATTTCTTAATTAAAAAGGGAGATAAATAAAATTCATCAATACAATAACTTTTTACCTAATTTACGTATTTGTCAATTAAATGTAAATCTTGGTCGAGATCAAAACTGAAAGCTAACGGTTTATAAGATAAAGGCTGTCGAAGGCCAATATCTTTTAAACTTTTATATTCAGCAATACAACTGTCAAAGCCGTCATGTGATAAAACTCCTGGATTATAGTAGCTAAATATCAAAAACTTGTTCTCTCCAATGCTCTTATAATAAAGGGGATTGCTTTTGCTGATACCTCCGGCAGTATCAATTGTTTCACCAAAGTTCCATACTCTGATTTTTGAGAAACACTGCTGCACTTTTATCTTATGGGCATAATTACCATCATTCTGCAACAAATAAATATGAATTTCATCTTCGGTAAGCGTTTCAGCCATGATTTGATCGAACTGCATGTTTTGCTTAATCGGACAGTTTCGATAAAGCCAATTTAAAATTTCACTAAAGCTCACATTTCTAACACCATGGAAGTCGCACGATTTGATCATCTCATAAAATGCGTATTGAATCTCGTGAAAATGTACTGACTTAAAATTGGAGCCCGAACGCCTGTAATAGATTCTTTTAGATCCAATCATGGACTTTCGGTAGCCTTGCTTAAACAAGCTTTTAAGGATGTTTTCCTTCTTCTTATCGTCAACTCCAAGGGTAACCTTTTGATTTTTAGATTTGGTAATAATTATATAATCATGAATAGTATATTGCATTTGTGGTAGTTGTGTTGGAAAATGAATGTCAGTTACGAAGCACATTTTATCTTTCACACAAGTAATGAAAAAAAACGCAAAACGATATATTATTCCAAGAATTTATTTAATCAAGATTTTTTAATATTGCTGATTGCTGTTAAAAAGGTAAGGTAAAGCTTAAAATTCCGGCATTTGATAAACTTAGAACCATTGACAATCCGAATGGGAAGTAAGTCTCTATTATTTCGCTATAAACGTAAGAGCATATACGTCCAGCTTCAAGTTATAGTTAAAAATAGAAACAAATGCGTTGGCGATCAATCAATTCCAGGAATAAGTTTAGTTGTTTTTTATTATTTAAATCTGACTTCTTAAATCATTTTTTAATAATAAGATATCGTAAAGCCGGATCATCCATAATCTTTTCCATCTCAAATTCTACGATGTCAAGAACATCCTGCTTAACCTGCGTATAATTCTGAATTATCACCGACTGATCAATTTTTCTGATTTTTGGAATGGGTTGGTAGCTATCCTGCTCCTCTTTCAGCGCCGCGTGATCGTTAAGAATCTCACAATGAAACGCTTTTAAATCAATTTTCTGCTCCGGATTATCAGCAACTAAACCTACAAACTCCCCAGACGAAAGCGCGGAAATTTTCGAAGGAGGAATGGCAGAATCCAGCTGCTTGGATCTACTAACAGAGGTGTCCATTCGGTTGATGGAAAAGCTTGTCCGGTCCTGCATGATCTTACCGAAACGCTCGGACAACTGCTTTGCTGTGTCACCTGTTACCTGCCCGCTAATTATATTTCCGGTAATGTTCATGATCACATCAGCTTGCTCTTTCCCGTAATCCTTTCTAAGTTGACTGAAGTCCTGCACGCCCAAGGTGGTTGAAACTTTGTTTGACCGGGCGGTAGCAATCAGACTATCCATATTGTTTAGATAGATCGTTGGGAACTCATCAAATATCAGACTGCTTTTTAGCTTACCTTTTTTATTGACAAGCTTGATCAGACGCGTCACATAGAGTGACAAAACTGCTCCATAGACTGAAATCTTCTGCGGATTATTTCCCATGCAGATAATCTTGGGCTCGTCGGGGTTATTGATATCCAGGGTAAAATCACTACCTGATAGCACATAATAAAGCTGCGGTGACGATAGCCTGGCCATCGAAATTTGTGCTGAGGCGATCTGTCCCTCCAGCTGTTGCATTGCATCGTTAAGATAAGCAGATACGAAAGGATTGATCAAAACTTCAATCTCTTTTTCCGCACGAAGGATTGTAAAAAGTTTATCATAAGAAACCTGCATCAGTTCAATCACGTGCGGAAGTGTGCAGTATTCCCCGTCCTGATACCGGCGTAAAAACCAGATGATTGCAGTAAGAAAATTTATAGGGGATTCCACAAAAAAATCTCCCTGCCTCTTGATCCATTCCCTGTTAAGTCCCATAAGAATCGTTCGGGCTGATTCAGCGGCATCCGTAATGTCAAGGAGACTCTTTGGATCCAGCGGATTACAGCGGTGCGTACGGGCCAGATCATCGAAATTGATTACATAAAACTTGGGAATTATCTTGTAAGCATCCTGATTATTCAGCCACGTGTTATAAGTAATCACAGAAAGATCGTCAAACTTGAAATCATACACGAACATAGAAAATCCCTTTTTAATGTGCTGTGTGATCACATGGCGAATGACAAAATAGCTTTTCCCTGCGCCTGGCGATCCCAGAACAAGAAGCCCCCGGAACGGATTAATAATGTTGATCCAGCTACGGTGAACCTTGTCTTTAAGATGATACCTGGCACCAAGATTGATCGAAAACTCGTTTTCTAAAAGCCGCTGCTCCTGCGGAAATGTTTCATTCTCCTTGTTAAAAATATCTTTGCTATTCATCTTTAAATGGATCACGCGCGATAGCAGTGTCCCGCCTGTCAAAACCAAGCAAAATCCGCTGGTCGTGATCAGCATATAAGACATTGAAATCATAACCAAATCACTGTTTCTACCTACAAAAAACTGGCTTACAAAGTAAAGAAACGTTCCGATAGCGATAACGACGAGCCCTTTTTTGACACTTAGGTTCTCCTCCTTTTTCCCCTTCGCTCCTATCAATGAAATCAAAAGAAAGCCCAGTGCAATCAGTTTAGTCCTGTTAAATCCGTTGAAAAGTCCGGTCCTGTAAATATTAGAAAGTATCCGGTCGCTAAACACGGAAGCCAGTTTCCAGTGCGCGAAAACACCATAAAAAAAATAGTAAAAATGTAGCGCCAGGATCAGGATGCTGATGAGCCTTGTCATGTCGGTAATTCTGTGCAGCGCCTGCTGATTTTCTCCGGTTTGTGAAGTCATGATACGGTTATTTAAAGGTGATTACTGAAATTTTTCTGTTTTCTTTTTTTCCTCCTTCGTAGTGCCAACGGCAGTGAGCTGTCATCTTTGATTGGATCAAGAAGTGAATCCAGCATTTCATTTTGCCCGCTGTTAGCGCCGGATTCAGGGTCAAAAGAAGCTGCCTGATCTTTTCTTTTGAATGGGTCTGCTTCAGAATTAATCTTGCGATTTGCCTGATGCCTCGTCTTTTCCTGGCGTGAATCTTGCCCTAATGGCACCGGCTTGCACCGCTCTTGAATTCCGTTTGCGCTGTACAGTTTCCCAAGACTACTGCCATTGAAAACCGACTTAGTTCGATGGTCTACATAGGTGATCCCGTAAATGATTCCGGATTCGTTCTGTCTTAAAACCATTTTGATACCCTGCTTGTCGAGCGCAGAAGTGAGCCCCCTTAAATCAGGTTTTGAAGACCCCATCAGTGCTAAATCAATGGCATTTTTCACTCTTGCTTTATGAGGCTGACGCGCGGTTTTATTTAGAATAAAACGCTCACTTAGGTATCTCAACCCCGGATTAAAATGAAAATCGCTCGCTTTTATCGGCACCCCTACTGGCCTTCCCTTTTCATCTAAAATCCGGTAAATAAGTCCATTATTCTTGTGTATCCTCGACTCTTTGCTTCCGGTATCGGCCAGTACATTGTATTGTCTGAGCACGGCATTCAGCTCAGCGGTCGAGGTATATTTATAGGAATTAAGCACGACATTTAGCACGTTACTAATCGCCTGTTTGGTCTCAGATTTTCCATACTGTGCCTTGGCGGTATTCACGGGTTTGAGCTCAAAGACCTGCCGCTTATGCGCTTCTGCTCTCACCAAACCAAAGTCAATTTCAATTTGTTTTCTTGCTTTTTCTGACTCGTTTCTTCCGATATTATTGGTCTCGATCCGGCTGCCATCGGGCCGTACTTTCACCGATACAATATGGATATGCGGATGCCCGGCATCGTAATGTTCGTAGACCAAAAAGGGCTGATCTTTAAAGCCGATTTTATCCATATAGACGCCTGCGATCTGCGTCAACTGATCCTTACTAAGCTTCTCCGACGGATCAAAATTCAGCGAAATATGAACGCTGTTTCTTTTCACGTTCTCATTCAGTGCAGCGGTTTTAAGTAGCATATTTAGCCTTTGGATTTCATTCAGGTCAGCGAGATCCTTCGGGTAATTCGCAGCCATAATACACTTCGCGTCACCCTGTCCGATCTTGTTTTCATTGTAGTAAAAACTACGCTGCACTGAGTGGCCGGTCTTTATGATTGCAACCATTGGTCTGCTGTTTTATTGATTTGTTTTTTGATTTCATCGATCTGTGAAAGCAGCCTTCTTTTATCGAGCTCGTAGCTGATAATCCAGGATTTAAACTCAGCAATCTGATCCAGGGTGTGAAGTTTTTTGACCGCCTGGTTAAAATTATTACCGATATTATTAAGCTCATTTCTCAGCCTTATCAGCTCTTTGACAGAGTCATCAAGAGATCCGTTTCGGTAGTAGACTACCAACGGTTTGTCCAGGATCACTTTGCGGATATATTCACTGAGCTTACGGCAGGTGCTGTCCTTGAATTTGCGCTCCAGCAGCATGAACTCCTGCGGGCTAAGTCTTAGCGCGACAATTCTTGTTTTGTTTGATTTTTGATTTCCCATCTTCACTTTCCTTTCCCTATCTCAAACACTTTTACTTTTTAGACTCCTCCGCCCACGACTTCGGAGTGACAGTCGGCCCCGCGGCGCGGCCAGAATTCGGTGGTTGTTAAACAATCGAAAAAGAAAGCCCACGGTAAGCTGCCCTGTCTAAAGCCACAAAGGAAGCGGAATAAGTACCCGGATGGGTTGATGGCGGCACCTATCCCGAAAACAGCATTACTCAGCGCCATGATTATGCCGAACACTTTTGGCCTGTTACAAAATCCTTGATGATCGGGCTGCTAGTTTCGCTATTCTTTTTGACTTGTTATTTGGGGAAAAACATTTCATTCTTCTTAATACATATATATCTTCTTCGCCTGGCAGCTTTTATAAATAAATTGAATACCTGTCCGTACCTCCAAACTCTTAATAACGCACGAAGTGTTCTTTTCCAAAATATCTCCTGACAGTCTTAACAGATTGCTGCGCAACAAACAGATCATTTCGCTGACGCTTCAATCCAATACCGATTTTTCCTATACCAAGGAGAATAAGCCGGAATCTGGCAAACGCGCAGAGTTGGAATTTGTCATCAATCCTGCGTTTCAATTTGCGAAACCCGCAATAGCTATAAAATCAGATACCATTAATAGCCGCAGAAAGATTCTGCAATATGACCTGTCAAAAGAGCTTGCAAGGCAAAACGATTTATATAACGCCAAACGACTTTTGACTTTTCAAGTCAAAAAGCTATCAGACGAGATACCAGCAATGGAGCTATACGAGCGGGAAAAGGCTACGAAAAAACTGGCAGCTCTAAACCAGGAATTACTCAACGTTAAACCGATAGAGGACAACGCTGGTAAAATAAGGATACAGTTACAGCAACTTGATATCAAAACCGTAGAAGTCCCGGAAGTGATTTTGATCAATGGGTACCTAAACTATTTCGCACTATGAAACATTTACTTTTGACACTGTCCCTTTTTATTTTTTTCTGCCTTATTTCCTGCAAGGCCCACGGAGATTTCAGAGACATTGAACTATCCATCCTGAATGCAAGACAAGGAACTGTATACATTATACGTTTACCTGAGGAGAAGCAGATTCATAGTGAATATTTTGATTTTGACTACATGTCCGAAGACGTCTTGCACATCAGCAACATTCCAAACGGTAAGTATAAAATGCAGGTGATTGCTGACGAAAAATTGCGGGAGGTGGTTTTTGAGTATAGTGGGAGGAAGGGGTTGATGGTGGAATTTTGATACGTTTAATAAGTTTTTGGTTACAAAGCGCGAGTTTAGTTTGATAGTTTCAAATAAAACATCCAATATGGCTAAATTCTTTATTTAAAGTTCAAGTTATGGAAGTGTTTGAAATTCTTTGTGTAGATTATAATAATGAGTATAAGTTAAAATCTGCATTAGACTTTACCTCTTATTTAATGTTAATAGATGAAATTTGGGAATCTCCCAAATTAAATAAGAATAAAATTGAGGACATGAATAAGTCATAGGTATGTGTAGAGCAAATCGACAATCAAACAAATAATTCAAATACAAATATATTCCAACTTTCGATTTCCGGAGAATCGAAATACTTGGAAAAGGCACGATTGATTGTCTTAGAAAATTTAAATAAACAAGGCATTGTAAAAGCTAATTCTTATGTTCTCAAAGATACTATTTCGAAACAGATAGCATCTCAATTATACCCACTAATTAATGACGTCGAATCCTCCATGAGAAAATATTTAATAAAATTTTTTGTTAGTAAAATAGGCACCAGTTGGTGGAATTTAACTGTCAATTCCAAAACAGCTTCGAAGGCAAATGGGAGAATTGAAAATGAGAAAGCCTTTGTAAAATTCATTGATAATAATATTTATTTAATTGATTTCGGCGATTTAGGGAAAATGGTTTACTCAGATTTTACTACTATTTACGACAAAACCAATTTAATAGCCCAGATCTTAAAAATGGAGGAGACGGTGGAAGCTTTAATAGACCTAAAAAAAGGATTGGAGAGTAACTACACTAAATTCTTTAAAAATACATTTAAAACAAGAGGTTTTGAACAAAAATGGAAAACCTTAGAAATTATCAGGAACAAAGTAGCACACAATAACTTATTTACGAATTCAGATTTAAATTCCGGAAAGGTATTATGTAGCCAACTAACGGATATTATCTATGCTGCAACTGACAAAATAGCAACACTTCAATTAAATAAAAATGAAGTTGAAGCATTCAAGGATGATATTTCGCAAAAATCTAATGGCTGTAAAATTCACGTTATTTCTTTTGCAAAAGATACCTATACATTTTATGTTTCAGATAATGGAGGTCGGATTATACTAAACGGAGGATTTTATAAAACTAAGGAAGCATGTTATGATAATTTAAGATCCATTCACTTAATTATGTCTGATAAGTCAAATTTTCATAAACACCAATCTGGCATGACTACAAGTTTTGTTATAAAAGATAATTTTGGAAATATTTTGGCAACCAGCACCAAATTATTATCAGGATTGGATTTGGATAGAGACATTGATTTTCTTCAAAATAATTATAATCGTGCTGAAATTGTTGAAATTTCATCCCCACCCAACTGACTTCAATCTTTTATGTAAAATGGTGATGAACTGATATTAATTATGACAACGTTATTCTTAAATGAAATTCTCTAACAACTTCAAATTATGGTGGTGGATATTACTACTATTGTCTACCGCCTCTATTTTGGGATATAGACTTGGTGACATTACCTCTGGAAATGCAACTACTAATGATTCATTTCTTTTGGGATTATTTGTTGCAATGATGCTAGTACCAATTTTTGCTGAAATGGAATTCTTTGGGATAAAGCTTAAACAAGAAATTGAGGAGCTAAAAGAGTCAATTAGGATTCAGTTTGGTGATATAAAAAGCGATATTAGAAATAGTCAAAATCAAACCTTAAACGCAACTTTTCACAGCTTCGGGCCACCACCATCAGAAAATAAATTACCTGAGTTGGAGCAAGAAATTGAAATCATCAAAAGCAATCCTGAATTAGTCGAAGTTAAGAAAGAAGGTGTCGAGTCAGATATACCGACGGATGATAACATTGACTTATTTGTTGTAAGATATAAAATTGAAAGGATTGTTAATAGATTGTTTGCCTATTTTTTCCCCGATATCGCTAACGGCCAGCGAATTTCTCTATTGGAACAGATTTCACAACTTTCTCGATCTGGATTAATCAATAATGACGTAAAAACAGTTCTGCCAAAAGTACTTGCTACATGTAATTATGCAATACATGGTCGACCATTGACCAGAAAACAAATTGATTTTGTTAAGGATAATGCAGATGTTGTAATTAGTGCACTAAGTATCACTTACGAGAATCGAGATATGTTCTAGGTATTCTCATGTAATTATTTGTAACCCCCCAGCCGCACAGCATTCAGCCGATCCAGATTTGCGAAAAGCAAAACAGACCCGGCTGAATGCTTCTCCTTCCGCACTTTCGGCCACAGGCGTAAGGTTGTTCATATTTTATCCGATCTCTCGTTTCGCGCGTAATCTGCATAAAAATGCAGATAAGTGCTGAAAAAGGTTTCAGCACGCCATGGTCAAACCCGCTCTTTTCCTACCGCACAATCCAGCCGCACAAAACGGGTTTAGGTGTCTCCCTTCCTTGTCTGCTCCCGGCCGTGCAAAAGCTCACGCCAGCCATAAAAATGGCTGTCATGCCTTTTGCGTTACGGTACCCGAAAGGGCGCGGGAGCAGCCTTCGTTCAGTCGGCGGGGCGGGCCATGTGATTTTATTGCGGGGTTCTAATGTATGGCCCGCCCCTTTCATATTTCTGTGCGCCCCCTTTGGCCATTTGCAGCCCCCCGCACCCCCTTCTGCTGTAAATGGCCCGGGCGCCTATCCAGCGGCAGTCCTTCCAGCGGCGACCGTAACCTCGGACTTGATCGACAAATGTTACCTGGCTAATAATCGATCTCCTGGAAAACAATCCAGAAAAAAATAAATAGACTTCCAACTTTGTGACCTACAAACAATTATCAGGTCTTACTTTTGAATCTGACATTTTAGTCAGTGTGTATTAAAATTTAAAAAGATCAAAGTTCTGCTTTGATCTTTTTTGTTTTAAAATGTGACCAAATGTTAAAACTTTTGTCTATATTCTAGCCAGGCAATAAATCGCCTCAGAGGAGGGTTTTTAAAAAAGGATCAGAGTTTGTGCTCCGATCCTTTTTTTGTTTTTGAAACCAAAAAAAACAGATCCGCTTCAATATACCATCCCCCCCCCACGACACTACGTTCATCAGGTTTGATTGAACACGACAAATCTTTGAAACTACAAAATTACCATAACAGAATAACGAAAGTTACGCGCGGTTTGGAAAATGCAAGGGCGGCTAAAAACGCCGTCATTTGAAAAATCTCCACCGAAAAGGTAGTATTTTTCAAACGCAGACCCTTGCACGAATCCAAACCTACCACGAGACCGCACCGTAATTCTGGTACGGTTCCAGAAGGTTAACTTTCAATAGTATGGACACGCTTGACAAATTATATGCGCTCCAACAGAGTTTATCATCCGACATTTCGAAAGTGCAGAAAGAGCTGAACTCCGCCAAGTCGCCTGCTGCAAAAGTCCTTTTGAAAACGAAGTTTTCTGTGCTTCGTAAAATTCACGATCAGGTTTCAGACCTAGTAATCCCCTACTGATATGAAACGCAAGGTTCAGGAAAAAGCTGAACGCCGGATACGAGGTATCCGGTTCGTTCCATCTTTGCCATTGTCCGGGATCTGGCTGGAAACAGCCGGTTTTCGAATCGGGCAAGAAGTTACTATTGCCGTAATTAACGGTCAAATCATAATCAGTCAATAATCCAGGTCGGGAGTTTTAACTCCCGACTTTTTTTAATTCGCAGAAAAAAATAAAAAAAACTCAAAGCCGATATTGCGATGATCTATAAAATAGTGCTTCGAATTTATCTGTATTCGATCTTCGAATGTGGAAAGTTTAATGCAGTTTCATTCGTTTCTCTCCACGTATGAACAAAAACGCTTCCCAGAGAACCTTTGTTTTCAACCGGCCAAGATTGCTCCATACCAAGCATACTTGCAAAAGCAGTTCCAGTTATTTTAATTTTATTGTCTTGAATAAATACACTCAAACGGAGTTGCCAAAATTTGATATCTTTTCCTTTGGTAGTAATGAGACCTAAATCCTTATTATAGTTTTCAACTTCATAGGACCGGTCATTTAAATATGATACGAACTCTTTCACTGTTGCCTCCTGTGACTTCGTACTGTCGACGGTCAAAATTATTTGTTTTGCATTCTTTGGAGGTTTTTGAGCATTTGAAACGAAAGGAACAACAGCAATTACGAAGAATACAAGAATCGTTTTCATGATAGAGGTTTGGTTGAGTAGGTATCAAAGATAGAATTAATAATCATCTATTGAGCAGCAATTCCATTCTTCAAATCCAATCCAAGTGATGGCAAACGTTCCTATCAGCACTATAAAAGTAACGCTCAGTCTGAAACCTGAAAACGCAGACTAAAAAGTCCGTTCTTAAAAAATAAGCTTTGGCCTCTTTTTTTTGGCAATCGAAAGTTGAATGACCGGAACAAAATTTTCGGACAAATAGCAGTTCAATTGAAATTACCTTTTCCCTTGATCGCTACTGAACTTCTGGCTACGAAATCCTGCCGGCCTAGGCGTCTGGCGGTGGAAAAAAAACCGCCAGCCACTTACCCGCCAGGTCAGTCAATAAAGAAACTCCTTTTTAGCCACGGTCCCCGTGGCGTTTGCCATCACACAGCATCCACACCGGAATTACTAAAGTTACGCCCGGTCTGAAACATGCAAGGGCGGGCAAAAAAGCCCGTCCGAAAAAAAAATCTCCACCCTGAAAAACGGGTAGTATTTTTTTCCCGGCAGCCCCTTGCATGTATCATCCCTAACACGTATACGGCGGATAATGCCGGTGCGTAGCTGGCAGGTTAAACAATTGCACACATGGAAACGTATCAGAAGTTGGTTAAGCTGGAAGAGTATCTAGGGAATGAAATCAGATGGATAGAGTACAATCTGGATTTGCGACAAGTGAGCAAAGAAGAATATGCAAAGCTGCCAAAGAAGTTAATCGTTTGCGAACATCTTCATATGCAAGTGCAGTATATGAAATTTAAGGCGTTGCCTTTTTAGGAAAAGGGGGCTTCGCCCCCTTTTTCTTTATGTTGTCACTGACACAAAATTATGACTGTCATGAGCCATTAAAATGGCATAATTTTCGGTATTTATGTATGTCAAATTGATATACATAAATAAAAATACAACTAATTGACAAACAGAATCTTACCTAAATACTATAAGAACTAATGTATTAGAAGATAACATATTAAAAACAATATATTATTTTGTATATATTAAAATAATATACATCATATTTGATATATTGTGACAATATGGCTTAAAAATTTGGCTGGAATGATAATTTTAGAAACAAAAACAAATTAATTAAATATTGTTTATATGTTAGACGAAAAAGCATCAATTCAATTCTTCCGAGCTCCTAGAAATAATTCAGGACAGGCCTTTATAATCCTAACTACGCAACAGATCTACCTTAACGGTGACAACGTTTTATCCCCAACGATCCAGGGGATTTGTTTGAACATATTTAAAGGGAAGTTAGAATTTCACGATTTAGGGAGTGTAACGCTAATTCAATCTCCTGATTTTATCGATGAAGCGTTGAAAATCAAACTGAACGACTGTATTAGTTATGCTAATGATAATTATAGTCCTGTGAACGATTCTGAATCTTCTTTTAATCTGGAATTTACCCAGACCGGCAATATCCTGTATGACATTTCTTCATTTAATGACGAACATAGAAATGCCAAATTAAAAGAGCTTGGCAACTGTCTTTTTAATACTGAATTACGGAAAAAACTAGATCATATAGTTAGATTATCGGAATTTGCTAAGAAAGTTCAACTTCGTCTGGATGACAAAAGAAGTAAATACGGCGAATACCTATCTGGTGATTTTCAATAGATCATCAATGAAAGCCCTGCAAGTAATTTAATTATTTCTTGCAGGGCATTAATCCACATTCTACAAGATAACTTTTATTGCAATTGACAATTATACTTATTTATCCTTATCCTCTATAAAGCATGGAAAGCACCGTAATTGGTTACGACGAAAATTTAGAAAATTTTGAGGTAAATGCTCCTTACCTTATATATCAAGGTGAATTTATTTTAAAAAAAGGAGAGCATGAATTGATTTTAGTAGGAGAAATCTTTTTTAATTGGCTACCGGATAGTCATTTGAGTTTTAGAGCGGAAGCACAAAGTGAACTTGATCCGATATCTGTCATCAATATAACGATGTTAATAGGAGTTACTACTTTAAATATTAATGATCAGGAAATAGGCACGTGTATTAATATTACACAACATTCAGAGTTAAATGGACTGTTCGAAGGCAAATTAAATAAATATAAGATTTTAGGAGATTCAAGCAGAGAAGTTGAAAAAGTAAGTTTTTATGTACCTAACCTAAGCTACATTTCCGGTATACCGGTTGTATGGCCGGGTAAATCTGCTGGTCTCCAAAGGTTGATTTTCACCAATCAAGAATACTCGATTATAATCGAGCAAAATTCGAAATTCTTCGTAAATAAGCCGAAATTGGAAAAGGCCTATGGATACTGTATACAATATTATGGGGAAGTGCGTAAAAACGATGATGGACTGATTTCCTATGACGAATCAAAAAAACTCCTGTCTTGCCTGAGCCATTTTCTAAGTTTTATAAATGGACGACGAACTTCCGCATTATTTGCCAAAGGAGAAATAAATGATAATCAGATATGGTCTGACTTCGGTAGATATCATGTAGATCCATACAAATATGTAACCACATGGTATCACGATAGGCTTAATATTAATCTCGCGGAGATGTGGAAACGCTTTTTTTCCTATTGGTACGATGATGACCAGCAATATAGCCTAAGAACGTCAATAGCTTGGTATTTGGATGCAAATTCAAACAAAATTCATGTTGAAGGTTCAATTGTATTAGCACAGGCAGCACTGGAATTGCTATATTTCTGGCTTGTTCCTCAATCTAATGATAATGGTAATACCGAATCTAAAATTTTAGATTTATTATTGGAGATAAAGCAATCTGAAACAATTCCTTCTGAACTTCAAAGCCTGACAGATTTAACAAATTCGGTATTAAGGAATAAGAAATCAAATTCATATACCATAGATAATGGGCCAAAAACAATCCTTGAAATTCGAAATGCAATGACTCATGGCAATAAATGGCGTCAAGATAATTTGAAGGAAATCTCTACACTTGCCCGGATAGACACTTACATTTTGGCACTATGGTATGTTGAACTTAGTCTACTTTTTAAGCTTGGTCACAATGGAGAATACAATAATCGAAGCATATCTATTCATAAAAAAGAACCGGCTATCGAGGATGTACCTTGGATTTTATAAGTATTATATCTTCTAATACAAATTGCCCTCAAGTGGCAATTTGTATCAGTTCATGTATCCTTCAATCCAAATCAAACAAAGTCAAAACATCCGGCTTCGGCCGCTCATAAGGCTTAATTGCTCCCGGCTTGTTCGTATCAACCTTCGTACTGTAAATCCCATCCATCACACGATAAGTAGTCAGTTTTTCGTCAGGATATTCATATCTCATCAAATCCGTCATTTCCATCTGCGTCAGATCCGGTATCAGCCAGGCAAGCGCAGCGTCTCCGTCCAGAACCAACGGCTGACGTTCTCCGTCGTTGTGCACCTTCGCCATTAATGGACTCGCGTCTGTTGTCACAATACTAACTGTGTTCATCCCGTTCCAAGGGGAATAAATGGCACCCAACATGAACATTCCACCTTCCGCCGGTTTGATGTACCACGATTCATATTCCTTTTCACCCTTCGGGTAATGTGGTTCGAAAAAGCCGGTACAAAGTACCAGACAACGATTGCGCCAATAATTTTTATAGGAAGCTTTGGTAAACAATTCGTCATTCCGCGCGTTCAGCGTATTCGCTTTCCATTCCTTCTCCTCTTTTACCCAGGTCGGTACCAGCCGCCAACGGTACATATCTATCGATTTAGGATCTTCTTTCGATATCACCGGAATGAATGGTTTTTCAAATCCATTCATATCATATTTGGTTTTAAACTGTTCAAGCTTTTTAATCGGAAGATTGAATGTTCTTAATTCCTGTTCGTCTTCGTTCGAGATATGGTAACACATAGCGTAGTCGTTTTGAGAATATTTTTATAAGTATATAAAAAATTATTCCCACGCACAACTGCATGACCATTAGAATTATATGTAGATAACCTACGCCTATTTTACGTGTTCAGTCGGAACTCTCGGATCGAGCTTGACCGGGATTTTTGCGCAGCGGCTTACAATTAAACTTGGACATCCATATTCTAAAACCACCTTTCCTTCGATCAGGTATGCACCTTCTCCCTGAAATTTATACCCGACCATAGCATTTGGAAAATGGACGGTATCAAAAAAATCTCCGTTGATATCAAAGTAGTTTCCAAACATCATCCATTCGCGTTGTTTTGTCCTGACTGGCTTGTAGGTTACAAACTCGCCGACCATCCGCACGATTTCGCCGACGTGGTTAGGCATATCCCGCGCCAGAATCTGGCCGCGAAAATCTGTTTTTAACAGATCAAACCAGCTTCCAGAGACTGGAAAACCCAAAAGCCGTATTTCGTCATATAGATGTTCTATCAGTTCATATCCAAACTCCGGAAGTTCTGGTATGCTGATTGGCGTTTCGAAGAGTTGAGAAGGCAGGGCGACGTTTTCAAGCTCCTTGCAGATATATAAAGATTCCCATTGCATGGTTGTCTTCACTTTTCCAGTAAACTGAAATGCTCCTGCCCGGATCAAAATAGCCATTTGCGTCTCGGATATGCCCGTTCTCAAAATAAAATCTTTCAGATCTTTGTATTCGCCGCGCTGCGCACGCTCCTGCATAAGCTTGGTGACGGTATTTTGTTCTAGGTCAAGAATGTAATCAAAACCCAAATACAATTCTCTTCCGTACAAAGTCGTGGTCCAATAACTCTTATTTACACAAGGTAAATGAATGACTGCACCTGCTTTTCGCGCCTCGTTGATATAGGTTCTGCGGTCATAAAACCCACCGTAATTATTCAAGACCGAAACCATAAATTCGATCGGAAAATAAGTCTTCAGATAAAGACTCTGAAAACTCTCCACCGCAAAACTTGCGGAATGCGCTTTGCTGAAACTATACCCGGCAAAACTTTCCATTTGCCGCCAAACCTCTTTGGCGGTTTCGTCTGGATACCCAAACCTTTTACAGTTCTCAAAATATCGTCCTTCAATTTCCTTCAAATGCGCTGCGCTTCTGCTTTTTCCTGACATCATCCGACGCAGCACGTCCGCGTCTGCCAAGTCCAGACCGCCAAAGTGGTGACCCACTTTGATTACATCCTCCTGATAGACCATGACTCCATACGTTTCCCGCAACTGCTCTTCCATAACCGGATGTAGGTAAACCGTCGTTTCCGGGTTGCGGTGCCGTTCGATGAATGCCTTCATCATACCAGAACTTGCAACGCCTGGTCTGATAACCGAACTTGCAGCAACCAGCGTCAAATAGTTATCGCAGTTCAGCTTCGTAATCAATTGCCTCATGGCGGGAGATTCGATATAAAAGCAGCCAATGGTATTGGCTGACCTGATTTGCTCCTTGATTTTCGGATCTTCGAAAAAACGTCTCGGATTTGTGATATCCACTTTTTGTCCCTGGTTTTCTTCGATCAACTGTACGCAATCTTTAATGTGGCCAAGTCCGCGCTGCGAGAGAATATCAAATTTTTCAAATTTGATATCTTCGGCTACGTACATATCAAATTGTGCTGTGGGAAGTCCTTTTGGCGGAAAATCCAGTGCAGTATAATTGGTGATTGGATCCTCGGATATCAATACGCCGCAGGCATGAATAGTCCGCTGATTTGGAAAATCAGCAACCAGCCCATACAAACTTTTAATCAATCGAACAGCTTCCTGCGAGTTGTAAACTGAATTTGGATTCTTTATCAATTCATCAATTTCTGATTTCGGCAGTCCGTAAACTTTCCCCAATTCACGGATAATGCTTCGGTCTTTAAATGTGCTCATGGCCCCCATGAGCGCAGTATGTTTGGTTTGATAACGGGTAAAAATGTAGTCGTAAATCTCGTCACGATCTTTCCATGAAAAATCGATATCAAAATCTGGTGGTGTAGCTCGTTTCGGATTTAAAAACCGTTCAAAGTATAAATCCAGCTCAATAGGACAAACATCCGTGATGCCAAGACAATACGCAACGATGGAATTGGCGCCACTCCCCCGCCCCACATGATGAAAATCCCGCGACACTGCGTAGCGTATGATGTCATGCGTGATCAGAAAGTATGCACCAAAATTCAGATCATCAATGATCCTTAATTCCTTTTCTACCCGCGTCTTTGCTTCCTTATTGTTTTTGCCGTATCGGCGAACCATGCCTGATTTAGCTAATTTTTCCAGTAAAAGTTTATCATCATATTTGTTTCCTGTGAAGTATTTTTTATTTCTGACAATTGTAAAATCAAAGCTGAAACTGCAACTGGTAAGTAGTTTTTCCGTTGTCCTGATGATCTCCGGAAAGTTTTGGTAAGTATCAAGTAACTGGTCAATCGTTGGGAACATTTCATCCGGACTTGCCAGCATTTCCGGCGTCAGTCTTGAAAATATCAAATTGTGATCGACTGCCCGCAGCTGCTGGTGCAGCACAAAATCCTTCGGATTTTTTATTGTGACAGGCCAAAGTATTACGTACTTTTCAAAATTGGCTTTCGGCTCTCGTACGATTTTCGGGATGTCGCACGGCTTAATACCAATGAATTCGTTTTCGCGAAGCTCTTTTATCGTCCTGGCTTTGTATGGATAAACAATAAAAACCTGATTGAAAAAAGGCGCGATTTCAGGAAGTGGTCTCTTTTCCCGGTTCCCGGTTGTCATGTGCTGATTCAACTCTCCGAAACCAACTTCATTTCTTGCGATCCCAATGTAAAGCAACTTATCCCCGTTCCGGTATTCCATACCGACCAACCCATTCAAACCGTTCTCCCGGCACTTCTGAATAAACGGAAAGACAGCAGACGAATTGTTGATATCGGTTAACACCGCGGTATGATGTCCTTTGCTGACCAGCAGCTTTGTCAAGTCTTCGACACTAATGGTACCGTACCGCAAACTGAAATAAGAGTGGACATTGAGTAGCATAATTTTAGAGCGTTAGTTATTGGTTATCAATTTATTTTTCTACATTTGGTCTCATTGAGACCAAAGTCATGGTTCTAATGATACCAAAATCGAAATGGAAGCGCAAGAAATTTTTTTAAAAGAAAATTTAAAATTTCTCCGGCAGCGTAAAAAGCTGACGCAGGAAGCCTTGGCGGAACTCCTTGATATGTCGCGTGTTAAGTTGAAAGCAATTGAGACCGGAACAACAGTGAATCCTTCAATTTCCGACGTAATCCTGATTGCCCGTTACTTCAAACTGGCAACCGATACACTGCTGACTGTAAATCTGGCAAAGCTCGGCGAGTTAAAACTTCGCGAGTTAGAATCCGGATCCGATGTATATTTAACTGGTAAAAACCTTCGGGTTTTGGCAATTACGCAAACCCAGGACAGCAAGGAAAATGTGGAATATGTTCCGATAAAGGCAAAAGCCGGTTATCGTGCCGGTCATGCTGACCCGGATTATTTGGCTGCGCTTCCAAAATTCAACATCCCGAATCTGCCATCAGGCCACACCTACCGGATGTTTCCAACGTCCGGAGATTCGATGCTTCCGATCCCGGAAGGCAGTGACATCCTTGCACGGTATGTGCAGGATTGGCTTAGCCTGAAACCTGCAACGCTTTGTATAGTAATCCTGATCGGAGATCAGGAATTTGTATTCAAACAGGTAACGGTGACAGATGAAGGGTTACTCCTTCATTCATTAAACAAGCTCTACGAAGACTATCTGGTAGAGTTTTCCGACGTACTGGAAATATGGGAGTATTACAGTTTTCACAGCAAAAAACTTCCCGAAGAAATCACAGACCTGGCACAGGTAATCCGCGAAATCCGCAAATTGGAAACTAAAATAACATTGAAACCCGGCCTGTAAACATCATACGTTATGATACCGCCAAAACCAAAGCCAAAAAAAATTTATAAAGCCCAGGTGCATATCCTGCACAGCATGGTACACATGGCAAAAAACAAGTTGAAGTACGAAAAGTGGATGCAGCCTCGTGATTTCGTAGAAGCCAACATTTGGGCATTTGAAAAAATGGAAGCTTCTATGAAGCAGAATTACGGCCTTTTTTACGATCCCGTTTATTCCTGGGAAGCCGCAGAATTGTTCTTCAAAGGATTGAATGAAGGAGATATTTAAATAGCAAAAAGAAAATATAATGAGCACAACCGAAACCGAATTACAGGAACTGTTAACTTTTTTCAAAAATGCAAAGCTTCCGCAGACCCCGTTCAAACTAAACAAATATATGACCGTCGTCAACGACGTTCACAAATTCATCGATTCAGAGGCGCGCGCCGTAAAGGACTACCGAGGATCAGAAATCGTTCACGATTCACTGCTGAAACATTTGCGTGAGTTGAAGGAGATTGTGCAGAAGGGTTCAGAGGCAAAGTAACATTCAGATAAAAAAACAGTAAGCGGATGTTTTACGCGGTAGTTGATATAGAAACCACAGGAGGCTTTGCTTCGGGCAGCGGCATTACCGAAATTGCTATTCTGATCCATGATGGAAAAGCATTGATCGAGCGTTATGAAACGCTGATCAATCCCCAAAAGCCAATACCTCTGTCAATCCAGGCGCTCACCGGCATTAATGATCAGATGGTAGCAGATGCCCCGCTTTTCAGTGATGTCGCAGCCCGAATCCATCAACTGTTATCAGGCTGCGTGTTCGTTGCCCACAATGTGAATTTTGACTACTCCTTTGTCAAGCACCATCTTTCGCTGGCAGGTTACAGCTTTGATGCCCGAAGGCTGTGTACCGTACGTATGAGCCGCCAGATTAAGCCGGGACTGAAATCTTACAGTCTGGGCAAGCTTTGTGATGCGCTTGGGATCAAAATAGAAAACCGTCACCGTGCGGGCGGTGATGCCCAGGCTACCGCAATTCTTTTTTCCAAGCTGTTATCCTGGGACCTTGAAGGTCATATCCCAGCCATGCTGAAAAGGAATTCAAAAGATCAGCAGCTGCCTCCCAACCTTTCCCGCGAGGATTTTTTAAAACTTCCTTCCGGCGCGGGCGTGTACTACTTCAAAGACAAGCTGGGAAAAGAGATTTATGTCGGCAAAGCACTGAATCTAAAAAAACGGGTGGCTTCCCATTTTACAGGCCATAACCAGGGACCTCAGCGCCAGCATTTTCTGCGCGATATTTTTACTATTGACTTTGAGCTCTGTGGGACAGAGCTGATAGCCTTTCTTTTGGAAGCAGCGGAAATAAAAAGGCTCTGGCCCAAATACAACCGCGCTATGAAAAGGCCCGAGCCCCGATTTGCGCTCTATGCTTATGAAGACAGCGAAGGCTTTATGCGTCTTGCCCTTGGGAAATTCAGCAAATCCCAGCAGGCCATTCAGGTCTTCGACCGGGAAGCAGACGGCATACGAATGCTTAGAAAACTGGTAATTGACTACAAGTTAAGCGCCCAGCGCTGCTACTATGGCCGTTACCCGCTGTTTGCCAGTGAGTCAGAGCAAATCCATCTGCTTAGCAGTAGCTGGCAAGCACTTGACGCGCAAGAATATAATGCACGGGTCATTGATGCGCTGGACGAATATGCATCTAGTCTTGCCAGCTTTGTGATCCTGGATCAAGGCAGAATGCCCGGCGAACAAAGCTGCCTTTACGTTCACAAAGGAAGGTTAATGCGCATGGGTTATATCCAGGACAGCGCTGATCTGACTGATATCTCTGATATGCTTGAAAGATTGCCGCTTTACAGCGCCAATCACTACACGAACCAGCTGGTGGTCCGGTATGCAGAAGCTCACCCGGGTAAGGTCAAGCTGTTGGCAGATTAATCAGAAACTCTTTGACCTGTAAGTGCAGCAGCAAAGTAATGTTAGCCAGGCTGATTAAACCAAGCTGCCAACCGGCTTTTCATTTCTTCGACTGTCAGGAAATTATCAAAGAAAAGCTGCGCGTCAGCCTGTAAGTACCGCTCGTGCTCAGTCTGCCCATAAACGACGATCACCGCAGCGGGTGAAAGCATCCGGATCATGGCAATAATCTCTGTATCCAGATACAGGTGATCATCCACGTGAACGAAAGCAAGGTCTACATTACGTCCGCACGCGGACGGGGCGATTTCTTTGGCAGATTTGACAAGAATGGGATTAGGGCAGAGCCCCGAAACCATTTGTAAAAACGGGTCCCAAAGCACGGTAATCTGGTTAAAGATCAGGACATTTTTCATAAACGCTGGTAAAAGTGAAGTAAGCTAACCTGCTTAATTTTGCAAATAAGCCAGACGAAAGCCAAAACCAACCAAAAATCTTTGTAAGATTAGTAACCTACACCATGCATGCTACGAATTCTTAATTTGAGAGACATTTTTCAAACCAAATATTCTAAACATTTATAGGAAACTTCATTCAAGATAATCTTAGTTATAAAACAAAAAATTCTGTGACTAAAATTACCATTTAATGCTTTTGCAAAGGTTAAAACAAACAAATAGCTGCTTATACAAATTATTCATGTTGAATGGAAATTAATTTAAAATAAAGGACTCGTTTCTCCTATTCAAATATATGAAACTCACTATTGTAGAAATCTTGAATATTTTGATACATATCCTGTGATGTATCAAAACATAATTTGGCGTAATTAATAACCTGTAATCTTAGCCATTTCTCACTGTCAAAATACACTGCTGGTTTATATATAGCCAATATTTTTGCTTCACTATATATCGTGTAATATACAGTGGTTCCACTAAATATAGTGGATAAAACTACCTCATTTTTAATCAATAATTTGATTTTCAAATACTTATGACATGGCATAATGATTGTTAAACAATATATAACATGACGATTATCTTTTAAATATAAAATGAAATGGGAAATCTTAAAGGAAAAACAGCATTAGTAACAGGAGCAAGTCGTGGAATTGGTAGATACACTGCACAAAGACTTGCTAAAGACGGGGCCAGAGTGGCCGTTCACTATGGAAAGAGCAAAGAGGCAGCATTAGAAGTAGTAGCTGCAATTGCAGCGAATGGCGGATCTGCATTTGCCATACATGCAGACCTTTCATTACCTCACTCTGCCGAAACGCTTTGGAAGGCATTCGACGAGCAATCAGACCAGTTAGACATTATAGTAAACAATGCCGGTGAAGTCGTTTATGGAAATATTCTTGAAATTGTAGAAGAGGATTTTGAGCGCTTATATGCAGTAAATGTTAAAGCCCCACTATTTATTATTCAACACGGCCTGAAAAGGATAAACGATGGTGGCAGAATTATTAATCTATCTTCTGCGGCAGCTTACATGGCAAGTCCTATGGCTACCATGTATTCTGCAACCAAGGGAGCAATCAGTACCATAACCCGCACACTAGCTTGGGATTTAGGAAACCGCCAAATTACTGTAAATGCTGTTGCGCCAGGTTTCACTGATACAGAAATGAGCAGCTGGTTTGCACAGCCAGGAGCAAGGGACTGGGCTGCCGGACAAAGTTCGCTGGGCAGAGTTGGACAGCCAAGTGATATTGGAGATATCATCGCGTTTCTTGCATCAGATGACGCGCGCTGGGTAAACGGACAAATCATTGATGCGACAGGTGGCGGTCTTTTGGGTGTAACTAAAATGGGTTAAGAATAAATCTTTAAAACATGAAAACAAACGTGCAGCAAATACAAAATTTATCAAGTGAACGTGACATTGAAAATTTAATGGTTTCGTATGCTTATGTCAATGATGACGCTGATATCAAAGGGCTTGGTGAACTGTTTAAGGATGCTACATTCCGGCTTGATGATAATTCTGCAACCGGGCGGCAGGAACTTGAAGCGATTGCCGGAAGTATGATTATGCTCAGGGATGACGGCCGTTCTGCCACAACGCATGAAATTACAAATATCATGATCGAAATTGATGCTGATGGAAAAACGGCCACGGGAAAGGCCTATTGGACCTTATATAAAACAATTTCAGGATCTCCAAGAGAAGCCGTATTAAGCGGACGTTACTTGGATAAGCTGGTTTATCGTGAGAATCATTGGTCTTTTTTAGAGCGTAATGCAACTACACTCTGGAAGCTAGTCCAAGATTAATTTTTTATTGATGAAAGATAACAAATATCTGAGTATTGGCAACTTTCTTGAGACAATGATGATTCCTCCGGATGAAACACCTACTTTACAACAAGTACGGGATCGTCAGGCAGCTTATGGCCTGTCGGCTCCTCTTCCTTTCGGATGGGAAACAAAAAAGATGCTGCTCGGGAATGTTCCCGTTCTTGAGCTTTCCGGACCTGAAGCAACTAAGAGTGGAGCAATACTTTTCTTTCACGCCGGAGGTTATTCCGCAGGTAGCGCCGCCGACCATGCAGGTCTTGCAGCAAAGTTGGGATGTACTGCACAAGTTAAATGCTATTGCGTAGACTACCGGCTGGCGCCCGAGTATATGTTTCCAGCGGCAGTGGAGGATTCGTATAATGTCTACATAACTCTCATTAACCTACTGGATGAAGATACACCTGTTGTACTGGCAGGTAGTTCGGCCGGCGGAGGACTTGCTGTTGCGATTGCACAGCTGGTAAAAGCCAGGGGTGAAAAAATACCTTCGGCTGTTTATACTATCAGTCCTTGGGCTGATATGAATCAGGTTGGTGAATCATTTATTACCAGAGGACCACACGATCCAATGCTTAGTAAGGAATCTTTAAATGATCTAAGAGATATTTATTTAAACGGTCATGACCCCAGTGATCCTATGGCTTCACCGGTAAACGGAGATTTTGAAAATTTCCCTTCACTTCTAATTCATGTTGGCGCAAATGAAGTTCTGCTTAGCGATGCTTTAAGGCTTACATCGCTATCTGCAAATGCCGGGAACGATGTGACATTAAAGGTTTGGCAGGATATGATTCATATTTTTCCATGGTTCTATCCCCATTTAGAAAAGGCAAATCAGGCAATCGAAGCTGCGGGTTCATGGTTATGTGAAATTTTTGACCAAAATAAAATTTGATACGCATTTTATAGTTCATCACTGATAAGTTGTACTCCATCATCTAAACATAAAATAAAATGTCAGAATCAGTTACCTTAGTTCCAGGAAATACTTTGATTACAGCCACTGCTGAAGAAGGACGGCAACTTGCCATAAAAATGTCCAGGCTTATCATTAAAGTAACTCAGCCAGATGCAGCGGTAAGAGAGAAGTTAAGGCCTATTTATGACAGTGATGCAGCTATGCTGATCGCTGTCGGCCAGACAGTTGCCATTGAGTTTGCTACCATAGCCGCGGCAAATAACTATTGGAAGGCGATTTAAGGTAATAGCATGCCTTATGTTGAATCTTCTTTTTCTCAATAAAATTAAATCAAAGGGAGTAACTATTAACTGGTAATTCTCCCCATCGATTTAAATTTACCTTTCTTTATTAATACCTGATAATTAAAAATTGTAAACATAATTCGGTTTACTTTTAATCAACAATCAGCCTGATAATGGCAAGGGTAAAACATAAATTCTTCTTTTTACAATTCACAATTCCTGCCAAATACAGTCAAAATAAATTAACGATAAAACATCAAATTACTACCCCGATTTATTTGTAGCCTGAGTATTAAATAAATATTCATCGACATGATTGATGGAGTAAAAAAGTAACAGATATTGGTTTTTCTGTCAACATTTACCTGATTAATTTATAATCTAAAAAAAACTTTAAGTTTATGGCAAACATTGCTCTTTATGGTTTCGGCCGCATCGGCCGCCAGTTCCTTCGCATCGCGCTCGAAAATAAACTTTTTATTCCTGTATCCGTTTCTGACATCTATGATGTCAAAATCCTCGCCCCGCTGTTCAGCGTAGATACCAATTATGGCCGCTTCGGCGAGAAGGTTTCGTACCTTGGAGATGACCTGCTGATAGGAGACAAAAGAATTAAATATGTAAACTCAAAAGCAGAAGTTCCCGACTGGAAGGCGCTTGGTGTAGACATCGTGGTTGATTGTACAGGACGCGCGACTACAAGGGCAGGTGCGAAGGCACATATTGACCGGGGTGCAAAATACGTGCTGATAAGCGCGGCAAGTAAATCGCTCGCTGATTGTGATGCGGTACTTCTTAAAGGAATTAATCTGGAAACTTTTGATCCGTCACAACACAAAATCATCAGTATGGGAAGCTGTACAACCAACGCACTTGCCGCCGCGGTCAAAGTTATTCTTGATAATTTCGGAATCAAATATGGCCTGTTTTCAACTGTTCATTCCTATACCAATACACAGTCACTGACAGATCAGCCAATGAAAGACCGCCGTGATTCCTGGGCGGCTGCAGAAAATATTATCCCATCCGCATCCGGTGCTGCCCGTGCCCTACAGTTTATCTGGAAAGATCTGCAAATTACAGGTAAAGCCTACCGGGTACCGACCCGCACCGGCAGTATTGCAGAACTTAATCTGGTTACCGAGAAAGAATGTACCGTTGATCAGGTAAATGAAGCATTTCGCAAGGCTGCTGCCGAGGGGCCATTAAAAGGCGTTCTCAATGTATTAGAGGAAGAATGGACTTCCGCACGCATCGTAGGTGATCCACATTCATCGATTATGGATCTGCCCCTGACAGTAAAACAGGGTGAATTACTTTCCATAGCAACCTGGTATGATAACGAGTGGGGATTTGCAAGCAGGCTGGCTGAAGTAGCGCAGTATATTTCACAAAAGATTTAGGCTGGATATCAGAATTGACATATCAAAATCACATCAGGCTAAAATTCTTCAAGAACTATAATTGAATTTTAGCCTGATGCAATTTTTTTTGCGAAATGTATTTAATCTCACATAAATATATCCACAGATCAATAATGCCTACCTATTCTGAATTTAATGATTTACTTTTTTACCCGCTTCGAGAAGCCTCTGAATAATTGTGCGTGACCAACCTACGCTGTAAAGTACTCCGATTTTTGTATATCTAGTTTTTTAATTTTAGAATGAAGTGTGGTTGCCGGAATGTCCAGATATTCGGCCGCTCCGCCCCTGCCTGACAATTTCCCGCTGCACCGTTTTATGATGTCGATTATATAGGAACGTTCTACTTCTTCAAGCGTTCTGGTGGCCAGGTCTACCACTTCATTTTTTGTCACCGTCCGGTCTTTTGGTAGATGGACTTCGCGAAGTACTGTTTCACTGGTCAACAGCACACTTCTTTCAATCAAATGCTCCAGTTCCCTGACATTGCCTGGCCACAAATAACTTTTCAGCTCTTGGATTACACCTGGTGAAATCGCATTCACTTTTCTTCCAGAATTCTTGCTGTAACGGCCTACAAAAAAGTTTGCCAAAGGAGCAATGTCTTCCAGCCTGTCACGGAGCGGAGGCAGGTTGATTGGAAAAACATTGAGACGGTAGAAAAGATCTGACCGGAACCTGCCTGCTTTTACCTCCTCTTCCAGATCCCGGTTTGTGGCAGCAATAATCCGTACATCAACACTGATCGTATTTTTACCTCCTACCCTTTCAAGCTCCTTTTCCTGAATCACGCGAAGCAGTTTCACTTGTGCCTCCAAAGGCATTTCCCCAATTTCATCAAGAAACAAAGTACCATTATTGGCCAGTTCAAATTTTCCTATCCGCCGGTCTGTTGCGCCTGTGAACGCCCCTTTCTCATGGCCAAACAATTCACTTTCAATCAGATTGGGCGGCAAAGCTGCACAGTTGATTTTGATCATCAGCTTGTTTTTCCTTGGCGATGCATTATGTACAGCTCTGGCGATCAACTCCTTACCAGTGCCTGTTTCTCCCAACAACAAAACAGAAGATTTTGATTCTGCCACTAGAGAGATTAAATGATATACTTTTTGCATTTCTGCTCCGCTTCCGACGATCTCAGAAAAATTATAGATCGTGTGGATCTGCTCTTTCAAATGATCATTTTCCACTTCAAGCATCTTTTTATAAGTCAGTACCTTCTCATTGGCTCTGATGTTAGAAATTGCAATGGATATCTGTGCACAGATTCCTTTCAAAAGCGTCAGGTTTACTTCATCGGTCAAAAGCCATAGCGTTCCAAGGTTTTGATTCCCGACACGTAGCGCCGCTCCATACGCATTTTTGAGTCCAGCTTTTTTCCAAAAATAAAGATATCTGGCACTGTTTCCTTTCTTTTCCTCTTCTGCAATATTGAAAATAACCGGTTGTTTGCTGTTGAGCACTTTAGCTGTTAGGTATTCATCAATACTGATGTTTTTCGAGGCAAGTTCTTTGAAAACTGGCTCCTCTCCGTAAAACATATTTTTATCATACATGTATGGGCCTAGAGTCACGCCATCATCTTCAATAATGCGGATCATCGATAATCGTATGTTCAGAACACGCTGCAAAACACTTGAAATGGCTTCTTCCAGATCATCCTTCGTCCTCACACCAGCAATATCCTGGCTGAAATCCAATAGGAAAGATTTTTCTTGTTCTTTGCTCAGGATTTCTTCATTAGCCGAAATGTTGCTTGCGGCTGTAGAAAGCTGGCTGGAAATACGCTCAATAATATGGATTGCTTTTTCGTCAAATGTACTGTTCCCATTTGCAAATAAAATTAAACTATGCCTGGCAGTTCCCTGCTCAGGAAGAATTTTAATCACCATTTCCCGCGCACCGGCAACATAATTAAGTCGGAACCAGAGCGGTGCTTTGCTGATGTCAAAGGATTTCATATTAAAGACCACGGGTTTACTGGATTGTGCAGCTACATCATAAATACCGTCCTGAACTGGAAAAGGATTGGAAATTGCTTCAGTATATTTTGAAAACTCCCTGGGTCTGGATTCTTCATCGGTTAGAAAAGCATTATAAGTCTGTCCGCTTTCATCCAGTACCGTCATGACGCTGTGAGTAAAAGGAATCAGTTTTTTAAGCCCGAAGTTGATCACTTTCAGAAGATCCTTCCGGTCCCGGACTGTGACCATTTCGTTACTTACAGAAAGCAGAACTTCATTTACTCTTTCCTTGTAGGAAATCTCCTCATTTTTGATAATGTTTGAAACGGCACCGGAAATCAGCGGCGCTATCCCCTTAATAATACTAATAAATCCACCACTAAAACTGTCTTTCCGGTCTGAATACATATGCAGAAAACCGATAGTCTTCATTTTGCTTCTTAGCGGTGTCATCAATATATCCCGAATCCCGGCCTCATAATTCACTCTGAGAAATTCGGGACTTCCGGGTTTGTCCATAATCTGATTCAGCAGAAAGAGTACCGGACCGTCAGAAAGTATCACCTGATTAATAAATGACTCGTTTAAAGGGAAATGAGCGTGAATCAGATCAGCATATTGACTATGACCTTTGATCGGCGAAGCAGTATGATCCAAGAGAAAAGGAGTATAGGTTTGTTTCTGATCATCGATGAGTGTAACAATCGCGTGCGTAAAGTAAAATAATCCTTTGATCCGGGAAGAAAACAAGGATATCAGATCATTTTTTTCTCTGACCTTTGTGATATCATTGCTCAAATCCAAGAGAATTTTTCTTTCTGTTTCAAAAGATTCAATTTGACTGTTTAAGCTGCCCAAAGATTGATCATTTAATAAAATAGTGAGTTTTTGTTCGTCTTGAACGTCTGATTGTTTTGCGCTTTTCATTTCACAACCTGTTTATATGGTTTGAGGTGTTGTCATTAGTTGTGGTGTCAGGATGAATGAGAATAGAAGTGTATATGAATTACTAGCCGGGAGCAAACAAAGTACGTGCCATCGTGATGCTTTGCGAAAAAAGGCCAAAACTGCATCTCAATGACATTATCAGGATTTAATATAGGTTACAAACTTTTGTATTACTCCAGTTTTGGAGGTATATCCGAAAAACCGGAGATTTAACAATACCAGGATTTTTACTTTTATGTATACCGATCCTGCAAATAGTGCTCCTATAATCCCGCTTTTACATTTGATATTTCAAACATTGTTAAAATCAGACTGAAATACCTCTGTATCAATACGCAGTCATATTGTACGTATATGTATTATGACAGGCTGGATTCTTATTTCTCATAGAAGACTCCAAAGATTTATAACTGGATATCTCCAAAAAACTGGATTTATTATTAACTTCCGTAGTCACAAAATTTCAGATAAAGCTGGTGAGAGTTTTACAGCCAGAATAGTTAGGGTAAGTTACCTAGTGTTTTTTATGATGAAAATATCCCAGAAATTCAAAAACAGGAATGATCCAAGATGATATTTCACATAATTAACCAGACTAAATATATTGAATTTAGCCAGATTGCAGCATTTATAGTATTGTGTCGCCTGATTTGAAGCGTTAGCCGATCAACCATACAACTGTCAGTAAATAAGTCAATCGTTCACTAATCAGATTTATCAGATCCTTCTTACCGAATCTCGCTGTTAATTTATTTAAATTCAGTTAATATGGTATAATTGTTGCCGAGTTGATGTATTCAGCATTTCAGTACTTCAAAAGTGTTAAACTATGCAGCTATCATCCAACTCTTCCAATAACCAGACATCAGACTATAGGATTTTAATTGTTGAAGATGAATATGTCATTGCCAACAGCATTGAAATCATTCTTCTTGATGCCGGTTATGCTGTGATTGGGATTGCTAATTCGGTTGCCAAAGCCTTAGCGCTAATCGAACAGCAGCGTCCTGATATGGTGCTGCTTGATATTTATCTGAAAGGAATTGAAACGGGCATTGAGCTGGCTAAACAGCTTGAACAAATGAATACTCCTTTTATCTATATTTCTGCCAACGACAATCAGAGTGTACTGGAAGCAGTAAAAGTCACACAGCCCAGCGGTTATATTGTCAAACCATTCCGGGAAAAAGATGTGCTTACTGCACTCGAAATTGGAAGATACCGGCATTCGCATGGTGTTGAGCTGAAATTAAAAGAAGAAAAAGCACTCCAGATAGCGCTGACTAATGCTTTATCGGAAAAAGGAAGCTGGGAGAACAGACTATTGAACACTGCACAATTATTTCAGAAACATATTCCCTTTGATTTTTTAACCATCCGCCACCAGCGGCAAGATACAAAGCAAACGTTCAACTATTACAGGGTCGGTTTTGACGAGTATCAGGTTTTAAGCCTTCAGGCTATTCAGCAAATGGCAAGTTCCAAAGTCGATTTTCAATTATTGTCGTTGGATGAGCAAATGCCCAAAGGCCGAGCCCGTCATACACCAGAGGAATTGGCTATCTGGATCCGGCAGGACCCGTACATGCAGCTTTTGTCAAAAACATTCCGGTTGAATTCTGGTCTGGTATTGCCCTTAGAATTAGGAAATGGTGAACGATTCATCATCTGTTTTTTGAGCAGAGATGACGAATCGTATAAGGCCAGGGACCAGGCTTTGCTTGAGTGCCTAGAACAACCCTTATTATTAATACTCGAAAGGGTTGCCGCCTATGAAGAGGTGGAACGACTAAGTGAAAAGCTTAAACAGGAAAACGTCTATTTACAGCAAGAGGTAAAAATGCTGGTAAATTTTGAGGAGATTATAGGCACAAGTGAAAGCCTTCTGAATTTATTTAAACTGGTCACACAGGTAGCACCAACCGATACGACCGTGCTGGTGATGGGCGAAAGCGGTACCGGGAAAGAGCTGATTGCCCGGGCTATTCACAACCAATCCTCCCGAAATGAGAAAATTCTGGTCAAAATTAATTGTGCAACCCTGCCCGCTAATTTAATCGAATCAGAATTGTTTGGTCACGAGAAAGGGGCTTTTACAGGAGCCTTCGAAAAACGGATCGGCAAGTTTGAGCTGGCGCATGGCGGGACTATATTTCTGGATGAGATCGGAGAACTGCCAATGGAATTGCAGGCAAAATTACTCAGGGTTTTGCAGGAGAAAGAAATTGAACGAATAGGAGGAAAAGCACCCTTCAAGACAGATGTCCGCATCATCGCAGCAACTAATCGTAACTTGGAAACAGAAGTTTTAGAAGGCCGTTTTCGTATGGATCTTTTCTTCCGGCTGGCAACTTTTCCACTGACCTTACCTGCTCTGCGTGAACGTAAAGAAGACATACCGCTGCTTGCTGATTTCTTTGCACGCAAACTGGCCAAGAAACAAAAAAAAACCTTTTTGGGATTTAGTGATTTAGTGCTTTCTGAGTTAAATAATTATGAGTGGCCCGGCAATATTCGCGAACTGGAAAATGTCATGGAACAAGCTGTTATTCTTAATGACGGAAAATCTGCTCTAACACTAGGCAGGCCATTGCAAAAACGTTCGTTTGCGCTCAATGCTCCTTTCAATCAACCTGAAAATATTAGGGTTGATCAGCAAGCATTATTTAGCCTGCCAAAGGATTTGACTGAAATGAAAGAAATGCAGAAGACAACTGAGCGGGAATATATTCTGGCCATCCTTAATCAGACAAACGGACGTATCCGGGGACCTGGCGGTGCGGCCGAACTATTGAATTTAAGACCGACCACACTGGAATATCGTATTGAAAAAATGGGCATCAGAAAAATACTTACTGCACGGCCACCAGATTCCTGACAAAGGAATATCAAGCAATTATCCGGCAAATCGTAAAAATAAAAGCAGGTCGTGCTGTTTTCTTGTGATTACCAAACTATGTACCATGCGTCATCCTGAATTGATTTGTTTCTTTATTTGGTTTTGCTGGCTAAGCTTATCAGCTGATCCGACACAGACAGAAAAGATCTCAACTATGGAGGTTGTCAGACTGACAAAATCAATACAAAATGATAAAGCAGATGTAAATAGGGTACATGAGCTCCTTAAACTAAGTAATTATTATGTCAGCAGGACACTAGACCCAAAAAAAGATCTGGATAGCGCAGTAATACTCGCCGGACAAGCACGGCAGTTAAGTGATCAGCTTTCATACATGAAGGGAAAGGATCAGGCCATGTTCCTTTTGGGCAAAGCGTATAATAAACAGCGGAAGATCAGCCTAGCGCTGCCCCTGTTAAAATTGCTAGGCGATACCAGCCGAATTAAACTATTACTGGAACTCGGCAAAAATAAGCTTCGGCCAACCTATACGGAAAAGGCCAACCGGGACAGTGCCATTGTATTTTTTCGCCAGGCCGAAAAAATCAGTGAAGAAACAGCCAGTAAAAAATGGCTGGAAGAAAGCCAGTGTCTGATAGGTGTAGCCTATCTTCTAAGCAAAGACTGGCGGCAGGGGAAAAATTATTTTATGAAAGTCATTGAAGCCCGTAAGCAAAGAGGTGACAAAACGGGAGAAATCAGAGCGCTGCTAAGAATGGCAACCACCACATTTTGTGATGATTGCAGGGAAAATATGATGGCGCTGGAAAGAGCTCTGGCCGTCTCCCGCCAGATCGGCGATAAGTCACTGGAAATGATTATTCTGATGGAAATGGGTTATGAACATTTTCAGCTAAGCGGAGGAGATACCAAAGAAGCCGAACAAAAAGCGCTCCAGGTATTGGCTATTCAAAAGGAGGTTGGTGCTAAACCATTGACAAGGGCTTACCATGCGCTTGCTGAGGAAAGCGTCTATAAAATGCCGGGTGAATATGGCTATTTATCCAACGCGCTCTATTTTATGTCCGATTTAAGTCAGGCCAAAGGCGATTTGAATCGAAAGTTGTTTTACATCCTTAAAGTCGTAAAAAGTGTTGAAAATAGCGGACAACTGGATGATCTGGATTATGCCTATTACAGACTTGGAAACGCTTACTATGAATTAGGCCAATTTAATAAGAGCATCGTCTATCATCAGAAATCCTTACTTTTAAGCCAGCAAAGAGGTAAGTTATTTATTCAGGTTGGCTTAGTAAGCCGTATAGTAACCACCTGGCTTACAGAAGGTAAAGCGCTGAAAGCGCTATGTTTCCTGGAAGACATTACACGCAAAAACATACCCTGCACCTACGAAGATAACCTGCTGATGGCTCAATGTTACGGAGCATGTTACAGCGCTTTAGAACAGAATAGTCTGGCTGAAAAATATTATCTGAAAAGCGTTACCTGGAGCAAACAAATCACTTTGCGTTTTCAGTATACTGCCTGGCGGAAAATAAGTCAGTTTTATGTGGCAAGCGGTCAGTATTATAAAGCCGATCCTTATTTAAAACGACTGCTCGCGGCTCCTCAAAAAAAGATAATTCCAAGCCATCAGATAGAAGTTCACCTGATGCGCTTTAAGGTGGACTCTGCAAAGGCGCATTACGTTTCAGCCATCAGACATTATCAGAAATACAAAGCTCTTAACGATTCAATCTTCAATGAGAAAGGAAGCAAACAGATTTCCCAGCTCAGTATCCAATACGAAACGGAGAAGAAAGACCAGGACCTGAAACTCAAACAACAGGACATCCAGCTACTTACAAAGCAAAGTCAGCTGCAGCAAACTCAGCTGCAGCAGGCGGCTACCATGAGAAATGGTATCATTTCCGCTGCTATTCTGTTAGCGCTTTTACTGGGTCTGGGATTCAACCGTTACAAGCTTAAACAACGCAGCAACAAGCTGCTCCAGGCCAAACAGATTGAAATAAACCGAAAGAATTACTCACTGGAACTTGTTGTAAAGGAAAAAGACCATTTGCTGATTGATAAAGAATTACTGCTGATAGAAAAGGATCAGCTGTTGGGAGACCGGGAATGGATGTTAAAAGAAATGCATCACCGGGTTAAGAACAATTTGCAAATCATTACAAGTCTGCTACACCTGCAGGGTTCTTTTCTTAAAGATAAGGAGGCTTTGGCTGCAATTAATGAAAGCAAGAACCGGGTGCATGCCATGGCTCTGATTCACCAGAAGCTTTACCAGACCGACCGGTTATCCAGCATTCCTATGGTCAACTATATTCATGAAATTGTTGACTATTTGATCAATTCTTTCAACCGTCTTGACACCATTAAAAAAAACATTGCCATCTCTCCTATCAATATGGACGTTACTTTCGCTGTCCCACTAGGGCTCATCCTGAACGAAGCAGTAACTAATTCACTAAAATATGCATTTCCTGATAACCGGATTGGCACATTAAATATTGAACTGGTTGAGGAAGAAAATAAAACTTACCGGTTTGTCGTAGGGGACGATGGGGTTGGATTTCCGTTAGATTTAAAAGCAGGCCAAAACCGGACACTGGGTATGAGTTTGATCAGGGGTTTGAGTGAGCAGATTGATGCAACGCTAAGCATTAGCCAGTATCAGGGTGTGCAGATCAGTTTGACTTTTGTAGATGAAAAATTTACTGTTGTCGGCTCAGAAATTTAAAGCCCCAATCACATGAAAATATATCTGTGAACGGAGCTTTAATGATAATGGCTTTTATAAGGCAAATACAATACAGGCTATTTCTTTTGTTAGAATAAGTACGGTTTACTTGTTACAAGACGACGCTAATCCTCAATCAAAGTCACATATATCTTTTCCGAATTTCCACCCACAACTTTACCTGATATAAAATCCACATAATTTATGGTATGACTCAGCCCCAAAAGTATTTCAAATGCTTCTTTTGAATGGAAAGACTCAATAAGGTGAATTTTATTGGGAGCATCCAGCCCGATGTTATACAAAAATAAATGTACACCACTTTCTTTATTCGTTTCGACCCATTGCCCATGGGTAGCCTTTTTAAGGCTTCTTCAAACTCTGGCAACGCAGTAAGTTTTGCCAAAAGTGTATATTTCCCTGTGCTAGTCATTTTTATCAAAGGATTATTTGCTGATTGAGTGGATTGAACTTAGACCACCATCTACATAAATAATTGCACCGGTAGTAAAATCACTTTTGGCAATTGTATAGACCATAGCTGCTATATCTTCAACCTCACCAACACGGTTCAGCACATGCATAGTTGCTTGTTCGTCCGCCTTTCCATGATGCATTGGCGTACGAATTACACCTGGTGCGACGGTATTCACCCGAATATTGTATTTCCCAAACTCTGCCGCCAGGTGTACTGTCAAACTGTTAATTCCCGCTTTTCCTACCAGCTGTGCAGAATGCGTCATCTCAACAATGGCATGTTTATCAAGAGAAGTACCAATATTGATCACAACACCAGACTGTTGTTTTACCATTTGAGCAATAGCAGATTGCATGGTATAAAAAGGAGCTTTCAGACTGATATCAAGTAAACGGTTGAGATATCCCTCGTCTACCTCTAAAAAAGGTTTTCCTTCAAAAACACCGGCACTGTGAACAAGCACATCAACAGAGCCAAATTTTTCAACCGCTACCTTCACCATCTGTTCACTGGTTTCTTTCAGGGTGATATCGCCAACAACCATTGCCATATTTTCACCTGCTCCAAGTTCTACGAACGCCTTTTCAAGTTTATCTTTGGTGGCAGAACTGATCACAACATTATCACCTCTTTCTAAAAAATATTTAGCAACTCCTTTTCCAATTCCGGAAGAGGCACCGGTTACTAAAACTGTTTGGTTTTTCATACTTTAATTTTTAATTCGTGTTAAGGTCTTCTCTTGGAAAATTAACGCAACTGAGAAATCTACCTGAGAACTGAGTAGTCACTGTTTTAGCAAGAGGAATTTGATATTAATTATGGCTAATTCGTATTGTCCAACCTTCGAAACAATTAAAACTTAGGCTGCATTTTCAACCCAACTCCAATCCGGTTCCAGGCATTAATGACAGTTGCGGCCATGATAAGCTCAGCTGTCAAAGCTTCTCCAAAAAGACGAATGCTCTCATTATAAACTTCGTCACTAAGCCCGTTTTCATGAATGAAAGTAATTTCTTCAGTAAGTTTCAAAATGGTCTGCTCCTCTTCCGTAAAGTGATCCGTTGCTTCTCGCCATACTGGAATCAGCGCAATTTTCCTGGGACTAATTTTCAGCAACAATGCATCTTTTGTGTGTTTATCAAGACAAAATGCACATCCGTTTATATGTGAAGCCCTGATTTTGATCAATTCCTGAAACCACTTATCGATACCAGATTCCCTTATTACCATGTCCATTGCGTTTAAAGCATTAAAACCATCGGAAAATGCTTTATAAATCAAAAGTCTTGCGCTCATTATTTTGGTTAAAATTTAGATTAAACATTTTATAATCAATTACTTATAAGACTCACTGGACCAATTAAACCGGCAAAACTATTTCGCGCGTTTCTCCTTCCACTTTAATAAAACCCATCCTGCCTTCTTCAAAATCGGAAATTGCCTTACCAAGTTCTCCTGGAGAACTCATCGCCATGGCACCCGACGAAAATATTTCTTCATTCAAAGGCACACCACACAACAGAATTATTTCGCTATCTTCTTCGGCCTTGAAAGTTAAATTTTCATCATGATCTGATAATCCTGCGGATACCACTGTTGCGGCACCCAGTTTCAATAAACCTGTGGTATTTTCAAAAATAATAGCTCCGGTAATTGTATAAATTGTTCCTGTCCAACCCTTTGGCAACTTGTGCGTGAAAGTTTTGCCTGTGGAAATAGAGATGTGCAAAAAAGTAAGTTTATCAGGTGTTTCGATTGGGTTTACAAAATTCCCGGTACTACCAGTCACTACTTTTACCTTTAAACCGTCTTGCAAAATTTCAGGAATATCCGAACGGTCAATAAATAAACTTTTCGCCGGATGCTGTTTATTGTGTGCAGGAATATTAACAAATAATTGAAGCCCGTGAACTCTTCCGCCATTGGGAACGGGAAACTCGGTGTGTACAACGCCGCTGCCCGCCCAGGTCCACATCATGCTCCCGGGTGTAATGACGCGGTCGGTGCCGATCGAATCAAGGTTATGATAAGGAACAGAATCATCAAATAAATAACTGACTGCCGACATTCCTGCATGTGGATGCGCTCCAAAAACATCATTAGTAAGCTGGAAATGATCGAAACCGATCAAAGGGTCCATCAATCCATTAAAAAAAGCACCACGGACTTTCCTGGCAGAAAACTCGGAATTGCCTGTATTGTTTGTTTGAAGTACAGACGATATTTTTAAATTTTTCATAGTATATTGTTTTGAGAGATGATTAAAGAATAATATTATTTTGTGGTTTCAACGGCTCCGGCAAATCTGTTTCTCCCAGAAATTCTCTTAGTTCAATTTCCATATTGCGGCACATTTGGGAGATGGGAACATCATTTGCACCGCCTTCAAATGGATTTTCAGTACTTTCTCCAACTTGTTCCAGAGAGGTGTACATCCAGGAAATCATGATACTGAAAGGAACGACAAGCCAAACCATATGGCCTTTCATAATCCCGTCAACGAGCTCATCCAGTTTTTCAAATTCCTTCAACATACCAAAGGGAAGCAAAAAGCAGAACAGGCGTACAAAAAGGGTGTTGATAATCGCATACTGCCTTGGATAAGGAGAATCTTTTATCTGTTCGGTTTTGCCTTGCTGAACATAAAATTCTTTAATGCCTCTTTCCATTTCCATAAATTGTAACAAAACAATCTGCTCCTTTTTGAAAAGTCTTTTTAGACTCTGGCTTTGCAGACTCATTATCTTTGTTGCCTTATTTCCACTTGCAAGAATATATTCCAGATCCTCAGCCGAAAGGAATTTTGCAAGTTCCTTTTTTAGTGGCGTTTCTTTCTCTGGAATATTGTAAAACTGACGGTATTCTACATTATGTTTTTTGACTGTACTTTCCCATATCCGATGTTCCCTCATTTGGTAGCGAAGAGCAGTGAGCCAGGCAAGGTGGCGATAAATTAAACCTTTGGTATCATCAGGATTATCAAAATAATCTCTGCTCACAAGTCCCCAGGCCCTGCTAAGATTTAAAATTGTTGTCCATACCTGATGCGCTTCACCAGTACGATTATAGGTTTGAGTATTTTTAAATCCAACAATAAATGCTGTGGCGGTTCCCAACAGTGCAACAACCGGCCACGGAATATTTAGCCATTTCAGACCAATATTATGGTAAAGAAAAACAGGGACGATCCCTAAAATAATCAGTGCATAAATGCTTCTTCTGGTCCAGAATAAAAATTCGGGAAGTTTATAAGACTTGCCTGCGTACATGTTCTTTGATTTTTGCTTTGTTTCTGAAAATGTATCAATTGTTCAGAAAGTGTTTTTTATAAATTTTTTAATCAAATCCGAAAAAGTGAAAATCACCGTCTTCGACTACCGCACATTTATAATGTCCGAATTTTGCTGTAATAATGCGAGCGTACCGCACTGCTTTTAACAGCCACTTTAATGTGCGGATCAAGCTGCTTCCAGTCTGTCGATTATTTGTTAAGAAAAAGCTGATAAACAACTTTATTATCCCATTCCTGCAACTTTTCAGCACTCACACCCACTTTTCTAAAATCATGAAAATCATAATCTATGTTATGGTCTTATAACCAAGCCAGCACTTTTCGCGCGGTTTTGCAAGTGGATAGTCCGTAAATTTTCATGGCGATTGGGCTTAGTACCATTTGCAGCTATCAGACTTCGCTAGCCACAAATGCTGTTTGAAATTAATTCCTTTCCGGTATTAAAAACGGCTTTTCCTTATCCCCGATAAAGTAAACCAGAAGTTTTGCCGGTTTGTCGGGACTCAAATTTTTCGCTTCTGTATGCAGTCCGTTTGGATCTTCCCAGAATGTATCGCCTTGTTTAAGTCGAGTCACTTTGCCGTCAAATGTCGTTTCTATGTCACCCTCCAAAACATAAACAATTGTGGGAATCGGATGCCTGTGCGCGCCAGAAATTTCACCCGGGGCAAAGGTTACGATGACCAGCTTCACCTCCTGATTTTTAATTTCAGCAGTGTTAAGCATTTTCGTAAAAATAACTTCCGGGGCAATTTTTGTGACGTCATTTGTTTTCATCGTATGTTGCGCTTTTGCTGTACCGGTCAGAAAGACAGAACATACCAGGATAAACACTATGTATTTCATGATATTGATTTTTGAGTAGTTGATAACTAATTGTAAGAATTCCTTTGTGCGTTTTTGATAAAATGCTAAATCACCCATCTTCCTGCCGCGTTACTGATCGGAATTTCGCAGCAAAATACTGCGCCGACGTTGGTTGTATTCGTGCACGAACGGGTGGAAAGTGCACACCTCGTACAGCAGCCTCGACAAGCTGACACCCGTCATCTTCGTTTAGAGGGGCTCAAAAAGCAATGTTTTTGTTGATGAAATCAGTAACGGTAATCGTTATACTGTCTCTTTTTTCTGACTTGTAAACCAGGTTTCAAAATCGATAGCTCCGATGATTGGATTTTCTCCCGGAACCAGCATTTCGTCCGTCAGTTCTGCACCGAAATAACGGGCATGAACATCAGAAACAACTTTACGAGGATCATTCATTTCTGTCAGATAACGTTGAACAAGATCAGATAGACGAATTTTTTCAGGACCCGCGATTTCAACTGTTCCGTTTATTGGCGCACCAAGAGTAGCGTCAGCCACAGCTGTTGCAACGTCTTCCGAGGAAATAGGTTGTACAAATGCGGGAGAAAGATGAACCATATCTCCCTGTGTTCCTGACTGAGCGATTCCACCCAAAAATTCAAAAAATTGCGTTGAATGAATAATCGTGTAGGGAATCGGTGATTCTTTGATCAGTTTTTCCTGAGCAATTTTGCCTCGGAAATATCCGCTTTCTGCCAAACGATCGGTTCCAACAACCGAAAGTGCAACGTGATGTTTTACGCCTGCCACGGCTTCCGCAGCCAAAAGATTGCGTCCCGAAGTTTCGAAGAATTCCAAAACCGCTTTGTCTTCAAAGGAAGGAGAATTGGCAACATCGACAACGACATCTGTGCCAATTAATACTTCTGTCAAGCCTTCACCTGTGATTGTATTAACACCTGAATTTGGTGATGCTGCGATTACTTCATGTCCAAGTGCACTCAGTTTATTTACAACTTTTGAACCAATAAGGCCACTTCCGCCAATAACTACAATTTTCATAATGATTTAGATTAAGGATTTAATAATATAGATTTATTCGAATCACATCTGCCGGATTAATCGTTCTGTATCACCAGTGAAAACCAGGCCCGATGTATCTATATTATTGCAATCTGTATGCCACCAGGCTATCTTACTCATTAACAAAAACTTATGAAAAATTACACCATCTTAATTTAACTGTATTCAGTTAAACAACTTTTTTGTTCACTAAATACAGTTAATCTTAGCATACGAAAACTGGCCTTTTCTAACCCTATTTTACTTCATTTGACTGAGCATCAATTTGTCAAATTGTTTATCAGTTAATACCTTTTTTAGGAACAATATGATTCCTGACAAATACCCGGCGTGGTATCGCGTCTGAGGATTTCTGGTACTTATAGCTTTTAAGATAAGCCTCGCAATAACCTCAGGATCTTCGTTTTTAGGTTTTAATTTCTGCGACATTTCTATGATTTTACCGGCAAGCGGACTATATGCCTTACCGACAGATATTTTTTGTAAACTTTCCATCGCAATATCTCCCCACTCCGATTTTATTGCACCTGGCTCAATCACAATAACATCAATTCCAAACTGCTTGGTCTCCATTCTCAAACTATCGCTCAGTGCTTCTACGGCATATTTACTGGCGTGATACCAGCCTCCAAGCGGACTTGATAACTTTCCTCCTGTTGAAGTAATATTCACAATTTTACCTGAATTTTGTTTCCGCATATAAGGCAAAACAAGCTGCGTCAGCCTGGCCAGCCCAAACACATTAACTTCCATTTGATACCTGGCGTCATCCATTGGCACATCCTCAATAGATCCGAAGAGACCAAAACCGGCGTTATTAACTAAAATATCTAGCCGGCTTTCTTTCTTAATAATTTCATCAATTCCTTTTTGTATGGAAATATCATCGGCAACATCCATCTGCAAAGTTTTGATGCCAACTTCCCTCAGATCCTGCATCATTTCTATTCTTCTGGCAGCTCCGTAAACCTTGCAACCGCTTGCGCTCAGCAATTCTGCCGTCGCTTTTCCCATTCCGGAAGATGCTCCGGTGATCAACACAACTTTACCTTCCATTTTCACTGTTTTTATATTATTAAATACATACAAAATTACAGTGAACCTTTCTGTCCTGATTTGTTCAGAAGCTCAAAGATTATGTGTTTACTAGCTCAAAAGGGACGAGGGCGTGTAGCCAAAAAATCTGCGAAACGAGTAAGTAAAATGTGAAAAATTCTCAAAACCTACTTCTACATATACCTGTGAAGGTTTCTTTTTTTTCTCGGCAATCAGAAAATGAGCTTGTAGTAATCGTTTCTCGGTCAGCCATTTTTGAGGCGAAACACCAAATATTTTATAAAAATCACGCTTAAATGTAGCCAGACTTCTGCCCGTCAGATAGGCGAACCTTGGAATGGTAATATTGAACATGAAATTCTTCTGCATAAAATCGCTGAGATCAATTTTATAAGGTTCAGACAAATCCGATAACAACGAATCTACATGTTTATTTAGTGTTCTGATCATAGTCAACGCCTCTTTCACTTTAAGCAATGAAAGCTCTTCCGTAATCATCGCATCTTCCATATTTGAATACAGTGCAACAGATTCAAACAGGTTGTTTAACAACGCATGCGGTTCAATAAACAGAACTTTAAAATCACTCTTTTTTTGATGTTCTGAAATTCCTTCGTAAAAACGCTGTAAAAATGGTTTTGTAAAAAACATAGTAACTGCTTTAAATCCAATATCTCCGTCCGATTCTTTGGTAAATTTTGCCAACTGGTTTTTGGAGAACAAAGCTGTTTGCCCAGGTAAAATCACAAAGGTTTTATCGGCAGTCGTGATTGTGATTTTTCCTTTGTAAACATGCATCAGCAAATGTTCAGGAACGAGCTGTTCGGTAACCAGTTTATTCTTTTCAATGCAGGCAAAAAAGATTCCTGATTGTGCTACATTTTCGGTCGATCTCATGATTTCACTTCGTACTATTTTCCTAAACAGAGAAGTCAGACTATTTATTACAAACTTCTTCTTAACAGAAAAAAAAGAAATTCAAATTTTCAGTATTAAACACAAAATTAAGTTTAAGCCTGTCTCACGAAAAAACAGGTTTAAACTTAACAGTGCAATAAAACGATTCGATTGCAAAGATTATGAAATGTACATTTTCATCCAGCGTCCTTTAATTTCAGTAGTCGCGTCATTATATTCTACTTCCAATCCACCTGCAATCGGGTCAATCGGCGTTCTCAACGGCCTGGTTCCCTTTTCCATATTCACGAGCGTAACCGCAGCATCGGCGACAATTTGAATATCAGGTTGATGTTTCATCAGCGTCGCCCCAAATTTTTCGCTGAAACCTGTGATCATTTTCAAAGTATCATCTCCATAAGATTCCAGAATATCAGCGCGGTCTGCATGTGTGCCTTCTTTGGCATATAATTCTGTCAAAAATGCACCTGGTTCGATTAATACTGTTTCAATCCCTTGTCCGATCAGCTCTTCATAACCACCTTCGGTAATACTTTCTATCGCAAATTTTGAAGTGTTATACGGCACCTGAAACGGAATAGAAACGCGACCAGAACTGCTTGAAATATTGATGATTAAGCCATTTTTCACAGCACGCATTGCTGGCAAAACTTCTTTATACAAACGTAGGATTCCATAAACATTTACGTCCATGATTTTTTGAATCTGGGCGATGCTGTATGCCTCCAAAAGTCCATTCCCCTGAATTGCGGCGTTGTTGATCAGTACGTCAATTTTGCCGTATTTTTCCAAAATATATGCAATCCCTTCATTTACAGAAGTATCATCGGCGACATTCAATTCAACGACTTCCACGTCTGGAAGCTTCCCAAGTTCCTCTGCAACTTCTTTATTTTTGGTAGCAGCATTTCGCATTGTTGCGATAACGGTATGTCCCGCGTTTGAAAATGTTTTCACCATCAGTGTACCAAAACCACTGCTTGTTCCTGTAATTACAATTGTTTGTTTCATGATTTAGATTTAATATTTATGTTAAAAACATCTTTTCATTACCCGCCCGACGGCGAAAAAACCGTTGGACAGGCCTCCGGTCGGTTGGCATTTTCGCCGTCCGACCGGTAATAAAACCAGGCTAAAAACTACTTGACATGACAAATTCCATCAACACACCCTTCTTCCGTTTCTTTATCCATAACAGTATCAAGTGGCATATTTTCGCTCCAAACTTTTCTCAATACTTCCAAAAAAGTACTAAGAGGCTGAGCACCGGAAACTGAATATTTGGAGTCAAAAAGAAAAAATGGAACACTTCGAATGCCTAACAACTGAGCATTTTTTTCATCTTTCCGAACTTGCGCCGTAAACAAATTATTCACCAAAATGAGACGCGCATCCAGTCCGATTTCAGAGGCAAGTTTTTGCAGAACCGATAGATCACTTATATTTTTCCCTTCCGCAAAATAAGCTTCGAACAACCGGTTTTTCATTTTATTTTCCTTGCCTTCGGTAGCAGCAAACTGAACAAGCCGATGTGCGTTAAACGTATTCGTCGTAACGACCTTATCAAAATCTATCACCAATCCAACCGTCCTGCCAGCTAATGTGGCCCTATCAAGCGTTTCCTGAGCAGTTTTTGGCGATTGTCGGTATTTTCTCATGACAGCATCGTGCTGGCCTTCACCACTATTTTCAGTGATATCCGGTTCCTGCTCAAAACTGTGAAGCACGACCTCAACCTGATCGCTAAATTCAAATTGTTGAAGTGCCGTATCCAAATGATTTTTACCGATATAACAATACGGACAGGCTATGTCCGACCAGATTTCAATTTTCACATGCTATCGATTAATTTTGAAATAATTATAACGATGACTTATTTTTCAAAAACCAACGTCTCCGCATGTGCTCCCAACTCCTGCAAAGCTTCCAGGATTGATGCAATAAACGGATCCGGTCCGCAGACGTAAAAATGCTGGGTAAAATCGTTGATATGTTCTTGAAGAAATGCTTTGTTAATTCTCCCATAGTAGCATCCCAGAACCTCTTCGCCAGATATAACTTTATGGAAATTATCGCCCAGCATCATCTCGAATTCCTCTTTCAAAATAATATCAGAAGGCGTTTTATTTGAAAAGAAAAGTTTATTATTGCCAATCTTATTTTGAGAATATAAACTGCGAAAGATGGCAATAAATGGTGTTACACCAGCGCCGCCAGCCAGAAAAACGCCTTCTCCTTTGTATTCGATAGCGCCCCAGGCATCGCCGATTTCGAAATAATCACCAGGTTGTACAGATAAAAGCTGGTTGGTTACGCCGTTGCGGTCGGCGTACGATTTGATAGTAAATTGAAGAAAATCACTTTCCTGTAAAGAAGTGAAAGTAAACGGACGCTTCTCACTTGCCCAGTTTTCTTTTAGTATAGAAAGATCCGTCGCCTGACCCGGAATGTAGGTAAAACCTGCTGGTTTTTCAATCGTAAATGCATGTACATTATGTGTTACCGGTTTTACGTCCAGCACTTTCACTTTATAATCTGCCATTTTTTTCGAGGTTTAAGAGCTTTAAAAAATCACTATTATTTGAGCGGTATTCCAATTCGAAAAGATGGTTTCACGCCCTTAAATCGATTTTTGGCGGCAGTTTCAAAGAATACTTTTGCCTCCAAAAAAACGCCGGATTTAGTTTGGTAACTGAGCCCCGGACCTACAGCAAAAATCTGCTCACGCGTATCAGCCACGCCCATCTTTTCCTGGTAATAATGAGAATTCCCATTGAAAGAATCTTGTCTGAATTGTTTCAGATAATAACCAGCTACTTCTGCCCGAAGCGTCTTAATAAGCGTATATTCAGCTGAATAATTCACATTATAAAAGGCACCTGGCCGGTCATTAGCTCCGCTTTTGTTAAAGTTATAATTGATGATATTCCGGCTACTCACGCTCAATTTTTTATTCAAAAAAAGGGTAAAAGCATAGTAAGCAGAAAGCGTATACAACTGCGCAGAAGGATTAATGTTGAATTCCTTCTTGCCCGAGCCGCTGGGTATGGTAAGATCAATTTCAGCCCTGCTCCAAAACCCTTTATTAAAAAGTTTTTTATCTGACCACTGGATTCCTCCACCTACCGTCACATCACCTAAAACAACCGGATTAACACCTGGTAACTTTGCCATTGTCCCGGTAGCAGATAATTTTACCAGTGGCAGTATCACTGTAAATTCAAGATTTCCATGCAAAACCGGAATCTTGGAAAGGTAAATAAACTGATGCAGTGACAGAAGATAATTGACATTCAAATCGCCCGATGTCTTTTTTCCGTTGGAATTGTAAAACCCATTCGCTTTGTAAACCTGCGTGTAATTTTGGTAATAAAATCCTGGCGGTGGCGCGGCTCCGTCCAGCATATTTGTCAGCCCCAGATTTGTTGCCGGAAGCACCGGATCCTGCGCCTGAACCTTTATTAAATTTCCCAGAAAAAGTAATGTAATCAGAAAAGTAAAATACAGTTTTCCGCCAATTATTCTTTTCATAAAATAGCTTCGGAAGTACTAAAACTTAATGAACTTATCGATCTGGGTATCCACAAACGCCTTTGTTTCATCAGATGAAAAATTACCCTTCTGATCCAGTTCTGTATGAATTGATGGAAGATAAATTTTCATCGGCATTACATGTAAATTGAAATGATTGGCAATCCCGGTAAAATGTTCAAGTCCTCTCAAATTTCCATGTCGACCGGCCCCAATTCCTACCAAAGCGGCTTTTTTATCCAAAAATGATTCTGGAAACTTACAGGCATCGATAAAACTCTTCAGCACGCCGGGCATTCCTCCGTTGTATTCAGGAATAATAAAAATGAATTTTTCAGCCGCCAAAACTCTGTCCTGAATTAGTTGAAAAGCCTCACTTCTTTGTCCGTACATATCGGAAACAAGCAGATCTGACGGCAATTCCATCAATGACAAAAGATCCTGCGATACACCTTTACTTTCAAGTTCTTTTTGGTAATACTTCGCTACTTTTAATGAATTGCTATCCGGGCGATTGGTCCCTGAAATAATTAAGTCCATGTTCTTGATTAACATTTGATTCTTTTGGTCTCCACTTTGAAGACCGGTAAATTCCGATTATGAATTTTGAACTTAATAATTGAACGACGATGTGTATGATCGTGTAAATCAGGTAATAATGCCCTGCCAAAAATCAAAACATTATTACCTGACTTGATAAATTATTATTGAACCGGCGGAATTGCCAGACGAACCTCTACAACAGCGCCATATTGAATAATCGGACAGCCTTTCGCAATTTCCACTGCCTCATCATAATCATTTGCCTTGATCAAAAACAAGCCGCCAATCGACTCTTTTACTTCGGCATAAGGACCATTTGTAACAGTGCCGTCAATTTTGATTACACGCCCGTCCATATCCCAGCGTTTTGGTGTACCAATCAATTTGTCCTGTGCAGCAATGCTGGCAATCCAGTCCTGATATGGTTTAATCGCTGATTTCATTTGTTCTGGTGACGGATTTGCGTCTGCATGCGTAATGTCACGGTGGATCGCTAATAAGAATTCGCTCATTTTGATTGATATTTAAATGTTAAAAAATTGTTTGTAAGTAGTTATTGTAAATTTTTGATATTCAGTACATTATAATTTCAAAGAAGTTCAGCTTCGTTAGGATCAAGTAGCTGCTCAGTCATCCGGAGCGAATCGTCCATAAATTCGCTTCCCTCCATTGTGCTTTGTTCATGATATGGCTGCGCGCCATGTGACGAATGTCGTGTTTCATGACCGGCTTCTTCGGTCGGACCCCAATTGCTTAATAATAGGAAATCGCTCATATTCTTGAAGTTTAAAGTTGAATGAAATTGATTCGATGAAAATTTGAAAATTACGGTACCAATAAGACCAGGATTCGGCCTTTGAATTGTAAAAACAGCCAACTCCGACGCGGTTAAGCTACAAATGAAGAATATCTTTGATCTGTTCTTCTGAATAATATGGAGAAAGTTCAGATTCATCAATCATTTCTCCCACCTGATCGAAATTAGGTTCGACCGCATTTTCGACGTTTTCTGTGATGGTTATCATTTCCGCAACGACTAGGCCGTTAAGCACATTCATCACTTTATTCGCGTCTTTTTCCGTTAAAATAGTAAGTTGAAATGTTTTCATTTTGAAAATGATTTAGGTTGAAAAAGTATATTAAGACAGACATTTATCTCAATTCAAACGATAACGTAAATTCATATACGTATCCAAAAATCAGGCCGTGAACTTATGTTCTTTCACTGGTCCAGAAATTATAGCTTCCCGGTTTTCCCTGTTTTCAGATCGAAAAATCATTCTTAAAGATTGGTCGCAAGTCAGATAAGAAATTGCCCAGCTGTAAAGTGTCCTCAACATATTGTCATAATTAACGAGCGAAATTAGGTGGATAAACAGCCATCCCAAAAGACCTGGCAAACCGCCTAAATGAAACTTATGTTTGAAAAGATCTGCATAGGCATATCTCCTGCCAATGATCGCCATATCACCGCGGTCAAAATATTTAAATGGTTTCAAAGGTTTTCCCTGAGCCATGGCCAACAAATTTTTGGCTAGTCTTTTTCCCTGTTGGATAGCAGGCTGTGCTAATTGCGGGTGTCCGGCCGGATAAACATCATCAGTAAATTGTATGCTAATATCTCCGATTGCATACACATTATGATACCCTTTCACGAGATTATAAGCATCCGTAATCATTCTTTTCCCTCTTCCAAGACTGGTTTCATTAATTCCTTCAAATGTATGTGCAATGACACCAGCTGCCCATAATAAAGTTTTCGCTTCAATGATTTCGCCGTTTGATAAATACACTTTGTCATTTTCAAAAAGCGTAACCTGCGTTTTTAATTTGATATGCACATCCATGCTGGTAAGTGCCTCATAAGCCGCGTTGTGCGTTTTATCACTCATTGGCGCCAAAAGATAAGGCGCTCCATCAATCACATAAATCTGGGCTTCATCCATTTTCAGTTCAGGATAATCCATGCCCAGAATGTTTTGTTTCATCTCCGCAAGCATACCGGCAACTTCCACGCCTGTCGGTCCGCCGCCTGCGATTACGATAGTCAGCAATTTTTGCTTTTCTACCGGATCATTTTCCAGAGAAGCTTTTTCCAGTATTTTGATCAACTCATTTCTAATAAACAATGCATCATCAATTCCTTTCAAAGAAAATGCATTTCGCTGAATACTTTCGTTACCGAAAAAATTTGTTTTGGAACCTGCTGCAAAAATCAGAAAATCATATTCCAGTTCGCTGCCGTCACTTAAATGTAAAATATTATCTTCCGTATCAACATGCAAAACCGTCGCCATTCTGAATGCAATATCTTTCCCTTTGAAAAGTTTCCGGAATGGATAACTGATGCTGGAAGGTTCCAGAAAACTTGTGGCAACCTGATAAAGCAACGGCGTAAAATAGTTGTAATTATTTTTGTCTACCAACGTGACGTGATAGAAATTGTTGTTATACAATTGTCTCACCAAATTGAGGCCAGCGAAACCGCCTCCAATGATTACGATACGTTTTCTGAATGCATTAACGGTTTCCATTTGGATATCTCTGTTGTTTAAATTTTTCTGCTTCGTCAGGCGAGTTCCCTATCTATAGTTCAAGATTTGTGCCAATATGTTATCTATTTCACTATCAAATAATTAACTATATTTCACATATTTATTTTTAACTATATTCAGTCAGATGGCTATTAAATCCGCTTTATTTAGCCAGTTAAAATCTTCCATTTTATCAAATTCTGCTTGAATCAACTTCTGCAATCCACTTTTTAAGGTAAGAGAGCAGCGCCTCTTTGTCGGGTGTAGTTCCATATTCTGCATAGGCGCCAGATACCGTCATGCCCAATGCGATACAATGTGATATTGCCAGGTGTCTTTGTAAACCCAGTCCATAACCGGCACAAAAACTATCTCTCAAATCATTCGTTACCTGAACATTATCCGACACATGTCGGGCAATCTCGAAATGGTGTTGTTTTGAAAAAAGCATCGCGTGATCGTCTGAATAAATTACAAGATGCTCTACATTCATGGTATTAAAAATGGAGAGATATTTGTTTTTCAGATCTAGGGGATCAATTTTTAAAAAGCTCGTTTCAGGATTTTTTCCATTTAGCAGTGCCCATAATTTAATCGCCTCGCCTTCATCCAAAACAAATGTAACCCTGCCGTAAAGTGAAAATTCACTGATTATATCCAGGATTTCATCAACTTCAAAAATCAATCTTTTGGTAGGATCGCCCAGATAAAAAATAAAATCAAAATCTCTTTTGTTGATCGGTTTTATCACATCTGAAAGCAAGCCGTACCAAAGGTCAGAAGCTCGGTATACATTGGACCAGTTAGCAAAAGGAATGATCTGACAATTTCGAAACAATACTTTCAGATCTTCAATAATGGCATCGGTCTTGAAATCATGCCATTTATATTGCGTTGTGCTATTTCTTTCTGCGTTACCAAAAATTCCCTCCGAAAGTTTTAATCTGCCTTCGAATGTATTTAGAGTCAGACTTCGTATGCCGAATCTTTCGAAAAATTCTGGTGGAATAGATTGTCCAATTCCCTGATATTCAACTTCAACTCGATGGTTCGGGTTCTGAATTTCGTTATTTCCAATCTCGTTATGAAAAATATCTTCCGCATCACTGAAACTCTGGATCATGCCGATAAGGTCAGATAATACTTCCACTGCATTTCCGGATTCTTTTTTGATCGTATACATTGTTTCGTTAATTATCGCAATTATTTTCTTCTGATTTACTACTTAGTTGCCAAGACGGATCTCTACATTTCCACCAACTTCCAGGATTGGACAACCTCTGGCAATTTTTAACGCTTCTTCGTAACTGGCCGCATTAATGACGATCAGGCCGACAATGGATTCGTTCAATTCAAAATAAGGGCCCGATGCTACGATATTGGTGGGATTAAGTATTATTCCCTGAGCATCGAGGCGTTGAAAAGGTCTTGCTAACAAATTTCGAGCGGCCAGATTATCCAGCCAGTCGTCCCAGCGCTTTTGGTGTGTTTGCATCTGCCCGGCGGAGAGCTGTGCCTTTTTAGTTTTATAATCTCTGCGGAATACCAACAGGAATTCGTTCATTTTCTCGACCTTAGCTGTAATTGATTTTATTGAATCATTCAATTCACCATCCGGATTTCAACAGTTCCACCCAATTCCAAAACCGGGCACTCATTCGCAATTTCTTTGGCTTCGATGTAGTCCGACGCTTTCACAACGATTAGTCCGTCAATAGACTTATCTTTTTCCGAATAAGGCCCTTCGATCACAACATTATCAGGCTTCAAAACTTTACCCTGCGAATCCCAGAATTGAACCGGAATCGACAGTTTGTCCTGAGCTGCCAGACTGCGAAACCAGTCATGCCAGTCTTTAAGATCCATCTGAATTTTCTCTTCTGATGCAGGAACTTCTGACACCCGGTGATCCTTATGAAACACTAATACGAACTCGTTCATGGTGTCCTCCATTTTAAATGTAACCGCTTACTGATCTGATCATTCGAAAATCATTATTGGGTTTGAAATTCGTATCAGGCCGGATATCTATATTTTAGCAATCTTTATACCATTATTAAAACATTCAGACTATCAATATTTTAACCAAAACAAATTAAAAATATTACACTTCATTCAGTTAAATACCTATATTTTTAGCGATATTCAGGTAAGCCGAATACACATTAAAACAGATGTCAATTCAATTTAGCTTTACTTCCTGCTCAAATAACTCCTCGTTCCACTTTGCTAATTCTGAGCCAATTGCATAAGTACTTTCCAAAAATTCCAGGAGTTTTGCTTGTGGATCCGCAGCCTTTTGTACAGATGCGTATGATAAAATAAATTCTCCTAAAGTTTGGTTGTAATACGCTTCGGGCGGAGAAACATTTGCTTCTTTATAACCTTCCGGTTCAGGATATAGGTAGCAATAAAATGCTGCCTCAGGAAGTGTTTCGCTGCCCGTCCAGAAACCGGCGTCGCTTACCTCGCTGCTGTACGCATCCTGTAAAACCCAGTCTGGCATTCCCGGTACTTTCCCAGGATGTTTTGGCGCTTTGCGACCGGAGAAAAATGCAAGTGCCAAATCAAAACCACCCCAAAAGAAATGGATCGGGCTGGCTTTTCCTGTAAACTTTGTACGGAAAAGCATAAATACGTCCTGAATATTCAACAGCGCCTGATGAAAAGCCGAAGCCTGCTCCGGATCGTATCCGGCATGTTCAGTATCAAGTTCAAAAGGTGTTATCTTTCCAAAAATCTCGGAAGGCATTGTATTGATTTCGAGATCGATTTCCAGCTCTCTCAAAAGTTCAAAGATCTTTTTGTAAAAATCTGCAACCGACAAATTGTTGAGCGCGAATTGTTTTACTTCTCCCTTAGTTGATGTGATTTTTAACTGATGAACAATAAAGTCAAAATCAATTTGAAAATGCTGTTCCTGATATGGAATCGTTTGAGTACTTAATCCAGTAGGAGTAATATGCAGGGTAATATTCCAGGAATGATTAACCCAGGGCAATGTTGCCAATTTTATTTTCCCAACAATCTGCGTCCAAAGTTGCAGCGTTTCGTATGTCGATTTTCCTTTTGGATAGGAAAGTTCAGGCCATTGCGATTTCATAATTTTAGGTTTAAGGCGTTAATTTGAAGTTTTTATTTCGCCAAAAGGGATAGTATTTCTTTGGTTAAGAACCCATCTTCGGTTTCAAATCCTTCCAAAATATTAAAATGATTTGCATTCGGTACTATTAAATAATTAGACTGATTACCAGCATTTTGCCATGCTTTACAATAATCAACAGACTGCTTTTGAAACGATGCAGTTTCCAATTCGCCCCATACTACAATCAACGGAATTCTGTTCTGCCAAACCAAGCGGATAGGGCTGGATGACAAAATTTGTTCAGCTGTAATACGAACAGCAGGCTGAACAAAAGTTTGTGATACAGGCTCAAGATCGTATAATCCGCTTATCGCCAACACACCTTTAATCGTATCAGTTGCCAAGCCATATTCAGCCCAATCTGTGCTGATGGTCATAGCTGCAAGATGTGCTCCGGCCGAATGTCCGGCAATGAATATCCGGGCTGGATTACCGTTAAAATTTAAAATATTATTTGCAGTCCAGGCAATAGAAGAACGTACCTGACGCACCATTTCAGGAATATTGACGGATGGTGTTAATGCGTAAGTAATGATCACAACCGTAAATCCTGCCATCGATGGGCCCATAGCTACGAAATCATATTCATCACCAATACCCAGTCGCCAGTAACCGCCGTGAACAAAAAGCATGACAGGCGCATCTGAATTTTTCGCAGGATAAACGGTTAATCGTTCCATCAGCGTCGGACCATATTGTACGACAGTTCTGCCTGGAAGAATCGCGCGTGCTTTTTCACTACTTGCAGAGAAATTATTGATATATTTCAAAAAACCGGGGACTGCTTTTTCGACATCATATTCCGCATCAAGTTCTTGCTGTGTGGCAAATTCACCGTATAATTTCCGGGTTGTAAAGTCGGTTATATTTGAAAAATTATTCTGATCTTCCATAGCTAATACGGTTGTGTTTTTATGTTGATATTTCTTGAAATGTTTTTGACAATGTGCTCAATCACCCCATCTTCCTGCCGCGTTGCTGATCGGAATTTCGCAGCAAAATACTGCGCCGACGTTGGTTGTATTCGTGCACGAACGGGTGGAAAGTGCACACCTCGTACAGCAGCCTCGACAAGCTGACACCCGTCATCTTCGTTTAGAGGGGCTCAAAAAGCAATGTTTTTGTTGATGAAATCAGTAACGGTAATCGTTATACTGTCTCTTTTTTCTGACTTGTAAACCAGGTTTCAAAATCGATAGCTCCGATGATTGGATTTTCTCCCGGAACCAGCATTTCGTCCGTCAGTTCTGCACCGAAATAACGGGCATGAACATCAGAAACAACTTTACGAGGATCATTCATTTCTGTCAGATAACGTTGAACAAGATCAGATAGACGAATTTTTTCAGGACCCGCGATTTCAACTGTTCCGTTTATTGGCGCACCAAGAGTAGCGTCAGCCACAGCTGTTGCAACGTCTTCCGAGGAAATAGGTTGTACAAATGCGGGAGAAAGATGAACCATATCTCCCTGTGTTCCTGACTGAGCGATTCCACCCAAAAATTCAAAAAATTGCGTTGAATGAATAATCGTGTAGGGAATCGGTGATTCTTTGATCAGTTTTTCCTGAGCAATTTTGCCTCGGAAATATCCGCTTTCTGCCAAACGATCGGTTCCAACAACCGAAAGTGCAACGTGATGTTTTACGCCTGCCACGGCTTCCGCAGCCAAAAGATTGCGTCCCGAAGTTTCGAAGAATTCCAAAACCGCTTTGTCTTCAAAGGAAGGAGAATTGGCAACATCGACAACGACATCTGTGCCAATTAATACTTCTGTCAAGCCTTCACCTGTGATTGTATTAACACCTGAATTTGGTGATGCTGCGATTACTTCATGTCCAAGTGCACTCAGTTTATTTACAACTTTTGAACCAATAAGGCCACTTCCGCCAATAACTACAATTTTCATAATGATTTAGATTAAGGATTTAATAATATAGATTTATTCGAATCACATCTGCCGGATTAATCGTTCTGTATCACCAGTGAAAACCAGGCCCGATGTATCTATATTATTGCAATCTGTATGCCACCAGGCTATCTTACTCATTAACAAAAACTTATGAAAAATTACACCATCTTAATTTAACTGTATTCAGTTAAACAACTTTTTTGTTCACTAAATACAGTTAAATATTGAAAAGCTGTTTGATACTTTTTTTAATACATTAAGCCGAAAAATATTCCGACTTATGGATCTCTAATTTCTTAATTTTAGAATGAAGCGTTGTTGCCGGAATATCCAGATACTCAGCTGCGCCTCCACGTCCTGACAATTTCCCACTACATCTTTTAATTATTTCAATAATGTACGAACGCTCCACTTCTTCCAGTGTTCGATTAGCAAGATCCACTTCCTGATTTTTCGTTTCTGATCTATCTTTTGGCAAATGAACTTCACGTAGTACGGTTTCGCTGCTTAACAAAACACTTCTTTCAATAAGATGTTCCAGTTCCCTGACATTTCCAGGCCACAAATAACTCTTCAATTCTTGGACAACTTTTGGCGAAATGGAGTTCACTTTTCTACCCGCATTTTTGCTGTAACGACCAACAAAAAAGTTGGCGAGCGGAGCAATATCTTCTACACGATCACGCAATGGCGGCAGATTAATTGGAAAAACATTTAACCGGTAAAAAAGGTCAGACCGGAATCTTCCTGCTTTTACTTCATCTTCCAGATCACGATTTGTGGCTGCGATAATCCGTACATCAACACTTATGGTGGTTTTCCCTCCTACTCTTTCCAATTCTTTCTCCTGGATCACGCGTAGTAGCTTCACCTGCGCTTCCAAAGGCATCTCGCCAATCTCATCCAGAAATAATGTACTGTTATTTGCTAATTCAAATTTACCGATCCGCCGGTCTGTTGCGCCTGTAAACGCACCCTTTTCATGACCAAATAGTTCACTTTCTATCAGATTAGCTGGTAAAGCGGCGCAATTAACTTTGATCATTAACTTGTTTTTTCTTGGCGAGGCATTATGGATTGCCCGGGCGATTAGTTCTTTTCCTGTTCCTGTTTCACCCAATAATAAAACAGATGATTTTGATTCTGCGACCAGCGATATCAAATGGTACACTTTCTGCATTTCTTCCCCGTTTCCAACAATTTCCGAAAAGTTGTAGATCGTCTGGATCTGCTCCTTCAAATGATCATTCTCAACTTCCAGCAATTGCTTGTAAGTCAATACTTTTTCATTAGCACGGATATTGGAAATAGCGATAGAAATCTGGGCACAAATTCCTTTTAAAAGTGTCAGATTCACTTCATCCGTTAATAACCATAAGGTTCCCAGGTTTTGATTTCCTACGCGAAGCGCCGCTCCATAAGCATTTTTCAAACCAGCTTTTTTCCAGAAATAAAGATATTTTGCACTGTTCCCTTTTCTATCTTCTTCTTCAATATTAAAAATTACAGGATGCTTACTGTTGAGAACTTTAGCCGTCAAATACTCATCAATCCCAATATTTTTTGACGCAAGTTCTTTGAAAATCGGTTCTTCGCCATAAAACATATGCTTGTCATACATATAAGGACTTAGCGTCAAGCCATCATCTTCAATAATCCTGATCATGGATAGCCTGATATTTAAAACACTTTGCAAAACACTGGAAATGGCTTTTTCCAAATCATCCTTTGTTCTCACCCCAGCGATATCCTGACTAAAATCAAGCAAAAATGATTTTTCCTCTTCCTTACTAAGAATTTCTTCATTGGCTGAGATATTACTTGCTGCCGTTGAAAGCTGACTGGAAATTCTTTCTATAATATTGATCGATTTTTTATCAAATGTATTTTCTTTATTCGCAAATAGAATAATGCTATGCTTGGCAATTCCCTCGTCGGGCAGGATTTTGATAACCATTTCCCGTGCTCCTGCAACATAATTTAGTCGAAACCACAGCGGTACTTTACTGATATCGAAGGACCTCATATTTAATACAACAGGTTTTTCCGACTGAGCAGCGTTGTCATAAATACCGTCGTTAACCGGATAAGGATTGGAAATTGCCTCCGTGTACTTCGAAAATTCCTTGGCCCGAGAATCGTCATCTGTTAAAAAAGCATTATAAGTTTCACCGCTCTCATCCAGTACCGTCATAACGCTATGTGTAAACGGAATCAGTTTTTTAAGGCCAAAATTGATTACCTTCAAAAGATCTTTCCGGTCACGTACTGTCACCATTTCATTGCTCAAAGAAAGCAAAACCTCATTAACATTTTCTTTGTATGAGATCTCTTCGTTTTTGATAATATTTGAAACTGCACTGGAAATCTGCGGAGCTATTCCTTTTATTATTGTCTTAAATTCGGCACCAAAACTGTCTTGCCTATCAGAGTACATATGCAAAAAACCGATGGTCTGCATTTTACTCCTTAGCGGTGTCATCAAAATTTCCCTTATTCCTGCTTCATAATTCACTCGTAGAAATTTAGGACTTCCGGGTTTATCTATAATCTCATCCAATAGAAAAAATTCTGGTCCATCTGAGCCTAAAACCTGATTTATGAAAGGCTCATTCAACGGAAAATGCGCTTTAATAAGTTCTGAATATTCTGAATGATTTTTTATCGGGGATGCAGAGTGATCTAAAAGAAAAGGTGTGTACGTTTCATTCGTTTCATCAATAAGCGTAACAATGGCATGTGTGAAATAAAACAGACCTTTTATGCGGGAGGAAAATAAAGCTATCAAGTCATTTTTTTCCCTGACCTTTGTGATATCATTACTTAAATCCAGAAGAATCTTTCTTTCCCTTTCATACGATTCAATCTGTTCACGCAAGATATCGATAGAATTATTTCCAGGTTGACTTTCGACTTGAATTTCAGATTTTTTTGAATTCTTCATTTTAAGCTTTTTACTTGTTGTGGGGTAGGCTCGTACTTGTAGCTGCTATTTCTGATTCACTATTTTTTGTCGCTGCGTTCCTAAACTTTACTATCGGATTTTAATCAATATCATAATGACAATTGACATTCCAAAATTGGACAAAATTTCCAAATTATTTTGATCATTTAGTTCCTCCGATTTGAAAATTTCCACCAAATGCCGTCAAAAAAAAAGTCAAATAGCGATATGTAGTCGATTTATTAACTAAAAAATATTCTATGTGGCTGACTATCAACTACATAAAAAATGGCATGATTTATGAAATAAAGAGGCAAAAGATATGGACCTATTCGCTACGTCTAATTATATATTAATTCGTCCCTCATCAATCAATATAACGTTTGTTGTATTAAACCATAATTTAATAAACTCCCGCCAGTAAAATACCTTATACCATGACCTGAATTTAAACTAACTTTTAAACGATCAATTATGATGGCTTCAAACCTCTACCCTAACCCAGCGTTACGAGCATACATTAATCCGTCGCAACTCAAAAAAAGTTTTAATCTTGCTTTTGAGATACAGACACTGGAAGATTCACCTTTATCTAAAATACATCAAAATCAGCAGACTTTAACACAGGATTGTTATGCAATTGTCTGGCTAAAAAAGGGATCTGGAAAATTCAGGATTGACTTGCGGACTCAGCAGATTTTTGAAAGTAATGTAATACTTCTTTCGCCCGGACAACATTATATGTTTGAGCCAGCTGGGATGCTCGAAGGTTATAGTATTCGTTTTTCACAGGATTTCCTTTGTCTTGCCGGACGACAAACTTCTGATCTGTTTCATTCGACAAATCATATAGGCGAAAACATATTTCCAGTTGTCCAACTAGATAATCTTACACAGGCAGAAATCGAGCTTATTGTCTTAAATATGATAAAGGAATATTCTAATTGTTTCAAATCCAGAACCGAAGCTCTGCAAGGGTTTTTGAAAATATTGATGATACATCTTTCCAGAAAAATTGAGATCACAGACAGCTATCCGATCGGTGACGGAAACAATGAATTACTGAAAAAATTCATACTTCTTATTGATAAGAACTTCATAAATAAGAAAATGGTTAACGATTATGCCAATGATCTTGCTGTTTCTCCGAATTATCTTAATGAGGTCATAAAACGAGTAACAGGTTTCACGGCAAGTTATCATATTTATCAACGGATAATTCTTGAAGCAAAAAGGTTAGCCTTAAATCCACAAATCAATATGAAGGAAATTGCCTACGAACTTGGCTATGCCGATATGGCTCATTTCAGTAAGTTTTTTAAAGTTAACTGTGGAATAACTTTTACTGATTTCAGAAAACAACTGCATGCTTTGCGTGAATAACAGGCTGCAATCCCTGCACAAATAATCTAATAACGAACCGATGGAATTAGTAGCCTAATTTTTATAAGTTTACAAAATGAGCACGTTTATAGATCTGAAATCTTTTAATGATCACTACCTCAATAAAGTTGAGATACCAAAAATTGAACGTGGGCATTTTAATATTATCAGAGTAGAAGACATATCGGTATCCGGCAGTAAACCGGTGAGTTTTACGCGCAGATCTTATTTTAAAGTAAGTATTGTTACCGGCCACAGCCTGATTCACTATGCAGATCAGTGCATAGAGGTGCTCCAAAATGCATTGGTTTTTACAAATCCGATGATACCGTATTATTGGGAACCGCTGAGTGAAAAGCAAACAGGTCTTATCTGTATTTTTACAAACGAATTTTTAGGCAGATTTGCCAATATAGGAGATTATCCGGTTTTTCATTTTTCAGGCAACTCGGTAATTTTCTTGACTGAGGAACAGAAAATAAAATTTCACGATGCTTTTCTTAGAATGAGCAGTGAACTGGCTGGGGATTATCGATATAAAGGTGATTTGCTGCGTTGTTTATTGCTGGAGCTGATCCATGAAGCACAAAAAATGAAGCCCGTCAATGGCGTCCCACTTTTGCATTCTAACGCTAATGAGCGGATAACCCAATTGTTTAACGAATTACTGGAACGGCAGTTTCCTATTGAACTGAGCTCGCAAACAATCAATCTTAAATCTCCAAACGACTTTGCCCGCCAATTGAATATCCATATCAATCACCTCAACAAAGCGTTAAAAGAAATTACTGGAGACACTACATCGGCAATAATTGGAAAACGTGTTGTCCAGGAAGCCAAAGTTTTACTTAAAACCACGAGCTGGTCAATAAATGAAATTGCGTGGAGCCTGGGTTTTGAAGAACCTAATCACTTTTCTTCTTTTTTCAAGCGAAATACCGGATTGACACCCAAGCAATTCAAAATTTCCCCTATTGATTGATTTTTGTAGTTTTTGGTTTCATCCGGGTACGTCACCAAGTCTATAATTTCAGAATTTTGTAAAAAAGAAATGAATTATGTGGACCAAAGAAAACATCCCCGACCAAACCGGAAAAATCGCAATTGTAACCGGTGCCAATACCGGAATTGGATATCAAACAGCACTGGCATTATACCAAGCTGGCGCACATGTTATTATCGCATCCAGAAGTTTAGAAAATGCTTCTGAAGCACTAAACAATATGGAAGCCACCACAGGAAAAGGAAGCCTGGAAAAGGGTTTACTTAATCTTGCCAGCTTAAAAGACATTCAAAAATTCGCTGATAACTTTATAAAGAAGCACAAAAAACTGGATATTCTCATCAATAACGCTGGCGTTATGACACCACCGGCAGCTAAAACGAATGACGGTTTTGAGTTGCAGTTTGGCGTAAATTTTTTAGGACACTTTGCTCTGACAGCGCACTTGTACTCTCTTTTAAAAAAAGCACCGGATGCGCGCGTAGTTACCGTAAGTAGCGGTGCATACAAATCGGCACAGCAAATTGATTTTGATAATTTACGTTCTGAAAAGTCATATGACGCTTTTCGCGAATACGCAATCAGCAAACTTGCTGACATGCAATTTACTCTTGAACTACAAAGACGAGTTATTCAAAATGGTGACAGAATTCTGTCCCTCGCTGCGCATCCTGGCGTCACAGAAACCAGTCTGTCCAGGCATATGCCAGAAGAAGATTTCAAAGCAGCCGTAAAGCAATTTGGAGAATTAATGCCAGCCTGGCAAGGAGCACTTTCACCGCTGTTCGCAGCCACATCACCATTAGCAAAAGCAGGGGGTTATTATGGTCCTGACGAAGAAAATGAACTTCGCGGATTTCCGGGGCCAGCGATCATCAATGAAACAGCTAATGATAAAGAAGCTGCGAATAAGCTTTGGCAATTTGCAGAAAACGCAACTGGAATTAACTTCTTTAAAACTAAATGACTATTCGTCTTATTAATAAATGGATTTCCCTTAACTCCCAATTTACTGTTCAGAGTTTATTTAAATGGTTGGAAATAAGATTTCAGAAGTAGTCTTGTCGAGAGAAAAAACATTTAAGAGCGGACAGTTGTCCGCTCTATTTTTCGGTCACAAACTGAATTATTCAACATCACATAGCTTACCCCCTTTAAGTACAGATGCAGGTTAATGCATTAAATTTCCGACGGATGCTTTTTTGGACACACCATTCAGAGATTTGGATAATTAACCCGACTGTAATCCTGATGACATTTGCCAAACAAAAATCACCAATAGGCAAAAAAGTTATCATAATGGAAAACAGCAAGATAAAAGGGCTGACAAGGCGGGATTTCGTTATCAAAACGGCGCTGGGCGTTGGGGGAATAACAGGAGCGTCTCTGCTCTCGATACCCGAGGGGATGGCTTCTACCCATAAACCGTTTGCCTCAATGCCTGAGCGTTACCTGGGGGATCTGAAAGTCTCTTCAATCGGGTTTGGATGCATGAACCTGGCCGGAATCTATAAACCGGCTACAAGTCAAAAGGAGGCCGTAAAGGTTTTGCAGGCCGCTTATGACAACGGCATTACATTTTTTGATACAGCACAAAGCTACGGCTTCGGTTTAAGTGAAAAGCAGGTCGGGGAAGCGGTAAAACCATTCAGGGACAAAGTTGTGATCGCAACAAAATTTGGCTGGGACATCGATTTTGATACTAAAACTAACAAAGGCTTCAATAGCCGTCCGGATTTTATCAAGCGCGCGACCGAAGGCAGTTTGCGACGTTTGGGTACCGACTATATTGACCTTTACTATCAGCACCGTATAGATCCCAATGTCCCAATCGAAGATGTAGCGGGTGCGGTACAAGACCTGATAAAGGAAGGTAAAGTACGTCATTTCGGCCTTTCAGAAGTTGGCGTGGCAACTATCCGGCGCGCGCATGCCGTACAAACCGTATCATCGGTATCCAACGAGTACTCGGTTTGGACACGCGACCCGGAAGCAGAAGTCATTCCGTTCTGCGAAGCGCTCGGGATTGGCTTTTCGCCCTGGAGCCCGATCGGGCCAGGCTTTCTTACCGGAAAAATCAAACCGGGGACAACTTTGGACCCCACGGATGCGAGGGTTGCTTTTAAATTTCCCCGGTTCACAAAGGAAGCAATTGAAGCGAACTATCCGATCGTCGAACTTTTAGAGTCCGTAGGCAAAAGGCACAATGCCCCGCCCGTGCACGTTGCCCTAGCCTGGTTACTTGCCCGCAAACCATTTATCGTTCCCATTCCAGGCACTAGCCAAATCGGGCACGTCAGGGAGAATGTAGGAGCTGCTGGATTAAAGCTAACCAAAGCAGACATAGCAGATATTGAAACGGGTTTTGCCAAAACAGGCGTGCAGGGTGCAAGGTTTGCACCTGAACAGCTTGCACTCGGGGATGAAGGAAGCTTGCTAGGCACGAGTTCCGTAGGGAAAAATGGTAAGTCCCCATTGCCAAATAAGTAGATTATTACCCTTGCAGTTCGTCTTTTGGACACACCTTTCAGAGGTTTGGATACTCAGTAAAGAGATGGTTTGCAGAACTTTGCAGGGTCAAAATGACAACATAAACACCGGTTTGGATGCCTGGCACCGTCTTTGCTTCAACAGATAGATATGAAAAAAGAAAATGATATTGTAACCCTGTCCATCAAGGACGAACACCATCTTCTGGGGATCGCAAGGCCCCGGCATCCGATGATCAGCGTAATGCATTTTGATGGGACAAACAGCCAGGATGTGTTCCCGGAGCGTTTCTTCTTCGACTTTTACAGCATTTCTATCAAAAAGAACGTCACTGGTAAAATTCGGTATGGGCAGAAGCACTTCGATTTTGATTCGGGCATCATGACTTTTATGGCACCCAACCAGCTTATTGCCCGCTCTTTGGAAGCAGGCGAAAATCCTGCGGGTGAAGGTATATGTCTGAACATACACCCGGATTTCTTCTTAGGTTATACGCTGGCCAAAACCATTAAGGATTACGGTTTCTTCTCATACGAGATTAATGAGGCGCTACACCTGTCAGAAGTAGAAGAAGCTGCCGTGCGGAACATCATGCGTAACATCGAGGCTGAGTATGAAAATAACATTGACCGGTTCAGTCAAAATGTAATGATTGCGCATATTGAGCTGCTGCTTCAATACAGCGACCGGTTTTACAACCGGCAGTTTATTACCCGTAAACCGGCTAATAACGAGATGCTGGCGCGGCTGGAGACCTTATTAGCTGAATGTTTCAAGGATGAAAATTTGCAAAATAGAGGCCTGCCCACTGTGCAGTACATATCCGATTCTTTGAATATCTCAGCGAATTACCTGAGTGATATGCTGCGCTCGATCACTGGCCAGACCACCCAGCAGCATATACATGCCAAACTGATTGAAAAGGCCAAGGAGCTTTTAAGCACAACGCATTTGTCGGTTGCCGAGATTGCCTATCAGCTGGGCTTCGAATACCCGCAGTCCTTCAATAAGCTTTTTAAGAAGAAGGCTAATATTTCGCCACTCGAATTCCGTCAAAGTTTTAATTAAGCACCCATATCAATGAAAGTGATCATCACAGGGACTACGGGCATGATTGGCGAAGGCGTGCTACTGGAATGCCTGGCGCACCCTGAGATTACCCAGGTGCTAAGTGTAAGCAGAAAGCCCACCGGCATTACGCACGCAAAATTAAGTGAATACCTCGTTGCAGATTTTCTGTCGCTTCCGGTGAATGATCCGAAATTGATGGGTTATGATGCATGCTTTTTCTGCGCCGGTATTAGCAGCGTTGGCGTAAGCGCCGAAGACTACAAGCGAATGACCTACGATACCACCCTAGCCTTTGCAAAAGCAACAAATCCTAACCCTCAAATGAGCTTTGTATATGTCAGTGGTGGGGGTACCGACAGTTCTGAAAAGGGCCGGATGCAGTGGGCGCGTGTGAAAGGAAAAACAGAGAATGACCTGATGAAATTGCCTTTCAGGCAAGCCTTTGGTTTTCGTATTGGCTTTGTCCAGGCAAACCCCCAGCAAAAGCATGTGCTCAGCTACTACAAATACATTACCTGGCTGCTGCCGCTTATCAAGCTATTACTGCCATCCATGATCAACACGATGAGCCAGGTGACAAACGCGATGATCCAGGTTTCGCAGAATGGTTATCCTAAAAATGTGATACACGTAAAGGATATCACAATCCTGTCAAACAAATCCCCCGTATAAGCGGAACAAAAACACAAAGCGAGAAAAAGCATTCGGATCGCCGGCGCCATAGAATGGCATTGGGAAAGTAACAACTATGTCCTGGCCAGGCAAATACGGCCCCGGTACTACCTTCTGATTAGCTACACAAAATGGAAAACAAACTTTGGCTTAATGGCAGTTTAGCCAGGTCGCCGCGCGCAAACCACATACTTCATCTTCTTAAAATCACTTTTATGCTCACACTAGGCTTGGCATTTACTTTCGGCGCGATCGGTTTTGCCTATATGCAGTCGCCCCAGTTCGGTAAGGCGCCCGAAGGCAAACGCCTGCAGCGGATTAAGGAATCACCCAATTATCAGGACGGTCAGTTTCGCAATGCACATGCAACGCCAACATTTGCAGAAGGCTACTCACTGACCAGGGCAATCTATGAAGTGCTAATTAAAAGAAACCCGAGAAAAACCCCGGTAGATACGATCCCGTCTGTAAAAACGGACTTAAAGTCAATATCACTTGACCGCAATGTGCTCATATGGTTCGGGCATTCGTCCTATTATATGCAAATCGATGGAAAACGAATCCTGATAGATCCGGTGTTCAGCGGGAACGCATCACCACTTGCTGGAATGACCAAATCGTTTGCAGGCAGCGACATGTACAATGCCGATGACTTTCCTGAGATTGATTACCTTCTCATTACTCACGATCACTACGACCATCTCGACTACAAAACGATCCTGCGTTTGAAGGATAAGGTTAGCAAAGTCATTTGTGGATTAGGAGTTGGGGCGCATTTTGAATATTGGGGCTATGATGCGGGCCAAATTCTGGAAAAAGATTGGGACGAAGTAATAGAAGTTGGCAAAGGTTTTAATATCCATACCGCAAAAGCACGGCATGGATCAGGCAGGACTTTTCGCAGCAACAACACTTTATGGATGTCTTATATCATTGATAGCCCTTCACAAAAAATCTATGTCGGCGGCGACAGTGGTTATGATACACATTTCGCAGAAATCGGTGCGCAGTATGGCCCTTTCGACCTGGCCATTCTTGAAAACGGTCAGTATGACGTAGCAGTCCCCTATATCCACATGCAGCCCGAACAGACCTTGCAAGCAGCCACTGACCTGCAAGCCAACTGTCTCCTGCCTGTGCATTCTTCCAAATTTGTGCTCAACCGCCATCCCTGGGACGAACCCCTGATACGCTTGGCAAAGCTTGCCACCGAGAGCAACATGCCGCTAATCACACCAATGATCGGCCAGGTGGTAGCGCTTGATGACATAATGCAGGCATTTGTCCATTGGTGGGAAGGATTGAATTAGGATTTTACTCGCCTGGCCGGCCTTAATTATAATTAGTTTATCATTTAACCATTTATTATAATGTTCACATCACAAACACCCATCGATTCCCCGTTCAAGGCTGCTAGCACAGCCCTGGAAGTAGTAAACGGGATTAATTTAGCCGGAAAAACCATCATTGTTACCGGGGGATATTCAGGTTTGGGCCTGGAAGCCGTGCGGGCACTCCATGCTGCCGGGGCAAAACTTATCGTGCCAACGCGCAATATGGAAAAGGCGCAACAAAACCTGACTGACCTTCCCAATGTTGTCATTGAATCCATGGATTTGATGGACCCTGCTTCAATCGATACTTTTGCCGCCCGTTTCATGAACACTTACAGCAAGCTGGACATATTGATCAACAATGCCGGCACGATGGCAGCGCCATTGACCCGGGATGCCCGGGGCTACGAAAGCCAATTCTCGACAAACGTACTAGGTCATTTTCAGCTGACAAGCCGCCTATGGCCTGTGCTGGCTGCGACAGATGGCGCACGTGTTGTCATGCTCAGCTCAGCCAATCATCGTCTGAATGCCTCAGACTTTTTTCGTGATCCGAATTTTGAGCAAAGTCCTTATGATCCCTGGAAAGCGTATGCAAAATCAAAGGGTGCCAATATCATGTTGGCAAAGGCACTAAACCATTTTGGAAGAAGCAAAGGCATCATCGCCTTTGCTGTGCATCCGGGCGGTATCATTGACACCGGCCTTGCCAGGCACATGGACATGAACATTGCCAAGGCATTTGGTATGGTCGACGACGAAGGGAAAGCGATCATTGACCCAGAAAATGGATGGAAGACTCCAGAGCAAGGTGCATCAACGATTGTCTGGGCCGCTACCAGCGCGCTACTTGATGGAAAGGGTGGCGTTTACTGCGCTGATTGCAACATTGAGCCGGAGGTAGCTGACGTGGAAGGCAAGCCCACGCTGAAAGGCGTTTCCCCGGTTGTGACAGATCCGGTAAATTCCGGTCGGCTATGGCAACTCTGCCAGCAACTGACCGGTGTAGGATTAGATTAGGCATATAATTATCAGTTGTATAACCCATGTGCACAAGGCCGCTCAATAGGCCTTGTGCTTTTATTATCAGCACAAATTAAGTGTTGTAAATCCATGATAAGAACCAGTAGACAGGGATTTCGTCCCAATTATGCAGTTCGATGGTATGAATTTTTGCCCATATAATCCAGCGATTCTTGCCAAAATGCTTATGATATACTTGGTTTATGGTCACTCATTGACAAGTCAGAGACATGTCTGACTTTTGGTCCAACATACCAGTATGCCCATATTATTAAAATAATTTGAATTCCGACTCGTACCAGGCTGCTCACAAAGTTGGGATCTTTGATCTGGTAAAAATGTAGTGTTTGCGGCAGGTGAATCAGTAACAGGTAGACCAGCAACATCTCCATGATCAACATGGCCGCTAAACGGCGTGATTTTTCCCAAGTAAGGCCCGCAGCTAAGCTGATTTCATCGAGTCCACTAACCAAAATTAGCAACATCGGCGCCGGTAGGCAGTCAGGAACCATGACTAGGTTGGCAGTTGGTTTAATCAAGTGTGCCACCCCAATTCCCGCATACAAAATGACCATGATCCAAAGCAATATTTTTTTCATCACAGGATAAGTTGATTGTATGGTTTTTTCCGAAGAAGTACGAGCACGAATTACCGGGCAATTACGGTGAGCCTACAGGACCGTACCCACAACATTTTTAGTTTGAGTTTCGGAATTCGCTGGGTGCCTTACCAGTTCTGTTTTAAACAACTTGCTAAAATGAGATGGGTGCTCAAAACCTAGGGCGTAAGCAATTTCGCTTACTAATTTATCACTTCCCCATAGCATCGACTTGGGTCGTTCAATCACTTCCAGATGGATTAACTCCTGGGTGGTCTTACCTGTCAATTTATGCAAAATGTCTGTCAGATAGGAGGCGGAAACGCTTAGCTGCTGCGCAAAGTAGCTTACAGTAGGTAGACCAAACACTACTTTTTGTTGATCTTCAAAATAGGCTCTGAGCAAAATTTCAAAGCGCTGGAGCAGATCCGAATTTTGTTTGCCTCGGGTAAGAAATTGACGGTCGTAAAAACGGCTACAATAATTCAGTAAGAGCTCAATCTGACTTGTAATTACACTCTGGGTATGCTTGTCAATCTGTCAATCGGTTGACAATATTCTCGTTTTACATTCTTTACACAATCTTTAAGAATAATGTCCTCAGATTGCGAGATATGCAGGGCTTCATGGGTATCATATTGGAAAAAGCTGTATTGATAGATCTTGCGGCCAAGCTCCGTTCCATGCAGCAGGTCGGGATGGAAATACAATGCCCATCCCTCTTGAATATCCAAATGACAGGTTACAGAGTCCCGGCCGCAAAATCATAATTAAGCTTTGCCACAAGGTATTCATAGGTTGATGTAATATAATTACGCTCAGCAGTGGTCATTGAAGATTCGGTGTTCAATAAGGAGTCATAACTGAAGGCACCTAAATCAAGTTGTTGTTTCTGATTGTTCATTACCCTTTGCGCCAGCTGATAACTACTTTTTGTGCGTGCAAGGCTTTGGGAGGCATTCCTGATTTCAATGACTGCGCTTTGCAGCTCATAATTTACTTTGGCTTGTGCCTGGCGCTGCAACTCCGTTGTTTGCATAGATTTTAAGCGTGCCTGATTCATTTTAGTGCGGTTAGTAAATTGGCCAGTTAATGGAAAAGTCGCCTGTAATCCTATACTATTAAAAGGGGACCACCATTTGGAATCTGTATAGTTGTAATTAAAATCCATATTCAAGTATTGCTGCGAATAGTTACCAGTTAAGGTTATGGTTGGCAAGACAGTTTGGCGCTGCCTTTGCTCATTTAATCTGTCATTTTGCTGTTGGAGTTCCAATTGCCGCAGTTCAGTTCTATTAGTAACTGTGGAAACCTCAGGTGTAAAAGCAAGCAGGCCATCGGCAGCGTCCAAACTGTCTGTCAATAAAAGCTTGGCGTCAGGTGCTATATTTAACACATATCTGAGCGAAACCAAACTTAATTCATATTCCTGATTGCTGGTCAATGCCTGCTGTTGTGAATTCTCATAATCGAGTTTTGCCCGTAAGTAGTCATTTTCGATCAACGCACCATTTTGAAACTTTCCTTCGGCCAAGGTGAGATATTCGCTAAATCGCTTCTGTTCGTTTTCTGCTATCCGAACCTGAAGGTGACGAAGCAACGCATTCAGATAAGATTGACTAATCTCCTTTTTGATAGCAATATCAAGTTCACGCTTCTTTTCCAGTTCAAGCAGCTCGGCATTCTCAGAAATCTTTATATCCGTTCCCAGCAGTGGATTATAAATGGTTTGGTGCAGCTCCAAGCTAAAAACACTAATGCTTTTCGCTCCAAGCGCCAGATAAGTAGGTTCTGAGATACCTGCAAATCCGGGAGGAATGAGTGTTCCCTGAATTTGGGGATGGTAATTAATATTTCCTGCCAAACGAAAGTCCGGTAAGTATCCATCCTTTTTTTGCTTAGTGGCCTCTTTGGTAATTTCAACTTCGAATTGGTGGGCCTTTACATCAAAACGGTTCTTTAAACCTAGCTCTTTTGCTTGGTTCAGACTCAATTTTAACTCATCCTGGGCAAATAACGAAGCGGTGACACTAAACAGCATCAACCACGTGCTGATATATCGTTTCATTTTTATCATGTTAATGACCGCTATCAACGGCGGGTGACTTTTTAGATTTTTTGTAGCGTAAAAGTGCAATGATCGGAAGGCAGCCTAAGACGGCTATACCCATCACAAAAAAGCCTTGGCAGTAGGCGATCACCGCTTGCTGCTTACTCATGGCACTGCTTAGCAATGTCCAGGCAGCAGTTGTGGCTTCGTCCAAAGAATAACCCTGCTGCCAAAGTTTTTGGGCTAAGCCCTGAGCTCGATCTGTCGCCAGTTCATTAAAATCAGAAAAATTAGCAGACAGCACACCTCTGGCCTGAGCGGTTCTGGTATTCAAAAAGATGTTGAGCACAGCAATACCTACTGCACCGCCAAGCTGACGAAGCATGTTTGAAAGTCCTGCGGCCTGGGCCAAGTCCCTACCTGTTAACCCTGCAACAGATAAACCGATCACTGGCGACATTAAAAAGGCGGACCCTAAACCGCGTAATAAAAAGGGAACTATAAAAAAGCTAGAATTGGCTTGCGGTGACGCAAAGGAAAGCCAGACTAAAAATGTAGACATCATCAGAGCCCCGGCACTCATGACAATCTTGGGATTTGCCCCTCCTTTAAGCAACCTTGCAACAATGGGCATAGCTGCCGCAGTGGCCAGGGAGCCAGGAATAAGAAATGCTCCGGTTTGCGTTGCTGTCCAACCCAGTGTAGTTTGTGCAAAAAGTGGGAAAATGAATACAGATCCGGTTATGGCGGTACCTACTACAAGATTTAGAATATTACCAAGCTTTAGATTGTAACTTTTATAAAGTTTCAAGTTTACTGCGGGGTAGTCAATGCTCAGTTCGCGCCAAACAAATGCGATTATACAACTCACAGCAAGTACAGCGCAGATGGTAATATCGGTACTTTCAAACCAATCATGCGCCCCACCTTCTTCGAGCATATATTGTAAATTGCCCAGTCCTACGACAAGGAAAGCTATTCCCCACCAGTCAAGTTTATCAGGCTTTTTAACACCTGGCAAATCGGCAATAAATTTCCAGGAGAGTACCGTTGCGACAACCCCTATTGGCAGGTTGACAAAAAATACCCAGTGCCAACTGAAATTGTCGGTAATAAAACCACCAAGTACAGGACCAAAGGTCGGGCCCAAAATGACCCCAAGACCAAAAATGGCCGTACCCATTGCAGCTTTTTCCGGAGGGAAAGCGCCGAAAATTATGGATTGCGATGTAGAGAGCAATCCGCCGCCACCCAGCCCCTGGATAAACCGCCAAAATACCAGTGTCCATAGATTTGTTGACAGTCCACACATTAAAGATGCGACGGTAAAAACAATAATGGAGCCTGTGAAATAACGCTTACGGCCGAAAAGGACGGAAAACATAGCTGAAAGCGGTATAACAATTACATTTGCTATTCCATAGCCTGTCACAACCCATGCAATCTCGGTGGTGCTTGCACCGATGTTGCCGCTGATCTCAGACAATGCGACATTAACAACGGTTGTATCGATCAATTCGAGCAATGCACAAGCAATTGCTGTGCCTACCAGGATTGCCCGAACGCCACCTGTAGGGTACTGAATTGCTTCCATAGAAGCACTCATAGGTGCCGCCATATTAGGTTGTTTTAATTTTTACAAAAGCACTCAAGCCCGGATACAGCAATTTTTGCATGTTCTTTTTGGGTGTATCAACAGAGATACGGACCGGAACACGCTGCACAATTTTGACAAAGTTCCCACTTGCATTATCAGGTGGCATTAAAGAAAACTTTGCTCCGGTAGCCCCGCCAAATGAAGTGACGTGCCCTGTCAAATGCAGGTCCGGGTACGCATCAACCTTTATTTCCACGGGCTGTCCGATTTGAATGGATCTCAGCTGGGTTTCTTTAAGATTGGCCGACACCCATATATTTCCGGTTTCAACGATGGCACACAGGTTCTGCCCTGTTGACACAAAGTGGCCTTGTTGGACAGCCCGTTTAGTGACAATGCCTGAGCAAGGAGCTACCACATAAGCATGACTCAACTCGTCCTGTGCCAGTAGTAGTTCTGCCTTTCTCTGTTCCAAAAGTGCTTCTGCGCTACCAATTTGTGCTTTTTCTGAAAGAGCAGTCGCTTTTTGCCCCTGCGCAGAAACCATTGAGGATTTTTGACGACCCGTCACTTCCGCCAAATTAGCCTGAGAAACATTGAGCTGGGTACTTGCCGATTCCACTTGCTGCTGTGTGGCCGCTTTAATGGCAAACAGCTTTTGTATTCGGGTAAAATCATCCTGCGCACTTTTTACCCTGATTTTCGCTGTGGCGATTTCCTGTTGACTGGATTCTGCCAAAATCAAGGAGGCCGACGCACTTTCAGCGCTGGCGACGGCTTTACTACCGTTTACTTTAATGGAAGCTTGTGCGCTGGCGAGTGTGGCTCGGGCCTGCTCTACCCGGGCTTGCAGGGCAACTGTATTGAAACGCATCAGCGTATCACCCTTTTTAATGTGTTGGTTATCTGTAAAATAAATTTTGTCCAAATGTGCCGTCACACTTGCTCGGATTGAAAGGATGTCGCCATCAAGTTGCGCATTATCCGTTGTTTCATATTGGCGTGAGCTATTCCAGTAATAGCATGCGACTCCCAAAACTACGATGATTGGAAGAATGACATATAGAATTTTGACAGGCTTCTTTTTTTTAGGTTCCATAATTTAAACCGACCAGTTGGTTTATAAAAGTGTAAAAAAAATTAGATTTAGTTATGAGTTTTTAAAGTTTCATAGAATGCACGAAATTGATCTTCCAATTCTCTTGTAAGGTCTTCTATCTGACTGCGCAATACATGAGATGCACCAATGCCATAGTTTAGATGGATAAAAAGCTTGGCCAATTGATGGTCGTCAATGACCGTACTGATTTCTTTATTGCGGCGTGCTTTTATGATAATGTCAGTCCAGGCCTGTTGCTCCCGTTCCTGCATTCTTCTTTGATTTTCGCGGAATTCAGGAAACATTTTTAATGCATCGAAAACCATTAAATACTGGTTCGCCCGTAGGATTCCGGTAGTGTCGCCAGTTTGAGCATTGTAATGCCGAACACGCCCGGCGACCATTTTAATATAATCTTCACAAAAGGCCCATAATGATTCGGTTGAAAAACTTTCATAACCCGCATGTGATGCTTCAAAAAAAAATCGTCCTACTACCTCTTCAAACACCTTTTCTTTACTCCGGAAGTAATGGTAGAAAGAACCCTTAGACATGCCGGTTGTATCAAGAATATCCTGTAATGTAACCTCATGATAACTTTTCTGCAAGAATAGCATGCAGGCCGTTTCTATAATATGATCTTTTGTATCTGCCATTGTACCGACTAGTTGGTCTACAAAGCTAATAAATTATTTTGGAAAAATAACAAATGGGTTAATAAGTTATATATTAAACTACCCCTTGATCCACTTCAAGTGAGTATATGCTCCACTTGCAAGCGAGTTATCGACCAAAATACATTTCGGATGCGATAATGTGTTTTATGCTCGTTAAGGGAATAAAACTGTTTTTTGTACGCTGACAAATTGGAGAAAGTATGTATTTATAAATACATCTTTCTATTAAATAATGCGTAAAGGCCTATTAAAGCTGAAATAACCAAACTGCCGATGCCAGCAATGAGGATAGATTTGAAATCAATAAAATCAGCAAGGTAGCCCCACCCGCCAGCCATAACGGCCCCACCTGCTGCGAGCGCTATGGATATGATGGAAAAAATACGCGCATAATCTTTGCTGCCAAAAACGGAACGGACCAGCAGAGCTGTTTCCACAGTTACACCCGCATATGCCCATCCAAACAGGAAAGCGCCAACAAGCATGAATGCAAAGTTACTTTGCCCATTTAGCAAGAACACAAATCCTAGGATTCCAAGTCCCGTAGAAGTTAAAACACCCCTTAGAGGGCTGGTATCATTGATCCAACCTAGTGCTACCTTTCCAATGGTGACCCCCAACATGACCAAGGACGCTACCAGGGCCGACTGCTGCACCGAATATCCGGAGTTAGTAATGTAGGAGGGTAGGAACAAATTCAATGTTGACACTGAAATCATAAAAAAAGCAAACATAAGTAGCAGATAGAAAACGGGGGTCTTGGTAGCCTGCTGAAAGGGGATTCCCGTAGGCATTCCGCCGTTTTGTTGGTGATCACTTCCGAAAGGAGCTAAACCCATGTCCTGGGGATTACTGCGAAGCAATAATGCAAGCAGTGGGGTAACTATTAATAAAATGACAACCCCAAAGATCAGGTAGGTGTTTCTCCAACCATATTCCGCGATTAAACGACCAGCGAGTGGATTGAATAATACCCCACCCACACCCGAGGCAGCACTACACAGGCCGATGAAAAAACCGACCCTGACCTTAAACCATCGATTGATTAAAACCGGATAGCTCAGATATAAAAGGAAAGCGAGCGCCATACCGATCAACGTCCCCGCAGCATAAAACTGCCACACTGCCCGGAATGTTGACATACTGATATAGACAATTCCTAAAATCCCGGAACTGACCGTGAGTAGCCACCTTGCGCTGAATTTTTCCATCATCCTGCCCGCAAGAGAGAGCATCAAAAAGGATAAAGCATAAATGAAAGTCATATACAGTCCGAAATCCCCGACTGAAACGCCAAGGTCGGAGCTTACAGGTTTGTAGAAAACACCCGCACAGCTCATGACCAGTCCAATGTCAATGCCCATAATCAGGCAGCAGCAGGCTACGATCACATAGCCGTAGTGAAATTTGGCTTTGCTTGGCATGTTAATTCTTTTCAGGTTGTAGCGGGCCGTAAAAGAACGATGCGGTGGCACCGCCATCAATGAGAAAGTCGGCACCCGTTATAAATGCACCTTTTTCTGACATCAGTAACTCGGCCACGTTGGCAACCTCATCAGCAATGCCCGGGCGACCGGCTGGCGATTTTGCAAACATATTTTTATAAAAATCGCCTCTCGGACCATTAAACTCATCCAGGGCCAGCGGTGTGACAATAATTCCCGGCGAAATTGAATTAACCCGAGCACCTCGCTCTCCCCACTTGACAGCTTCGGCCATCACGCGTTTGGCGTTGCAGCGCTTGGCCATCTGATAGGCATGAAGCGTATCTTTGATGTTTTCAGGTTTGAGTATTTCAAGCCCTAACAATTCATCGGCAGGAGTTAATGCTAATAATCGATCTTCCTGTGGGGTAAGTGCTGGCATTCTGTGACCAGATTGACTGGAAATTGTGACGCCTGAGCCACCTTTTTTGATCACTTTGCCAAACTCTTCCAGCAAAACGGAGGTTCCGTATAGATCCACGGCAAGAATGTGCTCTTTCGTGGATTGACTTGGCGACAATCCCGCTGCGTTGATCAGCATAGAGATCTCCCCTTCTTTCATTGCCGCTGCAACGAGGTCAAGGATGGATTCTTTGGACGAGATGTCCACTTTGAAAGCAGACGCATCAAAGCCAGCTTCTTTTAATGTCTTTACAACGCCTTCCGCATTCTCGAATTTCCAGTCGGCTACAAAGATTTTATTTCCGTAGGCCATTCTTCTTGCTATCGCCATGCCAATCTGGCCGGCACCAGTAAGTACTATAATATCTTTTGTTTTGCTCATTATTTTATATGGTTGAACTGATCATGTTGTTGCTGTCAATTTTAGCAAATATCGTGGAACAAATTTCGCAGTTAACCTTATCTGAATGCTTATACTGATTACGGTTTGGATTACCATTATTACCGGTAAGATCTATGGCTTTCTCCTGGTTTATCAGATTGCTGCCGTGGTAAGAGATACCGTCAGAATACCAGTAAAAATGGTAGCGATTTCAGTAATCAGTATAAGCTCAGAGAAATGAAAATGGGGGACTTTTGTTTTATGAAACATGTCCTTTTAACAGCATTTATATTAGGTGGCCCAATTGATGTGTCAGCTCAAAATACAGAACCAGCCATGCAGCAAAATACAATAAATGAAGAAGCAGCAGTACTTGCCACAGTAAGGCAATTAGCCCAGCTTATGATAGCAAGGGATACGGTATCAATGAATAATATTTTGGATGAGCATTATACGCTGACCCACATGACAGGCTACGTGCAACCAAAATCAGAATGGTTCGGCGAAGTGCAGAAGGAGACTATGAGGTATTATTCTGCCAAAGAGGTTGGTCATCAGGTAAAGTTAAAGGGAAATAAAGCCGAAGTAACCGTTAAGAATATGGTTGACGCCCGCATTTGGGGTAGCAGGAATACATGGCGTTTGCAGCAGCAAATGAAGCTGGAAAACCGTAATGGCAAGTGGATTATCTTACAATCGATTGCTTCCACTTTCTGACATAATAGAATAATCGTTTTGTATTTTTTTAAAGCGGGGAAGATTTTGGTTGTTCCCCGCTTTAATTTGTTTGGTCTGCTATTGGGTCAAAGATGCCATATCAATCACAAATCGGTATTTCACATCACCTTTTTCAAGACGCTCGAATGCTGTGTTCACCTCCTGAATATTAATAATTTCGCTATCAGCAGTGATGTTGTGCTCAAAGCAGAAATCAAGCATTTCCTGCGTCTCGGCTATGCCCCCAATATTGGATCCGGCGAAGCTCTTTCTTCCCATTACTACATTAAATGCACCGATTTCAAGCGGTTGCGGGGGAAGCCCGACCAGCACGACTGTTCCATCATGGCAAAGAAGACCAAGGTATGTATTCACATCATGTTTAGCGGAAACAGTATCGATGATAAAATGCAGCTTGTTTGTATAAGCGGCCATCGCATTGGCATCACTTGATAACACTGCAAAGTCAGCGCCCAGACGTTTGGCGTCTTCCACTTTACTTTCGGACGTAGTAAAAACAACCACTTCGGCGCCCATTGCTTTTGCAATTTTGATGGCCACATGGCCCAAACCACCGATGCCCAGCACACCAACCTTTTTGCCTGGCCCGGCACCCCAGTGTTTTAGTGGCGAGTAGACAGTGATTCCCGCGCAGAGCAGCGGGGCCGCAGCTGCCAAATTTTCGAACGCAGGCATTTTCAAAACATATCGCTCATTGCAAACGTAGCTTTTAGAAAAACCTCCGAACGTGTGCCCGCCTGAAACCTTGTCAGGACTGTTGAAAGAAAATGTTACGCCCTGCTGGCAAAACTGCTCAATGCCTTCATTACAATACTCGCAATGGTCGCAGCTGTCAACGATACAGCCAATACCCGCCAGGTCACCTACTTTGAAGTTTTGGACGTGGTCGCCGACAGCCGTTATTCTACCCAGTATTTCATGGCCTGGAACGATGGGCGGGGGATACTGTCCAAAGTCGGCTTTTACTTGGTGCAGGTCTGAATGGCAGATACCGCAAAACAATATTTCCATTTGGACGTCGTGGGCTTGAAGCGCTCTCCGCTCAATGGTTAGCTCGTGTAGTGGAGTCGAAGGATCTTCTGTTCCGTATGCTTTTACTTGTTGCATGATTATATCAGTTTAAGTTTTAATCAACAAGCCAGAAATGTTATTCCGGCTTGCTAATCCCCAGGTTTTCGTTTTGATGCAAATCAGGATTCTCCACGATTTTTGCGACAAATGCGGCAATACTTTTTCGGGAAATAGCACTGCCTGATTCGGGCTCCCCTTTTGGGGTCAGCGCATAGTCGATCTCATCACCCGAGGTAAACCAATCTGGTCTAAGGATTGTATAGGTCAGCCCGGAGTTTTCGATTATATCTGCCAATTTTCTATAAGGCACCAGGACCGGACGTAAAGGTGTTTGGTAAATTCCAATAGAGCTGATTGCAATTATTCGCTCTACACCGGTTTCCTGCATTGCCTTTACAATATTGCCACCCATGGTTTCCAGCTCGCCCGCCAGGTTCACATATACAATATCTTGCCCACTGATCGCCTGGCGCACACTGTGATAATCCATCGCATCGCCCTGAATAACGGCCGTGCCTACATCGGCACCACTGTGTAATCTGCGCCGGTTCCTAACAAATAATGTCAGTTCGATCTGATCGAGCGCTTTAATAGTATCGATTACAAATCGGGCAAGGCTTCCGCTCGCACCGATAATAATTATTTTCTTCATTCTCAGCTTGTTTTAAACTTTTTACTACGTGAATTCAAGCGGTATTCTTATTTATTCACCCGCTCGGCTGACTGGCCGCTGTAACGGTCGCCTACAATCGTGATCTTGTTGATATCCGCAGTTAACTGACCCAGCTCATCAGGCGTGAACTGGTAATCCATTGCCCAAAGATTTTCCTGCAAATGGGCAAGTTTAGTCGTTCCGGGAATAGGTACGATCCACGGTTTCTGTGCCATTAGCCAGGCTAATGCTACCTGAGCAGCTGAAAGTCCCCGCTGGTCGCCGAAGGTTTTGAGTGTATCGATCATCACCCAGTTTGCATTGATCGCATCGGCCTGATAACGCGGCAGCGTCGGACGATTATCATTTGCAGGATTATATTTGGTATGCTGGGTGATGTATCCTGAAAGAAAACCACGGCTAAGCGGGCTGTAAGGCACAAAACCTATACCAAGCTCTTCGCAAGTCTTGATAACATTTTGCTCCGGCTGGCGTGTCATTAAAGAATATTCGCTTTGCAGGGCGGTAAGCGGCTGCACGGCGTGCGCTTTACGGATCGTTTCGGAAGTAGCTTCACTCATCCCGAAATGCTTGACCTTCCCCTCTTTGATCAGATCTTTAACCGTTCCGGCCACATCTTCGATTGGTACATTCGGATCAACGCGGTGTTGGTAAAGCAGATCTATGTAATCGGTTTTCAGTCTTTTTAATGATTGCTCTACGACTTCACGCACGTGCTTTGGGTCGCTATTAGTCCCGGCCAGCTTTCCGTCCTGAAAATTGAAGCCGAATTTGGTACAGAGCACAATGTCTTTTCGCTTTGCACCCAGCGCTTCGCCTACCAGCTCTTCATTCCGGTAAGGCCCATAAGCTTCTGCGGTATCAAACAAAGTCACGCCCATATCCAATGCTTTGTGAATAAGCGAAACCATGTATTTTTTATCGGGAATAAAACTGCGGTGATAGCTCATGCCCATACAACCCAGGCCAAGGGCCGACACTTCAAGTTTGTTTTTACCCGTACCAAGTATCCTCGTTTTAAGTTTAGCAGCCGGTTTGGCTGGTTGTGCATTTGACCTAAGTGATGACACAAAAAAACCTGCACCCAGCGCCGTCGTAGCCTTGATAAAGTTTCTCCTGTTTTCCATTTGTTCGTTGCTATGAATTGATAATGCAAATTTCACTCGCTTTTGGTAGTCAAGTAGGATACAGATTACGGTTTTAGCTACCATTATTACCGATTTGGGCGCCAGTGCTTTTCGATAGCAAGTGTACTGCGTAACTTTAAGCCTGTAAATTGATAAGAGATTATGGAAGAGATTGTTAAGATTGATAATGTTGCCGCCTACAATAACATGCGAGGCGTAAAAACCCTGCATCCGTTGGTTACCTTGCTGGACTTGTCGAAAGCAGTGGCAATGCCGGCAAAGACTTTTAATTTTGGCCTGTATGCTGTTTATTTGAAAGAGCTGGATTGTGGAGAATTGAAATATGGCCGCAGCCATTACGATTATCAGGAAGGTACGCTGGTATTTATCGCGCCAGGTCAGGTAATGGGCGTGCTGCCGGGCGTCAAGACATTTGAGCCGAAAGGCTGGGCACTGCTTTTCCACCCCGATCTTATTAAGGGAACACCTCTGGGAAGGCATATCCAAGATTACTCGTTTTTTTCCTACGATGTCAATGAAGCCTTACACCTTTCTGAAAAAGAGAGACAGATCATTCTCGACCTTTTCGGCAAAATCCAGCATGAGCTCGACCAGTCAATCGACAAACATAGCCGCAAGCTGATTTCCGCTAATATCGAACTGCTGCTGGACTATTGCACGCGCTTTTATGACCGCCAGTTTATAACCCGCGATCATTCGAACAACAGCATCATTGAGCGGTTCGAAGGCGTTTTAAATGGGTATTATTCCTCAGAAAAGCCTTACGAAAACGGATTGCCGTCGGTAGCCTGGTGTGCCGCCGAGCTTAATCTTTCCGCCAATTATTTCGGGGATGTTATCAAAAAAGAAACTGGTAAAACCGCCCAGGAATACATTCAGGCCAAAGTAATTGACATAGCCAAAGAACGGATTTTTGATATGGAGAAGTCCGTGGCCCAGGTAGCTTATGAACTGGGTTTTAAATACCCTCAGCATTTCACACGGCTTTTCAAGCAGCGTGTCGGCTGTACACCCAATGAGTACCGCATGCTGAATTGAACGACAGAAATGCAATATCAATTATATGAAAAGTAGTTTCTTAATATTGATCGTTTTGCTGCTCGCTATGCTTTCGTGCTCTACTAGTGGACAGCCGGACGTTACCGAAACGCCGGAGATGAATGTATCGAGCGATAAGATCTTAATTGTCTACCTTTCCCGTACTAAAAATACAAAGGCAGTCGCTGAAATGATCCAGCAGAAGGTGGGCGGCCGGCTGGTTGCACTAGAATTACAAAATTCTTATCCGGCTGATTACTCGGCTACGGTCGATCAGGTTGCCAGGGAAAATGCGTCAGGATTTTTGCCGCCACTGGCGAGCAGGATCGAATCTATCGAAAAATATGATATGATTTTTCTGGGCTTTCCTACCTGGGGGATGCAGCTGCCACCTCCGATCAAGAGTTTTTTAGCCCAGTATAACCTTTCCGGAAAAACAATTGCTCCCTTTAATACCAATGCCGGTTATGGCATTGGCACCAGTTTCGATCAGGTGAAAAGCCTTGCACGCGGCAGCAATGTGCTTCAAGGCCTTACCACAAAAGGTGGCATCGAGCGCGACGGAGTGCTGTTTGTCATGCAGGGCGACAAGCTGGTGCAGGTAGAAAGCGAGGTTGCACGCTGGCTGCAAAGCTTAAAGCTTCCCTGATCAGTTAATGAATAATATGTACAGTAAATGCAAACAGCCCGTTAGCCAAATGCTTTTACGGGCTGTTTCTGTTTTCAGGGCAATGCTTTACTATCTCACTAAAGTCGAGAACCACTTTATAATAGCTGGATCACGGTGGCTGAAAAAGAGGCTATTGTTTGTGTCCATCGACTGGATCGCCTGCATGTCATCTGCGGTAAGCTCAAAATCAAACACTTCAAAGTTTTCCTTCATTCTTTCTCGTCTTACCGATTTCGGGATCACTACAATCCCACGTTGGACAAGCCAACGAAGAATCACCTGGGCAACGGACTTATTGTGTTTCTTACCAATGTTGGAAAGGAGTTCGTTACTAAACATATCATTACGCCCTTCCCCGAAGGAAGCCCAGGATTCCAGCTGGACACCATTCTCCTGAGAAAACGCTAGATCCTCTCCGCGCTGGTAAAAAGGATGTGTTTCGATCTGGTTGACAGCAGGGACTATCTTGTTATTTACGATTAAATCCATGACCCGATCGGGAAAGAAATTGCTGACACCGATTGCCCGGATTTTGCCAGCCTGATATAACTCCTCCATGGCCCGCCACGAGCCATGTACATCGCCATAGGGCTGGTGAATCAGGTACAGATCGAGATAGTCGAGTTGCAGTTTGTTTAATGAGGTTTCAAATGCCGCTTTGGTTTTATCGTAACCAGTATCGGAAATCCAAAGTTTAGTTGTTACAAAAATCTCTTCTCTACTGATCCCACTTTCTTTGATGGCGGCGCCAACTGCTTCTTCATTTTGGTAACCAGTGGCTGTATCGATTGAGCGGTAGCCTAATTCTAAGGCTTCTGTCACTACTTTTTGACATTCTTTATGGTCTGGAATTTGGTAAACCCCAAGGCCTAGTATCGGCATTTCTACGCCGTTGTTCAATGTTACTGTTTTCATTACTGTTTGCTTTAAACTGCTCGTACCAGCATGTCAGTCTGAAAGAACACATGCTGATACGAGCAGTAATTTATATCTTACTTTTATTAATTTTCCAGTGAGGCCATATCAATTACAAAACGGTAGTGAACATCACCTTTCAGCAAGCGGTCATAAGCTTCATTGATGTCCTGAATATCGACCAGCTCGATATCCGCCGTAATATTATGCTCCCCACAGAAGTTCAGCATTTCCTGCGTTTCTCTAATGCCACCGATGTTAGATCCAGCAAAACTTCTTCTGCCTCTGACAACATTGAATGGGTTGACGGGAAGTGGCTGGTTAGGTAACCCAACCAGAACTACTGTACCCTCCGGCTTTAATTGATTCAGGTAAACATTCACATCATGGACCGCAGATACAGTGTCGAGCACCATGTCGAGCGTGCCTTCATATTTCTTCATCTGTTCCTGATCAGTCGTAAGCACTGCATCATCTGCTCCCAGGCGTTGGGCATCAGCAACTTTTCCTTCAGAAGTAGTAAAAACAACTACTTGTGCACCCATTGCTTTGGCGATTTTAATCGCTACATGGCCAAGTCCACCAATGCCCAATACGCCTACCTTACTACCTGCACCAATGTTCCAATGCTTAAAGGGCGAGTAAACGGTAATACCAGCACACAACAGTGGTGCAGCTGCGGCGGGGTCAAGATTTTCAGGTACATGAAGTACATATCTTTCGTCTGCCACGTAGCTTTGTGAATATCCGCCTAGAGTAAAGCCGCCCAAGTGTTTGTCAGCAGAATTGAAAGAGAGCGTTTCCTGGGCGCAATACATTTCCTCACTTCTTTCACAATATTCACACTCACGACAGCTATCAATAATACAACCCACGCCAGCCCGATCGCCAACTTTAAATGTCTTAACGTGATCTCCTATCGCGGTTACACGGCCTACAATCTCATGTCCCGGCACCATCGGATAATGCGAGCCGCCGAAATCGTCATGTGCCTGGTGCAGGTCAGAATGACATATCCCGCAAAATAATATTTCCATCTCTACGTCGTGAGCCAGTAAGGCCCGCCGCTGAATAGTCATCTCTTTTAAAAGTTCCTTGGCACCTGTTGTGCCATAGGCTTTGATATTTTTTGTTTGCATCTGGGTTTGATCTAAAAAATTCTTTAAGACCTATTTAATTGCTTCTCTTTCTTCCCACGCTACTGTGGCAACTCTTTTGCTGATAAGCCAATTGGCATTGCTTTTCACATACTCATCTTTATAGACAGCCCATATTTTTCGAACATATTGTTCATCATTTTCACTGACAGCAAGTGTGACAAAACAGTACGATATTCCTTCAGCCGTATCACCACTAACCGTTGTGGCTAACTGCCCTGCCATATGGTATGCCACGGTTATTGGCCTTAGTATTTGAGAAAAGCCATTGGCGATCTTGTCCCTGGTTTCCAGAATAATGGTCTGATTCGGCATGATGGACGTCAATGATCCTGTCGGAGTAAAATAGGAAGCCATTGCATTACTATCTTTTCTGTCGGCAGCAGCCAGGTAGCCATGGGTAAGTTCCTGCAAAGCCAATTTATCTTCTAAAACGGATATCCGTTTTTCCAATTCTATACTCATCTGATTGATTTAAGCCTTATCTCATTTTGGAAATTACAAGCCAGTCGTTTTCTCGATATTTTCTGTATACCGGTTACCTACCACTTGCAATTTGTCTGCTGCTTCGGTAATTGCTGCCTCGTCTGCGCTGGTCAGCTCCACACCGGCCGCGCCAATGTTTTCTTCCAATCTGTGCAGTTTTGTCGTGCCGGGAATCGGAGAAATCCAAGGCTTTTGGGCCAGTAACCAGGCTAGTGCTATTTGAGCAGGGGTGGCATTTTTAGTTGATGCAAAGTCTTTAAGCAAATCTACAAATGCCAGATTAGCCTTTCTTGCATCCGTATTGAAACGTGGAGAGTTCTGCCGAAAATCGTTGGCAGCAAGTTCCGTGTTTTCATCAAATGCACCTGTAAGAAAGCCTTTGCCCAGCGGGCTGTACGGAACAAGTCCGATGCCCAACTCTTCCAGTAGCGGAATGATTTCTTCTTCGGGCTTACGAAACCAGAGCGAATACTCATTCTGTAATGCAGAAACAGGTTGTACTGCGTGAGCTTTGCGAATTGTGTTCGCACCAGCTTCCGAAAGCCCGAAGTATTTAACTTTTCCTTCGCCTATCAGTTCCTTCACAGTTCCGGCCACGTCTTCAATAGGCACATTCGGGTCAACGCGGTGTTGATAGAGCAGGTCGATATAATCTGTTTTCAATCGTTTCAAACTTCCTTCAACCGCCTTTCTGATTTGTTCAGGCCGGCTGTTAGTGCCGGACATTTTACCATCCTGGATGTTGAAACCGAATTTTGTCGCAATCACAACTTGCTCACGAACAGTAGCCAGCGCCTCGCCCACAATTTCTTCATTGGTATATGGACCGTATACTTCCGCGGTATCAAAAAAGGTTACGCCTTTGTCTACCGCTGCGCGTAACAATGAGATGGAGTCTTCCTTACTAATGCTGTGACCGTAGGAAAAATTCAAACCCATGCAGCCAAAACCCAGCTCAGATACTTCCAGACCGCTATTTCCTAATTTTCTCGTCTTCATGATGGTTAGTAGTTATGTGATTAAATGAATAAACTGCTACTGCTGTTCCGACAGGTTCAGCAGATCTTTATTGAGCCGCTCTCCCTGGATTTCAATTTGAGAAAGCCCCTTCTCGATTTCCTGCAAATCCTCAGATGTCAGGCTTACGTCTGCTGACTTAATGTTGTCGTCGATGTAGCTGATCTTGTCCATTCCTGGAATGGGGACAATGAAGGGTTGCTGTGCGAGCAGCCAGGCGAGTGCTATCTGAACAGTTGAAGCGCCCTTTCTTGCTGCAATATTACCAAGCATCGTCACCAGGGGCATATTGGCCTTCATCGCTTCTTTAGTAAATCGGGGAAACGCTGCTCTGAGGTCAGTAGCTGCATCGAAAGTCGCGTCGGGATCGATCGTGCCGGTCAAAAAACCGGTGCCAAGCGGGCCCCATGGCACAAAGCCAATGCCTAATTCTTTGCAGGCAGGAATGACTGCGGCTTCGGGTTCCCTGGTCCAGACCGAATACTGATTTTGTACAGCGGAAACAGATTGAACCGCATGCGCCCTTCGAATGGTTTCAGCCCCGGCTTCGGAGAGTCCGAAATATTTTACCTTACCTTCCTGAATTAAATCTCGCACCGTGCCTGCTACATCTTCAATGGGTACAGTGGGATCAACCCTGTGCTGGTAAAGCAAATCGATATAGTCCGTCTGGAGCCGCTTTAAGGAATCTTCAACCACCTTACGAATATGAGAGGGCTGGCTGTTAATCCCAGTGTCGGAAATCATTCCAAATTTGGTGGCAATAATGACATCTTTACGAAAAGGTTTTAACGCTTCACCGACTAATTCTTCATTCGTAAAGGGACCGTAAGCTTCGGCAGTATCAAAAAAAGTAATGCCTTTTTCATAACCAGCCCTTATCACTTTCACGCCTTCGCTGACCGCTACTGCATGACCGGTACCGAAGCTTAAATTCATGCATCCCATGCCGATAGCGGAAACTTCAAGTCCGCTATTGCCTAATATTCGAGTTTTCATATTGATGACTTTTTTGTTTGTGCCTTTAAGATTTCAAATTGATAGCACAAATTTCAGACTTAACTTCCAGATGGGACTTACACAGATTACTGGTATGTCTACCAATATTACTGGGGTTAGATACTTTCAAAAATAAATGGTGACATGTACCTCAAAGTAAAAGCGCGATATACATGATGTACTATCGCGCTTTACGAATAAACTAAAATTCCAATTTTATGCACCTGTTAAACAAAATAGGTATTTCTAATCCCTTTTCGGGTCAGATTACCTTTTCTGCTTCATCTTTAAAGGGTTGATTATAATAACGTTTACCTTTCATCTTGTAGAGTGCGTTGGCTACGGCACCAAATACAGGAGGGAATGGCGGCTCTCCTAATCCGGTTGGGTCCAACTCATTCTGGACGAAATGCACTTCAACGCTTTTCGGCGCTTCATTCATCCGGATCATCCTGTAATTGTGGAAATTACTTTGCTGGGTGCCTCCGTCTTTATGGGTAAGTTGACCGTAAAGAGCATTCCCGATCCCGTCTACAACCGCGCCCTGCACCATATTGGTGGCAGCATCCGGATTAATTACAATCCCGCAGTCCATTGCACTGTAAACGCGCTCGACATAGGGTTGCCCGTCGCGCGTTACCATATCCACCACATGCGCTGCGTAGGAATTGTGACAGAAATAGGCGGCCACACCCCGGTTGTATTTTTCGTTACCGGTTTTCCCCCATTTAGACTTATCACGCACCAATTCCAGCACACCGGCGTAACGGTCTGCGTCATATTCGTTGTTTTTACCAACGGGTTTTTCCTTTGCCCTTTTCAAAAGTTCCAGCCTGAATGCGATCGGATCTTTGCCGGCTGCTTCTGCCACTTCATCCAAAAACGACTGCTCGGCAGCTGCATTGAAATTGGAACGCGGTGCGCGGAAAGCGCCTATCGTAATGTTGGACGGGATCTGCCAGCCTTCCGCCAGGTAATTATCAACTGCACCAGCCGGAAAGCGGTTGGCATGTATCGGATGCTCAGGAATGCCGCCTCCTTTTACATGAAACGCAATCAGGTTTTTATTCGCGTCCAAAGCTGCGCGGTAAGTCGCAGTGTACATCGGGCGGTAAATGCCGTAGGTCATATCATCCTCACGGGTATACATCAGCTTCACAGGCGCTTTGACTTTTCGTGAAATCAGCGCTGCTTCGTAGAGATAATGTCCGTATGCCCGGCGACCAAAGCCGCCGCCCATGCGCGTCATTTGTATTTCGATCTTGTCGGCAGGAAGGTTCAACAGTTTTGCAAGGGTAGGTTCCGTCCAGCCAGGAGCTTGTAACGGCCCCACTAACAGCGCTTTTTCATCGGTCACATGGGCGAAGAAATTCATCGGTTCCATAGTATTGTGCGCCAGAAAAGGCCCGTTGTATGTCCGTTCGATCACCTGCGCAGCATTTTTAAACGCAGCTTCCGGATCGCCGTCCCTTCGCAGTTCCTGAGCCGGCTTGGCAGCAAATTCCTGCATTTGCTGCATTTGCGTGGTTGTACTTTCCAGCGCTCCGGGAATGGTTACCTCCTTTTTTCCGCCTCTCCCACCTGTTATTTCTTTCAAATCACCCGCAGGTTCCCAGTTGGTGACCAGCTTCTTACGTGCATTTATCACTTCCCAGGTGCTATTGCCCACGATAACGAGCAGATCATTGAATGTGCGCGTATCAAATCCGCCCTGTTCAAAATCGTCACCATATAATTTCTGAGTAAAAACATCTTTAATACCAGGCATTTTCAATGCTTCGGCGGCATCATAAGATTTGAGTTTCATTCCAAAAGCAGGCGGATGTTGGATCATGGCGATAAGCATACCGTCCACACTATAATCCAATCCAAAAAGCGGCTTCCCGGATGTGATCTTTTGTATTTCTACATTCTTTTTAGAATTTCTGATGATGGTAAAATCCTTGGGAGCTTTCAGTTTTAAATCTTTCGGTACGGGAACGCTGGCTGCTTTGCTGGCCATATCGCCATACTTGGCTGATTTGCCGCTTGAATGCGACAAGATTCCTGCCTTGGTCGTCACTTCGCCGACCGGCACATTCCAGGTTTGGGCGGCAGCTTCACGCAGCATTTGTCTGGCAGCAGCACCCGCTTCGCGAAGCGGTTTCCAGTACATGCGTACAGAATTGCTTCCGCCTGTAAACTGTGCCCCGAGCTTGGCCGGATCGTGTGGCCCCATTTCGACGCTCACATTTTTCCAATCAACATCCAGTTCTTCGGCCAGCATCATCGGAAGGGAAGTCATTACATTCTGTCCAAATTCTGGGTTAGGACAAATGAGTTTTACCTTATTATCAGGCAGGATATGAATGTAGCCATTCAGCGTCGCCCACTGCTCGGGCAAGCCCAGCACCTGGGCTTTGTCAGCAGATTTGAAACTGGACAACCAGCTGACGGTCAGCATCAGCCCACCACCGGACAAGAGGGAAGCCTTCAAAAATGAGCGTCTGTCCAGGTCTGTTTTATCTTGGTTCATGATGAATTCGGTTTAAGGTTATTTTTTGGGAGCAAAAGCGCCACTTTGTAGCCAGGTGATCCAGGCTTTTTTGAACTCTGCGTGCGTTACCGGCGGTAATGTCCTTCCTTCTCCCGGGTCCCAGCCAGCCAGTACAAGATCGTCATCTGCATGCTCGATCAGCTTTTTCATATCCTTATTGCCATTTTGCTTTTTGTCAACCAGCTGTTTGGCTAATTCATGCGCACTTTTTCCTTGAAAAACCATCTTCATCGAAGCAGGCGGTAAATGCCAATCGGGATTGCCAGGTGGCATATGAAGACCCGCTGTATTGGTTTCCTGATGGCAATTGGAACATTTCATCGCATAAACGCCTTTCCCATCCACGCCGCGTCTGGGTCCCATGGCATGCAAGTGACTATCGTCACCTTGCAAGGGCACATCGCCGGCCGGATGGCAATTCATGCAACGCGGGCTCATCAGGGTTTTGTAAACGATCTCAAAAGCCTGTACAGACGCCAAGCTATCACGGTTAATCGTATTGAAGGTAATCTCCTTTACCGGCGGCGCATCATTCCTGAATGCAGATGCTGCCACAGCGACGATAAAAATGGTTGCACATAGCAGTGTGGCTACTTTTTTAGAAACGAACCGTCTCGCTCCACTTTCTGGTTTTTGTTTCATAAAGTGACTTTGAAAATGGATGTCATTAACCCTTCGTACCCGTTTTTTTCTGCAACTCGGCTGCAGTGTGGATCGCTTCACGAATGCGCAGATATGTGCCACAGCGGCAGATGTTTCCAGACATCGCATCATCAATATCCTGGTCGGTCGGATTGGGCTTTTCACGCAGCAGCACAGCCGCCGACATAATCTGCCCCGAATGGCAATAACCACATTGCGGCACGTCAATTTCCTGCCAGGCTTTCTGCACAGGGTGGGAATTCGTTTCGGACAAACCTTCGATCGTTACTACCTTTTTCTCTGCGGCGCGGCTTACCCTGGTGACACACGAACGGACTGCTTCGCCATCCAAATGCACCACGCAAGCACCGCATTGCGCCACGCCACATCCATACTTCGTCCCTTTCAGGCCGGCCAGATCGCGGATCGCCCACAAGAGCGGCATTTGCGGATCAACTTCCAGCGGGTAATCCTTTTTGTTAATGTTTAATGTGATTTTCGCCATGGTGAATAGTGTTTACATAGATGGTGAGTTGATGTTACTATTTTTATTCGCTTTGTATTAGTGAACCACTTTTGACATTTCCACAGGTTATCTGGATTGTAAATTTCGGCCTTACTTTAAGAAGAAATGGTATACAGATTACCTTTTTGTCTACCAATATTACTGATTTGCTCTTCCCCATTTTTTAGGGATTAGTCAAATCAGTAAATTCGGGTTAATAAAATTTTTTAGATCATGGTAGACATCATTCTTCGAGATTGTAATTTGATACACTGAATTTACCAGCGAGAAACGTTTCACCCGTTCGTAACTACGATTGATTGTCAACTGCAAGTCAAGAATAAGATAACCCAAATTAAATAAACTTCCAAGCGAAATTCGACGGTCAGAAGGACTAGTCCATTTGCAGTTAGCATTGCTGCTGACCCTTACACATACTTTTGCAAACGTCCAGGCAAAAAAACAGAACACAAAGTAGTACTTCAATCTTTTCCAAAGTACAGCTGGCTCCAGCTAGCAACTTTACTGGAAAAGCATGGGTTCACCCATTGATCTCAGCGGATAGTGTCTTCAACATATTCGTATCCTCCGTGACCTTCGAACCAGAAGCCAGAACATTCCGCATCGCTGATGGCATTCACATGGAGGTGGCCAGGGCATAATCGCCATCGGTGGTGTAGGCTACTATCAGGAAAAGGTAAGCCGATCCAAGTACATAGAAAAGGCGATGCGGTGAAGTGCCCACCCGATACTCCGCATTGGCACGGTGCCTCACCTGAAACCGGCTTTATTCAAAGGGCAGTGACGCCTAATCATGCTAAAGGATCAAGTGGCTAAAACCCATGACTGCTGCGGAATACACAAATACTAAATGATTGAACGTGATCTTCATGCAGATCGAACGAATGTCGATCCAAATAAAATGGCAAATTTCAAACTCCATGATGCTGCGCGTTCGAGTTTGCAATTACATATTAAGGTGGGCACGTGACGTTTAGCGAACTAAAATGTACGGTCTATTTACTTCTAAACAATGATTGGAATATTCTTCCAATTTACGCTTTAACCACCGAATAATTAGTCAGCCAAACTTGATAGATACTGCCTATAAAGACATACAAATAAGATTGGCGGTAAACCAGCAAAGACTTCTAAAAAAAAAATTAGACACGTTTCCACACTTCCACGTTTCTTGTGTTTGGAATGCAACTATTTTTGTAGACCAAACCAGAGATAGGGCGATATCAGGCGACAAGGATACCTTGCCAGAGCAATATTTTAGCGACCATGTGCTAGCCAAGTAATATTTAAACGATCACAGTAGTTTTTGACTCACATATTCCTGAACCTCGCCTACCGTTTCAAATAGTGCACTGTCATCGTCAGGAATATGAATAAAAAATTCATTTTCCAGCATTAGAACAAGCTGGAACAAATCAATCATATCTAAACCAAGATCCTTCTGTAGAAAAGAACGTTTGGTGACCTTGTAACCAGGGATTGGTGTGATTTCTTTTATAATAGAAATTATTCTCTCTTCCATTTTGCTAAACAAAAATAAATCAGGTGGGTGGAATTCAATATTTATAAGTTAAGCCAAAAGGACATTTTTACGGCAAACAAGGTCACATCCGGGTTCTTTTTGTTAGTAAGCCGGTGGACAGCATCAATCCTTCCAAATTTGAAGATATTATCAATGCCGTAGCCTAGTTCGATATAGGGCTTGCCTCCCAGTTCGTTAAATGTTTGATTGGAATTTCCCTGAGAATCTATTAACGAAGCTAACGCAAGATTGGATTTGCTTATTTGACCGTAAAAGACTCGTCCGGTGGCTAATAATCGCCATTTTAATTTTCGTATTGCCGGAATACGGTTTAAGACAAAGCCGCCGTCATTGTGTTCCACCCGAAGCGTTACATAACGATCGCTGACAAACTCAAAATATCTCATCAAATTGAATGCACTCCCCAGATAAAATACAGATTGATTACCAAGCGGTGTATAAAGCAGCGGGTAAGGAATTGTGGATGGGATGTAACCTAATGTCAAATTATAGTTGGTACGCCCCAATGCGCCAAACCGGAAAGTCTGTTTTAGATTAATGGAAAACTTGTGATAATTAAAATCACCCTGCAAAAATTTCTTAATTCCCATGCCGTAGCGTAAAGTAAAGGCTGGAGAATTTCCTGTACCCAAACTGATCCGTTCGTTGTCATTCTGCAAAAAAGTTTCATGACCAGCAATACGGGCTTCTAAATTGAGCTCTGTGGTTGCATAGGAAGTTCTGAGTGGAGAGTCTGCACCTAGACCTGGTTGCGTACGGTATGCAAAATCGAAAAGCGGATCAAAACTACGATGTAGCAATTGAACGTTTGCCGTAAAGCCCTTGATGATTTCTCTTTTAAAATACATAGCAAAATCCTGTTGCCAGTAAGCCCGTCTGAGTGTACCGAATCTGGAAAAAGCTGTAAAAAGTGTATTGGTACCAATCGTTTCTGCAGAAAGACCCAGCTGCTCCAGATCTTTCGAATATGAAATTCCGGCCATCGTCCAGGGTTTACGGGAAAAGATGTAGTCAACTCCGGCACCATATTTGAATCTCTGATCTTTAAAACCATAAGCGCCAAAACCGCTGAAAACCCAGTTACGGCTAAAACCCGGATCCGTTTTAAAGCCAAGCCTGAAACGGTGTCCTTCCACATTGTTGTGGGCATAAAGAAATAAGTATGGGCCAATGTCGATATTGAATTTATCAATTTTTTTGTATCCGTTAACAAGGATGTTTAGTATCTCAGTGTACGTTTTAACAACCGGTAAAACTTTCAATGAATCTACCAGCGAAAAACTCAGTAGTTCGGATTTAGAAAGCGATTCCGGACGGCTCTTATTCCAAAAGACCGAATCTTGAACCATGTAATCTTCTTTAAGCTCAATTGCTGTGTCAAAAAACTTGGTTTCTTTGGGAGAATTCAGCTTATAATTAGTGTTTGCAGAATAAAATTTCAGTAAAAGGCCCGCAGCTTGTCTAGTGGGTTCATCCACGTCAATCAGCACCCTGGTTTTAGTACGGACAAATGCTTTTTCATCATCAGTCTGCTCGTAAGAAGCCTGAATCTTAATTCTTTCGATAAAATTTAAATTGGCGCTTTTTCCAACGCTCGCATCTATTTGTGTTAATGCAAATGTGTTCCCATCAACCCAGAAAGAACCGCTGAAAGCCAGATCCTGTTGTTAATCCAGGGAAAACGGACCACCGAAATTTGTGGCGAACTTAACCTGGCTGCTTCTACGGTAAGCACCCTTAAAGGTAAAATCTACAGAAAAATGAAAGTGAATAACATTATTGATTTACAGACAAAAGTTTCCGCTCCATATTATCGAATAGCTTAATTATTGTAGCTGGTTTATTTTATGTTGAATTTTTGTTCTACGAAATACTACTGTTAAGACTCATTCGCACAGCAGCTTATCACGATAGGCCGTGTCAGATAATTAATTTTTCTCAGGTTATCTTTCACTGCCGGTCCAAAGGTCTTGCCAGTTCCACCGGTAATAACTTTCTTTTGACGAGTTTTAAGTATTAACTTTTCAAAATACTGGCCTGTTTCTTCCTGGTAAACCGGGTCTGTTAGAAGCTGCGCAAAGCTTTCCGCTGTGCGTTTATGGAATAGTTGCAGTTAAAAATCTGTACTACTGGCAGGACATGCCGACAGGCAAACCAAGTGCAAGGACCTTTATCCCGCGCCAAATTGTCTCCGGACATATAGCCAGGATCAAAAAGATTAACGGTGATTCCGATGGGCTTTTCGCGCAGTTTTCGGTTTAGCTCATAATCAAACGCGGCGCAAAGCTTGGATGTAGGACAGCGCGTGTAACCCGGCTTCCGGGACCAATATGCTTCATACTGCCGGCATGGAAAAAGCTCCCTGTATCCCGGATATTCAGCCGGCGGGATGTCAAAAAGTTTATTTCGCTGGATTGCCGACTACATAAAAGGTATTGAGAGGAATTAACGTTTACCGGCTGATTGACGGGCTCGTAGATGACCAGGTTCCCGATTGTCAGCTGATTTGGATCCGGATCGTCTATTTCAGGAATTTGATCATCATGTTCCTCGTCTGTCACAGATGGCCCGTACAAGCCTTCAAGAAAGCGCGAAATTGGAATAATGTCAATCATCCGTTTGAGTAGTATTTGCCATGGGCTGCATATTTGTCTTCTTTGTGCTCATAAAAACCGATGAGACGAAAACCAAATTGTCTGACGGGTCGAAATTCATCATCATAGGCCAGCACCGTTTTCCTTTATACTATTGTCAGTATTTCATATTAGAACCTTTTGACTTTTTATTTCCCCCAGCGCATAAAGGTGTCCGGTAAACACTTGAACAATGTTTCAGGTATTGTAGCGCATGTAGGGTCTTACTTTAACATATGTTGACATACATATGTTGTAATCCTCACTTTCATAATGGTAAATGACTTCAGCAAAATAACACGCGGTTAATTATCGCAGCTGTTTAGATACATTTTAAGTGTTTTGGTTACCGAGTCTTTTACCTGCGGCTTTGGACACTCGATACTAAAACCGATTCCGGAATTCAGATCACCAAAAATTCGGAGCGTCAACGGATCACCATGAAAATTATAGGTGTTTGCCAGTGTTTGTAGTTTTTCAATCCTTTCCTTGATCAACTCTTGTTTTTGAAGTTCCTGAGCGGATGGCTGCTGTTTAAACTGAAACCAGTTTACAACTTTTACATCTGTTTCCATAAATAGTAATTGCTTGAAATGGCTAACTTTTTCTAGTGCCAAATTTTAAAAAAAAGTATACCAGATTGGCAAAGACAGGGATTTCAGGTGAAAAGTGAAAGAGCAAAATAACCTATAGGTAATCGAGCTGAATTCGCACTCCCGATCTAATCCGTATACTAATTTGAGTTTGATCGACCGTAATACTTTGGAAACTTATAAAAAAATATTTCTGATAAAGCCTTTTCCAGAATTGATACATTTGCATTGTTAGACAGATTATTCTCGTACTGATAACAACCATAATGATTACCGGAGGTAGTTCCGGCTTGGGTTAGAAACGGCTAGGCTTCTGGCGAAGAATCCCAAAAACAGTGTTATTCTGGGTTGCCGCGCTCCAAAAATGGCAAAGACCGTAGTATTAAAGCTTCGGCAGGAAAGCAACAATAAAAACATTAAAGTTATTGAACTGGCTCTGGCCCGCTTCGCTTCGGTACGCAGTTTTGCCGGAAAAGTGTTAGCAATAGCGCTATCCATTGATGTTCTGCCCTGTAATACCGAAATACAAATTCCAAGGGGAACACAGGTGACAACATAAGGTTTTCAAAGACTTTCGGTGTAAATCATTTGGGGCATTTTCAGTAGTGCTGTTCATTTCAGGCAGGCGTTTTAACCATGAGGGTAACTGGCAAAAAATGGTGGAACAGAAAGCCCGGCAGCAAAGCGGTTGCTTTAAAGCTATAAGGATGATTATATAAAAACCCATGAAGGCTATGAGCTGCGCTGGGCCATGACTTAGGGACCGTTTTATGATCAACTGGTCTATAATCGCGATAAAAATTTGCTGGAAGGAATGCTTTATATGCATGAGCTTCAAAACCTGTTTCAGGCCCCCTTTACGGATGAAATGCTTCAGCTGGAAAGATTTTATCCGGATCCATAATTTATTAAAATAACCTGTTGATTCGGACGGCATGCTCCCGTGTGCACCGTATAAATCTTAAATGCTACCCAGGCTCCCTTTAATCGGAGTACGAAATCTACCGTATAGGATGACTGGTCTGCGAGATTAGTCTACTTCGATTCGGGACATCCATCTGTAAAGCTGAGTGTAGTTAAACGCGCTGCTGTTACAAAGATCAACGTAATTTACTTCCAACGAACAGAGCCTTCCAAAGTGGTAAGATGCCTCTGCATCGGCGGCACTGTGGTAAGAAGGTTTCAAATGATTGCAAAGGGCAATATGCAGTGTAAAGTCCTGATGCTTTGCGGCAAAATTATCCCCGAGTAACTGTCTGAGCCGACCACTGAGCTCAGCAAGTTTGTTTTCTTTGTCTTCGATTGTCGAATACAGTATAGCCACCTTTACATCCACATAAAATCCGTTTACTCCGGCGATTTTAATTGAAAGGATACGAAATGAGGCTTTTCAAATAGCTGGGTTCAAGGACGGAAAATCTCAGACCTTTCCCATAAAATGAAGGGTAATTTGATAATTTCAGGCGTTGTATCTCTGAGAAATTTGTAATTCGGTAATATCCGGTAAATCTGCTCAGCCAGCTCCAAGGGAATCGGAATTGCGACAAACATTCTGTTTTCAGCCATAGTAAGTGCAAGGAATGATTTTTTACTAGGGTGCAAGTAAACCATTAAAAAACTAAAAATCATCAACATGGAAAATCAGTTCAATCCCACGCACAAAGAGGGAAAAGTCGCGACAGCCATCGAAGAGCAAACCGCCAAACTACCATCCGATCTTTTCCTTTGGGCCTCAGTGGCAGCAATGGGTGCATCGGCGGCCTTAAAAATCATGGGAAGAAAGCATACCGCACTTTTTGTCGGCCAGTGGGCTTCCCCATTTCTGCTACTGGGAATATATAACAAGCTGGTAAAGCTTGAAGGGCATGATAAAGAAAATTGATTGGTTGTTGTTTGCCGAAATGGCGGATGGTCCAATGGACTGCCGCCATTTTTATGCACCTAAAAAAAGCGCTACCAGCTTTTCTTTTAGATCAGATAGCGATCCCGTTTTTTGTAAAAACGCATCAACCCCGTTATGAGTAAGATTTTCCTTCCACTGCTCTGGGATTGAGGAAGAGTAAATGATGATCCTGGGATTATCGAACCTTCTCAAACCCTGCAGCTTACTGATGCATTCAGGCCCTCCAATTCGTGGCAGGTTAATATCGACAAACACAAATCCAGGCTGGTCTGCTCCCGGCGTACTAAAATGTTTTATTGCCTGCTCACAATCATCAAAATGCAGGATTTCAAAGAGTTCATCTATTTCGCTGATTGCAATGTCAAAGATCTCATGATCGTCTGAATCATCATCGATCATGACGAGTAATTTTATATTTCCCATCAATAAAATGCGGTTTTAGGCTAATTTTGCCTATAATTGAAAAATATTCATGCCAATATTAGATCAGCAATAGAAATTCTTATGCCGGATTTAAAAATCTGTATCGTCGATGATGACGAGGATGACCGTTACTTTTTACGCGAAGCGGTGAGTGAAGTGATCAAATCTGCACAGATTGTGGAGTGCAGTGATGGGAAAGAATTTCTCGACTTTATTCAGCTAGTAAAACCAGGTGATGCGCCAACGCTTGTTCTGCTGGACATGAATATGCCTAAAATAAACGGATTAGAGGTGGCCTCTTTTATGCAGCAGCACCAGCAGTACAAAGACATTCCGCTCATTATGGTCTCCACCTCTCAAAACAAAGAACTTGAAAAGCAAGCTTACAGTCTGGGGATACAAAAATATTTGGTAAAACCTTTTAGCATGGATGAATACGAAACTTTGATCCGCGAGATTAATAACACGGTAATTAAAGAGCTTTTACAAAAGCCTTGATCATGCACGCACCTGTTCGAAGGAGTAACTGCCAGCGGAAGATAAGAAACCTTCATCTAAAGGGGTTTGAAAAAAGGAACGCTGCTGCGGATCATAAAATCCTGCCTTTAGTATCCCGTCGTGTTTCGATGTAAAGCTGATCAACATGCCTTCAAACGGCCAATCAATAAGATTATAATCCTGCTCATCAGAAAGTAGATTTTCTAGGCTGGTGACAGGATAAAAAACAGATCACTAATCTTATTAGTAATTCCTACCACATGGTCATATAGTATTTCAACTTGTACATATTTCCCTACCAGCTGATCAAAATTTGTAACGGAAATGGTAGTTAAAAGGCTGGAAAGAAAATGGGTAAGAAAAAGCTTGAATTGTTTATTGGGGTAAGAAATAATTCTTTCCCTCCAAAAATTGTGAAATATCTCGCCTACTTTCAGCACCCGGCTTGCCGTCAGATATTCACCTTCTACAAGCTCAATACGTGCGTCTACGATCACTGCCGCCATGAAACAAAGTAACTAAGCGTTAGAAAGCAAATATTCCCTGACAGCGTCCGATGAAGTACCTACCTTATCAACAGCTTCGCGCAGCTGCTGTTCGCTGCATTTTAGTGCGCCCATCCAGTAGCGCAGCTCATATTCCTCATTCACATTAATGCGGCTGGTATCAGCCGGTCCTTTCTTTGTTTTATCATCTGCCATTGGGTTACCGTTTTAGTACAGCATGTCCATTTAAAAAACTATTCCAAATTCAGCTAAAACAAACAAATTATAAGTGGCACACATTCGGATATCCAACCTACCGAAATATGATTCAACGGAAATGTATACAAATGCACAGGAAATGCTTGAAAACTTGAATGAAGAAGTTTAAAGTGGATCCGGATTTCAGGCAATAGTGTACTTAAAGAGCGTCAAATGAAGGAACTGATATGCAGCCACAAGAATAAACAATTCAGACCAGCTTTTCCCAGAGCACCATTATTGTGAAGATCATCACAGCCGAGCCTATCCGCCGGGACGGCAGTCTCGTACAGTACTCGATGCATGTAATTAACCATGTATCAATAATCTTTTTTGAATTTGGAGATACGCAGCAGAACTTTTTTATTCATCTAAACTTTACAACCTAGGTCCTACCTATTTACTTGGAAGATCAAAGGTTTCCGGAAACAACAAAAACATACATTTTGATGAGAAAAGAAGAGCTTAATAATAGTAGGGTGATATTACGCTACTTTTTGATTCTTCTTGATACCATTCTTGTTTATCCAGTTCGATAAGGTAGCTTCTGTGATTCGGTAACAGTCTGCAATGTACTTTTGACTCGAACCGCTCAGCAGCAATGCTTCAATCTCAGGCCTGAACGGATCAAGTTTACTTTTACCCTGGGCCAGTTGGTCTGCCAAGCTTTATTCCGAATAGTTTTTTTGCGGAAAGAGACTCCTTTGTCCTCTTACTGATCAGGTCTCTTCGGTTCGCCGATGCGATCAATTTCAGAAGCCATTGCAAATACCATAGCCATTACTTTGCTCTGGATTGAGTCAACAAGTTGCCAGGCACCTTTTACTGTGTAGATACGGATGCCTTTTTGCATGCGATGGAAATAATCTCCATTACTTCAATCATGGATCTTCCTAGTCGGGAAAATCCACTTAGTAAAATCACATCCTCTTTTTTAAGCTCATCCAGGATTGGACCGATTTTGCGGTTACGCCAAGAAGCTTTCCCGGAGACCTTTTCCTGGACAAACTTAACTTTCCAAGATTCTTTTCGTCGGCCAGATGCAGGATCTCTGCTTTGTTCTTTTCCAGATCCTGATCTATGGTTATAATGGTTATGGCACTAAGCGAGCGATTTACTAAAAATTTCTTCGATTAATTTTAAGTACCCTGAATAGAGCGGCGGCTTGGCAACAAACTGTATCGCCCCATAGCCTAAGGCTTGCTTTTTCAGATCCTCGCTGTTATATGTCGACATTATAATTGAGCGTATATGATTTAAATCAGGGTCTTGTTGTATTGTCCTCAATGTTTCTATCCCATTCATGACGGGCATGTTCACGTCCATCAAAACCAGCGCGTATTTCACATCTTTATTTAATAATCCCAATAAATCCTTCCCATTCAGAGACGTGTTCACACGGACATCAAGCTTAAGCTCAGAGATGGCTTCTTGTAAAAGAAATAAGTCATCCTCATCATCATCAACAAGGTAAATTGTTTTTATACTTTTCATAAACCTTGTCGTAAAATAAACAATTTGTTTGGATCTGAATTATTGATATCAAGATCAATAAGGATTTATTTGAGTTTGGCGATGGGTAGTAAAGTCTCTCGCTAGTCGGTACAAACAGTGATGTGCATACTGGTAATTCTGTTTAGGTCTTGGTGAAATGTAATTTTTCCAAAGCCGGAACAACAAAGGTGCTTAGAGACCAGAAGTGTTTGCGCTTTCATTGTTTCTACGATTAGGTTTCTGAGCTGATTCAACAAAAAATATAGGGACATCAACAACCTAAGAAGTAGATCGTAAACGCGGCCATAGCGAGGAGTCATCTGAAATGTAGCCATTATTGTTATATATTTTACCGTGCCCCGTTAATCTAATCAAAACCATTAGGCTTTTCAAAGCATAACGTAGATAAAACCCTTCCACCAAAATGACATTTTGCCGTACGATCTAATCCCCGGCATTGACGCTACGTTCTACCATTTGAAATGCTGACACCTGGCCTATTTGCAAATTCATCTTTCGAACGCCGTATGCCAAAACCTTTCTAAATTTCTTCGTTGGTACCGTTGTTTCGTTCCAAATATTCCCTTTCATTAAGCTAGCAAAAAAGTTCTCTGAAACAATGATCGCTGCTGCTGATCATAAAATCAGGACTTTAGTATCCTATCCTTTTTGGAGGTGAAGCTGACTAACATACCTTCAACAATCCATTCCGTTGGAATACAATACTGCTCATTAGAAAGTAAATCTTCAAGGCTGATGACCGAATAGAACACGGATCACTAGTCTTAGTAGCAATTCCTCCCACATGTTCATGTCCCAATTCAACTTGCACCGCTTTAATGCCAAGTGATCGAACCCATAACCGAAACGGTATTTAAAGGACTAGAAAGAAAATGGGTAACAAAAAACGTCATGCATATCAAAACGAAATTTGCTTGGGGCATCTGTTTATTTATCTATCCGTGCAGAGTGGCCAAACGGTTGAACTAGCTATGAATTCTGATTGCCCGTTCCAGCAAAATTCATTTATTTCTTATCACTTCACTATAAGTGATGTCCTCTGCTAGTGCCGAAATTTCAGTTAAAATCCTGTCGTATCAACTCCTCTAATGAGCATGTGAACATAACGCCAGGTTTATGAGCATTATACGGAGCGATTTCACCACATATTTCTACAATAAATTTTTCAAAATACTTCAGACGGTATGAGAAGACGCTATTGAGACTTGCTGCGGGGACCTTACAAAGTGGCATTCTTTTTTAACACCGCCGCATAAATTCACACAGCATCTACTAATAAATTTTAACACCTGTAAATTTATAGAAATGGATTAGAATCTACGTGTTCCAGATCCTAATATAGAACACTCGCATCAAAACATGGACAACCATGGGATTTGCATTTGCTGTACCAGGATATTCACATTTAGAACAGAGGTTTCCTTAATTTGGATCTTACGAGCAGACACCTGTTGAACCACTCATCGAAAGCGGATCTTTGACCCTGTTTGTTCTTAGAAAGTGCCGCTAATCGGTAGCAGGGCAGCTTAAATTCTCTGGACCGGCGATATCATGAAAACAAACTAAATACAAAATAAAAATGAAAGCAATCATTTTACTTGGGACCCTGAAAAGTGAAGGACTCTCACATACGGAAACTTTAACTGATTTTTTCAATCAACACCTGGAAAGACAAGGAATTAGCTGGGAAGTAATCAGGCTTGTGAACCATAATATTTTGCCTGGTACATATCTGGATATGGGTGAAGGAGATGCTTGGCCGCAGATCATGGAAAAGATCAAAAAAGCCGATATCCTTATTTTTGCCACACCGATCTGGTGGGCAAATCACTCTTCCCAGACCCAACAAGCCATCGAGCGGTTCGATGAGATAAACGAGCAAATCTCTCAGGGAAAAGAATCATTGTTGGCTGACAAAGCAGGCGGGATCATTATAACAGGCGATTCGGACGGCGCCCAGCATATTATCGGAGGAATCAGTAATTTTTTCAATGCAGTTGGAGTAACCCTTCCGCCCTACTGTACGCTTTCTGCTCTGATTCATGAGCATGCAAAGGGCTCCGAAATCACGCGGCAAGAGCTTATGGCAAAGTATGAAAAAGAGTACGCTGAAACGGCTGAGAAAATGGCCAAAGGATTAGCTGACTTCATCCGAACATCGGCATCCACAAAGTAGGCTTCGGAATAATTTCTCTTAGGTATTTTGCCATTGCAGATGTTTATGGATCCCAAATTCTGGAAAATCCTGAAGGAAAATGGCGATCGCAGGTCTATTGAAATCAAATGGTGGCCGGCCCCATTTTTTCGTCAAGTCAACACTTCGCCACATTCAGATGATGTGATTCCTATTCGGCCCGATCAGCATAATATCTACGACAAAACTTTAATAGCAGGTAACTAAGAAATAAAACCCGGGATTAAAACCTGACCATTATGAAAAATAATTATCGATTGAAAAGAATATTGAGCCTAGGCGCAGGACTCGCGCTGACGGCTAGCGTTACATTTATAAGCTGTAAAGATTCTGATGATTTTTGGGATAGTATCATTCCTGAAACCGACAAAGAAACAACAGAGTCGCAAATTGAAGGGTATGTATTCAGGCCTGCCTTGCTACCAGCCTCAGAGGAAAACGTCAGGCAGCTAAAAGTTCCAGAGGGTTTCAAGGTCAGCAAGTTCGCTGAAAGCGTTGGTAAACCGAGAATTTTGGTGGTAAGCCCATCGGGACATGTATACACATCAGACCGGGAAGCGGGTATCGTTATTAAGCTTTTTGATGCAGACGGGGATGGACGTGCCGAGGATAAAAAAACTGTTGCCAATATTAAGCAAGTTCATGGTCTTACAATTTTTGATAACAAAATGTACATGGTTGCCGTCAAAGAAGTATATCAGGCTGACATACTCGCTGACGGCACCTTGGGCCAACCTAAGATGTTGATCGATGACCTGCCGGACGGTGGCCAGCACCCTAACCGCACGATCGCCTTCGGCCCGGATCAGAAAATGTATCTAACTGTGGGAAGTACATGCAACTCCTGCCCGGAGTCCAACAAAGAAAATGCTACGGTTCTGCAGGCCGATGCAGATGGAAGTAACCGGAAGATCTATGCGAAAGGGCTTCGCAATACAATCGGTTTTGGATGGCACCCAACGACAGCTGAAATGTGGGGCATGGACCATGGCATCGACTGGTTAGGCGATGATGAGCAAAAAGAAGAAGTGAATCAAATTAAGCAGGGAGCAGATTATGGATGGCCTTACATCCATGGAGAGGGGAAATATAATCCTGCAAGCCGTCCGGAAGGTGATTCGACCTATCAACAGTACTTACAAAAATCAACACTACCGAGCCTTACCTACCAGGCGCACTCCGCCCCTATGAGCATGGTATTTTATACCGCTTCCAGGTTTCCTGCCGACTACAAAAATGACGCTTTTGTTGCTATGAGAGGATCATGGAACAGAAGTGCTCCTGTGGGCTATAAAGTTGTGCGACTGCATTTTGAAAACGGTAAACCCGTAAGGTTTGACGATTTTTTAACCGGATTTGTCATCAATAAAAACAGATCTCATTTTGGCCGTCTTGTTGGAGTAGCCGTGCATGTAGATGGATCGTTGCTAGTATCAGATGATACAAATGGTGTAATCTACCGAGTATCAAATTAAAATCGCAGGCCGAACAGGCAACAACTTTTTTTGGTTTAGGGTTTCCTGCCAAGTCGCAAAGGAGCGATTTATCGTTGTGGAATAGTATTCAAACGTGCAATAATTGCCGATTCCTTAAAACTATATTTCACATAAAATCCATAAGCGGTGAACCACTCAGATTAATAACGAAAATTCAAGGGTCCGTCCGGAAAATATCCGAGTTCACCATTTTCTGAGCAAAAAATAGCAGCCATTGTTACACCGAAGGTTAGATGGACCCCAAGGCAGACCACGGTAAATAATCTTATAAGGGTCAGGGAAATTTAAAAGGGGGGACTGGGGCCTATCCATTTGTGGGAAAGCGGTTGCAATCACTTAAGCCCGTGAAGGCGCCGATGTGCTGATCAGTTATCTGGACGATGAAGAGAACGAAGATGCCCATGACACAGCGATGTATGGCCAAAAAGCTGGTCAAAAAGCGGTACTTATGAAAGGAGAAATTTGTCAGGAATAGCATTGTCAGCAAATTATTCAGAAGGCCGTTGAACAGTTTGGAATGTTTGAAATTTTGGTTAATAATGCTGCTTTTTCAGATGGGCTGTCACAGCAAAAATATATTCCGTCAAAGGAATGGGAATATATTTTTGCTGTGGATACTCACCCGATGCTTATCTGTGCAAAGCAGCCAAGTCGCCTTTGGAACCGGGAAGCACAATTATCAACACAATATCTTTGAATGCTTACTGCCGTACTCCCCTACTTTGGGGGAGATAACGAGGTATAAAATGCTGGTCAGGGGAATTATCAACGATAAATGTAGTCTTCGTCTAATTACTCATTTTAAAAAGGATGGTGGAATAGATAAAATCATTATCAGAGGCGCGGTTGAAAACAAACATCTATATGGGTGTACCAGTGCTGTAAGCAGAATCTAAAAGTATATACGGCGCAAAAAAATCCACAAATTTTAATACCATCATGTCTTCAAATCCAATCACGGATTATTTACACTTCATCCTTCTTTAAATTTAAAAAACGTAGCGAGTAGAGGCAAGTGGTACAATTTTCATATAACCCCGGCCAGAGTCTCCTAATGATTGCATAAAAAGAAAATATATGAAAATGCGCCACAGTGAACTGCATTCAAAATCACGTCAAACTTATGATAGATACCATCCAAAATGGGACCGCAATTTACAGGAAGCAATGCTCAGGATCAGAGGTCAAACCAGCTTTCGGCATTCGATAACAACCAATCAATACCAACACAATCTTTAATTAGCAGCCCTTACTAATGGATTTCATAGAAGGATTAGGACTTGTTGCAGGCATTTTTACGTCATCTGCTGTCATACCTCAACTGATTACAACTGTAAAAAAGAAAAAGGCCAGTGAAGTGTCTACACTGATGTTTATCGTATTGCTTACCGGCAATGCGTTATGGGTCTACTATGGAATTGACAAGAATGATGTGCCCATCATTGCTACTAATATTTTCACAATTTGTCTGAACGTAGCGATGCTTTTTTTAAAATTTAAGTATAAAAACAAGGACCAGTAATTCCTTTATCTGGACTAAACAATTCATCAAACATATAAAATGAAAGAAAATGTACAGGTAGGTTATCATGTCTCGCATGAACAGTTTAAGCCAAGTTTTCTTCTAAGCCTGGTGAAGCAAGCCGAAAAAGCTGGTTTTACACAAGCACTTAGTTCGGATCATTATTTTCCATGGAGCGAGTCTCAGGGAGAAAGCGGTTTTGCATGGAGCTGGCTTGGAGCTGCTATGCAGGCATCTTCACTTAGCTTTGGAATTGTCAATGCTCCCGGGCAGCGCTACCATCCTGGTATTATTGCCCAGGCCGTGGCAACGTTATGTGAAATGAATCCGGGTCGTTTCTGGATTGCTGCCGGCAGCGGACAGTTTCTTAACGAACATATCGATGGTCAAAAATGGCCATTAAAGGTAGTGCGTAATGAGCGTTTAAAAGAAAGCGTGGATATTATGCGGGCACTTTGGCGAGGAGAAACCGTGACACATAATGGCCACGTTACGATCAATGATGCGAAACTATATACCCGCCCTGACTACATCCCCTCCGTTATCGGGGCTGCCCTGACTGAGCAAACTGCCAAATGGGTAGGCAGCTGGGCAGACGGTATGATCACGACTTCGCGCAGTCCGGATGAGTTGCGTAAAATGATCGACGCTTTCCATGCTGGTGGCGGGCAAGGCAAACCTGTCTATTTGAAGGTGCAGCTTTCTTACGACCCAACATACAACAACGCGCTTGAAGGGGCTCACCAACAGTGGAAAAATAATGTTTTCTCCTCTGCACTGCTTTCTGATATCCGCTCGCCGCAGGGTTTTGATGCTGCCGGCGCAATGGTGAAGCCTGAGGATCTTTTGCCATCCGTACGGATTTCTGATAGTACAGATCAGCATTTGGAATGGCTCATGAACGATATCGATGCAGGGGTATCGCATTTGTATCTGCACAATGTAAACATAAAACAGGAACAATTCATCGATGCTTTTGGCAGGAAAGTATTGCCTCATTTGGTTTTCTAATCAGTCAAATTAATACTTACACTATGAATCTTCATATCGAAAATGAATTACTCAACTCGCCGGACTTAGTGGAAATAAAGGTTTACCCTGGAAAACCCTTTCCGCTGGGTGCTACCTGGGATGGAAAGGGAGTTAACTTCTCGGTCTTCTCCGAACATGCAGACGGTATGCAGCTTTGTCTGTTCAGCGGCGCTAACCATGAAAAAGAAAATGTTACAATTAAAATTGAAGAAGTAACCCATCACATCTGGCATGTTTATGTTCCCGATCTGAGACCCGGACAACGTTATGGTTTCAGGGCATCAGGACGTTACGAACCAGAAAATGGGCATAAGTTTAACCCCAATAAACTTCTCATCGATCCCTACGCAAAGGCCTTGGACGGTACGGTGAAATGGGATGATGCAGTTTTTGGCTACCAGGTCGGAGATCCTAGTGAAGATCTGAGTTTCAGTAGCAAGGATAGTGCCGCATTTATACCAAAGTCTGTTGTTGTGGACAACCGCTTTGACTGGGAAGATGACGCAAAGCCTGAGATTCCTTATTGTGATACAATTATTTACGAGACGCATGTGAAAGGGCTTACTATGCTTCACGAAGATATTCCTGAAGAAATCAGAGGAACCTATGCGGGAATAGCGCATGAAGTCAGCATTAATTATTTAAAAGAACTGGGTATAACAGCCATTGAACTTTTACCTATCCATCATTTTGTCGCCGATCAGCATCTGATTGAAAAAGGGCTCACCAATTACTGGGGGTATAACACGCTGGGCTTTTTTGCGCCTGATGCCCGTTACTGCAGCAGCGGCACGGCCGGTGAACAGGTTATCGAATTTAAAAAAATGGTTAAAGCACTGCACAAAGCGGGTATAGAAGTCATTTTGGATGTTGTCTACAATCACACAGCAGAAGGAAATCACCTGGGCCCTACCCTTTCTTTTCGAGGACTTGACAACGCTTCCTATTACCGTCTGTGTGCTGATGATCAACGCCATTATATGGATTACACAGGAACCGGAAATACTTTAAATGTGCAGCTGCCCAATGTCTTGGCCTTGATCATGGACAGTCTGCGTTACTGGATTACCGAAATGCACGTGGATGGTTTCCGATTTGATCTGGCAGCATCGCTGGCACGGACACTTGAAGAAACCGATAGTTTAAGTTCGTTTTTTAATATCATTTACCAGGACCCTGTCATATCTCAGGTAAAACTGATTGCTGAGCCCTGGGACATAGGCGATCAGGGATATATGGTAGGAAAATTTCCGGTTGGCTGGGGTGAGTGGAATGACAAGTTTCGTGATCACATCCGGGATTTCTGGCGCGGCGGAGACATAAACTTGTGTGAGTTTGCACACCGGTTTACGGGTAGCCCGGACCTTTACCAGGGAGATTACAGGCGCCCAACAGCAAGTATAAACTTCCTGACAGCACATGATGGCTTTACACTCAATGACTTGGTCACTTACAATAACAAACATAACTTGGCTAATGGAGAAGACAATAAAGACGGAGCCGAAACAAACCATTCATGGAACTGCGGAGTTGAAGGCCCAAATAATGATCAGGAAGTCATACTTCTTCGCCAAAAACAAAGAAGGAATCTTCTGACTACGATGTTTTTATCGCAGGGCGTTCCCATGTTGGTGGCGGGAGATGAGTTTGGGCGCTCCCAAAATGGAAACAATAATGCGTATTGCCAGGATAATGAAATTTCATGGATCAATTGGGAGTCGGCTGATCGGAAATTATTGGCATATACTAAATCACTGATACAATTTTGTAACGACCATCCGTCGTTCCGCCGCAGAAGATGGTTTCAGGGACTACCCGTTACCGGAACAGAATCAAATGATATTTTGTGGCTGAAAGCGGACGGACACAGTTATACGCATTCGGAGTGGGATGCTGAACTGGCCAAAAGTTTCGGCGTGTATTTAAATGGCAAAGGTATCAGATGTGTAAACTGGGACGGAAAAAGAATCACGGATGATAGCTTCTACATCATTTTCAACTCTGAGGAAAGCATGGTCGAATTCCAATTGCCATCCGCAGAGTGCGGAGATCGGTGGCGAATTGTCATTGACAGCAGCGAAGGTTTTATCAGCGAAAAGGATGAAGAATTTAAAGCAGGTCATACATTGAATGTGCAGGGACGGTCGGTGATGGTTTTGAAATGTCCGATAGAAAAGTAACAGACAAATAGTTAAAAAACAACGGGCCTGCCAAAAGCAGGCCTGTTTTATTAGACTTCAATCAAACGCGGACTATTTTGTTTTACCTCTTCTTTCTTTGCAACGGTCAGATGCTAAATCCCGTTTTGGTAACTGGCAGTGATCCCATCCTGATCCACTACATCTTTAAGTAACATAAAATTTCTTTGGAATGATTGATAGCTAAACTCTTTGCCGCTTTAATCATCCTGCTCGTTTTCTTCACTGCTTTTTTTTTGGCAAGATATGGTAAGCAAATCATTATCGAGCTGAATCCTAAAATCTCTTTTTTCCATTCCCGGCGCAGCAACCTCTTTTTCAAAATTCTCGGCTGACTCTTTCACATTTACCATCGGAATGGGTGTCCGCGTAGATGAGTAATTTGTGTTGCCCAGTTAAAAAAATCGCGCCAAGAAAATCGTCGAACAGGGCTGGGACCGCGTTAAATGAATTCCAGTTCGTTTTGATGAGTGACATGACTTGATCTTTTTTAAGTCAAACATTAAACTATTAAATAGTGCATTCGCAGGAGTTTAATCAAAGCTTATTCCCGATGATGGTTTTAAAGCTTAAATATCTCTTTATGCCTGATTTTCGGCCATTTTTCACTTAGCAAGAAATTTTAACAGATTTGAAATGAACATCGCCCGCCAAAATTCTGTAAATTTTTCTGCCAGCAAAATACGGTACAGTGTTTCATAGGCAGTTTTTGATAACATAGCTAAGACACAAAAACATAACTGGCTATGTTACTGAACAAATCAATACCATTTAGCTATATCTTAAACAAGATCAAATATGAATTAATTTAGGTCCTTCTCATAGGACTTGCAGTTTACTTTATCAAAATCATTTTTACTGAAGTAATAACGGGTATTCCACTTGCTATACGCACTTTTTTGAGTAGGCTATCTCTCTGTGATTTGTCCTCTAAGCTCAGCCATTTCTGTGACCGCTGATTAAAAAGCGCGAAAAATCAGGGGGTAGCCTATGGCTATTTGAAGCAGAATACGAGCAGCGAAGAGATAGTACGGGCGATCGGTGCAATCTTTGATAGTCGGCGTTATTTATTCAGGGGGTACTGGAGGCGATAACACAAAAGGCTTTGGGTTTAAACATCCAGCAAAAAAAGATTACCCCGTACCGAACCTCATGATTTTTCAGTCAACTTGATACACAGCTTTTCCAATCGCCAGAAATAGATAGCCTTGGGGATAATGAAAGGTGGATCTGTGCCCTCATAGCAATGCGGATGGTGGACCAGCCCCTCGAAAGTTAGAACCCATTAATCCATTGTATTAGAGAAACTTGATGTAAAATCTCTGATCCATTTGGTAGATAATGATTATGCCGCCTTTTAAAGCCGCAAATGCTTCTGAAAATAAACTGTGTAATGGCCCTGGCATTTTTTCTACAGGAGGCACGTCGGGAGCACATAAAACCTTCTTATACATCGGCATCGGTCAACGCTTTTAACCCATTTATTTTCAAAATCAAATTTAACCACGTTGAATTAAGAACTACGCTTCTGAAAACTTTATTGGATCATTTCATTTAGAACGCATTGATCCTTTCCTCAACAACCGTTAGGACTAATACGAAACGTAAAAAGATTGGTCAGCTACAACTATCTACCTGTTTTCAATGTTTATCCTTGGTATGGAAGACTTCTTTATTTTAGAGTTTGGCCGCCGTATTAAAGAGAAGCGGTTGGATCGTAGAATGACATTACATGCCCTGGCTTGCAAATCGAATGTGAGCAAAGGGCTAATATCTCAGATAGAAAATGGTCGAACAATTCCCTCGCTACCTGTTATGTTAAAGATAATTCAATCCCTTGAAATTAAAGTGAGCGATTTTTTTAAAGGAATGAGCCTTCTTGAACCTACCATTCTTGTAGTTCGCAATACGGATTATTTGCCATTTGTAAAAGAGAAGGCAAAAGGATTTAGTTATCGACGGATTATGATGCGAAACCAACCAGCCAGCACTATGGATTTCGCCTTGCTGGATCTGGATGTAGATTGTTGCCGAGAAGAAGTGACTACAGATGCATATGAATTTGTCTATGTAATTAAAGGAGAAACCGAATATCACGTAAATAGTCAAATATTGACGCTTCGGGAGGGGGATTCAATTTTTTTCGATGGTCGCCTACCTCATGTCCCTAAGAATAATTCAGTTAGTACTTGTACGCTTTTAGTATTATATTTTTTTGATCAAAACTCATTAAACTTAAATCTTTAATGTTAAAAATGAAATGTAAAAACGCCACAATAGTCGATAGGTAACTCTATCACTTTGCCGGCAACCGTTTAACGCCGATCGATTTCAATGGAACAAAACTCTATGGGTCCAGAGAGGCTTATAACACTACCGTTTAAAATCAGAAACTGGAAAAAATCATACGCTCAAGTAAGCCATTTCACTCTCCTTTGAAAACAGTTCGGAGCTGGCAATACAGTTGATAATATGTGAAAGTTGATCATGTTACCCAGCGAAATAGGATTTGTGAGGCCAGCCCCCGTCTCTGGTATAATAACGGAAGTGAAATTGAATTGATGGCAGGTTCGCTCAGGCGATCCTTTTACTGTATCATGTTGAAGCCGCCACCGTCGAAGTATTGACCCAAGTATATACCCTGTAAGCCTTTAAAGAAATGTTTCAACTACCCTGAAGCAGGCGTATCAAAGCTATTTTATTCTGTCGAAAACGCAGGTGGAGTCTTGGCTTGGTGTATAGTGATGAAATCTTGTCGTAAGCCAAATCTTACCTGCAATGTATTTCTAAAAATAAAATTTTTTCAATTGTACGAGGTAACCCCATACGTTTAAAACCGATCCGGTGCTAGATTAATTAATGTTAATATGCACAATTCAGACCTTATCAAATTCAAACATCTGATACATGAGCGTTTCGATATGGATGCACTGTTCTGTAGAAACGGTTAGTTGCGCGGAAGTATCATAGATGCAACAAACCATAACGACGAATTATTGATTTAATTAAATCATCATCCTCAACAAATTGACTCCCTTCCATAAATTTCCGCAGCTAAATCTTGTGGTAAAATTGGATAACAACCTCTTTTTTAAATATTTAATTATCGCACTCGTCGAGTTACATTGAATAAGGTCAATATTAATATTCTGTAATTTATGATAATTAACGTTGGTTTAGGTGTGTTTGATGATGACAAATGAGTTCGAATACCATGCAAAGAAAAATTTGCCTGGTATTCGAACCTAACACTGAATTTTACGAATTAAATTCTAGTTTTTTCCGGAGAGCTTCCATATCATTACCAACCTTCTTATCGACAATCTTCGCGTAGTGCTGCGTCGTTCTCAGATCCTTGTGGCCTAACATTTTTGACACACTTTCAATAGGGACATTATTAGAAAGCGTTACTGTTGTAGCGAAGGTATGACGGGCTAAATGAAAGGTGATATTTCTTTCAATACCGCATACATCCGCAATCTCCTTTAGATACGAGTTCATGCGCTGATTGGTCATAACCGGAAGCAGCTTATCCTGCGCTTGACAGTGCAAGTGGTCTGCATATCTGTCCAGAATATCCAACGGTATTTGCAGAAGGGGAATTTTAGAAGGGGTATCCGTTTTCTGCCTCTTGATCGATAACCACTTTTTTCCGTCGATTCCATCAATCATCTCTGATCTTTTCAACTTCTGAACATCTACATAGGAAAGCCCTGTATAACAGCAGAATAAGAATATGTCACGCACCTTCCTCAGCCTTTCATTAGGGAGTCTTTTAGTTTCTATCGCTTTTAGCTCATTATCATCCAGAGGCCTGCGGTCTACTTCCTGCTTGGCCATACTGAACGCGAAGAAGGGATCGCGAATAATCCATCCGCTCTTCACACAGATCAAAACAATCTTCTTAAAATAGACCAGATATTTCATGGTCGTGTTATGAGAAATGTTTCTTTTGTGTTTGAGATAAAAGGCATAAGCTGAAATCAAACTGTAATCAAGCTTATTCAGGCTAATATCCTTTACCTTATACTTATATAAGAAAAATTCTTGAACGTTGCGCAAGGCAGCTTCATAGCGATTGTAAGTACCTCTGGCAAAATCCTTTCCAACCAGAGCTAACATTTCCTCGTTATGCTGTTTGAATATTTCAATAATCATTCGAGGTTTATCCGCCACACCTGTCAGGATATCTTTAACTCCGTTAGCTGTTACAGGCTTTCCTGAATCTACAAGCGCACGATGAGCCTCGTACACCTTTGTTTGCAGGGAATCTAAGTAGGCATTGAGCGAGCGAACATCCTCCTTTTGCCCAACCTTTCTACCAGAAGAAATACTCCACCTATCGGGTTCACATTCACGCTTGGTTGCCATCTCAATGCGTTGCCTATCCACAGTAAAACGCAGATAAATCGGCATTTTGCCTTCGACATAATTCTTCGGCTTTTTTAAATAGAACAGTAATGTGAAAGTTTTACTAAGCATAACATACTTTATTTAAGTGAATAAAAGTAGTTTTGCAGCACTTGAAAATCAAGATGTAAATGAGTAAAACAAGCTGACATACAATATCTTACAAGCTTTTTGGTGAGTCGTTTTCTAAGGGGTTATCGACTCTCGATTTACTCACCAACTTATTGCGAATTATTGCATATTTTGACTTGCTTTTAAAAAACAAGAACCCTGTAAATCATTGATTTGCAGGGTTTTGACTGTTTTTGTTATGTCATTTAGTACACCCAACGAGATTCGAACTCATATCGTCGGTACCGGAAACCGAAATTCTATCCATTGAACTATGGGTGCATAAGGCTTAGTGCCTCTAACGGGGTGCAAATATAGTTTCTATTTTGATTTCTTGTCAAGAAATGACAGAAATTGTTCAAAATAATAATCGGTATCCGCTAATTATATCTTTTTCATCAGCTCCCAATCTCCAACATGTTTCAGATACATGTAGTCTAGAAGGATGCCATTAACATTTGTTATTAATTTATGCCCCTCGGTAAATGGCACAACATGTGTGGTAATTACTTCATGATCAGAAATCAGGCCCTGCGACTGATTATGATAGGATGCAATTTGCTGTGAAGTCAGTTCGATCTCGCTATAAAACAAATACATCGCCTCATCACTCGTACCAGTGGACGGGAAGAATGGGTCCTTGTTTAGCTCAACCAGTTCCTCTTTTGGAATGCTGATTCCTGTTTCCTCAAAAACCTCTCTTGCAGCGACCGAAGCTGCGTCACTTTCGCTATCGAGCATACCGGCCGGATGTTCGTACGTTAAAGACCCATCGCAAATCCGCCGCTGGCGAACCAACAGAAGAAATTTTTCTCTGGTCTCTATCTCAATGAAACAGATCAGGACACAAACAACCTCTCCTTTCAGAAAGCAGATCGGCGGGATTTTATCACCTTCCGGTGTTGTCGCATCTGTCATCAACAGCGAAAAAAGAATCTCTCCGTTTCCATTCCGGCGAGAATAGACTTCCTCGATACCATGAATGTCGAGGCCATTTTTTTCAAGATTTCCTTTCCACAAATTGTATTTGTGGGAATCAACAAGTTTTTCGCTCATACAGATTTTTGACAGTCAAGTGAACTACTAATTATACAAGGGGAAGGATATTGCGACATAAGGCATGTCGTAGGTAGTCGAAAAGCGATTCTGATTATTATCCAGTTTTACGTCGGTTTTATACGTTTGACGACCATGAACGTAACCAAGTTTTACGCCAATTCTCTCATTAATCCAGTAGCGGACAAAAACCTCTGATTGACCACTGTTTTTATCAACAGCAAGCGGGACAACATTAAAAAAGTTGGGGGAGCTCAGCACATTGCTATTGTAATAATCAGAACTTTCTCCGGTTGGGAAAGAGTTTTTTACGTAATATCCATTGCGTTTAACTCCAATTGCAATGCCCATAATATCAGTGTTGGCACCGATATCAAAATTCCCGAATTTCAGTGTAATACCCAGCAGTACGCTTAAAGAGTTGGATGTAAGTTTGCCAAATTTCAATGAGTCGCCTTTGGACTGCAAATTATCCGGAACCAGTGCTTTGTCACCGGTATAATAGGCTGCCGTGCGAACGCCCCAACCCAAATTAAACCACGGAAATGCTTTGACACTTAACTCTTGATGGTACATTGCAGAAGGCGCCCATTCTTTGTCATAATACCCCGTTCCAAGGTCTAGTCCTGATGTTACACGAGAGGGATACTGCGCATAGGTAGCCACTGTGCTCAATAAAAATAATACTACTGCTAGTCTTACAATTTTCATTTTTTTAATAATTATGCTGGCGTAAAGGTAAAGAAATGTGAAAAAAAACAAGCATCAGCCGTCTAATCCCGCCTCTTTAACTAATCAGACATTTCTCTTTTCCCTTAATTTATAAATTTCAGCTAACCCCGAATCTGTTAAACTCGCGGTTACATTGATACCCCCTTCTTCCATGGTAGTAACGGTCACAAGACCGTTTTTTCTTAACAATTCTGTTGCGTCCTGGAATTGATCCTGGCTTTCGGCCGGAAATTCTATGAAATTCCTGTCGTCCGCCGTAAGGAATAACAAGAGCGCGTCTTCGATTTCCTTTGTCATGGTGATTCTATCGTTTATTGATGTTCAAAATTCTATTTTTCAAATATTGACTTTACATCTGTATACATGCATTTTCAAATATAGTCGAAAAAAATAAGGCAGAGATGTCTCTGCCTTTAACTTATTGCTGATTTTTAAATTTCTCTATTCAAACTTCCTGTTTTTTTATCCAACGGCGACATATTGATCAGTTGTACAAAAACAATATAGTACTACAACTTCTTTTTAAGAATAATCGCAGCCATCGGCGGAAGATTAAGTTTGACGGAAAAATCTTTCCCGTGCCAAAGCTGGTTTTCTGCCTTTACCGGACTGGAATTTAGTTGTCCGCTTCCCCAGAATAACGTATCGTCCGAGTTAAAAACTTCTTCCCATAACCCTCCTGACAAAACACCGACACGGTAGTCTGGTCTGGGCACTGCGGTAAGGTTTAAAACAATGACCAGGTTAAGCGCGGGATCAGAAGCTTTTCTTGCGTAAACTAAAACCGAATTTTCTCTATCCTGCGTGTCAATCCATTCAAACCCTTCACTTGAAAACGAATATTCCGAAAGTGCCAGTTCCGATTTATAAATGTTATTCAGCGCTTTCACACATTCTTTCATTCCTTTATGCGGAGCAAATTCAAGCAAATGCCAATCCAGACTTTGCTGAAAATTCCACTCAGACGTCTGGCCAAATTCGCCACCCATAAACATCAGTTTCGTTCCGGGGTGTGTGAACATGTAACTAAACATGAGTCTCAAATTTGCAAACTTCTGCCATTCATCGCCTGGCATTTTGTTGATCAGGGATTTTTTCCCGTATACAACCTCGTCATGCGAAAGCGGAAGCATGAAATTCTCCGAGAATGCGTATACCAGGCTGAAAGTAAGTTGATCCTGATGCCATTTTCGGAATGCCGCATCTTTTTCAAAATATTTAAGCGTGTCGTTCATCCAGCCCATCATCCATTTCATCCCGAAACCAAGTCCGCCAACAAAAACCGGACGCGAAACGCCGGGGAAAGCCGTAGACTCTTCTGCAACGCTCTGAATATCCGGAAATTCAGAATATGCTGCAATATTCATATCACGAAGCAATGAAATTGCTTCAAGGTTTTCCCGTCCGCCAAATTCGTTTGGAATCCACTCGCCATGTTTTCTAGAATAATCAAGATAAAGCATAGAAGCCACTGCATCTACACGAAGACCATCCGTATGGTAACGATCCATCCAGAAAATGGCATTACTGATCAAAAACGACCGAACTTCGTTCCGTCCATAATTGAATATATAACTTTTCCAGTCCGGGTGATATCCCTTTCTTGGATCTTCATGTTCGTAAAGTGCGGTACCATCAAACCGGAACAGACCGTGTGCATCACCAGGAAAATGTGATGGAACCCAGTCAACATAAACACCGATACCTTCCTGATGCAGACGATCAATCAGATACATAAGCTCCTGCGGCGTCCCCATACGTGATGCGCATGAGAAATATCCGGTGATCTGATATCCCCAGGATGGCGGATATGGATGCTCCATGATCGGCATAAGCTCTACGTGCGTAAAGCCCATTTCCTTCACATAAGGAACCAGTGTTTCAGCTATTTCTTTATAGGTCAGGAATCGCTCCGGATCGGACGGATCCCTTTGCCATGATCCCAAATGCACTTCGTAAACAGATATCGGTGCATTCAGTTTATTTTTGTCTTTTCTGACTTTCAGCCATTCCGCGTCATTCCATTCGTACCAGGTATCCCAGACAATAGAAGCAGTTCTTGGAGCAACCTCGCACCAAAGCGCAAACGGATCTGATTTCTCCAGATGTTGTCCGTCATTTGAAATAATAAAATATTTGTAGACTTCACCAACCCCGATATTTGGTATCCATCCTTCCCAAATTCCCGAACTGTCCCAGCGTGGTGCCAATCCATGCTCACCTTTATTCCAGCCATTGAAGTTTCCAATCACTGCAATCGACGAGGCATTAGGAGCCCAGACTGCAAAGTAGGTTCCCGTAACGCCCTGAAAGTCCATTACATGGGAACCTAGCTTTTCATATAATTTAAAATGTTTCCCTTGCTTGAACAAGTGAATGTCGAAATCAGTAAAACGGGTAAGAGTCTCTACTGGCTTTAAATCGGGTTTTTCCACCGAAACCAAGTCCTGTTCTACCGAAGACGCTTGGGGCGCATTCTTTTTATTTTTACTTGTTGACTTAGTCATTGGTTAATATACAATTTACAATAATCGGATGAGAGTATCGACCACCGGGTTACTTCGAACCCGTTTATGTAATCGCTTCAATTTACAATTTTATTAAACTATTTCTTAAAATGTATCTATTATTTCACATCTCATCTAAAAAACCAATGCCAAAGTACTTTCGTTACATCGTTTTACCTTTTTCAACTGCTTCCAAAACCCGCATAATATTTCCGCCCCATATCTTTTCGATATCTTTTGCAGAGTAACCACGACGAACCAATTCCTCGGTTATCACACCAATCTGGCTAACGTCGTCAAGTCCCTGAACGCGGCCACCGCCGTCGAGATCCATACCGATTCCAACGTGGTCAACACTGGTCAGTTTAATTACGTGTTCGATATGATTTACCGCATCTGCAATCGTTGGCATATCCGACTCATATTTCTTGGCATTCGCCTTCATTTCCTCAAAAAGAGCCTTTTTGTCTTCTGGTGATAGATCTGTCTGGCGCAATTTCAGACGAATTGCTTTCATAGATAATTCCTGCTGCATAGAAGGTTTTTTCACAAAACCAGGCACAAAATTGATCTGGATTACACCACCATTTTTTGCCAGAGTTTTGATCATATCGTCAGTCATATTTCTTGGTACATCACAAAGCGCACGGCAAGAAGAATGGGAAGCGATAACCGGAACTTTGGTTAATTTAATTACATCATAAAAAGTAGAATCCGACACGTGGGAAATATCCACCATCATTCCCAAACGGTTCATTTCTTTCACAACCTGTTCCCCAAAAGGACTCAAACCATTCCATTCCGGCCCATCCGGATCCGTTGAAGAATCGGCGATATCATTGTTTGCGGAGTGTGAAAGCGTAATATAACGAAGTCCCAAATCGTAATAAAGTTTCAGATTGGCAAGATCATCATTGACCGGCCAGCCGTTTTCCATTCCGATAAAAACTGCTCTTTTTCCTTCTTTCTGCAATCTGTAAGCATCTGCACCTGTCGTGGCGATACCGGCAACTTCCGGATTTTTCTTTACAGCATCATGAATTTTGTCAAAAATGGCCAAAGCTTTTTTCTTAGCTTCTGCATTGTTTTCCGGCGAACGTTTTCCCTGTCCTAAATAAACTGCAAAAAACATCCCGTCCATTCCGCCTTTTTTCATTCTCGGAAAATCGATCTGGGAACCGTCTTTTGCATAGTCATGCTCAACAGCTACATCGAATCCCTCTTTCATCATATTAATAGGGACGTCGGCGTGTGTGTCAATGGTCAGCGCTTTTGCGTGAATTTTGGCAGCTTTTTCTTTGATCGCATCAGGCGTCGTCTGCGCTTGCGATATCAAAGGAAGAGCGAGGAGAAGTAACAGCTTTTTCATAAGGTAACCTAAAAGTAAGAGTGAAAATTTGGCAGAAATTCTCTGCGACCACCAAATTCATCTTTTTTTAAATAAAAAGCCAATACTTATTTGCCAGTTATACTATTTTGCCAACTTTTTAATGGTATTCTCCATGATAATCCTCGATTCGTAACATATGAAACGGTAGTATATGCGGATCCAGTTCTACATAATTCCATTCTCCTCGCCATTGATAATGAGCATCCGTAATCAGGTCATGTGCGATGAAAATTTCGTCGTGGTTCTTATTAATTAAATGCAAAGGAACCTGTACCATACCTGCTTGTCGCTGATGTGCATTTAAGTTAACGACACAAAGAATCCTATTGCCGTTGTCATGCCCTTTGAAATAAGATAAAATCTGATCATTTTGAACATTACACGTATGAATCCGGTTTGTTTGCTGCAATGCCTGATTTTCCTGACGGATCTTATTGATCATCGTGATCAGGTAAGTAATCTTGGTTTCTTTTTCCCAGTCCCAATGTTTGATTTCATACTTTTCCGAATTCCAGTATTCTTCTTTTCCCGGGAAAGCCTCATAGACAAGCTGCTCAAAAACAGGACCGTAAATCCCGTAACATCCTGATAAAGTGGCCGCAAGAAAAAACCGGATAAGTTGCTGCGGCTCGTGCCCTGATTGCAAATTGTATGGATTTATGTCGGATGAGTTTGCCCAAAAGATAGGTTTGAAAAAATTTCTCTGTTCAGAATAAGCTACTTCATTTATATATTGCTGCAATTCGTACCCTGAATTCCTCCACATAAAATAGGAATCCGATAAGGCAAATCCTGATTTAGCCAAATAATTCATCACCTTAGGACGAGTGACCGTTCCGGCATAGAAAATCACCTCAGGATTATCTCTATGTATTTCATTAATAATGTTTTGCCACCAGCCAACAGGATGAAAATCCGGCTGAGCGATACGGATTATACGAATCCCCCAGCCAATCCATAGTCGTACTATTCCAAGAATTGCTTTTTTGATCTGTTCGCTGTTATTGGTATTAATATTGATTTGTAAATAATCAGTCGGAATAACATTAAGCGACGATGCGTTATCACCAAGTTCGGGAGTTTGTTTCTCAAACCAGTCGGGATGGGCGGTTATCCAGGGATGATCCGGGGAAAATTGCAAAGCGAGATCAAGCGCAACGTCAATATCAATAATCCTTGCCTCACTGATTAAGTTTTTGAAATCTTCAATCGTTCCTAATTCAGAATGAACGGCTTCATGCCCACCTGACACATCTCCTATCGCAAAAGGAGAGCCGGGATCAAATTCTTCAACTTTTTTCGATCCGTTTTTCCCTTTTCTATTCTGGTACCCGATCGGATGAACCGGTGGAAAATGCAGTACGTCAAAACCCATCGTAGCAATTCTTGGAAGAAGACTGACAACATCCTGGAACGTTCCGTGTTTTCCCGCTTTCTCCGATGCCGAACGAGGAAACATCGTATACCACGCACTGAATTCTAGCTTTTTACGATACGAATTAAAGTCAAATTCAGTAGTTTCACTGGACAGTGTTGTATCCGGATAACGGTTTAACCATTCAGTAAAACGAAAGCTCATCGCCAGTTGCCCTGCTTCGTCCGATCGTTTTTGATCTTTAAAAATTCTGGTTGCCTCCTTAATCAACGCCTTATCTTCTTTCGAGGCTTTTTTTGCCATATTTTCTAAAATAGCAGCTCCTTTTGGAAGTAAATCTGACAAAGAAAGGTATTGATGAATTCTCCTTGCAATCTCATTTTGCCAGGTAGCTATCGGATCAATCCAGGCTTTGATGTAGTACTTGAACGGGCCAGTCCTGTCTACCAAAAACCTTCCTTCCCAATGATCATTTCCAGTTGGGATCAAATATGTTTCCTGCCATTTACTGTCATTTTCATGTTTGTAAAAAATCCGGGCAGCCAGACTATAATTTCCGTTAGAAAAAATATCTGCCTGCACGAAAAATGTTTCTCCTTCGATAACCTTTATTGGGAATTTCCCGTGATCAATTTGGGGAATGACGTTTTCAATAACTACCGGGTTGTAACTTGATAGTATATATTCGGTTATATTAATAGCCTTATTCATATTTGAAAAATTATTTACTTTCAATTTTTACTAAAAATATTCACAAATATTGATTATTTCGCGAATTTCAATGATTCTCTAACGAAATCATTCCAGCGTAAAATTTCCCTATCGTTTTTTAGTGTATATATGACAAGTATAAAATAATCCAGGTATCCTTATGGAAGTAAATATCGCGCCCGGCAGGATTGATTCTACTTAAAAAAATACTAGAAGTCGTTGATAACCCGGTATTAAATCCCTAACAAACCTTGACAACTACTTACCATTTTTTCTCCGATGAAGAGTTGACAAAACTGATTTGCCAACAAAATGACGAACTCGCTTTTAGTGAGTTGTACAGCCGGCATGTCCGTATCCTGGTACATACTGCCATTCGGAAAACCGGTGCCAGAAGTACTGCGGAAGATTTAGTGCAGGAAGTTTTCTTCAAATTTTGGCTCGGAAGAAATAAGTTTGACATCCAGAAAAATGCCCAGGCTTATTTGCAGGGTATGCTGAAATACAACATCGTAAATTACTATTACCAGGAACAAAAAAAACAGGTTTTCTCGATTGATGATGTGGAATCACCTGCTAATGACGAAACCAGGGAATATCTGGATTATAATCTGTTAAGTGAATTATATGAACAGTCACTTTTAAAACTTCCTGAGAAATGCCGCCAGGTTTTTGTCCTGAGTCGCAAAGGTTACAGCCTTAAAGAAATAGCCCTGACGCTTGAAATTTCTGAGAAAACCGTAGAAGCACATATCAGTAAAGCATTACGAATTTTAAGAATAGAAATGAAGGATTACATCGCGCTGGTGCTTATTACCGCCACATTTACCTGATGAATTCAATTTTTTAAAAATAAATTCATATTTGAGTAAGGGATAATCATTGAAATAGCAGACTGTATAATAAAGCTATTTCGATAAGTGTAAATCATACACCTAAAATGAATCCTAAAACTCCTTCTTCTGAATTATTAAAAAAATATCTGTCAAACCAGTGCAGCCATCACGAACGTGATCTTGTCGACGCCTGGTATCAGAGTCTGATGATTGAATCCGGAGAAACTTTTTCAGCTTCTGATGAGGAGGTCTTATACGAACGGATTCAACTGCAAATTTCGGAAACAGAAATTGTTGAGAAAACGTCAGTGTGGCCGCTCCGGAAACTTTGGTATTATGCCGCTGCTGCGGTTATTCTTGCAGGTCTTTTCTTTACTTATAGTACTCCCTTTGAAAAGGAAAAAGCTTTGACAGTAAAACCCTCAACCGATTCAACAAAGGTTACTTTCAGCAATAGAGAAAAGAAAATAATCCGCTACAATTTGCCGGACAAAACTATCATCTGGCTTCAACCTGGCGCGGTGGTATCGCACCCGCTTTCTTTTTCATCAAAAATAAACCGCGAAATAGATTTTCAGGGTGAGGCATTTTTCGACGTTACGCGTGATGTCAAACATCCGTTCATCATCCATTGCGGCAAGTTAAAAACACAGGTTTTAGGAACGAGCTTTAAGGTAAAGGCGAATAAAAATGAGTCGAGCTATAAGGTTTCAGTTGTGACAGGCAGTGTGGCAGTAAGTAAAGAAAACCAGGACCATAAAACTGAAACAGTTGTCCTGAAACCGAAACAACAGGTTGTCTTCGAGAAAATTACAAATCGTATGACCGTCAATGTCTTACAAAACGAGGAAGCCGTTAATGAAAACTGGCAATCAGTTTCTCTCATCTTTGACGAAACACCCATGGGTGAAGTTGCCAATCGATTACAGCAAACCTTCCGGATTAAAATCGAATTTGCCAATCCTGCAATCAAAAGATGCCGCCTCAAAGTCGATTTTAATAATCAAAAACTGCCGGAAATTCTGGGAATGATTGAGACGCTTTTAGGAACAACTTATGAAATCGAGAGCGACAAAGTAATTTTCAAGGGAGACGGCTGTAAGCATTAACGGTTACTTATTAAAGGTAAGTGATTGATCATTAATCAATTTTAAACCAGGGCTTATGACATAGACTTACTATCAAATCAGTGTTCAAGTCTGTTCAAAAAAAAATCAGGAGTGGTTGCGACACTCCTGATTATAAACTGATCAGATATCCAAGAACGTGCAGTTCATTAGGATCGCCGCCTGGCGATTTCTCAGGATCGTTGTTTCCAACATTTCAATCAATTCACAGTAAAATTATGAAAAAACATTTTCATCCACGGCATGGATTGCTATTCAAAATCATGCGATTAACATTCTACCAACTCGTTTGCATTGGTTTGCTTTCAGCGATGGCCTATGCTCATACTACACCAGCTCAGGATCTCCTGAACCGTGGAATCTCTCTGGAATTAAAAAATGTCTCTTTACAAAAAGCACTGAGCCAGATCGAGCAAAAGGCAAAAATTCGATTTGCATACAGCAGTGACCTTGTCGGCGTTCAAAGACAGGTCTCGGTCACGGCTAATCAGGAAAAATTATCTTTTGTTCTGGATAAACTTTTTCTACCGATGGGTATCGCCTATCGTGTTAGCAATGATCAAATTTTGTTATCAAAATCGGAGAAAACCGGTGATGTTTCTTTGCCACAAAAAGTCGCCGAAAGCCAAACGACTGCCGATGTCAGTATATCGGGTACCGTCAAAGCCGAATCGGGCGACGGCTTGCCTGGTGTAAGTATTATTTTAAAAGGAACACAGCGGGGAACGACAACCGATATTAATGGAAAATATCAGCTGGATTTACCTGACGGAAATGCTGTTTTGATATTTTCTTTTGTTGGTTTTGTTTCTCAGGAAGTGACCGTTGGTAACCGCACGACGGTTGACGTTTCCCTGCTGGCCGATACCAAAGCACTGGATGAAGTGATTGTTGTGGGTTATGGTACGCAGAAAAAATCGACACTGACAGGTGCTGTCGCTTCCATTAAAGGAGGAGAAATTGCAGAAACGCCCGTGCCTAATATTTCCAATTCCATGGCTGGGAAAGTAGCAGGGGTGAGTATGCGTCCGAACGGCGGGCAGCCTGGTGCAGACTCGCCCGAAATTCATATCCGCGGGATCGGTACAACCGGAAATAACAAACCGCTGATTGTTGTCGATGGAATTATCCGGGACAATATCAACCAGATTGACCCAACCGCTATTGAAACAATTTCGATCTTAAAAGATGCCGCTGCGGTGGCTCCATATGGTTTGGGTGGTGCGAATGGAGTGGTCTTGATTACCACAAAAAGAGGAAAAACAGGTGCTCCTTCTTTGACTTTCATCAGTTATTATGGCACGCAGACACCAACGTATTACCCCAAATTATTAAGTGCACAGGATTATATGCGACTTAAAAACGAAGCCTATTCCAATGAAAATCCAACCGGAACACAGCTTCCTTTCGCGAATGACCTGATCGAAAATTATACTAGTCTGAACGCCAAAGACCCGGACCTTTATCCGATCAGCGATACCAAAAAACTGGTTAATATGCATGCGCCTATGCAGAATTATAATCTGCAATTAAGCGGTGGTGCAGAAAAAATTAAATACTATGCGGGACTTGGCTTTTTACAACAAAAAGGGATGTTCGATCCTGTTCGTTACACACGTTATAATTATAATTTAAACCTTGAAGCACAGGCAACAAAAACAACAACGGTAACACTGGCCTTGATCGGATCTATCGAAAATACGAAATCGGTCGACGATGCTGTTACAGCAACTAATCTTTTCAGAAACGGTTTCAAATATATTCCGATCCGCAGTTTGTATTACAGTAACGGTCTGTGGGGAGAATTTGCAGGAAATTCTCCTGTGGGTGTTTTAAATGCGGGTTATCGAAAAAATACAAACAACACGCTGCTGACCACGCTTGCGATCGAACAGAAACTTCCTGTGAAAGGGCTGAGTATCAAAGGCACTTTCAGTTATGACCCAAATCAGCGGACTGAAAAAGGATGGCATACGCCATTTTATTATTACACCCAGAACACGAACGTAACACCGTATACCTATAAAAGAGAAATTTCTACATCGGAAGGAGGTGCGCCCGCTTTTACTTATTTAAGACAGGAATACAGAAAAACGCAGACATTCAGCTATCAGGCGTATCTGAATTACCACAATTCCTTCGGCAAACACGATTTTACAGGATTACTTGTGGCAGAAGCCAGAAATAATACCTACGAAATTTTCTCCGCGCGCAGAAACAATTTCGCGATCAATACGGATGAACTGGATATGGGTAGTTCCAATAAAAACGATTTTGATAACTCAGGAACCTCATCAACGGGTAGCCAGATCGGCTACGTTTACAGAGTTGGTTATGCATATGCCGGGAAATATCTTTTCGAAGCATCCGGCCGGTATGACGGCCACTATTATTTCGCTCCTGGAAAACGGTATGGCTACTTCCCTGCTTTTTCCGTTGGCTGGGTAATGTCGGAGGAGGATTTTATCAAGAAAAGTCTTCCAATGGTTGATAATCTGAAAATCAGAGGATCATGGGGAAAATCAGGAAACCTCGCCGGTACTGCTTTTCAATACCTTACAGGATATAACTTGTACGGAAATGCCTACGCTTTGGGCGCCGGTTCTATGGTTCAGGGTTCTTTTCTTCCCAATGAAGCCAATAAAAACATTACCTGGGAAATTGCCACGAAAACGGATATCGGTTTTGAAGCGACTTTATGGAGAGGTTTGCTGAACATCGAGGCAGATTATTTCCACGAAAAAAGAAGCGGCATGCTTTTGCCGCCGGCTGTGAGTGTTCCAATCGAATATGGGTTAGGGCTCGCGGACGAAAATGCAGGAGTTATGACCAATACCGGATTTGAATTCAGTCTGGGTACGCAATATAAATTTTCGAATGGTCTGAAACTTGGAATCAATGGAAACATGAGTTATTCCAAAAACAAAATGGTACAGATTTTCGAGACCGCAGCTACGCGTAATAATCCAAACCGCAGCCGGACAAACCGACCGTTCGGCACTCCGTTCGGGTATAAGGCGATGGGGATTTTCAGTACCGCAGACGACAAAAATGATGACGGAATTATCGATTCGAAAGATGGTTACAATGTAGCGCAGTTCGGAGTCTTACATCCTGGTGACATTCGTTATGCCGATTTAAGCGGTCCGGATGGAAAACCTGACGGCAAGATCGATGCGAATGATGAGACCGTAATCGGTAAGCCAGTTTCTCCATTTTTGAGCTACGGTATCACACCGACAGCCAACTGGAAAGGTTTCGATGTGAGTTTATTTTTCCAGGGATCGGCACTTGCCAGTCTTGATATTCGTCAGTTCCAAACGATTCCTTTCAATAATAACAACAGTAATTCCAGCTACGAATATTATGATAACCGATGGACGCCCGAAAATCAGGGAGCGCGTTATCCGAGAGCCACACAAGCGCCTTATGCCAACAACACGCAGGCATCAGATTTCTGGTGGTCGAGCACGGCCCATGTACGCTTGAAAACTGCGATCATTGGTTATACACTTCCAAAAGGTGTTATCCAGGCTTTAAAAATTCAGTCGGTGCGGGTTTATGCGTCCGGACAAAATCTTTTCACATTGAGCAAGCTAAATTTTATGGATCCGGAAGTTGGTTATACCGATCGTGAAACGGCTTATCCTAACCAAAAAGTTTACGTCTTCGGTTTGAATGTTACTTTCTGATTTTTGACCAATCTAATATTATCTGATATGAAAAATACGAAACAAATCATTTTTACAGCTCTGCTAGGCCTTTGTCTCAGCACGATTTCCTGTAAAGAAGATTTTCTGGATAACGAAATAAAAAGTAGGCTGACCGATGAAACACAATGGACATCGGAAGGGAACGCGGACATTTTCCTGAACGATATTTACCACGATCTTTCCAATAAATGGAACTCGCCGGAAAATCTGGATAACTTCACCGATGATAATGATGCAGGTTTTTACTGGCGTTCATATAGCTGGAAACAGGGAATTGTGGACCCGTCGGTAAATCAGGGATCGCCCATGGATCAGGAATACAATACCAGCGCAACTGTGAGCAACACTACCAATCACGCGACAGACTATGCAACCTGGTCGGCAGGATATTATAAGATCCGTAAGTGTAATTTGTTTCTTGAAAAAATTGCAGAAAACGCAGCTAATTTCTCGGAAACTTACATCAAGCAACGCACAGACGAAGTACGGTTTTTGAGGGCTTATCTATACAGTGAATTGTTTATGCATATTGGAGGTCTGCCGATTCTTACAAAAACCCTCGACCGAAATACGATGGCAAAAGAGGAGCTTTACAACAAGCGTAACACGTTTGAGGAAACCTTCAATTTTATCACTTCTGAACTAGATGCGATCGTAAAAAACAAAGCTCTGCCCATAAAATACAACAACGGCGATGCAAACGCGGGACGTTCCACGCTTGGAGCGGCACTGGCTTTGAAAGGCTGGCTGGAATTATATGCTGCGAGTCCGGCTTTCAATACTGTAAATCCGCCGGCCGGTGCTGATCCTAACAAAATGATCAGTTTTGGAAACAATGATCCCGAACGTTGGAAAAAAGCGGCGGCTACAAACAAGCAGTTCATGGATACTTATGGCGGCAGTTATGGCTTGTTCCCGGATATCTCGGCTTTATGGTGGGAGAAAAATGAGTACAATTCCGAGGTGATCTGGGACCGCCAGATTGTTGCGGTCATCATGGGTTCCAACTATGAACAATATGGCGGACCGGTGTGGATCGACGGGGTTTACTATACCTGGGGAAATTATGATCCCACACAGGAACTTGTCGATCAGTTTGCGATGGCCAACGGAAAACCGATATCCGATCCAACTTCTGGTTATGATCCTCAGAATCCTTATGTAAACCGTGAAAAACGTTTTTATGACTTCATCGTCTATGACGGAGCGCCGTATAAGCAGGACTGGATGGCAAAAGTTGATACAATTTACACACGTATTGACAAAGTAAAACCTTCAAAAAACCAGATCGACTTTGGAACTGATGATGTAAGTAATACCGGTTATTACTTCAAAAAGAAAATAAATCCGTTGAAACCAAGAGGTGGCGCGTCAAGTGGCCAGAATTACATTTATTATCGATATGCTGAGGTATTGTTGAATTATGCCGAAGCGCAAAATGAGGCTGCCGGAGCCGACGCTTCTGTTTATTCAGCGATTAACGCGATTCGTAAACGTTCATCCTTACCTGATCTTCCGGCTGGCCTGAGCAAAGATGCTATGCGTGATGCGATTCGCAGGGAGCGCCGTATTGAACTTTGTTTTGAGGCGAAAAGATTTTACGATATCATTCGCTGGGTTGTGGCAGAAGACGTAATGAATAAAGATCTGCACGGCATGAAAATCACCAATTCTTCGCCTACCGATAACAAGGGAAGATGGATTTATGAAGTAGTAGGGCTTAATCATCCGCACGTATTCCATAAGAAAATGTATATGAATCCGGTGCCGCAATCGGTGAGAGATCAAAATAAAGAGATCGTACAAAATCCTGGTTATCAATAATATTTTTTATCACAAATAGATAAAAACCTTGCAGTTCAGCTTTCTGACTGTAAGGTTTTTCTTTTTAAGCGTCGTCTGTATTTATATTTTCCAGGTAAAAAATAGAACGTTTTTGGCTTTTATAATATACAAACCCAAGATATTATGACTAAAAATCAAAGAAGTCTTATCCTTTTAATTTTTGTTATCAACGCCTATCTTTCTGTCTCAGCGCAAGAAAAAAATGTACCTGACGTAGACTCTGATGCCAAGTTTGCAGCAGCCGAGCTTATTCTAAAAAAGGCAGACGGTTTCAAGGGAATCTGGTACATGAATCAGCCTTCAAATGATGAGTATGTTTATAAATATAGCGGTGGCCTGGCGACATATCCTGCCAATCACCGTCCATTCGCCGTTTATTCAAAAGAGGCAGATAAAACTTTTTTCTGTTTTGGCGGGACCGACAGTACCAATTCCACCTTACTTCACAACATTTCTTATTTCGATCATAAGACGAAAAAGGTAGCGAATCCGACCATTTTACTGGATAAAAAAACAACTGACGCACATGACAACCCTGTGATCTCGATTGATGACAAAGGATATATCTGGATATTTTCGACGTCTCACGGAATCACCAGACCATCTTATATACACAAAAGCAAAAAGCCATTTGACATTACAGATTTCGAAACAATTAAAGCAACGGAAAAGAAAGACGGGGCCGAACAGGAATTCAATAATTTCTCCTATTTCCAGGTCTATTTTATTAAAGGAAAAGGTTTTATTGCCTTGTTTACAAAATATAACAAAGCAAGCAACCGCGTGATTGGCTATAACACAAGCGCGGACGGCATACACTGGAACGAGTGGAAAGTTTTGGCACATATTGAAGACGGTCATTATCAGATCAGTGCGGAATCAGATGGAAAAATTGGAGTTGCCTTTGATTATCACCCGAAAGGAAAGGGATTAAATTACAGAACAAATCTTCATTATCTCGAAACATCTGACTTTGGAAATACCTGGCAAAACGGCGATGGACAAACCGCGCAGCTTCCCATCACTGAAACCAAAAACATCGCCTTGGTAAAAGATTATGCAATCGAAAAATTGAATTGTTATTTGCTGGATATCACTTTTGACAAAAAGAATAAACCGGTGATTCTCGTTATTTCCAGCAAAGGTTATCAGGCTGGTCCGATGAATAATCCGAGAGAATGGACGGTTTTCAGATATCAAAAAAAACAGTGGAACCACCATGTAGCAACGACCTCCGACAATAATTATGACATGGGTTCGATTTATGTTGAATCTTATAAGGCTATAAAAATCATCGGCCCAAGTATCGACGGTCCGCAAGCGTATAACCCGGGCGGGGAAGTTGCCATGTGGGAAAGTAACGACGGTGGGGAAACCTGGAAAAACAAAAGGCAAATGACCAGAAACAGTCCGATGAACCATTCTTATGTAAGAAAACCGTTAAATGCTCAATCGGATTTTTATGGTATCTGGGCCGATGGGAATGGAAGGAAACCTTCGGAATCTTTTTTGTACTTTACAAATCAAAACGGCGATGTATATCAACTGCCAAGAGATGGCAAGGATGAAATATTGTCGCCAATTTTAAAACCTTAACTTTCCAGACACAACTACCGATTATGGAACCCTTAATTGTAAAAAGCGTGATTGCCATCGATGCTCCGGCGTCACAAGTTTGGGATGCGCTTACCAATCCGGAAAAAACAAAGCTGTATATGTTCGGCTGTGAAACGGTATCCGACTGGAAAGTTGGAAGTGCGTTATTGTGGAAAGGAAATTACGAAGGTCAGGACATCATTTTCGTAAAAGGTAATATTGTTGAGATCGAACCGGAAAAGTTGTTAATATATACCACAATCGATCCTAATTCTACTATTGACGATGTTTCGGAAAATTATCTTCACGTCACCTATTCACTTTTAAGCGAAAATAAAAAGACAATCCTGACCGTCACGCAAGGCGATTATAACACTGTTTCAGAGGGAAAAAAACGATACCAGGAGGCTTATAATAATGGTGAAGGCTGGAATCCAATTTTGTCTGAAATCAAGAAACTTATAGAAAAAATTTGATGTAACCATTTTGCACAAAGAGCTTTACAAGAAATATTATTTAGTGATAATCAAAAAGCGTAAATTATTATTAGTTTAATTTGCCTTTTTATTACTAAATATTCGTCACATGACTAAAAGTTATTTATCATTATTTCTTGTTTTGCTTTCACTTTCAGCATTCGCCCAAAAGTTTAAAGTATCAGGAAAAATCACAGATGTTAACGGAGAGCCGCTGATTGGTGCTTCTGTTATTGAAAAGGGAACCAACAACGGCACAACGGCCGATGGAAGTGGGGTTTATACATTGTCGGTTGGATATTCCGGTGCGACTTTAATCGTTACTTATGTTGGTTATAACAAGATCGAGAAAGAAATCAACGGACAGGAAACTCAGAATTTCACACTTGAAGATGCGACTTTATTAAGCCAGGTAACGGTTGTAGGTTCGAGAAATATGAACCGTTCATCAACCGACACGCCCGCTCCGGTTGATGTTATCAACATTCAGGAAGTGACGACCAAACAAGGTCAGCTTGACGTAAACCAGCTTTTGCAATTTGCCGCTCCTTCATTCAACTCAAACAGACAGACTGGTTCAGACGGTGCGGACCACGTGGATCCTGCTTCACTGCGTGGCTTAGGCCCTGACCAGACTTTGGTCCTTATTAATGGTAAGCGTCGTCATCAGTCGGCACTGGTTAACCTATTTGGTTCAAGAGGGCGTGGAAATACAGGAACTGATTTGAATGCGATTCCGGCAGCGGCGATTGAAAGAATAGAAATCCTGAGAGACGGAGCTGCTGCGCAGTATGGTTCGGATGCGATCGCGGGTGTGATTAATATTGTTTTGAAAGAAACTGTTAATCAGCTGACTGCCAATGTAAACGCAGGAATGTACAAGGCCAGATACCGTTTTGACGACAAAAATTTTGATGGGCAGAATTACAATGTCAACTTAAATTATGGTTTAAAAATTGCGAAGACAGGTTTTGTAAACGTAACTGCCGACTATAATTTCCGTGATCATACCAACCGAGCAAATACCAGTCCGCTCGACGAAATCAGCCGCAGGCAATATGGTGATCCACAGATGAAAAATGCAGCGATCTATTATAATGCAAAAATTCCGGTTGGAAAAAACTTCCAGGTTTACAGTTTTGGCGGTCATAATACACGTACCGGGGATGCTTATGCCTGGACACGCTTTGCCGATGATGTAAAAAACGTACCCTCTATTTATCCAAACGGCTTCGACCCAATCATTGCCAGCAAGATCACCGACAACGCCGCAACCGTTGGCGTGCGCGGTGTCTGGAAGCAATGGGATATTGATTTAAGTAATACCTATGGCTTCAACAAATTTGATTTTTCGGTGAAAAATTCATTGAATACTTCTTTGGGCGCACAGTCTCCGACATCCTTTGAAGCGGGAGGTTTTCAATTGGGACAGAACGTAACAAATCTGAATTTCACCAGGTTTTACAAATCGGTTTTAAGTGGTTTGAATGTAGCTTTCGGCGGAGAATACCGCACCGAGCGCTACAAGATTTTCGCAGGCGAAGAAGCTTCATACACAACATATGACCAGAATTTCGCAGGCGGCTCCCAGGGATTTCCAGGATTTAGCCCGGCGGATATTACCAACCACAGCCGGTCAAACTTTGGCGCATACCTGGACGTGGAAGCTGATTTAACGAGAAAACTTTTAGTAGATGCAGCAGTTCGTTTTGAAAATTACAGTGACTTTGGAAGTACACTGAACGGTAAATTGGGAGCCCGATACAAGATCACAGATGATATTGCTGTTCGCGGATCGGTCAGCACGGGTTTCCGCGCACCTTCTCTGGCTCAGAAATATTTCAATTCGACCTTTACCAATTTTGTAAATGGTCAGGCTGTGCAGGTACTTCTGGCAAATAATAGCAGTGCCGTTACAAAAGCACTGGGTATTCCTGAACTGAAACAGGAAACTTCACAGAATGCAAGTCTTGGTATCACCGTTACTCCAAAAGGCTCTGCCTTGTCCGTTACCGTTGACGGTTATTACGTAAAAGTAAAAGACCGTGTCGTGTTAACAGGTCAGTTTAGCGACGAAGACGAGGCAATTGGTCCATTATTGAAATCATTAAATGTCGGCCAGGCGCAGTTTTTCACCAACGCGCTTTCTTATACAACTACGAAAGGAATTGATGTAATTGTTGCGCACTCAACTGGCTTGGGAAAAGGCCGTTTCAGTACAACACTTGCAGCTAACTTCAACTGGATGAAGCTTGGACCTATCAATACAAGCCCCGCTCTGGCCGGAAAAGAAGATACTTATTTCAACCAGAGAGAACGTAGTTTTGTGTTGGCATCAGCTCCTCCCTCGAAAATTAACCTGACGTTTGATTACACGATCAGTAAGTTAAGTCTGATGGTAAGATTTGTTCGTTTTGGAGAAATAAAGCTGACAAACTGGAATTATGGTTCGATCAACGAAGAGACAAATCAAGAGTATACACAAGCCGAGTATACAGACATTTACAAACCAAAAATCCAGACAGACGTTACGGTAAATTATAAATTCAGTAAAAATATTTCGCTTTCTGTTGGAGGAAGTAATATCCTGAATGCCTATCCCAATATGTCCAAACCATATCTGACAGAATCAGGAGGCGCCTGGGATCCTGTTCAAATGGGCAGCAACGGAGCCTTCCTGTTTACGAGATTAGGTTTCAAGTTTTAGAATCTGCAAATAAATATCAAACGCTACTGCGCTAACACTGATTTGCAATCAGTGTTAGCGCAGTTAACGCGTCAGCGCGCCGCTCTCGCTCATCGAACTGCAAACAATTGAAGAATTCTAATAATATTTAGACTTATACAGGAGTCTACATGAAGGTGTGATTAATTTCAATTCTGACATTTGAAGTAAATCTAATCGCATCAAACCATGCATATTTACTACTCATCAAAAAAGGTACTCGAAAAGCTTTTTGATAAAACATTTCTTCTGATCTGTTTTATGATGACAGCTGCCTTATCCTCCTTTGCACAAACCAACGTAACGGGAAAAGTTACGGGAGTTCAGGGAAACGAAGCTTTACCCGGTGTCAACATCGTGGTGAAAGGAACGACCGTTGGAACTTCAACCAATGTCGATGGCACTTACACAATCAGTGCTCCGGGTGACGCCACACTGAAAATTTCTTTCATCGGTTATGAGCCCCAGGAAATTCCTGTAAATGGACGCTCCAAAATTGATATTACTTTGAAAGAAGATTCCAAATCCTTGTCTGAAGTTGTCGTGATTGGTTACGGGACATCTAAAAGAGCAAACTTGACCGGAGCTGCGGCGAGTATTTCTTCCCGCGATATTGAAGAAAGACCTGTTTCCAGACTGGAAAATGTTCTGGCTGGCCAACTTCCCGGTGTTGACGTACAAACCACCACGGGAGAACCGGGTGCCGCATTACAGATCCGTGTGCGCGGAACAGGTTCTTTGAACGCTTCCAATGATCCGTTATATGTTGTTGACGGTGTTCCCGTGGAATCTCTTAACGGTATAAACCCTTCGGATGTCCAGACCATCGACGTTTTGAAAGATGCTTCCTCAGCCGCTATTTATGGTTCAAGAGGCTCTAACGGTGTTGTGATTATTACAACAAAAAGGGGGGTAAAAGGTAAGCCCCGAATTCAGTTTAATATGACACAGGGAATTTCCCGCGTAGAGGGACGACTGGATATGATGAGTCCGGAGCAATGGATTCAGCAACGTAAAGAAGGTATCGACGCGGCCTGGGTAAGCCGTGGAATTTCCCTCAAAAAACCATATACAGCCGCAGATCCAATGGCGTTTCGTGCACAGGAACTTGGTATCGGAATTAATAACCCGAACACAGGTCTAATGTATGATCCGAAATGGGCTTATGGAACGGACAGTCTTGATTATGTAGATTGGCAGGATGCTTTTTTCGGAAACACAGGTGTTCTTTCCAACTATCAATTGAGCGTAAACGGAGGAACCGACAACGTAACGTATAACATTAACGGAAGTTATATGGATCAAAAAGGTGTGATCATCAATACGGGTTACAAGCGCGCAACGGTTCGGGCAAACATCGATGCGACCATTAACAAATTCATTAAAGTCGGCCTGACTTTATCGCCTTCTGTGGAATGGATTACCGGCGGCGGACAAGTCGATGGAAAAGATCGCCAGGGAATGAACGCGGTGCAAATGCCACCAGTGGCACCTTTGGGAACCGGATATTATGTAGGCGCACAACCGAATGGAACATATCCATGGTCTGGCCGTTATGTGAGCCCTATTGCTGTTTTGGAAAGAACAGAGGTAGATCAGACACGAAATCGTTTGAACACAAATATTTATATGCACGCAACTCTGGCGCGTGGTTTACAATTGCAGATCACGGGAGGTATGGATAATAATTCTACCATTTCAAATACCTTCACGCCAACCGACGCGATCCGTGACTGGGCTGCCGCTCCGTATGCAGGTTATGCGTCTACTTCGGATAGACAAAATACTACGGATTACCGGTTTTTATTTCAAAGCACGTTGAACTACAACCGTTCGTTTGGTAAACACAATGTTTCCGGTTTACTGGGGTATTCGGTTGAAAGAACGCATGGATATGGTAACCGCCAAAATCATACACGTCTTCCCAACGACTGGACGAATCTTTTTAATCAGGGATCTTCAACGGTTGCAACTTCAAACATTACCGAGGATAAAACGGCTTTACTTTCATATTTCGCTCGTGTGCAATACGATTTCAAAGAGAAATATCTTTTCTCCGCAAGTTTGCGTCGCGACGGCTCATCTAAATTTGGCTCGTCGAATCGATGGGGAACATTTCCTGCTGTATCTGCTGCATGGCGCGTTTCGAGCGAAAGTTTCATGCAGAATATTGAAAACATTACCGATTTTAAATTGCGTGCGAGTTATGGTATTACAGGAAATAACCGTATCCCAAACAATGCACAATTCTCTCTGTTAGGAAACAGTGATTATGCTTTAAATGGCGCGCAGCAGACCGGTTATGCACCTTCGGGTTTTGAAAACACATTGCTAGGCTGGGAACAAACAAGCAGCTATAACTTCGGTGCCGACTTTGGATTATTCAAAAATCGTTTGATCGTCGCGGCAGATTATTACAATCGAAAAACTTCTGAGTTACTTTTACAGGCACCCGTTTCTTCTCTGACCGGATTTACCCGCAGCTGGCAGAATATCGGGGATATCGAAAATAAAGGATTTGAACTTTCATTGAATTCTAAAAATACACTTGGACAATTTAAGTGGGGAACTAACTTCAATTTATCGTACAATCGCAACCGCGTTTTGCAACTTGGCTATGACAACACGCCAATCCCGTCGGGTTTTTCTGGTTTAACTTCGATGATTGAAGTGGGGCAGCCCATTGGTTATTTCAAGTTGTATGATGCAACAGGAGTTTACAAAGATCAGGCTGATGTGGATGCAAATCCAAAAATGGCGAAAACACTTCCTGGCGACTCAAAATACCGCGATGTGAATAATGACGGAAAAATTGATGATAACGACCGGACGAATGTTGGGCAGCCTCTTCCTGCATTTGTTTATGGTCTGACCAACACATTCTCTTACCGGAATTTCGATTTAAATATTCTGGCAACGGCACAAACCGGGGGTATGATTTACTCCATGATTGGCCGCTCCATCGACCGCCCTGGTATGGGATATCTTTATAATAAACTCGCCAAATGGGAAAACAGCTGGAAGTCACCGGAAAATCCGGGTGACGGAATGACTCCTGGTATCAATGCCTCCACCGGTTCATACTACGATACAAGATGGCTGTACAGCTCTGATTATATCCGTGTTAAAAACATAACATTAGGATATAATGTACCGAAAATGAAGTGGTTCGAAAGAGCAAGAATTTACGTTTCTGTTGAAAATCCGTTTATCTGGCACAATTACTCAGGCGGATTTACACCCGAAGCTGCCAACAATGAAGGGGGAGATTACGGTGGATATCCACAATCAAAAACCTACTCAATCGGCATTAACCTGAATCTTTAATTACATGCTGCGGCATTAATCAGATACAATATGAAAATGAAAAATATTTTTCCCTATCTGCTCGCTATTGGCCTTTCGGGAGCGTTGAGCTCATGTAGCGAAGACATACTGGATATCACGCCATTGACAAATAATACGGCTAACGATTTCTACAAAACAGAAGATCAGGTCAATCAGGGTGTGCTTGCCATTTACAACGCCTGGCTGCCCGTTCCTGTGTCCTCTAACTGGTATTTATCCGAGGTTCGTTCTGATAATACCCACGAAATTGAAGGCGGCGCACAACGTGATTATAAGGAAGTTGGTACTTTCATTGCTTCTTCCCAAACGGCTGCCTTTCAGACAGCATGGACTCAGCTTTACAGTGTAGTGTATCGTTCGAATATTGTTCTTTCAAAAATTGAAGGTTTTGAATTTGCCCGTGTAGCACAATTTAAAGCAGAAGCACGGTTTTTCCGGGCCATGGCTTATTTTGACCTGGTTCGTTACTGGGGCGATGTTCCTCTGGTAGAAAAAGTTTTGAGTTTTGTAGAAGCAAAAAATACGCCGCGTTCACCAGCACTTGATATTTACAAACTGATTGTGGACGACCTTACTTTTGCTTCGGAAAATCTCCCTGCTTCCTACGCAGCAACCGAAAAAGGAAGGGCAACAAAATATGCTGCGAAAGCATTGTTAGGCCGGGTTTATTTGACGATGGCCGGTTATCCATTGAAGCAAACAGATAAACTGGCTTTGGCCAAAGCGCAGCTTGCTGATGTGATGGCAGTTGGTACTTCCTTATTTCCTACGCCCGCGCTTTACCGGGATTTGTTTACAATTGCCGGTAAAAACAAATATCATATTTTTGAAGTGCAATACATTTCAGGTGGAAAGGGACTTGGAAGTTCGCTTCCATCAGAAATGGCTTTCCAGTTCCCTTCCCAGTGGAGTTCTTTCACGGGTGGTTTTGAAGGTCAGGTCGAGCCGGCACTTCTTGCTTCATATGCGCCGACAGACGCTAGAAAGCAGGCGACGTTGGATTCAGGCTATACAGATACGAAAACGGGTGCAACATCCGGTCGTGTCCAGTTTACGAAATTTCTGGAAAAAGGAGATGCAGCTGTTACTTCACGCTCTGACTATGGCCGTAATTTTCCAGTGATCCGTTATGCCGACGTCCTGCTTATGTATGCCGAAATTCTTAACGAAGAAACCGGAACTCCACCCGTTCAGGCCGTTGAACTGCTTAATCAGGTACGTGCGAATGCAAAAGTTGCTCCTGTGAAGCCGGCAACAAAAGCAGAGATGAAGCTTGCCTTGGAAAACGAGCGCCGATGGGAATTTGCCGGCGAGGGTTTACGCTGGTTTGATCTGGTCCGTACCGAACGTGCCATTCCGGTGATGAACGAATTTATCAGATCACACGACATTCCGCTTGCAAATGGTATCACCCAAAGAGATTTATTATTTCCTGTTCCACTTAACGAAATGCTGATTAATCCGGGATTCTGGAAACAAAATGAAGGTTATTAAGTAATAGTAAAAAGAAAAACGCCGTGCAGATCTGACTGATGATCTGTGCGGCGTTTTTCTTTTAACTAAACCGTAAGACTAAAAAGTCATATAAGAGGTTTTATAATGCCAGATACCGGAATGGCACAGCATTTATAGACATTATGCAAACAACTATATCTTAACCCATTAAAGTAAAAGAAATGAAAATTGTAATTATCGGAGGAGGATTCGCGGGTATTAATCTTGTCAGACAGCTAAGTAACAAGCCAGGCATTGAACTCATATTAGTAGATAAAAACAATTACCATTTCTTCCCACCCCTGATATACCAGGTTGCAACCTGTTTTCTCGAAGCTTCCAGCATCAGTTATCCTTTCAGGATGTTTATGCATAAAATTAAAAATCTGAGATTCAGGCTTGGCACGCTTGTGAAGATTTTTCCGGATGAAAAAAAAGTGCTCCTGACAACGGGCGAAATCACCTATGATTACCTGGTTTTGGCCAGCGGAACAGTGACCAATTTTTTTGACATGAAAAATGTTCAGGAAAACGCAATTCCAATGAAAACTTTGGACGACGCCATGGCGATGCGTAATATCCTGCTTCAACGTCTTGAGAAAGCTACCATTACTACCGATGAGCTTGAAAAAGAAAAATTGACCACCATTGTCGTCACCGGCGGCGGGCCTACCGGAGTTGAGATATCCGGTATTTTAGCTGAAATGCGAAACAGTATTTTGCGAAATGATTATCCGGAACTTGAAGGTATTAAAACAGAAATTTATCTGGTAGACGGCGGCGAATCGTTGTTATCCCATATGAGTGAGAAGTCGCAGCGACATACGCATGATGAACTTAGAAGAATGGGTGTAAAAATAAAATTACAATGCCGGGTCAGTGATTTTGTTGACGGACAAGTTTTCTTTAAGGACGGAGATTCAATAAATTCTTACAATCTACTGTGGGCTGCGGGCATAACTTCACAAAAATTTGACGGAATTCCTGAAGAATGTTATGGCCGGGGAAACAGGTTGACAGTGAATGAATACAACGAAATAATCGGCTTGCCTTCCGTTTACGCAATTGGCGACACCAGCTTTCAAACAAGCGACCCTGCTTACGAACTGGGGCATCCGCAAGTGGCTCAGGTAGCTTTACAGCAGGGAATTAATTTAGCCCGGAATTTCCTTAGCATTCAAAAAGGTACAAGTTTGCAATCGTTCCGCTACAAGGATAAAGGTTCTATGGCGATTATTGGAAAAAGTAAGGCAGTCGCTGATTTGCCAAAACCCAAGATACATTTTAAAGGCTTTATCGCCTGGATCACGTGGCTTTTCATTCACCTGATTTCTCTGATCCATTACCGTAACCGGGTAAAAACACTTTACAATTGGTTTGTGTCCTACTTAAAAAATGATCAATCGCTGAGAATGATATTCAGGCCAAAAAATTATTGAAAGTGTATTAAGCAGCATATTTAAAACCTGGAAGAATATTCTCTGACAGATTGTAAACATGATTTGGAGCCGACAATCTATTCATCAGATTTTGGCGTAGATGGTATATTATGTCATCAATGAACATCTTCTAAATCAACCCGCTATGAGAACTCTGGTAAATCTTTTTGAACGCTTTGACAAACTGGACACGAATATCAACAAATGGCTTGTCGCCAACAGTATCGGTATCCTGCGATTTTCGATGGGAATTGTTTTTGTCGGGTTCGGGATACTCAAATATTTTAACGGCATCAGTCCTATCGAATCACTTGCGACCAGAACGACGACCGTTCTGACGTTAGGTATTTTCTCAGGACACAGCGCCATGATATTTGTTGCGACCCTTGAATGTATAATTGGTTTTTGTTTTTTATCAGGAATGTTTTTACGTGTAGGCGTGTGGCTTTTGGCCGTTCAAATGATTGGCGCTATGTCTCCCCTGCTATTTTTCCCGGCTGAATTATTCTCAGGTCCTCTGCACGCACCAAGCCTCGCTGCACAATATATTATCAAAGATATTATTCTGATCGCCGCCGGAATGGTAATCGCTTCTACGTGGACTGGCGCAAAAATTGTCGCAAAACCGCAAAGTTTAAGGAGCACACTCGGAAAACGGGTTCCGAATGTTTACAAGAATATGACGACGGTTGTTTCGTGACGAAGTAATTGCTCTACGCGTTTTATTTATTCTTACAACTAAATGAGCGTTTTTTGTGTCGTAAAGAATAAAATCAAACTTCAACGATATGAGAAACAAACTTTTACCAACTCTGCTCTTATATTTCCTGACGAATCTGGTACTTGCGCAAACAGAGGTTTCAGAACGAAAAGTACACTTCGGAATAATGGGAGGAAGTCATATTTTTGGTGAAACTTTTACGTATGAAAAAATAGAAACTGTAAAAGGAGCCGTTCTTGGTTTTGATCTGTCAATTAAATTTTCACCCGAAAAATCAGGGTTCTCTTTTCACATTCAGCCTAATTGGAGTAATTATATACGAACCAACAGGGAGAACAATACATCATATGATTATAAAATTCAATCCATTAATTTACCCTTGCTTCTGCGGTATACTTTCTTGACTGGAAAAATTCGCCCGTTTGTAGAGGCTGGGCTAAATGTCAGATCACGAACTTCATTTGATATTGATATAAATGGAACGATTTGCCAATTCGAACCTGCCACATGTTCTCCTGGTTTCGAAAAAATAGACTTGCATCCACAAACTTCTCAGGATCGGGTTGGCGTTTTAGCGGGAGCGGGAGTCGAATTTGATATTTGGAAAATTTCTATACCCCTATCAATCAGATTCAATGAAGGAATTGGTACTTACAAAATGAAAAAAAAAATCGAGGATCATTATTATTATGACAATATCAAAACCAGAAATATCCAGATAACGACTGGGATTACATTTTAGAGAATCGTAATTCCAGTTGTTATCTGCTCTAAATCAGGCAAAACCTGGAAGGCATTATCCACAAATTATTCACCCGCTGGCTCGCTTCGTTTTGCGAATTCGGCATCAATTAAGTAAGCACCTTTTGTTACTAATTGCTGGTTTTCAAAACTCCTATTTGAGATAATTTCCACCAGATCTTCTTTCACTGCGTTTCCGATTTCTACCGGAATACGGCGAAATTCTTTTGGTTTTTCTTCAATGTAAATAAAACCGGTCGCTCCTTTCCTTACCACGGAAGCCGCAGGAACCAACGTCGCCTGGCGATTTCCTGTCTGGATTTTGGCATTCACATAAGCACCCGGAACAAGCTTTGCCTCCTGTTTTCTGTCATTGATATGCGCATGTACGTTTAAAGTTCTCGTTTCACCTTCCAGCACTTTACCAACCATCAAAACATGTGCCGGAACAGGTTGAGAACCGTTGTTAAACTGTATCATTACCACCTGGTCTTTCTTGATTTTCGGAGCATCCTGTTCAAAAACGGTTAAGGAAATATGCATATCCGTTTTATCAGCGAGCTCAAACATCGACTGTCCGGCCGCCACTTCTTTTCCAAGATTTACGTTTGCCGCTGTGATATAACCATTCACGGAAGAAACAATACGAACAGCCGGTGTTATTCCTTTTTTATTAAGTGTTTCTGTGGTCAGGCCAAGAATTTTCAGCTTCGCTTCCAGCGACTGCAACAAAGCTTTCGTAGAACGATGATTGGCCTGAGCCTGTTCAAAATTTTTCCGCGCTCCGACGTTTTCACTGCTCAGCGTACGCTGACGTTCCAATTCCTTTTCCTGGTAAGCAAGCTGGCTCGCATTTTGAAGATAATCCTGTTGTAACTGGATAAATTCAAAACTTTCCAATGTCGCCAGCAATTCTCCTTTTTTAACAGGCTGGCCAGGAATTCCCTTCATATAATTGATCTTTCCACTGATTGGCAAACTAAGTGTCGCCTGATTTTCTGGCGGGAGCTCAACGATACCATTTGCCTTGACCTCATCGCTGACCGTTTCCGTTTTAACTTTACCGACCTGGATACCAATCGATTGATATTGCTGTTGTGTCAGCGTAATCTGATCAATTTGTGAGGTATCGGCCACCGCTTTTTTCTTTTCAACCTCAGCTTCTTCGGTTTTCGATTCACAGGAAATTCCTGCGAAACAGATCGTCGAGATCAGGCCGGTGTATAAAAGTCCTTTTCGAGAAATACTTTTAAATGTCTTCATTTCAATGGTGAATTATTTTGATCCGGGTTGCGTCCGGTAATGCCCTAGGTCCGTTATGTCTACTTTTCTTCTCCAATAATTTCCTCGATTCTGATCAGGTTCAAATCATAATCAAGCACATTGATTAAATATTCTTCCTGCAATTGATACGCCTGCTGGATTGCTGCAAAAAATTCCAGATAGCCGATTTCTCCGCCTTTGAACGTAGACAAGGCAGTTTGACGAATAAGATCAGCTTGCGGAAGCGCGTGTTCTTCAAAATATTGAAGTGTCGCCGCCAGATTTTTCTGTCTTGTTTCCATCGTTTCAAGCTCCGTATTGAGCTGCTCTTTTACCGAAGCCAACTGCGTTTCATTCACCTGCTCCTGAATTTTAGCAGATTGAATTTTCGCTTTTTGTGCTTTCGTAAAAATGTGAAACGATAACCCGGCATGCAGGACATTGTAATTATTTTCCCGTGCAATCGATTGGTTGATAACACCAACCCGCCAGTCCGGTAAAGTATTTCTTTGTTCAAGGCGCGTTTGAATCTGGCTGTTTGTGATGTTCTGCTGCAAAACATTCAGAAACGGATTTGAATCCGGAGTTAAACCCGGTGTTATCAGATTGCCCGAAATTCTTTTAAAAACAGTATTAGTATCAATCGAAATAGTGTCCCGCGTATGAAGAAGAAGTTTCAACGTAGCGTAATGGATATGCTGTTCTCTTTGTGAACTCCTGATTCGCTGCAACAAATTTTGATAGCGGCTCTCCGCGGTAACCTGTTCTAGCCGGTTTGTCTCTCCTGTTTTAAAACGAATATCCGCCGCACGCGACGATTGCTGATAAAGTTCACTTTGCTCCCTGAGAAAACCGAGCAGTTTCTGATCATAAACCAGCTGGTAATAAGCGCGTTTTACTTCATTAGACAAACGCCACTTATCAGCATCCAATTGATACCGTGCACTTTGCACGTTAGCTTCCGAAAGTTTTTTCTGCGCTTTATAAACACTGACCGGGGCGAAAGACTGAATCGCCGTCGCAGTATAATCTGAATTCCTGGCCTGTGTCTGGCCGTATTGCACATCCAGATCTGTTTTGGCAGGATTAAAAGAGGCGCCAACCAAAGCCTGCTGTCTCTCAATAATAAGTTGCCCCGATTTGACAGCCAGATTTTGTGTCGTTGCTTCCTTCACCGCCTGGTCAAGCGACAAAACTCTTTGCGTCTGGGCTTCCGTTTTTTGAAAAGAAAACAGAGTGACCAGAAACATTCCGGCAACTGCCACCCTATTCATTCCCTTCCGTTTTGCAACCCGTTCTTTTACCAGACTATACAAAACCGGAAGTACGATCAAGGTTAATAAGGTTGCAGTAATCAGGCCTCCGATCACAACTGTGGCCAGTGGCCGCTGCACTTCCGCACCTGCCGAAGTAGACAATGCCATGGGTAAAAATCCGAGTGATGCTACACCTGCCGTCATAATGACAGGCCTGAAACGAGCTTTAACACCCGCCACAATCCGTTCACGAAGAGACCCGACTCCTTCTTTTTCGAGCTGGTCGAAATAACTGATCAGCACAATTCCATTTAGAACCGCCACACCAAAAAGTGCGATAAATCCTACACCGGCAGAAATACTAAACGGCATATCACGAAGCCACAGCGCCCATATCCCACCGATCGCAGAAAGCGGAACGGCGGTAAAAATAATCAGCGCTTCGGTCAGCCTTTTGAAAGTAAAATACAGCAAAACAAAAATCAGCAACAAAGAAATTGGTACAGCAATCGACAACCGCTGACGTGCCTGCTGCAAATTTTCGAACTGTCCGCCATAAGAATAATAATATCCAGGAGTCAAAATCACGCCCTTTTCAATTTTTGCCTGAATGTCATTTACGACGCTTTCAACATCCCGATTCAGAACATTGATACCGATCGTAATCCGGCGTTTTGTGTTGTCACGGGAAATCTGTGCAGGTGCTTCTTCGTAGGTGATATCTGCCAGTTCACCCAACGGAACAGAACCACCATTTGGAATCGTCACATACAGGTTCCGTATATCTTTCAGGTCTGTTCTGTGCAGCGTATCGAGACGGATTACCAGATCAAAACGGCGTTCTCCTTCAAAAACGACACCCGCAGTTTCTCCTGCAAAAGATGTTTTGATCAGCTGATTTATGGATGCGATATCCAGCCCATATTGAGCTAGACGGTCGCGGTGGTATGAAGCTTTTATCTGCGGCAAGCCAACGATGGGTTCAACCCGGCAACTTGCCACTCCTTCAATCGGTTGAATTAATGCGGCGCAATCATTGGCATGTTCGAACAATTTATTCAAATCATCACCATAAATTTTAACGACCACATCAGATCGCGCACCCGTTATCATTTCATTGGATCGCATTTGGATCGGTTGGGTAAATTCGGCCATAACACCAGGCACCTCTCTTTCCAAAACCTTATTCATTTTTTCAGAAAGCTCCTCGCGGGTATGCGCAGAAGTCCACTCAGACCGGTCTTTCAAATTAATCATCTGATCGGTCATTTCCACTGGCATTGGATCTGTTGGAACCTCCGACGCACCGATACGCCCAACAATCTGTCTTATTTCAGGGAAATTTTTTAGCAGCGCACGCTCTGCTTTTAAAGACGCCTGAATGGTTTCTGTCAGCGAAGTTCCTGTGGGCATACGAAGATCAATTGCAATATCACCTTCATCAAGCTGCGGAATAAATTCTCCTCCCAAAGCGCCAAAAAGCATTACACTTCCGACCAACAAAACCAGCGAAGCGCCCACAATTGCTTTCCGGTAAGAAAGAGCACCTTTGATCAAAGGCTGGTAAAAACTATATAATTTATTGACCAGACGATCCGAAAAATTCTTTTCATTATTAATTTTCGACGCAAGGAACAGCGATGAAACCATCGGGACGTAGGTGAAAGAAAGAATCAACGCACCCAGAATTGCAAAACTCACGGCAAGGGCCATCGGCTGGAACATTTTGCCCTCAATACCGGAAAGCGAGAGAATGGGAAGATAAACGATCAGAATAATAATTTGTCCAAAAACCGCAGAGGTCAGGATTTTGGAAGCATTAACCTGAACGGTATCGTCCATTTGTTTCTGCGAAAGTTTGTCTCCCGTTTTAAAATGGGTTTGCAGATAATGCATAACGCCCTCAACAACGATCACGGAGCCGTCAACCAAAAGTCCAAAATCGATCGCACCCAGACTCATCAAATTAGCCGATACTCCAAACGTATGCATCATACCAAAAGTAAAAAGCATCGAAAGCGGAATGACAGAGGCCACGATCAGCCCCGCACGAAGGCTTCCGAGCAACAATACCAGGACAAAAACAACAATCAATCCACCTTCAAGCAAGTTGTTCCGAACGGTTTTGATCGCCTTGTCAATCAGTTTTGCCCTGTCAATAAAAGACTCAATTTTAACGCCTTCCGGTAAAGATTTTTGAATTCTTGCCATGCGTTCTTTAATGGCTTTCACAGTCCGGTCGGCGTCGGCACCTTTCAACATAAGTACCACGGCACCTACCGCTTCACTTTTCCCGTCACGTGTCATCGCGCCGTAGCGCACCGCATGCCCGAATTGCACCGTCGCCACATTGCTGACTTTCATGGGCACTCCGTTTACCGTTTTAATAACGATATTGCCAATATCATCCAGATTTTTAACCGTTCCTTCACCACGGATAAAATAGGACTGGCTGTCTTTTTCAAGGTAACTGCCTCCGGTATTACTGTTATTTTTTTCTACGGCAGTAAACACATCTCCAATCGTTACACCGGCGGCACGCAGTTTCTCAGGATTGATACTAACCTCATATTCTTTAACAAAACCGCCAAAACTGCTAACTTCAACCACACCTGCAATTCCCGTCAGCTGACGTTTTACGATCCAATCCTGCATCGTCCTTAATTCGGAAAGATCGTAACGCTTTTCATAACCAGGCTGAGGAACAAGTGTGTACTGGTAGATTTCGCCAAGTCCGGTCGTGATCGGAGCCAGATAAGGTGATCCGAATTCTTTCGGAATATCCTGGGCAGCCAGTGAAATTTGTTCGCCGACCAGCTGCCTTGCTTTTAGAATATCCATATCGTCATTGAAAACCACCGTGATTACGGAAAGTCCGAGCCGGGAGACCGAGCGAATTTCTTCAACGCCCTGCACATTGGTCAAACTAAGTTCAATCGGGGCCGTGATGTATTGTTCAACTTCCTGGGCCGCAAGTGCTGGCGTCTGCGTCAACACGACAACCTGATTGGTGGTAATATCGGGGACGGCATCTATCGGAAGCTTTGACAACGCGTAGATCCCCCAACTAATGAGGCCCAAAACCATAAGCCCCACGATCAATTTGTTCCGTATACTAAAACGGATTATTGAATCAAACATAAAGTAAGTATCAATTGACTGTCGGTGACAAATCAGGAAACACCCACAGAATTAGCCTAAATCAGCCGATTTCAATTTTTGTAGTATTGAAACACAGGATATTAAGCTGATACTGATGGTAGCCGCAGACTATCACCAAGCAGTAAAACAGAAAATTAGGAATACAAAAAAGGAAGTGATCAACCGAAATTAGGAGGATTCAGAAGAGAAGATTGATGTTGAAACGAGTAAAGATTATTCCACCAGAAACTGTTTTTAACCTGAAAATCGGTTATAAGAGGCTCGGAAAACGCAAGAAAGTGAAAGTCAGTAATAACGTAAGAATGAAGTGAATGGCCGCTCAGTGAAGGAAGCGATTCGTGCTGATGTTTCTCTGAATCAGGAGCGTTTTGTGCATGCTGTGAAGCCGTTGCATAGTGCATTTGCATAAAAGTCCAGAACGAAATTTGCCCGTTGCTTTCCTGTTTGTGCTTTTCAAAATGGGCCATAAGCTGCGGTAAACGGCTCAATTCCTCCCAACATTCCATGGAAGGTAAGAAGCTGCCCAGCAATATGTGAAAACTCAATAAACAGGCGAAGATACGTATCAAGGTACTTTTCAGATTATACTTGTCTTACCAATATTCAAAGATAGAAATTTTACGATTAAGTCAATTTTCGCAAAGAATAAATGCAAAAAGTACTTGGTAAAATAAAATCCTGGCAGAGAAATTATACTCCCTGCCAGGATCTCTGATCATAACCGTTATAAATTATAAAAAAATGGTGCTTTTCTGATATACCGTTTGTCTGCCAATTGCTCTTCCAGAAAAACGGCAATATCAGCAGCACTGATTACCTGTCCGGAACAATCTTCTGTGTTTGACCCCGTTGGAAAATTTTTACCGGTATACTCGATCATGGGAAGCCTTACCAGCGTCCAGTCCAGTTTATTTTTTGAAAGAATACGATATGCATTTGCACGGTCTTCGTGAATGGCAGGAAAATTCTCTCTCATCCACTTGGTAGCTGCTTTCGTTTTTTCACTTTTTTTATCAAAAGGCGTATCGACATTCAATCCGGCAACACCAATATAACGGTAGATATCAAATTCTGTCATTGCTCTTAACACGTGCTCAGTCCCCGTACTCGCGACCATTGGCTCGCCGGGTCTTTGACCGATGGTACTGATAACGGCCTGACAACCAGAAAGTAGCTTTCGGATATCTTCATATACCACCACGTCGCCTTTTACGATTTCGACGCCAGGATTTTTAAGGATTAAATAAAATTCGTCGATTGAAACTTCATCGATTTCCTGAATATTTCTTAGCAGAATTTTTAACTGATATCCCTTGGAAAGAAGGTAATTGACTAGATATTTACCCGTTCTGCCTCCGCCACCAAGGATGGCAATTTTTATGTTTTGATCCATTTTTCTCTTCTTTATAAAATATGAACTACAAGATTTCCTTATTGATTTTCATTCTGAAAATCAACTGGTTTGCAGCGCTATCGTATATGGCTGCTCTGGTTTCAATATTTTACAAAGAGATTTGAATAATCAAAAATAGGAAATATTATGACTTAACACGGTTTTCCGTTTCTGGATAGATTTATTTCACCTTACATATTTCCGTTTTTTCACATAAAAACAGGAACCCAAGGGCCTTAATCTAGGTTAGCAATGCAGCCTGACCGCTTTTCGTTAAGATTTTAAAAACGGATCCGGGTTGCACAGAAGCGATTAGCCAGTTACTTTTGAAATGAAAATGTTGGTTGTGGCAGTGCAAAAAATGATTTAATAAAAATTTTCTAATATCATGAGTCGCTATTTAAAAGGTTTTGAAGGTAATCCGGTAAATTCTGAGCTGATCGAAGTACTTGATCAGGCGGTTGGAATTTTATACAATAAAAGTGCAGGTGCTGAATCAAATGGTAAAATTTCTGACGGACCAATTGGTTACGAATTATCAGAAATGCCTGACCATGTGGTTACTAAATCATTTGAAATAATTACCTGCAAAGCTGCGGTGGGCAATCCGGCCGAAGATCTTGCAGAAAAGCTATACGATTCTTTCTATGCCTGGCTCGTTGACAAAGAAGATGGTGATGCGCTGATCGAAGATTTCGACGGTCCGAAAGAAAATGTGCCGGTTTCCTATATCGTCACAAATGAACCTTACTTTGTAGAGCCGTTCAAAAATCTTGGCGTTAATTTTGATTTGAAAGCAGACGTTGACGGCAGAACTCCTGAATTGTTCGGTGAAGAATTTGCGAAGGAAATTGTGTGGACTTATACATTCGAAGTACGTATCTGTACGCCTAACAAAAAGTAGGTTTTTGCGATTTTATTTCAATAGAATTGAAGTAGATACTTTTGAATATTTAAGGGAAGTCAGGTTTAAAAACGTGACTTCTCTTTCCCCTCTTCCGAAGCTTTTAATCTTCCAAACATTTCTTCTATGTTCGACCGTATCAATACTTATATCATACGTCACGCCAATCTTACGGTCGAAGAACTCGCTTATTTTAATTCTGTTTTGCAGTATAAAACCTTTCCTAAGAAGACAATTTTGCTTCATGAGGGTGAGGTTTGCAATTTTGAAGCGTTCATGAACAAGGGTTGCATCCGGATGTATTATATCGATGAAAACGGGTTTGAGGTTACCCTGCAATTCGCGATCGAGGATTGGTGGGTGAGCGATATTGCCAGTTTTCACGATCAAAAGCCGAGCGCCATGTTTATCGAAACATTGGAAGAATGTGAATTGCTGATTCTTTCTCCTCAAACAAAAGAGTCACTTCTTGCGCGCGTTCCGCAGCTTGAAAGAATGTTCAGGATTCTGGTGCAACGAAACCTTTCCAGCCTGCAGGGCCGCTTGTTTAAAACTATTGCTACCAGTGCGCAGGACAAATACCTGGATTTCATAAAACGCTATCCTACTATTCCTCAGCGGGTTCCACAACATTATATTGCTTCTTACCTTGGCATTTCTGCCGAATTTCTGAGTAAAGTCAGGACCAAACTTTCAAAAAAATAATTCTTCTTTTCCCTGCTTTCTTGTCCTGGTTCAATGTTTCCGCTTCCCGGTTACTATTCCTTTGTATTGTTAATTTATTAAGCAAAACAAAAAGGGACTGCTTGACGAGGCTAAACATATCATCAAAAAAATAAGTACCGATTTGTTTTTCTTGTCCTAGTTCAATGCCGGTCGCTCACAGAATAGAGAACTTTGTATCATTAAATCGATAAACGACAATAAATCATGGAAAGAAAAGATTTTATCCGCAAAGGCCTGATGGGAACTGGAATGTTCGTGGCGTCGGCATCGGTTGGAAGTGTTATCAAAAACGATATTGACGAATTAAAAGAGCTGGATGTGATTGGTTTCAATCATTTGCCAAATACAGAATCGAAGGTAAAAGCGAACACCGTTCTTCATAAAGCAGATACCCGCGGACACGCAAATCATGGCTGGCTTGATAGTCACCACACTTTCAGTTTCGCAAATTATTACAATCCGGACCGGATGCATTTTGGCGTGCTGCGTGTATTGAACGACGACCGCGTAGATGGTGGAAAGGGTTTTGGAAGACACCCTCACGACAACATGGAAATTATTTCCATTCCGTTGGAAGGCGACCTGGAACACAAGGACAGCATGGACAATGTGGCGGTGATCAAACATGGGGATATCCAGGTAATGAGTGCCGGAACGGGTATTTTCCATAGTGAATACAATAAAAATGAAGATCAGGATGCGAAGTTTTTGCAGATCTGGTTGTTTCCAAAAAGCAAAAATGTTACCCCAAGATATGATCAGTTAACGCTGAACGCAGAAGACAGACATAATAATTTGCAGCAGATTCTTTCACCAAATGCTGATGATGCAGGGGTTTGGATCAATCAGGATGCATGGTTTCATATGGGAAAATTCGATAAAGATTTCTCGGCAGAGTACAAATTGAAAAATCCTAAAAACGGTGTTTATGCTTTTGTTTTGAAAGGCGATATCACTATTGAAGACCATGCCTTGAACCAACGCGACGGACTTGGGATCTGGGATACCAGCAGTATCTCGATCAAAGCAAATTCGCAGGATGCGGAAGTGCTTTTAATGGAAGTGCCGATGTCCATTTAGGTATTAGGAGTCTACGTTTGGCTATCAGCTAAATAGCTTAATTACAATATCTGGTTGTTTGTAAAAACCACCACGCTAAGAATTGACAATCAGCATAATAAAGATAATGGATTCCGGCCGGGAAGTCGGAAGTAACAAACTAACCGCTAACGCCTAATCGCTAATAGCCAACAAAAATGGATCATATTAAAATTGCAAATACAAAGCATGATGTGCTTGACCTGATAAAAAACAGATGGAGTCCTCGTTCATTTTCTGATAAAGTAATTCCGGAAAATGATCTAAATACAATTCTTGAAGCAGCAGCCTGGGCGGCAAGCGCTAATAATGAACAGCCCTGGCAATACTATTATGCATCGAAAAGCAATGATGGATTTACCCAAATCGCCGACAGTTTATTTGGAGGAAATAAGCCTTGGGCTCAACATGCCGACGTACTGATTGTGGCTGTTGCACGAAAAACGTACGAAGCGAATAAGACGGAAAATCCTACGGCCCTTCATGATTTGGGAATGGCTAATGCTCATTTGCTTTTGCAGGCTTCTGCGCTGGACATTTATGGTCACATGATGGGCGGTTTTGACAAAGAGAAAATTTCAGAAACGCTTGGACTTTCTGAGACTCAAGCAGCCGTGGCGATCATCGCGCTGGGTTATCGTGACGAAGCCGAAAAACTGGAAGAGCCGTTCAAAACGAGAGAAATTACGCCGCGCGTTCGTAAACCTTTGAGTGAATTTGTTTTCTCGCAAAACTGATACAATTATGGAATCTGTGAAAGTTAATATTCTGGTGATCGGACGACACGAAGAAATTCTTGAAACCGTTTTGCGGATCATCAACAAAAGTGAGAACTGGGTCGCCTGGGGAGCATTGAAAGACGAAGAGGCGATTGCTTTATTTGACAGTCAAAAGTTCGATATTGTCTTGTTATGCGGTGGTATTCAGGAAGAATGCGAGGCCGTTTTACGTAATACTTTCACGCAAAAGGATCCTGAAATTATCATCATTCAGCATTATGGCGGCGGAAGCGGTTTGTTAAGTAATGAGATCATTCACGCCCTGTCGCAACGTACCACTTCAAATAATTACAATGCCTGATTTTCTTGTCCCAGTTCAATGTCCAGGGCTGAGAAACTTCGGAAATTTGTATAACAAAAAACAAAAACTATCATGGAAAATCAAATCTTAGGTCTGCATCATATCACTGCCATAGCAGGAAACGCGAAACGTAATCACGATTTTTATACACAAGTATTGGGTTTAAGATTGGTTAAAAAAACCGTGAATTTCGATGATCCAGGTACATACCATTTTTATTATGGTGATGAAACCGGATCTGCCGGAACAATATTGACTTTTTTCCCTTGGGAAGGAACAGCGCAAGGCCGTACCGGAACTGGATTAGCAACCGATATCGGATACTCGGTACCCAAAGGAAGTCTTGATTTTTGGGCTGACCGTTTCACAGAATTTAAAGTAAAACAAGGCAACAAAGACGAGAAATTCGGTGAGCTGTACCTCCCCTTTCAAGATCCGGACGGTTTGAAAATAAATCTGATCGAATCAAAATCGGAAGATACCAGAAAACCTTGGGAGACAGCGGACGTGAAAGCGGATGTGGCCACGAAAGGATTTCACAGCATTGTTCTTACTTTGAAAAATATAAAACCAACAGCTGAAATTTTGACCGATATTTTCGGATATAAATTATTGGAACAAGAAGGTAACCGTTACAGATTTATTACGGACGCGGTCGAAAACGCAGCCATCGTAGATTTGATCGAATCGCCAAATGAAGAACGAGGCTACAATGCCGGAGGGACTAATCACCACGTTGCATTTCGTGTTAAAAATGATCAGATTTTAATGGAATTCCGTGAAAAAATTGCCCGGAAAGGCCTGAACATTACACCAAAAATCGACCGCGATTACTTCTTCTCTTTATATTTCAGAGAACCAGGTGGGGTTTTGTTTGAACTTGCTTCTGAAAATCCAGGCTTTGCAATCGATGAATCTGTTGAAAATTTGGGAAGCAGTTTACAACTTCCGAAACAATATGAAGCATCCCGTAAAGAAATAGAAAAAATATTGCCAAAGTTGTAAGAGCGTGTTTCGAAGGGAAAGCTGGGTTAATATCCAAGCTTTCCTCTTCATAATCAAACCATTTGCTCCACATTAAGTTCTGAAATCATGCATACGAAAAAAGTAGTAACCGCAGGAAAAAATATTGACGAAACTGATAAAGTTTTGATCTTGATTCATGGCCGGGGCGGAAGTGCAGAGGATATTCTATCGCTGGCTGCACATCTGAATACCAAAGATTATGCGCTTCTTGCCCCACAGGCCACCAACAATACCTGGTATCCAACATCTTTTCTGGCGGAGCCGTCAGTGAACGAACCGTGGTTATCATCGGCATTGCAAATTATTGACGAGGTTGTTTCAGATGTCGTTGCCAAAGGAATTTTGAAAGAGAATATTTTTCTAGGAGGGTTTTCTCAGGGCGCTTGTCTGACGCTGGAATACGTGACCAGAAATGCAGGCAAATATGGCGGTGTTGTCGCGTTCACCGGTGGATTGATCGGAGACAAAATCTATTCTGAAAATTATTCAGGAGATTTTGATGGTACTCCAATTTTCATCGGGACGAGTGATCCTGATCCGCACGTTCCTGTTTCGAGAGTTAACGAAACAACTGGTATTCTGAAGTCGATGCACGCCGATGTGACAACAAAAATTTATCCGAACATGGGACATACCATTAGTCGGGATGAGATTGAAACGGCTAATACACTGGTTTTCAATCGTTAATAATATTAATAAAAAAAGCCGTAGATCGCTGAGCAAAAGCTTAACGATCTACGGCTTTTTTATGATTTTATGTAACAAAAAGACTCTCCAAATTTACTTCCGATGATTTGGATCGCCGTCATGAAGGCCGATCGCAAATACATAACGAAGCGAAATCCCGAAGGTCATTCCACTCCCATCCGCCTTGATGGTTGACTGCTGCGTTTGAACTTTATTGACGAAATACGCCATATCGGTAGTTAAGGAAGTTCCAAATCCCCATTGTTTTCGAGCATAAAAACTGAGATCAACTGCCTTCGCTACCTTCAAAACATACTCCGCAGTAACGTCGGCAAAACTTGTGATCTTCGAACTTGTATGGGTGTCACTTGTCAAAAACAATGTATCCAAAACCGGTCGCCGGCCTTGTCTCGCGTAGCCTTCAAATTTAAGGTATTCTTTCTGTTTTCCTGAGTTCGGTACGATACCGGCTCCCGCACCAATCCAAAAAGCTGATTTTCGAAGGGAAGAGTTTGACCTCCCAAACAGCAAACGACGTTTCATTCTCAGCGCAAGATTGTTCTTATCGTTTTCCATTTTGTATTCCATCGGATAATCGCCGTTGATCACCAATATATTATGAATTGGAGAGCGGGCATATTCCAGTTCAAGCGCCCATTTTTCCTGATTTATCCACCCCAATGAAACACTGTATCCCGATTTCGCTCCGGTTCTGGTATCAATAAGTCCATTGAAAGTATTGGAAATAGCGCTTTTATCCGTTCTTAAAAATCCGTCGATTCCAAAATATAACCGGTTACGGATCCTGATATTATTTATTCGTGATAAAGCTGTTTCCGCCCGGCGCGTTTTGAATTTATTGATCTGGGGAGTTACAGGCTCATAATTTGCTTTAACAGGTGCGGTCACCGGATTGTAATAATCTTCATTGCTCTGCGCAAGAGTCATTTGAGCGCAAAGAGAAATAAGTAAAAAAGTGTAAAGTGTCTTCATAAAAAAGGGTTCTGACTTTATCTAGCCTTACGCCAACAAAATCAGAACCGTTGCATGATCTAAAAATTTGATACAGCGTTATTTAACAACCGGAAATGCGACAATTCGCACTTTGGTAAAACCATATGGAACAAGTATAATTTCCTCTGTTTTTTGTTCAACTTCGCCGCGATAAATTCCCGTTCTGTCACTTACGGGCTGATGCGCCACGCCGTCAACCACTTTCCAGTTTGGTATCTTTTTTGCCGGAGCGGTAATTTCAATCGGCGCATGCTGCAAATTCCAGACAAATTTATCTGAAATCGGTTTTACTTCAACGGTCAGATTTGCTTTCGGGTCTTTCACAACGTTTTCCAAAAGTCCGTAATTCCAGTCCGACTTTGGGTAAACGCTGAAATAATCACCTTCCTCTTTCTGATTTCCTTTCTCCCACTTTTCTTCCAGTTTCAATGCATAAACCAATGGTCCTCGCTCGATCGTTCTCGAATTCTTACCCCAGTTTGATGTCGTCATTTCCATTGGAAATTCCAGTTTCAGCTTATCATTGTTTTTCCAGACACGGTCAATCGTTACCACCTGACAGCCCTTTTCTCTTTTGAATTCCTTTCCGTTAAGAGTCAGAATAGCCTCTTTACACCACGAAGGAATACGTAACTGCATCGGAAAGGCGACATCTTTTCGTGTTGTAAATTCAAAATTAATCTTGTCCTCAAAAGGGTAGTTCGTGATTTCCTTAATCGTAATTTCCGTATTTGATTTACCAACTTTCGTCGTGATCTCGTTCGGACTATATTCCAAAGCCGCCAGGCCTTTTGCAGAAGTTCCATACCAAAGATGGCTCGCAAATTTTGTCCAGCCCTGGTGCATATTGGCAAGACAACAAGTATAACCGCTTCTCATGCCAAGCACATTATTCATTTCTCTTTCAAAAGGCAGCGAAAAATCAAAAACGCCGCGGCTGATCTGGACCTGATTTGCTACCTGAAAATATTGTTTGGCATTATAGTCATCTGTGGTTTGGGTGGGCAAAGCATTAAAAGTCATACGTTCCAAAGCGTCCATGTATTGAATGTCGCCCGTTATTCCGATAATCTCTTCGAGGGAAAACATCGCTTCCGTAATCGCGCAAAGCTCTACTCCTTGCGTCGGCGCGTTGCCGTGAATGTCCTCGTCTCCTGAGAAAATACCCATCGGCAAACCATGCAGTGTCATTAAATCGTTGAATCCTGTTTTTAGCTGGGTCAGATATTTCAAATCTTTGGTACGCTGATAATTCATCGACGGAGATTTAAGAGCCATCGCCACGTTTACAGCATGACGGCGCATCCAATGGTCATCATTTTGCTGTGTTGCGGCTCCAATTGCCCAGGTTCTATTGCCAAACCATTCGCTCCACTGGAAAGATTGCGACTCAATAAGGTTGGCCAGTTCTATCAGCGATTTATCATGATTAATACTGTAAAGCCATTGAACAATCATAATGTTATCAGCTCCGCGCGACTCCGCCCATTCCGACCATTTTTTGATCGGACAACTCTTCAGTGCTTGAAGCTGATATTTAAAATACTTGGTCATGAAGGGTATAACCCGCTGGTCATTAGAGGCCAGATAATATTGACGCATCACTTTCAGCATCACCATTTTCGGCCACCAGTCCTCCCCTGCTTCACAATTATCAGGTGTGATCAGCACTTTCTTTTCACGCTCTTCTTTGGTGACCGGGCCAAAATAACCAGATGGCCGTTGGTTTTCTATCGTCCAGTTGATATAACCTAACACCTTATCTTTCAATATTTTATCATCCAGAAGATATGCCAGCGGCACAGCTCCATCCAGCCAATACGGCGTTTCTTCCCAGCCGTCACCCTTTCCTCCAAGCCACCCATTATCATTTTTTACCTTTGCATAAACCTCATCTAAATGGCCCGTCGTTCCATCACGCATGATGTGCAGCTGATCCAGCAACCAGCCTTTAGGTTTTATCGCAGTGATCGGAAGCTGATGATAAGGCTGACTTTCTAAAAATGAAGTGGTCGTTTTTTGCGCATTTGCCTGAAATGATGTTAAATAAAACAACAAAAGTGCAAAGCCCGTAATCCGGAGCGGGGAAATTTTCATGGTCATAAATCGAAATATTTTCAATAGCTGATAAAGGTATTGATTGCGGAAATTTACCTTAAAAAGCACTTTTTGGTTTAAAAACAGCTTTTAAAAATATCTGAAATTATTCTCCGAAAAACCGCTTGTCAGCATACTTTAAATAGTCCTCGTCACTCAATTGTTTGCGAAGTGCAAACGCGTTTTGCGCATCCGCTCCTGCGATATACCTGAGCTGTTCCCTACCATCCGTTGCAGCTTCATACACGGCTTCTGCGATATGTTCGGCGGTTGAATAATTTTTTCGTCTTTCCGGAGATGACAAAATGTTAATAAAGGCCGAAAGTTTTTCCTGATAGGCCGGATGTAAGCCTTTGTCCAGCGAACGGCCTGCAAAATCTGTTATAATTCCGCCAGGGGCAACTGTTTTGATCCCTATTCCGAACGGTTTTAATTCAAAATACATACTTTCGCTCCATCCTTCCAACGCAAATTTCGTCGCGTGATAAACCGAATTAAACGGCAGCGTAACGTGACCGCCAATGGAAGTCGTTGTGATAAAAAGTCCTTTCTTATTTTCCCTGAAATGTTCAAGAAATGCTTTTGTGACACGCAAAACACCGAGCAAATTTGTATCCAGCTGGCGGACAAGCTGCTCATCTTCAATACCTTCAAGTGGGCCCGCAAGCCCATATCCTGCATTATTGAATACGACGTCGATAATTTCAAACGTGCTTATTGCTTCTTTTGCCACCGTATCAATTTGCTCAGGGTTAGTAACATCCAGTGCAAGCACATGAATATTTTCATGACTTTCGAGTTCAGCTCCGTCTAACGGATTTCGCATAGTCGCAACGACCTGCCAGCCTTTTTTTGCAAATAATAATGCCGTTGCCTTTCCCAATCCTGTTGAAGCTCCGGTAATAAATATAGTCTTTCCCATTTTTTAAGAATAGTCAGTGTTGGGTTGTAAATGTAATAAATCAGCCCTATCAAACCTGCGCATACAAAAAATCCCTCCGAGTTTGGCTCAGAGGGATTTTTCATGGCTAATTTGGGTAATATCTAAATCATATATTTCAATCAATACTTACGACCAAAATCCTTGTACACGGATTGTATCAGCCGAAGTTTTCTTTAATTCTTTTTTTAAATGAACACAGGTTGGAATATGTCCGGCCACGTAAACCGTAGCATTTTCAAGATCTTTGTCCTGTACCCATTTGGTAATACCGTGAAAACCACCCTGATCTGTCTGCTCTACGGGTGTAATATCCCAGTTGAAATATTCTGCGAATTCAATCCTGTGATTCTCTTCGGCAATGGCAATGGCGCCCGAAAGACTTTTCCCGCCTGAAAGCTGTTGCAATGCGAGGTAATGTCCAATCGTTGTCATATCTCCGAAAGCGATCATTTTGCCTTGTTCCGCAGGCTTATGCATGGTGGAACCGACGCCTACATACGTGACGTTGTCTCCCTGTTTCAAGGACCGAACCCATTCACTTCCAGGACCTTCCTGCACCGCATCTATGTAGAGCGTACACGTTCTGGTTTCGATATCCCAGCCCGCCGGCGTATAATCCCGATAGATTCCCGGGGCAACTTTGATTTTTATATGCTGAACACGGTCCCATTTCGACATATCCATAAATGGAAAATGGAAATCTACTTCGTAAAATGTAGCAGGATACCAGCTTCTCACGGCCAGGACCGTTCCTTGTTTAGCTAATGAGTTTTCAAATAAATTAAGAGCTGTTTGTTTTAAAATATTCATGACTTGTGGCGTTGGCTGTTAATAGATCAATTTATCATAACGGACTTTGCACAGGTAGACGTTTTCACTTTGCATTTTACTTTATCATGCAGGTAGTTTTATTTATTTCTGCTGTCCGTTAACATTACAAAACAACACCAGAAGCAACAAAATGGAAAGACATAAATGGCGGGAATGACTGGACTATTTGCGGTATTGTTTTCTAAAAGTCAAGGGAGTACCCGCGGTAACCTTATGGTATAACCGCGAGAAATAAGCCGGATCGTCATAGCCTAATTCAAATGAAATTTCTTTTACAGTTAAATCTGTATAACAAAGAAGCCTTTTTGCTTCCAGAATAACCTCATATTGTATCCAGTAGGTAGCAGAAAAACCAGTTATATTTTTGACTACTTCGTTGAGATAAGAAGAAGTAATGTTCAGGAGTCCTGCATACTCGGCAGGACTTTTCATGGATTTATAATTTTTAACAACCAGACTTTTAAACGTATTGCTGATTTTAACCGGACGTGAATCTTTTGTAAAATCTTCCTTTTTCTGCTCGTAAAAAATGCTGGCAAAAGTCCCTGTACAAACTTGCGTAAGTGATCGCAGCATCTGTGTTTGAAAAGGTGCACCTTGCTGGTAATCCACCATTTCTTGTAGTAAAAGAAGCGATTTATGCAGCATTTCTGCTCTCTGAGGATTTACAGGTACGGGCGAGGCGTGCATTCCATACTCCTCGAAAACAGAACGATAAGTATCATCTAAAAGACTTAGATCCGTTGCCAAAAGCCAGCCAGAAGAATTCTCAGCGGCCATCATGCGGTGTACCTGACCTGGCAAGACGCAAAAAGCGACGCAATCTTCAAAATTAATTTCCCGAAAATCAACCATCATTTTCCCATTTCCTTCTTGCTGAAACAGAAAAATATGATGGTCATCCCGGTGAATTCCAAACAATGAAGCCTTCGCAGTCGAAGCACGATCAACTCTGTGGATTTCCAAACCCAGACTGGTACGGTCCGTCAGGGAATGAAGTGGAATTGACGTGTTTTCAGACATTCTCTTTTTAGAATTCAGTGAATAAAAAAAAACGCTACTTTTTTAGCTTAACTGCTCTGTCCAGCATATCGGTTGACTGCAAAATTTTATTTTTCAGATAATAAGGATAGTCCGTTTTTTCTTTCAAAAAAGCATTGGCAATGTCCGCAGCTTCGTTTTCCGAATGTCCGGAGAACGTATTATGCAACCAACGCTGCGGGAAGAAAATATCGCCGGTCAGCTGGACTTCCTGCAAGATATCAAGCGACGGTCGTAGGTACTTCAATGCACTTTTAGCCCGTAACGGATGATGCAAATAAGATAATGCTTCCAAAACCCAGGCTTCGTGTTCCCTGTTTTCCTCCTTTTTCAACGATTCGAAAAATTGATCCCGCTCCTTTTCATCCTGACTGATTGCCGGAATTACAAATTCCATCTTAGCCTTTCGATCTGGATTTTTTGTAATGCTTAACTGCTTGGCCAGCACACCTTTTCCATCCACATGTCCTTTCAGCGCGAGTTCATAAGCGAGTGAAATTTTATCATCTTCCGATAAAATCAGATCTTTCACTTTCAGCTGATCATTCCAGAGCACTTCCAGTTTTCTTAATCCGTTTTCTGTCATGGCCACATTTCGAAAAGCGCGGAAATAGGAATTTTTCATTCCCTTATCCGTCGTGTTTTCAAGTAAGCCCCACAGTGTCTTCTCCGTATTTTCCTGATTTTGTTTGCGTTGCTGATCCGTTAAAAATGTCCACCATATAGTCTGGATATTTCCCAGTAAATAATCTGAAATCAAGGCGTTATTTTCCTTTTGCAACACATCCAATAAGTAGGTCAGATAGCGTTCAGGTTTTGCGCCGTCACCACGGAGAAATCCTTCCCAGATATTGACCAGCATGGAACCTCTGAAAACCGGATTTTCAAACGTGGTATCCCTTTGGGTGCTATAATGCAGGAAAAAATGATCTTCAGAAACAGAATCCATTTTAAAATATCCATAAGCCTCACCGTCAGAATTCGGGAAAATCATCGCAGGAAAATCAGGTTCCCGAACACTTTGCAGCTGATTAGTCAGATTAAGTTTTACGCTTCCCTGCGCAAATTTTTCTTTCCAAAAAATCACAGCCGGCTGCTGCCAGACACGATCTGCTACCGAATCCTTTTTCTGGCGAATCTCAATTTCTTCCTTTTCTCCTACCAGTTCATATTCCGGCATTCCTGGTGTTTTCACCCAGACATTACTCCAATCCGCAATATCCAGCGGACTTCTTTTATCGATTATACCAATCAGATCATCCCAGCGGGCATTCCCGAACGAATATTTTGTCAGGTATTCGCGCAGACTTTCACGCATCATATCCTCACCAATTTTCTTTTCCAACTGACGCATCACGATCGGCGCTTTCTGGTAGATAATTCCTCCGTATAAAGTCCCTGCGTTTTTCAGGTTTTCCAGTTTTTGCAGAATCGGATTGGTCCCGGCACTACGGTCAACTTCATATGCACCAGGGTAATGCGCAAGTAAAAACCGTAGTTTGTGATTGATTTGAGGGAAGGATGGGTGAACAATTTTCGCCGCCATGAAATTGGCAAAAACTTCTTTCAGCCAGACATCATTAAACCAGTCCATTGTTACCAGATCGCCAAACCACATATGCGCGGATTCGTGGGCTATTACGCTCGCACGGGCCAGTTGCTTGTTAACGGGAGCATTTTCATCCAGAAAAAGCGCGGATTCATTGTAAAAAATAGACCCCGGATGTTCCATTCCACCATATTGAAAAGAAGGAAGCAGGACAAAATCAAACTTCCCGAACGGATATTTTATCGCGGTATAGTCTTCCAGCCAGGTCACCGCTTTTGCATGTAAACTAAAAACTTCATCGCGGTTCCGGTTAACCTTCGTACTATCTGTCTCCCGGTAATACATCGTCATTTCCCGATCGCCAATTGTTTTTGCTGCTTTGAAGAACTTCCCGGCCGCAAATGCAAAAAGATAGGAACTGATCGGTTTTGTTTTTTCAAAATGGTATATGCTCGTGTCTCCCGACGAAGCTTTTTCTTTTAAAAGCCCATTGGAGACAGCTTCCCAGCTGTTTGGAGTTTTTAAAGTTAACTGATAAGACGCTTTAAGATTTGGCTGATCAAATAATGGAAAACAGGTGGAGGCACGATCAGGAACAAAGAGCGTATAAAGATATTCTTCATTGCGGTTCAAAGACAGATCGCCTGCGATAAACGCAATACTGATCCGGTTTTCACCTTTTGCAAGCTGATCGGGATTGATGACAATGTGTTCATTAACAAATTCATAGTCAACCGGTTTGTCGCCTGATCTAACCGAAAGAACCTGACTTGCATCATTACTAAAATCAAGAATAAGCGCAGAATCAAGATTATTAAGATTGAATGAAATAGTTTGTAATCCTCGAATTTTCTCCGCTTTTTTTGCAGGAATAGTAAGCTCTATAGCATATTGAATACTGTCCAGCGTTTTCTTTCGGTATTCATTCAGCGAGAAAGACACGCCTTTTTCAACGACATCATTTTTGTTATTTCTACAACTAAAATTCATCAGCGGGATACTGATTAAAAATCTAAGTAAATATTTGATTTTCATTGAGTAATGGCTTTATACTATTAAATTTTAACTATTTTTCTTTCAACAGGATCAATTGCGTCTGCTGCTTATTTTTCATTCCCGGATTGTCATCGGTAATCAGCAGAAGCTGGCGTTTACCGTTATCATTATTCCACCACGACATTCCTTCAAGATTATCAACGACCAAAGGAAAACCTTCGTTAAAATCGAAAGCGGGTTTAATATCCTTTTTCAGGTGCGCTCCGTCAACGGTAACCTGCCATAATTTCGCTTTGATTTTATTCGTCACTTTCAGATCAAAACATCTTTCCAAAACCAACAATTGAGTTTCATTAACCGATATTATTTCCGAAATCCCGCCGCGTTTCTCCGTCGGACTTTGCGGACAGCCACTTCTGTCGATGATATAGGAATACGCACCAACTTCGGCATAACCTGATACTGCCTTTTCAAATTTCCTGAAATGGATCGTATCATTCCCCACTTCGGTCTCTCCTGCCCAACCCGCTTCCGGTGCCACCCAAACGTTCCCGTTTTCAGTCACAGCGATCGCTTCAATTCCCTTATTATCGGCCGGAAGATGGAACGGCGGAATTAAAAAAGAAGGCGGAAATGAGTCCATATAACTTACATAAGTCGTGGTATCGCAAGTCTCGGAATTCGCTGTATATTCATTTTCAACTGCATAGAGAAATGTGTTTGATCTGGCATCAAAACGAATCGCTTCATACCACAATCCCGTCTTTTTATGGACAGCCAGCTTTTGTCTTTTTCCAAAATCTTGAATGGTATTTATACTATCAAAGATGAAATAATTACCTCTGTCGCTGGCTAAGTGCCATTGATTTTTGGAAGGAACAAATTCAATTCCGGATATGCCATGCAATTCCCCCTCAGGTTTTTGAGGAAGCAATGTGTAGTCAGACAGCTCAAACCGGAGTGATTGCGCTTTTACAATCGTATGGAAGGAGATAAATAAGAGTAGTAAAATCAGGTTTTTCATTCCGGATAAGCTCGATTGAGGAGATCGCAAAAATAGCATAGATATGGGAGATAATGCGGATTGGAAGAGAAGAGTTTCTCACCGGCTGTTCAAAATATTAATCATCCAACAGAATCTTTGATAACACCAGTAAAATACTGGTTCAATCGTCCAAATCTCCTAAATTGCGTGTCATGACAACTAATCCATCTATCCTGAAATTCATGAAAAAAATTTTCCAGGCAGCGACACTCCTTTTATTCAGCAGCTTATTTCACTTAAAAGCACAAAAGTTAGGTGCACTCACCGTTGAAAAAATTATGCGCGACCCGAAGTCCTGGCTTGGAACTTCTCCGTCCGATATTAATTGGTCAGACGATTCAAAAACGATTTATTTCAATTGGAATCCCGATAAAAGTCTGTCCGATTCTCTGTACAGTTATTCCTTATCAAATAAAAAAATCATTAAAGTTTCTCAGGCTGACCGAAAAAAATTACCTGCGAACGACGGAGTGTATAATCGCCTGCATACCTTGAAAATTTACGAAAAAGCAGGCGATCTTTTTCTGATCAATTATCAGGATTTCAAAATTCGTCAGCTAACGAAAACCATTGAGCGTGAAACAGATCCGCAGTTTAGCGGAGATGAGCAAAATGTTGTTTTCAAACGCGGGGATAACTTATTCAGCATATCCATCTCAACCGGCCTGCTGACACAACATACTGATTTCAAGTCGGGATCAAAGAAGTCTGATGCTAAATTGAATCCGGAAGAAAAATTCCTGAAAGATGATCAGCTATCCATGTTCGAAATTTTGAAGGAAAGAAAAGAGAAAAAAGATGCGAGCAAAAAAATCTCCGAGGCGGAGAGACCTGATTATCCAAAAGAAATTTATTTCGGTGACAAACGTGTTCAGAATCAGAAATTAAGCCCAGATAACCGGTTTGTTACATACCAATTGATACAAGCAGACAAATCAGCGAAGTCGGCAAATGTTCCTAATTATGTTACTGAATCAGGTTTTACAGAAGATATTTTTAGCCGTGTGAAAGTTGGTGCGCCAGGTTCTACTTATGAATTCTGGGTTTATGATACCAAAAAAGATACCACGCGAAAACTCAGCGTTAAAAGTATTCCTGGCATTTATGACAAACCCGATTTTCTGAAAGATTATCCGAAACAGGATACTGCGAAGAAGAATAAAGAGCGCGCTGTGATTGTTCATGGCCCTTTTTGGTCGGAAAACGGGCAAAATGCTGTTGTCATAATTCGTTCCGTTGACAGCAAGGATCGCTGGATTATGGCTTTGAATCCTGATTCTTTGTCACTTCGGTTACTGGATCGCCAGCGCGACGAAGCATGGATTGCCGGTCCGGGTATTGGAGGCTATGCGATGAGCGCAGGCGAGATTGGCTGGATCAACGATGCGACCATTTATTTCCAAAGTGAGGCAACCGGCTACTCGCATTTGTATTCGCTCGATGTTGTTTCCGGTAAAAAAACGCAGCTAACTTCCGGGAAATTTGAAGTACAGAAAGTGCAGCTTTCCAAAGATAAAAAGACATTTTACCTGACTACCAATGAAGTACATCCGGGCGAGCAGCATTTTTACAGTATGGCTGCCACAGGCGGCGCACGGAAGCGGATCACACAAATAACCGGTGGAAATGAAGTAAGTCTGTCGCCCGATGAAAGTAAACTTGCCCTACGGTATTCGAACAGCAATACGCCCTGGGAGCTTTTCGTGATGGATAACAACTCGACGGCCAAACCGGAACAAATTACAAAATCGACCACCCTAGAATTTAAATCGTATCCATGGCGCGAAGCGAAAGTAATTTCTTTCAAAGCTTCGGATGGATCTGATATTTATGCACGTGTTTACGAGCCGAAAAAGTCAAATGGGAAGGCAGTGATTTTTGTTCACGGAGCCGGATATCTTCAAAATGCGCATAAATGGTGGAGTACCTATTTCCGTGAATATATGTTCCATAACTTATTGACCGACAAAGGATATACGGTCCTGGATATGGATTATCGGGCGAGTGCCGGGTACGGTCGCGACTGGCGTACAGGAATTTATCGTTTTATGGGCGGAAAAGACCTGACTGATAATGTTGACGGCGCGAAATATCTCGTCAAAAAATACGGTATCGATTCGAAAAAAATCGGAGTGTACGGTGGCTCTTATGGCGGTTTTATCACACTGATGGGCTTGTTCACGACGCCGGATGTTTTCAAGGCAGGAGCAGCGCTTCGTCCGGTAACGGATTGGGCTGCTTATAATCATCCTTACACCTCCAACATTTTAAATGAGCCCCAAGCGGATAGTTTGGCATACCGGAAAAGTTCACCAATTTATCATGCCGCCGGCTTGAAAAACAATTTGTTAATTTGCCACGGAATGGTCGATGTAAATGTTCATTATCAGGATGTTGTACGTTTATCACAGCGGTTGATCGAACTGGGTAAAAATAATTGGGAACTAGCTTCTTACCCTATGGAAGACCATGGCTTTGTGGAAGCATCGTCGTGGACAGATGAATATAAGAGGATTTTAAAATTGTTTGAAGAGAAGTTAAAATAGCAAAATGCGAAGGGCAACGAACAGAATATTCCTTGCCCTTTGCCTATCTTCCGTTACCTTTATCGCATGGAAAATACCAGAGAACTCAGGCTTGCGGTGCTGATTGACGCCGACAATGTGCCGTATGCCAATGTAAAAGGTATGCTGGAAGAAATTGCTATTTATGGCACTCCAACTTTCAAGCGGATTTATGGTGACTGGACTAAGCCTACTCTGTCGGGTTGGAAAACGGTTTTACTTGAAAATGCGATAACGCCTGTTCAGCAATATAGTTACACGACGGGAAAAAATTCATCCGACTCTGCGTTGATCATTGATGCAATGGACATTTTGTATACGGGAAACGTGGATGGATTTTGTATTGTTTCCAGCGACAGTGATTTTACAAGATTAGCTACCCGACTGCGCGAAGCCGGAATGAAGGTTTTTGGTATCGGAGAAAAGAAAACTCCGTCCGCTTTTATTGCCGCCTGTAACAAATTTATCTACATTGAAATCCTTAAAAAAGAAGCAAAACCGGAGACGGCCGTACTTGAAGCTTCAAAATCAGCTGTTGTTCCAAAAGAGGAAATAACGCCGGTTTCTAAAATCGATAAGGGGCTGATCAAATTAATTTCCGAAAGTATCAACGATCTCGCAGACGAAGATGGCTGGATTTTCCTGGGTGTTCTGGGTAATATGATCCTGAAAAAACGACCTGAATTTGACTCACGAAATTATGGTCATAAAAAATTGCTGGATCTGATTCGCTCGATCAAAACGATTGAAGTGGAAGAGCGCCATACCGGGAAAAATAATACTTCGCATTTTTATGTAAAGACGAAATAATTCTTCCTTCCATTCAAACTGCTTATTTGATTGCTTGTCCCGGAATAACAATCCTGAAAGGATGATAGTCTTATAGAAAACCGTGTGCGCCGGTTGGCTTACCCCCTGAAAGGGTAACACTGTTTAACATGGTATTTGACAATACTCCAATAAATCTCCACACTTGGACTTTCCTTTCACAGCGAACTTTGAGTAATTAAAAAACCTCTCTGACTTATATTATCAAGCGCAAGTTCAACGAAGACGCTACAACTTATTACTCAAAACTAAATGACCAAATTTATGCCCTTTAATCGTATAAGCCGCATTGTTCCGGCTGTTGTTATTGGCTTAGGACTATTTACTTCTGCCTATTCGCAAGTCGGTGTTGGAACCAAACCTGTGAAAGGTGCCGAAGTTTTTCTGGATGGTTCAAAAAAAATGCTGGATGAAAAATGGATTTACTGGAAAGGACCACGGTTAAAGGCTGAGATGCCGATCAAATGGACTGTCGTAAATGATCCTGTTGATAAGGGAACGGTTATAAACTGTTTCGATCCTGCTGCGGCTGGCGGACTTTATGGTTCGGCGGATATTGTCACCAAAAAAGAATTTCGGGATTTTCGTGCCCACGTGGAATTTTTCATAACAAAAGAAGGTGGAAATAGTGGCGTTTATCTGCAAAACAGATATGAAATTCAGGTTCTGGATGGAGACACTACATCACATGGAATGGCTGCCATTATCAACGAGACAAAATCTCCTTATCAAGCTTATAACGGCATTGGGAAGTGGAATGCTTATGATATTCTTTTCCGCGCGGCACGATTTAAAGACGGCAAGTTGGTGGAAAAACCGTTGGTTACGCTCTATTTTAATGGAAAAAAGGTACATACCAATCATGCGATCAGCCAGGTTTGGGGCGGGCCTAACTCCGGAATCGACGGAGGGAATGATGGCGGTAAGGGAATTACAGACGTGCCTGGCGGATTAAAATTACAATCGGAAGGACACAATGTTTATTACCGGAATATCTGGATTAAAGAAGAAGACCTGAAAAAGGCAGATACAAATTTCTGATTTCTGATTCAGCGATAAATCAACTAATAATATTTTCGAAAAGTGTAGCCATTCATCAGGTTACACTTTTTTAGTTTATGAGAAAATGCAAAATTACGGCTGAATAAAAAGGTGAAATTTCAAGTTAACAAACCGTTATGGACAAAAGAGTAATATTTGATTTTGAAATAGAATTCACAAACGGTGGTGGCATACAGGGCCAGGATTTTCGCCTTGATATTGAATCGGACACAATTTCTGACAAAGAATTGGCAGATTATATTGTTGATGACCTTCGGCTGCTGATGGTTGGAAAAGTTAATATTCTCAATAAATTCTACATTGACGAAAAACATAAAAGAAAAACTGAAACTGTTATTTCTTCCCAGAAATTAATCGATTTAAGCCATGTTATTTTTGATGGATTAATTACATACAAAGGACTCCCCGCCCCGATTATTTGTGATTATCTGAGCCGTGAGAAATCCCTGGGAAATTACGAAGAGGGAACAGAATTTCAGATCGGAAAAATTGAAATGGTTACCAATACCGGTACTTATATCGACTGCCCGTTTCACCGGTTTGAGCATGGAAAAGATCTTTCGGAAGTGGAACTGGAATCCTTTGCAAATCTTGAAGCAGTTACTGTTCATGTCCCGGAAACGCTTGAAATCGGTTCAGAATATTTCAAAAATCTGGAAATAAGAAATAAGGCAGTGCTGGTAAGAACGGATTGGTCAAAACACTGGAATACGGAACAATACTTTGAAAACCATCCCTTTTTAACCCAGGAAGCTGCCGAATATTTACGTAACTGCGGAGTAAAGCTGGTTGGTATCGACAGCCATAACATCGACGATACGAGAGGAAAAAACAGGCCTGTTCATACGACACTTCTGGGCTCAGAAATTCTGATTGTCGAACATCTGTGTAATCTGGATAAATTACCTGCTGAAAATTATCGGTTCAGTGCTGTTCCGCCCAAATTTAAAGGTGCCGGAACATTCCCGGTACGCGCTTTTGCGACTATTCTGTAAATTAAAACAAATTGCATGATCAATCTCGAAGACGAAAAAACGAAGTTTATTTTCACTATGAAACTAGATATCCGATGGAGTGATATGGACGAGCTCCGCCATGTCAACAACGCCGTTTATCTCACTTATTTCGAACAAGCCCGCGTTTATTATTTTCAGGAAGCCTGCCAGTGGAACTGGAAAGAAATTGGTGTGATACTGGCAAGTGCGCATGTAGATTATTTGCGACCGGTCGTATTCCCCAATCCTACCTATGTATATGTCAGAACCAGTAAAATCGGCACGAAAAGTTTTGAAATAAGTTATCTGATTACAAGTATCGTTAACGGCGTCGAAGAATTAACAACAACCGGCTACACAACCATGGTTTTATATGATTACGAAACCAATAAAAGCGTCGCCATTCCTGATTTTCTGAAAGAACGCATCAGAGCATATGAAACTGCTGAAATCTGATTTTTACAGTAATACCATATATAGAAAAGAGGCTGATCCAACATAAAATCGCGGTATCAGCCTCTTTTCCATTTCTAAAAACGATTACTTTTTCTGATAATTAATCTTAAAGATTGTTCCGTTCAAATCATCTGTAACGTATAATGCCCCGTCCGGGCCTTGTGCCAATCCACATGGGCGATGTTCAATTGGGCCCGTGGGTTTTACCAGATCGACACCAGCAAAATTATCGGCGAAAATCTCCCATTTTCCTGCTTTTCCGTTCACAAACGGAACAAACGCAACCATGTATCCTTTGTGCAATTCAGCCGATTGACTATGAAATGCAATGAAAGCTCCGTTTTTATAACGCGCAGGAAACATATCACCTGTGTAAAACATCAGTGCATTCGGACCTAAATGTGCAGGAAAAGCAGCGACTGGATTCAGCGCCTTTTCTCCTCCTGCTTTTTTCCCGTCACCGCCATATTCCGGTGCCAGAATTTTCTTTTTCTGAATATGATCGTAATAGATATAAGGCCAGCCGGCATCGTCGCCACCTTTTAACTGATACATCGTCTCTGCCGGCAATTCCGCGCTTTGCTTTGGTGTATAATATTGAGGATAAAAATCATCGAATTTTCCTCTTCCATGCTGCGTCGCGAACAGCGTATTGGTCTTTGTATCCCAGTCAATCCCAACCGAATTTTTCAGTCCTGTACTGTAAAGTTTTCCGTCTGCGAAAGTCTGGTTTAATTTGTCTGCCTTAAACTTCCATATTCCGCCCGCAGAATCAAGGATTGAACAGGGTGACATTCCCTTCCCGGTTCCGGCTTCTCTGCAATTGTCGCTGTAAGAACCCACTGTAACATAAAGATTTCCCTCTTTGTCGAGCGTGATCGGTTTTGCGTTGTCACGGCCCTTATCCACTAACCCGTCCAGAATTTTCTCCGGCTGATCGGTATTGATAATCTCTTCTTTTTCATTCAGCTTATAACGAAAAACACCGGTATTACTTGAAGAATATAAATATCCATCCTTGATATAAATTCCGGTTCCAGGATAATTGCCAAACATTTTGGTTTCGTCAATCTTACCATCATTATTTGTATCACGCAAGATATAAATTCCTTTTCCGTCTCTTAACTTTGACAGTTTCACGTAAATATCTCCGCTTTTACCTACTGCTATATGCCTTGTCGGACCAAGATCTGTGGCCAGAACAGTCGCCGAAAAGCCGGTTGGAAGTTTAATTTTTTTATCTGTTTCATTTACAACAACTTCTCTGGCTGCCTTTTTTGACCCATCCGTTCCTGTCAGGGCCAGTAGTCCGCTAATTCCTGCGAAAGCCGTAAAAATTGTAGCAGTTTGTAAAAATGTTCTTTGCATCTGTTTGATCAAAAGGTTTAGAAAAGTTTAACTTTATGTAATAATTGAATAATTGAATTGATTACCTTATGATAATAAAAGCATTATGACGGCAATATTACTCTGACCGTTTTAATGATTTTTAAAATAATAAATTCTTATGGAATGATTTTTGGAAAAATTAGTTTAAAACAATTGTCAGTAATATTTTTGACCCATGTTTTAGGCGTTTACAAAAAATTCCGCTAACCTTAAATTCTATTAACATGATAATTGATGACGATTTTTCACTAGACGACGATGAAGATGATGACTTGCCAGGATATCCGCTATACCCAGCATCGGAAGATGTGTTCAGCAAAGGGTTGATCGAAGAAGATATCGATCCGGAAGACATCAGCAAAATCAAAAAAGAACTGGGATTAGACGCCGACGACTGGAATGAAAAAGATTTCGATGAAGACTTGACTGGCGATGATCTGGATGTCCCGGGTTCTGAGCTGGACGATGATGACGAAATCGACGGGAATGAGGATGAAGAGAACAACTATTACAGTTTAGGTGGAGACAACCATAATGACCTTGAAGAAAATCAGGGCGATTAATTGATCGCCGAGTTTTTTAGCTATCCAATTTATCCCGGTTCCTAGCCGGGATAATATTTAATCTTCTTCTAACTGCCTTTTTGCAGCCTGTTAAAACTAGTACTCACTGGTATTCTGAAAATTATTTAATAATAAGAGGAATCTTATTCAATATTTTAATCAAACCAATATTATTCCTTTCTTCTCTCTTTTTGTTAGAATATATTTGTCGTAATGATTATTCCTATACCCAAATATTCTAATGAAATTCTTATTTACATATTTCCTTCTCCTTTGTTGCTTATTACATTCAAACGTTTTTGCTCAAAGCAAGTATGAATTAAATTCCGGTTGGAAATGTAACTCCATTCTGAAAGTAAAAGATCAGGGAGCAGCCATATCCTCTCCCGCCTACTCTTTGTCTAGCTGGATGCCTGCGGTAGTTCCGGGAACTGTGTTGACAACGATGCTGGAAAACAAACAAATTCCGGATCCGTTCATTGGTATGAACAACGAAAAAATTCCCGATATTTTTAAGACTGGTAATGACTTCTACACCTATTGGTTTGTAAAAGATTTTTCCGAAACCGTTAAATCCGGAGAGGAAGTATGGCTTCATTTCAGAGGTGTCAATTATAGCTCGGATGTTTTTCTGAACGGCAAAAAACTGAATGCTAAAAAACACAGCGGAATGTTTCTTCGCCAGTCTTTCAACATCACTTCTCTGTTAAATAAAACAGGCATAAATCGTCTTGCAGTGATCGTTTACCCTCCTAACGAAGTCGGAAATCCAAACGGCGGACAGGGAGGCGACGGAGCTATTGCGAAGAACGTAGCGCACCAGTATGTGGCAGGTTGGGACTGGATCCAGCCCGTCCGTGACCGGAATACAGGTATATGGGACATAGTGATAATCGAGAAAACCGGAAAAGTAAATATTAAAAATCCCCATATCGTAACACTCGTTCCGGGGCAGCGTAAGCCCGAAGGAGCTCAAAAACCGGCAACCATCAGAGTTTCGACAGAAGTTGAAAACCCAACAAATACTGCTTTAAAAGGGACATTGCAATTCACGATTGATGGTAAAAAAGTTGCCAGAGAAATTACAGTAAAACCTCACTCAACGTCAGAAATTTCCTTGCCGGATCTTCTTCTGGAAAATCCAAAACTATGGTGGCCATTTGGTTACGGCGCACAGCATTTATATTCTTCCAAAGTTCAGTTTATAATTAACGGAACTGTTTCGGATGAAGAAAAAATCAATGTTGGCGTTCGTGAAATCCAGGCGGACTGGAATTCTGTAACACGAAGCAAGCAAATCTCAGTTAATGGTCAGCGCGTCTTTATCAAGGGAGGAAATTGGATTATTTCAGATGCTATGCTTCGTTTTACAGATGCCCGTTATGACGCAGAAGTTCGTTTTCACCGCGATATGAACCTCAATCTGCTACGCATCTGGGGAGGTGCTTTGACTGAACGTCCTGAATTTTACGACGCGTGTGATAAATACGGAATTTTAGTGATGCAGGATTTTTGGGGTTCGGGAGACTGCAATGGTCGCTGGACTGACCCCATGAAAAGAGACGATCAATGGGTGCGTAGAAAATATCCGGATGATCATAACTTGTTTCTTGAATCTGCTGCTGATCAGATCAGAATGATCCGGAATTATCCATCGCTGGCGATCTGGTGTGGTGGAAATGAAATTACACTTCCGCAAGATATCATGCTTCCTCTGCGTGATTCCATCCTTACCAAACTTGACGGAACGCGCTGGTTTGTAGACTATTCAAACTCCGATGATATGTCCTTTAATTCCATTGGAGGAAATGGTGACGGTCCTTATGGTATACAGCCGTTAAAACGCTTTTTTGAATATAAAACCTGGCCATTTAATTCAGAAATTGGCTCTGTCGGTGTTGGAGATTTTGAATCGCTGGAACGTTTCCTTTCAAAGGAAAATCTCGTTCCGCCTGTTTACAATACGAAAAGTAAAAAGGAAACCGTCGATTCGGTTTGGGATTACCATAAGTATATCGGGTACGGTGGGTTTATTGAACCGTACGGAAAAGCAAAAGATCTCCGGGATTTTGGAAAAAAAGCCCAGCTTGTGAATTATGATCAGTATCGTTCTTTGATGGAAGGTTTCAGTGCGCATATGTGGGAATGGTATACTGGCGTGATTATCTGGAAAACACAAAATCCATGGACTTCGCTGCGTGGACAGATGTATGACTATTACCTGGATCCGAATGCCTGTCTGTATGGTTTGCACAATGGAAGCGCGCCGCTGCACGTGATGTTCAACCAGGCGGATAGTACGGTGATGATTACCAATAATACTTTCAAACACCAATATGATTTGATGTGGGTGGCCAAAACAATTGATATGAATGGAAAAGAAACGAGTTTGGGCCAGGCCTTCGCGGAAATCGGACCTTCTACAACCAGAATGATTACACCGATCAACACTCCGATTCGTGAACTTGCTAAAAAAGAAGGCGTCTTTTTGTCGCTAAGATTGTTGAATCTTGACAAAGAAATTGTGAGCGATAATTTATACTGGCTGCCCGATGCTGATGGAAATTACAGTGGATTAAACACGATGCCAAAGGCTGAAATCAGTGTCCGGACAAAGCAGCTTGAAAAGGGAAAAGTTGAAGTAACACTATCAAATCCGGTTAAGAACCCGGTAGCGTTTTTTAACAGGCTATCGCTTGTTGACCCAAAAACAAAGAAGAGAATTCTGCCCGTTTTCTATGACGACAATTACGTGTCCGTTTTGCCGGGAGAAAATAAAACGGTGATTATAGATTACACGCCTTCATCAGCAGAAATGCCGCTAGTATCATTGGACGGCTGGAATGTGAAAGAGCAATTTATTGAAATAAAATAATTGATAAGATAAAGACCGGAGAAAAGACAAGTAAGTTGCGATTGAGTATTTCTTTTTTTGTAAACGATCACAACTATGGCTGACTTTTCTCCGGAATCTTTTAAGAAAGAGTTACTCAATATCCTGGGCTATTGGGAAAAATACGCAGTTGACCGCAAGAACGGCGGATTTTATGGACGCGTAAATTATGACAACGAAGGAGTGGCGGATGCCCCACATGCCGTCGTGATCACCAGCCGAATTCTGTGGACATTTTCAATGGCCAAACGGCTTCTGAAAGATCCAAAGTATCTTATCGTTGCGGACAGGGCCTTTCAGGATCTTTCGATTCATTTTATCGATGCGAAGTATGGTGGTGTTTTCTGGTCGACAGACGGAAATAACAAGCCGTTGGAAATGAAAAAGCAGATCTATGGAAATGCCTTTGCGATGTATGGTTTAAGTGAATATTATCGGACGACCAACTTTCCTCCTGCCCTGGAACGCGCAAAGGAATTATTTTATTCCGTTGAAAAACATTCTTTTGATCCTGTCAATGGAGGTTATCGTGAAGCTTTTGCCAGAGACTGGGCGGATACAGATGATTATATTTTAAGTAAAAGTCCCTGGAATAAAAGCATGAATACGCATCTGCATCTGGTTGAAGCGTATACAAATCTGTATCGAGTTTGGCCAGACAAGACGCTTAGAAAACAAACGATGGCCATGCTGAACGTGATTCTGGATCATATCGTCAACAGCAAGACCAACCGGATGGAAATGTTCTTTAATGAAAAGTGGGAGTCGAAAGATCAGGTGATTTCCTATGGTCACGACATTGAAGCGTCCTGGCTTTTGTATGAGACTGCCGAAGTTTTAAAAGATGAAAAACTGCTAAGCAAAGCACGTAAGCAATGTATTCTGATGGCCGAAGCTGCGACGACAGGTCTTGGGGCTGATGGTGCATTAAATTACGAATACGATCCGGAAACCAAACATACCAAAACGGAACGCAGCTGGTGGGTTGCAGCCGAGCAATTGGTTGGTTTTTATAATGCTTATCAACTTACCGGTAAAGAAGATTTTAAATTAAAAGCAGAAAAAAGCTGGGATTATATTGATAGTAAGTTCATCGACAAGGAACGCGGAGAATGGTTTGGTGCAGTAAAGGAAGACGGAACTCAGATACACGGAGATAAGGCAAATTTTTGGAAATGCCCGTATCATAACGCCAGAGCTTGTGTAGAAATGTGGAAACGGCTTGAAAGTAACCACTAACAACAGTAAATATTTTTAATCTTATGTAACTTTTAAAAGAATTTTTTAATCTTTTTATTCTACGGCTTATTTAATTTATTTTAAAAAGGTAAATTTAAAGCACATTCCGATTTTCGTTGTAACGCTTCGTTATCGGGTTATCTTTGACTAACTGTCCGCACTATAAAATATTTTCCGATTCTTAATCAAATTGGAAAATTCCTGCGTATACAAACAATATAACCTAACTATTAAATTTAACCTATCTCCGCTACAATGGCAAAAGTAAATCTTGACGTACCCGACAAAGTTCATTTAAAGGCGAAACAGCTTCAACTTGAATTAGAAGAAAACGACAAACGTATTACCCTTCAGGAGCTTTACAAAGAGCTGGTTATCATCGGACTCGAAGCAATGAAGAAAAAAATGATTAGTGGCCCTGCTTTGACAGAATCTAAGAGTTTTACGGCAATCGCCAGTTAGTTTTAACCAATTTCTGTCAGAAATATCTTTCTGACTGTCCAGCCATGTCTTAAATTTCTTGCGAAGTACTTCTCAGCTTTTTTTGCGGGGTTAAATTCATATGTGTTCACCAGTCACTTTTAAGGGTTAAAGTGACCATTTCGGTTTATGATAGTCGGTATTGAATATGCAGCCATTTGATAAGGTTTGAAAGTTCTGCAAATCTTGATCAACAAATGCGCAAGTTTACCAACGCATGATCCAATGAAACGAAATGACACACTATGGAAAGGTATACTGGAAAATGTTTACGAAGACTTTCTAAGATTCTTTTTTAAAGACGCGGACAAGCTGTTTGATATAGAAAAAGGTTTTCAGTTTTTGGATAAGGAGTTGGAGCAACTGTTTCCGGCAGATGACCTAGAATCACCCAAATTTGTAGACAAATTAGTAAAAGTCTTTACAAAAAACGGAGCAGACGAATGGATCCTTGTCCACATCGAAGTTCAGGGTTATGACGACAGCGACTTTGCTAAGCGAATGTTTACTTATTTCTATCGCATTCTTGATAAGTACGGAAAGCCGGTAACTGCGGTTGCAATATTTACCGATTCCAACCTAAAATTTCGGCCTCGTGAATATGAGTTCAATTATTTGGGAACCCGGTGTACTTTTCAATTTAATATATATAAAATAGCAGATCAGAGTGAAGTTACTTTGTTTGAAAATGAAAATCCATTTTTGGTTGTTGTCTTAACCGTCCTGCTGGCGTTGAAGAAAAAGAGTCTGGATGATGAAGAATTATACAATCTCAAATTTTCACTAGCTAAAAATTTGCTTGGACGAAATATTGCGAAGGGAAAAGTTAACGACCTGCTGATCTTTTTACAGCGATATGTAAGCTTTGCAGATCCACTTTATAATGTTAAATTTGATAAACAAATTGAGGAGTTAACCGACAACCAAAAGACTATGGGAATAAGGGAACTGGTACTTGACCTTGCCAAAAAGGAAGGCGTTAAAGAAGGAATTGCCAAAGGTTTGGAAAAAGGAATTAAAGAAAGTAAAACTGAATTCGTACAAAATCTGCTAACAACGGCCAAGTTTTCGATATCTGAAATTGCAAGCCTTGCTAATGTCACGGAAGGTTTTGTGTTAAAAATACAGAGGTCATTATAGCGGTAATCAGGAAGATTTAAGCGTAAATAAATTCCTGATACTGACTTGTAAATAAATCGAAACGCTCCGGAAAGTAATTTCTAGAGCGTTTCAATTTATAAATTATCCTACTATTTGGCTTTTTCTCCGCCCGCTAACCAGGTATTGATTTTTGCCTCCAATACATTCAAAGGAACACATCCAGATTCCAGCACTTTATTATGAAACTCCTGAATATTGAATTTCTCTCCTTTTTCCTTTTCAGCCTTAGAGCGTAGTTCACGGATTTTCAGCTGTCCAATTTTATATGATAAAGCCTGTCCTGCTCCCGCCATGTATCTTTCTATTTCTGCTGTAATACTTTCTTCCGACTCCGCTTCGTGATCAATAGAATACTGAATCGCCTTTTCTCTTGTCCAGCCTTTCGAATGAATCCCAGTATCAACAACGAGACGAATTGCACGGTGCATTTCAGCGCTCAGCATACCAAAATACTGGTATGGATCCGTGTATAACCCTAACTCTTTACCAAGAGATTCGCAATAAAGTGCCCAGCCTTCGCCGTATGCACTATACCAGATATTTTTTCTGAAAGTAGGCAATGCCTTATTTTCCTGTTGCAAGGATATTTGATAATGGTGTCCGGGAATGGCTTCGTGCAGGAACAAACTTTCGTCGGAAACATCGTTATACTCTTTCACATTTGGAATCGGAACATAAAATACACCTGGTCTGGAGCCATCCGCCAGGCCTGGGTTGTATTCTGCTGAGGCAGACGCTTCTCTAAATGCTTCCGTACGTCGCACTTCAAAAGCCGCTTTTGGAGTAAGGTCAAACAACTTTTTCAGATTCGGCTTCATAGTTTCATGAATCTGATTGAAATGTGCGATCACGTCTTCCGGCTTCGTGAAGGGCATCAGCTTCTTATTAGTTCTGACATCAGCAAAAAATGCTTTAAGATCTCCTTTAAAACCCACCTGCTCTTTCACTTTCAACATTTCTTTCGAAATACGCTCCACCTCACTCAAGCCCAAAGCATGAATTTCTTCGGACGTCATTGAAGTCGTTGTATAATATTTAATATAAGCATCATAAAGCGCTTTCCCATTCGGAAGATCCATAAAGCCGCTGGTTTTTCGACCGGCAGGCAGGTATTCATTCTCAACGAAGTCATGTAAACGTTTAAACACCGGAATCACTTTTTCATTCACCATAGACTTGTAGCTGGTGGTCAATCTGGCTTTGTCATCAGCAGAGAAAGAATCGGGAAATTTGGTTACCGGTGTGTAAAACAAATGCTGTTCTGTTGGCCCATGATCCATATCCGCAAGTTGCGGGATCATTTTTTTGATCAAAGATGCTGGCAAAACATATCCCTTTTGAACTCCCTCTTTCATATTATCAATGGCCGTATCGCACCATACCGTAAAACCATCAACACGTTTCAACCAGTCGTCGTAGTCATCGACGGTTTTAAAAGGCTGCATACTACCTCCGCTTGCCAATTGTGCAACTATCAAATGCGTAGAAAAAATCTGGTTAATTGGCATCAATTCTGTTGGAAAAGTCAGTAATTCAAGATTGATACTGCATTCCCAGCTTAGCAAATCCCAGCTCGTTTTTTCTTCTTCATTTAACTCGTCTCGATCATATTTGCCAAGCTCTTTCTGATATTTGCTATAAAAATCAACAAGTTTCTTTTTGTAATCGCCTGTCAAATCATTTGGAAAAAGATCGTTATAGCGGTTATCTCCGTTCATAGTTGCTTCCAACGGATATAGCGGTAATTTTTCTTCGTAATAATTGTCAAACAACTCGCCAACGGGCGGAAGTAATTCTTCGGAGGCTTTTTGTTGGCAGGCTTGCATAGCAATACTCATTAAAAAGATCAGGATCAGGAATTTGTTCATTTTAAAAATTTATGCTTGTGGGCTAAAACGAGAATTTCTTTGTTTACTGGTTGACGTGTTCAAGTTTAAAAAAACAGACGAATAAATCTACTTTTTATTTCGTCTTAATTACAAATTAATGGTAATCTACATGATGCCGTATAAAAGAAAAGTCCTGTATCGTAAAGTTCTTCGCACATCGTTGCATAAGAAATTAACAATACAGGACTTAAAAATTCTTCTATTTAGAAAAGCTCGCTAAAAAACTGAAGCATTGCTTCCCAGGAGCGTTTTGCCGCTTTTTCATTATACGCAGCACCTTTCGAATTATCGTTTCCAGCCGCGGGGTCAGTAAAACTATGCACTGAATTTGCATAATAAACCATTTGCCAATCCGCGTTTGCCTTCTTTAATTCACTTTGAAATCCTGCAACCTCCTTAGCAGGTACGAAGTTATCGTCAGCTCCGTGCAAGATTAAAAGTTTCGGCGTAATTGCTGAAATTGCCCGGGTTGAATCACGACCTAAACCACCGTGAAAAGAAACAACTCCTTTAACAGGAAAATTTTCTCTTGCTGCTTCAATTGCCCCCGTTCCACCAAAGCAATATCCGATAACCGCAATGTTTGCAGGATCTGCGCCAGCCTTTATCAATTGATCCAAAGCAAGCTTGATACGCTTTTGATATTCTGTATAATTTTTCTTGAAATAGCCTGCCAGCTCCCCGGCTGCCTTTTGATCTTTGGGCGCTTTCCCTTCACCATAAATATCGGCGATAAAAGTATAATAGCCCAAAGCAGACAATTTCTCCGCACTATTTTTGGCATGTGCGTCGATTCCCATCCAGGCAGGAAGGATCAGGACTCCGGCTTTTTTCTTATTTGCTGCTTTTGGTTTTGTAGCAAAACCGCTTAATTTCAGTGCACCATCGGCGTAACTAACGGCCTGAAGTTGCGCATAACTGGAAAATGCCATTAGAAAAAAAGCTGCGGCCAGGTAAAATTTCTTGATTTTCATAGGTCTGGATTTATGTTAATTGAATTAAAAGCATGCTTAAAGCAACACAGAAACTTCGCCTTCCACATCACTGTTACGTGCAGAATTGTTGACCGTTGCGTTACCTACAAATAAAATTACCAGACTCACAAGTGAACAAGCCGCCATCATTGCCACCATAGGAATGGCCGTATTGTTATGTAAAACACTCACAATAATCGAAATTATCGCGCCCGCTCCCATCCGCCAGCTGCCCATCAATGCAGAAGCACTGCCTGTATGTTTTTTAAATGGAGCGAGTGAAAGTGCAGAGGTATTTGGCCCCGTCAAACCTTGTCCGGTCAGGAAAATAAACATCATCCCGATCAGTGTATACAGATTATACCAATTGAAATAAACGCCCATAACCAGCAAAGTACCAACCACACTCTGATACAGCAAAGTCGTTTTAATGATCTGTTCGCTGTTATATTTCTTTAAAAGGAAGTGATTCAGCTGTGTCGAACCGATCATGGCAAATGCAAGGAATGCGAAAATCCAGCCGTATTGCTGCTCGGAAACCTTGTAGATATTCATGAAAACATCCGAGGATCCTGCTATGTAGGCAAAGGGAGCAGCCGTTGCCAAACCGCCCGCCAATGTATAAATTAAAAACTGGGGCTGTCTAAGTACAGTAAGGAAACTACCGATAACGGCCTGTGGTTTCAGCGAAACAGAAGGATCAGGCATTTTGCCGGCAGGCAGAAAGAAGTAAATTGCTCCAATAATCAAAAGCACAATACCTGCAAGAATTATAAAAACCCAGTTCCATCCAAAGGCCGCAGTTACATAACCGCCAACCGTCGGAGCGATCATTGGAGACACCGCAATAACAAGAGTGATCATTGAAAAAACTTCTGCTCTTTTATCTTTCGTAAATAAATCACTTACCAAAGCCTGCGAAGATACAAGACCTACGCAACCGCCAATAGCCTGAAAAAACCGCATAACTACCAATGCCTCAACGGATGAGGTCATTGCACAACCGATGGACGCCAGAATATAAATTACAAGACCTGCATAAAGTGGCGTTTTTCGTCCAAACCGATCCAGCAAAGGACCATAAAGCACCTGGCCGATACATATACCAATCAGATATCCCGTTAATGATAATTGAACTTTATCGATAGTCGTATTTAAATCCGTTGCAATCCTGGGAAATCCAGGCAAATACATATCAATCGAGAATGGACTGACGGTAGCTAGCGATCCCAAAATCAGGATCATGTAGGAGTATTGTTTGCGGCTCATGCGGTTTGACGGAACTTGTTAGCATAACAACGAAAAACAAAGCGCTTATAGTTCCTCAAATCTTAGAATAATCTTATTTTTGAAATAATCCTACTTATTCGCGAGTACTTTCAAAAATGGACCAATAAAATGCCTTGCCCTTAAACTGGCCATGATTTTCAAATCGTCTAACACCGAACTCTCGGCATCGAGAAATTTGAAAATAATTTTTGCTTTTACGTTTTTAAATAGATCTGTAAATATTTCATCGCCCGGATATTGGCCAGCATCAAAAACATTCAAAATCGTGGCATCCAATACTTTATGTTTTTGATTGATATGTTCCTGGTTAAAAAATGGATGGTTATTGCTCAGGAATGATTTTAGAACTTTTGAAATCGTCTTTTGTGTATTTAAAAAAGTGTAACCGGTAGAAGCTCTTGTGTCACCTCCGGCACTTCCGATATTAATTACATTTCCAGAACGCCGCTGGAAGGTAAAATCAGTCATAGGAATTACACCAAACTCTTCCTCAATAATTTTATAATTTTTGATTTTCAGAATTTTATTAATGTATTCCCTTATACCCACATCATATTCCTCTTGCGTTAACAGCGTTTTAGAAAAGATTGTATACTCTGTAAAGATTTCGGTTCGAGAAAGAGGCAGCGTGTAAAAAAAAGTAGCTCCGTTCTTCTGTGAAGTTCTGAAATCCATGAAATTGATCTGTGATGGATCTCCTCTGAACTCATCAGTCTGAATAGTGACGCCTTTAAAATGCTGAAGAAAATACTGATCATGACTCCTTAACTGCGGTTTTATGTAAACCGAGTTAAAAACATATGTTGCATTATAAATCGCCCCTGATGTAACAACTTTTGCCCCGTCCTTTTCACTTTCCACAGATTTGATCTCTGCATTAATAATCGTTACCTGATCAAAGTTTCTGATGAAATGAAGCACATGTTTATAAAAATCAATGCTCCTTATCATTTTATAGTTATATGAACCGGTATCAAGTTGGATCTTTTCTTCCTGATTCGAAAAAAATAAAAGATCACTCCATTTTCTGAAAATTATTTCTTCAAACTCTGACTGGTCCTCTTCTTTTTGCCAAAAACACCAGGTTCTGTCATTCTGGTCTTTGGCATCTTTCTCGATAATCAGGATTTGGTGGTTGTTCCATACGCCTTCTTTCAATGCACGATAAACCAGGCTCAACCCGGCCATCCCGCCACCGCATACGATGATGTCGTATTTTTCTGAGTGCATTTTAGAAATTTAGTTACGATCCGATTTTCATGCAAAGTAGTAAAGTAAAAAGCAAAGCACGCAAAGATTTTAGAACTTTGCCTGCTTTGCCCAATGCTCTTCCTTGCGGGAAATCCTGGGAATTATAAACCGGAAATTGTATATACAATTGTTGTTGTGTAGGTTTTTACGGGAAGAAGTACAGACAAACCTTCAATTTTGTACTGAATCGGGACATTATCACGTCCAAAGCCCAATCCAAGTAAACCCGAAAAAAAGAGTGTATTACCGGTAGTTACCTGCTGGAACGCCGTTCCTCCGGAAATGGTCACGAGGCCCGTTCCGTCACCGCTACGTCTCACAAAAAGTTTTAAAGAAGAATCCCAGTTCGAACTTACTGTCTGCTGAACACTGACATTCCAAAACGCTATGGAATTTACCTTTAAAAAAGTATGGCTGGTGGCACTCGTTTCAACATGCTCGTAATTCTTGCCCGCTTTGGTAATCGTCGACGATAATGTCGGAATGCTCCAGGTTGCCCCCATACTTCCATTTGTTATGGATATAGTTGTAGTTTGAGCGAAGGACCGTGCGCTTAAAAAGGATAAAACAAATATGAAAACACAATTTCTCATCAGTTATCTGCTATGGTATACTGCACCGTAATCGTTGTTGAACCACTTCGGATACTACCGTAATTCTGTATCTCCAATGAATATTTCATTTTATAACCGCTACTGCCTGCCGTAATTCCTGTATATGCGCCTTTAATTGTATCAATAAAACTGGTTGGAGTTGTGGTAAGGTAAACATTGCTGGTTACGAAACAGCTGCTGGGAGTAAAAGCCCCGCTTCCCACATAGGGAGAAATATCGAGGCGTAATCTCAGTCCCGCAGGCAGCGTTCCGGTCACATTTCCTTTGATACTTCTTGATCCTCCTGATGTGACCGCAGAAGTGAATATCAACCAGTTATCTGAATTTGATGCAGATGTATTGACCGTATTTCCGGCTTCGGTGGGTGCGACAACCTTTAAATTTGGATTGACAGAACCCGTAGAAAGCAAATCAATCAGAGCCACAGAAGGCATTGTGATGCTCACATTAACGTTTGGAGCCAATGTTTGCCCCAGCGAGCTGAAAGACAGAAAGAGGAGCGATATGACGATAACATACCTCATTTCTTGATCGACAGGTCAAAACTCTTTTCAGAAAAATGAATTCTCTTTTCATTCGGCCTGATTTTGAAAACAGCATCCATCGTCTTATCTATTTCAATATCAAACTGTTTCTGATTATCGTCAATCACAAACCGGTCCTGATTTCCGGGAATAATGGCAGAAAGTGTCCAATTCCCAGGCTTCATTTCTTTGAAGGAAAACTCATCTTTATCGTTCAGTTCGGTCAGGAAACTTGTTGTCTCGTTTGCCAGTTTTATTAAAACTGTCGGCCGCTGGCCTAGAATTGAAGACAATCCGGTTTGGTTAGGTTTCATAAACTCCACCTTACCGGTAATACTGCCTGTTCTGGTAAAAGGAATTTCAATAATTTTCAAACTGTCTGCCTTCACATCCACAAACATCGGCATTCTAACATTGGGAACGACGCCGTCATTTTTGGATTCGTTCTGGTTAATACTGAGATAATAGCGATCCGGTGCGACACCTTCGAAAGAAAACATCCCGGTACTATCAGTCAAAAATTTATGGTTTCCCAACTGGATAAGATTTCCCTGTTTAGGAAATCCAGAGCCCATCAGTCTTCCTTTAACCGTTCCGATATTTCTTTTTCTCGATAGGGGAACATTTAATTTCAACGCATATTTTAAACTAAAAAACAAGGTATTCTGATCCGAATTGCGGATATTGGGGATGAACGAACGCCCACCCGTGAGTGTGAACCGGTGCCTTTTTAAATCAAGAAGTACCGATGCATCCATATAGCTTCTTTTCTCGTAAAGCTCATCGGGTGCATAGTTGTTTCGATATAAAAAACTGGCAAACAAATTTCTTTTCAGGCTGATCCGCGCATTTCCACCGTAAAAAAACAAATCCTGGATCACGTTGGCGTTAGAAAATTTACTCGTATGCTGATGTTCAAGGTATCCCCCCAACCATATCCACGGAAAAACCCGGAACGACGGCTGCGCAAGATTGGAAAATGATTCGCGCTTTCCGGTATTATCTGCGATCAATTCATTTCGCGAAAATCCATAACGCCCCTGATAAAACAGGGTGAATTTTTCCTGATAAAGATTATAAGAAATATTCCCGAAATTTTCCGAGTAATGAAACTGAGAAGGCTGCTGTCTATCTTCTCTTTCCTGTATCGCATAGAAAATAAAAAACCTGTTTTTTGCATTGAGCTGATAGGAAAGAAAAGTCATATAGCTCCGGTCTTTGGGAGAAACGCTGTATAAGTTTGCGTCGAGACTTGGATTAACGTCCGAGAAATTGCCATTGAGTCCCAGGGTAATTTTCCGGTTAATATTAAACCCTATATTACTGTTAATCAGAAGACTGTTATTATAAAAACCATAAAAATTCTTCCCTGCATAAATTAAGTTGCCGGAAAGAGACAGCCAGTTTTTTGTCATTTGCATGCGTACGAAAGCCCCGTAGTCGGTTTTCCCTCTTGCCCTTCCGCTGGCGACTTCTGTTTCAAGCTGCATATCTTTTGTCCTGATCGTGCCCGATAATCCAGCAAGTTTCGACCAGAATTCTACACCACGGAGAACAACATTTTTTGACATGTAACTGACCGCAAGATTCGAGGACTCGCCGATTTTGTAAATAAACTTCCCTCCTGCTGATTCTTTTTGATTGAAATAAAACCGTGCTTTTTGGTAAAACACAGTATACCCGATTTTCTTAAATTGCTGTTCCAGTTTTGCTCCGCGACCAAAACGTCCAAATTCCATCAGGTTGTTCAGCTGCAAAACACAGTCGCCCAGTGAAATGAAAGTTTCTTTTCTATATTGATAATCAAGAGAATACTGGTCATAATTTCCAATCGCCGGAAAGACAAACTGATTCGGGCCGCGTGCTATAAAATCTACATAATGTTTTTCTTTTTGATCGACAAAACCTCTTCCGTTTACGGTATATTGATAGGCATACATATGCCTGCCTCCATAAGTATAAGACAAATAACCTCCACCCACTTCAACAGGAAATCTGAAATAACGGTCGATCTTTTTTACTTGGGAGGAAAACACCGGAATATTAACAACCTGATATACCGGCGATTCTGCCCCAGTCAGCGCTACGGTCAAATCCGAAGAACTTTGCCAGGCATTGTTTTCAGTGAAGGGAATGATTTGGGTGACGGTCACCTTATTTTTTGTATTCGGCTCCAGGATCAAACTGTCGGGCTGGTTTTCAATTTTCCCCCTACCCGTTTTCAATGCGAGTTTTTCTCGCCGGTTTCCTGAATTCTGAATAAGATATTCAACACGAAGTGTATCGCCCTCTTTAACAAATTCCGGTTGCGAGACGACAAATATTTCAACTTTCCGGACTTCCCGGATACTGATTAAAATGGATTTTGATACTTGATTTCCGCCTGCTGAAAATTTAAAATCAACAGGGAATTCACCGGAACTGCATTCCGATGGTGTCCCGATAACAAAAAAATAGCGAAGTTCTTTTTGCCCGGAAATTTTCTCCGGTTTGCGTTGAGAAAGTAACGTCCATTTTTCAGGTAATACGATGGATTCCTGAACAGGATCTGGCAGCGTTACAGATGATTTTACATCAAAAAACAACGTAAAATGCCCTCCTGGAATTACCTGCCCGGGAGAATTTGATAGTGTGATGAGGATCGGCGACTGAGCAAATCCTGTCCAGTTTATCAGGACAACAAATATGAAAACGAGGCGGATCAATATAGTGTAGTCAGCATTCACGGCATTTATCTGATAAAATCAGCTAACGTCCGTTGAACAACGTTTGACGAATTATTCAACCTGTACTGAAATATTGGAACCAAATAAATCCTTACCGGTGTCGGCGATGATCACACAATCATATTTACCTGCTGGCAAGTTACTTATCGGCACTTCAAAAGTATTGCAAAAACCAGGATATAACATTCTGGTATTAGGTTCGGTTGTTTTAAGCTTGTTTCCTTGCCCATCGTAAATTTCCAGGATAACGTTGGCACGTGAGCCAAAAGCACTGTTATTTTTCACCTGAACTTTAAGAATTTGCTCCTGCCCCGGAACTTTATCCAGAACAATATTCTCGAATGTTAATTTTGGCCCTTCAAAATCGCCAACGTCAACAATGACCTGAATGGCATAACGCACCTTTGAATTTACCTGGACACCATTTTTCAGTTCATCGCGCACCGGCTCAGCGACTTCTACCATAAGCACTTCCCAGTAGGAACCCGGAGAAGTCTTATTATTTTCAAGTTCAATGTTGTAGCGTATCTCATACTCCTCATTAGCCGTAAGAATTTTCTCATCGACATTGGTTTTGAGGCCATTACCAAGAGAACGATTATGGCTGTTTGGATCCGGGTATGATGACGGTTTTCCGCAATCAGTAATCAAATCCTGACGGTAAATAACGATACGAGCATCTTTTAGCCCTTCGTTTTTAACCCTGACCGTTCCCTGAGTTTTTCCCTCCGGACCAGGCAGATTATGAACGTGAGTTAACCCGTTTAACACAACGACCGAGGCATGAACACATTCCGGCAGGGCAATGAGCAATAGAATCCAGGCGACAAACTTCATGGGATCTCATTAAAGTTGTTAACCAGACCTAAAATACTGAGCCTAAGCCCGGTTAACATAACCTCTGAAATAATTAAAATTTTAGTTATCCGCCAATGTGTAAGTGACAGTAACCGTTGTGCTTCCCGAACGAAGAGCTGCATAGTTTGCATCAGCAGCTGCGAACGTATAAGTCAGCTGGTGTCCGTTGCCAGAACCTGTCAGTGTGTAAGCGCTACCGATTCCACCAATCAGCGTCTGCTCAGCAGCGGTTAAAATGAAACCAGCCGTTGGTGTTCCTTTTGTACCTGCACCTGATGCCGAAGCACCCGCTACGAGATTGATACTCACACCGCTTACCAAGGCGCTTGCCTTGACATCCACCCTTTTCGTCGTTGTTCCTGTCTGAATTGATGAGTAGTTTAGCCACAAGGTATTATTCAACGCAGGAGCTGTAATTTTCTCCCCTGCCTCTAACGGAGTCGGCTGAATAAATGATGCGGTAATGTTCTTCGTTCCGGCGGTTTCCAAATCCAGTAGTGCAACCGTTGGAACCTCAACTGTAATCTGATGATTGTCCGTATTTGTGTCCTGCGCAAATACAGAAACCGATGCTCCAAGAGCCGTAACGAACACTGCAATAAAAGAGGAAATGGTAAGTTTTGTTCTCATAAAACTCAAAAAATTAAAATAATTAAGTGAAAGATAATTTTACAAACTAATTCTACAAACCAACTACACAAAAGTAGGTATAAATAGTTCAATCTTAGCAAATTTATAGTAATTATTTTATAATATGTCGAATAGTATCCAATAAAAACCTGGATAATTTGCCGGAAGTTTCTAGTTTTAGAACTTGGAAATGTGCCCCGCCTTTATTTAAAAGGCACTTAAAGGTTTTAGCAAAGTTGACTTCGCTGATGGAAAAATCGTGATAAATATTTAAAAAATTATTTGTATCAAAGACAGTGGCAAGACAAGATAATTTACAATTTATCTTACGTATGCTTACAGATTGTTTCGCTGCGTGTCTATTTCTGCAAAAATAAAGCAGCCCAGGTTAGTTGGGCTGCTTTATAATATGAACCTGAAAATCTATAAATCAGACTTTATCAGGATGTGGATGGAGGTAAGGTTTTCGGTAAGAGCGGGCCAGTAATCCGTTTGCTTCACGATCTCCAACTATTTCTCTTTTCTTCGGGTCATAAACAATTGGGCGCCCCATCTGCATGGAAAGATTTGCCAGAATACAGCTTGCCGTTGAGATATGCCCTTCTTCAATATCAGCTATCGGGCGACCACCGTTTTCAATCGCTGCCACGAAATCGAGCATATGCAAACGTGTTGCAGGTGCAGCATTTAATTCGATTTTATCTTCTTTCAGGTCTTCGGGATATTTCTCTTTTTCAAAAACCACATCTTTATGAATTTTTTCACCTTTCCCGACAGGAATAAAATCATAAGCCATGGTGCTGGCTTTCAGTGTTCCTTTTTCGCCAAATAAAGTGAAAGACCACGGATAATCCGCATCTGCCGGCGTTCCCCACGTTCTGTGCTGCCATACACAATTCAATCCATCATACTCAAAAATCGCTGATTGTGTGTCGGATATGTTCGATTTACCTTCTTTCTGGACATAAATCCCTCCCGTTGAGCTAATTTTCGTAGGCCAGCCCAGTTTCAGCATCCAGCGAACGGTATCAAACATATGGATACACATATCGCCCATAATCCCGTTTCCGTATTCATTGAAAGTTCTCCACCAGCGCACGTGCGGCAATCCGTCATAAGGACGAAGCGGCGCAGGGCCTGTCCACATTTCATAATCCAGAAAATCCGGAACAGCTTCAACAGGCGGATTTCCATTCGCTCTCATGTGGTAATAACAGCACATTTCGACATGGGAAATTTTGCCAAGCAGGCCTGCGTCTACAATGTTTTTCTTTGCCTCGATCAAGTGTGGTGTGCTTTTTCGCTGTGTCCCTACCTGAACAACTTTTTTATATTTTCTCGCCGCCGCAACCATCGCTTCTCCCTCCATCACATCAACACTGATCGGTTTTTGTACGTAAACATTTGCACCCGCTTTCACCGAATCGATCATTTGCAGCGCGTGCCAATGATCCGGAGTTCCGATCAGAACGATATCAAGCTGATTTTCGGAAAGCATTTTTTGATAATCGCCATACAGTTTCGGAGTTTTCCCGGATTTTTGCCGCTGACTAACCAGTTTGCCAGCCTCGGACAGCTGGTTTTTATCAACATCACACAGTGCAATAACTTCCACCGGAGCCACCTGAATTAACCGAAACAAATCACTTTTTCCATACCAACCTGTTCCAACTAGTGCAACCCTGTACGGTTTTGCTGGATTAATCAGATCCATACCCTGCGCACCAAAAGTTGACAGGGCTAGCGAAGCCGTGGTTCCGTAAAGAAATTGACGCCGATTGATATTAAAATTGTTCATTTATTCTTTAAGTTTCAGGCTTTTTCAGCCGGTTTAGTAATGATTCTATTAATAAAGCAGGGCTTATTGTTAAAATACTTTGATGCCTTGTACGATTTTTGATATGCCAGTTTCAATTGTTATTCTTTTGATATTACTAATAATTTAAAAGAATGTACATTTATCTAAAATACATCGATCCCTAACACTGAAAATTGCCATGTTCCGTCAAGCATTTTTATATCCATTACTAGCAGCTTCACTTTTGTTCAGCTTTGCCCCCGCTAAGAAAATCGGAGATTTTGATTTGAATGCAGATATTGGAACTCCAAAACTTCCTGGAACCTCAGAGTACGACAAAGACACTAAAACGTACACGCTTAAAGGCGGCGGATATAATATCTGGTTTGAGCGGGACGAATTCCAGTTTTTATATAAGGAAATGGACGGAGATTTTACGTTCACCGCTGACTTTGAATTTGAAGGAAAAGGTGCTGATCCTCACCGGAAAGTTGGCTGGATGATCCGGGAATCACTCTATGAAGACGCTTCTCATATCAGTGCCGTGCTTCATGGCGACGGCCTGACAGTTATGCAATGGCGTGTGAAAAAAGGAGAAAAAATGCGCGATCCCGAAGACGAAATTTTCAGCGAAACCAAAAACGTTCAAACCGTTCAATTGCAGAGAAAGGGCAAAGAATATACCATGAGAGTAGCAAAAAAGGGCCAGGCGCTCAAAGTTGTCGGCTCACATACGATGGAAAATTTACCTGATAAAATTATAGCCGGACTTTTCATTTGTTCGCATAATCCGGAAGTGATCGAAACTGCAAAAGTCCAAAATGTACAGCTCATCCAAAATTAAATTTTCATTGTTTCTAAATCCTTGCAATTCATGTAATCAGGAAAACTATTTTGTTTTCATTACAACCTTACCTGACTGTATCCGCTCTTATTGAAAAGCCCGGACAGGAATATTAACAGCACTCACCTTAACAATTCATCCATGAACCTAAGCAAAGTCATCAAAGAAATATTTTCCAACAAACTGGATTTACAGCTTTATGAACCTACAAAATTGACTAAACCCGAAAAAATGCTGGATGTGGTTTCAGCCTGGAAAGGCCTGGAATTAATCATCGAAGATATTTTGGACGAATTTAAAATTGGCAGGGAAAGTTGTATTGAATTCGGCGTTGAGTTTGGTTATTCGACGGTTGTATTTTCAAATTACTTCAAAAAAGTTACCGGTGTCGATACCTTTGAAGGTGATATCCATACCGATAACAAGGAAAATCATTACGACCAAACGAAGGAAAAACTTTCAATTTACAAGAATATCGAGTTGTTCAAATCTGACTATCAGAACTGGATTCTCACGGATGATTCACGTTACGATTTTGCACATGTAGACATTGTTCATACTTATAATGAAACATTTGAATGCGGCTTGTGGACAGCAAAACATAGTGATTGTACGGTTTTTCATGATACCGAAAGTTTTCCGGAAGTGAAACAAGCCGTTCTGGATATAGCAAAAGCTACGGGCCAGTCTGTCTATAATTATCCCAACCATTTCGGACTGGGGATACTGGTGGACAAGAAAAGTTTGAAAAACAGACAACGTTCGCGTTAGGAATTGAATCAAATGATTAGCTGACTTTGGGTTTTAATACATTTCTACAATTCTCAACTTATTTCGCTGGTACAGGTTTTTTAATAATACAAATAACTAAATAACCAGCTTAATAATTTTAAAAATGAACCTTGAATCTTTCGAAGCAAATCACGAAAATTTACTGATGGCCCAAACGGATCTTGCAGTACTTAAAGATCTGTTTCATACTCTTAACGACGCTGGTATCAGCTATTCGTCGTTAAATTGTTCTATTGCTTTACTTGAAAAATATATAGAAAATGCGTGTGTTCTGACTCCTGATTTTGAGGGGTCAACAAATTATATCAGTACCAGTTATTCCATTAAAAATTCACAGGTGTGGAGAAAGAGTAACAGGACGTTCGCATATCAACAGATTTAAAAACCTGCATAAGCAAACAAAAAGCCGGATTATTTCTTAATCCGGCTTTTTTGATAATTACCTTTTCTCACTTCTTTGTTACACGTATAGAAATTCTTCTGTTCTGTGCTCTTCCTTTTTCAGTATTATTTGAAGCGACCGGATGCTCTTCCCCATAACCCTCCGATTCCAGTCTTGCTTTATTAATCCCCAAATCTGTCAATTCTTTTCTGACCGACTCCGCTCTTTCGGCTGACAATTTAAGATTTGCCTCGGCATCTCCGGTATTGTCGGTATATCCCCCAAGTTTTATAGATACCTCAGGATAGGCTTTTAAAATTTCGGCAACATTTTCAAGTTGTTCTACCGATTGAGGTTCCAGTCTTGCACTTCCTGTTTCAAAAAGCAACCGGTCAAAATCGAACCATATTTCTTTATCCACTTTTTTATCTGACTTGATAAAATCCAGCAAGGAAGTTTCCACAGGATTGCCGGACGATGCAATATTTAACGTCGTACCGTTGAGATCAAGCGTTGTCGTTTCAATAGTTTGAACAGGCACTTCAATAATTTCCTCTTGGATCACAGCAACTTTTTCCGCCGGAACAACAGCGATATGCGGCGCGATAACGAGCGATACGATAGACATCAATTTGATCAGGATATTCATTGACGGCCCGGAAGTATCTTTAAAAGGATCACCAACCGTATCGCCAGTCACAGCAGCTTTATGCGGATCCGAGCCTTTGTAATATGTTTTACCATTAATATCAACTCCTTTTTCAAAAGATTTTTTCGCATTATCCCAGGCTCCTCCGGCGTTATTCTGGAAAATTCCCATTAAAACACCTGACACAGTAACCCCTGCCAGTGTTCCTCCAAGAACTTCCGGCCCGAAAAGAAATCCAACAATCACTGGAACGAGCAACGCAATCAAACCCGGAGCAACCATTTCTTTAATTGAAGCCTCTGTGGAAATCGCTACACATTTATCATATTCCGGTTTCGCAGTACCTGCCATAATCCCCGGAATTTCACGAAACTGGCGACGGACTTCTTCAACCATTTTCATCGCTGCACGTCCAACTGCCGCTATGGCCAGAGAAGAAAAAATAAAGGGAATCATCGCTCCGACAAAAAGTCCGGCAAGCACATTAGCTTTGTAAATATCGATTGAGCTGATTCCAGCGACGCCACAAAATGCCGCAAAAAGAGCGAGAGAAGTAAGAGCTGCAGAAGCAATAGCAAACCCTTTCCCGGAAGCGGCGGTTGTGTTACCAACAGCATCCAGAACATCTGTGCGACCGCGAACTTCTTCAGGTAAATGTGCCATCTCTGCGATACCTCCCGCATTATCTGCAATCGGACCAAAAGCATCAATGGCAAGCTGCATCGCGGTGGTCGCCATCATACCGGCGGCAGCAATTGCGACGCCGTATAAACCTGCAAATTCATAACTAATAAAAATCCCTGCCGCCAGAACCAGAGTTGGAATAACGGTCGATTCCATACCGACAGAAAGTCCTCCGATGATATTCGTTGCATGTCCCGTAGAAGACTGATTGACAATCGATTGCACCGGACGTTTTCCCATCGCTGTATAATATTCAGTAACAGTCGACATGATAGCACCGACAATCGAACCTAACAAAATTGCGTAAAATACATGCATAGACGTAAACTCAACTCCACGAATTGTCAGAACCCCGTCCGGTAACATCCATATTGTTAGTGGATAACAGGCAATTAAGGTCAAAATTATAGAACCCCAGTTACCACGATTTAATGCACCTTGTACATCCCCGTGATCACTGCTGATTTTAACAAAAAGCATACTGACAATAGAAGCGATCAGACCTACTCCGGCGATAACCATGGGTAGTAAAATCGGAGAAATACCACCGAAATTATCTGCACTTCCTGCGACAATTTCCCGCCCCAAAACCATAGTCGCAAGAATTGTCGCTACGTATGAACCAAATAAATCGGCTCCCATACCGGCCACATCGCCTACGTTATCACCCACGTTGTCGGCAATTGTTGCCGGATTTCTTGGGTCATCTTCCGGAATCCCTGCTTCCACTTTACCAACTAAATCAGCGCCTACGTCAGCGGCTTTGGTGTATATCCCACCACCGACACGTGCAAAAAGTGCAATGGATTCTGCGCCTAACGAGAAACCAGCAAGCACTTCCAGTACTTTTTCCATACCGAGGCCGTTCACCTCTGAGCTATCCCCGACGAAAAAATGATATAGAATTATAAACAGACCACCCAGGCCGATCACGGCCAAACTGGCCACACCAATTCCCATCACCGAACCTCCGGTGAATGAAACTTCAAGTGCTTTGGTAAGACTGGTTCGTGCGGCCTGCGTCGTACGCACATTGGATTTGGTAGCGATATTCATCCCGATGTACCCGGCAAAGGCGGAGATGAAGGCACCGGCAATAAATGAGGCACCAATAAAAACACTGGAATTTTCAACCAGTGTGCCGGAATATCCTAATAAAATACTGACTATTATGCCGAAGACGATGAGTACCCGCCATTCAGCTTTTAGAAACGCCAGAGCACCATCAGCGATGGCGTCCGCAATTTCTTTCATGTTTCCGTCACCGGCATCCTGCCTGATAACCCAACCTCTTTTAAAAAACATAACCAGCAAGCCAATCAGGCCTAAAACTGGCACTAAATAGGTAATATTACTCATGCGCGATATGAATTAGGTGTAAGGTTTTAAATTCTCGTAAATATAGAGAATGAGGCCTCATAACAAAATCCAAAACGTCTTATTTTTGTTTAATTCGTATTTTTTTTGTAAAAATACATAGAAGTCAAATTGAAATATTCAAATAAAAAAATATACTAGTTATAGTTAACTAATATATAGATAGTTACAATTACCTAATAATCAATTCATTAATCGTTTACCAGGTGCCAAGTGATAAAAGTTTGACAGAATCTCATACAATTCGGGGTGTTTTTGCTGAAATTCTTCCGGATTATTGAAGAAATATTCACTGACCACAGCCAGAAATTCTGCGTTATTTGTAATCGCATAAGGATTAATATCTGATTCACCGCTTTTAATTTCATGCATCTCTTTTTTGATTAAATGCAGCCAGGGCAATACATAAGCATGATCCGCGAGACGCTCCGGCATACCATCTGCTTCTCCGTCTTCCCGATCTAAAAGGTGAACGAATTCATGAATGCCGACATTATTATCCCCTTTCCGTCCATTGAAACCACTCAACAGAGCAGGTTTTGATAACAAGAGTGAATGATTCATATACCGGTTTCCTACCATCCCCTCGATATTTTCCGAGTTCTGATTTTCTCCTATTTCAAATTTTTCACTGAACGACGCCGGATAAACCAGGACCTCATTAAGTTCGGGGTAATCAAATGCCGGAAATGCGAAGGTTGGTATAATTGCGCTGGCACCAACCAGAACACGCACCACATCATCTATCTCGGTATCTATCCCTTCTACTCTCTTTTCAAGCAAAAACAGTTGAACTCGTTTTTCAAACAAAGCCTGCTTTTTGGCATCCAGACTTTGGTAAAAAACCGAATGTTTTTTCAAAATCTCGCGCCAGGATTCTGGAAAGCTAGTTTTAAAAATTGCAATTTTGGCGTATGATCTTTTATAATGATAACGGTGAATGATCGCGATGATACCCACAACTAAAAATCCGATGATATACAGAACGGTCTGTTTGCTGAAATATGCAAGAACACCAAACAGGATCATCACAGCCAGTTCCCAGCCAATAGCTCGCAAACGCGCTGATTTTAACTGGTTTTCATAATATGTTTTGAGGTCCTGAACGGAAGTTAGTATCGAATTCATAAAATATTTTAGATCAAGGTAAGCTTCGGAAGATAACCCGTTCAGGAATCTTTTCGTGCAATTTTCAAGACTATCCAGGAAATTCCAAAAGCCGAAAGTCCGGAAAAAAGTGCGAGCAGGGTACCACCCAGAAAATACTGGACAAAATTTACATGGATCGACTCTAAGGTCAAATCTTCAAAGGAATCAAGCTGAACACCGTTCTTATAAAATAATCCTCCAAATTTATAACTTCCGAAAATGATAAATGGAATAAATGGCGGCAAGCTGATATTGGCGGCTGTGAGGAAAAGTACTTTATTCATTCGAAAATATACCGCAAGCGGAATTCCTACCAACAATTGAAAGCCCCAAATCGGCACAATTCCCATAAAAATGCCAAAGCCGATCGACTTTGCCTTGCCTGTATTGCTTTCATTTTTTTTCAGCGCTTCTTCCTTTATTATCTGCCAGAGACCCTTTTTTTTTATATAAAAAAAAAGCCGTCGTGGCAGATAATAAAGAAGTGTCAGAATAACAAAGTAGGTATTCAGAACACTGATCCGCGTGAAATCCCGGAAAGGCCGGAAATGCGTAACACGTTCATTACTATCATAAATGACATGAATATTAATCGGGATGATCTTAACATCACGCCATGCAAGTTTAACAATTACTTCGATTTCGGTTTCAAACTTCGAAGTAAAAAGCCTGATCTTTTTGATCGGATCCAGCGGATAAAGCCTGAAACCGGTCTGCGTATCCGGCAAGGTCAGGCCGGTCTCAAATTTGAACCAGAAATTTGAAAATTTATTCCCAAAAGAACTTTTTCCAGGTACCCCTTCCTGCATCATATTACGGGACCCCATCAGCAATGCACCGGGATTTTCCAATGCCGTTTCTATAAAAAGAGGAATATCGGAAGGCAGGTGCTGCCCGTCTGAATCAATAGATATGGCGTTTTTATAACCTAAACGAATGGCCTCCATAAATCCCCGTCTTAAAGAAAATCCTTTCCCCTTATTTATTTCGTTGGTAAGCACATTGATTTTTTCACCATACATCGCAATAATTGATGCAGTATCATCTGTGGAACCATCGTTGATGACAATAACGTCTTCAAAACTGTATGCTAAAACACCATCAATAACCCGGCTAAGCGTTTTTTGATTATTAAAGGTTGGAATTAAAATGCAGCAATGAATATCTTTTAAAGTCATTGATCAATAATGAGATTTTTGCGATTCCGCAGGGAAAATGGGTATTAAATATAAGAAACTTGTGTCTTAAAATATGTGATATCCTGAGAACTTCCGGAAGCCGTGACGTCGATGACCTCTCCCCCGGTAAATTTAATATCAATACGAATCCCGGGTGTTTCCTCAGGATTGATGACCTGAAGAAATTTGCAAACACGCATGGTTTTCATTCTCAAATTTCTTTCAAGATGCTGCTCCAATAATTCCTTAACAATTTGCAGCTGAACAACACCTGGCGTCACCGGCGCACCCGGAAAATGCCCCTTAAAAATCTCATGCAACGGATCCAGGATTATAACCGCAGAAATTGACTGAGGGCCGGATGTGATTTCGGATATGCTGTAAAGGTTATCTAAGAACATGGATTTGAATCACTTATGTTAAAGAAACAAGTGTTATAAATTTGAGAAAACAGATTCAGCAATTGGCTGATTAAACTTCTCATTTTGAAATTTCATCACACTCTTGTCTCCCCCTTTTTCGAAAAAAGTAAGCTCTTTCAGACGTAAATTACTTTTAGAAAAAACCAGGTTGATCTTGGAATAAACACTTCTCATTCGCTTGTTTGTCGGCGTCAATACCACCATATACTGGTCTGAACTTTCCATACAAACCTGTGTAAAAGCTTTGCTTTCCTGAAACTCTCCGTTTACCAGTCCCAGCATAACCTGCTTTATCTGACCAGCCATACGACCTGCTGCACCGACATTTTTCTCTTTACTGCCGTCCTGAACCCGCAGTTTATCCCCGTTGATCAGAATGATATATTTAAATGGCGTCTGCTGCTCCCAACGCATGCGATCTGCTTTTTTAAAATAAAAAACGCCACTTGATTTCTCTGGCTCTTTCAAAAAAGACAAATACTTTTCCTCCCTGAAATCAGCTTGAATGGATGATGTTGCAAGTGAGGATTTCCTCAGATCTGCGAGAATCTTATCCGGATTAGATGCAGGTTTAAATTCTTGTGCAAGCGCGTTTAAAGAATTTAAAATCAGCACAAATGCTAGAAATATTTTATACGATTTCATAAGGTTCTTTGTTAATTAATAGCGGCAGCGGCTGAATATCAATATTTTTACTGCGACAATGTTCTATCAAATCTTCGAGTGCGTCAGCCGTTACTGTTAGATGATCGTGCAATAGAACGATATCCCGCTTTTGAAGTTTCGCAATTACATTCTGAATTAATTGATATTTGTTTTTCGCCCTGGTATCAAAACTTCGTAGCGACCAGCCAATAGATTGCAGCCCCAAATTCTTTAAAACGGTATCATACCTTGGATTTGTCACTCCGAAAGGCGGGCGAAAGAGTTTTGATTTCTTTGTAAGTATCTGGTAAATAATGTTATTGCAACGCGTCAGATCAGTTTCAAGCCGTTTTGTCGAGAAAAATGCGATGAGATAATTATGGCTATAAGAGTGGTTGGCAACGATATGACCTTCCTCATCAATCCGGCGAACCAGGTCGGGATATTTCTCTGCATTTTTTCCAATGACGAAAAAAGTTGCTTTAACGCCTTTTTCCTTCAAGATTTCGAGAATACGCGGCGTATTTTCAGGATGCGGGCCATCGTCGAAAGTGAGTGCAATTGATTTTTTCTTTCCCTTATGAATGGATGTTACAAAATAGTTGGCGCGAATTTGAAAAGACCCGTATGACGTACTGATCAGATATAGGACCGCAAGGATTCCCAGAATATATTCAACATATCCCGTTTCCCAAAAAGCGAATCCACAAAGAACAAGGGCAATTCCGGTCGTTGCAGTTACTATTTTATGCTTCAAGGGATTCGATCAGGGTTAGGCCTAAATTTATTTTATTCGATCCATTAAGGATCAGTACCTTTTTCAGTTCCGGATGCTGTTGAATCCGGTCGACTGCATAATGCATCGCAAATGCCGAATTTGTGGGATACAAACCTGACAATTTCGTATAATTGATCATTTTCGAATCTATATGGTAGTGTTCGTTGAAGTATTTATGAGCAATCGAATCAACTCTGCCGTTTGCACTTAAATCGGAATACAAAATCAGGTCAACTTCGGAAACATTCAAAAAATTGTCTGACAAAAAAGTATCAATCTCAGCATCAATATCCTGAACGAGGCCAACCGTTTTCACATCTTTCAATGCGGCAATCGACCTTTCTGACTTTTCTTTATTTAACACAAAAAAGGAAGCACCCGAAGTAATGTCATACTTTGGGTGCATATTTAGTTGGTCTGCCGCTTCATCCAGAAACGCTATATGCTCATCCGCGGCACCGGTTATAATATTATCTTTCCCTTCGCCAAGCAGCAGCGAAGTATCAATCAAAGCATGTTCGAAGGAAAGCGTATTTTGCGTGTGCGTCATGTTGTAGCCATGATTCCCGATACTTAGAGAAATCTGGCCTGCAATGGTGTTATGCGTAGATTGAATAAAAGAAGTCGGCGGAAGAAGCCCTTCTACAGACAAAAATGTATTGAGAAATTTTTCTGTATCCTGTAAACAACCCAAACCTGTACCGACTATAATCGCTCCGGGCTGTTCGATTTCGGCCTGTTTTAAGCAATCCTTCGCCGCCGCAACGGACATTCTCAATATCTTGCTCATACGCCGAAGCAAACCTGCGTCAATATATTCTTTATAATTCGGACTAATCAGTTCAGCAGATTCATCGAGCGGTTCGATCAGTTTCGAAAAACCTGCATTTTGGAATGTAGGCTGATGAGAAATCGTGGACGCAGCGTTTATATACATTTTTTTATTTACTAACTTATTAATTCACAAAGCAATAAGAACGGTTAAGTATACTGTACTTATCTGTAAACAGAAAAAACCAGTGACGAATTATTTCCTCCAAACCCAAACGAATTGGACAAAACTGCAAGTACAGGCTGATCCTTCTGCAGCTCGGTTATGGGTTCAAGGCCTGTTTCAGCAATCGGTGTTTTGTAATTCAGGTTAGGAAAGATTAATCCTTTTTGAATAGCAAGTACAGAAAAAACTGCCTCGATCGCTCCGGCTGCTGCCAAAGTATGTCCGGTAAATGGCTTGGTTGAACTAAAATCCGGAATATTATCTCCGAAAACGTTGATCATCGCCGTGGACTCAGAAAGATCGTTATTCTTTGTTCCGGTACCGTGTGCATTGACATATGAAATATCCAAAGCACTCAATCCTGAAACTTCAATAGCATTTTGAATCGCCATCGTCGCTCCCGTACCCTCCGGCGAAGAAGCGGTCTGATGGTATGCGTCTGCTGCATTGGCCCATCCGCTTAAACAACAAATCGTTGAATTTCCTGAAAAACGGACACTTTTATCACTTTCCAGTAATAGAAAAGCAGCTCCTTCACCCAGATTCAGCCCCGTCCGGGATTCATCAAAAGGGCGACACCACTGATCATCATAAATCATCAGCGAACGAAATCCGTTTATTGTAAAATTAGTCAGAGCATCTGTCCCACCAACCAAAACACGGTCAAGCTTCCCTTGTTCGATGAGTCTGGCGCCCAGCATAATTGCATTCGCTCCCGAAGAACAAGCGGTTGAAAGTGTATTTATATAACCTGAAATTCCCAGCTCAGCAGCGATCCGTTCTGTTGTGTTTCCGCTGTCATGGCATTTCAAAACAGTATAGTCAGGATTATTTTTATCCAGATAATCCTCGTAAAATTGTTCGGTAGTATCCATTCCACCCACAGAAGTGGCCGAAATAATTCCCGTACGTAATTCTTTCGTATGACGATTAGTACCCCATGCTTCACGAGCAGCAGCTAATCCAAGCAAAGAAGTTCTTGAAATCGGCAGCGATTTAATGCCAAGATGGTCCGCCAATTCTGCATTGGAGCGTTTGACTTCGCCAACCAGAAAGTCTTTTTTACTATCTAAATATTTCACAGGCGCAATTCCGGACCTGCTGTTTTCCAATGAAAACAGATTTTCCGCAACGGTCAACCCAATTGCCGAAATTATCCCTAAACCTGTTATTCGTACTGCCATTTAATTCTTAACGTGGAGAGTAATAAAGTCCAAAAGTGATGCTTCCGATGGTGGTGACCTCCCCGGATATTATAGATCGATAATTAAATTCTCTTTTTTTCAATATAATCAGCCATCGTGTTGATGGTCAAAAACGCTTCTTTTCCTTCATCAGGATTTGTTACCTGAATTCCATAAAACTTTTCCATCAGAACGATAAGCTCCAGGGCATCGATTGAATCCAGACCAACACCGTCAGCGCTGAACAAGGGAGCGTCGTCGTCGATATCGGAAACCTGTAAATCTTCCAGGTTCAATTGTTCTATTATATGCTTCTTTAAATCTTCTTTTAAGCTTTCCATCTGTTCTTGTAATCGTTTATTTCGTTTGCTGATGTTGGTGAAATGATCATGCCTGATCCCCCCAACCTGCACATTGAATTATATTTTCTTTATTGAACGGTAAACCGTCACCGTTGTTTTCTTCAATCAAAAATACTGAAACTTCAACCCTACCTTCCAAAATACCAAGCCAACCGGCAAGCACTGCTTTCGCCCCCGATGCAAGCATAATATTTCCGTATTGAAGGAAAAAATCAGGTGCGAATTTAGGGAAAACGGCAAACATATTTTCACCGTAAAATTTATTCCTGATCGCCAGTTCGCCCAGCACAATATTGGGAAGCGTATAGACAAATAAGGACGGGCTTGGCGATTTTCTATCCTGATACGAATCTCTGAAACGGATATCAGTATCCGCACTGGATTCGCTGTTGGCGAAAAGCAGCGCGATCTCATCATCTGAATATGAAGGGATCAGATCCGGATATCCTTTTTTTATAAATTCAGAACCCAAAAACCCTGCCTGAGCAAGCATGTCCATTTTATAAAATTTCGGATATTCAAGGGCAAGCTCTTTATATAATTGTTTAAACCAGGTATCGACTGACTGCTCGTTTTTTTGTACAACAACATTTCCGTTTACTGAACAGGTGACCTCACTGATTTGACAATAGGCAGTAATAAAACTCATAATTTCCGAACGACTAAGGATGCATTACAGCCTCCAAAACCCGAAGCTGTTTTCAATATTGTATTTAATTCGGAAGATCTGTTTTCTGTTGCAATATTTAATATTTTAGAAGTTCCGGTTTCTGAATATCCTAAACTTTTAACCAATAAGTTGTTACGCATCATCTGCATCGAAATCGCTGTTTCGGTGACTCCCGCAGCACCCAATGTATGACCAAAATAACCCTTTAAGCTGTTTAAAGGAATATCTGACATATTCAGACGATCAAAAGCGATGGCTTCCATTTCATCATTAAAAACCGTTGCTGTTCCGTGTGCGGAGATAAAATCTATCTCATTTGCCGAAACATTATTTTGTTCCAAAGTCTTTTTGATCGTCCGGTATAATCCTTCACCCGTTCTTGATGGACCGGAAATGTGATTGGCATCGTTTGCCGAAGTACCGGACAATAATTCCAGTGGCGAGTTTTTAAAAATTTCTTTGGTATTGGAAATAACTACGGCGGAGCAACCTTCACCCAAGGTGATGCCACTTCTGTTTTTATCGAAAGGCAAACAAGGTAAAGCGCTTACTGCAAAAAGCGACTGAAAACCGTATAGGACAAAAGCAGAAATAACGTCGCAGCCAATAACAATTACGTGCTCATGTAAACCGATTTTAATAAAATTATTCGCCGCGTTGATCGCAAGAACACCTGAAATACAGGCATTTGAAACGATCAGAGGTTGATTTTTCAGGTTAAAACGTTTTGCCAATGCACCAATCGCCGGCTCGAAAGGGTTGGAAATATTTCTATCCAAATCTCCTTTGGTTGAACTGATAATGATAAGCGTTTTGGCTGATGAAATAACAGACGTGTCAATCTGCTGTGACAATTTGTTGAGGATCTCGATAAGTAGATACTCGAATTTATTCTCCTCGGTCAGCGAGATAATTTTAGCCAGATGAATATCTTCTTTGTTAAAACCCGCCTTCGGAATCAACGAAATTCCGGAACGATTCTCACGAACCGCCTGGAAATTTTCCTTAATATTTTGTCCCAGCGGACTTATTATTTCCTCAGCACCTATATAGGTCATTTCAAACTTCTCTTTTACAAAAACAACCCGAAGGTGTTAAATATTATTAGTTTCTTTCCATATCCGGTAAAAATCCGGTGTAAGCAATTCCAGCGTCCGTGTCTCTTTTTCCAGGAAAACCTGCATGGTCTTTCCGACGGCACAGAGTTCTCCAGTCGAGATATTGATCACTTCATACTCAAACATAATTTTAGCTGCCTTCGAAGGAATAAATTTGGTTATTACCTTGATAACCTGACCATAATGAACAGGTGCTTTGTGATCAATTTCGGACTTTACGATGGGAGTAAAATATCCGTGGCCAAATATTGTCAGATACTCTAACCCGAATTCTTTGCCGAAAGCTTCTCTTCCGTCTTCAAAAAATTTGAGATAATTGCCATGCCATACAACACCCATGGCATCCGTTTCACTAAATCTTATATCAATTTCAATTTCCGAGATGAGCATATATTTTAATAAGTAACCACAAAACGACCATGTAATGCCGTTAAGTAACTACAATTTTGATTTCACATTCAAGCAATTTACGCCCATTACAGTAATTCTCGCCCTTTACCAGGAAAATATTTCCTAATTGATGCGTTGGCGTAACGATCGTATTGATTGTGGAATGAGCCAGAGGCAATTCAAATAATTCGAGTTTTGAAACAGCACCGATAAACCCGATCTTGGCCTCTCCTCCCTTATCATGATCCAGAAAACCGAAACCGGCGGCACACGTTTGTGCGATATTTTCAATCAGTCCTGACTCTTCAAAAAATCCTGACCGTACCAGAACATTATCTTCCTGAATAAAAAAATCGGATTCAAAACGGCTTTCGTTTACTTCGACAAGGTTATCGATCATCACAAACGGAGGCCTGTGCGGTATGATATCAGCTATTTTTTCTTTCGTTACAATCATTCCTGAAAAAAGTTGAAGTAGTTAAACCATTGTTCCGGATACTGGCGCACCTTTTTCTCCAATTCATCAACATACAATCTTGCAATTTCCTTCGGCTTCATCTTCTGCGTAATTGGCGCAGTTGCACTCAAATGATAGCTATACTCACCATCTTTTGCAGCGAAAACAAAAGTCACCGGAGCATCAAATTTAGAGGCAATTACAAATGGACCGTATGGAAATTTTGCTTTTTTACCCATAAAGTCAAGCTCGATAAATTTCGCTCCTTCCAGATACCTATCTGCGTGAATGGCCACAAATTCATTGTTGACCAGCGCATTGCGGATGGATATTATATGAGACAGATCGTTTTTAATAGGTATGACCTTAAATCTTGAACCTCCCGTCGAGAGATCCATGAATTTTTTAATGCTTTCAACTTCCGCATCCAGCATAACGATATTGATTGTGGGAGTAATTCTTCCTTTAAGCAAATTTCCGGCCGTTTCCCAGTTCCCAAGGTGAGCACTAAGTAGGATGCCTCCTTTTCCACCATTTTTAATATCCAGCAGATATTGCTCATTCTCAAAAGTGTGGGTAAAGGCTGAATCTTTTCCCAAGAGGAACGCAGCTCTGTCCAATAATGTCTGTCCGAAAATATAGAAATTTTTCCGTACGAGACCGAGTGCACGTTTACCTGAAATGTGAAGTGTATCCTTGTAAAAATCAAGCAGGGCTTCTTTCGGTTTTGCTGCAAAAAAATAGTAATAATAGGTTACCACCTTAAGCAGTTTGTAGGCAAAGCCCAAACCCATGACCTTAACGAAAAAAAGGAAAATTTTATACCCTAATAAAGATCCTTTGGTTTTACCATCCCAACGGCTCATTAATTAAAGCGACAGTTTCTTCTGTACGAGTTTATAGAAATCACCGAAGGTTACGATATCTTTAAAATCTTCACCTGTTACCTTGATATTCAAATTTTCCTCAATCAAAACAACCAGGTCTACATAGTCCAGACTATCCAGATCCAGCGTATCTTTCAAACTATTCTCAGGAAGAATAAGGTTACGGTTAACCTCAAATTCTTCTGACAAAAAGTCCCTGGTATCCTCGATAATATCTCCCAATTCCATTGTAACAAGTGTTTCATTCATGGCTACAAAATTAATTTATTCTTTGGTTATACTTTTCAAAATGTACTTAAATTTTAAGAGATTCATCACGAAACGGTATAAATACTTCCTGAATTGTCAAATTATTTCTGCTAAATCGCTACCTATCAAAATTATATAGACAAAAATGTCGATTTCCAGTATGAAAATAAATGCCGGTAAGTAAGATTGAAATACGTTTTATCGAACGGAAAATTGCGCAGAATACCACAATCCCGATGTAAAACCAGGATTTCACGGGTACAAAGCTAAAATTATTACTAGATTTTTTTAATAATTAAAGTAGAATTAGTTCCTCCGAAGCCAAACGAATTGGATAGAAAACAATCGATGTTCTGTTCCCTGGTTTCAGCGATAATATTAATTTTTGCTGATTCCTCGTCCGGATTCTCAAAATTGATGTTCGGAGCAATGAAATTCTGCTGCATCATCAGCATGGAATAAACAACTTCACTCGCACCAGCCATCCAGCATTCGTGTCCGGTCATCGATTTTGTTGAACTCACAGGAACCTTACCACCAAAAACTTCACCAATTGCCTTGGCTTCACTGCTGTCTCCAACAGGGGTTGAGGTTGCATGTGCATTGATATAATCGATTGTTTCAACCGAAATATCTGCCTGTTTTAATGCCATATTCAAGGACCGAACCTGTCCGTCCATACTCGGATTGGAGATATGATCACCATTCGATGAAAATCCATACCCAATTACTTCTGCAAGAATCTGTGCGCCGCGTTTGACCGCCGCTTCATACGATTCAAGAATTACAGTCGCTGCGCCGCCGCTTGGTACCAGCCCGTCGCGATCTCTATCGAAAGGACGGGAAGCTTTTGTCGGATCCGTTTCGTTAACCGAAAATGTACCGAGACCATCAAAGCTGCACATTGCCGCAATGTTAATTTCCTGAGCACCACCGCAGATGACCCGGTCCTGCAAGCCTTGCTTGATCATGATATACCCCATTCCAATCGAATGAGAGCCCGAAGCACAGGCCGCGCTTAATGTAAAATTGATCCCTTTCAGTTTAAAAATCGTCGAAAGGTTCATGTTCACGGTGCTGTTCATATTCTGAAATATTGCGCCGCTCCCAATCAAAGTTGTATCGAACTTTTCTCTCGCCTTGTCATGCGCCTCCACAACTGATGCTGCAGTACTATCATTGCCGAAAATAATTCCCGTCTCCGTTGTTTCCAGAAAATCGATGTCAAGCTTGGCCATTTCCATCGCTTCCTTCGTAGACATATACGCATACATAGCGGGCTGGTGCATGCCCAGACGTTGCCTTCTCGATAAAAAAGGTTTCAGATCAGGCTCCTGAACCATACCTGTAAGCGCGGAACGAAAGCCAAAATCTTTTCTGACCTGATCAAAGACAATACCACTTTTTCCGGTATACAATGATTTACTGACCTCCTCGAGATTTTCTCCAAGGCAGGAATAAATACCAATTCCGGTAATAACAACTCTGTGGTTCATTCTAAGAATAAATTCCTCCGTTAATATTAATCACTTCTCCCGTAATGTAAGATGCCTTATCCGAAGCCAAAAAGCTTACCAGGTGGGCCACCTCATCCGCTTTGCCAAAACGATTCATAGGGATCATTTGTTTCAATTCATCTTCATTCAGGTCCTTGGTCATATCACTGGTGATAAAACCCGGAGCAACCGCATTAACGGTTATTTTTCGTTTCGCAACTTCCTGAGCCAGAGCCTTTGTCGATGCGATCATTGCACCTTTCGCGGCTGAATAATTTGTCTGCCCGGCCACTCCTTTCAGGCCTGAAACCGAGGCGATATTAATGATTCTTCCTGTCCGTTTCCGAAGCATTTGCTGAATCACATTCTGGGTTACGTTGAATAAACCTTTTGTGGAAGTATTCAGCACATCATCCCAATCTTTCTCCGGCATCCACATGAAAAGGCCATCGCGCGTAATGCCGGCATTGTTAACCAAAACACCGATAAACTTTTCTGTATTTCTTTCACGCCAGCCATTCAGCGCCTCGTCAACTTCGGTTTTTGTCTGCACATTGAACTGCAAAAGTTCGCCGTCTCCTCCATTCGCCCTGATTTCAGCAAGTGTTTCCTGCGCCGCAGACTCGTTCGATGAATAATTTACCAATATAAAAAGACCATGATCTTTGGCCAACTGAACCGCAATCGCTCTCCCCAGTCCTCTTGATGCTCCTGTTACAAGTGCACAATTCATATGTTAAACGGGGTTTCTTTGATTAATTTACAAACTTCCGCAATGCTTTCAAATGGTACCACGTCCTCTTTTACAAAGTTTGCTTTCGAACGGATTAGTTTGTAGACCGCTTTCGTTTTCGGCGATAATCTTTCTTTTTCATCTGATTCCAAAAGATCGATCGCCTGGCAGATCGCCATGATATGGATCGACATTACCTGATATGAGTTTTCAAGAACTTTCTTGGCAAGCACAGCACTATTTGTCCCCATACTCACAATATCCTGGTTATCATTATTGTTCGGAATACTATGAACATACATGGACGTCGACAATGCCTGGCTTTCAGCCGTTGTAGAGGTGGCAGTAAACTGAATTCCCTGGAAACCAAAATTTAATCCCCACGTTCCCGCATTCAAAAACGGCGGAAACTTTCCATTCAACTTACTATTCATCAAGAAGTTAAGCTGGCGTTCCATCAGCATGGAAAGTTTGGTCAGGACAATTTTAACTTTATCCATTTCCAGGGAAATATAATCTCCGTGGAAATTCCCTCCATGGAAAACGTTATCCTCGTCAGGTCTTACAATTGGATTATCGTTGGTAGAATTTAATTCATTTTCAACAACTTCCTTTGCATAATTAATGGTATCTACGATCGGACCGATGATTTGCGGTACACAACGAATTGAATAATATTCCTGTATTTTTCTTTCAAATTCGCGCGTTTGAAGCGCCTTATCATCTTTAAATAATTCTTCCCGATTTCGGATCATCTCACTGTCTGCAAGAAATTCACGCATTTGCTGTGCGACATATTGTTGGCCTTTGTGATGTTTTACAGCATTCAATTCCTTCGAAAATGAATCGTCGAAGGCTTCCATGATTTCATTCAACATCGAGGAAGCCGCAATTGACCATTTAACGAGACGTTGTGCGTAAATTAAATTTACCGCCGCAATCCCGGTCATGCAGGAAGTTCCGTTGATCAGCCCAAGTCCGTCACGAAGTTCCATTTTCAATGGCGCAATACCATGCTTTGCAAGAACGTCCGCTGTTTTCTGACGGATTCCGTTCTCATAAACATAACCTTCTCCAATTAAATTTAAACCCAAATGAGACAATTGAACAAGATCTCCACTCGCACCTACACTTCCATGTTCAAAGATCTCGGGAACAATGCCATGATTGAGAAACAAAACCAATTGCTGAATAACACCGACGCTGATCCCGGAATTACCCTGCAAAAATGAATTCAAACGGGCAATCATTACACTGCGTGCATACGTCTCGTCCAAAGCATTGCCAATCCCGCTGGAATGGCTTCGGATCAGATTATATTGAAGCTGATTTAATTTATCAGTATCAATCCGATATTGAGCCATCGGGCCAAATCCGGTATTGATACCATAGATAATCTTATCTTTTGAAAATTCTGTTAAGAAATTAAATGACTTTGAAACGTTGTTGAGTGCGTCCTCTGCTAATTGAAATTCCTTCTTATCGATGGCATATTGCTCAATTTGAGCTAATGAAATACTATTCATTTATAGTTACTGTAATTAAAACCCATGTAAAATAAATCTTTTTTTATGGCTTTGACAAGAAACGCTATTTAGCGGCTGGGAACATCAATATATTGTCAGGACTCTTACATTTGTTTAAATTTACCCCAAACTCACGTTCAAAATCCAATGATTGGAGACTTATTACTTAGACTAAACACCCTCCTTTCCCGAAAAAAAACGCTTTTCTTTATCCTTTTGCTTCTTATGATCGGTGTCCTGGGTTTTGGGATATCTAAATTGAGAATTACTGAAAGCATATTTTCAACCTTGCCGAAGGGCAAATCCTTTGAAGAATTCAACCGTTTAGTAGAAAACAAGAGTATCATTAATCAAATTGTATTTTCGGTTGATGTTCCGGCTGATATCTATACCGAAGATGCCAAAATAATCGCCGAAACTTTTGCCGATTCTCTTGCCAGACATACCAACGGATATATCAAAAATATTCAGGCGGTCCGTCCGAACATTCAACAGGATGTTTATGACTACACCTACTCTCGTTTCCCCGAACTGATCGATTCTGCCTATTACCAGCACATCCGTGACAAGACCAATCCAGATTCAATAAATAACGCTGTTACAGCTTCCTACAAACAATTACTTGCGCCGGGAGGAACATTTCTCAGGCAGTTTGTCTTAAACGATCCCATCGGGATTTCCGGCAAATATTTTCGCGATCTGAACGAAATCAACAACGCAAACAGAATGATTGTCGATGACGGACTGATGTTTTCAAAAGACAGGAAGCAAGTAATCGTCATGGCCGGAACAAATTACGACTCCGGCAATTCAGCAAAAAATATTGAATTGTATGACCTGGTTGAGGATTTTAAAATCAGTTGGGCAAAACAACATCCGGAATATAAATTCACCTATTTCGGAACATTTGAAATCGCTGCACAAAATGCGATTCAGGTAAAACATGACTCGTATATGACGATGGTCATCGCGTTGTCAGCAATTTTATTGATGCTTATATTCTATTACCGAAAAGCATTAATTCCATTTTACATTGTCCTTCCTGCGGTTTTTGGCGGCGTTTTTGCGTTAGGAGTAATCGGTTTTTTGCGCCCTGAAATTTCAGGAATTTCTCTTGCTACCGGGGCTGTGATCTTTGGTATCCTGCTTGATTATTCCTTCCATTTTTTCACGCATTTAAGACACACCGGATCGGTTACCGTGGCTGTTAAAGAAGTCAGCGAGCCGCTTTTAACCGGAAGCTTAACCACCATTCTGGCTTTCAGCGCACTTCACTTTGCTAATTCTGTCGTCTTGCAGGACTTCGGACTTTTTGCTTCGCTTAGTTTATCAGGGGCTGCGTTATTCACGTTGATCGCCCTTCCCGTTATCTTACAGGCCTTTTCCTTTGATTATAAAAATATTCCGGGCGAGGTCAAATTCTTCAATTTCCCGAAAATTTCCGGCAAATCCCGCAACGTCGTTCTGGGAATAGTAGCAGTCCTTACCCTTGTTTTTTTATACTATTCCCGTTTTACAGAATTCGATAGCAGCTTTGAAAATCTGAGCATTCATAGTGTTGATCTGAAGGAAAAAGAACAAGCGCTGACCGGCCTGAACCCGGCCACGGAAAAACGGATTTACGTTTTTTCAATGGACAAAAATCTGCAAAAAGCGGAGTCTCTGAATTACCAGGTTTATGAGAAACTGACAGATTTAAAGAAACGAAATCAGTTAAAAGGTTTTGTGTCGTCCGGCTCATTTCTGATTCCTGAACAACTAGGACAAGAGCGTATCGAACGCTGGCGTGCTTACTGGAATGTAAATAAAAAGAAAGAAACGTTTTCAGCCATAGACAAATCTGCCTCGCAAAATGGCTTTAACAGTATTGCTTTTAATGATTTCAAGCGATGGATTTCTGGAGAAATCGAAAATCCGGTCGAGGAAGAAGAACTTTTCAGGGAACTTGGCCTGAATAACCTTATCGAAAGCAACGCGACAAAAACAACCTTGATAACCACCCTTGTGGCCGGTCAGGATCAGTTGAAAACGGTCAAATCAGAACTTCGAAAGATTGACGGTGTTGAAATTTTTGATCGCGGCGAACTTGCTGAGGAATTGCTTACGATGGTTAAAGACGACTTTAACTACATTCTGGTCATTTCCGCCTCGATTGTTTTCATCACACTTTTAATTGTCTATGGGAGAATCGAACTGACAATTCTCTCTTTTTTGCCGATGGTAATTAGCTGGATATGGATTCTTGGCATTGCGGCGATTTTAGGTATAAAATTCAATTTTGTCAATGTTGTGATTACGACTTTCATTTTCGGTCTCGGTGACGATTTCAGCATTTTTGTTACCGAAGGACTTTTAAGCAAGTATAAATATGGAAAAGATACACTTCGCTCCTATCAATCCGCCATTGTTTTATCGGCATTTACAACCATTATTGGCACGGGCGTCTTAATCTTTGCCGAACATCCGGCGATTCATTCTATTGCTCTAATAAGCGTTTTGGGCATTGCCTGCATTTTGTTTATTTCCTTTATTGTTCAGCCCGTTATCTTCGGATTATTTGTCGAAAACCGAATAAAAAAGAAAAAAGCGCCGGTAACGTTTTTACCTTTTTTACTCAGTATTTCCAGCTTTGCCTATTTTCTTTCCGGTTGCCTTTTTCTTCATTCCAAGCTTGTGACAATTCTTCTTTTACCCATTTCTAAAATCAGGAAAAAGAAAATGATCAATAATTCACTGGCCTTTTTTGCAAAAACTGTCATCTATTCCGGTCCTCATGTAAAGAAGACTTTTTCAGGAACCGAGCATATGGATCTTTCAAGACCGGTTATTTACATCGCAAACCATACCTCGTTTCTCGATATTTTGTTGGCCATCATGATCAATCCGAAAATTGTTATGATGGTGAAAGGCTGGGTTTATAATTCACCTTTTTTCGGCCCGATTATCCGGTATGCGGGTTATATTTACACAGAGGCAGGCCCGGAAGAAAATATTGCCCGAATGCGGACTCTCGTAGAAGAAGGCTATTCCATCCTTGTTTTTCCGGAAGGAACAAGGTCCGAAGATGGTTCTATCAGCCGTTTTCACAAAGGCGCGTTCCATTTGGCACAGGAGCTGAATCTTGACATCCAACCCATTTTAATACATGGAGCGTCCGATGTTTTGCCTAAAAATGATTTCCTGATCCGTCCCGGCGCCTTGAATGTGCGTGTCTTGCCAAGACTGAAATACAGCGATCCTGTTTGGGGGGAAACACTTCGGGATAAAACAAAAAGTATTGCCGCACATTTTAAATCAGAATTTGCTTCGTATAAAGACGAAATGGAAGATACAAGATATCTCAAACACAAAGTTTTTACCAATTATGTTTTCAAGGGACCTGTTTTAGAATGGTATTTTAAAGCAAAATGGAATCTGGAAGCGAAAAACTTTGCCTATTATAAAGAACTGATCGGCGATAGAAGAAAAATACTGGACGTTGGCTGTGGCTATGGTTATTTGTCTTTTTTCCTTCATTATAAAGACGAAACACGGATTATCAAAGGCATTGATTATGATGAAAATAAAATCCTGATTGCGCAAAACAGTTATAACAAAACGGCCAATCTTCAATTTGAATATGGAGATATTGGTACAGTTAAAGTAGAAAAACAGGATGTGATATTTTTAAATGATATCCTGCATTATCTTTCAGAACAAAAGCAGCAGATTGTATTAAACCGCTGTGCCGAAGCGCTAAACCCGGATGGGATATTGTTTATCAGAGATGGTATAACTGACCTGGGATATAAGCACAAAAACACGGAACGCACGGAAGCATTGTCTACCGGCTTGTTTTCGTTTAATAAAAAGGATGGCGCATTTCACTTTTTCTCTTCAAACGATATCCGAATTTTTGCCAGAAAAAATAACCTGAGTATCGAAATGCTGGAACATTCAAAAAACACCTCCAATGTTCTGTTTGTTTTAAGGAAAGAAGCAGTATCAGACCGTTTCGAAATAACGAAATAATAAACGGCAACCGTTTAATCAGGAAAAAACGATTATGTTAAAATTTCTATAAAACTTGCAGAGATTTCTGGCGATTAACCAATTAAGATTACGTTTTACATCTGAATTTCATGCAAAAAGAGTCCGGAAAGGAATACGATTTTGTCATCATTGGAAGTGGATTAGGCGGTTTGGCTTGTGCGTATATCCTGGCTTCGGAAGGCCATAGCGTGATCGTTCTTGAAAAAAACCACCAGATTGGAGGTCATTTGCAGGTTTACAGTCGCGGCAAAGCCATTTTTGATACTGGCGTGCATTATGTCGGGAGTATGAACAAAGGTGAAAACCTTTACCAGTTTTTTAAATATTTCGAAATCCTGGACAAGATGAAACTCAAACGACTCGACGAGGACAAATTTGATGTCGTCCGCTTCGATGATGGTTCGGAATATGCTTATGGTCAAGGCTATGACGAATTTAAGAAAAACATGATCGGTTATTTTCCTGATGAAAAAGAAGCAATTGAAACGTATTGCAATAAAATAAAAGAAACCTGCAAGAAATTTCCTCTGTATAATCTTGAAGTCTCCGGCGAAAACTACCAGATGGATTCAAGCATTATGGAGTTGAACGCTTATGATTATATAGCTTCAATTACACAAAATGAAAGATTGAGAAATGTACTTGCCGGGTCAAATCAACTGTACGCCGGAGTCAAGGAAATGACGCCGTTTTATGTACATGCATTGATCATGAACAGCTATTTATCAGGTGCTTACAAATTTATTGACGGAGGTTCTCAAATCGCGATTCAACTTAGCAAAGGGATCAGAAGCTTCGGCGGCAAAATTTTAAAGCGGAAAAAAGTCGTTGGTGCTGAATATAATGAGGCGGGCGAAATTAGTGCTGTGATATTGGAAAACGGGGAGAAATTTCAGGGAAAACAATACATTTCGAACGTTCATCCGGCAGTAACCATCGATATTTTTGGCGAGCATCGATTTTTACAGGTTTATAGAAACAGGATTAAAAACCTCAAAAACAGCATTTCAACTTTTCTGGTGCATTTTTCTTTTCATGAAAATACTTTCGAATACCTGAATTACAATATTTACCAGCATCATATTGAGGATGTATGGGGAGGCGTGGAATATGACCAGGAGACCTGGCCGCAGACTTATTTCATCTGTACCCCCTTCATCTCAAAACACAAAGAATATGCGGAGTCTATGTCAATCATGACATATATGAACGCTGAGGAAACGGCCCGGTGGAGCGAGACGTTGCACACCGTTGCAGAACCGGGAAAGCGCGGAGAAGGTTATGAAGAATTTAAAAAATTGAAAGAAGAACAGGTAATCAGGCGTGTTGAAGAAGTTTTCCCTGGTATCAGAGAAAAAATCAAAGCAGTTCACAGCGCGTCGCCGCTTACTTTTCGAGATTATATTGGTAATAAAGACGGTTCATTGTACGGTGTTATGAAAAACTCTGCATCTCCGACACGAACTCAGATTAATACAAAAACCAGAATTCCAAATCTGCATTTGACAGGGCAAAATATTTCCATGCATGGCATACTGGGCGTTACAGTCAGTGCTTTCGTGACCTGCTTTGCCTTTGTAGATAAAGATAAACTCATTCAAAAAGTCAAAAATGCTTAATCATGCGAACAGTTGATGTTGTAGTTATTGGCGCCGGCCCGGCAGGAACCGTAGCTGCATCCTATTTAAAAAAACAGGGATACGATGTCATTATCTTAGAAAAAGAAAAATTTCCTCGTTTCCAGATCGGAGAAAGTCTCTTGCCATGCTGCATGGAACACCTGGACCAATCTGGATTGCTGGAAGCCGTAATCCCTAAAAACTTTCAAAAAAAGACCGGCGCTGCCTTTATGAAGGGAGATAAGCGCTGTGAATTTTTCTTTGAGGAACAGTATACCAGCGGCTGGTCGTGGACCTGGCAGGTGAAACGCGCCGATTTTGATCTAACCCTTGCCGAAGCAACAAGAGCAAAAGGCGTAGATGTAAATTTTGAATGCGAAGTTTTAAATGTTACTTGCGGAAAAGAAAAACAGGTCGTTGAATATAAAGATGTTAATGGAAATATTTTTACCGTAGAATCAAAATTCATTATCGATTCCAGCGGTTACGGACGTGTTTTGCCAAGACTCTTCGATCTTAGTAAACCGTCTGCTTTTACACCCAGAGGTGCCGTTTTTTCTCATCTCGAAGATAAAAACAGAACAGAGGAAGCTAGTAACAACATTTTTGTACACTCCTTTGACAACAATAAATCCTGGATCTGGGCGATCCCATTTTCCGATGGATCAACTTCGGTCGGGATCGTGAGCGACAGGGAAAAAGTGGAAGAACTGGCAGAAAATAATGGAGAAAAATACAAAAATTTCATTCGTGAATTTAAAGATCTAAACGGCCGTTTTGTTAATTCGGAACTAAAATGGGAGCCAAAACATATTCTTGGCTATTCGGTTGGAGTCAAGCAAATGTATGGCGAAGGGTTTGTTTTATCTGGAAACAGCACGGAATTTCTGGATCCGATTTTCTCTTCCGGCGTGACCTTTGCGACTGCTTCCGGTTTGCTTTCAGCCAAAATGACACACAAACATCTGCAAGGTGAAACTGTGGATTGGAAAAAAGAGTATGAAGATGTCGTGCAGGGGGGGATTAATGTTTTCCGAAGTTACGTAACAGGCTGGTATAGCGGAGATTTTCAGACTATTGTTTTTGCGAATCATATTCAGAATGATATCAAAAACCAGATATGTTCAGTATTGGCAGGCTACGTTTGGGATCAATCAAACCCATTTGTGAAAAAACACGATACCATTCTTCCGACACTGGCCAAAGTGATCAAAATGAAAGAAAAAAGTTTGAATAAAGAATAACATCCCTGGCAATCCCAGCTAGTGATCCATCATGCGAAAATGAGTATTCTGCATGATGGATCACTTATTTGGAGAGGAGAATAAATCCATGCTGAACTCCTTTGTGGTGATTGTAAATCAGAATTTTATCAGCTTTCTTATCTGAATTCGTACTATAAATTGTTTCTTCAGGCAGCTTCTTCCCGTTTAATAACTGAACGCCCAACCAGATTGCAAATGCAGAAGCCGTGGGAAAATCACCCGTCAGGTTTTTATAATTGTAAACTGAGGTTTCCGGAAAGAATTTTTCAATCAACCAGGTATACCAATAATCATTACGGTTATCTCCGCTAAAACCTAGAATCAGCGTGTCGATTTCGGATCGCTGAATATGATTACGTTCGAGGAAATTAACCAGTTTCTCTTCCATCCTGGCTTCGCCGGCATAGCTGATCTGTTCTACATCAACAATTTCGGCGAGTGAATTTTCAGATTTTTCCGATTCGGCAATAAACATAACTGCTGCTTCCCCACAAACAGTTCCGGCTGTGTCCGAACCAAGCAAGGTATCAGAATTCGTTTCTTCCTTTTTGAAAGATCCCGCCAGCATATCAATGTTGTAGTTATAATCCGAGATTTCCTCAATACTTCCGAGCAATACCGACTTGGCTTTTTTTTCATCCAGCAATAGGATCGCATCCAGCAGCGCGGCTTCAAACGCTAAACCTTTGTTGACGTGCGTGGTATTATAACCTGTATTTTTACTCATCAACGCGAGATTTCCAGCAACCGCATTAGGAGTACTCTGAACAAAATTTGTAGGCGTCAAGGTGCCTTCATTGTAATCAACAATCTGATTAAGAAATTTCAGGCAATCTTCCAGTCCGCCATTTGCCGTACCCAGAATAATCCCGTCCAGGTTAGGATTTCTTTGTATCAAAGGAAGGCCCGCTCCTACGCCCATACGCACCGCCTTCCCCATTCTTCGAAGCAATCCAGCCGGAATTAATGTACCGTAAGGCGGTTCCAGGGCAGCATAACGATTTCCAAAATAGACTATTGGCTCACTTTCAAAGAAAGTTTCATCATAAGTCTGCTGCGGTGATATGCAGAATAAATCTTTTATAAACATGTTTGAATAATCATTTTCCAGCAGCTATTTCGCTTCTGTCGTTACTGCTTCCGCCATAAAATGTTTTAATTGTCTGGTATATTCTGCGATCTGCTTTTCTTTTTCTGCACTGTCCCAGCCAAGCTCCGCAGCCATCAGTTCAGCAACAGTTGGCAAAACCTGCAAAGTTACCTCCCAATCCGTTATTTCGAGACGAATTCTTCTGGCGAGAACATCTCTCGGCGTGACAGCCATTTCATGCCTGACGGTATACAAAACTTCGGCTTTGATGTATGGATACTGCGTACTCAGCCTTTCTTTCAACGGATCATTAAAAGCCGTCAGCTTAGCTACCTCACCAGCTCTGCAACCATATTTTTTTACAAGATGCTGACTGATATCGTCGGGAAGATTGAAATCTTTTGCAAGAAATTTCCATGAATTAAAATCATAGTTTGCTCCCCCAACAAGCATATGTCTGGCAGTCAAACACTCGTTGGTCTGTCCAAAAATTACATCAGCCTGATCAATCGTATCCTTCGCCATTAAACGGTAAGTTGTCCATTTGCCTCCTAAAAGGCTCACTAAACCAGAAACCGCATCGATTTCAATTTCATGGTCCCGCAGCAATGTCTTGGTCGACTTGTTAGGGTCAGCAGAAAGCAGAGGCCTTAAACCTCCGAAACCTGCTTTTATTTTGGAGACGTCAATTCTATTGGCAAGGTACGGATTCAGCGTGCTGACCAGATAATCTACCTCATTTTTGTTTAGATTCGCTTCATTTTCAAGATCGTTTGAATCTGTATCAGTTGTTCCCAACAGCATCGATCCCTCAAAAGGAATAGCAAAAACCACACGCCCGTCAGGCGTTTTGGGAATAAGCATCGCATGGTCACTGTTCAGGACTTCATATGGAAGTACGACGTGTACACCTTTGCTGGGACGAATTCTTCCAGGCAAACCGGTATTTGCAAAGCTGCGAATTTTATCAGAAAACGGACCTGTACAATTGATGACCAGTTTTGTATTTATGGTGAATTCTTGTCCAGATTGCGTATCGGATATTTTTACGCCATTTATTTTCCCACCCTGATTTTTTTCAAAACCTTTTACTTCAATATAATTTGAAATTACAGCACCGGCCTCGGACGCCGATTGTGCAAGCGCAAGGCAATAACGCGCATCGTCCAGCTGCCCATCATAGTACATGACCGCACTATGAAGCTTTGTTCTGTTCAAAGTGGGAATTTTTGACAATACCTGTTCTTTTTTAAGCCACTTACTCTTCGGCAAAGAATCGTTTGTTGCAAACCAGTCGTACATTCTTAATCCAATACTGAAATAAAGACCTTCAATCCAGGAACTTACCGGTGTCATTAAGGCTAATGGCCTTGCCAGGTGCGGTGCATTATTTAAAACAATATGCCTTTCTTCCAGTCCGTGGCGAACCTGTTTGAGCTGGGCAAAATCAAGATTTTTAAAAGCCTGTTCCAGGTACCGAACACCGCCATGAATTAATTTTGTTGAGCGTGACGAGGTTTCTGATGCGAAATCACTTTTGTCAATTAATGCTACTTTGTAACCCCTCAAAACAGCGTCCAATGCGCAGCCAGCTCCACTCGCTCCTCCTCCGATTATACAAATATCAAATTGCTCATTCTCCAATTTCAAGAGTGATTCGTTACGATTCATGCCAGGCGGGTATAATAATTGTATTTACTGAAGTGATACGCAAAAGTACAAAGTTGAGCATTGTAAACGCAGTAAAAAATGTATAAAAATAGGTCACATTAAAATGTGACTAAACTGTTAAAAAACCGTCTGACAGTTGTTCTATTCAAAAAATAGATTAGCTTTGATTCTAAGATTAAATCAATTTTTTACACATAAAAACCAAATTTTTACGATGGGACTAATCTCTTTTTTTCAAGGAGTGGGAGAAAAAATTTTCCATAAGGAAGCAGCTGCTCCAACGCCGGAAGCAGAACCATTACGCGCCAGTGCCCTTTTGGCTCATGTAAAACAACTTGGACTAGCTTATAACTCGTTATCAGTTAAAACTTCGGTTGACACAGTAACTATCGAAGGAGAAGTCAGTAAACAGGAAGATGCAGAGAAAATCGCGCTTGCCGTTGGCAACGTGGAAGGCGTTAAGATCGTGGACAACCGTTTGAAAGTTGCTACGCCTGCACCGGAAGCGACCTATCACACTGTTGTTAAAGGTGATACGCTTTCTCTCATCGCTAAGGCAGTATATGGAGATATGATGAAATATCCCATTATTTTTGAAGCCAACAAACCGATGCTGACGCATCCGGATAAAATTTATCCTGGCCAGGTTTTAAGAATTCCGGCACTGTAAATGCTGCCTGCTTTCGGTAGTCAGCTTTCGACTTACGGACAGTAACAGACAAAAAAAATGACAACTCTTTCGGGTTGTCATTTTTTTATATCGAAGAAGACTGCTAATTAATCTTCTGCTGCGATTACGTTCAAAGTTACTTTGTGTTTCACTTCTTTGTGTAGATCGATCAATGCTGAGTAAGTACCAACAGATTTTACGTCATCAACAGTAATTTTCTTACGGTCAATATCAAAACCTTTTGATTTAAGTACGTCTGCAACCTGAGTGTTGGTAACACGTCCGAAAATACGGCCGCTTTCTCCAACTACAGTGCGAATGTCAATTGTCAAATCGCCGATCGCTGCTGCGATATCTTCTGCATCTTTCTTAAGCTTTTCAGCTTTGTGAGCAGCCTGACGTACGTTTTCTGCAACGATTTTACGATTAGAGTCATTAGCCAATAAGGCAAAACCCTGCGGAATAAGGTAGTTACGACCGAAACCCGCTTTTACATTCACGATGTCGTTCTTATAACCTACTCCGGCAATATCAGTTATTAGTATGATTTCCATTGTTAGTATCTCTTTCTATTTTATTTCAATTGATCAGCAACAAATGGCAATAAAGCCAAGTGACGTGCTCTTTTAATTGCCTGAGATACTTTACGCTGGTATTTCAAGCTAGTACCTGTAAGACGACGTGGCAAGATCTTTCCTTGCTCATTTACAAGTTTCAACAAAAAGTCAGGATTCTTGTAATCAATGTATTTAATACCCGCTTTCTTAAAACGGCAGTATTTTTTGCGGTTGATGTTTTTTTCAACCGGTTCGTTTACGAGTGACATAGCTTATGCTTCGGTTTTAGATTCAGTTGTTGTTTCTTCCTTCTTTCTTCCAACTAGTCCTTTACGTTTTTTCTCATTGTAAGCAAGAGAATCTTTGTCAAGGGCAATAGTTAAGAAACGCATAACGCGTTCATCACGACGGAATTCTGTTTCCAAAACGTCAACAACAGCTCCACCTTCAGATGCATATTCAAACACAGTGTAGTAACCTGTGTTTTTCTTTTGGATGGGGTAGGCTAGCTTACGCAATCCCCAGTTTTCTTCGTGTACAAGCGAACCACCATTTTCAGTGATCAGCGTACGGAATTTTTCAACGGCGTCCCTCATCTGAGCCTCAGACAAGATGGGAGTTAGAATGAACACCGTTTCATACTGCTTAGACATACGGCAAATATTTAAATATAAATTGATTTTTGATCTCACCATGGATTACAGGAATCCATAATGAGGGTGCAAAAATAGGGCTTGGAATCGACAATTCCAAGCCCTATTTATATTTAACAGAAAGTTAAGCGGTTACAGATTATTTTACCGTAAAATCCCCTTGTCCGATTTTGAATCCTTCGCTATAAACCTCGATCGAATATTTACCGTCTTTCATGGGAATACCGCCCCGACCGTAATAAATATCAACGCCTTGGCGAGTGTTCGTAAAGTTGATCGTTTGCTTGGAGCTGTAAATCATTTCTTTTCCGTTGTAGGTAAACGCTCCCGAGCCAGTCGCCATATCAGAAAGTACTGCTCCTTCCGGATCCAGGATTCTCAGGAAGATATCCTTTTCATTTTGTTTCGCCACTGCGTTCTCTCCCAGCTTGAAGCTAACTTTCAGTTTATCAATACGTTTCGCACGGTATTTCCCGCCTTCACGCTCCTTCCCTTTCGAGGATACTGCGTTGATTGCCAATTCTTCTGTACGCAACGCAGAGGCCAATGTTACCTTTTCAGCCAATTCACGGTTCTGTGCAGAATAATTAACCACCGAATCGTTTAATTGCTGTCTTTCAGATTCAAGGCCTGAAACCTGTTGGCTAAGCTCCTGGTTTTTGTTAGTAACAATCCCCAGCTCTTCACGCAAATTTGCTAATTCGGTATCTTTTTGAGCCAGCACCTGCTCATATGATTTGATTTTCTTTTCAAAATTAGCTGCTGAGAAATTGTTGACATTTTTCAAATCCTGCTTATCCTTTTCAAGCTGCTTTTTCAATTCTATCAAAGAATCCACACTTCCACCCAGTTTCTGGATTTCAGCAATCTTGGTATCTAATTCAGCTGAGATAGAATCCAGTTTTGTTTTTGTAAACAAAACCTCCTCCGTTTTCGCCGTTATAATATCATCTTTAACCTTATTCTCTTGTTTTTCGTGATAGATAAAATAAACAAGTACCAAATTAAGCAATGCTAAGACGGCCAGGGCAGCCCATAGAAGAGTTTTCCGATCTTGCTTTTGTTCTTGGTTATAGTCCATATAGAGAGTTAAATTTTAAATTAATTGGTAAAAGAACTATGTTTTTTTCAATTTTGAAATAAGTTCAGGTCGATTTGTGCAAAGTAAGTTCCATTTCTTCGATCTAAGCTGTTCATAATCATAAATTTTACGCCAACATGTCTGCAATTGCTGAAAACATAGCCGGAATAGAAGAGCAACTTCATGGAAAAGCAAGATTAATCGCTGTTACTAAAACCAAACCAATTGAAGTTTTACAAGAAACATATGATGCAGGATTCCGCCGTTTTGGTGAGAATAAGGTGCAGGAAATGACCACAAAATTTGAAGCACTGCCAAAAGATATTGAATGGCATATGATCGGCCACCTACAATCGAATAAGGTAAAATATATGGCACCTTATGTTTCAATGGTGCACTCGGTCGATCAGTTCAAGCTTTTAAAGGAAATTAATAAAGAAGCGAAGAAAAATGACCGCACTATCGATTGCCTTCTTCAGATATTTATTGCAGAAGAAGAGACGAAATTTGGTCTTTCGGAAACCGAGGCTCGTGAAATACTGGAATCTTTGGAACTTGCCTCGTTAAATAATATTAAAATTATTGGCCTGATGGGCATGGCTTCCAATACAGACGATGATGAACAGGTTCGTCAGGAATTTCGTACGCTAAAAAATCTGTTTGAATCTTTCAAAGCATATGAAAGAGAAAATGTGGAAATGAAAGAAATATCGATGGGAATGAGCGGAGATTTTCAGATTGCGGTCGAGGAAGGAAGTACATTGGTTCGCGTCGGAAGTGCAATTTTCGGCGCGCGATAAATATTCGGGGAAAGCAGTACTATAAAGTACTGCTTTCCTTTGTGCCCAATGCTGAAACAACTTTATCTTTTACAAACTCAAATGTCAAATCTGCACAGGGAGAGCCGTCTTTCCTAACAAAAACAGCATTTTCCTGACGACCATATTTACCGGAATAAGGATTATAAGAAGGAAAACTTCCCAAAGACCCCATCAAAATAATTCCACTTGTGCCTACTGCATTGGCCAGGTGAGAAGGGCCGCTGTCAAGGCCAATAAAAAAATCCGCTCTTCTGATCACCTCGGCTGTTTCAAGAATGGAAAGTTTTCCACACAAATTGCGGTATGAAGCTGTCCTTACAGACAAGTTACTAACCAGCCCAATTTCAATAATATTGTAGGAATAATTAATAGCCAGCCACTCAACCAGCTCATTCCAACGCGCTGCCGGCCAGTCTTTTGGAGCATAATTTGACTGACAATGAAGCACAATATATTTTTCAGGCAAACCCAAAGTGTCCACTTTATGACGGTGACTTTCCTGTAAATATAATCTGGGACTATCATCTGCCGGGAAAGGCACTTTTCCACCAATCAAATCAGCTGTTTGCGCAAAAACCTCAAGAAGATTTCCGAAGTTAAAGTAGGTATGTACATTAATACCTTTCCGTTCGGCGATCGGATTATCTATAAAAACCTGACACTTCGGACAGTGATTGTTATTGCTGAATTGAAGCGGATAAACTTTGTCAAATATTCCCGTATTTAATAAAACACGACGTTGGGTGACACAAAACTCTTTAAAAGTTTCATCGACGGCCGGGTTATGATCAATCAATTCATGATAAGAGGGTTTAACAAACCAGACAATATGCGCATTTGGATGTAGCGAGCGGACATATCTGGAAATCGGTTCCGCTGCAACGATATCTCCGAAATGTTCAGTCCTGATGATGGCGATCAGTTCCTTTCCTTTAGAAAATCCTGCTTTTTTTGATTTGAAATCAAACCAGGCTTGATAGCCTAACAAGTGAGCTTTAAATATGTGGGTATACTTAAAATAGCGGTGTGTCCAGAGCTGGATGAAACGTTCAATAGTCATTTTCGAAATTTTGCCCGGACAAGATATTTTAGCACCGGATATTTATGTGCGCAAGTTAATAAAGAAATATGAATCAAGAGTTGGTTAGCCCTTTTCTCAACCCTAACTTTGCCCGTGACAGATTTCATGATACGTAATAAACCATGCAAACGTTGTCGGCAATTATCAACTTTCCTTTTTAAAACATATGAAATTTATTATTCAAGCTGGCGGCCTTTTTGGCGCATTAGCCGTAGCCCTCGGCGCATTTGGAGCACACGCCTTAAAAGGAATGCTGGAAGCATCAGGAAGAATGGATACTTTCGAAACCGCCGTCAAATACCAGTTTTATCATGCTCTGGCGATGGTTTTGGTAGGGTTATTATTGCAAAGAGCCGGAGAAGATGCCGTGAAATTGTTAGGTTGGTCTGGCCATGCATTTATTTTCGGTGTGTTGATATTTTCAGGTTCCCTTTATGCAATCTGCTTTACAGGAATAACAAAATTTGGCGCCACAGCTCCTATTGGAGGTTTATTATTAATCGCTGGCTGGGTACTGTTAATTATGGCAGCAGGAAAACTTTGAAATGAGTTATTGGTTAAGACCCACCAACTAAATAAGTTATCAAGTCTTAACCAATGACATTTAAATATTATCCTCTTGATAAAGTGAATGGTCGCTGTGCATCTATCTTCAAAAAGATGAATAGTAACACTGAAAATGACCATAAGGACGAACCTCCATAACTGAAAAATGGCAACGGGATACCGATTACAGGCATTAAACCAATTGTCATCCCGACATTTACAAGGAAGTGGAAGAAGAAAATTCCGGCGACACAATAACCATATACTCGTGCAAATCGGCTTCTCTGTCGTTCCGCCAGGATCACAAGCCGCGAAATTAGCAAGATAAATAACGTCACCACAACGGCGGTTCCGATGAAACCGTGCTCCTCTCCTACGGTACAAAAAATAAAGTCGGTGCTTTGTTCCGGGACAAAATCGAACTTTGTCTGGGTTCCCTGCAAAAACCCTTTCCCGCCGAATCCACCCGAACCAATGGCAATTTTGGATTGGATAACGTTCCAGCCAATCCCGCGTGGATCAGAATCCGGATCCAGAAGTACCATAATGCGGCCACGCTGATGTTTCTGCAAGACGTTATTCATGAAAAAATCTACCCCAAAAACGATGGAGATCATGACGAACGCAATTAATATAGTTGCTACCAGTCCTCCCCGCCGACGCGTCATTACCGGCATTAGCCAGATTGCAATTCCGGCGATGAAAATGATAGCTCCTGCTATGTACCAGGAATTGTAAAGAAGCGAAATTATCAATAATGCTGCGGAAACAATCCCGATGGCTGGAATAAAACCAGGCATTCCTTCGCGGTAAAGTATAATTGCAAAAGATGCAAAAACGAGCATCGACCCGGTCTCATTAGACAGAAGGATCAATATGGAGGGCAAAATTATTATCCCGAGAATCGGGTAGTAATCTTTTAATTTCCTTGTCAAACTGATCGCCGGATCACTTAAATATTTCGAAATCGCGAGACTGACTGCCAGGTTAGCGAACTGGGCCGGTTGCAGCGAGATGGCTCCAAACTTGATCCAGGACCGCGAACCGTTAATATTGGAACCTGCAAAGAGAACGACGACGAGCAGAAATATTACGATTGCATAGATAATAAAGGAGAAGGTCTCGTAAAATTTATAATCTATAACCAGAATACAAATGATCAGTAGAAAAGTCGTTCCGATCCACATCAGCTGCTTTCCTGCATTGTTCGACAAATCGAAAATGCTGCTATGTGTTTCCGGATTATAGACTGCTGCATAAATATTGACCCATCCTATGCCAAGACAAGCGATATAGATCAACACGACCATCCAATCGACATTTTTGGTGATAGGTTTTCCCTCTTCCATTCACTTAACTATTAAAATTTTTGATGATTTAGTAAATTACAGAACCGGTCCGACTAGAATCTCTTGAACCAGTTGATCACTTTCGGCATTGGTTTTTCAACCGGAACCATCGGAATTCCCTGTCTTCTTTTCGTAGTATCCCTTATTATCGGTTTAGGCGGCGCTGGCAAAATTACGTTTTTCATGAAATCCGCTTCCATTATCCGCTTTTCAAGCGCCTTGTTCGTCACCTTCCTTGTCAGATATTTTTCGATGATAAGGTTGGCAATTGGCGCTGCGGCAGAGCCTCCTGCTCCTGCGTTCTCAACGAATACCGCGATCGCAATTTTCGGATCTTCCACCGGCGCAAACGCGATGAAGATCGAATGATCCATACCACGCTTGTTCTGAGATGTTCCTGTTTTACCAGCAATGGAAATACCTTCTACTTTTGATCTTCTCGCTGTTCCGCCTTCAACCGCTCCGAGCATCCCTTCAATGACCGGATCAAAATTATGAGCCGCAACGCCGGTTTCGTGTCGCACTGCATATTCCGGTTTCAATATCTTTTTCTCACCAATCCCGTGAATCACGTGAGGTGTGTAGTAATAACCTTTGTTGGCAATAATGGCAGCTACGTTTGCCATTTTTAAAGGCGTGATCAGGATTTCACCTTCCCCAATACTTAACGAATAAATATTCGAGAATTTCCAGCGGTTTTCACCGTAAATCTTGTCATAATATTTTTTATCAGGCAAATTTCCTTTCCGCTCACTTGGTAAATCAATTCCCAACTGCTGCCCGATTCCGAATTTGCTGATTTTATCATGCCAGTCATCCAAACCAACCGCAGAAGCTTTGAAGGTATTGGAAATTTTGTTGTTATAAATAATCCGGCGAAAAACGTTATAAAAGTAGGGATTACAGGAATGCGTCACTCCAAGCGCAACCGTCGGAGTACCCGGATGATTATGACAGCCGATCGGACAATTGGCGTGTGTAAATCCACTGTTGGGCGTAATTACTCCCTCCTGCAAACCAATCAGCGCCTGAATTAATTTAAAAGTCGAACCAGGACGATAACTCGCCATAACTGGTCGGTTGAAAAGCGGTTTGTATGGATTTCGATAAAGAGTTGTATAGTTTTTTGAAAAATGCCGGGTTGCCAGAAAGTTCGGATCATAAGTAGGCGCTGAAACCATTGACAAAATCTGACCGGTTTTTGGTTCGATCGCCACGATACTCCCCACCTTATTCATCATCAAACTATCCGCATACTGCTGAATATCAATATCAATTCCTGAGTACAAATTTTCTCCGGCAACAGCCATAGTATCAAGTTCGCCATTTTTCCATGCGCCTTTATAAACCCCGCTCACATTCTGCATTACAAATTTAGTACCGCGCTTTCCTCTCAGTTCATGCTCATAAATCTTCTCTATACCGGTTTGTCCGATATAATCGCTCTGGCGATAATAGGGTTCTTCCTGTTTTTCAAGCTGTGTTTTGCTAATTTCACTAACATAACCAAGCGTGTTCGCAAGCGTTGCGCCTTTGTATGTACGCATCGAACTTTTTGCGAATTCAAACCCGGAATAATCCACCATAATGTCCTGAATGGAAGCGAAATCTTCTTTTGATAACTGTCTTAAAAACAGTGACGGTTTATTTCTTGAATAAGATCCTGCTGCATTGATCAGACTGTCAAACTCACGACGTTCGATACCTAAAACTTTACAAAATCGCAGCGTATCGTCCACTTTAACCTTGTTAGGCGTTACCAGCAAATCATAAACAGGAGTGTTATATACAATCAGTTTCCCGTTTCGATCATAAATCTGACCACGGAAGGGTACTTCAATTACACGTTTGATGGAGTTGCTGGACGACTCGATAGAATAACTTTCATCCAGTACTTGTAAATAAAATAAACGAAATAAGTAAATGATACCTATTAAAGCAAAGAAGCCAATAATTACAAAGCGGCGATTTTCAAGCATTCTGCACTAAATATTCCTGTTCTCTCAATTTTGCTACGAAGTTCGTGATATCGAAAGACTTATCAAAGCTCTTTGATACCTAAAATATCACTCTTTATTCTGGTGTCGGAACAACCATAATGACGTCCTCTTTATCAATTACAACGGCTCCTTCGGGTAATCCTTTTGGCTTCCTGACATATTTTTTTGGAGTAACAATAACCGGGCATAAACTGTCGGTCCGCCTTTTTGAATGCCATGCTGCCAGCTGAGCCGCTCTTTCGATAACCGGTGAGGGAAATTTCTTTCCTGACTGATTTTTTACAACTACATGTGAACCTGTAACATCCCGTGCATGCAGCCATAAATCTTCTTTATGGGCATATTGTTTCGTAAGCAGATCGTTATTTTTTGCATTCTTTCCGATCAAAATAGTAAAGCCTAAAAAGTCAACCTTTTTAAATAAGTCAGCCTGCTCAACCGAAACCGTATTTCCACCCGTCAGACCGTTCGTTTTGATAAAAGTTCGGAGCTCTCTTAATATTTCGATCGCCTCGATTGAATTTACATAACCCAACATTTTCTCCCGCTCATCTTCCCGGGCCTGCAAACTATCATGCAGACGAGCGATTTCTATTTTTTCGTTTTTAGATTTTCGATAATACCCCTCAGCTGTTTTCTGTGGAGTAAGATCTTTTTTCAGGCGAATTTTAATGGGTTGATCACGATAGAAATCATATAATTCGACCGATTCGGCCCGCTCAGGGATGAGATGCAAATTTGCCATCAGAATATTGGCAATCTCGTCATTTTTCGTTCCCTCTTCCAGCTCTACCAGTTTCTTGAACGTATTTTCAAGATAATTATCCGTTTGAGAGATACGTTTTTTAAGAATTCTGAGAATTTCAGCTTTTTCTCTTTCTATGCCGGTGAGCCGGATAAAAGCATAATAGTATGCATTTAAAGCTTCAATCGGATCCTGATAAGTGTTTGCAATTTCTCCTATTGGCAAAAGAGAAAGTACCGGCACCAGTTCGATTTTCGTAATGTAAAAAGTCGGTTGTTCCAGTTGTTTTAAAACTTCCTGAATAATAACAAAGCGTTCTTCCGGCTGACTTATTTCTTTAATCAACTCGCTCAAATGTTTGTTAACCAACTTCCCGAACGTCGGAAACAATGGCTCAAAACGGTAACCATTCTTTAAAAACGCATCAAAAGACTGATCAATCGGACGATCCATTTTATCGAGCGAAAGCGTTAGATCCGTAGCAAGTTTATTATTGAAGAGTTGGTTGACCGCGCCGTCTTTTGTAAATGAGATCAGATTTGAACGGTTTCCAAAAAGTTTCAAAACAAGGACTTCCCCGGTTTTAAATATGATTTCAATTGCCCGCTCGTTAACAAAAACCCGGACATGAATAATCTGTTGATGATATATATCGGTAAAAAGATTGACACTATTTCTCCTCGCCCGATCAAACTTTTCGGGAAAACTTAGGCAAGCAAAATCGGAGCGTAACGTCGCTTTTATAAAAAAAGGTTTTTTTAATTCTTCGTCAATTTCCGACTCCGCAAATACCAGTACGATCTCATCTTTTTCCTGGCTAAAAGCCTCGATGAATTTTTTCCCGTTTAACTCCTGATTTAGTCGTGGGGCAAGCTGTTTTAAGAAATAATAATTATGATGCACTTGGTTTTTACTAGTTATTATATGTCGTTACAATTCAGTTTAAAGCACTTCCAACAGCAATTGTTGTCTCAAAACTTCATCCGCGTAACCATGATCTTTCAGCCAATTTTCATTGTAGTAGGTATTCAAATAGCGGTCTCCCGAATCACAGATCAAGGTCACAATTGAACCTGATTCGCCATTGGCTCTCATCTGTTTTGCAAGCTCCATAACACCCCAGAAATTTGTTCCGGAAGAGCCCCCGACTTTCTTATTCAGTAAGGAAGTCAAAGCCTGCATGGCAGCGAAACTTCCCGCGTCAGGTACCTGGATCATATGGTCAACAACTGTCCTGAGGAATGACGGCTCAACTCTCGGACGCCCTATTCCTTCAATTTTGGATCCATGCTCACCGCAAAGTTCGGGATCATTATTTTTCCAAAAGTCATAAAAAACAGAGTTCTCAGGATCAACAACGCAGATTTCAGTATCATGTTGTTCATATCTGACATAACGGCCCAGCGTCGCCGAAGTTCCTCCCGTACCTGCTCCCGTCACAATCCAGCGAGGAACCGGGTGGTTTTCATGCGCCATTTGACGAAAGATGGAATCAGCTATATTGTTATTGCCACGCCAGTCAGTCGCCCGTTCCGCGTAGGTAAACTGATCCATGAAATGACCATTTGTGTCGTGCGCGATTTGCCTAGATACTTCATAAACCTCAGCCGGATGATCGACAAAGTGACATCTTCCGCCATAAAATTCAATAGCCTGGATTTTGTCCGGACTGGTGGATTTTGGCATTACGGCTACAAAAGGAAGCCCCAGCAATTTTGCAAAATACGCTTCGGATACCGCTGTCGATCCGCTGGATGCTTCTACAACCGTTGTACCTTCGTGAATCCAGCCATTGCAGATCGCATATAAAAAAAGCGAACGGGCAAGCCGGTGTTTGAGACTTCCGGACGGATGTGTCGATTCATCTTTAAAATAAAAATCGATATCAGGGAAAGAAGGAAGTTTCAAAAATATCAGGTGTGTATCGGCGGAGCGCTGATAATCTGCTTCAATTTTAGAAATCGCACTTCCGATCCAGGACGATTTAGTATGGATATTCGACTGATGATACATGAGCTGCTGACTTTGGGTATGCGGTATGCGTAAGATTATACAAAGATTACAGCATATTAACAGAAAGCAACAAAAGGATAAAGTCGATTTTACATTTAGTCCAGCGAGTCGTCCAACTCTATGGATTCAGGCAACGTATTTTTAATATTCCGTTTCCTAAAGATGAAATAGAATATTGACACAGTAATGGGCTGAAAAAACAGTGAAATTAAGGAACCTTCAAATCCGAAGTTTCCTCCATTCCAAATATTTTCGCTCGGGAAGGCGGTTATCACGCAGGAATAAAAATCATTGCCGCTAACATTGAATCCAAAGAAACTCTGAAAAAAATTCCAGCTGAAATGCAGTGCTATCGGAAGCCATAAATTTTGGGTAATAATATAGCTGTACCCCAAAAGCAGGCCCGCAAAAAATAATCCGGTTATGCCGAGAAAATCCAGATTTGGATTTGCGATATGCATGAAAGCAAACAACGCCGACGAAAGAGTCAGCGCAATATATTTATTGAAAGAAACCATCAAATTCCTCAGGACATAACCTCTTAAAAGCAGCTCCTCGGATATGCCAACGAAGACAAAGGTCCCAAAAATCCATAAACCATCTTCAATATTCCGGTCTATACTTTTTATTTCCAACTGTTTCGTTTTAATCAGGATTAACAGCGAAATCAACATGATAACAAATCCGGCCGTTATACCAATTACTGTATCTATGAGAATAAAGTCTGGTCGAAAACCGACCGAAATGAATTTATTTTTAACAAAATAAACTGTAAAAATGGCGACAAGAAGGAATGCAACTAAAAGATCGAATAAGGCAATGATGAAAAAATGCTTGTCCGTCGTAAGAACATCTGAGGAAAATTCCAGGCCGGCAACCCGAAGTGCAATAAATTGAAAAATTCCTCCAACAACCAGATATGGAACAACGATAAGCAAAACATTTTTCCAGCCTTTGCTGCTGTATGTCTGATTTTTCAAAAAGGAAGTAATTTTGAGTTGCTTTTTAAGGTTATTGAATATCAATTAAAGTTTAATCAAAAAAGCAGATAATATACTTATCAGCACATCTATTTTTAACACTAATTTAAACGCTTTATTCTGTATTCAGATTACACAGAACGCCGGCTAGCTAAGAAAAAACTTCTTTCTCACAACTCCAAAACCAGCCCGTCATAAGCCAGATGAACATTCGGTGGAAGTTCCTTTTCAACCTCAGCGTGAAGTCCCAATTTATGGCTTATGTGCGTAAGATATGCGGCAGGCACATTCAATTTGTCAATTAATTCTAATGCCTGGGAAAGTGTGAAATGAGAAAGATGCGGCTCTTTTTGAAGTGTATCAAGGACAAGTATTCTCGATCCTAAAATTTTTTCCTGTTCAATTTCTGAGATATAATTGGTATCCGTGATGTAAGTAAAATCACCAATCCGATAGCCGTATACGGCCAGTTTGTGATGCATTACTTCAATCGGGGTAAACTGAACACCCTGTACATCAAAGGGTTGATTCTCGATCGGATGCAGCTCGAAGTGCGGAACGCCGGGGTACCTTTTTTCTGAAAACGCGTAGGCAAATTCAACCTGAATCTGGTTCAGAACTTCCTGACGGCCGTAAAGAGGAATATCTTGCTGCTGGCGATGATTAAAAGCACGGGAGTCATCAAGCCCTGCGGTATGATCCTTATGTTGGTGGGTATAAATGATTGCATTCAATTGCCTGACGTTGGCGCGCAGCATCTGCTGACGAAAGTCCGGACCGCTGTCAATAACGAAAGATTTTCCATGAACCTGAATCCAGACGGAGGTTCTGAGGCGTTTATTATGAAAATCAGTTGAACGGCAAACGGCACAATCACAAGCAATAACGGGTACTCCTTGTGATGTGCCGGTTCCTAAGAATGTAATCTTCATGCAACGAGCTATTCTGTCAAATGCGCAACCACTTCTACCAAACGGTCAAAGTTTAATGGTTTCATAAGCGCATCATCAAATCCGGCTTCTTTAAAGTCTTCTTCCGAATAGTTTTTGGCGTTGCCAGTTATTGCTACAATTGGTGTTTTGGCTTTGTCAGCATTTGCCAATTTTCTAATATTCCGCGCACACTCCATTCCATCCATCACAGGCATATTGATATCCAGCAAAATGATGTCAAAATCTTCCTTTTCAAGAAGTTGTAACACTTGTTCTCCATTCTTTACGGAAGTAATCTCATAGTGTTGAAATTCCAGAATCTTCCTTGCCAGATTTTGAATTACTGAGCTGTCTTCGGCAATGAGTACTCGTTTTGTGTAGGACATATAATGGATCAGGTATTGTTTTTTAATTATTTGGCAGGTGAATTTAGGTATATTTCATTCAAGAACGCAAATTCCGTTGCCTGGAAGTTCCAAAATTATCATAAAAAAATAAATAATCAGGCTCTGATTTTTTCAAACGTAGGTTTCAGGTGTAAGTTTGTAATTCATTTTACTAATTGATTTGAAAAATTATGTTCAAAAACAAAGTAATACGCTGGAGTACCCTTGCGATGCTGATAGCTATACTGGCTTATTTTTTTATTGAAAATTTTAGTTCAGGAAACGCAGAGGCGGATAAGGATGACCTTATCGCCGCAAATCCGCAACAATATATCGACAAAATTACGCAGGAAAGGATTGCAAAAGACGATCAGTTTAAAACCACAAAAGACTCTCCCATTCAGGATAAAGACAGTTTTCATGGCCTTCATTATTTTGATATTGATCCCGCCTATCGGGTAAAAGCTTTTATCACCCCTTACGAAAAAGAGGAAAAGGAAATGAAGGTGACCTATACGGATGGAAGTACAACTAATTACGAGCGAATTGGTTATGCCAATTTTACCATTAATGGCGTTGCTGAAAAACTTTTATTATTAAAAAATGAAGCAGTAATATCGGTGCTTTTCAAAGATGCAACCAGTGGAAAAGAAAGTTATGGCGGTGGAAGATATCTGGATTATCCTGTTTCTAAAATAAAAGGTGATTCTTTGGTGCTGGATTTTAATACAGCCTATAACCCTTATTGCGTTTACGCACCAACTTATGCCTGTCCCGTTCCTCCCGCTGAAAATACTTTATCTGTAGCAATTCGCGCAGGAGAACAAACTGAAGAAGGAAATCATTAATTTTGTAGAAATAAATAAAAATCAGGACCAGGAAGTAAAAGTCGTTCCCGAAAATCCGAAGTAGGAGATTAAATTCATTTCCCTGCTTTTAGTTAACATTCGGGCATTTTCGACTTGGTACTCTTATAAAATACCCGCATGAAAATTTCGTATAAGTGGCTTAAAGAATTAATAGAAATAACCGAAACTCCGGAAGAAATTGGCAAATTACTGACTGGGACTGGACTTGAAGTAGAAGGGATTGAAGAAGTAGAATCCATTAAAGGAGGTCTGAAAGGCGTAGTAATCGGTGAAGTCCTGACGTGTGAAAAACATCCGGAAGCGGATCGCTTGAAAATTACTACCGTTGATATCGGTTTGGAACAACCGCTCAACATTGTTTGCGGTGCGCCAAATGTAGCTGCCGGACAAAAAGTGATTTTAGCGACAGTCGGAACGACGCTTTATCCGACCGGAAGCGAGGAGCCTTTGGTTTTGAAAAAATCAAAAATCAGAGGAGCGTTATCCGAAGGTATGATATGCGCTGAGGATGAATTAGGTTTAGGCCAGTCGCATGACGGAATTCTGGTTTTGGATACCGACCTGCCAAATGGCACGCCAGCCTCAGAATATTTCGGAATTTCTTCTGATTACTTAATTGAAATCGGATTAACTCCGAACCGTGCTGACGCGGCTTCTCACTATGGCGTTGCCCGCGACTTGAAAGCGGTTTTGAATCGCGAGATAAAATTACCAGCGATAGATTCTTTTTCTGTTGACAACAACGACCTTCCGATTTCTGTAAATGTCGAAAATGATGAAGCTGCTCCGCGTTATGCAGGTTTGACGATTACAGGAATTAAAGTTGGAGATTCACCGGAATGGTTGAAACAGCGCCTGCGTACAATTGGAATTCGCTCGATTAATTCGATTGTCGATATTACCAATTACATCTGTCATGAACTTGGGCAGCCGATGCATGCATTCGACGCGGATAAAATCACGGGCAGAAAGGTTATTGTCAAAACCGTAGCAGCCGGGACACCGTTTGTGACATTGGATGGACAGGAAAGAAAACTTTCCGATAGCGATCTTATGATTTGCAACGAAACGGAACCGATGTGTATTGCCGGCGTTTTTGGAGGATTGACTTCGGGAGTTACTGCTGAAACTACATCTATTTTCCTGGAATCTGCTTATTTTTCGCCTATCTGGGTTCGTCGCACAGCTCAGCGTTTTGGCTTGAAAACAGATTCGTCTTTCCGCTTTGAACGAGGAACTGATCCCAATATGCCTGTTTATGCTTTGAAAAGAGCGGCATTATTGGTTAAAGAAATTGCCGGCGGAACTATATCTTCTGAAATCACAGACCTGTATCCAAATCCGGTTGCTGATTTTGAAGTGAAAGTTAAATACCGTCACATCGACAGATTGCTTGGGAAATCGTTAGAGAAATCGCTGATCAAAACCATTCTTAACGGGCTGGATATTAAAATTGACAACGAGGATGAAAATGGATTTACGGCTGTCGTGCCACCATATCGTGTAGATGTTCAACGCGAGGCGGATATTATCGAAGAAATTTTGCGCATTTACGGTTTTGATCAAATCGAATTATCGCAAGGTTTAAGCTCAGATTACCTTTCGGACTTCCCGGTTAATGATCCGGAAAAGTTGAAAATGCGTGTGTCTGAATTATTGGCTGCCAATGGATTTAACGAAACCATTACCAATTCGTTGACGAAGCCTGAACCGCAGTCTACCCTTGGCGAAAGTGTGTTCGGAAATCCGGTTAAGATCCTGAATTATTTGAGTGAAGATTTGTCGGTCATGCGTCAGACATTGATTTTCAGCGGATTAGAAGTTGTCGCTTATAATGCCAACCGCAGACAAAAAGATCTGAAACTTTTTGAATTTGGAAAAACATACCACGAGGTAAGTGCTAAGTACACCGAGAAAGAACGTTTAGCTCTTTTCATTTCCGGAAATATCCAGGAAGAAACGTGGCTCGAAAAAGCGAGAGAAGTTGCGTTTCATGACCTGGCTGCTTCGGTAAACCAGATATTGGTTGCTATGAAAGTGAAAAGTGTGGAAAAGGAAGGCGCCGATACCAATATTTTTTCTCAGGGAATTACATTGACGCTAAACAAAAAGCCGATTGTTTCGTTTGGTTTGTTAAAATCATCGATCACGAAGAAGGCAGATATTAAGGCGCCCGTTTTCTTTGCGGATTTTGACTGGGATTATTTATTGAAACAGTACAATTCTGCAGTAGAGTTTAAGGAAGTTTCGCGTTTCCCTGAAGTGCGACGCGATTTATCCCTCGTTGTTGAAAAGAAAATCACTTTCGAAGAACTTCGCCAGATCGCATATAAAACAGAAAGACAATTATTGCGTTCTGTTAATGTTTTTGATGTGTATGAAGGAGCAAATCTGGAAGGGAAAAAATCATATTCGATCAGCTTCATTTTGCAGGATGACCAGCAAACACTGACCGACAAAGTGATTGACAAATCGATGCAACGATTGATTGCCACATACGAGCGTGAACTGGGAGCAGTGATCAGGAAGTAAATTGATTTTAGGCAGTCTCAACGAGCACGAATTTAACGTACCTATTGGTTTTGCAAAATTTGGATTACACTAAAACCGGGCGGTTTGGCCGTCTGGTTTTAATTTTTAACCGCGGCCAGCACCGCATTCGATAAAAAATGGAACAAAGCAATTCACGCATGATTGAGCGTAAATTATCCGACTTTGAGAAGAAGTTGGAGATCTTAATCTTGACGAAAGAGAAACTAAGTTGGTCAGTTTCAGAATTGCAGCGTGAGAACGATGAACTACGAACGGGTAATGCAGCGTTAAAGGTAGAAGTACAAGAAATAAAGAAAAAATACACTAGTTTGCAAAAAGACTTTAATAAGTCTAAAACTTTCGTTAAAATTGTCACTAGTAAACTGACACCAACAGGCGGTTTGGCCGAACTGAAAGAAGCAGTTGAACGATATATTGAAGAGATCGATAAGTGCATTGAATTGCTTGAAGATACCTTATGAAAAAGAATCATATACCCAATCCTGATGTTTCAGTGTTCATTAAAATACTTGACAGAGGTTTCAAGTTAAGTGTTCCGGCGGATCAGGAAATATTTTACAGGGATGGTTATGATGCTTTTAAGGAACGCGTGCAAACGCTGAAAGATAAAGGAAAAGGATACGACGATATTGAGGCCATAGCACTAACTTCTATTGAATGCCTTGTTGCATTACAAAGAAATATGGAAGAGAGCAAAAATCTTCTGGCGATGTTCGAAAAAAGGATAGATGCACTGGAAACAAATGTTGCAGATGCAATTCCCAATTAAGTTGGTAATATTTCCGGTACAAACCGATAAATATTGAGTGGTTTGATACAGTTTAATCTTTAAATTCAGGCGATAAGGTAACATCTCTAATCATCGTACAACGGATAAGTTCGGCATTTTAAGCGCATGTAGTCGGTAGCACCCAACTATTGTAAACACATTACTAAAATGTCAAATTCTTTAATTTTTATTATCCTACTATCTGATATCATCGCGCTTGGCGTGGGGGTATTTGCAGGTAAATACATTTTCAAAAAATCTTTCGATCAAAAGGAAAAAGAAGCTCAGGACCGGGCTGCCGAGATAATACGAAACGCAGAACAATCTGCCGAAAATATTAAAAGAGACCGCATCCTTGAAGCAAAAGAAAAGTATCTTCGCCTGAAAACAGAATTTGAAGAAGAGTCTAACAAAAAAAGGGTCATTCTTCAAACCAACGAACAAAAGCTTAAACAGCGCGAACAAAGTTTACAGCAAACTGTTGAGCAAAACAAGCGTCGTGAACACGAGCTTGAAGCACTTAAAAACAATCTTAACGGACAGCTTGAAACCGCTACCAAAAAGCGCGAAGAAGCTGAAAAAATGCTTAGCCAGCAAGTTTCCCAACTTGAAAAACTGGCAAACCTTACAGCGGATCAGGCAAGAGAGCAACTGGTTGATGCATTAAAAGCAGAAGCAGATACAAGAGCGGGATCGTATGTAAAAAGTGCGATGGAAGAAGCACGTCTTACAGCTACAAAAGAAGCTAAAAAGATCGTTATTGAAACAATTCAGCGTACCGCTGCGGAACACGCAATTGAAAACTGTGTATCGGTTTTCAATATTGAAAATGATGATATTAAAGGAAAAATCATCGGTCGTGAAGGACGTAACATTCGTGCTTTGGAAGCTGCAACAGGAGTTGAAATTATCGTTGACGATACTCCGGAAGCAATTGTAATCTCCGGCTTTGACCCTGTTCGCCGCGAAATTGCCCGTCTGGCATTGCACCGTCTGGTTCAGGATGGTCGTATTCACCCGGCTCGTATAGAAGAAGTTGTTGCCAAGACACGTAAAAATATTGACGACGAAATCGTTGAGATTGGCGAGCGTACCGTTATAGATATGGGCATTCACGGATTGCATCCCGAGCTGGTAAAAATGATCGGCCGTATGCGTTTCCGTTCTTCTTATGGACAAAATCTTTTACAACACTCACGTGAAGTTGCAAAGCTTTGTGCAACTATGGCGTCGGAATTGGGGTTAAATACTAAGCTGGCGAAACGCGCTGGCCTGCTTCACGATATTGGAAAAGTCTGGCCGGAAGAATCTGATCTGCCTCACGCGATCCTTGGTATGGAACTTGCTAAAAAATTCAAGGAAAATCCAGAGGTATGTAATGCAATCGGAGCTCACCATGATGAGATCGAAATGACAAGTATTTTATCTCCGATCATTCAGGTTTGTGATGCTATTTCAGGATCTCGTCCAGGAGCTCGTCGCGAGATGATGGAGTCTTATATCCAGCGTTTACGCGATCTTGAAAACATGGCGATGTCTTTTGACGGTGTTGAAAAATGTTATGCAATCCAGGCTGGCCGCGAACTTCGCGTAATAATTGATGCAGACAACGTTTCAGATGAAAAAGCGGGAATGCTTTCTTTTGACATCTCTCAGAAAATTGAAAAAGAAATGCAGTATCCCGGACAAATTAAAATTACCGTAATCCGCGAAATGCGCTCTGTTGCCTATGCGCGGTAAAACAGCCTAATGATACATGAAATATTCAGAGCTTACAAGTACAGAAACATTAGGCATTCACACGCTTGGTGAGTTAAAAAAGGCAGGTTATGAATCCCGTTCGATCAAACAGGAGCTTCGGGATAATCTGATTGAAAAAATAAAGAATAAAACAGAAGTTTTCCCTGGTATCTGGGGTTATGAAGAAACCGTAATTCCTGATGTTGAGCGCGCAATTTTATCTATGCACAATATCAATTTGCTGGGTTTGCGCGGGCAAGCAAAAACGCGTATTGCCCGGATGATGGTCAATCTTCTTGATGAATATATTCCTTATATCAAGGATTCTGAATTGCATGATGATCCTTTAGCTCCGTTATCGAGGTTTGCCAAAGATTTGATTGAAGAAAAGGGAGATAACACGCCGATTGCATGGCTTCATAGAGATGAACGCTATACTGAAAAACTGGCAACGCCGGATGTTTCAGTGGCCGATTTGATCGGAGATGTAGATCCGATAAAAGCTGCTACTTTGAGATTACCTTATTCGGACGAACGGGTTATTCATTATGGATTAATACCACGTTCACACAGAGGGATTTTTGTAATCAATGAGTTACCTGATTTGCAGGCCCGTATTCAAGTTGCCTTATTTAATATCCTGCAAGAGGGTGATATCCAGATCCGTGGATTTAAACTTCGTCTTCCTTTGGATATTCAATTTGTGTTTACTGCAAATCCGGAAGATTATACAAACAGGGGAAGTATCGTTACGCCGCTGAAAGACCGTATCGAAAGCCAGATTGTTACCCATTATCCAAAAACGCTCGAAGTTGGTAAGAAAATTACCGAGCAGGAGGCGTTCGTTAAGAAAGAACAGAAAGAAATCGTTAAGGTTAATGAATTGGTAAAAACCTTGATTGAACAGATAGCATTCGAAGCACGTGAAAGTGAATATGTAGATAGTAAAAGTGGTGTTTCTGCCCGGTTGACAATTTCCGCCTATGAGAGTCTTCTGAGTGCCGCGGAACGTCGTGCGCTTATAAACGGCGAAGAATCTACGTATGTTCGTATTGCTGACCTTTACGGTGTAATACCAGCAATTTGTGGTAAGGTTGAATTGGTTTATGAGGGAGAAGTGGAAGGTCCGGTTATTGTGGCCCAAAACCTTATCGGGAAAGCTATCCGTACACAGTTTCTTAATTACTTCCCGGATCCTGAAAAATCCAAAAAGAGCAAAATCAATCCTTTTGCAAAAGTGATCGAGTGGTTCGGTTCCGGAAATGAAATGGAAATGATCGGCGATATGACCGATCGTGAATACAATGCCCGTCTTAAAACAATCGACGGCCTGGATGATTTTGTTGATATGTTGAGTGCCTATGGAGACGTGAACGAAAAACTGTTTATGATGGAATTTGCACTGCACGGTATGGCAGAATATTCACTTATCGGAAAGCAGTCGCTGGATCAGGGAATTAAATTCCAGGATTTAGTGAGCAGTATGTTCTCCGGACCAGATGATGAAGATTATGATTTTGATGAAGACGAGGACGATAAAAATCCTTTTTGATCATTAATATAATACAAAGTAAAAGGCCTCTGGAAATTTTTCCTGAGGCCTTTTACTTTGTATTATCAACTATTTGAACATCATTCCGGTGCTCCGTCGTCAGCGATATTTGGTTCCAATGTATCAACCAAAACGTCGGGTTCGTGGTTTACTTTTGCACGTACCTTTGCTTCTAGTTCATCCATCAATTCCGGATTATCTTTGATAAGCGCTTTTACAGCATCACGGCCCTGTCCAAGACGATTTCCGTCATAGCTAAACCATGAACCTGATTTCTTAACAATATCCAGCTCAACAGCAAGGTCGATAATCTCCCCTACTTTCGAGATTCCTTCGCCATACATAATGTCAAATTCCACTACCTTGAAAGGAGGAGCCACTTTATTTTTTACAACTTTTACACGAGTTCTGTTACCAAGAATCTGGTCAGCACTTTCCTTAATCTGCCCAACACGACGAATATCCAAACGCACCGACGCATAATATTTCAACGCATTACCACCTGTTGTTGTTTCCGGGTTACCGAACATCACACCGATCTTCTCACGTAGCTGGTTGATGAAAATACAGCAGCACCCTGTTTTGTTAATCACACCGGTAAGCTTACGCAACGCCTGAGACATCAAACGAGCCTGAAGACCCATTTTACTATCTCCCATCTCGCCTTCTAACTCTGCACGCGGAACAAGCGCCGCAACCGAGTCAATTACAATAATATCAACAGCACCACTGCTGATCAAATGTTCTGCAATTTCCAATGCCTGCTCACCATTGTCCGGCTGAGAAATCAAAAGATTGCTTGTATCAATACCTAACTTTTCAGCATATGCACGATCGAACGCATGTTCTGCATCAATGAAAGCTGCAAGTCCGCCTCTCTTCTGCGCTTCGGCAATGCAGTGCATTGACAAAGTAGTTTTACCAGAAGATTCCGGACCATAAATTTCAACCACGCGGCCACGAGGAACACCGCCTACACCAAGTGCAAGATCAAGTCCAAGAGAACCAGTAGAAATTACCGGAATATCCAACACTTTTGTATCACTCAGACGCATTACGGTACCTTTACCGTAAGTCTTGTCCAATTTTTCAAGTGTTGTCTGAAGCGCTTTTAATTTGTTGTCTTTATCCGATGTTGTTGGTTGTGCCATAAAGCAGGACAAGTTGTGTTTTTAGTTTGAACATAAAAATAGCGGCTTATGAAAAACAAAAACCGCTCCCACCAGCATATTTCTGAGATGTAAATTTACCTTTTTCTACCCTTAATTAAAAGATATTTTCAGGATCATTCACACATTATTATAACGCTACCAGATACTACCAAATGTGGGATGAGATAATATCAGTAACAAAGATATGATATTATCTGTATCAAAACTAAAAATTTAACTAATATTTTTTACAATTTCGGAGAGACATTTAATTCATAAAAAGAATCTTTTTTTCCGAGGTACTGATCTGCTTCTTCCTGCGTCCATTTGGCTTGAAGTGCTTGATATATACCTGGATACGCGTCGTAGGGAATCGGCTTAAAAGCTATTTTATCTGGGAATAAAGCAGACGTTGCCTGATTGACGGTCACTGCTCTGTATATCCGCGCAGCGGCAATCATGGACGATGATACTAATAGTAGTATAATAATTACCGAGTAGGGTGTTTTTTTTATCACAGCCCAGCTTCTCTGGTAATTTGCAGTTTGTGCCAATGGGTAAAAAATGTAAATTCCTGCGATCAACAAACAAGGCATCATTCCCCGAAAAAGAAAATCGTTCAGCTTACCTATCCTGTAAAGAGGAAAGAACATGATCACGCAAAGTGTGATGAAGATTGGGAACATTGGCAGGAAATTCTTACTGTAACGCTTATAATAGAAATAGACAAGCGTAAATATCACGAGGTTCAGGCCGATATTCACACCGTACTCGACGAATCGGCTTACGATATCTCCCGAGAACTGCCAGATGAAACCTGACGCAGGCATATTCTTGTGAGATAAATAAAATAATAAAACCGGGATACACGCTAAAAAAGGAAGTCCAACCAGTTTGATAGCTCCCCACCAATCCAAATCAAACTTTTTAAGTATCCATCTTCTCAGTACCACAATTGCGATAACAGTACCACTTGTGACCGACGGAAACACTGCCCACCAAAAACTAAGCGCAACAGGCAGTACCATATATTCTGCGTTTAATTTATGCCTTAAAACATAAACAAACATTCCGGCTATGATCATGGTTGGAATAACCTGGTTTGGGACCCATAAAAGATTCTCAAAGTTTGACCATGGCTCAATTGCAAACTCGCTTTGAGTATAAAGCGGGCCGGCAATATAGCTCAACACCGATTTAATAAATCGTGGTGTATCTCCAACAGAAAGGGCAAGGACTACGAAAACCATCTTTTTGTTCAAGGCAAGGTACACCCAAGTCAATCCCAGAAAAAAGCCTAAATAACTCCAAATAAAAATAATGTCTTCCCGTATCTGTCCAGCCATTTTGGACAAAAGCACAGGCACGACATAATAGCCATAATAATAGGAAACGACCGGTCCTTTTAAGGGGATACGCTGCGGCCAGTCTGAAATAAATAACTCATAAAGCTTTGTATTGTGTGCCCAGTGATCCAGCGTTTGAAAACAAATTCCACTAACTCCTGAGATGAGCGTTGCAATCAGCGAAATGATCAATAAGGAAATTAGACTGCGTTGGTTCAGGACTTCGGACTTGCTGAAATCTCTATTTTTTAGCACTTCAAAAAATAGAAAACCCAATAATAAAACTCCAAAAAATGCAATTGAAGTTCGAGTCCAGTAAATAAAAAAAATAAGATTTGGAAGTAGCAAATATCCAATACTGATGCATCTGAGAAGATAGATACTCATAACGATGTATAGTTAGGAATGATTAGAACATAATCTAAACTTACAGCCCTAATTTAAAAAATCCTAATTATACTGAGTTTCCGGTTGAACGATAGCATGTATTTTGGTGACAACCTCCTTACCTTTTTTCTTATACTAATGGAAGTAATTTTCTACACTGACCGTCATCATCTTTTTTCTAAATCAATGAAAATAACTTTGTCCCGTTAAAATAATACACTTGTCTTATTCAGAGTTATTCCATGCTGATTTTAGTATTTTTTGTTGCACACTGGTATCTTTCATTACTCATGCAAACCTTCTTTCTTCACCGGTATGCCGCTCATAAAATGTTTATCATGAGCCCGGCATGGGAAAAATTTTTCTATACTGCAACTTGGATATTTCAAGGATCATCATTTTTGAGTCCTTACGCATATGGAGTTATGCACAGGCTTCATCATGCTTACGCAGACACCGAACTTGACCCGCATTCGCCAAGCTTTTCTGACAGTATTGCTGACATGATGTGGAAGACAAAAAATTATTATAATAATATTGTCCGCCGAACGGATCAGATCGATGCGAAGTTCAAAAAAGGAGTTCCACATTGGCAGCTTATGGAGAGAATCGGCGATTCCTGGATTTCAAGAATTGGCTGGGGAACCTTGTACGTTTTGTTTTATATCCAGTTTGCAACCTCCTGGTGGATGTTTTGTCTTCTGCCTATTCACTTTCTCATGGGCCCTGTTCATGGCGTAATTATTAACTGGTATGCGCACCGTTATGGCTACGTAAATTTCAAAGTCGATGACACTGCCAAAAATCTTCTTCCGTTTGATTTTTTAATGATGGGTGAATCCTATCATAACAATCACCATAAATTTGGAGGGCGGGCAAATTTTGGGATCAAGTGGCACGAGTTCGACCCAACCTATCCGTTTATCTTGGTCTTGAACAAATTGAAAATTATCCAATTGAAGAAAAACAATGATCTTCATTACATGTGACAGCTCATGATATAATAAAAGTTTATAAAATCTATCGAAACAAAAACCGTCGGTCATTAAGAAATTGTAGCATTCCAAATTAATCCATAAGGTTTTCTGTATTTTTGTTTAATATAAAGGCTGGTTTCATAACCTGCCTTTTTTAGTTTACAAAATCACAAACCGTAATTCTGGTGCTTAAAAAAATATTAGCTGCATTAATAATTATTTTGCTCATACTTGGTTTCTACTACCGCGATCTGATCAGCTACGGCTGGATGCAGGCAAAAGGCCAGGCAACAATATTGCTTAATGTCCAGGATGTTGAAGAAGTCTTACAAGATCCCGCATATCCGGACTCATTGAAATCTCGTATCAGACTCATTGAGGAAATAAAACAATTCGGAGTAGACTCGCTGGGATTAAGTCCTTCAAAAAATTACACAACCTTTTACAATCAGCATGGAAAGCCGCTGATGTGGGTGATTAACGCTTCTGAAAGATATGAGATTAAAGCGCATAAATGGACTTTCCCTATTATCGGAACATTCCCTTACAAGGGTTATTTTGATTCCACACGCGCCGTGCGTGAAGAGCAGGAATTAATAAAATCCGGCCTCGACACCGATATCGGGGAGGCGTCTGCATGGTCAACTCTGGGTTATTTAAAAGATCCGATTTTATCGAGCATGTTGCGTAGACGGGAAGGGAGTCTGGCCAATTTAATCCTTCATGAACTGACGCATGGTACACTTTTTGTGAAGAATGACCTCGAACTGAACGAAAATCTGGCAAGCTTCGTAGGTGACCTCGGAGCAATAAGATTTTTAACCCAGAAGTACGGCACAGACTCGAAACAGCTTAAAGCATATGAGTTTTCAAAAAAATACAATGACGCATATGCCCAGCACATGTTAAGGGGAATTTCCAAACTTGACAGTCTGTATAAGACATTCAGTTATAACAGGCCGGACAGTTCCAGAAAGGATTATTTAAAAAATCAGGTGATTTTAAAAATACTTAATGATGCTGATACACTGTTTGCTAACCAAATTACGTTGAAACCCAAAAGCAGGTGGACCGAAAAAAATGTTCCAAATAATGCTTACTTTATCGGTTACCAAACTTACAAATCGAAACAAAATCAATTTCGGGAAGAATTCGAAACAAAATTCAACCGGAACTTTAAAAAATATTTATCTTATCTAAAAGAAAAATATCCCTCGTTGTAGATACTATCGCACATGATGAAGAGATTGAAAATTACGATTATTGCCGTTTTATCACTTGTCACCGTTCTTGCATTTAAGCAGTATGAGCAGAATAGAGTTATCGTAAACAAAAGTTTCAGTTTTGGTGAACGGGTTGAATACCGCGTTCACTACGGATTTATAAATGCAGCAGAAGCCAGGGTTGAAATTGCTAAGAACCTATCCGTCGTTAACAATAAGCCATGTTTTAAAATTAATGTAACGGGCCGGACAACAGGCGCATTCGACTTGATTTCACGGGTCCGGGATAACTGGCGTTCGTATGTTGACACCGTTGCGATCGTACCTCAGATGTTTTACCGTAGCATTCAGGAAAATAAGTATAGAAAAGAAGAAACCGTGGTTTTCAATCATGACAAAGACCAGGCCACGTCAACCGTAAAGGAAGAAACTAAAACCTTTAAAACTCCTAACAATATTCACGACATTATCAGCGGATATTTCTATTTACGTACCATTAATTTTGATCGGGTGTCGGAAGGAGAAGTCATCGAAGTACCGACTTTTTTCGACGGTGAAGTTTACAAGCTTCGTATCCGTTATGTTGGAAAAGACGTGATCAAAACAAAGTTTGGCAAAATAAAAGTATTGAGGTTAAACCCATTAATCCCTGACAATAAACTATTTAAAGGAGAGGGCGCTGTCAAACTCTGGGTTTCCGACGATATCAACAGGATACCTCTAAAAGCCGAGGTTGAACTGGCCATCGGTTCACTTGAAATGGATATCAAATCAGTTAAAAATCTTCAGAAGGAACTTGCGTGGTATTGAGCAACCGGTTTAGTCGCCAGTTTTGTATCTGTCTGAAAGGAAATGGCAAACTATTCTTTTTAATTGCCAAATAGTGCGTCGGCCTGGCTCCGAAACTTTGATAAAACTTTGCAATAGATGTTACTTCGGGACCTTCAAAATCGAACGTTAACGGCAATTCAGAATTATTTTTAAAAAATTCATCAAGCAAAAACGTGCGCGCATTTCCTTTACGCCCAACTTCGTCTGAGGCATTGAAGAGATAAACCGCGGTACATTCTGACTTGACAATTAACACTCCGGCATGTATTACATCTTCTTTAAGTGCATACAGAAGTTCTGCCGATTGGAATTTTAAGATTTCTTCAAGCAATTTGCGCAATATTTCATAAGCTCCCTCCCTCACCCCTCCACCAATTTTCGATTCGTGATTTCGGCGAAATAATTCAATTAGCGGTGTTATGTCTCTGCTATTCCGGACACTCCATTTTTGTAAAAGACTTCTTTTGATATTTAGTCTTCTATCGGCCGAATATCCCATAAAAATATTTTCATAAGAAAAGGAAAGAGGCAGCCAAAAAGTAGTATTTTCTGTGAAGTGAAAAACGGGAGAATTCGAGATAGAATATCTCAGAATTTCTGTGTTGGTGGGATTGAAATGATAAGAAGAAATGTAAACGAAGTTTTGAGCGAGTGCTTTTAAAAATTCGTTTGTCAGAATCTCAGACAAGTAATCAAGGGAGAAAATGCCTAAATATTGGCAAAATAAAGGCTGTTCAACAACTTCAACCATCCATTTTCTCCTGACGGGCAATGGCATAACAACTTTGTAATCTTCCACAGAAGGCCATATTAATGCCTTCCAATTATCACTAACAACATCCAGATACCATGAGTATCCATAAATAATCTGCTGTCTGGATTTATCAATCAGTTCATTCCAACGAATGTCATTAATTTCATCTCGCGAAAGTAATAACGGCGCCGTCACGATGACTTATTTAAAATAGCTGCGAAGCTTTTGTAAAGTTTCTTCTACGTCAGGAGTTTCGTCCATGAGTAAGTTTACACTTTGAATCGAGTGAATAACTGTACTATGGTCACGCCCACCGAAATGATATCCTATTGATTTCAATGGCAAGTCTGTGTATTCCTTTGCCAGGAACATAGCAAGCTGCCTGGGATATACAACTTCTTTCTTTCTGCTTTTACTTTTTAAATCCGCAATAGTTACTTTAAAATAGTCCGCTACGATCTCTTGAATTGTATCGATGGTAACTTCCTTATCTTCATTCATCACGATGTTTTTGAGCGTATTTTTCGCCAATTCAACATCAATTTCACGACGCGTCAGAGAAGCCTGTGCCATCAGGGAAACGATTACCCCTTCCAATTCACGAACGTTCGAATTAACGCTGTGGGCAATGTATTCAATGACGTCATAATCAATCTGAATCCCTTCTGCCTGGATTTTCTTCTGAATAATGGCAATCCGGGTTTCAAAATCCGGGGTTTGCAAATCCGCTGTTAGTCCCCATTTAAAACGAGAAAGCAAACGATCCTGCAAACCTTCCAGCTCACGCGGAGGACGGTCGCTGGTCATAATAATCTGCTTTCCAAGCTGATGGAGGTGATTAAAAATATGGAAGAACGTGTCCTGAGTCTTTTCCTTTCCAGACAGGAACTGAACGTCATCAATGGCCAGAACGTCCACTTTCATGTAGAAATCTGTAAAGTTCTGAAGCGTATTATTTTTAATTGAGTTAATAAACTGGTTTGTGAATTTTTCAGAAGAAACGTATAAAACCAATTTATTGTCAAAGTGATTTCTGATATAGTTTCCGATTGCCTGTACAAGGTGGGTTTTACCCAAACCTACCCCTCCATACATCATCAACGGATTAAATGATGTCAAACCCGGACGTTGGGCAACAGCAAACCCCGCAGAACGCGCCAGACGGTTACAATCTCCTTCAATAAAGTTGTCAAAAGAATAGTTAGGATTCAGGTAAGTATCAAGATTCATGGAATCCTGATCTTTTACAACCAGATTTGAACCCATCCTTGGATCCGTCGCAAAATTATCAGGCCCTGAATATTTCGGTGATTTAACCGTCGAAACATTCATTGTCAATGGCTGGTGCTTCTCGTTTCCCTTATCAACGATAATAGAATATTCAAGCAATCCGTCACGCCCAATAGCATAATCCAGTGCCTTTCTCAGCAAATTGACATAATTATCTTCCAGCCATTCGTAAAAGAACTGGCTTGGAACCTGGATCGTAAGAACCTTTCCATAGATTTTTAGTGGTCGGATTGGCTCGAACCACGTTCTAAAACTCTCTTCAGGAATATGTTGCTTAATTACCCGGAGGCAACTATCCCATATTTGGTCTACTTCTCTATGTGCGGTTACTCTTTCCAATGTCAAACTTGCGTAATCAGATATCATAAATCAAAAGGACGGCAAAGATAAGAAAATAGATGGTCTCTGCAGATTAAACCAGTGTTCAATTTAATTCCAATATGTGCGATTACCAAGCCATCCGCTAAATCCATTAGAATAATCCAACGTAATAGACGTCAGCTTTGGTTAACCGAAGCATAACAATTGAAAAAATGTAATATCAAATTTGTAGCTTTGTTAATGTCGCAAGACTGATAAAAAATTGTTTCATCAACAGTAAAAAATATGTCTGCTTCCCTGTTTTCCGAGTTCGGATTTTGTGATAAAAACACCTGGAAGAAGCAGGCCGAAAACGAGTTAGGAGAAAAATCAGAAAAAATAGAAAGTTTTAAAATTGCGCCAAATTTAGCTCTGGACGCATATTACTCAGAATCTGACCTGGATTTTGAGCGAATATCAGCGTTACAGAAATGTCAGAGAAATACATCCGGGTGGCTAAATACTCCGCATGTTAAATTTGAAAAGCCGTTCTCGACAAATTACAAAATCACCTCTGCTATCAACGCAGGTGCCGATGCCATTTTACTACAATTGACCGAGCCGGATCTAAAAAAATCGGAGCTCTCAAAAACGCTTCACTCGGTAAAACTTTGCGACACTCCGATTTTTTTTAAAACGGAAATAAATTCTGAAAAAATATTTGAAGATGTGTCCCGCGGAGCCGGATATTACCTCAAAGGGGGAATTGCCAACGATCCTTTGGCGAACTGGATGCGGGATGGAAGCGCTTATTCTGAACCCGTCGAAAATGTCTGCAAGACTCTGAAAAAGACAAAAATGATGCGTGAATTCCGGCCATTGATGGTTGAAAGCCATGTATATCATAATGCCGGCGCTAACCATGTTCAGGAGCTTGCCTTTTTGCTTTCTTCAACTGCCTATTATCTGGATAAGTTAACCGACTCCGGAATCTCCCCGCTGCACGCTTTGAATCGTTTTTTCTATTCTGTCTCAATCGGCCCGGAATATTTAACAGAAATTGCAAAGTTGAGAGCGCTCAGGTATTTACATAAAAAAATCGGACAAGCGTACCAGGTTCCCGGGGAACTTTGCAACAGTTTTGTGCACGCGCAGACTTCAGCTTTTTATAATGCTACTTATGCGCCGAAGACAAATATGGTTCGTTCAACCAGCGAAGCTATGAGTGCAGCTATCGGCGGCTGTGATGCACTCACCGTTTTGCCCTATAATTATTCTTTCGAGGAAACGACTGAATTTAGTGAGCGTGTTGCGCGGAATGTTTCTTCTGTTTTGTCAGGAGAAGGTTATCTGGATCGCGTTGCTGACCCTGCTGCCGGTTCCTATCAAATGGAAACAATGACAATCAAAATCGCAGATGCTGCATGGCATTTATTTTTAGAAACCGAAGAAAAAGGCGGAGTAGTACCATGTTTTGAAACAGGATTTATTCAAAATGAAATTAGTAAATCCTGGCAGGAAAAACGCGATGCACTTGAACAGGGAAAGGTATTTGTCGGGGTAAATAAATATAAAGCCGAGGAAAAGATCGAAGAAATAGACAAACCTGATTTTCCGGAGTCAAACGATCCGAAGGGTTTAAACAGGCTGGTCGCTAAAAATTTATCGAAGCATTGGTAAATATCATAATGCAGGCGCTTTTGTAGTTTCAAACACAGCAAACTTATGAAGCCGGATTTTAAAAATATTGTGCTTCAAAACCCCGGCGAAATCATCGAGGAGACTGATAAATCGGATAAAAATTTTCAGACTCAAGAAGGTATCCGCGTCAAATCGGGCTATAAAAAAAACGATATAGCTGAGGCTGAACACCTTGGATTTGGAGCAGGAATCCCCCCTTTTCTCCGTGGCCCTTACGCGAGTATGTATCTTGACAGACCATGGACAATCAGGCAATATGCAGGTTTTTCCACAGCTAAGGATTCCAACACTTTTTACAGAAAAAATCTGGAAGGCGGCCAGAAGGGGCTTTCGGTTGCTTTTGATCTCGCCACGCACCGAGGTTATGATTCCGATCATCCGAGAGTGGTTGGGGATGTCGGCAAAGCCGGTGTCTCGATCGATTCGGTGGAAGACATGAAAATTCTTTTCGATCAGATTCCATTGAACGAAATGTCTGTTTCGATGACAATGAATGGAGCTGTTATTCCGGTGATGGCATTTTTTATTGTTGCAGCGGAAGAACAGGGCGTTTCGCCTGAAAAACTTTCGGGGACAATACAAAATGATATCCTTAAAGAGTTCATGGTTCGAAACACCTACATTTATCCCCCCGAACCTTCGATGCGGATCATCGGCGATATCTTTGCGTACACAAGCCGTTTTATGCCAAAATTTAATTCGATCAGTATCAGTGGATATCATATGCACGAAGCTGGCGCGCCCGCTCATCTTGAACTTGCATACACGCTCGCTGATGGCCTGGAATATATCAGAACCGGATTACGCGCCGGAATCAAAATTGACGATTTTGCACCAAGACTATCTTTTTTCTGGGGGATTGGCATGAACCATTTCATGGAAATCGCGAAGATGAGGGCAGGAAGATTATTATGGGCCAAAATTGTCAATGAGTTTAGACCAAAATCAGACAAATCGCTTGCCTTACGTGCACATTGCCAAACAAGCGGTTACAGCCTGACTGAACAAGATCCTTATAACAACGTTGCCAGAACCTGCGTAGAGGCACTGGCCGCCATATTTGGACATACGCAGTCACTGCATACCAATTCACTGGATGAAGCCATCGCCTTACCGACTGATTCGACAGCCAAGATTGCCCGGAATACCCAGCTTTTTTTACAACATGAAACCGATGTTTGTAAAGCTGTCGATCCCTGGGGAGGATCATACTATGTGGAATATCTTACCAAAGAATTAACAGAAAAAGCCTGGAAGCTGATCGAAGAAGTAGAAAAAATTGGTGGTATGACCAAGGCAATCGAGACCGGATTACCAAAAATGCGGATCGAGGAAGCGTCTGCGAGAAAACAGGCCAGAATTGACGCAGGTCGCGATGTTGTAGTAGGAGTAAATAAATTTAAAACGGAAATCAAAGATGCTTTTGATATTCTGGAGATTGATAATGACAGCGTAAGAGCTGCGCAAATTGCCCGGCTGAAAAAAATAAAAAACGAAAGAAATTCGCTTGAAACAGATGCTGCTCTGCGAGCAATTACTACCGCATGCAAAGATAAGGGTGGTAAAGATTTCAGCTCCAATTTATTGGCTCTAGCGGTAGATGCTGCCCGGAAAAGAGCTACTTTAGGTGAAATATCGGACGCTATGGAAAAAGAATTTGGCCGTTATAAAGCAGTTATTCGTTCAGTTTCGGGAATTTATCAGTCCGAAGTATCTGATGATGAAAACTTTCGGATTGCTAAGGAGATGGCGGATAAATTCGAAGAACTTGATGGAAGAAGACCCCGGATTTTGGTAGCCAAGATGGGTCAGGACGGACATGATCGCGGAGCGAAAATCATTGCAACCAGTTTTGCAGATTTAGGTTTTGACGTCGATATCGGCCCGCTTTTCCAAACCCCGGCGGAAGTTGCAAGACATGCTGCAGAAAATGACGTACATGTAGTAGGCGCTTCCAGTCTGGCAGCAGGACATAAAACGTTGATCCCACAGCTTATTGACGAACTAAGAAAACTAGGTCGGGAAGATATTCTGGTGATTGCCGGTGGCGTAATTCCTTCACAGGATTATCAATTTTTATATGACGCAGGCGTAAAAGGAATATTTGGACCCGGAACAATCATTTCCGTGGCAGCTCAGAAGATTTTGAAGGAATTGATGGAAAGTTAAAGAACCTTCCCCAAAACCAACGAGGTACAGTTCCCTCCAAAACCAAACGAATTGGAAAGCACATAATTGACCTCAACTCCTGATCGATACGCCCTGACCGGAAAATCTTTAAAATCGACCATATCAGTTTCAATATGTAAGCTTGGGAAAAGCTCGGAATGATTTATACTATAAATACTGAATATGGCTTCTACTGCTCCCGCGGCTCCCAACGTGTGTCCTGTGTAGGACTTCGTTGAGCTGAATGGGGGCACATGATCAAAGATTTTTGAAATCCCGAACAACTCCACACGGTCATTATTTGGAGTTCCGGTGCCGTGAGCGTTAATATAATTAATATTTTCCGGCGTGATCCCGGCGGTTTCGATCGCCTCTTTCATCGATCTTATCGCTCCTACGGCATCATCTGACATGGCCGACGGATGGTGTGCATCATTGGAATTTCCATACCCAAGGATTTCTGCGTAAACCTTTTTATCCCGCACAATTTCCTCTGATTCCAAAACCAGATACGCGGCGGCTTCGCCTAGATTTAATCCGTCACGATTTTCATCGAAAGGTTTACAAGGGTTTTCTGAAAGAATTTTCAAGGCATTAAATCCGTTGACAGTATACTTTGCCAATGCGTCTACTCCACCAACGATCGCCCGCTTGGCCCGGCCTGATTTGATCAGCCTGGCTCCCAACATAATTGCGTTCGCAGAGGAAGAGCAAGCCGTGTTGATGGTATCGGTAAATCCGTTGATATTATATTTTTCAACCAGTTTAAGTGTATGTGATCCGGGACCATATGCTTCCAGATATTCAGAACCTTCGGATTTCCGATTCGCATCCTCATACAATTGATCTGTCAGACACATCCCTCCGACGGTGCTCGCTGAAATAAGGGCTGTATCAAAAGACGAAAGTTCCAAAGAAGTCAATTTTGAGTCAGCAACAGCCTCTTCAAAAGCCTTGACTGCCAACAAACAAGTTCGCGTATATCCCGGCGCATCTTTAAGATTCAGGGTTTCCTTTAAGGTTTCATTACTCAGTTCTATTTCACCGAAAGGCAAAAAAGATACGTAGCGGGATTCAAAATGAACTGCTTTTCCGACACCCGTTTGACTGTTTATCAAACTGTTCCGATTCTCCTCAGCGTTATTTCCCAAAGCAGAAATAATTCCGATTCCTGTTACAAAAACCCTTACCGGCTTATCACGCTGTTTTTGCATTTTTAATAATATACTCTGCCATATGATTCACATCAATCAAAATCTTTCTCCCTTCGGCAGGATTCGTAATTTTAATGCCATATTCCCTTTCCAACAAAACAACCAGTTCCAGTGAATCGATTGAATCCAAACCCAGATCGCCTCCAAATAGCGGCTCATCATCTTTGATATCTTCCGGGTTTACATCCAATAAATTCAAATATTGTACAATTTGGCCTTTTATAACTGGTTTTAAGCTTTCAATTTCCATTAGTATCAGATAATTTTTTCTATTCTAAGTTTAATATAAGTGCAAAGTTGGCAAATCAAAATGAATACTCCCAAAAATAACATGACCGACCTAAGCTCGTGCCAGCTTCCCCCTTTGAGAAAAAGGATGTAAAACCCTTCCAGACACCAGTGCAAGGGCGAAAAATTACTTGCGACCTGCATATATTCCGGCATTACAAAAGCTGGTACTAAAATCCCGCCAATGGCTCCGAAAATAATAATCGATATCGCTCCAAATCCATTCGCCTGTTCTTGCGTCCTCGCCCAGGAACCTATCAGAAGTGCGTAACTAACCGCGGCCATACTGCTGATCAGCACCACAGCCGCAAAGGCAGGGACGTTGGTCGGGATCGTTAATTGAGGTAAACCGATTTTGGGCAAGATCCAGACCCCGACAGAAAATGTCAATGCAACCTGTAAAACGGCAACGACAATATAGACAGCCATTTTGCTAAACATGACCAGCATGAAGCTGGTCGGCATTGTTTTTAATCTCAAAAAACTTCCATTAATCCGTTCTTTCACGATATTACTCCCCAAGGAAACCACCATAAAAAACATCGCAAAAATAGTCCAGGCCGGTACGTTATGCTGCGTTGAATTCGGAACGGCAACCGAGTTACTGTTGGTGGCAACGATCTGGTTAATTTTAACCCGGTTCGATGCCATCTTTTCACTAAGTTGTACTGATTTTGAGGCGATATCCATGTCCGAATAAATCCTCTCAATCATCATGGTCTTTTCAATTGTACCAAGATAGGAATCAACTACTCCCATCACCGAAGCACTGTAATTTTCCTGCAAAACAGGGTCATGGTAAAAGGATAAAACCGGCATCTTTTCCGTACTTACGTTAGAAGAATCAGTTTCCAGACCCATATCACGCATCATCATATGACTGATCTCGCCGGTATTACTTTCAAGTCCGCTCGTAAAATCGGGGGGAATAAATAAAGCAATCATTTTTCCTCGTGCCAGCAGTTCTTTCTTCAAAGCACTTTCAGGAAGACTATTTAGCGTATCGATTTTGAAAAGCCGGGATGATGCTAACAAATCCAGCAATTTTCCACCTCCACTTCCTTGGTCGTGATTGACGACCAACATCGGAATTTCATTTTCATTAACAATTTTATAAGCGCTGTCCTGGATTATGGTAATAATAAAAACCAGCAAAAGCGGCATCACAAACATAAGCGCTAAACCTACCTTATCACTGACAAGTAGTAGAAATTCTTTACGAATGGATGAGAAAATTTTAAACATAGGGTTAATCTCGGTACTCCTCTCCTGTCAGTTTAATAAATAATGATTGTAAACTTGGAGCTTCGTTTTTTGTAAGTAATTCACTCAGTTCGCCCTCAACCACAACTTTTCCATGGTCAATCAACGCAATTCGATTACAAAATTCTTCCGCTTCCGACATGTGATGAGAAGTATACACAATCGTTGTGCCAGCCCTGTTAATTTCTTCAAGATATTTCATAATGGCATTCCTGCTTTGTACGTCAACACCAACCGTAGGCTCATCAAGAAATAAAATTGCCGGCTTGTGAATTAAACCGATGGCAAGATTAACGCGCCTTTTCATACCGCCCGAAAAAGTGGAAACTTCCTTATCAGCTACTTTTGCCAGACCAAGTTCTTCCAGCAACTCCTCGATACGAACGGATAGCTCAGCTCTTGACAAGTTGTACATTGCCCCAAAATAATCGAGATTTTGCTTCGGCGTAAGTTCCTGATAGAATGCATATTCCTGTGGCACAAAACCCAACAAACTTCTACGTTCCTGCTCGCCTATTTTCTTTCCGCCAACGTAATAATTAACAGTTCCCTGAGAAGGCGGAATAATTCCGCACAAAATGGAGATCAGCGTTGTTTTTCCTGCACCGTTTGGCCCGAGCAAACCGTATACATCAGATTCATTTATTTGCAGACTCACATGACTTAAACTATCCTCTGCCGCAGATTTATATCTTTTGGTAATATTATCAATTTGGATGGATTGGCCTTTAAACATCGGGCAGCAGCTTTGAATGAGAAAATAATTATTTTCCCAGATTCAATTTAGAAAGTTTTAAAAAGGCCTCTTTTTCGACAGAACGGATTTCCAGAAGGCGGTCTGCAATTTCGTCAAAACTTTGCTGCTCCGTTAATCTGCCTTTGTAAACACCAGCCATCTGGATAGCGCTTCCGCGCCACATATCACCTGATTTCGTAAATTCTTCTGAAATCCCGATCAAACGATCATCCTGTAAATAAGCGGCTGCCTCTTCAAGAAAAGCACCGTAGAGAAAACGAAAACCTCCTCCGCCAGTACCAATTTCTTCCTGCATACGTACGATTTGACCGAGATATAAGCCAGCCTTTTTGAGGCCGAGTTTATCCCTCCATTTTCTGATATTATTGGAAGTATACCGAATCCCATTCACGCCCGCGAAGTTTCCCGGAATGCTGATCATATCGCGAACATTGCGCTTAATTCCACGGACAATCCCTTTACGGATCAAATCATCCGTAATCACACCTACTTTTTCAGGAAAATAAATATGCCCTTTTGGAGCCAGAGGTCCCTGAGCAAAACGCACGCGCGATAATTCTTCTGCCGAAAGAGAAGTAACCTCTTCCATGATCGGATCACTGATCTGGTATCGGTCTTCGTCCCGTCCGTAAACGATCAAATTATGTGCATTGAAGTGGAAACGATACTCCTTAGGGAAATAAGTTAAATGAAAAACACCTACCTGACACCCAACAGGAACACCGTCACTGATTTTTTTATCCAGAAACAACTGAGCTTTTGCGGGATCACTGAACTTATTCCGCGTAACCTCGACACCAAGCGCTTTACAAGTCCGTTTGAAAATCGCACCCGGCATCGTTCGGAAAGAAATTGCCGGCCCATTATTAATTGTCAAAAAGGGAATTTGTATATAAAAAAGACCAGAACCCATACCAAATGCAAGCGGTTCGGTCATGAAATCGAGACCGTGATAACGTAACAAAGCAGTTGTTACGCCATTTTCGCAATGCGCTGCATGGACATGGTGAAATTCCTCTGTTTTTGTGTCGATGTTCACTTAATTAACCTTTAAAATTTTTCAATTCGCTGACCGTTATGTCAAACGCCTTTGCATATTTTTCAAGCTTTTTATCGCTCAATGCGTTAAATACCGAAGGTTTAAGATGCCTTTTGATAAAAAAGGTAAAAAAGCCTGTGTACCCCGAAAGTACGCTGAGATCCATCAGATTAAGTTCCATGAAATAATATACCGGACTTTTCTCACCATCAACCACTGCTTTCCGGGCCTCTTCAACGCGGTCGTTCACTTCAACCCAAGCACTGTCTAATGCTTCTTTTTTTATGTCCCAGCCCTTACTTAGCGCTGTTTCATATTTACCGTCATCGTTTTTCACATAGCACAGTTCCCTGGTCAGTCGGGAAAGCGCGCCTGGTTCCTGTGGCAGATCTTCTTTTTTCATACGGCACAAAAGCTTGAATCTGATTGATAAATCCTTGTATTAACAAACAGTAAGCAGGCAGAACATATAAGAGAATCTTGAACTTTCCGGAACGGCAAGTAATATTTTTTCTCCTTTTTTAAGTTTCCCGCTATTGAAAATTTCTTCCACCATCATATAGATTGAAGCAGCTCCAACGTTTCCCATCGTCGCCAGGTTGGTAAACCATTTTTCTTTCGGAACCGGAATACCGTTTTCAATCAGAACATCTTCAATTTTGCTTTCAAAAAAGTAGCTTGAAATATGTGGAAGAAAATAGTCCACGTCATTCATATCAAATCCCTTTTTGTCCAAAATTTGTTTCAGGTTATTAAAACCCAGTTTTACGATTTTTTCACTCAACAGCTTGACATCCTGCTTGATACTGAATATCGATTTATTAAAAATCTCCTCGTTGGTAAAATCCTTAAAACTTTTCAACGTTCCGTCTTCTTCCTTATATGCCCCCATATACATGCAGGCCTCTTCTTCATTTGCAAAAGAGCAGCCGTCGATCCATTCAATTTTCAACGAATCACCGGTTTCATTTGGCTTGCCTTCAACCAGAAATGCCCCGGCGCCATCAGAAAGCATCCAGCGAAGAAAATCCTTGTCGAACGATACATACGGATTTTGTTCCAAACGGATCAATTGCTGAACTTCTTCTTCAAATTGTTCGGCGCGCAATGAAGGTGAAAAACGCTCAGAAGCAACCGCAACAGCCTTTTCCTTATCTTCAAGTTTCACCGACATATACGCATATTTCAACGCATGCATTCCGGCGCAGCAAACACCTGATGGAGAAACCACCTCGATAGTCCCCGTCTCAGGCAGCCATCCATGAATCATTACACCGTGTGATGGCATAATCTGATCCGGGCTCGAAGTTCCCGCGCTCAGTAAATCTATTTCTTTTAATTCTTCCGGATTTCCGGCAAATAATTGTCTCACTGCCTGAGAGGCCATTTCAGCATTGGTATGCGTTGGAACACCCTCTTTGGTATATGCGTAATAACGACTCTTTATTTTATTATTTCGAAGGACAATCGCCTTTGATTTGGATGATTTTCCGTTGATGAACCCCAGATACTCCTCCATTTCTTCATTGGCAACCGCCTGATTGGGTACGAATTTTGAAACCCTGGTAATAAACGCTTCTGACATTGCAATAAAAATATTGATTATTTAAAAAGTTGATGCAGCAATTAATCACTTTATTCTGATCAATTTCAGCTTACATCATAGTAATATTCCTTCGATTTTTTAATCGATTTTTGACTAAACGGAGCGATCAAAAGGAAGTAAACGGACAATATAATCGGTGATGCAACAAACAACGCAATCAACAGATAATATTTAAAAAGATTAACCAGAAATTTCCTTTTTTCCGGTGTCGTTCCTTTTTTCTTGATCAACCCTGCCCAAATCCTGAAAATCTTTTTCCCACGCATTTCTATAAACCAGATGTCGGTTGGGATGTCGATCAGTCCAAGAGATAGTATTTTCTTTTGTAAACCCTGATAATCCTCATTTACAAGTGCGGTATTCACAATGGCTCCGAATTTGTCTGCACTTACTATATCCTCCTGGCTAACTCCCGGCAACGGAAGCAAATTCCACTTTCTCTCTTTTTTCCCTGAAAGCATCCAGTGGAAAATCGTCAAAACACTGATCAGATTCGGTTCACGGTCCATTAGCGGCACATTTCCAACCAAAATCCCTCCTGCTTTTTTTATATATGCTTTGATACTTTCCTGCGAATTAAGCCACATATTCCTGCCGCCAATAACGGTAACGATCGGTGTATCTTTCATCTTCTGCTGAAAAGCAGGATCCTGCAATAGAGACGTTATGGGTAGCGAGGGAGACAAAAACCAAGGCTGATAGCCCAGCACTATTAGATCATACTTTTCAGACTCGTAATTAATTGGCTGCAACGCTACTGCTTCTTCGTTGACACACTCAGGCATGGTATCATAAAAGACCTCACTTTTCCAGGGAAACCGGATTGGCTTTACCGTTTCAATCTGTTTTCTTTCTATTTCAGCAGAATTAAATGGCAACAAAAAATTGTCAATGATTTCATTTAATTGTCCTGACTGCGAATAATTAATTACAAGCACCTTTTTCATTCAACTATTTATTCAAAATTTCAGTACTCAGATGCAGCTATTGTAAGTCATCCACTTTTAATATTTCCGAACCTGACGCGTAATTTTTTACTATTTTCTTTAATTCCGGATCAAGGTTTTTATAACCTTCAACTACGGCTTTTTTGTCAGAATCCAGATTTTTATTGTATTTCAATATTTTCGGCGCATGTTCTTGAACCGCCAGCCGTAAAAAACGGTATTCCGTATTGGATGGTTTTTTCAAAATTTCATCTTCCAGTAAGTGCGCGCCTTTCTTGAATGTTTTTACTTTCCCATTCACTCCTTTTACAAAACCTGCTTTCTTCATATAAAGCGCTCCCTGGTATGCAAGGGTGACTGACGAAGATTTTTCCTTTTCGAGCAACGCCAGCATTTCATCAATTTCGACTTCGGTTTTCCCCGAAAATGCTTTGTAAAACTCGCTTTTATCAATGGCGACATTTACAAACGACGAAAAAAGAATAATAAAGATAAAGCCAAAAAACTTGACTGGTTTCATAACATCACATTTTTCTTATAAACACCGATAAAAGTGCCTGATGCAACAAAATTGGTTACGCTTTTTTTCTGCACTCCAAAATCGTATGATAACTGTCTCCGATCAACGGATAGGTTTCAACAACTTCGAAACCCGCCTCATCTACCAATGACTTCATTACATCAATGCTATACATTTTACTGTTCCCGTTGGCCATAATCGTAAAGTATAACGAGGTAGCTACTAAACTGAAATGTGCCGCGGGATAGTTCTGGTTATTAAAAAACGGTTCCAGAATAAACAGCCTTGTTTCCGAAGAAGCAGCCTGGTAAGCATTCTTCAAGATACAAACAATTTCTTCTTTTGAAAAGCAATCCAGAAACTGGCTCATCCAGATTACGTCAGCTCCCTGCGGAATTTTTTGTTCGGTGTCGAGCAAATTGATCGGATAAAATTCAATACGGTCAGTCAGTCCTTTTTCCGCCGCATTCTGTTTGGCCACATTCAACTGAACAGGCAAATCCAGTATTTTAATTTTAACATCAGGATCATATTCACAGCAGGCAAACGACCATTTTCCTGTATTTCCACCTATATCAAAAATTGTACCCGTCTTTTTACTAAACACAATTTTCAAGGCAGAAGGGAACGCTCCGTCTGAATAGTAATGGTCGAAATCAAACCAGGATTTCTTTGCCGGTTCCGGCAAAATGGACAACCCTTCATAGATCGTCGGCCAGTCGCCAAGAACTTTCAACCCTTCCGGTTTACCATTTCTGATACTGTCAGTCATGGCCTTAGCACCTAAGTAACAGACGTCATTCATGAAATTGACATTCACCTTTGTCATTTCGTCTTTCAAAAGGAAGAAGCCCACTTTGGTAATTTTTACCATGCCATTTTCAAAACACTCGACAACTCCAAGAATTTCGGCAGCTTCAATTAATAACTCGACGCCATATTCAGAAACATCCAGTTTTTCAATAATTGTGGAAATGGCCACGCCTTTCCTGTTATTATTAATAAATTCAAGAATCCCCAGATCTCTAAGCGCAATCACAGACTGAAAATACATCGGCCCAAATGCTATTTTCTGTGCTTCATACTTGGCATCAATTGCCGAAATTTCTTTTTTCATTGTACTGATTAATGTTCCTTACTAGATGCTGACTCTGGCACCATTCTATCTTTAAATCGTCTCCGGTATTTTTTCTTTTTTAAATCTTCTTCATGCCAGATAATGTATTTGCCCATTGTTCCTTTCAAACGCTGGTATAAATTTTCTCTGTCCGACAATTTTACAAAATCCTTTTTTAAAGCCGATTCAGGGTTAATCTTTGGCTCATATAAATTCAGAACTTTCAGCGTGTCAATTACAGTGGGCAAAAGCGCAACGGGCAATTCAAATTTCCGTATAAATTTTCCCATATAGCTACTTTGAAAAGGATCCGATGCAAGTGCTATTTTTGTAAAACCCATTTCCTTTGCCATCCGGTAAGAATAGTAAACGTTCTCAACGCTGTGCTCCGCTTTCTGCTCAGTAAAAATATTTTCTTTCGGAATACCTAAGGCCTCTCCATAAAGTGCCATCAGCTTACTCTCGACGTAAGGCGTCGCCACTGCTGACCCTGAAAAAATGACATTTCTTGTATAACCTTTACTGTACAAATACTTTGCCCAGTGAATCCGCATTTTATGCACCATATCCCATTCTTCACCTTTATATGGAAATCCGGGAACAATAATGGCATCGTAAGGCTGGCCTTTCAATCCTTCGTGAAATGCTTTTGCAGCCGATCGGTAATATATCTTCGAACATCCTGAAAAGAGGAATAAACTAGAAATCGATAAGATAAAAATTCGTCTCAAAGCTGGGATTATTATTTATGGAGGAAGCTGCGCAAAGTCCCGGTTAAAAGGGCACTGCACAGCTTCCGTTACTTTTTGTCAACGATTTGAGTTACCGGATGAATGAAGAAAATCTCTTCTTCACTCATTATTTTGCAGCATTACTCCACTGCTTGTAATATTTTGATCCAATTGATTTATTAATTTTATAAACGGCACCTGCCCAATAATTCCGGAATCCGAAACCGGCGGCTGAACCTTCCAGTTTTTCTGTATAAAGGACTTTCTTCGTTTTCAGATCAATAAAGGTAACCCAAGCATACATTTTTTCAGCATTTTTGTTCAGACTTTCGACCACGTAGACAAGGCCTATACCGTCTTTCTCACTTAAAGAATACTTTGAAACGGATTTTTTAACCTGATCTTCAGTAATCGTATAAGCCTCTTCGGTGATATTATCTTTTACTTCCGCAGATTCATTCAGCTTGATCATATCTGCAACTTTGGACTGATACTGGTCCGGCTTCAATTTAAATGCATCTTGCATCGAAAACTTTTTAGGTTCATACTCGATAAGGTTATTCCAGCTTACCATATGCTGGTTTTTAATAGCAACAGGATCTGTAAAACCAGCTCTGCCGATGTATTTTGCCTGTGTGAAATCAAGGCCGAGAAAAGTAAGTTTTGCTTTCCCGCTGTAAAGATCTGATAAGGTATTCTGGGCAGAAGCCTGAACTGCTACAAACAATAAAGTTATAAAGAATGTAAACTTTTTCATGAACATAGAATTTAGATGAGTTAGATACCATTTTGAAAATATTTGGTACTTCACAGTAAGCTCAAATGTCTCCAAAATTAAAGAATTATGTAATTATTTGAGTTTTTTGTCAAGAAATGCTGCCAGAGTCTTTCCCGCTTTTGCGTAAGATTCTGCGATTCTGGTACCTGCATCATAATCCATACCCATAAATTGCCCGCCCGGGACATTATTCAGAACCATTTCTGCCACAGGAGATTTACTTGTCGTTTCCACCAGATCCACTTTATAATTCAAATACGCATTTTTACGCATCACACCAACGTTAAAACCCGGTTCAAGGAAAACAGTTTTCACAACAAAAGTATATTTCGCATCCGGGTTGCCCTGATCTGCTTTCAAGCCCTTTCCTTCCAGACCTTTATTGAATAATTCTTCAAATTTAGGTTCGTAGCGATTTTTACGATCTGCCACCCATGCCTTCCGCCATTCGTCACCTTTACCTGCCTCCTTGGCATTATACTCAGCAGATTTCTTATCCAAATACTCTTTTTCAGTGGCAAATTTCCCTACCCCGAAATCGGAATAATCATATTGTACATTAACCACTTTCTGTCCTTCCAGAACTGCGACATCTCCCGATCTCAGATCAATTCTCTGAGCAAAACCGACCTGAAAGGTCAGAAACAAACCTGTTACTAATAAGGCACCCTTTAAATTTTTCATGCTATAGATATATTATTTTGACTATGGATCAAAGATATATCAACTTTTCAGGTTTTCTTTTTTCCTGTTTGAATATTCGGTGGTTTAGTTCTTGAGCGGTGATGAATTGCAATGCTGGTGTAACTCTCAAGCGAGATTTAAATAGAGAATGAAGTTTTTCTTTAAACAATGCAGTTTCCAGATTCATCGTCAGCAGTATCGAAATCTCATCATTTCCGAACTCGTTTTTTGATACAACAACCTGATACAAATCAATTTCAGGAACCATATCCAGTACATCGAAGAGTGCTGGCGGAAAAATGGTTGTTCCTTTAAATTTTATCATTTGCTGTTTACGCCCAACCACAGGCCCGAGGCGGGTAGAGCATCTTCCGCAGACACATGGTTTGTAATAGACATGACATAAATCTCCTGTTTTGTAGCGCAGTAAAGGCATTCCTTCCACGCCAAGAGTCGTTACGACCACTTCTCCCATTTCACCTTCTCCAACATGGTTTCCGGTCTCATCCACCACTTCCAGGATAAGCAAGTCAGGATTCAGATGACCGCCATTTCCCTCCCGGCATTCCGTAAAAGCAGCTCCCATTTCGGTGGATGCATAGGTTGAGAATAATTTCACATCCCAATGAGACGTGATTCGTTTTCCTAACTCATTGTAGGTAAAATCAGGATTCCGAATCGGTTCTCCGATGCATAAAATGGATTTGACAGAGGAAGATTTATAGTCAATTCCGTTGGCTTCCGCATACTCGATCAATCTTGGAATAAACGAAGGAATCGCAATAAGTACTGTCGGCGAAAATCTCTGAATCGATTCCCACTGCAAAAACGGCGCGCCCGGGCCGACACGGATCATACCGGCGCCCATTTTTCTCGCTCCCATCCAGTAGGCCAGTCCCGCCATGAAACGTCGGTCGATTGTCGTCATTAACTGGTAAATATCGTTCTCCGTACCGTTTGCACAACGAAAAGCTTCGGCTTCATTATTGGCAAGCCTTTCAACATCCTTATCGGTCAGATAAAAAGCAACCGGGTCGCTTAACGTTCCCGACGTTGTGACAAAATCTGCAATTTTAGTTTTGGGGACGCAAAGGAAATCATCATTGTAAAGAGCGAGATCGTCTTTTGTCGTAAATGGAATTGCAGATAAGTCCTCAGGGGATTTTATCGTCTTAATATCAATTCCGTTTTCTTCAAAAATTCGCTTGTAGTAGGAAGAATTTGTACTGAGATATTTGAGAATCTCTTCCAACTTTTCGCTTTGTGATGCTAAAATTTCCTTTGTCATATTGGGGTGCTTTTCTAATCAATCTTTTTTCGGTAAGCCTGTTCAGGATTTCTCTTTTTTGCAAGCTTCAATTTTTGCCCTTATCACATTGATTTCATTTTTGGATGAAACCACATGCTGCAAGGATTCCTGATAGTAACTTATCGCCTTATCATAGTTTTTTTGTTTCTCGTAATAATCGCCCAGGGTCAGATACGTGACATAGCTTTCAGGATTATTAGTAACCATCGCAAACTCATCCGCCGGTGTAAGTTTATAAGGAACCCCCAGCATCACATACTTGTGAATTTTCTGTTTGGTGACCTTAAAGGCTTCGAATTTTTTATAGTCGTTAGAAAGTAAAAATGTGTCTGCTTTAATCGCGAGCGAATCAATTGCATGAAATGTTTCCTTGTGAGCAAACACATCATTCAGGTCATAACAAATAAATTCGCCAAGCTGATAAGGAGGCGTTGACACCCAGATTTTTCGCTCAGCGGGTTTGAATATAACACCATGATGAGCAATCAACTGATTCAACGATCTGGAATTTCCGTAGCCAATAAAGGTGTCATTCAGCCCTTTTTTATCACGCAGAATTTCTGCGGCTTTGTTCACATCCATCGGATAATTCCGCGCCATAAGTTGATTCATTCTCTCAAAACGAGCTTTCGAATCCGTTTCATCCAGATTCCTGATATTGACAGAATCTTTAACAAAGGCAGCTCCCTGATAATGATTGGCACAAACCAGATAATCTTTTCCAGACGAAAAAACATCCATTTTCTTGGGTGATTTCTCGATGATAACAGCCTTGTTATCGTGAGCAGAACCAATCAACAGCGACTCCGAAACGAACGTATCTCTCTTTTTTGCAATGGCGTTAGCTTCCTCGATCGTCGCGGCATATTGCAAAATTTCCCGCGCTAACAACGAAATCGGTTCTTTTGCGCCATAGGGAATATCCGATTTTGAAGCATTCAGCGTCACGGTAATTCCCTTTTCATTGATACCGGAAACCACACCAGTCAAACCCGCCCACGCATACGAAGCAAATTTATAGCCCTTATCAGGATTTATGAAAACAATGAGCTTGTCTTCCGCAAAAGCGTCGCCCATGTAGAAATCAAAATTTCTGCCGATCAATAAAGTTGAATCTTCTGAAAGCGAATTATTAACCGCAAACGAAGTACATCCCACCATATTCAGATCTGTTAGTGCATGTCCGATATCGTGCGCAGCATGATAGTTCAGTATCCTGTAATATTTTGGCCCGATATAATTAAACTGATCGGAAAATGACTGCGAAACGCCATAGATTTCCTGCAAGTTTTCGTCCTGGATATACTTGTAAATATCTTTATTAAACCATGCTACGAATCCTTTCAATATTTGTAGAAAAAACGAATTAGGAATAATTTCCTTGATCTGAGCCACAAAATGGACTTCCTGCTTCTCCATTAGTTCTTTGGCCAGAACGCCGTAAATCAGTCCTCGTTCATACGGAGAACCTTCCAGATACATTTCCCAAATACCATTTTTATTTTTTCTAAGCCAGCAATTATCCACCTTATAGGAATCCGGGCCGAGTTGAATACGTTTATAACTTTGTGGTGTTTTGGTACTGTTAACTTCGGGTGTAGGTAATTTGACCAGCCATATAAACAAGCCAAAGGCCAGTCCCGCGACCAGAATAGTTAAACTTAGAAATTTGAGAAGGGTACGCGCTAATCTATTTTTAGGCCACATATTTCGCTGGGAATGATAATTTCAGAGGTTAAAATTGACGACATTTAGTCTTCCTCCAATTAATTAACGCGCAAAATTACAAATTAAATGGGCTTGGTATATAAAAAGATATTGTCCAGGGATGCATTTCTGGGGCTTTGGGAAATCTCTGAAACTTTGCAGCAGCTACTTTCAACCGCAGATCTTTCGGCAGCGGAAAAAGAAATTCTATCAGGAAAAGTCAGTGATAAACGCAAAAAAGAGTGGCTTTCTGCGCGTTGCCTGGCCAAAACAATCTTGCCTTCGCCATCCGGGATACTTTATAATAAACACGGAAAACCAATTCTCGAAAGCGGAGATTATCATATTTCGATTTCACATTCCGAGTGTTATTCCGTGGTTTACCTGAATAAAGAAAAACCGGCCGGCGTTGACATTCAAAAAATAAAACCGGACATCGCCAAAGGAATTGATTATTTTCTGAACAATCAGGAACAGATGTGGGTTGATAAGACTGACTTTATTACATTGAATATTTTATGGTCGTGCAAGGAATCCGTTTTTAAGTATGTCTCTTCTTATGAACTGGATATCAGAAATCAGATTTTCTGCAATTCTTTTGAAGCGCAGACAGCGGGAGAAATCGAGGTGATTATCCGTAATCAAAATCACGAAATCCTGTCGATTCACTATGAAGTCTTTGAAGATTACGTGCTTACACGTACATTGTAGAAGAAACAGTCGGTATTTTCCTTTAACTGCTGTTTACCCCTAAAAGCTAAGCCCATTTGACTTTTTTTATGAAAAAATTTACATTCCTCCTATTTCTGTTAGCTTCTTATCAAATTCGTGCTCAGGTCCCTACTTTATCTTCCAGTGAAATTTATCAGGGTATAAAAAAATTGAACGTTCTGGGTTCAGTGCTGCATATCGCGGCGCACCCTGATGATGAAAACACTTTGATGCTTTCATACATGTCCAAAGATCAGCTGGTTCGTACCGGTTATCTTTCATTAACACGTGGTGATGGCGGACAAAATCTTATCGGAGCTGAACAAGGTTACAACATTGGAGTAATTCGTACACAGGAGTTGTTAGGAGCACGAAAAATTGACGGTGCACAACAATTCTTTTCCAGAGCATACGACTTCGGTTTTTCGAAGACCCGTAAGGAAACTCTGAATTTTTGGGATCAGAATAAGGTCTTGGGTGATGTTGTCTGGATGATCCGTAAATTTCAGCCTGATGTAATTATTACCCGTTTTCCACCAGACCCGAGAGCAGGACATGGTCACCACCAAACATCCGCATATCTTGCGGAAGAAGCATTTAAACTTGCTGCTGATTTAAAGGCGTATCCCGATCAACTCAAATACGTAAAAACCTGGCAGGCAAAACGTTTGGTCTGGAATACATTTACGCCAGGTTTCACAAACAAAAAACCCGAAGGCGAAAAAAATCCGTTTATTTCGACTGAAATTGGAGGCTACAATCCGATTCTTGGAAAATCTTATACAGAAATTGCAGCTGAAAGCCGCAGTCAGCATAAGAGCCAGGGATTTGGCAGTGCGCCGGCACGTGGGGAAAGAATAGATTATTTTCTACATAAAGAAGGAACTCCGGCAAAAGACAATCTTTTTGACGATGTTGATATTACATGGAACCGTGTTTCAGGAAGTCAAAAAGTTCAGTCGCTGGTAACGGATGTTATTAAAAATTATGAAATTGCCAATCCTTCGGGTTCTGTTCCTGCTTTGCTTAAAATCAATGCGGAATTAAATAAACTGGATACTGCTAATATTTACGTCAAAGCAAAAAAACAGGAGATCTGTGATCTGCTAGCTCAATGTACCGGATTGTTTTTCGAAACAAATCCGAATGAATTCTCAGCCGTTGCCGGCGATCTGGCAGATGTTAAAATCACAGTTGTGAAACGTTCTCCGTACCCGGTCAAGCTGACTTCTTTACATTGGACCGGAATCAAGTCAGACAGTGTTCTGAATTTGAATTTGGGTTCTAATGAAATGAACGCGTTTTCGATCAAGGCAAGTTTACCGGAAAATTTACATACAACACAACCATACTGGCTGGAAAAGCCGATTGACAAAGGTATTTTTCAAATCGATAATCAGCAGGATATAGGATATCCGGAAAACAGACCGGAAACCAAGACAGATTTTGTGTTTGAAATTGACGGTCAAAAATTCACTTACACGCGGTCCTGGATTTATAAATTTACAGATCCGGCCATAGGTGAAATCTATCGTCCATTTGAAATCCGCCCCGCTGTAACAACCAATATTAATGAACCGGTTTTTATCTTCGCAAATACCGCTCCCAAAATGCTGACGGTTATGGTAGAAGCACAAAAACCCCAGATGAAAGGTGAAGTGAAACTGAATTTGCCGAAGGGATGGAAATCTGAGCCTGCAAAAGCAGAATTCAATCTTGCCGAAAAGTATCAGGAACAAAATTTCTCTTTTACGATTACCCCGCCAGCTAAAAATGAGGAAGCGGTTATTAAATCTGTTGCAGTCGTGGACGGAAAAACATATGACAAATCCATTCGTACCATCAATTACCAACATATTCCAAGCCAGACATTATTTCCTCCGACCGAAGCAAAACTTGCCAAACTTGATGTAAAAACGACGGTTACAAGAATTGGTTATATCGCCGGCGCAGGTGATGACGTTCCGATGGCCCTCCGACAAATGGGTTGTATAGTAACAATGCTGAACGATGCTGCACTTTCAAAAGATCTCAGCGATTATGAGGCGATCATCGTCGGGATTCGTGCTTATAATACAGAAAGCCGTCTTGCTTATTATCAGGAAAAATTGATGGATTATGTAAAAAATGGCGGAACGATGGTGGTTCAGTACACCATCCCCGCTCATTTACTGGTTAAGCAAATTGGACCCTACCCGATACAGTTAAGTGCAGAAAGAGTGGCGGAAGAAGACGCGGAGATGCGTTTTTTGAAACCCGATCATCAGCTGTTAAACTATCCGAACAAGATTACCCAAAAGGATTTTAACGGCTGGATTCAAGAGCGAGGTTTATATTTCGCCACAGATTGGGACAAGACAAAATATGAGGCAATTTTTTCCAGCAATGATACAGACGAAAGCTTGAAAGAAGGTAGTGTGCTATATGCCAAATACGGAAAAGGTCATTATATCTATACCGGACTTTCATTTTTCCGCGAACTTCCGGCAGGTGTGACAGGCGCTTATCGCCTATTTGCCAATATGATTTCAGTAGGTAAAAAATAACCGGTTTGATCACCGGTTATTTCATATTCTTTCTACGGTTACGCTGGAAATCTTCCAACACAAATCCACCCAAGCCCTGGAGGTTGCTGTAATAAGCGCGTCCATTGTTCACTTTTGTGAAATTCTGGACAAACTGCTTTAAATAGGGATCGGTAGCAATCATAAAGGTTGTTACCGGAATTTCCAGACGACGGCATTGCGCAGCCAGCGTCAGCGTTTTGCTGATAATTTTCCGGTCAAGCCCGAAGCTGTTTTTGTAATATTTAATCCCTTCTTTCAAACAAGTTGGCTTGCCATCCGTGATCATAAAAATCTGTTTATTCCGAGTTTTTTTGCGGCGTAAAATATCCATCGCAAGTTCAAGTCCGGCAACCGTATTTGTATGATATGGCCCAACTTCCAGATATGGAAGATCTTTCAGCTGAATTTGCCAGGCATCGTTTCCAAAAACAATTATGTCCAGAGAATCCTTTGGATATTTCGACCGAATCAGCTCGGCAAGAGCAAGAGCTACTTTTTTTGCCGGAGTAATCCTGTCTTCTCCGTAGAGGATCATGGAATGGCTTATATCAATCATCACCACAGTTGCAGTAGTCGTTTTTTGTTCCCGTTCAACGACTTCAAGATCATTTTCCATCAGCATAAAGTCACCGATTCCATGGTTAACCTGCGCGTTTTTGATGGATTCGGTCATCGCGATCTGATCCAGTGTATCACCGAATTGAAACTGACGGATATCGCTGCTTAGCTCATCACCCGTTCCCATGTAAGGTGTATGATGGTTCCCTCCCGATTTTGATCTTTTAAGCTTGCCAAAAATCTCGTCCAAAGCACTCTTACGAATACTTTTTTCTGCTTTTGGTGTCATGATCAGTTTGCTCTCTCCCTCACGCTTTTCCTCTGTGATATATCCTTTTCTCTTCAAATCATCAAAGAAATCACCGATTCCATAAGAATCATTTGTCAGGTTATATTGCCTGTCGAGCTCACTAAGCCAGGACATAGCCTCGCTAACATCACCTGACGTCATCAGCAGCAACTGCTGAAAAATATCAAAAAGCTGATCAAACTTGCTATTTCCCGTTTGCTCTGCTGGTATAAATTTGGTGAAACGATGTCCTCGCATAAAATTCAGATCTGAAAATAAATCTATAAAAAACAGACGGCTACTTTCGAATTATTTTGAAAGTAGCCGTTTAAAATATTAAAAAAGAATGTAATTACGCTTCTTCTGCGCAAAATTCTTCATAAGCCATTTGCAAATGCTGTGCGATCATTTCAGCTGAACGACCTTCAATGTGGTGACGTTCTACGAAATGGATTAACTCGCCATCTTTGAAAAGAGCAACTGCTGGAGACGACGGAGGATATGGCAAAGTATATTCACGCATCTTTGAAACAGCTTCAATATCAAAACCAGCAAAAACAGTCGCCAATTGATCTGGCTTCACTTCGCTGCGATCCAAAGAAGCTCTAACACCCGGGCGTGCTGCACCAGCTGCACAACCACATACTGAATTGATCACTACCAAAGCAGTACCTTTCATGTTTTGCATGAAGTTGTCTACTTCTTCCGCACTTGTCAAATCCTGAAAACCGACATTAGTCAACTCCGCCTTCATAGGCGCTACTAATTGTGGAGGATACATATTGTTTTAATGTTTAAAGTTAGAATTTTGATTCGCTGTTAACTATTAGCCGTTAGGCTTTTAGCTTATATGGGTATTATAAAATTTTCTGTAACTGATTCAAAGCCGGGGCTTATTATTAAAAACGAATAGCCAACTGCTTAACCTACATAAAGCCAAGTTCAAGCTTTGCTTCCTCAGACATCATTTCTGTTGTGTAAGGAGGATCAAAGGTAAGCTCAATGCTCACATCATTTACACCTTCAACTTCTCTGATTTTTTGCTCAACTTCACCCGGCAAAGTACCCGCAGACGGGCAAGACGGAGAGGTTAAAGTCATGGAGACAAAAACGTTGTTTACCGGAAATATTTTTAAATCATATATCAGTCCAAGCTCATAAACGTCAACCGGAATTTCCGGATCATAAACCGTCTTAATAGCTCTGACAACTTCTTCACGTAATTCTGATTCGGTCATTTCTTTTTTAGTTATGATAACAGCAAGTGAAGAATCTTAGTTTTCACTTTGTCGTATTTTTTTATTCGGCAGCCTGATAAGCGATGCCGTAAGTCCTCATTTGCTTCAGCATCGAAGCTAATCCGTTCGATCTGGTTTGTGCCAAATGTTGGTGCAGACCAATTTTTTCCATAAAATAAAGGTCAGCACTCGCAATTTCTTCGGGTGTGTGGCCTGATAAAACTTTTACCAGCATACTCACTAATCCTCTTACAATAATCGCGTCGCTATCCGCCTCAAATTTTAAAAGATTACCATCCCTGTAAGCATTCAGCCATACTCTCGACTGACAGCCTTTAATTATATTTTCTTCGGTCTTGTATTGTTCCTCCAAAGGCGGGAATTGTTTTCCGAGATCAATTATGTACTCGTATTTACTTTCCCAATCATCAAACAATTCAAAATCCTCGATAAGTTCGTCTTGTGCTTCTTTAATTGTCATAATTAACAATTCTTATTGTTCCAGGCCTCTGCCATGCGGTTTTCCAACCAATGAATAATTACTTCTGCTTCTTCAAAACCAACCTTTGCTACCAAGGCGCATATTTTTGATCCTGATAAATCCCATCCTCCTTTTCTGCCTTGTCAGACAAAATGTCTTTTGTATTATCCGGATATCTTCGCGCTTCGATAATATGAGTATTCATTTTCAAAAAGTCATAGTGTGTAAATATGAAAAATGCAAATGATATCAACCCAACATCTTCTTCGCCTTATGAAGTCCTTTGATCAAACTGTCAATTTCTTCAGTCGTATTGTAAACAGCAAACGATGCACGGGTGGTTCCTAAAATTCCAAGCCGGCTCATCAAAGGCTGCGTACAATGATGGCCTGTCCGGACTGCGATGCCCTGGTTATCCAGGATCACAGCGATATCCTGATGGTGCATACCGTCGATAACAAAAGACAAAACACTTACTTTCTCTTTCGCCTGTCCGATAATTCTTAGCCCGGGAATCTCGCGAACAGCTTCCGTTGCATATTTCAGCAATTCACTTTCATAATTCGCTATGTTTTCTTTGCCTAGCGTATCGACGTAATCCAGCGCATATTTAGCAGCTATCACGTCAGCAATGTTAGGTGTGCCTGCTTCAAATTTATAGGGTAGTTCGTTGTAAGTCGTTTTTTCAAACGTAACTTCTTTGATCATTTCGCCACCGCCACGATAAGGAGGCATGGCATCCAGCAATTCTTTTTTACCGTACAAAATACCCATTCCGGTCGGGCCATATATTTTATGTAGCGATAACGCATAAAAATCCACGTCAAGCGCCTGAACATCCAAAAATAAATGCGAACTGGCCTGTGCTCCGTCCAACAACACTTTTGCACCAACTCTATGCGCTTTCTCAATAATTTCAGCAACCGGATTAATAGTCCCCAAAGCGTTGGATGCATGAACTACGGAAACGATCTTCGTTTTTTCAGAAAGCATTTTTTCATATTCGTCCATCAGGAGCTCTCCTTCATCATTAATCGGGATAACGCGAAGAACACAGCCTTTTTCTTCACAGAGCATCTGCCACGGTACAATATTAGAGTGATGCTCCATCGTAGAAATGATGATCTCATCACCTTCCTTCAAAAATTTCCGTCCGTAGGATTGAGCAACAAGGTTAATACTGTCGGTTGTTCCATAAGTAAAAATAACCTCCTCTGGCAAAGACGCATTGATAAATTTCTGCATCCGGCGACGTGTATCTTCAAAAGCACCCGTCGCTTTTTCCGCTAAATGGTGAATTCCGCGGTGAATATTGGCATTATAATGTTCATAATAACCTGACAACGCGTCCAGTACAATCCGAGGTTTTTGAGTTGTTGCGGCGTTATCAAAATACACAAGTTGTTTTCCACCAATTACCTCATTAAGAATAGGAAAATCATTACGGATGGACGCGATATCTGGGAAATTAGTCATTATACCGTTATTTAGAAAAATGCCCAACCCAATTGAAGAGAAGGTTGGGCATTACAAAAAAGTTTATGTTGCGATTACAGAACGAGAATTACTTCTCGGAAAGTTTCTCTGCAATTACATTTTCAAGGTATTCACGAATGGAATCGATCTTGATCTGAGAAACAACGTCAGCACAGAAAGCAAACATCAGAAGTGACATAGCCTCCGGCTTCGAAATTCCACGAGAGCGCATGTAGAATAAAGCTTCCTCGTCGATCTGCCCTGTCGTGGTTCCATGTGAACACTTTACATCATCAGCAAAAATTTCAAGCTGAGGTTTTGTATTCATAGTTGCCTCAGTAGACAACACAATGTTTTTACAAGACTGGAATGCGTTGGTCTTTTGAGCGTCAGGACGAACAAATATTTTCCCGTTGAAAACACCTTTCGACTTGTCCCTCAAAATTCCTTTATATAATTCGTTACTTTCAGAATTTGGCTTGCAGTGATCTGCAACAGTATGGTTATCAACGTGCTGTGTCCCGTCCGGAAAGTATAAACCGTACATATATGCTTCACAATGCTCACCATCGATCACAATATTCAGGTTATTTCTTGTAAACTTTCCATTCAAAGTTACCGTTGCAGCATAAAAGTGAGACTTTTCCAGCATACGAACCTGCGTGGTCCCGATGTGATAAGCATTTTCACTTTCATTCTGAACTTTGTAATACTCAACGCCAGCTTCCTCGCCCACATTGATCTCTGTCACAACGTTCGTAAAAGAGCGCTGCTCTCCTATTGTTCTGAAAGCTTCCGCGATTTTCACATGTGCATTTTTACCTACCGCAATAATATTACGAGGCTGGCTTCCAATGTTTTCCTGACGTGCGTCACTTACAAAACGTAAAATTACCGGATGCTCAACCGTCTTATTATCCGGAATATGGATAAAAACCCCATCGTGGGCAAAAGCCGTATTTAAAGATGTAAACGCGTCCGTATGATCCTTTACCAATTCATCAAAATATGAATTAACCAGCTCAGGATTATTTTTGTAAGCATTTTGCAATGAGTCAATAATGATCTGATCCGTAGAGGAAACCATGGTTGACAAAGCGGCGTTGTAATGACCGTTTACAAAATACAATATATTGGCAGCTTGCTCAGGCATTTTAAGATCGACCAGATCTTCTGCCGAAAGCGTATCGCTTGTATTAAAATTATAGGAAGCGCTGATCAGATCACGAACGTTGCTGTATTTCCATTCCTCGTTTTTTATAGTAGGAAATCCCAGTTCATCAAACTGGGCAAGTGCAGCACGTTTTTTCTGATGAAAAGCCGATTTGGCCTCACCATTCATCACGGATTCCCGTGCGTGAAAATCAGTGATTAACTTCGTTTTTAAATCTATGGTTTCGGTACTCATTCCTTTTTTGGTATTGAAAGTGATGTTACTAGACTAACCTGCCGGTCAATCCAACAATAATCTGAAAACTAGTGCAGATTATTGATTTACTTCCTCAGCCTCAACTTCGGCCTTGATCCAGTCGTATCCTTTTTCTTCCAATTCGAATGCAAGTTCTTTGCCACCGGATTTAACAATTCTTCCTTTGTAAAGTACGTGAACAAAATCAGGTACGATATAATCCAGAAGACGCTGATAGTGAGTAACCACGATTGCAGAACGCTCAGGAGAACGTAGCGAGTTAACACCTTCTGCTACAATACGTAACGCATCGATATCAAGACCGGAATCCGTTTCATCCAAAATTGCCAGTTTAGGTTCAAGAACCGCCATCTGGAAAATTTCATTTCTTTTTTTCTCACCACCTGAAAATCCTTCATTCAAGGCGCGTTTCAGCAATGAATCGTTCATGCTAACAAGTTTCGCTTTCTCACGTACCATTTTCAGGAAACGTGCAGCATCCAGAGGTTCTTGTCCGTTATATTTACGAATTTCGTTAACCGCAGTTTTCAAAAAATTGATGGTCGTAACCCCTGGAATTTCAACAGGATACTGGAATGCAAGGAAAATCCCTTCTGCCGCTCTTTCTTCTGCGGCCAGTTCCAATAACTCTTTTCCATCGAAAATCACATTTCCACCTGTAACCTCGTACTCTTCTCTTCCAGCTAAAACCGACGCCAAAGTACTTTTTCCCGATCCATTCGGCCCCATGATGGCATGCACTTCACCTGGCTTGATTTCCAGATTGATGCCTTTTAATATTTCTTTACCTTCGATTGAGGCGCGTAATCCATTAATTGAGAGCATAACTAAATTTATACTTGTATATGTAGTTCTTGGTAATTTACCGCAAAAGTAGTAAGCTTTGGTCGTATATGAAAATAACCACCCCGTGCAAAGCAAACATTATCTTAATACATCTTTATTAACCTTTTTCCGGGCACGTATGTTCCATCATTCCGGAGAATTTCAAACATAGTCTATATAAATGTAGACAAAGCAATTAACAAATAACTTTATTCCCGATTATCCGCATTACTTTGCGGCGAGCGTTACTAGTTTTTATAGTTTATGAAATCAGATAAATCATTTTCCTCAGCGATAAACGTGTCTTCCGAAGTAGGCACACTAAGAAGACTTTTAATACACAGTCCTGACCGCGGCCTTGGAAAAGTTGTTCCCTCAAAAGCTCAGGACTGGCTTTTTGAAGATATTGTTCACCTGGACACGATGCGTAAAAGAGAATATGATTTTTACGTAAAACTGCTTTTATATTTTCTTGACCCTGAAAAAATCAAGGGAAAATTAAAAGAAATTAATGCCGACACTTCCCGTTCTTTTTATATTCCCGGCTCCGAAAATTATTTCAACTCAGACAAAGTCGTTGATATTCAGAAGCTTCTTGCGGAGATTTTACGAGATGAAAACATCAGGATAAAACTTACCGCAGCAATCTGCGGGATTGAACGGTGTTCTTACCAGACTCAGAACGAACTGAACACTTTTGATCCGAACGAACTGGCGAAAATATTTATTTCCGGTTCGCTTTCAGACAAACGGATGTTATTTGCTCCGCTGCCGAACCTGATTTTTATGCGGGATATCGGTATTGTGATCAATGATCACATTTTGCTTAATAAACCTGCCAAGTCGGCACGGACGAGAGAGTCTATCCTGGCTCAGTTTATTTTTTTCCACCATCCGATGTTCGCCGATTTAAAGGAAAACATCATTGAGATTCCTGAGAACGAAAGACATTTTCTACTTCCTGATGATGAAAAAGCAAGTGATTATCACCGGTGTACGTTGGAAGGCGGCGATGTAATGATGGTGGCACCGAAACATTTACTGATTGGATGCAGCGAAAGAACTTCGCTTTATGCAGCCCAGGAGGTAATGAAAATTTTGTTCGAGAAAAATGTCGTAGATACCATCACAATCATAAAAATTCCGAAAAAACGGGATTATATGCATATAGACACCATTTTTACGCAGGTGAAGAAAAATATCTGGGTTCTGCTGAGCAGTCTGGGAAGATTGGGCGACGAAGCAAAAAAGAAAGATGTGCTGCATTTTTTCGCACCCAAAGAAACAAATCCGGAATTTCAGATTCTTCAATTTATTAAAGGGCTGGAACACAAACCTATTGAAATTGAAAATCTTGAAGATTTACTGGCCGATATCAGCCGGAATGATCTTGGAAGCCAGGAAGAAGTTCAGTTTATTTATTCGGGGAATAATCAGTTTCCATATGGCGAACGGGAGCAGTGGACAGATTCCTGCAATCTTTTAGCACTGAAAGATGGCGTTGTTATCGGCTACGACAGAAACGACAAAACACTTGACGCTTTCCGTAAACAAGGATTCCGGATCATTAAAGCACAGGATCTGATCGAAAAATTTGAAAGCGACGAGCTTTCTCCGGAAACTTTGACGGACACTTTTATCACATTGCCATCCGCAGAATTGTCGCGTGCCCGCGGTGGATCGCATTGTATGAGCATGCCCATATTAAGAGATTAAGAAGGATTGCAAACTCATCAATTCGGTTGTAAATTGCATTATATACTTCTCAACTAATTGAATCGAATACTCCTATGCGTACTATATCAACCACCGCCCAAACGCAGCCACAGTCAACGGCAAGAATCATGATGATCCGGCCGGTTCAGTTTGGTTTTAATTCGGAAACTGCCGGAAGCAACGAGTTTCAGCAAAAAGAGTTTGCAACACAAACAAATGATATTGCTCAGGAAAAAGCCCGTGAAGAATTTGACCTGATGATTTCCCAGCTTCAGCTTACGGGCCTTGACCTCCATATTTTTGAAGACACCGACGATGTTTACCGCCCCGATGCTGTTTTTTCAAATAACTGGGTTTCGTTTCATCAAAGCGGTAAAGTCGTTTTATATCCCATGATGGCAGAAAATCGGCGTGCAGAACGCCGCATGGATATCATCGAAAATTTGAAAAAAGATTTTCTGGTTGAAGAAATTATTGATCTGACGCATTTCGAAAAGGAAGGAAAGTATCTGGAAGGAACGGGAAGTATGGTTCTTGACAGGCGGTATAAAATTGCTTATGCCTGCTTGTCTCCACGCACACATCCGGAGGTTCTGGATGCTTTTGCGGAAGCGCTGGGTTATGAACTGGTTACATTTTCAGCATCTGATGAAAATGACAAACCGGTTTATCATACAAATGTGCTGATGTGCGTAGGCGACATTTTTGCCATTGTTTGTCTTGAAGCGATTAAAGATCCGGATGAGCGGCAAATGGTAAGAGCCGCACTGGAAGAAACCAATAAATACATTGTTGAAATTTCACTGGATCAGGTAAGACATTTTGCAGGAAATATGCTGATGGTCAGAAATTTAAAAGGGAACAAATTTCTGATGATGTCAACGCAGGCATTTGACTCGCTAACAGAAATTCAGCGAAAATCTTTACTCGATTATGCTAGAATTATCCATAGCGATCTTTCTGTAATTGAAGGTTACGGGGGAGGCTCAGCGCGATGTATGATGACTGAAATTCATTTACCGCTTCGGTAAAACAATAAAGCTCGGATCACCAAGTGGTAATCTGAGCTTTATTTCTTAAATTTTAAATTGTTTAATCGTTAAGATCTGCCTTAACTTTATCAATCTTGGTCCTCGTTTCAGTTTTGAAATTATCCCACTTCGCATCGGTTTCAGCCTGTAACTTGTTAAGTGATACCTTCAAATCGTCTTTTTCGTCCTGAAGCTCTTTTTTACGGACCTTCCATTTTTCTTTTTCTTTCGCAGTTGCCTTATCCATTTTGGCATCTGCTTCATCTATTTTCGTATCAAGTTTGGCGATGGCTCCGTCTATATCGGTTTTCAACGCTTCCTTGTCTTCATTTAATTTTGATTTAAAGTCATCGCCAGCGTCTTTCAAATCTGACTTTGTTTCGTCAAGAGCCTCTTTTGTGTCTTCCTGTGCTCCCTCTACTGTATCTTTTGCCGAGTCTTTGGTCTTCTCAGAACAACTGCTGAAAGTCAACATTCCAAGTGTAAGCATTGAAGCTACTAACCAACTGATCTTTTTCATTTTTTCTGTGTTTAGATTAAAAATTGCCAATCAAGTGAATTGATCGATATATACGTAGAAAATATCCTACCAGAGATCTATTGGTTTTAAAATATTAATTAATGTGGAATTAAGTACTCAGAGCCTAGACAAATTAGCCAATCGTCACCCATTTTCACATCCGTTTTATCCAACCTGACATAGTATAGTTTTAATCACTAATACCTTTCAGTATAATACTGATTTGTTACTATCCTCTTTAATGGAGAGATTTGCCTTGTATTCGTATTCTAAATAAAATATGCTTCGATATTTATCTGTTCCGGTTTTCTCATTTCTAATTTTGTCTAAAAGTTTTGGTCAGACTTCTGCACCAACTGATACGCTAAAAGCTAAGCAGCTGGAAGAAGTTACTGTCAATGCGTTTGAGACAAAAACAAACAGGCTGGCTACAACAGCGACCGTAGGACTGCTTACTCCTAAATCAATTGAAAGGTATTCTGCAACTACCTGGACAAATGCTGTCAATTCCATCGCCGGTGTAAGGATGGAAGAAAGATCTCCCGGCAGTTACCGATTTTCTGTGCGCGGAAGCATGATCCGATCGCCTTTTGGAATCAGGAATGTTAAATTTTACTGGAATGGAATCCCATTTACCGATGCGGGAGGAAACACTCCGCTGAACTCCGTTGACTTTGGTGCAGTTCAGAGCATGGAAGTAATAAAAGGTCCGGGAAGCAGCCTGTATGGAGCTGGAACGGGCGGCGTTGTTCTGATGCAAAGTCGTACCGAAAATCCTGCTTTAAACCGCGTTGAACAAAGTGTCGGATTTGGGAAATATGGTTTTCAAAGCAGAAGTACAACCTTGCAGGTCGGCGATATTTCAATTCAGTACGGGCATCAGGAACAAGACGGATATCGCAAGCAAAGCGCAATGAAACGGGATGCAATCCGGTTCACTTCGACCTCAAAAATTGGCGAGAAAGGCACTTTGTCTCTCCTGGGGATGTATTCTGACCTATCTTATCAAACGCCGGGTGGAATCACACTGGCACAATATCAGACAGACCCGAGCCTGGCAAGACAATCGACAGCCACGGTTCCGGGGAGCGAGGCGCAGCACGCGGGAATCTACACCAAATTTGCGCTTCTGGGAGGTAATTATTCCCTCGCACTTTCAGACAACTGGACACAGAGCACAGCACTTTACCTGACCACCAATGATTTCGCTAATCCGTTTATCAGCAACTATGAGAAACGGGATGAACAAGGAATCGGCGGACGAAATATCTGGAAGAATATCGCACAGATCGGTGACATAAAGACGAATTGGACAACTGGTTTTGAATGGCAGTACGGTCGTTCAGCGCAAAGAAATTATGATAACAACGGCGGAATTCCAGGCAAGCAACAAACGGTTGAAGATGTTCGCACAACCAATTTAACAGCATTCAGCCAGTTGGAAGCTGTTTTATTTTCTGACCTTACGGCAACGGTCGGATTAAGTTATAATACTTCAAAATATAAGTACGAACGCTTTTTTGCTCTTCCTTATAGCAAAGAACAAAAAACCTTTGACGGAATTTTTGTTCCAAGATTTGCGATCAACAAGATAATCGCGAAAACCTGGGCGATTACGGCGTCTTACAGCAGCGGCTTTTCCCCTCCTACCTTACAGGAAGTCCGGCCCTCTGCCGGAGGATTCAGAAAAGATCTGGAAGCAGAGCGTGGCATGAATACGGAAGTTGGAATTCGTAAAATCACCGAGCATTTCACGGCTGAAATTAATGCGTATCATTTTGGGCTGAAAGAAACAATTGTAAGAAGAACCGACGAAGCTGGTTCTGAATTTTTCGTTAATGCCGGAAAAACCAAACAACTCGGACTGGAATGGAATCTGAGTTATGACCTGCTTTCAGACCCTAAGTTGCCTGTTGCTTTACGTATCTGGGATTCCGGAACTTACACGAAATATACTTACGAAAATTATCAGCAAGCTGATGTTGATTTAAGCGGAAAACTGATTCCCGGAATACCTCGTTTCATTCAAACGACCGGTATCGATGCTATTTTCAAATATGGTTTATCACTTTTTGCAACTTATCAGCATGGCAGTTCTCTTTTTCTGAACGATGCCAATACATTAAAAAATACCCCATACAACCAGTTTACGACACGTGCGGCCTGGAAAAAAAGCTGGGGACAACATCTTTACAGCGAACTTTCCGCCTCGGCCGAGAAGGTTAACGCCGGAATTTATAGTCTGGGCTACGATCTGAACGCTTTCGGAAATCGCTATTATAATTCTGCTCCTAAAAAGAACTTCTGGGCCGGTGTAAAACTTGGCTGGGAATGGGGGAAAAGATAATTAGTAAGGCAAATAAAAGCCGCTTAATTAAGGGTTTTCAGCAATTTTAGCTTCTGGTGATTGATGGTTAGATTCAGATATCAGTTATTGGTCAGAAGTGGAATTTGAACTTTTGTTTAGCTATCTGATGTATTACAGTTCGCGGACTTCACTTGCGCAGGTAAATTCTGGTGGTCATCACCAGAATTTTTTGTTAACCAATAATTCTTAAAAATTGCATCTCTACATACATATTCCCTTTTGCAGGCAAGCTTGTCATTACTGTGATTTTCATTTCAGCACGAATACGAAGAATAAGCGGGCTATTGTGGAAGCCATCGCAACGGAGATTGTATTAAGAAAAAATTACCTGAATTCTGCTGATTTAGAGACGATTTACTTTGGAGGAGGCACACCGTCTTTGCTGGATACTTTCGAGCTGGAATTTTTAATGGATATAGTTCGTACGCATTTTAACGTAAATCCAAATGCCGAAATCACTCTGGAAGCCAATCCGGACGATCTGAACCCGGAAAAACTTGTTCAGCTAAATAAAGCAGGCATCAATCGGTTAAGTATCGGAATTCAGTCTTTTCATGAACCGCACCTAAAATTTCTTAACCGGATTCATGATTCTTATGAAGCTGGAAACTGTGTCAAACTCGCTCAGGACGCAGGAATAACAAATATTTCCATTGACTTAATCTACGCGATACCTGCTCCGGACCACTCGATTTTGCAATTGGATATGCAGAAAGCATTTGACTTGAATGTTTCTCATATTTCAGCATACTGCCTGACCATTGAACCCCAAACCGCTTTTGGCAGCTGGCTTAAAAAGAAAAAAATCAAGCCGATCGATGAAGATTTCGCCGCACAGCAATTTGAATTACTGATTGCCGGACTTGCAGAAAAAGGGTATGAACAATACGAAATTTCGAATTTTGCCAGAAACGGACAGTATAGTAAGCACAATAGTTCATATTGGAAACAGCGCCCGTATCTCGGTATCGGCCCTAGCGCGCATTCTTATAACCGTGTGAGCAGGGAGTATAATATCTCGAACAATGCCCAATATCTTACCGCAATTCAACAAAACACAATTCCTTCAACCGTCGAAATTCTCTCTGCTGCAGACCAGACCAATGAATATCTGTTGACTGGATTACGCACAAAATGGGGCTGCGACCTTTCCACATTAAGTATGCTGTCCGAAAATGAATTTGAGAAACAAAACCGGGCAGTAATTTCGGAACTGGCTCAAAAAGGCTGGCTTTATACGGATAATGGAACGATTTTACTCACTCAGGCAGGAAAACTATTTGCAGACCGTGTGGCCAGCGAATTATTTATAGACTAACATAAATACCAAAAAGATGCATAAATTATGCACCCTTTTGATTACTATCTGTTTAGCCCGGTAATAATATTATTGCTTTACAATCTTAGTTGTACTAACCGCTCCGTTAGACTGACTTACCTGAAGAATGTAAATTCCCGATCTTACTTTGGTCATATCAATTTTATCCGACGCTATTGACATCGCCATTTTTTGTCCGGCAGAGTTTATTAGATAAACACCGTTTACTTGACTTATATCCTGTGTTTTAATTGTAAGGTCATTAAAAACCGGATTCGGATATGCATTCACAGCCAGCGGCGCATTGATCGCCACATCCTGAACACGACTGAATGCATAGGTCCCATCCAGATCGATCATTTTCAGACGGTAATAATTTTGGCCGTTTGTCGGGTTGGAATGGACAAATTGATAGCGAACCAAATTCTTGCTTTCGCCTTTCGAAGCAACTGTTCCAACCAGATTCCATTCTTTCGCATCAGCGCTATGCTGGATTTCAAAACGGTCGCTATTGGCTTCAAGCGTCGTTTCCCACTTGAGAACCGCCTGATCGCCTTCTTTTGTCACCGTAAAAGATGTTAACGTTACAGGAAGCGGCGTCGCAGTGGGCATGCGAAATGTCGAACAATAATTATGGAACTCAAAACCATTGCTCTGAGTAACATTTCCTCCTATAACAGCCTGGCCATTTATGTTCCCTCCGTTGCCGGAAAGGTTTGCCAACGGCGCAAGCAATTGTCCCTGTAAAGCAAAACTTTTTAACGAAATATTGGTAGCAGACGGGAAATTGAATAGTGTGTTTTCTGTCTGTCCGCCATTAATAGATCCGCCGTCTACAAATACATTTTTATTCGTAATGTTTATCAAAACCGCGGAATTGGCAGGAACATTTATGTTTATCCCGAAAGGCTTGTCCTCAGGCAATGTCACAGAAAAAATGTTTAAAGTTGAACTGGTACCTTTCAGATCGATGGTTACATAGTTGTAAGGAGAATAGGTAACAATTCCGTTCTCCGTCATACCGGAAAGATTTGTCGACAAACTGGTATAATAATCTTTCAGGTTATTGTAAGCAAGAAGGTCTTTGTTGCCAGGTCCCTTGTTAGATCCTGTACCTGCCGGGTGGGTTGGCAGCTGCGAATTCCCGATTACCTCGTTATAGACAAAATTTCCCGTCATGCCCCAGTTGTTTGCATTCGTAAATTTTCCATTTACAATGAAATTATCTGTGTTCGGTGTGGCATCTCTTCCTCCTCCCGAACCAACACTATAACTGCCTGGAGCAGTAAAGTCGCCCGCAACAACAAGCCTGCCTTCACTGTCTCCTCCGGTGGCGTGCAAATTCCCAAAAACGATTGCATTAAAATTTCCATTTCCCACTAACTCGTCACTAAGATAAGTGTCCGGAACGGTAAGTATTGTGGTCGAATTACACTGAGCAAAAGCGACATTCAAGGATAGAAATAAAGTGTTGACAAGAATAAAAATTAAAACATAAACAAAATGCATCACCGGCGTTTTCATAGAGTCTGGGTTTAATGTTTAAATTGAACTATTTGAATTTGTAGAAAATATTCAATGGTCCTATTTAATAATTCTAAGCCATTTCAAGTTTATCAAAAATAATTTCTACAAACAATTAACTAACTATTTTACAGATAGTTAACTAACACAAATATAGATCAAGCCGTTGATAAAAATCTTAATTTTTATGACAAATATTTTAAAAATTTGAACAAAACGAATTACCTGGTATTGCACTTTGCAAATATTTCTACAAAACTAATTTGATTGTAGTTCAGCGTTTACAAACTTATTCCCGAAAGATTTTTAGCATTTTTTACACACAGCTGACATAGGGTTGTCACTGACCGCGGTTTTATCTGCATCAGACAGAAAAGAATTGGATACGATGACAGCGATCCCAAAAATAATTTGCAAAACAATTGGCTACCGCGAGTAAAATTCAGGAGTGAATGCAGGCCGGCATATCTAACTGACCAGTGCATCCATAAGGCATGACTCCCGAATAATTAAGATTTATAGCTGAATTATAAACCAGGCTACCGTTGGTCTTAAATACAGATGAATTTGACTTTGCAGACAATCCACATAATGCTCAGGATATTAAGGACAATCCTGATAAGCTGGAATTATTTGAAAATCGTAGGCGAGGGGAAGAAACATCCTTGAAACCGCAACAGAAGGATAGCTCAATGCTGTTGTTGGCTCAAAAAACGGGGGATGCAATTTACACTAAACTCAGAAGCAGATTTTTTGAACGATGAACGTATAAAAGCAATAGGCTGAGAAAAAAATTTCTCAGCCTATTGCTTTTATTTTCAAGACCTGATTTAAGAAATAAACTCAACTTCGAGTGTTTTCTCAGCGTTTAATACTTTCGAAACAGGACATTTTTCTTTGGCCGCATGAGCAATTTCGTCAAACTTTTCAGCTGAAATACCAGGAACTTTGCCTTTCAAAATCAGAGCACTTTTAGTAATCGCTCCTTGTGAAGGATCAAGCGTGATGGTAGCAGAAACATTAAGTTCGTCCGCAGTAAAACCAGCTTCGTTTAAAAGAAAGCTCAATTGCATCGCAAAACATCCTGCATGAGCGGCAGCAATAAGCTCCTCAGGGTTCGTCCCTACGCCATCAGCGAAACGTGTATTGAAAGAATATTGTGTATTTTCAAGGACAGTACTTTGAGTACTCATTACCCCGGTACCTTCTTTTCCTGTACCTTTCCAAACGGCATTAGCTTTACGGTTGATCATATCCTTCTTATTTTTTTGATAAATAATTGTTTTGATATTACAAGTCAGAAAAATACTATCTTACTCTAATCATTGCAAATTAATTATTCGTTAACGATCAGACGTATTTTTCGTCCTTAACTACCCAACTAATACCGTTCCAGAGTAGTTTCATTTTGTCAATGAAAAGTTAATGGCGCGAATTTATTAGGGCAATTAAAAAACATAACATACGTTTGTTACCAGTAAAATTCACTTAGCCAATTTAAACTCATGATGAAAAAGCTCATTCCCCTGTTGTTAGTTATTTCGGTCCTTTTCGCAGGTTGTAAAGGAGATGATGGTGCTCCCGGACCTGCCGGTGCTGATGGATTGATCGGTACTACTTTTGAAGCTGAAAATATTAATTTCACAGCAGCCAATCAATATTCTTATACAATCAGATTTTCGGATGTCGCCAATTTGAAAGTGGTTGAATCGGACGCAGTTCTGGTCTATATTCTTTGGGATGTAAACGGATCTACACCAATCTGGCGTTTGTTGCCTCAGGCAATTACTACAACAGTACGATACAATTTCGATTATTCGCCGGTTGATTTCAGTGTGTTCATTGATAAAGATGATCCTAATTTTAACCTTGGTTCTCTTAATGCTGCAACTTTGCAAAATCAGACAGTCCGTGTTGTTGTGATTCCTTCTAATTTTAACGCGAGAAAAAGCGATGCTGTGGATGTAAGCAATTACGAAGCTGTAAAAGATTACTACCACATCGACGAAAGCAAAATTATCAAATACAAAGCAAAATAATTTTTCAACTGGCAGTCAGCATGTTTTGTCAGTTTGGAAGTATTGACAATGTGAACAAAATCCGGTAATTTTTGCCGGATTTATTTTTTGAATACACGATGAAAAACATACTCAACCTAGCTATTCTTCTTTTACTCTGTACCAACGTTATCGCACAGAACTTTAATGAGGAAACCGAAACTTTCAGAAAACACTACAAGGAAGATTTTTTAAAATCAAAAAATTCTCCTCTGAAAAAAGAAGACCTCTCCTACCTTCGGTTTTTCGAACCGGATTCTACTTACCGGGTTACGGCTGTTTTCAAACGAATTCAAAAAAGTCGTCCTTTTGAAATGCCGACTTACAGTGATACCAATAAAACATACGTAAAATATGGAGAGCTGAAATTTCGCCTTCATGGGAAAAAACAATCACTGACAGTTTACCGGAGCCTGAGCCTTCAGACACTTCCACAATACAGAGATTATTTGTTTTTGCCTTTTAAGGACAAAACCAACGGCACGGAATCTTACGGTGGCGGCCGTTATATTGATTTGAGAACGGGAGATATTAAAGAAAATATTGTCATTCTCGATTTCAACAAGGCCTATAATCCTTACTGCGCATACAGCGACGGATATCACTGCCCGATTCCACCTGCAGCAAATCACCTTTCTGCCAAGATAGAAGCGGGTGAGAAAAATTTTGGAAAAGAACATTAAAGCTCATTTTTTGGTTTTAGAGTAATGTCAGACGCGCCAAAACCATCTCATCGTAAAATTATCCATATTGATATGGACGCATTTTACGCGTCGGTTGAGCAGCGTGATTTTCCACACTATCGAGGGAAACCTTTGGCTGTTGGCGGATCTCCTACCGGACGGGGCGTAGTGGCTACGGCAAGTTATGAAGCCAGAAAATTTGGAGTTCGTTCGGCGATGTCTTCCCGAAGAGCCATTCAGTTATGTCCCAACATCATTTTTGTTTATCCCAGATTTGACGCCTATAAATCCGTTTCCCGAAGTATCCGGGAAATATTTGAGCGTTATACAGATATTATCGAACCGCTTTCACTCGACGAAGCATTTCTGGATGTTACGCAGGATAAACTGAATATCGGTTCCGCATTGGAAATTGCTCAGCAGATAAAAAAGGCAATCAAGGATGAATTAAATCTTACCGCTTCTGCCGGTATTTCGACGAATAAATTTGTCGCTAAAATAGCTTCGGATATCAATAAACCTGATGGATTGACTTTCATCGGCCCTTCAAAAATCGAATCATTTGTCAATAATCTACCTGTTGAAAAATTCTTTGGTGTAGGTAAGGTCACTGCACAGAAAATGAACAGCATGCAGCTGTTCACAGGTGCCGATCTTAGAAAGCTCTCAGAAAATGAACTTGTCAAACATTTCGGAAAATCAGGTCATTTTTATTTTAAAATTGTAAGAGGAATTGATGAACGGGAAGTGCAGCCTCATCGTGAAACAAAATCGCTGGGAGCTGAAGATACTTTTACTTATGACCTGGTTACGATCGATGAAATGCATAAGGAACTCGACCTTATTGCGGAAACCGTTTTTAGTCGCCTGCAAAAGAAACAATTAAAAGGGCGAACGATCACCTTAAAAATCAAATACAACGATTTTACACAAATCACCCGGAATTATTCATATCCTCACCCAGTCGGAGATTTTGAGACGATTTTTAATACTGCAAAACAACTTTTAGAAAAAGTCGACCGCGAGGAAAAAGCAGTCCGGCTACTGGGAATCTCCTTATCCAATTTCGGCGAACCGGAAATAAAACCAAGAAAACCGCGCGATCCGGAACAGCTGGAATTATTTTAATTACTTCGAATGGCATTCACAAAAAAATGCCGCTCCACTTGCTGAACAAGATAAAGCGACATTCAATAGAGCCAGGTTAACTAATTCTTTTAGTACTTCACAATTTTCTTGGTCAGCGTTTTATTATCGAAAACGGCCTTCACGATATACATGCCGGCAGCATAGTTTTGCAGATTGAAATTGAAAATATTGGTACTAACCTCACCTTCAGGAAGGGTCAACCTTGCGACTTCCTGCCCACTGATATTATAAATCTGAATTGACCTCAACCCCGTTGGATGCGGATAAAACTGTACTGCAATTTCTCCGCTCGTCGGATTTGGTGTTACCAGAAATCCGGCTTCTTTCAAATTCGGATTAACTGTAACAGTTCGAATGTTGATGTCGTCCAGATAAATATCATTTTCATTTCCATTGATATTCAGGAAGGCAATCATAACATCTCCCTGACTTACAAATTCGCTGATATCCAGCTCTTCTTTTCTCCATTCTTCTGACGAAGGCGTAAATGCAGTTCTGGTCGCAGCTGTTCTCGTAACCAGGTTTGGCCCCCATTTTTTATAAATACTTGTATAACTAAGTCCGCAATCCGTGCTTACGAGAACTTGCAGAGTATCCCACGAACTGCTACTGTAATTGGTCGAATTGGTATAAGTTGCCGCAGCCACCTGGAACGATACAAAGGCTGAATCTACTCCTGCAATGTTGACTGTCGGCGTTCTTAGATAATCTTTTTGTCCAATTGCCAGATAATCAAAATTCCGCATTCGAGCCGCACCATTACCTGTTTTGGCAGCCACATTCGTTTTTTCCCATGTTTGTCCTCCATCAGGATTGACAACATCCCATGCCGTTGCCGGGAATTTACCTTCAAAACCTTCACTAATTGGTGGAGCAGAAGGCAGATAATAAATAAAATCGAAAGTTTGCGTGTCGTTGGAAGTGTCTTCGTCTTCTCCTCCGTTTGGATTAAGAGAAGTAACCGTCATCACATGATCACCTTCTGTGGTCGTCATGGTAGGCAACGTAACTGTAACTTCCCCATAACTTTTTAGAGAACCAGTCCAGCGATAACTTGTAACAGGTCCATTATCGATACTTGCATTAATCGTCAGGGAAGTAAGTGCTTCGTTTCCACGATTTCGCAGAAGCACGGCTGGCGTAAACATATTGGCACAAAGACGTTGATCTGGTTGCGTAATTTGTTTGATAGAAGCATCTTTTTTCTTTAAATCCAGCGGCAAACATGCTTTTGACTCACTCAGCAAAGAGCGATAAGTGGCGTAAGCTGTCTCCATACGCGCCACCTGCTCTACTGTAAACATCAAAAGGCAGTTGTCAGGTGAATAATCCATGAAATTTTGATACATAATTCCAGGAGAAGCCGGACTGCAGTTATCTGTCACCACACCAGTGCGGCAAACAGAAGTGCTGTTTCCCTGATTAGGCGTATCGCTTACGAGGTCGGTACCGCTACAAGCGCCACGGTCGTCACCCCAGATATGAAGCAGGTTAAAATAATGTCCTATTTCGTGCGTAAGTGTTTTTCCTGCATTATAGTTCGTCGCTGTCCCGCCCGGAAGACTGTTGTATGCAATGACAACCCCTTGTTCGTCTTCGGCTCCGTCATCCGGAAACGTTGCATAACCGAGCGTTCCATTATCGAGGGCGCAAATCCATATGTTTAAATAGCTATTAGGATCCCAGGAATCAGCACCGCCCATGGCAGGATGTTTTACAAAATTGGTGGTATAATCAAATGATGTTTCCGTGGTGTTGTATCTGACAATTCCCGTAGTCGGTTCGTCTGTGGGTGTACGTTGCGCAAGGCAGAATTGAATTCCGGACTGGCCAAAGAGCGATTTGAAATAGGAAGGAATTCTTGCCGAACCCGCATTTAAACCCGCATAGTCTTTATTAATTGTATCGAGCTGCGCCATAATTTGCTTGTCGGTCACGGCAGACTGATTGTTCATTACCACATGAAAAACCACGGGAACGGTGATCTGCTCAGCAGTTTTAGAGGATTTGCGTCTCGCTATACGTTGTCTGATCAAATCCTGAAACTGTGTTTCTCTGGCGCTGAACCTGAGTTTTAAAGAAGGATTTGCCTGAAACTTTTTTTCCAGCAATTCCATCGTTCCGCATTTGTCCTGTGCCTCCGTGACGAAAGACAAAGCAAGAAAAGAAACTACAAACGCAAGACGTAATAGATTTATAGGATTAAAATATAATTTTATCATTTTAAAGGTGCAAAGTGTGACGATTCCAACTGATATTCGGGTCTTTAAATAATACCAAATCCTTTAAGGGGTATTTACGACAAAAATGCCCGGAATGATGCAATACCCGAGTCATTTAATAGTAATTTAATAAGTGCTGTATTTTCGATTTAAATAACGGACAGCTATGTAACCGGCATCATGCTATTTCGGTTCGCCAACTTAGAATTAATTCTTCAAAATGTTTCTACAAACTTTATCATTTTTTGAAGTCCTGCCTGATCTGGTAATTTTCCAAAACCGGCTGCCATATTATCTATAAGGTGTTTTTCGTCAGAAGTTCCCGGAATTACACAGTTGACGGCGGTATTTGCAAGTATATATTTCAGGAAAAACTGAGCCCAGCTTTTGATATCATAATCCGTGGCCCAGGTCGGCAGATTTTTTCCTTTTACAAGTTTAAATAAATTTCCGCTGTCAAAAGGTTCATTAATAATAACGGCAACGCCGTGATCTTTTGCTGCTTTCAACAGACTTTTCTCAGCATTTCTAACCTTTATAGAATAATTAAATTGCACGAAATCGACAACTCCGGATTTAACGATTCGTTCCAATTCGTCGTGAGCCGAAGCGGTGTAATGTGTAATCCCGACATATCGGATTTTTCCTTGCTCCTTCCAGTCTTTGAGCGTTTTTATATGCGTTTGCCAGTCCTGCAGATTATGAATCTGCATCAGATCCATTTTCTGGCGTTTCATTTTTCTGAATGAATCATTCATCTGATCTATTCCCGCCTGCTTGCCAGTGGTCCAGACTTTGGTAGCATAAAAAAACTTACCGGCATATCCTGAACTTGCAGTCAAGTCACCAATAACTTCCTCCGCTCTTCCATACATCGGCGAGGAATCGATCAGTTTTCCTCCCAGTCTATTCATGCTTTTCAAAACCTGCACCAATCCCTGGCGTTCGGTTTCAGATTTTCCAACATCAAACTGAATCCACGAACCTAAGCCAACTACCGGCAGCCTTTCTTTTGTAGACGGAATTTCTCTTTGAAGCATAGTTTGTTGATTGTTAGCCAAGACCCCAGAAGAATTCAGAGCAACGGCAGAAGTTAATGCGCAGATGTGGCTTAAAGCCTCTCGTCTGGATAATTGATTTTTCATATTTTATTATCGTGTGGTATAAAAAAACAGATTCTTAAATAAGGTTTTTTAGCGTCTGTTCCAACCTTTTGCCAAACTACGGGTCTCATTACTATACGCAGTTCTGGTAAAAACACAAAAACCGGAAAACGATTTAAAATTAAAAACAGTTTTTTTGCGTTACCTTATATCTTGTCCCAATTTAACAAAAGACGGTTTCGTCCCCGGAACTTTACAGAACGGCATAAAAGCGTATCTTTGTGCCTATATATAAAAAATGAAAACATACTTCCGATTATTATCTTTTGCCAGGCCAATTGAAAAATTCGCCATTCCATACCTGATCTGCACTTTGTTGGGTGTAATTTTCACTACATTAAACTTGGCTCTTCTGGCTCCACTGTTAATGACTTTGTTTAAAAGCGGGACAGCCGGAACAGAGTTGATCAAAGAACCTAAAAGTTATTTTGATGTAGCGGATTATCTGAACTATTACGCTCAACAGGCAAATCTAACCTACGGACCTTACGGCGCTTTGCAACTTGTTTGTGCTGTGATTGTAGGTTCGGTTCTTTTAGGAAATGTTTTCCGGTATTTCTCTCAGAGAATCATGGAAAATCTCAGAATCCATACCTTATTAAATCTACGCAAAACGGTTTTTAATAACGTTATGAATCTTCACGTTGGTTATTTCAGCAATCAGCGCAAAGGAGATATCATTGCGAAAATCGCGTCAGACGTTGGCGTAGTCCAGTTTTCTGTGACTGGTACTTTACAGGTTTTATTTAAAGAACCTTTGCAGCTACTTGCTTATGTATTCATGCTGTTTTCAATTTCTTTCAAACTGACAATCTTCGCAGTTCTGGTTATCCCGATCTCGGCTTTTATCATTTCCAAGATTGTAAAACGATTGAAAGAACAGGCTAAACAGGCACAGGAAATGTTTGGCTTGATGATCAGTTACCTTGACGAAGCGCTAACAGGAATCAAGATTATCAAATCATTCAACGCAACACAGGCGATCAAAACAAAATTTGATTCTGAAAACGTCAGATATTCAGATTTAGGTCGTAAAATGGCTCGTCGCCAGCAATTGGGTGGTCCGGTTTCCGAGTTTCTAGGCGTGGCCATGGTGACTTCCATTGTATTATATGGCGGTTCATTGATTTTGGATAACCAGTCTGATCTGAGCGTTGCCGCATTTATTTCTTATATCGGGATTTTCTCTCAGGTTATGCGCCCTGCAAAAGCGATTACAGATTCCTTCAGCACAATCCATGCAGGTATTGCTGCCGGAGAACGCGTACTTGACCTGATCGACGAAAAGCCACAAATTACCGATGCTCCTGACGCTGTTGCGATAACTTCATTCAACGATTCCATTCAGCTGGAAAATCTATCTTTCTCGTATTCGGAACGCCAGGTCTTGAAGTCTATTAACCTGACTATTCCAAAAGGAAAAACCATCGCTTTGGTCGGACCTTCGGGTGGTGGCAAATCTACGTTGATGGATTTAATACCAAGATTTATTGACGCAGAAAGCGGCTGTGTTACGATCGATAATATCGACGTTAAAAAATTGAAAATGGAATCTTTGTGGTCCATGATCGGCGTTGTCAATCAGGAATCGATGTTGTTCAACGATACCATTTTTAATAACATTGCTTTTGGTATGCCGAATGCAACGCAGGAAGAAGTTGAAAATGCCGCCAGAGTCGCTAACGCACATGAGTTTATTCTCAACACGGACAACGGCTACGAAAGCAATATCGGCGATCGTGGTATGAAACTTTCAGGAGGGCAGAAACAGCGGATCTGTATTGCCAGAGCTGTTTTGAAAAACCCACCGATTATGCTTTTGGACGAAGCAACCTCTGCGCTGGATACGGAATCAGAAAAATTGGTGCAGGAAGCGCTTAACAATCTGATGAAGAACAGAACCTCGCTGGTTATTGCCCACCGGTTGAGCACAATTCAGAACGCAGATATGATCGTGGTTTTGGAAGACGGACAAATTATTGAAACAGGCACGCATTCTCAGCTTATGGCCAGTCATGGTTTGTATAAAAAGCTGATCGACATGCAACAGTTCACAGAAGCATAAATGGATAGCTGGCCATTAATTTCTATTGCTTTATGTACTTACAACGGCGAAGAATTTCTTGAAGAACTCATGGATTCTTTGCTGGCTCAGTCGTATAAAAACATTGAAATTATTGTTGTGGACGATTGCTCTACGGATAAGACCGTTGCGATCATCAAGGCTTACAGCGAGCAAAATCCTTTTGTTCGTCTTATTCAAAACGAACAAAATCTGGGCTATAACAAGAATTTTGAAAAAGCTCTGAGCTTATGTTCAGGAGAGTTTATTGCGCCTTGTGACCAGGACGATATCTGGGATAAAGACAAGCTTAAATTACAAGTTCAAGCAATTGGAACCAACCAGCTCATTTATCACGATTCAGAATTCATTGATTCAGCCGGAGCATCAATGAACCTAAAAATATCTGATAAATTCCACTTTTATAGAGGAAATCATCCAGGACCGTTTCTTTTTATGAACTGCGTTTCAGGGCATAGTATTCTGATGAAAAGGTCTCTGGTAAAACACGTTCTGCCCTTTCCAAACGGTTTTCATTACGATCAATGGATTGCCTTCATAGCAACTAATCTGGGATCCATTGATTTTGTTGAAAAAACGCTGGTTAAATATCGTCAGCATCAGCATAACAGCACCGATCTTCTGGCCATCAGAACACCCAGAAAGAATAGTGCTGAAAGAAAAATTGAGAAATTAAGACAGGAAAGTGGCTGGCTGAAAATTTGTATGGAACATAGTTCGAAAGAAAATTTCAATCTCATTTCCAATCTTTACCTGTTAAGCCTGAAAAGAAATTTTTCTTTGGCAAGCCCTTCTTACGGACTGGAAATCTGGAAACATCAGGACCAGCTTTTGTATTTGATGAAAAAAAATAAAGTCAGCCGGTTCTTTTTTACATTAAGAAAAATATGGGGAATAGGTATAAAGCGTGTTTTCTAGTTTTTGTACATTAAATTCCTTTCTGCCTAACAAGCAGTATAAAATTAGTAAGTATCCAAGATGAATCAACAAAATACACCCCTGGTTTCCATTGCGTTATGTGTTTACAATGGAGAAAAATTCATACGCGAACAACTTGATTCACTTGTTAATCAAACGTATCCAAACATTGAAATAATTGCCGTCGATGATCGCAGCAGCGATGCTTCAATGGATATTGTAAGGGAATATCAGCAAAAATTTCCTTTCATTAAAATTTTCGAGAACGAGCAGAATCTTGGTTATGTGAAGAACTTTGAGAAGGCGGTTAATTTATGCCAGGGTGACTTAATTGCACTTTCAGATCAGGATGACATCTGGGATCTGGATAAAATAAGGCTGCAAGTGGAGGGAATTGGTGACAGTCTTCTAATCTATCATGATTCGGCGCTGATTGATGAGGACGGAACGGATGCGGATAAAAAAATGTCGGATATTGTCAATCTGTATAGTGGAGATAACCCGAAAATTTTCTTGCTCTTCAACTGTATTTCCGGTCACAGCTGCATGATAAAAAAAGAATTACTGCCTTGGGCTTTGCCTTTCCATAAAGACTTTTTTCATGACCAGTGGCTTGCGTATGTTGCTGCAAACGTCGGAAGCATTGCGGTGATTAATCAATGTCTTGTTCAATACCGCCAGCACAGTTCCAGCTCAACGGATATCTTGAACAAACGGAAAAAAGTAAATAAGAAATATCACGAGAACCGGGATATTGTCAAAATGAGGAAAGAGCTCAAATGGCTGAAACATTGCAACGGCTACAAATACAACAAGTATCCCGAGTTTGTAAACAAACTGGTGACGTTGTTTGAAGAACGCCTGGACACCTTCTTTTCTTTCGAATATTCGAATTTGCTACGCGAAGATTACGATTCACTTTATTACATACCACGATACAGAAAGTCAAATAAAAAGGGATTTATCAACCGTCATATCTGGGGCATGAGAGCTAAACTTCTGTGGACCCGGGTCTTTGGATAATTATTTTCCAATCCCGAATTTCTGCTCCAATAAATGGACATAACCCTTGAAAAACAATCTCAGGGGCATTTTTCCAGATTTACCGACCGTGAAAAGCATTCGTTGAATCTGGAAAAATGAATAGTTCCATTCCAGCATTTGCTCAACCAGATTTTTCAGAGCCTCCTTTTCCGTGTCATACAGTTCAATATCGGCTACATTCGAAATTGTAAGCGGAAGGCTCTTCGTCCATTTTCGGTGAACTTTTAAAATTTCATTTAGCCAACTGCTGTTAAAATTCCCCTCGGAAGCATGCTTCATGAGGACATCATACACGACAACGATTTTATGTTTACCGTAAATATTGAGGCAAAAATCGATATCATAACCATGGAACCCTTTCAGCAGGTCTTCATCAAACGGCTTCTCATCTAAAATTTCCTTTCTGGCACAAAACCACAGACCATCCACACAGATTACCTCCGAAATTTTTTGTTCATAAGGATTGTGATAGGCGAGAATTTCGTCCTTGTCGTCCAGTTTGAAACCTTGTAGAAGATTCTGAAAATACCGGTCAACTGACTTATATTCCAGACAATACCAACCAGAAGGCGTCAGAGACTTATAACCTCCGCCAGCAACACCGACTACACCGATTTCAGCGCTTCCTGCAAATTTATCCAGCACAAGTTTTCCCCACTCAGGTGTATCGATCCTGATATCTTCATGCATGAAACAAATAATATCGTACTGCGCCTTTTTCCTGCCAATGTTGTAAAGCTCACAAATACCCTTTTTCCCATCACTGTTATCGAATGAAATGATTTCAAACGGCACGCCAATGGTTTGTTCAATATTGCGGGAAACCAGCCTCAAATCATTTGCATTGGCCGAACAGATTACGATTGATATCATTTATTCTAAACAGTTTGAAAAATGTAAAATTAAAAAACGGCTGATCATCTAAAATCATTCATTCGTCTTTATATCCTTGTCAATTCGCGGCAACACGGATTGATAGCTTTTGAGATCCAGCATTTGCCGAAGCCTCTCTTTATCGGGGTAAGGAATTTCAAAACGAGGTTTATCCAAAGCAGATTTGTCGTGGGTTTTATAGTAGGCAGCGACATTACTAACTTCAAGAGACATCAGGGCATACTGGTTTTTCATATCAATAAGATCATCAATAAAACGTAGTTTATGCGTTTTATAAAATGTAATGTAAAACGAAAGACCAATAGCAAACATCAACATCCAGACACGGACATTACGTTGAAATTCATCCAGCAAGCGGACCGAAAACCAGCTTACACTGATCAGCCCGAGTGTCAGAAGGTCTGTATACCGGGATGTCACTTGTGCCAGTTCATGACCTCTGCCGTAAGAAATCGCCAGTACCTGCGCCATAGTCCATGCAAAACAGGCTGTCATGAGCAGATCAAAGCCCGTAAAACTTTTACGGATCAATAAAATTGGAATTCCGATAAAAACAGGAAGCCAAAGTGGTATTGCCAGCCAGCGGTTGATTCTTGAAGGCCAGCTGAGAACTCTCGTGAACCCCTCAAAAAATTGTCTCAAATCCGTTGCACGGAGCCGTTCATGTCCATCCACATGCGAAACCATTTGATATCCGGCGATGGCCACTATCAACAGAAGCAGTACAAAAACCAGTGTCAACAGATAATTCCGGCGATCAATAATACTATGAAAAATATATAGTCCGCAGGCAATCAAGGGCAAAAGTATGCCGGATGCCATTGTTAAAATACTTAACAAACTCAAAATCAAAACACCTCCAAAGGCCCAAATGTCTTCCGGTTTGAATGTGGCAAGTGCAAATCCTGAAAGAGCAAAAAACATTAAAAAGAAAAACTGGCTTTGAAATCCTACGAGAACATTTTCCCAGCCGAATGGAAGTACGAACTGTGCGATCAGGATCGGTAATACAAACCATCTCAATCCATGTAACTGTTTTTTGATCCGCATCAGCCAGACTAGAAAAACGGGTGTCAGGGCGGCGATAAACACATTAGCTCTTGCTTCATTAAGATTGCTCCATATACCCGTCAGCTTGAAACAAATTAACGTCACAATCCGTGTAGGCAAAACACGATGTTCATTATGAGGAAGCCAGAGATTTGAAAATTTGAACCGTCCTTCAACCAACGGTCTGACCACATCTTCGCCCTCAGCATCCCACTGATCCCAAAACGGAAACGACAGGCCATATTTCTGAAGGTAACACCACCTCGGAATGATGATCACCGCAGCCAGAAGTACATAAAACAAAGCGCTCAGGATTCCTTTATGTTCTACAAATCGTCGGTACCATTTAAGCTGAAAGGCCTTATTATACATTTTACAAAAGTGATACTTTTCATGAGATTTCACCCGGATGATGAAATTGCTAATCTTTTGTCTTAAAACAAAAAGTTGAAGATAACTCACCAGGCGGGTTATCTTCAACTTTCGTTGGCTAAATCTATATTTATTCTAGCTGAATCGTTTCGCGATAAATAAATTCACCAGGATAATTCCGGTGATCGCACAACTGATTCCTGCCAGTACGTCCAGAACGTAATGGTGACTTGTGTAGACTGCGGCGAACCAGATTCCCGGAAGTGTTATGCCAATAATAATCGTCAACCCTAAACTGATTTTGCTCTTCACCGCATAATATAACGCGATCAGCGGATAGGAAGAATGCAAGGAAGGCATCGCAGCGAAAACATTGGAGCTTTTAGAATAAATCGATTTAAAAATCCCAACGTTAAAAAACGAATCGAATCTTGATAAACCTGCTGTATTTCCAGGCGTATTTGCTATAAACTTAAAACCATATTGCTGGCTATACCAGGGCGGAGCGGCAGGATACAGATAATAAATTACAAATCCGATGAGATTGACAAGTAAAAATGTAAAAGCAAAATTGAAAAACTGCGGACGATTTTTAAAGAAAAGATATCCCGCCAGAGACAACGGGAGTGGAATCCAGGTCAGGTAAAAAAGCCCGGACATCACGTCCAGAAATGGATGCTGATGTTTGATCCAGAATTCGTTCGGCGTTAATACCGAAAGACCTGATTTGATACCAAAGATTGATTTTTCAAGATCGTATAAACTTTTAATATGTACCGTATTGTAATTATAATTCGGAAAAGCCTTCATATAATCAAACAAAATCCAGTACACAATAAAGATGGAAAATGCGGTAATGAATTTACGCGTCGCGTCCGAAAAGAAGTAGAATCCGTTAGTCAAAACTAACAAAACAACCTGCTCACTTCGGAAACCGATAAGATACCTGGATAATAAAAGGTAACCTACGGATAGTCCCAGCATTGTTATAAGTGCTTTCGGACCGTAAAAATCGCTTTTCGTAATACTCGTAACCGGACTTTCTAGATTGTTAATCATTTTTCTTGTTTAAAAAATCGGAGCTGAAAACTTTGTCCCACAACGGAGAACTCACTCCATAACCCTTGGACGCATCATCATAATGGTGTAGCATATGATGTTTTTTCAGTTTCTTCCAGAATTTATTTTTAAAGTTAGCATGATGCAGCATATAATGGGTCATATCATAAAACAAATAACCGGTCATGAATGCTGAAAAAAAAGCTGCCAAAGGTCCTGTTTTCAGAAAAAGGGAAAACAGAAAATAGAATGCGGCTGAAAGCGGGATACTTACAGACGGCGGCATCACGAGTCTGTGTGCGTCACTTGGATAATCATGATGAACACCGTGAAAAATAAAATGGATCCGTTCCAGCATTTTATTCCCCTTTCTAGGCTCCCAATGAAACACAAAGCGATGCATAACATATTCTGTCAAAGTCCAGATAAACAGACCTAACAGATAAAATTCTGTAAATTGCAAGGCTGAAAGCTGCTGTTCCCAGATTGCTTTCCAGGAGAAATAAATAATAACGGGAACGAAAATGAATAATGGCACTGAATAGTGCACTTTCGAAACGGATTCTAGGAGATCGCTTTTGAACATCCTAACCGATTCTTTGGAGTTGGATACATAGTTCTTGGGCATGACAACATCAGGAAAATTTAGTAATTCTTTCGACTACGGTTTTACCAGTTGAGGGATCAGTACCTGTTACTTCGATATACTTAACGTTGGGAACCCAGAAAGTTCCTCCATCGATTCTTACAAAAATTTTGGTCAGCACGCATTGTTTCTGGTTGATCTGCATGAAAACCTGGTATTTATTGTTTGTACCTCTTTTTAAATAAAGAGGGGTTTTAGAGTAAGCAACTGATTTTAACTGGTAATAATCTTTACCGGATTTTTTCACTACTATACCGTAAGCAAATTTGCGCTGAAGATAGTTCAATTCTTTGCGCATTCCTCCCTCAGGATAACGGATCCAGAAAGGGTGAACCGGATTTTCTTCGTCCAACTGGCCCTTGTCATTGACGTTAAGTTCATAACAAATCGTGTTGGTGTTCGGATCTCTTTGAATATAAAAAAGAAGATTAGGAACTCTTGGAACCGGGAAAGTATCTACGGGCGTGACGGTCAGGTTCTCGCCATTTTTTTTGTCGGCAAATACATTGTCAGTTGTTGCGAAAAAGGCAAACAAACTAACGATTAATAGAAATCTCATCGGAATCTTTTTTATCCAATACTTTTTTTACACTTAACAATCGATTAACAGCGGTGATATTGGTGAGAACGGCCATGATCGTAATGGGAATTGTAAAAATTGACATTGTTTCAAATACATGGAAAGGTAATCCGGGGATAAACAATTTGTAGTCCCCACCAATATAGTTAGATGCCACGCCGCAGGAAATTGCTGATATTCCTACCAAAACAACCCTTTCAGGACGTTGCATTAACCCTTCTTTACATTCAACTCTGAGACCTTCCGCCCTGGCGCGCGTGTAGCTCACCATTACAGATCCGATCAGAGCAATAAAAGCAAACAGCGAACTGAAAAAATAATGATGACCAACCAGGTAATAACAAATTCCCAGGAACATCACCATTTCACTATATCTGTCCAGAACGGAATCATAAAAAGCTCCGAAAGTCGAGCTCATATTCCCCAGCCTGGCCACTTGTCCGTCGAGCATATCAAAGATTCCGGCAAACAAAACCAGAAATCCTGCCCAGCCAACATAGGCGAAATCTCCCCTGTTTCCTTCCTCAACACCCAGAATAAAGATCACAGCAACTCCAACATTCAGAATTAAACCGATGGTTGTCACCATGTTGGGTGTAAGTCCGGCCTTGATCAGAAACCTTACAAACGGATTGATAACTTTATATATGCCTTGCTGTAAGGCCACTCTTAATTCGTCCTTATTCATTTTACCCGCTGTTATACTAAAAATCCAACTTTACTCTTGCCCTAATTCCCCATTCGGAAACATTAGGGTTGTCAAGATAGTTGAAGCGCTTAACCAAATCAACTCTTAATAATTTAAAAATGTTCGCGATCCCCACACTTCCTTCCATATAGGGTTCTTTATTAAGAGAATACGTGGCTGATGTTCCGTCATCATTTCTCAAAAAGCGGTATAATTCAGGATTATTTGCCGGATTGTTCTCGTTTCTCAACCCGCCGTACAATCCTTTGAATGCTACGACCTCTCTAAGCTTCAATCTTTTCAACAAAGGTATTTTATTAAAAAGAAATCCATTCAGATAATATTCAACACCTAAACTTGCATAATGATCGCTGACGAACTCCAAAAAGTTCATAAGGTTGTACGAACTCAGCTGATAAGCATAACTCTGGTTGGCCCGGTGAATTGTCAAAAGCGGGAATGGAATATTTTTTCCTATTAAATAACCACCTTCCGCAGTCACGTCCGCATAGCCAAATTGGGATAAGAAGAAGCGTTTGGCAATGTTTCCTGTAAAATTATGATAACCCGTTTCTCCGTCAAGAAATCCTTTGATACCTGCCGCGTAACGGAAAGTAAAAACAGGGTATTTATTAGGAATCGGGATACGGTATAATTTCCCCTGATAATATTGCTCTTTCGGCGCATACCGAAGTTCAAGACTAACTTCGGAGTTTGACAATTTAGGAATATTGATCAGTCCATCGCTTGTAGTGTCGTAGCGTTGGTATACCAAAGCACCTGCCGGACTTTGCGCCCACTGCGTAAATCCCAATTTGTAGGAAACACGGCTCGGGAATTCCCGTACATATTCGAATTTGTAAATATCATTATACAGCCAGCGGTCATTATTTCCTCTTTTAAAGGACAAAAGAAAATTGTCTTCCTGAACAAACTGTAATTCCTGACCGGGAATTTTGGTGTCGTGCTGGTAACTTACCCTGAAATAATGAAGTGGGAAATGATAAACAGATTTATTGTTCAACGAATACGTACCGCTGACAAAATATTTCCATTTCATATCCTTGAATCCGTACGCTGCGTAAGTTTCAAAATAAAGTCTCTTGCTGAACTGCGGTGTGGTTCTTCCTCCGAAACGTAATCTTAAACCTTCAACCGGGTTGAAACTGTAAAACGTATTAACCGGCCCAATTTCAAGAGGCCCCAAAGTTTTATAGCCCGCAAACAACAACGTACCGATATCCATTGTACGTTTAAAAGATTTAATTGTCTGAAGCGTATCTACATTTTTATAAATCTCCACTTCCCGGCTTTCAAGAGGGATATGGCGGGAGTTCACCCAAAAGTCAGGATTCTTCTTTTCATCCGGGTTATACATGATTTCCTCAGCCGGCCCCTGATAAACACTATCCTTCTGCGCTTTATTTATCTCGTAATCTTTGAATGTTACCGTCCGCTCTCCATATAATCCGCCCCCTTTATCTCCAAAGGCGAATTCCATCCCAAGCGTGCTTTTACTCATGTGATACCTCCCGTCCGAACTCTTTTCGAATTCGAGTTTCGCTTCCAGGTCACGCATGAAATTCAGGTTAATTTCTTTATTTACAGTCAGATAAGCGTGCTGTACCCCATAGTGACCATCCAGAGTAACATATAATTTACCCTGAAAAAGAAGATCAGTTTTATTACGTGGAATAAAACTCAGCTCAATTAACCAGGGCTGCTGGGTTTTGATAGTATCGGTAATGAAAAACTTGTAAAAAGTGGGAGCACTGTTAGCTATCGGACTCAGTAACAAGTTTGTAACAACAGAGATATTATTATTGTAGATATTGATATCTTCGTAAAGCCTGTTGAAATAAGTGCTTAAACCATCATTATCAATAAATCGTGCATCGTATTCTGCACGTTGGTCAGCCAGAACGCGCTGCTTCTTTTTATATGGATTTTTACGGTAATAAACCTGGGAAAGACGCTCTCTCAAATAAGCAGGAAGCATATTCTTGCCTCCAATCGTGCTGGAATCTTGTTCAGTGAAGAGAAACTGATAATTTCTAAAAATTCTTTTTTCTCTGAATTTATCAGATAAGTTACTCAGAGCCAGCGAAATTTTTTCATATTGTTCATACTGCACGTAGTCATTTGCCTCCATCTGATTTTCCTTCTTATGGTCAATCACTTTCTGGATAAGCTCAACGGCAGGATTATTACGGTTTCTGTAACGGGCTTTTCCCTTGATAACAACTTCCGTCAGCATGGAAGTATTTACACGGAGTTTAACATTGATAACCTGATCTTTACCAGGCTCAATGGTCCTCACCGCAGTGTTATAACCGATATAACCAAACTGGATTTTAGTATATGTACCTTCCAGCTTAATGGCATAGCGACCTTCGTCATCAGCCAGCGTACCGATGGTGGTACCCGGAATGAGAACATTTGCATAAGGCAAGGTTTCCTTAGATGCAGAATCCGTAAGTACTCCTCTGATGATTGTAGTTTGTGCGCTGACAAAGTCTGCTCCAAACAGAATCAGAAAGAATATGGCAATTATTTTAAATCGTACTAACATTTCTAATTTTTTTTAGCGTCTCCTGCTGCGGGCTTTAATGCAGAAGCACCTTTCATCTAATTTTATTCTTCATGTGCTATCTGAAAACCAGTTTTTTCTGAAAGACATAGTTATAGCCAAAACCTACAACAAGTGCTACCGATGCCTTTGAAACGACGTAATTCCATTCCGTTCCGTGTAATATCAAATACATTCCTGCGGCATTCAAAACTAAATTTCCGACCCAAACTAGAAAATATTTGAAAGCCTGAGTGCTCATTTTATTTTCAGCCGCTTCAAAAACCCAATACCGGTTTATCGTGAAATTGGCTATGCCTCCGCAGGTTGTACCGACTATACTACTGATAAACGGATCTTGCAAAAAAAAGTTCACCAGAACGATTGTAGTCGAAAAGTCGATAAATGTTGCTATCAAAGAAGAAGCTTGCGCCTTGATAAACGTTAACATTTTACAAGAGATTGAATCTGAATACGATTTGTAGAAGTATGTTTGCACAAACACCGGCCAACACATCGTCAAGCATAACTCCCAGTCCTCCGGGTAATTTTTCTGCTTTTCTGATATATAAAGGTTTTACAATATCGAAAAACCTAAACAGTACGAGCCCTGTCGCGATATAAGCAATTGATGCAGGTAAAAATAATAAGCTGATACACATCCCTGCGACCTCATCGATCACTACTTTTTTATCATCTTTTCCCCAAAAAGGCTCAACAGCATCCGAAGAAATAATCCCTGTTATAGTAATAACGAGCGTTAATCCTACCGCTAGCCACTGATTTGGCATAAACTGTGCATGCCAAAAATACCAGCAAATACACGTGAAAACAGCGGCAACTGTTCCTCCACCTTTTCCGACGTATCCTATTCCCAAGGATGTTGCAATTAATTTATGCAACTGACTCATTATTTTCAGGTTAAATCCACTCTACAAGGTCCCTGATTCTCATTTGAAAATCGAACCGATCTATTATCCCTGACCTTACTTACTACTACTGACCATCATGCTCCAAGTCAGGAAAGCATAATTCCGGGTATATCCCCGGTGGTCTTATGTGCTGGTCTATATCATTCATATATTTCAACTAAGAGGTGATTTTTAAAGCCATTTATTCTCTGTATACCAAGGCATTGATTCTGCCAAACCCGTTTTCAAGTTGTAAACAGGACGATAATTCAGATCTTTTTTTGCTGCTTCAATACTACAAGCCCAATTTGGCGCCGTTAGTTCATTCAACTTTTCCTTATTAAGAACCGGTGTTTTCTTTGAATTTGAATAAGCCAGTTCCAGAATATTTGCCACCACTTTCACGACACCTTCGGGAATATGAAAACGTATTGTTTTTTTTCCTGTCAGGTCTTTAAAAGTGTCAGCCAGTTCGTACCGGTTATATACATTACCGTCCGAAATGTTATATGTATGATCCTTTCTGTTTTCCGCCTTTAACGCAAGCATTGTAGCATTGACTAAATCCTGGACATACACAAAACTGAAACGCTGCGGGCTGTTCCCGATATAGGCGTCAAGTCCGTCCTGCAACATTTTAAAAACAATGAACAGGTCTTTTTCACCCGGACCATAAACCGCTGTTGGGCGTAGTACCGCTTTTGGCAAGTCAATTGCTTTCAAATACTGCTCTGCCAAAAGTTTACTCTTACCATAAGCCGTCACAGGATTCGGGGTTCTATCTTCCTTGAAAAGATGATGATCGTGATAAACAGATGGCCCAAGAGCGGCCAGACTGCTTAAAAAGACAAACTTTTTTAACGGTATATCTGCTTCCGAAGCTGCTACTGCAAGATTTCTGGTAAAATCTGCATTGATTGTATTATATTCATTTTCGTCCTTTGCCTTGGTAGCACCGGCGGCATGAACTATGTAAGCGTACTGCCCTTCTTCCAGACTTTTAATAAGTGAATCTTTCGATCTGAAATCAGGATATATATATTTTGGAGCCAAAGAATCCAGTTGTGATAACTTGCTCGTTGCACGCACGGCAGCATGGACTTCCAGGCCTGCCCTTTGTGCTGCTTTTATAAGATGAAACCCTATAAAACCGCTTGCACCTGTTATCAGAATTCGTTCACTCATATTTCCTTTTCAAAAAGCCGGTAACGTTTATAAAGTTCTCCGTTCATCTGATCAAGCGCACGGTTCATCATATGATTGTCCTCCAGCATCCAGGAGCATTCGCCACCCTTAATTTTGGTACCCTTGGAATTTTTAATTATTCCGCCATACAAACACGCCTCAATACCCATTTTTCGGTAACCATCAACCACACCAAGTGTCAGAATGCGTAACATGTCGATATTTTTCTTCAAAAACAGAAGCTTAAAAATACCTGTCGGCAATAATCTGCCTTTCTTAATCTTAATCAGTATCTGGTTAATATCCGGGATGGCAAGAATGAAACCAACAATCTTGTTATCCTTTTCAGCCAAAAGACAATAATCAGGATTAAGGATCATTTTTAAATCCTTCGCCAGATATTCAAATTCGGCCTCCGTCGTTGGAACAAATCCAAGGTTTTCAGCCCAGGCAATATTATATATTTCACGAATCTTAACAACCTCATTCTTAAAGTCTTTCAGATTAACCTTGCGGATTACGATGCTGTGTCTTTCAAGCAAACGGTTTTGAAGCGTATCCAGCATCCTGAGCGACTTATCATTCACAGATTCGTGCATTACTTTGTAAGCCAGCAAATCCGTCTTTTTCTTTAAACCTATATTCTCAATAAGTCTAAGATAATACGGAGCGTTATATGGCATCATCGCAACCGGCGGCATATCAAATCCCTCAACTAAAAGTCCGCAAACGTCATTGGTAGAAGGATTTGCAGGCCCCTGAATTTTGTTCAGACCCTCACTTTTTAACCAGCTGATCGCACTTTCGAACAATAAATTAGCAGTTTCCTGATCATTGATACAATCGAAAAACCCAAAAAAACCATCCTTCGCACCGATAAACTCGTTATGATTTCGGTTATTAATCGCAGCAATGCGTCCCGTTATCTTGTCGCCATCAAAAGCCAAGAATAACTGAGCTTTTGAATGCTCGTAAAAAGGATGTTTACCAGGCGTGAGCAAATCTCTTTGTCCGATAAAAATTTCCGGTACGTAATTTACATCGTCCTTGTATAAGTCATGAGGAAAATCAACGAATCGGTCTAAATCCTTTTTAGAGGTAACGGGTAAAACTCTGGTCATACAGTTTCAGTAACAGGGTAAGAGTATATTTGTTTGTAAGCCTTCGCCATCTTTTCGACCGCCTCTTCAATCTGGTCAAAAGTATGCGTTGCCATCAGTGAGAAACGAATCAAAGATTCCGTTGTATGTACAGCTGGTGACACAACCGGATTAACAAATACACCGTCTTCCTGCAAAAGTTTTGTGATATGGAAAGTCTTTTCGTTATCACGGATGTAAATTGGCAAGATCGGACTCTCTGTTCGACCTAAATCAAATCCACTTTCAAGCAAAAGTTTTTTCGCATAATCTGTATTTGCCCAAAGCTTTTCAATGTGTTCGGGTTCAGTCTGAACAATTTCCAAACACGCTAAAACACTGGCAACAGAAGATGGAGTCATACTTGCACTGAACATCAATGCACGAGCCCGGTGTTTCAAAAACTCGATAGTTTCAGCATCCGCCGCGATAAATCCTCCAAGAGAAGCAAAAGATTTACTAAACGTTCCCATGATCAGGTCAACTTTATCAGTCAATCCAAAATGAGAGGCTGTTCCGGCACCGTTGGTTCCTATAACACCCAAACTATGCGCGTCATCGACCATGATACTTGCACCAAATTCTTCTGCAATTTCAGCCATCTCAGGAAGTTTGACAATATCGCCTTCCATACTGAAAATTCCATCGGTAGCAATCAACTTAATGGCATCTTCAGGAAGATTCCGAAGCTTATTTCGAAGATCAGCCATATTATTATGCTGGTACTTCACAACTTTTGAAAAAGACAAACGGCTGCCATCAATGATAGAAGCATGGTTTGCATCGTCAAGAATCAAATAATCATTTCTTCCTGTAATGCAGGAAAGAGCACCTAAATTGGCCTGAAAACCTGTACTGAAAAGCACAGAAGCCTCTTTACCCGTATAGACTGCCAGTTTCTCTTCTAATTCTTCATGGATATCAAGCGTACCATTCAGGAAACGGGAACCTGCGCACCCCGTTCCATATTTGGTGATCGCCTCACGAGCTGCTTCTACGACCTTCGGGTGGTTAGTCAATCCGAGATACGAATTTGAACCAAACATCAGCACCTTTTTGCCATGAATGATCACCTCAGTATCCTGACCTGACTCAATTGGTCTAAAATAAGGGTACAGCCCCTTCTCCTTAATTACCTTCGAATCTCTGAATTCAGAAACCCGGGCATGTAGTTTATTCCCCATAAATATTTAGTGTCAGAAACATGCACCTACTTCCTGATTTTCAACTCGTTCAAGTGGGTTATGCATCATGTTCATCATTAAAAAAGTAATTTGATCAGATTTTTGGCAATGTTAACTCAATGTTTCGCCTGCATTACCTAACATGTTTACTTCAATAAAGGTTTTTACTTGAATTGATTTATTTAAAAAATTTATAACAAAAACAGTTTTTATTGAAATACCGGGAATATTAAGGAATTGTTTTTAGACAATTCCCGTTTTGTCCCACTATTGCTGTAAAAGCCTGTTTACTTACCGATTAGCCTAAATAGTGCTCATAACCAAAACTTTCACTTATAATTCCTCTTACAAATATCACTATTTAGAACCGGTATAATACTGTTCCTGCAAAGATAAATAAATTGTATTTTAATACGTTCCATACTTCAATTTATTCAGTCTTCTTACTAAACAATATTATGCTATCAATAAGAAATTATTAACCGACAAAGAAAACGCATTTCAAGAACTTAACCCGTTTCTCTCGTCAGATTATGGATATTTTAATTTCGATTTAATTTTATAGTAATCTTGAGACGCAACGAAAAATAAAGAAATCACAGGACGATGTCACTAAAATAGGTATTTATAAAATATTTAGCCGCAACATTTTTCAACTTCTTTCGTTTCATGCAATCTCCACCAAGCAAGGCAATTTATTTTATCCGTTGTATAAAATTAGGATTATTGACCGCATCGGCACTAAATTAAAATATAATACCATATAAATAGGTACTATCATAAGAAGCAAGCGCAAGGGTTGACGGTGATTGTGTGCTGGTCGAAGCGACCTATGAAAAGCTTAACATTTCTTGATTCCATTCATGACGAGCTGCATCAATAAGCTCAGATAGTCATGCATTTCATCCAGTTTATCATACATTAACAAGTCAAATTCAATTCCCCTTTGCGCACTGGTCATCACAAAGGCCAGTTTTTCAAGTTCACTTTCATTTAATATCCTAAACTCTCCGCTGATCATCCCATATTCCAGAATACTTTTCAGTATAACCATTTCCTTTTCGTCGTATTTTTTCCGCCACGTACAATCCCCTCCCACCGAAAACATCGCATCCCGCGTTTCCGAAACCAATACAGTATACAGGTTGGCCATTTTCTTCATCATTTCAAAACGCTTCACATAAAACGTCTTGAACTTTTCGAGCGCAGTTGGAGCTTTCGCAATTTCACCTTTCAGTTTCTGAAAAAATTCATCCTTCTCTCGGCCAATGATGGCGTCAAAAATTTCCTCCTTGCTCTTAAAGTAATAATAAAGCGTACTTTTCCCCTTCCCGGCATCCTTAGCAATATCCTCCATCGTGGTTTTACTTAAACCATAACGTTGGAATAATTTGTCGGCGCCTTCCAAAATCTTCGCCTTAATTATTTCATCCTTATTTACCATATGGTCTTAAACTGTTTTTTCGACTAAAACCGTATTACGGTCCAAAATTAACTTATGCCTTTTAGAGAACAATATATTTTTCATATTAATTTCAAAGGTTCTAAGTAAAATACTATATCGTCTTCTCATTATTTAACTCTTCCCGTTAAAATGCAATCGGTTTCAAATTTGCCGATCGATAAATAATTTATATTCTAAAATTACTTGAAAATATCCTCAAAAAATTTCAAAAGGCCCAATTCTGCATGTAGGGAGCAAATGCAATATTATAGTAAAAACAAAGTGACTGGAAGTGTATTTATTTAACGGTTAGGCAATTAAATAAATAACGGTAAACTTAGCTGATAATTAAATACCAGCAACATTCTTAATAAAGTACAGGTAACATCTCCAACCATCTTATTTAACCCAGACGTATGAAAACTGATGAAAATTCAATTACCGAGATTAATCGTCTCTTGGAAAAGTACATGTCAGAAATTGAATCTTCTGAACTGAAACCTCTCGCAGCGAATATCTATCTTACACATGCCAAAAATTTCGTTCGTTGGATTGAAGGCGAATTTGTTCCAGGTGGAAGACTAAAAAAAGCTAATGAACTGATATAGTCAGTTGCTTTCTGCTTAAACGGGCCACCTTACACACACTATAGCCGTTTGGCTTTCTCTCTCTCTATTCGCAAATTGCTCACATTTCAAGACTACTCCCCAATTGTCTTCATCGAATTAGTTGTATACTCAATACAAGTTATTTCAGCGAAAAACTGTATTTTTTAACGTCATTGGAATTCTGAAAATCAAAATCGCCCGGGTGAACTTCTCTCCACATTACTAAAAATCTTTGCTTTTTGAAATTGTGGACCGGAACCAAAACGGGTAAGGATTGCTTTGTCTTGTAAACGGATGAATTACAAACAGGTCGGTTCAAAACCTGGTTTGGTTCACTGATCAATAACTCTGTTGAGAAAAAGATGGAATTAGGCATAAGTACTTTTGGAGAAGTGAAGCCGGATGGTGTTTCAGGAAAAGCTGTCAATGCGCACCAGCGCATGAAAGAATTATTGGAAGAAGTCAAATTAGCAGACGAAGTCGGTCTTGATGTTTTCGCATTCGGTGAGCACCACCGCCCTGACTTTATCATTTCCGCGCCGGAAGTAATTCTTGGAGCCGCAGCAGCGGTTACCAAAAGAATAAGATTATCCAGCTCGGTCACCGTGCTGAGCTCTGCGGACCCTGTTCGGACTTTTCAAAATTTTGCCACCGTCGATCTGTTATCAGACGGACGGGCAGAAATCATGGCTGGCCGCGGATCTTTCATAGAATCCTTCCCGCTGTTTGGTTATGACCTGAATGATTACGACGAGCTTTTTACAGAAAAACTGGATTTGCTGATTAAAATAAACGAGAGCGAAAAAGTTTCCTGGAAAGGAAAACTGCGCGCGCCAATTGATAATAAGGGCGTATATCCAAGGCCACTGCAAGAAAAACTGCCTATATGGCTGGCAGTTGGAGGAACTCCGGCTTCTGCGATTCGGGCAGGAAAAATGAACTTACCGATGACGGTTGCTCTTCTGGGCGGCCGTGCTGATCAATTCGTTCCATTTACCAACCTTTACCGGGAAACAGCAAAAAACGCAGGTCATGACGTTAGCAAGCTGCAACTGGCAATCAGTTCTCAATTTTATGTTGCTGATAATGAGCAGCGGGCTGTTGAAGAATTTTACCCATCTTATGAAATTCTGATGAACCGTGTTGGCCGGGAAAGAGGATGGTCTCCGCTGAGCCGTCCGCAATTTGACTACATGCGCAGCGATGGTCCGCTTATGGTGGGCAATGAACAACAAGTGATAGACAAAATCCTGCATCAGCACGAACTTTTCAATAACACACGTTTTCTTGCGCAATTTGTAACCGGTTACATTCCGCATAAAAATGTTCTTCGTGCCATCGAATTATATGGAACAAAAGTGGCGCCTGCGGTCAGAAAAGCACTGGGCGTTCCGCAGCAGACTGTCTGATTAAATTCTATAAGATTTGTTGAATGAATCGTAATATAAGAGTTTTGTCCCCGAAATCTTTCGGCACAAAACTCTTATAACCGATCCTTCATGCTTTACAAATCGCAAGATTTGGCTCGATATCCAGAACGGAATACGTTAATTTTACGGTATCAACAAATTTCGTTCAACGACTGCCATGCGTACCAACAGCATCACGATACCACTTGATACCACATTTAATTTTACTGAATGTTTATGGTTTTTGAACCGTAATTTTGACGACTGCATGCATGTGGTTTCTGCCACTTCTGTCAAGAAAGCACTGCTTATCAATCAAAAACCACTTTTAATTGAAGTTTCACAAAAAGCAGATTCTTTGCGCATTGAAGTCCTTTATGGCGAGTATCAAGAGGAAGATCGTATTGAAATTCTGGCTTATGTGAAGGAATGGCTGGATCTTGACCGTGATGTTTCACCTTTTTATGCTTTGATTAATCTTGACAACCGGCTCGCCTACATGCAGGATTCATTTACCGGATTGCGTCTTGTAGGTATACCAGATCTGTTTGAGGCACTTTGCTGGGGCATTATAGGACAACAAATAAATTTAACATTTGCTTATAAATTAAAACGCAGACTTGTCGAAAAATTTGGAACACATATTAAATTTGAAAACGAAGTTTATCACATTTTTCCGAGCTGTGAAGTACTTGCAGAAGCAGAGATTGAAGGGTTAAAAGAAATGCAATTTTCGTCTAAAAAAGCTGAATACATTACAGGACTTGCGCAAATTTTCAAAGAAGGAAAACTTGATAAGAAAATTTTAAAGGATTTACCGGATGTAGCTTCCCGGCAAAAAGCGCTGACTTCGATCAATGGCATCGGTCTCTGGACAGCCAACTATGCTTTGATGAAAAGTCTGAAAGAACAAACCAGCATACCTTATGGAGATTCGGGCCTGATGCAAGCTTTGTTTTCCCACCGAATCATTGAGCACAAAAAAGATACTGCTCCTATCGAGGATTTCTTCAAGAATTTCGCTGGCTGGGAAAGTTATCTCGTTTTTTACTTATGGAGAAGTCTGGCGAAAAATAATTAATTAGTCTTCCGGATGATCTTCCGAAAAGTCAGATTTATTCGCCCTTCTGAAATTTTCTGTGCTTTGGGTATGCTGTGATACCAATGATGCTGCGTGCTCCCCTCCATCAGCAGAAAACTTCCGTTGGTCAATAGTACTTTTTCTTTTAAATTCTTATCCGATTGATTTTTAAAATGAAAGCTTCGCGAAGCACCAAAACTCACTGATCCTATAACAGGGTTTACTCCCAATTCTTTTTCGTTGTCTTTATGCCAGCCCATGCTGTCATTTCCATCGCGATAGTAATTCAATAAAACGTTGGTGAACTCCTGACCGGATTCTTTTTCGATCCGATTTTTGATCGCTAGCAATTCCTCCGTCCAAGGTTGGGGCGCCATCGTAATTCCTGAATAACGGTATACCCTGCCTTCTCCGTACCAGGCGGTAAGTCTTGGCTGCATGATTTCACGACCCATAATTTTTATGGGTTCCTGCTTCCAGGCAATCGTTTCTTGTAATGCACGGAAAAATCCGGCACTTTCTTCGTCGTTAAAAAAGCTTGGGTACAGATATACTTCGCCCTCTCTCGGTAATATATTTTCCGGTCTCATAATTTGTCAAATCCAGTTTTCTCCTGCTTTCCAAAGTTTGTATTTTTCTGGCAAACAATTTCCGCATGGACGGTAACCTGCGTTAATTGCTTCCTGTTCATCCCTGAAAAACACACGATTTTCAAGTTTCATTCTTTTACCGGAACTGCATTTTAAGGTGCCATAAATTTTCGCCTTGCTATACCCGCCAATAGAAATTCCGCCTTGCCTAACGAGTCGCGCCAAATGCCGCTTTCTGTCTTCCAGACTTTCTCCAAGTTCAATATGTCTCATCATAATATGTTGAAAATCAATACAAAGATAAACACCCCTGTCTTCTTTAAAACCTGAATCTTGCTTAACAGCAGATATTCAACTTAAAACATGCATCATTTTCATCATACATATCTCTATTTATTTAGCGGTTTGAAGACAGAGATTTATTTTACTATTTTCATATACGCACTATTCTTATCAAGAATAATCAGGCAAAAAAATCTGTCCCCCTGCCTGACTTCCTTTACAGCTCCCAGACTAAAAAATATACCTTTAAACAAATCCAGCCTTTAGAAATTCATGAAAATAATCTTTACATTATTCTTGGTATCTTCCGCCCTCACTGCATTTTCACAACATGATCACGATACAGATCACGGTGCTTCTCATGCGCAACATATACAGGAAAGCCGAAAAAAAACGGTATATATCCACGATCTGCCACGTCCAAAACTGATGGAAGGAATTGGTACTTCCAATTTGAAAATCCAGACAAAATCTGATTCCTGCCAACGTTTTTTTAGCCAGGGAATAGCCTTGCTGCATTGTTATTGGGATTTTGAAGCTTATCGTTCTTTCAAAGAAGCGGCCAGGCTGGATTCCACAGCGATTATGCCCTGGTGGGGACTGTTAACTACGACAGCATTTATGAAAGACGAAGCTTTTAAAATGGATAAAGAGTTATCATTGAAAAAATTGAAAGCGCTCGTAAAATCTGCATCAGACCACGAAAAACTATATGCCACGGGGATTTTGTTAGCCGATTCTTTAAAAGAAAATGGAGACAAAGAATATCAAAAAAAGATTGAGACGATCATTCACAAATATCCCGATGACATTGACGCACAGCTTTTCCTCGCCAATAATAACATGGCAGGCTACAATTTTGAACAAGCACCGAACGAAGGGCAGATTTACAGCGAATATGTAATTAAAAATCTTCTTCAAAAATATCCTGACAACGCTGCCGCAAATCATTACTGGATACATCTAATGGAAAGTTGCTGCCCGGAAAAAGCGCTTGAAAGTGCCAACAAATTGACCAGACTTGCTTATTCTTCCGGCCATATGGTGCATATGCCCGGACATATTTATAATCGTCTCGGAGATTATAAAAACGCATATGACTCTTTCACTGTGTCTGTGAAGGTAGATTCGGCTTACATGAAGCAAAATGGAATTCAGGAAGTTGATACCTGGAATTATATCCATAACATTCATTATTTACTGGCTAATTGTGCGCAGGACGGCCGATACTCCAAAGCCTTGTATTATGCAGAAAAACTGAACCATATGACTACCGATAAAGCCCGTAAGAAAGTCTACGACGGAAGTTTTTTTGGACAGGGAATCATTGCGCCGGCCAGGATGGAGCTTTGTTTCGGATACTATGAAAAAGCAGCGAACCGTTTGAAAGCAATTTCAGATCCTGATTCGATATATGGTGAGAAAAACATGGCTTACAAGGAGGCATTAACTTTTTTCGCTCTTGGAATGCAAGCAATTGAAAATAAAAAACTGACAGAAGCTCAGAAATTTGCCGATGCGTTGGACTCCTATTTATGGCGAAATACGACCTATGAAAAGCCTGACAAATCGATCAGTAAATTTGCTTTAAAACATCTGGTTGTGGCTTCTCTTGAATTACAAGGATCATTAAAAGGCCTGGAAAATAAATATGATGCAGCAGTCGTATTACTTGAAGATGCGGTGAAAAAGGAAGAAGATTTGGGTTATTCCGAGCCACCTTATTATCCGAGGCCTGTCAAATTAAGTTTGGCAAATGTTTACGCCAAGGCCGGCAAATACGATAAAGCTATTTCAACGCTTGAAGACCTGCTGAAAAAACACCCGAATGGCGCACCGGCGCTATATGGTCTCTACAAAGTATACAAACAAAAGGGAGAAGCAGCCAAGGCCAAAGAGTTCGCCGAAAGATTGAAACAGACAACTCTGTACGGGGACAAAGGGCTTTACCCGCTATAACTTATTATTTTCATGATACTGGTCAGGAAGTTGTAGCTTGCAGTTGAAGCGACCATTTTTCGAGCATAACAATTAACTCTTCAAGCTTGACCGGTTTACTTATATAATCGTCCATGCCAGCAGCCAAACAGCGGTCCCTGTCCTCCTGTAAGGCATTCGCAGTCATCGCGATAATATAAGGCTGAACCGGATATTTTTTCTTGATCACTTTCGTGGCTTCCAAACCGTCCATCACAGGCATCTGAACATCCATGAAAATCACATCGAAATTCTTCTGGTCTGCGCACTTAATTGCCTCTGAGCCGTCCATAGCCAGGTCGGCACTGTAACCAAGCTTACCGAGCGTATTCATAATAAAAATCTGATTAACCTTGTTGTCTTCCGCTACGAGAATTGAAAGCGGGTGTCTGGAAGAGAAATCTGCGTGTAAAAGATTTTTAGAGGCGTTGGATTTGAGCGTTACTTTTCCGTTTATTGTTTTCTGTCTGGTAAATTCGTTTACAAGAGCTTTTAAAAGGATGTCTTGCTTAACCGGCTTGGGTAGAACTGCACAAAATATACCTGGATAATTGTTTTGTATCTCATTTCCCTTCGCGCTCAGAAGTATAACGGGTATACCACGATGCAATTTATCGATTTTTTGCCCCAGCTGGATACCGTCCATCACCGGCATTTCACAATCTGTAATCACTAGTCGGATATCCCTGTTTTCTGCCAGAATCTTCACCGCTTCTACTCCCGACATTGCCGTGAAAGCTATAAAATTCCAATTGGTCAACTGTTCTTGTACAATGTCACAACTCGTCTGATTATCATCAACGATAAGAATCTTATACTTTTCAAATTCATTCGAATAGCTATCACCCCGGACCAGCTGGTCACTTTTTCCGGTGACGATTGAAAAATAGAATTTGCTGCCTTTTCCTTCGACGCTCGTTACGACAATATTCCCACCCATTAATCCAACCAATCTTTCACAAATGGCAAGTCCCAGACCCGTTCCTCCATATTGGCGGGTTGTGGAAGAATCAACCTGAGAAAATGCTTTAAACAGACGATCCATTTTATCTTTTGGTATGCCAATTCCGGTATCAGTTACGTCAAAACCAACTTCTATCTTATCGTTATCAAAATATCTGATTAAGCTTATTCGCAAATATATTTCTCCCTCCTTCGTGAATTTAATGGCATTGCCAACCAAATTGATGAGAATCTGTCGCAGACGCAGACTGTCGCCGATCAGGAAAACGGGAACATCTTTCTCAATCTTATAAATCAGGTCAAGTTTCAGTTCGTCTGCACTTGCTGCGAAGAGATCCATCACTTCTTCCACACAGGTTCGCAGGTTAAATTCTCCATTATCCAGCTCCATATTCCCTGATTCTATTTTAGAAAAATCAAGAATATCGTTAATCACCACCAGCAAATCCTGCCCACATGCCTGAATCGATCTGGTGAAATTTTGCTGTTCTTCATTCAAAGGTGTTTCAGCCAGCAGCGAAGCCATGCCAATTACTCCATTCATAGGCGTCCTGATTTCATGGCTCATCGTAGCCAGAAACGCACTTTTCGCCTGATTGGCTAACTCCGCCTTTTGAACTGCTTTTTTCTCTTCGGCGATTGAATATTCAAGCTGTTCTGTACGCTCTCTGATCTGTTCTTCAAGAATTCGTTTCTGCACCCTGATGGTATACGTTCTGATACGGTAAAAAGCAATTGCGGCACCGATTAAAAGTAAAACGCCGCCCAGCCTGAACCACCAGGTCAGCCAAAAAGGAGGTTTGATTATGACCTGAACCGAATTTCCCAGCTCATTCCATACACCATCGTTGTTGGAACCTTTAACCCTGAATGTATAAGTTCCAGGATTCAAATTCGTATAGGTCGCTGTACGTTTGCCGCCGATATAATTCCAGTCTCGGTCAAACCCTTCAAGTTTATACGCGTATTTGTTTTTGCCCGGCACGGTATAGCTAAGCGCTGCAAATTCAAATGTAAAAACGGATTGATCGTAGGAAAGCGTTATTATTTTAGTTTCATTGATATCCTTTTCGAGCGTTCCACTCTCATCTCCCACCGATACTGGTTTGTTAAATATCTGAAAACCTGTAATATAAATTGGCGGAATAAAATTGTTCTCTTTTATACTGTCCGGATAAAAAGTGCTGAAACCGTTCACTCCTCCAAAAAACAATTGCCCGTCCGCAGCCTGATAGGAAGAGTTATCCCGGAATTCATTTCCCTGCAGGCCATCGGAAGGAGAAAAATTCCTGAATGTTTTTTGATCCGGATCAAAGTGAGAAATTCCTTTATTGGTGCTCAGCCACAGGTTATTTTTATTGTCGCGCCGGATGGCAAAAACCACGTTACTTGCCAGTCCGTCTTTTTCAGTATAGGAAGTAAAAGTCTGTGTGGAACGGTTGAAATAATTCAAACCTCCACCGACAGTTCCTAACCATAAGTCGCCATTTTCTGCTTCCAGGATCGATTGGATTTTATCGTGAGAAAGACCTTTTTTATCCCAAACGTTGTTCTGGTAATGTTTAAATTCGTTTCTGTCACGACTCAAAAGATTAAGTCCATTGTAAGTCCCGATCCAGATATCACCCGACTTATCCTGAAAAACTGTTGTTACAATGTCGCTGCTTAAACTATTTTTAACCAGTGGATTATGCCGGTAGCGTCTTATCTGTCCCGTTTTGCTATCGTAAAAATTCAGTCCTCCTTTCCAGGTGCCCAGCCAAATATTTCCATCACGATCTTTGAACATATTATTCACATCAGAAATAGACAGACTATTCTGATTGTTCTCCACTGGCATATGGTGTTCCGCTATTCCCGTTTTCACATTGAACAGATCAAAACCGCCGTTATGAAAACCGAGCCCCAGAACATCCTGGCTCATTTGAACGATCGCGATTACGTAATCATTGCTTATCGAATTCTTGTCATTGACGTCATGCCGGAAATGCCTAAACGTTTTGGTTTTTCTGTTAAACAGATTTAAACCACCTCCATCTGTTCCAATCCAGATATTTTCTCCGTCGATATCTCCCTTTATTGCCAATACCGAGTTGTTACTCAAACTGTTTGGATTCCCGGAGATTTGACGATAAGAGGTAAACTTTTCTCCAAATTTTGGTAAAAAGCTTACTCCTCCTGCATATGTTCCCAGCCAAATATTTTCAGCATCATCTTTGTAAATGGAATAAATCGAATTATTGCTGAGCGTCGAATTATCGTTCGGATTGTGTGCGTAATTGGTAAAACGCTTTTTTTCCGGATCAAAAATACTTAGCCCTCCATTTTCAGTACCGATCCATATTTTCCCTTCCCGCCCTTCATTTATACAAAGAATATCATTGTGCGCGACAGTACTGTTATCTTTCGGATTGTTAAGAAATGTTTTAAAATCATCCGTTTTGAAGTTATAGACCGACACTCCTCCACCATGTGTACCAATCCAGATGTTACCTTTTTTATCCTTATGCAAAGCCATGATCCAGTCACTGGTCAGGCTTTTCTCATCATCCGCATCTTTAAAATATCCGATAGCCTTGCCACTTTGCACATCAAACCGGAATAATCCCTGGTCTGTTCCAAGCCACAAGGCGCCATTATTATCTTCTGTTATACCATATACATAGGCATAAGCGAGGCCATACTTTTTCTTCCCAACCTGCTGATAAGACTTGAATTTGCCGGTTTGCACGTCTAATAAAAATAAGCCCTGATTCGTAGCAAGCCAAATTCTGTTTTTACTATCCTGGAAAATATCCTGAATATCATATTGAACATTTTTATCAGGATAATGTACAAAGCAGTTTTTATCCCGATCAAACCGGTCCAGGCCATTGGATGTAGCAACCCATAAATTCCCTGTATTATCTTCCAGAAGATCCTGAATGTAACTGTCGCCTATACTGGTTTTGTCATTGGGATCGTGCTTGTAATGTGTGAACTTATAACCATCGTATTTATTTAAACCATCCTCACTCCCAAACCACATAAAGCCCCGCTTATCCTTCAAGATAGCACTGATATGGCTTTGAGACAGTCCGTCATTGGTAGTCAAATGCTTAAATCTGAATGGAGGCATTTGCCCGAAGCAGGAATAAGTTCCGGATAGTAATAGCCAGACAACAGTAACGGGTAATAATGATTTCATTGCGTGTTGACTTATGTGCCTGTTGTATTGAACGCAAATAAAACTAAATCTAATCCGGAATAGTAAAAGTTCTATTGCAGCTTAAATTTAGAAATATTTCTTAATTCTCAAAATGTAACGATCTGAACCTGTCCGCAACAAGTTATTAAACGATTTATTCATTTAAAGTTTGAACCCTGTCATAATTATATTATCTCGTTTAATAAAAACACTATGCCGCAAAACTATTCCTGGAAATGAACAGCTAAAAATATTTTTTCACTGCTGACATACTGTTGTCATTTCGCAGTGTGTCATTTGCATATCACTATTAATTAAAACTAGCAAATATGGAAACGAACGTCACTGCATCAGAATCATTACAAAATGTTATAATCACTCCGGAAACTCTTCTGGAACATTGGCAGGCACACCGCCGCCTTACCCGCCGGACAATCGAAGCTTTTCCGGAAGAAGATTTTTATAACTTCTCCATTGGTGAAATGCGCTCTTTTGCAAAACTTACCATGGAAATGATCGTTCTTTCTGCACCGGGCATTAACGGAGTCGTTTCAGGAAACTGGACCTCTGAAAAATTCCCGTCTGATTTTGCTACACCCCCACCAGCGACAAAAGAAGAAGTGCTCGCATTATGGGATGCGGTCACAGAAGAAATTAACACGCTGTGGCCACAAATTCCGGCAGGCAGATTTCAGGAAAATGATCTGGCTTTTGGTATGTATGAAGGAACGGTCCAGTACATGTTGTTTTACGTGATCGAAAATGAGATACATCATCGTGGCCAGGGCTATGTTTATCTACGTGCACTTGGTATCGAACCGCCGGCATTCTGGGACAGACGCTAGCTTAAATTGTTGATAAATAAATCCGGTAAAACCGGATTTATTTATCAATTTCGTCTGTCTTGCCTGCAATACACCGAATAACCGTATCAAGCTCTTTAGCAGAAGCTAGCATACTTTCCATAAGCTGACGTTGCTCCGATTCTGAATTTTCATAGTTTGTAACGAGATCAATAATACTCATCAAACGTGCCACCGGAGCCCTGAAAACATGTGACTGCATCCAGGCAATCTCTTGTAATTTTTTATTCTTATTTTCAATCTCCTTAATGTAATTCAGTCTTTCCGTTACGTCATTTACAAGCACCACACGGGCCGTAACATTATCCAACAGAATAACATTACTCTGGATTTCGGCCCAAAGTATTTCCCCGCTTTTCTTACGATGACGAAAAATTCCACTGTAATGATTATCCGACTTTTGCTGACTCACGATAAGCAATTGTTCTTCAAGCTTCTGAAGATCTTCTACCGGCCGAACGTCGCGGATCGTCATCGATAAAAACTCCTCATAGCTATATCCGTAGTGCTTTATTGCCGCGTTATTTACATTTAAAAATCGCAGGCTATCCACCTCATATACCCACATGGGCTGTGGACTGAGCTGAAAAAGGTCGCTGTAACGCCGCCGCGATTCTTCCAGTTCAAGAGATTTTTTCTTTCGCTCAATACTGTACAGAATACTTTTAAAAAGAGAGACGGCAGACAGATCGTCTTTTACCAAATAATCAGCAACGCCCAGCGAAAGCGATTTTACACTGAAAGCCACATCAGGATATCCCGTTAATATTACAATCGGAATTCCTGAGCTGATGGCAAGAATTTCGGTAATCAACTCCTCGCCGCTTTTGTCGGGCAAAGAAAGATCCAGTAAAATAACATTAATATTTCCGCACGCTTCTTTTAACAGCTGCTCTCCTTCTTTAAAAGACTTGGCCTGGAAGATTTGAGGTAAATCGATTTGATCTTCCAAGAAATCCTCGATCAGAGTAAAGTCTCCCGGATTATCCTCTATAACCAAAATGCGGTACGGATTTTTATCTTTCTCCATAACCTGCTATCTGATAGATGGAAGTGATACAATACCCACCCAAAAATTTTCTATACTTTTCACGACATTTAAAAAACTTTCGGATTCTACCGGCTTCGTTATATAGCAGTTCGCGTGATTCTTGTAAGAGTTTCTGATGTCAATATCCGACGAAGAAGTTGTCAGCATAATCACTGGGATGTGCTTTAATCTTTCGTTTGTTTTGATGTAATGAAGTACCTCGTGCCCGTTTTTTCTGGGAAGATTCACGTCCAGTAAAACCAGATCCGGGACCTCCACGCCCACAAATTTGCGCTTCTGATCTAGAAAATCCAGGGCTTCTTCGCCATCACGGACAACGCTGACTTTATTTGCTGCTTTCCCTTCCTGCAATGCATCGGTAGTCAGCAAAATATCGCCTTCATTATCTTCTACCAATAAAATATGAATGCTTTTCATAACGCCGTTAAGTGCTTAGCAATAGTAAAATAAAAGGTACTTCCCTTCCCCTCTTCGGATTCCACCCAAATTTCCCCACCAAGACTTTCTACAATTTTTTTCGTAATTGCCAGCCCCATCCCCGTTCCTGAATATTCGTCACGGTTGTGTAGACGTTGAAAGATAACAAAAATCTTCTCGAAATACTCCTTATTAATGCCTAATCCATTGTCAGTTACACAAAACTGCCAATGGGTCGGCGTTTCAATACTTAAAATTCTGATCTTAGGACTTTGATCTTTTTTCTGATATTTCAAAGCATTGCTGATCAGATTCTGGAAAACCTGCCGCAAAGGAGCTTTAAATGCCATCAATTGCGGCATTTCATGATATTCGATCCGGGCCTTTTTATCCTTTATTCTCTTTTGGTATAAAGTCTGAATGTCACTGATCACTTCACCCACATCGACTTTTTCGGGAATTTCCTTGTTTTTGCCAACTCTGGAAAAATCGAGCAAATCGAGAATTATCTGTCGCATCCTCTTGGCACCGTCCACCGCATAATAAATATAAACCTTCGCTTTATCGTCCAGAGATTCACTATACTTTTTTTCCAGCAAGGTCAGAAAGCTGGTAATCATGCGTAACGGCTCCTGCAAATCGTGCGAAGCGACATAGGCAAACTGTTCAAGTTCTGAATTCGAAGCGGCCAGCACTTTGAGATGTTTTTCCAGTTCCTGATGCATTTCCTTCAACTGCGACTCCGTAAGTTTCCTTTCTGTTATATCCTTGAAATACACAGTCAAACCATCGCTTGTCGGATATGCACTGACCTCAAACCATTTGTTCAAACGGCCCGATTGCTCTTCAAAACGTACAGGGATATTTTCTTTTGTTGCTTTTAAATAAAGATTGTAAAAGCGTAACGGGATATTTCGATAATACGTTTTCCAGATACTTTTACCGACAATATCTTCGCGCTCTATACCTGTAAGATTTTCGGCTTCTTTGTTCCAATAAGTAACAGTCCAGTCTTTCGAAACTGCGAAAAATCCGTCGCGGATACTTTCCAATATTCTGTTTTTTTCTTCAAAAGCCGACAACAGCGCTTTATCCGCTTCCTCAGATTCGATGACTTTGGCAAGATTCACCGATATGGTCTTCAAAAACGACCTTTCGTCCTGATCCCATTTTCTTTCCTTTTGACAATCGTCAAAACCGATGTATCCGTAAAATTTGTTTTTAGCGAAAACCGGAAATATCAGCAGCGACTTAATTTCCTGCTCAATTAATCCGTTTTTAAAATCTGAGTCCGGCAGGTTGCCAACGATTCCGATGTACGGCTTATTTCTTTCCAACGATGAAACGAGCTCGGCCAACGTTTCATGTGGTACGTTTTGCAAATCAGGGTTATCAATCTGAGGCTCAAACCTGCCCGAATTCCATTCCAGTTTTTGATTGCAGTAAATTTTTCCCGATGCCGGATCAGTAAAGTTCTCAAAATAATAAACCCGGTCTGCATTGACTGCTGCTCCCACGATACCCAGAGAACGCTCGATTGCGAAAAGCCAGTCGTCATATTGCAAGAGACTACTATTGACCTCTGCTATTGCGGCAAGCAAACCTGATTTTCGAAGTAATTTCAGTTGCGTTTTTTTTCTTTGAGAAACATCGCGTAACACGCCGATCATCCGGATCGCCTCTCCCTGCGGGTCCCGGATAATATATCCGTTTTCCTGCACGAAGGCAAAACTTCCATCCGATTTTTTAAACTGATATTCAGCACGCCAGTCATGCTGCGTGCGGTTTTGCAAAGCGCCCGATAAACTTCTGTTAATAGCTTCAATATCAGATTCATGTATCAGACCGATCCATTTATTGACAGGATATTTTTCTTCACTGATTTCATAACCAAACAGCCGGTAAAAACCGTCGCCCCAGGCAATATGGTCATTTTCCATATCCCAGTCGTAAATGGCGTCACGGGTAGCTTTATTTACATATTCGTATTTTTCATTACTCAGTTTTAATGCATCAACAAGCATCTGCAAACGAGACTCACTCGCAATCAGATTTCTTTGCACTTTTTTACTTTCGGTAATATCAAGACAGGCTCCGATCATTTTTAACGGAAGGCCCCCTTCATTTGTCTTTAAGCGCCCCCAGGATTTTATGTGCCTGATCTCGCCATCAGGACGAACTATCCGTTCTTCGAAAACAATGTCTTTTTTGGTTACCAGAACATCATAGATCGAATCAATCACGCGCTCCCTGTCATCCGGATAAAGCAAGGACTGGTAAGATTCAAAATTAGCCTTCACTGATTTTTCTAATCCGTAAATCTCATAAAGCGTATCCGACCAAGTGATTTTATCATTTACGATATCCCATTGCCAGTTCCCTAAATGCGCTAACTCCTGCCCCTGGTTCATCATAAAAGTATTCTCCTGCAAAAGCTCTGAGTTACGTCGATTCTCCAAAATAATTTTCAGAATTGCTGTAAATCTGTCGATTGTCTTGATTTCCTCCTCCTCCGGCATCCTCACTTCCTGATAATAAATTCCAAAAGTGGCCATCACTTCACCCTTATAACTGATGACGGGATGCGACCAGCATGCACGAAGATCGAAAGGAAGAGCCAAATGTTTGAAATCTGACCAGCGCTTATCATTTTCTATATCACCTGCAATCACTTTTTCCTTAAAAAAAGCTGCTGTTCCGCAGGATCCAATATTATTCGCAATCGGAATACCTTCGATCGAATCAATATACGTTTGTGGCAAAGACGGCGACGCCCAGTTAAAAAGCTTCCTGTTCCGAGCCTGAAGAATTGAACATATCATTTTCGGAAAAATCTTTTGAATTCCTAAAATGTACGTAGTAAGAACGTCCTGAATCGACGCATTTTTTTGAGAATTCAATTCAAGTACGGATTTTTCCAAACGTTCCAATTCTGTAAAACGTTTCGCTTCTGTAATGTCAATCATCACGCCCCGAAGCTTTGAATTTTGCCCGTTTTCCTGAATCACAGAAACCATATCTTTTATCCAGACAACACTTCCGTCTGCATGGATCATACGGTAATCAAAATCATAATTACGTGACGTTTTCGATTTTTCATGGCAAAAGTTAACTGCTTCTTCACAATCATCGGCGTAGATATGATCTTCCCAGAAATGCGGTGTATCCATCCACTCCTGGGGAGAATATCCCAAAATTGTTTTAACCTGGTCGCTGATAAACGTAAAATCGTGCGTGACAGCATCTGTCTCCCAAACAATTCCATCAACGGTCTGAATCAGGGATTCAAACTTATTTTTAGATTCCAGAAGCTCGTCTTCGATCACTTTGCGGTCCGTTATATCTTGCATGGATCCATAAAGCCGCGTCACCTGACGCCCCTTATGCTCCGCGACACCTGTAACACGAACCCAGCGAAAATTCCCTTTCGCAGTTACCATACTGACTTCCAGGTCAAAAAACTCGCCTAACTGAATTGCTTGTCTGATCACCAGAATCAATGACTGCCAATCTTTCCCGTCACTGTAAAATTTGCTTACCGCATCAAAATCAATTTCATTTCCCGAATCCACTTCGTGAATTTCTCTCGCAACATCAGTCCAGATTAAAGATTTTCTCAGTAAATCAGCTTCCCAACTGCCGACTTTTGCGATTCTCTGCGTTTCATCTAAAAACTTTTCATTTTTGGCCAGACTTTCCGCCGAGGTCTTTTCGTTTTTTTCTGTTATAATCCGTTCTGTTACATCCGAAACAGAACGGATTATAAATTTAATGTTATTCAGTTCGTCAAAAACCGGTGTGTTTGATGAAATATAGCTTTTAAGTTGAAGCTCTCCCGTGTTTTTATCCGGTACATTAAATTCAAATACCGGTGTTTTATTAGGTAATTTCTCTTCTAAAAGTTTCTCAAACAGATTCTTTCTACCGGAAGATTCAAAATAAGGGTGATTAGGAAAAGCACAGAAAAAACCTTTTCCAATTAACTCTGATTCAGCCAATTGAACTATATCCAGATATGCATCATTCGCACAGATAATTGTAAACTGAGGAGAATCTGGCAGTAAAACGATAGTCGGAGTCGGTAACGCTTTAAATACCGAATCCGGAAAATTCTGGTCCACCATATTTTATCCTTAATAATCACAAAGCAATTCCCGATTTCATTATAAAGAACTTGCTGCAAGAGGGTGAAATTTTATTTATTCCAGTTGTAATAATATTTATAAATATTAAAATTAAAAATCTAAAAGTCAAAAATTTTCTACTTAACGTAGTATAAACTCCATAAGACCTCAATATTGATCTATAACAGTTACAAATTGCCAAAGACTTATATTTATTTTTTTAAAATCACAGAATACTATGAAGCTTCAAACTTGGAATTACTTTACCCGAGAAACAGTCATACCAGGTGATTTGTCGCCATAAGTAACTTACTAAAATCTACCTCTTAGGTATATACGAAATAAGGTTATTCTCTATTATTTCCTATCGGCATTTAAGACAGAATGATTTGACCTGTTTTTATTTTAAACTACTAGTTGATATCCCTTAACAAAACAATAATTTTAATAATAATACCATTGTCGGTTACCTTTATTATCGTTGTAAACGATAAGCCAGAAGAATATATTAATATTTCCTTACTGCTTAAATTTAGTCAACCCGACGAGTATTCTAATACTTCAAACTCCTCAAACATTTACCTTAATGAAATTAAGATATCTGCATCTTCTTTTTTTCTTCATTTCTTTTTCCGCTCTTGGGCAAAAGGAGAAAAAGATATTCCCTTCCAATATTGACATTCATTTGATGCCCTTGGCAGTTGCTCATCCAGACCCTTCAATTCGAATCGGCTCGGAGTATATGACGTCAGGCAGGTGGAGTTATGGATTAAGCCTGGGTGCTGGTTTTAACCAGGTTTTATCTAATCCACCGGGCTGGCCGAAGGCGAAAGACAGTGATAAGTACCGAATGTTTGAAATAAGGCCGGAAGTAAAATATTACTGGTTTCGCCGTGATGCCATGGGTTGGTATGTCGCCCTGGAAGGTGTACTGATGTCAAGAAAAAATAAATTCCTGAACCGTTCTCACTATCTTGACGACAGCAATGAAATTCATTTTGACCAGGCCGATTTCAGCAAATCAAAAGCAGGACTGATTGGAAAGATCGGAGGCAAATTCTTAATTAAAAAAAGGCTTACAATAGACTTTTACACCGGTTTAGGTTTGGCGAATACAAATGTAAAATACTTAAATGTTGTAAATCCTGTCGCCGGAAGATCTGATCACTTTTTCGAACTTGAAAATTATTACCCAGGAAAAAAAATCACACCCCTAATCGCAGTTGGCCTCAAACTTGGATTCAGGGTGTGGGAAAAAGAATAAAAGATGTTAATTAATGCTTTTTACCGGTAGTTTTCAATTCCTGCATCTGGTCAATTTTACTATTTATTCTTTTTATCTCTTTGATAATCAAAAAGGAGTACTGTTCCCGCTCATTGGATAAATAAAGCTCATTCAGAAATTTTTCAAGATTACGCAGGCTATCGGACGGCCAGTAGTTTATATCTAAATTTGTCTCAGGATTAGTTTTAACCAAAACGTCTAGCCGTTGCCAGTGCTGTTGCATATCCAGAAAGGTATTTTGGGCAACATCAAACTGACCGCGCCTGCATTCATTGCTCAGGTGAAAAAGGTATTCATTAATTTTAGAGATTCCATTATAAAATCCAGATACGTTACGATTTATTTTACCAATTGATGACGTAACAGTACCCCGGTTCTGCAAATATGCGATTGCTGACAGCATGATTAAAATGATTATGGCTAATAAATATTTAGAAAAATTTGGCATTCAATTTACGAAATAAGCATTTGTAAACTAAAAAGCTACCCCAAAACCAACTCTGAAAGAACCGATGTGAGACTTGGTACCAGGGACACGCCTCAAGAGATTCCAGCTTTCTTCGCTATAAATATCAATATAGCCATTTCTCAAAAGTGTCTTTTGATAGCCCACGATAAATCCGGCACCGAGGTGTTCCCGTTTATTTGCTTCCTGATTTAACCGCTCCGATATTTTCACATAATCCGAATAAGGCCCCAGATAAAGCCCTGACAAATTATTCCCTCCTGTACCCCTCTTTATTTTTCGCTTCTGTAAAAAATAATAACGCATTTGTAGCGAAGGCTGAATTTGATAAGCTACATCGGAAGTATTCCTGAAGTTGATTATGTAGCCGTTGAAATGGTGGTAATAATCAGCAAATATCTGTGCATTTAGGGAAAGTGGAGTTTTACCTATTTTTCTTTCATATGCCAGACCAACGGTCGCTCTTTGAGTTCGGGGCCCAAGATTCAGTACTGGCAACAGTACCTTCCACTGCGACCCTAGAAATTCGTCGCATCGAAGCATTTCACATACAGGTAAATTATTGGTTCGTTTCCAGTCTCCAAAAGCGAGTCCAAGGTTTGTACGGGTAATGATGGCAAAGTCGCTACGGTTTTCTTGAAAAAACATGTTCGACCTGTTTGTCGAATCCGAATAATGCTGATAAAAAATCCCAATCGCAAAGTCGATCCTTCCATAGTTAAGAAACCTCCGTTGCATACCAAATTCAACGCCGGATTTAGACGAAGAAGCTAGTTTTGCCGATAATTCCCATTGTCGTTCATGCACAGCAGATAAATAATTCCCGCTAAAATTGTTGGCACTTTTACCTTCCCTGATCCTCCGCTTCATATCAAAATACCAGCGTCCTAAAAGCCCGGCCGAGATTATTCGCCCATTGCCTCCATTGGTGGTATAATAATTTTTCAACAATGCATTTACCCCAAGTGAAAATTCTGGTGAAACTTTAAATTCATAACCCATCTGATAATTTAAGTTGGAGATATCAGAAAGTTTAAGATCGGAACTTAAACCAGTATTCATAACTATGTCCATTTTGACCATATGTCTGGTGGGAACTTTGGTCATAAAGATATTCTCATAACGGTCGATAAAACGTTGTTTTACCAATGTATCCGTTTCCTCGGAGAAGGTGGTTTTGATATGCTCCTGCCCAAAAGCCATATTCAACAGACCGCATAAGAAACTCAGCGTGATTATTTTTTTCATATGATTTTGATAGAGCCCTATATTTAAATGGCAAATCCGATACTTAACCGCGCCCCCAGACCTACTTTTTTATCCGAGGTAAGTGATTTGTTTTGGTAATTCAGAAATGCGTTTATATCCACATATCCATGTTTGAAAAGTCGTTGTTGAAATCCTGTAAGTGGTCCATATCGAATAACTTTCTGGTGAATAACTTTATCCCGCTCGTAAAATTTACTATGCCTCCCGTGATAAAAAACGTATTCCGCGTTTATTCCGGCGTAGACACCAGATAATCCATTTCCACCTATTCCACGAAGTTTTTGTCGATTTTGAAGAAAATAATATCTGGGCTGAATTGAAAATACCCCCGAGACTTCTTTTGAGCTGAACATGTCAAATGCATTGTAAAGATCCGGATTGCGGTTGTTTCTATATCTCATATAGCTATACCCCCGGCTCAATGCTAAATCAAATTGAAAGTTTACAGAAAATGGGGAAGTTTTTAATTTTCGTTCGTAGGCCACCCCTAGTCTGACCCGGCTTAATATATCTCCAAACGTCAATTCCGGCAATTTTACTTTCCACTGATCTTTAATTAATTCATCACAGCGCAGCAAATCACAAAGCGGCGTCTTATTTGCCTTTTTCCAATCTCCAAAGGCAAATCCGAAACTTGCCTGAGAAGAAAAAGCCCAGTTCTTAAGAATTCCATAGTGAAACCAAGGTCCCTGCTGCTGCAACGCAAGGGCAAAATCCATGAAACCAGAATTTAGAAAACGTCGCTGAAATCCGAACTTCATTCCAATGGTGGCAAGCTGATGTTGCGTACTCGCCATGGTGTAATTCAACGCGACATAATTCCCACTAAAATTATTGGCGCTCTTACCAGACTTTATCCGGTTATGCATACTGTAAAACCACCGCAACTGTGCATCAATTACACTATTTCCCCAAGCTCTGCTTAGGGGAATTCTCCCGCCGTAAAAAGGCATATGACCAGAGACAGCAACTGAAAACGCCGGTAAAAATTTAAATTCATAACCCACTTGTAACGAGGTATTATTCCACACAAAATCGTCATGCAGCGCAAAAGCAATAGTCTGATAATATTGTGAAATTCCGATTTTAAACATATGTCTGGTCGGCACTTTGGTCATGAAAACATTCTCATAACGATCGATAAAACGCTGATTTACCAACGTGTCATTTTCCTGAGAAAAAATGACTTCTGTGCTGTCCTGGGCAAAGGATAAGTGAGTCAAAAAGACAAAAAACAGGAAGACAATTACCTTTTTCATAGAATAAAGTTAATTTTTAAAAGGCAAATCCAAGTCCGAGATGACCTCGGAAACCGGTGGAGTTTCCTGACGACAAAAACTCATATTTATGATTAAAGGAAGTGTTGAAATCCAGATAACCATGACGAAACAGGCGCTGTTGAACGCCTAAGAGCAATCCTGAGTAAAGTGTATGTTTGGTAATCTTAACATCGATCGGTCCAATGCCTGTATTGTGTTGACCAAGGTATAAGCCATATTCAGCGTTAATGCCCGTGTAAAACCCTGACAAGGAATTACCGCTTTTTCCGCGCATTTGATTTCTCTTTTGAAGAAAATAATATCGTGGCTGAATCGTAAAAAACTGAGAAATTTCCTTGGTGTTATCCGAACCATAAATCTCATAGGCTGAATAATTGGCGCGTCCTTTTGTATAACTATATCCTTTTGTGAGGCTAATATCGTATTGAAAATTCAGTGAGAATGGCGTCGTCTTGATTTTTCGCTCGTAAGCTACACCAGCTCTGGTCCGGTACAGATAATAACCTAAACTTACTTCCGGGATCTTTATTTTCCACTGATCCGTCATATCTTCATCGCAGAGCAGAATATCACACAATGGCCTGCGTTTTGATTTCATCCAGTCTCCCAGAGCAAATCCGAAACTTGCCTGCGTGGAAAATTGCCAAAGCGCCATAATACCGTAGCGAAATCCCAGATCGCGTTGCTGCAATGCAAAGGCAAAATCGATGAATCCGGAGTTGAGGACACGCCTCTGAAAACCTACCTTAATACCAATGGTCTCGTCATTTTTCCCCAGTTAAATTTGCCAGGCAACGTATAATTAACGGCCACATAGTTCCCACTAAAATTGTTCGCACTTTTTCCTTCCCGGATTCTCTTTTTCATATCAAAAAACCATCTCAACTGCGCATCATAAACGATGTTTTTCACGACGTACTTCGATGGGATTTCGGCAGAGTAAACGGGTAAATGACTGGAAAGCGCAACTGAAAAGGAAGGCAAAAACTTGAATTCATACCCCAGCATCAACGACGAATTATTAAGTATTTTGTCGTCGCTGAGTGAAAATTGTATGGGCTGATAATATTGTGAAATCCCGATTTTCAGCATATGACGCGTAGGTACTTTTGTCATAAAGACATTGTCATACCGATCAATAAAGCGTTGTTTTACAAGTGTGTCTGGTTCTTCCGTAAAAGTAATTTGTGATGAATCTTGTCCAAATGCTGATTTAAATAAAAATAATGAAATCAAGAAGAGGATATTTCTTTTCATGGCTAATAGTTAGGGTAAACGGCGGTATTATCTGATCGTCAGATTACCAAATTCAGCATTGATCTGCACGTTGGCCAGCTGATTTTTTGAAAAGAAAGCGTCCTTAAAATCAGGGGTGTTTCTTTTCCATTTAAATCCGTTTGGAAGTTTCATCGTGGTATACGCGCTGTTTATATCATAGTCAAACTGCTGCCAGTTTTTTGTGACCATAGTGACCACCGCCTTTTTGGATTGAATTGCAAGGCTTGTTAATCCTGGTGACGGTGATATTTCGACATTTCCATACAACGTATTCATACGTATGGCACCACCGATATTTTCCAATTCCAGATTGGTATGATCACTGGTAAAAGAAAAAGTCCCGGAAATTTCAATAGCTCTCAATTCTCCAAAAGTTGTTTCCAAAAGTCCTTTTCCCTTGATATTGGCCAGCGAGGTTGTACAAAAATCAGCGCTCAGTTTTAAATTATTGGTCAACCCTTTCATCTGAATCGTTCCAAACGTATTTTTCAGGTCAACCGAACATGTCGGCGGAAGATGAATGGTATAACGCGCTTTCAGATTTGACAAAGGCTTGCTCTCTCCTTCCCGCAGCAGAATATAATTCCGAAGGAAATAATCTTTACCGCTCCGGTCCGCGATATATTGAATTTTACTAAGATCCGAAGCCGCAGTGCGCTTGTCCGGATGCCTGGCCGACAGTTCCATAACCACCGTTATCTCCGCTTTATCCCAGGCTATAAGTTCGATATCTGCTTTTTCAGCATTAATATACAGTGTGCGTATAGTATGCGCTGCCACGGTTTTTTCAATCGACTTGGTAGCCACCTGCAAAACGCCCTGGCATCTGGCCGACTGAAAACCGTTGACAGCGACCCAATAAAAGAGGATTGCAAGAACCGATATTTTCCGAAAAAAATTTTTATACAATTTCATGATCCCGATTTAAATCATTTTAGCCATTTCATTCAGCACTTCTGCTTTTTCCCGCTCCACAACACTAAATTGACGAACCAATTCCGGCTCCGTATTATATTGTCCCATGGCCTGCTGCAATTGCTGCCCCGCTGTCTGAAGCGTTTCATATTCATCCTGCAACCTTTTAAAATTTTTGTTGCTGCATACGGTTGTCTCGGCCTCACAATAAGCTTTTAATTTTTCATACTGTTCGTCGGTGACATCCTCATTTTTAAATTGCAGTCGCGCATCAATCACCTCCTGTGAAAAGGCTACCGTGGGATAAGGATTTTTCTGTGTTGTCCATAATCCGCCGATCCCGGAAACCAGTAACACAGCTGCGGCATACCACCAGTATGCGATTTTGCCTTCCGACTTTGCGGTTTTACTCTCGATGGCTTCCCACACAAACTCGTCAGGTTCAAACTCGGGCAGTTTATCCAATGCCTTTTTAAGCGGAATATCATTTAATTTCCCCTCTATTTCAGTCCAGATAAAATTTGACGGACCCGATGACGGAAGTTTAGCCAGCGCTTCTCTTAGTATATTGACATTTTTTTCCATAGGTTATCTCGATGTTAGCATACTGCGTAACTTTCTCTTGGCATGAAAGAGCTGCGACTTCGAAGTACCTTCCGAAATATTCAGCATCACTGCAATTTCGCGGTGCGTATATCCTTCAATTTCGGCCAGCACAAAAATGGCCCGGAAGCCATCTTAAAGTGATAAAATAGCTGTTTGTAAATGTGCGACGTTGATGTCAACTTCTGCCCAGTCTATGCTTTCGCCATTCTCTTCTTCAATGTTTTGCCAGATGACAATTTTCTTCTTTTTCGTTGACTTCCTGACGACAATCTGCTTGATCCATGCACCCAGCGTTGCATCACCTCGGAACTGGTCAAGGTGTTTGAAAACTTCTAAAAAAGCATCCTGCAAGACATCGTTTGCGTCGTCATAATCTCCTGTGATGCGGTAGGCAAGCGTATACATAGCATTCTTGTACCGGTCGTACAAAAGCCGCTGGGCAATCCGATCATGTAACAGGCAACCAGTAATCAATTCTGCCTCCGTCGTCATAGGAAGTTTTTAAGTATTCGGGTCAAAGAGGCAGACTGCATACCAAATGGTTGTATGATGGTAAAAAATAAGATGTTTTATTTTTAGAAAAGTTGATAATATAGCCTTCCGGCTGAATTAACAGGCTTTCACTAGTTCTGCTAAATTTCTAATTTTATTATTCCGGACAAATTAAGTTATATTTTTACCGGTAAGATAAAATTACCGCCATGAATCTGTCTTCAGAAACTCCTTTTAAAGTTCAACTTTGTTTTGACCAGGTTATTGAAAAACTGGAAAAATCAGCGGCCGATCCTGCCAATGAATATCAGGCGCGTGATCAGGCATTGCTGGAAGATGTTTTGAAATATCCGGAGCTAAGAGATGGCATCACAGATCAATATCAGATAGAGCGGAGCAGTGATGTGATTGCCCGCTTGCTCGCTTCATATTTCCCCAAAGATCTTACATTAAATGAAATAAAGGCAGTCAATATTCCTTATGCGCAAATGGTTTTTAACCATACGCAAAGGTTCAAAAATATCTTAAAAGCAGCCGGCCCTGACTTTGACATTATCATCCGGGATTTCGACGAACATCAGTTTTATGTCATTAGCTGCTGTATGATTTTGTATGACCATTATGGCGCCAGTCTGGATTTCAACCGGCCGTTTTTCTATGATATTCCAACCGCAAAGGGAATTATCAAACATTACCGAATTTTGTTCAACGCCGACTTTCTGGAAATTTTACCGACTGAAAAATCGCTGCCCATCACCCAGGAGGATATCGATTTGCTGATGGATCGTTATGACGATCTGGATCTGTGGAAATCGAAATTCCCGAAAGACAGCTGGCTGCTAAAAGGTTTTTCCATCATGACCTTATTTGATGCAACGATCGAAAGTGCGGTTTCCTTGCTTAAAGAAAAACTTCTGGCCATCAACGCAGCGGGTTTTCGCGAAAGTATTGAATCTATTTTCCAGTCCATCTATCAGATTCCCGGAATCCAGGTTGGCTTCACTGTTTTTAATCGTGAAGAAGATAAACTGAGCCCGGACACGTTTGGACAGCAAATGCCAAGTTTTATTCTGCAACATAATAAAACTGCTGATGTGAGAAATATGTTGTGTGATGATTCCAAGGAAACACTGATCGAAAAACAACAGGATTTTGCGGTTTCCGATACCGAAGATTTTCTTGCAAAAAATCCTGAAAGTCCGCTGGCTGTTAATTTTATTGCCCAAAATATACAAAGTTTCATCCTTGCACCGGTAGCCAAAAATGGCCGGTTGTTTGGTATACTGGAACTTGTATCACACCGCAAAAAAGAACTGCACAGTGTCAATGTAAAAAAACTTGAAATTGTGATGCCGTTCCTCGTCGACACGATTGAACGTTTGGCTTATGAACTGCAAAATCAGGTTCAGGCTGTTATTCAGGATAAATACACGTCGATTCATGAAAGTGTGTTATGGAAATTTCATTCAGAAGCACAAAAACTGATCGATTCCCGTCAGGTTGGAGAAGAATACGAATTGAAGGAAATTACATTCCCGGACGTGTTTCCAATGTATGGTCAAATTGATATAAAAGGTTCCTCAGACGCCAGGAATTTAAGTGTTCAGAAAGATCTGAAATATCAGTTAAAATCTTTACTTCTGCTTTTACAAGAGTTTGATAGTCATGCTGAAACCGCCGGATTGTTTCAGCCCGAAACCGAACGGATCAGCAGCTACCTGGCCGAGCTTGCACTTTCGGTTAAGGCAAGTACGGAGCAGTATATCAGCAACTACCTCGAAGGCGATATCCATCAAAAACTGACGGAAATTTCCAACCCGGAGTTGGTACCAATTATTCAAAATTATTTCGGCCACACCCAAAAAGAAAACGGAGACTTTCATATTGCGCGAAGAAAATATGAAACGACTATTTCCAAGATAAATAATAAAGTGGCGGCGATACTTGATAAGAAACAAACAGACGCACAGTCTGTTTATCCGCATTATTACGAACGTTTCAAGACGGACGGTGTCGAACATAACCTGTATATCGGTCAGTCGATCGCGCCTAAATTAACCTTTGACCTGAATAAACTTAATGCCCTTCGTCTGTGGCAGCTTCGTGTGCTTTGCGAAATGGAAATTGCGCATTCGCATATCAAACCTTATCTCCCCTACCCACTGGATGTCACTACGCTGATTCTTGTATACCACTCAACGATCGACATCCGTTTTCGAATGGACGAAAAACGCTTTGATGTGCACGGGAGCTATAATACCCGTTTTGAAATTGTCAAGAAACGAATCGATAAAGCTTGTATTTCAGGAACGAACGAACGCATTACACAGGTTGGCCATATCACGATCGTTTATTCCAACGACAGTCATAAGGAGGAATATAGGGGTTACATTGAAACACTGCAATCAGAAAATTTGCTGGATGGAAAGATAGAAATATTTGAGATTGAAGATTTACAGGGTATATCAGGGCTTAAAGCATTGCGAGTAAAAATTATGCATTAAAAAACAAAATGAACAAGTCTGTCTGTTTTGATTACTTCAATGAACTACAAAAGCGAAGTACGGATTTCAGGTCCTCTTCCCTATTAAAATCAACATTGGTTTTGCGGAAATAATCAGACAAAGCACTTTTCTGTTTTCCATAAATTTTCATGATACTGGATTTTTTCGCCACATGAAATAATCTGTTCTGATCAATCAGATAATAGTCGGTTTTATATCTGTAATCCGGCTTCGTTGTGGTATTCTGCCAGCGGAATTCACCTGCCTGATTTGATATAAGCAAAGAAGTCGGTGTAGCGCTTTCCGGATTCGAAGTATATTTTTGCTCGGAGGCATTTGATTTACTTCCTTTCAATACCAAATGTGTCTTTTTAGCTAGCATCACATCTCCGAATCCAGCTACAAACTCAATTTCTCCCTGTTCTTCCTGAGAATAAAAAATACTTTCATCAACAATGATATAGTCTATTCGTGATTTGTTGGTCATAACAAGCGTATCCTGACCTGTGGAAATAAACTCGATCGCACCGTGCTGGTAATTATAATTCAACTTCGCTTTTGTGAATTTTCCGTTCCTGAAGTAAACCTTCCCATCCCTAAATTCGCTGAATTGATATTTACCTTTCGCTGAGTTAATATTCTCAGGACAAAATTTCGTTGTTTTTGCTGAAATAAGATCGGGAGAGAAAACAGCAATCATAAATAGTAATAGAACGGGTGTCGCTTTCATGTTCGGGTTGTTTAAATTTTATGAGATCTGTTGGGAATTCAAAAAATAAAAGGCACGCTTACTATTACTTTTTCTTATTTCAATATAGTCTGATGGTTTGATATAAGGATGTGATTTTTAATTTGTTATACTCTATTTCTGAAAATTAAAATAATTTCCGGAGCAGTTTACGTTTTCTAAACAGAAGCTGATAGCTCTGCCGGATTAATTTCTGCCAAAACATCATAATTTGTTAACAATTCACATGTCAGGATTATCGTAATATTGCGTGCTTAAACACTACTGGAAAACCTGCGTTTTATGAAATCCAAAATGTTCAAAATATTTATTGTATTGATGCTTTTAATACCTGCCCTGACTGTTACTGCGCAGGAAAAATTAAATATTTTGAAACTGAAGACCGCAAAAGATCTTCATGAATTTTTTAGATATACAGGCAATGATGCAGTCTTGGTTTCCGGTCATCGCGGCGGTATGGTTCCGGGTTTTCCTGAAAATTCCATTGCCACATTTGAGAACACGCTGCGGCATACACCTGCGTTTTTCGAGATCGATCCAAGATTGACAAAAGACAGTGTAATTGTATTGCTGCACGACGCTACGCTGGACCGGACAACAACCGGAAAAGGAAAATTATCAGATTATACTTTTGAAGAATTGAAGCAATTTCGGCTGAAAGATGCACAAGGAAATGTTACAGACTATTCCATTCCAACGCTTGAAGAAACGATTGAATGGGCCCGAGGCAAGACTGTTTTAAATCTGGACCATAAGGACGTCCCGCTTCAAATGACCGCTGATTTGTTAAAAAAACATAAAGCAGACGCCTTTATGATGCTGACTGTTCATAGCGCCTCAGAAGCAAAATTTTATCTTGCAGAGAATAAAAACCGGATGTTTTCGGCTTTTATCAGAAATAAAGAGGAGTTCGATGAATATGAAAAATCAGGTGTTCCGTTTACTCAACTGATTGCTTATATCGGACCCATAGTCAAACCTGAAAATCAGGAACTATATCAGCTTCTGCATCAAAAAGGAACGATGTGCATGATTTCAGCTGCTTCTTCCTATGACAAACTTAAAAGTGCTGAAGAACGAAAATCTGCCTACATATCCATCGCAAAAGACGGCGCATCCATTCTTGAATCCGATATGCCGATTGAAGCCGCAGAAGCGATTCGTGATTTTCAAAAAGCGGGCAATAAAAAACAGAAGTTTTTTGGCAAAAATTAAGTACCGGCCTGTTAATCAAGCTCGGTATAACCGTCATCGCCAAGAATATCATGTCCTTTATTGTCGTGAAAATCCTTTATAATCGCTTTTTTTTCTTCAAAACTTCTGGGATCAACACTTACAATTATTCCACCTTCTCGCATGCTGTCGCCGTAAGAATCGGGATGTTCTTCCATTAATTTCAAAGCTTTCTCATCATCAATTTCCTCTTTTGAGCCGTCCAGTCTTCTGACCGTGATTTTTTTGAACAACGTTCTCGAAATGGCAATTCCGAGTCCCGGAAGAGAGATCATGGATGTGATTGATATGATCGCATCAGCAATGGCATCCGATGCCTTATCAATGGCAGATTCCGGTTCTTCGATATCTTCCGAAGTCTGAACAACCTGATTTTCATGTTTGCTTAATGTTTCATCCGACATCAAAACTGAAATATCATCAGGCGTATGGCCGCGTTTGATCAGCGCTTTGTATGCGTTGTCAGCATCCTTTTTGTTAAAAAATACAGCGGAGACTGTTCCCAGAGAACCAGCCGAAAAACCAGAATTTGCCATTGATTGCTTAATTTGTTCCTGTTATCTAATCGACTTTTTTCAGTTCAGCGGTACGAGATCTTCTTCACGAAAAGTATCTTCTACCGGCTCTCCTTCTTCGTTATCAAATTTACATAATACTTCTCCGTCATTGATACTGACAACAGTCATTCCTTTTGTTCCTGTTTTTTCCTTAACCCAGGTTCCTTCTTCAAATTTGGGATTGCTCATAATCGTTTGGTTTTATGTTTTCTAATCCTTTTTCTTTTTTTCCTTTTTCTTGTCATCTTTTTTCTTGTCGTCTCTTTTCTTGTCCTTATCATCATCCTTCGAGAAGATTTTTTGCAGGAAAGTTTTCTTTTCGTCCTTGCCGACTTTTACAGAGCCAATGGTAATCTCATTGTCAATCGTTGGTTGAAGCGCATGGATAAAAGCATTCTGCAACACATTGGACAATGCATACCAGACATTGGTCTGCGGATCATCCAGATCGCCTTTGAACGGAATTTTTGTAGCGAGCTGATCCTTAGGTTGATTTTCAAAAATCTCAGCTACGGTTCCTGCGACTCCTTCCCATAATTTTTGAAGAAGATTATCTTTTCTGTCCTCCTTTCCAAGTACATCCAAATCCTTGATGATCGGTTTTACATATCCCGCAAACTTTTTCTCCTTCGCGGCCACCTCTGTGTACAAACCAAATGTGCCTCTGTTTACGTCAATTTTCGCATAGGCCTGAAAAAAATCATTAAGCTTGACCATGTTCGTATTTTTCAACTCGGCACTCATGTCGAAAGTCGGAGAAACGGCCAATGGATTTGCTTTGGCATCAAAGGTTAAGGTGCCCTCATAAACGTTTGCAGACGCATCGATTGTTGCAGGCAATACCACGGTAGAGTCATAACTATTGCGCAAATTCTCCGCCAGCAAGTGGAGTTTAGTCATTTGAAGATCAACTTTCGGTTTTGTCGATTCATCGATATACTGCACCCTTCCGTTATTAATTTCACAACGGTTGATACGAAGCGGCATGAAATCATCAAGCAATTCCTTCAAAGCGGACGAATCCCTGGCCACATCCTTTGGCTCCACTTTGTCCTTCGTAAAACGAAGCATAGGTTCCTGTAAAACCACTTCGCCAACAATTGACCCTTTAAACAAAGCCTTCCATTCTACGGAAAGATCGATGATTGAAGCAGCAAAAAAGGGCGTTTGTTTATTGGTGACCGTATCTTTTTTATCCAGATATATACTGTCAACCTTATATGCGCCGCGAATAATCGCCAAGTCAATATCCTTCACATGGCCATAGTACCCTTTCATGGTAGCCAGATTCTTATTGACCAGATGCAGCACGACATAAGGCAAAACAAGTCTTGCAATCACGATCAATACGATGAATCCCATGAAAAAGTAAAATGCCTTTCGTTTACGATGCCTTGGCTTGCGCGTTTCCATAGTCTGTCAGTTTCGTGTTGTTTTCAACCGTTAGTCGCGATCAAATAAAATGGTCAGTTGTTTTAAAAAAACCTCGTTTTCTTTTGTTATCTGTCCGGGTGTAAGCCGCCATAACCAGTTGTCTTCTCCTGATCCGGGACTGTTCATCTTACTATTTTCATCGAGATTCAAGACGTCCTGGATCGGTAAAATTGCCGTTTTAGCAACGGATGAATAAGCAAGTCTTGCCATAACTGCGTAGATATTTTCTTCACTCAGCGGCATCCCCACATAACTTTCCAGTCTGCGTTTAGTCTCATCATCAATACCTTGCCTGAACCAGCCTCTTATCGTATTGTTATCGTGCGTCCCGGTATAGGCTATAAAATTCGGTTCGTAACGGTGAGGAATGTATTCCGATTGCGGCATATTCTCCTCAAAGGCAAACTGCAATACTTTCATGCCAGGCAGATGGAGTTTGTCGCGCAGTTCATAAACAGCCGGGCTGCTTTCGCCGAGATCTTCCGCCACGAAAGGCAAACTTCCCAGCGCGTTTTTCAGCGTTTCAAAAAATTCTTCTCCGGGCCCTAATTTCCATTCCCCGTTTTCCGCTGTCTCTTCTCCCCCTGGCACAACCCAATAATCCGCGAATGCCCGAAAATGATCAAGACGGACAAAATCGAAAAGCTCGATATTCTTTTTAAGCCTGTCAATCCACCATTGATAATGCTGCTTTTTAAGCGCGTCCCAATCAAAAACCGGCATCCCCCACAATTGTCCGGAATCTGAAAAAGCATCAGGCGGAACTCCCGCCACACCGGTTATTTTGCCGTGGTCGTCCAGTAAAAATAAATCTCTGTGCGCCCAAACGTCTGAGGAATTATAACTTACATAAAAAGGAAGATCGCCCAAAAATTCAATATCATTTTCGTTGCAATACTTCCGCAGCGCTTTCCATTGTTTATCAAAAACATACTGCACCCATTTCACGAATCGGATATCACCGGCATCCTTATGTTTCAAGTTTTCCAGCGTTTCCGCATCGCGAAGTTTAAACTCATCCTCCCACTCGATCCAGGGCTTTCCGTCATGCTGATTCCGGATCACCATATACAATGAAAAGTCTTCCAGCCACTCTTCGTTTTCATCGCAAAATTTTTCAAATCCTCCCAAAGCAGATGCGTCTTTATTATGGTTAAAAACGGCATATGCTTTTTCCAGAAGCTCCATTTTTGTTTTTTCGGACACACCGTAATCAGCTTTGTCAGTTTCCGGTACATGATAGACCGAAAGATCCACATCCGGCAAAAGACCATCTTTCGCAAGCATTTCCGGACTGATCAGAATCGGATTTCCTGCCCGGCTGGAAAGCGCACTGTACGGTGAGTTTCCCTGCGAAGATTCCGTTGGATTCAGCGGAAGTAATTGCCATACTTTTTGATTGCTTCGGTGTAAAAAATCTGCAAAAGCATAGGCTTCTGGTCCCATATCCCCTATTCCGAAAGGTGAAACCAATGAGGTAATATGAATTAAGATACCTGCATTTCTTTCGTTATCGACTTTTGTCCCTTGGAGTACCGCCACCGGAAGATTTTTAAATAAACCTTCCAGGGTTATTTTATGCTGAAACTTTTCCCGATTCCCCGAAATCAGATTTTCCCACTCACCATTCAAACCTTCCGGCAAAATGACCCGTGTATTTCCCCAGTCCAGTTCGAAAAAATCTTTATCTTGTTCTTTGCAGAGCGTCGCGGTATTTAGCGGTACAGCGGTCACGATCACCGATTGTTTATGGATACGGGCAAACGCAAGAATGTTACTTTTGTAAATGCCTTCGATTTTCAGGGGTATATAATTTCCTTCGGCGAAAAGAGCAACGTTATTCTTGCGCAGGTTAAAAAGCTGGTGCGTTAACCAAAGTTTGACCGCTCCATTATTCTTGTTTTCCCATAGCTTTTCCAATAATCTGCCCTGGTCCTCATAGTTATCGAAATCACTTAAAGCATTTTGTCTTTTTGTGTAATCCACTGGCCGGCGGTTATCCGGATCAACCAGGCTCAGGTCCCACATTTCACATCCCTGATACACGTCCGGTATGCCTGGGCATGTAAATTTCAATAAAAGCTGACTCAAAGAATTAATTATTCCATGATCTGATATTTTCTCCTGAAATGCTGAAAATCTTTCCCAAAATGGATTTTGTTTGTTTAACAGTTCCTTGATAAAATTCGCAACGCCGGCTTCGTATGCCTCATTTGGTTCGGTATAATTTGTGTTCACCTTCGCCTCCCGAAATGCTTTCTGAAGATATTCCTCGAAGCGGGTTCCAAAATCATCGTCATCTTCGCCTGGCATCGGATATGCGCCGATCAGGTTTTGATATATAAAATATTCATCGTTGGTATCCGGCGCAGTAGACTCCTGTTTCAACGAAGCATTCAGCTTTTGCCATTCCCTGACATTTGAAAACCAATCTTCTCCCAAATCTGTAAGCACATTTAGCCGGGCACGGACATCTTCTCCTCTTTTTGTATCGTGTGTGGATGTCGTGTTCAGAGATAGCGGCCAGTGCTTTTTCCGGTATTTCATCTTTTTATGAAAATTCTCAACAGACAAACCGAAACTTTCAGGCGAATCACCTACATCGCTATGACCGATAAACCGGTTGTAGGTATACATCAAAGTGTCTTCTCCACCTTTTGCCATAATCGGCCCGGTAAACTGCATACAGCGATGATAAAATTCCAAAAGCCTTTTGCTGTAACCTTCATCTCCACTTTCTGACAAGGAAAGAAAACAAGATTCGAGTAACGCGACTGCCTCAGTTAATTGAGGATGAACTGTTTTTATCTCAGAAAAAATATTTTCAAGAGCTGATTTTTCTTCCTGCTCAAAAGGCAAGGAGCCATAGTAACGATAAACAGGGCAATGGATAAGAAATTCACCAATTGCATTTTTGACATTTTCCTTGCCTGGTTTTTCTATATTTTCCTGTTCCGTTAAATTTAATTCAACGAAAAGCTGAAATAAATTTTCCAGCTCGCCACCCATATGTTCATACAGAATGAATGCTTTTTTCTTCAGCAACTGCTTTTTGGGAGCGTCCTGCACGCCAGTCAGTTCGTGGTAAAATTCAGTAAACTGTTTATCAGCCGATGCATTAGTCAAAACATTATTGACGGTTGCTAAAAACTCGTATCCGGTCGTTCCCTGAATTGGCCACTTTTCGGGCATTTCTTCATCTTGTCCAAGAATTTTCTCAACAACGACATAAGTATCCTCCCCGGTTAATTCCCGAATTTGTTGCAGATACAAATCAGGATCATACAATCCGTCGATATGGTCTATCCTGATGCCCTGAAAAACACCTTCGTCGATCAGCGTTTTGGTCAGTTTGTGGTATTCATTAAAAACTTCTTCATTCTGAATATTAAGGCATATCAAACCGTTGACCGTAAAAAATCGACGAAAATTAATTTGTTGTTCGGTTTTTTGCCAGTGGCACAAAGCATAAGTCTGATGGTCAATAAGATCACGGAGTTTTTTTTCGTCACCATTAATCTTTGCCAACTTTTCATCCAGCCAGTTCCTGACCCTTTCGTCAGACCGCAATGATTTTAATTGAAGAAGTATTTCATTCCAGCGCTGCGAAAACAGATACGGATCCTCAATTTCTTTTGCTTCCTGAATTTGAGAAATAATTTGTAAAACGGCCTGATTTTCAGATGTAGGATCATCAGACAATATTCTCAGATAAGATTTGGGATTAATCGGAAATACGGAATCTTCATATTTAACCACCAGGCGATTGGCACCATATTCAACTTTCACCTCTCCCCTGTGAATTAATTCTTCCAGATCCGATCCGAGAAATGGAACCATCAGTTTCCCCTGAAAAAGCCGACTATTCCACGCGACATCGAAAAACGTCGAATACATGGATTGAGTACCTTTTTCAAGCATATCCATAAGCCAGGGATTCTCCGAATGGAATGCCATATGGTTAGGAACGATATCCTGCAACCAGCCCATTCCTTCCGTTTTCAACTTGCCACTGATTGATTTCAGCGTATCAAGACTGCCAATCTCCGGATCAATTTTATTTGGGTTTACGCCATCGTATCCATGCATACTGCCCGCAGTTGACTTAAAAACGGGTGAAGCGTAAACGGTACTGACTCCAAGTTTTTTCAGATATGGAACCAGTTTTTCAAGGTCGTTGAAAGTAAATTCTTTATGAAACTGTAATCGATATGTAGCGATTGGATTATTCATGCTCGTTGCTGTAAAGAGTAAAAGATTCTGGCGGTAAGACCAGGGAAATTTCTTCTGAAATAGTTCTCGGCAAATCTCCCGGTCCTTTCCATTTCAGATCTGATGAAGCCATTAGTTTGTGCCAGACAGGTGCATAAACCGGCACTTTAACCTGCTGTGGCTGTTTCGAAAAATTCATCAGACAAATCGTATGCTGAATTTTGTGTTGTCTTTGTAAAATAATCACCTCCTGATCGGCCAGAGACTCCACCGATACGTCCTTCCGGTTGAGCACATGCAAGGCTGCCTGCTCCTTTCGGATTGTTATTAATTTTTTATAAAAGCTGAGCATTGTTTTATGAGGTTCCTGCTCGGTTAACTGCCATTGAAGTTTGGACTTTTCAAAGGTTCCTTCTGACATAGGATCAGGCGCTTCACCCTCCATGTGAAAAGCTTCAAACTCTTTTTTTCTTCCTTTCCGAACCGCATCTGCAAGTTCAGGATCGGTATGGCTTACGAAATATTGAAACGGATTAGTTTCTCCATACTCCTCACCCATGAACAACATAGGCAAATAAGGACTGACCAAAACGGCGCCAGCCAGCAGCTTTTGCATTTCAAAACTGACCAGCTCGCTTGTCCGCTCACCAAGCATACGGTTGCCCACATGATCGTGGTTCTGGGAAAAAACAACAAATTGCTGTCCAGGATTTTCAGCCGCTTTCACCCCAAATTTTTTCTTGCGATGGTCTGAATACGCGCCGTCATATACGTAAGCGTCTTCATAAGATTTTGCCAGAGAAACGATGCTGTCAAAATCCGAATAGTAACCCGTTTTCGGCTGACCGGAACTGACACGTAAGGCATGGTGAAATTCATCGATCCACTGCGCATCGAGCCCGAAGCCACCTTTACTGATGGCATTGATATAACGGGTATCATTCAAATCAAGCTCGGCGATCAGGTAATGATTCCGTCCTGTTTCATGAATCAGTTCATCGACGTATAACTTTATTTCCTGTAAAATGTGAAGAGGACTAAAATCCTTGATGGCATGAACGGCGTCCATCCTCAGTCCGTCTATATGAAAATCGCGAAACCACATGAGTGTGTTTTCGATAAAAAAATTCCTCACATGGTCACACCAGGCGTCGTCGAAATTAATCGCGTTTCCCCAGGGCGTATGGTACTTATCGGTAAAATAATGCCCAAAGTTTTCAAGATGATTTCCTTCCGGCCCAATGTGGTTAAAAACAACATCAAGGACAACGGCCAGCCCTTTGATGTGGCAAGTGTTTACCAGCTGCTGTAAACCTTTGGCACCACCGTAAGAGTTCTGAACACTAAAAGGAAAAACACCATCATAGCCCCAGTTACGTTCTCCCGAAAACTGTGAAACCGGCATGATTTCAATCGCCGTTATACCTAAATCAATCAGATAATCCAGTTTTTCCTCAATGGCTGCAAATGTTCCCTCACTAGTGAACGTACCGACGTGCAGTTCATAAAATATATAATCTTTCAGCGCAAAATTTTTCCATTTTTCATCTGTCCAGTTGAATTCCCGGTTATTTATAGCTTGTGAAGCACCATGAACGCCATCAGGCTGCGAAAGTGAAGCAGGGTCCGGAAATTGGACTTTTCCATCCAGTTTAAAAAAATACAGATCGCCTGGTTTTAAAGAGTCAGTTGTCAATGTCCACAACCCGAGCTCACCGCCGATTAACTGTTCACTTTTATTTTTGTCAACGTAATATATTTCGGCGTAATCGACTTTGGGTGCCCATAAAGCTATATCGGCCTGTCCTTCTTCATTGAAATTTACTCCCAATTTGCGTTTTTCTACATCAATTTCTTCCATAGGATATGCATAAGACTGAATTTTTATCGACGGTCAGTTGTGATACCCCTGATAAATTACTGTGCCAGTCAAAGACTTATCCCATACTAAAATTCAGGGTGGGGATATCCACATAAAAAAACAGGAAAGCTGAATCAGCTTTCCTGTTAACCACCTACGAAATCACACACTAATTGAATCGAAAAACCTCCTCACCCTTTCTTGGCCAGAAATTAATCCAGCTTCCACATTCCTATTTTTTCGAAACAAATTTGCTAAACCGGCTTTCCTTTCCGTCGGCTGTTTTTTCCTGATATAAAAATTCCAGATTACTTTCATCAAATTTGGCGAAGAAGTCGTCCCAGCTGATTTCTTCCAGTGTATCCTTTCCAGTATATCCCGGAAAATCAATACGAAGAATTCCTGTTTCGTCTTTTGACTCTGTCCCTTTAACAGTCGCAGGTTTTCCGCCACGTTTTTCTACCCACTTCTGGATTTTTTTATGATCCGTCGTAGTCAATGATTTTGCATCCCCCGTACTTTTTGCAGTGCTCGTTTTGGTAGTACTTATTTTAGCCGGAGCTTTTTGTTTGTCTGCTTCAGAAGACTGTTTTGTATGTTTAACTGTTGCTGTTGCCATGACGTTAAAGTTTTGATTTGCAGACATTACTAAAAAAAGTATGCCTTAAAAAAACGTATATTAACGATTTGCCAGAATTTATTTTGCTGCCTCTGATCCGTGTTTCGTTTCAACCTGCGCTTTCTTTTTTTCCTGATTTAATTCATCAGCTGCGTCGATCGAGTGCGAATTATGAATATCCTGATCCTGCTCGGAAACATCAGACAATCTTTGGTAAAATTTATGCAGAACGTCCAGCTCCGCCTCGGTGAGATCTTCAATATCTACCATTCGATTGCTGGCATGGCGGCTGGCAGCGATAAGTTCATTTAGTTTTAATTGAATCGCTTTGGAATCTTTGTTTTGCGATTTCTGAATTATAAATACCATGAGAAACGTAACAATAGTCGTCCCGGTGTTAATTACAAGTTGCCAGGTATCTGAATAACCAAAAAGTGGCCCGGTAATTCCCCAGATCAAAATAATAAAAAAGGCTGTAATAAATGCTATCGAACTTCCGGTCCAATAGGTAATTTTTGTTGCGATCATCTCAAACGACTGGCTTAGTTTATCCAACATAAATCAACAGGAAAATGATGAAAAATTGCGAAGGATTAAAACTTCTCAAATGAAGTAATATCCATAGCTTTTTTATCAAAATTTATGCCTGATTTTATCACCGAAAAACCGGAAGTCTGGCCTATACCTAATCTTTGACATATTCCCATTCCCTGATGTCATTCCGGTTGTGGGTAGTTAATTCAGCAGAATATATTTCTATAAACATCTGATTTTCGAGGTCGAATTCACCATCTCTCCATTGGTCATCATCGATTCTGTTAAATTTAACAAGGGCACCGTTGTCAGGAGTATCTGTTGGTTTCATAGTATTTGATTAAAGTTTGTACTTCATCTACTAATCAAAATAATGCCAACCCCGGATTTACCTGAAAATAAATAACTGTCTTGAAATCAATTGATAACCCATTTTACCAATGGCACAGCTTTTTAATAAAACAATGCCTAAACTTTCAAGGGTATGGACGAGAAAAATTACACCAAAACAATTCCTGAAAAATTTGATGGAGGAAATATTAATGCCGAAAGCGTCGTGCAGTTGCATAATCTGACGGCTGCGAAAGAATTGTTTTTACTGGCAAAAAAAAGGCTGATGGATGTGAACAACTGGAAGGAAATTTCAGAACAGGCCGTAGCAGAATTCAGACTTACCGATTCGCAGGGAAATGAGGTATCCGGCCCGGTTCAGGAAGGGATGTTTTTTCGGATCGATATACCTGGTCCCGGCACTGAAACCGGTGATGGTTTCGATTGGGTAATTGTTGAAAAGATCAGCGAATATCAACTGGAAGATATTGAAAGTTTTGGCATACGGGTTCGGCCAGCTCCAAATCCAACAAATACAGATCAGGAGATTGCTCATTTTTATTCAAGCCAGACGACCAGTACTTTTACTGTAACAAGGGAAAACACAAAAGTGACAGCGGCAGTTTATGACCGCAATACCAAAGCTAATACGGACGATCAGAGCTTTCTGGATAAGATCAGAAATATTCTGACCGGTGTGGCCGGAATTCTTGCATTTTCCAAAATTCAATGGGAAAGTCTTACCTCTGGACTGGTTAATACAAATCGCTAGAATTTATTCCGGTTCTTCATTCTCTACTTTAACAGGTTCCCATTTTCCTGTTGCTTTTGCGATGTCAACCAGCTTTTGTCCGTGCTCCGTCATTAGCCCCTGCTTTGTCAGATTTTTTACCCGGTCACGATTAATCTGGCTCCATTTGCTTTTAGGATTTCGGGGTGTAAAGGTCAGGTAAAAACTTTCGTCATCCCGCTTTTTTGCTTTACTATCAATCCAGCCAAAGCAAAGCGCTTCTTCCATGGCTTCGGCAATGAGAACACTCTCCGTCTTGCTTTTTTTGTGGTATAAAATCAGCCAAACGGCTTTTTCTGTCTGGCTGTTTTCGGCCAGCCAATTCCGCCATTCTGTTCTTGTTTTGGCATAAACCGCCTGTCTCCCATCCTTGATTTCCATATCAATGACCGCTTTTCTGATTGAATATGTCGAGATAATGGCGATTAAACATAACGCCCAAAACATTTCCAAACGGATCAATTACAGATGCCGTAACGAAATTCCCCTCTCCACCGCTTCTGTCAGTAATCGGCTCATACTCTGTGGCTCCCATGGAAAGAAGTTTCGCAACCGTTCCCTCCAAATCATCGACATGCCAATTCAGGGTGACGCCGCCCGGGCCGGGCTGTGCTGCTGGCGGAGCATATTCCCTGTCAATTATCCCTACTTCATGCTGATAGTCACCTACACGAAATTCAATATAACCCGGATTTTCGGCATCCGGCATTTGAAAATAAGGTTCGATCCCGAACAATTCTGAATACCATGCACGGGCAGCTTTTAAATCATCTGCCCAATAGCTCACATTTGCCATTCCGCGCAACATTGCTTTCGATTCCATATGACCTTGTTTTAGTTTTTGATTAAACAAATGTAAAATGGCACTGTGACAGCCCTATGTCAGGGGTATATTTTTCTTTTGCTGACGATCAAAATATTCCTGTAAAGTCATTTTATGGGGTTCAAATTTCGTATTATGGATATCCAGTTTTAGTATCCTGTCTAACCTGAAAAGTCTGAAATCTATTCTAAGATGGCACCACGCAACCAACAACCAATTTTCTTGTGTACTCAATAAAGCGAAAGGCTCGACCACTCGTTGTAAAACCTCCTCACTGTCAGCCTTTTGGTAAGTAAGGGTCACTAAGTTAAAATTGGTGAGCGCAAGCTGCAAAACGGACAGATAATTACTTGTAATGCTATTCCCGTTATTTGGACTGATCGCAATCCGGTTCGAAAGCAAATTCGCGTTTTCCTTGGTGTTATTCCGCAGAACCGATTTTATTTTAGTAATCGCTTCCGAATATTCCCTTACAAACGAAGCGTCTCTGTTTTTCAGAACAAATTGTTCTGCTGTAATTAACGCGTTGGCTTCGCTTTCGGTAAACGTTACAGGCGGGAGCCGATATCCTTCCATCAAAGAATAACCCTTCCCTTCCTCCGTCACGATCGGAACACCGGATTGCTCCAAAGATCTGATATCCCGGTAAATCGTACGCACACTAACGCTAAATTTCTCCGCAAGTGCTGTGGCCGTGATCAATCTCTTTGTCTGCAATTGCGTTAGAATTGCTGTCAGCCTCGAAAGTCTTGTAGTATCCTTATCATTCATTGCCGCTGACAGAATTCCATTTGCTATTATTGTTTTACAAATCGGGCGATAGCTTCTGATGTAGATTCTACAAAAGTAATTTGCCCGAGTTTATTACTTTCAAAGATAAAGTCTTTCATATTTTTACTATGTAAGGACCCGAAATTTTCAACAATCGCAAGCCCGACATGATAATTAGAAAACTTCTGGAGAATTTCTCCGGCCAGTCCCGTTTTAAGGTCAAAAAAATCATGTGTTATGTTTACTTGTCTAATGATAATCTTGTCAAATCCCTGATAATATAAATTTCCCAGCAAATCCAGACCGTCATCCGCGTTGGCTATGATGATCGTATCGGAGATTACTTCCGCAATTTTTAAGTCATTGATTTCGTGTGATTCTATTGTCATGGGTTATTTGTAAAAATTGCTAAACTATAAGGGTTCATAACCAAGCAACACTACCCCACTTTTGAAAACTTTGCTATTTGTCAGTTTAAAATCCAGCTTCTTTTTAAGACCACCAAACAGCGGAGTTCCTTCTCCCAGTACCACGGGATCAATCATGATCTGAAGTGAATCGATGAGACCTGCCTCAGCAAGCTGCATGACTATGCTACCACTTCCCAGGATTGTCATCGTAATATCCTGCTCCCTTTTCAGCTTTGTAATTTCTTCGATCATGTCAGATTTGACCAACCTCGTATTTTCCCAGCTTGCTTCCTCTAACGTCGTAGAAAAAACAAGTTTAGCGGATTCATTCATTCCAGCGGCAACATCGGGCATACTTTCCAGCGCCATAGGAGACGGCCACCAACTTGCCATTTGTTCATAGGTCTTACGTCCAAATACCAGTATTGATTTTCTTCCCTCCATGCTATCCGAAGCAAACGAACTTTCTTCTTCCCCATGTCGATGCCAGCTGATATCTTCTTCCAAACCTTTGTAAAAACCATTGAGAGTAATGAAATTAAATGCGTGAAGCGTTCCCATGTCTTTAATATTTTAGATAAAATGATCATTTAATACAACAAAGTTAGCTTGGAAATAAATATCGAAAAGGTGGCGATTGCGACAATAAAAAGGGGATACACGCCAAGATTGCAATTTTATTACCGAGAAAACCGGCGCACTTACTCCAAAAATCAGTTACAGCTCGCACTCCATTACATAGGTGTCTGCTGTGCTTTAGACTTAAAAGTTTCTTAGCAGACTGCGTTTATTTCAAGCCAAAATCATATTCGGTTTCCCCAATTGAAAGAATAGCGATTGTCAGTCTCTGGCTGTCTTAATGAGTTTTAAATCTTTTAACTGCTTTTGTCGTGTTTTCTGTGCGTTATAACCTCTTCGTGAAATTCCATACCACAGTTGATCATAATTTATTCTTCTATTATCAATCAACCCTTAAAAACGTATTCGAATACTCAACATTTGTGTTTCATAATTGACTTAGCAACCGCCTTTGCGAGGGGCACGTTTATAAACTATTTTACTATCCCGTTCTACATAGTCGCCCGATACTATTGGATATGAATATTTGGGGGCGTGCGACACAGTGCGGCTTCTTATCCTTATTTTGTCGTTCACTTTCAAGCTGTGCAACGGCTCAAATTCATTCTTATAGTTCAAAACATTCTTGTCTGAATTAACCGACCCAAAACTAAGAATATAATCGTCATCATTAATCCTGACCATCACCCCGAAACCTAATCGTGAGCCTGAGGGAAGAGAAAGAGACGTTACAACAGCCTCCATATTAGAAAAAGCACTTATATGCTTTCTTATTTTCGCTTCACCGGCAAACACTTTTTTACCTTCGGCAGACACTTCCCATTTTTTGTAATTTATACCATCAGGGGTAGCCTCCCATTTTTTCAATGCTGAGTTCCGTTCGGCAGCAGAGAGTGGATTTGAGGATGACTTTTTAGAAGCTTCATTTTTAATTTCACGATTAGCAAATACTAGTCCGCTTACCACGACCAGCATTAAGATTAGTGAATAAATGATTTTTTTCATGTTTTTTTGCAGGTATAATTAAAGTAAATCTATCCTGATAATTCAGATCCGTCTAAGGGATTCTTTTTATTTTCAAGGATTTCACCTCTGTGGTGGGAAGCAAAGCTAAAAGTTCATATCCTGCCGTCTGTCAATGACTTGTAAAAGAATGTAAACAAACGTAAAAGTTGCTTTTACAGACTTCTATGGGTTTGGGCCACTAACTGGTTGGATATGCTGTGTAGTAGTGTGGGCAATAAAACTGTCTTCCAAACTTTGATTTCCTGAAAAGCTAACTCTTGCCATAAGTCTATAAAAAAATAGGAATCAGTAAGCATGCACTCCAGAAATTAGCAGTAGACCTGATGAGCAATTTGATTACGGATTTACCAGCTCAATCACTTCACATTCTACAATATCCTCTTCTCCGGAGCTCACATAACCCAAAGTTCCTAATCTTAGATAATGACGTTGGTAGTCCAGTAGTTTTTGATTGAGTATCCACATTTTTTCGTTCCCGAAATATCAAAACATATTCACTTATCTAATATTATGAAATCCCCTTCTTCCTGAAACTCTGGTCAGATAATTCTATATCCTTGTTTTTGACAGCCCAGATGTACGCGCGCGTACTTGGGTACTCTATACCTTCATACGGACGGCGCTCTATTGCATCAGTAGGATTAAATCCCGTTTCGGAAAGAAGCGAAATAATCATATCTGTTTCAAAGAAAAGCAGGTCTATATGAACATCCTTGTCATGTGCTTTGTCAAAATGAACTATTTGGTCTCCTACATGAAAAGAAAACAGGAAGTTCCCGCCGACTTTTAACACTCTGTTTACTTCACTGAAACATTTTCTGATCTCGTCGTTATTAAAATGCACGATCGCATAGAAGGCCAGCGCACTGTCAAAATATTTTGTTGGGTAAGCGATATTCAACAAGTCACCGGTTTCAAATTTAATTTGAGGAGAAAGCCTGCGGGCAACAGCAATCATCGCCGGTGACAGATCAAGGCCGGTTATATTCTTTAATCCAGTATCGTATAAAAATTTTGTGGTTTGTCCAGGTCCACAGCCGAAGTCGGCACAAGGCCCCTTGTTTTTATTGACAGAGGCAAATTCATTCAATAGCAGTTGATCGAGACGCTTTTTGTAAAGTTCGTTCCATCGCTCTGTTGCGTAGTCATCGGCAACTTTGTTGTAGCAGTGTAGTACTTTTTTCTGCGAGTTCATCTTATTAATAATTTGCCCAGCCAGATATAATTTCTGTGATTATGATGTATTCCGCAGTTTCGGATCTACGGTTAAAAAAGTCACTACAATCGCCTCTTCTCTGTTTTAATCCCTACGCAGTTGAAAATAGCAGTCAGACCTAAGCTCAGGCTACATGTAAAATACATTGAACTTGTGACCGTCCGGATCTGCAAATACGAAACCGTAGTAACCTTCACCAAACTCTTCCGGCTCAGAAACGATTTCTCCGCCGGCCTGCACCACTGCTTCTCTCCAACTGTTTACCTCATTCTTACTATCGGCAGAAAGAGTAAAGATAATTTCATTACCTGCTTTTGCATCAATAATCGGCCCCTTCATGGCAGTTTCAAGTGCGTCCTTCAAAAAAAAATGGATAATAAAATTTTGCTCCCCAAAGAAGAAACTGGTCAATTGCTCTGACGCTCCATTATGGTTAAAACCAAGTTCTTTATAAAATTTTGTGGTTCGTTCAATATCCTGAATACTGAAATTCGCCCAAATTTTTTTAGTCTCCATCATTCAAATGTTTTACGATTAATAGCTTGATATAAAGTTCAAATATAGCTTGTCACCTCATCTGACAGGGCGGTCCACCGGTCGCGATCCGTACAATTTTCATAAGCCAGATGTAAATCTTTTCCTTTAAGAATTTCATTTGCGTAAATACTCATCCATTCAACTCCATTAGATGCAGAGAGACAGATTGCAATTTTTCCGTCAGACATCATCTGCTTACATTTTTTCACAGCACCCGGTGAATTGCCACTATTAGGGCTCACAACGATACCTGGTGAATAACAAAACTTAAACAGTTATAAAATCGTAGTCTTCACTGAATATCATAATAATGGAGCCTCTTTTCCAGGATGTTGCATTACAAAGGTGTTCATGACTCTCAAAGCATTCTCATGACTTATCAATTATATATTTTCTATTATCCTTAATCAAAATGGATTTATTAGAAAGGTATAAATCCGAATTTATATTTATGCAGTACACATATGCACTTTCTGACTTATCCAGAAGTGGTATCAGAACCGTAACATGTAGTGTCATTTTTCGTGCTCAGCATATTGGTACCTGATTTCCGGAGCCGTTAGATTCACACAAATTAGTAAATAGTAATTCAGCATTAGTTAAAAATTCTTCATTTTCTGAGACTTTCAGGTTAATTATTTTTTTAAAGCCTCTACTCTTTGAGTGGAGTGAATACACTCCATAAAGGTATACTACTCCAAATATACCAATTCAACCGATGACTGTAAATTGTGTATAATAAAATCTGATCTACTGTATTTTTCACCCTCATTGGTATTGTAGCCTTTACGCAGGACTCATTACTTACGACACAAGGGATTTCTTTGAGTCTGATCGATCTAATTTCAATGTTTAATCAGCATATCGCTCCACCCGTTTTGCATTTTTATCACATATTTTCCCGACGGCAGGTTTTGGATCGATACTTCCGGTTTTTCCGGAGCTATAACAGATTCCATGACCTGTTCGCCGGTTGCATTATAAATTTTCATTGGGCCGGTCAGCTTCTGTGAAAACGTAATGGAACCGGCGGCGGGATTGGGATAGACGAAGTAAGTTTTTGCCGGTGACAGGAAACGGATCTGATAACGGAATAATCAGTATGCCCTGAAAACTCGACAATTTTTAACCGGTAATAAGTAGCTCCCGTCAATGGATCTGTGTCAGTGGCGGCATAGTGCTGGTTGGAGTTGACTGTACCAGCTCCTTTAATGCGTTCCATGGGCTCCCAGATACGGGCGTCTTTTGAGCGCTCTACCTCAAAATAATCATTGCCAATCTCCGAAGCAGTGGCCCATTTGAGTTGTACCAGCTCCCCCGCAAAGTAAAACATTTGCGACATGTTGATCACACCCGAAACATTCCAGTTCCCGATGGGGAATTAAAAAACTGATTTAAATAAAACATACGGGACATATTTCTCACCCTGGAAACGTCCCACAAATCGAAGTTTGGGATACGCTCTATTCTCGTGTCCGAAAATGCCGAACTCATATCGGTAACCCGTGACACATCAGGAATGTCGGTCGCTGAGATCTCCACATTGCCACAGCCATTCAATGCGCCGCGCATAGACGCCCACTGTGCGGTCCCCCATTTTGAAATGATTGCCAACCTGTCCCGGTCCACGCCCTGGTCGATTTTGAACCCATTGAAATTCGTAGGATTGATCGTCAGCTTGATCAACCCGTTATCCGGCAACCCGGTGATATATCAGTTTTGGGTCAAATCCTGTCAAATTTGGGTCAAATAGCCCTGGAAATGTATTCTGAGGGGGTCTTCTATATTATTAACATTATAAAACCGATGTGTGCAGTTATGAGGTTTGCCTTACTAAAGTCACAAATCAATGCCCGCTCATCATAGCATCGCTGAGCATTTCCGACACTGATGTTGCTGTGTGAATCTCAATTAAATCGCCTTCATTATCCGTGTAATGGCAGACTGATTAAATCAATTACCTGGTAGAGTATTTTAGAAGGATGTAAAATATGAATGAATAATTTGTTTACTGTTTCACAAATGTCAAGACCTCTTGATAACAAAAAATGATCAGGTAAAAACATATTTTACCTGATCATTTTTAAAAGATCACTCTTAAAAGATTGACTTTTTCAGTGGCCTCCGGAAGTTGTGACGGTTTATCCGCTGGGCAGGCATTCCGCAGGGCCGGCTGCCCATTAGCTGGTTCTATGGATGGCCAGCCCCTTCTTTCTTTAATTTAACCCAATTTACGGCATCACACCCAATTGCTGCAACAGTCCAAATGTATCCATGATAATCCGGCTTTCAGAAAACAACCCGTTTCTCACAACGTCGATAACTACACCCCAGACTTCAACTTTTTTGCCGGTTGCAGGTATTCCCATAAACTCACCCTGGTGTGTTCCGGTCCAGGTAAACCGGGTTACCACCTTTTCACCTTCGGCAATTTGTTCATCAATGGTCCAGTTCATGTCCGGAAATCCGGTAAACATTGAATTAAGTACAAATTTCAACCCCTCTCTGCCTGGCCCTTGCCCGGGAAACGGCACTTCTTCAATAAAATCCTCTGCTACCAGCTCGTTGGCCGCATCTAAATTTTTCTTATTTATAACTTCTTCTATAAAGAATGTCATAAATTTTTTGTTTTCTTCCAATGTCATAATACTTACTTTGGGTTAGGTGGAGTAATTAATAACTAATTATAAATCCTTGATTGACAGATATTCAAAGAGCGATTTAACCAGCAAATACCCTTATGCTTTGCCAGTTCGATATTATTTTTTTCCTAAAATGACCTATTTAAATAAACCCGCCAGCATACAAATAACATTTAATCTTCCGGTGAGCCAGTTATTAAGAATTAGCTCCTCTTACCCGTACCAGATCAGGATTAAACCACTTATCCATAATACAGGCATACAAAAGCGGACGAACCGTGGCGACTATTCTCTAATCATCTTCCTGACTTCCGAAAATGATCCATGGTCAAAACGCACAAGCTTCATTCCTGGCGACAAACCGTTCAGGTTGATTTTGTTCATACCCTTTTGCAGATCATGCGCTTCCACACCAATGTTTTTACCGCCAGCATCAAAGATGGTCAAAGTCCATCGGCTGCATATATGTTCTCTTTCCATTGGTTAGGATATCGTTTTTGATTTTGAAAATTGAGGCAAATCTAAATGATCAGATTTCTGAAAATTGTAAACATGTTGTACAAACAAACGTTGCTCAATTCATTTAATAAAACTTTATTTTCTATGATCAAGGGTATCCACCGGATGGATGCATTCAAACAGCTTTAAGTTCATACACCTTAGGATCTTTCTCAAGGGTAACAATACTAACATGTGGTCAATTGACCGGCCCTAAAAATTCGTCTTCTCGTGGATGGAAAAAGTTTAGCAGGGCGAATTGCGAGGATTGTCATTGCATTTTGAGATTACCAAAGTTGTCCTTATCAGTAAGTTTCGATATTCAAAAGGCAGATTTCAAACTAATTGGCTCCGCATCTCTGACCGAAAAAGGCATATTTACTATTCCTGCACTTTTGGCGCTGTATCGAAAGTTAACGCCTTAATTTGTAAAATTTCGACGTCTTTAATGGCTATTCGCAGTAGTACAACAGTATTACCAAAATTGAAATTTTAAATTACGCCAAGTAGATTTTTTTATAACCCCTCCTCAAAAATAGGGGGGGGTTATAAATGAGTTGTCTGCTAATAAGACCAAAATAATAAAGAGCTGCTTACACGATGGTCTGCGCTACCTATATTGAACACCTTCGGAAGATGCCGGCTTTCCATCAGATTTTTGAGACTCGACAGCCTGATTATCTGCGGATGGCACATCCGGCGTTGATAACATATTCAATTCTGCATCAGGTTTTGCAGCTGGTGCTGTTCTTTGATACAACATGCCCGGCAAAGTATTGCTTCGAATCTGCTTACCAAGACTTTCTCTATTGACTGGTTCTGCCAATTGCACCCTTTTTACAGGAACCTGCTTACTGAACAAAAGGTTGGGAGCTGTCCCATTTTTTATCTGGCTGGCAATGCTTTCATTAGTCTTAAACCGGGATTGGGCGTTTGCAGCTATGCTTGTTAAAGCTATCACGACAATGATCAGACAGTATTTCATAATACTTGATGGATTTATATTTTTATTTAACATTGACAAATACAATGATTTTACCTACGCTCTCTCCATTGAAATTCTGCAAGGCTTTACCCAGAATTTGTCCGGCTTCTACTTTAGCTTTATCGGCTTTCATGGCAACACCAGGTGTTGATGACGTAACCAGTAAATCACCCCGTAGAATTGCTCCGCCTTCCAGACATACTTTGGTGGGAATAACACCTACGACGCCCATTGGTACTTTTCCGTTCAGATCGCTGTCAATATTTTCCTCGGTAAGCAACACACCCGGTTTGGTAGCGTATACGCCCAATACCAAAGAAGAATAGGCGCCAGAGCTTTTTTCAATCGTACGGTCTTTGGAAGTCGCAATGCTCAACACATCGCCAGGTTCATATTCGGACACATTGCTGACCACGTCAAACGCTTCGGCGATATCCGCTCCGCTATTTTGCGTACCTCCGTTAAAAAAGCCTGTCCCGGCTTTGTCAATTCGAGCCACGTTTGCACCTGAACTTTGAAAAATAGCCGTATTGCCGCTAGGTCCGGTGTGGTTGACGAAAAGCGCGCTTCCCGTACCAGCGTTAGTGACATGCAGCGTCGGATTGCCGTTTGCAGCGTTAAAGTTGGAAAACCGCCCGGCCCTACCGTTGCCAAAATTGGGTATCCAGCCATAAATCGCGTTGCCATTACCGTCTGCTGTGGCTTCAATTCCATCTCCACTGCCACCGGCGTTTGCGGTTAAACCGTTTCCATTCCCTTCTGTTAAGGCAAGTAAAGCGGGGCCGTTACCACCAGGGTTGGAAGAATAAAAAAGGCCCGCATAACCACCTGTGCCGGAAGATTTACCCATGACACCAGCCGTTTCGAAGTTGGCAAATATGGAATTTACTTCTCCTCTAACAGCTGGTGAGGTGCCTGTACTTCTGTTCACAAAGAAATTTCCTGCAATCCCGTTTCCTACCGTGGTCGCGCTTATCACATCATTTTCATTGTCTTCGTTTAAAATTTCAAACCGCCCTGCATGCCCGGTCCCAAAAGTGGGCACCCAGGCATATAAGGCATTGCCGGTGCCGTCTATGTTTGTTTCGATACCATTGCCATCTTTCCCTGCGTTAGCAGTAATGGCATTACCGTTTCCATCGGTTATTGCCACTACTGCTGCTCCCTTTCCTGAAGTATTTGAAGCGTGAAATAGTCCCGCAAATCCACCGGTGCCCGCAGAGACTCCAAAGATCCCTGCCGCGCCAAAGTTTCCGAATATGGAATTCACTTCACCCCGAACTGCGCCGGCTACACTTTGAGTATTGTTCACCCGGAAAGAAGCGGCGTTTCCAAATTTATTATCAGAAATATTGCCGCTCCCGTTGGTTTCGACAGTTACCACATTTCCATTCCTATTTTCTGCATTTGTATTCACAAACCTGCCAGCAGGACCCGTACCATTTGAAACGCCCTCCAGTGCAGGACCTGCTCCTTGATTGGTCATCGAAAACAGAGGTGCTGCGTTAGTCGCACTGGCCGTGTAAGGCAATGTCAATGTCGCATCGTTAATTTCCTTCCAGCCAGTTCCACTTATAAAATACCAAAAACCTTTTGTATCCGTATCGTAAACCAGCAACCCGTCCGCTGGTGTTGTAATGCCTGTCCGCTGATTGGAGGTCAGACGCGGCACCAGTATCCCTTTTGAGTCAGATTTTACATCGAGCTGCGCACTCGCGTCCGGACTGATAGTACCGACGCCAACCTGGGCATCTGCCGCATATGTCAATAATGCCAGGAGCGCGGTTAACATGGCCCTTTTCAATTTTAAGGAAGCTGTCAAAACATCGAAAGTGTATTTGCTTTTCATGAGGTGAGATTTTTATTGTTTTATAATTTTCAGGGCCTGGGTCTTGCCGTTGGCCGTTTCCACTTTTATCAGATAGATGCCCGCGGGATAGCTCTTCAGATTGAACTCCTGATCGGGTTTAGGATTCGATAATTCTAGCAAGGAGCGGCCAGTAAGATCGGTCACTTTTATACTTGTAATCACTTCTTTGGACCCGATTAAAAGTTTGTCTGTTACGGGGTTTGGATACGCGCGTATCATTTCGGCAGCTTCGAGTTTGATCTGACGGATCTTGCTGTAAGCGTAACTACCGTCGGTATCCACCATTTTAAGCCGGTAATACTGAGTACCAAATCTTCCCGTAAAGTCCAGAAAGGAATATTCGTTGTCTGCTTTACTATTAATAGAGGCCCTTATGGTACCCAGTGCTGTCCACGTTCGCGAATCCTCACTGTGCTGAACTTCAAAGTAGTCGCTGTTTATTTCCCGGGAAGTTTTCCAGGTGAGTACGGTGCGGTTCTCCATCCTTTTTACATCGAAAGCGATCAGATTAACCGGCAACGCATTTTCCTGGGCTGCGGTAAGCGATGTAAAATTGGTAAGCGATACCGTGTTGGAAACATAGTGCTGGCCGATATCAACTGTGCCACCTGCTACTGAAATAAAAGTTGCATTACCAGAGGCAAGTTTCAAAGTACTTTCGGAATTGCCGTTAAGTTCATTGATCTGATAAAATAAACCCATAACGCCCGCAAAGTTGATTGGCGTACTAAAATGGTACACTCGCGAGATGCTTGGCGGCGTGCCGGGAATCGCTGTTGGGGAGATCGTAATTGTTTGCGAGTTAAGCGAAAAGTCGGCGCTGGGTTTCAAAGTCAGGTTTTCAATGGAAACTTGTGAGTCCTGCCCAATAAAAAAGCCTTCGGACCCGGCAGTAAACTGGGCTTGGACAGCAACGGCTGGAAGCAGAGACAGTTGGCAAAAAAACAGATAACGTTTCATCATACGGATTGGGGATTAGTTAAAAAAATAGTAAAAGATTAGAAGCAACGACATATAAAATCAGTTTACACTTCAAAACTCTCTGGTCCTGTACATTATACGACGTTGTGTTTTCGGACAGTAATTAATTTTTTCAATCAACGCGCAGCATCTGTTTTCCAAGATGGAAACACTTATGCCTCATACCGAGAAGTCGCATACGGTCACGCTAACCAGAAGTTTTGGCATTAGTATTATGAATCATGAAGGGTGATTCAACCATGATTTTAAAAGGAGAGTGTACCAGTTAGTGATTATCGCATATAAAATTCAACTCCATCAAGTGCTATCCAAACAATTCCACTACTGCTGACCAATTCCCTAAACGAAGTATCAGCGACGCCAAGAAATTTGAAATCAGCCCTTTAAAGCATAGCAAGGCCTTAGGTTTTCACCGCAATACTTTTCAATACAAGAACTTTATTCAAATTCTAATTTAGAAGGTAGCTGGTATAGTATATGTCAGATTAAAATTATTAAAACGGATGGGCATATACTCCGGATTTGAAGTTTCATATAGGTTTGAGCCTGGTTTAAGGGGCTAGCATAAACATTTCTGTCCTCGTAAGGAAAATTTGGAACACTCGTTGACAATCAGGAAGAATTGAGGCTGACAAAGCTTGAATTTTCATAATAAGCAGTTTAAGAATTTGATTATTAAGGAAATAATTGACAATGACACATAAAGCATATATCAGTTACAAACTAATCAAATTTATTCTACGAGTTATAATATTTATTCTATCCTTTTATTAAACGGCTTAGACTAGGATAAATCCAAAGTTTTTTTGTGTCGTTGTATAAAGTTTGGCAAGATAATCTATTTCAATATTCAACAACTATTCAGCTGTCGTGACCTCCTCCCTGCAAACGAGACAGTTTAAAAATAGAGATTTTTGGTGGCAAATACAGATCAAAAACGTAATTTGTTACTATGAAAAAATCGAAATTCACTGAAGCTCAGCGGGGTGGCCCGTGCCATAGCTTTTGCACTTAGGCAGTCTGAGACCGGCACACCCGTCGAAGAGATATGTCGCCAGTTAGGGGTTTCCCAGGCTACATTCATTAATTGGAAATAGAAGTATGGCGGAATGCGAGTTTTTGAACTTCGTAAACTGCGACAGCTAGAAGAAGAAAATGCTCAGTTGAAAAAACTTGTTGCACATTTGAGCCTAGATAAACAAATGCTTCAGGACGTCATAAAAAAGCTGTGAGGAGACGGACTTCGAACCATGGACCTCCAGGTAATGGCTTAACGCATCATTAAACTTAGCAAGTGCAGCTTAAATAATGACAAACCGCTTCTGCTGCTCTCTAAGCGATTCATTTGCTTTCAATAAATGAAACTTTTCCTTTGAAATAAGTGCCAGCCAATCTTCTGCTAGTATGATACCACGGCTATACAACTCCAGCCTAACCATTATTTCCGTTGGAAGGGCTCTTGAGTTTTTAACGTATTGATTTAATTCCGTCGCACTAACATTAATTTCCGAAGCCAGACTTTTTTGTTTCTTTCCTAAATTCCGGATATATTCTGTTAAGAAAAATCCCACAGTCTTTTTTGGGTCAAAGTAATCTTCATTTAAATAGTCTTCAATCTGAAAACGTAATTACATCAAAACTCAACTTAAGTTCATCTTCTAAATTAATCAACGACGTACCTTCCATAAAAAGACTTTTACCTGCAATTTGAAATCCGTACTTTCTTGTATAGTACTTGATGAGTTGTGTTTTGGGAACAAGCGAAATTGCTGCTGTGGCACCATACCTGTTAACTGCCATTCTCGCTGCGTGCGCTAAAAGGCAACAGAATAAACTCAGTTTTATTTACACCTCGAACGGTTACAAAGGATTCTTACATCTTCCCTCGTGCCATTCTTACGTCCAGCGGCAATATTCCATTTTTCGGGTTCGCACTCACGCTGGGCGGTAATCTCCACGCGCCGGCCGTTGATGGTGATGCGGATGTAGATGGGAAGGTTCCCACTGACATAGTTACTGCGTCTTTTCAGATAGAAAAGCAGTGAAAAGTTTTTTGTAAGCATAACATTTGCGTTTTTAAATGATTAAAAATACAACTGCAGTCCTTCAAAAATCAAGATATTTATCCTTTGAACAGGCTTATATTAAGAAAGTTACGAGCATTCTGGTGAGCACTTTTATTTTCAGGAAAAGTGCTCACCAGAAGTTCATCACTATATTGAGAATATATGGATTTTTGGTTATTTTTAGAAAACAAAAAGCCCTGTAAATGTTTGATTTACAGGGTTTTGATACTTTTTATATCTGTATTTGGCAGAGAGAGAGGGATTCGAACCCCCGGTAGGTTGCCCTACAACGGTTTTCAAGACCGCCGCATTCGACCACTCTGCCATCTCTCTGTGTGCTTCGGCGTATCCGAAACGTGGTGCAAAGGTAGAAAGAAAAGTTATACATGCAACAGTTGAAGAAAAATATTTTAAACAAATTTCTCTTTAAAATGCCACCAAGACTGTTAAACACCTCTTTATTAACAATTTCCACCCTAAAAAATTTTCATTTTTTTTATAGTTCAGATGTTAATTTTTTTCTGTGATCATCAGGATTTCTTTGGACTCATCATTAATCCGGTACCGCTCGTCTGTTCTTATACCTATCACCCAAAGAATTTCTCTATTACCGTTTAACAGAATTTTTACTTTTCGTTTCTGATTTAAATTAAGTTTTAAGTCTATTAACAGATCACTGATTTTTTTTCTTTTTCCCGACATACCAAAAGGACAAAAGCTGTCTCCAATTTCCCAGTGTCTCATTGTTAACGGAAATTCCAGCTTATCAATATCAAAATACGCTGTTGAAGGACTCTGCCCGAACGAAAAGTCCATGGCGCCGGAAGCGACTTTTAACGAAAAACTCGAATCTCCAAACTGATATTCTCCAGGAGGATAATTTATCTTCAACTCTAAGGTGCCGGCTTCCTTAGTAATTTTTGTAACTACAAAATAATCTCTGTCTTTAAGAACTACATGCGTAGATGATTGAAACACTTTTCCTGAAATACTTTCTACTGACTTATAAATTTCGTCTGCTTGTGCATAACTGAACCCAAATTCCTGCAAAACAAACCACAACTTGTAAACTGGCTCTGAGGTCGATATCAAAGCAGAAATCAATATTTTGTATTCTTCTTCATCATACTTGACAGCTTCCTCTTTCCAATTTTCCAAAAAGTCAGTCAGCAAATTCTCAGCTGCCCGAATGCGTTGCGATGTTGTTTTAAAAGTAGTTTCCAGGGAAGGGTTCATCTGTTTCAAGATCGGTATCACCTCGTGTCTGATCAGATTGCGCTTATAATTGTTACTCTCATTCGAACTGTCTTCGCGCCATATCAGATTATTTATCCGGATATACTCTTGAATATATTCCCGGGAGGTAAAAAGTAACGGCCTGATCAATGCTTTATTTTGTGATGTAATACCATGCAGGCCTGCCAGGCCGGTCCCTCTGACCAGATTCAAAATAACTGTTTCAAATGAATCGTTCGCATGGTGCGCCGTTGCAATCCCGTCGTAACCATTTTCAATTCTGACTTCTTCAAACCACTTGTACCGAAGTTCCCTCGCCGCCATCTGAGTTGAAATCCCCTGCTCCTCAGCATAGTTTTTTGTATCAAATTTTTTTACGTAAAAAGGGAATTTATACCCCTCGGCAAGCTCTCTGACAAACGCTTCGTCTCCATCCGATTCTTTATTTCGCAGACTAAAATTGCAATGGGCAATACCAGCCTGGAATCCCGCCTTATGAAATAAATGCGCAAGAACAACAGAATCAACTCCCCCACTGACTGTCAATAGTGTCGACTTTTTGTGAAGATCAAATTTTTGTTGGTTAATAAAAGTTAAAAAAGCTTCCAACATACCATGAAGAGTTGTAATTGATGTAATTTTGGCAAATATATCAACAGATTACTTTTGCCGGTATACGAAAATGAGGTAATAACCGCCCGTTTCAAAGGTAAAGGAAACCATAGCGAGATGAAGAAAAAATTATTTATAAAAGTTTGCAACCCTTTTAAACTTTTGCGCGTCATATTAATCAAAGATAATATATTAAAACTGACGTTCTTTACTATACTGTTTACCTCGCCATATATTATGGCTCAGCAAGTTACGCCAGGTACTCAGCCAGCTGCTACAAGTGATATTGTAGAGCTTTTGAAATCGGACGAACTGGAATTGATCAGTGAAAATGGTGTGGACAGCCGGCGTGTTATTAATGGTATTTTCAAACATAAAGGCGCGCTTTTGTACAGCGACCTCGCAATTCAGAATGTCAGTACAAATATTATCGAAGCGTACGGAAACGTCAGGATTGTTCAGGGAGATACGATTACGGTTACGGGAGATACATTGCATTACTTTGGAAATTCCAGAATTGCGATTGTGAGTGGAAGAAAAACGGTTTTGAAGGACAAAGTAAAAACGCTCACAACCCGGAAAATGGAATATAACATGGCCTCGGGAATAGCTTATTACAAAGTTCCGGGCAGGACAGTCGATTTGGAAAATGTTTTGACCAGTAACGAGGGAATTTATAATACTAACACAAAGGAATTTACCTATTACAAAAAAGTAAAGCTTGTCAATAAAAAATATACGTTGACGACCGATACTTTACTCTATAATTCCGTCACAAAGTGGTCGTATTTTAATGGTCCCAGCAAAATAGTAAACAAAGACGGAACATTGCTGAGTACCAGAGGGCAATATAATTCGCTGACAGGGGAATCTGTTTTTAAAACCAGAACGACCGTTGATAACGATACATATACCTTAACGGCCGATTCTTTGTTTGTGGAAGGACAAAAAAATAATGGACAAGGAAAAGGAAATGTCGTGATCGTTGCGAAAAAGGACAATACAATCTTAAACGGTGATCACGGATTTTACCGAAAAGCAGAAGGGTTTTCAAAAATATATGGCCACGCTTATGTGCGTAATGTTGTCTCAAACGATACTTTATATATCAGAGCCGACACTTTGTATTCTTTTGAAAACATGCGTGATAGTACCAGAAGACTTGTTGGAGACCGAAATGTGTTTATATACAAATCTGATTTTCAGGGAAAGTGTGATTCGATAAGTTACAATACAGCTGATTCCACAATATTGTTCTTCAAAAAACCGATACTATGGAGCAACCAGCACTATCAAATGGAAGGCGATACGATAAGTGCTTTTTTGGTCAACAACGCGATCAATAGAATGCTTTTAAGAAGTAAGGCTTTTGTAATTACGGAGGATACTTTGGTTAATCAGTTCAACCAGGTTAAGGGGCGGACGATAAATGCTTATTTCGCTGCTGAAAGTAAGCTCCGGCAGGTTTTGGTTGATGGCAATGGAGAAAGTGCCTATTATGCAATTGACGACAAAGAAAAAATGATCGGTTTGAACCGTGTAGAGTGTGGAAGAATGAACCTTCTTTTTGTAGATAACCGGGTAAACAGAATCGCGTTTATTGGCAAACCAGACGGAAGACTAATACCACCAAGACAAATCAAGCCGGTAGAAAGACAACTTGACGGGTTTAATTGGCGAGTTACCGATAAACCCACACGATTAAAGACACTCTGGTTGGAATAATTTGAAGATTTTGTGCGATTAGGCAAACCAGGCACGGTTATTTTATCATCAAAAATAAAAACGCCCATTCACACAATATATTTTGAAGTTCCAATTTTTTCTCTATATTTTTGTAAAGTACTTTTTGAATGAGGCTAGTAGGAGTTGCTAAAAGTATTACGAATAATTGCTATGAAGAAAACTATACTTTACCTTATTATATGCACATTCTTTGCCTGGACCGGAATCCAAGCGCAGACCGTTTCGAACGGTAGTCGCTTAAATATCACGCCTAAAAAGAAACCAATCACAAATGGAAACATGAAGTTTTCAAATGTTCCTGATGTGCTAAACTATAAGCCTCTTTCAGTTCAAAAGCCAATGGCTTTGAATAAATTCTACCGTACTCTGCTATTTTCGAACGCATCAACTGCTGAAAGTACCGCAGTTTCGGCCGGAGAGATTGTTGAAAAAAATGCTGAAAAACGAAATCCATCTGTTGAGGCACCCACAAGGGTGGAAGAACAACTTTATACAAGTGAAAAAATTACGGTTTCGAACATTTATCCTAACCCGGCAAGTGAATATGCTGAACTGGATTATGCCATGTCCGGTGATATTAGAGATGCGAAATTGATCTTCTACAACGTTCTGGGTTCTCAGATCCAGGAATATTCTTTGTCGAAAGGTGAAACCAAACTTCACATAAACACCCGGGAAATGTCAACTGGCCTGTATTTTTACCAGCTTGCATTGGATGGGAAAAAAGTTGCTACAAAGAAAATGCTTGTTCGTCACCAACAATAGATTTTTTACAATACTATTATTAGCTACGCATTCGTTAGGAGTGGTGTAGCTTTTTTTTATTATCTTTGCAGCTATATGCTAAAAAACAACCGTGCAAGTTACTTCTTGCTATTTTTTGCCGTACTTATCGTTACTTCCTGTAGCAAATTTTCCAAGTTACAGAAAACTGGAACAGACCAGCAGAAGTATGATGCCGCCATGACTTATTACAAGAAGGGTGACTTCTATCGGTCAGGGCTTTTGTTTGAAGAACTTATTCCTTTGTTGAAAGGTAGCAACGAATCTGAGCTTGCTCAGTTTTATTATGCCTATACACAATATCAGCAAGGTCAATATAATACCAGTCAATTCTTGTTTAAGAAGTTTTATGATACTTATGCAAGAAGTGATTATGCCCAGGAAGCATTATACATGCACGCTTTTTCTTTATATAAAGATTCAGCCCCTCACAACTTAGATCAGGCGAGTACCTTCACCGCAATTTCTGCGATGCAGGATTTTATTAATACATATCCTCAAAGTACTTTTCGCGATGAGTGTACGCGTTACATTCTTGAACTTCGTGAAAAGCTTGAGTTGAAAGCATACGACAAAGCAAAGTTGTATTACAAAATCAGTGACTTTAATATGATGTCACTTAAATCTGCGGTGATATCGATTGACAATTTCCGCAAGGATTTCCCGGATTCAAAATTTAATGAAGAACTGGCATATCTGAAAGTAGAATCTCAGTACAACCTTGCCTCAAACAGTTTCAGTGTAAAACAAAAAGACAGATACCTTGATGTGGTCAAGTTTTACAAAGAAATGGTAGATAAATATCCAACTGGAAAATATCTGCGTGATGCCGAAAAAATGTTTGAAAACAGCCAGAAGGAATTGGAAATAATGGCTCAGGCGGAAAAAGAGCGTCAGAAACAATTGGAAGCACAGCCCGATTCAGGCTCGAAACCGACCAAGGTTACAGCATCAACAAGTGCTGATCAGAAACAAAATTAGTTAACCGGTTATCCGGTTCTGTAATAAAGATTTTAAACTATATCATCAAAGTAAGCATGGCAACGAATCCATCCATCATTACCCGCGATACGGACAAAATAGCTGACGTAACAGGGAATTTATATGAGTCGGTATCGGTAATCTCGAAGAGAGCGCGTCAGATATCAAGCAAAATGAAAGAGGAACTCAATAACAAGCTTGCTGAGTTCGCATCAGGAGTTGACAATTTGGAAGAGGTTTTTGAAAACCGTGAGCAAATTGAAATCTCTAAATTTTATGAGCGTATGCCAAAGGCAGGCAGTATCGCTATTGATGAGTTTATCGAAGGAAAAACTTATCACGGATACAGAGATACAACTGAGGAATAGGTTTCTATTATTCTTTTAATAAAAAACCAGTCGTAAACATTAATTTTGTTTTTACGACTGGTTTACTTTTTTTTCGGGAAATCATTTGAAACTTTTAGTAAAGTTCTAATTCGACAGCCCGAATAATCACACATAAACGTGCATTTGCATTTACAAGATTGAATCTGAAAGGTAAAAAGATATTGCTTGGGGTTTCAGGCAGCATTGCTGCATACAAATCAGCTTTACTTGTTAGGTTATTAATCAAGGAAGGTGCAGAAATTCAGGTTATTATGACCGAATCTGCACATCAGTTTATTACTCCGCTAACACTGGGAACACTTTCTAAGCGACTGGTTCATACTGCATTCACTCAATCAGACAACGGAACCTGGAATAATCACGTAGATTTAGGCCTATGGGCCGATCTGATGATTATTGCTCCGGCTTCCGCACGCACGTTGTCGAAATGTGCCACAGGAAACTGTGACGATTTGTTGACAGCTGTGTATTTATCCGCGCGCTGTCCGGTATTTTTCGCTCCTGCCATGGATGTCGATATGTATCGACACCCATCAACCCAAAATAATCTTAAAAATCTGGTCGGTTTCGGGAATAAGATCATTGAAGCTGAATTTGGCGAATTGGCCAGTGGCCTAGTTGGGGAAGGAAGACTTGCGGAGCCTGAGAAAATTGTTACACAGATCGTTAAGCATTTTGCAGCGAGCTCTGTTGCGAGAAAAAAAAGAGTTTTGATCACGGCCGGACCAACGGCAGAAGCGATAGATCCCGTTCGGTATATAAGCAACCGCTCTTCCGGAAAAATGGGATATGCTCTGGCAAAAGCCTTCGCACAAGCCGGTGCGAACGTAACGCTGATAAGTGGTCCGACCAGCCTGGCTACTCCTGACGAAAGTATCAGGCGTTTGAACGTTGAAACTGCAAAGCAAATGTTTGACGCCACCGAGGAATATTTCGCAGAAAGCGACCTCGTCATTTTTTCCGCTGCCGTTGCGGATTATACTCCTGCCCATGTCGCTGAACAGAAAATTAAAAAGCAGGGCAACGATATGAAACTGGAACTCGTAAAGACCGCTGATATTGCCGGAACATTAGGTCAGCAAAAAAAAGAGGGACAACTTTTAGTTGGGTTCGCTTTGGAAACCGAACGCGAGCTTGATTATGCACTGGATAAATTGCGTCGCAAAAATTTTGACTACATTATTTTAAACTCATTAAATGATGCCGGCTCTGGGTTTGCACACGATACCAATAAAATTACCGTTATTGACAGACAGGAAAACGTTAACCGTTATTCCCTGAAATCGAAACACGAAGTTGCACACGATATTTTAAATATTATTCTGAATAAATGGAGCGAAATATGAAAAGGTTTATTATTCTCTTTTTGTGCCTGACGGGGTTTATTACGCAATCTGCATCTGCTCAGGAGCTTCAATTTACTGTAAGTCTCAATTTCGATCAGTTGGTTGCGCAGCAAAAAACGGATCCGCAGTCGATGGCAAAATTGCAGTCTTACATTTCTGATTTTTTAAATAATACGAGCTGGACAAGAGAAACTTTTGGAAAAGATGAACGCGTTAAATGCAAACTGAACATTAACCTGACACGTTCGGTTACACAGGGAAGTTATGAGGGCACGGCTCAGTTGGTAATTGCGCGTCCGGTATTCAACTCAGCATATGAAACCGTTCTTCTAAGTTATGTAGATAGAAACTTCACGTTCAATTATCTCCCGACTACTCAAATGTATTTTAATGAAAACAGCTATACCGACGAGCTACCATACATTTTGGCGTTTTATGCTTATACGGCGTTGATTTTTGATTTTGATTCTTTCAGTAATTTAGGAGGTACGCCTTATCTGCAAAGAGCTTTTAATATTGCGAACCTTGCAAGCACTGCCGGCGCAGGTTCGAAGGGCTGGGATCAAAGAAAAGGAAACGGAGATTCTAGAAACCGATACTGGCTTATTGAAAATCTGATGAGTCAGCAATTTATTCCGTTTCGTGAAAGCCTTTATAATTATTACCGCCAGGGATTGGACGTTGCTACTCAAAATCCGGTTCAGACGCGTACCAAAACGTTGGATTTACTGAACTCTGCCAAAGCCGTTGCTCAATTAAGACCAGGAAGTGTTGTTATAAATTCATTTTTTGACGCAAAATCAGACGAAATTTTTCAGATAATGAAAGAAGCAACTCCGGAAGAAAAACGGGCGGCTCAAACTATTCTGGTCAATCTCGATCCTTCTAAAACACAGTTATACCAGAGGCTTTCTCAGTAATTCTCAAACAAAAATACATTAGCATATCCAATAAAACATGAGCAAACGCCTGATTCGAATCGCTTCAAAAAATATTTTTGCAGAACTTGGCGGTGCCTCAAACGGGCTGGAACTTAACGCAATTTCGCGTTCGGGGAATACATGTTTTGGAAAACTAATGTCTGTGACAACTGAATTCCTGACAATCCTTGATACCCGTCAACATACGCATAAATTCGCATTAGCCGATATTTTTGAAGTTGTGTATGACGAAAAGAGCAAATTCTAGACGAATACATTTAACGCACGGAGACTACAACGGCCATTAAAGAACCCGTTCCGTTTCCTATTTGTTGATAACATAACTATATTCGTGTCCGAGACGAATAATCTGATTTTTTCATCAGCGGTTCTTACCAACCTTGACTATCTGCTTACTTAAGGCATGCTTTCAAATTTACTTATTAAAAATTACGCCCTGATCAAGCAACTTGAAATGTCGCCTGACCCGGGATTAAATATAATTACAGGTGAAACTGGCGCGGGTAAATCGATTATGCTTGGCGCCATAGGTCTTTTGCTGGGTAACAGAGCGGATGTAAAATCGCTTTACGATCCCAGTGAAAAGTGTGTGATTGAAGGAAGTTTTGATCTGTCCGGTTACGATCTGGCGCCCAACTTCGAGGAAGAAAATCTTGATTTTTCTGAGGAATGTATTGTGAGAAGGGAAATTTCGGTCGCAGGAAAATCCAGGGCATTTATTAATGATACTCCGGTGAATCTGGATACCTTAAAAAAAATCAGCGGTCAGCTTCTGGATATTCACTCCCAACATGATTCTATTTTGCTCGGAAGCAATGAATTTCAATTGCAGGTAGTTGATACATATGCTCAGAATTTTTCTTTGCTTCACGCTTACAGGAAAAATTTCAATGCTTACAAAGAAGCTTCAAGAGCATACGAAAATCTGAAAAACGAAGCGGTCCAGCTTCGAAAAGCATTTGATTACGATCAGTTTTTATTTCAGGAATTAAGCAACGCCAGCTTGCAAAGCGACGAGCAAAATCAGCTGGAACAGGAACTCGTAATTTTGGAAAATGCAGTAGAAATCAGGGAGCGTCTTCAACTTGCTTATGCTTATCTTGACAATCCTGATAATTCGATACTCGAATTTTTAAAAAGTGCTGTATCGGCAATTGGTCAGGCAAGCCGGTTGGTCACTGCCTATGAGCCTTTGCGGGAAAGAGCACAAAGCAGCTTGATTGAGTTGCGGGACCTTGCAGATGAAATTGATTCAGTCAGCTCCTCCGTTGATATAGATGAAGGCAGGACCGAAATCGTTCGTGAGCGCCTTGATTTGATTTATCAATTACAAAAGAAACATCATGTTTCTTCCGTTCAGGAATTGATCGCAATCCAGGATGCATTGGAAACCAAAGTTGGTACGGTCTTAAATCTTGATGAAGCACTTTTAAAGGCACAGCAAAAAGCTTCGAAAAGCGAAGAAATAATGCTGAAAAGTGCCCACTACTTATCAAAGGAAAGACACAAAGTCATAAAAGCGATTGAGACGGCCATTATCGAACGTCTTATTGAACTTGGTATTCCGAATGCATCTCTTTCTATCAGAATTACTGAAATTGTACCAACAAGCGACGGAATTGATTCCATTGCATTCCTTTTTAGTGGAAACAAAGGGCTAGCTCTTCAGGAGCTCAAACAGGTTGCTTCTGGTGGGGAATTTTCCAGATTGATGATGGTTATCAAGTATATCCTTGCTGATAAGAGGAAATTGCCTACCATCATTTTCGACGAAATTGATACTGGTGTATCCGGAGAAATTGCTAAAAAAATGGGTAAGATGATGATTAAAATGTCCGATAATCACCAGATTATTGCAATTACGCATTTACACCAAATTGCCAGTAGCGGCAAGGCACACTATTTTGTATATAAAGACCATTCATCAGAAAAAACGGTCAGTAAAATTAAAAAACTCACCAATGACGAACGCATTATGGAAATTGCCCAGATGATCGGTGGCCATAATCCGACTGAATCTGTAATTGAAAATGCGCGTGAGATGATCACCAAAGGATAATAGTAACTGAACAACCCTCAATTAATTATGAAAAAATATATTCTGGTATTTGGAATGAGCTGTCTGCTTTTTTCCTGTAATAAAGACGCCGACAAAGTGTTGGAACTGGAAAGTGAAGTAATGCGTATCCATGATGATGTGATGCCGCAAATGGATGATATCATGACACTTAAATCCAAATTATCCAAGAAAATTATTCAAATGGACAGCCTTCAGAATGAAGGAATAGCGGGAAATAACCTTGCCCAGGAGCGTATCAAAGCGACTGAGATCAACCAAAAACTTAACGAATCGGATAAGCTGATGATGGATTGGATGCATGCGTACCGAGGAGATTCAGCAAAAAAATTAAAACCAACAGAAGCAATTCAATATTTTGAGGTTCAGAAAGATAAGATTGTAGAGGTGAAAGAGATTACTTCCAAAAATATCCAGGAAGCAAAAGCATTTTTAGATTAACAAATTATGAGTGGCTTGACAATAAAGAATTCCTGTAAGATTTTTAGCTTGGTTTTAGTGTTCGCAGCTGTTTTGACGGGCTGCAATGGTAAAGGCAAAAAGCTGCCGATTTTAGGAGAGCGCGACGCGGTAAAAAAAGTAGTGAACGGAGAAGAAATCGTTGATACGGTATATAACACCATACCTCCTTTTTCTTTCACCAATCAATATGGCGATACGATCACTGAAAAAATCGTCGAAGGAAAAATTTACGTAACTGATTTTTTCTTCACCTCCTGCCCTACGATTTGTCCGGTGATGAAACGCCAGATGGTTAAGGTATATAAGGAATTTAAAGACAACCCTGATGTGATGATCTTATCACATACAATTGACCCTGAGCATGATACCCCGAAAGTGCTCAATACTTTTGCAAAAGATCTTGGCGTTGAAGGAAGGCAATGGCAATTTCTGACCGGGCCGAAGGAAGATATTTACGCACTGGGGCAAAGAAGTTATTTATCTGCTGCGCAGGAAGATAAAACTGCTGAAGGTGGCTTTCTTCACAGCGGTGCCTTTATTTTAATTGACAAGGACAAGCATATCAGAGGGATGTACGATGGAACAACCGAGGAAGGCACTCAGAAGTTGATGCATGACATGAAAATATTGCTGGAAGAGTATAAAAAATAGTGTGTCGAAGGACATTAAATTAATGATCAAAAGAGGATTAATAATCTTGGTTGCTCTTGCTGTATTTTCTTGCCAAAGTGCGGAAGAGCTTAAAACAGAGCAGTACTTCGCCGAAGGATACCAAATCTACACCATGAACTGTGCAAACTGCCACCAGGCGGATGGTAAGGGAATGGCAAACCTGTATCCACCACTTTCAGGCTCCAAAATAATTCAGGATAAATCAGCGATGGCTTGTATTATCAGGTATGGCATGAAGGATACCATAATCGTAAATGGTAAGCCATTTCACAGACCAATGCCGGCAAATCCTAAATTACAGGAGTTGGAGATCGCAGAAATTATTACGTATGTAAATATGAAATGGGGAAAGGATAGTCTGTATACCCCAATCGCTACGGTAACCAAAGCACTTGAAAATTGTAAGGACAATTAAAGTTCGTTAAACTTCATTTTGAAGGTTCCCTTTCTGAATTTGATATGTGAAAAGTCCTGCTCTGCATCCATACCATTTCCGTTAATAACGTCCTTTGTTACCAGATTTTTCACAGTAACATATTTATCTGTGAAGACTTTTCTTGTCTCGGGGCTCCAATTCAGCTCGGTTGTTGTCAGTATTTCCTGCGTTTGTGACTTAACAACGCGAACATTACCCTTTACGATATAGACATTTTTGCGTTGATCAAAACGGCCTGAATCGGCGCGGAGACGAGTAATGACATTCGTTCCTGTCGGATCATAAAAATGAATATTGACAGTGTCCGGGAAAACTTTGTCCTCGTTTTGAAACCGAAGTTGTTTAGGTGTTTTCAGTAATACCTTTAAAGCGCCCTGCTCGCTGTACTTCACTTCTACTCCGTTAACCGTTTCGATAGGTCCGGTATATGCTTTTCCTACTTTATTTTTATTCTGTTCACAAGCGGTAAACAAAATTCCACAAAGCATTAGAAAGCAAAAAGGAGATATAAATTTATCTCCTTTTTGCTTTACCCTGAATATCTTTTTAATACCTAACATTCGTCCAGGTCTTAATTAATTAATCAATTTTTTGTTTTACAAACCATGTTTCTCTTAAAGTTAATCCAAGAGATACCCGGCCATAACGTTCACGTAGCTGACCAGTTCCCAGTACTCCGCGTTGTCCGCCGATAAAGGAAATAGAAACAAAGTTCTGATATCCCCTACCCATTGGGAAAGTAAATCCGAGGCTGAAATTAGTATCCTTTACGTTCGTTTCTTTCACAACGTAAGGCGTATTTCCGGAACTAAAACCGGCACGGTATCGAACATTGTCAAAATAGCTTAGGGAACCAAACTTCGGCGTATATTCTACACCTAAATGTAGACGGTTTACATCTTTCAATCCACTGGAAGGATTGTTACTTCCAAAGCTTCTGTATTCTGTCCACGACTCATGGCTATAATCAGCAGCAAGCGTCAATTTGTAAGGCCATTCGAAACTGAAACCTACCTGAAATTGTGACGGCAACGTCATGTTACCATTACTTTGATTAACAAGCGTATCAGGTTCAATTACCGGAAAAGAACCCTGAGTCAGCTCAAATGAAGTCGTATGAATTGCATTTAATTTGGTACCTAACGTATAAGCACCACCAAGATTTAAAAATAGTTTGTTATCTTTTTTGACCGGAAGTCGTAAAGCAGCACCGCCGCGAAAGGCAAAATCGCTGTATGTAGTACGATCGTTGATACTTGCTAGGTAATCGCTGCCGTCTCCAAAAGGAATCATTGCCTCTGTCGATCTTCTTACGTTTCCAAAGAAATAAGAGGTTTCCAGCCCCAAACTCAGATATTTTCCAACCTGAAAAGCGTTCGTAAACGAAACTTTGTTAACTCCGCCCTTTCCACTATTGTAGTAATAGGCATTATATGGAGTTCCTGCTACATTTTTAGTGGTTGTATTCGTAAAATCAACAAAGCTGTAAGGTTTGATGCTTACACCTAATGTCCATCTTTTTGCAACCGGAAACGATAAAGCCACATAACCAAGATTTCCTCCTGAGTTTGTTTGTTTTGCAGTTCCGGAATCGATCTTTTTGTATTGTCCGATAACACCGAAATCAAGTGTTGTAAACTTGTTTCTGATCCATAACGCAGGGTTGAGATTATTAATTTCGAAACTGCTGGCAGTACTGACACCCGCTTGTCCCATTCCATTAGACGCTGCAAATGCATCAGTATAAAGCTCTCCCATTCCGAGAGAAGAATAAGGAGCGTTCCCTAGACCTTGTGCATTAACCTTTGATATTAAGACCGAACAATTGCATCCGAGCGTAATTGCTATCGTGAGTAATCCTATTCTATTGTAAAGCGACATTATATGTTAAAATTCTGTTCAGTCCAATTAATACCAGTTCCGGCACTGCAAATATGGGCGGTTTCAGGCTACTTTCAAAAAAAGGTATGTCACCGCCACAGATAACTACGCGTAAATCCGGCATTTTGTTACGGTACCTTTCAATTATTCCTTCAATCTCCGCCAGCATGCCGTTCATAACGCCACTTTGCATCGCTTGTTTTGTACTCTTTCCTATAAATTCCGGATTACTTTCGGGGTCAAACAACGGGAGTCTTTTAGTAAACGTATGAAGCGCATTAAATCGCATCCGAACGCCGGGAGAAATTAATCCCCCCTGAAATGCTCCTTTTCGATCTACAAGATCATATGTTATACAAGTACCCATATCAATAACCAGTACATCAGATCCCGGAAACATCCAATTGGCTCCCACCGCGGCTGCAACCCTGTCTGCACCCAGCGTCTGAGGAGTGTCATATTCCTTTCGAATAGGCACCGGAGTTTCACCAGATAGATTTAAAACCGGAACGTCCTCATCCAATACCTCTAAAAACTCAGCTGTTGAACGACTCACAGATGAGTACATAATCCTTTCCGGCAGTTCTTCTTTTATTAATTGGATGAGATCCGGAAAGCTTAGCATCGTTTGATACCGAAGCAGTTTATCCCCTGAAAACCAACCAATTTTTGCGTACGTGTTGCCTGAATCAACGACAATATTCATAATTGCACAAAAGTCTTCTTTTATTGGGAGAAATACTAACATTCTAGGAAACACAAGGGCATAATATGGCTCTGTAAAAATAATTTAACACTTTTTAATAAAACATAAACATTGTGTTTGCATTTTATTAAATGGTTTTGTACCTTCGTTTTAGTTATAAAAGCACCCCTGTATTATTCAGTACGTCCAACGTTCGTTAGCTCTCAAAACTAACGGTAAGAAAAATACTCAAAAAGTTTAATTACACACTTCATTTCCAATAAATTGCAAACTTTTCCAGTTGATCCATCTAAGTTTATCGTATTGCAAAGTCTGTTTAGACTTGCGCAAGAAAAATAGAATTTCACGCATCAATGATTATCACGTGACCCGAGACCTGCGTTCTCCTATCATTTTTCCATCTATATTCACTATCCCATTAATCATCTGGTAAAGTTATCTTTACTGTATATTTTCTGTATGCTTACAATTGATGAATTAAACCTTAAGCTTCTATCTGAGCTGAAAGAAATAGCGGGAAACACTGGCATTCAAGATTATGCTAAACTTCCTAAAAAAGAATTAGTCTCCCGAATTATTGCCCAGCAGGAAGCACAGCAGAATGCTGCGCCAGCGCTTGATACCATTACCGAAACTGATGCTTCTGATGGTGATGAGCCAAAGAAAAAAAGAGCACGACGTACAGTAGCTAACGAAACTCCTGTTTCTGCGAAACCTATTAACGTTCGGACCGGAAAGCCTAGGAAAGAGGCGACTCAGGGAACTTCTGCTCCTCTTTTTGACACTGCACCAAGAGCTGTTGAAGCTCCCGTAGAAACTTCCGAAGCTCCCGCCTTAACAAATGAAACTCCGGTAGTAACTGAAATTCCTGAGCGTCGTGAAGCACCAGCGAGAACCGAGGTAACAGCAAGACGCGAAGCGCCTGCCAGAAACTTTGAAAGACCAGCAAAGAAATTTGACGCCCCGAAAAAAGGGCTTTTTTCTAAAAATATAGATCCTACCCCTCAGCACGACGAGGAAGGAGACACCATGGATGATTTAGGACGTGAAGAAACGGTTACGTCAGTTTCAAACACAGGCCAGAATGACTCCAACGCACAGGCAGATAATACTGAAACAACGCAAACTGCTCCTGTAACAGCCTCTGAGGAAAGACCAGCACAGCAGCCTGCTGAAAATACAGAACGTAGCGTTGCAGGCAACAATCCTTCCCAGCAGAGAGAAGATCCTTCAAATAAGATTAAACGTAATTACAACAATTACGTCCGTGAATTCGACGGTTTGATCATTAATGAAGGTGTTCTTGAAATCATGCAGGATGGCGGATATGGATTTTTAAGATCAGCTGATTATAATTATCTGGCCAGTCCGGATGATATATATGTATCACCATCTCAAATAAAATTGTTTGGCTTAAAGACAGGTGATACTGTCAAAGGTCAGATTCGCCCTCCGAAAGAAGGTGAAAAATACTTCGCGTTACTTCGCGTCGAAACGGTAAATGGTAAGACTACTGAGGAAATCAGAGACCGAATACCATTTGAATACCTTACTCCACTTTTCCCGGAAGAATGTTTGAGGTTGAGCGGTCGTCCTGATCAATATTCAACACGTATTCTGGATCTGTTCGCTCCGATTGGGAAAGGACAGCGTGGAATGATCGTTGCACAACCAAAAACAGGTAAGACGGTTCTTCTAAAAGAAATTGCAAACGCGATTACACGTAATCACCCTGAGGTATTTTTATTAATCCTTCTGATAGACGAACGTCCGGAAGAGGTTACCGACATGCAGCGCAGCGTTCGTGCGGAAGTAATTGCCTCAACCTTTGATGAGCAAGCTGACCGTCACGTGAAAGTTGCAAGTATCGTTCTTGAAAAAGCAAAAAGAATGGTTGAGTGTGGTCATGACGTGGTTATCCTTCTTGATTCAATCACACGTTTGGCTCGTGCTTACAATACAGTGGTTCCATCGTCTGGGAAAATACTTTCCGGTGGGGTTGATGCCAATGCGTTGCATAAACCAAAACGTTTCTTCGGAGCAGCAAGAAATGTTGAAAACGGTGGTTCTCTGACGATTATCGCAACAGCTCTGATCGATACAGGTTCTAAAATGGACGAGGTGATCTTTGAAGAATTCAAAGGTACTGGTAACATGGAACTTCAACTGGATCGTAAACTTTCAAACAAACGTGTATTCCCTGCCATTGATGTTATGGCTTCAGGTACTCGCAGAGAAGATTTGCTACTGGACAAAGAGACATTGAAAAAGGTCTGGATTTTAAGAAAACATATGTCCGATATGAACGCCATGGAATCAATGGATTTCTTGCTCGATCATATGAAAGGCACCCGGAACAACGAGGAATTCCTTATCTCAATGAACCGATAGAATTGAAGGCCCGGATAATCACTATCCGGGCTTTTTTGCTATAAAAATTTGTTGGAAACTACTATTTAGGAATTAAATTTATGTGACCGAATCGGAAAATTCCAGTCAACTAAGAAATTAATCCTTAAATACTTATGTCAAACAACAAAACACTTTGGTGGATTTTACTCATTGGCTGGATGGGAGGCTCGACCTATTGGCACGTATGTAAAATAAAGCAGCTTTGCGATGCACCACTCTCAACGTCCACGGTAGATACCAGCACTAACACACCAACAATTTCAATTACACCCTTAACCATTACTGACGGTACCGAATTCAATCTTCGATCAGCCGGAAATTTCGGCTTCGCCAAATCCGGTGCAGATGCTAATTTATCGGGGGTACAAGCCGAAATCGATTCACTTGCTTCTTTCGCAGCTGCAAATCCTGGTAAAATTATTACGATCACCGGTCATTACTCCTCAGAGGAAACGAATAATACCACATTCCCAAATTTGGGTGTAGCACGTGCGGCAGGAATCAAGACATACCTGACCAAAAAAGGGTTACCTGATTCTTTGTTCGTTTTAAATGGAAAACTTAACAATGCCGTTGTATTCAGCCCCGACTCCATGAGTGGCGGAATAGATTTTGCTTTTGCCAAACGTATTGCGGTAACCGAAACTGATCTGGCCAACGAACAGAAATATGAAAGTATTTTCAAGCCTCTGGATCTTTACTTCCCTGCGGCAAGCGCCGAATATATCAAAACGTCCGAAAACGGTAAGTTTCTTGAAGAAGCCAAAAAGTTTTTATCTGAGAACAAGGATAAGAAATTATTGCTGACCGGACACACAGACAGCGATGATAGTGCAGAGTGGAATCTTAAACTTTCTAAAAAACGCGCTAATATTGTAAAAGCAAAATTTGTCGCTTTGGGTATGCCTGCTGACAGAATCATGACGAAAGGAAAAGGAGAAGCTGAGCCGAAGGCTTCGAATAATACTCCGGCAGGAAAACGTGCAAACCGCCGCGTGACCATTGTCGTTCAATAGCTTTTTTAATCTAATAAACACATTATAAAATGTTTGAATTAAATCCTCTTGCCAATCCCGATGCCTCTTGGCAACACATTTTGATATTGGCCGTAGCGTTGATTCTTGGATATATCATTGGCTACATTTCAAGGAAAAACGTGATTTCAGATATGGAGACTGAATTATCTCGAATAGACAGCGATCTGAAATACTGTAAGGATCAGAAAATTATTTTGAAAAATTCGTTTACCGACCGGGTTCAGGTAAATAATGTTCGTGAGGTAGTCCCGGTGATGCCCGTTGTTGAAAAAATACAGCACGACGACTTGAAAATAATTGAAGGGATAGGGCCGAAAATAGAAAGTATTCTAAACAATGCAGGAATTTATTCTTTCCGCCAATTGAGTCAGAAAAATGCAGAACAGATATCAGAAATCCTTACTAATTACGACTCACGTTTTCAGATTCACGATACAACAACCTGGCCTCGTCAGGCTGAACTGGCTGCAAACGGAGACTGGGACAGATTGAAGGCCTGGCAGGACGAATTAAACGGAGGCAGTATAGAATAAGCCAGGCACTTGATATCTTTCATTTTAAGACAACTAACACATTATGATATTCTTACAACTTAATCCATTCAGTAAACCCGTCGCGATTTCTGAAATTATAATACTTCTCGCTATTGCTGCTTTACTTGGCTGGGTGCTCGCGCGCCTCACGACAAGAGGACGTATAAGGGTACTACGTGAAGCAATTGACGCCAGGAAATCGGAACTCGCAGATTGCCGGTTGCAAAAAATTGAATACAATGTATCGCAGCAGTTGGTTGGCAGAGCCTCAAAGACTGTATACCCAGAAATAGAACCGGTTGTTAAAGCACCTGATCACCAAAAAGTGGACGACTTAAAACAGATTGAAGGAATCGGCCCTAAAATTGAAGAGCTGATTAATAAAGAAGGAATTTATACCTACGAACAGTTAGCAGATACTTCGCCGATCAGAATTTCCCATATCCTTAAAAATGCCGGTCCGCGTTTTCAAATGCATGACCCGACTTCATGGCCAAGACAAGCGTTTCTTGCGAAAGAAGGAAAATGGGAAGAGCTGCAAATATTAAAGGATAAATTAATTTCAGGAAGACAGTAATTTTGGTTCCTCTTGACAATAAAAAATCCGCTCTCAAAAGGAGCGGATTTTTTATTGTTGCAGTTATCCAGCTTACAGATTTACAACGGTGCGTTGAATAAATTGTGTCAGACCTTTTCCTGTCAGCAATCCTTGTGACAATAAGGCAAGATCATATACTTGTTTCGCTAGCGTTTTCTGGTCCTCTTCGCTTTCTGTACTTAGAATACGTCCTAAAACCGGATGGTTTGCATTTACAGAAATGGTATACATCAAAGGCATATCTCCAAACATTGAGCGCTGTGCTGATGAGGCCTGCATATCCGTCATACGACGCATAAATTCAGGAAAAGTTATGACCACAGGCAATTCGTCAACCGGCATCGCTTCGATTTTAACCGTTCCTGCTTTGCTGTTCACCACTTCTTCAAAAAGTTTCTGAGCTTTTTCCTCTTCTTCTTTTGAAATGATGCTTTCAAGCGTGATATCTTTTTCGATAAGTTTATCAAGTGTATCCGCATCGACACGTTTAACCTGAATTTTTTCTACTTTCTGCTCTAACGTATTGATAAAGTGAGAATCAATGACGCTGGTCAGTTCAAGTACATCATAACTGCGTTTTTTCGCAGATTCAATGAAAGCATCTTGTTTTTTAACATCCGTTGTATACAACCAAACCTGCGTATCATTTTTGTCAGTCTGGTTTTCTTTTACTGCCTCGCGGTATTCTTCGAAAGTGAAATATTTGCCATCAACATTTTTCAGAAGACAAAAATCTTTCGCTTTGTCATAAAATTTTTCATCGCTGATGATACCATATTTTACAAACAATCCGATATCATCAAATTTCTTCTCAAATCCTTCACGGTCATTTTTAAAGATTTCTGAAAGTTTGTCAGCAACCTTACGAGTGATGTATCCGTTGATCTTCTTCACATTTCCATCCGCCTGAAGATAACTTCTGGAAACGTTCAACGGAATATCGGGAGAATCGATCACACCATGCAATAATTGAAGAAAATCAGGAACGATATCTTTTACCTCGTCCGTAATAAATACCTGACGGCTATATAGTTGAATTTTTTCACGTTGTCCCTGGAAATCGTTTTTCAATTTTGGGAAATAAAGTACCCCGGTCAGATTAAAAGGATAGTCAACGTTCAAATGAATCCAGAACAATGGATCTTCACTGAACGGATAAAGTTCTTTGTAGAAAGAAAGATAATCTTCGTCTGTCAGATCCGAAGGATTTTTTGTCCAGATCGGACTTGGATTATTAATAACCTTATCTTCAAATTCAATCTGGATCGGAAGAAATTTACCATACTTTTCAAGAATTCCTCTTAAACGATTTTCGTCCAGAAATTCTTCCGAATCCGCCGCTACGTGAAGAATAATATCTGAACCACGTTCCGCCTTTTCCGCCGATGTCAATTCATATTCTGTCGATCCGTCACATATCCAGCGAACCGCTTCCGAGCCCTCTTTGTAGGATTTTGTAATGATCTCAACATTATCCGCTACCATATAAGCAGAGTAAAAGCCAAGACCGAAATGTCCGATAATTCCCTTGTCACCTTTTCCGTCTTCACCTTTGTCTTTGTATTTTTCAACAAATTCGGTAGCACCGGAAAAAGCAATCTGGTTAATATATTTTTTAATTTCATCGGCTGTCATACCGATCCCGTTATCGCTGATTGTGATTGTTTTGGCGTCTTTATCCAATTTAACAACCACTTTCAAATCTCCTAACTCTCCGTTAAATTCGCCATAAGATGCAAGTTTTTTGATTTTCTGACTTGCATCAACGGCGTTTGAAACTAATTCTCTCAAAAATATTTCGTGGTCCGAGTAAAGGAATTTTTTAATAATCGGAAATATGTTTTCGGTGTGAATGCTAAGATTTCCTTTTTCCTGAATCACTGATTCCATAATTTTTCTGTTTATTGGATTTATATTTTAGAATTATTTTCTGCTTTGCAATACCACATAAAAATTTGCGTTCCAATTAGAATTACCGGCAAACAAGTCTGACAGATTGTCAGCAGCTTTACGATTAATAGAGAAGTATGTTTCAAGTTGGTTACTGTAAGGCTTTTTAGTAATATTGCGTTCTCTACATGAAAAAATAAGCGTGAAGATTTTGAGACTTAGTTAATAGTGAAACACGAATTACAACCCATGAATCTAATTAAAAAACTTTTTGCCGGTCTGGCACTTATCGTAGGCGTATCAGCTTGTACAACCACGAATTCTATACCCTTTACCAACTACACTGTTTTTACAGAAGATTTGCGTCGTGATCTTGAAAGCGCCGGAATTCCATTAAGTAAGGTTCAGTTTTTTAACGACAAAGCGATTACAATCCGTCGCGAAGTTTCTGATCCAAATGATATCAAGGTAAATCCGGAAGGACAGATCAGTATCAGTAATGGAAAAAGTATACAGACTATCAACGTTCGTCCTTTCACACCGGGAGTTGCCCTGGGATCGGCCAGTGGTACTATCCATGTTTCATGGGACGATACTCAGCAAGACAAAAAAGGAATGCTGTTCAATCTGAGCGGACAGAATTATTTCCTTGATGTGCTTCCAAACAATAAGTTTTCTTACAAGGAACGGACGTTTGATTTGCAGGCAGGAAACGGTGCTCGTCTTTTTGTTAACAAAGATTTGTTGAAACAGGTAAATAATCAACGTGAGACTTTGAAGGGCCGTAAAGTTGGTCAGTAAGAAATATATCCAACATAAAAACGGCCGGGAGATATTTCCCGGCCGTTTTGCGTTAATTCAGATGAAAGTGTTGTCCTTCATCCTTGATCACCTTGGGTGTATTGATTATTCTTGAATTCTGAATAAAGACAAGAATAATTAAGCCGATAATTACAGCCAGCCCAACCTGCAAAAACGAAATCATAGCATAACTCGCAAAATCTATCTGCGATTCCTTGATCAGTTCTTTTCCAACCAAAGATTGGATTTTAGTCAGGTCATTCAGATTACTGATGGTACTCTGAAAAGTCCGCGCTCCTGCTCCTTCAAAGATTTCCTTTCCCGCTTCCGGATGGCCGGAGTTATAAAGATTCAGCATCATCTTTTCCAAAAGCGCATATTCCTCCACCCGGTTTTTTAAAACCGACAAGCTTTTTGCTTCCTGATCTATGAGATACGTTTTCTCAAAAAGATGGATCAGTGAGTCGATACTTTTGTCGTGTTGAGAAAGTAAAGCCGATACTTTCGCGCTGCTCATTTCTTGTGGTGGCGTTAGTAGAAATTTTTCTAATAAAAGACGCTTTCCATATAAATTTTCAGTGAGATAAGTTATGGTTGTCGCCGGGATGAGACGATCCTGATAAATAGAAGAGAAAGATTTATCGATTCCATTTATATTTCGCCGGGAAACCATTGTCCCTATAACAATAACAACCATAATTCCGCCAAGAAGTAAAGTTGCTTTTAATTTTTGCTGAATAACAAAGGACCATTTCATGACTAGCTAACTTTGTTTAATTATAATTAATACTAACTTATTATAAAAATAAAGAAATTAACGCGTATTTATCTGAAAATGAATAAATATCTGAGCGGTGACAGAAATAAAAAAGACTAACTGAAAAGTTAGTCTCAAAAAATTCAAAAGCGGAATTGACCTAGTTATTTTCGCCTCCTCCTTTTACGTCAGAGTTGGATACCGAACGTGTTTTGCGTTTGGGGGCATCAAAGCTCATCTTGCCAATTGAGTAACTAAATGTAATTTTGAAATTGCGATTATATAATTGAGTCTGGCTTGACTGGGCAAGAATTGGTGATTTGAGATCAGAAGTAAATTTAACGCCTTTTGTCAGGAAGTTTTCAGCTCCAAAACCGATACTTCCTTTCTTGTTTGCAAAATCCTTTTTGAAACCCAGCGAATACATATAAAAGCCGGTTCGTGTTCCCTGCAACTGAACTTCTCTTCCGCGATAAAAACCAAATGCCTGCAATCCCCAGCCTTTTTTCAGCGATAGCTGGGACATCAAACGTCCTCCATAATTAAATCCTGAATTGCTTACCGCCTCCGAAACTCCGTCTTCATTAACTGTCTGTCCTTCCATGTGCGATTGCAAAAGATCGACACTTCCGTTCACCGTCCATTTCGAAGTAAGATAAACGTTGGCAAAAACATTCATGCCGTATGCACTTTGCTTTCCGATATTTTCAAATGTCGTGACAATTGCACCGGCTAATGTGTCGACCGTAGTGCGGATCTGCGTGATAGAATTGTTTGTATTACGTGCAAAGGCAGACACGTTCAAATACGTTTTCTTAATATTAGTGCTTAATCCAACTTCAAAATTATCCGTTAATTCAGGATTAAGCAACGGATTTCCCGTACTGATGCTTTGAGGGTTAGCCAGGTTAACGTTTGGATTCAGCTGTTGAATTCCCGGGCGCTGAATTCTCCGGTTATAAGCGGCTTTTATCGTTGTTGCATCCGTCAGATTTTTAGATACATTAATACTCGGAACCAGGTTGCCGTAACTTGGAATGTTCACTGCACCTTTATCACCCATATCCGCATTTATTCCCGTATACTCATATCGCGTTCCGGCTTTGAAAGTATATTTGTTTTTTGTCGTTAACGTGTAGGACACATAACCTGCGGCCACATTCTGGTTGTAGTTCAAAGCACCTGATGGGTTATCCGGATTGATCGTAAAATCCCCGGATTCACCAGCCATCAGATACTTGTACTCACTATTAACAGTCCGGAAAATTCCTTTTGCACCAAATTCAAGCAACTGATTTTTCTTGATTGGTGTTTGATAATCTGTTTGTAAAGTAAACTCCGTATTGAAGTTTTCATTTACGTTTTTTAATTTACTTCCCACACTTCCGCTCGGCGTCAACAAATCTGTATTGAAATTATTGGTCAGATTGGTTCTGCTATACAGCGTCGAAAAACTCCATTCCTGCTGCGGTTTGAAGGTGCGTACATAGTCGACGTTCACATCCACAGTTCCTGAAAGATCTTTACGGTCCACTTTACGGTCTGAACTTGCAGTCGACACTGAATTTGTAAATTGATCGATTGTCAGGTTTTGCTTCTGGATAAAATTTCGTGTGCCGTAACGAACTCCGGCCGAAAGTGCCTGATTTTTTCCTAAATCATAATCAAAACCCAAAGAATACTGACCGAACAATCCACGATCTTTGGCATCAGAACTTTGCTTTGTTCCGAAAATGTCACTTCCTGATTTTGTTTCCTGATTCAGCTCTGATGTTGCTTTGTTATAAAAAGCCCGACCGAAACCGCCAAGCGTGAAACCCATTTTACCTTTCCGGTAACTTCCATTTAAACCCAGGTTAGTACCACGGTTACCAACGCCTGAATCAATATTTAAGGTAAGCCCCTGAAGATTGTTTTTCTTGGTAATAATATTTATAATTCCCCCCGAACCTTCTGCGTCATATTTGGCTGATGGCGAAGTGATTACCTCTACTGATTTAATCATATCAGCAGGGATTTGCTTTAACGCATCAGCTACATTACTTGCAATGATAGTCGAAGGTTTATTATTGATCAAAACGCGAATATTCGAACTTCCTCTTAATGAGACATTTCCGTCAAGGTCAACAGATAACATCGGAACTTTACGAAGCAGATCGGAAGCATCACCTCCTTTGGAAGTAATGTCTTTTTCTGCGTTATAAACCAAACGGTCCACTTTTTCTTCAACCATCGATTTTTCGCCTGTGATCGTCACTTCGTCAAGGGTTTTCGTATTGGCAGCCATTTGAATCTGGCCCAGGTTAATGTCTTTTCCCTTTTCAATAGAAATATTATTTACCGATTTGTCTTTAAAGCCTAAAAACGAAATCAGAAGTTTGTATTTACCAGGCGCTATACTTGTGATTTCAAACTTGCCATCAACATCGGCGACTGTTCCGTCGATCACTTTGTTATCCGCAGCATTTACTAACGCAACGCTCGCAAATTCAACCGGTTTTGCTGCGGCTGAATCTGAAACGGTACCCGAAATTTTGGAATTACCTTTTGGAGTGGTAATAGCAGCGGCACCAGCAGCCGGCGCGATAGGTCCTTGCGCCTGAATAAATTGCGATTGAAGAAACAATGCGCCTGTCAGCATCGCAATTTTAAAACTTTTCAAGAATACTTTGTTCATGGTGAATTGATTAATGGTCAGGAGGGTGAGTCTTATCTTCGAACACATTTCCCGATACAAAGGAAAACTAAGTTTCTCACAACAATTTTGGAAATAGACCAGCGACTGGATTTCATCTACGGACTGGCACTTTTAACCGGATAAACTTCATTTTTTCAGGAAGGTTTTTACAAGGTAAAGCGGGTGAACAATTTTCCGGCAATTGGCATAGTTTTAATAAAGAGTGATTCGAAGGATGGAATGTTGCAAAGAAGGCATCATTTGTTGTTACTTCGAAAAAATATTTACCAACCCGGACTAATTCCCTAAAGAAACTTCGCCTAATGAATGAGATTGCCATAGATTTCGACAAAGTACATCAGATAAAATTGTTTGGCATTACCATTCTGGAGCCTTCGACTGTGATATCCAGCCTTTTGATGGCAATCGTATGTTTTTATGCGTTTGTACATTTAGGAAGGCTTGGACGGGTGCACAGAATGTATCGCCAAATTCAATATTTCTTCCTGTTTATGGGAATTGCCACAGTTATCGGTGGAGTTCTGGGACACGGATTTTTATATGTGACCGGCCAGCGAGGAAAAATTCCCGGATGGTTTGCCAGTATGATTGCTGTTGCCTTGTTTGAAAGAGCTGCAATATGGCATATCAAACCACTTCTTAAACCGAAGTGGGGTTCCTGGTTGGGATACCTGAACTACATTGAGCTAACGACATTTTTCGTTTTGACTTTCATAACGCTGAATTTTATCGTTGTCGAAATTCATGCTGTATATGGTTTGTTCCTGATGTTATTCATGATCGAAATTTATGTATACAAGAAAAAGAAAGATCCGGGAAGTGTAAATATTTTTATTGCCACTGCTTTAGGCGCAGTTGCTGCCGGTTTTCATGCGCTTAAATTCAGCTTCGGACCCTGGTTTAATTATAATGATATAAGCCACATTCCGATGGGTTTATCAATATGGTACTATTACCAGGGAGCTCGACATATGACCTATTACGGAGATCCTGTTATTGAACCGGAAGAAATCGAAAAGGCAGAAGAAGAAATTGAAAAGTCAGAAATTGAAAAAGAGAATTAGAGAGTAAAATAAAGAAAATCCCCTGATTAACGCTGCCAGGCAACGATAATCAGGGGATTTCTCATTAAAAGTTTCTGTATAAATTACTTATTAGGCTGCGGAGTATAACGCAAATAGGGCTTTACAATGCGCAGACCTTTTGTAAATTTCTTCTCAGCGTCTTCTGTACTTACAGCAGGAACAACGATAACGTCTTCCCCATCTTTCCAATCAGCCGGTGTTGCTACTGAATAATTAGCTGTCAATTGAAGCGAATCAACCACGCGCAGGATTTCATTAAAATTACGTCCTGTCGAAGCCGGATAAGTTAAGGTCAATTTTATTTTTTTATCAGGACCGATGATAAACACTGAACGAACTGTTGCTTTTTCGCTCGCGTTCGGGTGGATCATATCGTACAACTCAGCAACTTTACGTCCTTCATCTGCGATGATAGGAAAGTTAACTTCTGTATCATTTACTTCATTAATATCCGGAATCCAGCGGTTGTGTGAATCGATATCATCAACACTGACGGCCAAAACTTTAACATTACGTTTTTGAAATTCTCCTTGTAAAAGAGCAGTTTTCCCTAGCTCCGTTGTACATACAGGCGTGAAGTCTGCCGGGTGAGAAAATAATAATCCCCAGCTATCGCCCAACCATTCATGAAATTTAATAGGTCCTTGTGTGGTATTTGCCTCAAAATCCGGGGCAATATCTCCTAATCGAAGTGACATAACTTAAAGGTTTAAAATGAACACTAATCTACTGATATTGTAGACTTAACGTAAATTTAGGCAAATAGTTTCACAATTGTAACGGTTTTTCAGCTTGGCGGTTTATTAATCTGTCTAACAAACTAAAACACAGGCGATAGTTCCCGGATGTTTTAAATTCTGTTAATCGGGTTTTCAGAAGTCTGGTAGCTAACTACTGCTTGTTTCCCTATTACCCTTGCGACTTTTCTTATTTTAACCTCATTTTAAGGTTAGTTTAACAGCGTTTTAATTGGAGTATAGCTTCTTTGATACGAGAATTAATCGTTTTTTTGAGGTGGCTGGACATCAGAATAAGTTCTTTCAAAAACACTTCTTGCAGATGCCAGATCTTTAAGATATGGCTCATTTATCTTTCTGATTATTATTAACCTATATATGATTCATTAAAATTAAAATGCAACAAGTTATCCTTAAAGGGGCCTCTGCTTAGAGGCCTTCTTTTTTTGTCAAACATTTTTTTCGGATTGCTTGAGTTTTCAAAATCATTCCCATACTTTTGATGTGTACTATTACACTAGAACACTAAACAAGTACTATATGATTCACGTAGACTCGGTGTCATTTGGATACAGTTCTAAAAAGCTGTTGTTTGAAAACTTGTCAATTAAACTTCATCCGGGAAGCATTTATGGGCTGTTGGGTAGAAACGGAGCCGGAAAATCCAGTTTGCTGCGTAATATAGCGGGACTTCTGTTCCCAACGGCGGGAAAAATTGAAGTGGATGGCTATGAACCCAGAAAACGGCAGCCCTCTTTTTTACAGGACTTTTTTCTTATTCCTGAGGAAATCCATCTTCCTTCCGTAACGGTTGAAAAGTACATCAAAACACTTTCTCCGTTCTATCCCAGATTTGACGAAAAACAGTTCAGGGATTATTTAAAAGAATTCGACATTCCGGAAGGAAATAAAATCACCGATCTTTCGTACGGACAAAAGAAAAAAGTTCTGATCAGTTTTGGGCTGGCTACCAATACCAAACATTTGATCATGGATGAGCCAACGAACGGGCTTGATATTCCATCAAAAAGTCAGTTTCGTAAAGTTGTTTCCTCGGCGTTGGATGCTCACCGTGTCATCCTGATCTCCACGCATCAGGTCCGTGACCTCGACAATCTTATTGACTCGATCATAATTCTTGAAGACAGTAAAATTCTGCTTCATCACAGTCTGGATGAGATAAGCGAAAAATTAAGATTTGCTACTTTGGTCTCAGCAGAGGATGATAACCGTGTGTTATATTCAGAACCGTCTTTGAAAGGATATACCGTTGTTATGGAAAATTGGGAACAGGAAGAAAGCCGTGTTGATCTTGAACGCCTGTTTAACGCTGTAATGAGTAATCCTTCCCGTATACGGAAAATCTTCCAGAAGCCATGAAAATACTGATTCAACTTCTACTGATTGTAGGATTTTTAATCATGAAACAGTTGCCCAAAATATCGCCATTGTCAACCATTAAAACTTATTTATATGAATCAAGTTTTTAGTTTTCACCGCTACTGGCTGCTTCTCAAACTGGATTTCGCCGAAAACGGAAAAAGGAGCTTGCTTTCGCTTGCAGTTATTTTTGGTCTCATGCTGATTATGATGAGTCCAACAATTGATTATACAAAATTAGGGTTTGATCCGGTTTTCTTCCATGCACTGGCTTATTTCTTCATAACATTTTGTACCAGCTTATCAGCCAGTCTTGTATTTGACAAATATGCATCTTCAACAAAAGGGATCAACGCGATATTAATACCCGCTTCACAAACGGAAAAATTTTTGGCAGCACTTACAGGAAACCTTGTATTCGCAACAGTACTGATCGCACTCTTTATTGGTTTGCATATCTGGTTTATAGACATTTTAGCAATAGACAACCCTGACATAATTAATAGAAAATTTTATCTACCCTTTCTCGCGCGGCTTGTTTACATCTACTACCTAGTGCAGGGCGTATGTTTTTTAGGTTCGATTTATTTCGAAAAAGCTACATATATTAAAACTGCCTCAGTACTTGTTTCATTTCTGATTGTCTTTTCGTTGATCAACAGAACATTTGTAAGGAATCTCACTGACTCGGATCCCGCCATCAGTGCTATACCATTTGGGCAATGGAATGTCATAGGGAGGAACACGATGTTTCAAATTGAATACAGCGAATCCACTTTTTTATTAATAAAAATTTTTCTGGTATTCTTCGTTACCGCGCTCTGGTACATCGCATTTGTGAGACTCAAAGAAAAGGAAATTTAAAATATTGAATCATGGAATTTAAAGATAAACAATCAATCTATTTGCAGATAGCAGATTATATCTGTGAGCAGCTTCTGCTTGGTAAATGGCCGCCTGGCGATAGGATTCCTTCGGTAAGAGATTTGGCCGGAACTTTGGAGGTTAATCCAAATACTGTCATGCGTACCTATGAATATCTGCAAGGAAAAAATATCATTTTTAACAAGCGTGGAGTCGGCTATTTTACGGATGAACAAGCCACGACCCGGATCAGAGAATACAGAAAAGAAAGATTTATGGAAAGCGAACTTCCCGAGTTTTTCCGGACACTTTATTTGCTCGATATCAGCATTGAAGAATTGCAACAGCGATACAAAACTTATATTGAAACGGCTTATCCTGCAACACTTTAATTAAAAATGGACATGAAAACAAGCAATAAACTCCTTATAGTCGTTGCGTTTATTACACTGATTGCGATGCTTGGAAGCAATCTTGAAATCCAGGCAAAGTATAAGAAAATCAAAACTGACGATTTATTTCCCGGCTATATTTCCAAAACTGTTACACCGTTTCACGTGATCGTATTAAAAGGAAATTTAAACGGGTTTGTGGAAATTCAGGCTGGAAAAACAAACGGAATTATGGCACATCCTGTCTTCGATAAAAATACAAAATTTGAAATTCATGGCGATACACTTGAAGTGAGCCTAATTTATCCGGAACGCAGCAATTTTACACAAACCAACCTCCCAGGTTATGGCCCAACAATCCATATCGACGCAAGCAATCTTACGGAAGTGATTTCAACTGATATATCTTACAAAATCAAAGGGTTGAAAACGGCTCAGTTAAAGTTAACAGCGAATGGAGGTTATACTCTTCTAGACAGCACAAACATCGATAATGTAACAGCCATTTATCAAAATGAAGCCATTTTAAAAATCTCTGACAATAATAAACTCGGCCAAACCGACATTCAGATTCGCGGCAAGAGTGAGCTCAATATTGAGAAAAATATTTTCACTTCACTAACGATGGACGTGGACAGTATCGCACATGTGACCCTTCCGGGAAATATGCTTTATAAATTGATAAAAAAGTAATTGTTATCTATTAGCCATGAACAAGAAAACGGACGCAGATCAAGTAATCTGTGTCCGTTTTTTGATTATAGTAATCAAATGGAAAACTTAATGAATATTGTATTCCTCCAATTTTCTATAAAGTGTGGCGATACCTATTTCCAGTAACCTGGCTGTTTCGGCCTTATTTCCTCTTGCATAATTCAGCACCTTCTGGATATGCAATTTTTCTATACTTTCCATTGAAAAGGCGGAAAGCTGACCATTTTTGGAAGTGGGTTCAGACTGCTGAATTTCGAAAGGCAGACTGTCGATTTCAAGCTGGTCATCACTTAAAATTACAGCGCGTTCAATCACATTTTTAAGCTCCCGAATATTCCCGACCCATTTATACATTTCCAGTTTTTTTAGAAATTCTTCTGAATAAGTCAGCATTTTCTTATTCATTTTTGCAGAAAACTGGGCAACGAAAAATTGAAGAAGTGGCTCAATATCCTTAACTCTTTCTCGTAATGGCGGGAGTGTAATTTGAAATACATTTAGACGAAAATACAGATCAGAGCGAAATCGTTTTTCTTCGCTCTCAATTTTCAAATCCCGGTTCGTAGCGGCTATTAGGCGAAAATTTGATTTTGTAGGCCTGGTATCACCAAGCTTGATAAATTCATTCGTTTCCAGAACGCGTAATAATTTCGCCTGCAGTTCCAAAGGCATCTCCCCTATTTCATCCAGGAAAAGGGTTCCATTATTTGCCTCTTCGATCAAGCCTTTTTTATCTTTATTCGCTCCGGTAAAAGCGCCCTGCTTATAGCCAAACAATTCACTTTCAAGAATATCCTTACCGAAAGCACTGCAATTTAACGCCACAAATGTCTTTCCTGCGCGCTGGCTTGCCTGATGAATTCCCTGTGCGAAAACTTCCTTTCCCGTTCCTGTTTCTCCTGTTAAAAGCACATTAGTATCGTTCGGAGCGACTTTTTCAGCCAGCGCAATGGCTTGCTGAATGGATTTTGATTTTCCAATAATCGCCTGAAACGAAAACTTGTCATCAACGCGTTTTTCAAGTTCCTTCACCCGCTTCTGCAATTGTACTTTTTCTATGGCACGATGAAGAAGCGGAATGATTTTATCATTGTCGTCTCCTTTTACGATATAATCAAATGCACCGTTTTTCATCGCCTGCACACCGTCAGTTATGTTCCCATAGGCCGTCAACAGGATAACTTCAAGTTGCGGCTTTTTCAGTTTGATTTTGGAAACCATGTCGACACCGCTGCCATCAGGTAATTTCACATCACACAAAACGACGTCGATATCATTTTGCTCGACGCTTTTTAGTCCCGATTTACAATCTCCGGCTTCAAGTACGTCAAAACCTTCCGACTTCAAAATTCTTGCCAAAAGTGCCCGAAGTTTTTCTTCGTCGTCTATAATTAATATCGTTCTCAATTTTTCTCTCGCTGAATAATGTTGACGTAAATGTAATGGTAATTTGAATGAGGACGTATTAAATCAAATCTTCTTTAAAACAGAAAAGGGACAACATCGAATCGACATTGTCCCTTTTGACTTATATTTAAAACTTTTATGCAGTTAAAGCACTCGCAGCAGCTTCGTCGATGAACCAGTGAAGTTCGCCTTTCGAAGGTTTGATCACCTGCGACGGATAAGTGTCCGGCTCAAATTCTCCTTCAAGAACGTGTTTCAAAGTTTCTGCCTTGCCTGTCCCCACGGCTAAAAATGCGACACATGCAGCATTATTAACAACAGGTGCAGTCAATGTGATACGATACATATCCTGCGCCGGTAAAAAGAACGAAGTTGCCCACGCATCTTTTTCATGAATCACAGATGTTCCCGGAAATAATGACAGAGTATGGCCATCATCGCCCATACCGAGCAACACAAAATCGAAAGTAGTTTCTTCTCCGTCAAAATATTGCTTCAGGATTTTTTCATACTCAGCAGCAGACTCCTCAGCGCTGACATCCGTCCGCATAACATGAATATTCTCTGCCTTTACACCTACCTTATTCAATAATTCGTCATATGCCATTTTAGCATTATTACGAGAATCTTCAAAAGGGACTGCTCTTTCATCACCCCAGAAAAAATGAACTTTCTCCCAGGGAATGCTTTCGCTGTATGGCGGAGCAGCAAGTAATGTATATAATAACTTCGGCGTACTTCCCCCCGAAAGGACAAAGGTAAACCTGTCTTTTTTACTTAAAACTTCCTGAATATAATTTCCAAGCCACGCAGCAAGATCATCACTTACCTGCCTGGCATCCTCCGCAATATGAATTTGTGCCATAATTTCTGATTTTAAGCTGATGGTACATTAATCCAGGTGTGTCCTTCCTGCGCAATCAGTTTATCTGCTGCCTCAGGTCCCCACGAATCGGGTGTGTAATTAGGGAAATCAGCTGGTTTATGACTTTCCCAATTTTCCAGAATGGGCATAATCACTTTCCATGCAGCTTCCACCTGATCGCCTCGCATAAACAAGGTTGCATCGCCTTCCATCGCATCCAAAAGTAAAGTTTCATAAGCTTCCGGTGCATGATCCGCTTCGGTATCATAGCTGAAAGTCATATCGACCGGGTCCAAAGTCATTGTCTGCCCCGGACGTTTTACCTGAAAACGGATGCTGATATCCATTTCCGGCTGAATACTGATCGTCAACTTATTTGAGTGCCAGGTATCCGCTGATTCGCTTGGGAATGCATTATGCGGTGCAGACTTAAACTGCAACGTAATATGCGTCGCTTTCTGGTTGAGGTATTTTCCGGTACGCACGTAAATCGGAACGCCCTGCCACCGCCAGTTATCGATATAGAATTTTGCAGCAGCAAAAGTATCGATGGCAGACTCAGGATTAACTCCTTTTTCCTCGCGATAGCCAACCACTTCCTCGCCTTTTTTCCAACCTTTGGAATATTGTCCGCGAACAGCATGTTCACCAACTTTATCAGGTGTGATTCGACGGATTGCATTTAATACATCCACCTTTTTATTTCTGATTTCGTTGGCATCAAAAGAAACGGGTGCTTCCATCGCCACCATGCAAAGTATCTGTAAAATATGGTTTTGAACCATATCACGCAAAGCTCCCGAATTTTCAAAATATCCTCCACGACCTTCCAAACCTACGCTTTCAGCAGCGGTTATCTGAATATGGTCAATGTAATTACGGTTCCAGATTGGTTCAAATAAAGCATTTGCAAAACGTAAAGCCAGGATATTCTGAACTGTTTCCTTGCCCAGATAATGATCGATGCGGAAAATCTGTTCTTCTTTGAACATACTTGAAAGCAACGCGTTTAATTCATGCGCACTTTTCAGATCATGACCAAAAGGTTTTTCAACAACAATTCTGGTGCAATGTACATCGCTGCAAAGATTTAACGCGCCAAGTTTTGTTGCGATTGAAGGAACCAACTGCGGAGCCACGGCAAGATAAAAAATCACGTTCGGATGTTGTCCCCATTCCGCTTCTTTTTCTTTTACCAAATCCGTGATTTTGTGGTAAGCAGCAGCATCATCGCCATCCATTTGAAGATACGAAACATGCTGGCTGAAATCTTTCCAGTACTCGTTCTGCTCATCCTTACGACGGGAAAATTTTGTTATCCCATCCAGCAAATGGCCGTGATATTCTTCGTTGCTGTATGAACTTCTACCAATTCCGGCAATTGCAAATTTGTCCGGCATCCACTCATCCAAAAAAAGATTATAAAGCGCCGGCGTTAATTTTCTATAATTTAAATCTCCGCTACCTCCAAAAATAAAAAGTATGGAAGCAGGCGGTCTTTTATTTGTTTTCATAAAAGCTACCTTCTTTTAATGGTTCCATTCAGTATGGAAAGTTCCTGGAATGTCTGTACGCTGATAGGTGTGTGCACCGAAATAATCACGCTGTGCCTGAATAAGATTTGTTGCCATACGTTCACTGCGATAAGCGTCGAAATAAGCCAGTGACGACATCAAAGCCGCCGCCGAAACTCCGCTTAATGCCGCTTGTGCAACCACAGCGCGCGTATTACTTTCCGCTGATTTTACAATGGAAGCAACACCTGGATCAAGCAGGATATTAGACAAATCCGGTGAATTCTTGTAAGCCTGAGTGAACGTTTCCAACAAGGTTGAACGAATGATACATCCTCCGCGCCATACACTCACCGCATCCGGCAACGGAATGTCCATTGCCAATTCTTTCGATGCCTGATAAAGCATGGCCAGACCTTGTGCATAACTTAAAATCGTACCAAAATATAAAGCATCATGAACTTGCTTAATCCATTCGTCAGTCGATACCGTAATGGCTGCACCAGATTCGTTGTATAAAGCTGCTGCTTTGATTCTTTCTTCTTTGTAACCCGAAACAGTACGCATCGCAACCGCACTATCAATCACAGAAACGGCAACTGGCAATTCCATAGAATCCTGCGAAGTCCATTTCCCGGTTCCTTTTGAACCTGCTTTATCGGAAATTACGTCCAATAAACGTGCAGTTGTTTTGTCGTCGTTCTGAAGGAAAATATCCGCAGTAATTTCAACAAGGAAAGATTGCAACGCGCCTTCATTCCATCTTTTGAAAGTTTCGTGAAGTTCGTCGTTGTTCAGGCCTGCATGTTTCAGCAAAGTATATGATTCACTGATCAATTGCATGATCGCATATTCTATACCGTTGTGAACCATTTTCACGTAATGCCCCGCTCCTTCTTTTCCAAGATAAGCTACGCAAGGTTCGCCATTTACTTTTGCCGCAATGGCTTCCAGCAAAGGTTTCACATGCGAATACGCTTCCACGTCTCCACCCGGCATGATACTTGGACCAGTACGAGCGCCTTGCTCACCACCGGAAACTCCGACGCCCATGAAGTGAATTTCTTTGTCACGCAGATATTTAACACGACGTAAAGTATCGGTATAATGAGAATTTCCACCATCAATGATCACATCACCTTTTTCAACCAAAGGCAAAAGTGATTCGATCACATCGTCAACCGGCTTACCGGCTGGTACAAGCATCATCAATTTCCGTGGACGCTGTAATTGCTGCACCATATGTGCAAGATCCGGAACTCCTTTCACCGTAGTACCTTCTGTTGCGGCAGCTTCAAGCGCGGCCGTTTTAGCTTCGTCTTTATCAAAGCCAATAACAGAAAAACCGTGATCGGCGGTATTCAGCAACAGGTTTCTACCCATTACTCCCAACCCAATCATTCCAAAATCGAAGAGGTTATTTGACATAAATTAAAGGTCTATTGAAACAAGAAGCCGTAAAAATAGGCTTTTTTCGTACTGGTTTTACGATTTCGGACAAGCTTTGGTTCATAACATATAAAAAACTCAATACCTGCGTCAGGTGATTATTGGTAAGTATCCGCAAGTGAATATTCGCCTACACGAATTAGAACTTAGTAAAACCTTGATTTATAAATATTTAAATTTACAATAACTAAAAATTGATAGTTCAGTTATGAAATCCAATCAATTGAATGGTAATACAAAATTTAGCTTAAATAATTTGGAAGCGAAGGTTCTGTCAAAATTTCAGGACTTTTACCCCATTATATATTGTAGAAAATATATCAACTCCCTGATTAACCGCTAAATAGCTGGCAGAAAACTTTCAATACAATTAAACTAACAGCTAACAAAAAAGCGAAAACCAGGATAAACCCAATTTCCGCTTTCATATTTTCGCTGGTAAAAACTCCTTATTTCTCTTTCAGGAATTCCTTTTGTTTCAATATTCTTTCAAAAACTTTCACATCGTGTTCTGACGTAAAAATTGAGAACGGAAGATGGACAAACTGCCCTCTGGAAATGACCAGAACATAAGCATCCTCATCTTTATACACATCCTGAATCTGTTCCCATTTCATGATACTTCCCTCTTTCGCATTCATTTTCATCAAAATCTGACGTTGGTCGATTTCGTATGAAAATTTTTCAAACATCGGTTTATATTGCGCCAGCTGGGTAATTCCGGTAAACTGGATAACCCAAAAAAGAATGTAAAGAATCACCGCAACAAAAATTACAACGTAGATCCAGATATTTGGATATACGCCCGTAATGCTCACAACAGCATTGATAAGAAGCAATGCTACCGGTAACAAAATCCATTTGATTTGTGCTTTGAAGAAATTCTTCATCGCCAGCGTAATGTATTTTTTTGTTGGCAACGCATACCTTTTTGTACGAACCGCTGCCGGGTTCGTAGGCATTTGATAAACAGGCTGGTGTTTGTTCACCGATACTTTGGCCATAATTCTGTTAAAAATTAATCAATTTCTTTTTTTACACGAGATTGCCCGACCGTAAGGATTTTTGGCAATTGCTAGACGAACTGCAAAGTTAGAAAAAAGCAGTCGACTTATCAGAAAGCCGCCGAAATAAATACTGCAAAACGCGGAGAACTCTTGTCAGATATGCAGGGAACTAATAAAAACCAAAGTTTATCACCCGATATTTGAAAAATTTGCGTTCTTTAAGATATCAAATTCCTTGCAGTGTAAAACTGACTGCCAATTGCCGAAAGCCGGCAGCTTAAAATTAACATCCGAACCTAAATGAGTTTTCTTTTTCCGTCATTCTTGTGGGGTTTACTGGCCATATCGGTTCCGATAGCCATTCATATATTTAATTTCAGGAAAACAAAACGTGTTTTTTTTACAAATGTTGCTTTCTTGAAAGCAGTGGAAACGCAGACCCGATCGATCAGAAAAATAAAACACTGGCTGATCATGGCGGCGCGTATTCTGGCAATTACATGCCTGGTTTTTGCTTTTGCCCAGCCGTTTTTACCAGGAAAAAATAACATTTCCGTCGAAAGGAAAGGCATTACCAGCATTTACCTGGATAATTCTTTCAGTATGCAAAACGAGTCCAACAGCAAACGTTACCTTGATATTGCCACGACCCGGCTTAACGAATTGCTTGGACTTTTTAAAAATGCAACGTCTCTCCAATTGGTAACAAACGACTTTTCGGCAGCAGAACAAGGGCTTTATCCTGCTGAAAAAATCCGTGACCGATTCACAACCATTGGACTTTCTCACACGCCGCGCACCCTTGAACAGGTGTATAAGCGACAGGAAAATCTGGTATCAAAATATCAGAACGGCGGAAAAAATCAGTTTTTCTGGTTTTCAGATTTTCAGAAAAGTACTTCCGGTGATTTGGCAAAACTAAAAACCGATTCGGTAAATCAGCTTTTTCTGGTACCTGTGCAGGCCGTTGCCGAGAAAAATATATTTGTTGATTCGGTATGGCTGAGCAATCCTTTTATCAGGGAGTTGCAGAACAATATTCTTTTTGTAAAGGTAAGTAATTCAGGGAGCGCAGAAGCGAAAAAGATCGTTTTGAAATTAAGTCTGGATAATACGCAATCGTCTACGGCTTCTGTGAATGTTCCGGCCAATGGAAGTACGATTGCCAAATTTAATTTCAATCTGAAAGGAAAAGGATTTAAACAGGGAAGAATCACTTTTGATGACTTTCCGGTGACCTTTGACAACGATTATTATTTCGTGTTGAACGCTTCGCCGCTGATACGGATTCTTCATATTTACGGACAAAAATTTGAAGGAAATTATATCAGTAATGTATATGCCAACGACAGTTTGTTTGCTCTTCAAAGTTTCGCCGCTCAGAATGTGGATCCTGGTTTAATCAAAAATTCGGATATGGTTTTGCTCGAAGGCGTTGAACAACCTTCGGGAACAATGGCGGCAGAAATTCAGGATTTTGTTCGAAAAGGAGGCAGTTTGACTGTAATTCCACCATCGGCTCCAAACGCCGGAAGTTATAACGCGTTACTTCAAAATCTCGGTATTAACGGTTTGAATGCAGAAAAACCGTCAAACAGGGAATTAATTTCTATCGCAGCTCCTGACCGAAACAATCCGTTTTTCAGTGACGTCTTCGAAGAATCGATCCGACAGGAATTGAACTTAAACTTACCATCGGCATCACCCGCCTGGACCTGGACTAGTGCAGGACAACCGCTTTTGGCGCTACGCAGCGGACAACCCTATCTGAGCCAGATTTCGAGTGGAAAAGGGAAAATATATTTATTTGCCTCACCGCTGATTCCTGAATTTGGATCTATGGCGCAACATGCCATTTTTGTTCCGATCATGTATAAAATGGCGGCATTAAGTGTGAGAGCGCAGCGGACAGCTTTTACATTCGATGAAAATCCAATTGTATTGACGGTAAATACGGAAAGCCAAAATAGTGTTTATAAACTGCGTCGTAACAAAGCAGAAGTTATCCCGGTACAGAAACTGGTTGGCAATCAGCTGTTACTGGAAATTCCGCAAGGAGACCAAACGGGAAACGGACTGGACGCAGGTTATTTTGAACTTGTTAAGGATAATAAAGTAGAACAACTGCTTGCACTGAACCATAATAATGCAGAATCCAAACTTGATTATTATTCGCCGGCCGACCTGCGGAATATTTTTTCAGGACAGAAAAATGTTCAGATTTTTGATAAAATCGATGACGATGCCTTTGCTCAGGAATTTCAACAGCAAAACTTGGGGACAAGTCTTTGGAAATATTTCCTATATGCCGCTTTGTTCTTTTTACTGGTTGAAATTGGATTGATCAGATTCATGAAATAAGCTATTATCCGGTAAGAAGCTTGTCTAATCGTGATTATTGGCAGAAACAGTTTTAAGTTCGCGCTTTTTCCACCAATTTTGCAGAAATACAATCGAACTACTAAATGCTTTCATCCCGAATAGGTATTCTTGGCGGCGGTCAGTTAGGACTGATGCTTTTGCAAGCCGCCATAGACTGGAACCTTGACATTCACATTTTAGACCCCGACGCGGAAGCGCCTTGCCGCAAGATTGCTCCGAAATTCACACAAGGATCTTTACAGGATTATGACACCGTTTACCAGTTTGGTAAAGATCTGGATGTCATTACGATAGAAATCGAAAAGGTAAATGTTGAAGCGTTGGAGGCGCTCGAAAAAGAAGGGAAACATATTTATCCGCAACCGTCTGTTATCCGTAAAATACAGGATAAAAGAATTCAAAAGCAGTTTTACCTTGAAAAACAACTTCCAACTGCCGACTTCGTTCTTACTGAAAACCGGGAGGACGTACGGAATTTTATAGATTTCTTACCTGCATTTCACAAGCTGGGACGCGACGGTTATGATGGTCGTGGTGTTCAGCGCGTGTCTTCGGAAGCTGATATAGCCAAGGCTTTTGATCAGCCGGGTTTACTGGAAAAAGCTGTACCTTTTGAGAAAGAACTGGCCGTTATTGTTGCCAGAAATCCATCAGGAGAAATTAAATGTTTCCCAACCGTGGAAATGGTTTTTCATCCTGAACTTAATCTGGTAGAATACCTTTTTGCTCCGGCAGAAATCAAAGATGAAATTGATCAGAAAGCGCAGGAAATTGCCAGAAAAACCGCTGAATCTTTTGAGATTGTCGGTTTGCTGGCAGTGGAATTATTCCTGACAGCAGACGGCGAAGTACTTATTAACGAAGTTGCTCCACGCCCGCACAACAGCGGACATCACACCATTCGTGCCAATGCAACTTCACAATATGAACAACACTGGCGCGCTATTCTGGATTTGCCGCTGGGAAGTACAGAAGCATATGCCCCGTCTGCGATGGTGAATTTGCTGGGCGAAGATGGTTTTGAAGGTCCGGCCGTTTATGAAGGAATGGAAAAGTTACTGGCGACTGAACAGGTTTTCCCGTTTTTATATTGGAAAGCAATTACCAAACCTTTCCGCAAAATGGGACATATCACGATCATGGATAACAACATCGCGGCCTTGAAAGAGAAGGTTGATTTTGTTAAGAAAAATATCAGAGTAATAAGCGGAGAACCGCAAAAATAAAGTTGAGGCTTGAAGCCTAATTCGAAAAATCAAATCATAATGGTAGGAATAATAATGGGAAGCCTGTCTGACCGGAAGGTAATGCAGGAAGCAGCAGACGCACTAAATGAGCTGGGAATTTCGTTTGAAATGGAGATCGTTTCAGCGCATCGTACACCTGAGCGTATGCTGGAATATGCAGCCACAGCCCGGAAACGTGGATTAAAAGTGATTATTGCCGGTGCTGGCGGAGCTGCGCATTTGCCTGGTATGGTTGCGTCACTTACATCCTTGCCTGTGATCGGCGTTCCTGTTTTGTCAAGCAATTCGATCGATGGCTGGGATTCTGTTCTTTCTATATTGCAAATGCCATCGGGAGTTCCCGTTGCAACGGTTGCTCTTAACGGAGCCAGGAATGCAGGTATTCTTGCTGCGCAAATCATTGGAGCAAGTGACAGCGAAGTGGCTAACAGACTGGATATCTTCAAGGAAGGATTAAAGGAGAAAGTTGCTGTTATGAATAAGGAATTGAAGAATGAAGTTGTAAAGTAACACCCGTTTGCTATTTTCGTAAAAAACTAAGTCACCCGTTCAATTGAATCATCATTAAGCTATGGAAGACGAAAACCCGAAAAAGAGAAATATACGCCCAACAGAAAAATCCAACCTGCCAGTTATTACCTTGTTCGTGTTAGTCCTTTTGGTTTTGGCAATGCTTTATGTCGGATATGAATATATTTCTGACGACGCTACGAACTCCGAAGAACTTACGTCGGCAGCTGCTGATATTCCTGATGATAAACCGGTAACCACCGATTTGACGGAAGAAGAAGAATCAGAAGATGCGGTTGTCAAGGTAGACGAAAAACCGAAGACTTCTGAAACGAAAGAAAAGGAGAAAGAGAAAAAAGAGGAAACGAAAAAAGAGGAGTCTAAAAAAACGGAAGATCCGAAAGTCGTTGCTTCTAAAATTGGAGGTAGAGAAATTACGCGCACTGTAAAAAGTGGCGAAACATTTTCTTCGCTTGCCGGCAAATATAATCTTACCACTGAAACGTTAAAGGCTTTGAACCCTTCGATTTCGGAACTAAAATCAGGTGATAAGCTAAAAATCCGTGTCAAGGCTGTTCATACAGTTGGCCCGGGAGATATTCTTAAAGTGGTTTCCGGGAAATATTCAGTCAGTAAGGAAGCTATCATGAAGGCGAATGGAAAAACAAAGGATTTGGCCAGCCGTGGCGAAGAATTAGTGATTCCGTTTCCTACAAGACGGTAAATATTACCATACATGAAAACAAAAAACACCGACATCAATCGGTGTTTTTTGTTTTCGGTAACCCTGTAACACGCGTTGCAAACGCTGGACCATGACCGGACTGATTGCAAATAAGCGCGAGTTTTAATTGATCGATGTTCGCTTAAAAACTTCCTGAGCCTCTTTGGCCGCCTCTGGCCCCACCTGGAAATCCGCCTGTTCCGTCAAAACCTTCACGACGTCTTTCTGAATTATCACGGGTTGGCATTTTACCGAAGTTTCTAAGTGTGTAAGTGAAAGTAAGCATCGCGTACTGTGTCAGAACCCGGCTTGTGACGTCCTGCACATAGGTTTCTGTAACATTCCGGGCAATGCTGTTATTCTGTTTCAGAATATCAAAAACTGTCAGTTTAAGCTCTCCCGCATTATTTTTCAGGAATTTCTTACCAACACTGGCATTCCAAAGTGTGAAGTTTTGATTAAATCCTGCACCCAAACCCCGGTATGATTGATTGTTTACATCCGATGCCAAAACAAAACCTTTTCCAAAAATCCAGTTAACCCGCGCAGTGATCGAACTTGTATAATAGTTGTTGTTTAAATTCGGTTGAATCGAATTTCTTACCACATTATAATTCCCAGAGTAAGAAGCTGTAAAATCCAGATTTTCGCTTACGTTGCTGCTCAGCACCAACCCCTGACTGTATGCGTAGGTATTGGAAAAGTTTGCAATGTTGTTGATCATACCCGGAGAACGAACGTAATTAAAACCGGAAGTCAAATTAACATTCAGCTTAATTTTTGAAACCGGTTTCCCGTAAGTAAGCAGCGCTCTCGCGTTCCAGCTGCCGTCAACGTTAATAGGCGCTGTCAATTTCGCTCCCTTTTCTAATACGATTCCGCTTGGTAAAGTGGTCAGTTCCTGGGCGATAAATGTGGAATTAACGATCGCATTATTTGTCTGCGTCAGGAAAATCATCGCATTCAAACTAAAAGGTCTGTTAGCTCCTGCGATGGAATAGCGCATATTCAGGTTGTTTCTGTATTCCTGTTTCAAATTCGGATTACCTGCCGTTAATGATAACGGATTACTGTTATCCACTACGTTTTGTAATTGGGAAATAGATGGCTGATTCGTCGAGCTACGGAAAAATGTACGGAACTGAGTACCTTCCTTCGAGCGGTAGGTCAACATCAGATTCGGCAAAAAGTTAGTAAAACTTTGATCTACCTTTCCAACAACAGGCGACAATTGTTCACTATACAAACCGGTGTTTTGAAAATCCATACCCAAATTTGCTGACCAGTTATTTTTACGGTAACGGTAACTCAAACCAGCCCGATTGGTTGTATAACGATTATCAAAACTGTTAGAAAGTAAAGTATCAAGCTGCGTATAAGCTTCTTCGTCGATACGCGTATTATTGTATGTTTCCTTGTCAGAGTTGCTATTACTTACAGTCAGGCCATAATTAAATTGTAATTGTCCGGTACTACTGATTGGTTCGGTATAAATAAAATTTCCACCTAATACGACCGCATTGGAAGATGTATAACTGCGCTGATCGATAGTATCCCCGGGAACCTCCAGATTACTGAAATACTGATTTTTGGAATATAACTTTCCACTTCCGTCTTTGTCATTTATCTGCGTGTTGAAGTTGAAGGAAAGAGTTCGTCCTTTCTTTTCAAAAGCGTGGCGGAATAAAAGATCATTAGTGAAATTGTATCCGTGATTTTCACTGGATTTGTCAATATTCGTGCTGTTTAACGGTGTGCCATCGCCCAGATTCGTCAATCCATTTTTTAACGTACCGGACTGATTATTCTGGAAGCTTAACCGCGGCGTAAAAATCAACATGTTCTTTTTATCGATCGCATATTCTACTCTAAAATTCAGACGGTGATTGATATTCGTACTTCCAGAATTGTTGGTTTCCTTGTATAGCTGCTTACCGTAATAGTCTTCGTTTGTTGTCTGAAAGTTGTTATTACTTGTTCTGTTAAAGAAATAACTTCCTGATACGTCAACTTTTTCGCCGAACTTATTGGCATAATTAAGCCCGAATGAATTCGTTCCGGTCAGTCCGCTTTGTTGTCCGACCAGGAAGTTTCCGGCAGAACCTCCACCGCCACCCCGGTTTCCACCACCTCCGCCACTCGCACCAGATACACCTAATAAATCCTGACTCGAAAAGTTTTGCTGATTGATATTATTAGTCAATCCAATGATCGAGATGCGTTGATTTTTATTGAAAAAACTAACATTTCCACCTGCCTGATAGCGGTCATCCAAACCATATCCGGCAAATACTTTTCCAAACTGCCCTACTTTTCTGTTGGATTTTGTAACGATATTAATTGTCTTTTGTCCGCTTCCATCATCAAATCCAGTAAATTGAGCCTGATCGCTTAATTTGTCAAACACTTCAATTTTGTCAACAATCTCTGCTGGAAGTGATTTCAGAGTAAGCGCCGCATCGTCGCCAAAAAATGGTTTTCCATCGACCAGAACGCGGTTAACGGTTTCTCCGTGCGCAGTTACAGTCCCATTGGTTACGGTAATACCAGGCATTTTCTGGATTAAATCTTCCGTTGTAGCATCGGGATTTGTTTTGAAAGCAGCAGCATTGAATTGCGTAGTATCTCCTTTTTGTTCCATTGGAGTTACAGCACCAACAACCTTTACCTCATTAAGATTAGCCACCGCTTCGGTCAGCAAAAATGTCCCTGCATCCTGAACGTTGCCGACTACATGAACCGTTCTTTGCGAATCGTTATAACTCAGGTAAGAAACTTTAACCCGGTAAGATTCCTGAGTTACAGTAATCGCAAATTTGCCGTTGACGTCCGTGGTTACATATTCTGGTTTCGCATCAGGAGTTGTTTTCGTCACAGCGACATACGCGCCAACAACCGGAGATTTACTGGTGCTGTCCATTACCGTTCCGATAATTTGAGCTGTCTGTGCCTGAACAAAGCCTGGCAATGCCATGCAAATGATCAGCAAAAGGAGTGGTGTAATTCTTTTCATGGTTTCCTTGTAAAGGTTTATGCTGGGTTAGAGCCACTTTAAGGAATAAGGTTTAACAGCTCATCAATAAAACCTTCCATAATCGACAGAACACCTGTTTTTACCGATCATTTACATAACTTTCCCTACCAGATTATTTCATCCATTCTTCCAGCAAGCCTTCATAATTGTCCAAAAACTTTCGGTAAGCTCTTTGCAGCTGTGGAAGTGCCTCAGATAAAGTACTTGTATCATCCGATTTTAATCTCCATTCTGCATCTTTGGCAATTTCCGCGACCTGAGAAACTCCAACTGTTCCGGCACTTCCTTTTAGTGTATGAAGATTACTTTTTACCGTCGGGATATCTCCTGTCGCATAAGCCGTTACCGCTCCTTCGACCAGCTCGTTCGACTCCATAACAAAATCTTCAAAAACGGATAAGACGAGGTCTGCGCCACCGATTGCTTTTAATTGATCAATTATCTCTTTATCCAAAATTGGCAAAGAAATTTCCTGAGCGATTTCTTTTTGCTTCATTTCCAGTTTGCGGCCTTCCACATTTCCGATCAGCTCTTTCACTTTCCAGATCAAATGTTGGGCACGGATCGGTTTTGCTATATAATCGTCCATCCCCTGACTCAGAAAGCGATCCCGGTCTTCCTTCATCGAATAGGCCGTCATAGCCACAATCGGTGAAGTCAGTTCAGGAAAACGTTTTTTCAACTCTTGCGTCGTTTCCACGCCATCCATATCCGGCATTTGAATATCCATGAAAATGATATCGTAGTTTTCGCCTGTTTTCAGTTTGTTTTCAACTTTATCCAGCGCGACGAAACCGCTCTCGGCCAAATCCACCTGACAACCTGATTTTTTCAGAATTTCGTTAGCAACTTTCCGGTTCACAGCATTATCATCAACTAACAAAATTACCGGATGAAAATCGGAGAATACATTTTCTATCGGAACTTCCTCCATTTGACTGCTCGAACTTACCTGCGCAATAGAAGTACTTTTTGTTTCAAATGTAAACCAGAAAGTACTCCCCTCGCCGATCGTCGATTCCACACCAATTTCGCCATTCATCAATTCGCAAAGCTGTTTTGAAATGGCAAGTCCCAAGCCTGTCCCTCCGAAAGATTTACGCGAAGAGTTATCCAGCTGAGTAAAAGAGGTAAACAAAATCTGCTTGTCAATCGCGCTGATACCAATCCCGGAATCCTGAACCTCAACCTTTATTTTATACGTCTTGCCGTCCCGATTGACCAGCGAAAGGAAAATTTTAACCGCGCCTTTTTCAGTAAACTTCAACGCGTTTGACGTAAGGTTCGATAAAATCTGCAATAATCTGGTCTGGTCAGCGATGATGAATTGCGGCAGATCTGCGGCTATATGGTATGTCAGTTCGTTTCCTTTATTTTTGGCAGTCTGTCCAAACAAAGAAACCAGCTTTACCAGCAATTCTTCCAAAGCAAGCGGTGACTCATGAAGTACCATTTTTCCTGCCTCGATTTTTGAAAGATCGAGGATATCATTCAGGATATCAAGCAAAGTTTCAGAAGAGCGTTTGATCGTAAAAACATAATCTCGTTGTTCAGGATTCAGTTTTGTTTCCCCCAGCAAGTCAATCATCCCGATCACACCATTCATCGGTGTCCTGATTTCATGGCTCATGTTTGCCAGAAAACCCTCTTTTACCTTTAATGAATGTTCTGCATGTTCTTTTGCCTTTAATAGTTCCTGCTCATTTCTCTTCAACTCTGTGATGTCACGGGCCAGAACAGCAACCTCAATCGCCTTTCCTTTATCATTGGTAAACATCAACATATTGACCATGAACTGTCTTTCTGTACCATCCTTACGGTTCAGGCTGATCTCGAAATTCCTCAGACTTTTTGTTTTTCGCAGCCTTATTAACGCCGAGTGAATTTTCTTTCTGTCTTTAAAAAATTCTGTTATTTCGTGGCCAATCACTTCATCAGGCGTATACCCCATTCGCTTGAAAACAGACTGGCTGATCATGGAAATTCTACCCTGACGATCGATACGGCAATAGATATCCTGCAAGTTTTCGAAAATTCCACGGAACAATTCTTCGCTGTGACGCAGTGAAAGCTCCGCTTCTTTCCGGCGAGTAATGTCTCTTGCAATACCTGAAACTTCTTCAATTACACCATTGGAGTACTGAATCGGGTTCAGATAAAATTCAAGCCACATTTCACCGCCGTCTTTTCTATCAATCTTAAATTCGAAATACTGTGGTTCTCCACGAAGTGCCTGACGATACTTGGTATCCAGCGTTCTCCGATTTTTTTGTCCAACCAAACGCCAGCCGAATTTCTCTGCACCAACCTGCAAAGTCGGGCGAACGCCTACCTGATTTTCAATCAGATCTGCATAGTTCAGATTGAAAGAGGTTAGTTGTAAACTCTTGTTTACCGACCAGATCAAATGTGAACTGCTATCAAAAATCGCATTCAAACGCGCGGCATATTTGCTTAATTCTTCTTCACTTTGTTTTCTCGCAATCGCCAAAGCAACCTGTCCGGAAATAAATTCCAGCAATTCCAGGTCACGCGCATCAAACATATTCGGGTCATCATAGGACTTGACGCCAATAATCCCGGTTACCCGGTCACCGATACGTAACGGTACACAAAGCAGCAATTTCGGAGTGACGCCGTAAAGATGCAAACTGTTCGTTTTCGCTAATCTCTCGATATCAGAATCGTATAAAAAGAGCGGTTTATTGGAAGCAATGGCATATTCTGTTACACCATTTCCCAAACGACGCCTGGTAAACCGAACGTTTCCTTTGAAATATTCATCGACGTAATAGGGAAAATACAGGTAACTTTTACTTTGATCGTAAAGCGCGATGAAGAAGTTTTTTACATCAATAATTTTCCCTAACTCTTCATGGATTTTATGGTAAAAATCATCCAGATTTTGGGTATTTACCGTCCAGTTAGCAATACTGTAATATAAACTCTGCGCCTTTTCTGCACGGATTTTTTCAGTATAATCATTTAATATACAGCGAAAAGCCGTTGGTTTTCCATTATCAAACCGGCAAACGACACTTCCGGCTACAAAGACTTTTTTGCCTTCCTTACTAAAAAAAACCGTCTCGAAGTTCGGATTAGCTTTTCCTTCGCGGATCAGATCAAGCTGGGCGATGGCCTCTTCCATATGCTGCGGATGAAGAATATCCTGCATCCGCATGGAAGCTGTTTCATCAAGCCGGTAGCCCAATACTTCGCGCCATGCCTTGTTGACAAAAATAAATTTTCCGTCAAGCGCCACCAGCTGGATCAGATCACTGGTGTTATCAACCAGATCCTGCAGCTGTGCATTGGACTTGGTTATCGAAGATTCCATCCGACGCTTTCGCGTAATATCATCACCTACCAAGGTGATGTACAAAACTTTATCGTCATCGTTTTGAATTAAAACGGAATTGATCGAAAATGTACGCAGCGTACCCTTTTGCGCTAAAAAAGGAACTTCTCTTTGTTCAAGTTTCCGTTTCCCCTGAATCCCCTCTTCCAGCATCTGACTGATTTCGTCCTCCTCATCTTTTGGCACCAGTCTTTCAAAGATGCTTTCCCCGATCAAATCCGATTCCAGCCATCCCGTTTTCTTAATAGCATAGGGGCTTATCGCACGAATGATGAAATCAGGCGTGAAAGTTACCCCAATTAAATTCAAGTGTTGTAGTGTGGCGTGTATTGACTGCCAGTCAGTCAGCGACGATATCATTTCCATAGTTTGCCGGAAACCGTATTTTTAAGATTACTTCCTATTCTTTATTCGATAAATCTACGAATTAAGACGTAATTTTGATCCGTGAAAATAAATTATAAAAATCAGAACGATTCGAAAGTTCGTGCCAAAAAACATTTGGGACAACATTTCCTCAAAGACATGAATATCGCCAACAAGATCGTTGACGGTCTGACAGGTCATGGCGGATATAATAAAGTATTGGAAATCGGGCCAGGAATGGGTGTCCTGACTCAATATTTATTACAAAAGACTGCATTCAGCACGTATGTCATTGAAATAGATACGGAGTCGGTTGTTTATTTGAAAAAACACTATGAAGATCTTACTCCAAGAATAATTGAAGGTGATTTCCTTAAATACAATACTTCGGAGATTTTTCCCGAGCCTTTTGCGATTATAGGTAACTTTCCTTACAATATCTCGTCGCAGATATTTTTTAAAGTGCTGGAAATGCCCGACCAGGTACCGGAAGTGGTTTGTATGCTTCAAAAAGAAGTTGCACAGCGGATCGCATCGCCTCCCGGAAATAAGGATTATGGAATTTTGAGTGTGCTTTTGCAGGCTTTTTATGATATCAGTTACTTGGTAACCGTCCCTCCCGGCGCTTTTGATCCACCTCCAAAAGTGCAGTCTGGAGTGATTCGTCTGAGCAGAAACAACACAAAATCGCTCGCATGTGACCAGAAATTATTTTTCAGGGTAGTGAAAACTGCTTTCAATCAGCGGAGAAAAACGTTGAGGAATGCTTTGAAACCGATTTGTGAAATGCCTGAACATCCACTTTTAACCAAACGTGCCGAGCAGCTAAACGTGGCCGAGTTTGTTGAACTGACACTTTTAGCGGATGGCGTGATTAAAGCAAATCGCTAATAATCTAAAAACAAAATCGTTTTATCGGTTTTAGTCGTAAATAACCGCAGCCAGATCTCTCATTGTAATACCCCTTTGCCAGTACAGATTTATGAATTTTGAGTTAACCAAAGAATACGTTGAACAAGTACAGGAATTAATCCTCACTGAAAACTCGGAAGCCATTCGAAGCAGAATGACCGAACTTTTCCCTGCGGATATTACCGGCTTGTTGTATGAACTGGAAACTCCGGAAGCCAGATATCTGATCAATCAGCTGGATACTGCCTTGGGAGCGGAAATTCTGGCAGCGCTTGATCCGAATGAGAGACGTGAATTTTTAAAAGCGTTCACGTCCGAAGAAATATCAAGTTACGTCAATCTTTTTGACTCAGATGATGCCGTGGATCTGCTGAACGAACAGCCGATACGCGTTCGTGAAGAAGTTATTGCATTGCTGGAAGACAGAGAGCAGGCACGCTTCATTCTCGATTTGCTGCATTACGATGAAGATGTGGCGGGTGGTTTGATGCAGAAAGAATTGGTAAAAGCCAATGTCAACTGGAACGTAAATCAATGTATCGAAGAGCTCAGAAAACAGGCCGAAGACGTTGAAAAAGTTTACGCAGTTTATGTAATTGACGATAATGGAATTTTACTTGGGATATTGTCTCTGAAAAAAATCGTACTGGCCAATAAGGATACGAAAATTGAAAGGCTGTATGATAAGGATGTTATTTTTGTAGAAACCTATCGCCCGGCAGAAGAAGTTGCGGAACTGATGCAGCGTTATGACCTTGATGCGCTGCCTGTTGTTAATGTCCAGGGAAAACTTTTGGGCAGAATTACAATCGATGACGTGATTGACGTAATCACTGAACAAGCAAATTCTGATACTTTGGCCATGGCCGGTATCACCGGAGACGTGGAAGAGAATGATACTATCTGGCAACAAACACGTGCCCGATTGCCATGGCTTTTAGTTGGTATGATGGGAGGAATTCTGGCAGCGAAATTTATAAGTTTCTTTGAAGGTGATCTAAAAATAATTCCGGCTATGGCCGCTTTCATTCCCATTATTGGATCGACCGGAGGAAATGTTGGTATTCAGACATCATCTATTATTCTACAAAGTATTGCCGATAAAACAGGTCTGGATGTAAACGTATGGCAGCGACTTATTCGAATGTTTGCTGTTGCTTCGATCAACGGACTAATTATCAGCGGAATTGTTTTCGGATTCAATCTATTGATAGGAAATGAATTGCAGCTGGCAATGGTAGTTTCTTCTGCCCTCTTATCAGTTGTTTTTTTGGCATCTTTCATGGGAACCGTAACGCCGATTTTATTGGATAAAATCGGTATAAATCCTGCGGTGGCTTCAGGGCCTTTTATTACAACCGCCAATGACCTGATCGGCTATGGCGTGTATTTTGGCCTTGCCCATTTACTTTTGAATCTATAAAACCCGGAATTAACATTCACTAAGACTAATAGGGATATTGACGGCCAAGCCCCCTTCCGAGGTTTCCTTATACCGGAAATTCATATCCAAAGCTGTTTCCCACATCGTTTTCACAACATTGTCCAGCGAGACTTTTGCGTTTTCAGGATTGCTTTGCATAGCTAATTGGGAAGCTGTGATTGCTTTGATCGCACCCATGGTATTTCGTTCAATACAAGGAATCTGGACAAGACCTCCGACAGGATCACACGTCATACCCAAATGATGTTCCATGGCGATTTCCGCCGCCATCATACATTGTTCCACCGTTCCGCCCGAAACTTCTGTGAGACCCGCGGCAGCCATTGCCGATGACACACCAATTTCGGCCTGACAACCACCCATAGCAGCAGAAATAGTCGCTCCTTTTTTAAAGATGCAACCTACTTCGCTGGCCGTCAGTAAGAACTTGATGATGTCTTCTTCTGTATCGTTACAGAATATTAAATAGTATTGCAAAACCGCTGGAATGACGCCGGCAGAACCATTGGTCGGCGCCGTTACGACTCTGCTAAATGATGCATTTTCTTCGTTCACAGCCAGGGCAAAACAACTCAACCAATCCAGGGTATATTTGAATCCGTTGCCGCTGGAACGAATGGCCGTTATCCATTCCTGATAATTCGAATAGCTAGCTCCATTTAAAAGTTTTTTGTTAAGTGCCGCTGCCCGTCGTTTCACATGTAATCCGCCGGCCAAAGTTCCTTCATTGTGACACCCTTCAAAAATACTCTCTTTCATCACTTGCCAAATATTCAGCAGCTGACTTTTAATCTCTGCCTCGCTTCTCCAAACCTTTTCGTTTTCATAAATAATGGAAGAGATATTCATACCCGTAGACTTATGCCAGGCAAGCAAGTCGGAAGCGTGGTCGACCGGAAATGGAAGTTTAACACAGGGCGAAACCTGCTCCTCTTTGTCATCTTCTTTAATTACAAAACCGCCACCAACGGAATAGTATGTTTCGCTGATCGTTTCATTGGTACTCGTTTCAGCAACAAGAGTCAATGCGTTTGGATGAAAAGGCAGCGATTCCTGCATTTGGAATTTAATATCGGTTTTCGGATCAAAAGCGATTTTCTTTTCTCCGTCTAACAATAATATCTTCGTTTCTGAAATCTCCGATTTTATTCCTTCAATTTTTTTCGTATCCATCGTTACCGGATCAAAACCGCTCAATCCAAGTTGCACCGCCAGGTCGGTTCCGTGACCGATCCCCGTTTTCGCGAGAGAGCCGAAAAGAAAAACTTTAACAGAACTGATCTCATCTAAATTGACAGTTTCCTTTATCAGTTTAAGAAATTGCTGAGCCGCCCGCCACGGACCAAGTGTATGTGAACTTGACGGTCCCACACCGATTTTGAAGATATCAAAAACAGAGATCCTTTCTTCTTTCAAGGCTGGCTTGGCAGCATTCGGTTTTTCTGACACGATCATTTGTAAAAGGTTACGAGGTTCTTTTTACAATATACAACCCTTATAATAACGTTTCAACACGCTCAGGATTATTTCCTGCTATTTTCTCTAATGAAATAAAATTTTCTGAAATGTATTCCTGTTTGAATTATTGTTATTTTGCCAGCTTTAAATTTTGATCACTGACAGGAAAAAATTCCTGAACATATTTATTAATTCATGATTGCAGTTATCCAGCGCGTAAGTGAGGCTTCCGTAACGATTGATGGAAAGGTAGAAGGCAAAATTGATACAGGGTTTATGGTCTTATTGGGTATAACCCATGAAGATACCCGGGAAGATCTCGAATGGCTTGGCAAAAAAATAATCGGGATGCGGATTTTTAGTGATGAAGAAGGCAAAATGAACCTTGACCTGAAAACCGTCAATGGAAACATTCTCTTGATCAGCCAGTTTACTTTGCATGCGAATACAAAAAAGGGAAACCGGCCTTCTTTTATAGAAGCGGCAAGGCCGGAAGTTGCCATTCCGCTCTATGAGCAAATGATTGAGTTTTTAGGTAAAGAACTTGGAAATCCAATTCAATGCGGAATCTTTGGAGAGGATATGAAAGTGGCTTTACTGAACGATGGTCCGGTAACGATTGTAATTGATTCAAAAAACAGAATTTAACAGAAGCAGGAATGACAATTGAAGAAGCACAGCAGCAAGTCGATAACTGGATAAAAACATACGGCGTCCGTTATTTTTCGGAGCTTACCAACATGGCTATTCTGACTGAAGAAGTTGGAGAAGTAGCCCGAATTATGTCAAGGACGTATGGAGATCAGTCTTTTAAGAAGTCCGATCTGGATAAAGATCTTGGTGATGAAATGGCGGATGTACTTTGGGTTTTAATATGTCTTGCTAATCAAACAGGTATTAATTTAACCGAGGCTTTTGAAAAAAATTTAGCAAAGAAGACCGAACGGGATAAGGATCGGCATAAGGAAAATCCGAAATTGAGTTAGCCAGTTTGGCAGACACTGTAATTTCCGGACAAGAGTGATAGATTATTTTATTCTTCGACTTACTAATACTGAAACGGTGAAATACTTACCTAAAACCTCTTAGTAGGCAAAAAAGACTTCGAAGGTAATCTTCGAAGTCTTTTTTGATTTAATCATATTCAGGATTACATATCCAGTAAAAGCCTCATTGGATCTTCAAGTAATTGTTTTACCCGAACCAGGAAGCTTACTGAATCTTTTCCATCAATTGTACGGTGATCATAAGAAAGTGCAAGGAACATAATCGGACGAATAACAATTTCGCCATTTACTACCACAGCACGTTCAACGATATTATGCATTCCCAAAATCGCAGATTGAGGCGCGTTAATGATTGGAGTGGAAAGCATAGAACCAAAAGTTCCACCGTTGGTAATCGTGAAAGTTCCACCAGACATTTCGTCCAGGCCAAGTTTACCGTCACGTGCACGAACAGCCAGACGAACGATTTCTTTTTCGATTGCAGAGAAAGAGAGGTCTTCTGCATTTCTGATTACCGGAACTACCAACCCGCGAGGTGTAGAAACGGCGATCGAAATATCCGCGTAGTCATTGTAAACCAATTCTTCTCCGTCGATATATGCATTAACAACAGGGAAATCTTTCAACGCAACAGTAACCGCTTTTACAAAGAATGACATAAAGCCCAAACCAACTTCATGTTTTTCTTTAAACTTATCTTTGAACTTGTTACGAAGATCCATTACCGGCTTCATATCAACTTCATTGAAAGTTGTAAGCATAGCGGTTTCACTCTTCACAGCAACCAGACGTCTTGCGATCGTACGACGAAGTGAAGACATTTTTTCACGACGCTGACCACGTTCGCCAGGAGCTGCTGCTTTCGCAGGAGCAGACGGAGCCGCTGGCTTAGCTGCCGGAGCAGGAGCTGCCGGTTTAACACCTGCTTTTAAAGCATCGTCTTTCATTATTTTTCCGCCTGAACCAGAACCGTTCACATCCTTAGGATCGATTCCTTTTTCAGCCAAAATTTTAGCTGCAACAGGGGAAGTATGTTTTTCTGTATATCCTTTGTCAGATCCAGCAGCAGTTGGTGCAGCAGGAGCAGATGATGGTGTTGCGGCCGCACCCGTTGAAGCACCTACTTCAATTTTACAGATTACAGAACCGATCGCCAAAGTATCACCTTCTTTCCCAACAATTCTTAATGTTCCAACGGCCTCAGAAGGAAGTTCAAAAGTAGCTTTATCCGATTCAAGTTCGCATAGAATTTCGTCCAATTCTACATAATCTCCATCTTTTTTGCTCCATGAAGCGATCGTTACCTCTGTAATGGATTCACCAACAGCAGGGACTTTCATTTCATAAACTTCGCCCGTAGCAGCCGATGCAGCAACAGGAGCTTTCTCCTCAACCTTTTCAGGTGCAGGAGCAGCAGCCGGTGCCGGAGCCTTCTCAGCAGCAGGAGCTGGTGCCGCAGCGGAAGCGCCATTGCCGGAAGCATCGATCGTAGCGATCAGGTCTCCAATATTTAATGTATCACCTTCCTGTGCTTTGATATGCAAAACACCTTCTGATTCAGCAGTTAGTTCAAATGTTGCTTTATCTGAATCCAATCCGCAAATTACCTCATCCAACTTCACAAAATCTCCATCATTCTTGAACCAGTTTCCTATCGTAACCTCAGTAATGGACTCGCCTACCGGCGGTACTTTTATCTCAATTTCAGCCATTTTATCAGCAATATGATGAACGAATTATGTCTTTTATAACTTAGTTGAATACCCTATTCAAATGCCCTGCGAATGATCTCAGCCTGCTCCTGCGCATGGATTTTCGCGAATCCTGTCGATGGCGACGCACTTGAACGGCGGGCAATAACTTCCAATGGTTTTTTACCATTGTACATACGAAGCATGAAAGTCCAGCCACCCATGTTAAAAGGCTCTTCCTGCACCCAAAATACTTTCGCATTTTCATAAAGTGCAAGATGTTCGTCTATTTGTTTCTGCGGGAAAGGGTGCATTTGCTCCAAACGAATAATGGCTACATCATCGCGTTTATCCTTCTGCTGTTTTTCATACAATTCATAGTACAGTTTTCCTGTACACAACAACACTTTTGTTACCTTTTTAGGATCAACAAAAGTATCACCGATCGTTTCTTTAAAAGTTCCTTCGGTAAGGTCTGAAAGTGGAGAAACGCAAAGAGGATGTCTCAACATCGACTTCGGTGACATCACAATTAGAGGCTTACGGAACGGGAACTTCAACTGGCGACGAAGCAAGTGGAAGAAGTTTGCCGGTGTGGTAACGTTCGCAACGATCATGTTATAATCTGCTGAAAGCTGCAGGTAACGTTCGGGACGGGCATTAGAATGTTCAGGCCCTTGACCTTCATATCCGTGAGGAAGAAGCATCACGAGGCCTGTCCAACGATCCCATTTTGTTTCGCTTGAAGAGATAAACTGGTCAATAATTACCTGCGCTCCGTTGGCGAAATCACCGAATTGTGCTTCCCAGATAACCAATGCATTTGGATTTGCCATTGAATAACCGAATTCAAAACCTAAAACTGCATACTCAGAAAGCAGCGAGTTGTAGATCATGAAAGGTCCCTGGTCTTCCTGGATATGCTCTAAATTACTGTATGAATCGTTATTTTCTACATCGTGCAATACAGCATGACGGTGAGAGAAAGTCCCACGCTGAACATCCTGTCCGCTTAAACGAACGATATTCCCTTCCGCCAAAACTGAGCCATAAGCTAGTAATTCAGCGGTAGCCCAGTTTACTTCCTTCTTCTCAAAGATCATCTGTTCGCGATCTTTCAAAAGTTTGTCAATTTGTTTCAGTCTCTGGAAACCTTCCGGCGTACTGATCAGTGCTTTTCCGATCTTTTCAAGAATTTCAAGAGAAACACCTGTCTCGGGAGATTTCTCAAAATCTACCGGCGTCGATTTTCTCAAACTATGCCATTCCTGTTCAAGTTTCGGCAAAACATAAGGTAATGCTTTTTGTTTTACCATATCAAGACGCTCCTGAAGCAAAGTCTTGAATTCTTTATCCATATTGGCTGCCAGCTGAGCATCCACATCACCACGATCTGCAAGCGTTTTCTGATAAATCTCGCGAGGGTTCTGATGATTTTCAATCGATTTGTAAAGAACCGGTTGCGTAAATTTAGGCTCATCCGCTTCGTTATGTCCATGACGACGGTAGCAAACCATGTCAATGAAAATATCTTTGTTGAATTTCTGGCGATATTCAACAGCAAGTCTCATACAGAATACAACCGCTTCCGGATCATCACCGTTAACGTGAAGAACAGGAGCATCAACGATTTTCGCAACATCCGTACAGTAAATACTTGAACGTGCATCAATGAAGTCCGTTGTAAAACCAACCTGGTTGTTAATCACAAAATGGATAGTACCACCTGTGTAATAACCATTCAGCCCTGACATCTGAGTTACTTCGTATACGATACCCTGACCGGCAACCGCAGCATCTCCATGAATAATCACCGGAAGTACACGATCATAATCAGATTCGTACATGCCATCAGCTCTTGCACGGATAAATCCTTCTACTACCGGATTAACTGCTTCAAGGTGTGACGGGTTCGGAGCCAGTTTCAGGTGAACCTGATTCCCGTTTTCAGCCGTGATCTGGCTTGCATAACCCATATGGTATTTCACGTCGCCATCTCCCCAAACCTGATCAGGTAAATTCCCTTCAAATTCGTTAAAGATCTGTCCGTAAGTTTTCTGCATCACATTTGCAAGAACGTTCAGACGACCACGGTGAGCCATCCCGATCATCACTTCTACCACACCCATTTCCGCAGCTTTGTTAATCATTGCGTCCAGGGCAGGAATTGTCGTTTCTCCACCTTCCAGCGAAAAACGTTTTTGTCCAAGATATTTGGTATGAAGGAAATTTTCGAAAACAACTGCTTCGTTCAGCTTGGAAAGAATATGTTTTTTCTCGTCAATTGAAAACGACATGTTTAATGCCTCTTTCTCAATTTTCTTGCGTAACCAGCTTTTCTGTTCGCGGTCACGGATGTAGAGATATTCAAATCCGATATTTCCTGAATAGATTTTTTTCAGAGAATCAACGATTTCACGCAAAGTAGCAGGGCGGCCGAACACTTCGGTACCAGCTTCAAATACTGAATCCAAATCCTCTGGTCCAAGACTAAAATCGCTAAGTTCCAGTTGTGGCTTGCGGTCTTTTCTTTTTTGGATCGGGTTCGTTGTTGCAAGCAAATGTCCTCTTGAACGGTATCCACGTATTAAGTGAACCACCTCCATTTCCTTTCGGATCTGAGCTGCGTCCACCTTTCCGGCAGATGCTACCTCCTTTCCATTACTGGCACCATTGGCATGTCCATTGCCGTTGGCAGGGTATTTCTGATAAAAATCAAACCCTTCAAAAAACTTTTGCCAACCTTCGTCTACGGAGGTTGAATCTTGCTTATAGGAATTGTATAATTCCTCTATGTAAGCGGCGTCGGAATTTGCTATATATGTGTATTTATCCATCACAAATGTGATTATTTCATTTACCGGACAAAGTTACGAGACTTATGTAAACAAAACGCAAAAAATCTCCTTTTTACTAAACATGTTCGGAGATATTCACCGTAAGTTTACTTCAATACTTCTGGAAGCCATTCGGGTTAGGAACAAACTTCAACATTAACTCATGAATTCCTTTCGGCCCGGTTGTTACCAGGTTAAGTTGCTCCACTTGTTTCGTGCTGTAAAAATATCCAAGCCTCACATTCCTGCCGACCATAACTTCGGCAGATAATTGTAAATAATTAATATTGGAACCTCCAAAGGATGACCCGCCACCTGCGTGATAGGTAGCACCAACACCTACTTTTTCATTGAACCAAAAGCGGCCACCAAAATCCACTCTTAATTTATAGTCTTTTTCCTGAACAAAAAGTACGTTCGGAATAAGTTTCACCTCATCGGCCAGATCATAACTTCCGCCTACCATAACATACAGGGGCCGGCGGTAATAATAAGCGATCTGCTGCTGTCCAAAACCTTGCGATAATAATTCAGGCTTGGAAACGCCTAAATAAAAATTATCCGAGTGCAGCCACGCACCGATCCCAAAACTTCCTAATGCTCTGTTTGTACTGTTATAGGATGAACCAACGTCAAAAACCGGTAAAACATTTATGCCACCTTGCCCGCCCATCGCAAGTTTCCATCGATCCGAAATTCCAAGGTGATAGGCAAACGACGCTGAGAAAGCGGTTGTGGTAAAGAAGCTGGTCTGGTCGTTCATCGCCTGAAAACCGACTCCAAATTTTCCATTTCCAAAAGTTCCGTCTGCTGCAAAAGTCTGGCTGGAAGGAGAATTTTGTATCGTAAACCATTTTCTACGAAACATGGCGGTCATATTAAACGTTTCCCGAACACCGGTAAAACCAGGATTTATCGCCATTGGATTTTGGAGATATTGCTCATACATCACTTCCCGTTGAGCGAAACTTTTATCAGCAGCTAAAATCAGAAAGAAGAGAATTATTACAGAAAATAGATATTGGCTTTGGAAACTTGTCATCATTAATTTGTAGAAAAGGATTTACGATATCACAAAAAAATGGCATGAGAACAGTTCTCGTGCCATTTTTCACATTTATACTATGTTAATTTCTTGAACCATTACTTAAAAATCATATCCCAGAGTTACATAAGGAATTGCCTTGTTCGTATACCCGTTGTCAACACCCCACGCATAATCGAATTTGACGTAGATACCGAATATTGTCGTCCGCGCTCCAACACCATAACCCATCAGATATGGATTTTTGTAGTTGGTTACAGTCGCTTTGAATGGTTCTTCAACGCTACCGATAATTTCAGTATTCAAGCTGTTTTTCTCACTAAATGGTCCTTTTCCAGTCCACGCTGTTCCGATATCTCCAAAGCCAACAATCTGGAAATTGCGAAGCGTACTCGAAGTAATTGCGCCGCGATACAGATATTTGATCAGAGGAATGCGAAGTTCCGCGTTAAGCAGCATATAACTTGTTCCTGACAAACGGTTCAGGTTGAATCCGCGTAAATTAGTTGCAAAATCGGTGAAGAAAATATCACGGTTATCTTTGCTGAAATCAAGCGGATTAACTCCGGTCGTACGGGAATCTTTTTTGTTGCCGATCCAGTTTTCCATACCACCCATAATACTCTGTTTAGCCGCTTTTCCACCCGAATGGCTCATTGCAACGCGGGTTGCAAAAATCAGATCGCGGTGAATTTTTTGATAATGTCTGAAATCAAGACTCACACGGTTGAAACTTTCATTTCCATTTGACAACCCGAGGTAATTGTCATAACGAATTTTGAACCGTGTTCCCTGCATCATATTCATACCAGATTTGGTGGTATTGTCAAATACAAATTCAGTCCTCAATCCTCCATAATTTGAACTCAGATCAGGATTTGACAGGATAAGATCAACCATTCTTGTTGACGTAAACATCGGCGCTACTGTAAATCGGCTTGTCGTAGAGAATGGATACGAAGCCGAAACCATCACCTGATTGAAACGATATTTTTGAGGTGCAACTTCTGAATCAATATATAAAGCCTTTCTGTCAACTCTCACGCCGAAATCGATCCGATGAACATTGTTCGAATATTCTGCGAAAAGATCACTGTTCCGGAAATTCGAGGAAATAAACAGACCTGCTTTGATTACATGATTTTCAAGCAAATCATTCATCGAAATGGACTGTGCATAACCGAAACCTCTGATCGGATCAATACGCCAATCCGAGCTTGCATCATTTGTGATAAATAAGCCTTTATAGTTATATGGACCTTTTATCGCGATATTTTCACGCGTCGCCTTTGTTCTGGGCAAAGAGTTTGGTGAAGTTGGGAAGGTTCCCCTTCTCTGCCGGGTTTCGAAGGTTTTTAATACATCTTCATCAAATTCATAATTATCCGTATCGACCTCGCCTTCTTTCAACGCCATTTTGGGAACTTCGGTTTTTACCGGCGCTTTTGCAGAGTCAGGGATAGTTGCAACTGCGGCTGGCCTCACACCTTCTCCACCTACAACATCCCCTTTTATAAGCAACGGCGTGTCGATTGACGCGTTTGCATCGAAACCATTTTTAAATGCTGCTGTATAATAACCATCATTTAAGTAAGTATAAGCAATTGCACCACCGGATTTCAAGGTGATGTCGGCGTTACGAATGCTGTGGATATAGTTTGTTACCTGAGAATTAGTACTCGACGCTCTGTTATATTTGAAAACATTGCTTACCCCTTTCACATTAGACAAATAATAGACATCGTTTTCATCAGCATAAATCGGAGCAACTTTTACCTTCGAATCCCCAGGTGTTAACCGCAACAGTTTTTCAGCGCGCGGAGAACCTTCGTGCTCAAAAACCGATAAACCAGCAGATAACGTTTTGAAATTTCCTTTGTCTACGCCCAGGGAATCTGTCGGACGGTTTGATGCAAAAACAACACGTCTTGCTGACCCCTGAACAAATCTCGGGGAAACATCGTCATACAAATCGTTTGTCAAACCAATCAACGACATCCTTGCAACACTTACCAGGAATAAGTCATTTTGTCCGTTCTTGTCGGCACTAACGGCAAGCATCGTCCCATCATTGGAAATATCCATATCGCTGATCTGGTCAAGTCCGCGAATTGTTCTTCTCAATTTTATCTTAATCTTTTTTGAATCAAGATTTTCATATAAATAAAAATTCTGGCGACCATTTTCAGAAGCGAGCACCGCCAGGGTATTATTTCTTGACCAACCTAAAAGCGGCGGCTGCGTTTTATTTCTTCCTCCGATGATATCAAGTTTACCCTGACGGATTAATTTTTTAGAGCCGGATTCACTGTTGAACAAATAAACGCGGTAGCGTCCATTTTTCATTTCACTTACTGCCGTCCACTTTTTATCCGGTGAAACTTTGATAGCCGCACTCGCATCCGAAGCACTTAATTCATTCAGTCTATATTTCCAGGCAGGTTGCGGATCTGTATAAAATTGCTCTGCTTTTTTATTGATATTAAGATAATATGCTCTCCAGTCTCTCAAAAATCTGTTATACGATGGCACGCCCAATGTACTGGTGATACTTGTTTGCTCCGTACGGATTATTCTTGTCAGATTAAGAATATCTGAAATTTTATCTCTTCCGTAGCGTTCGGCAATATAGTTCCAAATGGAATGACCAATCAGAGTTGCATCATTTCCTGTAAGTAAAGTTGGCTTTCTTACATTGCGATTTTTCAAAAAATCACGCATATAATCGTTCAGTTCCGGTGACCAGCCCTCAGAAATATACGCGGCAGCACCTGTCATGAACCATTCAGGGAGAGTGAGCAGGAGCGAGCTTTGAAGTGCTTCCTTCATGTTCCCACCGTAAAGCATATCATATACGAAAAGCAGACTGATATCTTTTACCAGCTTCTTTTTGAAACCAATCTGATCTCCGGTATAAGCAACTTCAACGCGTGACTGCCCCAAATCCAGCTTTTTATCGTCGAGATTATCAAAAGTTGATAATCCCATATTGCTTTGTTCAAGCTCTTGCGGAGAATTGTACAGGAAAATTTTGACGCGGCTATAAGGCGTCCAGCCTAAAACATCAGTAATTTTATCAAACTCACTTTCAGCATATTGGGCAGTAAGTTTGGCTAAGGCGGTACCTCCCTGATAATGATAAATTTCAAAATTAGTCGTTCTGAAAATCTTCCAGTTGAAGGTTTTATATTGCACTCGGTTTTTGCCGAACACTTCCTGTGAAGGATAGCGTTGTGCATTTGATTCTGCACTTGTAAAAAGAAGCGCAAAAAAAGTGGCCGATAAGGTTAGCTTGTGTATAATTTTTATTCTCATTTTTATCCTGCTTACTTCAACGGAAATATAACGAAAAATACCTCTTAATATTCACTGCATCATTCAATTCTTTCTGCTTTTCAAGATATTCTGTAAACTGGTTCGCAAAATAAGGAGCGAGTGTGACACCCTTTGTTCCCAGTCCGTTAAAAATCCCGATTTGGGGATGATCAGGATGAATACCTAACATTGGTCTTCTGTCATGAGAAGAAGGCCGAATTCCCGCAAGCTGCCCGGTAATTTTATACGGCGAGTTCAGCAACGGCTTTAATTTACCTTCCAATTCCTCCGCCGCCGCTTTCGTGGTTTCCCAGTCCAAAGGATCCCAGGAATAGGTTGCCCCGACTCGGCAATGCGTTTCAGAAACCGGCAGGATAAAAATCCCCTGATTTACGATTTGATTGGTTGTTAATTTTCCAATTTCGATTTCCAGTATCTGGCCTTTGACCGGGGTGAAAGGCAACCAGTTGAACAATTCGTTTTCCCTTGCATTAAAACCCTGGCAAAGAATCACTTTGCTAAAACTGAAACCATTCCAGAAAACTGATTCTCCGGAAATTTTCAAATCATTCGTATCGAAACGTGCTTCCAGATATTGACCAGAATTTGAAAAATAGTCACTACTTTTTTTTAATAATAACGGCAAATCAACCCAGCCCGACTGAATAACCTCCATACCACCGAACGGAGCATGAACGTGTTCCGGTACATTTTGTTGCTTTTGCGGCGATTGAATATACCTCGAAATTCCGGGGTCGGATGTTTGAGCTAAATACGAATTTTGCTCTTCTATGGATCGAAAAGGGCGAAAGATGGATGCCTGATGTAAAATTCTGGCATCAAGTTTTTCTTCTAAACCAGAATAAAATTTCTGTGCGTAAGGAAAAATCTCATCCGCAAGCCAGGTTTTTACCAACTTTTTTCCTGTTAAAGGATTAAAAATTCCAGCTGCAACTTTTGAAGAAGACGGTAGAGATGGATCATTTACCAATAAAATCCTCTTACCTGATTCATGCAGATGCCAGGCCAATGAAGTCCCAGCAATTCCTTGTCCAACAATCAGATAATCATAAGACCTGTCATTATTTTGCGTCATGAAATTTTAGTTATTTTCACGATCACGAAGCACTAAACCGATTTGCTCATCCGCTAATCTGACAACCATTTCCACCTGCTCGTCCAGTGTCATCATCGAATTATCGATATAAACAGCATCCTCTGCTTGTCTCAATGGACTTTCAGCACGGGTTGTATCAATATGATCCCGCATTTTCAGATTATCCGCAATTTCTGAGAGGCCGATTAATTCACCTTTTTCCAAAAGTTCAAGCTGGCGGCGTTGCGCGCGTATCATCGGATCTGCTGTCATGAAAATTTTCAGCTCTGCCTGAGGAAAAACGACCGTCCCGATATCACGGCCATCCATGACGATGCCTCTTGATTTTCCCATACGCTGCTGTTGCGCAACCAGCGCATGTCGCACTTCTGCAATCGCACTTACGGTACTCACTTGCTCGGAAACATACATTTTCCGGATTTCATCTTCAACATATAATCCGTTCAGGAATGTATCATTCGTACCTTTTTCCTTGTGGCGGCGAAACGTAATATGAATATCGCTTAGTGCTTTCTGGATTTCCCTGGGATTGGAAACAGAGATGTGATTTTGAATAAAAAATAATGTCACTGCGCGATACATAGCTCCTGTGTCTATGTATGCGTAATTCAGCTGTTGAGCAACCTGCTTGGCAGTAGTACTTTTTCCACAGCTAGAATATCCATCAATCGCAACAATTATTTTGGGCATACTTTCAAGGTTTAATATCTGGCTGGTTTACTAAGCCAAATTCAAAAATGCAATATTAATATCTGCAAAAGTATAAGAAAGAAAGCGGGAGACGAACTTTTTTATATACTTACTTGAAAACAACCTCTGGTACAATTTCTAACTAATTCTCCACTAAAAAGATAACCATACTTCGCGCTCCATGCGCACCAATCACCAGCGACTGTTCAATGTCCGCGGTTTTTGACGGACCGGCTATAAAACAGCCCCAGCCCGTTGTGTCCGACAAGCGGTTATATGCATCATGCATATTATTTACCAGCGCATTTCTTGGAATGACGAAAGCAAGGTTCTGCGTAATAAATGGTAAAACTCGGTGTTGCAAATGACTATCAGAAATCCAGACTGCTCCGTTTTCTGCAACACCAAATTCTGCCTGCAGAATAGCCACTTCGATCATTTCAAGATCGTGCGGATCCGAAACTGCCAAACTAAAATCGGCCCAGGAAGCCAGTTCCGGTATTGTCGTCGCCTTATTCACTACGTCAACGTACATTTCTTCCACTTTCTGCCGAAGGTGGTCCATGGATCCGACGATAATTACCTCTGTATAGATCGCCTGCAAAATCTCTTTGAATTTATCTTCCGTATTTGCATAACCGCTGTCGAAAGTATACCGGACCGGCAAAACAGTTCCGGAAGGTTTGTTCAGCCTAACCTGCTGAAGAATTTTTTCACGTGAGCTCATGGTATTCTGATTCTTAAATTATTTCCGGTTCCTGACAAACCAGTCTCTGAAACTTTCTTTTGGCGGTTCTGGCATTTCCCGCTGCTTGTACCATGGATTCAGGGAATTATTGACCATAAAAGGCAACGTGCGCATCACCGAGCGGCCAAGTCTGCCAGACCATTGATAAAATCTTGGCTGAGACAAAACCATCGACATCGCCTTCACTCCTATCTCTTTTGCCTGAGGCACATGCCCGCCTTGCACCAAAACCTGTCTCCATTTATATAACTGATCGTGAATATCAATTTTTACGGGACAAACATTGGAACAGCTTCCGCACAAAGTACTTGCGAAAGGTAGATCCGCATTTTTGGTCATGTCCAGATTCGGAGCAAGAATTGAACCGATCGGACCCGCGACTGCATTGTGATAACTATGTCCGCCGCTTCTACGGTAGACCGGGCAAGTATTCATACATGCGCCGCAACGAATACATTTCAACGAATTCCGAAAATCGGCACGACCGAGCTGAGTACTTCTTCCATTATCAACAATGACCAGGTGCATTTCCTGACCTTCACGTGGTTTTTTGAAATGACTGCTGTATGTCGTCACGGGTTGGCCGGTTGCACTTCTAGCCAGTAGCCTAAGAAAAACGCCGAGGTGAGACTGTAACGGAATAATTTTCTCAAAACCCATACAAGCAATATGGACATCAGCAAGATGCGCGCCCATATCCGCATTTCCTTCGTTGGTACAAACCACAAATCCGCCCGTTTCGGCCACGGCAAAATTAACGCCGGTAAGTGCGGCTCTTCTTGTCAGGAACTTGTCCCGCAAATGTTGTCTCGCCGCTTCCGTAAGATATTGCGGATCTGTTGCGCCAGCATCTGTTCCCAGATGTTCATGGAACAAATCGCCGATATCTTTCTTTTTTAAATGAATCGCAGGCAAAACAATATGGCTGGGCGGCTCTTGACGAAGCTGAACAATTCTTTCGCCAAGATCGGTGTCGATAACATCAATACCATTTTGAATAAGAAATTCATTCATATGGCATTCCTCAGTGAGCATGGATTTGCTTTTAACCATACGCTCAACTTTATGCTGCTTCAAAATGGCAAGCACAATTTCATTATGTTCCTTCGCATCGACCGCCCAGTGCACATGAATTCCATTCGCTTTTGCATTTTTTTCAAATGCTTCAAGCAGATCATCCATATGCGAAAGAACGTAATTCTTTATCTGTGAAGCAGTTTCCCTCAATTCTTCCCATTCAGGCAACAATTTGGACGATACATCACGTTTTTTCCGAACGAACCACAACGTTTCGTCATGCCAATCTACGTACGGTTCGTCTTTATTGAAGGTCTCTGAGGCCTCGGCATGTTCAATTACTGCTTTCGACATGGTTTGTTAACAAATAGATAATAGTATTTTCTAAAGAATCTCAATTGCACTTTTCACATTCATTGCATTATTTCAAGTTTGCAAATTGTTAAATAAACAACTTTTTACAAAACAAGAAAAAGCTATTTTACTCTATTGCAATATGTTGTAATTTTGATTCACAAAGTTTTTTGATCGGGGCATCAGAGTCTGATCAAAGTTTTATTTAACTTTTTTTAGACGCAATTAAATTTTCACTCCTATGAAAACCAAAAACACTCTCTTTTCAGCAGCCTTGATTGGTTTGCTTATATCAGGTTCAGCATTTACAGCTAATGCACAAACCGCCATCGCAACTTCAGATAAGACTGAATCAGCTACTACCAAGTTGTCAGTTCTGCAAGTTAAACCTATGCAATTCCGAGTTTCATATAATAATGCACAGTCAAACAATATAATCGTACGCATTCTTGACACTGACAAAAATGTTCTTTTTTCAGAAAACAAGCGTGCAGCAGCAACTTTTGTGAAATATTTCGACCTTTCTACGCTTCTTGACGGTACTTACACTTTCGAGATTACGGACGGAAAAGAGAAAGCTTCACAAACGTTTGATATTTTGACAAAGACGAGCCGCGTCGTTTCTTCAATCAACTAAACGACTGAGCCTTCTCAGATTCTGGATTCCGTAAACTTTGTAAAATGCCGGTGCTCAATGATTGGGTACCGGTATTTGTTTTACAGCACTGTTCAAAATCTCGGCAATGTGCTTTACCCGAACCGGCGAGTTTTTTCTTTTCAAAATCCCTTCCAAATGTAAAAGGCAGCTCATATCCGATCCTGTAATGTATTCGGCATTATGACGAATGTGATCTGCCACCCTATCTTTCCCCATTTTCACGGAAACTGCTTCCTCTGCCACACAAAACGTACCTCCGAAACCACAGCATTCGTCCTTTCTATCCAGATCAACGAGCTGCAACCCTTGAACTTTACTTAACAAAATTTCAGGTTTATTGTAAGGTGCAGCATTTAATTCCGACATCTGGGAAAGATGCAGTCCGCGCTGCCCGTGACAACCCTGGTGAAGACCCACGCGATAAGGAAAATCAGCCGCGATCTCTTCAATTTTCAAGACGTCGGTTATAAACTCAACCAGTTCATATACCTTCTTTCGCAGTTTTTTTGATTCTTCCAAGTGATCTTCTACTTTCAGATGCTCTTTGATATGCAGCACACAACTACCTGAAGGCGCAACTACATAATCGAATTCAGCAAAAGAATCAAAGAAAAGATTGTTACAATCTTTGGTCAAATGTTCGAAGCCTGAGTTCGCCATCGGCTGGCCGCAACAAGTCTGATTAAGTGGAAAACTAACTTTACAGCCCAGTTTTTCCAACAACTCCAATGTTGCAATTCCAACCTGCGGATAAAACTGGTCTACATAACAAGGAATAAACAGTCCGATTTTCAAATGCGAATAATCCATATTTTACCAAAATTCAATCGTTGCCATAATGGGATAATGATCCGAAACATCCGGGTGATTTTTGATTACCTTATATTTCTTCACTCTAACCTTGTTGTTCATCAATACAAAAATATAATCGAGCCTGTCGCCGGGAAGTCCTTCACTCCACGTTTCCATCTGGGAACCTTTGGCAGCATCCTGCCATTTTTTCCTGAAAGAAAAATAGGGCTGTTCATTGGGTCGCGCTCCCATGTCCATTCCCAAAACAACTGGCTGAATACTCGCTTCCAATAATCTGTTCACAAAAGCTGCCTGTAAAGCCCTGTCCACAACGGACGCATATTCCAGTCGTGCGTTACAGAACCGGAATGTCAGATTTTTATTCACACGAACAAGTCCACATTGCAAAACTCTGGCATCTGAACCCCTGGTTGCCGGTAAATTGAACTTTTGCGTTTTTTCAAAAGGCCATTTTGATAATAAGCCCACTCCCTGTGACCCATGCTCCGTACTATCAGCCACGCCGTAGGCATAATACATTCCCGTCTGTATGGCCAGCTGCCTCATCTGAAATTGTACTTTACCATTATTTTTCAAACTATCAACGGCTTGTAAGGCAATAAGCTGAGGTGAGTTTTCTTTTATTATTTTCAAAATCCCCATGAGATTTGACTCGTCGTTCAAATCCAGGCCATGACGGACGTTGAAACTCATAACCTTGATCTCAACCGGCCGACGAGGCTGTGAGGAGAATAAAGTAGTGGTCAATCCTATTAAGCTGATAATCAGTACTAACTTTTTCAATCTATCAAATAGCTAAGTAAAACGGCACCTGTCAAATCGTAATTTAAAACCATTGGGCTAAAAATCGCAATCTGTGTTCGGTTAATTCCTAAGAAGTTTTCCCTAACTTTTATTAAGAGATGCTGGTCTGTGTTAGTTTTAAAAGCTATTTTTCAATTGTGGCTAACGAAATGTATGACTCTAATTTTTAAATTACCCCTAAACCAAAGCGAAAATTTTATCCATTAAAACCCATTTTTCTCCCTCCTTTGCAGAAGGCAAAGCTTGCTGATATTTCCACATCAACTGCTCCCATACCTGAACATCCGGATTTGCTGCGTCCATGGCACTTTTCGTTTCAAAACTGAAATCATCCACCGTCTCCATAATCATGAAAAGCCGGTTTTCGATCCTGTAAAGCTCCATTTGCGTGATTCCCGCATCCAGAATACTCTTTTTAATTTCAGGACGCGGAATGCGGTGGTGCTCTTCATACTCGGCTATCATTTTTGCATCGTCAACCAAATCCAGCGCAAGACAGTATCTTTTCATTTTGTATTTTTTTAATCGAGAGAATAGAATTTTACCGCATTTTCTCCCCAAACCTTATTTTGCTCGTTTCTAGAAAGCTTCGACACATAATTTGTAAGCACATCTTTCATCGCACCATACTCGGCAGCGACCAGACAAACCGGCCAATCAGAACCGAACATCAGACGATCAGATCCGAAAGCTTCGAAAACGGTATCCAGATATGGAACAAAATCTGCATTTTGCCAGGAATACCAATCCGCCTCTGTCACCATGCCAGAAACCTTACAGGATACATTTGGAAGCTCAGCTAACTTTTTGATATCTCTTGCCCATGTCTCGATTTCCCCTTTTTTAATGTAAGGTTTTGCGATATGGTCAAGTACAAATTTTACCTTCGGCAGTTGTTTCGCAAAATTGTAACTGGCTTCAAGCTGCGTTGGGTAGACAAGAATGTCGTACGTAAAGTCAAACGCAACCAATTGCCCTACTCCTTTGATAAAATCCGGTTGGAGCAAAAAATCATCCGGCTCGCCCTGAACGATATGTCTGAAACCTTTTAATTTTTCAAACTGCGAACAAACTTCAAGTCTGTCGTATAAATTATCAGCACGGAGATCGGTCCAGCCAACAACGCCTTTGATAAAATCGTTAGCTTCCGCAAGCTGCAACAGAAATTCCGTTTCAGAATTGGACTGATCCGCTTGCACGGCAACGCATCCATCTACATCATTTGCCTCCAAAACCGGTTTCAGATTTTCCGGAAGAAAATTCTGGCAGACTTTTTCCATTTCAGGTGTTATCCAGGAATCTCTTACCGGATCATATATCCAAAAATGCTGATGGGAATCAATAACCATGTTGTACAATTTTAATTTTTCCGATACGTGTGCTGTATATCCGGAAATTTTACAATTTATATTGCTTTCCAGGCCACAGCTTCCTGTTTTTGAACTCCCAAACCTTCAATACCGAGCTCAACGATATCACCAGGTTTTAGATATACCTGAGGTTTCATGCCCAAGCCAACACCGGCCGGAGTACCCGTCGATATAACGTCTCCCGGAAGCAAAGTCATGAAGTGACTTAAATAACTCACCAGAAAACCAACCTGAAAAATCATATCCGAAGTATTGCTATCCTGAATTTTTTTACCATTTAACGACAACCAGAGATCAAGATCATTTGCATTTGGAATATCTTCTTTTGTAATCAGGTAGGGTCCTAAGGGAGCAAACGTGTCGTTACTTTTTCCTTTCACCCACTGTCCGCCGCGTTCCAGCTGATAGGCGCGTTCTGAATAATCGTTGTGAATGGCATAACCGGCCACATAATTAAGCGCGTCGTTTTCTTCCACATAACTTGCTTTTTTACCAATAACTACGGCAAGCTCCACTTCCCAATCTGTCTTTTCAGAACCTCTCGGAATGATAACCGGATCATTCGGACCAACCAAAGCAGATGTTGCTTTAAAAAATACGATCGGTTCTTTTGGCAATTCCGTTGCGCCGGATTCATATGCATGTTTTGCATAATTCATTCCGATACAGATAATTTTCGACGGGCGCGCAATGCACGATCCAAAACGAAAACCCGGTTCAACGCGTGGCGCTGATGCTGAATTAACAGTCAGCCAGTCGGCCAAACGGTTCAATCCGTCTGTTTCAAAAAATTTCTCGTTATAATCTTCACCGAAAGCAGAGACATCAAGCAACTCGCCATTTGTCAATTCTACACCCGGTTTTTCTTGTTCGTAAGCTCCAAAACGGAAAAGTTTCATAATTGTGGCATTCGGCCTTGGTCTGTCAGCAATCGGCTGCCAGATTTCGGCCAGTTTTGATAAAATATTTTCTTAACTATTTCAATTATCAATGCCGATTGCCGAAAGCCGACAGCCGACAACTTTTTAATTATTCAATTTTTCGAATCCGCCATCAATTAAATAATCACAGCCTGTGATAAAAGAGGCTTCGTCTGAACATAGATATAGGGCAAGCGCACCGATTTCGTCCGGTTTTGCCATTCTCCCAATCGGTTGGGTTTTTGAAAGTTTTTCGAACATTTCAGCTTCTTGCCCGGGATAGTTTTTAGCAATAAAACCATCAACAAAAGGAGTATGAACCCGAGCAGGAGAAACGCTGTTGCAACGAATTCCATCTGCCAGATAATCTTTGGCCACTGATAAAGTCATCGAATAAACAGCTCCTTTTGCAGTCGAATAAGCGAACCGATCAGGAATACCGACGGTTGCTGCAATGGATGCCATATTCAGAATAACCCCGCCACCTGCTTTTTTCAAATGAGGTATTGCTGCGAAAAGGCAGTTATAAACCCCCTTAACATTGACATTTATTACACGGTCAAAATCGGTTTCGGCTGTGTTGTCCGCTCTTCCAACATGCGCAATTCCAGCGTTATTAACCAGTATATTGATTGTTTGTTTTTCAGCAATTCCATCAATAACATTTACTACATCAGCCTGTTTTGAAATATCGATTACGTGGGCTTCGGCGCTTCCGCCACTGCTTTTTATATCTTCAACAACCTGATTTGCCAGGTCAATATTGAGTTCCAGAATATGCACATGTGCACCTTGTTTTGCGAAAGTTTTTGAAATCGCTAAACCGATTCCACTTGCACCTCCCGTTACCAAAGCCACTTTGCCGGTTAAATCAAACATGTATTTTACAATTAAATAATAAGATCAACAGTCTTAATGAAAAAGGCTGATGATTACAAACTTTACTCGAAAACAAACTCAGAGCTTACGGGACAAATCCCAGGCTTCTGACATATCTCAATCCAATTACAGAGACACGCCCCTTTTCCACGGAATAAAATCGTCCTGCCCAAGTTGCTGGGCTTTTGTCAGTTCTCCGCTTGCCACTTTGATTACATATTCCAACAGATGGTCAGCGTTTTCTTCCAAAGATTGTGTTCCGTCGACAACCGGTCCGCAATCAAAATCGATTACATCAGGCATACGGTTTGCCAGAATCGTATTCGTAGCGACTTTCGCTACCGGACAAATCGGGTTCCCCGTTGGCGTTCCCAATCCTGTTGTGAAAAGAATAATATTGGCACCGGCGGCAGTTTGTCCGGTTGTCGCTTCTACATCATTTCCCGGGGTGCAAACCAATGCCAGACCGGCTTCTGTCGCTCTTTCGGTATAGTTTAAAACATCCGTAATGTAAGCATTTCCACCTTTTTTGGCAGCACCGGCCGATTTGATCGCATCAGTTATCAAACCATCCTTGATATTTCCTGGCGACGGATTGAACGCAAATGCTGAACCAACTGCTTCTGCTTTTCCTGCATAATCACGCATCAGCTTTTCAAATTTCGCAGCTTTTTCTTCGGTGACACAACGGTTAAGCAACTCCTGCTCTACGCCGTTAAGTTCAGGAAATTCAGCCAAAAGTGTTTGTCCGCCCAAGCCAACAACGATATCAGACAAATGACCTAAAACCGGATTCGCAGAAATCCCCGAAAATCCATCAGAACCGCCACATTTCAGTCCTACCGAAAGTTTTGATAATGGTGCCGGCTCACGGAATTGTTTGTTCATTTCAGTCAAACCCAGAAAAGTTGACTTTATCGCACCGGAAACCAGTGAATATTCAGTTCCCTTCTGGTGCTCAAAAGCATAAAAAGGCTTGTTGAAATTTGGATCACGTTTTTTGATTTCGTCTTCCAGAGTTTTAAGTTCTGAATTTTGGCAACCAAGGCTTAGAACAGTAATTCCGGCCACATTCGGGTGCACCGCATATGCCGCGAAAAGTGCACATAAAGTATTTGCATCCGTACGCGTACCGCCGCAACCGCCTTCATGTGTAAGAAATTTGATTCCATCCACATTAGGGAAAGGCCGACTTTTAACCTGCTGTTCTTTGGTTGGCTCAGTAAAACTTCCCAGATTTTGCATACGCGACATATCGCCCGACTGGTATGCTTTCAAAAATTCAGCAACCTGGCCGCGGTACATATCGGTCTGCGCATAACCAAGTTCACGCTCGAAAGCATCTTTCATGATCAGCACGTTGCGGTTTTCACAAAATACAAGCGGCAGTACCAGCCAGTAATTGTAAGTCCCTACCCTGCCGTCTTCCCGATGATACCCGTTGAAAGTTCTTCCTTGCCAGCGGCTTACGTCTGGCTGCGTGTAAGAATATGGTTTACGATTCGCAGTACTGTAATCCTGTGAATCGTGTTTTAAGTTAAAAGTTGTAATCGGTTCTCCCCGCTTGATCGGCTGTTTTGCACGGCCCACCAAAACTCCATACATAATGATCGCCCCGCCTGTTTCTATATCTTCGGTAACAAACTTATGTTTGGACGAAACGCCATAAGGCAATAAATAACTCTCTCCATTCCACTCTGCTATATCGCCCGTCGGAATATCCCTAAGCGCCACGATGACATTGTCAGATGGATGTATTTTTAAAAGATTGGACGCCATAGTCTCAATAGAAATAAGTATTAATAAATGTTCATGATGTGAATCTGAAATAACTTCATGTTGGAATTTCATCCCACTTTTCAGTGAGACGAGTAATTCAGCTTTTAACCCGGCATATCTAAAGCATACATCTTTAATATATACTGAAAAAATTGCTCAAATAGTACATGTTATTATCCGAAATAAAAATACCAATATTTCTTATTGAATTTTAACACAAATGAATAGAAATATAAAGAGGCGTTGTTTCATTATACTAGCATATTTTTCAATAATTTTAGCATAAATTAGATCATAACTGATTAAATCTTGTCATTCTACCTGTGAAACCGCAATTACTTAAAGTTCCGAAGGGTTTGCACCAGTCGTTTAGTATCCGGCGGGACGTGGTGTTATATTTTTACAATCGCTGGCATTATCATCCGGAAATTGAGCTGGTTCATATCGAACAAGGTTCCGGAACGCAATTCGTCGGGGATAATATTCAAAATTTCCAGAGTGGGGATCTGCTGCTGATCGGGCCGAATCTGCCGCATTATTGGCGCTGTGATGAAAAGTATTTTAAAGGCGATTCGCAGCTATATGCACAGGCAACGGTTCTTCACTTTTCTGCGGAACTATTTGGTGAGACTTTTCGATGTCTTCCGGAAAACAAAGCGATCAATGAATTACTGGATAAAGCCAAATGGGGAATGAAACTTTTGGGCAAGGAAAATCAGCAGATCAAAACGTTGCTGCAAAACCTGCTGGATCAGGTCGAGGGAAATCCGATTATCTCCTTATTGCAAATACTGGAAACGCTGGCGCATAGCAAGGATATAAAACTGCTTTCCAACAGCCACTATCAGGAGGAATATGACCAACACGACGAGGACCGGATTAACCAGATTTATAAATACTCACTCAGCAATTTTCAGCAGAAAATAACAATTGAAGAGATTGCAGAAATTGCCAATATCAGTCCAAACTCTTTTTGCAGATATTTTAAAAGCAGAAGCCGGAAAACGTATTCTCAATTTTTACTGGAACTTCGGATCGGGCATGCCTGTAAACTATTGATCGATGGAAAGCTAAGTGTCGCCCAGATCTGCTATGAAAGTGGCTTCAATAATTTCGCCAATTTTAACAGGTATTTTAAACTGCACACTGGAAAAAGTCCGCTTCAATATCAAAAGGGATACCGGGCAAGTTCAGTGATTTCCTGAATAGCTTTCTCTTGTATCTTTTAATTATTTTTCAAGATGTTTTTTTACAGTCCGACGGCAGAAAAAGCCGTCGGACCGGGCTTCCCGTCGTATGGCTTGTTTCTCCATCCGAGGGTAAAAAACACTTAGCTGAGAAAATTGAAACTAACACAACCTTTACAACAAACATCCCGTCCATGTTGCATTAAAATAGATTATACCTGACCTTGCGCTCCAATCCGAATAGGCATCTGCCAAAATCAATCTTCAAATGAAAGCCAACCTAGTTAACATCTTCGAAAAGACGATTCAGGAAGCTGAAATCACGATAAATAATAAGAACATTGAAAGTATACATATAATAGGTAAAGAAAACACCAGCCTTCCATATATAACACCCGGCTTTGTGGATGCGCACGTCCATGTGGAAAGCTCCATGTTGACACCGTCACAGTTTGCAAGATTGGCGGTTGTACATGGCACAGTCTCGACTGTTTCCGATCCGCATGAGATCGCGAATGTGGTTGGTGTTCCGGGAGTTGAATACATGATCAAGGATGGAAAACGCGTTCCTTTTAAATTTTGCTTCGGCGCCCCATCCTGTGTTCCGGCTACTATTTTTGAAACTGCGGGTGCTGTTGTTGACCCGGAAGATGTTAGAAAAATGCTTGCGAGTGATGATATCGGTTATCTGGCAGAGGTGATGAATTTTCCAGGTGTTTTAAACGGCGATCCGGATATGGTTGCGAAGATCAACTGGGCCAGGCATTTCAACAAACCGATCGACGGCCATGCTCCCGGACTTCGCGGCGAAGCAGCTAAACAGTATGCAGCAAACGGAATTTCTACGGATCATGAGTGTTTTACCTATGAAGAAGCACGAGAGAAAATTGATTATGGTGTTAAGATCTTGATTCGTGAAGGGAGTGCTGCAAGAAATTTTGACGCATTAATTCCGCTATTGGCCGAATTTCCCGACCAGATCATGTTCTGTTCTGACGACAAACATCCGGATAATCTTGTTGAAGGACATATTAATGTGTTGATAAAAAGAGCACTCGCGCTTGGACATGATCTCTGGAATATTTTGCAGGCAGCCTGTATCAATCCGGTAGAACATTACAATCTTCCCGTCGGGCTGTTGAGAGAAAACGATCCCGCAGATTTCGTAGTTATCGATAATCTCAAAGATTTTAATATTCTTCAAACCTATCTCGATGGTGAATTGGTTGCAGAGAACGGAGATTCCCTGATTCCTGATCTTCGCAGCGAACATATTAATCAGTTTAACTGCGTACCCAAAAATGTTTCAGATTTTGCTTCTCCGGTTGTGACTGGCTCCAAGGGAAAAATTCGAGTTATTGAAGCTCTGGAAGGACAATTAATAACCAATCTTTTAATAGAAGATCTAAAAATAGAAAACGACTTCATCGTCTCGGATACTTATCGGGATATTTTAAAAATTGCGGTTGTGAACCGTTACCAAAATGCCGTGCCTGCCGTTGCTTTTATAAAAAACTTTGGTTTGAAAGCAGGTGCGATCGCTTCCACCGTTGCCCACGATTCCCATAATATCATTGTCGTTGGCTGTGACGATCAAAGCATCACTGATGCTGTTAATTTATTAATTGACGCCAAAGGTGGAGTATCAGCCGTAGGATTTGGGGAAAAGCATATGCTCGCACTTCCGATTGCAGGGCTTATGACAGACGTGGATGGTTATAAAGCAGCAGAGTCTTATACGGAAATCGATCAATTTGTTAAAACCAGACTTGAATCCACATTGAAGTCGCCGTATATGACTTTATCTTTTATGGCTTTATTGGTAATTCCTAATATTAAACTAAGTGACAAAGGTCTTTTTGACGGCGAAAAGTTTGAATTTGTAAACTTAAATCTATAAAAGGTTACTTAATTACGGTTTATTGCATGATTAACTTAAAGGATGTAATTTTTTCTTGAAAATATTTTTTTAATACGTTTTTTTATAAATATATTTACAAGTGTAAAAATGACCCTTATTAAATTTATCATTCCTAACCTTAGTTAATTCCTAACCTTACAATGGCTCACTTACGCTACAAACAAGAAGAAGAACTTTGTTTTTGGGACCAGTTCAGAAAAGGAGACGAGAACGCTTATGCATGCCTTTATCGCTCGTACGTTCACATCCTTTATCAGTACTGCTCACAGTTTACGATTGATAAGCCACTTATTAAGGATTGTATTCACGATTTATTTGTGGAACTCTGGAGAAACCGAACAACGCTGGGTGACACCACATCTGTTCGGTTTTATCTTATGGCATCAATCAAGAGAAAATTGGTTCGCCATTTAAACGCTCAGCAGAAACACACCAGCAATGAGGATATTCCTGTGGAATACTGGCACATTCACACACCTTCTCATGAAAACCACATGATTTCTGAGGAAGAATTTGACTCAACGAATCAGCACTTAAATGTAGCGATCAACGGATTGCCACGCCGCCAGCGTGAAGCGATTTTCCTGAAATTCTACATGAATCTTAATAATCATGAAATTGCAGACCTGATGAAAATCAATATACAATCGGTATATAACCTTGTATTTGGCGCGTTAGGGAATCTTAAAAAACAAATGACATTAGACCGACTTACATTCTGATCTGAAAATATTTTTACATTTGACTGAAAGCGTAACAATGTGTTACGCTTTTTTTTGTTATTAAATTACATCAACAAATTACGTTCTCAACATATGATATCACCGATTGCCACACCTCTTGCCGAACGGTTGCGCCCCCGCGTACTGGATGATTATATTGGACAGGAAAAACTACTTGGCAAAAACGGACCACTAAGACGGGCCATTTTACAAAATACAATCCCCTCCATGATTTTTTGGGGACCTCCTGGTGTTGGTAAAACGACTCTTGCTCTTTTGTTATCCGATGCTACGAAGCGGCAATTTTATAACCTCAGTGCAATTAATTCCGGTGTTAAGGAGTTGCGCGAAGTATTGGCTCGTCCTTCGGGTCTGTTTCCACCAATTTTGTTTATCGACGAGATTCACCGTTACAATAAAAATCAGCAGGATGCCTTATTGGGAGCAGTTGAAAAAGGCCAGGTCACACTAATTGGTGCAACCACTGAAAACCCTTCTTTCGAAATAAATTCGGCTTTGCTTTCACGTTGTCAGGTTTATATTCTTGAAGGGTTTGGTGAAGATGAGTTAAAAGCAATTATCAATCGTGCCCTCGAAAAGGATGAGTGGCTTAAACAAAAAAAGATCACTTTCAAGTCTTATGACGCTTTGTTAAGACTTTCTGGCGGCGATGGCAGAAAACTCTTAAATCTCCTCGAACTTGTTGTTCTAGGCAAAGGCGATGTGGACGAAATGGAAATTACGGATGAATGGGTCACCGAAGTTGCTCAGCAAAACATAGCCCGTTATGACAAATCCGGCGAACAGCACTATGATATTATTTCAGCTTTTATAAAATCTCTTCGTGGCAGTGATCCCAATGGTGCTGTTTATTGGATGGCCAGAATGATTGTGGCTGGGGAAGATCCTTCATTTATTGCGAGGAGAATGCTGATCATGGCTTCCGAAGATATCGGTAACGCGAATCCAACAGCCATGATTATGGCAAATGCCTGTATGCAGGCTGTAAACGTAATCGGTTATCCTGAATGCAGAATTATCTTGTCGCAAGTGGCGATTTACCTGGCTACCTCACCAAAGAGTAACGCAAGTTACCTTGCTATTGCTGACGCCATGGAGGCAGCGAAAAATACAGCTCATTTGCCCGTTCCGCTGCATTTGCGAAATGCGCCGACAAAGTTGATGAAACAGATTGGTTACGGAAAAGAATATAAATATTCCCACGACTTCGAAGGGAACTTTGCAAAACAGAACTTTTTGCCTGATGAGTTAAAAGGTACTAAATTATTTGAGCCTGGGAACAATGCCCGTGAAGAAGAAATACGCCGGAAACTTCAACAATGGTGGACCGACTGGTATGGATATTAGTTTTATTTAAAAATGTATCAGGATTTGAATCTTATCAGGGTTTCGAATCCGGTACTTTTTTCGGATCACGGCCTTTTAAAAGCTTTTCCGCAAGTTTGGTAAGATACTGATGGTTGTTTTTTTCTTCACCGGCGACAGCTGCTAATATTTCAGTAACCTCTTCAATGTCAAGATGATCAACCAATTCGACCAGGTGATCGTATGATACAATTTTAAGGTTTTTAAGATCGCTGATATCCTGGCGCCTCTTTTCCATTTTAGTTTCTGCGGATTTGCTTTTTAAAGGCTCAAAGTTAACTTTAATTTCCTTTTCCTCCGTGGTCTGATTTTCTGAAACCGGTGCTTTAATTACTGTTTTAGGAAATGCAGCTTCAAGATCTTTAATATTTTCATCCGTTCTTTTCCAGATATTTTTCAGCGCCTTCGTAAGTCTTTCCATATTCGATTTCGTTTCCATTTCCCTGAGCGCTTCCTCAATTCTTTTTTCACCAAAATGACTATTTCTAAGTTCTGACAGAAACAGTTCCTGGTATTTTATTTTCTTCTGGTCTTTGTCCATAATATATAGCGACAAAAATGCCACAATTTATTCTACAAGTTAACAAGATTTATTCTATACTACCCTACGAAGGTCGAAGAAAAAATATCTATGTATAATACGTAAAACCATATCAAAAGTAATGCCCTGATTATCATAATATTCCAAAAACTATTAAATACTTCAATATTACAGAAAGTCTACAACCACATAGAGTAATATGGACAGTTTATTGTACTTGTTGATTAAATAAGTTAAAGCGTAGCTATTACTATGAATAAAAAATGTATATTTGAGTTAATGGCTTATTCAAAATTCGATCTGACTACTTAACACATTTAGCCATTTCAATATTCTTGCCTTCACATCACAGGAATTAGCTTTGTTTAAGATATTTCTGATAATCAACAAAACTCCAATTGACAAAAAGCTATGGCGAATTTTTTTCACCTTGAAGGCCAAAATTTCGCTTTCAACATTGACCGTGTAGACTATTTTATTAAATCGCAGGAAGAGCCAGTCGATGGCGAACCGGGAAAATATCTTATTACCTTTTATTCAAACGAAAACAAAGTAGGAATTTGGGTTTATGATTCGGCAGAAGCGAGAGACAACCAGTTCGTTAATCTGGTAACTAAGAAATTTCCAAAATCTTCTTTTAAGGATCAGAACATTTTGAAAGTCCCTGTTCCGATTTTGCAATAGAAAAAACTGGATAAAAATAAAGGAGTCAATTCGAAAATTGACTCCTTTATTTTTACGAAAGACCTTGTAGCGGCTCATCTGGTTCATTGCCTGGAAGCGGTTCCGGTGTAATTTCCGGAGCATCCGGACTTACAGGCGGCAACTCAGGTTCCGGTTCAACCGGCGGTGTTTCGGGCTCTTTTTCCCAAGGCGGAGTCTCCTGAGGTATTTCAGGATTCGGATACTCGGGTCTTGGGTCAAAAGGCGGTGTTTCAGGCGGACTAATCGGATCCGGATATTGATGTCCCTGGCTCACTACTGTTTCCTCTTCTGTTTCACCGGGATTTATGATCTGTTTCATGGTATATCAATTTAAATAAGATGCTCTGATTATTAAAGTCTACTCCTAAAATAACCATGCCTCATTTTGATTCTTTTATTACCATCCGGTATTCTGTTTCAAATTGGGATTAATATCCAGCTGCGGTTGTGGAATAGGATATATCTCGAATTTTGGATCATAAGGAGTAAGTTTTGCTCCTACAATTTGATCAGGCGTAATTGCCGCAATTTCCTCTTTCAAAGTTCCCCACCTGCGAATATCAAACACAGTTGTAAACTCGCCGGTCAATTCCAGTCTTCTTTCCGTACGTATTGCCGCACGAAGATCAGCAACAGTTGCAGCCTTTGAAGCTGCTGCTTTTGCGCGCGCCCTGACACGATTTAGTATTGGCAACGCATTTGCAGATTTTCCGGCTTCATTCAGCGCTTCTGCGTAAGATAACAAGACATCTGAAAAGCGCATTTCGATTAAATCAGCATTATAACCCTGGGCCGGTGAACCTGCGATTCTCGGAACCCTTGCCAGCTTTCCATAAGAGATACCATAGCCAGTAGTAGTGTCACCCATGTAGACACCCGTTTTCTTATTTCTGTAAACATTAACGGTAGAATCATAAATAACACTGTCGCCCGCAGCTGCGGCAAAATTGGGGCTTCCTTTATACTGATACCGGTCAACCAGAGTGAAATCTCTTCGTGTATCTCCTTTTCCAAAGAGCTTGTAAAAACTGTATGTCAAACCGTACGTCGTCTGCTCATCTCCATTTTGCAAACCTTGCGGAAAAAGAAAGAACGGGAAGAAATTTCCGTTAGGATTCGACTCATTCGCAAAATATCCAAACGACAACACAATCTCCTGGTTGCGCTCATTATTGATTGAAAAGACATCAGCAAAATTGTCCAGCAATGTAAAATTATACCTGGCTTCATTGGCCGTCCCGACAACTTCTGCCAATTTATCTGCGGCCCTCTGAAAATATTCCGTTTTGCTTAGCGGCTTGCCAGCCATATGCAGATATACCTTTCCAAGCGTTGCTTTAACCGTTCCGGCAGAAACCCTTCCTACGTCCGAAGCGGTCCAGTTATCCGGTAAATTTGCCTCCGCAAATGTCATATCCTCAATAATAAATGCATATGTTTCATCAATAGTTGATGCAGGAGCATAAATCAAATCGGATTGTTCAAGTGAAGTAATTGCATTCTTGATCAATGGAACACCACCGAAGTAGCGTACCAGATTGAAGTAGGCATATGCTCGTAAGAACCTTGCCTCAGCAATATAAATATTTGCAATTTTAGTATCTTCAACAGCCTTGCCGGCGTTTTCAATCACTGAATTGGCCCGGAAAATTGTTTTATAAAATCTTCCCCAGACAGAGTTAAACGCATCTTCCTTTGGTAAATGTCCAAAGCGGTAAAACGGATCGGCTCCGGCACCAAAAATCCCGGCCGTTGAATAACGATGCCCGGACTCGCTCAAAATAAAACGGTTAACGATATCACTGTAATTTGAAGCAGTATAACTTTGATACACACCGAGCGTCGCTTTTTTCAATCCTTCTTCATCTGAAAATACCTGTTCCTGATTCAATGAAGAATACGGAACTTCATCAAGAGAATCTTTGCAGGACTGCAAGCCAAGTACCAACAATAGCATTGCAGAAAAATATATTTTGAGTTTCATATTTCGATTAATCAAATTGAGACTGAGATCTTTTTAAATTTTTCGTCGGGAATTTCAGTTAGAAATTGCAAGAGAAACCTATCGTATACGAGCGCTGTGCAGGATAAGCTCCATAATCAATTCCCTGCTGGAGCAGCGACTGATTGAACGAACTGACTTCCGGATCGAAACCTTTATACTTTGTGAAAGTCGCAATGTTAGTTCCCGTCACAAACAGGCGAGGATTTTGAATCACACCAAGTTTCGGAAACGTATAAGAAAGCGTCAGGGTTTTCAGACGAATAAAACTTCCGTCTTCCAGCATTGTCGAATTTATATCTGCGGAACTTAGTCCGCGCTGCGTGCTTGGATACATCGGATCATTGTGCTGATTAGATTCCGTCCAACGCTTCTGATACCAGTCTTCTGATTGATTAAAAGCAATACCGGAATAATTCACGATCCCGTTGTTCAGATAAAAACGGGTCAGATTTAATACATCATTACCAACGGAACCTGTAAAAAATGCATTGACAGAAAATCCTTTCCAGGCAAAATCGTTCGTCCATCCGAAGGTGAAATCAGGGTTTGATTTCCCCAGGACCTGTCGGTCATCGGCGTTGATTATACCATTCCCGTCAGTATCCTCATATTTCCATGTCCCCGGAATTTCTGTTGACAAACTTGCATAAGGATAAGTTGGTTCACCCTCTGCATTAAAGTCCGATTTCTGGGCAAGACCAATGACTTTGTAACCAAAGAACCGTCCAACCTCTTCGCCGGGTGTCAAAATTCCCGAGATTCCGCCCAGTAAATTGCCATTAATTGCTACATAATCAGGAGTTTTTTTATCACCCAGGTCGATTAGCGTATTGACGTTTCTTGAAATATTGAAACGCGTTGAAAACTGTACATTTTTTCTCCTGATCAAATTGGCCTGCAACGTCAGTTCAACTCCCTTGTTCCGCATATTTCCGTAATTGTCGATAATGCTCGTAACACCGGATTGTGATGGGACAACGCGGTATTGAAGCAGATCCATTGTCTTTTTGTTGTAATAATCAAAACTGACGACGAGCCGGTCATTCGCTGTATTAAAGTCAAAACCAACGTTCAGCTGACGCGTTCTTTCCCAGGATAAATTTGGATTTCCAATAGAGGTTGGATAAAGGCTTGTAGCAATTGTCCCATCATTGCCCATTTCGTAAAAACCACTCCAAAACTGGGCAAGTGAAGAATATGGACTGATCGCCTGACTACCTGTTTCACCAAATGATGCACGAATTTTTGAATTTGAAATCGCTTTTACATTTTTCATAAAAGGCTCCTGATCAATATTCCAGGCAAGTGCAACCGCGGGGAAAACTCCATATTTTTTATTTGCAGCAAACGGAGACGCACCGTCCATCCGTATGGAAGTATTCAAGACATAACGCCCTTTAAATGAATAATTACCACGGAAAAATCCGGATTGCAGCCTTCTTCCTTCTTTGTAAGAACTGATACTTTGGTTGTGGGCCGTTCCAATATTATCGATTCCGAAAAAAGGCACATCATATCCACTCGAAACCGTATTTAAAAACTCGACAGTCTGATCGTTATACTCTGCGCCCAAAGTGGCATTTAAATAATGATCTTTGTTGAAAGTGTTCTCGTAAAGAAAATAGGCATTCACATTATAACTGTACGTATTGGACATCGAGTTACTTCCACTTCCATTTACCACGCGTCCTTCTGCCGTCGTCGGAGGCATAAAAGCGTTTCTGCGGGTGAGGTTCTGATTTGTTCCCAGGCTCACAACTAGCTGCAAACCGTTCACAATCTTAAACCAGTTTTCCAGATTGGCGATGATATAATCGTTCTTCGATATATCCGTTTTGGATTTTAGCTCATTATAAGGATTCGCAAAATAAGTACCAACAAATCCGGGAACACCCAGTGCATTGTTTCCCAAATAATTAAGGTCAAGTATCGGCGCTGCACGTAAGCCATCCATCAATCCACCAGAATTTGGCCAGGCATGTCCAGTCGTAATCGCCCGGTTAGATTTCTGGCGAACAAGGGATAACTGACCTTTCAGTGTATACCAGTTCGTGACTTCATTATTAACATTCACACGCAAACTCGCCCGGTTATTATCCGAATTGATCAGCGTTCCTTTTTCGCTGAGATAATTTCCCGAAACGTAATACGACGACTTTTGACTTCCTCCTGAAACGCTCAATGTCACATCCTGACGAAAACTTGGCTGAGTGATAGCGCCGATCCAATCGGTATTTGTAAAAGCACTGTCAAGATTTTTGAACGGCTCGGCCCGGTCCGTTATGCGATAAGATTCATTGATGACCTCCGCGTATTGCCGTCCATTCATCATTTTGATCGGTTTTGCAATGGATCCGAAAGAAGTTTTATTGACAAGCTCTACCCTGCCTGCTCCTCTTTTCCCCGCTTTTGTTGTAATAAGTACGACGCCATTTGCTCCTCGGGAACCGTAAATTGCCGTCGCGGAAGCATCTTTCAAAACTTCCATACTTTCAATATCGTTCGGGTTTATTCCGTATAAACCGTTTTGCTCATATGCACCTGTAAAGTTAGCGCTGGCTTCACGGTAAGGTGGCATAGGAAAACCATCAATAACATACAACGGCTCATTATTGCCGCTTAACGAATTATTTCCACGAATACGCACTACCGTAGACGCACCCGGTTCTCCTGAAGACTGCGTTACCTGAACACCGGTCGCACGACCCTGTAAAGCCTGATCAAGTGTATTCACGACAGCACTTTTTATTTCCTGTGCCGCCACTCTGGATGTTGAGCTGGCCAAATCCCGTTTGCTTTGCGTACCATACCCAACCACAACAACTTCCTTCAATGCCTTGGCCTCCGGATTTAAAGAAATATTAAAGTTGGTTTGTTTTTTCACAACCCTTTCCTGAGTTGTGAAACCGACATAGCTAAATACAAGGATCGATTTTTCGCTAGGAACTTTAATATCAAAAAGACCGTCGGGAGTCGTTACAGCCTGAATTTGAGTGTTTTTAACGAGCACACTTACACCGGGCAAACCCTCACCTGCCTCATCCGTCACTTTTCCCTTCACTGCTTTTGCGCCCGGACCAGCGAGACTGTCTGTTGCTGCACCGGAAGCCACCCGTTCCACTGCGGGCTGTTTTACTTCACCCGGAATTGAAAGACTATCCGCCTGTTTCACGGGCTTGTTGAGTGTGTCCGATTTTCCTACCGGTTTTGACAACGAATCAGTAACTCCGGCTGGTTTTGCCAGGGTATCAATTTTAGTAGCTGGTTTTGAAAGCGGATCAAAATTTTGGCGGGCTGCCGGAATAGAGTCGGTTGCGGAAACAGGCTTGACGAGCGTATCTCTTACCGCAGAGGCTGGAACTGAATCCTTTTTTAAGGGTTGGCTTTTAATAGAATCCTGCTTGTTTACAGGTAAAGAATCAGACTTCGTTGGCGCTACTTGTGCAATTAATCTATGGGTAAAAAAAAATAGCAGCAAGATAACGGGCAACACTTTTTTCAAAATTAGCGGCATGCGCCTGGGGCTACATGCTTCATGGCATCGTTGAGATTTGTTCATAAGTGGCAGGTGAGTAAAATTTCAGGTTAGTTGATTCAGTTTACATTAGAATAAATGTTAAAATCTGTTTCGAAGATGAAACCTTGCGTATATTAGACAAAAACCGTACCGTTACTCATTTCGAAATTTTGGTCACAAAAAAATGGCTACCAAGCTGATAGCCATTCTCCTGTTCATATATTCTATTTCCCGAATGCAGGAACTACTATTAAACTGACATTGTGCAATGCAATACCTGCATAAGCTTGTAAAGTCAAATCAATCTCTAATCACAAATTGTCTTTTTATCTTACAGAATTTAACCAAACCGTGATGACGCTTAGCACCATTGAGTATTTTTGAACATCCTTCAAGTTTTCGATTGGGGATTTTTTCAACAACTTAATAGTCATACATCTTTCGCCTGACCAGAACCTTTTACAAAAAATTAACCCCTCCCGTAAGTTTCAGAACACAAAACTTTTGGGAAGGGTATATTTTTAAATATCCTATTGATCACTTTCCCGCAGCCCAGAAAATAGCATTTTTAAACAAAGTTTTATATGCCTCATTTTCAAAGAGGTCAGGCGAATGACCCATGAAAATGTAAACATTTTTCGCAGCGATTTTAGGATTTGACCATACAACGGGATGATCGACCATTTTAATTTTAGAGTCTGGTTTGTAAGAAGATTCATCTACGCTGGCAAGCACCTTAACGTTCGGTCGAGGACTTCTGTCGTAGGTATACCATTCTTCTTTGTTGACTACAAATGATGCCGGAACGCCTTTCATAACCGGATGCATTTTATCTTCGACATTTACTTTCCCCGAAGCAAATGTGGAGATATAATCCTTATACCGGATTCCACCCATGAATTCGGAAAACCAGTTCCACATCGGATAATTGTCAAATTCTCCCAGTAAAGTGGCGTGGTGAAAACCAATCCATCCGCCTTGTCCTTCGTTGATGTATTTTTCAAAAGCAGCACCGGCGGTCGGCGTCCACGCGTAAGGGGGAAAATCCAGCTGGATAAAAAGTTGATAATGACTTAGAAAAGCTTCATTTATTTTAGCAGTATTTTCTATGTAATCAACCGTAAAATTATTTTCCCTCGCAAGCTTATCCAGCCAGACTCTTGCTGCTTTTGAATATTGGATATGATGACCTCCGCTTTCCGCAATGGCCAAAACGTAAAAAGCCGGTTTCGTCTGGGCAAACATATAATTACTTATCAGCAGGAATAGGCCGGCAGTAAATAAAAAGACCGCTTTCATTTCAAGGATTTATTAATTTCATCCAATAAATAACCCTTCGGATCAGAGTTATATTCCCAGAACATAACACCACCTAACTTATTATCCAATACATATTTACACTTTTCAGCTACCGATTTTTCATCATCGTACCCTACAAAAACCTTTGTTTTTTCATTGTAGATATAAGGTGCTTTTGCAGCCTCATCACGATATTCCTTATAGCCATTTTTGTTAACAAGACTGTCTTTAATGTAGCTATATCCATCGATATAAGCCTTTGAGACCGAGACCTCACCAAGTATCGTTTTGGAATCTTTTCCCAATGTAAATGCGCGGCCATAAAACGGAATTCCCAATACGATTTTCGAAGCTGGAACGCCGGCACCCATATATGCCTTTACGCCATTGTCTGCTGATTTTCTGGTTTTGAATTTATCTGTCGCGTATAATCCGGCATGATGTACCACCGTGTCACCAGAGAAAAGGTCATAGGTCATCAGGTTGACAAAATCAAGATACTGCTGCGCTTTGCCCATTTCTGAATGCGGAATGAATTCTTCCCAACCCGCTACCGCAGTAGTCAACAGTTTTTTCTGCCCTTCTTCTTTTTCAAGAATATCCAGCTCTTTTCTGATCGCTTCGAACATCAAAGTAAAATTTTCCTTATCCTCCGGACGAAAAACGTTTCCATCTTCGCCAGGCATCGCAGGATACTCCCAGTCAATATCAACGCCGTCCAGCTTATATTTTTTGATAATGTCAACTGAACTTTTAGCAAAAATAGCTCTCGAACTATCTGTCAAAACCGCATCAGAAAAGTTTTCGCTCCATGCCCATCCACCGATTGAAATCAGAATTTTCAGGTCAGGATTAATTTTCTTCAGCAAATTCAGTTTTCTAAAATTGGTTGAATCTGTTTTTTCATTTGTGAGAAAAGCTTTTCCATCCTGCACATTGACGAATGCATAATTGATATGCGTCAATTGATTAACTTTGATTTCATCCGTATTTACAAGTCCATGAAAACCTCCGACATAGCCAATAATGACAGGTTTCGTTTTCGTCATTTCGTCTGCTGCTGCCTTGTCTTTGGTGCCACAGGAAATAATAGCTGAGCTCAAAGCGATACCGGCAAAAAGAGAAGTTAATGTTTTTTGCAGTTTTGAGTTTTTAAACAATGAGGTCATTTGATAAGGGTTAGGTTTGAAAATTGGTGATTCGACAGGGAGTCAAATTTCTAACAAAATTTTCTTGAAATCTAATCACAAACAAGAAAGCCACGACATTTTGATGCCATGGCTTTCTTGGTATTGGGAAATTTTCGAGTCGGGATTAGTGATGTCCGTAATTTTTTTCGCCAGCTGTCACTGCAACGGCCAGGATGTTTTGTTTCGGGGGAAGCGGACAAGTCGCATACGGAGTGAACGCACAGGGCGGGTTAATCGCTCTGTTAAAATCCAGATCGGTATATCCGTCTGCGTCAAGTTTTTTGGTATATAGGAAACGTCCGGAGCCGTAGGTTTCTTTCTTGTTTGTCTTATCTCCAAAAAGTATGAAGAAGCCTTCACCAGATTTTAGCGCGTCCAAACGGTATTCCTTTCCTTTGATATTGAAAACCAGAACACCCGGAGAATCCTGCTGATCCAATCTGCCTGTTATATCGATAATTGGAATTTTTCGTCCTTCGGTTGGCTCGAATTTTGCTTTTACTTTCCAATCTTCAGATACCGGATATGTTTCAATCCCTTTAAATTCTTTCAAAAACGGACTTTCCAAATCTTTCAGACGAACAGCGAATTTGTCGCCGCGTTTGATGATAAACCAACGCAGGGATTTATGTTTTAAAACAATCGGCTTGTCGTAAGGGAAAATAGTAAGTTTCGTTACCAACTGATCATTGTTATAAATTTCAGCTTCCGGTTTTGCTTCCAGGGTAATCTGCCCCTTTTCAACAATAAATTCGCCTAGACTCGCAGGACTTCTGTCTGCCGGAAATACAATTTTATTTTTTCCATCGCCACCAAAAGAATTTTTACCTTCTTCCAGCCAGAATAAACCGGCGAGATTTAGCCAGCCGTTTTCCGTTTTAAGCGCCTCTTCGCGCTCTTTGTGCCATTCTTTTATTTCGTTTTCATAAGCACTGTCACTAATGAAACTTAATGAAGCTATTCCCAGCACAATCAGTCCGAGAATTCGGGAAGTCCGGATTTTAAAATTAGTAGTCATAACAGGAGCGTGATATCTTTTGATTAACGAACCGAATATCCGGTTACCAATTCTGAACAGTATCAGAACCAGACTACTAATTTACTATATAAATTTTATAGACTTTATATACCAATCGAATATTTGTGAACCTTACCACAAAATAAATCTCAAAAAAAAATTGACCCGAAAGATTTTAAATACTGTTGCTGTTAGGTTCAATGACAATTTCCCGTGGCGTAATTCGAAGCTGATGCGTGTTAAAGACCTGGGAATAAGGTTCAATACTTTTTGTTAAAAACACACTGCCGCCAATAATACTATTTCGTCCTATGACCGTATCACCGCCTAAAATCGTGGTACGCGCATAAATGATCACATTGTCTTCCACGGTTGGATGTCTCTTGATATCGGCCAGATCTTTGGCTACCTGCAAAGCGCCGAGCGTTACACCCTGATATATACTTACGTTTTTTCCAATAATCGTCGTCTCACCGATCACAATTCCTGTTCCGTGATCAATCATAAAAGGGACGCCGATGGTTGCATTCGGATGAATATCAACACCTGTTTTTCCATGCGCATATTCGCTGACGATACGCGGCAACACGGGAATGTTTAGCTGGGTTAATTTATTGGCAATTCGGTAAACGGTTATTGCATAAAATCCCGGATAGGAAACGATCACTTCATTAACACTGGTCGCCGCCGGATCGTACTCATAAATCTTGCTTGCATCCAGACGTAAATCCTGATAAATGCCTTCCAGTGCATTGTAAAAATCACTGACTACACCAACGATATCCAACCCGGAAGGTTCAAGGTAACTCAGCAGAATGTTTTCGAGATCAATCTGGTTTTTCTTTAAAATACCCTCGTACGATGACTTTTTCGGCAAATGATTGCTTGGAAACAGGAATTGTACAAGGTCATTCAGCCACCCGATAGCATCGTGAGAAGACGGTGTAGCCTCCCACTCGGCACTATGAGTTTTCCTGAGAAGATTGATTAAAGACTGGGTGTTCGTTACTTTATTCATTGATCATGGTGAAATAAAAACCGGCTATTTGTTCAATTTAAACAAAAATGAAACAGACAGCCGGTTTTCTTTGGTAATATTTCTTAATGCCCTGAATGATTATCTGCGGGAGCCGCGAAGACGGTACAAAGTTTCCACTAACACATCCACATCCGAGCAGGTATTGTAAAATGCCAGTGAAGGACGAACGGTTGTTTCCACGCCGAATCTTCTTAAAATCGGCTGGGCGCAATGATGGCCCGACCGCACTGCGATTCCCTGCTGGTTTAACGCTGCACCGACTTCTTCTGTTTTATATCCTTCAAAAACAAATGACAAAACCGAGGCTTTGTCTGGCGCCGTTCCGATCAAACGCAGACCTGGAATATCTTTCATAAGCTGCGTCGCATAGACTAACAAATAATGTTCGTACTGATGGATCACGTCTATTCCAATTTTATTTACATAATCGATCGCAGCACCAAGTCCTACTGCATCAGCAATATTTCCGGTACCTGCTTCAAAGCGATTTGGCGCATCGTGAAACTGAGTATGCTCGAAAGTTACATCCTGGATCATGTTTCCCCCACCCTGCCATGGCTGGGTTTCGTTCAGCAAATCTTCCTTACCATAAAGTACACCGATACCCGTTGGACCGAAAACTTTGTGGCCGGAAAATACAAACCAGTCGCAGTTTAAATCCTGCACATTTGAACGCAAATGCGAAACCGACTGTGCACCGTCAACCAAAACTTTTGCCCCCGCAGCATGTGCCATTTCGACCATTCGTTTGGCCGGCGTAACGGTACCCAACGCATTGGAAACCTGAGTGAACGAAACCAGTTTAGTTTTCGGATTTAATAATTTCGCATATTCATCCAGCAAAATCTGGCCGTTATCATCCACCGGAATCACACGAAGTTTCAATCCTTTTTTCGCCGCAAGCTGCTGCCAGGGAACGATATTCGCATGATGTTCCAGATTGCTGACAATAATCTCGTCACCTGCATTCAGGTTTTGTTCTCCCCAGGTTTTGGCTACAAGGTTAATCGCTTCCGTCGCACCGCGGACAAAAATGATTTCATTAACAGAGCCTGCATTCAGGAAAATCTGCACTTTCTGACGCGCACTTTCATAAGCATCCGTAGCACGTGCCGCCAACTCGTGCGCTGCACGGTGGATATTAGAATTCTCGTGTTCGTAAAAATAAGTGATCCGGTCAATTACCGACTTTGGCTTCTGCGTTGTCGCCGCATTGTCAAGCCAGATCAGTGGTTTTCCGTTTACTTTTTCCTGCAAAATCGGAAAATCACGTTTGATCAGATTCACATCAAAAGGAGCGGCACCTGCACCGTTTTGAATATGAGGAAAAGATTTTCCGGTAAGCTGCGAACTTTGGTTCTGATGTACAGCAAACGGATCATTTCCCTGAAAACCTGCACCGTTTAAAAAGTAATACTGCGAACCTCCCAATCCCGGATTTGCCGGTAACTGAGGTGTACTTTTAAAAGTATTGATCGAGGACCAGAGATTATGGACATCAGGTTCAAAAGCGGTATCCGGTGAAAAAGGGAAAGTATTGGCATAGCTTGGGCCATTCTGAATAACCGAAGGAGAAACGCCGCTTCCGGCCACCGAATGAGGAACATGTCCCAAACCTGTTGACGGAGCCGTTGAAGGCACACCTACATGCGGATCATGAAAACCCGATTGCGGATCTTTCAGATTCACAGCATTTCCCTGGTGCACAGCCGACGGAGAAATTCCGCTTCCAGCGACCGAAGGCGACTGATGGCCAAGCCCGGGATAGTCCGTCGAAGTCGTTATACTTTCCGGTCTCCCGGTTTGCAAATCGTCCAGACGAACCTGATTTACGGCATTCTGCGTACCCGACGGAGAAACACCGAATCCTGAGATTGGCGAACTTTTTACAGGAAAATGCGGATCCGGCAAACTTGTCTGGGGATCGCTGACGTTAAACCCTTCCCCTTTGCTGAACAAAGACGGCAGGCGGTCATGAACGAGATTCAGTGATTTTTCAAGTCTTGGATGATCGGCAAGATCCGGCGAAAAATTCGCTTTCGGCAACTCGTTCGGAAGCAGAGAAAAAAGCTCATTCGCCAATTTCTCGATTTCCGTCACATCCGGTAATCCTGAAATATTTCCGTCAGCGGGAAATTGATTAATATTTATACTCATGATAGTTTCCTATTTCGACGTCTTCAAGTACCGCAATCGCATCATCTACCAACACCGCCAATGAGCAGTAAAGGGAAACAAGATAGGATGCAATGGCTTTGTCATTAATACCCATGAAACGTACTGATAATCCCGGAGACTGCTCTCCCGGCAAGCCTGGCTGGTAAAGACCGACAACGCCCTGACGGCTTTCGCCTGTACGAAGCAATAAAATTTTGGTCTTGCCATCTTCTATCGGCAATTTATCAGAAGGGAAAAGCGGAATACCTCTCCAGGTAATAAACTGAGAACCGAAAAGAGAAACTGTTGGAGGTGGTACTCCTTTGCGCGTACATTCTCTTCCGAAAGCAGCAATTGCCTTTGGATGCAGCAAAAAGAAACCCGGCTCTTTCCAGACTTTTGAAATCAGCTCGTCCAAATCATCTGGCGTCGGCGCTCCGGTACGTGTTGAAATTCTTTGAGAAGGTGCAATACTGGCAAGAAGACCATATTCCTGATTATTGATCAATTCGCTTTCCTGACGCTCCTTGATACTTTCAATCGTAAGACGAAGCTGCTCACTGATCTGGTTATACGGCTTGCTGTACAAATCTGAAACACGGGTATGAACATCCAGAACTGTGTTCACTGCGGTCAGGTTATACTCGCGCGGATTTTCTACGTAATCGATAAATGTATGCGGAAGTTCGCGCTCATCTCGTCCGGAACAATCCACTTCGGCCACACTGCCATCTTTTACTTTATTGAGACGATAAACGCCAGATTCCACAGGAATCCAGTTCAATAAATGAGTCAGCCAGCGCGGAGTAATCGATACCATCTGAGGGACGGTACGCGTTGCGATGGCTAACTGTCTGGCTGCTACGTCGCCTAATGCAGTTTGCTTTTGGTTTGAATTTGGCATTTTGATTATTTGTTAATTTTAACAGACTGAAAACTTCAAAACAAATCGACTGATATCTAATAAGTTAGAAATCATAACGCAAACATAAAAGAATGAAATTTGCTGCAAACAATTAAACAGGCAGCCTACCACAGAGCATTTTTCACAACTTGCATATTTTCATCAACAGTCCAAATAAATTTGCATTTCAGGTTAGCGAATTCACTTTCACAGGATTAAATTTTGTCACAAAAATAAACAGCGAATAAGATTCTGCTTAAAGCCCTATTGTTTTAATAGATTTTGTGGAATTATCAATCGCACATCGTACCACAAGATATATTTATATACTAATTCGATAGACTTTATATTTTTATTGAAATAAGTGTGTAAATTTGAGCCATAGTGAATCCAGAACTTATAGATTATGCTTTCAAAGGATCTTATCAATGCTTACAAAAACGAAGGTTTAGCGGCAGAAGCGTTTAAAGAATACCGGATCAGGAAGGGAGTATCCTGCAAAAAATGCGGCTGCAACGACCATTACTGGTTGTCGTCCAAACAGCAGTTTCAATGTAAAAAATGCCGGTTCAGGACAACGTTACAAAGCGGTACGCTTCTGGAAGGAAGCAAACTGCCGGTTTCCTATTTTTTCATCGCACTGCATTTGTTGATAAAAAAAGGAAACGATCTTAAAATCGAAGAATTTCAGGAACAAACCGGACACAAATACAGCGAACCTTTATATGATTTCCTTCGAAAAATTAAACTTTACCTAAAAAACAATGAACATAATGCTATACTAATCGATTTTCTCGAAGTAGTTAATGAGAATTTTATTGTGAAGGAACATTGAATTGGCTTTCGGGAATCGGCTTTCAGCTTTCACTTTTTCGATGATTCCATTTTAAAGCAAGAAAAGCCATAATCTTTTATTTATAGCTTTTCTTGCTGATTCTCTGAGACTTTTATTCCTTTCTGGGACTCTCTGAGATTACTTTCCGTTCTTTAAGATCATATTTCTGACCTTGTTTTAAAAAGAAAAATGGTCCCTGATAGTTAGTTTCCGGACCGTTACCGTCTGAAAATTTCCGTTCTCTTGGGGCAACAATCGTGTTGTGATCGTAGACGGCTACATAAGATCGGCCGACTACTTCGAAGATATCTTTCTGAACGACAATTGCAGTGGCTTCATCCAAACCGATTCCAATAATTTCTGGCGACTGGCGAATAAATTCGATCAAATCAAACTGGCGGTTACGGCGTAACAAATGTTGGTCGATTGCTGAATTTTTCAAAAATCCAAGTCCCTGCGTATGATCGCCGATCAGAATATGTGCGCCTTTGGTATCACCTCTCCAAAGAAACGATCCCTGGATACTGGCACCAGCTGACGTTCCTGAAATCACTCCTCCCCTTTCTAAGACTTCCTGAAAAGCCTTATGCGTTAACGTGTTAAGATAAGAATCTGCGATTCTCCACTGTCTGCCACCGACGAAGTAAATACCAGTAGCAGCTTTAATCGGTGCAATAAATTTTTCACTGTTTGCTTCCGTCAGGTTATTTGTATGCAGCATCGTCACGTTTTTGATACCCGTTTCCCTTTTTACCAACTCAACGCCATCTGTTTTATATACCGCAGAATCTCCCGCTGCTGCTGTTATAACCACAATTTTCGCCTTCTCTTTTCCTCCCGCCAGCTCGACAAATTTATTCCAGATTTCAGGTGTGGCACCTCCGCCGCCAATAATAATCAAGGATCCTTTTTCAGGGCCATGCCGTGTAGGAGTTGCGGTGATCGTAATGGGAGTTTGAGCAAATGATTGTATTCCAGCCAGCAGAAGGCAGGCAAAAAAACCGTGCTTGTATCTTTTCATGTAAGAGGAATAAGAAAACAGAAAAATGGCGTATTTCAATAACAAAATACGCCATTAGGAGCAGTATACTCATTTCCTGAAAATGTTCTCCATTATTTTATATATTTTCCTATTTATCTGATAGATTATATAGTAATTTGATAGGAAATCTATTGCCTGTTCCCCACAGAAATACCGAAAGTCACACGTGAATCATTTCTTTTTCTTCCGGCTTCAACCAGACTTTCATAAGAATTTTCATAACTGGATCTGAGTGCTACCCATTTGTTTACAGGAAATTCTACTGAGATCACCGTATTCCAGCGAAGGTTGGAAATATCCGTTATGGCAGGCTGAACAAAAGTGATATGATTAATCCTGAACCTGTCTTTCGCGAATGAGTGTTTTCCTTTTACCCGGAAAGAATTACGCTGAATACTTTTCGTCGGAAGCTCACGAAAATTGGTTGATTCGTGAACCAGCGCGTCTGTCAGCAAGATTTTATTTTTTTCAGTGTTCAACAGCCGGTAACCGATACCTGCACCACCCATAACCCGTAGCCTGATACCCCGGAGATTACTAGTTTCCAAAGTCCCCAAACCAAACACATACGTTTTTCTTTTCTTGAAAACATCAACAAATAAATCCATATAAGAATCGCGCTCTGCCAGAATTCCGTTTTGCCGTCCATAAGTAAAACGCGGGTTTGTCGCAATCGAAAGGACCGGACCCGTTGCAATGATTTCTGCACGGAGTACCATCAAACTCCGGTTCACATTACCCCTCGTAAAGTTACCGTCCCCGATAAACCGGTATGTAATTGTATCCAACTTGAAAACCACCGGCGGAGCAACAATGGAATCTTTGGGAATCACAGCGACAGCATTGGAATCGGCTACGGCGACACTATCTGTAACTGCCTGTTGACTGTAAGAAAACCGGCAAAATGTGAGAAGAAAAAATATGGATAAATAGAAAAAACGGGAACAATTAAATTTTCTCATAACGGAATTTTACTGTGATGCTAAACGGCCGAGCTGCCAAAAAACCGTACCTTCTTTAAATAAATAATTCAGAAAATGGGGGTCAATTTGATAACTCTTTTATAACATTAACACGTTTTGGATGCTTATATTTTCTTCAAATAAACTTAATTTCAACTATTGGAAATAACTTTCCTGTTGTAATTAATCGAAGGAATTAAAAAAATAATGCTGAAAAAACCGGGTATAAGTGAGCGAATCAACGAGTTAAAATATCACAGAAACGATTATTCGTTTGACAACTTCAACGTTTCAGCTTTGGATCATGCTTTTCTTTTAAAGTATAGTTCCTCTCTGACAGAAACGGGCCGGCGAGGTTTTTTTGATATTGCACCAAAGGTTATCGAAGTCAATTTTGCTACTTTTTCTATTCCTTCGGCGGCGATGGATCTCATCGTTACGATCAAACAGTCTGAGCATTCCGTAACACTTTCCTGTCCGTGCAGCGCGGAGAAAAAAACGCCTTGTGAACATCAGATCCAGGTGTTATACAATGTAATGGACCGGAAAGATCTTCGTATTTTCTTTGACGACAATCTCCGTCTAGCGCAAATCAAACTTATTGCGATCGATTATGGTCTGGAAAAAGAAAGTAATCTGGATGAATATTTCCGGTTGGAACATGCAAATAAATCGGTTGAAATAAAACCAAAGCTGAAGCAGCTTTTTGCTGTCAATGATACGACAAAGTCCTATTTGAAAGACAATCTGGTTACAAAACAGAATCTATTGTTGCCAGGAACTTCAAGCTCAAAAGATGTTGCCAAAATGATCATCGTTTTCGGGCAGCATAAATATTATGACCACTTTTATGTCGGACTTTTCGAAGCTCAAACCACGAAAGACGGGAAGTTAAAAAATCCGTTGACGTCTGTTAATCCACTTGATATTATATGGAAGCTGGACAACGCCGAGGAACTGAAATTTTATACCGGAGTCTCAAAATTTCAAAATCAATACCGCTCCGGAAAATCAGATTCTGATATTGACGGTTTGAAATCGCTTGTGAAAAATCCCCTCAAACTGGCGGTGTTTTACCACGACACAAAAGTTTCCGAAAGCATTTCAGCCGCATCATTAATTCCGGTCCAGATGCGCACTTTGCCTGTTGATCTTCATTTATTGGTTGATGTCAAAGACAAATTTCATGAAGTTTCCGGGCAGCTGATCGTAGATGGAAAACCGTTTGCCCTTGAAATTCTTAAAATCAGATACAGTTATTTTGTTATGATAAATGACACAATGCACCTGATCGAGAATCCGGATATTTTGCGTGTGATTGAATTTTTTAAACAGAATAATAACAACATCCTTGTCCACGACAGCAAGTTCGAGGAATTCCAAAATGCTATTCTTTCAAAAGTGGAGGACAAAATCCGAGTCACTTATGCCTACCTGAAACCTGCAACCCAAAAACAACTGCAGGAAAATGGTTTTGAAAGAGAAAATGAGCAGATGATATATCTGTCTGATCTGGAAAATTATATTCTGATTACGCCTGTGATGCGTTACGGAAATGTTGAAATTCCGGTTCTTTCCAAAAAACAAATTTATTCAACTGACAGTAAAGGACGACCGTTCACAGTAGAACGTGATGAAGACCTGGAAGTTCAGTTTACGGCAACTTTGCTGCGGCAACATCCTGATTTTTACGACCAGCTAGGTACTGACCATTTTTATTTAAGCAAAACAAGATTTTTAGATGAAGGCTGGTTTTTGGATGCGTTTGAAGAATGGCAGAATCAGAACATAACTATTCTAGGATTTAATGAATTAAAAGACAATAAGTTAAACCAAAATAAAGCTACCGTTTCATTAACTATAAACAGCGGAACGGATTGGTTTAATACCCGGATCCAGGTTAAATTCGGCAAGGAAACTGTATCCCTGAAACATCTTCATAAATCCATTCGTAATAAAAATAAATTTGTTCAGCTTGGCGACGGGTCGCTGGGAATTTTGCCAGAAGAATGGATTGAAAAATTTGCCAGATATTTTGAAACGGGTGAAGTCGTTGGTGAAGAAATCAGGACGCCTAAGATTAATTTTTCCGGTATTCTAGAATTATATGAAGACGAAGTTTTAAGTCAGCCCGTGAAAAATGAGTTGATGCTATATGCTTCTAAGTTCACAGATTTTGAATCGATCAAGCCGGTCGAAGTACCGAAAGATTTGCATGCATCTTTACGAGAATATCAAAAAGAAGGTTTAAACTGGCTCAATTTCCTCGATGAGTTCGGTTTTGGAGGGTGTCTTGCGGATGATATGGGTTTGGGGAAAACCATCCAGATCATCGCATTTATTTTATCTCAACGGAGCAGAGGACATCAGAATACAAATTTAATAATAGTCCCGACGTCGCTGATTTTCAATTGGCAGGCTGAGGTACAGAAGTTTGCTCCCTCCATAAAAATCCACACCGTATACGGATCAAACCGGGTGAAAGATCATACAGAATTTGACCAGTACGAAATCGTTTTAACCTCTTATGGAACACTGCTTTCCGACGTTAAATTTCTGAAAGAGTACCGTTTCAATTATATATTTCTTGACGAATCACAGGCAATAAAAAATCCTGAATCCCAGCGTTATAAAGCTGCCAGACTGTTGCATTCCAGAAATAAAATTGTCCTGACCGGAACACCGATTGAGAATAATACTTTTGATTTGTACGGTCAGCTTTCGTTTGCCTGCCCTGGTTTACTCGGAAACAAAATTCAGTTCAAAAATCATTATGCGATTCCGATTGACCGTTTTGAAGACAGCAAACGAGCAAGGGAATTACAGAAAAAAGTCAATCCTTTCATTTTAAGAAGAACAAAACAGCAGGTTGCTACCGAATTGCCGGATAAAACAGAAATGGTGATTTATTGCGAAATGGGTGCCGAACAACGAAAGGTATACGATTCCTACTCAAATGAATTCAGAAATTTTCTTCTCACAAAACAGGAAGGAGATTTATCGCGCGACAGTATGAATATTCTGGCGGGGCTTACCAAACTCAGACAAATCTGTAATTCTCCGTCTTTAATAAATGACGAAGAATACTATGGCGACTCGTCGGCCAAGATTGAAGTTTTGATCGAACAGATCGAAACCAAAGCGCCGCAGCATAAAATTCTGATTTTTTCCCAATTTGTAAAAATGCTTGATCTGGTCAAAAAAGAGTTGATTGCCAGGAATATTTCTTTCGAATATCTGACCGGACAAACCAGAAACCGTTCCGAAAAAGTGAATTCGTTCCAGAATAATGCGGATGTGCGCGTGTTTCTGATCAGCTTAAAAGCAGGAGGCGTTGGTTTAAATTTAACAGAAGCAGATTACGTTTACCTCATTGACCCGTGGTGGAATCCGGCGGTTGAAAATCAAGCTATTGACAGAAGTTACCGGATAGGACAACAGAAAAATGTGGTCGCCGTTCGTTTAATATGTCCTGATACGGTGGAAGAAAAAATTATGAAAATGCAGGATTCAAAAAGAGATCTGGCAAATGATATCGTGAAGACCGACACGTCCATTTTGAAGTCGCTGAGTAAGGGAGATTTACTTGGATTATTGTAGATCAAGCTCAGGATGGTTATTTGTCACCCTTTTCGGTTCAACATATTATAAAAACGAGCTGAATAAAATCTCACTCAGCTCGTTTTTTACTTAAATTCTTTTTAATCGTACTCAGCAAAGGATTCGTCTTCATAACACCACAACCATTTTTCTCCCGGCTCGGCGGAATTGATAACCGGATGGCCGGTTGCGTGATAGTGTTTCGTCATATGTGTCGACGGCGAATCGTCGCAGCAAAGCGTCACGCCGCAAGTCTGACAGGTACGTAAATGCACCCATCGACCGCCTGCTTTTACACATTCTTCACACTCATGTTTTTCAGCAGTTTTAATTTCAGTGATCGCACTGATATGACTACAAATCTGATCTGCCATTATATTTCGCTTAAATATTGATGAACCAAACTAATTGACATAGAACCTTCTCCAACAGCAGAAGTAACACGATTCATTGCTCCTGCACGAACGTCGCCTGCTGCAAAAATTCCAGGAGAACTTGTTTCTAAAATATAAGGATCACGGTCTGCTTTCCAGACTTTCTTGAACTCACCGTAGGAATTCATCTCACGTCCGGTTTCAATAAATCCTTTTTTATTTTTGATAATTTCCAGTCCGATCCAATCGGTATATGGTTTCGCGCCAATAAAAATAAATAACGCGTCCGCAGATACGGACCTTTGTTCCTTGGTGTTTAAATCAATCAGTTTCAAGCCTTGCAAATGATCATTTCCGCACGCTTCCACAATTTCAGTGCAACCCAAAACTTTAACGTTTTCCGTCGTAGAAAGCTGGTCGATCAAATACGAAGACATAGAAGAACTCAGGTCGTTTTTCCTTACAAGAATGTAAACATGTTTCGCAAACTTGGAAAGATACATCGCCGCCTGTCCCGCAGAATTTCCACCTCCCAAAATGTAAACTTCCTTATTTCCGCATGAAGTCGCTTCGGTATTCGCAGCACCGTAATAAATTCCTTTCCCGGTAAACTCCTCAATACCCTGCGTTTCTAATTTCCGATAATCAACTCCTGTCGTAATCACAACAGCTTTCGCATTGATTTCCGTACCATCTTCCAACACAATCGTCTTGTACTTATCTTTTACTTTAATCTCTTTTACAGATTGCGGAGAAAGAATTTCGGTACCAAATCTTGTGGCCTGCGTAACGGCTCTGCGCGTAAGATCGGCACCACTCAACCCCGACGGAAAACCAAGATAATTCTCAATTCTTGAACTCGTTCCTGCTTGTCCTCCTGGCGCACGTCTTTCAATTAACAACGTAGTAAGTCCCTCCGAGGCGCCATATACGGAAGCTGCCAATCCGGCTGGCCCGGCGCCGATAATAATCACATCATAGATCTGTTGCTTAACCGCCGCATTCAATCCGATTCTTGAAGCAATTTCCAATACTGACGGATTTTTCATCAGCGAGCCGTCCTCAAAAATGACAACAGGAAAATCCACGGTTTCAAAATTATTGGTAGAACAAATCTGCTTTCCCTGGTCGCTGGACTCGATATCCATCCAGGAGTAAGGTATCAGATTACCGTAAAGAAAATCTTTGATCTGATGTGATTTCGGTGAAAACTGATACCCCAGTACTTTCAACCCCTTAAAATCAGGACGGTAATCTGCCTGCCAGTCGTTTAACAAATCATCGATCGCCGGATACAATTTTTCTTCGGGAGGATCCCAGGGTTTCATCAGATAATAATCCAGCTGCACATCGTTGATTGCTTTTATTGCTGCATCCGTATCTGAATACGCGGTCAGTAAAACCCGTTTTGCATCAGGAAATATCTTTTTTGCTTTTTGTAAAAAATCAACGCCCTGCATTTCCGGCATTCGCTGATCGGATACAAAAATGGCGACTTCTTCACCTTTGTTCTGAAGATCAAGCAAGCTTTCCAGCGCCTCCTTCACAGACGCAGTGCTCAAAACCCGGTAAGTATCTCGATACTTGGCTTTCAGGTCGCGGGTGATGGCCCTTAGAACCTGCGCATCATCATCAATTGAAAAAATAATTGGCAACCCCATATCTTGTCTTTTTATCTTAAATTCAAAGCTAATTTATCCATTGATCGGGAAGCAAACCACGAATTCAGTTCTTCCTGGTACGGAATCCACCGTGATTGTTCCTTTGTGTTGTTTAACAATTCTGGTAACCACATCAAGTCCCAAACCGGTTCCCTGTCCAATTTTTTTAGTGGTAAAAAACGGATCAAAAATCCTTTTTTTGTTGTCCTCAGGAATCCCCGGACCGTTGTCAATGATCGAAACGCATACAAATTCCCTGTCGCGCCTCGTTTTTAATGTTAATTCAGGATTTTCCCTCCCTTCCAAAGCGTCGGTAGCGTTATCAATCAGATTGGTCCATACCTGGTTTAATTCACCGATCATCGCTTTTACCGGTGGCAAATCTTCGTCATAATCTTCAATAACGTTAACATTTGCCTTTTTGATTTTATAGTTAAGCATGATCATGGTATTCTTGATCCCCGTGCGGATATCGGCAAATACCTTATCGCCTCCCCCATCCATATGAGTAAATGTTTTAACAGAACTCACAAGCTCTGAAATTCTTTTAGACGCCAGACCAATTTCCGAAACCATCCGTTCCGTGGTAAAACTGTTATTTATCCAGATTAATAACGGTGATAATTTCCCTTCCGGAATGTAGGTTTTTATCTCTTCCAGATCATCAATTGACAATCCAAATTCAACAAAATTTTCGGCCATATCGTAGACGTTTTTTATCCCGTCCTGCGAATCCAGCCAGTCTGAGATTTCGTCCTCTTTGTCGGCACGGTCCATCATGCTCAGTACTGGCCGCTCCTTATTATCCAGTGCTTTATGAATTTTGCTATTGACGCTTTCGATATCAGCCGTATCTAAACGTATTGAAATCAGCTGCTTAAAAGCATCCGGCAAACATTGCAAGTGTTTTTCCAATGAAGCGGAACCACGAACAATTGCCGCAGCCGGATTATTCAGCTCATGCGCTAACCCTGCCGAAAGCTTTCCGAGTGCCATCATTTTTTCACTTTGCTGCTCGCGTTCTGTAAATTCCCGAATCCGGGAAGCCATCACGTGAACAAAAACCTGAGTAAGCTCATAATTAAGCTGGATCAGGTCGCGCATTTTGTCTTTTGGCAAGGAAATAACCTCAGTCTCTTCAATACAAATTGCATTGGCAAACAAATTTTTCGCTCTTGAAAATGGCAAAAGGCCGGTAATCGTTCCACCTTCCACATCAGCGATCGAAAGCCTTTCGTTGTTTTGGTTCCGATAAAATTCGACCCGTCCGCGAAGAATTATATGAGTATAGACAATTGGATCATTCAATCTTCCAAAATACTCACCCTCTTCCAAAATTTTATGTTCACTCTCGTCAATGAACCATTGCAGCTGTTCGTCAGGAACCTCTTTCAAGGCTTCAATGGCTTTTAAATCTTCAACGGTAACCTCTTTTGTGGCAACTTCCTTCATGACAATTGAAATTAAGGATTTGGTTTACTTTAAAAAGTCAAACGCGGCATAGTAAGAGCATAACACCAAAGTTAAACAATCTGTCACAAGCCGCTTGTGTAAATTTAGGTTACACGCTATCTTTTAATGAAACAGGCCTTGCCGTGAAGCAAAGCCTGGTGCTATTTTTCAGGAAAAATCTACTGCTTTGTCCACAGGCTATCCGTAAAATAATGTTTACAGTCCAGGAAATTTTCAATCAATTCAAAGCCATTGTTGCTGGCGAGATTTTCAATTTCTGAAAGTGTATATTTTTTAGATAACTCCGTCCATATCAGTTCATTTTGCCGAAAAGAATACGATTTTTCCAGATTTGCAATGTAAACATCCTGTTGTTTCAAACTCACCAGATAACTTCTTACCTCACCGTTCACAGGATTGTAATGAGAATAAAAATCAAAAAATTCCTTCTTGAAATTTCCGCCAAGCTCCTTATTGATCCGTTGTAACAAATTCATATTGAAGGCCTTTGTAATTCCCTGACTATCGTCATAGGCATCGCGAATGACAGCCGGATTTTTTTGAAGATCAAACCCGATAAGCAATTTGTCTCCGGTTTTCATATGCTGGTAGAATTGTCCAAGAAGGTCGTTTGCCTCCAGATCCTGATAGTTTCCAATATTACTTCCCAGAAACAAAAACAACCCAGGTTCCTGCAAAGCAAATAAATCCTCCATCATTGAAAAGTAGTTACCAACCAGCGATTTAATTTTCAATCCGGGTAGATAATCAAGCATATTCGCTTCCAGTTCTTCAATTGCTTTTTGTGAAATGTCGATCGGAACATAGGTAAAATCAACCTGATTTTCCATCAGTTTCTTTAATAACTGACGCGTTTTGATCCCATCTCCGGCCCCAAATTCGATGATATTAAAAGGCTCGTCGAAATTAAGTTTTCTGAGTATTTCCTCCCCTTGCAAAGACAAAATCTCAAATTCACAAGGCGTAGGATAATATTCGGGCATTTTCATAATATCCTGAAAAATCACGCTGCCGAGATCATCATAAAAATATTTGGAAGATATATTTTTGAAGGAAGCGGTTAATCCTTCGTGTATGTCCTGTTCAAAAGTTGACGTTGCGCTTAAAGTAGTAGTTTCCATTATCAAGTAGGTTGATGGTTAAGTGTTGACGGTTAGCAATTAGCAGTAGCTTTTAGAGATAGGCTAAAAGCTACTGCTAATTGCTATTTAACTAGTCGAATTCCGGTATACTGCCAGCGTTCGTTGGTATGAAAAAAGTTTCGGTATGTGTTTCTGCTATGATCTGGCGAGGTGGCAACCGAAGCTCCACGGAGAACCATAGTGTTGATCATGAATTTGCCATTATATTCTCCAACAGCTCCTTTTGCTTTGGTGAAATTCGGGTAAGCCAGATAGGCGCTGTTCGTCCACTCCCATCTTTTTCCCCACGCCAAATGATAGGAAGCAATTTCCCATTCAAACTCCGTCGGAAGTCGCATTTCTTTCCACTGCGCATAAGCCCACGCTTCGAAAAAACTGACGTGACATAAGATCGCTTTGGGGTTAAGTTTCTGCAAACCGGCCAACGTAAAATAATGCCACTCTCCATTGATCTTGTGCCAGTACATCGGCGAATCAATCTGATTTTCATTTACCCAGGACCAGCCTTCGTCCAGCCACAAATTAAAATCCTGATAACCGCCGGCCTCAATAAATTCTATAAATTCTTCATTCGTAACCAACGACTTGCTGATCTCGAAATTCTGAGCGTAGACTTTATGGCGGCCTTGTTCATTATCGAAACAAAATCCGTCACCTTGATATCCAATCTCATAAACGCCTTCATCAATCTGAACAAAACCAGTTTCAGAATTTACATCATCGACAAGATTATGATCAGGCTCATAAACCGGAAAAGTCGGGTTATGACCTAAAATATATTTGATATCGGTTACCAATAACTCCTGATGTTGCTGCTCATGGTGCAAGCCTAACTCGATAAGCGTCAACGCTTTTTCGTCGTCTAATGTAGCCAGCAAAATATTCATGTGCTCATCCACATACTTGCGGTATGCGTACACATAAGAAACCTTCGGGCGCGTAATATTTCCCCTATCCGTTCTCAGCACGCGCTCGCCGACATTGTTATAATAACTGTTGAATAAATAATTGAAAGTCTCGTCAAAAACCTGATAATCCAAAACCTGATTTTTTAGAATAAATGTTTCAAAAAACCATGTTGAGTGCGCTAAATGCCATTTTGGAGGACTTACAAACGGAACCGGCTGCGGTACATAATCTTCCGTTTCGAGAGGTTGACAAATCTGTTCAGTATACTTTCTGACGAGGTTATATCTTTCCCTAATGTTGGTGGTTTTCATTAGACAAATAATTTTTTAAATCTGAAATAGTCTTTATACGCAAGGATTGTGCCTGACCTCTTCGCATCATTAACGCATAAGCATTGTTAAAACCGATCGGTTTCAGCCAGCTTAATTTGTACTGATCAGAAAATTCTTTTTGAACAAAATCAAATACCTTTTCCCGATTTCCAATAATCGGATCCAGCGTTTTTTTATCCGGTTTTAAAATAACCAGAAGTCCCGTACCCGTATATTCCGGGTACATGTCGATCTCATTATTGGTTAATGCATCAAAGCAAATTTTTGTTCCGCCGAGACCCGTTCTGGTGACAACTTTTAGTTTGGTATTTCCTTCGATCAACATTTTATACATGTTGATCAAAATATATTGTTCAGCAAAAATTTTAGATCCTAAACGGATCGTTCCACTCCCCGAACCGCTTTGTGGTTTTTTATATAACCCTTTTTCCAGCATAAAATCAAGTGCAACTTTTTCCGGTAATTGCTTTTGATAATCAACGCGGTAATTCAATTCCGTCATGATAGAATCATTGATCACACCCGATAAGATTTCCAAAACTTTCTGTAATTCAGGATGTTTTTGAAGAATATCCTGACGAATCAGCGGAGCCGCATAATAAGGTGGAAAAATGGTTTTATCGTCTTTAAGTGTCACCAGGTCGTAGGCTTTCAAACGGCCGTCGGTACTGTATCCGCTGATCACATCCAGTTTTTTTTCGAATGCTGCCTTATACATCACCGCATCGCTTATCACGACGGTTGGAATGTCGAGTTTATATTTTGATTTAAGTCCAAGATACCCATCCTCACGTCCCATAAATTCCGGCGTAAATCCAGCCAGCACTTTTTCCGAAGTATATGGAATGATATAAAATGAAGAAAATAAAATGAGTAAAACCGGTAATACCAGCGATACTTTCCGCATCTTTTTCAGATTTGCTTTTTGAAAAAGTGAAAGCAAAAAATCAAGTAAAATAGCCAGCAACGCGGCGGGAATTGCCCCGGCTAAAATCATATTCGTGTTATTCAGAGCAATTCCGCCAAATATAAATTCTCCCAAACCACCGGCCGCAATATAAGCAGCAAGTGTAGCAACGCCGACATTGATCACCGTAGCCGTTCGGATTCCGGCAAGGATAACCGGCATCGCCAAAGGAATTTCAACGTTGAATAATATCTGCCATTTATTCATACCCATACCGCGCGCGGATTCTGTTATGGCAGGATCAACACCGGTGATTCCCGTATATGTATTTCGAATTACAGGTAATAACGCATAGAGAAAAAGTGCCGATATAGCCGGTAAAGCCCCGATTCCCAAAAGCGGGATCATGAAACCGAGTAATGCAATACTCGGAATGGTCTGAAGAATTCCGGCAATTCCAAGAACAAACCATGCAATTCGTTTTTTATCTGCAATCCAGATTCCGAGCGGTAAACCAATGGCAACGGCAATAAGTAATGATATACAGGTCAGACCGATATGTGCGATCGTCTGATCCAGCAATTTATCCGATTGCTGCAACATAAACTGTCCTAAATTCAGTTGCTCATTCATCGGTTTCTTTTATTTTGAAGATAAACAGACTGGATTGTCTGTATTGAAATTTCCTTAAACGAATTGTCCTCAGAATTCCTGACAACCAGCGTCTCTTCATTTTTTTCAGAAAGCATTTCCATCCCTTCCCACAAACTTTGGTTGCTATTTAATGAAGTCGCTGATGACGGCGAAGCATCCGCAAGTGAAGACCATATACTATTGAATTTCAATGCACTAAGTTCGAGCTGTAAGCGTTGATGGCTGAAAAAGTTTCTCGCAAATTCATTTACCGGTGTAAAGATCAGTTCTTCGGGCGTTCCTGTTTGCACAATAATTCCCTTGTCCATCAGACAAATCTGATCGCCAAGTTCGAATGCTTCCTGAACATCATGTGTCACCAGAACAATCGTCTTACTCTTCAATTCCGGCAATTCCAGAAATTCTTTTCTTACACCAGCTCTGGTAATCGGATCGAGCGCGCCAAAGGGTTCGTCCATCAACAAAACCGGCGGATCAGAAACCAGCGCCCGCGCCAGAGCGACGCGCTGTTTTTGTCCACCGCTTAATTCATCAGGATATTTGTTGGCATATCCGGATACCGGGAGTTTCAATTGTTCGAGCAAAATATCTGACCTTTCGCTCGTTTTTGCTTTGTCCCATTTCAGTAAATTAGGGACAATCGCAATATTTTCAGCGACTGTGTAATGCGGAAAAAGACCATTATTCTGGGAAACGTATCCGATACTACGTCGTAAAATTTCCGGTTGAACTGACAAAATATTTTTGCCGTCGATCGTAATTTCTCCTGCCGACGGCTCGATTAGCCGGTTCAGAATTTTCAATGTTGTTGTTTTTCCACAGCCGCTGGTTCCCAGAAAAACCAGCGTTTGTCCTTTCTCTACATCAAAGGAAATATTATCGACCGCTTTGATTCCATTAAATTCCTTACTGACATTCCTGGCAATGATCATCGCGCTTTTGTATCGGTTATTAATGTCTCAGAAAACAAATCACGCCTCAGCCAACTTCACAGCATTGCAAATTATTTATCAAGCGTCATAAACAAATTATTGAGCGATTCAGCATAGGTTGGATGCGCGAAAACCCCATCTTTGAGCTGTTCATAGGTAATACCACCCATCATTGCAAGTTGCAGAATTGTAACAATTTCTCCGCCCTGTTCAGCAAGGACCGAAGCTCCAAGGATTTTTCCGGTTCCTTTGTCAATCACCGCTTTCATCATTCCCCGTGTATCACCTGTTTCGATCGATCTTGCCACACTTGAATTTGGCATCGTTGCAACCAAAATTTCTTTTCCACTTTCCTTCGCTTCCTGTTCGGTAATACCAACACGGCCAAGCTGGGGGTCGATGAACATACAGTAAGGAACCAGGCGATCTTTAATGGATTCGTTTCCGTTTTCAATAATATTTTTCCGGATCACACGGTAATCATCATAGGCTATGTGTGTAAAGGCCGGTCCGCCTTTCACATCACCCAAAGCATAAATTCCTTCGACTGATGTTTCCAGTTTATCGTTAACTTTCACATATCCTTTTTCATTAATCTCAACACCGGCAACATCAAGACCTAGATTGTCAGTTTGAGGTTTTCTTCCCGCACCAACCAGAACATGCGTGCAAGAAATATTTTCCTCTTTCTCACCTACACTTAAAAACAGATTGATGTTATCGCCTTCTTTCTTAATCAGCTCAACTTTGCAGTCGGTAATTATTTCAATATCCTCTTCGGAAAATATTTTTACAATTTCTTCTGCAATGTCTTCATCTTCATGACGTAAAATACGCTCTGATTGTTCCAGAATAGTTACTTTACTTCCAAAACGGCGGAACATTTGTCCAAATTCCAAAGCAATGTATCCGCTTCCGATAATAGCCAGATGCTCGGGAATCTCATCCAGTTCCATAATGGAGGTAGATGTCAGATAATCAATTTTTTCGATACCATCGATTTCCGGGATTGCTGGCTTTTCACCTACATTGATAAAGAATTTATCCGCCGACAAGACCTGTTCTCCCCCGTCATTCAGTGTTACCGTGATTTCTTTGGGACCAGTGAAAACAGCAGTTCCATAAATAAGATCCAGGTTTTTCGTTTCCTTAATTCCCTTTTCAGAATTGCCCCGCATACGTTCAACAACCTCATTTTTCCGATCCAGTATTTCATGAAAATCTATGGTATATCCACCCACATGAACGCCAAGTTTTTCGCCATTAGCCACCGACCAGGCCAATTTTGCAGAAGCAACCATGGTTTTCGTTGGAGAGCAACCGTCGTTCACGCAAGTCCCGCCAACCCATCGTTTCTCGATCAGCGCAGTTTTCAACCCTGATTCAGCAAGTTTTTTCGACAGAGGTGTCCCTGCCTGGCCGGAGCCAATCACTATTGCATCGTACTTTTCCATATCGACTATTGATCAGGCTTCTATTTGAACACCTTTCCAAAAGGCGATATAATTTTGAATATTTTTGGCAGCATCCTTAGGTTCAGGATAATACCATGCAGCATCCGGGTTGGAACGACCGTCAACTTCAAGGGTGTAATAAGAAGCCTCGCCTTTCCAAGGACAGGTAGTATGCGTACTTGACGGAATTAAATAAGCCTGATTTACGGATTGAACTGGGAAATAATGATTGTTTTCCACCACAATTGTCTCGTCGCTTTCAGCTATTACTTCATGGTTCCAGATTGCTTTCATAAAATTTAGTTATTGGGTATGTAATTGGGCTAACAGTTTTTATTAGGATAACATTAAAATTATGCCTGATTTAAATAAAAAAAGCCGGCAGGCATTAAAGCTTACCGGCATTATCCGCACAATTATTCTTTATTTGTTTTGATAACTCCCGAATAGTTTAATCATGTGATCCGGCTGATTGGTTATAATTCCGTCAACTCCCAGAGCAGCCAGTTGTTTCATATCTCTTTCCTCATCAACCGTCCAGGGCAAAACCAGTACATTCACGGCGTGCGCTTTCGATACAAGCTCCTCATTTACAAGCGTATAATACGGACTATAAATAGCTGGTTTGAACGCAAGTTTTTTGATATTATCATCAAAGCTGTCTTTGTTCATAATCAGCAGAGCAAGTTTTACTTTCGCATTTTCTTTATGCAAAACCTGCAAAGTCCGGATATCGAAAGACTGGATTGTTGTCCGGTTTTCAATTTTCTTTTTCCTGATCACATCCATCACCAGCGAAACAAACACATCAGGTGCAGGATTAAAAACCCCATCTCCCTGCGGTGAGATTTTTGTTTCAATGTTATAGTAAACCGGCTTTAATTTGTTCTTTTTGACATACACCTCCACGCTGTCAATAAGATCAGACAACAGAGGTTTATGTGTTTTCATTTTCTTTTGTTCAGGAAACCTAGGGTGAGGTTTCGTACCACTATCGAATTTCCGGATACTGTCGTAAGGCATTTTATATAGAGCCAGGCTCTTTTCTTCCTCTTTTGTAACATCAGAGCCGTCAGGTTTACGCATAAACTCCGCTGACATATAGGGATCATGTGACACAACAACCTTCCCGTCCGCCGAAATCACACAGTCAAGTTCCAGCGTTTTCGCCCCCAGTTTAACCGCATTGATCATTGACGTCACTGTATTTTCAGGATACAATCCCATTCCTCCGCGATGTGCCTGAACTTCTGGTTTTTGTTGGGCAAAGGAGCTGCCTGAGGAAATTATCCCGGCGGCGACTAGTGATAAGAAAATATATTTCATAAGCCTACATTTTAAATTTAGCCGGCAATTTTTGGTTTTAAATTGATAATATTGGTTTTTGAAACATTATGAAATTGTTAGGAATAGGCTTTTTCACACAAAAAGATCAACGCAAAGTGCGCTAAGCCATTTTGCGTACGACTGTTTTAACTTTCCTTCTCTGTGTGAAAAATTTAAACTTTAAACGTTGCATTACTTATGAATCTCAAAAATACTTTTCTATTCCTTCTTTTACTGACCTCATTTTCGGCTTGTAATAACTCAGCGAGCAACCCCAAAGAAGCTGCTGAAAAATTGACAGGTAACTCAAAATGGCACATTGACGAAATTTATGCGAATGACGCGCCCGTCTTCAAGGATGGAAAACTGATTCAGCAGTTCGGAAGCATAAGCTTCGAGCGCTATATGGAAAATGTAAGTTTCACCAACGACGGCTCTTTTTCAGGATATTTTGTGGGAGATACAAAACCGATGACTTTAAAATGGAAGACGAATGATAAAAATATCACCGTTTTCTCGGCAGATTCTGCGGCAGCCAAAGGTGGAGAATGGACCATTGATCCAAAAGATGTTTCAGACGCTTCTTTCAGTATGAAAACGCAAAGCACGGCCTACAATTATCCGCAAATGACCAAATTGGAGCTTAAATTTAAAAAAGATAAATAGATCCGTTTCTATAATTCCTGCAAAACAAGGTCTTTGAAAGCGACCTGCGCTTTTCCTCCGCCGTGAATTTGCAGTCCGATGATTCCTTTTTGCGGTATTGATTTGTCAGGTTCAGTATAATCTACCGTTTGCTGCCCGTTCAGCGAAATGCGGATACGGCGTCCTTCACACCTGACTTCATAATCATTCCAATCTCCGGGTTTCAGTATTTTTTTGATTAGCATGGAATCCGGACTGATCAGGGTTTTATTTCTGCGGGATTCATCATAAAGACTGGCCCAATATCCGTCGCCGAGGTCAGCCTGGTACCCTATCATTTCATAATCAGGATTTTGCACGCGCTTGCTCCGAAACTGAACGCCGGTATTGATAAACCCTTCTGTTCCGGTTAATTTAAATTTTACCCGAATAAAAAAATTCTCGTAGCTTTTTTTAGTACAAAGAAAATAGTTGTGGTCGACTTTCTCTGTCAGCGCCCCTCCAACAATTGTCCCGTTTTCAACCCGCCATATGTTAACAGTATCGCCTTCCCAGCCGTGAAAATTTTTCCCATTGAAAAGCACTTCTTCCTTTATAGAGAAAGACGCAAACGATAAAAGTGACAGGGCAATAGTGGAGAGCGCAAGGTATCTGGCCATGGCAGGAGTTATTTGGTATATTACGAAAAGTCAGCAACCTCTTACTTTTTACCTAATGCATTGTAAATATAGAACGCCCCAAAAAGCAGAATTGGCAGAAAATAAAAAAAGGAAGATATAAATCCCCCTTTTTTCATCCCGCCAATTTAAGCCTCTTTCTCCGGAGGCCGACTCTGCTTCAAATTATTTATTTGAAGCACTTTTCAATTTTAGCTCTACAATATTTGCTTTTTGAGGAGCAGTGTAGTTCTGAGTTTTAGCAACAGCTTCTTTTTGTGGAGCAGGAGTTTCCAAAACAGTTACCGAAACCGGTAGCGATTTGTTAGCAGCTGAAACGATTGCTTTATCTTCTGTATTTGAGTTAGCGTTAGCAGTAGTAAATATGGTCATTGCTATCATAGCACCAGCCAAAATGTTTATTGTATTTTTCATTGTTGTTTGTGTTTGTTTTTCTCTTTTTGTTTTACTCTTAATTCTTGTACAAATATAATACATTATTTCGAATACAAACGTTCAGTGCATATTAAAACAAAATTATATTCCGACAAGAAGGCTAAACTAAGCCTATTATTCAAAGCATTAGAATTATACATAATTGTACTTTATTAATAAATTGACTTATTTTAAGGTGTAAAATCTTGGAATTTTCATGTAACTAAATATCGAGTTCTGTGCATTTCCCTCCAACTTAAATTTCAATCGCTCATTTAACCATCTAACATTCTCATTTCCATATCAAAATCAGAATATTCTATGGTTGGCTATTTTGATAAATTCAGATTCGAAAAATATTTTTAAAATTTTTTAAAAATATTTTCAAAAAATTTGATTTCACTTAGTAAACGGTCAAAAACGTCCTCTCGCCAGTACCTTTCAAGTAATTAGCACTCTCTTTCATTTTTGCTTTTGATACCTATATAAGGTATCCTTTATCAAATACATAGCAATTACTATGTTGGACACTGCAATTAAATAAATCACCAGACCGGAACTTTTCAAAATGAACAACATGTTTATTGAAATATCGGAACATTCCGATATCTAGATATCATGGATCAGATAGAGATATTCAAAGCGCTTTCAAATAAGACCAGGCTGCAGATCCTGACCTGGCTGAAAAATCCTGAAATCCACTTTGCACCTGAGCACCGGAACGACGATGGTGTGTGCGTGGGAATGATTCAGGAAAAAGCGGGACTAACACAATCAACTGTATCGGAATATTTGACAATGCTCAAAAAAGCCGGACTGATTGAAGCCACACGGGTTGGTCAATGGACCTATTACAAAAGAAACGACGAAGCTTTTGCTGCTTTAAGCAAATTATTTGAATCAGAAATTTAGCATTATTATTAACCTATCTTCATATGAGTTCTGAACCGTTGTTCAAGCCTTTTAGCTTGAAATCGCTTAATATTAAAAACCGCATTGTTATGGCTCCCATGACGCGGTCATTTTCACCCGATGGCATCCCGACAGACAAGGTCGCATCCTATTATAGCAGAAGAGCCGCTGGTGATGTCGGATTAATTTTGTCGGAAGGGACAGTAATTGACCGTCCATCCTCATCCAACGATGCGAATATTCCTCATTTTTATGGTGAAGAAGCTTTGAATGGCTGGAAAAAAGTGATCGATGGCGTGCACGAAGAAGGCGGAAGTATGGGTCCGCAAATCTGGCACATGGGTATCATGGCCAACCACCACAGCGGATGGACGCCGTCGGTGCCTTTCGAAGGCCCGTCAGAATATAACAATCCGAATCTGGCGAACGGTGTGGCCATGACAGAAACCGATATTGCTGAAACAATTCTGGCATTCGGACGCGCTGCGGCGGATGCAAAGAGACTTGGATTCGACTGTCTGGAACTTCACGGAGCACACGGTTACCTGATCGACCAGTTTTTCTGGGAAGGTACAAACAATCGTACGGATCAATATGGCGGCAAGACGCTTGCGGAACGGACCCGTTTTGCTGTTGAAGTAATTAAGGAAGTGAGAAAACAGGTTGGTGAAGACTTCACGATCATCCTTCGTCTGTCGCAATTTAAACCTGCCGATTACAATTTCAAACTTGCTAAAACACCGGAAGAAATGGAAGCATGGTTACTTCCTTTATCTGAGGCTGGTGTTGATATTTTCCATTGTTCGCAACGCCGTTTCTGGGAGGCCGAATTTGAAGGTTCTGATTTAAACTTCGCAGGATGGGCAAAAAAAATAACAGGAAAACCAACAATTACAGTAGGTTCTGTCGGTTTGACTGGTGAATTCATGGCTGCTTTTGCAGGAGAAAGCTCTCAACCAAGTTCGCTGGACGAACTGATGCGCCGGTTCAACAGAGGCGATTTTGATCTGGTTGCCGTAGGACGTCCGCTTTTAGCTGATCCGCACTGGGCTGAAAAAATTCGTGACGAGAAAAACGAAGAGCTTGTTGGTTTTTCAAAGGAAGCCCTGGGCGTTTTATTGTAAAATTTGAAAATCCCTGCTTGTTATCAGTTTAATAATAGGCAGGGATTTTTCGGTTTTTAATTTGAACGGATTTTTCTTCTTTATGGTGCGTTTCAAACGCCTCATCAAATGAACTCTACGCTGGCCGCATGATTGCAAATCGGGCTAGCGATAACTTATATACTTGTTTGCGAAGGAGCCGTCGGAAAATAAATCAATGATAGCATAACCTGCCTTCGTCTGTTGGGTCTTTCAAAACCAATAATCTCCACAAACCGCTCCGTTGCAACAAAAGTGATACCATTGTACACCACCTGATCGTGCAAATGTATATGCCCGCTTATGGCAAGTCTTATGTTTTTATGCTTGTAAAATAACGCGACAATTTCTGCGCAATCCGTATGCATCCAGCCACCCGGCACATGCCAGTCATCATTTTTGACATTCTGTCCATCCAGAAAGACGCAGGCAGAAAGAATCGGAATATGAGAAATGATCATAACCGGTGTTTGAGCCGTGGTTTTTTTAAGGTCTTTTTCCAGCCATTCCATCTGAGCCTCTCCGAGTTTAGCGGTATATCCGTGCCTGTCAAATTTTTCCTGAACACTATCCAAAACAATAAAGTGCCACCCATTCTGATCGAAACTGTAATAAGGCTTTGATAATTCAAGCTTGTCTGCCGCTCTGCTTTTTCCGTCCGGAAAACTACTGATCTTCTTATCGTTCAATAAAATGTCGTGATTTCCCACACAGGTATATACGGGCAAAGAATTCTCACTCTTCATGACTTTTTGATACATTGCCCATTCCTTTTCAGACTTTTCAAGTGTGGCATTTTTCGAACCCATAACAACGTCTCCGCCGTTAACGATAAAGTTTGGTTTCACTTCAAGATTTTGAAGATGATGAAGACATTTTTTGAATCCGTGCGCCGCAATAAGGTTTGACTGGATATGGATATCCGTCAGGTGGGCGATACGTAAGGCCCGCTGAGGACTTTTAATTTCGGCAGTCGCTGCGGACAAAACAGGAAGTGACAAGCCTCCTGCGAGCAAACCAATGTTTTTCAATAAACTTCTACGCTCCATTGTTTCCAGAACTGGTTTCCCAAAGTTCGTCAATGGCGTTTTCCTCAACGTTTTGTAATGATTACCTTATTGTTAATATAGAAGCGTATTTTCGACCTATAAGCCCGGTCCGTGTATTTCCTAACTTTTTAATCGTCAAAATGTAATTTTTCCAAAACCCTGCGACTAACTGTTCAAACATTATATGAATTGCTAATGGAAAAAAAATTCGTAAGCCTTCTCAATCAGCATCGCGGGATTATTTACAAAATATGCAGGATGTATTCCAAAGATATTGATGATCGCCAGGACTTGTTTCAGGAAATTGTTTTGCAGCTCTGGAAGGCATTCCCATCTTTCAAAAACGAATCAAATGTAAGCATCTGGATGTACCGGATTGGAATGAATACTGCCATTTCCAATTACCGGAAAGAAAAGCGTAAACAATCTCCTACTACTTTTTCCGACTTACTTTCGGAGCTTCCGGATTTGGTTGATGATCAAGATATCCCGCCAGAAACTGCTCCTCTTTACAAAGCTATCGATCAGCTCAGTTCCATTGAAAAAGCAATTGTTTTACTATACCTCGAAGAGAAAAGCTATGAAGAAATCGCAGGAATATTAGGCATAGGAAAATCAAACGTGGGAGTGAAACTTACCCGCATCAAGGGAAAACTGGAAAAAATTATAAAATCCTTTACCAATTAAATCGCAAAGCTATGAATCTGGAAGAACTTAAATCCAACTGGAAAAAACTGGATGAGAAAATGGATCGCTCTCAACAACTGAACGAAAAAGTAATCCTCTCGATACTGAAAGATCAGTCGAAAAGTACAGTGTCAAAAATTCAGAATCAATTAAAAACAATAGCCATTTATTTTTCCTGCCTGTTTATTTTGCTCGTTGCCATACTGGCAGGAAATCCATTTGATTATGAGAACTGGTATGAATATATCCCTTCCTTCACCTACACCCTCCTGCTTATCAAAAGTTTGGAAATTGTCATCAGGGAAATTTCAGCCGTAAATAAAATCACTTTGAGCCGGGATAATCTTCGTGAAAGTCTTGGAAAAATCATTATCCTCCATGAAAACTACAAGGCCGTCATGGACCGGGTCTGGAAAATGAGCATGATAATCGGTTTCCTTATGGGAATATCTTTGATGATCAGAAATTTTGAAAATTATGGCCCGACAAAATCTCTGTTGCTGATTATCGGAAACGCAGCGACGGTCATGCTGATCTTTTTTCTTGCAAGAAATACTTTTAAAAGAATACCGGACAGAAACCTGGAAGAATTAAAAATGAACCTGGCCGAATTGGATGAATGATGAAATCAAAGTCGTATTTCGCGAAAATTTCCTGACCTTTGCATTCCAAAAATCATTGAAGCATTCAACTGAATTCCTCAGGCTGCCTTGGTTATTCTCCGAAGTAATCTGACCCAACAAATATGAAAGTTTGCATAGCCGAAAAGCCGAGTGTAGCGAAAGATATAGCAGAAGTGCTCGGAGCGAAGCAGCGTAAAGATGGATACTACGAAGGCAATGGATACCAGGTCACCTGGACGTTCGGGCATTTTTGTACCTTGAAAGAACCGCATGACTATCATGAACGCTGGAAATCCTGGCGACTGGAAGATCTGCCTATGATTCCGGCAAGTTTTGGCATAAAGTTGATCGATAATCCCGGAGCGCTGAAACAGTTCGGAGTGATTGAAAATCTGGTAAAAAACTGCGAAGAAGTAATTAACTGCGGGGATGCCGGGCAGGAAGGAGAACTCATCCAGCGCTGGGTTTTACTCAAAGCCAAATGTGCCGTCCCGGTCAAACGCTTATGGATTTCTTCACTTACCGAACAGGCGATACGCGAAGGATTTGAAAAGCTGAAAGAAAGTGACCAGTACAATAATTTGTACGCCGCGGGAAGCGCAAGAGCAATCGGCGACTGGCTTTTAGGTATGAACGCGACAAGACTATTTACGAAAAAATTCGGCCAGGGGAAAGTTGTTTTGTCGATTGGAAGAGTTCAGACACCAACTTTGGCGGTCATTGTACAGCGTCAGAAAGAAATTAATGCATTTGTTTCTGAAGAATATTGGGAGTTAAAAACGATCTACCGGGATACCGAATTTACGGCTACGATTGATCGTATAAAAAAAGTAGAAAAAGCCGAAAAGGGGCTTGCCTATCTTAAAGAGCATCTTTTTGAAATTACATCGTTTGAGCGGAAAGAAGGAAAAGAGGGAAATCCACGCCTTTTTGACCTGACTTCTTTACAGGTTGAAGCGAATAAAAAGTATGGATATTCAGCAGAGGATACCTTGAAACATATCCAAAATCTGTATGAGAAAAAATTTGTAACCTATCCGCGCGTCGATACTACTTATCTTTCCGAAGATCTTCATCCGAAAATTGCTGGAATTTTACAGGATCTGAAACCTTATGCGAATCTGACAGCGCCACTTTTGCAGCAGCCGATACCGAAATCAAAAACGGTTTTTGACGATAAAAAAGTAACGGATCACCACGCGATTATTCCAACCGGCGTTTTTCCAAATCATGTCAGTATTGATGAAAAAAGAATTTACGACCTGATCGTGAGACGATTTATCGCCGCTTTTTATCCGGAATGTAAGGTTGCCAATACAACAGTGCTTGGAAAAGTCGGGCAGGTGGAATTTAAAGCAACAGGAAAACAAATTCTGGAAATGGGCTGGCGTGAAGTATATGCCAACGACGCGAGTGCCAAAAAGGAAGCGGCTGATGAAGAACGGATTATGCCCGATTTCGTAGTCGGTGAAAGTGGGCCGCATGAACCAAGAATACATCACGGCAAAACATCTCCGCCAAAAGCTTTTACAGAAGCAACTTTATTGCGGGCTATGGAAACCGCAGGCAAGCAGGTGGAAGACGAAGAAATGCGTGAGATCCTGAAAGACAATGGCATAGGCCGTCCTTCAACACGTGCGAACATCATAGAGACGCTTTTCAAACGGAAATATATTGAAAAGAAAAAGAAGAACCTTTTCGCCACGCAAACCGGAATCGACCTGATTGATACCATTCAGAATGAGCTTTTAAAAAGCGCAGAGCTGACCGGAAACTGGGAGCGCAAACTTCGGTTGATTGAAAAAGGTGAGTATTCGATGGATACCTTTAAGCAGGAACTGATCCAGATGGTGGTGGATCTGACCAAAGAAGTTTTGTCAAACCGCGGTGGAATGATCAGTATCTCTCAGGAACCTGCTGCACCAGAAAAAGAGGAAAAGATCAAAAAAGAGCCGAAACCGAGAGAGCCGAAAGAAGAAATTTCGATCGAGACACTGAAATGTCCGAAATGCAAAGATCACTTGTTGAAAAAAGGAAAAACAGCTTACGGATGCAGTAATTTTCAGGCCTGCGGTTTTAAAATACCTTTTGAGTTAATGGGTAAAACGTTGACTGACAAGCATGTTTTCGACCTACTCAGTAAAGGAAAAACAACTAAAATCAAAGGGTTGCTCATCCCAGGAAGTGAAGCTCCGATTGATGCCAAACTGGTAATGGGCGGCGATTTTAATATTGGAGTAGAATAGATTCTCACGCTGATCAAATCAATACCTTTGAGAAAATTTTTCATATGCTGTTTCCCTGGAAAGTTACGAATACGACAAAGCTGAAAATCCAGTCAGTGTCATTCTTAACTTTTTCCGGTACAGATGAAAACCATCAAATTTCTCGGCACAATTACCCTTATACTATCCTTGTTTTCACTAATCGGATGTTCCAGCTCTGACGGCGAAGTTGGCCCGAAGGGTGAAACAGGAGCTGCCGGACCTAAAGGAGATCCCGGCTCGGCCAATGTTATTTATTCAGAATGGATTTCTGCTACGTTTTCAGGTAGCGGCGCGACTTACACTACCTCCATAGCCGCTCCCAAATTAACACAGGAAATGTTGGACAAGGCGGATATCAGAGTCTACTGGTCAGAATCCGGAAGAGTCATATCCCTCCCTTATGCACAGGTTCTTAGCGGTATATCCTACACAGTTCACCAGCGACTTTATGTTGGCCTCATAGAACTAATAGCAAGTTATTCCATCTCAGGCGCAAAGTCTTTCCGATACATAATTATTCCCGGCGGTGTGACGGCAAGGCAAAAACCGCTCAGCGAAACCACTTATGAAGAATTGAAAACACTATATAATATTCCTGATTAGTGCTATTGAAAACACGGGTCATTTCCTGACTCCAAAAATGACATACCGGATAACATGAAGCCAATGTTTTCCAATTAATTAAATAGTAATAAAACGGTAATTCCTATGGCATGAAGTTTTAATATCTTAACCTGGAATTAGTACTTTGAATAATTGGATCAGTGAAGAAAAAAATCGACGGTGATCGGGCTAAAAAGGAAATAGTAGATTTAAACTATAAAACCTCCATCGACATGATTACTTAAAAAATTAAAATAGTACCATTTAAAACGCAAAGTTGACCATTCAATAATTATTATCCGCTTTTTTTCCAAACTGGTTACAACCTTTTGCCATGTTTCGGACTCTTTATGTTAGATTTGCACAAGTTTACATCTGTAAATTAAATTTTAGCTATGAAATCCTTCTTTACATCTGCGATTGCCATTACTCTTTTCGTGCTTTGTCTTGTTGAAAAAGAATCAAAAGAACGTGATTTAAAAGCATTCCGCGCCCAAACATATCTTGCTGATAGTCTTAATAGCAGTGATCCAATCGCCTCTGAGCCTGCTTTTGCTGATTTAGATAACGGAAATATCGAATTTACCCCTAAAAATCTGCAACTATCTGAACTTGCAATTTCTGATACAACCGGAAAATCATTCGAACCAACTCCATTTCTTGGTAAATTACCATTATTGAACAGACTGTTTTCTGCAAATGACGTAAACTGATCAGTTTATAAGTAACTATACTTCCCCAGCTCACGGAAACTCCCGTTTGCCAAACAATCAGAGATTCCATCTTCATACTTTGCTATTTGGCCATAGTTCAAATTAGGACTCGACTAATAACTGGCTAATTTTTCAACACTTTGTCCAGCAGGATAATTTAAAAATTGCAAATGAATTATATCTCCGTAATATCCGCAGACAAGCGCTTCTCCTTTTCAATTATTCTTTTGCCAAAGCGATTATATCTTTGCCTTCCAGAATAGCTTTGTGGTATCCCTTTGTCACTACATGAATCATTGCCTTACCCATTTCTTCAAGCGTACAAAATCCACTCGGGTAAATCGCGCGACCGATCGGAAATAGCCAGCTGATGTATTTATAAAATTTATGCGTGTTTTTCAGGCCGTCAAAACTTTTTATAAACCCTGGGCGGAAGGCATAAACTTTTTGAAAAGGCAATTTCATCAGATCATTTTCAGTCTTCCCTTTCACTCTCGCCCAGGCCTGCCGCCCTTTTTCGGAACTGTCTGTTCCGGCTCCCGAAACATAACAAAAGGTCATATCCCTGTTCAATTTGCTAAGCGATTCTGCCACATGCATCGTCAAGGTATATGTTAATTTATAATACTGCGCCTCAGAAATACCAACCGAAGTAACTCCTAGACAGAAATAACAGGCATTGTAACCAGTCAGTTGATTTTCGATGGACGACAGATCGTAGAAATCCTGATGGATAATTTCTTTTAATTTGGGATGCTCAACTCCACAGGGTTTTCTGTTAATCACCAGAACGGCTTCCACACTCGAATCATTCAGGCAGATGTGCATAACGCCCTCTCCCACCATTCCCGTAGTGCCAGTGATAATCGCCCGGATTTTTGAATTGCTGTTACCTTCCATATTGATGTTATTTAGTGATCATCGTCCAGAGCAACTCAAATGTCTCGTCGATGACCTTTTGTTTTTCGCGTTCCGGCAGATTTGCCTTTACAAGATATTGATGCGTTCCATATACATGGCTCCCTAAAATTGAGCCAATCAGTGCAGACGGTAACGGTTTGAAAATATCATTTTCCAAAGCCTGCCGCATAAGTCCGGCGTGTAAACGCGTTTGCTTTTCTCTGTCCTCCTCCGAAACCTTGGCTGCATGCGGGGAAAAGTGAAATTGCTGAATAAAATGAAACTGCGGCTGATTTTCAAGTCCCCATTCCAGAGACGCTGAATAAATACTTTTCATTCGGCTTTCCAGCGTTTCCTCATCATTCTGTTGCTCAGCAAGATATGCATTCAGTTTTTCCTTGGTGCGGTTATAAATAGCTACAATGAGGTCTTCTTTTGTTTTAAAATAATGAAATAAAGTCCCGTTAGCCACGCCAGCTTCCTTTGCTATCTTGCTCGTAGGCGTACCGTGAAAACCAAATTCTACAAAAAGTTTTAATGCCGCTGCTAATATTTCCTGTTCCTTATCCATTTTTAGATTGACTGATCACTCCATAAAAATAGCACTTATATAACAGCATACAAAATATTCTGATTGGTATATTAGCAATGGCTGATCCCGCATCAAACGTAAGACGGAGCTACACCGAAATTTTTCTTAAAGGCAAACGAAAAATGTGACAAATCTTCAAACCCCACTTCCAGATAAACATCGGAAGGTTTCATCCCTTTCTCTTTAATAAGAAATTTGGCTTCTTCCAGTCGCTTTTGCTGAATCCAGCGATTTGGGCTTATGTGGAAAATCTTTTCAAAATCCCGTTTAAAAGTTGCCAGGCTCCTGCCTGTCAAGTGAGCAAAACGTTTCATATCCACATTAAACTTATAATGCCGGATCATGAACTCTTCCAGATCAATTTTTCCAGGCTCACTGAAATCAAAAAGAGCACTTTGAATCTCAGGATGGCGTGCGAGCAATAATGTCAAACCTTCGTTCATCTTGATTTTAATCAAAGAGTCCGAGACAGTTTCTTCTTCGTAAACCGGCAGCGATTCAAAATAATTTTTCAGCAACCTGTCATTTTTTAGCCTCGTGACGGCCGGTATGGCAGCAGAAATGCTGTCTTTCACAAGATTGTTTTCCAGGCCAAAATTTTTCAATATTTCCTGGCCGAAGAAAATGGAAATGGACCTGAATTCCCCCCCTTCTCCCGGATATTTCGTCGTCCGGGCAAGTGAATTTCTTCTGACAAAAAAAGATTCACCCGCTTTGAATGACAATTTCGTGTCGGGCAGCTGAAATTCCAGTACGCCCGTCTGTACGTAGCAAATTGAATGATCGTGAACGAAGTTTTCGGTTGAGCGGCTTTTGGCCGTATAACAGGCAAATAAAATCGTCCGCTCTTCATTGCTGATCTTGTCCATCTATGCGTTTTGTGGTTAGTTCAGGATTTAGCAAATATCGGCAATATATCCATGAGCCACTTTGTTAAAAAGCTCAAATTTTATTCTGTTTCATGAAATTTTGAGCCAATCAGCTTATTCTGGTAAAATGTGACCTTTGTCAGTTTAGCAGGCTTAGTCAACGTTCTTAGATCTTCTTGTTAAAATAATCTGGCGTTGCAAACCTGCTTATGAACGATAGAAAAAACACTATAACCCGAAAAAGGATTATAGTGTTTTTCTAACGCTTCACTATTTTTTCCTCAGATGATCCGGCTCTGATTCATCTTCCTGCTCTTCTTCTTCCGGTTTATACAACATATTAAAATAAATGGATGGTTAGCAACATATTGAAACATAAAAATCTTACCCCAAAGCAGAAAAAGAAATAACAAATATTTGATTTACAGTCAATTAATAAATTATTCTGTTTAGATATGATGTAATCGGGTGTTTCATAATGATATGACTTTATCAATTTGATCAGAAAATAAGTCTTAACGTGATTATTCTATTTAGCGTTGCAGGCCGTACCTTTAATGAATGAAAATTCGAGTGCTTACTTTGCTGATTCCGGTATTGCTTTCTTCCTGCGTAAAACTTCCGGCGCGTTATGATGAAAAAACGCTGAAAGAAGATAATTATGTAGAAAACAGTGAAGACGATTATGTGCTGCACTATGACAAAGCTGCGGTTTCCCAAATATTAGTGATTGATCAGGAGAAACAAACCGTAATAAATTCAGAGGACAACCGCGTTGAAGTAACAAATCGGAAGCACCGCCCTTATTTCAAAACGATTTCGGGTAAAGACACTTTAACGGTGTCCAACCGAAGGATTGATTTTGAAAAAGCTGTTAATTTCAGGGATATCGGCGGGTTGAAAACTTTGGAAGGAAATACGGTGAGATGGGGGAAAATATTTCGCTCGGACAATCTTGCTGAGTTAAAATCGGCAGAATTTGAAAAATTTAATGACCTGAAAATCCAGACCGTTTTTGATCTTCGGACAGCCAGCGAGATAAAAGGGAAAGAAGATCAGTTGCCGGAAAATGTCAGATACAGTCATACACCGACCGTAAAAGATAACGGAGATATGCTTACTCAGCTACGCGGAAAGTTATTACGCGGAGAAATTTCTGAGGAACAATCTTTACAAATGACTATCGAACTTTATCAGAATGTAGTCATCAGTGATCTGGCTTCGCTGCGGAGTTTATTACAAACTATCCTGGCTTCCGAAGAACCTGTTCTATATCATTGTTCTGCCGGGAAAGATCGCACCGGCATCGTTACTGCCATAATTCTTTCGATTTTAAATGTGGATAGAAAAACGATATTCGATGAATATTTAATGTCTAATTATTATCGAAGGGATAAACTCAAAAAGATATTGAGGAAGGCGAAACTTGGTAAGTTGGTGAAGCCTAAAATTAATTTAAAGGTGATTGAAAATTTTATGAGTGTGGATGAGCGTTATCTCGCCGCAACATTTTCGATTATCGACACAAAGTACGGCGGAACAGATTTATTCATTAAAAATCAACTGGGAATCAGCGATCAGGAACGACAAAGGGTTATCAGAAAACTTACTTATTCCGATCAGAAATAATTTGCTTTCCATTTTCAAATGGTATGAGCACGGGAATCCGAAAAGAATCCCCATGCCAGATAAAAGATTTAAACTGTTACCTTCTCAAAAGGGCTTACCAGATTCAGATATTTCGTAACTGCTTTTCGATGAGATTCCGGTCCATCTGTAAGTCTTTTTGCATAAATTCTTTTGGCATCATTACCTGCCGGATAAGTCAATTGGTCTTTTTCGTCGGTAGCAGCGGTAAAAACTTCTTCCGCAATTACTTCGGAATCAGAAAATTCCATCAACGTTCCGTCGGTAAACCCTTCGGTTAACCTTTCCATTAAGGGCTCATAACATTTATCCTCGCATACCGTCATGACATTCATATAATTACTTTTAATCCCTCCCGGCGCAACGTTTTTTATGCCAATATTAAATTGAGCCAAATCGTAAGACATACTTTCACTCCAACCCTGCAACGCCCATTTCGAAGCATTGTAGATCGAAGAAAGCGGGTATGACGTTAAGCCGCAAAGAGAAGTTGTCGTGATGAAAAGACCACTTTTTTTCTTTTTAAAATACGGGATAAATGCTTTTGTCACCCAGATCACTCCAAAAAAATTAGTTTCAAACTGCGCTCTGATATCGTTTTCTGAATAGTTTTCCAGAGCCCCGATTAATCCGTAACCCGCATTATTAAAAACCACATCGATATCTCCCAAAGCAATGGCCGTGTTTACGGTTGACTCAATTTGCTGAATATTTGTGACATCCAGTGGCAGCAAAACAACATTTTCCAACTGGTTCAGCTCGGTTTCCTTGTCAGGATTCCGCATCGTCGCAATGACTTTCCATCCTTTCGCCTGAAACAATTTGGCAGTGACTATTCCCAGTCCGGCGGACGCACCTGTAATGAAGATCGTTTTCATTGTAGTTTTTTTAAAATTGTGAATACTTAATTCTTTTCTGTTGAATTATTGTATCACAAAGGTGCGCGCCTGCCGGTCGGCGATTGTATCCGGAATGGTAAGAGTTGTTGCCAAATCAGTACTTATTTTACAAAAGTGATTCAACCAGATGCTGCCATTCCTCTTTTAAAGAACCTTTGAAAACCTCTGCGCCTGCTCTTCTATACCAATAACCAGCGTTCCAGGTATCGCCTTCAACACGATGCAAATAGGCATGTAAACGGTCGTAGGCCTTAGTGCCTTCGCTGCTCTGGGCAATGTCGTGGGCTGCTTCCCAGTCGTTGTTGGCATCATACCAAAGTGCTTTTAAAAGTACTGAAATGTCATTTGGAGGTGATGTCTGTGTTAAAGTCGCTGTGAATTGTTCGTAGGTCATGGTGAAGTTTCAGGATAATTAATGACGCAAAAAAACAAACCAATAGTGAAATTCCAAGTATCGATTGTACCCATTGCACAATAGAATGCGTGTGGACTCACTTTCAGTCTTTTCATTGTATATTGTCTCAACAAACAATTATCAACCAAAAATCCCCAAGTCCAGTATTTATAAATCTCCTATTTCTATGATGAAACAAATATCAACGTTAGTATTGGGACTAACCTTGACTTCATTATGCCACGCTCAGGAAACATTTCCAAGAAACGGCGCATATGACGAGAGAAAAGGCCAGTATGCATTTACAAACGCCACGATTGTGGTCGATTCAAAAACGACGATTCCAAACGGAACTTTGCTTATTGAAAACGGAAAGATCCGGGAAGTGAGCAAACAGGTAAAAATTCCTGCCGGAGCTGTGGTTGTTGATTTGAAAGGAAAATACATTTATCCTTCGCTGATCGACCTCGATTCCGATTATGGAATGCCGGAAGTGAAACGGGAGCCACGTGCATCCGGACGCCAGACTCCTCAACTGGAATCGAACAAAAAAGGTGCTTTCGGATGGAATCAGGCTATTCAGCCTGAGAATGACGCGAGTGCAATCTTCGTTATAGACAACAAAAAAGGGGCCGATTTACGTAAAATCGGTTTTGGAACGGTACTGACACATCAGCATGATGGTATCATTCGCGGAAACGGAGCGGTTGTTACTTTAACGGACGAATCAGCAAATAAGGCGCTTATAAACGGAAAAGCTTCTGCACATTTCTCGTTCAGTAAAGGAACTTCAACGCAAACTTATCCTTCTTCGGGAATGGGCTCGGTGGCACTTCTTCGTCAGAATTATTACGATGCGGACTGGTATGCAAAAGGCGGAAAAGCGAAGGAAACCAATCTTTCTCTTGAAGCTTTCAACCAGATCAAAACTTTGCCTTCTTTCTTCGAAACAAATGACAAGTACAGCGCGCTTCGTGCTGACAAGATCGGGGACGAGTTTGGAACGCAGTATATTATCAAAGGCGGTGGAGATGAATATCAGCGTCTTGAAGAAATAAAAGGAACGAAAGCAACCTTGATACTCCCGCTAAATTTTCCTGCCGCTTATGACGTAACTGACCCGTGGGACGCTGAAATGATCACGATCAATCAGTTGAAACATTGGGAAATGGCACCGGCAAATGCTTCGTTGTTGGCAAAAGGTGGTGTTAATTTCACATTGACGGCAGCAGATCTGAAAAACAAAGCGGACTTCTGGGACAAAATCCGCACAGCGATCGAATATGGTCTACCAAAAGAAAAGGCGCTGGAAGCATTGACAACCACGCCTGCCAAACTGATAAAGGCTGAAGGGCAAGTGGGAAGCTTGAAAGCGGGTATGCTTGCCAATTTCCTGATCACGTCGGACGAGCTGTTCAGCAAGGAAAATGTGATTTATGAGAACTGGATACAGGGAAAGAAATTTATTGTCGCTCCTGTAAGTGCACCTGATTTCAGAGGAAATTATTCCTTTTCTATCAACAAGGAATCAACGGGAAAACTTGAAATTTCAGGAACACGCGACAAGCCGGAATATCAGATTATTGTCAAGGACACGGTTAAAATCAAACCGAAAGTAATTCTTGCAAACGAACTGCTAACGCTTACCTATCAGCCTGAAAAGAAAAATCCGGGAACGGTTCGTTTGACAGGATGGATTAACGAGAAAAATTTATTTGGTGAAGGAATCCTGCCAGATGGAAAAGCAGCAACCTGGACGGCTACATTAACGGAGAATTATAAGGCGATCGCTAAAAAAGATACGGCTTCGGTTAAAATTAAAGAGACAGGACCAATCGTATATCCTTTTGTTGGTTTTGGTAACGAACAACTTCCAAAATCAGAAACTGTTTTTGTGAAAAATGCAACGGTTTGGACCAATGAAAAAGATGGAATTTTACAAAATGCCGATGTCGTTATTCAGAATGGAAAAATTGCAAAAGTAGGAAAAGGGTTATCAGCTCCGTCAGGTGCGCGTACTGTGGACGGAACGGGAAAACATTTAACAAACGGGATCATTGATGAACATTCGCACATTGCGCTATTTGCGATCAACGAAGGTTCGCAGTCAAGCACCGCCGAAGTTCGGATGAGCGACGTGATCAATCCGGATGATGTGAATATTTACCGTCAGCTTGCAGGAGGTGTTACAACTTCACATTTACTTCACGGTTCAGCCAATGCAATTGGCGGACAGAGTGCACTGATCAAACTGAAATGGGGCGCTACACAATCGGATATGTTAATTCCTGAGGCTAAAACAATCAAGTTTGCTCTGGGAGAAAACGTTAAACAATCCAATTGGGGCGATGTAGCGCGTGTACGTTTCCCGCAAACCAGAATGGGAGTTGAACAGGTTTATTTTGACCATTTCATCCGAGCAAAAGAATATGCCAAAAGCTGGAAAGACTATAACAGTGCAGGCAAAAAAACGGGTCTGGAAGTTCCCCGGAAAGATTTGGAACTGGAAGCTTTGGCTGAAATTCTGGATAGTCAGCGTTTCATAACCTGCCATTCCTATGTGCAGTCTGAAATCAATATGCTTATGCATGTGGCGGATTCTTTAAATTTCAAGATCAATACGTTTACGCATATTTTGGAAGGCTATAAAATGGCTGACAAAATGAAAAACCGTAACATCGGCGGTTCTACTTTTGCCGACTGGTGGGCTTACAAAATGGAAGTAAAAGAAGCGATTCCATACAATGCTGCTCTGATGTATCACGAGGGAATTACGGTTGCAATCAATTCGGATGATGCTGAAATGGCAAGAAGACTGAATCAGGAAGCTGCTAAAACAGTAACTTTTGGAGGTGTTCCGGAAGAAGAAGCATGGAAAATGGTGACACTGAATCCTGCAAAACTTCTGCATGTTGATAACAGATTGGGAAGTATCAAGGCTGGAAAAGATGCGGATCTGGTTCTCTGGAATGCACATCCATTATCCATTTATGCCCGTCCTGAATTCACGATGATTGAAGGAACGGTCTATTTTGATCGTAAGGAAGACGTTGCGAAACAAGAAAAAATGACGTTGGAACGTGAACGTCTTATCCAAAAAATGCTTAATGAAAAAGCGGATGGGAAACCTACACAAAAGCCACAGGGATCGCAGCCGAAAATGTGGCATTGTGAAGATGTAATTGGCATTCATGCGGAACATGAGGAAGGAAAATAAGTAATCAAGTCTTGATTCTTTCATCATTTACTTATTAAAAATTGTCTTATGAAAACAACAAAATATTTAAAACCCGTTGCCTCTTTGTTTAGTCTGGCAGCTGTTTTGTTCCTTAATCTTTCCGTTCAGGCGCAAAACCCGGCTCCCGCAAAACCGCAGTCAAAACCTGTGGTATTAACAGGTGGAACGATTCACCTTGGAAACGGAAAGGTTATTAAAAATGGTGTTATTGCTTTTGATAAAGGAATTATCACGATGGTCGAATCCTGGGACCAAATGGGCAGCGTTTGGGGAAAGGGAGAAATAGAAGTTATTGATATCAAAGGGAAACATATTTTCCCCGGTATAATTTCCATGAACACAACGGTTGGTATTCAGGAAATCGCCTCAGTTCGTGCCACGCTTGACTACGCAGAAGTTGGCAATATTAATCCGCACGTTCGTGCTCTTGTTGCTTATAATACTGATTCCGAAGTAATCCCAACATTACGTAACACAGGAATTTTGTTATCTCAGGCAGTGCCGCAAGGTGGAATTATTTCCGGTTCGTCATCTGTATTTTATTCAGATGGATGGAACTGGGAAGATGCCGTTTTGAAAAAAGATGATGGTATCTGGATCACCTGGCCACCGTTTTTAGCAACAAGTTTTAACTATGAGGATTTCTCGGTTTCTGTAAAAAGAAACGAAAAGCGTCAGGAAATTATAGATCTGTTCCGTTCAACATTTGCTGATGCCAAAGGTTATTACGAAACTGCGAAACCTGCTACGGTGAACATGCGCCTGGAAGCGATGAAAGATCTTTTTAAAGGAACGGCAAATCTTTATATCCGCGCTGAATATGCAAAAGATATCATCGAATCAGTAAAATTTGCACAGGAATTCGGTTTGAAAAAAATCGTGATTGTTGGCGGAGATCAGTCTAATAAAGTAACAGGCTTTTTGAAGGACAACAATATTTCTGTTGTATTAAATCCTGCACACCGTCTACCAAACGGAACGGATGAGGATGTTTATCTGCCTTATGAAATGCCAGGAATTTTACATAAAGCTGGTGTAAAAGTTGCCATTACTTACGCAGAGGAATGGTGGAGAACGCGCAATATCGCATTTTTAGCCGGAACGTCGTCAGGATTCAGTGATGTAACGCCAGAAGAAGCATTGCAATTTATCACAAAAAATCCTGCTGAAATTATGGGTGTCGATCAGTATGTCGGTACACTTGAAAAAGGCAAGCAAGCTTCTTTTGTTGTTACTACCGGAGATATGCTCGATATGCGCGGAAATGCTGTTCAGATGGCTTTCATCAAAGGTGGAAAAGTTAATCTTGACGATAAGCAAAAACGTCTGTACGAAAAGTACAAAGAGAAATACGGTCAAAAATAGTATCGATTACACAGAGTACCGCTGAGTAAAGAAAGAGGGCCACAGAGATTTATTTTCTCTATGACCCTCTTTCTTTTACTCCTGGCGACGGCTCTTGAAACTCGGTATAACCTAAAAATCAATCCTCTCCCAAAGAATAAATCCCGTCTTCTGCGATTCTGATCAAACCTTGTTTGTATAGTCCGCCAATTGCTTTCTTGAATACCTTTTTACTGATACCCAATTGTCGGTTAATATCTTCGGGAGCACTGCTGTCCGATAAATTTAAATATCCATTATTCTTTTTCAAGTCGTCAAGAATCCGTTGAGCCGTTGGTTCAACGACATTTTCATATCCCTGCTTTTCAAGACTTATATCAAGCCTGTTTTCATCCCTGATTTTTTTAACGTAACCTTTCAGAGATTCGCCAATAGCAATCGGTTTAAAAACCTCATTGGCGTAAATGAGCCCTTTATGGAATTGATTTACGACAACGTTATAACCAAGATCCGTTTTTTTCCAGACAATTAGATCAACTTCGTCTCCTTCTTTAACAAGCAAACGCTCGTTTTCCAGGTATCTGTCAAGCTTTGTTGTCGCGATAAGGCGGGAAGTTTTTTGATCCAGGTAAAGAAAAACTACATACCATTCCCCGATTTCCATCGGCGTAGACTGTTCTCTGAAAGGAACAAAAAGATCTTTTTCCAAGCCCCAATTCAAAAATGCACCATGCTCGGAAACATCTTTCACTTCGAGGTTAGCAAATTCATTACGTACAATTTTCGGTGTTTCCGTTGTCGCAACCGGGCGATCCTCTGAATCATTGTATACAAAAACCCTGATGACATCATCAATCTGCATATCATCCGTTTTGTATTTGTTCGGAAGCAGAACTTCTTCACCTTCTACATCACCCAAAAAGAAACCTACACTAGTATCACGCAGGATGGTGAGGTTGTTATATTTTCCTATAAAAAGCATTCTTTGTCTCTAAGTTTGTTGCAAAGGTAAGTCTATAAACCGGTATTTACCACCACCACCCTGTAAGTTGATCCTGCTTAAACAATTAAACCACCCAAGAAACCTGAGAAAACCTAAGTTATATTATCTGAGGTTCTCTTAGGTTTCTTGGATGGTTAAAATGATTTCTGATTTTGTTAAACAGAAATTACATTAAAGTATTGGTTAACCTTTTCAGTTCGATTTCGGATGATTTTGCGGCATAGTTTAGGTTGATCAAACGGTAACCCGCCTCTTCAAAACTGCGTTGTGCCTCTCTCACGTCAATAATTGTAGCTTGTATTAACTGAAAGCGCTGTAAAGTTAAATCCAGTAATTGCTGGCTTAATTTGTAGTTAGCTTTTTGAGCTTCAAGTTGTTCCAGCGAGCTGCGATATGTCTGGAACATTTTCATTGCTTGCGCAGAATAGTCACGAACGAGTACCTGTTTCTGAGTTTTTGCAGTAGAAGTATTGATTTCCGCCACTTGCTGCTGGCGTTTGAAAGTACTTCCGTTATAAATCGGAACAGCCAGGGTGATACCGGCACTTGGAGCCGTTACCTTGTTTAAAAGCGTAAAACCGGCAGTACTCTGGTTTCTTATATAGTTATAGCCTAAATTCAATCTGACCGTTGGATAACGCAGTGCCGCGGTTTCTCTAACGATTAATTCCGAGATTCGAATCTGGTTATCTGCTGCTTTAATATCTGCGTTGACAGCTATTTTGTCGAGTACATTGTCAATTTGCAAACCCTGCTCAACCAGAATTGTGTCCTTAATCGAAACCGGTGATTTTGGGTCAAGTGTCAATAATCTTAAAAATTCTGATTTGGCAACGTCAACTGCCAGCTGTTGGTTGATCAGCGTTTGCGACAGTGTATTTAAATCTATTTGCGCCTGAAACAGATCAGCATTGTTTGCCATACCAGCTTCCTTCCGCACCTGAATTATTTCCAGACGTTTCTGAGAAGCAGCAATCGAAAATTGAACTGTGTTGATATAACTTATCTGCCGAACAACATCATAATAACTCGTCATGACCGCCGCGATAACATTCTGAATCTGCGAATTTAAAACCTCACTGCTTTGAGCCTGCAATTCCCCCAACCGTTTTTTCGTAGCAACCACTCGTCTGCCGTTATACAAAAGAAGACTGGCCGTAACCCCTGCCTGGGTATTATTTCCTTCCGCACCTCTTCTTCTGGTACCCGCACCTGTCTGAAGTTCCTGGGTAATGTTTTGAATCTGCTCTGTATTTGAAGCGGTTGCAGCAATTAACGGCAAGCCGCCCGCAACACCATAATTATTCAATATGGTGTTGGCTTCCACATCATTTTTTGCGATTTGAATTTCAAGACTATTTTTCAGAGCAATAGATATCGCCTCGTCCAAAGTGATCTGAATCGAATCTGCACTTTGATGACAGATAGCCGGCGTGCCGGCAAGCAACAGAAAAAAAGCTATTTTAATACTGATACTCAGGTTTGTTAGCGGGTTCATGCAAAACCAATTGACTTATGATTATTAAATGATTTAGGATCTAGGCTACCACGGCGGTTTCTTCGGCGGCTGCGGTTTGTTCTCTGTGTTTGTTGCTCTTCGGCGATATAAATGTGTAAATCGCAGGAATGACAAACAGTGTTAGTATCAATGAAAAAGTCAAGCCGCCCACGATAACTACCCCGAGAGGAACACGGCTGGTTGCGGCGGCTCCAAGGCTTAGTGCAATCGGTAAGGCTCCAAATGCTGTGGCAAGACTGGTCATCAAAATTGGACGAAGACGCTGCGTTGCAGATTCAATTACGGCCGGAAGTCTTTCCATCCCGTGTTCTCGTTTCTGATTTGCAAATTCCACAATCAAAATACCATTTTTCGTTACAAGCCCGATAAGCATAATCATACCGATTTGCGAGAAAATATTAATAGTCAGGCTGAAAATATACAAGCTCAACAAGGCTCCGGCCAAGGCCAGAGGAACCGTAATCATAATAATGAACGGATCGGTGAAACTTTCAAATTGGCCTGCCAAAACCAGATATACAAGTAGCAGTGCAAGACCAAAGGCAAAGCTAGTATTCGAAGAGCTTTCTTCATAGTCACGGGATGGACCGCTCAGCGAAGTTTGGAAAGTCTCATCCAAAAGTTTATTCGCTATTCTTCTCATCGCAAGAACGCCGTCGCCAACGGTTTTTCCCTCTACAAGTGAAGCAGAAATCGTAGCACTTTTATATCGGTTATAGTGATACAAAGTCGGCGGACCGCTTTGCTCTTCCATTTTCACTACGGCACTTAAAGGAATATTCTGGCCGCGGTTATTGCGCACATATAGTTTTTCAATGTCGGCTGGTTTGTCCCGTTCAGCGCGTTCCACCTGACCAATTACCTGATACTGCTGACCGTTTCTGATAAAATAAGCCAGACGTCTTCCACTGAATGCACCCTGGATTGTTGCAGCGACATCCGTTGTTGAAAGTCCAAGATCTCTCGCTTTCAATCGATCAATAGTCAGGGAAACTTCCGGTTTATTAAATTTCAGGTTTACGTCAACGTTCTGGAAAACCGGATCTTTCCGTGCCTCTTCCAGAAATTTTGGCATAACTTCTGTTAACTTGGCAAAGTCAAGATTCTGAAGAATAAATTGTACAGGCAACGCACCACGAGATCCGATACCTACCGCAATCGTTTGTTCCTGCACTGCGAAAATACGTGCGTTATTAAATTTAGGAAGCTGTTTGTTGATCGCCATTGCAATATCGTTCTGGCTTCTCTTACGATCCTGAGCCGGAACTAATCCGATACGTCCTGACGAAGCGTTCATACCGCCACCTCCAAAACCTGGTGTAGAAGAGAAAACAAACTGCCGTTCCGGAATTGAGTCGTTCAGGTAGTTAACCACTTCATCTGAAATGCTTTGCATCTGATCAAAGCTGGTACCTTCCGGCGCCGACATATTAAGACGTACACTGTTGCGGTCTTCCATCGGTGCCAATTCGCTTTGTAAGTGGGTATAAGTGAAATAGATCAAACCTACACACGCCAATACCAAAACCCACGCCATCCAGCGAACTTTGATAAAACCTTTCAGCATTCGGTTATAGCCATCTTCCATTCCTGTAAAAAACGGTTCGGTTTTATTGTAAAACCAGCCATGTCCGGCATCTTTTCGGTTAAGATATACATTCAAAACCGGTGTGATTGTCAAGGAAACAAAAGCAGAAATCAATACCGCAGACGCTACTACAATCCCGAATTCGCGGAAGAGACTACCTACAAAACCTTCAAGGAAAATTACCGGCAAGAATACCACGGCAAGTGTCAGCGAAGTTGAAATTACCGCAAAGAAAATCTCCTTGCTACCTTCCAACGCAGCTTCTCGAATAGGCAGACCTTCTTCGAGCTTTCGGAAAATATTTTCAGTTACTACAATACCATCATCCACCACGAGTCCGGTTGCCAAAACAATTCCCAGAAGTGTCAGAATGTTGATAGAAAAACCAAACATATACATGACGAAGAATGTTGCTACCAACGAAATCGGTATATCTATCAAAGGACGGATCGCGACAAGGAAATTCCGGAAGAAGAATAAAATAACAATTACAACGAGACCGAAGGAGATGATCAGCGTTTCTTCTACTTCTTCTACAGACTGGCGGACCAGACGCGTATTATCAATTAAAACATTGAAAGTAATATCAGACTTGTTCGTTTTCGCAATTTCTTCCAGACGCTTATTAAAGGTCTCTGAAATTTTTACGTAGTTAGCACCCGGTTGCGGGATTACGGCTAAACCTACTGCATAAACTCCATTATATTTCCAGCTTTGTTCTTCGGTTTCAGGCCCCAGTTCAACTTTTGCAACATTACTCAAACGAACAATTCCTGTACTGTCGTTTTTAATGATCAGATCGCTGAATTCCTTTTCAGAAGTTAGGCGGCCCATCGTACGAATCGTTAATTCTGTCTGATTTCCGTAGATTTTACCGGCTGGCAATTCCACGTTTTCTGCATTAAGTGTAGTATTGATATCATTAAAAGAAACGTTATAAGCGTTCATTTTATCCGGGTCAAGCCAGATACGCATAGCATACCTTTTTTGACCAAAAATATTGATCGCACTGACACCGTCGATCGTTTGAAGACTTTGCTGTAAAACGTTTTCCGCATATTCACTCAGTTCAAGAAGACCCTTTGATGGACTTTGAACGGCGAGAAGAAGAATAAAGTCACTGTTCGCATCCGCTTTGGCAACGACCGGCGGTGCGTCAATATCCTGCGGCAAATTCCGCTGAGCCTGACTTACCTTGTCGCGTACATCGTTAGCAGCAGCTTCAAGGTCAATTTCAAGGTTAAATTCTACTGTAATATTACTGGCGCCGATCTGGCTCGACGAGCTGATCGTTTTGATACCAGGGATACCGTTGATACTTTTTTCAAGCGGCTCCGTTATCTGACTTTCAATGATATCAGCGTTTGCACCGGTATAGCTGGTGCGGACGTTTACGATCGGGGGATCTATGGCGGGGTAATCCCGTAATGACAAAAAGTTATAACCAACAACACCAAAAAGGATGATGAGAAGGTTCATAACCACGGCAAGTACTGGCCGGTTCAGCGATAATTCCGAAATATTCATAGGTTGGATGTCAAAAGAATGGGCACCTTTTTGCCTTTTACTCGGCTGATGTATTCAGGTTTTTTACTGCTCTCACTTTCACTGGCGCATCGGGACGGGCGAACAATACCCCGGAAACAACTACGGAATCTCCTACATTTATACCTTTTGTAACTTCTACAAAGTCCGCTTTACGAACTCCGGTTTCTATCGTAACGAAAGAGGCTTTCCCTCCTTTTACCACCACTGCCTTTTTATTTCTTGACTCAGGAATAATACAGTTGGTCGGAATTAAAATACTGCTTTTCTGAGCTCCTGCGTTCAGGTAAACTTTTGCAAAAGAACCTGGATTGAAAGACGCTCCACCCAGAGAAGCTCTTACCGTTATATTTCTGGTACTCTGATTTATTTGCGGTTCGGTTGCAATAACCGTCGCTTTTTGAACTGTTCCTTTTTGATCTATCACTACATCCACCGTTCCGCCTTTGGTTACAAACGACTGATATACTTCCGGAACTGTAAAATCAATTCTCAGATTATTCAATTGCTGCATACTGGAAATAACCGTTGTCGGCGAAACATATGTGCCTTCACTTACTTTTCTTAATCCTACAATTCCGGTAAATGGTGCGCGGATAATCGTTTTATCAATCAGAGCCTGCTGATAAATAATATCAGCGCGATACGAATTAGAAGTGTTAATCGCTAAATCATAATCTGCCTGATTAACACCATTTATAGCAATCAGCTTGGCGAGTCTTTCCTCTGTTTTGATAGCCATATCGAGCATCACCTTTGATTTTTCAAGCTGAGCTGTCAGATCCGCATTGTTAATACGCGCGATGACAGTACCCTTCTGGATTGTTTTTCCTTCCGGAACATTAAGGTATGTCAATAAGCCGCTTACTTCCGGTCTTAATTCCGCAAATTCGTTGGCGACAACAGTACCATTTACTTCAACTTTATCACTAACATTTTCACGCGCTGCAATGATTACATCAACAACCGTAGCGTCTGATTTACCTTTATCTTGTTTGAACTTGTCTTTTTTCTCTCCGCACGACAAAATAAATGTGCAGAAAAAAGTCAGAATGAGAGGAGAAAATATTGCATTAACTAAAAAAGACCGATGTAAAAAATTTGGTCTGGGAAGGTTACGATTCATAAAGTAGTACTATTTCAGGGTATTTTAGAATTTTTATTTCGTTAGGAATAGTTAACATCCACAAAACGTGAATGTTTGGTGGATGCTCTGTAAAGGTAATACGCCTTAGATAGTTTTCTACTATAAAAGTTTAATGGAGGTTTGGAATTTTTTTAAAAATCTTTTCCAATGACTTTCAGAAGAGTCTCACATTTCAGCTCAGTTTCTTCCCACTCTCTTTCGGGAATGGAATCTTCGGTGATCCCTGCACCGGCATAAAATGTAGCGACGCCATCTTTCAGGCGGACTGTACGTAGATTTACAAATATATTGGAATCGCCTTCGACCTGGACTGGGCCGAGAAATCCGCTATAAAAAGAGCGATCATATCCCTCTATATCGGTAAGGAATTGAAGACTCGGAATTTTGGGAACTCCGCAAACCGCGGAGGTCGGATGAAGCAGACGAAGCATGACCGACGATAACTCAGGAAAATTCAAAGCGTTTGTATCCACTTCGAAATCTGTACGGAGATGATAAAGATTTCCAGCCAAGACAGTTTTCGGACCTGTTTCAAGATATTCTCTCAATCGTATTTTTTTGAAACACTCAATAATATACCGACTTACCAGCGCCTGCTCTTCAATTTCTTTTTCCCCCCATCGGATATCAAATTTTGGGATAAGATTTCCCTGATCGTCCTTCGCTTTCTGCGTTCCGGCCAACGACATTGTTTTAAATATCCCTTCTGATCTTTGCTGAACCAGCGCCTCCGGACTCGCTCCAAGCCAGAGTTCTTTTTGATCGGGCAAGTTTACCAGGGAAACAAACGCGTGCGGATAAGCTTTGGCCAGTTTCTGAAAAGCTTTTGCAGGTTGAAACTGGTCTGTATAAGTAAGTTCTTTTGTTCTTGATAAAACAACTTTATGAAACTGTTTCTGTTTGATAGCGGAGACGGCTAACTCCACAGTTCTTTCAAACCGGGCTTTTGTATCGTGGTCAGGTAACGAAGAAAGTAAACCTGTCACATTGACAGAATCCCCGGCAACTTTGTTCTTTTTTATGTGAGAAGCTTTTTCAATCAATTTGACAATTTCCGGATGCTCTTCGCCAAGCGTATTGTCAACGTGATCCAGTTGCCCGCTTTCTGAATAAAAGGCAATGATATCCCCTTCCATATAAAGGATATCATCCTGCTCCTTCCAATGAAAAGGACTGATCATAAATCCGGAAGAAAGTTTTTCCAGATCCGGCTGACTGTTGCGAATACCTTCCCGAATCGAGATAAGCAATTTTATTTCGTTCGTATGCGGAAGTTTCCATAATGCACAGGGAAATCCCAAATCTTTTGCGGATGACCAAAGCTCCTCTGCCTCAAACTGTTCCAGGATCGAATGGCCTGTTTTTATATTTGTTGAAATCATTAAAATAAATCTTTTACAGGTTGCCGCCCGTTTGCAATCTCAATATATCAATTTTACAAATAAATTAACGGTGTGCACTTACAATTGCGACGGTGAGCCGGCTGATGCAAACCAGTTTATTTTCTTCATTCGTAATTTTGATATCCCAGATATGCGTCGTTCTCCCAACATGGATCGGTGTCACCTTACCATACACAAACCCTTCTTTGGCTGACCTCAAATGGTTTGCATTTATTTCCAAACCGACCGCATGCTGATTGTCGGGATCCTTCAGACATAAGAACGAAGCAATGCTCCCCAAAGTTTCTGCGAGGACAACGGAAGCTCCGCCGTGCAAAATTCCGAAAGGCTGGTGTGTGCGATGGTCTACCGGCATTTTGGCAACGATATAATCTGCTCCGATTTCAGTGAATTCAATTCCTAAATGGCTGGCAATTGTGTTCTTACTAAAAGATTGAACTGTATCAAGTGAAATGGATGTTGTGAACATATCTAAAAATTATATAAATTTGTACCTGCTATATTAGTCAAAAACAAGGTATTTGCAAAAATAATATTTAAATAATACAATTATTTTGAAAAGAAAGTCTATATATCTCATTCGCCACGGTGAAACTGATCTTAATCGTCAAGGAGTAGTACAGGGAAGCGGCGTAGATTCTATGCTGAATGAATGGGGGGAAGCGCAAGCGGCTGCTTTTTTTAATGCTTACCAACACGTTCCGTTTGACAAAATATATACTTCTAATTTGCAGCGGACACAGCAGTCTGTCCGCGGTTTTATCAATCAGGGAATTCCTTTTGAAAAATACGAAGGACTGAACGAAATTTCCTGGGGAGCGCGTGAAGGCAAAGAGCCAAACACAGGCGATACGTCCTATTACCGCGACCTTGTTTTAGCCTGGAAAGATGGTGATTTTAACCGTGCTGCCGACGGCGGTGAAAGCCCTATTCAGGTTCGCGATCGCCAGATTCCGGTTATTGATACAATCTTATCTCGTCCTCACGAAAGAAATATTCTGATTGCCATGCATGGCCGGGCGATGCGTGTGTTGCTTACGACGCTTTTCAAACAGTCGTTGATCCATATGGACGATTATGAACACAGCAATCTTTGTTTATACCGTATCAATTATTCTTACGATACCCAGCGTTTTGAACTGGAAGTGAAAAACGATACGACCCACCTACTTTCGCTGGAAATACCTCAAACCTTTTAAAAGACCGTTTGTATAGGTGCAATTCCTTTGATGTATTTATGACGGAAAGCTGACAACGGTTCTATATTTTTGTGGAATCGTTGTGAACAATCTGCCGTAAACTTTAACGCATGTCCAAAAGGAAAATTTACTGGACCTTACAAATTGTAGGCTGGACAACACTGATCATGTATGAATTCGTGTTGTACTCGCTTGAATATGGATTTGATCTCAGCAATTTATATAGTAGTCTTGCCAATATACTTCTCGGTATCACGCTGACGCATTTATACAGATTGGTTATCCGTCGCTGGAACTGGTCAACTCTACCTCTTCCCCGACTGGCTCTGCGGGTTGGTTTTTCTGTTTTGTTTTTGGGACTTATCATGACTGTCGTCAATCTGCCTCTGGACAAAAAAATTCTGGAAGAAAATCTGATGAATCAGCCTTTTGTATTCTGGAATTATTATGCAGGATGGTGTAAAAATCTGACGGCATGGATTCTCTCCTATACGGTTTACCATTATGTTGAACAAAATCGCCTGACGGATTTTGAAAAAATAATGCTGAAAACTTCCATGCGCGAAGCAGAAGCAAAAGTTCTTAGATCGCAGCTTAATCCGCATTTTACATTCAACGCCTTGAATAGTATCCGTGCCTTGGTTTATGAAGATCCTTCCAAAGCACAGATCAGCATTACGCAATTATCCAATATTTTACGAAATTCGCTTCTCGCTGACCGCCGGAAAACAGTTGATTTACAGGAAGAACTGAAAACGGTTGAAGACTACCTCGAACTTGAAAAAGTTCGCTACGAAGATCGGCTTAAATATACGATCAAGTCTAATCCGCAGGCTGTTTACTGGCAGGTTCCACCCATGATGTTGCAAACGTTGGTGGAAAACGGGATAAAACATGGCGTTTCGAAAGAAATGCATGGCGGATTTCTGGATGTAACATCTGACATTGAAGACGATATACTGATTATAAAGATCCGTAATACGGGAAATCTGGAAGGAACAGATTCTGGTGGGGTCGGACTGAAAAATACAGCCGAGCGACTTTCAATCTTGTACGGAAAAGGTGCATCGTTTAAAATATTTCAGGAGACAGAAGGTGTTGTTTGCTCTGAAGTGCGAATTCCTACACTTTCCGATCAAATGCAGCTTTTGCAAGTTGACTGATTTGGCTTTCATTCAAGAAGAAAACTATCTTTGCAAGTCACCGATTATTAAATTCAAGTAACGTTTCCAGATTTTAAATTACGAAAAATAATCCCCGAAAACCGCCATGAGAACGCTTATTGTTGATGATGAACGCCTAGCAAGAAATGAACTGAAAAGATTACTTGAACCCTATACCAAAATTGAAATCATAGGAGAAGCCGCCAACGCCGAAGAAGCACTGGTGATGATCGATGAGTTACAGCCGGAATTATTGTTTCTCGATATTCAGATGCCAGGTAAAAATGGTTTCGAACTTTTATCCTCTATCGAAGGAAAAACGCCGGAAGTGATTTTCACAACTGCCTATGATGAATATGCAATTAAAGCTTTCGAATACAACGCGCTCGATTATTTATTAAAACCAATTGATACAGAACGTTTAAAGGAGACGATTCATCGTATTGAGGAAAACCAGGCACTTCCGGAAATATCGACCACCAATAACGAACGTGTTGAAAAAATTCTTGGTGAAAACGATCAGGTTTTTGTCAAAGACGGCGAAAAATGCTGGTTCGTAAAACTTGGAAAGATCCGTTTATTTGAATCGATGGGCAATTATGTACGTCTGCATTTCGACGATCAGAAACCACTGGTATTGAAGTCACTTAACAATCTGGAAGAAAGACTTGACCCGGGAACCTATTTCAGAGCAAACCGTAAACATATCATCAATTTACACTGGATTGAAAAAATTGAACCCTGGTTCAGCGGTGGACTTTTAGTGACACTTCAAGGTGGAGACAAAATCGAAATTTCCCGTCGCCAGGCAATTCGTTTCAAAGAATTAATGAGTCTTTAAAACAATATTGGCATGAGTTTTAAGCGAACAGTTTTGGCTTAATACTTATGCCATTTTTGTAAAATATCACTTCATCAACCTTAAATCTCATGCGCATTTCCCATTTTCTGATACTATCCACAATTGTTTTTTATACATCCTGTACGCCTTCTTCGAAAAAAGAAGAGGTTGTTACGATAAAAAGGGAAGGAAAATTCAACAAAGTTGAGTTGGGGAAATGTGATACGATAAGTGGCGGCGTAAGTTTAAAAGTCAATGTCTGGGAGCCCGTCGCCACGGATTCGCTGTATTCCGAAATTCATTCTTTCCTTAACAAAAAGATTATCGACAGAATCAACGACAATGCGGATTTAAGTGGGAATCCTCCGAAACCAGGATCCGACAAAACCGTAGAATCTTCGTTCACGATTTTTGATCGTAATTATAAAAAATTCAAAGCCGACTTTCCCGAAGCGCCCGGATGCTGGGAAATTGAGCTGAAAGGAGATACAGTAATGACCTCTTCGAAAATTATCCAGTACCAGTTTGATCATTACGCTTTTCTGGGCGGTGCTCATCCGAATAGTTTCAGGTCCTACTATATCTTCGATGCCAAAACCGGAAAAGAAAAGAATATTAAATCATTTGTATCCGATACCACGGCCCTGCTGAATAAAGTTGAAAAAACATTCCGGAAGCTGGAAAATCTTGCTGACACAACCAATCTCGAAGGCGCTGGATATTTCTTATCAAACCATAAATTCTTCCTGCCGGCGAATTATGCTTTCACCAGAGAAGGCGTATTCTTTTACTACAATCCCTATGAAATTGCTGCGTATGCGCGTGGTGATATTTCATTTACTATCCCCTATTCTGAGTTGGAAGGTATCGTAAAAAAGGAGCTGATTTTCTAGATCAAAAAATCCCTTCGTCAACAAAGCTCAAGAATCCTTTATCCGTAAAAATAACGTGGTCAAGAATCGGGAGGTCCAGGACGTTGCCGGCTGCCTTCAGCTGCGCAGTCAGCCTGATATCTGCATCACTCGCTTTCAACTGGCCTGACGGGTGATTGTGCACGAGCACTATGCCGCTTGCTTTATGTTCCAGCGCATAATTGAATACCATTTTGGGATCACAGACCGTTCCGGAAATACCTCCTACACTTACCGCAACAGATTTGATTACATCATTTGCCCGGTTTAAAAGAACAATCCAAAATTCTTCATGCGCTTTATCCAATAGGTGCTGCTTCATTTCTGCATAAATATCATCGGAAGATTTAATATGCCTCCGCCGATTTTCAGGAAGATCCGTTCTTCGTCTGCCAAGTTCCAGTGCTGCTATAATAGTAATGGCTTTGGCTTCACCGATCCCTTTATTTTTCATGAGCACTTTAATACCCTGGCGCGCCAGTTCGCTGATATTGTTATTGACCGAGTTCATGATGCCTTTGGCAACATCAACGGCTGAAAGTGATACAGTACCGGAGCCAATGAGGATCGCAATTAATTCAGCATCAGATAATGCTGCTCTGCCTTTCAGTAGAAGTTTCTCGCGCGGACGGTCTTCTTCCGCCCAGCTTAAAATATTTCTTGGGTTATAAGAGTTGTCTTCGGACATAGGAGTTTTTATTTCCTAGGACGTCGAAACGAGGATTAAGTAATGAGAGAATTTACTGGCCTAACTCAGTCAATGCAGCCTTTGCTTTATTGTCAATACTATTTTTATACTCATGCTTTTTATAAGCCATCGCTTTTTTGAAATAGTTTACCGCGACGGAGTTTTGCTTTTTGTCACGCATGATATAACCCATTTGAAGCGCCGCAGAAGGCCCAAAAGTGAATGATGTATTTTGTGTTAAATAAATAGCGCGGTCATAATAAGGAATACATTTTTCAATTTGATCCATTTTCTGAAGGATTCTGCCTTTCCTGTAATTTAACTCTGCCTTATCACTTACCGAATTAAACGATCGTTCCGTATAATTGTCAATAAAATCCCATGCTTCTTCCAGATAACCGCCATCCGTTGAATAACGAGCTTTGTATAAAACTTTTTGTTCGGGCAAAAGTTTACCATCTTCATATTCATCCGCCAGCCTTAAAGCAAATTTATCTCCTTCAATAATTGTGCTTCCTGTCGTCGCAGCAAGCACCATATACTGCGCCGCATCTGTATCGCGATTGGCCAGCCAGCGGCTCATGAACAGCTTCATGTTGCTGTCTTTGATATAGTTAAACCCCTTATATCTTTTTTGAAACTTCGTATAAAAGAAATGAGCTATATCATATTTTCCTTTTTGCAGAGCAATTTCTCCCCGCAAATAATCAAGAAAGGGAAAATCAATGTATTCGTCGCCACTTGGCCCATGATTGAGATAATGGAGAGCTTCTTCACTTCTTCCTTCTTTCATCAGAATAGTAGTTGCAAAAAAATGAAGCAAAAGATTATCCGGTTGATTTTTAGGTAATTGTTTCAATAAAGCCCGTTGCTCATCGCTAAGCTGCAAGGTATAGGCATGAAGCAATAAGTCAATTAATTGGGTTTCCTGCTGAAAAAATGGTTCCTCGCGCTGAACCAATTGAATTTCTTCGATTCCTTGCCTGATATTCCCTTTCAGTCCAAGAATTTTTGTAACCCAGGTGTAGTTATCAGGAACTGAACCGATCAGAACATGCAGCAATCCCAGGGTCTTTAACGTTGGTCTGAAATTCGGGAAACGTTTTTTATTTTCCTCAGCGATTCGATAGGCTTTAATAACATCCCAGGAAGCACTCCCTTCATTACCAAATTTCATCTTGATAAAAGCCCAGTGAAGCCGCACCTCGGCTTGGAAAAACCGTTTGTAAGGAGAAGTATTCGGAAGCTTTGCTAATGCGGCCAGTCTTAGATCCTCTCTTTCACTCCAGGCTTTAAAAGCCTTTTTATCTTCACTGATCAGCAGATAATGCAGATCAGCGTAATTGTCAAGGTACTGGATAAGTCCATTTGCCGGATTTACTTTTCTTTCTTCTTCAATTAAAGCACGTGCAGATTCGAGTTTTAATTTTTGAATATCAAAATACGCACGTTGCAGTTTTGGAGTAAAAATTACGTCATTGATTGCATCGTCTGCTTTTGTTTGCAGTGTAATCAGAAGTAAGATGACTATTAAAAAGCGTGAAATTTTCAATGGGAGTTGCCGATGGTTAATACTATTGCACCGCAGATGACCGGACAGATTCCGGATAGCGGCCACAAATTTAAGCACAGAATTTTTAGGAATTCAATTCACGGTCAGGTCGGACGACTTAAATTCATTCGAGCCGGGCAAAAGTTTAAAACTTACCCCAAATAAACTGACAGCCTATACCGGAATAAAAAATAAAAAGGTTGCCTGGCAAAAGACAACCCTTTTATCAAAATATTTGTAAAGCTTAGCGACGTTGGTGAACTGGTTCAACGCTTTCTACGTCAGCCAGAATTCTTCCGCAATGTTCGCAAACGATCAACTTTTTACGCTCACGGATATCAGCTTGTCTTTGTGGAGGAACGATGCTAAAACACCCTCCACAAGCGCCACGAGAAACGTGAACGACTGCCAAACCGTTCATTGAGTTATCACGAATTTTCTGATAAGATTTCAATAAACGCTCTTCGATTTTTTTGATATGCTTTTCACGTTCGCCTAAAAGTGCTTTTTCTTCAGCTTCGCTTTCGCTTGTGATCAAAGAAAGTTCTCCTTTTTTGGCTTTCAAATCTTCGTTTCTTTCATTCAAAGTAGATTCTGCACGGTTTGCATCATCTTCAATCAATCTGATACGCGCTTTGGCTTCATTAATTTTCTTGTCAGCCAATTGCATATCCAGTTCCTGCAATTCGATTTCTTTGGTGATGGCATCGTATTCGCGGTTATTGCGAACGTTCATTTGCTGATCTTTGTATTTCTTGATCAGTTTTTCACCATCTTTTTGAGCGCCTTTGAAGTTGTCAATTTCGCCGTTTAAAGCAGCGATTTCGCTTTTGAATTTTCCTATTCTCGTTTCAAAACCGATGATTTCGTCTTCCAGGTCTCTTACTTCCTCAGGAAGATCGCCACGGGTTTTTCTGATTTCGTCCAGGCTTGAATCAATTTCCTGAAGTTTCAGGAGAGCGTCTAATTTTTGTGCGATTGTGTTTTCCATGTATGTCTTTAATGGACTTGTTTCAATGCGTATTATATGAGTGGGACTTAAACTGAATCTCTTCTTCCTACTGTTCGGTACTTGATTGTTTAAAAACGGTTTCTAAACAAAATATCGCACCGGATTCGTATTGACTTCTGACAAACAGAGTGCGAAATTACTAAAAATTCCTGATAAATAGTTGTATAATAAATCTTTCGTAAATACTTCGCTTTCGAAATGTCCGATATCACAGATCATTATGCGATTATCGGCATCAAAAAATTCGTGATATTTATAATCAGCTGTGATAAAAACGTCCGCTTTTACACGAATCGCATTGGACAACAGAAAACTTCCCGCGCCTCCGCACACTGCAACACGATGTATTTTTTTATTTAAAGGTACCGTATGTTTTATCAAGGTAGCGTGCATATGGTCTTTCACAAAACGTAAAAAGTCCTGCGGTTCCATCGGCTCAGCCAATTCCCCAACTGCTCCCGCACCAACGTCCTGATTCTCATTTTCCAGGGACTGAATATAATAAGCGACTTCTTCATACGGATGGTTTTCTTTTAAAACAGACAAAATAGTAGATTCAAGATAGGAAGGAAACATAACTTCAATCCGGTGTTCAACAACTTCCTCATTTATTCCGCGAGATCCAATTACAGGATTGGCTGTTTCACCTGGTTGAAATGTTCCCGTGCCTTCCGTTCTAAAACTGCAATTTTTATATTTCCCGATTTCTCCCGCTCCGGAATCAAAAAGTGCATTTAATACTTCCTGAGAATTTTCGACCGGAACGAAAAACGTCAGTTTGGCAAGCAGCTGTTTTTTTGGTGCTAAGACTTTAACATTTTTAAGCTCCAGCCTTTCGGCAATTTTCCAGTTTACACCCTGCGTAACATGATCAAGATTCGTGTGCGTGGCGTAAATCGCTATGTCATTCTTTATTGCTTTGATAACAGTCCGTTCAACATAATTGCTTCCATTCAGTTTTTTTAACCCTTTAAAAACGACTGGATGATGCGCAACGATAAGATTACATTTTTTTTCAATGGCTTCTGCGACCACAGCTTCGGTTACATCAAGAGAAAATAAGATCCCCGTAACTTCTGTTTCAGCGTCTCCGACAATTAATCCGGCATTATCATAACCTTCCTGATAAGAAATCGGTGCAAGTTTTTCCAGCTGTTGTGTGATCTGCTTTATTTTTGTCATTTTTTTTAAATTACAACTATTTGATATCCAGAATATATTTGGATTTTTGAAAATTTATTTACAAATTAACTAACATTTTATTTGCATCAGGTATTGTATTCAAGAATAATAATACTAGTTTTGCACCACAATAACCCGGAACGACGGGCGAAAATAACTTGGTTTGGTAGTTCAGTTGGTTAGAATACATGCCTGTCACGCATGGGGTCGCGGGTTCGAGTCCCGTCCAGACCGCCAAGTTTATTGAAAGATTGAAGCTATTGGTTTGGTAGTTCAGTTGGTTAGAATACATGCCTGTCACGCATGGGGTCGCGGGTTCGAGTCCCGTCCAGACCGCAAAAAGCTCAGAGAAATCTGAGCTTTTTTTGTTTTACAGCTATTTATCAAATCCCATATATTGAATTTATCCTTATTACCGCCCCGAAGCCATCACCCGAATTATTTTAGTTTTATTTCCTAAATATTTTTACCTGGATTAAACCTTACTCAGGATTCTCTCTCTAAGACTGGTACATAAACTAAAAAACCATGAAGAAGGGAATAATCGCCATTATGTTGGCATTCGCAAGTATCTCCGCCTTTGCGCAGCGTGACAACACTAAAATGACCGCAGAATCAAGAGCGGAAAATCAGACAAAATCTTTAACTGAAAGTTTGAAACTCACGGAAGAGCAGCAGAAGCAGGTATATGCGCTAAATCTGACCCGCGCTCAGAAAATGGACGAAATGAGAAATTCTCAGGAGGCTGACCGGTCAAAAATGAGGGAGTCAATGGAGGCATTCAACACAGAACTGAAAAAAGTATTGACTCCTGAACAACAGGAAAAATATAAAGCAGCCATGGAAGAACGCAGGAAAAATGGTGGAATGGGCAGAGAAACGCGAAATTAAAAAAACAGGATGGCAGTTCAAATTGAACTGCCATCCTGTTTTTCTTATATCAATAACCAGATATCCCAAACACTACAAAGCAACCTCCGTCTTAAACTCAGACGTAAAATGGAAATGTATTTTCGGATTATTCTCACGGTTCATACGGATCATCCAGTCTGATTCTGCAAAGAATACAGGATTACGATCTTTATCAAATGCAATCTGGTTTCCTTTTAAACGGATAAATTCATCCATAGCAGATTTTTCATCAGCCGTCAACCAGCACGCACGCGTAACATTCATCGGGACCCAGCGACATTTTGCTCCATATTCATGTTCGAGACGATACTGGATCACATCAAACTGAAGCTCTCCTACCGTTCCAACCACTTTCCGGTTTCCGAGATCAAGATTAAATAACTGCGCAACGCCTTCGTCCGTAAGCTGCTGAATTCCTTTTTCCAATTGCTTCGACTTCATTGGATCCAGGTTGATCAATTCCTTGAAAATTTCCGGTGAGAAACTTGGAATACCAGCAAAATTTAAATTTTCACCTTCCGTTAAAGTATCACCAATCTTGAAATTCCCTGTATCATATAACCCAACAACATCACCCGGAAAACCTTCGTCCATCACACTTTTATCAGAAGCCATAAATGTAAACGGACTTGCAAAACGAACGTCTTTGTTCAGGCGCACATGATGGTAAAAAGTTCTTCTCTCAAACTTACCGGAACATATTCTCAAAAATGCGATCCGGTCACGGTGACGCGGGTCAAGGTTTGCGTGAATTTTAAAGATAAATCCACTGAATTTCGATTCTGTTGGCTCTACTTCTCTAACATCAGTAGGACGAGGCTGAGGGAGCGGAGAAATTTCACAGAACGTATCCAGAAGTTCTTTGATACCAAAGTTATTAATCGCACTGCCAAAGAAAACAGGCGCCAACTCACCTTTTTCATAGGCCTCTTTTGAGAATTCGTCATAAACTCCTTCTACCAATTCAACATCCTCAGCAAGCTGAACCGCGTCTTTTAAACCGACAAGTTCTTCCAGTCTGTCGTCTCCAAGATCGATTTCGACAACATTGCTTTCGATTTTTGTTTTATTTATTTTAAAGAAATAAAGTTTTTGCTCAAACAAGCTGTAAACCCCCTTAAAATCTGCACCCATATTAATTGGCCAGGTAAGCGGACGAACGCGGATACCTAACTTCGTTTCAAGTTCATCTAGCAGTTCAAAAGGATTCTGCCCTTCCCTATCCAGCTTATTCACAAAAACGATTACAGGCGTATTACGCATCCGGCAAACTTCCATCAGCCTTTCCGTCTGCTCTTCCACACCTTTCACGCAGTCAATCACCAGAATCACACTATCGACCGCAGTAAGCGTTCGATAAGTATCCTCAGCAAAGTCTTTGTGACCTGGTGTATCCAGAATATTGATCAGCAAGTCTCGGTATTCAAAAGTCATAACCGAAGTTGCCACCGAAATTCCACGCTGCTTCTCAATTTCCATGAAATCGGAAGTTGCCGTCTTTTTAATTTTATTTGATTTTACAGCACCAGCCGTTTGAATAGCTCCTCCAAAAAGTAGCAATTTTTCCGTCAAAGTTGTTTTTCCAGCATCCGGGTGACTGATAATCGCGAATGTCCGTCTTTTCTTAATTTCCTCTATGTTACTCATTATATTATTTTATAACCTGCCGCCATTCTGTCTTCACAAGTTTTTTCCGGTCTGAAAATAACGAAAACGCCTGCCGGCAAGCACGAAAGATTCCCTTTTTTGAAAATTTTGCACAAAGATACAAATAAACAAAGCCGCCCGTATCCGGAGCGGCTATATTATTAACTATCAGTCTGCTTGGGCTGTAATCCTAAGCTTCGTTTTTTCTCCGTACCTGAGGTAGCTCAGGTATTCAGTAGAAAGAATCTTTGTAATCCTCAACCGAAGTCATAATTACTTCATGTGCCTCCTCGTGGCCGTATACATTGGTAATTTCAATGTGCGCTTTTTCGCCCGGAAGATTTTTATAAGTAAGGAAATAATGTTTCAAACGCTCAACAATTCCCTGTGGCAATTCGCTGATATCTGAATAGGCACCATAAACTTCGTCACCTTTCAACACGGCGATGATTTTATCATCTGCTTCTCCACCATCGATCAAACGGATACCTCCGATTGGTTTCGCCTGGCACATAATGTCTCCATGAGAGATGATTTTTTCACATAACACAATGATATCCAATGCATCACCATCTCCTTCGGTAACATCTCTGCCAGATCTTTCTCTTGCCAAAGCAGCAATTTTGTCAGCGCAATAGGTCTTAGGAATAAAACCGTAAAGGGCAGGAACGATGTTAGAATATTTTTGAGGACGGTCAATTTTCAAATAACCAGTCTGCTTGTCAATTTCGTATTTAACGGTATCCGTAGGAACGATTTCAATAAATGCAGTTACAAGTTCAGGTGCATTTTCGCCCATCGGAATTCCATGCCATGGGTGGGCTTTGTGTACGTTTGCGTTCATTATATGGTAATAGGTATATGTATCTGTTTATAGTTATTATTTGATTTTTTTCTTACTCTCCCGCCTTCTCCGAAATCACATAATCTCCGGTTTTTGATATCGATTGTTTAACAAACAATTCTCCAAGAAAACCGGCGAGAAATAATTGTGACCCGACCATAATAGCAACCAGTGCCAAAAAGAACAGTGGATTTTCTGTTACATTCCTGTATTGTTCATGCGAAATATAAATTTTATAGATCTTGGTACCAAGCAGCCAGAATGCAATAACAGTTCCAAGAAAAAACATAAGCGTCCCCAGACTGCCAAATAAATGCATCGGACGACGGCCAAATTTATTCACGAACGCAATCGAAAGCAAGTCAAGGAACCCAAAAACGAACCTTTCCAGGCCAAATTTTGTGTAACCGTATTTTCTTGCCTGATGCTGCACTACTTTTTCACCGATTTTCGCAAACCCATTCCACTTGGCAATTACAGGAATATAACGGTGCATTTCACCATAGATCGTAACATTTTTAACCACGTCCTTACGGTAGGCTTTCAGGCCGCAATTAAAATCGTGCAGGGATACTCCGGAAATACTCCTTGTGGCTGCGTTGAAGATTTTCGTAGGGATCGTTTTCGTAATCGGATCGTACCGTTTCTTTTTCCAACCGGAAACAAGATCATAACGATCCTCCTTTATCATGCGGTAAAGCTCAGGAATTTCGTCTGGGCTGTCTTGCAAATCAGCGTCCATAGTAATAACAACATCTCCACGCGCCGCTTGAAAAGCAGTTTGCAATGCTGCTGTTTTTCCATAGTTACGCACGAAACGCCTACCTTTTATATTAGGATTTTTCAACGACAATTCGCAGATCACATCCCATGAGCGATCCTTGCTTCCGTCATCAATAAATAGAACTTCGTAAGTAAAATTATTTTCAGTCATCACGCGCGCAATCCACTCACTAAGCTCTGGCAAAGACTCCTCTTCATTGAAAAGGGGGATAACAACGGAAATCTGAATAGCTGAATTGGTCATGAATATGTACAAGGGTGATACCTACACACCCGTATTAACGTGCAAAGTTCGTGTTTTTCCTGATCAAAATATCAAATAAAAGTCTTTCATTAATTCAGCGAACCCGGGATGATAAGTTTTTCCATCTTCATCGTATATGAACAAATCAGAGTTAACAGCCCGAAAACCAGCTGATTCGCCTCTTACCAAGACCATCAAAGTACGAAATGGCTTCTTTCCGTTTTGGTGAAACAAAGTTAATTTTCTTCGTATACACCATCCTGATTTTTCAGCAAGTTCCTGAAAAATAGTGCCTTCATCTACGGGTAAAAGGATGTTAAACTTTCCTGCTTCCGTTAACAATTTATCAACGGCTTTCAGTAAATCCTGAAAAGTAAGCGAATCCGAATGGTGTGCCCGATTTATTTTTGAATCCGGTGAACGCAGATCCGACTGAAAAAATGGTGGGTTACTAATAATGCAATCAAACTTTTCTAGTCCAGAAAAATCCTGAATTGCCGAATGAAAAATTTCAATCCGATCAGCAAAAGGACTATTTTCTATATTTTCCTTTGCCTGAGAAAAAGCATCCGCATCCAATTCAACAGCGCAAATTTTCCCATTTTTATTTCGTTGCGCCGTGATCAAAGACAACAATCCCGTTCCGGCACCAATATCCAGAATATGCTCAGCGTTTTCAATATCTGCCCAGGCCCCAAATACACAGGCATCTGTACAGACTTTCATCGCGCACTGATCCTGCTGAATTGTAAACTGTTTGAATTTGAAAAATGAATTCCTGGCCATGAGCTGTTATTTTCTCCCGAAGTCCGCAGGGTTTTCGCCCCAGTATTCGGTTTCCCATTTCAGGATTTTATTCGGATATGTATTTGTTGCCAGCCACCTTTCTGCCCGTTGAAGCATTTCAAAAACAGGTTTATTTCTTGGCGTAAGCTGCAATTTGGTATTGGCATGTTTCTTCTTGATCCAGCTTATCGCTGTTCGGGAATCAGAATATATCGGGATTTCGCTGTTATTCTTTTGCAGGTAAGCCAGTCCATGTACGATCGCGAGAAATTCGCCGATATTATTGGTCGCATCTTTGAAAGGTCCTTGTAAAAAAATCCGCTCGCCGGTTTGCAAATAAGTACCCTGATATTCCATATCGCCAGAAGCCGTATTCCAGGCGGCATCAACGGCAATGGCATTTTTTATAGGCTGACCAATATTTGCCGGTGCGATCCTGGCTACAACCTTTGCAGCGTTTTCCTTTTTCTGAACATACTCCCAATAGTTTCGCTGAATGGCAGTTTCTGCCTCTTGTATGGAGTCAAAAGATTTGTAACGGGCATCTTCAAAGCCCTTTATTTGCGCTTCACATTCTTTCCAATCGGTAAACACGCCTGTCTGCCTACCTTGCCACACCACATAAAATTTCGTCTTTTTTGCCATTAATTCTAAACTAACTTCTTTCTTCCCAAACCTGCGCCAGGTTTACGATAACCTCTACCGCTTTTTCCATATCCTGTACAGAAACCCATTCCAGACGCGAATGAAATGCATGTTCTCCGGCAAAAATATTCGGGCACGGCAAGCCCATAAAAGACAATCTTGATCCGTCTGTTCCTCCGCGAATACTTCGCGTAACTGGATTTAGCCCGGAACGTTTCATCGCTTCCATTGCATTGTCAATGATCTGAGGATGCTGGTCCAGAATTTCTTTCATGTTCCGGTATTGTTCTGTTACTTTAAACTCTGCTTTCGAATTTGGGTAACTCAACAAAACCCTTTCCATAATTTCTTTTAGCAAAGTTTCCTTTTCGTGTAAACCGGATTCCGTAAAATCCCGGATTATAAAATCCAGCACCGCCTGCTCCTGAATTCCTTCCATATGAACCGGGTGAATAAATCCTTCCTTACCTTCTGTTGTTTCCGGTGAAAGGTTTTTTGGCAATGCGGCCAGAATCTCCCCTGCGATTTTCAACGCGTTTTCGAGCTTTCCAATCGCATATCCCGGATGGGTACTCACACCATGAATTGTAATTTTCACACCGTCCGCAGAAAAGGTTTCATCTTCCATCGTCCCGACCGCCTCACCATCTACGGTATATCCATAATCCGCACCCAGCTTATCCAAATCAACCTTTTCAGTACCACGACCGACTTCTTCGTCTGGTGTGAAAAGTATTTTAATTACTCCGTGTTTTATTCTTTCATCAGTAACCAAAATCTCAGCCGCGGCCATAATTTCAGCAACACCTGCTTTATTGTCTGCTCCTAAAAGTGTTGTTCCGCTTGCTGTGACAATATCATTTCCAATCTGATTTTTTAAATCCGGGTGCTCTGACATTTTTAATATCTGCGTAGGATCGTCCGGTAAAATAATGTCTCCGCCGCTCCATTTCTGATGTACGATCGGTTCTACACTCGCACCCGTTACATCCGGAGAAGTGTCCACATGCGAGCAGAAGCAAATTACGGGAATATTGGATTTTTCAGAATTTGCAGGAATAGTCGCATACACATAACCATGCTCATCCAAATGCGCGTCTTCAATACCTAATTCCTGCAATTCGATCACCAGCTGATTACTAAGATCTCTCTGTTTTTCAGTGCTGGGAAAACTTGTCGACTGCGGGTCAGATTGTGTATCAATCTGAACATAGCTCAGAAACCGGTTTAAAACGGAAGACATTTTTATCTTAGGTTAAAAGGAAAAACGAATATTTTAAGACGCAATAATACCTGAAAGATCAGCTGGCGAATAGTTAATATTTTTTAACGTTTTATCATCCGCAGTGCGATACACGAGGTATTTACCATTGTCCTCCTTATAGTAACATTCCGTGCCTTTTGCATTGTAATGCGCCACTGTCGCCTCTGCTTCTTCAACACTGACACACGCTTTTGACATGTTGGAACGCTGTACCTCATCAAATAACGCTCTGAATTTATTGCCAAGACCAAATTCAAGGACTGCGCCCGAAAGTACATATTGCAAGTCGCAAAGTGCATCTGCAATCTCCACAAGGTCTTTTTCCAAAATAGCAACTTCCAATTCTTTCAATTCTTCCGCCAGGAGAGCAACACGTAAGCGGCTGCGGTCTTCCGAAGGAATTGTTGGGGTATCAAGAATCGGATGTTTGAACGTTTTATGGAACTCAGCGACTTGATTAAGGCTATCTAATTGTTGCATTGTATGATCGAAATTTGAATTTATTACTTAAAAATGAAGCACTACAAAACCAGATTGGTTTTGAAAAGTTTGATTGAAATGGCCAGCAAAATGATCCCGAAGACTTTACGGAGAATATCAGTTCCTCCCTGTCCGAGCTTATTTTCAATCCAGTTTGATGATTTTAGAACGATGTAAATAAAAAATAAATTGAGTAAAACGCCAACCAGAATATTCTTGATCTCATAGGTTGTACGCAGTGCCAGCAACGTGGTCATCGTTCCAGCTCCGGCAATAATCGGAAATGCGATCGGAACGATGGAAGCGGCACTTACGCTGATATTATCATGCTTGAAAATATTTCTGCCCAGTATCATTTCCAATCCTAAAAGAAAAAGAATGATCGCGCCTGCAACTGCAAAAGAAGCCACATCCACACCAAAAAGACTTAAAAGCCTTTCTCCCAAAAATAAAAAGGCGATCATAATCCCGCCAGCAGCCAGCGTTGCTTTTTCCGATTCGATCTTTCCCAGCTTCTTTCGAAAATCTACAATAATCGGGATGGAGCCCAGCACATCGATCACTGAAAAGAGAATCAGCGTTACGGAAAGTATTTCTTTGAAGTTAAACATGGCGACACCAATTCAAGGATTATGCCGCAAAGTTGAACAAAACCCGTTTCTTACACAACCTTTTATTGTTAAGCTAACGATTTAAATACGGCTTAACCGTTTCCATTCGGCAAAAAGTTCAGAAAGGTATTGAACTGTTTTTTATACTTTTCCTCGTCGATCTTGTAGTAGTATGCGCCTTTTTTAGAAAATCCTTTTTGCTTTTCATCCAGTTTGATCAGCAAATGCGTGGATAAAAGTTTCCGGCTGAAATTTCTCTTATCAAGCTCTGTCCCGAAAATCGCTTCGTATAATTTTTGCAGCTGAGGAATCGTAAACTTTTCCGGAAGCAACTCAAAACCAATAGGATGCTGCGATGCCTTATACCGCAAATGCTCGATCGCCATTTGCACCATCGCACTATGGTCAAATAATAATTGTGGTAATTCCTGCATGGAGAACCACTGCGCTTCGAAATTTTTAGAAATCTTGTTATCGTAATCTTCTACGTTGATCAAAGCAAAATAAGCAACCGAAACAGTACGCTCCACCGGGTCACGTTTGGGATTTCCGAAAGTGTGAAGCTGTTCAAGATAAATGTCAGTAAGGCTGGTCAGTTCATACAAAATTCTTGTCGAAGCCTCTTCCAGACTTTCGTCCGGCTGCACCCATCCGCCCATCAGAGACCAGGTATGGTGCTCATCTTCAATACCGCGATTGACCAATAATAATTTTAACTCCTGACCGTCGAAACCGAAAATAATGGAATCTAGGGCTACCAGACATTTTGTTTGTGTCTGGTACTGATGCAACATATCTATTAACACGATGGGTTTCTCCTGAATTGAGTAAACGACTTTTTAACTATAAATACAATCCTCTGACATTACTACTCATGCAGACAGCCTCGATTTGCCTTTTAGGAAATTTTTCAACTGATCAATTTCGTCCTGGGAAATGGCAGGAAAGTTGGCAATTCTGAACGTGGTTTCTTTCCAGGCACCATATCCGTTTCCCAGCATAATTCCATTTTCTCTGGCTTCCTTTTTTATGTAAGCCACCTGATCTTTGCTGCCGGAAACTGCAATAACCGTATCGGACCTGACTTCATACTGATCCACCAAAACAGAATATCCATGCTCGGTAAGAAATGCATACCATTCAGCCGCTCTCTTTTTCGTTTGTGCAGAAACAATTGGAAGGGATTCGACCTGCTTCATTACACGCCCGGCCAGATAAATCCCCAACGCGTTTGGCGTATAAGGTGTCTGATATTTCAGAAAGTTGTCTCTGACAAACAGAAAACTGTTATAAAAATTACGATCACCGATCTTCTCCGCCTGTTGTATTGCGCGTGGCGAAGCAATAATTATGCTTAACCCTGCTGGAAGTCCGAAACATTTCTGAACGGAAGCATACCAAACATCAGCCTCTTTCCAGGGAAATTCTACTCCCGCCATGGACGACGTTGCATCCACAGCAATGACCTGTTCCGTTTGTTTTCTTAATTCCGCAAAGAAGGAAAATGGCAAAGCGGTTCCATTGGAAGTCTCGTTATGCGTAAGACAAATCACTTCGTTTTCCTGATCAGAAACGATGTCAGAAATCCTGGGCAAAGTGTCTATATCAAAAGAAAAACCGTTGGTTTCCGGTTTAATTTTCTGCGTATATTCCAGCCACTTTTCACCAAATGCTCCATTAAATACATGAAGACTTTTCGTTGAAATTAGCGACTGAGCGATAATTTCCCAGCATTCTGTTGCGGATGAACAAAAATAAATTTCATACCCTTCCGGGATACCAAGATTGGTTTTCATTGCGTCAATCGTCTCTCTCAGCATTGCCATAAAAGGCTCGCTACGGTGATTGACGCTTAAAATTCCACTTTGATATGCGTCCGACAAATATTGTTCAACCTGTGGGTATACTTTGGACGGGCCGGGATAGAAGGTAATCATGTCAGATGGTATTAAATGATCCGAAAAATTAACAGAACAACTAAGCTTAAACAAAAACATCATAGATTTTTCAATCTATGATGTCAAAATTTTATCAAACCGGTAATGATCACATAAACCCTTCCCGGATCATTGCTTTTTCTAATTTTTCACTCAACTGCGCCGATGCTTTTAATAACGGCAAACGAACTTCCGAGCTGCAAACGCCTTTAATTTCAAGACATTTTTTGATACCAACCGGATTCGATTCGATGTATAATAAGGTATCAAATTCAAGGAATGCTAATTGCAATGCGGCTGCTTCTTTGAAATTTCCTTCCAGCGCGTGCCATGTCAAGTCGGTAAATTCACGTGGGAATCCGTTGGCTATCACAGAAATAACGCCATGCCAGCCTACGCTGCACATGGTTGTCACCAGATTATCGTCGCCGGAAAGCAAAAGAAAATCTTTCGGTGCGTGTGCGGCAAGTTCCATGCTCTGTTCAATACTTCCGCCCGCATCCTTAATTCCAATAATATTTGGATGTTCTGCAAGTTTCAGTATTGTCTCGGCTTTCATGTTGATCACCGTGCGACCCGGAACATTGTATAACAAAACGGGTACTGGTGAGGCATCCGCGATCGCAGTGAAATGCGCTATAATTCCTTCCTGTGTTGGCTTGTTATAATACGGACAAACGGACAAAATTGCATCAACGCCGTTCAGGTCGGTCTTTCGGATTGTTTCAAGGACTGATCTTGTATCATTTCCGCCCAAACCATACACAATCGGCAATCCCTTTGTGTTATGCTTTTTTGAAAATGCCAGAATTTCGTCTTTTTCTGTCGATGAAATCGTTGGAGATTCTCCGGTTGTTCCTTGCACGACCAGATAATCCACTCCTCCTTCAGACACAAATTCGATTAACTTTTGTAAACCAGCGTAGTCAATTTCTTGCTGTTCATCAAAGGGTGTAATCAGCGCTGCTCCGACTCCTTTGAAACGTTCGTCCAATGGCATTATTTTCTTATATAATTGTTGATTTTAAAACACAAAGTTAGTTACCTGACTCAATTTCCTTCATCATTTTTGAATCATTCCTAAAAATTCTTCTTCTGACAGGATCGTCACACCTAATTTTCTGGCCTTTTCAAGTTTGGAAGGCCCCATATTATCCCCCGCAAGGAGATAATTCAATTTCCCCGAAACACCGCTCAAAACGCGCCCGCCGTTGGCTTCGATCTTATGTTTCAGGTCGTCACGCTCAAAATTTGCAAAGACGCCGGAAATCACGAAAGTTTTCCCTTCCAGCATGGTACTTTCCATTTCAACGGGTTTATCATCGGTAGTCATTTGTAATCCTGCTTTTTCCAGACGCTCCATAACCAGCTGATTTTCTGGAACTGCAAAATAAGCAATGACACTCTGAGCAATTCTTCCACCGATTTCCGGGACTGCAACAAGCTCTTCTAACGTGGCTGACCGGAGCGCTGTGATATTTTTGAAATAAGCAGCCAGTTTTTCAGCAACAGTTGCGCCGACAAAGCGAATACCCAATCCGAATAAAACATTTTTGAAAGGAGCCGTTTTGGAGGTCTCCAGACCTTTCAAAATATTTTCAACGGTTTTTTCCCGGAAACTAATTTTCTTGGTCTTACCTGTTTCCTCGTTAACAATATTTTTTTCAAGCCCGAGAAGCTTTTCATAATTCAGATCATATAAATCTGCCGGCGTTCTAACCAGATGATTGTCGAAAAGTACTTCAATTTTCCCCTCGCCCAGGCTGTCAATATTCATCGCTTTCCGGTGAATAAAATGCTCTATTCTTCCTTTTAACTGCGGCGGACAAGCGCTGTCATTTGGGCAATAATAAGCGACTTCACCCTCATTTCTTGCTAAAAGAGAGCCACATTCCGGACAGTTTGTTGGAAATACAATCGGCTCGGTATGGAACAGTTCGCGTTTGGTAAGATCCACTCCTGTTATTTTCGGAATGATTTCTCCACTTTTTTCCACAAAAACAGTATCCCCTAATTGTACATTCAGCCTTTCAAGTTCGTTGGCATTATGCAAAGTTGCACGTTTCACATACGTACCAGACAAGTGCACACCTTTCACTTTGCTGTATGGAACAGTCCGTTCGCTTTCTGCACAAAGATTGGCAACCGGCGTAACGTTTCCGGTTCTTCCTACCTGAAAATTTACGTAGCGTAAAATAGCTGGTTTATTTTCTGCTTTGTATTTAAACGAAATAGCCCAACGCGGACTTTTTGCTGTAAATCCTAATTCGTGCTGTTGTTCAAAAGAATTCACCTTGATCACAATCCCGTCGGTTGCCAGCGGAAGCGTTGCGCGTTTTTCCTCCCATTCATGAATGTAAGCGATAACATCGTCGATGTTCGTTACCTTTTTCCAACCCGGAGAAATATTAAATCCCCACGATTTCAATGCAAGCAAACTCTCTTCATGACTCGCAAAAACAGTTTCATCGCTCAAAAATGAATAGATATAACAGTCGAGTGACCGGCGGGCCGTCTCCGCTGAGTCCTGCAATTTAAATGAACCGGACGCCGCATTCCTTGGATTTGCATACAAGTTAACACCCAGTGCTTCCATATCTTCATTCAACTTTTGAAAAGACTGATACGGCATAAAACCTTCTCCCCGAATTTCGAAAATCGGTGGAATTTCTTTTGACTTTACGCGTAACGGAAGTGACTTAATGGTTTTAACATTGTTTGTAATCTCATCTCCGCGGGTTCCGTCCCCTCGCGTAACACCGCGAACGAGAACTCCATTTTCATATGTGAAACTCAGGGAAATTCCATCAAATTTTAATTCACAAATATATTCGTAAGCTTCACCATCCAACCCTTTTCGAACACGCTCGTCGAAATCCCGAAGTTCCTGTTCGTTATAAGTATTATCCAGCGACAACATCGGATAACGGTGATATACGGCATTGAAGTTTTTAGTGATTGTCCCTCCCACCCGCTGCGTTGGTGAATCGCTGCGTTTAAATTCCGGAAACTCATTTTCCAGCTTAGCCAGTTCTTTCAATAACTGATCAAAATCGTAGTCGGATATTTCAGAAACACTTTCCTGATAATACTGGAAATTGTAATGATCAATCTGTTGTATAAGTTCGTTTATGCGTTCTTCCGGGTTCATGTTACTATTGGCTAGCGGCTTTGTATTTTATTCTATATCAAGATCAAAATTTGATCATCTTGATTTCGCACAAATTTACAGTTAATTCCAATTTCCGAATACACAAGCAAAAGATGTATGCTGAAATTGAATAATAAAATTATTAGCGGTAAAAAAAGCATTTCCTCTTATATGTATCTCATCTAACCTCCGGAAATTTTAGCGGCACCTGATTTCAAAACTTCATGCCTCACGGGACTACCCGGCCTTAGTCATTTTACAATCAAAATCTGTGTCTGAAGCCAGAATTGAAATTTTAGCGCCGCCCAAAGCTAAAGCATTGTGTTATACATTTCCCCTCCATTTACATCTTCCCTATAAATTCCTTAAATTCGCCCCGGATTTAAACATTACTACTTTTCATAATGGCTGCAGTTGCCCCTTCCATTCTTGCCGCAGATTTTGCGAATCTGCAACGCGACGTTGAAATGCTAAATGCGAGTGAAGCAGATTACATACATGTAGACATCATGGACGGTGTGTTTGTCCCCAATATTTCCTTCGGTTTTCCGGTTGCACAGGCCATCAAACGCTATTCAAAAAAGCCGCTGGATTTTCATTTGATGATTGAAAAACCAGAACGTTATCTCGAAAATTTCCGTGATGCCGGTGCAGATATTCTTACCGTACACTACGAAGCTTGCCCTCATTTACATCGCACTGTCCAGTTAATCAAAGAATTAGGTATACAGGCCGGAGTCGCGTTGAATCCGCATACGCCAGTTGAATTACTTTCTGAAATACTGCCGGATTTATCTCTCGTTTTGATCATGTCTGTAAATCCGGGTTTTGGAGGTCAGAAATTTATTGAAAACTCTTACCGAAAAATTTACAAGCTAAATTATATGCGTGAAGAACTCGGCGCGAATTTCAAAATCGAGGTCGACGGCGGCGTGAACAATACAAATGCCAGATCTCTCGTTGAAAACGGTGCTGACATTCTCGTAGCCGGAAGTTTTGTTTTTAATTCTTCCGATCCGCACGCCACGATTGCCGCGCTTCGAAAAAATTAATAAATTACCTTAACCCCGTCTACATGAATAAATACAATCCGAATTTCCTTTGTCGTCGAAGGCGTAATATTCCTTTGGCCCTATGATCGCGCGTTCTTTTTCCATTCTCAGCCTATTTCTGGCGCTTCAAATTACAGCCCGCGCATCAAATAATACCGCTGTTGGTGATTACAAATTTCCGCTCAAAGTAAGTGACGACGGGAAACATTTAGCAGACCAAAACGACGCGCCATTTCTTGTAGTCGCCGATGTTGCCTGGCAATTACTCAGAAAGCTGGATTATCCAAGCGCAGTTGAATATCTGGATATTCGCAAAGCACAGTCATTCAATACCTTTTTGGTACATGTTTTGCCGGCCTTGCCAACTCAAAAAAACTTTCATAAGGTCACTCCTTTTCAGGTCAATAACGAGATTACAAAACCTAATAAAGCTTATTTCGACCACCTCGAAAAAGTGATTATTGCTGCAAAAGAACGTGAATTGATCATTGGTCTTGTCGTTTCAAGACAAAGTTGGAATATGCTTTTTGAAACCCAGGGCGAAGAAGCTTGCCGGAGTTATGGGGAATATATTGGTAAACGTTTCTCAAAATTCGCAAACGTTTTCTGGATCGTCAGTGAAGAAGAAAACCAAAAGGCATTTGTAGCCCGAACGTTGACACAAAGTTTACGGGCAAATTCAGAAAATCAGTTAATTGCATCATTATCCACCTGTACTCCTCCGGATTCTCTGGACAAAAACCATACCGATCTAAAAGTTTTTGTTCCGGATTCTACTGTGACAGACTCCGAGTATGCAGCTTTGGCAACTTGGCAGAAAAATATCGGAAGTACGATCAAAAGTCCTTTTTTGATCGCCAACTCTGAATTTCCAATTAAAGATCAATCCGCCTTAATTCGGAAACAAGCCTATGAATCGCTGTTAAGTTCTGCTGCCGGGTTTTGCCATATGAGCACGATCAAAAATTTTAACCCAACCTGGAAGGTAAATATTTTACGTGACGGCGGGGAATATATGGTTCGTTTTTCAAAAATTCTGCAAGGAATTCCCTGGGCTCTAATTCAACCTGATCCTGCAATAAAACTCGTTCAGGACACCACACAAACCAGTGAAATTACGGTAGCGACGATTTCAAATCACCGTATGGCAATTTTATATATTCCAACCGCGAGAGAATTTAAACTGGACCTGACAAAACTTACCGGAAACGAGTTTAGAGCCGTTTGGTATAGTCCAAGAACAGGCAGAAGATGGACCGGCGGCGAGTTTGAGCGAACCGAGGCGGCTGTCATCGTTCCGCCCGACAAACAAGCTGACTGGGACTGGATTCTTTTAGTCGGCTCAAAAAACTAGGCCGTTTTTTGAATTTATTCTAATCAGTATTAAATCTTTGGCATTACCTTTTATTATTACAATATTCACCACACTATTAACTTGGAAATAACATAATCACTGGTAAGTAACTGTTTCTCAATAGTGATACACTTACGCACCAGTGACAACGAATGACAAAAGCAAGTGCGCCCCGAATGAGCTTAGTGAGAAGAAAATTATTTATTTGCAGCAGCCTGGTTCTACTGGTATGCGGAAAATTGCTTGCCCAGCAGCCCGTACTTTGGGCTGATAAAATTCTTGGATACTCCTCCGAATACAGGCCGGAAAGTTATGGTCAGGGCTTTCGTTCAAAGCAAATTCTTGGTGAACCAAACAAGCTTCCGGATTTTGGCGTCAGTCCATGTGCCTGGTCGCCGGCCACGCCTGACGGAAGAAATGAAGAGTGGATTAAAGTTGGCTTCGAAAAATCTATTGCTTTAAAGCAGGTTGCTATTGCTGAAAGCTATAACCCGGGCTCTGTTACCAGAGTTTATGCTTACAATGACGCAGGAAAAGAATTTCTGATTTATGATGAAAAGGCGGGTCCGGTTTCCGCGAAAGGCAGAATGATGCGGATTTTCACAAAGCAGGAAAACTTGATTGCAAATGCGATAAAAATAATTCTTGACCCATCAAAAGTTGGAGGTTTCAATCAAATTGATGCTATTGGGATATCTTCTGCGATGGATCCGATTGAAGCACTGATTAATGTTGCGCCGTCTTCCTTAAAGGACGAAAAAAAGGAAAATCTGGGGAAAGCAATTAATAGTAAAGGGCAGGAAATTAATCCGATTATTTCAGCAGATGGCAGAACTTTGTATTTCACCAGAGCAGAACATGAAGGCAATATCGGTTCTCCTTCCAGACAGGACGCATGGGTTTCTACCCTTGACAAAAATAACAATTGGACCGAAGCAGTCAATCTGGGACCGCCGGTTAACAATAAAGGCGACAATGCGATCATTGGTGTGTCTGCTGATGGGAAAACCTTGTATTTAATCAATGTCTATTTACCGGACGGCAATTTGGTGTACGGGTTGTCTAAATCATTTTATACAAAAAACGGTTGGAGTTTCCCCAAAGCCATCAAAATTCAGAATCTTTATAACGATCATGATTTTTCGGGCTTCGCCATTTCTCCGCATGGAAATGTGCTGATCATGTCAGTTCAGCGAAAGGACACTGAAGGCAAAAAAGACTTATATGTTTCATTCATTCAGGATGACGAAACTTGGTCTGAGCCCAAACATATGGGTAACGTATTGAACAGTGCCAGCGATGAAAATTCCCCTTTTCTGGCACTGGATAACAAAACATTATATTTCACCTCTTCCGGAATAAGCGGTTATGGCGGTGGTGACGTCTTTTTATCGCGCCGTCTGGATGATACCTGGCTGAACTGGTCAAAACCCGAAAACCTTGGCCCCAGCATCAATACTCCAAATCAGGATTCTTACTTCAACATTCCTGCTTCGGGAGAATATGGCTATTTCAGTTCTGCAGATAACACGATCGGGCGTGAAGATATTTTCAGGATCAAACTTACTCCGTCGATAAAACCCGATCCAGTTGCAACCGTCACAGGCTCGGTATTTGAATTTGAAACCACGACTCCTCTTAAAGCGGTGCTCTCTGCAAAAATTTTGAAAACAGGGGAAACTTTCAGCAAGACGACTTTTGAAGGCGAAACAAGTGAATTCAAATTAATCTTACCATTAAAAGAATCTTATATCATCACGGCCGATGAAAAGGGCTATTTTTCGTCCACCGAAGAAATTGATCTGATCAGCGAAACAGGGTTCAGAACAATTCGAAAAAACCTTTATTTACAGCCGATCAAGCCCGGACAACAGATCCGACTGGCCAATAATATGTTTTCTCAAAGCAGTGCCGATATAACGGAATCTTCGTTTCAAGAGCTTGATCGTATTATTGGCATCATGAATGAATATCCCGAAATGGAAATTTTGCTTGAAGGCCATACTGATAATCAGGGGGATACTAAAAAGAACGTAAAGTTATCGGAAGACCGGGTTGTGGAAGTAAAAAAATACCTGGTAACGAAAGGAATCGGCGCTTTCAGAATTCAGACAAAAGCCTGGGGACCAGCCAAACCGATCGCCAGCAATCTTACCGAAGCGACCCGCCAGAAAAATCGTCGCGTGGAGTTTACAATCCTTAAAATGTAAAAGTGCCTAATCATTGGAAATTTCCTTAATTTCGCGGCTTTAACTTCCGACATTCAAACATGGTGCACACATACAAGAAGGAAAACTTGCAATCCTGGGTAACGCTCGCGGTCATACTCATTATCGGTATCTCTCTACGACTTTATCACCTGGACTCTTACAGTATCTTTTTTGATGAAAAAAGTACCATGGTGGTAAGCCAGGGAATTGTCCTGGAAGGAGCGAATCAAAAAGAAACGTTTTCAAGCAGAAAGCTAACGGCACCTGAATTCTGGAAAACGCCGGAGTTCAATTTTCAGTCTCCACAGGTTTTAAGATCTTTCACCTATAAAGAAACATATTATCCCCGTGCGTTTACTCCTGCTGACTTTTGGTCTTCTAAAAATTTAGGAGATTATTATGAGGCTATGACCCGCAGTGATATCGGAAACAGCCCTTTTTATTATCTGCTTCTCCACATCTGGATGGATGTTTTTGGACTTTCAGATTTCTCGGCAAGACTATTTTCCGTCGTTTTCAGTGTATTAATTATCGGATTGACTTATTTGTTTGGAAGGCGTTTTTTCTCTGTTAATACAGGATTAATTTCTGCGGGAATTGTAGCAATTGAGCCTTTTTTTATCGCATATAGCCACCAGGCAAGGAATTATTCCCTGACTTTTTTCCTCACACTTCTTTCAACATACCTTTTTTTACAAATAATTGAAGGCAGAAAAAATAGTTTCTGGCTGTATGCAGGATATGTTCTGGCTGCCGGACTTGGACTTCTCTGTCATTTCCTAACGATTGTTGTGCTTTTGGTTCACGGATTATACGCGCTTTTGTTTCTAAGATCCATCAGTGGATGGATCAAAATGGCCGTTTCGGCAGTAGCTGCGCTTTCCGGAGTAACCTGGTGGCTGATTTATGGCGGAGGACAATATACCTTTTACTCTCTTAACTATCAGGCAGATCTGTACAAAAGGATGGCCGAGACCAGACCGCATGACAACCCATTCGGAGTTCTTCCGGCTACCTTTGCCAACGTTTTCAATAAAGCATTGCCCGTCTTTTCTGATTTACTTATTTTCACCAACGGGATGTCCGACAGTCTTGTAGGAAAACGGAATGCGATAATTTCTGTTCTGGTCGGGATTCTATTGATTGTCTGGTACCGATATAAGGATAAAATCAGGCTGCATGAGTTTTTTGTACCTCGTATCCCTTACATCATTGTCCTGGTCAGTGCATTGGTTTACACCAGCAATAAATTTCAGTTTTGCGTTCTTTCTGTTGTCATTTTTGCGCTCTCTTTTCTTTATGATATACACAAAGACGCGGATAAATTACAGCGCAAAAGATTGACGTTACTGTACATGATGGCTTTGATACCTACTCTATTTTTGGTGTTAATGGCTTTCAAAAGCGGACATACGAATGGTATAACGCAACGGTATTCCGGATTTTCATTCCCGTATGTCATCATTCTGATCAGCATCTTATTACAATATTATTCGAATCTTGCGACAGAATTTCGTTTGCTCATTTTCTTTTTTCTTGCAGTACAATTCTATTTTGTGGGGCAACGATTGCAGGAGTTCTATCAGGATCGCTCAGTGAAGTATGGTTATTTTGCAACGCCAAGGGTGAAAAATCCCTATTATGAAGCGGCTGAAAAAATCAAGCAGATTTATTTGCCAGGAGATACCATTTTATATCCGGCCTACAAACTGCCTATTCTGTCGGAGATGGATCGGACATTTTTGCCATACTCCGTTCAAGATGCCCAGCTTACCAATTTATACCTTCCAAAAAGTTTAAATTATATTCAGGTCATGGACACTACCCAGGTTGACAGAATTTTAATTAAACGGAATAATCAAAAAGAACCGCTGGAAATCATCAACTTAAAGGGTAAAAGGTATGGGTCTGAATAGCGGAAGTGACATCTTTTAGCAAAGCCGTCTAATAAGATTTCGTATATTGCGCACTTAATAATACAATTTTGCTCGTTACTTTGTACCCAATTTTACAGCAAACATCAACATTCAAATTGGCCATGACCGCAAATGAAGTAATAAATGAACCCAGACAAATCAGCGGTGAATTACGGCTGAAAATCCTGGGCCTTTATAATCAGGCGAATGCCGGGCATATCGGCTGCTCACTAAGTTGCATCGACTTGATGATCGCCATCCTATTTTTAAATAAATCAGAAGAAGATACTTTTATTTTGTCCAAAGGACACGCCGCGGCCGCACTGTATGCGTGCCTGAATGTTCTTGGCGAAATTACGGACGAAGATCTGGCCACGTATTATCTGGACGGAACGACGCTTCCTGCACACCCGGCTCCGGGCCAGTATAAGGGAATTCCTTTTGCAACAGGTTCTTTGGGACATGGTCTGCCGATCGCAACCGGTATCGCTCACGCAGCAAAAATCAGTGACGAAGAGAGTTATTCTTTCGCGTTGCTTTCTGATGGTGAAACCAATGAAGGAACAACCTGGGAAGCTGCCCATTATGCAATTCAAAATCAGCTTGACAATCTTTTTATGTTTGTCGACAAAAACGGTTTGCAGGGTTTTGGAGCAACGGACAAAGTTTTGGGAGAAACAGCTTCTCCCGAAAAATGGCGTGCAATTGGTTTTGAAACCGTTGAGATCGACGGCCACGATATTCTTACTATACACCAGACGATTACCGAATTAAAAACCCATAAAAACGGACTTCCCAAAGCCATTATCGCGCACACCGTGAAAGGGAAAGGAGTTTCTTACATGGAAAATAAACTTGAATGGCACTATCTGCCGATGAATGCTGAACTTTATCAGCAGGCCACTCAGGAAGTTACGGAACGCTATCTTAATGAACTTACGAATGCTTGATCATTTACCGCATTACCGCGATAAAATAGAACAACTTAAAGGACCGATTTTCGTATTTGGAGCCAGTGGTTTTATAGGCGCAAATCTTTTTAACGATATTTTCAAAATCAGAAAGGATTGTTACGCACTCACACACGATGCAACAAAGGCCTGGCGGTTAAAATTATTGAATGTTCCGTTTGAAAATATAATACACTGCGATATTCTTTCCGACAATTCTGTCCGGGAAGTTTTTGACCGGTATAAACCGCAAACACTTTTCAATCTGGCAGCTTACGGTGCTTATAGTAAACAAAGCAGCGTAAACCTGACCTACGAAACGAATGTTATCGGAACTGCCAATATTCTGCAAAACTGTACAAAAGAAACGGTTTATATTCACGCCGGAAGTAGTTCTGAATATGGTTTCAATTGCACCGCTCCGAAAGAAACAGACCGCGTAGAACCGAATAGTCATTACGCAGTTTCCAAGGTTTCAGCAGCTTATTTATTGGAATATTATGCACGGGTTTTTGAATTAAAAACTTTAAATCTACGGCTTTATTCTATTTACGGTTATTGGGAAGAACCCGACAGGCTTATCCCGAAACTCGTTGAAAGCGTAAGACAAGGTGAATTACCATCACTGGTTTCTCCGGATATCAGCCGCGATTTTGTTTTCATAGAAGATTGTGTCGAAGCTTTTTTAGATGCTGCGCTGAAAATTAACAGTACAACATCAGGAAAATCATATAACATCGCAACTGGTCGTAAAACTACGATTGGCGATCTGGTCGAAACTTCCCGTCAGACTTTTGGTATCAAACAAGAACCAAAGTGGGGAAGTATGTCAAACCGAAAGTGGGATCTGGCAGAATGGTATGGCGATCCGGAAGCTTTCGAAACGGATTTTGGCTGGAAAGCTAAAACTTCGCTTGAAGATGGATTGTCTAAAACAAAAGCATGGCAAGATCAGCTGAAATATGAAGATTCGATTCTTCCAGCCTTTCTTAATCCGAAGTTAAATCCGGTCATTACAGCCATTATAGCTTGTTACAAAGACGCACAGGCGATTCCTTACATGTATGAGCGAATCGTGAAGACGTGTAACGAGTTGAAAGTACGTTATGAAATTATCTTTGTTAACGACAATTCTCCAGACAATCAGGAAGAGGTAATTAATAAAATTTGTGATAAAGATCCGAATGTGGTTGGTATCAGCCATTCGAGGAATTTTGGTTCGCAGTCGGCATTTTTGAGCGGGATGGAAATCGCTACCGGCGACTGCGTTGTGTTAATGGATGGAGACTTACAAGATCCGCCGGAAATTATTCCAGCGTTCTATGAAAAATGGATGGAAGGTTATGACGTCGTGTACGGTGTTCGTGTTCAACGTGAAATGAAGCCGCATATCCACTTTTTCTATAAAACTTTTTACAAAATTTTCCAGGGCCTAAGTTATATACCAATCCCACGTGACGCGGGCGATTTTTCAATGATCGACCGGAAAGTGGTGAAAGAACTGGTTGACCTGCCGGAAACTGAACAATTTCTTCGCGGATTACGTGCCTGGGTCGGTTTCAAACAAACTGGGGTTCCTTACGTAAGACCAGAGCGGATGTTTGGCGTGTCAACAAATAACTGGACTAAAAATATCTGGTGGGCAAAAAAGGCCATTTTCTCTTTCAGTTTTGCTCCGCTGGAATTGATGAGTTATGCGGGCTTTACATTGACAGGTTTATCTATTTTGGGTATAATCTGGCAGATCCTTGCCAAACTATTCTTCTTCCCGGACACGCCACAGGGGATCAGCACAGTTATTGTATTGATCGTATTCTTCGGGGGATTAACCATTTTGGGGATTTCATTTCTGGGAGAATACATTACCAAGATTTTTGAAGAGACGAAAAAACGACCAAAATATATTCGTACACGCATCAGAAGAGGATCCAAATCCTACAAAACGGCTGACGAAATACGCACTTTGGTAAAACAGTTAAGAAAATGAGAAAAGAATTTTCAGCCGCTCTGGAAAAACTTGTTACTGAAGACGAATCCATCATCTTTATCACCGGAGATCTTGGGTACGCTGCTTTGGAAAGTTTACAGGCAAAGCTTGGCAAGAGATTTATAAATGCAGGTGTTGCCGAGCAAAATATGGTCGGTGTAGCAGCTGGTTTTGCACATAAGGGTTATAAGGTTTTCTGTTACAGTATCGCCCCTTTCATCGTTTATCGCTGTCTGGAGCAATTTCGTAACGACGTTTGCTTCCACAATCTTCCCGTTTTCATTGTTGGAAACGGCGGTGGTTATGGATATGGAATTATGGGAAGTACTCACCACACGCTTGAAGACCTTGCTTGTTTGAGCGGTTTACAAAATGCTAATGTCTGGGTGCCTGGCTTTGCCGATGAAGTTGAGCCTGTAATCAGACAAATTGTGGAGGATGGAAAACCTGCTTACCTGCGTTTAGGTTTTGGAAAAAATACGCCTGAGAATAGTTATACTTCCGGGTCGTTCAAGGTGATTCATGAAGTTGAATCTCCGGAAATTACAATTTTCGCACTCGGCCCTATTGCAAATAATGTGATTACGGCGCTTGACCAGTCGGCTGAACTTGGTGAAAAGGTGAATGTAATTAGCGCATTGCATTTCCCTCTGCAATTAACAGATGAAATCATTCAGTTAGTTGAAAAAGCACCAGCCATTCTCGTTGCTGAAGAGCATGTCAGTACGGGCGGCTTGGCTCAACAACTTTCCGTTCAATTACTGGAAAAAGGAGTAAGAATCAATTCATTTAAAAGTTTGAAGGCGGAAGGTTATCCAAACAGGAAATACGGAAGCCAGGCATACCACCAAAAAATGTCTGAACTTGATCCCGTTTCAATTGCCGCTCATATCCATCAGTTAATAATTCCTGCATGAACAAGGGGGTTTTAACGCTTTTGGTTACCCTTATAATTCTAATCCCGATAGGTATTTATTTTGGGGTGTGGGATTATTATGCCATAAATATTCCAAAATGGGACGATCATGCGTTAAAAGCGTTTATTGTTGAATACGCTCAGGCCGGAACCTGGCAGGAGAAGCTTAAAGCTGTCTTCAAGCAGCATAACGAACACAGAATAGCACTGGACCGGGTTTTCACCTGGCTGGATTTTTCCCTTTTTGGAAAACTGAACTACCGGCATTTAATGATGATCGGGAATTTGTTGTTGCTCGGTGTCATACCACTTTGGTACGTCTTGCTGAAAAATAATAAAAAGCCCTTATTCGCACTCGTACCTATCCCGTTTATCTGGTTAACACTGGCTTTTTGGGAAAATATGTATTGGGGAATGGCGGCCGTCCAAAATTTTGGCGTTATCACTCTCGCTCTCTGGACTATTTATTTAGCCGTCAATCCCAAACCCGTTTATTTCGCTCTGGCGATTTTGATGGGTGCCTTAACGATTTCAACCAGCGCAATCGGGATCTTGATCCTACCGATTTGTACAGTTTTACTATTTCTTTCTGGCGACAGAAAGCGTTCTGTCATTCTTGGAATTGTCAGCATCATCGGTGTCTTTGCTTATTTCTGGACCTATAAACAACCTGGTACAAATCCTGAATCAAAGGCTTCTCTTTTCCAGTTGGCGAAAGGCTACATGGCATTTTTGGGTTCTTTTGCAGAATCGATCCCGGTTAAGGACCATTTCGGAGCTTGTGTCGTTATGGGCATTGTTTTGTTCCTCGTTGCCGTTTCGATTGCTTCGACCATTCTTTTTAGGATTTCTACAAAAAAATATAGCGTCAAATTCGAACGGATCACCGATTTATTTTGCCTGGGCGCCCTTATGTTTATTTTGGCCACAGGATTGATCGTTGTCTACGGCCGTGCCGGTTTTGGTCTGGAAGGTTTGATTACCAGCAGGTTTAAAATTTATTCTGTACTGCTCTTAATGGTTGCCTATTTATATGTCGTCATACCGATAAGAGGAAGTTTTTTATCGCCATATATTACAGCAATCGTATTTTTAGCGGTTACTTTTAATGTGTTCAGCTATCATTACCATTTGGTTGACGCATACAATTTACGCAAGATCATGACGACAAGCCAGTTCAACTGGACTTATACAGATAAAGATTTGAAGGCTCCTTCGGACACTTCTTTTGCGGCGCGAATTGTTGATAAGACACCGGTATTTTACACCCAATGGCTTCCTTTCATTGAAATTGCTGACAGACAGGGTTATGCTGGAAACTCACGGGCTCTGATGGAATTATACGCATCCACGAAATTTGAAAATACAAAGAATAAACTCGTTGTCAGGAATACAGGCTTTAAAAGTCAGCGTTTACAGGATAGTGGAATTTATATTCTTCTCAGTTCCGACGATCGTTTTTACGTATTCCCCACTTCCCGCAGCAGGAATACGAACCGGAAAGAATTGTTTTTGAAACAGTACTATTTTGCACCTGGATTTTATGCAGAAATCCCATTTTCAGAGTTTGAAAAGGGAAATTATAAAGTGGCAATTATTCGTCAGCAGGGCGACGAGACTGGTATTTTGTTCCAACAGGATAAGATTGCTGTGGACGCTGTGAGCCAGGATAAAGTAAAAGTAAATTGGTAGCTATGCACGCAACGACAAAAGGACATATCATTCAACTCGACGGGATTCGCTTCATTGCAGTTGCGCTTGTACTGATTGATCATTTTTATTCCGCTGTAAACATTATCCCTTATGGCAAATTAGGAGTGACCATATTTTTTGTTTTAAGTGGATTTCTGATCAGCAGAATTCTTTTGAAAAGCAAAGAAACATACGAACCGCAACCGGAAGGTTTCAAAAAATATATTCGTAAATTCCTGATTCGCAGAACAATACGGATTTTCCCTATTTACTATCTTCTGCTCATCGTTTTGTTTATCCTGAATGTTCCACCCGTTCGTGAGAAATTTGCGTGGCTGGCATTGTACGGAACTAACATTTACATTGCCGTTTATCAAACTTGGCTCGGCTCTTCCGACCACCTTTGGTCATTGGCTGTTGAAGAACAGGTATATCTGTTTTTTCCTTTCCTGATCTTTTTTGTTTCCAGAAAAAACCTGATTCCATGGCTTGCAGTGATGGGTGTATGCAGTGTTTTGCTTCGATTCTATTTTTATTTTTCCGGAAAAGACTGGAGTGTTTCTTACGTGACGATGCCTGCTTGTCTGGATTCTTTTGCGTTGGGCGGATTAATGGCCTGGCTCCAGCTTTACAAAAAAGAAGCATTTCTTAAACTTTTTGACAAAACCTGGCCCGTTGTCCTGGCACTTATCGGGTGGATTCTGATGCAATACTGGAACAAATCCTATGACAATATTCACAACGTTGTCGATGTCGTTATTGACCGCCTTGTATCGTCTGTTTTCAGCTTTTTCCTGATCGGACGAGCGGTTACGGGCTATGGAGGTGCGATGAAATATTTCCTGGAAAATCCTATTAGTGTCTATTTAGGCAAGATCAGTTATGGTATTTATCTGTACCATAATTTCATATATAACCATTATCACAGCGGTCCAAACCACCCCACGGTCAGGCTCCTGCACAAGATTTACCGTAATTTTCCGTCGCTGGAAGGTTCTTTAACATTTGAAGCTTGTCTATTTTCATTACTTACTATTACTGTCGCGTCTCTTTCCTGGCATTTCTTTGAAAAACCAATTAATTCGCTAAAAGATCGTTACGCTTAGTAAATAAAAAATATCCAATTTTCGTATACAGGCTTTTTTCCTTAATTTTGCATCAACATACCAAATAATTCTCTGCATGACGTTCCTTCTTAGTATAGTAATGCCGGCGTACAATGAACAAGATTGTATCGAAAAAGTAGTACATAACTGGACAAGTTTCCTGAAAAATAAATTCCCGAACGACAATACCACACTAATCGTCATCAACGATGGTTCAAAGGATAATACAAAAGTTCTTTTGGACAAGCTGGAAAAAGAAGTAACCAATCTTACAGTTGTCAATCAAAAAAATGGCGGCCATGGTAACGCTGTTGTAAATGGCTACCGCAAAGCCCTGGAATTGAATTCACAGTACGTTTTTCAAACAGATAGTGACGACCAGTTCATTTCAGACGATTTTGATAAATTGTGGAACAAACGCAGTCAGTCTGAATTTATTCTAGGCTACCGTGAAGTGCGTCATGATGCGGGTGTGCGTCTGTTTATTACTAAGTTTTTAAGAGCAACGATCTCGTTTGTTTACGGAACTTACATTATGGACAGTAACATTCCTTTCCGTTTAATAAAAGGAACGTTTCTTCAAAAATTGATGAATCAGCTTCCGAATCCTGAGCCCTTTGCTCCTAACATTTTCCTTTCTGTTATGGCGAAAAAATCCGGCCAGGAGTTATTCGATATACCAATTACCCATAAAGACCGCGAGACCGGAGAAGTTTCGATCGTTAAGTGGAATCTTTGGAAGGTTTGTATCCGCAGCTTTAAAGAATTGCTACGCTTCCGTCTGGAACTGAACCAGCACGTGAAAGCGATCCGTGCTTAAGAAAGAGAAACAGCTCAAACTGAGTATTTTTTATATCTATAAATAAATACGGTTTTCTGTAATTCGATTTGCAAGAAACTGCTTACTCATTAAGCCCGTGTCGAAAAAACTAATCATTACTATCCTGCTGGCCGCCATTCTGGTTCCGGCAGGATATTTTCTATTCAAATGGTCGCGCGGTTCAGCGGCGGCCTGGAAATATATTCCGTCAAATGCTGTGGTCGTTATTACCAGCGAACATTTGCAGGATTCAGTCTATCAGGCAACAGAAGCCAATCTGGACCTGAAAAGACTCCCCTTTCTGGACATCGCCAGCGATAATCTTTCTTTGCTCAACCTGCTATCACCGGATGCAAAAAGACTGAGTAAATTCTTAAAGGGAAAGCCAATTTCCTATTCTTATCATCCCCGTACGAACACAGAATGGGGTGTGATCATGTATATTCCGGTTGAAGAAGATGATGATTCGAAATGGCTTGCGAGTCCTCAGCATGGAGGAATAAGAGTGTTGCACCACACATTTCAGGATAACCGGATTACGGATATTAATGACACAAAATCCCAGCCGTTGTTCTCATACGTAATAAAAGATAATTTCCTGATTTTAAGTTACTATGGCGATCTGATCGAAGATGTTGTCCGCGCGTCATCGTTAAGTATTTCACGAGCTGACCTGCAATCCAGGTTTGAGAAAAGTGATGATTCAAATTATGGAACCAGTATCTATCTTAAAAACGGAGCATGGAAATCGGTCATTCCAACGAATAGCCCGGGCGGCAATTTCTCTCAATTCACCCAGGCTTTTCCTAATTACCAGGATTATCACGCCGAAAATACGGATACAGACAACAAGCTCCAACTGATTTCAAATGGTACGGATTCACCGGATTATTATATTACCAACTGGGTGAAAGATAACTCTGGCTCTCCGTTTAAGGGGCACAAGCATATATCTCAGCAAACGTCTTATTTCTATCGTTTTGCTGTTAAGGAAAAAGCTGATTTCCAGAAGCAGTTCCTGAAATGGCATAAAAAACAAAAATCCGAAGCCTGGCAAAAACTGGTTTACCACGTTGGAAAAGAAAGCACATTGCTTTTGGAAAACCTGGGATCTGAGTTAATTCTCTGCCAGCTGGAAGAAAATAACAGCATCAGTGACGGAAAGATCTTGCTTGCGGAATTTTCGAATTACGATAAGTTAAGACCAGTACTCAAAAAACTGGCAAAGCTGTCTAACCCCGAATCAAACGTTTCAACCGATCAGTTTCAGGGTTATGATATTTACTCCATACCCATTCCAGAGCTCCCGACAGGGATTTACGGTCCGATGTTTTCTGGTTTTCCAAGAACGTACGTGACTTACGTTGCACCCTATCTCGTCATGAGTAACAATTCGCAGGTACTTCAAAATTACATTGTGGATTATGAAAACCAGCTTACCTGGAAACAATCGCCGGAATATGACAGTATACTGACCAGTAAAAAATCTGACGCGCAGTTGTCCCTGGTTGTCAATTTAAGAAAGGCGCAGTCGCGTGGTGAAGGTTTGAATACAAAATCTTACACCGATTTGTCAGCGAAAATTGAATCGGTTATTCTGCAATGCCGTTATGACGGAAGCGACGCTTATCCGGAAATCACGCTGAACCCAAAGAAAAGACAGACCGCCAATAAGGTTCTTAACCGCACCTTCCTGAACATCGACATTGAATGGCCGGTATTGTATGACACGGAACTTACAGCACTGCAAAACCCGATTGACGGTACCTCGGAAGTTTTACTTACCGATCAGGAAAATAATCTTTTGCGCGTTAATAATCTGAAAACAGGAAAAACGGAAACAATAACCAAATTGAACGGTCCGATTGTCACGTCTGCCTATAAAGTTGACTTCCTGAATATCGGTCGACAGCAGAGAATTTTTGCTACTTCAAGTTCTGTTTACGCGATCGATGAGGACGATTCAACACATGTAATTTCCAGCTTCTCAAAAGGAATACCATCGGCTAGCTTAATTACCGCGTTGTATATGATCGATGGCGGCGAAGATGGAAGTAACCGGTTCATTGTCAGTGATTCACAGGGTGAATTGTATGTTTGGGAAAGTGTTATGAAAAATATTCGTAAACTAAATGTGACGAACCATTTTGATAACATTCAAAGTCCGGTCATTGCGCTGAACCAGATTGGAAACAGGAACTACATCGTCACACAAAAAAATGGAAAAATATTCCTTTTGAAATCTACCGGTGCTGTTAGAGAAGGTTTCCCGGTTGATATCCTGGCCAGAACCGAAAGTCCGTTTACCTGGACGCAAAATCCTTCAACGGGACAGTCTGAACTTGTCGGGGTGAGCGTATATGGCGAATTAATCCGTATCAGTATAGATGGAAAAATTAAGTCACAAACGCAATTGTTAAGACCGGAGCCGGCCAGTCAGTTTAAAACAGTGTTTGACCGAAATTCGCTCGACTGGATTTTAGTAAGATCGTCAGCGAATAAAGCTGCGTTTTTAACCAAGGATGGTATAGAGCTATTTGAGATTAAAAATCTTTTGTCAAATTCGGTCATTCAGTATCACTTCTTTGGGGTAGATAACCGTTTCATTACAATTCGTTCAGGAAATTATACAACCATTTTTGACATGACCGGAAAGCGTCTGGGTGACAAACCTATTCCTTCCGAATTGAAAGTTCAGTTAACCTATTTGCCATCCTACTATAAATTACTGATTTTCAGCAGATCTGAAAAGAAAGTTCAGGTATGGTCGATTAAGCTGCGTTAGTTATGAAGTACATTAAATATATAGCTTTAATACTATTTTCTTTGGTCTGGCTGGTAGGATTAAGTCCTTTTTTATATGCCAAACTGGGAGAATGGAAGTTGATTAAAGACGGATATCAGTTCGGCGATCTTTACAGATTATCAAACCTCCCACAATTTAAAGACCCTGTCAAAATCTGTCCAAAGCAGGTATACGTAGAGAAAAATACGGGCGCTAAAAAAATCCACCTGTATGTTGTCGGGGACAGTTTTACGGAAAAAGAAAGGGTTGGAAAGGAGGATTTTGCAGTAGATGAATATCAATATGTCCACTGGGACAACATCCTGCACCTGAAACCGGATACTTCGAAAATCAATATTCTTTTGATGGAATGTGTCGAAAGACATTTTCGGGAAAAGATGGCTTCTCCGATCCATAACATCATTCCAGATTCTGCCACGTTTGTTTTAGCCGGACCTAATCCTTCATTTATGAGCAAACTTGATCACGCATTTGCAGCCGATCCGGCAGAAGCGCGACTTGATGTTGCTTTTTTCCAAAACGACTGGATGCTGAAAATCAAAGAAATGAAGGCTGCTTTCACCTATAACTTCTTTCATCGCGCTGATAAAAAAGTGACTTTGGTAAACAACGATAAAAGCATAGTTTATTACATGGATACTGACACGCCGAAAAGCACTTCGTCATTTACAAAGCTGGCGGATACTGAGCTCGACACCATGATGGCGAACCTTTCGGAAAGTCATGTTACTGCGAAAAAACTAGGATTTGATCACTTTATCCTATCCATTATTCCTAACAAAGTTTCGGTTGTGATGCCCGAATATGGAAACTATAATAATCTGATAAGCCGTGTCTATGCGCATCCAAAACTTGATATTCCTTATGTAGACGTGTTACCGGATTTCAGACGAATGAAGGAAAAAGCTTATCTGAAAGGCGATTCGCACTGGACCTGCCAGGCGCAGGATATATGGTTAAGCAAGACAAATGATTTGATAAAAAAGGTAGCACGGGAGGATAAATAACTTCCCGTGCTACACAATTTAAATAATGGCATCTTCTACATTTTCAATCTTTCCCGTCAGCTTTCCAACAGTAAGTCCCTGGACAATAATAGAGAAAAGTACGACGAAATAAGTGATCGCGAGAAGCAAATTCTTGTTCAGGTCGTTGTCAATCGACAAGGCCAGCGCGATTGAGACACCGCCGCGTAATCCTCCCCATACCAAAATAATAATCGATTGTTTCCCAAACTTCTTACGAAACGGGATGATTTTTACAGGAATGTAAATTGAAATAAAACGTGCGAAAAGTACGACGAGGATAGAGATCATTCCGATCCAGAAATACTGTCTCAGATCCGGGATTAATAATAACTCAAAACCGATGATCAGGAATAAAAGTGCGTTCAGGATTTCGTCGATAAGCTCCCAGAATTTATCAAGATAATCTTGTTCTGTCGCCGTGATATTTCCAAGATTTTTCCCATAATTACCGATCATCAGACCGGCAGCAACCATCGCAAGGGGCCCTGACATATGCATCGCTTCTGCAATCAAATGTCCGCCCATCACAATAGCAAGCGTAATGAGCACGTGAACATTATACCCGTCCACTTTATTATTGGCGTGAGAGCCGATAAACCCTAGCACAACGCCCAGTAAAATTCCACCCAACGCTTCTTTGGCGAGCAATGAAGAAATACCTACAAATGAAGTATTTACCTCCTCTCCTCTTGCCAAAGCCAGCATGATAATAAAAACCACAACGGCCATACCATCATTAAAAAGTGACTCGCCAGCAATTTTTGTTTCAAGCGATTTGGGCACTCCTGCCTGCTTCAAAATTCCCAAAACCGCAATCGGATCGGTAGGTGAAATTAAAGCGCCAAAAACAAGACATTGGATAAAGGGAATCCCAAGTCCCAGCCAAGGCAAGATTTCATACATCATGAAAGCAATGGCAAAGGTTGAAATGACAACGCTGACCGTAGAAAAGACCATAACAGGAATCCTCTGTTCTTTTAGATCTTCTAGGTGAATGTGGATAGCGCCTGCGAAAAGAAGGAAATTCAGCATAGCACCCATTAATATTTCAGTGAGATCGATGCTGTGAAGTAATGTTGTGATCCTGTCGAAGGTATGTGGAAATATATTATCGGTCGCCAATAATCCGAGAGAAACGAGAAGCGCGATGACCATTACACCAATAGAAGCGGGCAATTTTAAAAACCGTGCATTGATGTAAGCAAAGACGGCTGATATGACAATTAAGACTGAAAACGAATAGTATAACTCCATGAAATTATTTTTTAGACTGGCTAAAATAAAAAATTAATAGCAGCCATAAAAATGAAAATGGTTCATAAATCAAACTCTAAGGGTATTCTAATAATTGAAAAAAGTCAAACCGAACATGTTTTTGATATAAAAATCATGCTAAATAGTTACCGGTAACTGGATTCAGGTAGACTTTCAGCAACATAAATTTCTATATTTACCGAACATCCAATTCCGGCTATGATCGCACTTCATCTTTCTTTAAAAAAAATGGGAAAACGATTGTCCTTTTTCTTTTCGGCAGCATTTGTTTTGATTTCAATGTCTCAACTCTTTGCTCAAACCACCATTTTAAAACCAGGTTTTGATAAGCCGGAATATATTGAGCTTATGCGAATGCATGCCAGACTTTATGATACTACTAAAAACAAGCTGCCATTTCCCGTACATTTTAAATATGCCTACCGCTCGCCCGTTATGGGTATGGATAACCGTTGGGATCTTTGGGTGAATGACAAATCTGATGTAGCGGTGATTAATCTGCGGGGAACAACTGTAAACCCGGTAAGCTGGCTTCAAAATTTTTACGCAGCCATGGTGCCAGCCAAGGGTGAGTTGAAACTTTCAAATAATTTTACTTTCAAATATCATTTAGCCGAAAATCCCCGCGCTTCGGTTCACATCGGCTGGCTTATTGGAGTCGCCTATCTGGGAACAGACATTCTTCCGAAAATTGATTCTCTTTATAAAAAAGGCGTTAAAAATTTAATTATTATGGGTCATAGCCAAGGCGGTGCACTCACTTATCTGATGACTTCACATTTGTATAATCTGCAAAAAGAAAATGTCATTCCGAAAGATGTTCGCTTTAAGACATATTGCAGCGCCGCCCCCAAAGCCGGAAATACTTACTATGCATACGAATACGAAAATCTAATCCATGGCGGATGGGGAATTAATGTGATCAACGGAGCTGACTGGGTTCCGCAGACGCCCTTTTCGGTCCAGACTTTGGGAGATTTTAATAATACCAATCCCTTTAAAGACATCGATGCGGTTGTAAAGAAACAGAAATTCTTTACCAGGATCGCTCTTCGGCATGCCTATAAGCAGCTCAAAAAACCGAGCGAAAAAGCACAGCGTAATTATGAAAAATATCTCGGTGGTTTTGTCTCGAAAATGGTGAAGAAAACGTTGCCGGAATTTGTGCCGCCTTCATATGTACACACGGCGGATTATGTTCGAATGGGCCCCACCATCACATTATTAGGCGATGATGAATATTTTAAATTATATCCTGATTCTCAGAAGGACGTTTTTGTTCATCATCTTTTGGAGCCTTATCTATACCTTATAGACAAATATAAATAGTAGATTTGCAGTCAAATTTTATCCGATGGCAAAATCTCAAATTTCTAAAAAAACAAATCCTAAATCCGGATTTTCCAAAGTTGACAAAATGTTGGATACCGCCGGATGGTTTGCGCTGGCGACGCTGGTCATTGTGACCCTGTTTACCTATTTCCGTGTTCCTGATACAATTCCCGTTCACTTCAATATCGTAGGCAGACCAAATGGTTTTGGAAGTAAACTTTTCCTTTTTGCCGTTTTGGGAATCGCATGTTTTATATTTTTCTCAATAACGCTGACCATTAAGTATGTATTCGCTTCACCTAAAGCGACTGCTGTTCCGAATAAAAACCTTGATTTTGCGATCCGTATTGTTAAGTTTCTGAAGCTTATGGTCATGATCGGGTTTATCTACATTATGGTGATAACCAACCTGATCGTTGATCATGTCACAGATGGTCTGGGATCCTTCTTTTTACCAGCCGTCGTGATTACTCTTCTTTTTCCCGTCGCTTATTTCTTCAAAAAAACAATGCGGGAAAAATTGATGAAACGATAGGAAATTAAGACTGGCACAGTTTTCCTTATATCAATAGCGGGATTACCTAATCCCAAGTATTAAGTCTAACCAACTTTAAGCAACTTTCCCACTTTCCTCAAAATACATAGGAATGGTGCTTTTGAGACGACGGTATTTTTTGAGCTATTTTAAAAAGATTTATGGAAGACAAGAATAAATTTGCAGTCGAGGTTTTGTCATTTACGACCATTCAGGAACTTCCGGGTTCATGGACTAACGAGGATTACAAGGCATTGTTAGTAAAAATGGATTATGAAAATCCGGACGAAATTCAGGCATCGGAACTTAAAGAGATGTGTTTCATGTCTATCACGGATTTTGAACCTGCGGAAGCGGCCAAAATCGTTCTGGAATATTTGATCGAAGATGAGCTAACAGATGGGCAAATCGAGAATTTGTCGCACCAGATGCTCACAGAAAAACTGTGGGAAGAAAACCCGAAACTTGATCTCCACATCAGTTTTTTCAAAGCGACGCAACTGTTATACGAAGCTTACAATGGTAAATTCCCAAGAGCAGAAGCAGTGAGATTCCAGCTGAAAATTACGGCAGAAAATACGGAAAGTTTGAGCATTTTCGATCAAAATCCTAATGCTCCAGTTGTCCGGATTCTGTCTCAGGGTATGTCCGACCATAACCTGGTCAACAGACTTTTTGGTGATCAGCTGGAAGGAACAAACTTCGAGGAAGCCGACAGCATTATCTGGCAACTGGAAACGATTGAAAAAAAATCAAATGAGGTCACATTTGATATCGTTAGTTCAACGTATTGGCTTGACGATATTAAATATTCAAATAGTTATGAAGCAACGTCTCATGCCGATATTGTTGCTGAAAGCGAAGAATAAAACGTCAATTAACTGACGGAGAAATTGCATATCGACAGTCTTATCAGTAAAATTGTCTTTATGCAATTTTTTTATTCCTATGCAAAAATCCCTACTATCCCTGTTATTATTAATTTCCACCGTCTCGCTCGCACAATATGAGACACGTTTTGAAAAAAACGGTGGAAAAGAGACTCCAACCTATGAAGATGGAATAGCCTACTATAAACTTCTGGCTAAAAATTTCCCTCAAATACAGATCACAGAAAAAGGACTGACCGATAGCGGGAAGCCATTAAGTCTCGTTCTTTATTCAAAAAATAAAAGCTTCGATATCAAGAAGTTGAAGACACAGGGAAAGGCAATTTATTTTATAAACAATGCCATCCATCCCGGCGAACCTGACGGCGTAGATGCATCGATGCTTTTGCTTCGTGACATTGCGACGCATCCCGAAAAGTTTCCGGAACTTGACAGTGTCGTACTTGCAATAATTCCTTTTTACAATATCGGCGGCGCGCTGAACCGTAATAGTACCACGCGTACCAACCAGGATGGCCCTGTGGAATACGGGTTTCGGGGCAATGCCCGGCACTATGATTTAAATCGCGATTTTATCAAGAATGACACAAGAAATGCCCGAAGCTTTGCTGCTATTTTTCATGAGCTGGATCCTGATCTTTTTGCAGATACACACGTGAGCAATGGTGCTGATTATCAGTATGTAATGACACTTGACTATGCACAACAAGACAAACTGGGCGGTTCGCTGGGAAAATTTCACAAGGAAACTTTTCTTCCATTTATGTATCAATTTCTGAAAGATGCAGGTTTCGAAGCAACGCCGTATGTCAATTCGTTCGGTCAAACTCCTGATAAAGGTTTTACACAATTTCCCGATTGGCCAAGATACTCCACCGGTTACGCAGCGCTTTTTCATACGATTGGTGTAATGACAGAAACACATATGTTAAAGTCGTATGATAAGCGTGTGAAAGCGACTTACGCATACCTGCATGGAAATTTGAAAGTATTGGCAAAATATAGAAAGCAGATTTTGCAGATGCGCAAGGAGACCAAGGAAGCTGTAAAAACACAGGAGAAATTTGCGATAACCTGGCAGAATAACAAAGAGAAGTTTACAGAAATTGACTTCAAGGGATATCAGCCGGAATATATCCCAAGCAAAATCAGCGGAAAAGACAGGCTTTATTACAACCGGTCAAAACCTTTAAATGTCAAAGTTCCTTTTTATGATACTTATGAGCCTCTCGATGTTGTCAGCAAACCAACTGCTTATATTATTCCGCAAGGCTGGTTTAATGTAATCGAACTTCTGAAACTGAACCAGGTACAGATGACACCTATTGAAAAAGATGAAGAGCGTGAAGTTGAGGTTTATTATATTCAAAGTTACGACGCACCAAAAACGCCTTATGAAGGTCATTACTGGCATATGAATACGGAACTTCGCACGGAAAGGAAAAAAGTGAAATTTCGTAAAGGCGACTGGTATATTCCTGTAAACCAATGGACAAACCGTTACATTGTAGAAACCCTTGAACCAAAGGCTGTTGATTCTTTCTTCAAATGGAATTTCTTCGACTCGATTTTGCAAGCAAAAGAAGGTTATTCAAGCTATGTTTTTGAGGACCTGGCTGCCGACTTACTAAGTAAATCGCCGGAACTTCAACAAAAATTGGATGATAAGAGAAAATCCGACGAAGCTTTTGCCAAAAGCGGAGACGCACAGTTACGGTTCATCTATGAAAATTCTCCTCATCGCGAGAAAGAATATATGCGCTATCCTGTGTTCCGGGTCATGGGAAAATAACAGGAATTAAAACCAAAAAGCCACCTGAATTGCGAACTGCAGAACAGGTGGCTTTTTTATTTGACAGAAAATATTTCTATGTCAAGTTTTATTTCACTTTCGCAAAATCAGCTGCAATCGCATTCAAAGAATCATCGGAAAGATGTTCCGAAGCAACTACTAAACGATAGCGAAATGTGGTAGATTCTCCTTTTTTCAATTTATAATCAAGTACCTCTTTTCCATTACTGAAAGGTTTCTGGCCCAGCGGGTTTACGGCGAAAAGACCATATCCTCTTGCGTGAAAATAAGCAGGATAACCAACATTTTTTGGATGATCAACGATGGCGATGCTGATGTTTTCATCTTTAATCTTACCTGTCAAATTACACCATGTAGCTCTTTTAGCCCATACATCTTCTCCGGTTACACCATTGCTGTTACGGTAATTTCCTGTAATCCCTTCATTATTCATTGTAGGAACTTTGGTAGCAATCCCTGCTGCATCCGTGAATATTTCCGGTTTGGTTGAAGGAAGTTCCAGTTCCCTGGCAACACGGATCGCAAACATTCCGTCTTTAATATCAGGCATTGCAACGTCTCCGTTAACGGCTGTCAAAGTTGTCAAACGATCGATCGTTCTGTTACTTCCCTTGCCACTAAAAACATAGGTAGTTTTTTCCTGCAAAGTCAGTTTCCCGTCCTTATCGATCCAGTCGGCAGTTACAGACAATTCACCTTTATCTTTTCCACCTTTTATACTCGTAATTCCGGTATGCCTGATGGTTCCGTAAGCACGTTTGGCATGATCAACTGCGTTAGAATTATTCCAGTAATCGTTTCCGTTCACATCTTCATAATTCAACCAGATACCTACGTGATGCGGGTGATCGACGCGCTCTCCCGGACGGGGATCCAACGGCCACCCACGCGTTACCAGCGTTCCTTTGGCAGTCATAACCGGATAAAGAACCGCTTTCTTCAGAACATCTTCACCTGGATAGAAATAAGAAGTAAATGGTTTTCCATCAATATTTACCTCGACCTTTTTGTCTTTTTTATTATCAACAAAATCTACTTTCTGAGCCTGAGCCAATCCGGTCATCGCCAGAGAAAAAGCAGCAATTGCTATGCTGGTATGTTTCAATTTCACTTTTCTGAGGTTTAAGGTTTAAACGCAGAGTTTGATGAGCGGTCGCCGCTATCATACCTCTGCGTTTAACAAAAATTTAACTTAGAACGATGTCGCTTTTCTTTGGATCCCACGTAACTTTTTTACCTGTATGCAAAGCTTGTGTCGACATAATGTTGGCAACCGAGTGATTGAAACCGGCACGTGCAGGTGCGTTTGGCTCCTTGCGGCTACGAACACATTCCATCCAGTTACGCATGTGAAGCGAAGTCATCGGGTCAGATCCCGTGTTAGCATCCGTCGCAACTTTGTCGCCGGCTTTTAACGAAGTCTCTGGCAGCAAGTTTGCTTTCATACCCATTGCTTCTGCCGCTTTTGCCGTAAGACCGCCCTCAGAAGTGATTTTGTTGGTATCAAGGTTAATCATACCACCGTTTGAGAAATAATATTCTTTTACATCGCCTGCTGCCTGGTGCATTCGTGCGGAGTAAATAACCTGGAAACCTTTATCCGGATTGTCGAATGGGCCATAGTCAAATGTAGCAGAAAACGTATCCGCATTCACGCGACCATCTTTCCATACATAAACACCGCCATTGGCAACAACACTCCGCGGCGCTTCCAATCCCGAGAACCAGTGAACAGTATCAATCTGGTGAGACATCCATTGCCCCGGTAGACCTGACGAATAAGGATAGAACAAGCGATATTCCAGATAATGACGTGGATTCCACTCTGTTTTTGGACGGTTCATCAGGAAACGATCCCAGTCTGTATCTTCTTTTCTGATCTGGGCAACCAGTTCAGGGCGTCTCCAGCGTCCCGGCTGATTTACGTTCCATGTCATCTCAACCATTGAAATATCGCCAAATTTACCTGAACGGATATAGTCATTGGCGGCATGATAATTCGGAGCACTTCGGCGCTGCGAACCAACCTGAACAATTTGTTTAGAACTTTCAACCGTTTTTAATGCAAGTTTCCCGTCTGCTAATGATTCTGCAAATGGTTTTTCAACATATACGTCACGACCGGATTTTACAGCCTCAACGCAATGAAGTGCATGCTGAAAATCGGCTGTACTGATAATGACGGCGTCAACATCTTTACGCGCCAGTAATTCTTCGTTATTACGTGCTTTAACAAACTCGCTGGCAGACCAGCCTTTTCCTTTTATGAATTTTTCAGCTTCATCACGACGACGGTTCCATAAATCGGAAACACCCATGAACTCGAAGTTTAATTCTTTCGAATGTTCAGCAAAACTAGGTGCCAATGAACTGCGGAAACGATCAGAAAATCCAATGATCCCTACACGAACGCGATCATTTGCTCCCAAAATGCGACGATAACTTGACGCATTTACTGAATTAACACTCACCGCTACTCCGGCAGAAGCCAAAGCCGCCTTTTTGATAAAATCTCTTCTACTGGTCATGATTATATGGAAATTTTGAAAGACTACAACTTATTTACTTAATACCTTAATTTTCAGGCTACGGAAAGAAACGTTATCTCCGTGATCCTGCAACAGTAAATATCCTTTTTCTGAGAGACCGAAACCTTCAAAACCTTTGAACTTTGATTCAGCTACCAAATCCTTAAAAGCCTGAGATCCGCGGACATACTCAACAACTTTGTGATTGTTTAGAAAATGCTGAACAGTTCCATCAGGATAAACGACCACACGGCCTAAATTCCATTCGCCGATTTTTTTGATAGCGTTGGCTGGTTTTTCCGAAGTGATCAGATCATATAAGGAACCGATGGTACGGTTACCGTTTTTGCCCATTTTCGCATCCGGATGTTTTGCATCATCCAGTACCTGAAATTCTAATCCAACACCTGATTTTCCACCTGAATTAAATTTTTTATCAACAAAATATTTAACTCCGCTATTTGCGCCTTCGGTCAATTTGAACTGAAACTGATACTCAAACGCTGGTCCGTACAGTTCTTTTGTGACAATATCATTTCCGGTTTCCGATCCGTCCGATTTAGCAATTGAGATCGTGCCGTCGTTGTAAGTCCAGCGTTTTTCAGGAAATCCTGCCCCGCTGTACGACTGCCATTGCTCAACCGACTTTCCGTCATACAACAATTTCCAGCCTTGTGCTTTTTCTGCGTCCGTAAGCGTATTTGGAATTAAATTAACAATACGAATATTCGTTTTGGGACTTGGTTTGAGGTTTGTTGTTTTAATACGTACATTTTTCCAGCTCACCTGAGTGCCTTCCAGACTTTTATCTTTGTTTCCAATCGAGTGAACCTGCAAGCAAATAAAACCGCTGGGTGTCACGTCATCAACGACATCAGCTACCGGAATTCCGTTAACGAAGGTCCGGATCGAGTTTCCGATTGCTTCTATACGATACTTATTCCATGCCTCCTTTTTAAATGCTTTTTTTCCTTCCGGGTTAATGTCAAGCGAATATAACCAACCCCGGCGTGCTTCATCATAAAGTCCCCCCGACCAGGCTCTGTCGCTTGGATCAATTTCCACCTGATAACCGTGAACACGTCCATTTTGATAATCCGGCGTAGAAAGACTTCTGATCTGGATTCCGGAATTCAGCTTATTGTCCACTTTTACATCTAGCTCTAATATAAAATCGCCATAATTCTTTTCGGTAGTTAAAAATGAATTAGGCGTATCCATAACCGATGTTCCGACGATCGCGCCGTCTTTTACTTCATACTTTGCTTTTCCATTCAATTGTTTCCAACCGGAAAGATCTTTTCCATTAAACAGATCCTGCCAGCCATCTTTTGATTTTTGTGCGTTTGCATTAAAAAGAACGCCAGCCAAAAGCATTGCTGACAAGCAAATTTTCAATTTATTCATTGGAATTTTAAAATTTTATTGATCATTTAAAACGGCGGGAAAACTAAAATTTCAGTGTTTTAGTCTTCTCTTGATATAACGATATTTTCCGCAAATTACCCTTACAAGACTGCTTTTATCTCACTTGGATAATAAATATTTTTTCACTGATCCTCACAACTCTCAACCGGGATTCACCCCAGCGGATATTTCAAAGTCTCGGTAATATATTTCTTATTTATCTCGGCGCAAACCAAAGGAGATTTCTCCGGATCGGGCACTCCGTCTAGTTCAATAACAGCCCATCCTTTAAATTTTATTTTATTCAGCGCATCAAAAACAGCCGGCACATTTACACGCCCCTGTCCCAGCTCGACAAATTTATATCCGTTTTTAGTTTCAGCCGGCTTTGTATCCTTCAAATGAAGCGAATGGATAATATCTTTATATTTCACGACAGCTTCTTCAGGCTCCCCTCCACCCTGTTTGTAATGAGCGATATCCAGTAACAATCTGGCATATCTGGGATCCATCGCCTGCACAATGATATCTACTTCTTCGGGAGTTTCGCCAAGCTGGTTCATGTGATTATGATATACAGCCTGAACGCCCAGATCCGCGGTTTGTTTCCCGATTTCATTCATAACCTGCGCAAGCTTTTTGAGTTCTTCGGCGGTTGGTTTTCGATCTTTTGGTCTTAGGCTGTTGGTCAATTGAATTGCATTACCTCCCAGCGCTTTTACGAAGCTTGCATGAGCGACGTGCGTATCGACTGTACTTTCAAATTTTGCCGGATTAATTTCAACGTTCCCGCTTGAAAACATGCAAAGGGTAAGATTGTGTTTTGTTAATGAATCCTTCAATTCAGAAACTTTGTTACGGTATGGGCCAAAAGTATTTGCCCGTAATTGTATTCCTTTAAAACCCAATCCAGCCAATTCGGCAATGGCTTGTTCATCCTTACCACCCCAGGTTATGGCAGAATATCCAATTTTAACATCACCTTTTTTCAACAATGTTTCCGCCCACGCGGAAGAAGTTAAAAGAGCTGCGGCTCCGAGAGAAAGGTTTCGCAGAAAGAGTCTGCGGTCTGTGGATTCGATTGTTTTCATGATTGTCCCAAGGTAGGTTCAGAAATTTGTACTACTTTTTCTAAGACGAGTTTAATGCAAAAAAGCCCCCGTAACCAAGAGCTTTTTTGCATTAAAATTTTATCAAATGTTATTTTCCTGGTATTGAAGTTAATGCAGGGACATTGTTTTCATAACCTTTATAACCTTTATTCTGGTTGATGACTCCTTGTGTATTCCCCTGTATAGTTGCGGATGGAATCGGCCAGAGAACATGGTAAGGGCTCATTGTATACTCATCTCCATGGCGTGTTTTAACACCCTTATTATAAAAATTGCTTTTTTCCATGACTCTGTCATAAAAGAAATTGTTGTCAGAAAAGCTTTCCAGACTGTACGTTTTGCCATTATATGCCGCTTTTCCTGTTTGTGCGAGTATGTAGGCGATACGGGTAAGTTCGGTTTTTCTTGGCTCTTCATAATAAAGTTCACGGGCTCTCTCATCCAGAATTGTACCGATAGTTATTTTGGCCGCTGTCAAAGGTGCACAACCGGCCCTTTCCCGAACTGCGTTGATGTCCTTGGCTGCATTAGTAAGATCGCCTTTCCAAAAATATGCTTCAGCACGAAGTAAATGTGTTTCTGCCAATCTGAAAACGTACCAGTCTGTATGGCCTCCTGATGCCTGAACTCGCTCCGGATCAGCAACAAAAAGTTTGTAGTGTGGCCAATCAAACCAACAGCGAATTGTATCTATGGTTAACAGTGCCCCAGCATCTGTACGAAGCCGAAGATTCTTACCATAATCAGTATCCTTGCCCTTAATGGATGGATTGTTGTAGACCAAGTCCTGCATTCTCATCCAGTTGCCCGGCGCGTGGCGAAGATCATTTTTATCATCCCAAATGCCCTGCGTAGAATACCATGTCGGTCTTAAACGGCCGATGCCTCTTCCATATTTATTAACCTGATCAAATTCAATTGCATAAGTATCAATCGTTCCTCTGTTTCCAGATGGCGTATTGATATTATTATGCCAGAATGGAACAGCATTACGCATACTCTGAATACCTCCCTCAAAGTTCCCGTCAATCAACAAACGATCAATTACAAGAAGCAAGGCCTCCGAGTTTACACTGGCTGTTTTGTTTTCCGGACGGTGTAAATCCCAGATCACATTTTTGGTCGCATCACTTGCATTAATACCAAATCGAGTTGTCATTAACCTATGTGTCCCTCCGTCAATGACATTATTTGCAGACTTTATTGCGTCATCAAACAGACCTAGGGAAAGATTAATTTTCGTTAGAAGATGGCTGACTGCTCCTCTGTTAACCATTCCCTTATCTACTGAAACGGGCACCCATTTCTCAGCAAATTCAAGGTCTTCCTTCATTTTTTTCAGGATGACTTCTCTTTTTGTAGATTGAAAATCAAGCTTAGGTTCTATCACTTCATCCAAAATAAGCGGCACGTCACCAAACTGATTTACAAGTCTGTAATATCGGAATGCACGATGGAAATAAGCAGTTCCCAGGAGCTCGTTCTTTTCCTGTTCATTTTTATAAGTTGGTTGTTCAATGCGAGAAATAGCCACATTCGCATATTTTATTCCCTTATATCCTTCCAGCCAATACCAACCGATTCTGTTATAATCCGTGCTGTTGAGCTGAGCGTCCGGAGTGATCTGAAGATTCATATTCTGTGCCGGCCCGGACTTGTCGGTGGTCCCTTCCACGGCTATATCCGAAAAAATACTTTCCGTCACAATCGGAGGATTATCACCATACCATTCGTATCGCATGTTACGCTCACACGCGATGAGAGTTGCTCTTAAGCCCGCAGGATCATTAAAAGTATTCTCCGGAGCAAAAAATGACAGTGGTTTTGGTGTCAACCTTGACTCATCACAGCCGACCAGGCTTATTCCAAGCAAACAAATGCTCACAAGGAATTTCTTATTTGTATTTTTATATCTGTGTTTCATAATTTCTATCGCTTTTATTGTTATAAAGTAATGTCAACACCAACGGTAAGAATACGTGGTGAAGGAACATTATTATTATCGATATCAGGCTCAGCATCCCAGTAATCCCATTTTGGAGCGTAGTATCCAAGATTTTTAGCGGAGAAAAAGAATTTGAGGTTGTCAATACTTGCCTTTTGCACAAGCTTTTTAGGTAAAGTGTAGCCCAGCGAAATGTTATCTAAACGAATAAAGGACCGGTCTCTGTAAACATTAAAACCACTCGATCCGCCTTCGCTTGAATAAAGCCTTGCCCATTCATTCGAAGGATTTTCTTCTGTCCAATAAGGAAATTTGTACGAACTCGTTCTATCAAGAAATCCATCCCTGTTCTTCATTTGATTAAATGCCGCTTTGTGTCCCCAATAAGAATACACCGCAATACCAACATCCAAAACCTTGAAAAGCTTGAAGTCATTTCTCAAAGTCCAGCGGAAACGAGGATTAGTATATCCCTGAAACACTTTATCCGCGTTAGAGTATTTTCCGTCGTTGTCAACATCCCTGATTTTAAAATCACCTGGTTTTACTCCGTATTTGGCAGCTTCATCTTTTTCAGCAACCTGCCATACTCCGTCGATTTTATAATCCCAAATTTCGTCAAGAGCGTGCCCGATAAACCTTCTGTTTGCAACATCGTCCTTCTCTTTTCCGTTGGCGTCCTTATCTCCGTAAAGTGAGACAATTTTGTTTCTGTTTAACTGGAAATTTGCTGTTGTTCTCCACGTGAAGTTCTCATGGTTAATATTCACCGAATTCAAACTAAATTCAATACCCTTGTTTTGAACCTCACCCAGGTTATCCCATACTGAACTAAAACCTAGAATATCCGGAAGGGCACGCTGAACCAGAAGATCCGTTGTTGAGGATTTATAGACTTCGATAGATCCTTCCAAGACATTATTTAACACACCAAAATCAAGTCCAAGGTTAAATGCAGCGGTTCTTTCCCATTTCAACTTTGCATTCTGCATTCTGTTCACATACAGCTGATTGACCAGATACACAGTCCCGTCCGGTCTTACATGTAAGTATTTGCCTGTATTTAAATCAGACAAAGCTTCGTACAAACCAATGTCGCGATTTCCATTGCTTCCCCAGGAAGCACGCAACTTTCCATAATTAAACCAGCTGCTTTTAAAAAACTTTTCGTCCGAGAATACCCATCCCAAGGCGGCAGATGAGAAAAGAGCACGTGGATTTTGCTGTCCGAACGCGGAGTATCCGTCACGTCTTGTTGATAACGTAACCATGTAGCGATCTTTATAGGAATAAAATAATCTCGCCATAAGCGCATCACCAGTACTATACTCGTCATTACTTGCGACAGTCGGAAGAATTCCACCCCCAATACCATGATAACCAAGTACATCCGTTGGTAGATTACCTTTATTGGTCATTGTATTATCCCATCTTTGATATTTTTCAGCATTAGCAAGCAAAGTCAAGTCGAAATTATGAGCTCCGAATACTTTGTTCCACTTGATAATATTATCTACCTGCCAGTTGAATGTTTTCCGGTTCTGTCTGCTTGAGCTTCCACCAACAGCGGCCCACTCAGCGTGTTTCGAAGATTCGTGATTAAAGCGTTCATAGAATTCATAGCGAGGCGTGTAATTGATGCGATAGGAGAATCCGAATGGTAAGGTTACAACACCAAAAAGTGTTGTATTTAACGTTGTATATTTTACTCTCCGATCAATAAACTGACGTGCATAATATGGGTGGTTACCACCGCTGGCCTCGTTGTTTGGTCTCCATTTATACGTTCCGTCTTCGTTGAATTCAGAACCCCACGGAGAAAGTATCCGGGCTAAATTATAATCTACCGGAACCTGACTTTCGTCCTTGTCAGCAAACTGCGTAGTCATTCCTACTGATAGAAATTTACTGATTTTCCCTTCCAGATTTACGCGTCCGCGAACGGTACTGAATTGATCCCCGGTAATAATACCTTCATTTTTAAGGTATCCCAGCGACATAAAATACGAAACAGCTTCTTTCTTGCCGGAGAGACTTACGGTATGATCTTGTCTTACACCCGTCTGAAAAACCTTTTTATACCAGTCTACGCTTTTACCTGCCTTGTAATTTTCTATTTCAATTGGTTGCATTCCGAGTCGCTGTAACCAAATAGTTGTCGGGTCCCCTTTTGAGCCATCGTAAGCAAGCCATTGATCAAGGCTTATGTCAGACGGTAAGTTAGCCGGATTATCAAACTGGTGAGGTTTGTAGGTAGAGTTTATATTTTTCATTACATCGCCACGCCATGCAACAAACTCTTCCGGCCCAAGAACCGGCTGGTTTTTAGATACATTTCCTATACCAACATTGGAATTGATGTTGATTACAGCTTTTCCATCTTTTCCTTTTTTTGTGGTAATCAGAATAACGCCGCTCGCTGCCTTTGCTCCAAAAACAGCAGTGGAACTTGCATCTTTTAATACATCGATAGTTTCGATGTCATTTGGATTAATGTCCGACAAATCGCCATAATAAATAGTTCCGTCCAATACGAGTAAGGGGCTCGTCGCAGCATTAATAGAGTTTCTCCCTCTGACCAGCAAGCTACCACCGCCTTTTGCAGATGGCGACATTCCAACGTTCAAGCCGGCAACATTACCTCTCAAAATGTCCTGAACTGAATTTGGATTTTCATTTTCAAGTTTAGATGTGTTGATTTGAGAAACAGCACCGGTAAGATCGCGCTTTTTCTGGGTGCCGTATCCTACAACAACTACTTCGTCCAATGTTTTCTGATCAGATGATATCGAAATGTCAACCACGTTAGAAGATCCGACAGCCTTTTCCTGAGTAAGAAAACCTACTGCTGAAAAAACCAAAACTGCATTGTCGTCCGGCACATTGATCTCATACTTTCCATCAATATCCGTCGTCGTTCCGGTTGTAGAATTTTTGACAACCACAGTCACGCCCGGAACCGGCGTGTTGTCATCTTTTGCCAGGACTTTCCCTGTAATTTTTTTGTCAATCCGCGATTGGATCAGGATGTTAAGATTGGGATTAATCCCGCTGGCCGAAGAAAAAACAGGAGGCAGCAGCATTGCTAAAAGCATATAGCACTTTCCCGCTTTTGAATGAGATGATAGAAATCCTCTATTCATTGGACTTAGGTTAGAAATGGTGAGTAATTTGTTTAGGAACAATACCAAAAGATCAAAATCAAATAAGATTTCAACCGATTGCATATCAAAATACCCTGACGAAATTGCATCATTTCAACCCCTACAATCAATAAGTACTACTTTTTAGAAGAATTATTAAAATATTTAAATATCTGCCTGATAGACTCAAAATGAATATTTTGAGGTAAAATACTTTAAAGTCAAAAAGCCCGGAAATTTATGAGCATCATAAATTTCCGGGCTTTAGTAATCTCAAACTACATCCAGCAGACGGTCATGACTTAGTATCCAGGATTTTGAGCAAAAACAGAAACTCCTTCTGCATTTTTTGCGCTACGGTCAATCTGGGTTTGTGGAATAGGTCTCAATAAATGCCTTTCGGCCACGTTGGCAGCAGCCTGAGGATTGTATTTTTTAACACGGTCAACCAAATTGCCCCAACGTTTAAGATCCATCCAACGTGATTGTTCACCTGCTAATTCTCTCGCCCGTTCTTCCATTAAAAACTCAAAAGTCATTTCGGAGTCTTTAATCAACATGGCATCTTTTTTACCAGCCCATCCAGCTCTGGCACGCACAACATTGATTGCAGTTGTCGCATCTTTTACATTACCCGCACCTAGTTGAGCCTCAGCTAACATCAGGTATGTTTCTGCAAGACGGAATATGAAATAATCACGACTTCCAGCCTCATACGTCATGTCAGGGCGTTTTGTATCAAAGAACTTTTTCAAAGTCGGGAACAATGCTTCTGAATATTTGCTTGGCACGAGAACCTGGTATTTTTTCTTCGCTCTGTCTGCTTTTGTCATTTCAAATCCAGGAATGAATATTGCTGTATCCCCGGCAGCAAAAGTAACACTCGTCTTAGAATCATCGAATGCAGCGTTGTAAGTTCCAGGCTTGTTGGACAGCCAAGTATCTTTAAACGTTTTTTTGTATCTCGAATCGTTGATTCTTTCTCCAAACACAACGTCAGTAAGATACGTAGTTGGTCTAAGCCGCTTGAATGGACGCCCGTTCAATATGTCGCGTTGCATACCTGCCTGAACGTCATATTGCATACCAAAGAAAAGGTGCAGGTTGTTTCCTCCGTTAGTCGCTCCGGTGTTATTCGTAAGGTTCGTTAATGGATCAGAGGTATACTGAGCTGCCCAGACAATCTCGGTATTTTTTTGATTCCCTTCATCGAAAACGCTGGCAAAATCATCCTGCAATTTGAAGCCATAGTTGGTTGTCACACTTTTAGTAAGTTCAACCGCTTTGGTAAAATCGTCAGCCGCTTTCTGCGCCGAATATGCTTTTGCCAGATAAACTTTTGCCAATCCCATTTCAGCAACCGGTTTGATAATACGGCCATATTGTGCCGAAGTCGCAGGCAAGGCAGTAATTGCTTCTGTCATGTCTTTGATAATAGCCGCATACATTTCCGCATCCGTAAATCTCTTCGTATCCTTTGAAGCAACCAACGTTTCAGACAAGCGTAAATCCACGCCTCCGTATTGCTGAAATAAGATAAAGTAATAATGGGCACGAAGAAATTTCATTTCAGCCACACGTAATTTTTTTACGTCATCACTTACACCGACAACATTTGGAGCCCTGTCTATAATCGCATTACAGGTATTTATTCCGCGATAAAATTCATCCCATAGAGTTGCAAGGTAATCAACAGTCGGGTTCATTTGTGTGTCATAGAAATGGAATCCTTTATAACCACCATCAGCTCCTGTGGCGTATATATCAGTTCCAAACTCAGTCATAGTCAGACCTAGCTGTGTTGCGTAATAAATCCGTAAGGCAGAGTATGCAGAATTAACACCATCCTCAAATCCTTTCGCCGTACTTAAGTAGTTGGAATCGATTCCAGATACTACGACCTCATCCAGTAGGTTATTACAGGCCTGCCCCGATAGCATCAAAGCCGCTATGGCTACAACTTTTGCAGGTTTCGTTATATATTTGAAATTCATGTCTTAGTCAATTAATATTTTTACAAATTTCTAAAAAAACCATCTCAGAATTTAACATTCAAACCAAGTGTCCAAACTTTGGTAGCTGGTGTTACTCCATTATTTACAGCTGTACCGTTAGTTTCCGGATCTACACCGTTATACTTTGAAATAAAGCTCGACCAGATTTTTGGTTGTTGAATACTTGTGAAAATTCTAAGTGATTCCAGGCCCAATCTTTTGGTAATGTTGTTTGAAAAAGTATATCCGGCGTTAATATTGCGGAGTTTGATAAACGATCCGTCAAAATAAATCAGTGTAGTATTGTACTGGGGAAACTCCTGGCTGCTAAATGGTCTCGGATATTGAGCATTTGGATTTTCAGGGGTCCAGTAATCTACTTTAATCTGCTGATAACGACCTGCCAAAGCGTTATTATCCTGGTGGAAACCGCTTATAATTTTTTGTCCAAACCGTCCGAAGAAGAATAAAGATAGATCGAATCCTTTGTAAGAAAAACGGTTGGTCAAGCCCATACTAAAATCAGGAACATCTGATCCAAGTAATACACGGTCCTGGGCGTTGATCACACCATCATTATTAGTATCCTGAACTTTCACCTGACCTACCCCGGCACCCAAGGCGTTATTCTGATCACCCGGATAGTATTTTTTAGCTTCTTCAGCTTCATTCACTTGCCAGATACCCACTTTTTTATAATCGAAGAACGAGTTGAGCGGTTGACCAATAAACCACTTGTTTCCAACATCATCCACTTTTCCGTTATATAGAGACAGAATTGCTTCCGTATTTTTTGTAAACTGGAAATCTGTGCTCCATTTAAATCCACCTTTGGTATTAACGTTTGTAGTTGAAATACCTAGTTCAACACCTCTGTTTCTGGTTTCTCCAACGTTACGCGTTACTGCGCTAAATCCGATCGAACCAGGGAGTTGGTCGGACAAAAGAAGGTCAGTAGTATTAGTCTGATACACTTCCAAAGAGCCCTGCACACGACCTGCTAAGATGCTGAAGTCAACACCAATGTTCGTAGAAGCTGAACTTTCCCAACGCAAATCCTTATTTCCGATTGTACCTGGTCTGTACCCAAATGCACCCGTGTTATCCCAGGCATATACTGTTCTGTTAAGCAAACCCTGTGTTTGATAAGGGGCTACACCCTGGTTACCCACTTTTCCCCAACCTGCTCTCAGTTTAAGTAAATCTAACCATGATGTTCCCTTTAAGAAAGGCTCATTGCTGATATTCCATCCCACGGCAACCCCTGGAAAATTACCCCACTTGGTATTTTCTCCAAAACGGCTCGAACCGTCGCGACGTAGGGTCAGCGTTACAAGATATTTGTCATTGAAATCATAATTGATACGACCAAGGAAAGAGTTAATTGTCCATTCCGTTAAACCACTGACAGTCTGCAAGATCGTACTGGCATTTCCCATATTGTAAAACTGCTGTGTCTCTACGGGCACGCCTTGTACTTGCGTTCCATAATTTTCAAAGCGGTCGCGCTGAATGGACTGAACCAACGTTACGCCCAGGTTATGTCTGTTGGCAAACGTTTTGTTATAGCTAACAATATTTTCAAGTGTCCAGTTAAATCCGAAACGGTTCAAATTACTTGCCTGCGCATCACCGCCTTTACGTGCGTTGGTTTGCGCACCAACAAATCGTCCCCAACGCGAAACGGTGATATCCGGACCGAAATTGACACGGTATTTTAATCCATTCAGAATTTGTACTTCTGCATAAATACTGTTGAAAATCCGGTACCTTTTCGTATTATCAACCTGAGCCCCTTTAACGATTTCAGCTAAGGGGTTAGTCAAAAGTGCATCGTTAGTCGGGGCGAAATTGATGCTTCCATCATCCTTAAAAGGTGCTCCTAGGGGATTTTGGTTAATTGTAAAACTGTAAGGATTAAGGTTTTCTCCATTCCGGTTGCTATACATCAAATAGGACGAAATCCCGACTTTAAGTTTTTTGTTGATACTATGGTCAATATTTGTTCTGACCGATGTCCGGGTATAATCCAACCCCTCTGTTATACCTTTGTCCTGAAAAACACCAGCTGAGATATAAAACTGTGTTTTTTCATTTCCTCCCTGAACACCGAGTGTATGGTTTTGCTGAAAACCCTTCTTCAAAATCAGATCCTGATAATCAGTGCTGCGTCCTTGCTCGATCCCAGCTTTCACATTTGGATCTCCGCCTAACACCGCAATTTTCGCATCAGCCGCGGGATCAGATTTTCCACTTGGTACATATACGCCGTTGGCATCTGTATAGATAATTTCCCCCTTACTGTTTTTGGTTGACCGGTAAGCTTCTCTCACATATTCGGCAAACTCAGCGCCATTAAAAAGGTTTACCTTATTAAGAGCCTCCGATTGTCCAAAATAAGTATCATATGTAACGGTGGTCTTGCCTTTTACTCCACCTCGTTTTGTAGTTACGATCACAACACCGTTTGCACCGCGAGCGCCATAAATAGCAGTCGCCGTCGCGTCTTTCAAAACCTCCATTGACTGTATATCATTCGGATTTATATCCTCATAACCAGCAGATAAAGGAATTCCATCTACTACATATAAAGGATCATTTCCGGCATTAAATGAACGACGGCCACGAATAAGAATTTTCGGTGCTGATCCCGGTTTGGAACCTGCCTGGCTTACGTCCACACCCGCCGTGCGTCCCTGCAAAGCTTGACCGAGGTTAGTAATTGGCATTTCAGTAATTTCCTTTGCAGAAACAGATGAAATCGCTCCGGTAGTCTGGCTTTTCTTTTGTGTACCATAACCTACAACGACTACTTCGCTCAGGTTTTTCATATCACTGGCCAAAGAGATAGTAATCTCGCTTTTACCGCCGACAGGAATTTCCTGGGTTACAAAACCAACCGAAGAAAAAACGAGTACCGCCGCATTGTCTGGTACGTCAATTTTAAACTTTCCGTCTGCATCCGTATTAGTTCCGGATCTGCTTCCTTTCAACACGACCGATACCCCGGGGATAGGTGTATTATCATCGACTGAAAGTACTTGTCCACTGACAGTTTTGTCAATTTTCGTACCCTTGATATTTGAAGTAGAAAGCACTGGCGATCCGTGAGCTACGACGCCCAGGCCCATCACACCTACCATGGCACATCCTAATAAGTATTGCCTGATACAAGTAAAGTGTTTTTTCATATAAACTGGTTATGTTAGATTTTAAGATATTCTGAAACTCAATGTGCTGACGATAATATAACGCTTAACCCTTATTTAAATGATTAAATTTTTTCTATAAATATTTATATAGTATTTTGTTGGTTACATAAAATGACATATTGCCAACAGAAAATATTTCTATGACTAACGGCGCGGCAAAGTTTTGGGACTGATCACAAGGATGAAGTGTTTTTGTAAGATTCGTCTAACGGGTTTACTGCACTCTGTTTTTGTTACTATACTCCATTTTAAGCCAATTGAAAACTATCATTTACAGCACTTAATTAAATTCAATTATTTCTTTCAAAATTTATTTCAACCGATTGCATAAAGTAGAATAAAAACAATAAGTCTATTTTTTGTACGTAAAGTACAATGCCTGATTATTAAGATGAGATTAGAGAAACGAGAAGACAATTGAAAATAAATGAGTAGATTTATTTACGCAAACGTTATCGGGAACGTTGCCAGAATAGGGATTCTTAAATATTAAATTGTAAAATTCGACTAAATCGTTAAATTTTGACTAACTAAACGATAACGATTCAATCTCATAAAATTGCACTTTACTAATATAAACTGAAATTTAAATAACATTAAAACTATGTAATTTATATACTACTAAAACTCATTTGTAACTTATAAAATACTTATTTACAATACATTATACCTTGAAAATCCAAATCTAAGCTTCCTGAATTATAAAGTAAAAAGAAAGGTCGTTTGGGAAGTAACAATTCGCCTTCCCAAAGCATAACCTCATAGCAACAATTTGTTCCTAATTGGAGAAGTCCGAAATGACGCTTTTTCCTGCCATACCTTCAGTTGGTAAATTGAAAGTGACGGATGTTGTCTTCTTCGTTTTATTGTAGACAGATTTCCAATGATCACCAACCTTCCCAAAATTTCCCGTTATTTCCAATTGCAATGATTTCAACTTTTCCGTCGGATCCGATACAACAATTCGTTCGATACTGCTGCCTTTCATTTTGACTAATACCAGGCAAGGCTGTTGCACGCTGAGGGCGACATTATCATTGATTTTAATTAGCCCGGATTTGTAAAAAACTACCTGTGCCTGATTGAGATCCTTATGAAAAACTGCCTGAATATCAGAAGTATTGGATAAAATTCGTACAGGTTGTTTTTTTGTATATTCGCCAAGCTGTTCCGAACCGATCCCGGGTATCACGATGTAGTTGTAAGATCCGTTTTGTGGTCTTTTGCCATGATCAATCCAGGCTGTAAAAACATCCAGTTTCACTTCCTCTTCAGTTGCCCAAGCCTGGTGATTGATCTGTCGCCAGTTTCCCGTGGCGGAAGTATTATTAATATTGACCGACGTTGGCTCTGGAAAAATATAGGCAACACTATCATGGAGAATCCAGTTAACATCATTTATCTGATGCTTTCCCGTTTTCAACATTTCTGCTTGTGCAGTTCTTTCGACAATAACCGGCCCATTTAACAAGCACTGATTAAGCGTAGTGGCCACATCGTAATCTGAATCTGCATTGATACCAGCTCCCAGACTCACGAATTCCCGATCAAAAAAGAACCAGGCTTTTCTTGCTTTCAAGGGATCGTGCACGCTGGCAAAATCAAATGCAGAAATACCATATCTTCCGTCCGTCACTCCGCCTGAAAAATCGGTAAGTCCCTTTTTAGCAAGTTCTTTAAAGCTAGCTATTTCTGGTTTTTGCAGCACTGTGGTTCCCGGGATTTTTTGCCAGTCCCAAACCGGAAAAATCTGGTAATATTCTTTACCTGTCCGCGAAATAAAATTGCTACCATCGCCGTAATGATGGTTTTTCAGCCCCTCCTCGTTATGAGGCTGCTCCATATTATTTGCCCGATTGGAATGCATACGGACCGATACATAATAATCCGGACGCTGATGTGTGTAATAATGCGAATGCCAAAAATAGTAATCACGTGTGAGATTTGGCTTCAAAGTACCTTTTCTTATTGCCACAATAGTTTCCAGCTCTTTTTTACGATATGAAGATGCTTTTAAAAGATCTTCTGCAAGTTCAGGGCCGACAGCATTCAACGCACCTTTTCTGGTAATTCCCCGATTCTCTGCGCCCGGATCCGGGAATTTCCCATAAACCAACGACTGGCAAATTCCATCTAAAAAATAATCTATCAACAGTTTCATCGCCGAGTCAGGCAATTTGTATTTTGTACCTTCAATTTTCACGGCCCAGTATGCAAAGGCACTTGCATATCCTGTTCCGTAGGCCAGTGTCGAAATCACATTGTCGGTCCGGTGATGAAAGCTCAGATCCGGCTTCATTCCGCGGCCAGTAGAAACTTTGATTTCTGATGCCATAACCGAAATTACCTCAGCAAGAATTTCAGAGTTTCTCTGAAAAAGTGCCTGCTTCCCTCTCATTCCTGCAATCTGGATGAGGTCACCGCCGGGCCTTGCACCAGAAGCTTCCAGGTTTGCGCGACCTGCTATCCTGACACCTTCAATTTTCTGCTTTTCTGTAATGTCTTCGTCCATTACCAACAGAATATTGATCATCAGATGAGGCGTGCCCATTTCATTCCACCACCAGTTATCGCATATAAAGTCATTGGCAATCCAAAAATCCAGTGCCTTTGAAAAAGCATTTTTCACATCTGCATTACCCAAAAAGGGGGAGCCTGATTTCTTGTATGCGCGTGCCAGTTCCAACATATTACGCAAGTGCCCGCTGTGTTCAAATCCAGTTCTTGACACATCCTCATAATTAATATCTGACCAGGTTCCATTTGATTTTTCCGTTTTTAATAACCTGTCGATTTCCTCCTTTTCGACTGCCTGATTTAGTAAATCCGATATTACACGTTTTCTGATTATTTCAAGATCGGGATCTTTTTCACCCTTCCCCGCTTCAACCGGAATGGATCGGTGGGGTTCGGAAACCGGATTGTTCTGAGCAAAACTTTGAAAGCCAACAAAGAGAAAGATAATCAGGATTTTTTTCATAGCTAAGGATTTAGGAAGCCACCTTATTTTCGACCAGGGGTTTAATCAATCATCATCATTTCTTCCCAACCGGCCATGATGCCAAAGCCGGGGTTTCCGGAATTTTTTCCGAAGTTGTGAAAAACGCATTGAATGTGTGTTCAGCGTTGGCAGAAAGCGTTGCTTCAAACCCTACAAACTGTGTATCCGGGTTTGGTGCATCATAATCGTGTGTTGGAGTTGTCGGCCAGGTTTTAATATCTATTTTCTCATTGGTATCAAAAATCAATAACATTTTCTTTCCATGCCGGGACAATTCAACTGTTTTGTTGTCCAAAACCCTTACCGTTGCAGACGTTAGTAAATTCCACCGTACGGTGACAGGCTTTTCCAATGTTTTTATTTCATCCCGTACAACGACATAAGATTGATTTCGAATCGAAATTCCTCTTTTTGCCGATGCCACCTGACCTTCATAAATTTTTGACAGATCTGAAATAGCGGTAAGTTGGTCTGGAATGGAAGACCAGGCATCGATTTTTGCATAGCCCTTTACGTTTTGCAGTTGCCCATCGAAAGTCAAGGTATTGTGCGCCAGATTATTTAAACGAAAAACTTCCCATCGTTGCGAATTCTGCGAACGGTTCCAAAGATCTACTCCTTTTGTTTCCAGAGAATTATAGTCCTGCATACCAAAATCCATTGCCCAGCGCTCTCCGAAAGCATCAAGCACAAACGAACCAACGTCCATATGCGCATGATTTACAGCAGGCGAACCCGCCTTGAATCCAACAAAAATTGCATTGGTATCTGACCAGGAAGTTCGCATCAACGCAACTGGATTTGCCCCCTGCCCTACCCATATTTTCTCCTTTGGCTCTTTAACGGATTCGAGATCAGTTTGAGCACCCCAAATTAATAAGGCCGGAATAATTCTATTTTTGACATAATTATTCCCAGGTTTTTCCAGTGATTTTTTCTGATTGTACAACAACGAAGGATCCTTTGTTTTATCGGCGAACCAAAACATAGCAGGACTTAAACCATCGCGTAAACCGCTGTCGCCCCAGTTATGAGCCATCCCCGTCGGGCCGATTAAATTTTCAAGAAAACCGGCTGTTTTTAAAAATCCGGGGAATTTATTCAAACCAAAATCAGTATTGAGTGCTTTTTCTAATGAACTTATAAACAACACATTAAAACTCGTACCATATTCCCAATAACTAAAACCTTCCGGATAGGCACCATCCGGTTTATAGGAGATTGACATGGATTTTGGTATGGAAGCCACTGCTCTGTTGATTACTTTCTCCGCCAATTCCGGTTCGTTTTCAGCGATCGCCAGGACACCAAATGTCATTCCGGCATTACAAACCTGGTTCCAGTTATTCTCCGCCGTAACAAATGAATTGTACTTGCTATCGAAAGACGGATTTATTCCTTTTGTTATAATAGCTTCGCGAATAATTTTCCGGTTTTCTTCCGATAATTTATCAAAAAGCCAGTCATATCCGATCGCGACGGCCATTGTCATTTCTGCCACATCCAGAAAATGAGTTGGATTCCAGTCTTCAAAAGCGGATACGGCCAGCAATTCCTTTTCCGCCCGTTTCAAATATTTCTCCTCTCCGGTGGTTCGGTAAGCATAAGAAAGCTGGAAAACACGCCGCAGACATTCACGCGATTTATCCAGCAAACGCCGTCCGATTTTGATTCTTTCCACAGGTGGAAGTTCAATAATCTTATCACATTCCGTCAAAATTCCCTGATGTATCGCATTCCATTCTTTATGTTTTCCGATCTTCTGTAAAATTTTCTTTTCCTCATCTTTTAATAACAGCAGTCGTGGATGTTCTTTTTTAAGTGATTTAAGAATATCATGCAGCGCAACTGGATTATTCTCCTGCGAAAACACGCTGTTGCAAAAGAGAAGAAGGATAACGATCAGTAATGTTTTCATGGGTTCAGGGATGTGATAATTCATAAAAAACCGTCATTCTCCTGACTTAATTTAAACCCTGAGAATGACGGGGATCTATTTATTTGAGCGTGTATCGCTTCATACTGATCTTGGCACTTTTGGTCGCGTTATTGACAGAATTGATATATATGTAAGCCCGGTATTTTCCATCGGCAGTTTCAACCCAGGCACCTGCTTCTGCACGCATATTAATTGCGAAATCCGGAGAATTTGTTATGTCAAGCTGCTGAAAATCCAGATCGTCAATATATACTCCGTATTGCAGACGCGCCAGATGAAAATCACGCAGCGCCCAGACTTTGTTTATCCTGGCTGTGCGGTTAACGCCGGCCGGCAACTTCACTCCTGGTAAATAATCTTTATTCGAAGGTGCTACCAGCGCGTGGTTGAAAGTAATATTTGGAATGGAACGGTACAGATATACCAGATCTATTTTATCCGCTTTTGATGCAGCATCTGCCGGTCCGTAGACGGCCATATCGGCAATAGAAATGTAGGCAGCAGAACTGTCCTTCACGTCCAGATCAAGTACCATATCCATTTCGGCAATCTTATATGGCCCCATCGAAAATGTTACCGTCTGACCGTTACTTGCATTTGCTGAAAATTTAAAAGTCACTTCCTTTCCCCTTGCGGCAGTCGGAACGCGGTAAAAGTAGCGGAGCGTGGCAGCAGTCGTATCCTTTGTAAAAGTCACAGTGGTTTTAGCTCCCTCGTTCACAGAAGTGCCTCCCACCTGAATTCCAATATCCTGGCCGCTCCCGTTTGTGTAATAGGATTTATTGTCAAGATAAGTACTTTCCGCTCCGCCGATTGAAGCTTCCACTTGAGCAGAAACCAGCTTCCCCAGAGATTTCGGAATTGCCATCGCATAAGCAAATTCAATGTTTAAACCCACAAGATTCGGTCCAAGTGTTCTTTTGATCACATCATTTTGCAGTTCATTTTTAGGCGTAATGGTCAGACCGTCATCATCATCGTCGCAAGCTGTCAGCGAAAATACGATTGACAACATCGCTGCTAAATAGGATAAATATCTATATTTCATGATCTTCTGAAATTTAAAAGATTAAGGTTTTTGTACCGTAATGGTTACCGTGTAAGTTTTCTTTACCTGGCGGTTTCCGGAAATCACAGTATATTTTTTCGGATTTGACAAATCAGAAAAATCCACTTTTCCAGTAATTTTCGGTTCAAGCTTAGCATCGGTTACGAGCGAAAATTGGGGATAGATGTTTTTAAGATCGGTACCATAAAAAACCTCCACATTAACAGTCAGCGCAGTCGTATCAATAACAGCGTTTTTTGTTCTCACGGTTTGGAAATCAGATCCTAATAATTCAAAATTACTTACATAACACTGCGTCCGGGAAGTTATCAGCAAACCGTCTTCATCCACTGGAAAATCTTCTTTGCAGGCAAACAAGGCCATGCAAGTCAATAAAACTGCTCCGATAAATCTTATATTTTTTAACATCTTTTCTGCTGTTTAGTATTCATAAAATGCCAGAATTTCAAACTATAACCAAGGCGTATTTTGTGTAAGATTTGGATTACGGTCGCGTTCGCCCGGCGGAATTCTGAAAATGTAATTCTGCTGATAAACCCGCTCCGACACATTTTGAAAATAACGGTCGATATTGGCTCCATGTGTATCGATTCTCCAGACGCCTTCCGTTAGCGGCGCACCCCAGATTCGTTCCATCGCTCTCCACCTGCGAATATCAAATCCCCGTTGTCCTTCTCCGTAAAGTTCCACGATTCGCTCCTGCTCAATTGCAGAAAAGAACGAAGCGCTGCTTGCAATTTTATCGGCTTTCAACGGAGGAAGATTTCCACGGCGACGAACTTTATCTACCAGGGCGATTGCATCCGCTTGCGGTCCTTTTACGGCATTGGTCGCTTCGGCATACATCAGATATACATCTGCGAGACGCATGATCGGATAGTTATAGTCGCCATCGCTCCTCCCCTGACCAGCATAATTGCGAAGGAATTTTCTCAATACATAACCGGAGTTGCTACCATCGGTATTATAGGTCGTATAATTCACACCATTTATAGTTACCGGCTGATTCCAGGTTTTATAAATAAACGGGCACCAACCGGTCGATTTCAGGGAAATCATTCCGACACTTACTTCGTAATCCCACATGATCGACGATTTCATCCGGTAATCACGATTTCTATACGATGCAGGATTGACGGCTGAATTCGGGGCTGTTCTTGCGCCCGTAGTTGCCGGATTCATTGGAACTAGTTTTGGAGCAAAATCGCCTGTGATTGTCGATTGATACCGGTCTGCAATTTCGTATCTCGGAGCAACCCAGCATTGAGATCCTTCATGAGAACGGCCAGCCACATCTCTCATCAACTCCTCTCCTTGCGCAGTTCCCGTCCCGCCATGTGTGAAACCCATGATAATTTCCGGATCGTTGTTTGCAACAGGAGTAAACAAGTAGTAATAATTTGGCAGTTTATCCGCCTTACCCAGTGAATCTATTTCACCTGGTTCGCCACCGCGGAATAGGGTCAGACCATAGTCATTGATTACCTTATTGAAGTCAGCAGCTGCTCCTGTGTAAGCAGCCTCCGCAGCGCTTGCATCCGGCTTAAAAGTATCAAGTTCCGGCCAGCCAAATTTATTCCAGCAAGCCCAGTAAAGTTGTAATTTCCCACGAAAAGCCAGGGCAGCCGGTTTTCCTGCCCGACCTGTTGCAGATGCCTTTGCAGGTAATTTTTCAAAGGCATACGTAAAGTCGGCCATGATAGAATCCTTAACCTGTGCAATAGGTACGCGGCTTAAACCGGATACTTCCGAATTATCATAAATAACTTTATTGATATAAGGAACGTCGCCCCACATAGAGATTAATCTGAAATAAACGATACCACGCAGAAGCCTTGCCTCGCCCAGAATCAATTGCAGATTCGGTATCGTTTCGGGTTTTGCCGTAGCCATCATTTTATTCACATTTTCGATAACATAATTCGCGCGGTTTACACCACCGTACAGATAGCGGTACATTTTATCAAAGCTTCCGGCATATCCGCTCGGATTGTAATTTCCGTTATGATAAGCATCGCCCAGCCTTAAATTTCCACTTGTGGCGCTGGTTCCTCTTGTCCGAAAATATTCACCATGCCCATCCAGATAATAATCGCGGTCGAAAAGAGGCCTGATTGAAGAATAAGCGCCTTGCAGCGCAAAGGTCGCATCGGCTTCAGTTTTCCAGAAAACGTTGGCCGCGAGTTCCGTTGTCGGTTCCTGTTCCAGCAGATCTTTAACACAGGCACTTGCGAAAAGCATCAACCCGGAAAGAAGGGAAACAGTAATTATTTTTGAGTTAAATTTTTTCATATTGATAACTTTTTAGATACCGATGTTGATGCCGACCGAATAAGATTTATTCAAAGGATAAGCATCACTTTTATTGCCATCCATCTCAGGATCAAGTCCGCGGAATTTTGTAAATGTTGCCAGGTTTTCAGTGGACGCGAAAATTCTGAAATTCGTTATACCGATTTTTCTCAACAATGCCGGTGGAAGATTATAACCGAGCTGAACGTTTTTAACACGCAGATATGCCAGATTGTCAAGCCAGAAAGTGGTTTCTTCGCGGTTCGCGTTTCCGCCAAGTCTTGGCCAGGCGCCGCCGCGGTTTTCGACACTCCACGGATTTTCCCAGTGCTGAACGGTGGACGCATAACGCTGTGTACCGAAGTTTACGTTGTTGTAATTGTTGATCCAGAAATCCTTACGACCGGCAGATCCTTGCAGCAAAAAAGAAAGGTCGATTCCTTTCCAGGAAAAATTTGCATTCATGGAAAAGTTGGTTGTCGGTCTGTTGCGCTGCGTTTTAGGATACGCTTTTTTATCGTTATCGTCAATCCGTCCATCGCCGTTTATGTCCTTGCGAAGAATATCCCCCGGGGAGGCCCCTTGTGGCGTTGCATTGTAAACATCCTGCCAGGTTTGCGCGATTCCGGAATCTTCGTAGGTATACAGATAACTATACGGCATACCGATAAAAACCGTGTTTCCCGAAGCTGTTACGCCATTTACAGAAGTAGTTGCTCCGCGACCTAAAAACTCATTCCATTTTTCAAGTTTCGTCGCGTTGTAGGATCCATTGAAGTTAAGCATATACGTCACTTCGCCCATTTTATCACGCCAGGCCAGATTGATTTCGACACCACGGTTTCTTAGATTACCAATATTCTTGCGTGGAGCATCATAAGCGCCGGTCAGCAAAACCGACATTTCAGAAGGACGGTTCATCCCCGTTGTCAGGCGGTCATAGTAGTCGATGTCGGTCGTTAGTCTGTTGTTTAGAAAACCGAGATCCATACCAATATTCAGCACTTTGGTCGTTTCCCAGGACAAGTCAGGATTGATCAGTTTCTTGTTGATAAAACCTTTTGCAATGCCTCCGCCGATCATGTAATTACTGGCGGCAAGCGTTTGCTGCTGTTCATACCGATCAACACCGCTGTTGTTCCCGAGACTTCCATAAGAAGCACGGAGTTTACCGTTGGTTAGGAAATGAGAGGTGAAGGAATTAATAAACCCTTCTTCTGTAAACCTCCATCCCAACGCAGCCGAGGGGAAAAATCCATACTGGCTGCCCGGTAAAAATTTGGAAGATCCATCAGAACGGAAATTTAATTCGAGTAAATATTTATCAAACGCAGCATAATTCAAACGGCCAATGTAAGAACGTAAGCCCTCCGTCGAAGAATTTCCACCTGTGCCCTGGATATCCGTAAGTGCCGCGTCGACTTCATGCAAAGTCGGGTACAAACGGTCATTTCTGGAAGTTGACTGAAAGCGGTCATACCAATACTCTTCACTATATACGAACATCGCACCGATCTCGTGATTTTTTGCAATGGTTGTATTATAATTCAGACGGCCATTCAGCATCGTCTTAAAACCTGTATTCGTAAAATTACCAACACCGGCATTGGCGCCCACATATACCCGGCTACCAAAACTGTTCGTCTGGAAATTGTATGACTGGTTTGGCAAACTGGCATTCCAGCGAAACTGGTTGTAATAATTCAACGCGTAATCAACACGTGCTGTCAGACCTTTTATGGGTGTCCAATCCAGATAAATGCTCGTGTTCGCTTCCTGACGGTTCTGTTTATTCAGGTTATTAACGTAAACAGTATAAGGATTATAAGCCTGAGGATCTTCATTATAAGCCATAACTCCTCCGAAATAGCCAGTCACCGGATCATAAGGCACGATTCCGGCAATCGCGTACTGCATATCAAAACCAGCCGTATTGGCGGGGTCGTCGTCGGTAAATCCATCTTCGAGCGCGTATGTCAGTTTTGACCAGTTCCCATTAAATTTTATTCCTGTATTGATGTTTTTACGGATTTTATAATCATAGTTGAAGCGTGCGTTGTAACGTTTGTAATCGTTGTTAACCTGCAGACCTTTTTCATCCATTAAACCAACAGAAATAAAGAAGTTGGATTTATCACTTCCGCCAGAAGCCGATAAGTTATAGTTCTGGATCGCTCCATTGCGCATGATCACGTCCCACCAGTCCGTGCTCGGATATTTCAGCGGATCGATCATTCCCAAAGCCATCCACTGGTCAATCGTACCATCTTTAAAAAGCCAGTTGGAACGAAGCGTATTGACAGCGGCGGCACGTTGATGTAATGTCAGTGCACGGGGATAATCAGACATGAAATCGTACGCTTTTGTCGGTACCTGAACAGCGTAATTTCCCGTAAAATTTATAGTCGCCTTCTCCTGTCCTTTCCCCGACTTCGTTGTGATTAAAATAACGCCATTTGCAGCTCTCGAACCATAGACAGACGATGACGTCGCATCCTTTAAGACAGAAATTGTTTCGATATCATTCATGTTAATACGGTTGATATCGACGTCCGGCATTCCGTCAACAACGACCAGCGGACTGCTGTTGTTAACGGTCCCCATTCCACGAATGATCAAAGCAGCATTGTTTCTCCCGGCCATCCCCGAGTTTTGCGTCACAGCCAAACCCGGTACAAGTCCGGACAAACCGGAGGATACATTGGACAAGGAGCGGCTTGTGATCTTATCATCAATTTTGATCGAAGAAACGGCACCAGTCACATTTACTTTTTTCTGCGTTCCATAACCGACAACGACCACCTCTTCCAATGATTTATCCTCTGATTTCATGGTTACAGTTACCGCTTGCTGATTTCCAACAGCCATATCCTGTGACACAAATCCGATAAAACTGAAAGTCAGTACGGACGAGCTGCTCGCTACGGTGATTTTAAATTCACCATTCGTATCCGTTGATGTACCATTTGACGTACCTTTTTCGATAACATTCACGCCAGGCAAACCTTCTCCCTTTTCATCCGAAACTTTACCCGAAACAGTTACCGCCATCGCTGATACCGCATTATTGATAACATGCTGCATGCGTTGCGCGTACAATTGTTCGGCAGGCAACCGAACAGAAGATTCCGGTTTTTCAACTTTGGAAGAATTAGGTACTTTAATTTCTTCCGTAACAGTCCTGGAACCTGCTGCGGTAACATAAATTGTCTCGTTAACTCTCTTGAAACTCAATCCGGTTTCCTTTGAAATGTATCTCAATAGTTCTCCGAGACTTTCATTATCAAAGTTTCTTTTCAATTTTTTGTTGAAAACCAGCTTTTTATCATACTGAAAATTCAGATCCGCTTTTTCAACGATCGAACTAAATGCGTCTTCCAGTTTTACATCTTTCAGTTTTATTGAGATATAAATCTGTTCAATACTTTTTTCCTGGAATTTTCTTTCCGCCGCAACAGACTCCGGGAGCAGGGAACATAACAGCAGACCAGTTATCGCGAAGATTTTGAGCCAGGCGAACGATGGCGGTGGTAGAGCTTTTGTATCCATAATGTAAATTGTTAGGTAAGTTTGTTTAGAAATTTCATGTAGAGGTTTAGCTTTCTATTTTTCCATGTATTTTATATTTACGGTGTCATTTTTAATCTCAAAAGAAAACTGGTTGGGATACCGGACAACATTCAGGATATAGTCCAGCGACTGGTTATTAAATTTTCCACTGAACCGCCATTCAGGATCAAGCGCCAGGTCGCTGTCGATCTGGATTTTTACGCCGTACCAGTTTTCAAGTTTTTTGATAACGTTCTGAAAATCTGATTTTTCAAAGTATAATACCCCATCTTTCCACGCAAGCTGACGTTTGCTATCAAATTCTGACACAGCAAGTTGACCTACCTTTTTGTGAAAAGTTGCCATTTTATTTTTGGTCAGATAAACTTCCTGATTGGCTTTTTCCGCAGGAGAATTTGACTTCACTTTCACTTTTCCTTCTACCACAGCAACACGCACATCACCGGATTCAGGATAAGCTTCAATGCCGAAGGTGGTTCCTAAAACCTGCGTTGTTACCTTTCCCGAGTGAATAATAAAAGGGGCATTTTTGTCGGGAGCAACTTCAAAAAATGCTTCCCCAACCAGACTTAGTTCGCGTCTGCCGGCTGGAAATATTTTTGGGAAAGTCAGGCTTGAACCCGAGTTCAGACGGACCGTACTTCCATCAATTAATTTGATCAAAAGCCGCTCACCTTTTGGTGCAGTTCTGGTGATGAGAGCAGACTTGTTTACGTTAAAATCGGAAAACCATATTTGTTTGACTGCAAAAACAGAAATCAACAAAACACAGGCCGCAGCCACCCGTAAAAACCAGCTTGGTTGAATGGAGAAAATCTTCGGTTTTTGATCGTCTGCGGAAGATTCAATAGCAGTTTGCAGTTTCTTCCACTCGGTTTCCACCAGCTGATCGCCTGCTTCATAATTTCTAAAATGCAAAGCATTGACTAATTCCCTTGCCTTTTCTATTTCCGGCATTTTTTCCGGATTAACCGCAAGCCAACGCTCCCACAAATGATCATTTTCGGGAGATGTACCGTTTATCCATGATTTAAATTCATGATCCAGTGCGAAATCTTTCGCCTTAAACCGGGAATATTTTTGCTGTTCCAATAGGATAATATTTGTTCTTTATTATACATAAGATGGAAAGCAGAGAAAGTGACCCTAGTTTTAATTATTTTTTTTCGATAAATAATTATAAAATTTAATACAAACTCTAAGTGCCTGATAATCAGATATTTATAGTTTGTATGTTTTATAATACTGATTAAAAAAATAATTTTATTACTTCAAAAAATCTAAAACAGGATCGAATGGAAGACTGAAAAATAGGAAAAGCAAGAAAGAAATACTTTTCGAATAAGGTGCGAGATCTTCATTCAGAGCGTCGAGCGCTTTGTAGATAAGTTTATAAACGGCACGGGTGGAAATATCCATGACCGCCGCGATGTCTGCGAACGACTGATCACTATAAAAACGAAGAAACAACGCTTCTTTCTGACGGTGAGGAAGTTTACTTATGGCAGTTTGTAACGCATTTATATTGTCACAGCAATTCTGATCCCGAATCATTTGTGCTTCAACCGACAGATCAGCATGAAAGGCAATGTCACTATCATCGATACTGACAAATGTATTTTTGGCAGCATTCATTCTTTTTATAACCAGTCGACGAAGTGAAGCAAGTAAATAATTTTTGACCGAGTCCGAGTCACCCAGCGATTCTTTTCGTTCCCATATGGTTAGAAAAAGAATTTGAATGCAATCTTTTATTTCGTCTTCATCATGATTTAGGCGCATTCCGTAATTGAGGAGTGCCCGGTAGTATTGCTTAAAAATCTGCTCAAAAGAGGCGTTGTCCCCCGCTTTCAGAGAATCCCATACCGGCTCACTTACAATTATCTTTTTTCGCAGAAAATTTCGTTGCTGTTCACTTTTAAATATTTCCGACGGGACAGATTGATCTTCCGGTTTCATAAGAGATTGATAACTAATAATCGTAGCCTTACAAACCGGTTTAATTTCCGGCAACCAAGTGACGAATAAATCAATTGACACCCCTTAAATATTTCACAATTTTTCAGGAAATTATTTTATAATATTGGAGAAGAATCTTATCTTATATAAAGCAGGATCAGGAAAAGCAAGCCTAGCACGGCCATAGAGATGACGCCAAGAATGATATTTTTCGGTCTGGTTATTGATGAAGTTTCGTCAGATACGATCTCGCCTGGCTCCCGCTCTTTTATGATTTCAAGTGAATTCCGGATTCTGTCCCAAATTGAATTTACATCCTGATTTGAAAGTGTGTCGGTTTTCCATTCAGAAGTGATCAAAACCAGTTCGCGCGCCTGATCCACTGTATCCTTTTTGTACGGATATTTCGTCATCCAGTTTTCCCAAAAGGATCGTATAGGAGGATCATTTGGAAACCGAACCCACCTGATAAAAAGGTTTTCCATCGCTAACTCTTCGGCCGAATACTCCGAGAAGGGTTTCATCTGTCGCACATTAAGAGTGTAAAGGAAATATCTGCTTTCTGACACAAATTGAAATATTTCCGGCAATTATTTAAAATTCTGATTGGTGTCAATTTTAGTCTGTTGATTATATAAAAAAAGGAAGTTAACAGACTTTTATACTCAAAGATTTTAAAAAGTCATTAGAACAAAATCGAGATTCAGGCGACAAATTTTTGATAAACCCTTTTAGCAATTTTGCCGTAAACGATTACGATTTTCATGGTTGATTTAAGAAGTTAGGGACTGCCTGCCTGCAACCTCCAATTGTAGAAGCACATAGCTTTTCACAGCTGATTTTCTGAAAAAAAATCGGTGTTTTTTTGAAAAAACGATACCGGATTCAACAAATTTCTACCATTTAAGCAACCTGAGAGAACCTAAGGTGCGGTGGAAGGTATTTTATGAAGATTATTGTTTTACTGGCGATGCATAATTCTTCTGATTTAACACTGGCAAAAAACACTTTTTCTTATTTTCTAAGATTATTTTATTATGTCCTAGCTGGTAAAATACGATTTTCATGGTTGATTTAAGAAGTTTGGCGATAGAAACCTGAGAGAACCCAAGGGTGCGCTGGACGGTATTTTATGTAGATTATTGTTTTAATGGCGATGCATATTTTCTGGTTTGACTCTGGCAAAAAACACTTTTTCTTATTTTCTAAGATTATCCTATATGTCTTAGATGGTAAAATACGATTTTCATGGTTGATTTAAGAAGTTTGGCGCTAGAAACCAGAGAAAACCTAAAGGTGCGCGACAGTATGTTATGAAGATTATTATTTTGCTGGCGATGCATAATTCTTCTGGTTTAACTCTGGCAAAACATCTTTTCCTTATTTTCTAAGATTATCTTATATGTCTTAGATGGTAAAATACGATTTTCATGGTTGATTTAAGAAGTTTGGCGCTAGAAACCAGAGAAAACCTAAAGGTGCGCGACAGTATGTTATGAAGATTATTATTTTGCTGGCGATGCATAATTCTTCTGGTTTAACTCTGGCAAAACATCTTTTCCTTATTTTCTAAGATTATCTTATATGTCTTAGATGGTAAAATACTAAGCCAGTGACGACCACGTGGCAAATTTCTTTAACTTTGCGAACATTTTCATAGAGACTTAGTACCAACTTACATACAATGACTTCGCATCAGATACGCCAGTCTTTTCTGGATTTTTTCCGCAGCAAAGGGCACCTTATTGTTCCTTCTGCCCCATTAGTTGCTAAGAACGATCCTACCCTGATGTTTAATAACTCGGGTATGGCACAGTTCAAAGATTTCTTTTTGGGCAACGGGACGCCTCCGTCACGTCGTATAGCCGACACGCAAAAATGTCTTCGCGTATCAGGCAAACACAATGATTTAGAGGATGTTGGATTCGACACATACCACCATACCATGTTTGAAATGTTGGGAAACTGGTCGTTCGGAGATTATTTCAAAAAGGAAGCTATTACCTGGGCCTGGGAATTATTAACCGAAGTTTACAAACTTCCGAAAGAGCGTTTGTACGTTTCAGTTTTTGAAGGAGATTCAAAAGATGGCGTTCCGTTCGATCAGGAGGCCTGGGATTTATGGGCTCCGATCGTCGGCGAAGACCGCATTATTTTAGGAAACAAAAAAGACAATTTCTGGGAAATGGGTGATACGGGCCCATGCGGACCTTGTTCAGAAATCCATATTGATTTGCGTCCACAAGCTGATGTTGACACGATTTCAGGAAAATCACTGGTCAACAATGATCATCCGCAAGTGGTTGAAATATGGAATCTGGTATTTATGCAGTTTGAGCGGAAGGCTGACAGTTCACTGATTCCTCTTCCCTCTACGCATGTGGATACCGGGATGGGTTTTGAGCGTCTTTGCATGGCCGTCCAGGCGAAAATGTCTAACTATGATACCGATGTCTTCCAGACAACAATCAACGTTTTGGAAAAATTATCAGGAAAAACATACGGCAGCGAAGAACCGTTTACGGACATCGCGATGCGCGTTATTTCTGACCATATCCGTGCTGTTGCTTTTGCCATTACAGATGGCCAGTTGCCCTCCAATGTTAAAGCTGGTTATGTAATTCGTCGTATTTTACGTCGTGCCGTGCGCTATGGATACTCGTATTTAGGATTCTCTGAGCCATTTTTCCATAAATTGATTCCGGTTCTTTCCGAACAGTTTAAAGATGTTTTCCCGGAACTCACCGCACAGGAAGAATTTGTGACGCGTGTAATTCTTGAAGAAGAAAAAAGTTTCCTGCGTACGCTTGAATCGGGCTTGAAACGTCTTGATATCATCATGGCGAATCTGAAAGAAAAAGAAACAAATGTTATTGCCGGAAGTGAAGTTTTTGAGCTGAGTGATACATTTGGTTTTCCGGTTGACTTAACTGCTCTTATCGCCCGTGAAAAAAGCTTTATCATTGATGAAGCTGGCTTTCAGGATGCGTTGGCTGAACAAAAAGCACGTTCCCGCAAAGATGCCAGCAAAGAAGCTACGGACTGGATCGAACTTCGCGAATCCGATGGTGTTGAATTCCTGGGATATGATTTTGAGGAAGCCCACAGTCACATTGTGAAATACCGCAAGGTTAAAACAAAGACCGGCGAAGAATATCATATCGTTCTTGACCGCACGCCTTTTTATGCTGAAATGGGTGGACAGGTTGGTGATACCGGAACTTTGCATTTCAATGTTAACGGAGAGTCGAAAGTTGTCAATATTGTAGATACCAAAAAAGAGAACGACTTATTTGTTCATATTTCAAAAGACAAAAATCTTGATGATTCGCTGCAAAACGCAGGCATTGTTGTTGCACATATTGATGAGGAGCGCCGCAATAAAATTAAAGCGAACCACTCGGCGACACACTTAATGTTGTCATCGATGCGTGAAGTTTTGGGAACCCATATCGGACAGAAAGGTTCTTTCCTGAACGATGAGTTATTGCGTTTCGACTTTTCACATTTCTCGAAAGTTACAGACGAGGAATTGAAAAGAATCGAAGACCGCGTTAATGAAAAAATCCGTGAAAATATTCCGTTAAAAGTGATGACCAACGTGCCGATCCAGGAAGCGATTTCGATGGGTGCAACTGCAACTTTCGGTGAAAAATATGGCGATTTCGTCCGCGTAATCATCTTTGATCCGGAGTTCTCGTTTGAACTTTGCGGGGGAACTCATATTCCTTCGACAGGGGAAATCGGTGTTTTCAAGTTTATTTCCGAAGGTTCTGTGTCCGCCGGCGTTCGTCGCGTTGAAGCAGTAACAGGAGAAAAAGCCCTGGAAATTATGCGTCAGCAGGAAGATACGCTTAACCAATTGAAAGACCTTTTAAAGGGACCGAAAGATGTTGTTAAGGCAGTTGAAAACTTGCTTGAAGAGCGCACGCAACTTCAAAAGAAAATTGAAGCGCTAGAAAATGAGAAGATCCAGCAACTGAAAACACAATTACTTGAAAAAGTAAAAAGTTACCAAACCTTTAATCTGGTTGTTGAAAAAGTAAGTGTACCAAGTGCCGAATCTTTGAAACAGCTTTCTTACGAACTTCGTGAACAAGTTGAAAACCTGATCGCAGTTTTCGGAACTGAAATTGCAGGAAAACCTCAAATTTCAGTTTTCATTGCAGAAAATGTAGTGCAAAGCTCCGGGCTGAATGCCGGTAGTATCGTGAAAGATCTTGCCAAAGAAATCCGTGGGGGCGGAGGTGGTCAGCCTTTCTTCGCAACCGCAGGCGGATCCGATGCAAGCGGTCTGGACAAAGCTTTGGAAAAAGCAAAGGAGCTTTTCTGATCAGTTATATATTATAAGCAAAAGCCGGGCAGATAAAACTGTCCGGCTTTTCTCTTTATATTTTCTTTGAATTACTCTTTCGCCGATAATTGTCCTCTGATTGCACCATTCGGATATTCCTTCGTATGGATGTTTACATAATATAGTCCGGCTTTCAAGTCAGCAACCTGATCAGTCGTTAAGGTGTCTGTAAATGCAAATGGAGTTGTAAATGTTGTTCCGAAATCAATCACAACAGCTCCTGTAGTGTCAGCCGCTCCTTTATGGATATGCCATGCTGTCGGAATAAATGCAGATGTAGAATCACTGCTTGTCGAATCCGTCGAAGCGGTATCACTGTATGTGATATTCAATTTCAAAATGTTTGTTTCCTGATCTAATGTACCATCTACGGCGCCGGTCGCAGTCAAGTCATTTGCTGGTCTTTCATTTGCACCTGAGAGCGTTGTGGTAACTTTCAGAGTTGGAAGAACTTCCACTGGAGGTGTTACATCTTCGTCATCATCCTTGCAGCCCCACGCAACGCCTAATACGCAAATACCGATAAACGCAAATTTCTTCATACTCGTCAATTTGTTCATACTTATTGATTTTAGTGAAAAATTGGTTTGACGAAACCGGCCTGTAACAAAATGATGCCTGTTTGGTCAAAACCATTCTGACGGTAATCGAAGGCAATAAATAGCAAACTTAATTTGAATAAATTGTAGGAATACTAACACTTTTTGTAGAAATAAACTACATTTTACTCCTTGGTTCTCTATTTGCTTTAAGGTTTATGATTTTTCCATCGATCGTGCGACCAAAGCCAGTCCGAGGGATTCCTTACGATTGTCTTTTCCAGTAAATGGTAATATTCTTCTAAAACCCATCCGGGCTGTTTCTTCACATTATTTTCACCCATTAACAAAAATTTAAATCTATACTTATGCCGGGCAACCTTTTGTGTATCCGCATAAACGACGGCACAATTCAACCTCTCGCTGATTCTTTCACATCCGCTCTGCACATATGTTTTTTGTTCCAGAAAATGAACGGAATTCTTGAAAGGAAAAATTGGGCGCTGGTCCGCTATCATGACATACATCTTGGGTCTTTCACGTGTTTCATTAAGAACCGTTCGATACCAATCCGACTTTTTGACCAGACGAACACCAAATCTTGATCGCAGGCTTTCCATGTAACGATTGATTATCGAATTTGAAATCTGCGAATAAACGGCAAGAACTTCATAATCAGTAACAAGCGGAAGTGTCAATAGATATTCCCAGTTTCCATAATGTGAAGCCAGCAGGAGAACGTCTTTTCCCGATCGATGCAATTTCGTCAGCAAATGAATATTTTCATATTCAACAATATTGTTGATATCCTTCTCTTTCAAATTGTTTATCAGAAACGGTTCAACTATCAAATCACTCAAATGCCGGTAATAAGAATTAACCAGTTCTGCTTCTTTCTGCTCCGAAATTTCAGGAAATGAATTTTTAAAATTTTTGTGAATTACATTTTTGCGGTATCTGATTATTTTCGATAAAAATATAAAAATAATATTGGCAAGACCTTCGAAAAACTGAACCCGCAATGACTTAATGACCTTCGATTTTTCCGAGTATTTGCTATGCGGAATCTCAATGGATTGTATTTTCACTTGCTTAAAGAATAAAGTGAACGCCTGCATTGAAGCCTAGATACAATCCTCTGAAATCCTCACCCCGGACTTCTTTCCATAGATAACGACTTACCAAACCATCCCCTTTACCCTTTGAATAGTCAACATAATTCAAACCAGGTCCGCCGAAAATTTCAAATTGCGGAGTTAACCTAAACGCTGGCAATATACGCAGTGTGTTTTTAAAGTGATCGCCGCTTTTAAAATCAGATAATGTTTGTGTCGCAACCTCTGCATTCACTCTAAATTTATTCGAGACAGGAATATGCGCGCCCAAACCAGCTTCAATTCCATATAATGATTTATTATCACTTTTGACGTTATATCCCAAGCCAAGAATTCCATATAAAACGCGACCGCCGGAGCGGAATGAAGCCATGACCGTGGCAGTTTCATCAACCGTAAGACTTATCGATTTCTCTCCGTTTTTAACAAAATTCAGGATTCCAATCGGATAATCACTGCTATCGGCAATATTAATCAATCCGGCCAGCTGAATACCTTTCACATTTTTTGCAATGTTCATAAAACCGGAAATCTGTGTATTTACATTTTCAGTTCTGTTCAAAAAACCGGATAATTGAAGCCCTTTTACATTTTTACTGGTAACATTACCAAAACCCGCCACCTGAACAGCGCCAGCCTCTTCGCCAAAATTCATAAATCCTGCAATCTGAACGCCCTTGGCTTCATGACGGATTACATTGGTAATTCCGGCAACCTGCACGCCTTCCGCCGAATTGAGAATTACATTCGATACCCCGCTGATCTGCAAGCCTTTCGCCTTATCTTTTATTACCAGAGAAATACCCGAAATAGCAACCCCGGTTTCTGACCTGGATAATCCTGCGATGGCGTGCAGGGAAAATAAATTGGAATAATCCGCCGCATTTTTTCCGTTAGTACTGAGCGGATAGATAAATCCGATATGGGCAACACTTGTGCGTTCTTCACTTTGTGCGAGAGCGGTAATTGGAAAGCAAGGAGAGAAAAAACTGAGCATGAGTATGCCCGCGAAAATATTTGCGTATTTGTTCATTGTGTCTAAATTGAGATGGAATTTCAAACACACACAGCGGTGGAACTTTCAATTGCAGGCCTTCAATTCTTCCCGGTTACTGTATGTATAGAATTGACAACCGGACAGAAGGTTACCCTAAATTTTAAGCGAAAGAAATTGAAAAGTTTGCAAAAAACAGGCTAAAAAAATAAGGAGGGCAAGATTTTAAATAGATATGGGAGAACGAAATTTTCAGCGTTCAGCGCCGTAATTCCATGTTAGACCTCCCTGCCAGCCAACCCAGCCGTGAGTAGAATTATTCATCTTGAAACGATAATACCCTTTGTCGGAAAGAGATTGATAACCGTCTTTAAACTCCTTTTGTCCAGAGTAGAAGATATTGAAAGACGGGCCCCCGAAAATGGAAAGTCTCTTACCAATTTTAACATTTAATCCTGTCTGAAAGCGGTATAATACGGGAAGATCTTTCCATTGGCCGAGATAAAAATTCTGATCGATAATCTCCGCATTTAATGTGAGGGATTTATTAAGGACAAACTCTTTTCCAAAACCGAAACCAAAAGTGTAAGCTTTATTCCCATCTCCCAAACCGGTTCCAATGGTGAAAATATTATAGAATTTTCTGTTCCCTGATTTCCAGGCAAAATTTAAGGGCAATACCTCATTGGTATAAAGTGAGAAAGCACCTTTCCCTTTTTTAACGATATTAATTAATCCAAAGCTGTAACCCGATGAAGTATCTGCCAGATTTATAACTCCTACCTGCACGCCTTTCAGATTCTTCGCATAGTTATAAAGTCCGGCCAGTTGAAGTCCGCGCATTTCCGTTCTGGCAGAATTCCCCAATCCGGCCAACTGCATTCCGGAAACAGAATCTTTTCCAAAATTGAGCCCACCAGAAATTTGCACCCCCCGCATCTTTGCTTTCGAAAGATTAAACATTCCGCTAACCTGCGCACCGCTCACCTTGCCTTTGGAAATGTTGCCGACACCGGAAATCTGCGCTCCATGCATTTCTTCTGATACATGGCTAAGCCAACCCGCTACCTGAACTCCCGATAGCGACTTGTTGATCTGGTTACTAAGTCCGGAAATTTGAACGCCGTTCAGTGAATCCAGCACATGGTTATGAAATCCGGCAATCTGTACGCCTCGAACATGACCTGAGACAATGTTAAATATTCCGGCAATCTGGACGTAGCGAACATCCTTTTTGGAAATATTGAACCAGCCGGCAAGCTCAACGCCATTGACGCCGGCAGTATACCCTCCAAGAATATTTAACGATAATTTATTACTAACCTGAGAACTCATTTTCCCATGCGTGCTCAGGCCGGGCGTGAAGGATGCCTGATAAGGAAGCGAGACAAAAAACCGGCTGATGTTCCGGCTTTGCAAACGCAATTTTGATGACACAAACATACGCGCCAGCCAGCTTCCTCCGCCTTCCGAATAACGCACAAAAACCGGATCAAGATCGATTGCTTTTTGATAAATAGTTATTTTAAGGTCGTGTTCCAGCTCCGAATTTATGACAATAGTCGTATCCGCATACCCGACTTTACTGATCGTTAAGGACAACGGAAAATTCCGGTCTCGCAAGCGAAGCCGGAACGATCCATGATCATCTGACAGTGCGGAAGCCAGTTGCTGTTTGGAATAAACACTGGCATAGTCAACCTCTTTACCGGTTTCATAATCGAAAATCCGGCCAGTCAGATAGTAATGTTTATCTTTTGGAGGTCTTTGAATAATAATATAATCGCCTGTTTCTTTATACTGATAAGTTCCAGTCAGTAACACATCCAAAACCTGCCTGACTGACTTATTTTGAATATTTAAAGTCACCAGGCTATCTCCCGGAACAAGATTACTATTATACGAAAAATAAAACTTCCCCTGTTCGCCGATTAATTTTAAAACTTCCGAGACAGGCTTCTGTCTAACATTGAAAGAAACGGTACTGTTGAGTAATTTCTGGGCATAACAAACAGGCGACAGCAAAAGAAAAATCGCTACCGGATATAGTGCTTTACGAAAAGTATAAATCCAATTCATGCCGAAAGATACAGCCTATTTTAAAATTATCTGCCCATCATTCTGCACAACGGTTATGTTAAAAGTTTCACTAATAATCATCAGAATCTCATCCAGAGACTTACTTTCAAAAGTTGTGTTAATGACAAGATTTTTTCTTTCCGCATTGACAATGACCCGCGTATGATATGCCTCGCTCAGCACCTCGGCAAGTTTCCAAAGCGGAGTATCGTTACAGACAAGTTTGTCTGTCCGGTAATATTTATAGAACTGATCCTCGTTTTTTTTCACTATCAGCTCCGAGCGGTCTTTCAAAACGGTAACTTTTTCTTCTGGCTTGATTTTCACCTTATGTTCTTTTTTCGTCACCTCCACCAGACCCGTTTCAACAATCACCTCCGTTCTTTTTAAACTGCTTTTAACATTAAAAGAAGTTCCGACAACACGGACAATCACATCATTTGCTTCGATCAGAAAAGGTTTTGATTTGTCGGGAGTAACCTGGAAAAACGCTTCACCTTTCAATTTAATTTCCCGTGTACTGCCCGCTGTAAAATTTTCCGCATAACTGATCGTCGTGTTTTTGTTCAAAGTGACAACGGACCCGTCAGGGAGCGTTTCAACCAGCGTTTTTACACCAGAATGCACCGAAATTTCTTTTGAAAAACTGTTTTTAACTGCGATAAGATACGTAAACCAACTACCTCCAGCCACAAGGATTACAGCTGCTGCAATTCGTAAATACTTAAAAAAAGGATTAGCTGCCAGAGGAATTACCTGAATTTCGGGTTCCTGTACTCTGTCCTTAAAACGAATCCAGGCCATTTCCTCATCCACTTCGCTATGCGCAGCCAGGTATTTGCTCCGGTTCCAGATCAATTTAAAATTTTCAAAATATTTCCGGTTTGCAGCCTCCTCTGCGACCCATACTTCCACTTCCCTCCGCTCCTGCCTGGTTGCTTCGTCCAGCAAATATTTCACCAGCAGATTATCCATATAATTTATTTCTTTTCGCATGATCTTATTTTATAACACTATCAATAGTAATATCAAGGCAACAGGAAGAAAATCAGCTAACTTTAACCGTAACAATTTCAAGGCTTTGCCCATCTGATTTTCAACCGTTTTTACGGGAATGTCAAGTTTATCGGCAATCTCCTGATATTTCAATTCTTCAAAACGGCTCATCTGAAATATCGTTCGGCATTTTTCGGGCAATTCCTGTAAAGCAATTCCGAGCCTGTCTTCCAGCTCACCTAATTCGATTTCATAGGTGCCACTATCGGTATCTGCCATATGGTTAACCACATAGGTCTGATAGGCATCGCGGACTTTCAGGTGTTTTAGATAATTCAGACTTTCGTGATAAACAGATCGGTACAAATAAGCTCCAACCGATTCGCGTATCTGGATTTGCTCACGTTTTTCCCATAAACGACAAAAAACATTCTGCACCATTTCCTCTGCCATCACATCGTCGTGCACGATCGTGTTGGCATAAGCATACAGATTTTTGAAATTTGCTTTAAAAACTTTTTCAAATTCCGCTTCCGTTTCCCTGTTTAACAAGTACGTGTCTTCTTCGGTTATATTCATTGCAATGAAATAATTACGAATCAAAAATGCCTGATTCCGACTGTTCATATTCATGACAACCACGCGAGCGCTTACCCTAAATCTTTACTGAAAAATAGTTTTGATTTACTAGTCACAAAAAAACGGGCTGCAAAATTTTGCAGCCCGTTCCTTAGCATACTGACCTTTCAGATCAAGGTTTTTTACCCGCTTTTAACGAATCTTTTTTGTTCGCCTTAAATCTTTTATCCGGGGTTCCGTCTTTTTTAAGGTTTTTGTTCTCAGCATAACGCTTATCCGGTGTTCCGTCTTTTTTCAATTTCGCACCCGTAGCCTGGGCGTCTGCTTTTGCTTCGCTTTTTGCAGCTTTTACTTCCTGATCAGCTTTCTTTTTCGTTGTTGCGGCTTTTGTGGCTGGTGTTGCAGTCTGGGCAAAGGCCGTTCCCGTCATAACCAAAAACATCAGCATGACAATTCCTGCTAATTTCTTCATTTTTAAAACCCGTTTAAGTGTGATACTATTTTTTAAAATTGTTGATGTAAGTTACGAATTTGATTAAAGTACAGCACTTTACCAATAAAATTTAATCATATTTTAACAGCACAACAAAGCCATGCGAAAAGTTTCACATGGCTTTGCAACGTACAGTATATTCCTTTAATCAACTTATGCTTTGTGAGCGAACATGCTTTCGTCAATATGAATGCCTAATCCTTGTGCAATTCTGGCTCCCAATTCGGGGTCAGCGCGGAAGAAATGGCAAAGCTGACGATTCAGGATTAGTTCCCGTTTTGGTCCGCTGACATTTTTCAATGATCCCAAAAAGTTATTTACCTGCGTTGTTCTTTTTTCATCATTAAACACTTTACGGAAAAGATCACCTGCCTGCGTGTAGTGATCGTTTTCATTTTCTCCGTTGCGATCATACCAGTCTGCTACAAGAGAGTACATATTTTCCGCCGGCTCCTTATAACTCTGATCCACTTCGATATCGTCAAAACTATTCGGGAAATAATTTGGGTCTCCCTCGCCATTTCCGTCAAAACGCATCGAGCCGTCACGCTGGTAATTATTGGTCGCATAAGGACAACGGTTTACCGGAAGCTGTTCATAATTAGCACCTAACCTGTAACGTTGCGCATCCGGATAAGAGAGCAAGCGGCCTTGCAGCATTTTATCAGGAGAATATCCGATACCGTCCACAATATGTGAAGGCCCAAAAGCAGCCTGCTCTACGTGTGCGAAGAAATTATTAGGTATCTCATTCAATTCTAAAACGCCTACATCAATCAGCGGAAACTCACTTTGCGGCCAGATCTTTGTCACATCAAACGGATTCCAGCGGAATGTTTGTGTTTCCTCTTCCGTCATCACCTGGATTTTCAAATCCCATTTAGGAAAATCTCCGTTGTCAATCGCGTCAACCAGATCTCGTTGTGCCCAGTCAGCATCCATTCCCTTCATTCTTCCAGCTTCTGCATCGGTGAAGTTTTTGATTTTTTGCTGGGTTTTAAAATGAAATTTTACAAAAACACGCTCATTTTCAGCATTGAGCATCGAGAATGTATGACTGCCAAAACCGTGCATATGCCGATAGCTGTATGGCGTCCCCCGATCGCTGAAAAGTATCATGATCTGGTGCAAACTTTCCGGATTAAGCGACCAGAAATCCCACATCATTGTTGCGCTTTTAGTGTTTGTGCGCGGATCGCGTTTTTGTGTGTGTATAAAATCGCTGAATTTTTTCGGATCCTTAATAAAGAATATCGGCGTGTTATTTCCAACGATATCCCAGTTGCCATCTTCCGTATAGAATTTCAAAGCAAAACCTCTTGGATCACGCTCCGTATCAGCCGATCCTTTTTCTCCGCCGACCGTCGAAAAACGGAGAAAGGTTTTAGTCTGCTTCCCGATTTCGTTAAAGACCTTCGCTTTGGTATATTTCGTAATGTCGTGTGTCACGGTGAAAGTACCATAAGCTCCCGAACCTTTTGCATGAACCACTCGCTCAGGTATACGCTCGCGGTTGAAATGCGCCATTTTTTCATGCAGGATAAAATCCTGTAACAAGATAGGCCCACGCGGACCAACGGTTTGACTGTTTTCGTGTTCGGTGTAGGGTTTGCCAGAGGCTGTCGTTAATCTTTTCTTTTCGTCTGCCATAGTGATATCACTTAAACGGTTTGTGTAACTTTTTAGAAGAAGTATGCTACAAATAAACCTGGTTGGATTTCATAAATCAAACTGATAGTTTCTATCTTTGCATAGATTTAATTGATACAACATTACAGCGTCTCTGTATCAGCCATTTTTATTTCTCCGTTCGCTGTTAATCGGAAAAAATTCACATATGAATATTCAACAACTGGAATATATAGTTGCCGTCGATAATCACCGTCATTTTGTTCAGGCTTCAGAACACTGCAATGTCACGCAGCCGACGCTATCCATGATGATCCGGAAATTGGAAGATGAGCTAAGCGTTAAAATTTTTGATCGCACGAAACAACCGATTGTCCCGACCGCTATCGGAAGGCTGATCATCGACCAGGCTAAAACGATTCTTTTTGAAGCGAGACAAATGACGGAAATTGCCAAACATTTCAACGGTGATTTATCGGGGGAATTAAGAATTGGTATTATTCCGACGGTTGCGCCTTATCTGCTTCCACATCTGGTTCAGCCTTTTATTGAGAACTATCCCAATATCAGACTTCACGTTTCAGAAATGATTACGGAGCGGATTATTACGGAATTGAAGCTCGGGAATCTTGATGTCGGTATCGTTGCGTCACTTTCCGGTGACAGCGGCTTGCAGGAAATTCCTCTTTACAAAGAAATATTTTATGCTTATGTTTCTGAAAACACGGATCTTTACAACAAGCAATATATTCTTCCGGGAGATATCGAGCCCAATGATTTATGGCTTTTGGAAGAAGGACATTGCTTTCGGACCCAGATCCAGCGCTTATGCGAACTGAGCCGCAGCAGCCAATTTGGTAACAGTTTTCATTATCGTTCCGGAAGTATTGAAACACTGATCCGCATGGTTGAAAAAAATGGCGGCATAACTATTTTACCAGAACTTGCAGTCACTGAACTGTCCGAAGAAAGAAAAAAGCATATTCGCCATTTTCAATTTCCCGAGCCGGCACGTGAAGTTTGCCTGGTTGTGAATCGTGAACAAGTAAAAACGCGGCTGATCGATGCACTTAAAACAGGGATAATGGATTATGTTCCGAAAGAAGTTTATGACAAAAAGGTTGAAATGAGAATCCTCTAACTAATTCCGCTCTTATGAAAGTTGCCTTTTTCAGTACAAAATCTTACGACCGAGAATATTTTACCAAATTCAACACAGCTAATCTTCATGAACTGACATTTTTTGAAGTGCCGCTCAACGAGCAAACGGCAATTCTAACCGTCGGATTCGAAGCGGTTTGTGTTTTTGTAAATGACATTATCAGTCAGGAAACGATTAAAATTATCAGCAAAAACGGCATCAAAGTAATTGCTCTTCGCTGTGCAGGTTTCAATAATGTGGATTTAAAAGCGGCCCGTGAAAATGAGTTAAGGGTTGTACGAGTTCCCGCTTATTCACCCGAATCCGTTGCGGAACACGCAGCAGCATTGATCCTGACATTAAACAGAAAAACCCATAAAGCTTATAACCGGGTTCGCGAAGGTAACTTCTCGATTGAGAATCTCACAGGTTTTAATCTTTTTGGAAAAACCGTTGGCGTCATTGGTACGGGCTTGATAGGTGCTGCTTTTTGTAAAATCATGTTGGGTTTTGGATGTAAGGTTTTGGCGTATGATATTAAAAAATCCAGTGATCTTGTCGCAAAAGGAGTTGTTTACAAAACTCTTGACGACTTATTAAAACAAAGCGAAATTATTTCTCTGCACTGTCCGCTGACGCCTGAAACCGCTCATCTTATCGACGCAACGGCAATTTCAAAAATGAAAGTCGGCGTGATGATTATCAATACAAGCCGGGGTGCTTTGATCGAGGCCAAGGATGCAATTGATGGATTAAAAAGTGGCAAAATCGGATATTTGGGAATCGATGTATACGAACAGGAAGCCGATCTTTTCTTTCAGGATCTGTCTGAAAGTGTGATTCAGGATGATATTATTGCTAGGTTGATTTCTTTTCCAAATGTATTAATAACCGGCCATTTAGGATTTTTCACCAAAGAAGCATTGGAGGAAATCGCTACGATAACGTTGAATAATTTGTCTTCCTTTGAAAGTGATAAAGAATTGGTGAATGAAGTAAAAAGTTAGCTATGGGATATTAATTTCCAAAGTAAAGCTCTTTAAGAGCTCCCTGTTTAAAATCTATAAATCCGCAATATAATTTCTGCCGCCCAAATATTTCATTTGCCTAACAATCTGATTGGTCCTTTTATTGACGTAAGCAGATGAATTTTTAATTGAAAAACGGACGGGATTTGGCAGTACCGCCGCAATTCTTGCAGCTTCGTAACGAGTCAGGTTCTTTGCTGATTTTTTATAAAAACGTTGGGACGCAGCTTCAACACCAAACGTCATTTTCCCCATTTCTGCAACGTTAAGATATACTTCCAAAATTCGCTGCTTATCCCAGATCAGCTCGATCAAGACAGTAAAATATACTTCCAGACCTTTACGGATATAACTTCTGCCGTGCCATAAAAACACGTTTTTCGCTACTTGTTGTGATATAGTACTCGCACCACGAGCTCTTTTCCGTTTTTCAGTCATTGCGTCGTAGATTTCGTCAAAATCAAAACCCCAGTGATTTGGGAAATTCTGATCCTCCGACGCAACAACTGCCAATGCTACTTCCTTTGAAATATTATCGTAAGATTCCCAGTCTTTATGGATTTCGGTATCCTCGTCCTCTCTGAAAGCTTCAATTTTCCGGGTGATCATAAAAGGTGTAACCCAGACCGGAACGAATTTCAGCACGACGACCCAAATGATGGAGATGACAAAAAAGTAAATAGAAAATTTAACCGCATAAGACAGTAAACGACGGAGCATACAATAATTATTTCCTCAGGATAAGAAACCAAACCAATAAACACACGTACAAAGAACAGAAACAATTCAGGTATAGACAAAGAATTACGTCGTCAGAATTGTATATTTTTTCCACACACGCTATCTGAGATTACTATGAACGAAGATCTGCTCAGTTTTATATGGCGATTCCAATATTTCGATGCATCTGATTTGCGAATAGAAACCGGTGAAAGTATTCAAATTATAAAAACAGGAAATCTGAACAATAACGCCGGACCAGATTTCTCGAATGCGCGTGTCAGAATCGATAGCGTTGATTGGATAGGCTCGGTTGAAATTCATACTAAGTCTTCGGACTGGATCCTGCATGACCATACCGGCGACATAGCCTATGAGAGTGTGATCCTCCATGTGGTTTGGGAAAACAATATTCCCATTTATCGTCCTGACAAAACCTTACTTCCTGTTTTGTCTCTGAAAGGATTGGTAAGGCTTTCGATCCTGGAAAGATATGCCTCGCTTATGAGCAGTCAGGGAACATATGCTTCCACAGAAATTGCCTGCAAGGAACAATTCGCTTCCGTTAACGACCTTCAAAAATTTTCAATGCTCGACAAAGTATTACTGGAAAGGCTCGACAAGAAGGCGACAAAAGTTGTGGAAATATGGCAATCCAACAAGCAGGATTGGGAAGAGACCGCCTATCAATGGTTAGGACAACATTTTGGTTTCAAGCTCAATGATCCCGCATTTTTACGATTAACACAGATCATTCCGTTAAAGATTTTGCAAAAACACCGCGATCAGATTATCCAGCTCGAAGCCATACTTTTTGGAACCGGAGGATTATTGCCTGAAATTGTAAACGGAGCAGAAACCGAAGAAAAATATATTCAGGAATTGCGAAGGGAGTACAATTTCCTTGCGAATAAATTCCAGCTGAAAGATTTGCAAATGAATACACATGAATTCAAATTTCTTCGCCTCAGACCTGCCGGATTCCCAACCATACGCCTTTCTCAATTTGCCCGCCTGATCCATCAAAACGGAGCATTATTTTCTGCCCTGACCACTGCAAATTCAGTCAGGGATTTACATGAGTTATTCAGTCTGAAACAATCAGATTACTGGATTCATCATTTTCAATTTGGGAAATTGTCTAAATCCGCTGTCCCGATGATGGGAAAGGACGCCATTAATTTGCTGATTATTAACGCGGCCATACCGCTGCTTATCGCTTATTCCAAGCAAAGGCAGCAGCCAGAATTACTGGATAAAGCATTAAATTGGCTGGATGAACTCCCGGCGGAAAACAACCGGATAACCCGCGATTGGGAAATACTGGAAATGAAAGTAAAAACTGCCGCAGATTCCCAGGCATTAATTGAGTGGTACAATCACTATTGTTCCGCTAAAAAATGTCTGGAATGCAATGTCGGCGCGACGCTCGTTCGGTCTTCTTAAACTCTGCTGACCAGGTTTACGCCTGTAAGCAAGAAAACAGAACCAACCAAAAACGGGACAACGGATTCCCATTTGGAAACTGTAAGACCCAACACCGGTTTTTCAGATAGAAAAGCGACACAAGCAAATAACAAAACTGCAATTCCTAACAAAGTCAGAAGTGCTCCAAAAAAACGTTTAAACTGTGTACTTTCCATTTGGTATGTAATGAGGGGAATTGTTCGGTTAATACAGGTATGCAAAAATATGAAATTGGGAAATTTATTCAATCCGCCGCAGCGATAATAAACGTGATTATTGAACAGAAAGCCCCATTTTCTTCCCTTCTTCCACCATAAAATCGTAAGCAGGTTGATATTCGTTCGGAATTATTCCTTCCAGAATTGCCTCACGAATAATTTCTTTCATGATTCCTACCTCGCGGGAAGGTTTTAACCCGAAGGTTTCAATAATTATTTCCCCGGAAATTACCGGTTGGAAGCTCCGAAGTTTATCACGCTCTTCAAGATCTTTAAGTTTTTGCTCGACGATATCGAAATTGTGAAGAAAACGTTTGACCTTATCCGGATTTTTCGAAGTGATATCAGCCCGGCAAAGTTTCATCAGCGCTTCGATATCTTCACCGGCCTCGACCAGTAATCGACGCATGGCTGAATCAGTAATTTCTTCTTTTGACAACACAATCGGACGCAGGTGCAGACGTACCAGCTTTTTCACAAAACGCATCTTTTCATTTTGCGGCAGCTTCATTCTCCGAAAAATCACCGGAACCATACGCGCCCCGATTTCTTCATGGTTATGAAATGTCCAGCCTGCTTTTTTGTCAAAACGTTTGGTGGCAGGTTTTGCGATATCATGTAAGATTGCTGCCCAGCGAAGCCACAGGTCATCCGTGTTTTGACTGACGTTGTCTAATACTTGAAGTGTATGATAAAAATTATCCTTATGTCCTTTGCCATCAATGGTTTCAACGCCTAGCAATTCGATCATTTCAGGAAAAATGATATGCAGAAGTCCGGCATGGAAAAGGAGCTTAAAACCATAAGAAGGTACCGGTGATAAAATAATTTTATTCAGCTCGTCCGAAATTCTCTCCATAGAAACGATACTGATCCGGTCCTTCATATTGATGATTGCATCAAACGTATCCGGTTCGATATCGAAGTTTAGCTGAGATGCGAAACGAATCGCCCTCATCATGCGCAAAGGGTCATCTGAAAATGTAATTCCGGGTTCAAGAGGTGTACGGATTATTTTTTTTCGAAGATCACGCATTCCCTCAAACGGATCAGCCAGATCTCCAAAATTTTTCCGGCTCAGGCTTATTCCCATCGCATTGATTGTGAAATCCCGGCGGTTTTGATCGTCCTGAAGTGTGCCATCTTCAACAGCAGGTTTTCTGGAATCAGGACTATATGATTCTCTCCTTGCACCCACAAACTCAACTTCCAGATCGCCCTGACGTATTTGTGCGGTTCCAAAAGTTTTAAAAATACTTACATGGACATCAGGGCCAAGTTGTTGAGCAACAAGCTCTGCCAGCTCAATTCCACTTCCAATAGAAACGATATCAATATCTTTACTTGGTCTTTTCAGTATAAGGTCGCGAACAAATCCGCCAATAATATATGCTTCAACACCCAGCTCAGCCGAAGCCAGGGCCACTATTTCCAGTATCGGATAATTTATTAGCTGCTCTTTAAAATTCATGCGGCAAAGGTAAGCAATTCTTGTTCTTTACATTTAATTTGAGAGAAACCAACGCGTAATCTGTTATTCAATCAATTTCAAAAGGCCCGGTAGCCGAATTTAAAATTGATATAATTTCAAAAAAAACTTTGCCGGAAATTACAAATTACCCTATACGATCAAAGCCTTATATTCCCGTCTGAAATTGAAGTTGTACCAAAAACATACAACCCGCGCTTGATTGCTCCACAAGTAAAAGAACGGAGTTATAAATGTGAAGTTCAGAAGATTTAAGAGAAGCAAAATTTAATTTTAAATGCATACGAATGGTGCTGCAAAAAGAATGCAGATTTCTTATTGTATGCATTGTAACCTATTCTGAGTCAGCAGAATTTTACCAAACCCATTGAGACTGTACATTTGTTTTTTGAAAGACCGAGGCGGCTATCATAAAGATAAGATGAACAGGTGCAAGCAAGATTGTTGTAACAACCAAAGCTGCCAGCCAGACAACTGCGATTAAACTGCGTATAAGGAATTCAAAAACACTATTCATGCTAATAGAGAAGATTTACTTGTGAGTAAGTATTTCGTAGGATGGGTAGACTACGTATATGCGTCATATACGTTTCTAAAAATAAAATAGATCGGAGGAGGATAATTTTAGATCAAAAATAGTCTAAAAATTATTGAAATAGTAATTTTTAATAATAATAATTGTTACAAATATTATTATTGAAAATTATAATATCCTGATAAGCAACAATTTATATAAAATAACAAAACCTTAATTTTAAAATATAAGGTTTTGAAAAGTAACTGAAATGGTAAAAATTAACTGTTTACCATAAACATTGCTGACTGGGGGAAACGGCTGAACAACTCTTTTTTCAAATCATCGCTTATTCTAAGTGTTGAAATTGCTCTGTCCATGCAGGTAAGCCACGCAATCGCGTCTTCTTCTCCGATCGGATGAGGAAGGTGACGTGCTCGTAATCTTGGATGACCATACACCTCTGAATACAATCCCGGACCGCCTAAAAATTGTGTCAGAAATAAGCGTTGTTTTTCTTTTATTTCATCTTTATCGCTTTTGAAAAGACGGGATATCAATTCGTGCTCAAAGACAAAATCATAAAATCTGTCCGTTAAAGTTCTTAACGTTTCTTCTCCGCCGATCCGGTCGTATAATGATACATTCTCCATTTACAAATTCAATTTTTAGGATTATTGAAATGCCTCCTTACCCTACCTTAACAAGTCAGTAAGAAATATAAGTACATTCCGGGTAAGAGAACAGCTGAGAATTCTTTATAGTTTAACTGAATCCCCAAACAGTTTTGCGTCAGCTAATTATTCCGGTTTTCATCATCTGAAAGATACAAATATGACGAAGAAAATTATTTTTTTAATGGTTTGCCTTCTGATCGGGTTGCCGAATTTTGCTCAGAAAAAACAGATAACTCATTCTAAACTTCAAAACCTACATGTTCCGAAAGACAGCAGGCATATTATGAAGGAAGACGGGCAACCGTTTTTCTGGTTAGGCGATACCGCATGGGAATTATTTCACAGACTGGATTTTCCCGAGGCTGAAATGTATCTTAAAAACCGGGCCGATAAAGGTTATAATGTAATCCAAAGCGTTATTTTGGCCGAATTTGACGGATTGACCCAACCCGATCAACAGAAACAAGTACCCCTTATCAATAACGACCCCACAAAACCCAACGAGCTTTATTTCAAGCACGTCGAAAAAGTGATCGAAAAAGCAAATAGTCTTCAAATGTATGTCGGCCTTTTGCCGACCTGGGGCGACAAGTTCAACAAAAAATGGGGAGTCGGCCCAGAAATATTTACACCTGAGAATGCAAGGATTTATGGTGAATATCTGGCGCGGAAATTTAAAAGCAAAAAAATAATCTGGATTTTAGGCGGTGATCGAAGTCCTGAAAATGAGAAACATACCGCCATTATCCAGGCAATGGCAGAAGGTATCCGAAAAGTGGTGGGTGACGATCAGCTTATTACATACCATCCGATGGGAGCAAGTTATTCATCAAAATATTTTCATAAAGAAAGCTGGCTAAACCTGAACATGCTTCAGTCTGGCCACGGCGCGAAGGATATTAAAAATTACCAGATGATTCGAAATGATTATAATTTATCACCAGCCAAACCGACTTTGGATGGTGAACCCCGTTACGAAGATCATCCGATAAACTGGAAGCCGGAATTAGGATATTTCAATGATTTTGATACCCGCCAGGCCGCTTACTGGGCGATCCTTTCCGGTGCTTGCGGGCACACCTATGGGTGTCATGATATGTGGCAGTTTTTCAATTACGATAGAAATCCACCTGTGGCAGCCGCGCGGACAATCTGGAAAACTGCACTCGATCTTCCCGGAGCCTATCAAATGGGATACATGAAAGAGTTTTTCATGTCTTTTCCATGGCAAAATTTAATACCGGATCAGTCGGTAATAAAAAATGAAAACCCGGAAGATGCGGGTTTTCAAATTGCTGCCGTTTCTAAAAATAAAGACTTTTTGATCGCTTACACACCCTATGGTCGTCCGTTCAAAATTGACATGGGCAAGCTTGCGGGAGACTCTCTTTACGCATACTGGTTTAACCCCAGAGACGAAACGAGAATTAAAATCGGGGATGTCAAAGCCAATGGGTATATGGATTTCAAACCCTATGCGGCAGGGACCGGGACCGATTGGATTTTGGTGATCACAGACAGCTCAAAAATTTCAGGTCATAAGAAATGATCAGGAGTTTTTATTCGAATCGTAAATGTTTAACGGATTCTCCTGATCTGGCCAGTTCAGTAAGAGCTTCAATCCCTATTTCGAGATGAGTCGTGACGTAATCCGAGGTAACTTTTTTATCACTTTCTTCTGTTTTCACTCCTTCGGGAACCATCGGATTGTCAGAAACAAGCAACAAAGCACCATGAGGAATTGAATTGGCAAAGCCTACAATGAAGATCGTTGCCGTTTCCATATCGATCGCCATGGCCCGTATTTCACGAAGATATTCCTTAAATGAATCATCATGTTCCCAGATCCGGCGGTTAGTGGTATATACAGTTCCCGTCCAATAATCCAGTTTATGTTTTGCAATACTTGCCGAAACCGTGCTTTGCAGACGAAAAGATGGCAAGGCAGGAATTTCGCTCGGCATGTAATCATCACTTGTTCCTTCTCCGCGAATTGCCGCAATCGGAAGAATTAAATCCCCGACCTGCGTTTTTTTCAGACCTCCGCATTTCCCCAGAAAAAGTACCGCTTTCGGACTTATAGCCGACAGTAAATCCATGACCGTGGCCGCCATCGGACTTCCCATGCCAAAGTTAATGATGGTAATATCATTGGCCGTCGCCGTTTGCATTGCCCTTCCATGTCCTCTCACTTCGACTCCGAATTTCTCGGCGAACATGGTTACGTAATTAAAAAAATTGGTAAGCAATATATAACTTCCAAATTCTTCCACGGGTGTACCGGTATAACGTGGAAGCCAGTTTTCTACGATTTGTTCTTTTGTGGTCATCATTTTATTATGTCTGTTGGCTTAGGTGGATGTGATGAGTATCTTCGCTTATGGAATCATTAAATCTGCCCGTTTTCGAATATAAAGTTAAAGAAGTGAACGGCAAACCTCATATTTTTGACATTATACGAAGAAAATTTGTATCCTTAACCCCCGAGGAATGGGTTCGTCAACATTTTATTCATTTGTTAATTAACCATTACGGATACCCCAAGTCCCTTTTTGCAATTGAAACGGGTATGCGCTATCACACACTTGCGAAAAGAACGGATATTATGATCCTGTCAAAAGACAGTCTGCCTTTTCTTCTTGTGGAATGCAAAGCTCCGTTCATTCCCGTTACTGAGACTACTTTTGCTCAGATCAGCCGTTATAATTTCACCTTGCAGCCAACATATCTTGCCGTAACAAACGGTATGAGCCATTATTGTTTCAAAGCTCAGGATGGCGCAATAAAATTCCTGGATGATTTTCCGTTTTACAGAGAGTGGAATTAAAAATACAATTGAAAAAAAGAAAAGCCTGCCAGACAAATTTGTCGGCAGGCTTTCTTAAAGAGGGTTATTCGAATTTCTTTTGGACAGCAATTATTTAACTGCAACCAATTTAACATCAATTGTGAAATCGTCATTGATCATTTTGTCGCCAAGAGCAGAAGCGTCAAAGAAAGATTTCGAGTTGTATTTAATATCGTATTTTGAGCGGTCAACAACCAGTTTACCGGTTACATCAGCACCTGTTGCAGTTGGTTTAACAGTTACAGGGAACGTTACAGGTTTTGTAATTCCTTTAATGGTAAGGTTACCCGTTACATCATAAGTACCAGCAGATTTCGCAACAGCCTTTGTCACTACGAAAGTAGCAGTCGGGTGTTTTTCAACACCGAAGAAATCCTCAGATTTCAAGTGACCGATCAATTTTCCGTTGTATTCCTTATCAGTAAGGTCAGTACATGTGATACTGTTAAGATCGGCAACAAATTTACCGCCAGTCAATTTTGTGCCATCCAAAGTTACGGCACCTTCTTTCAAAGAAATTTTACCTGTATGTTCACCAGTAACTTTTTTGCCTGTCCAAACCAGGTCACTTTTAGCAGCATCAACTTTAAGGTTTGTAGCTTTAACTTTTCCGTCAGCAGCATTAACAGCAGTAAATGCGAACAAAGATACTGCAACAGAAGCAGCAAACGATTTCAAAGAATTCATTGTAGTCATGATTAAAATTAAATTGATTTGTTTGTTATTGTATTATTGTTGTTTTTAAGAATTACGTAGTTTATCCAGTAACAAGCTGATCAGATCAGCCTCTTCGGGCGTTATTCTGGCCAAAGTATTCTCCGATGCTTCAATCTCCGGATCAAGACTTCTCAAAAGTTCTAAACCTGTTTCGGTAATAACCACATCAACAGCCCGACGATCATTTGGACAAGATTTGCGATCTACCAGTTTTTTCGCCAGCAACTTGTCGATCAAACGGGAAGTATTTGAATTTTTGTCAAGCATCCGCTCGGCAATATCACTAACTTTGATCGGGTTCGGATGTTGCCCGCGCAGGATTCGCAAAACGTTAAACTGCTGTGAAGTGATATCATGCTCCCTAAAGATCTCCATCTGCTGATACTGGATCCAGTTGCTTGTATATACAAGATTCAGAGCCAATCGCTGATAAGGACTTCGAAATTTTTTTTGTTTTATATCGGTTTCAATTGACATAGCTTAAATCATTCATGTAATACCGTGTATATACATATAATGTTGAAACATCTATTGAGTAAATTTAAGTTCCGGTTTGTAAAAAATTTTTAGAAACAATTTTAAATCTACTGTCACAATCAAGTTAAAGCCCTTATTTACAATAAGTTATTACGAATTAAATTTTTATGCTTTCATTATCCAGACCATTAATTCTTGCTTCAAATTCACCTCGCAGAAAACAATTGCTAAATGAAACAGGATTTGATTTTACAGTTGAAGTAATCCCGACGGATGAAAGTTTTCCGGATCATATGCCTTCAGGTGAAGTAGCCGGTTATATCTCCACACAAAAAGCAGAAGTGTTCCGGGCACTGCATCCTGATAAATTAGTGCTTACGGCAGATACCGTTGTTGTTGTCGGCGATACTATCTTAAACAAACCAAAAGACTTCGAAGAAGCGTTGTACATGCTGACTATGCTTTCCGGAAAAACGCATGAAGTCATTACTGCGGTAAGTTTATTATCGGATGACAGTATCTATACGGTTTCCGATACGGCTCAGGTAACTTTCCGTTTACTGGAAAAAAGAGAAATAAACTATTATATTGAACGTTATAAACCGTTCGATAAGGCTGGCGGTTATGGTATACAGGAGTGGATCGGCATGGTGGGCATCGAACGGATCGAAGGTTCATTTTATACCATAATGGGTTTACCGGTTCACATTGTTTATCAACTTTTAAAGCCCTTTATTACCGAGTAAATCTGATGCAACCGGCTCTTCCCAAGTTTATTCCTCGTATCTGTTACGAAATATTTGTCCGCTCCTATTGCGATTCAAATGGCGATGGCATTGGTGATCTGAACGGAATAATCTCAAAACTTGATTATCTCGCAGAACTTGGAATCGAAGGCATATGGCTTACCCCAATCCACCCGGCGCCGAGTTACCACAAATATGATCCTGTCGATTATCTTGAAATTGAACCGGAATTTGGGACGATGGAAGATTTCAAACGATTATTATTCGAAGCACACAACCGAAATATTGTTGTTTACCTTGATCTGATCGTAAATCATAGCAGCACTTATCATCCTTGGTTTGTGGAGGCGAGCAAAGGAAAAACAAATCCTTACCGTAATTTTTACTGGTGGTTATCGCCGGAAAAAATCGAAGAATTAGGTCTTGCAGAGCGGCAAACATCAGATGATTCAGATGAGGTTTATCCATGGCATATCGTAGAAGGCGATCCTGAAAAATACTATGGTCTTTTCTGGAAAGGTATGCCGGACCTAAATTATAGTTCCGAAGCATTAAAATCAGAGCTGGAAAAAATCATAACCTTTTGGCTAACCGAAGTCGGTATTGACGGTTTCCGGTTGGATGCCGCCCGACATATTTATCCGATCTGGGAAAAAGAAAAAAACCATGATTTCTGGAAGTTCTTCAATGAGGTCGTTCAAAAAGTAAAACCTGGTGCATTTACCGTTGCCGAAGTTTGGGCAGAAACCTGGGAGGTAGCACCATATCTTGAAAATTTAAATGCCACTTTTCATTTTGATCTCAGTTTCGCGTTGCAGCGAATTGTTATCCAGGGAAAAGATGAAAATATTGTTCGGCAACTGCTTAGCAGCTACGATCAATTCCGGCCGCACAATCAGCAGTTTATTGATGCGATTATGCTGACCAATCATGATCAGGACAGGATCGGAAGTGTGGTTGCAAACAATCATGAAAAAATAAAACTGGCAGCTTGTTTGCTGTTGACGCTGCCGGGACAGCCCTACATATATTATGGAGAGGAAATCGGTATGTTAGGTACAAAGCCGGATCCGTATATCCGTGAACCTTTTCTGTGGTCAGATTTAGCGAATGATCCAATCAAAACCGGTTGGCTTCATGCTGAATTCTCTACCTTAAAAACAATTACTCCGCTTTCAAAACAAGAAGATGATTCTGCGTCAATCTTTAATCATTACAAAAAATTAATCGCGGTCAGGAAATCGACACCTGCGCTCGCCCAGATAATAAATCCGAATATTGAAGAAGTGGAATCTCTGGATGATGAAATTATTGCCTATGTCCGGACCCACGAAACTGACCCGGTTTTAATCATTCATAACCTGAATGAACATGTAAAAACTATTGAGCTTCCACCCAGTAAAAAAGATTTCAGAAACGTACTTTTTTCGACGTGCAGGCAGGGTCCCGAAATTGGAGACGGCGTCGAACTGGCACCATTTTGCAGTGTAATTTTATCAAAATCAGCTGCACAAATCATCGAATAAAATCTGCTTACAGTAGGTAACAGCATATTGGTTTCTTTATACGCATAGTACCTATCATCAGATCTGTCCTGCCCATGAAACAGTATTTTGTCAAAGCATTTCTCTTTTTTACAACACTACTTTCAATTCCCGTCTTTTCACAAAAAGCCTATCCCACTTTGGGCAAAGTGACCTACAATGACCCTAAGCTTGAAAAACTTTTACCAAAAGATTCAAAACTTGAAGTTTTAGCTATGGGTTTTGACTGGTGTGAAGGTCCGGTCTGGGTGAAAGACGGCGGTTTTCTGTTATTTTCCGATGTACCTAAAAACACTGTTTACAAATGGGATGAGAAAACCGAACTTTCCGTTTTCTTAAAGCCGTCCGGGTTTACAGGACGCGGAGAATATAGCAACGAGCCAGGCAGTAACGGTCTGATGATCGATAAAAAAGGACGACTGATTTCCTGCGAACACGGCGACAGAAGAATTTCTGCCATGCCTTTATTAAATGGTGGAAAAGTTACCCTTTCAGATAATTTCGAAGGAAAACGTTTTAATAGTCCGAATGACATTGTTGAACATGCGACGAACGGAAGTTATTACTTCACCGATCCACCTTACGGTTTGGCAAAACATGAGAACGACCCAACCAGGGAAATCCCATTTTTTGGAGTTTATCAGATAACACCAAAAGGTGAAACGAAACTGGTTATTCGTGATTTGTCAAGACCTAATGGACTTGCCTTTTCTATGGATGGTAAAACATTATATGTCAGCCAGTCAGATCCGGAGAAGGCTATTTTGATGGCTTATCCGCTTCAGCCAGATGGGTCTGTTGGAAAGGGAAAACTGTTATACGACGCAACTCCTATGAGCAAAACCGGACTTCCCGGATTGCCTGATGGGTTCAAAGTAGATATTGAAGGAAATATTTGGACATCCGGGCCAGGCGGCATTTTGATTATTTCACCGGATGGTAAATTATTAGGCAAAATTGAAACGCTGGAAATTGCATCCAATTGTGCCTGGGGAAACGATGGTTCGGTACTTTACATGACCGTAGACGGATATCTTTGCCGTATTAAGACCAAAACGAAAGGGGCAAACTGGTAAAAAAATGGCTGCTTCATTTATTTGAAGCAGCCATTTTTTATTTATTCCCGATTCCCCGAAGGTTTAGCAGCGTATCTTCAACGCTCTTTCGAACGACGGGCCAGTTAGACTTTCCATCCTTATATACGTGAACATATGCTTTGTATAACGTCAGCTGATTCGCATCAAGCTTATTCAACTCCTGGTTAATACTTTCCCGGTCTCCGGAAGATGCCGATTTGAAGCGATCCAGCAAATTGCCTTTTTGTTTTTCATTTATTTCAAGCTCATAAAGAATTCGGTCTGCAACTTTATCCATTTCTGAATACTGAACCAAAAAATTTTGATCTGAAACGGGCGTTGCAACATCTCTACGGTCATTTTTAATCTCAGCATTTAGGTTTCTGTCATCAGTTCTTCCCGTATTATAGGAAGTAGAGGTTTTGACGACAGTAACGGAATCCCTTGATGAACTGGCATAAGTTGGCCGGCTGGAATAATCCCGGGAATCGGAAGCGTCCGATTTGCTCAAACTGCTTTTCAGATTTGCGCACGAGAAATTTAATGAAGCAACTGAAACAATGACGATAAAAATAAATATCCGGCGCATGGCGATGGCAATTAAAAATTATGTCTTAACCCTAAACTCAGGTTAGGATTGAAATAAAAAACTTTCGGAAGCAACTCGATAAATCCACCACCTTCAATGAAAAAAGAAGTAGGTTTTTGGGCAAAGAAAAATTCAAGTCCACCAGTGAAAGATGGTCCGGTAGAAATATTATTAGTGTGGACCTCCTTGATACTTGGATTTGGGTAATATTTCCGGGAATTGATCTGCACCCCAACGCCACCATAAGCTAGCATTCTTTCATTGAACAGCGGCACGAACCACAAATAGGTTCCGTTCAGCATAAAACCGATATCGGAATATTTACCTTCCCGATAGGTATCCTTGCTTTTTAATAATCCGGTATAAGTCCCTACGGTAATGTCCAGGGCATTTCTATCTCCATATTTACGAAGGACAACACCCACAGGCTCGCCTAATTTAAAACCAAGCGCCCACTTTTCGGGCTGGGCGTTAGCAATCGAAAAAGTAAAAATAAATGCGAAAAGTAAAAGATATCTTTTCATAAACGTGTTTGAATTTTATTGAAAAATTGGGTTACTCACGATTCAATTTCGAAGAAAAGTGGTCTTATAATTATTAAATTAAAACCGCGCCAAAGCCTTCAGAAACTGAATATTTTCCTAGACGTACAAGTGAAATTCTGGTCACTTATTTTGTTGCCCGCGATAAGGTATTAAATGTTTCCTTTTAATCAAATTATGCCTGTGTCTTTGTTTCAGGATCAATTTATTTCTAATATTGACCCTTATTTCCTTTATTACAAACTAAAAATTTGCCCGGTGGTTGACAAGACAAAGAGTAAAATCTTTAATTCCAAAGACTTAATTGCGTATTTTCTTGTAGCCGGAACAGGGGCGGTTGTTCAGTTGCTTTGCAGTAGTTTATTCAAAGATTGGTTTGGGCTGACATTTCAGGAATCTATTTTACCAGCCTACGCAGCTTCTTTTATTGTCGGTTTTGCATTGACTAAATTATTTGCATTTAACGCCAGAAAAACCAATCAAACGAGAAGGGAAATGGTTAAATTTCTCATGGTCGCGGTTTTCTCCGGATTTGTTACCTATATCTTTTCGACTGCGGCTTACTATATTTCCGACAACTATTTCGAGCAGTATAACTTTCTTTTGCCCTGGTCGAAAAAATATGTTAATGTAAATGAAATGGCCTGTTATATTGTGGGAATGGGATTCAGTTTCATCAGCAACTATATTCTGCACAAAACCTTCACTTTCAAAAGCACTGGTTTCTATAATCGGTTAAAAGTATTGATCCGATAAATAATTTCGATTCCTATTATTTTAAAACCCCGGAAAAAGGATTTCGAAAATCTTTCTTCCGGGGTTTATACTTTTTAAAGATTTGCTGCCCATCAAATTCTTTCCACAATAATTGCAGAAGCCCCTCCTCCGCCATTGCAAATAGCAGCAAGGCCATATTTTCCATTCTTTTGTTCTAAAACAGATAGTAAGGTCGTGACAATTCGGGCACCGGAAGCCCCAAGCGGATGTCCTAGAGAAACGGCACCTCCGAAAACATTCACCTTTTCCTGATCAAGTCCAAGTTCTTTTATGTAATACAAAGCCACCACCGCAAAAGCTTCGTTGACCTCAAAATAATCAATATCAGACAATTGCAAACCAGCCTTTTTCAATACCTTCCGCGTTGCCAAAACAGGCGTAGTCGTAAACCAGGCCGGATCTTGTTCTGCATCAGCATAAGCAATAATTTTCGCGACCGGTTTCAAACCTTGTTCTACAACCGTCTCCTCATTGGCAAGAATTAACGCAGCTGCTCCATCGTTAATAGTCGAGGCATTGGCTGCGGTAACAGTTCCGTCCGATGAAAAAACAGGTTTTAAGGAAGGGATTTTTTCAAATTTAACTCGTTTAAACTCTTCATCCTCCTCCATATATGATGAAGCACCACCCTTTGGAGAAACGATCTCAACCGGCACAATCTCATCTTTAAAATAGCCTTTTTCACTGGAATCCGCACTTAATTTATATGAGCGAATTGCATAGGCATCCTGATCTTCGCGTGAGATGTCATATTTCGAAGCTGTCTTGTCTCCGCAAAGTCCCATCGCACTCTGATCATATGCGTCAACAAGACCGTCTTTGGTAAGTCCATCGACAATTTCGCCATTTCCATATCCATAACCATTTCTGGCCTTAGGCAAATAATAAGGAATCTGGGACATATTTTCCATTCCACCAGCCACAACCACATCCGCATCACCAAGCTGAATTGCCTGTGCGCCTAAGACAATAGCTTTCATGCCGGAAGCACAAACTTTATTGACGGTGGTACAAATAACATTTGGTGATAAATCGGCAAAAATAGCGGCCTGACGAGCGGGAGCCTGCCCCATATTAGAGGAAATTACATTCCCCATATACACTTCCTGCACCAGCGCCCGATCTATTTTAGATTTTGCAAGTGCCCCTTTAATTGCAGCAGCACCTAATTTCGCAGCATGAGTTGTTGACAATGTACCACCAAAACTACCGATTGGCGTACGGGCAGCGGCAAGAATAAAAACTTCTTCTTTCATAGCTTGGTTTTGTTGATTAGTCGCTAAACCAGAGGTTTACACGACAATATTTACTTTAACAATAAATATAACAAACCTGATTTAAAAAGAAGAAGTTTTTACTTTGCTTTAACTAACAACAGATTTCGGATACATCTGATCATAAAAAATAACCCTTTGTACTTACCTTTTTCAAAGCTCCTCTGAGCTTTGAGGCAGTTTGTCATACTCTCCTTTGAGGCCATAATAACCAAAAATCATCAATCCTGCACAAATCGGGATGAAAATAATGATAATGATAGACCATTGCAGCGTCGTATTGGTTCGTGCAATTCCTTCGGTAGCCGAAGCAATTTTTTCTATTGCCTGCATAACCAGAAATAAGATAATGGCTGGTCCCAGCACGATCCAGACCACGCCCAGAATTCTCTTTAATGTGTTCATATTCTCTTTTAGTATAATGTCAGATTTGAATAAAAAAGCCGAACGTTCCGCCTCAATCCATCACTTCCTGATCTCCTTTATTATTGATGTAAACCGCGCCAATGATAAATGACAGTGCCGCAATTCCGATCGGATACCATAAACCAGACAAGGGAGTCGAACCCTGAAAAGAAGCTACCAGTGTTGCGATAAAAGGCACCAATCCACCGAAAACACCATTGCCGATATGATAAGGAAGAGACATAGATGTATAGCGGATTTGCGTTGGAAATAATTCGACCAGAAAAGCAGCAATCGGGCCATAGACCATGGTCACGAGCAACACCTGAAAAAATACCAATCCAATAATAATCCAATAAGTACCGGAAGACAATGTTACATCGGCAAACGAAACTTTTGGTTCTACGGCAGGTTGTGTTTGGCCTGTGTGAATCGTTTCTATTTTGACTTCCTTGAATGTGCTTCCGGTTTTCAATGTTTTCACAACTGTTGTGGTAATGACTGAATCAGCTTTATCGGCAATAAACTCGCTGGTAACAACAGGTTCAGAAATTGACAACAATTCTGTTTTTTGAAATTCTCCAACATTGGTTGCGTCAATAAAATATTGATAAATCGGTCGGTAGAATATAATACCAAGCAGCATACCGGAAAGCATAATCCATTTCCGCCCAACTTTGTCGCTCCATGAACCGAATACAACAAAAAACGGCGTAGCGAACAGAATTGCCCATAAAAGAATATATCTGGATTCATTAAAATCCAGCTTACATGTATTTTCGAGGAACGACTGCGCGTAAAATTGTCCGGTATACCAGATAACTCCCTGCCCCATCGTCGCACCAAAAAGTGCAAGTAGTACCATCTTAAAGTTTGCCTTTTTCTGAAAGCTTTCCTTTAATGGATTAGCAGAAATTTTCCCTTCCGACTTCAATTTTGAAAACACTGGCGACTCGTGCATTTTCATACGGATATAGATAGACACACCGACCAGTAAAATCGAAAGCAGAAATGGAATCCGCCAGCCCCAGTCAGCAAAAACTTCTGCGCCAAGAATATTTTTTGTCCCCACGATTACACCGAGAGACAGGAATAATCCAAGGGTTGCCGTTGTCTGTATCCAGCTTGTAAAAAAGCCACGCTTGCCCGGTGGCGCATGTTCCGCTACGTAGGTTGCAGCTCCTCCATACTCGCCGCCAAGCGCCAGGCCCTGGACCAGCCTTAGTATCAAAACGAGAATAGGCGCGGCATAACCGATACTGGAATAAGAAGGAATCAGGCCAATCAAGAACGTGGATCCGCCCATTAAGACAAGGGTAAGAAGGAAGGTATACTTTCGCCCGATCAGATCCCCCAACCTCCCAAAAACCAGTGCACCGAAGGGCCTGACGATAAAACCCGCAGCAAAAATTGCCAGCGTATTGATCAGCGCCGACGCACCGGCATCGCTGGGAAATAATTGGTGTCCGATAATGACCGCAAGACTACCGAAAATATAGAAATCATACCATTCAATTAATGTTCCCAGAGAGGAGGCTGCAATCACTTTGGTGATGCTTTGTGTAGCATTGTCGTCGAGCGTACGCATTGATCAGGAAAAGGTGAGTAATAATTTAAAAATGGAATGGACTGCACAAAAGGCAGGGAATTAGCAGGATAAGTCACAGAAACCATTTCAATACTCATTTTTAAACGAAAAAAGCCTCCAAAATAAATTGGAAGGCTCCTAAAAAAGCTTCGATATTTTATAATGACTGGCTACCTGTCCCAGTCAGCTTCGTCTTCGTCCAGATTTTCTGTTTCAGCATTATCAAACTCACCAGTAATATCATCGCTCTCATCATCATCCGATTTTCTTAACAAATCCGGATTATCTTTTGGCAATCTGCCCTCCGGAGTATTTTCCGGAAAATTTGGATATACGGGTGGCTCTAAAATCGGCTTACTAGTATCTAACACATCCGGATCTTTTCTCTTGCTAATCATGATATTTTCAGTTTAAGATGTTGATTACTAAACTTATTTATAACGTGTTTTCAAATAATCGTTCCTCAAATCATTCTTATAAAACCTGCATTTTTTGTGTGGAGAATTTTCCGTTTTTGTAGAAGATGCGCGCAGTAGCCAGGTCAGGTCAGAAGCAGTCCTTTTCATTGTCATTTGGTAATCTCTCAAAACGTAATGAAATTGCCATCCCTGAATTATATTCCTGTAACCAGTCAATCCAACTTTTCAAGACAGGATAAACTCATATTTTTATAATTTCCTAAACCATTCAAAAATGTTAAAAAAATTTGCTTTCCTATTTCTTTTGCTGACCGGGATTCCCGGCTTGAATGCTTTGCCTGCGACGGCACAGGATTCCACACTAATCATTAAAAAAACCAGCGATTTTAAAGTGGATGGCGAAGGAAGCTCCAAAAACTGGGCAACCACAAACTGGTTTGATTTGCATGTACAAACCGGCCCGAAACAATCTGTTCCCGGGAAAGCTTTTCCAACAAAAGTCAAAATACTATATTCTGACAAAGGCGTTTATTTTCTGTTCGACTGTACGGACAAAAAACTCACGTCCACAATTATGGAGGACTTTGGGACTTTGTTCAAAGAGGATGTTGTAGAAGTTTTTTTGTGGCCAGATACAGCCGAACCAATTTATCTTGAATATGAGATCTCCCCGCTCAACTATGAACTCGCAATCCTTGTACCAAATTTGAATGGGAAAATGCAGGGATGGAAACCATGGTTTTATAACGAAACAAACCGAGTTCAACACGAAACAAGTGCTCAGGGCGGACAGAAAAAAAGTATGGCTTCTGTTGAAGGCTGGAAAGCGGAGTTTTTTATTCCTTATGCGCTTATGAATCCAATTGTCCAGTCTCCTCCCAAGTCGGGCACAAAATGGAGAGGAAATTTTTACCGAATCGATTATGATTCTGAAACCGCCTATTACTCCTGGAAGAAGACCAGCGGAAGCTTTCACGAATTCAACAAGTTTGGCACACTCATTTTTGAATAATTAATTATCAGATCTATCCTGAATCATGAAAAAAATAACTTTTTCCTTAATCTGTTTACTATCGGCAGTCATGACATTTGCACAGAAACCGAAAACGCGGGAGATCCTTTATGTGGGAACTTACACCCAAAAAGGCGAAGGAATTTATGTCTATGAATTTGACCGAAGCAATTTTTCTTACAAGGAATTGCAGGTTTTGACCAATAAGAATAGCCCGTCCTTTCTGGAATTTCACCCAAACAAACAATTTATCTATTCGGCCAACGAAGACAACAATACGATATCCTCTTATAAAATTGACCCGGTAACGGCAAAACTGACGCCTTTGAACGAAAAACCGTCTGTCGGAAAGGGGCCATGCCATGTGAGCGTTGACCCAAAAGGTCGTTTTATTTATGTTTCGAATTATGGAAGCGGCCAGCTGGCTGTTTATTTATTGAATAAAGACGGTAGCATCGGCGAACTGGCTGATGCAATTCAGGACAAAGGGACTGGTTCGCAGAAGCCTCATATGCATTCGGTAATTCCTTCGGCAGATGGCAAATTTATCTATGCTTCCGATTTGGGAATTGACAAAATCATGGTTTATCTGGTTGACCAAAAAACAGGAAAACTTACTCCCGGATCTGTTCCTTATGCAGAAGTTAAGGCAGGCGACGGTCCTCGCCATTTTGCAATTCACCCGAATGGAAATTTTGGTTATTCGGCCTGTGAGTTGAAATCGGTTGTAAATTCTTTTCAGATCGTTAAAAATTCCGGCGCGCTGGTTCCCTTGGAACGTGTAAGTATGGTACCGGAAGATTTTACGGGGAAAACGTATGCAGCTGACATCCATTTTTCACCTGACGGAAAATTTTTGTATGCTTCCAATCGTGGACATGAAAGTATCGCAGTCTATGCAGTTGACGCCACAACAGGAAAACTGACAACGGTTGGCTTCCCCGAAACACATGGAAAGCATCCGCGCAATTTTCTGGTTGATGAAAAAGGTGAGCTTGTATATGTTACAAACCGCGACAATAATAATCTCGTGTTTTTCAAAAGAAACAGCGAAACGGGATTATTGACTTATACAGAGAAAGAAATCAGTATACCAACGCCGGTTTGTGTGAAGCAGTTGTTTTTGAAATAGACAAACATATATTCACCGTATTAGTTAGCGGCTTTTTCCACAGAACTTTATTTCCAAGCCTTTTAAAATTCCATTTTTGAAAGGCTTTTTTGTACCTGAACAATACTCAAAATAATAAATCACAAAAAACCACTATCACCAAACTTTATTTTCCTATTTTAGATATTCAAAAAAATTTAATCCTGGTAAAAAGAGTATCGCCACACTTTTCCTGCATCCTTTCCCTGTTAATCTGTCAAACGTGCTGTTGACAAACCTTTATCACCTTTATCCAGTCCTGTTACATTATGATAAACCGTAGAGATTTAATCAAACATTTATCCACTTTTCCTCTGTTAGGCGGATTCCTGGGGCAAGAAAGTATGGAATCGATCGGCTTCACGGCCAAGCTTCCAGCCCGAAATCTTGCAAAAGAATTAGGAATCCGCACTTTTATTAATGCCGCGGGGACTTACACATTTATGACCGGTTCTCTGATGCAGGACGAAGTAGTTGAAGTGATTCAGGGAGCAGCAAAAGATTTCATGATACTGGACGAAGTTCAGACAAAAGTTGGTGAAAAAATCGCCGCGCTTACACACGCAGAAGCTGCTGTGGTTACTGCCGGGTGTTTTTCGGCTTTAACATTAGGACTTGCAGGAGTTTTGACAGGAATGGACCAGAAGAAAGTGGAAGCGCTTCCGCATCTTGAAGGTACCGGAATGAAGTCAGAAGTAATTATTCAAAAAGGCCATAGCATCGGATACTCTCACGCGTTGACTAACACAGGTTGCAAAATGGTGGAAGTTGAAACGCTGGAAGAGCTGGAAAAAGCAATTAACGAAAAAACAGCTTTGATGTGGTTCTTGCATATTCAGTCGGATAAAGGCCAGATCATGCATGAAAAATGGATCGAAGTGGCTAAGAAACATGGAATCCCAACGATGATCGATATGGCAGCGGATGTTCCGCCGGTTGAAAATCTTTGGAGATTCAATGATCTTGGGTTTGACCTTGTTTGCGTTTCAGGCGGAAAAGCGATGCGCGGACCGCAAAGTGCCGGAATATTGATGGGCAAAAAACATTTGATCGAAGCAGCAAGATTAAGTATGCCTCCACGCGGCTCGACAATCGGAAGAGGTATGAAAGTGAATAAGGAAGAAATTCTGGGTATGTATGTGGCGCTTGACAATTTCGTCAAAATGGACCACAAAAAAGAGTGGAAAATGTGGGAAGACCGCGCTGCACTTATTGCTAATGCTGCTAAAAGTGTGAAAGGTGTGAACGTTGAAACTTTTGCTCCGGAGCTTGGAAACCATACTCCTACGCTGAGAATTTCCTGGGATGCTGCAAAGGTAAATCTGCCTGTCAAAATGTTGCAGGATAATCTTCGTAATGGTAATCCCTCGATTGAGATCATGCCAGGCGAAAATAATACATTGACGATCACCACATGGATGCTTAAAGCTGGCGAAGAAAAAATTGTTGCTGCACGACTGAAAGAAGAATTATCGAAAGCGGTTGTTTAAAGCGCTTCGAACGAAACAGTATTCCTAAACCCAATTTATATAAAAAATGAAGTTCAAATCCATCATACTCTTTTGTCTGGTATGCCTGAACAGCTTTGTTGTGAGTGCTCAGACTTACACGTTGCTGATCAAAGGCGGAACAGTGATCGATCCTAAAAATAATCTGAATCAACTCCTGGATGTCGGGATTGTCGATGGAAAAATCAAAAAGATTGCAAAGGATATTGACTCCAATGAAGCAAAAAAGGTAGTAAATGCCAAAGGAATGTACGTAACGCCAGGCCTTATTGATATCCACGGCCATGTTTTTTTTGGTACCCAGCCAGACCATTATCTGAGCAATGGTCTGCTGGCATTACCACCCGACGGATTCACTTTTCGTGTGGGGGTAACCACGATTGTGGATGCTGGCGGCGCAGGCTGGGAATCTTTTCCCGAATTTAAAAAGAATGTTATCCTGAGTTCACAAACCCGTGTTTTATCCTTTCTCAATATTGTCGGACAAGGGATGCGCGGTGGAAATTATGAACAGGACACGAGCGATATGGATTCCAAAATGGCAGCAGCCGTAGCGATCAAAAACAAAAATGATATTGTCGGCTTCAAAGTTGCACATTTTATGGGACCGGACTGGACACCCATCAAGCGCGTTGTCGAGGCAGGGACGCTGGCAAATATGCCGGTCATGATTGATTTCGGAGGTAATAATCCTCCCCTGTCGCTAGAAACTTTGTTCACAAAATATTTACGTTCCGGTGATATTTTCACCCATGCCTATACGTTGCTGGATGGCAATACCAGAGAAACTATCGTAGATGAGAAAACGCAAAAAGTAAAACAGTTTGCGCTGGATGCACGTAAAAAAGGAATCATCTTTGATGTTGGCTATGGAGGAGCAAGCTTCAATTATTCCCAGGCCATTCCGGCAGTGAAGAGCGGCTTTTATCCCAATACGATCAGCACAGATCTGCATACCGGCAGCATGAACGGCTCAATGAAAGATATGCTGAGTATCATGTCAAAATTCCTGGTAATGGGAATTGACCTTCCAACCGTAATCAAAGAAAGTACCTGGGCACCTGCGCAAGTGATCAAACGTGAAAATCTTGGTCACATTTCTGAAAATGCTATCGCGGATGTCGCTATCTTTTCCATGCGCGAGGGAAATTTCGGGTTTTATGATAAAACCGGCTATAAAATGGAAGGCAAGCAGAAACTGGAATGTGAGATGACCATTAAAGGCGGAAAGATCGTTTATGATTTAAACGGTTTAGCATTGCCAACCGCTGCAAAATAACGTAATTCCAATTCAACCAATTAATTTAATTAAATAGTTTCTGCATGAAAAAGACCTACAAATCCTTTTTTCTGGTTCCGGTTTTAACAGTTTGCTGTGCTTTGGGCACATTTGTTTCTAACGCACAAACGGTCACAGATTATGAAGCGCGGATCAAAGAAAAAAACATCAAACTGATCAAACCTGTTGCACCGATCGCGAATTATGTAAAAGCTGTTCAGGTTGGAAATCTGGTATACTTATCCGGCCACGGACCAGACAAACCGGAAGGCGGACAAATAATTGGGAAAGTGGGAAGCGACCTGACAATTGAACAAGGTAAAGAAGCAGCCCGCCTGACCGGAATTTCTTTGATTTCTACCTTGAAAGGTTTTCTTGGAGGCGATTTGAACAAAGTAAAAAGAGTTGTCAAACTATTAGGTATGGTGAATTCCGGCCCGGATTTCGGCCAGCACCCGATGGTGATCAACGGCTGTTCTGATCTTTTGGTTGAAATATTCGGCGAAAACGGAAAACATGCGCGCTCGGCAGTAGGAATGGGTTCTTTGCCTAACAATATTGCTGTTGAGATTGAAATGATCGTGGAGCTAAAATAAAAAACATACTATCCTGACCCTTAACCTTTAATAGCATTACCGTTTTCTTTTCGACATTCCTAAACCCGTCGATCATGAATTTAAAACTGGCTTCCTCGTTAATCGTAATTTTTTTTACCGGATTTGTTTCCCGACCTGAATCAGAAGTTATTAATACCAAAAACGGCGGTCTCTTTTTGCCGGAAGGATTTGAAGCAACCGTTGTTGTCGACAGCCTTCCCGGAAGAGCCCGCCACATTGCCGTTAATGACAATGGCGATATTTATGTAAAAGCAAGATTTGCTGATAAGAATGAATCGGTCATTGCGCTTCGTGATACAAACAATGATGGCCGTGCAGATATTATCAAACGCTTTGGCGGCTCGGCAAAAGAGCGTGGCTACGGTACCGGAATACGCATTTACAATGGTTATTTATATTTCAGTTCTGAACTGATTGTTTATCGCTATAAGCTCACTCCGGGAGAACTTGTTCCCAAAAGTAAACAGGAAGTTATCCTCACAGATGACCACGCGCATGGCATGCATGAACACATTGCAAAGCCGCTTTCATTTGATAATAACGGAAATATGTACGTCCCGTTTGGCGCACCATCCAACGCCTGTGAAGAATTATTCCGTATGCCAAATTCTACCGGAATGACGCCTTGTCCTTTTCTGGAAGACCACGGCGGCGTGTGGCGTTTCGATGCCAACAAATTGAACCAGACGCAGAAAGATGGCTATAAATTCGCTACCGGAATCCGTAGCGTTGTAGCTATGGACTGGAATAAAACAGATGATAATCTATATCTCGTTCAGCACGGCCGTGACGATTTGTTACGGTTATGGGCTGGAATTTACTCTCCCTGGCAAAGCGCTGTGTTACCCGCCGAAGAATTTGTAAGAGTTAAAGACGGAAGCAATGTGGGCTGGCCGTATTGTTATTTTGATCAGATCCAGCAGAAAAAAGTGCTCGGACCAGAATATGGCGGGGATGGGAAAATTGTGGGTGACTGTGATCAGTACGAAAAGCCGCTCCTGGGTTTTCCTGGCCACTGGGCTCCGAATGATCTTCTGTTTTATCAGGGAAACCAGTTCCCGGAACGTTATAAAAACGGCGCATTTATTTCTTTTCATGGTTCAACAAACCGCGCACCTTATCCGCAATCAAGTTATATCATCGGGTTCGTTCCTTTTAAAGACGGACAACCTTCCGGTGGCTGGGACATTTTCGCCGATGGTTTTGCAGGAATAGACCCTATCGTGAATACAAGTGATGCCGCATACCGACCAATGGGAATCGCGATGGGGCCTGACGGTTCTCTATATTTTGCTGAAACTGAAAAAGGAAAAATCTGGAAGATCACGTATAAAGGTGAAAAAACAAATTTCTCTGATAACGCTCTTGCGCAGATGGAAAAACGAAAATCGATGTCTCATATCAGAACGCCGGATATCGTCACCGACAATCTGGACAAAGATAAGCCTGTCGCTGGCGGGAAAGTTTACAGCGTGTATTGTGCAGCTTGTCACCAGAGAAATGGCCAGGGCGATTCTCAAAGATTCCCACCGCTTGCCGGCTCGGAATGGGTAAATGGTGATAAGAAAAAATTGATAGAAATTATGCTGAAAGGTTTGAAAGGACCTATTGAGGTAAAAGGCAAACCTTACAATAACATCATGCCGTCACACAGTTTTCTTGCCGATGAGGAAATCGCGCAGGTGCTGACCTTTATAAGACAAAGCTTTGGAAATAATGCCGCAGCCATTGACGGTATGGAAGTGAAAAAAGCCCGGCAAAATTTCAAATTATAAGTGAATACATTCCTAAATCCATAAATGAGTCCATTCAATGATGTTAAACAAAAAGATAGCCGCAAGCTTTTTAATTACTGCGGGGATCGGCTTCGTCAGCCTGTCATCGTTTACCGGAAATAATCATTCGGTATCGGTGCATGGCCAGGAGCGCTGGATCGCACCCGCATGGGCAGATACGCTGAAAAGTCCTTACCATGACGAGCCGCTCACATTGGCAAACGGCGAAGAACTTTTCGGACTATACTGCGCTTCCTGTCATGGAGAAAGTGGTTACGGAGACGGAGCCGCCGGTGGCGCGCTTGGGCAGAAACCTGCCAATTTTCACGATTCTTTGGTAAAAAAACAAAGCAACGGTTCGTTGTTCTGGAAAATCTCCAACGGCAACGGAAATATGCCTCCTTTTCAGGATGTTTTCACTGCCGAGCAAAGATGGCAGCTTGTTGCTTACCTCAGAAAACTGTCTGCAACGGAATAATCCTTTCTTGAACAACCATGAAAAATTTACTAAATTCTTTTCGCAAAGAAAACATGATTGCGTTTGGTTTACTGGCTCTTCCTTACCTCGCACTGGCACAAGGAGGCAGAGATCAGCCGACGCTTACACCGCAAGCATTACGCGACGATATCAAAGTTGAACACTTTATGAAAGTCGAGCCTGAGGCAGTCCGATTGATCGTCAATCCTGTCAGCGGTGATATGTATTATTCGAGTTTTGAAGGCGACGTTTATCATGTTGTCAATAAAGACGGCCAGCCAACAAGTGTCAAAATCCTGACTGCTGCCGATCATGGGATTACCCGTTTGCAGGGTGCTGCTTTTCATAAAAACACACTTTTCCTGGCTGGAAATATTAACGTGAATAACAATAAAGGCAACAAAGGAAGAATGGTTCGTTATGAAATTCTTCCAAACGATGCAAAACCTGAAATGACGGTTGTTTTTAATACCGTTGAATATGGCGCTAACAAAACGACTTTTGATCATGGTTGGAATGCTTTGGAAATCAGTCCGGACGGAAAATTTATTATGGTCAATTCAGGCGCACGGACGGATCACGGTGAAGTTCAGGACAATGGAGGAATTTACCCAAACGCCCGTGACAATGCTTTAACTACCAAAATTTACAGCTTCCCGATAGACTCCAAAGATCTGTTACTGGTTGATGATACTGATAAATTAAAGAAGCTGGGTTATATCTACGCCGAAGGAATCCGGAATGCATATGATATGGCATACGACCAGAAGGGAAATTTGTTTGCTGTTTCTAATTCAGGCGATTATGATCACCCGGAAGACATGTTCTGGGTGCGCAAAGGTCGCCATTATGGTTTTCCCTGGGTAATGGGTGGAATTGATAATCCGCAGCAAAATCCTGACTGGCAGCCCAATCCGGAAACAGATCCGTTTCTCAGCAAATTCGCTTTTGCGTGGTTGATGAAATATTTTCACAACGACCCGACATTCCCAAAGCGTCCGGCTGGTGTCAGTTTCACACCCGCAGTCCAGAATCTGGGGCCTGATGCAAATGAATACCGCGATCGTAAAACCGGCGTTGTAATGGATGCGGATACAACGGGAGTTACAGTCGGGACTTTCAATGCTCACTCCTCTCCTCTTGCATTAGTTTTTGATATCAAAAAAGGTCTTCCGAAAGAATTCAAAGGCGATGGATTTGTAATCCGTTATGCAGGAGGTGGAAAAACAGGCGCCGCCAATCCAAATCCGTTGAAGCGCCAGGGAAGGGATTTATTGCATCTTCATATGATCTACGACAAAAAAACGGACAATTACAAAGTGGAAACAACCCGCATAGTTGATAACTTTACCAGCCCTACCGATGCCGTCATCATCGGAAATTCCTTATATGTGATCGAATACGGCGGAAAGCAGGGTGGCAATAAATCGGGCGGAAGTCTTTGGAAAATTACGCTGTCAGGTGATACCAAAGTGGCAAAAAAGAAATAAGCTTAGAATAAATCCTTAACACGAATCTTAATTTTAACAAGATGAAAACAGAAAGAAGATCAATCCTTAAAAAGTTGTTCACATCGATTGCAGGTGTTGCAGGTTTAGGAACAGTGGCCAACGCGAAGGACGACAGCGCGCCGGAAAAAGAGGTCGGAAACATTACTACTTTGCAAGATGTGCCTTTATTTTCGGGGCATACTAAATTTAATAACATGGTATTTGTTGCCGGGAAAGGTGCCCACTTTGAAGGCGACATTACCGCGCATACGAAACATGTTCTGGACGAAGTTGAAAAAGAATTGATCGCTGCCGGCTCATCGATGAGTAAAGTTTTAAAATGCAGCGTATTTCTTCATGACCTGAATGACTACAAAGCTATGAATGAAGCATATAAAGGTCGTTTCGGAGACAAACCTCCGGTCCGTACGACAGTGGCTGTTTATGGCGGCGTACCGGGAAATTCTCTGGTCGAAATTGACTGTATTGCGTACATTTAGTCCGAAAAAATAAATTTCAAAATATACCCTGATCCTGCTGAATATCTGTCGTTTAGACCATTCAGCAGGATTTTTATTGTTAAATTTTCTTGAAATAATTTTACGTTATTTTGAAGTTCTATAAATAGGCAGTATTATATTTTGGTAAATAATATTTTTTACCTCATAAATTTCATATTTCAATAATTTGACTGTTATTTTACAATAACTTATTAAAGAAGCTACTTGGATAAAAAGCAACGCATCCTTCTGGAAAATGAAATTCTTCTGGATCTCTGGCAGCAATCGAAGGCCGGAGACAGTGTTGCTTTCTGCCGCCTGGCCGACAAACTTTACCGCACGCTCTTCAATTACGCTACAAGTTTTACAAGCGACCGGGAGTATATCAAGGATGCTATTCAGGAATTATTGATCCATATCTGGGAAAAACGTCAGACGATCAATATCCAGTTTGTTACGATTTATTTTCTCAAATCTCTTCGCAACCAGCTGTTACAGGAGTTTCGCCGGAACAAACACCCCTTTCTTGGCATTGATGAGATTGACGAGATCACGGACTATCAGACAATCGAAACCGAGATTGAGGAAAATGAAACGTACTCCGAAAGTCAGCGCAGAGTAAGACTGGCGATAAACGAACTTCCAAAACGGCAGAAGGAAGCAATCTTTTTGAAATTTTATGAAGGTCTGGAAAATGAACAGATTGCAGATCTGATGCAGGTCAACAGACAATCTGTGGCAAATTTATTATTTAAAGCAATTACTACGCTGAAAAGCCAGATCCCCTTCCTAAGCCACTGGATACTAATAATTTATACGCTTATTTTTTAGCACCAAATCTTCAATTTCAAACTACGATCCCGTAGTTTATTTCACTCTTTCAAAAAAAATCAAAAAATAATTTTACAAAAGAGAGTATTGACCAACGATTTCTGCATCCTTTATCTGAATACGCCATAATACCGTCTGACTTACGATGCAAGATTACAGAAATATACAACCCGAGGAGCTAGCTGTTGACCATTCTTTCCGACTTTGGAAACTTTCCAATGATCCGGATGCCGGCAATTTCTGGACAAACTGGTTGTCTGAAAATCCTGACAAGCAAGATTTGATCGACAAGGCGAGTCATTTGCTTGACACTGTATTTGAAGCGTTCGATGAGATTTCCGATGACGAAGTAAGCAGCGAGATCAACCGTTTATCGGGAGCCCTGGAACAGTCAGAAGAAAAAGCTGCGCCAAGAAGAATGATTTTCCGGCCTGAATGGTATAGTGCCGCTGCTTCGATCATCATGATCCTTGGATTGGGTTGGTGGATCAGCAATAAATATTCGGCTTCGAAACAAAACAATCTTCTATACAACCAGATCATCAGCCAGATTAAAGAGCCGCTTTTAAAAGCGACCAATGATACAGATCATCCCAAACTGGTTTCTCTGCAAGATGGAAGTACTGTTCTTTTGCAACCAAAAAGCAGCATCAGTTATCCTCAATCTTTTAAAGGAGAAAAAAGAGAGGTTTTCTTATCCGGAGAGGCTTTTTTCGAAGTTGCGAAAAACCCGGGCCAGCCTTTCTATGTTTATGCTAACAATCTGGTTACCAAAGTATTAGGAACTAGCTTCATTATCAGTGCTTTTGAAAGCGACAAAGATGTGAAAGTAGCTGTAAAAACAGGAAAAGTATCTGTTTTTGCTTTAACAGGAGAAAATCTGGAAACGCAACAAGCTGATAATAAACTTGGTGGAATGATACTGACGCCTAATCAGCAGATCGTATTTTCTCCTGTGAACCTCCGCCTGACAAGAAGTTTGATCGCAGATCCGGCCTTGCTTGAAATGCCGATCCAGAAACAATCCTTTGACTTCAAGGCCACGCCGATAAAAGATGTTTTTGAGGCACTGGAGAAATCTTACGGAGTGAAAATTCTTTTCGATGCGGAGATTATGAAAAATTGTTACCTCACAGCTTCCTTATCAGACGAGCCTCTTTTCGAAAAAGTCGACCTGATCTGCCGGACTATCAACGCTCGTTATGAGCAACTTGACGCAAGCATTATCGTTTACAGCAAAGGCTGTACTTACCAGAATGAATAACCATAATACTGAACCGGGCCGGTTCAAAGAATATATACAAAGGCATTACAAGCAATACCGATTTCAGAAGTAAGAGAATTTTCCAGCGACCTATACTATTATGAACTCTAAATGAAGCTAAGCCTATGATTACAATCTGCGCCTGATTACCTCTAAAAAAACAAGTCGATGATGCGCCAACATCACCGACCTCAGTCATCCCATTTGTAAGCTCATTACACCTTCCGCACTGCTGCGGATACCAGGGAATCATTTTGCCGAATTTTTCAACCCGACAAAAACAAAATTATGTCAAAATCAATACATTATCAACACGCTTTGCAGAAAATCATGCGTATGAGTCTGTATCAAGCTTTATTAGCAGTGATCTTCACTACTTTGGTTCACGCGAACACCGTGAACGGGCAGAGAGTGCTTGACCAAAAAGTGACCTTACGTTTAACCAATGCCGAAATCGATAAGGTTTTGGATAAAATAGAAAATGTGACGAAGGTTAAGTTCATGTATAACCCTCAGATATTTAATAACCAAAAAGGATCTTTCAAATTCCAGGACGAATCTTTATCAGAAGTGCTTGGAAAAATTCTGTCACCATATAACGTAACTTACGAAGTAGTACAAGACCGCATCATTTTAAAGCGCGAACCTAATACTACGGAAACAAAACCTTCTGTCAAGGACGCCCCAAAGAAGAATATTACCGGAACAGTAACGGACGAAACCGGCTCAGGACTTCCAGGTGTAAGTGTTTTGGTAAAAGGAACACAACGTGGAACTTCTTCAAATGGCGAAGGGAAATATTCGATCGAAATTCCTGATCAGGAACTGGCTACGGCTGTTCTTACTTTCAGCTTCGTAGGCTATACTTCTCAGGATGTTCCGGTTGGTAACAAAACAGACGTTTCTGTTCAGCTTGCTCCGGAAGCAAAAGCACTTAACGAAGTTGTTGTAACGGCTCTTGGTATTTCCAAAGAGAAAAAAGCACTTGCTTATGCAGTAACAGAAGTGAAAGGAAGTGAGTTTACGCAAGCACGCGAAAACAACGTTGCAAATGCCTTGACAGGTAAAATTGCCGGTGTTAACGCAACAGGTATGTCAACAGGTCCTGGTGGATCAAGCCGCATTATCATCCGTGGTAATGGTTCTTTGAGTGGTAACAACCAGCCCTTGTATGTAATCAATGGTATGCCAATGGACAACAGCGTGCCAGGTGGTGGAAACGCATCAAACGGAGAAGGAAACAATACCGACCGTGGCGATGGTATCGGTGGTATTAACCCGGACGATATCGAATCGATCAGCGTTTTGAAAGGTGGACCCGCGGCTGCCTTGTATGGTGCACGTGCTTCTAACGGTGTAATTTTGATCACTACCAAAAAAGGTAGAGCGCAAAAAGGAGTTGGTGTGGAATTCAACAGCAATTTTTCAACAGAAAGTCTTTCGATTATTCCTGACTGGCAATATGAATACGGACAAGGACTGGATGGTGTAAAACCAACAACTCTGGATCAGGCTAAAAGTACAGGCCGTCTTTCTTACGGAGCCAGAATGGACGGTTCTCCGGTAATTCAGGTGGATGGTCAGCTTCACCCATATTCCCCGCAAAAAGATAACCTTAAAAACTTTTACAGAACGGGAACCAACTATATCAACTCAATCGCTTTCACAGGTGGTAACGAGGTAGTTAACTTTCGTTTTGGTCTGAACAATACAAAATCAAACAGCATTGTTCCTAATTCTGATTTCACAAGACGCATTGCTAACTTGAACGTCAATGCAAATCTTGGAAAAAAGTTAAGCATTGAAACCGTAGTTCAATATAACATTGAAAATGGTCATAACCGTCCAAAAGTTGGTTACGCAGATTATAACCCGCACTGGGCAACGTATTTGATCGCCAACACGGTTGATATCAGAAGCCTTGCTCCGGGATATGATGCGTCAGGAAGAGAAATTCAGTGGAATCCGGTTCCTGCGGCACCAAACCCTTACATGGTTGTCAATAAATTCAAAAACGACGATAAGAAAAACCGTTTTCTTGGTCAGGCAAATATCCGTTATGACATCCTTGATAATTTATTCATCAAAGGAAGTGTAAGTCAGGATTACTATAACTTCAAATACGAATTTATTGTACCGACCAACAACGCTTACCAGCCACTTGGTACGTACGAAGCAAGAAATACGACTTCATCGGAAACCAACGGAATGCTGACATTGAATTACAACACCAATTTCTTTGAAAATCTTAGTTTCTCTGCATTGGTTGGTGGTAACACACAAAGAAGCATTTACGACGAAACGACTTATAGAGGAACAGAATTTACGATTCCTAACTTTTACAGTTTCACAAACCTTGCAACGTCTACCACGACTCCATACTACGCAAAAACAGGTATCAACTCCGTATTCGGATCGGTTGACTTAGGTTACAAAGGATTGGCATATATCACAATGTCAGGCCGTCAGGACTGGTTCTCAGTTTTGAATACGTCAAGCAACAGTATTTTCTATCCTGCAATTGGTGGAACGTTCATCATTTCGGACGCCTTCAAATTGCCGCAGGTTGTAAGTTTTGCAAAACTTCGTGCTTCATGGGCGCAAGTGGGTGGTGCTACGGTGGATCCTTACATTATCTATCAGAGCTACGCAATGGCTCAGGGCGGACATAACGGAAGACCGGTTCAGCAGTTGAACTCTTCTTTGGTTCCAAACCCGAATTTGAGACCATTGACATCGACAACCTATGAAGCAGGTCTTGAAGCAAGATTCTTTAACAATCAGTTAGGATTGGATGTGACTCTTTATAACCGTAAAACAACGGACGATATCGTAAAAAGTGATATCGCTGCAAGCTCCGGATATACTCAGGCATTGTTGAACGTCGGTGAATTGAGCAACAAAGGGATTGAGCTTTTGGTAACCGCTACGCCTGTTAAAAAAGGAAACTTTACATGGGATGTAAGCTACAATATGGCCTACAACAAAAGTGAGATCATTCAACTTGCTGAAAACCTGCCAACACTAACCGTAGGAACCGGCGTTGGTGGCGGTGTTATCAACAATAAAGTAGGTGGATCATATGGTGAAGTTTGGGGTTACAAGAAAAAAACAGACAACCAGGGAAATGTTGTTTACAACACAGCCAGCGGATATGCAGTACGTGGCGATCTTGAAAAACTTGGAAGAGGTATCCCTCCGTTGACTATGGGTATCACGAACACATTCCGTTACAAAAACTTCTCGCTGAACATTCTGGTAGATGGTAAATTCGGAAGCGTTGTTTATTCGAACATGTACCAGTATGCATACCGTTTCGGTTTGCCGAAAGAAACACTTCCAGGTCGTGAAACTGGTTTGACTGTAACCGGTGTGACGCCGGAAGGAGCACCGTTCTCTAAAACATGGAAAAAAGAAGAAGTTGATACATACTACGACAATGACAAGAACTATACGTCTATGTTCACGTTCAACAACGACTTCATCAAGCTTCGTCAGGTTATTTTCAGCTACAACCTGCCTGTCAACAAAATCTCGTTCCTGAAACTGCAATCTGCTTCTGTTTCACTTGTTGGCCGTAACCTGTTGCTTCTTTACAAGGATAAGAAAAACAACTATTTCGATCCTGAATCAAGCTACACAAATGGTAACGCACAAGGCCTGGAAGCCTTCGGTGTGCCAAGAACAAGAAATCTTGGTGTGAACCTGACAGTGAAATTTTAATCATTAAAAATTTTAGTGAATATGAAAAAGCTTTTAAGATTATTATATCTGGCCCCTGTGGCCCTGCTCTTTGCTTCTTGTGACAATGGGTTTGAAGAAATGAACGTAAACCCTAACGCTTCCACGTCGGTTGTACCGGGCTTCCTTTTTACAAGAGCACAATTAACAACGGTAAGCAATAATTATACAGGTGCAGCTTACCTGACCATCGGTGGATCCATGCAGCATTTTGCTACGTACAAAGAGGTTCCTGGTGCTGGCGACAAGTATTTTAACTTTTCCTACTCCACAGGAAGCTGGGCACTTTATGGCGGTGATCCTGCCACGGCGGGCGCTGTTATTGATATCGAGCAGGTAATTGAAGCAGTGAAGGCCGTTCCGGCAGATGTCAACAAACTTTCTGTTGCCCGTATCTGGAAGGCATATCTCTACCACAGGCTGACGGATCTGTACGGAGACGTTCCTTACAGCGAAGCTGGAAAAGCGCTTACAGACAAAAATTACACGCCGAAATACGACGAACAATCTGCGATTTATGCAGATATGCTGAAAGAACTGGAACAGGCAATCGGTGCTTTTGATCCGGCTCAGGCAACTTTTGGTACCTCCGATTTGATCTACGGCGGTGATATCGCAAAATGGAAGAAATTCGGTTATTCATTGATGTTGCGTCTGGGAATGCGCCTGACGCAGGTAGATGCAACAATGGCAAAAACCTGGGTTCAGAAAGCGATCGCTGGTGGTGTAATTACAAGTGACGCTGATATCGCAACGATAGCCTATGTTGACGGATCAGTAACTGCGAGCAGAAACTTTATTTCCAGCGGTTTGATGGGGACGGATTATGTTTCGCCGGGCGGAGACAATGTGGAAGGCGGGAAATTTGCTAAAACGCTGATCGACCATTTGAAAACAACAAAAGATCCTCGTTTAAATGTGATTTCTGTGGTTTGGGTTAAGCCAACTTCTGCTTCTGCATACGTTGCGGATACTGCTACGGCTTTGCAGAAAGGTATGCCAAATGCTGCATTCAACTCTTTGCCAGCTGATTTTGATTCTTATTCAGAGCCAAATCCAAACACGATCCTGAAATACAACGCTCCTCTGTTGGTTTTCACAACAGCAGAGACGCACTTACTTTTAGCGGAAGCTGCGGTAAGAGGATGGTATACAGCAACAACTGCCGAGGCGGAGTACAAAAGCGCAGTTACTTCGGGTATGAAACAATGGACATTGTTCGGAACTGCCGGTGTAATTTCAGATGCAAGAATCAATGCTTACATAGCAGCAAATCCTTACAAAACTTCCGGAACTGTTGAAGAACAGATCGAACAGATTTCGACTCAGAAATGGGTGGCTTTGTTCCTTGAAGATGAATACGAAATCTTCTCAAACTGGAGACGTACAGGATATCCTAAACTGACACCCACAAACTATCCTGGAAACCTGACTGGCGGAAAAATCCCGACGAGATTCCAGATCCCGGATTCAGAAGGAATCTACAACGAAGCCAACTTCATTCAGGCAAGAACAAGACAAGGTGGTACAAACAGCCTTTCAAGTATTGTCTGGTGGGATAAATAATTGCCGCAAATTCATTTTTTTTCAATTAATAATAGCCGTATGAAAACAGAACGCAGATCAATCCTCAAAAAATTATTCGCCTCGGTAGCTGGTGTAACAGGTCTTGGCATCGCATCTTCCCAAGCAAAAGCTTTGGAAGCAGCACCTGAAAAGGAAGTTGGAAATGTTGTGAACCACCAGGATGTACCGCTGTTTTCAGGGCATACGAAATTCAATAATATGGTTTTTATTGCTGGTAAAGGAGCCCACTTTGAGGGAGACATTACAGCACATACCAAGCATGTTCTGGATGAATTGGAAAAAGAATTGATTGCCGCAGGTTCTTCGATGAAGAAAGTATTAAAATGCAGCGTATTCCTTCATGATCTTAACGATTACAAGGCTATGAATGAAGCTTACAAAGGTCGTTTTGGTGACAAACCGCCGGTTCGCACAACGGTTGCTGTTTATGGCGGCGTACCGGGAAACTCGCTCGTAGAAATCGACTGCATCGCTTATATCTAGCAAAAAATCACATATCACTGAGATGATCTCCCCCGGTCACTCAGTGATATTTTTATTTCTATCCCTAACCATTCAGTGCCGCAAATCATGCTTAGCAGAAGAAAACTCATCAAACGCCTTTCGACCGTCCCGCTTTTGGGAGGCCTGGTTGGAGGAGCTATACCTTTTCAATCGGCACTCGCCGCGACAGGACCGAAAGTGCCAGCACCGAGAGATCTATTTAAAGAATTGGGCGTCCGCACCTTTATCAATGCTGCCGGAACGCTTACCTATATGACCGGTTCGCTGATGCAGGATGAAGTTCTTGAAACGATCAATTACGCATCGAAAGAATTTTGTATGCTCGACGAATTACAGGACAAGGTCGGCGAGAAAATCGCAAAACTTGTTCACTCCGAAGCAGCTGTTGTCACTTCCGGTGCTTTTTCAGGAATGACCTTGGGACTTGCCGGAATTTTGACAGGAATGGATCTTAAAAAAGTGGAACAATTACCGCATCTGGAATATACCGGCATGAAGTCGGAAGTGATATGCCAGAAAGGCCATGACATTGTTTACAACCACGCTTTGACCAATACCGGCTGTAAAATGATCATGGTCGAAACCGTTGAAGAATTAGAAAAGGCAATTAACGAAAGAACAGCCTTGATGCACTTTCTCCATATCCAGTCGGATCAGGGAAAAATTATGCATGAAGAATGGGTTGCAATCGGTAAAAAACATGGCATTCCAACTTCAATAGATATCGCTGCCGACGTCCCTCCGGTTGAAAACTTGTGGAAGTTTAACGACATGGGTTTCAGCTTTGTAGTAGTGTCTGGCGGCAAAGCCATGAGAGGACCGCAAAGTGCTGGTTTACTCATGGGTAAAAAAGAAATTATCGCTGCTGCGCGTCAGCATATGCCGCCCCGTGGATTCAACATCGGACGTGGTATGAAGGTGAACAAAGAAGAAATTTTGGGAATGTATGTGGCGTTGGAAAAATTTATCAACCAGGACTATGACAAACTCTGGAAAGGCTGGGAAACGAGTATTGCCCTGATCGAAAATACTGTAAAATCCATCCCGGGAATTTCTACAAAAGTGACGGTAAATCCGCTCGGAAATCATACCCCTACTTTGAAGATCAGCTGGGATTTGAGCAAAACAAAATTCGAGGGAAAAGATTTAATGGAAGCGATGAGAAAAGGGAATCCTTCGATCGAAGTGGGTGGCGGAGGAAAAGATGCCGTGAATGTGACGGCATGGATGTTAAAACCAGGACAAGACAAAATTGTAGCGGCAAGATTAAAGGAAGAACTTTCCAAAGTATCCTGATCTATTACGCTTATCTGAAAGATTGAAAGCAATACCTTCAGATTAAAGTTAATCGCCAAAGGCGGTTTTGAAAAGAATTGCAGACGTAATTAACTATTCCTAAATCCTTGAAAATGAAAAAAATATTTTTATCCATTTGCCTTTTTGCTGGTTGCTTCAGCATATCTGCAAATGCCCAGAAATACAGCATCCTCATCAAAGGAGGCCATGTGATTGATCCTAAAAATAATATTAACGGGATCATGGATGTAGCGCTTAACGGTGATACAGTTAAAAGTGTAGCAAAAAATATTGATCCAAAACTTGCGTTGCAGGTTGTGGACGCTAAGGGAATGTACGTGACACCGGGCCTGATCGATATGCACTCGCATAACTTTTTCGGAACAAAAATGGATCAGACGTACAGCAACGGACCTAACGCGCTTCCGCCGGATGGTTTTACTTTCCGCACCGGTGTAACAACCGTAGTAGATGCTGGCTGCGCAGGCTGGAAGTCTTTTCCTGATTTTAAAAAACAAACTATTGATATTTCTAAAACCCGGGTTTTGTCATTCCTGAACATCGTTGGTGAAGGTATGCGCGGCGGGACTTTTGAGCAGAATATCGCTGACATGGACCCGGTAAATACTGCACGTGTCGCCAAAGAAAATCCTGACTATGTTGTCGGAGTAAAGCTGGCTCACTTTAATGGTCATGACTGGACGCCGACTGACAAGGCTGTCGAAGCAGGCAAACTTGCCAATATCCCAGTTATGATCGATTTCGGCGGAAGTACTCCTTTACTTTCGATCGAAGAATTATTCATGCAGCATCTTCGTCCGGGTGATATTTTCACTCATTGCTTTGGACAATTATCAAGCCGGGAACCGATCCTGGATGTTAAAACCGGGAAAGTGAAACCGTTTGTCTACGAAGCCCGTAAAAAAGGAATTTTATTTGACGTAGGTTATGGCGGTATCAGTTTCGCATTTTCCCAGGCAATTCCTGCGGTTAAAAACGGATTTTATCCAAATACAATTAGTACTGATATCCATACCGGGAGTATGAACGCTGCCATGAAAGATATGCTGAATGTGATGTCCAAATTTCTGGCCATGGGCATGGATCTTCAAAATGTGATCAAGGCAAGCACCTGGGCTCCGGCGCAGGCAATCCACCGCGAAGAATTGGGAAGCCTTACCGTCGGTGGACTTGCCGACGTTGCCGTATTACGCGTTTTGAAAGGTAATTTCACCATGAACGACACCGGTGTCTTTGGTTTCGTTGACTATACCGGAACAAAAATTACCGGAAAAGAAAAACTTGAATGTGAGTTAACAATCCGTGCAGGAAAGGTGGTTTATGATTTGAATGGAATCATTTCTCCGCTGGTGGTTACCAAAAGAAATTAATTAGATTTTAGTAAATCAGGAGGTTTCCTGACTTATGTTATTTGGATTGTTTGTCAGTACCGATGTAAGGCAAACGATCCAAATTTAGCTTGTCAGCCCTCAGTAAATTCGAATAAAACTTCATGAAATTTAAATACATCGTTGCCGCAGCGCTTTTATTTAGCCTAAGTTTTTCCCGCCAGTCTCAGGCACAAACGATTTCCAAAGAAGAACTTATTTTTCTAACCTCCGAATGGAAAGGCGAGAGATTCCCGGACGGACGGCCAAAAGTTTCTGATGACCTTATCCGTCGTGTAAAGGAAATTGCTATTGAGGAAGCTTGGGTTGTACTTCAGAATGAAGGATATAATTGTCAGTTTGACGGAAACTGGAAAATGATTCATCAGGATGTTCCGGTTGCCGGCCGCGCACTTACTGCTCAATTCATGCCTTCACGCCCGGATGTTGAAAAAAATATTAAAGAACGGGGTGCGAAAAACGGCCGTATTGGAAATACAAACTCCTGGCCGATTGACCAGCTTTCAAAAGGTGACGTATATGTTGCCGACGGATTCGGAAAAATAGCTCAGGGAACGTTGATCGGTGATAATCTTGGTAATTCCATTTTTGCAAAAACCGGTAATGGTGTGATCTTCGATGCATCATCACGCGACCTTGAAGGTTTATCAAAAATTGAAGGCTTCAACGCTTTTGTCCGTGAATGGGACCCCTCTTATCTGAAAGATGTGGTATTGACTGGATTAAATACGCCGATCCGTATCGGTCGCGCGATTGTTCTGCCCGGCGATCTTGTTTTGGCTAAAAGAGAGGGAGTTATCTTTATTCCAGCACATTTAGCAGAAAAAGTGGTTATAACAGCTGAATTTATCGCCTTAAGAGATAAGTTCGGAATTTTGATGCTGAAAGAAGGAAAATATACGCCCGGGCAAATTGACAGTCAATGGTCAGATAAATTGAAAGAAGATTTCCTGAAATGGCTGGATAAAAACCCAAAGGAAATTCCGATGAAGCGTTCTGATCTGGACGAATACATGAAAAAAAGAACCTGGTAATACCGAAGGAAGAAATCATGAAGTGTAAATTTCACGTTTTCTTCCTTTAAATGCATCCATTTTAAAATTGCATAATTAACATAAATTTATGAACATTTATAAGCTTTTGTCTGGTGTTGCTATTTTGTGCCTGGTCGTTGCACTTTATCTTGCCGTATCCGGGAATCTCGACCAGGCCGGTCCTTTTTTTATTGGTTTCTTTCTTGCTCTGGCAATAAGTTTCAGAGGTTCTGAAACGCTCAAAGGATTTACTTATACAACGATTATCTTCGCCGCTGTCACCACAGCTTTATACTATCCTCAATATTTCCAGGAATTTAACGGATTCAAATTTGCCGTTTTGATCACTCCACTCATACAGATCATTATGTTTGGAATGGGAACTTCGATGAGTTTTGATGACTTTGTAGGTGTGGTAAAAATGCCGAGAGGTGTTTTTATCGGCGTGGTAAGTCACTTTTTGATCATGCCGCTTTTAGGGTTCACGCTTGCCAGCATCAGCGGTTTTCCTGCTGAGATCGCAGCCGGAATTATCCTGATCGGATGTTCTCCAAATGGTATGGCTTCCAATGTTATTTCTTATCTGGCAAAAGCGAATCTGGCACTTTCGATTACGATCACAGCCATATCTACGATGCTCGCTCCGGTGATGACGCCCATGTTAATGAAACTTTATGCGGGTGCATTTATTCAAATTGACATGCTGCATATGATGTGGGATATTGTAAAAATGGTGATTATCCCAATTGGGGCAGGATTGATTTTCAACAAATTATTTAGTGGAAAAGCGAAATGGCTTGATGATGCAATGCCTTTGGTATCGATGTCCGGGATTGCTTTTATCATCGTGATCATCACCGCAGCCGGAAGAGACAGTCTTCTGACGATCGGACCAGCGTTGATCGGATTAGTGCTGATTCACAACTTATTAGGTTATACACTGGGCTATTTCTCCGGTAAGTTGTTCAAAATGAGCGAGCGTGATTGCCGGACTATTGCCATAGAAGTTGGTATGCAAAATGGAGGTCTGGCATCGGGTATAGCAAAAGAAATGGGAAAAATGGCAACTGTCGGATTGGCACCAGCTGTCTTTGGACCTTTGATGAATATTACCGGCTCTATCCTGGCATCCTACTGGCACAGAAAGCCGACGGGTGATGAGGAAACTTATGTAGAGACAGGAAGGGCTCACTAATTATTGACACTATGGCGCCCAGCCCTGAAAGGGCGCCATAACCTAGCATCGGGCATCGCCCGATGATGCCGCGAATTTACCCGTTTCTATACTATTCCGGCGTGAATTGTTTGACGGATAATGCCATACATTACCCAATCGGAGGGCGTGAATTATTCGGATCGTCCCACCCTCTCCGGATGAATCGGGCGATGCCCGATTCTAAGATATGTCGCCCTTTAAGGGCTTGGGTTAGTCCTCTTTTAGGATTAATTGCATGAAAACCAAATCTAACCACTGGTTGAATTTATAACCTACTTCTCTCAAATATCCTTTTTCTACGAAGCCATATTTTTTGTGAAATTCAATGCTTCCACGGTTTGAAGCGTCAATTCCTGCGATCATGGTATGCAGTCCAGATTCTTTTGCCCTTTGGATCAAACTTCCCAGGAGCCTCCCTCCTACGCCTATTCCTCTGGATTTCTCGTTCAGGTAAATCGAATGTTCAACACTGAATTTATACCCGATTTTTGGCCGGAAAATATTGTAGGATCCATAGCCAATTACTTCTCCTTCAAACTCTGCCACGATAACAGGCATACCGTCCGCAATCATTTTTTCAAACCACGCCGTTTGCTCTTCGAGCGTCCTGATTTCGTAATCATATATGGCAGTCGATGTAAGAATAGCGTGGTTTATTATTTCCAAAATAACCGGTAAATCACGGGGAGCAGCATTTCTGATGATAAGATCCATTAAAAGCAGATTCTTTTTGAGGTGTTAATAGGACAAATTCAAAGTTACCTCATAATTAGTAAAACTTTCACAGTTTCCCAATGATCCAAAATCAGGTTTAAAGTAATATTTTTTTGAAACTCCACTTTTTCCAATAGCTTTACAGAAACTTTAGGGGTGTCCCGTATGCGGACTGAGATAATACCCTTTGAACCTGATGCAGTTAGTACTGCCGATAGGGAAAAGTAAGAGATACTGCTACTGTATCTTAATGTATCTTTCGCAAGGTCCATTCCTGAAGTTTTTCTCATAAAACAGTTTTTCAGAATGGAAATCAGCATTAATCAGCAACGTACAGAAATTCCCGAACGTTTTTCGGTCGAACAGCTTTTGTCATTTTTGTTCGCAGATTCCAAAAAAGGAATTGCCATCGCCATCAACCAGGCCATCATCCCCAAAACGGAATGGCCGATCCATATTCTCAATCCTGAGGATAAAATTACACTGATCAAAGCAACACAAGGCGGATAGCTGAAAACCCATTATCCTATTCCACAAACTTCCTGAAATCCATATAGCCAAAAGCTAACTACTAAAAGCTATCAAAATCCTTTCATCCATGAAAATTGAAAAAACTCCCAACACCGAAGTCATTACCCGTACTCCATTTCCTAAATCAACAAAGATTTATGTAAAAGGACAACTGCACGACATTTCCGTAGCGATGCGTGAAATAGCGCTGACGGATACCAAAGTGCACGGAAAAGCCGGTTTAGTTGAGAAAAACCCATCCGTTACGGTTTATGATACCAGCGGTCCTTTTACAGACCCAAACATTGATATTGATGTAAAAAAAGGACTAGAACAATTAAGAACTTCCTGGATTTTAAATCGCGGCGATGTGGAACAGCTGGATTCGATTTCCTCTGAATATGGTACGAAAAGAAAAAATGACAAGAGCCTGGACTCGTTGAGATTTGCACACATCAGTAAACCTCTTCGTGCCAAATCGGGACAAAATGTTTCTCAATTGCATTATGCAAAAAAGGGTATTATCACCGCTGAAATGGAATATATCGCGATTCGTGAAAACCAGCGGATTGAAGAACAAATCAAGGAATTAAACGGCAAAGCCAATACGCTTTGTCATCAGCATGCCGGACATAGTTTTGGAGCAAATACACCAAAAAACCTGATATCACCCGAATTTGTACGATCAGAAGTGGCGGCCGGAAGAGCGGTTATTCCGGTCAACATCAATCATCCGGAAAGTGAACCCATGATCATTGGACGAAATTTCCTCGTTAAAATCAACGCCAATATCGGTAATTCTGCTGTTTCTTCCAGCATTGAAGAAGAAGTGGAAAAAGCCGTATGGGCTTGTCGCTGGGGTGCAGACACCATCATGGATCTTTCAACAGGAAAGAATATTCATGAAACCCGTGAATGGATTATCCGCAACTCGCCCGTTCCAATCGGCACCGTGCCTATTTATCAGGCTTTGGAAAAAGTGAACGGAAAAGCAGAAGATCTGACCTGGGAATTGTTTCGGGACACGTTAATTGAACAGGCGGAGCAGGGCGTCGATTACTTCACAATTCACGCTGGCGTTTTGTTAAGATATATCCCGTTGACTGCTAAACGTCTTACCGGAATTGTTTCCCGCGGTGGCTCAATTATGGCAAAATGGTGTCTGGCACATCATAAGGAAAATTTTCTGTACACGCATTTTGAAGAAATCTGCGAGATTATGAAAGCGTATGACGTTGCTTTTTCGCTCGGCGATGGATTACGGCCAGGGTGTATCGCCGATGCCAATGATGCTGCACAATTTTCAGAACTGGAAACACTGGGCGAATTAACAAAAATTGCATGGAAACACGATGTTCAAACCATTATCGAAGGCCCTGGTCACGTGCCAATGCATTTGATCAAGGAGAATATGGAGAAACAATTAGAGCATTGCCAGGAAGCACCTTTTTACACATTAGGGCCATTAACAACCGACATTGCGCCTGGCTATGATCATATTACCTCTGCCATCGGCGCGGCAATGATCGGCTGGTTCGGAACGGCGATGCTTTGTTATGTCACTCCAAAAGAACACCTTGGATTGCCCAATAAGAAAGATGTAAAAGACGGCGTGATCACTTACAAGATTGCTGCTCACGCGGCCGATCTGGCCAAAGGACATCCGGGGGCGCAGTATCGCGACAATGCATTAAGTAAAGCCCGATTCGAATTCCGGTGGGAAGATCAGTTTAATCTTTCACTGGATCCCGACACTGCAAAAGAATTTCACGATGAAACACTCCCTGCCGAAGGTGCCAAAATCGCCCACTTTTGTTCTATGTGCGGACCTAATTTCTGTTCCATGAAAATCACCCAGGATGTACGGGATTATGCGGAAGAAAACGGTTTGATAGAAGAAGTTGTACTGGAAGAAGGCATGCAGGAAAAAGCCAGAGAATTTGCTAATAAGGGTAGTGAAATCTATTTATAATGAAACTATTAGCCATATCCAATCCTGAATTTTTCCCTGACGAGGCTGCACTAATCAACAGTCTTTTCAGGGAAGGATTGGTGTGTTTGCATATACGGAAACCTGAAAGTAGTGAAAATGAATACAGAGCACTGATCAATAAAATCGATCCGGATTTTATTGATAGAATTGCGATTCATCAGCATCATCGTCTTGCGGAGGAATTCAGGATTAAAAGGCTTCATTTTACTGAAAAAGACAGAAAAATGGCTGATCCGAAAATCTTGAAAATCTTGAAATCTAACAGCTTTCTTTTAAGTACCTCTATTCATGATTTAGCCGAAATGAATAGTCTTTCGCCGCATTTTAGCTACACATTTTTCGGACCAATATTTGACAGTATTTCGAAAATGGGTTATAAAAGTGTTTTGCCAGATGATTTTTATATCAAATCTGAAATTAAGAAAACACCTGTAATCGGTTTGGGTGGAATTTCAACTGAAAATCTTGAAAAGGTGCGTGAAATGAATTTTGATGGGGCGGCGGTTTTGGGGTCCTTATGGAAGGAACCGGAAAATGTGATTGCCAAATTCCGGGAAATACGAGACGTGGTTTATTTAATGAATCGATTTGGAAACCAGGATGAACCTTGGGGTAATCATGAGCACTATGAATCATAACGAATATATGGTTCATCGAAAATACCATGAATCATCGTGAATGTCTTGATTCATCGTGAATACCATGAACCATCGCGAATGTCATGAATACAATGATTCATCCCGAATACAATGATCCATCCCGAATGCAATGATCCATCCCGAATGCAATGAACCATCCCGAATGCAATGAACCATCCCGAATGCAATGATCCATCCCGAATGCAATGAACCATCCCGAATGCAATGAACCATCCCAAATGCAATGAACCATCCCGAAACCGGGCGATGCCCGATCCTAAAATATGTAAGCCCGTTGGGCTTTTTCTGAAGGACGATGATTAGGTATTTTCCAATTGAGTTTGAGCCACGATTTTTGTTTTTCCAACGACCCCGACGGGGTCGCATATCTTAGCCCGGGGTTTTACCCTGGGACTTCGGGGCGAATGAACAATCCACAACAATTATTCCGAATACAAAAATTTAATCAAATCAGCCATGATCGATAAACTCCAGTTCATATCAAATCAAACAAAAGATCTCACACATATCGACAGTATCAAAGTAGCACTTGAAGCGGGTTGTCGCTGGATTCAGCTCAGAATTAAGGATAAACCATATGAAACCGTTCTGAAAATAGCCATAGAAGCTAAAAATACTTGTGACCATTATCAGGCAAAACTCATCATTAACGACTTCCCTTTTATTGCCAAAGAAATTGACGCCTATGGTCTGCATCTAGGATTAAACGACATGCCGATATCTTCCGCTAGAAAAATCGTCGGAAAAGAAATGATCATCGGAGGAACTGCTAATACGTTGGAAAATATTCTGGATCGGATCAAAGAAGGTGCTGATTATGTCGGTCTAGGCCCTTTCCGGTTTACATCGACAAAGCAAAACCTGAGTCCGATCCTGGGTTTGGAAGGCTACCGAAGCCTGACCGGATCACTTAAAAATCTGAAATACTCAATCCCACTGATTGCAATTGGCGGAATTATAGAAGAAGATATTCCTGAAATTCTTGAAACCGGCGTGTTTGGAGTTGCGATTTCAGGTTCGATCATTAATTCCGCAAATCCTAAAAATGTGGTTTACAAAATAAATAAAGTATTATGTTAAAAATAGCTGACAAAGAATTTTCCTCGCGTTTGTTTACGGGCACAGGAAAATTCAGTTCATCAAAATTAATGGAAGAAGCTCTGCTGGCCTCCGGGTCAGAACTGGTCACGGTTGCACTGCGCCGTGTCGATATGAATAATCAGGATGATGATATTCTTCTGCATTTGAATCATCCGGAGATAAATCTGCTTCCAAATACTTCCGGAGTCAGAACGGCAAAAGAGGCCGTATTTGCAGCGCAGCTGGCCAGGGAAGCGCTGGAAACAAACTGGCTTAAACTGGAAATTCATCCGGATCCAAAATACCTGATGCCGGACCCGATTGAAACGTTATTAGCGACCGAAGAACTGGCGAAACTGGGTTTTATCATTTTGCCGTACATCCATGCAGATCCGGTTTTATGCAAGCGTCTGGAAAATGCAGGAGCTTCGGCCGTCATGCCGCTCGGTTCGCCCATTGGCAGTAATAAAGGTTTAAAAACCATCGATTTTCTGGAAATTATTATCGAACAAAGCAACGTTCCTGTGATTGTAGACGCCGGAATTGGTTCGCCTTCCGACGCCGCAAAAGCCATGGAAATTGGAGCTGACGCGGTTTTAGTAAATACTGCCATTGCCGTAGCAGGTAATTCTGTTCAAATGGCCATTGCTTTTAAAATGGCCGTCGAAGCCGGGCGAATGGCCTTCCACGCCAGACTTGCACAAAAAGGAAGTTTCGCGGTTGCGAGCAGTCCACTAACCGCTTTTTTAGATGAAGAGTTTTAAAGATTTATTCGAAACATACCGTTGGGACGAGGTTAAAGACGGGATTTACTCCAAAACAAAAATAGATGTGGAACATGCCCTGCACTCTTCAAGACGCACTCTGGAAGATTTTAAAGCGCTTGTCTCTCCTACCGCTGCAAAATATCTGGAACCCATGGCGCAGCTTAGTCAGCAACTGACGCAAAAGCGTTTTGGGAAGATCATCCAGCTCTATATCCCATTATACCTTTCCAATGAATGTACCAATATTTGTACGTATTGCGGGTTTAGCCTGGATAATAAAGTACGTCGAAAAACACTTTCAGATGATGAGATTTTAAAGGAAATTGCGGTAATTAAGGAGCTTGGCTATGAGCATGTTCTGCTCGTTACGGGGGAAGCGAATCAAACGGTGCATGTGGAATATTTTAAAAGAGTATTGAAATTAATCCGTCCTCATTTTGCTCAGGTTTCAATGGAAGTGCAGCCCCTGGATACCGAAGAATACACCGAATTAATTCCGCTTGGCTTAACTTCTGTTCTGATTTATCAGGAAACTTATCATCAAGAAGATTATAAAAAGCATCACCCTAAAGGAAAAAAATCTAACTTTAATTATCGCTTGGAAACGCCTGACAGATTAGGTCAGGCAGGCATTCATAAAATGGGATTAGGTGTTTTGATAGGTTTGGAAGATTGGCGTACGGATAGTTTTTTTACAGCACTTCATCTCAACTATCTTGAAAAAACCTACTGGCAAACCCGTTACAGTTTGTCATTTCCAAGGCTGCGCCCGTTTTCCGGCGGCCTGGAACCAAAAGTAGAAATGAATGACCATGAACTGGTGCAACTCATTTGTGCCTATCGTTTGTTTAATGAAGAAGTGGAGATTTCGTTGTCAACACGGGAATCTGAAAAATTCAGAAATCATTGTGTACAGCTCGGAATCACATCCATAAGTGCAGGTTCAAAAACTAATCCGGGTGGTTATGCTGTTGAGCCGGAGTCTTTGGAACAGTTCGAAATCTCAGACGAACGAAGCCCGGAAGCAATTGCTGCGATGATCAGGTCAAAGGGGTATGAGCCTGTCTGGAAAGATTGGGACAGAGTGATGCAATGTTGAATTTTTGAGTTATAGAATTATAGAATGTTCAGCCAACAGCATCAAGCTAGTTACGTTGCCGCTGAGCGGGTAAATATTTGCAGCAATCCGGATGTATTAGATGAATTTAAAGGTGCAGCGCACCGAAATAATTACAGTGGAACTATCAGAAAGAAAAAGATATAGCCGACAAATTATTCTTCCGGAAATGGGTATTTCCGGGCAGGAAAAACTGAAAGCTGCGAAAGTCCTTATGATTGGCGCGGGCGGGTTGGGCTGTCCTGTTTTGCAGTATCTGGTTGCGGCGGGAGTTGGAACGATTGGCATTGTTGATGATGATACGGTGGATGTCACCAATCTTCATCGTCAGATTTTATATAGTGCTGATGATGTCGGTAAAGGAAAAGCAGAAACGGCGGTTCAGAAATTGACTGCTATGAATCCTTATGTCAATCTGAAAGCAATTGCAGTTCGGTTGGATGAATCGAATGCGGCCGAAATTATTGCCGGTTACGATCTCGTCATTGATGGCTCGGATAATTTCCCTACACGTTATCTTGCCAATGATATTTGTTTGGAATTGAATAAGCCGCTTGTTTTCGGTTCCATTTTACGTTTTGAAGGACAAGTTTCTGTTTTTAATTACAAAGGCGGGCCGACTTATCGCTGCCTTTTTCCCGAAGCTGAGGAAGGAGATAATTGTGAAGTAGCTGGTGTAATCGGAATTCTTCCAGGAATTATCGGTACCTATATGGCCAATGAAGCAATTAAGATTATCTGTGAAATTGGAGAGATACTATCAGGGAAATTATTGGTATTAAATGCATTGGGCAACACCAATAACATTTTCAGTTTCAGCAGATCTTCTGCATTTCCGGTTAGAGAGAAAGTGGAAACTCTGCAAGCGGTACCAAAGCCGGTTACTAACAAAATCGAAGAAATGTTCCTGGAAGATCTGGAAAGTAAACTTGAATCCGGAACCGACGATTTATATTTGATTGACGTTCGGGAGAACTATGAATTTGAAGAAGATTTCATCGGTGGTCTGAATATTCCGCTTCCTGAAATCCCTGAAAATATCGGGGCATTTCCAGCCAATAAGACGATTGTGTTCTATTGCACTACCGGCAAACGCAGCCGTATGGCTGCGACGTTACTTGCCAAAAGTGGTTTTGAAGGACAAAGTTTTTGGGTCAAAAAAGCTTAGTCAACTATAAATTTTATGCAGATTCTTCCATCCCCTGCGCTGGCGCATATCGTGAAACATTTTTTGATCATCGAAAATGATCAGATCGCGCATGTTAATCTGCGGATGTTTTCAGATGGAAATACGGGTATGGTTTTTAATTTTGGAAATATGCTTCTGATTTATGAAGACGATAGTAAGAGTTCTAAAATTCTTCCTTCAAGCTTCATTTATGGTCAACTCGACACTTTTCAAAATATTATTTCTGTTGGAAAAATCAAGATGTTGATTGTCGTCTTTCATCCGTTCGGAATTTCTGCTTTATTAAAAATTCCAGCGGTTGAACTTAGAAATGAGATACTTGATATAGAAACCTTTTATGCTTCCGAAAGTCAGATTTTCACTGAACAGATCTTCAATTCCTCCGCTATCTTTTCCAAAATCCAAATCCTCGAAGATTTTCTAATTAATAAACTTTCCGAAAATCACCATAAAGATCAGCTTCCGTTTCGAGCTATAAATTTGATTCATCAGCAAAATGGAAATCTTTCCGTGAGCCAGCTTATTTCAAATTTGCAAGTCAGCGAGAGAAAATTGCAGCGAACTTTTGAAGAGCATATCGGCCTTTCGCCGAAGCGATATTCAGGCGTTACTAGAGTTCAGTATTTTTTAAAATTATTACGTAAAAACCCCACAACTTCTCAAACAAAATTAGTCTACGATGCCGGCTTTTTTGACCAGGCGCACCTGATCCATGAAATGAAAAATATTTCCGGCTTTACGCCAAGTCAATACAGGAGTCAACCGAATTTACTTGCCGCTAATTTTTTACAAATTCCACAGAAATAAATCCGTTGTCGGGTTTGTACAATCATTCCATTTTGCTGTCTTCTATTTTTGAGTCTTCATAAAAAACGATATCAATAATGGAAAACCTTAAAATTGCTACAGCACAATTCGAAAACCGAAGTGGTGACAAAGCTTATAATCTTGAAATAATTAGTCAGCTTTCACAACAGGCCGCATCCAGAGGCGCGAAGGTTATTGCCTTTCATGAATGTTCGGTGACGGGATATACCTTTGCCCGGAATTTACCAAAAGAGCAGCTATTGGCCTTATCAGAATTCATTCCTAACGGTCCAAGTATCCAGAAACTCACTGAAATTTCAAGGGCAAATAACATTACCATTCTAGCCGGACTTTTTGAAAAAGATACCGGTGACAAAATCTATAAAGCCTATGTTTGCGTGAATGAAAACGGTCTTGTCGCGAAATTCAGAAAGCTTCATCCCTTTATAAATCCACATCTGACGCCCGGAAATGAATATGTAGTCTTTGATTTGTTCGGTTGGAAATGTGGAATTCTGATTTGTTATGACAATAACGTTATCGAAAACGTAAGAGCGACAAAACTGCTCGGCGCCGATATCATATTTATGCCGCATGTCACCATGTGTACACCTTCTACGCGCCCCGGAGCCGGTTTTGTTGATCCAATTCTTTGGCAAAACAGAGAAACAGACCCAACCTCGCTCCGTCAGGAATTTGACGGCCCCAAAGGCCGGGACTGGCTGATGAAATGGCTTCCTGCAAGAGCTTATGACAACGCAGTTTATGCTGTTTTTTCCAATCCGATTGGTATGGACGATGATCAACTAAAAAACGGCTGTTCGATGATTCTGGACCCTTACGGAGATATTATTGCCGAATGCCGTGAGCTTGGTAATGACATAGCGATCGCGAATTTAACATCCGAAAAACTGGAACTGGCCGGTGGTTTCAGGTATATAAAAGCGCGTCGTCCGGAATTATATGGCGATATTATTGGGAGGGAACATTTGTCTGAACAAAAGGTTGTCTGGTTATAAAACGACAAGTTTCAAATCGTCAGATAGCATTTGTGAACATGCCTGAGTAACAATTAATTTAAAATTAAATTTACTCTATAAGTTTGGTAGATTTAATGGTTTTAGTAGCTTTGCATACTGACTCTGCATCTACTGAATGTTTAAACAATTTGAAATGCTACAAAAAGTGCTCTCTTTAAAGCTTCCTACAAGGCCTGTCTGGTATATTTTACCGATCGGCCTATTCGTTCTCTTTGTTGGTTTTTTGTTCTTAAATGGTACAATTTCTATTACAGAAGACGCTGTAACGACATTTATAGGAAGTGATTTTGCACTATATCTCCTTGTAGGTTTAGGAGCACAGCTTGTTGACGGCGCGCTTGGAATGGCTTACGGAGTAACTTCGACATCGTTTCTTTTGAGTCTCGGCGTCACGCCGGCTGTAAGCAGTGCAAGTGTGCACGTTGCGGAAATGTTTACTACGGGAGCCTCAGCAATTTCTCATTTCAGGTTTAAAAATATTAATAAAAAGCTTTTTAAAGGTTTATTGATCCCTGGCGTGATCGGAGCTGTAACGGGTGCATACCTGCTATCGGATGTTATCGATGGCGACATGATCAAACCTTATATTGCTTTTTATATGCTGATTCTCGGCTTGATCATTATCCGTAAAGCTGTTCAGAAAAATTTTATAAAAAATAAAACGAAGCGTATCGGGGTTCTCGCAGCAACCGGCGGTTTTCTGGATTCTATCGGCGGCGGCGGCTGGGGACCGATTGTTACTTCTACGCTTCTGGGACAAGGCCGTGATCCTCGCTACACCATTGGTTCCGTAAATGCGGCGGAATTTGTAGTGACATTTGCGAGTGGTATTACGTTTCTTATTTTTCATGGCGTAAATAGCTGGCAGGTTGTGCTTGGATTAATCGTTGGTGGAGTTATCGCTGCTCCTTTCGGTGCCTTGATCGTTGGAAAGATCAAACGCAAACCCCTTATGCTAATGGTCGGAATTCTTGTGATCGGGCTAAGTCTGCGTACCATAATCCTAAGTATTATCTGATCAAAAACGATGGCTTTCGACTTCACAATGCTATCATTAGTCCCATTTTCTTGTTTAAATCTGCAATGCCCTTTATCAAAAATCATTAGCTTTGCACAAACCTGTTTTTTGCATCATGCTTTCTGATTTTGGCTATATACTACTGTTTATCATTGCCGCCCTGGTATTGATCGGCGTCGTTCTTACAGTTGCAAGATTTCTTCGCCCGGACAAACCGAATGAAGAAAAACTTACTACTTATGAATCCGGAGAAGATCCGCTTGGAAATGCCAACGTGCAGTTTAACGTGCGTTTTTACGTTGTAGCCTTAATATTTGTCCTGTTTGAAATTGAACTATTATTCCTATTCCCCTGGGCTGTCGTCTTCGGAAACGAAGATCTTATTGAACAGACCAATGGACAATGGGGTTGGTTTGCGATGGCCGAAATGACAGTTTTTGTACTGATTTTAGTCCTTGGCCTTGCCTATGCGTGGGTGAAAGGTTATCTGGACTGGGTGCGTCCTCAGCCTTTGATACCGGCAGTAAAATCGCCTGTTCCCGCCGACTTGTATAAACAGGTAAATGAACGATATAAAAAATCGTAGAAACCCGATTTTGCGAATTTCAATCAAACCTTTACCGGTTCCAGCATAAAAAATCCATCGTCAATAATGCCGATGGATTTTTTTATGTAATCTTAAATTAGGTTCTAATGCATTCTGCCCCACATTCTGTGCGATTTTTTTGGAAAGAAAACGAGACCAAGCTGAGCATATAACTGATTTGGCTTGAACGAAGGCAAGTCTGTAACTTTTACGTCATCGCCTCGCCAGCGTCCCATTCTTGCAATCGGTAAATGATAGGTAACTTTTCCACTGATATAAACCTGATCATAGACCTTTGGAAAAAGATTCATCTTGTAATCCGCGCCGATACCTGCATGCAGATTAAAACTTCCATTGTGCAACTTAGCCGTGTTATAGGCATTTGGATTTTGTACAACTTGCGAGAAATTGGCTGTCCGGTTATTTTTAACTTTGACCTGATACAACATCAGATCCCAGCCGATTGGAATTAACAGATTCCAGTGAGTGGAATTTACAAATTTCGGGCTTCCGTCTGCACCTATCCCAATACCTCTGAAAATACCCTTGCTTACATTTTCGTCTCTGCTGTGTTTAGTGCTGTTCATCAAAATCAGCCGGCTTTCCATGAAAAATTTTTCGGTCTCCATTCTTTTAGCCAGCACGATGGACGCCATAATATTTTCAAAAGGCTTGATCCCTAACGTTCTCATTTCATTACGGATACCCTTAAAACTATTATTGCCGAGAAGTCCGACTTCAGCATAAATGGCCATTCCACTTTTATATTTTTTTGAGGTTGATGTCGTATCGAAACTATCCTGGGCAGAAGCTGTGTTTAACAGTAACGGAAAGAAAAGGATACTTAAAAGTAATTTGTTTTTCATAACGGGATAAGTTGAAGTGTTTGTAATCAAATGTGAATCCAGGCCCGTTTCTTGTTCATTTATAATTACTTTTGTACAGAAACAGATTTGCTGTGAACCGAACAAATATTGTACCAGAGATTTACTATTGAAAGCAATAGCTGATGAGTGAAAGAATCAAGACCGGCGACGGTGGGATTATACTTACAAATGCAGAAGACTTAATGAACTGGGCACGGCTTTCGTCCTTGTGGCCAATGGGTTTCGGGTTAGCTTGCTGTGCAATCGAAATGATGGCCACGTATGCTTCCCACTACGATCTGGAACGTTTTGGAATCATGCCACGCCCTTCCCCGCGCCAATCCGATGTTATGATTGTGGCAGGAACCGTGACATTCAAAATGGCTGACCGTATCCGCCGTCTGTATGAACAAATGCCTGAACCTCGTTATGTGATTTCTATGGGAAGCTGTTCAAACTGTGGCGGTCCTTACTGGGAACATGGGTATCATGTCGTGAAAGGCGTTGACCGGATTATTCCTGTTGATGTGTATGTTCCCGGATGCCCGCCCCGACCAGAGGCTTTAATCGGAGGTTTTATGAAATTGCAGGAAAAAATCCGTGGTGAACATCCGCTTGCGCCGGAATTATTTCTGGAAATGCAGGATGGCGTTCCTGCCTGAATTTCAAAAATCCTTATTCTTGTATTATATTTTCAATAGGCGATGACTTTTGACGAAATAAAGCAAATTCTAATTTCTAAGTTTGGTGAAAATATAGGTTCTGAAGAAAAAGGTCCTCAGCCCATTCTGACCGCTCCGGCAGAATTGATCGCTGATCTATGCCAGTTTCTTTTCGAAGACGAAAGACTTTATTTTGACTATCTGGCTTGTCTTACGGCACTTGACAATGGACCTGTTCTCGCTACGATGGAACTGGTTTATAACCTTACCTCGATTCCTTATGGTCATGATTTGATGATCAGAATTATCTTTCCTAGAAATAAAGAAGACCAGCCACTTCCCAATATTTCCACCGTAAGCCACATCTGGAAAACGGCCGACTGGCATGAAAGGGAGGCTTTTGATCTGATGGGAATCAATTTTGTAAATCACCCGGATTTGCGCCGTATTTTACTACCCGAAGATTGGGAGGGACATCCTTTAAGAAAAGATTACCACGCTCAGGAAAAGTATCACGGAATTCATGTCCGTTATGAAAATGAATAATCAGCAGGATTTTTTTTAAGCCTTGGATATATAAGATTGAAATTACACAAATCATCTCCTATTACTTGAATGTCAAATCTTTGAACCGCCATATTTGATATCAGACTCATTATATTTTACAGGACAAATTTGGTTGCTTGACAAAGCCTCAGTATTTTTCGTTATTAATTACTGATCATCATGCAAACTAAGTTCCCCCTGGCGTTATTCGTTATTTTATTATGCATTTCTCTCCAAGGATTTGCTTCTACTGATTCCTTAATCATCAAAGGCCGCATTTTGAATTTAACAGGCCGGTTGTACCGACAAGCTCCTGTTATTACATTTTCGAGAAATAATATTCTTCAGCCTCAATCCGAAATAACAAAACTGGCCGATCTTCAGGTTGACGGAAGTTTCCGGGTTTCCTTGCCCATTCTTTTTCAAAAAGAAGAAATTTACCTGGATTACAGTGGAAAAGCCGGGACGACATTTCTTGGTTCAAAAGGTGAAATTGAAATCACCTTCGATGGCGATTCCTTACTAAAAGCGAAAAAACTGTTTTATTTTGCCGGAGTTAATGCGACGGCGAATAACCAATACCCGCAATACCTTGATGCGCTCAGTAGGGAACTTGCCGCAAACAGTGTTTTAGGTGCCAAATTTTATCAGAATTTCTGGGAAAAGAGTCCTTCCGAGGCAGAAAAAGCATCTTCAAACCGTTCAGAAATTCGTAATGCTGCTATTTCCAAAATGACATCTACGGTACCGGATCCAACGCTGTCACAATGGGTTCAGTCGATAAACCAGGATGAAAGACTTCAAAATCTTTATGAGTATTATCTAACCAACCAGATGGAAATCCCCACAGGCAACTCTGTATTGACAGATATCAGCAGACTTAACCAAAGTCCATTGACGGCACAACGGGTATCGCTGGCAAATCGGTTTGCAAATTACGCTGACATTTTAAAGGACGAAAAACTTGCATCCGGCACAAAAGCAACTTCGCTTCAGGTGAAACTGATGGCCGCTATGATCCGGGATAATGTCGGTGCGTTGACAGATGATGAAACTGAAAAGCTAAGTGCTATCATTGAGAGAGGAAAGGCGGAAAAGATAGAACTTGATTTTCTTAATAACCTTTATAAAAGAGGAAGTTCAAAACTAGATCTTTTCTTCGCCTACGAATCGGACGGAAGGGCCAATTATGCATATTTTGACAGCACGGCTGCGGACTTTTTAAATGCCCGGTACCTCCCAAAAAATCTTTATAAGTTCTCCTACAAAAACCAGGTTATCCTGAATAAATATATTCAGACAAGAATAAAATCGCCGCATTTCCGTCAGTCGCTGGATGAGATCGTGCGCCTCGAAGTAAAAGACAGTGCAGATATCGGCAAGATGCTCGCAGTCCGAAATCTTAAAATACAGCCGACCGAAGTTTTACCAGAATACTGGCTTTCAGAATCCGAAGGACGTGGAAATGAATGGCTTAATACGATCACTGATCTTTATAAAGGCAAGACACTGTATTTGTTGAAATGGAACATTGATGATTCCAAGAGTCGTGAAGATCTGGAATTTGCCGCTTCCTTACGCGCTCAGCTTCCTAATAATGTTGAATTTATTTATATTCATTTACCCACCGAAGAAACGGCTGTTTCTAATGATCTGGTAAAACAATATATCGTAAGACATCAGCTGAAAGGCGTTCATATGTTTTTGAACAGTAATCAACTTATGGAATTGCTGATCAAGCTAAATCCTCTTGACGCCGCAACGTATGCAATCATAAAGCCAAATGGTAAATTTGCTACAAAAAAGGCCCCTGCGCCAAGTAAAACGGCGGAGGTAATTAAAGCTATTCAACAGGCGGGAAATTAGTTACAAATAGTTATCTTAACCAACTTCATAAAATCATAATTTACAAAATCAGGGTTAATCTTACTACATCTGACATTCGTACGTTTATATATTGTTCAATGATTTGTTCATTTCTATGTGCCCATGTTTAGATTTTTGTTACTATTCCTGATCATCACCACAACCACACTGGCTCAACGGGCAGACAGTTTGCGTAACAGTGGTATGAACATGGATAGCGTACGATATACGAACCTTAAAATTCGTATGTCTAAAACAAAATTTTCACGGTCACTGTATCGGTTGCTTTTTCGTGATGTTTACAATCAGGGAAAAAAGGGGGAGATTAAAGCGATTGAAACGAACCCGTTTACGCAGTATGAAGGAATGGTAATCCGAAAAATTGTCATCAGGCAATTGGATGTCTTGGGCGAATCTGTGTACGATACCACTCGAAAAGGAAAACAACTTGAAAGGTTTTTAAGCAAAAGTTTCCATACCAACACCAGGGAAAGAATTATTCGAAAATCATTTTTAAGATTTTCGGAAGGAGATGAGATTCAGGCCAGCGTTTTGAGAGATAATGAACGTTTATTGAGAAGAAACGGAACCATTACAGATGCCCGGATTATTGTTATCCCAAGGACTGACGTTACCTGGATGGCTGATATCTTAGTACTTATTCAAGATTCCTGGTCATGGAACATTTCTGCCAGCCCCAGTAAGCTTAATAAATTCAGCCTCGGACTTAATAACACAAACGTAAACGGAACAACACACCAGCAACTTACAAAAATCCGGTATGACGCGGGGGACACCATCCGTAAATTTCAATTCCGCACGATCTACACGATTCCTTATATCGGAAAAACTTTTATCACTGGCCAGGCTAATTTTATTTATGAAAGAGATCAGGAAATCCAGTCGCTTGTTTTCTCACGGTCGTTTCTTACAACGGAAACAAAATACGCCGGTTCGCTAGAGGCTGGCCATGCCAAACTTCGGCAATTCAAAAGAAATCTGGATGATCTTGATGAGGAAAGCCGGTATCAAACCGGGTTTTACTACTACGATATCTGGCTTGGAAGATCCTTCAAATTTCCATTTAAAAACTCTTCGCTCAGCGAAAAATCCAGGTTGGTATTTGCCATGCGGCATAACAAATATAACTATACCCGTCGACCAGAGGTGCGCGCCGACACAAATATTATATACTGGGACCGAAGTGCGACTTTGATGAGTTTTGGTTATTCTAACAGAAGCTACAAACGTGACGTTTTGATTTATGGATTTGGTAGAACGGAAGACGTTCCGATCGGAAATCTATTGGCCGTAACGGTTGGTCAGGAAAATACCGAGTTCGGTCAGCGGGGATATGCGGGTATTCAATATGCTTCGGGAAATTATCTGCCGGGTAATGGTGGCTATCTGTATGGATTGTTGAACGTTGGCTCCTACTTTAAAAATCATTCAAAACAACCAGGCGTCATCAGTGCGCAAACAAATTATATCAGTAAACTGATCCCTTTCCGGTACAGCTATTTCCGGCAGTTTGTGACCGTTCGTTATACCCGCGGGCTCAACAGAGATCCAGTCGATTATATAAATATTAGCAGGGAAAACGGAATCCGGGGTATCAACAGCGACAGGCTGATTGGCACTAAAAAATTTACTCTTGGCCTTGAAACGGTTTATTTCTCCGAAAAAAGTTTGCTCGGATTTCGTATCGCTTACTATGCTTTTGCCGATTTTGGACTTGTTGCGCAGGACCGTTTGCATCTTTGGGATACACCGGTGTATCAGGGATACGGATTGGGTCTTCGTTTAAGAAATGAAAATCTTTCCATAAATACGCTGCAATTACGTTTTGGATATTATCCGAATATTCCCGGCACTTCTTCAAGTATGCGCTACGGGATCGAAGGAAATACACCATTACGTCTGCGCGATTTTGATATTGCCGCACCTTCAATGGTACCTTATCAATAGCTTATCATTATGGCATGAAAATTGGCCCGAATAAAAATAACCAGGATAAATAGCCACCAAGACCTCCTATCAAACCAGCTAATAAAAATGTAGTTTTATCCCGATCCGGAATAACTTTCTGATATACGATCCAGACTATAGCCAAACCAATCACTGCAAGCACAAATGAAATTGACCAGCTATCCAGATCGAGATATCTGGCAAGTATTGCCTCGTCGTTCCTGCGTGGAAAACTTCCCTGGCGAAGCGTTACAAGTAGATCAAAAATATAGTTAACAGGTTCTCTCAGCCAGAACAATGCAATGAAAACCACCAGCCATTTTTTGAATGATAATGCCTCAACCGTAAACTTTCGCCTGTTAAGAAAAACAATAAGCAACCCCAATGTTCCGATCAATATTGTAAGTACCGGCCCTCCAAGCGTGATCAAAAACGCCTCATCTCTGATATTTTTGATCATCGCTTCATAATCCTGCTTTCCCGGGAAATATTCATTCGTCCTTATTTTGATTCTTTCGTCTCTTGTCAGCCCGTCAAAAAACTCCTGATAGCCCGGATTTGTCCATGACGTCGAACCATAACTTACGCGTGCTTCGTAGCCAAGGTATTTTGCTGTGAAAAAATGTCCATATTCGTGTACAATCGTAGCAATAATGGAAGCAGCAAAAAATCCAAGAATAAGACGATAAAGCAACTTATTATCAATTTCCCCCATACAATAATTTACTATATCAATATTTCCCCAAACATCATTCTTAAATCTGGCTCCTAATTGATGAAATGGCTTTTTTAGCAATATTCGTCGTATACACTTTTTTTAGACATTCAGTATTCTTTTTCCAATATGTGAATTAACTTTGTGGAATTTTTGAACGAACCCCTTTTAATCAAAAGGAAAAAAGTATCAGGTACGCTCCGAAGTTATTAAAAGTTATTTCCAAAATTCTACAAATTACCATTTACTGTGCCCAAAAATCCGAATATCAAGTCCGTTCTAATTATCGGTTCTGGTCCCATCATCATTGGTCAGGCCTGTGAGTTCGACTACGCTGGCTCTCAAGCAGCCCGCTCACTTCGTGAAGAAGGTATAGAAGTTGTACTTATCAACTCGAACCCTGCCACGATCATGACGGATCCGATCAGCGCTGATCATGTGTATCTGCTGCCGTTGGAGAAGAAATATATCATCGAGATTCTTGAAAAACACAGGGCACTTGGAAGGCCTATTGATGCAGTTTTGCCAACAATGGGTGGACAAACGGCCTTGAACCTGGCGATCGATTGCGATAAAGCAGGCATTTGGAAAAAGTACGATATTGAAATTATAGGTGTCGATATTAAAGCGATCGAAACCACAGAAGACAGAGAAAAATTCCGTCTGAAGATGCTTGAACTTGACGTAAACGTTTGTAAGGGACGCACGGCAAGATCATTTTTGGAAGGAAAAGAAATCGCTCAGGAAATTGGATTCCCATTAGTTATTCGTCCTTCTTTCACCCTGGGTGGAACAGGTGGCGGATTTGTGGAAAGACCTGAAGATTTTGACAAAGCACTGACAAACGGCCTTCACGCCTCTCCTACTCATGAAGTTTTGGTGGAGCAGAGTGCAATGGGCTGGAAGGAATATGAGCTCGAACTTTTACGTGATAATAAAGGAAACTTTATCATCATTTGTTCAATCGAGAACTTTGACCCAATGGGTGTTCATACAGGAGACAGTATTACCGTTGCTCCGGCCATGACGCTTCCTGATACGCTTTATCAGAAAATGCGTGACCTGGCTATCAAAATGATGGACGGAATCGGAAAATTTGCAGGTGGTTGTAACGTTCAGTTTTCTGTAAACCCGGCGGATGATCAGATTATTGCAATTGAAATTAACCCACGTGTTTCCCGTTCTTCTGCCCTTGCATCAAAAGCAACAGGTTATCCGATTGCGAAAATCGCTGCGAAAATGGCGATTGGATACAATCTTGACGAACTTATCAACCCGATCACCGGAAGTACATCTGCGTTCTTCGAACCGTCTATCGACTACGTGATCGTTAAAGTTCCTCGCTGGAACTTTGATAAATTCCAGGGCGCTGACCGTTCACTTGGTCTTCAAATGAAATCGGTTGGTGAGGCAATGGGTATTGGCCGTAACTTCCAGGAAGCATTACAAAAAGCTTGTCAGTCACTTGAAATTCGCAGAAACGGACTTGGTGCCGACGGACGTGAATTACGTGATCAGGAAGCTATTAAATATAGTTTGCAGCATCCAAGCTGGGATCGTCTGTTCCATATCTACGATGCGTTCAAGATAGGTTTGTCATTCAAAACGATCCAGAATCTTACGAAAATCGATGCCTGGTTCCTTCGTCAAATCGAAGAAATGATTGAACTGGAACACGAAATTGAGAAATTCGAATTATCGGATCTTCCAAAAGACTTGTTCTTAACGGCAAAACAAAAAGGATACGCTGACCGTCAGATTGCACATTTACTTCATACAAAAGAAAGCAAAGTGTATGACAGACGAAAAGAATTAGGTATCAAACGTGTTTACAAATGTGTTGATACGTGCGCTGCCGAGTTCGAAGCAAAAACACCCTATTACTACTCAACTTTCAACTCTTCTCAGGAAACTCCTGATAACGAGTCGATCGTAACAGATAAAAAGAAAGTTGTCGTTCTGGGTTCAGGACCAAACCGTATCGGACAGGGAATTGAGTTTGACTACTCATGTGTTCACGGGGTTCTGGCAGCCAAAGAAGCTGGTTATGAGACAATCATGATCAACTGTAACCCGGAAACGGTTTCAACAGATCCGGATATTTCTGATAAACTTTACTTCGAGCCTGTTTTCTGGGAGCACGTTTTTGATATCATCGAACATGAAAAACCGGAAGGCGTGATTGTTCAGCTTGGCGGTCAGACTGCTCTAAAAATGGCTGAGAAGTTGGAGAAATATGGCATCAAAATTATCGGAACAAGCTACAATTCTCTTGACTGGGCCGAAGATCGCGGACGTTTCTCTCCATTATTGGAAGAGCTTGAAATTCCATATCCAAAATTCGGAACGGTAAGAACTGCCGACGCAGCTGTTGAACTTTCCCGCACACTTGGCTTCCCGCTTCTTGTTCGTCCTAGTTATGTATTGGGCGGTCAGAACATGAAAATTGTGATTAACGAGAAAGAATTGGAACAACATGTTGTTAAAATTCTTCGCGATATTCCTGACAATAATATTCTTCTGGATCACTTCCTTGAAGGAGCTCTGGAAGCAGAAGCAGATGCAATTTGCGACGGCGAAGATGCTTATATCATCGGAGTTATGGAACATATTGAGCCAGCGGGTATCCACTCGGGAGACTCCCACGCTGCGCTTCCTCCTTTCGATTTAACAGACGATGTGATCCGCCAGATCAATGAATACACCCGTAAAATAGCTTTGGCTATGAACGTGAAAGGTTTGATCAACGTACAGTTTGCTGTAAAAGATGGTATTGCATACGTAATCGAAGCAAACCCTCGCGCATCACGTACGGTACCGTTCATTTGTAAAGCATATCAGGAGCCATATGTTAACTACGCAACGAAGCTGATGTTAGGTGACAAGAAACTAAGCGATTTCACTTTCAACCCGGTTAAAAAAGGCTGGGCGATTAAAATCCCGGTTTTCTCATTCAATAAATTCCCGAATGTAAACAAAGAACTAGGGCCTGAAATGAAATCAACAGGTGAAGCAATTTACTTCATAGAAGATTTGCAAGATGAGTTTTTCCAGAAAATTTACAGCGAACGTAATTTGTATCTAAGCCGCTAGTTTTCTGAAACATAGTTCAAAAAATCCCGGTGATGAGCCGGGATTTTTTATGCGCTCATACCGATTTGCAATTGGTGCGAGCACCATACGAGCCTGCCTCTTATAAAAAATTGAGCCTGAAATCTTTCGATCCAGGCTCAATTAAATTTCAATTAAAAATATCTTTTTCTCTATTTTACTTCTTCATAATCCACATACTCACCTCCACGGAAACGTGACTGATTTGCATCAGGTGGTACGCTATCTACTCGAATTCCTGCTTTGGTCTTCTGTTCGTAAGCCTTTGCTTGTCTTTTTTGTTCCTTTACAAGTTGCCTTCCAACTAATAAATGAAACATAAACCGGCGAAATACCGGAACAAACGCTAATAATAAGAAGAATATAACAAGAATATTAAATACAATTTTCATCTTTCAAAAGTTTTATACCTCTACTGTAACGAAAAACCCGCTAAAAATAACACACGAATATAACGAAAAGCATCGAAATCATCCAACACGCTTGAAGAATGGTTTCTGTTATGGACGGACGGTTATTATTGATCACCAATTCAAACGCCGGCAGGCTTCGCATGTTCAGGTTCCGGATCTTCAACATATCCCGGAGCTAAAACTTTTGGCGTTAGAATCAGTCGCAGCGACTGGTCAAAAGTGACATAACTCCAAAACCAGTTAATGAAGGTCAGGATTTTATTTTTTACACCTACGATTGAAATCAAGTGAATAAACATCCAGGTCAGCCAGGCGAAAAATCCTTGAAATTTTATAAAAGGCAGATCAACGACCGCTTTATTTCTCCCGATCGTCGCCATTGACCCTAAATCATTATAAACAAACGGTTCAGGAGATTTTTCATCCAGAGCACGCCAGATATTTTTTGCCAAAGCCTTTCCTTGTTGCATTGCCGGTTGTGCGAGTTGCGGATGGCCGTTTTGAAATTTCCCTTCGCTCATCGAAGCTACATCACCAATTGCAAAAATGTCTGAATACCCTTGTACACGATTAAATTCATCCACTTTAATCCTTCCGCCTTTTACCAAAACGTCCGGATTAATTCCATTCATTACATTGGCTTTAACACCCGCAGCCCAGACAAGGTTATCGGTCCGGATCTTCATTCCTTGTTTCGTCGTTACATGCCTTCCATCATATCCTGCAACAGACTGGCCAGTCAAAATGGTGACACCCATCTTTTCCAGATATTCCTGAGACTTCTTGGAAGATTGCTCTGACATAACCGGAAGCAGCTTATCCAATCCTTCCAACAGGTAAATCTTCATCATAGAAAAGTCCAGCTCGGGATAATCTTTGGGAAGGATATATTTTCTCATTTCCGATAACGTTCCGGCAAGTTCTACGCCTGTTGGTCCGCCTCCTACAACGACGACGCTCATTAACCCTTCGCGTTCATCATCGGTGTCAACTGCCAGTGCATCTTCCAGGTTTTGAAGCATTCTGTTACGCAAAGCAAGTGCCTCCGCTACTGATTTCATCGGAATTGCACGTTCCTCAATTTCTTTCATACCGAAATAATTAGTCGTTGCTCCGGTTGCAATAATTAAGAAATCATAGGTAATTTCTCCCAGACTGGTATCGAGTGATTTCCTGTCGGTATGAACGGCCGTCACTTCCGTAACTCTTATATGTACATTCTTTTTGGATTGAAAAACTTTACGAAGCGGAAAAGATATCGAACTGGGTTCAAGTCCGGCCGTTGCAACCTGATAAAATAATGGCTGAAACTGGTGGTAGTTATTCTTGTCTAGAATGACAACCTGTAAATCATCCCGCTTGGCAAGTTCGCGTGCAAGCGCAAGTCCGCCGAAGCCGGCTCCAATGATTACAATTCTTTTATATTGGGTATATGGGATATTCGGTAGCATAGTAATGGTATTTGTAGTGGACAAATTCGCGCTACAAATACCATACCTACAACGACTTATACAGCCGCTTTACAATTTTCTATTACGCGTTCGTAATAAGATTCATAATGTGGAAGAATTTTTGCCACATCAAATTCTTTTGCACGAGCCAACGCATTTTCCTTAAAACGGGGAAGATTTTCATCCTGCAAAATATACGCAGCGTGTTTTACCATATCATCAACATCGCCTATATCGCTCAAAAATCCTGTGACCCCAGGAATATTTAATTCTGGCAAACCTCCTGCATTTGAAGTAATTAAAGGAACTTCACAAGCAAGCGCTTCTAACGCGGCCAAACCAAAACTTTCAGACTCGGATGGCATCAGGAACAAATCGGCAACGGAGAGCACCTCTTCTATTGCATCCAGCTTTCCAAGGAAACGAACGTCAGAAAGCATATCCAGATCCCGGCATAAACGTTCAATGCGCGCGCGGTCAGGACCATCACCAACAAGAAGAAGTTTGCTTGGCGTAATATCACGCAGCTGATGGAAAATCATAATCACGTCGTCAATCCTTTTTACCTTACGGAAATTCGAAGTGTGAACGATCAACTTTTCGTTATTTGGACAAATCGCAAGCTTGAAGTGATCTTTCTTTTGTCTGTTGAAACGGCTTAGATCAATGAAGTTTGGAATAACTTCAATATCTTTCGTTACCGCAAAATGCTTGTAAGTGTCATTTTTCAGAGATTCAGAAACAGCCGTAATTCCGTCAGATTGGTTGATACTGAACGTTACAACCGGTTCATAAGATTCATCTTTGCCCACAAGCGTTATATCCGTACCATGCAGCGTGGTAATAACCGGTATATGGATTCCCTGTTGGGCCAGAATTTGCTTGGCGAGATAAGCAGAAGATGCATGAGGAATCGCATAATGAACGTGCAGCAAATCCAGTTTTTCCATCTTCACAACGTGTACCATATGACTCGACAAAGCAGACTCATACGGCGGATATTGGAATAACGGGTAAGCAGGTATATTTACTTCATGGTAATACAGGTTTTCATTGAAAAAGTCCAGTCGCTGAGGTTGAGAATACGTAATGAAATGTATTTGATGCCCTTCTTTTGCTAGTGCTTTCCCTAGTTCCGTAGCAACTACGCCACTACCTCCAAAGGTTGGGTAGCACACAATGCCTATTTTCATAATTCTAAATTTCTATGTTCTTAGTGAAATAATTTAAGTTTAAGCACGACGAACTTTATAAACAGACGGGTGATTCATAGCTAACACAAAATCAGCGCTTTTTTATCCCGAAGTGCAAGAGAAAGATTTTATTAATTCCTTAATTGACATAAAATGAATAATTTTAATGTCTGAACCTGCTTATATTTTTAATAACCTCCATGAATGTGTCTGTAAGACCGAAAGTAAGATTTTGGGATTTTGTTGCCGGGAGCGTGCGTCTGGTCCGTATGAGCAATCTGGTTATTGTGGCTATTACACAGTACCTTACAAGAATATTGCTGATCGGCCCGAGACATGAATGGAGAAAAATAATCAGCGATCCTGATTTATTTCTTCTTTCTCTGTCCACCGTTTGTATAGCAGCGGCAGGTTATATTATCAACGATTATTTTGACATTAAAATTGATATCGTCAACAAACCTGAACGCGTAGTCGTTGGTCGTTACTTGAAAAGACGCTGGGCGATGGGTGCACATCAGATTTTGAACGTGCTGGGAGCAGCTCTTGGATTGTTCGTCAACCCCTGGGTTTTTCTGGTGAATGTCATTTCGATTACATTGCTCTGGTTTTATTCGGAGCGTTATAAGCGGGCTCCGTTTATCGGAAATTTCATCGTATCGCTTTTGACAGGATTTACTTTGCTGATTCTGACACTACGGTATCCTGAAAATCGTCAGCTCGTATTCATTTATGCAGTTTTCTCTTTCTTCATTTCGCTGATCAGGGAAATTATAAAAGATATGGAAGATATTCGGGGCGATGAAGCACACGGCTGCCGGACACTGCCAATAATTTGGGGAATCAGGAGAACCAAGCAATTCCTTTATTCTGTAATTTTTATTTTTGTAACTACCCTCTTTTTCATGGCGCATACGCTGAATAATCCGGTACTTGCCGTTTTATTTTTGCTGTTATTATTTCCAATTGGCTGGCTGGTTTATTCCCTGAGCTTATCGGATACACGTCGCGATTTTAAAAAAATCAGTTCGTTGTGTAAGATAATTATGTTGTTAGGTCTGGTTACTATGCTCTGGGCGTAACGAGTACCGTAAAATTATTTCGAAGATCTGTTACAATTCCTGGCATTTTTTCGACTAAGTCACCTGAAAGAGTATTCATTAACCTAAACGAGTTCCATATGAGAAGCAGAATTCTACTATTACTTGCTGTAATCTTTTGCGGCATCGCCAGTGCACAAGCCCAGGAATGTATGGGTACAACCATGAAAGCCGGCAGTGGTTTTGAAATGGCAACATACGACGGGAAGGGAAAATCAACCGGAACCATACATTACAAAATCACAAAAGTGGCTTCGCAGGGCGGTATGTCCGTAATTACCATTGAGATGGAAATTTTCGATACGAAGGGAAAGTCGGAAATGAAAAACACGTACGATATGAAGTGCGACGGGAACACATTATACCTGGATGCCAGTACATTAATCAATCAGGAACAGATGAAATCATTTGAAAATTTTCAAATGAAATACACTTCAACAAATATAGAATTTCCAAACAAATTCACGGTTGGACAAAAACTTAAAGATGCTTCTCTGAAAGGAGAAGGAACTTCCGGACCGATGGGCATCACCTTCAATATGTTAATTTCGAACAGAAATGTAGAAAGTCAGGAAAAAATCACGATTCCCGCCGGGTCATTCGACGCTTACAAAATCACTTCGGATATGTTAATGGAAACAAAAATGGGGCTTGGTATTAAGATGCAAATGAACACGGTTTCGTGGCGCGCACCGGGCGTATTATGGGATTTAAAAACGGAATCGTATCGTAAAGGGAAACTTTTCAGCAGAAGTGAACTGACGAAAATTTACTAAGAACAGAAAAAGTATTTAACCGATATTAAGAAGAACGGCTTCCGAATTATCCCCGGAAGCCGTTCTTTTTTATAGCTTTGCCAATTATTTCAAATTTCTACGAAAGATTGAACTTGTACATTTTCAACTTTTAGTTCTCAACTATTAATAAGAATGAAACGTATTGCCATTTTCGCATCGGGTTCCGGGTCAAACGCCGAAAAAATCGGTGAATATTTTGCAGAGCGGACCGATGTGCAGGTAACTCTTATACTTACAAATAATCCGCAGGCTGGCGTTATCCAACGGGCACGAAAACTTCATATTCCAGTTGTAATCTTTGACAGAAAAACTTTTTACGAAACGGATCAGATTCTTGATCTGTTAACAAACAACAAGATCGATCTGATTGTTTTAGCCGGCTTCATGATGCTTATTCCTGCCAAAATGGTCGAAACTTTTCCTGAACGCATGGTTAACATACATCCTGCATTACTCCCGAAATTTGGCGGAAAGGGTATGTATGGAAGTTTTGTGCATGAAGCCGTTGTAGCAAACAAAGAAAAAGAATCCGGTATCACGATTCATTTCGTAAACCAGCATTACGACGAAGGGAATATTATTTTCCAAACCAGCTGTGAAGTCCTGGAAACGGATTCGCCGGATGACGTTGCTGAAAAGATACATGTTTTAGAGCATAAACATTTTCCAAAAGTCATTGATGAAGTTCTTTCCGGCTTGAATTAATTCAACATGTTATACTTTTTACTCTCCGTCCTTTTTACCGTCGCGCTGTATCTGATCATGCGGTCCTATCCGAAATATCAGGTCAATTCGTTTCACGCTGTGGTTTTTAATTATTATTCCTGTGTCGTTACAGGATTATTTTTGACACCAAACATCAGCGCCTTCAAAGCAGTGCAATGGACTTCGGAGGGAACAATACTGACACTCGCACTTGGTACCTTATTTGTGATAGCGTTCATGTCGATCGGGTTAACAGCACAGAAAGTTAGCGTCACGGCTGCTTCTTTGGCGGGGAATATGTCGCTGGTAATTCCGGTATTATTTGGTCTTTTTATTTTTAAAAATACAAATAAAGATTTCACTTTTCTTAACTATACCGGGTTGGTCGCAGCGTTGACAGCACTGGCTCTGGGCGCGATTCAAAAAAAGGAAAAGAGTACCGAATTTGAGCATGGTCAACCATTGGAAGTGTCCGTTTTGTCTTATGCATGGCTTTTACCGGTAATCACTTTTTTGGCAAGCGGTACGAATAACACACTAATCAACTATCTGACCATGCAATATTACCGCCCGGAGCAAACAACGTTGTTCATGATCATTGCGTGTTCAGGTGCCATTCTGATCGGAACACTGTTGCTGTTATACAAGATTGTTTTTGGCGGCGAAAAGTTACTGCTTCGAAGTGTGCTTGGCGGTTTGATCCTCGGCATTCCCAATTTTCTTTCCCTGTATTTTCTTTTGCTTGCGCTGGGCTCCTTTGGCAACAGCGCGGCATTTGTTTTTCCAATCTATAACATTCTCAGTATGCTGGTTTCTTCCTTTGCTGCCTGGGTTTTATACAAGGAAAAACTTAACAATCTGAATCGCTTAGGGCTTGCTCTGGCCGTTGTTGCTATTGTTTTGATTTCTTATCAGGAATTGGGATTTTAGGAATTATCATGGTGATGGTTTCTGTTGTTTGATTGTGGAAACTTTTACTAGTTGTTTAATGGTGAATTTTTTTCATTACCCGGCCTACTGTTGATGGTAAATAATTTATTACCCGTCTAACGGTCGATGGTAAATATTTTTATCTCCCGTCCGACGGTAAAAAAACCGTCGGACGGGAGGCGGGCTCGATAGTCTTTCCTGAAATTATTGATTTGTCTGGTTAAATGAATGACGACCGGTAAGAAAATCAAAACTCGCCAAAGAAAAACTTACAGATAGCTAAAAAAGCTATTTGAATACTTTAAAATCATAATAATGCAAAAATCAAGCGTGCTGCGTATTGGGCAGCCAAAGACGGCTTTAAACAAACGTCAAAAAGAATTTAATCAGTTATCCGAACGTATTGAACAATTGGATAAGGTGATTCCTGACTTACGAAATACTTACGAACTTTTAATTGAAAGAGTACAAAAAGAATACAATCCGATCGTGATGGAATATCAGGAGTTCCGGGTTGAATTAGTGAAGCATCTGGATCGAATGTATGAGAAAGACCTTTACAGAAAAGCATATCTGACCAAGCTTGCTTATCTGATTTCCGAAATTTCTTTTGATCTGATCGTTAATTACAAGTTTGAAGAACTACTTCCACTTTTTAATAAATACAGCGAAGTTGATCTGGAAACGGCACTCAAAGAATTAAAACGCGCCGATTCTCAACTGATCGACACGAAACTTCTTGCCGAAGAAAATGAAATTACTGAGGAAGAAATTTTCCATGAACTGGATCCGGAAGAACAGGAAAGAATTAAGGCAGAATTACGTGCAGAAAAAGTAAAAGCACATCAGGAAGAAGCAAAACAGGCCAGGCAAATTCTGCAAAAACAGAAAACCACCAAGTCGGTCCGAAAGGTATATATGGATCTTGTGAAAGCTTTTCACCCGGACCTTGAAACGGATGAAGCTGAGAAATTACGCAAGACCGAAATTATGCAAAGAGTTACCCAGACGTATCAGGAAAATAATCTTCTTGAACTTTTGAAATTGCAGATCGAATTTGAGCGAATCGATCAGGATCATCTGGAAAACATGGGCAAGGAACAACTCACGTATTACAATCTGGTTTTGAAAGAGCAGGTTGAGGAGTTGGAAAAAGAAAAGGAAGAACTTCAACAGCAGATTTCGTACTTGTGCGGATTGAAACCAGAACATGTCAATTCCATGACAACCGTTGTGGTCAAGTTCAACACCAATATCAACGAGGTTAAGGCGGAAATCAAGGAAATTAAGTATACTTTGAAAAAGTGGAAGGAACCAAGTTTACTCAAAACATTCCTGAAAACATATCAGATACCAAACATGACTGTTTTTGACGACGAAGATGATGATTAAAATGTTGTAAAGAGAGACAGAAACGTGTAGACATCCCACCACAGATTTCCAATAATCTCCCCGAATGTAAAATTGCAACCATCTTATATTCGACTGATAACAAATGATCTACCCGAATGGCATATAAGCTATCATTCGGGCACAGTAATTGAATAGTACGATTCAAATTAACTTAATCGTACTTATATGAAAAATTGTATTATTCTATTACTGGCACTTACTATCGGCATTTCTGCTGCCTCTGCGCAGGAGAATGTTTCAATTGGACCGATCGCCGGTGTTTCATTTGCTAATCTTCATGGAAATAGAGAAACAAGCACAAAACCGGGTTTGACAGTTGGTGCTTTTTATAATTACAGCACTAAAACAGGATTCGGATTTAGCGGCCAGTTGCTTTTTACACAGTTGGGTGCGAAGGTATTTGAAAAGACAAACGAAGTTAATTTAAATTATATCCAGGCCCCGTTATTATTTACCTTCTTCTTTGGCCGTTTCGGAGATCGCCTGCGTCCCAAATTATTTGTTGGACCTAGTTTGAACTTCCTGGTCAGCGCAAAAGATAAAGACGGAAACAGTATCGAGAGACCTAACAACATGCGCTACTACAATATATTCGACCTTGGAATCACTGGTGGAGCTGGCCTTAATTATGAACTTAGCCCAAAAGTTTGGTTGAATTTTGACGTTCGTTATGGCTTAGGTCTATTTAATGTATCAAGAGCAACGAACGAAAACCTTAAAAACCGTAACCTGGGAATTAATCTAGGTCTAAGCTTTCCTTTGGGAACTTATGACAAAAAATCAGGTCGTCTAAGAACAAGATAAACGTCATTTTACACTTCATCTACAAGCGCAAAAGGCATCCTACGGGATGCCTTTTGTCATTTCAAATTAATTCTAAACCCGCATATGATCGGGCAGCCAGTTCACAATTGATTTTTTGATTTCGTCCGGAGTTATATTTTCTTTTACAGCTCGTTGCACTAAGACCGGTAGTTCTTCATCTGATGCAAAACGAAGTGCAAATAGCTGGCCTTGGGAAAGTATATCTTCAAAAGATTCCAGGCGCCGGCCAGTTAAGACATAGTACCGGAAACGAAGTTCAAGACGCACGATTCGGTTCTGATTATTTAACCCATAATGTTGGCGCAGCATAAATGACACATAGCCGATCATGAAAAATGCCAGTGCAATGAAAGTCCAGACTAATGCCTGCTCTTCATACTTGGAAATGTAATAGATACTCAATCCCAACAAGATGATCAGAACGGGATAAAATACAAAGTGGTGAGGTGGATAGTAACGAACGTGATTTTTATAATTTTGTTTTTCCATGAGTTTGATAATGTTTGAGCTAACTACTTAACAATCATGCCTGATAATCAATCAGTTTATTATCTAAAACATTATTGAAACTTCTTAAAAATACTCGAAGCAATATGCCCGCCGAATCCCAGCGTATTATTCATTGCATAATTGACTGATCTTTTTTTCGCAGTCCCCAGCGTCATATCAAACTTTCCTTCAAATTCCGGCTCGATTTGAAGCGTATTGATTGTTGGCGGAATAATATCGTCGGTGATTGCTTTAATACAGGCGATTGCTTCAATTGCTCCTGCTGCACCAAGTAAATGTCCCGTCATCGATTTTGTAGCGCTGATACTCAAATCCGGATTCCGTCCAAAAATTCTTTCAATCGAATATAATTCGCTGATATCTCCAACGGGCGACGCTGTACCATGGACATTCAGATAATCTATTTCCGAAGCGGAGATTCCGGCTTCTTCCAAGGCAAGCTGCATCGCGAGAGCTGTACCTTCCCCCTCCGGATGTGTGCTGGTCAAATGGTATGCATCGGCTGTCATGCCTCCGCCTACGATTTCAGCAATGATATTGGCACCACGCTGAACGGCATGTTCGTAACTTTCGAGAATAATTGCTCCGGCTCCCTCTCCCATCACAAATCCATCACGTTCAGGATCAAAAGGTTTGCATGCACTTTCCGCGTTGGCATTGTTAGTCGATAAAGCTTTTGTTGCGTTAAACCCGCCAACCGAAATCTCATAGATCGGAGCTTCCGACCCGCCGGTGATAATCATGTCAGCTTTTCCCCATTGTATAAAATTAAAGGCTTCAATAATCGCTGTATTCGCACTCGCACAGGCTGAAACCGATGTAAAATTCACGCCGTGTAATCCATATTTTATCGAGATTACTCCCGAAGCAATATCCACTATCATTTTTGGGTAGAAATAAGGATTGAAACGTGGAATACCGTTTCCCGTAGCATATTCAGAAACAGCTTCCTGAAAAGAATAAATGCCTCCGTTGCCACTTCCCCAGATGACTCCGACCCGATTTTTATTTAGTTTATCGAAATCTATGCCTGCATTTTCAACCGCTTCGGCAACGGAAACTAGCGCATACTGAGTAAAGGGATCATACTTTCTCGCTTCGTTCCGGTCAAAAAAATCCTGTGGGTTAAAGCCTTTGATTTCGCAGGCAAATTTTGTTTTGAAGTTTGTAGTATCAAATTTGGTAATAGGCCCCGCGCCGCTGACACCATTCACCAAAGCATTCCAGAAGTCATTTATATTATTCCCAAGAGGGGTCAATGCGCCAAGACCTGTTACTACTACACGGTTTAATTGTCCGACAAGTTTCATTTACTAAATTATATTTTTGGCGGCTGTCAGGTTTAATACAGTCTCCCGTTATTCTTCAAAGATAATAAAGCTTTTAAATGGATTATTCGTTCCTGAATTAAATCTATTATGCGTCTGTCTGTCTTGTCAATTTGATTTTTAGATTACTGCTAGAAAAACTATATATTCGGTCCTGCAAAGGATCAGATCATTCTCATTTTCTAAATCATTTCGAATGAAGCTTTTTTTCCTTTACCTGATGTCCGCATTTTTTATCGCAGCAGGCATTACCCATTTTCTGAAACCGGGCGTATTTCTGGGTATAATGCCCAAATTTTTACCTTATCCCTTGCAGCTGGTTTACATCAGTGGGGCATGTGAAATTTTGTTCGCTATTTTACTGGCCATCCCGTCGACGCGGCATTCCGGTGCCTGGTTGCTTATTTTACTTTTAATTGCCGTTTTCCCTGCCAACATTCAGATGGCTGTCAGCTTCTATGAGGAAAAAAATCCTTACTTATGGATTGCAATTATACGTCTCCCCTTACAATTCTTACTAATCTGGTGGGCCTGGATCTACACGAAATTGTAATAGTGACCGCAAATAACTTGTCTGAAATTTTCATAAAAAGTGGATATTTAACCTTATTATCAGCAGAAGTCGTCATCTCCGCAAGAATAGAATTACCTTTGCGGATTATTTAGCAGTAGTGTTATGACTTTTGAAGAATTAAATCTCAACAGACCTTTACTGAACGCGCTTGAAGATCTGGGTTATACAACGCCTACGACGATTCAGGAAAAGGTATTTTCTGTGATGATGTCCGGAAAGGACGTGTGCGGTATTGCCCAAACGGGAACCGGTAAAACTTTCGCTTATTTATTGCCGACGCTTCGGCAAATGCAATATTCCAAAGACAGATTACCTCAGCTCCTGATCATCGTACCAACACGTGAACTGGTGGTGCAGGTTGTGGAAGAAGTTAAAAAACTGGCAGCTTACATGACGCTGACGGCCGTGGGCGTATACGGTGGAGGAAATATTAAAGTACAGATGGCCGAGTTGAAAAACGGTGCTGATGTTGTTGTTGCCACGCCTGGTCGCCTTGTTGATCTTGCCCTGAACGGATCGCTAAAAACGAAGGCAATCAAAAAACTGGTAATTGATGAAGTGGATGAAATGCTTAATCTTGGCTTTCGTACACAATTAAAAAACATCCTTGATCTCCTTCCGCAGAAAAGACAAAATCTATTGTTTTCAGCGACTCTAATACCGGAAGTAGAGGTATTGATGGAAACCTATTTCAATAATCCTGTAAGAATCGAAGCAGCTCCGGTGGGTACTCCACTTGAAAATATCGAACAAATGGCTTACAATGTTCCTAATTTTTACACAAAAGTAAATCTTCTGGAATTGCTTTTGAGCGAAGATGAATCTATGTCGAAAGTGCTTGTTTTTAGTGCTACCAAACATTTAGCCGATCAGTTATTTGCGCAGCTGGAAATGAAATTCCCTGATCGAATCGGTGTAATCCATTCTAATAAAGAACAAAATCATCGTTTTAACACGGTTAAACAATTTCACGAAGGCAATTATCGATTGATCATTGCTACTGATATTATTGCCCGAGGTTTGGACGTTGCGGAAGTTTCTCACGTTTTCAATTTTGATGTACCGGAAGTTCCTGAGAATTATATTCACAGGATCGGAAGAACGGGGCGTGCCGACAAAAAAGGTATCGCCATCACCTTTGTAACGGAAAAGGAAAAAGAATTCCAGGAAAACATTGAAGGTCTGATGAATTATCAGATCCCGATGTTGCCATTGCCGGAAAATCTGAAAATTTCAGAAATATTGACGGAGCTTGAAAAACCGCATATTTTCATGAAAACAGTTGACGTAAAATTGCCTAAAAAAGGAACTGTGGGTGCCGCTTTTCATGAAAAAATTGACAAAAACAAAAAAGTCAATGTCCGCAGAAATCACGCAGAAGAAAAAATGAAAAAATATGGACGTCCTATAAAAAGAGCGCCAAAGAAATAAGTTGATACGTAGAGAAAATAAAAACGTTGGCGAAGCCTGGTGCACTGCCAACGTTTTTTTATAGGTCTTTTATTTTCTTCGTCCGAAACTTGTAGCTCTTAAACCGATATAACCACCGACCGAGGAAGGATATAAATCACCCTGATCAATTGCGAGTTTTGTGATCAGACGTGTATTTCCCCATTTCAGAATTGGTGCATCAACCATTAACAAATAGGAAAATTGTTTCGCCGTTGGTTCAAATGGACGATTATTGGTCCCAAAGTTTGAGCTGTAAGAAATTTTGGTTCTCCACTGAATCGCTCTCGAAACCGTTCCTTCCAATCCTGCATGATATACAACGACACGATTATCTGAGAAAAATTCTCCGCCGCCATATTTTTCCTGGTTGATTTCACTTGTCGGTGGTATGAATGGTGTACCCATTCCCTTCCCAAAATATGACCAGCCTTCCCGGTATTGCGCATGGTCAAAATAATTATCATTTCCCTTGAAATGTGTTCCCGGAACATCAAAACCAGCACCGGACTGATCTTTTGAAAACATATATTCCAGAAGCAATCCTCTTACCTGCACAAACGATTTTCCGGCTGGCGCCCGTTTCCAGCTGAAACCATATAATCCGTCAGGGATATTTTGTAATTGTAAACCAGATCCGTCTTCAAAGGGATGATTATGATACAGCAGTAATTTTGACTTATCAAGTTTGTATTCAAAAGCCAGATCATATTGTCCGACATGATTGCCAACGCGATTTTCGCCGTCAAAATTAGTGAAACGGGTATTTCGGTAAACTTTGGGAATCTTTCCAATGACAACTCCCCACAAATAATCACCAAAATTATCTGTTAATTTTCCATCGATGGCTAACGGACTGTCTTTCAGGTAATCCGCTTCGCCCGCCCATGTAACGCTGTGCACGACACCGATTTGCATATTGAACCGTCCGTTCGGTTTACCGAATCGTCCATACAGCGTTTTCTGATGCAGATATGCGTTCTTAATATAAGGAGTGTTGTACCATCCGTGTGAGTAGAAACCTTTAATGGCGACAAAACTTTTCAAAAATTTCAATGGGACATACTCCGGAAAACCCAGCTGAATTTTAGGAACCGGCAGCGCGTTTCCTGACCAGGTGAAAGATCCGGTACTTAATGTTGTATCAACAATTCCAAGTATTTCCTTTCTTCGGCCACCCCAGAATTCAAGACTTTTCCAACGAACCTTAACATACGCTTCCGGAAGAAAAATCTTCGTGTCTACTCTTCCCGTATTTAAAACAGTCTCGGCCCCGGCGCCCCAGCGTATTTTGGAACGTTTAGTTTTGATAGTATCCGACAGAATATGAGACTCGTAGACTAGACCAACTCTTCCTGTAAAACCCGGCATCGTAAGAGGAACTACGCCAAATTGATTTGCTCTCAGCCAAAAAGGAGTCGTTGAGTTTGTTCCTATATAGCTTCCAATTTCAGCAGAAGGTGATAAATGTTCCGTTTGAGCGGTCGCCGTTCCGATTAGGCCAATAAATACAAAAAGCATGGCGAGCGAAATTTTGACAAAGGTCGAAAAATCGTAACCAAATTCTGTGTTACAGGACTGTTGATAACGTGGTCTTCGAGCGCTTATAAACGCCATATCAGGTGGAGGTAAAAGTGTACTAATGAAAATGTAAGTGCTAATCTGTATATACCTACGAAAAACAACTTCAGCCAGATTCTGCCGAGCGGGCAAATTAGTCAAAAACAATCGAAAAATTTCGCAGTGTAAATATTGTTGATGATTCGTTAATCTGGCTATTAAGCTGTTAATTTTTATCTAACGGCCGGTTGCTTTTGAAAAAGTAGAGCCTCTGTAAAATAAATTCTACCGAATTACTTCTTTTTTAAAAAAATAATAAAAATTTTCATCTAATAAATGTCCTATAAAACGAGGCTTTCTCTAGACGCTCATCAGGCTTAAATACAAAATGAACTTTGGCAAACGAATCGGTTAACCAAATATTTTTTTTAGCGTTAAATCTATTTTCTTTTCGACGGCGTAAGTCTTCTAAAATTCAATCATTTCAACGAACGCTTAGATTAAGAAACTATCACGACTATGAAAAAAACCTTATCAGAAAACTCAGTTTCGACCGACAACGAAATGTTGGTGAAAGTGAACAGACGCTATTTCCTAAGATCAGCTGGCGTAGCAGCAGCGACTGGTGCATATATCCTTGGTGCATGTACAGACCACGACTTGGAAAGCGATCAAATTGTAGAATTAGGATCAGGTGATGTTGGTATCCTTAACTATGCTTACGCTCTGGAACAACTTGAAGCCGCATTCTACACACAAGTATTAGCTTCTCCTTTTATCGGTATTACTGAGGAAGAGAAATCTATTCTTACAGATATCCGCGATCATGAAATTGTTCACAGACAATTCTTCAAGGCAGCATTGGGATCTGCTGCAATCAAAGGTTTAACTCCAAACTTTACTTCTATCGATTTTTCTAACCGTGCCAGTGTATTAGGTGCTGCAAAATTGTTTGAAGATACAGGAGTTCAGGCTTACAATGGAGCTGGCAAGTTTATTAAAGATGCTGGTTATTTATTATTGGCAGGGAAAATCGTTTCAGTAGAAGCTCGTCACGCAGCTGCAATTCGTGATTTGTTGATGCCAAACACGGCTTTCTTCGCTGGGGATGATATTGTTACAACAAGTGATGGATTTGACGTAGCTCTTCCACCCGTTGTAATTCTTCCTTCTGTTCAGCCTTTTGTGATGAACAAAATCGGTTACTCACAATTGCCAGTTTAATAATCAACTCTTTAAAATTCAACAGACATGAATATCTTTAATATATTTGATACTTTACAAAAAATTGACGGTGACGCAATCGGTCGCTTAGAGCACGCTTCGCGTCGTACGTTTATGAACCGCATTGGAAGTACGCTTGCTGCTGCGGCTGTTCCAACAGCTTTTGCAACGGTTGTAAACAAAGCTTATGGAGCTACACCATCTGCAACAGAGGTTTTGAACTATGCGCTTACGCTTGAATATCTTGAAAACGAATTCTACGAAATTGCTAACAATACAGCGAATCTGATTCCTGCACAGTACAAAGCTGTATTTTCTCAGATCGGAATACACGAGAGAAATCACGTTAAATTCCTTGTAACTGCATTAGGTTCAGCAGCTGTGAAAAAACCAACTTTTGATTTTACTGCAAAAGGTGCATTCCCTGCTTTTACAGATTTCCCAACATTTGTTACACTTTCAAAAGCATTTGAAGACACTGGTGTTCGTGCTTACAAAGGACAGGCTGGCAATCTTATTACAGAGCCGCTTCTTCTTCAATATGCGCTTCAGATACATTCAGTAGAGGCTCGTCACGCTTCTATCGCAAGAAAAATTCTTGCTAAGATCTCAGGTGATAAAACAATCAAAAGCTGGATCACGAACGACGCTGGTTTCCCAGGGGACGTATACAAGGGAGAAACTAGTGAAGGTCAAGTGGTACAAGGAGGTTTGAACCTTCCAGGTATCGCCGGATTGGAAAATATCTCATTCGCTACGATCACTGAGTCGTTCGACGAACCATTGACAATGGCAGAAGTTCTTAAGATCGCAGGACCATTCGTTGTGTCATTGTGATAATATAAAAATTGTGGAGGGTAAGGTAATGCATAGATCGGGTCGCTAGAAAGCGGCCCGATCTTTTTTATTTAACCCCGATCAAAAAAACGACCCCGAAAAACTTTTCAGCTGTTCGGGGCCTTTATATAATTTACGCCAGTATTTCTTAGTGACTTTCTTTTTGTTTTTCCAGATTGAATAAATCATTCAAAACATCAATCAGCGTTTCAGCCTCTCCTCTCTTACAGGCTGCTTTCAACTGCAAAACAGGGAGTTTAAGGATTTTCTGCATCATGCTGGTTGTGATACGTTCTACCTTTTCAAGTTCTGAATCACTCAGGTTTTTGGTATACCGTCCCAGTTCTTCCTTACGGATCTGCTCCAAAGCACCTTTCAATTTCTGGATAGTTGGAGAAACGATCATTTCCTTTGACCAGTCATTAAATTCTAAAACCGCCTCACCAATAATTTCTCTTACCTGAGGAACCGATTCCAAACGACGCGAAAGTGCTTCATCTGCTCTTGATCTGATTGAATCAATTGCATATAACATCACACCAGGAATTTCTTCAACTTCCGGCGAAACACTGCGTGGTACTGAAAGATCAATAAAATATTTGAAAGACATTCCGCGCAAGCGAACCATCATTTCTTTGGTAAAGAAAGGTTCATCCCTGGCGATAGAAGAAACAATAATATCCGCCTGGGAAATTTCATGTTCTATATTTTCAAAATCAGCTACTTTAAAACCAAGCTCTTGCGCCAGAGCATCGGATTTGCTTCTGGTACGGTTCACCAAAGTAACATCAGCATCTGTTTTTTGAGCAAGATTACGGCAAACATCCGTTCCGATTTCTCCTAGACCAACAACCAGAATTTTCGGATTAGGCATTAAACCATCCAGCAATTCTACTGCCGCATAAGAAACAGAAGCAGCACCGTCACGGAAGAAAGTCTCCTGCGCTACCCGTTTATTAGCAAAGAAAATGGTATGCAGCAAACGGTGTAAAAACGGTCCCGCAAGATTTAAATCCGCAGTCCACTGATAGGCATGCTTGATCTGGTTAGGGATTTGCATATCCCCTACAACCTGAGAATGAAGTCCGGTTGCTACTTCAAATAAATGCTTTACCGCAGTTTCACCTTCGGAGAAACGCTCAAAATAATTAAGAAAAGATTCAGTATCAGTAATTCCTTTTTCTATAAGAAGAAGCTTGATGATATCTTCGTTAAGGTCCTCAGCCGAAGAATAATATATCTCTGTACGATTGCAGGTAGAAACGACAAGAACATCGGAAACTTCAAAGAAATCCTTCAAACGAAGCATTATACCCTTAGCGCTGTCCTCCGAAAGAGCTAATTGCTCTCTAATGGAAAGTGGGGCATTCCGATGTGATAAACTTATTGATTTGAAATGATTATACATCACTAGGTCTAATTCGATTCACAAAAATACAGCACAAAATTTACAATAGGAACGCTAAGTAAAGAGCCTTCCTTTATTTAGAAGACATATAAATAAAACTGCCTTTCGATATGTAAATTTCCATCTAACAACATGGTGAATAAATGACCTGGGTCATCTATTTATATGACAAAGACAACAAACGAAAATGCTTATAAAATCCACTAAGCACGATTATTTTACGTTATTTGTAAGCCTAATTACCAAACGGCTAATTCATTACGTGTCCAAACCATAAATGATCGCTGAAACTCCAAAAAATAAACCTCGTTTCCGATTACACCCCGTAGCTCTTTTGAACAGCGACAGGCTTCGTCGTTCTTTAGTCGAAACTTATGAGCGCAAGGGAAACTTTAAATATTTCATTGGGGTAGTCTTACTCATTTTGAGTATCGCTTCCTTATTTTATACCAATGATCTGGTAGACAAGCTTGAAGAACGAGAAGAAAGGGAAGTGAGACTTTATGGAGAAGGGCTGAGATATATTGTCAATAGTCCGGATGATGAGAATTTTACAGTGATAATGGGCGTAATTCAGGATGCCGTGGCTTTCTATCAGATTCCCGTTATTTATGTTGACGAAAATAATTTCCCAATTCACAGAAATATAAATTTCCCTAAAAACGCCTCGCTTCGGGATAAGGAGCGAATTATTGACGCGCAATTGGTGAAAATGAAAAGTGAGCATATCCCGGTTCCTGTTCAGATTGGAGAAGGGAAAACCGGCTATATCTATTACAGCAACTCTTTTTTACTGACACAACTTCGGTATTATCCTTTTGTCCAGCTAACGGTCATGTTACTGATAGGTTATCTTGCTTATCTGGCATTCAGTGCTGCAAGAAAAGCGGAGCAAAATCGTGTCTGGGTAGGTTTGGCAAAGGAAACTGCGCATCAGCTCGGAACTCCGTTGTCATCTCTTATGGCCTGGGTTGAATATTTCCGAAGTGATCCGAATATTGATTCTTCCATTGCCGACGAAATTGAGAAGGATGTTGTCCGGCTGGAAATGATTACGACGCGGTTTTCAAATATCGGTTCGGTTCCTACATTGAAACAGGAATCGGTTTCGACGATTGTTACAAGTTTCATCACGTATCTTCAAAAGCGGGTTTCTTCAAAAGTTCACTTTTTTATTCATGACCAGTTGTCGGAAGGTCAGACTGCACTTTTGAATAAAAATCTTTTTGAGTGGGTTGTTGAAAATATTTGTAAAAATGCGGTTGATGCGATGAGTGGTATCGGCGAAATTCATGTGACCTTGCAAGCTCCTCCTAATAGTAAGGAAATATTGATCGATATCCAGGATACTGGAAAAGGAATGACGAAAGCCAATGCAAATAAAATTTTTAATCCGGGTTTTAGTACAAAAAAACGCGGTTGGGGACTCGGTTTGACGCTTGCCAAAAGAATTATTGAGGATTACCACGGCGGAAAATTATTTGTTAAAAGCTCCGAAGTCGGCAAAGGAACTACATTCAGGATTTTAATTCCTGCTAAAATTATGGAAGAAGTTATTGCCGAGGATTGATTCATTGAACCGTTACCACCTAAGACATTTGAGGTAACCTAAGTTTTATTTTTAAGGTTATAGAAAGCCTCTTTACCTCTTTTGTTATTTTGTTACTGTTTCAATTCTTAACTAAAAGCTGAACCCGATCGAGATATATGGCAGAGTGCTTTCTTTTGAAAAACCGATCGCTGCCTGAATGAGTACTAATTCAGCGGGTTCAATATAAATACCGCCTCCGTAACCATCATGCCATTTTTTGGACGACTGACCAGGTTCCCAAACTCTTCCTACATCGTTGAACGCAATCACCCCTAACGTTCCGGGGACAATATAGGAAGTGAAATGGAGGACATCTAAGCGAAGATCCAGATTGTGATAAACCATTGTTTTTCCTGTAAAACGATTGGTATGGAAACCTCTTAAACTCCTTACACCGCCTAATTGCATATGCTGAAAAAATGCCGGGTCGCCAACAGTTGTTCCTCCGCCAATCCGGTTTGCCACGACAAATCTGGAATTTTTTGTACTGATATAATATCTGAATTCTGTCGCAAGCTTTCCGTAAGATTCATAGTTTCCGTCTACCTTTTTCTTAAAGGAAAGGGTCGTATTCCAGAACATTCCTTTTGAGGGCATAGTGATTTTATCACGCGTGTCATATATCCAGCCGGCAATTGCTCCTGCATAAAACCGATCCTGAAAAACTGCATATTCAGGATATTCTTCATTAAAGTCATTGAAAAAACGTTTAGTATTCGACTCTGATTTGCTCGTGTAAAACTCTGTTGACAAACCTGCGAATAACGTCAGGTTTGGTTCGGGTTTTCTTTTAAGTTTAACATCAACGGTCAGATAATCATAGCGATTTCGATAATAAGACATTGTATAATCGCCTTCATTTATAAAGCGCGTGTCGTTTCCAATTCCAAAGAAATTACTCAAATTCCTTGGCCCGAGTAAATGTGCATCGACTTCCAGATCGTTCTTGCCTAATACTTTTTTAAAATCACCTACATAATCAAGAATAAATGATTGACGACCGGTTGAATAGTTTACCCAAAATTCATTTTTAAAGGCATATGGTTCTTTTCTGAATCCCTGTTTTTCGTAAATTCCTCCAACTGCCAACTGGATTCCCTGATCAATATTATAGTTTGCCCGAAAAAGAGGACCCAAACGGTTAAACATGAAACTTCTTTTATTGTACTGATTAACAGTCGTATCAGTTGATAAACGAAGTTTAACTTTGGATGACGGCGGCAGCGTATTTTGCTCATCCGACCGATCATATACATAAAGTTTGCTCTTGTTTTTCAACTTTTCATCTACTTCGAATTTATCAACATCGTCTCCGCCAACCATACGTACAATAATTGGAGACTTGGTTTGTCCGGTTACCGAAAAAATATCCTCGCCAGCAAAGCCATATAGCCTGATTTCTTTGGTGATATGATGATTGAATTTTCTTTTATAGATCGTTCTTCCGTTTGTCCCGTCTTTTTTGATATTGTAAACCGTCAAATCAATATCACCATTTTCAGTATGGTGAATGTCAAAAAATTCTCTTTTGTCCGATAAAGGAATTTCTACCGTTTCGGATAAAAAATGAAAATATTCCATCGCGTAAACTGGTAAATTTCTAACTCTTCCCAGTAGTGATTTATGAAGTTGAGGCGTTGTGGCATCGGCATAAATACTGTCCGGAAGCTGTTTCATGGCATTCTCTACCAACTCAGATGTCAGTTTCCCCTGCACATATCTAATTTCGTCTTTCCAGTCTTCTTCATTTAACTGGCTCAGGAAATAACGATCCAGATAACGCGCGTTAAAATTCCATCCTTTAATATCACGGATATTTTCGCTGTACGGCTGAAGATTCGATTTTAGCCATTGATGTGAAAGAAACCAAGGAAGAAAACCAGACGTTTTGTAAAAAACTTTATCCCGGTCTCGGGGCACCGGCATATACAAAGTTTCTCCTTTTGACTTTTCAGGAAACCAGCGCCAATTGTCTTCGTGCCTGTCCCAGTCACCGATGACCATATCCAGCAAACGTGCACGCAGGGTTAGTTTTTCATTAAATCGGGTATCATTATCGCGTTCGACTTTGCGCTGAGCTTTATCCGTTGCGTCAGTTTTTTCCGTTTCAAAAGGATTTCTTTCTTCAAATAAATAAGCAGCATTGGCAAACTCTTTCTGGTATTCACCAAGTCCCGGATCATCGCCAACATATACAATTTCCGGATTGGAATGTAATAGCCCGAGCGCCTCAGCCAGTGGCGGCGTAATCAGAGCACCGAACGGGTGTCCCGTAGAAACCTGATCCTGAACAATATCTTTGGCGATCGTAGGACGCAGATGTTCAGGAAGTCCGCGTTCCGGATATTTTTGGATGGTCCTTAAAACCCATTCTCTTCCGGAGGGATCTTTAAGACGAAGTGATCGCGTTTGCATTCCACCGCCTAATTTTACGATTTCTAAACCGCCACGTTCTTTCTGCAGATCAAGAATTCGCATTGGAACCGGAGTGGCCCATAGCTTTCGGTAATTTTCTCCAAGAAAAAACCGGTGAAGTTTTCCAACGTCATTATATTCGGGAGAAATAGCAATGTCGATAGTGTCTCGCTGTACGGAACTTTGCGCAGATAATGCACCTGCATGCAGAATAAAAACGAGCAGGAGTAGCTCAAAAAATGTAGAGTAAATTTTTGTAAAATTTTGTTGCATATGCGTCGCGTCCGGTAAAGCTCCTAAATATACGGTTCTTATCCTTAAGGAGCATAAAATCGTATCACAGCCAGCGACAATTTCATTATTCAGGAAACAGAAAGGCCGTTATCAAGATCGACAACAGCCTTTACTATTTAACTAGTATATTCCACAAAATTCTTAAAAAGCAGGCACTAAAATACTGTCAGTAGGAACTTGATTACTTACCCGCAAAGCTCTGTCCCTTATCCTTACTTTAAATTTAACCCATACCGGTGTTGCGCTTCCTGAATAAAAAAACGTTGTGTTCAGGTCCAGCCTGCCTTTGATTGGCCCTGATTTTCCATCCGGTTTCAGCATTGGGAAAAACTTGAATTTATCAAGTGCCAAAATTCTATCTACCCATTTACCACTTTCAAGGCGGGAAGTAACAAGTTCGTAATTTCCCCAGTCTCTATATTTTACAGAATCGCTGCGTTCAGCATCCGAAGCGCCAAGGTCTCCGTCTCCATCTTCAAAATCGATACTTACAATAACATTCTCCTGAATTTTCCTTCCGGATGAGTCCGTCAAAGTACTCTGATCAATACTGTTGTAATAAATTTTCGGTGTGTTGTCAAAATCAGGGATATCCACACAACTCGCCAGCGCAATTGACGAAACAAAAAACAAGTATATTTTCCACTTCATATTTTAAAAATTTTGCCCATTTCGGAGCTTGCTAATAGATTCTTTACAGGTTTACCTAACTTCGCCAGCGCTGGATTCTCAGTCAAATATTATTCACAGTGACTTTTCCACACCAAGCTACCAACTTCTAAAATCTAACTTCTAACTTTGTTTTATTAATTACGAAAGTACTACGATTGAAACTTCAAAGCAATATATCATCCTTGGAAATACGTCAGCAACTTCGCCAGCAGATAATCGATTTGAAACCGTCCGGTTTTGAACCGCTCGCTTTACGTATTTTTCAATATCAGGCAAAAAACAATCCGGTTTACAGCCAATATATCTCCTATCTGAATATTGATTTGAACCAGGTAAATCAGCTTACCAAGATACCATTTTTACCGATTCAATTTTTCAAAAACCAAACCATAAAATCAGGAAATCCTCCTGAGCCCACAGTAATTTTTGAAAGTAGCGGAACTTCCGGCGTTTCCACCAGCCGTCATGCTTTATATGATGCACCACTCTACCAATCGGTCTCCACCAGCATCTTTGAGCAAAATTACGGGCATCTGAAAAATTTTCATCTGCTGGTTCTGCTACCTTCATACCTTGAACGAAACAACTCGTCTCTGGTGTATATGATGCAACATTTTATTGATGAGGCAGATTCTTCTTACTCCAATTTTTATCTGCATAATACGGATGAAATGCTGGAAAGATTAAAAAATCTGGCCGCGAATCCGGATGGGCGGGGTATTCTTTTAATGGGTGTCACATTTGCTTTATTAGATCTAGCTGAAAGTGGAATCGATTTTTCATTTTTTAACAATATTCCTAATCTGAAAATAATGGATACTGGCGGAATGAAAGGTCGTCGTCAGGAATTATTGCGGGAAGAAGTACATGACATCTTGAAAACAAGTTTCGGAGTTTCTGAAATTCATTCTGAATATGGAATGACTGAATTACTTTCTCAAAGTTATTCACTTGGCGATGGTTTGTTTACTCCGGGAAACACGATGCGAATTCTTCTGCGGGATGTAAATGATCCATTTTCAATTTTTGACCATAATTTATCAGGCTCAAAAACAGGCGGAATCAATGTGATAGACCTTGCCAACCTCGACAGCTGCTCATTTATTGAGACGCAGGATCTAGGTCGTTTCGGCTCGGAACCTGGTACTTTTTATGTCATGGGCCGCTTTGATAATTCTGATATCCGCGGGTGCAATTTACTGGTTTTGTAAATCGTTTATCCTGACGAATTTAACCTTAAAAACAATCACTTTAAGTCTACTGAAAACATTAAGCATTTTCTAATCATTCAAGTAGTTGCTGATTTATAGCAATATACATCCCTGCCACCTAATATAGAATTATTCTAACCGATCTAAAATAGAGAATATTTCATAAATTAGCCGGGTTGTTTTGAATTGCATTAATCTAATGTATTATTACACTTTGGATTGTTAACCTATAAAGTATATAAAATGAAAAGACGTGATGCGCTTGCCCGTGTGGCACTATTAATGGGTGGAACTCTCTCCGCTCCGACCATGCTGGCTTTTCTGGAGGGCTGTAAATCGTCGACCGAAACATCGACAAGTCTTACTTTTCCGTTTTCAGCTGATCAGAAAAGTTTAGTATCTGAGGTAGCTGAAATTATTATTCCTAAAACTGATACTCCCGGCGCAAAAGATGCCAAGGTTGGCGAGTTTATAGAAACCATGTTGAAAGACTGTTACGAAGCAAAAGATCAGAACAGCTTTGCGGCAGGATTAAAGGATCTAGAAAAAAGAGACTTTTTGAAAGCTTCCCCGGCAGACCAAACGAAGATATTGAAAGAGCTTGAAGCATCTGCAAAAGCAGAATCTGAAAAAAGCACAGAGGCGAAGAAGAAATTTACCGAGGCTGGAAAAGAATATACTGACGATCAAGGTGTTCCATTCTTCAAATTGATTAAAGAACTTACTTTGCTGGGTTATTTTACATCTGAGCCTGGTGCCACGTTGGCGCTGGAATACGTTCCTGTTCCGGGCCGTTATGATGGTTGCATTGATCTAAAACCTGGCCAGAAGGCTTGGGCAATGTAATTTGAGTTATAAAAATAAGAGCAGAAAGTTTACGGTTTTCAGCTCAGTCAATCATTGATTATAAAAGATATTAGAGAAATTCACCATGAACTTAAACATAAAAGGACAGAAAGAAGTAACGTATGATGCAATCGTCGTTGGTTCTGGTATCAGTGGCGGATGGGCTGCAAAAGAATTAACGGAAAAAGGCTTGAAAGTGGTAATGCTTGAACGCGGACGCGATATCAAACATATTACTGATTACAAAACAGCGACACTGGCACCTTGGGAACTTGAACACCGCGGTCGCGTTACAACAGTTGCGAAAGAAGAATACTGGGCGGGAATGCGTACAGGATATACAGCAAATCCTGAACACAGATACCTGTTTGAAAATGACAAGGAGAACCCATACGAAGAAACACGGAAATTTGACTGGATCCGCGCCTACCACGTTGGTGGTCGCTCGCTTTTATGGGGGCGTCAAAGTTACCGTTTAAATGCCCAGGATTTTGAAGCAAATGCAAAAGACGGAATTTCAATCGACTGGCCTATCCGTTATAAGGATATTGCCCCGTGGTACGATTACGTAGAAAGATTCGCTGGTATCAGTGGAGCAAAAGACGGCCTGGACGTTTTACCGGACGGAAATTATTTGCCTCCAATGCAAATGAACTGTGTTGAAACAGCCGTTAAAGGTGAAATCGAGAAAAAATTTGCCGGTCGTCACGTAATTATGGGACGTGCTGCTCACTTAACCCAGCCGAAAGATTTTCATACGGAATTAGGACGTGCGGCTTGTCAGTTTAGAAATATGTGTATGCGCGGTTGTCCTTATGGTGCCTATTTCAGCACACAGGCGGCAACGCTTCCGGCTGCAACCAAAACAGGAAATCTTACCTTGATTCCTGATACAATTGTTACCGAAGTTATTTACGACGATAAGCTTGGAAAGGCAACGGGTGTTCGTACGATCAACCAGAACACAATGGAAACTAAGGAATATTTTGCAAAAATTATTTTCCTTAATGCTTCTGCCATCGCTTCTGCATCTATCCTATTGAACTCTAAATCAAAAAGATTCCCGAACGGATTCGGAAACGACAGCGACCAGGTTGGCCGTAATATTATGGACCACCACCTTGCTGTCGGAGCTCGTGGTGATTTCGAAGGATTTGAAGATAAATATTATTTCGGACGCCGTGCCAATGGAATTTACGTTCCTCGCTACCGTAACTGGGGTGATGACAAACGTGATTATTTAAGAGGATTCGGTTACCAGGGAGGTGCAAGTCGGGATAGCTGGGGTCGTGGAGCCGGAATCGATGGTTTCGGTGCCGATTTCAAAAAGGAAATTTCTCAGCCTGGCGGATGGAGCATGAACCTGGGAGGTTTCGGAGAAATGCTTCCTGACGAGAAAAACCGTTTTACACTTTCAACAAAAACGAAAGATAAATGGGGACTTCCGGTTGTTGTTTTCGATGCGGCCTATGGCGAAAATGAAAAGAAAATGCGTGTCGATATGATGAATGATGCAGCAGAAATGTTGGAAGCGGCTGGTTTGAAAAACGTATCGAAATATAACGACGAATCGAAACACCCGGGTATCGGTATTCACGAAATGGGTACGGCACGTATGGGTAACGATCCAAAAACTTCGGTTCTTAATAAAAACAACCAGGTTTGGGGCGCAGAGAATGTTTACATGACGGATGGAGCTTTCATGACTTCCGCATCTTGTGTGAACCCATCGCTGACTTACATGGCAATGACTGCACGCGCTGCGGATCATGCTGTGAAAGAGCTTAAAAAATTAAATTTGTAAGCTTTCAGATGTGCCGGAATGAAGTAATCTAATCTGGCGCAGAGATTTATAACAATACGAAAAAGCCTTGCCTTCGGTAAATCCGGCGAGGCTTTTTCTTTTACCCGTAAATAGCCCTGATTAAAACAAAAGATGTAGTACATTGTAATGCCGCCGATCTAGCGAAAATTCTGATAACCCTAACCCACTTCTTAACGTTGAAAGATTTTCCTCTACCCGTTATTCCTCAGCGTGTATCCTCTGTCGATGCATATCGGGGCTTTGTTATGCTGCTTATGATGGGTGAAGTTTTGAGATTCGGCCAGGTAGCCGAAGCTTTGCCGGACAGCTCATTCTGGGCATTTCTTGACCTTCATCAAAGCCACGTTCCCTGGGTTGGCTGCTCACTGCACGATCTCATTCAGCCCTCATTTTCTTTTCTTGTTGGCGTAGCTCTCCCCTATTCGATTGCGAGTCGGGCAAGCAGACAACAAAGTACCGGAATGATGTGGTTTAATACCATTCGCCGCTCACTAATATTAATCTTGCTGGGAATATTCCTGCGCTCGATGCATGCTACTCAAACCAATTTTACATTCGAGGATACATTGACCCAGATAGGACTTGGCTACCCGATTTTATTCACACTGGGTTTCCGTTCAGAACGAACACAATGGGCGGCATTAGTGACCATTCTCCTGGCTTATGGAATTTTTTTCGCGGCTTATCCCCTACCAGGCCCTTATTTTGACTGGGCAGAGACCGGCACAACACCGGGTTGGGAACATAATTTGAAAGGTTTTGCTGCACACTGGAATAAAAATACCAATGCGGCCTGGGCTTTTGACCGTTGGTTTATGAATCTTTTCCCTCGAGAAAGTTTATTTCGATTCAATGGCGGCGGATATAGTACTCTCAGTTTTATCCCGACGCTTGGAACAATGATTCTTGGACTCATCGCTGGGAAATGGCTTAAAAATGCGGCCTCCCCGACCGCCGTTATCAGACAATTTATTTTCACGGCTGCAATCCTTTTTGTACTTGCAGTATTGTTAAACCTGACCGGAATCAATCCGATTGTAAAAAGAATCTGGACGCCCGCGTGGACATTATTCAGTGGTGGCTGGTGTTTTGTTTTGCTGTCGGCGTTTTATTTTATTGTTGATGTAAAAGACTACAAATCCTGGTTTTTCCCTTTGGTCGTTATCGGAACCAATTCTATCGCCGCCTACCTTTTCGCTCATACAATTGATGGTTTTATTGACCAGTCTTTCCGTATTAACATCAGCCCCAATTATGATCTGATTTTTGGTTTAGCATATCGCAGCCTGGTAAGCGGGACCATTATACTATTGCTCGAATGGTGGATACTATATTGGATGTACAAGAAAAAGATATTTATCAAAATCTGATTTTCATATTAAAATTTGCTCATATGCTATCATTAAAAGGAATACACCACATAGCAATTATTGCTTCGGATTACGAAAAATCAAAACGCTTTTATACAGAAATACTTGGCTTTAAAATCGACAGCGAGATTAACAGAGAAGAGAGAGAATCTTTTAAACTTGATCTTTCACTGAATGGCGAATATGTAATTGAGCTTTTTTCATTTCCTGAGCCGCCAAAGCGTCCATCCCGACCGGAATCCACGGGCCTTCGTCACCTTGCCTTTAAGGTAGATAATATTGAAGAAGCAATAGAGGAACTAATAAAACATGATGTTCACCCCGAGCCGGTCCGTATTGATCAGTTCACTGGTAAAAAATTTACATTTTTCTCAGATCCAGACGATCTTCCACTGGAATTGTACGAAGTGTAGAAAATTGACATAAAGTATGCGATGCCCAGAAACAACGTCAAAATTTGTTTTCAGGGCATTTTTTGTACTTCATACTTTTTGCCAAGTGACCTCATGCAACAAATGCCGTCTACGTTTTGAAAGTCAGTTAAGCCCTTTCGACACACTTATACACACACAAAATAATTTACACACATGAAAAAGTATGCAGCCGAGTTTATCGGTACATTTTGGTTAGTACTTGGCGGTTGCGGCAGCGCTGCACTTTCAGCAGCATTTCCAGAAGTCGGAATTGGCCTGTTAGGCGTTTCTTTTGCTTTTGGTTTAACCGTTCTAACAATTGCTTATTCCCTTGGGCATATTTCGGGAGCGCATCTTAATCCGGCAGTCTCGGTAGGTCTATGGATTGGAGGTCGTTTTTCTGCAAAAGATTTGGTACCCTACATAATCGCACAGGTTTTAGGTGGTTTGGCGGCTGCGGGAATATTGTCGCTAATTGTAACCGGAAACGGAAGTTCAATTGGTGATTTTGCAGCAAACGGTTATAGTGATCATTCTCCCGGAAAATACAGCATGGAAGCAGCACTAATCACCGAAATGGTTATGACCTTTATGTTTTTGATCATTATTTTAGGTGCGACAGATAAAAAAGCATCCGGAGGATTTGCAGGTCTGGCGATTGGTTTGGCTCTTACATTGATTCACTTGATCAGCATTCCGGTTACCAATACATCGGTTAATCCGGCAAGAAGTATCAGCCAGGCTATTTTCGTAGGTGGCTGGGCGATAGAGCAACTTTGGTTATTCATTGTAGCACCGGTGGCTGGTGCTATACTGGCAGGAATTGTCTATAGATTCCTGTCAACCGAAGACTAATTATGCCGCGAAGGTATGAACAATTTCATTCCTTTTGCCAATTTCCTGCTTGGAGAGGATTTCATAGAACTCGGAAATCCTTTCCAGGTGTTCATCAACAACACGTTTTGTTTCTGGTTCTCTTTCTATATACTTGTAAAGAGAGCGATAACTTTGAAGAATTTTCCCTTCCGTTTTTTTCAATACACCTGCAACTTCTTCCTTCTCTTCAAGGTTATGCAGAGCCATAATACTATCTGAATTTACTTCCGCGGAATTTATCAGATCTTTATCTGTTAGAAAGCATTTGAAGTAATCGTAAATCCAGTGAATCTCTTTTTGGAAAAGTAAAGCACTGAAATGGCCCTGGGTTAACATCTTTCTCAGTGGACCCATGCTATCCTTTTTTAATGCCTCAAGATATAAGACTTCCCGTCTCTTCTGTTCGCTCCATAAAGCACTTATTTTCAGAACGAACTCATTTAATTTTGAATCTTCCATCACCATAGCCAAAATCCGTTTGAGTACATAAAATTTTGTACAAATTCTATGCCCAAACGGTGACAAACAGTGTAGAAATATTACTATTATTCAGTAAATCATATAGATTAATTTTATTTTCATAAAAGCTTCTCCTTGAAACACTTCGTTAATTTTTTGCGTACTCAGAAATGTGGCTGGTTTTACACGATAAACTTTCTGCATTTTTGGCGATTTCCACAGTTACAAAACACATGCCAGAAGACGATAATTTTTATACTCTGTTGAAAGAAACTAACTTTGTCTCCGATACAATATTTGGGACCTAATAAAGTTAGATTAAATCTATAAGGAGATGATTATCTCTGATTTACGAATTGTGTAATTTATGTTTAAATATTCATTGATATTTTCGCTGCTTCCGGCAGTTATATTTAGTTCTTGTAAAACCTCAGCTCCTAAAACGAACCCAGTTTCTGAAGCATCTGCTCTTATCGAGATTGGAAACGAAAAGTTCTCCGCAAACGATTTTCTTGACTCATACGCAAAGAATAAATTTTCCACAGATTCAACCAAAGAGTTAACACCTGAGGAATATTTACCCGTATATAAAGATTTGAAAATTAAAATCTTAGAAGCAAAAACAGAAGGCAAGGATACTACCAACGACTATAAACAAGAAATAAATTCTTACTATGACCAGTTGGCAAAAAACTTTCTGGTCGACAAGGCGTTGGTTGAAAAGCTTTCAACCGAGGCTTATGCAAGATTAAAACAGGAGGTCAGAGCCTCACATATTCTCATCGCAGTGCCAGAAGATGCTTCTCCAGCTGACACGCTTGAAGCTTACCGTGCAGCCATTGCCATGCGTGGAAGACTGGAAGAAGGATCAGATTTTGGTGATATGGCAGCAAAATTCTCGAAAGATCCATCCGCCGGGAAAAATAAAGGTGACCTCGGATATTTTACTGCTTTCCAGACAGTTTACCCCTTTGAAACAGCGACTTATACCATTCCGGTCGGAAAATTATCTCAGCCGGTAAGAAGTAAAACGGGTTACCATATTATAAAAGTCCATGATCGTCGCCCGAATCGTGGAACTGTTCGGGTAGCACACATCATGGTTCGCGTTGAACCTAACGCGACGGAATCTCAGAAAGCAGCTGCAAAAGTTAAAATCGATGATGCTTTCAAAAAACTGCAAAGCGGCCAACCTTGGGATAATATTACCGAAGCTTATTCGGACGACAAACAATCGAGCAAAAATCATGGCCTCCTGCCACCTTTTGGCACAGGGCAAATGGATCCGGCCGTTGAAGAAGCTGCGTTTTCATTAACGAAGTTGAATACTTTTGCGGCACCAGTTCTAAGTGCTTATGGCTGGCATATTATCAAGCTTGCAGATAAAAAAGCGCTGGATTCATACAGTATCATGGCGCCTTCGCTTCGTCAAAAAGTAGTGACCGATTCCCGCGGGAAAATTCTTGAACAATCAACAGCCAGAAGACTTCGTGAAAAATATGCAGTTCAGGAATTTGCTGATCAATTTGCATTATTGACACCTTTGATTGACAGCACATTGATCTCCGGGAAATGGGATTACATGAAACCTGTCTCCACAGACTGGGCGGCGAATACCTTATTTTCCATTGAGAAAAGACCTTACGAAGCCCTCTCGTTTTTGAATTATGTTAAAACGCAGCAAAAGCCACGTCCAAAAGGCTCATCTCCGGAAGTTATTTTCAAACGATTTTATTATGACTATCTGACAAATCGCCTCTTTGATTACGAAAAAGAACATTTGGAAGAAAGTTATCCCGAATTCAAAGCGCAGATCAGCGAGATTCGCGAAGGTGTTTTGCTCTCGCAATTGTTGGAAGAAAACGTACTGGCCCGCTCACTGAATGACTCTACGGGACAGAGAAATTATTACGAAAAAAACGTTTCCCATTTCCGATATCCGGAAAGGGCTTTTGCTACGGTCGTAACGGCACCGGATACTGCGACACTGAATTCAGTGAAAAAATCGTTATTAAAAAGTCCGTATCCACTTGAAAGAAAGGCTAATGAATTGATTTTTAAGGAAGGAATTAGCGAGGTAACGAAAGAACAACTGGAAAAGCTATATGATGTGTACGTGATTTTGCAGAAAAATCCGGAATATGTAGTAGAAATTTCAGGTTATCGTTCGAATTCAGAATCGGAATCTACCTCGGCTGACCGGATCAGAAATGTTGTTAAATATCTTAATTCTAAAAATATTTCGATCGTAAGAATACTGGAAAAAGATTATGGGTCTTTCCGCCAATCCGTAGAGCCTGAACGTAACAGAAGAATCAGCTTCCAGTTTTACAGTACGTCCAAAAAAGATGTTGAGAAGGCTTATAATTCTGAAACACCGGATGCCGTTATTATCCAGGAAGGCTATTTCCCGAAAGATAATGCACTTTTGAGTCAGGCGAAATGGGAAACCGGAGAGCAAACAGTTACAATCAACGGGATTTCGTACTGGATGCAGATTCAAAAAATAGAACCTGCAAGGTCAAAAACGTTTGTGGAAGCGCGAGGAAGTGTGATCAATGAATATCAGAAATTACTGGAAAAACAGTGGCTAGAAAAACTTCAGCAGAAATTTCCGGTGAAAGTGAATGCACAAGAATTAGAAAAAATTAAGCGTTAAAACGTAAATTAGCATTTTGAACTGCTGTCGCTGAATATTTCCGGTTGACAGTCCGATAAACAAACCCTACGAATACAACTTAGGAACAACCAAAATATATGAAAATAAATAAATTAATTGTACTTCAATTATTTGCAATCTGCACATTCTGTTTTAGTCTGACGAGTTTCGGACAGGGACAGTCGGGTGTGATGCTCGACAAAATTATTGCCCGTGTGGATAACCACTATATATTGAGTTCCGAGCTGGAAGAAATGTATAACAGTTATGCCGCCAATGGTCAGAAAGCTCCTGAAAAATGCCAGATTCTGGAATCGCTTATCATTAACAAAATGCTTCTGGCCAAAGCAGAGATTGACTCAGTAACGGTAGAGGACAAGGAAGTGGATAATGAGCTCGATGGAAAGATGAGCTATATGATCCAGCGCTTTGGTTCTGAAAAAAACCTGGTAGAGGCGTATGGAAAAAGTGTTGACAACCTGAAAACAGAGCTTCGTTCGCAGGTTAAGGAACAAAAAATCGTTGAGAAAATGCAGCGTACTATTTCGGGAAATGTTAAAATTACCCCGAGTGATGTTCGTAAATTCTTCAATGCCATTCCAAAAGACAGTCTTCCCTATATTCCATCGGAGGTTGAAATCGGACATATTGTTCGTTTAGGAACTGTTACGAGAGAGCAAAAAGACAAATTAAGAAACCAGCTTCAGGAATTTAAAGAACGCGCCGAAAAAGGTGAAGATTTCGCCATGCTTGCCACAATTTATTCCGAAGACGTTGGATCTGCGAAAAACGGAGGTGATTTGGGTTTTGCAAAACGTGGAGCCATGGTTCCGGAGTTTGAAGGAGCTGCATTAGGTCTGAAGCCAGGCGAAATGTCTAACATTATTGAATCTCAATTTGGTTTTCATTTGATCAAACTGATTGAAACCCGTGGTGCTGAATATCATGCCCGCCATATTTTGTTGAGACCTGACTATAATAAAGGAACGGATATGTCAAGCGCTGTCCGTGTTTTGGATAGTTTGCGCGTTCTTATCAAATCTGATACATTGAAGTTTGCAAAGGCATCTTTGGATAACTCGGAAGACAAAGAAACTGCGGAAACAGGCGGAATTATTCAGGACAGAAGTACAGGTTTAGGCCGTTTGACTTTGGATGCTTCGATGGATCCGGCACTTTATTTTGCCATAGATACTATGAAAGTTGGAGACCTGAGCGTTCCTGTTTCATACCGTACAGAAGACGGCAGAAGTGCCATGCGTATTCTTTGGTATAAGAGCAAGTCTGAACCTCACACGGCAAACCTTCGTGATGATTACGAAAAAATTTCCCAAATTGTACTGAGCAACAAACGTAACCACGCTTTGGAAGACTGGTTTAAAAAAGCGCAAGGTGATGTATTCATCAGTGTAGAACCTGAATATAAAAACTGCCGGATCCTGGGCTTGGCCTCTGGAAACGACAGCTGAGATGCTTATCCCAAGAAATAGTTCTAGTAATTAAGATTTTCAAAATTGACTCACTGTGAATTATAAATCAGACGTTGAAGCAGCCGAGGCTATGAAAGTGGCCTATGAAAAAATCCGTAGTGAAATAGGACAAGTGATCATCGGACAGGATGAAGTTATAAAACGATTACTAACAGCTATTTTTTGTCAGGGACATTGTTTACTTGTGGGGGTTCCAGGTCTTGCAAAAACGCTATTGATTCAGACGATTGCTTCGTCTCTTGATTTAAAATTTAACCGGATTCAGTTTACACCGGATTTGATGCCTTCTGATATTTTAGGATCAGAAACGTTGGATCAGAACAGAAATTTCAAATTTATCCAGGGGCCGATTTTTGCCAATATTATCCTGGCTGATGAGATTAACCGGACGCCTCCAAAAACGCAATCTGCGCTTTTGGAAGCGATGCAGGAATATTCCGTAACTATTGCAGGTCAGAAACATGTTTTGTCACGCCCGTTTTTTGTATTGGCTACGCAAAACCCGATCGAACAGGAAGGTACTTATCCGCTTCCGGAAGCACAACTGGACCGTTTTATGTTTATGATCCAGCTGGACTATCCTTCGTATGCAGAAGAGGTGACGATCGTAAAGAACACGACGAATGACGTTAGACATCAGGTGAGAGAAGTGATCAGCGCTGAGGAAATTATGGATTTCCAACATCTGGTTCGCCGTGTTCCGGTTACTGATCACGTGATTGAATATGCAGTAAAACTGGTTCACAAAACAAGACCTTCTTCCGGACTTGCGAATAAAGACACCGCAGATTATCTTGAATGGGGCGCCGGGCCAAGAGCGTCGCAATCACTTATTCTGGCAGCGAAATGTAATGCATTGTTATCAGGAAAATATTCACCGGACATTGAAGACGTTAAAGCGGTAGCACTTCCGGTCCTGCGTCATAGAATTATCAGAAACTTTAAAGCAGAAGCAGAGGGTATATCTGTTGACGATATCATCGCCCGTCTACTCTGATTTTCATAAATACTATTGAAATTTGCGCTGATCTGTTAAAGGATATCAGCGCAAATTTTTGTTTTTTACGACTATTCGTTTACCAATGGATAGTCGTAAAAAGCCGCTTCCCGGTATAATATTAGTACCTGATTTTTTTCAGGAAGAGTAATTCATTCCTATTTTCAATCACAAAACCAGAATTCCGATTATGGAAATTTTAGGAAAAAACTTTATTGGTTATTCACTTTCGTCAGAAAACGAACATACCTTCAAATCATACGTTCCGGCTCAAAATATAGAACTTCCCGAAACATTTCATACCGCCACGCAAGATGAAGTTTCTAAAACAATGGAACTTGCAAAAAAAGCATTTAACGAATACTCACTGATTCCTGCTTCTAAAAGAGCTGATTTTTTGATTGCGATAACAGAAGAAATTTTAGCAATTGGCGACCCGCTCCTTGAACGTGCCAATCTTGAAACCGGATTGCCTATTGCCCGCTTACAGGGCGAACGCGCTCGTACAATCAACCAGCTTACGCAGTTCGCTGAACTCATCCGTGAAGGTTCCTGGGTGGAAGCAAGTATAGATACGGCAATTCCCGACCGTGCGCCGGTTCCAAAATCTGACCTTCGAAAAATGCTGATTCCCATTGGTCCGGTAATTGTTTTTGGATCCAGCAATTTTCCGTTTGCGTATTCTGTCGCCGGCGTGGATACAGGTCCCGCTCTTGCTGCGGGAAATCCGGTTATCGTAAAAGCACATGCTGCACATCCCGGCGTGAGTGACCTGACCGCACAGGCGATCGTGAAAGCGGCGAAAAGGACAGGAATGCCGGAAGGTGTTTTTTCCATGTTGTATGATGATGGCTATGAAGTGGGAGCAGCGCTGGTAAAACATCCGGCCAGCAAGGCTGTTGGGTTTACGGGATCAATAAAAGGTGGAATGGCTCTTTACAAAATGGCACAGGAACGCGAAGAGCCAATCTCGGTTTTTGCTGAAATGGGAAGTGTGAATCCGATTGTTATTTTGCCAGAATATCTGGAAAATAATACACAGGAACTCGCCAGGACTTTGGCTGGATCTGTGACTCTGGGTGCCGGACAGTTTTGTACAAATCCGGGTCTGATATTTGTGACCGAATCGCAATCGTTAAGCAAGTTTGAAGAATTATATAAAAATGAAATTTTAACAGTAGCTCCTGCAACGATGCTGACCGCGGGAATCCGCAAGAATTTTTACAAACTTCGGGACGAGCTAGTGGCGGAAGCGGGCGTAACAGAACTGGCCTTTTCTGATGTTGACTCAGATCAGGAAAATCAATCCCAAGCATCCGTAGCACGAGTAAGCGGTCAGGATTTCATTGCGAATCCTAAAATTCATGAAGAAGTTTTCGGGCCGTTTTCGCTGCTTGTAGTGTGTAAAAATTATGAAGAATTGTTATCCGCAATTTCACATTTAAAAGGCCAGCTCACCGCATCACTTATGGCAGAGCCGCAGGAAACTTTGAAGTATCCGGCACTGGTTCAAAATCTGTCCCGAATTTGCGGACGGTTTATCATGAACGGAGTTCCAACCGGCGTTGAAGTTTGTCCATCCATGCATCACGGTGGACCTTTTCCATCTGCCACCGATGCAAGGTTCACTTCCGTCGGCCGCCATTCTATTCTGCGTTTTGTTCGCCCGCAATCTTATCAGGACTGGGATGATTCTCTTCTACCGGACGAATTAAAAAATGCGAATCCACTTCGGATTTTCAGACTGGTTAATAACGAAACGACTAAACGGGAAATATAAAACGTAGCTTTGGCTTCTTCCAAATTTGGGAGAAGCTTTTCCTTACTTTCTTCTTTTTTATGGATTCAAACAAAACTTTTCATATAGTAAATGGCGATGCTTTGCTGGATAATTTTCCAGCTGAACTGCTAACAGGAGAGATTATCGTCGCCCGGGAATGCCTTGTAGACGGTCCGGTATCGGGTGAAAACTTTCAGGAATTTGCCGAGACGCGCGCTAATTTTATTCATCAGGAATATGGTGAGGAAAAGCAGGCCTACTTTGAGGAAATAATACCGGAATTCAATAAAATCCAGGCAGTTCCTGCTGAGTCAGAGGTTAATTTCTGGTTTGAAGACGATCTGTTTTGCCAGGTAAATTTGTGGTTTTGTGTTTCACTTTTAATGCCCGTCGCACATACGCTAAAAGCTTACATCATAAAGCCAGTCATCACTGACAGCCAGCCAGACTGGCGCGGCTTTGGCATTATGGATAATCATAAGCTGGCGGAAGCTTATCTTCGCAAACAGCTTCTTTCGCAAGAAGATCTTAGTTTGCTAAATAATTTATGGCTGGCATATAAAGCCAACGACCGTGAAAGTCTGAAAAAATTAGGAGAAGAAACATCTGGTAATTTTCCATTTTTAGATCTGGTAATTCGGGCGCAGCTGGATCGTAGTAGCAATCGTCCGGAAAATATTTTGAAGGAGATCAGTAAAGAAAAAGAAACTACTGATTTCAACACCATTTTCAGGGAATTCAGCAAACGGGAAGGAATTTATGGTTTTGGAGATTGGCAGGTTGAGAAAATGCTGGAAAGAATTCAGAACGATAAAGATCAATCAGAAATTTAAAAACAAAGGAGAAGTCATATTGCCCAAATCCTTCGAGCTGACTTCTCCGTTTTTAATAAATAAAAATTAGTTTCTTCTATTCAGGATAACCAACTTCCACCAGAAAAAGACCCTGTGCAGGTGCTTGCGCCCCAGCCTTGCTCCTGTCCTGCGCCTGAATTATTTTTTCAAAATCTTCAATACTTCTCTTTCCTGTCCCAACTTCAAGTAAAGTTCCAACCAGGGCCCTCACCATTCCCCGCAAAAAACGGTTTGCCTTGATATTAAAAATCAAAATATCGTCTTTTTCATACCATTCCGCCACTGTGATATCGCAAAGGAAATTATTTACCTGCGTATGAATTTTACTGAAACTTTCGAAATTTTTATAAACTAACAGCAAAGCGGCCGCCTCATTCATTTTTTCAATTTGCAGCGGTTTATGGAAAATATGCGATTCATCGCTCAAAAAAGGATTTTTCCGTTTAATGATCCGGTATTCGTAACACCTGTGTATGGCATCAAAACGGGAATGCGCGGTTTCTTGTACTTTAAATACTCGGTGGACAGCAATATCAAAAGGCAGTCGGCTGTTGAGTCTGTAAGTCAGCTGATCCGCATCTTTAATTTCGTTTATGACATCAAAATGAGCGTATTGCTGCTCGGCGTGTACACCGGTATCGGTCCTGCTGCTGCCAACGGTTTCAATGTTTTCTCTGAGAATAAGTGTTAGTGCCTCGTCCAGCAGCTGTTGAACAGAAATCGCATTTTTCTGTCGTTGCCACCCGCTATAATTTGTACCCTTATAACTGAATTCTATAAAATAACGCATGCCACAAAAGTACAAGAAAGTACCGAATCACATTTGACAGAGCCAGGAATTATACATCTACCCTTGATGTTATCTAAGACAAGATCGGTTTCGCGGAAATAGTTTAGCGTTTTTTTGACTTTTTTTAATGATTTTAAACACCTCACAGATAAAATATTTCGAGGTTGCCGCGAAGAACATTAACTTTGACAATTGAAATTATTTCCAGTACTGTATGATTACGGAAGAAAAGAAAGAAGAAAAAAGCCTGAATTTTATTGAAGAGATTATTGAGGCAGACCTAAAGGCAGGAAAGTACACGGAAATTGTTACGCGTTTCCCTCCTGAGCCTAATGGGTATCTGCACATTGGTCATGCTTCAAGTATTTGTCTGAATTTTGGGTTAACAAAAAAATTTCCGGGTTATACAAACCTGCGTTTTGATGATACCAACCCAACAACGGAAGATACCGAATATGTTGAAAGTATCAAAAATGACATCCGCTGGATGGGTTTCGAATGGGAAAACGAGCTTTACGCTTCTGACTATTTCGATACTTTATATGGTTATGCAATTCAGCTGATCCATAAAGGATTGGCCTATGTTGACGATTCAACGTCGGAAGAAATTGCAACGCTGAAAGGAACGCCGACCCAGCCTGGGAAAGATAGTCCATACAGAAATCGCTCTATTGAGGAAAACCGACTGCTGTTTGAGCAGATGAAAAACGGAATATTTCCGGATGGGAGCCGTACGCTTCGTGCAAAAATAGATATGACGCATCCGAATATGCTCATGCGTGATCCTATTTTGTATCGTATCAAACATGCACATCATCACCGCACAGGAGATAAATGGTGCATCTACCCGATGTATGATTTTGCACATGGGCAAAGCGATGCGATTGAGAATGTTACGCATTCGATCTGTACGCTGGAATTTGTTCCTCACCGTGAATTGTACGATTGGCTGATTGAGCAACTGGGAATCTATCCTTCGCATCAGTACGAGTTTGCCCGTCGGAATTTGAACTATACCGTGACGAGCAAGAGAAAGTTATTGCAGCTTGTTCAAGACGGTCACGTAAATGGCTGGGACGATCCACGGATGCCGACCATCAGCGGTTTACGCAGACGCGGTTATACGCCTTTCAGTATCCGTGATTTTTGTGATCGTATCGGTGTAGCGAAACGCGAAAACATGATTGATGTCGGGTTGCTTGAATTTTGTGTTCGTGAAGATTTGAATAAGACTTCTTTACGCAGAATGGCGGTTCTGGATCCTTTGAAAGTGGTAATCACGAATTTCCCAGAAGATCTTTCTGAGACCTGTCTGAGCGAAAATAATCCGGAAGATATTGCAGCGGGTATGCGTGAAATTCTTTTCACCCGTGAAATTTTTATCGAACGTGAAGATTTCATGGAGATTCCGTCTAAAAAATATTTCCGCCTTGCGCCGGGAAAAATGGTTCGTTTGAAAGGAGCCTATATTATTCAGGCAGAATCTGTCGTGAAAGATGAAAACGGTGAGGTGACAGAAGTACATTGTACCTATATTGAAAATAGCAAAAGCGGACAGGATACAACCGGCATCAATGTAAAAGGAACACTTCACTGGGTTTCTGCAAAACATGGTATACCTGTTGAAGTTCGTTTGTATGACCGTCTATTTTCAGTGGAAAATGTGTCGTCGGAAGAAGGTGATTTTAAGGACTATATCAATCCTGAATCGCTGAATATCATTACCGGATATGCTGAGCCAGCCTTGCGTGAAGCAAAACCAGGTGAGTCTTTCCAGTTTTTACGCAAAGGTTATTTCGCCGCAGACCCTGACGGCACTGCTGAAAAACCGGTATTTAATCGTACGGTGACTTTACGTGATAATTGGGCGAAAGCTGCTGATAAGTAAAAAGCTGTTTGCTTTCGTGATTTAATTCCCGATATAAGCATATAGATAAAATGTAAAAAGAATTCTTAAATTTTGTTTTAAACGCCGTTTGCTTTTCAAGCAAACGGCGTTTTTTATTCAAATAAACACTGCATATAATTAGATTGGTTTTAAATAACTCTTGCATCGTTAAAATTTACGCTTTATCTTTGTGACAGATTCAGTGTTATATAAAATGCCAGTTACAGTGAAACACCCGAATGAATTGTTCAGTACCTCCAAAGGTTTTAGTTTCCAGTGTGATAAAACTTCACGAATTGTGGTTCATTTTGGGGAAATGATTGCTTCATTTCGTATTCACGACTTTCTTAACTTCCGTCGTTTTGTAAATAATATTGATATTAAAAGCCGCCTTTTCGATTTGTCAGATGAGTCTGATTTCGAATATGTTGAAGGCCCGCAACTCAATATCAATCAGAAGCTTACGCTATGTGAGTTGATTCAATTGCGTGATCTTGTTAATGGAACACACTTCGCCATAGAATTAAATTCCCTGCTTCATTCTATCCTTTACGTAGAACAAGAATTAGTCTAAATAGCTGATTCCCTTCATATTAGACCAATTCCAAATTTATAGGTTCTCATTGCAATGATGAACTTTCGTATGATATTTGTGCTTATTACTTCAAAAGATAAACACAATTACAATGAGAGATCTACTTAGAGCCCGTACTTCTTTAAAAGAAGAGATAGAAATATTATTGAACAACCAAGTTAAAATGGAAGCAGAAGCATCAGCTAAATATCTGGCTATGGCTTCATGGTGTGACCGTAACGGTTTCAAAAACAGCGCGGCTTATTTCCTTAAACAATCAGATGAAGAACGCGGACATATGTTGAAAATTTTCAACTATATCATGACTGTTGGCGGAACAGCTGTTTCTCCTGAAGTTCCTGCTGTAAAACAAGAATTTGCTTCGTTTAGAAGTGTATTCGAAACTGCTCTTCAAAGCGAAATCAGCGTAACGCAAGCAATCAACAGAATTGTAACTCAGAGCCGTCGCGAGGAAGATTACGCTACTGAAAATTTCATTCAGTGGTTTGTAAACGAACAAATTGAAGAAGAAGATAACGCACGCCGCGCGATTGAACTTTTCGATGTAATTGGCGAAGAAGGAACCGGCCGTTACCATATCGATAAGGCAATCCTTAAAATTAGCTCAGAAAACTAATTTATAGATTTTTATATAAGAAGGCTGTATCAGATGATACGGCCTTTTTTTATGCCTTTCGAATAATAATTTGCCAAATAGTTGCAATTAGATTGTATACAATTTAATTTTACACAATTAATAATACGATATGGAACTGTTAAAACTATCAAACCAGCTTTGCTTTCCGCTCTATGCGTTGTCAAGGAAAGTTACCAGCCATTACCTTCCATTGCTGGAAAAAATCGGATTAACCTACCCTCAATATCTAGTAATGCTTGTCCTATGGGAAGAAAACGGAGTTTCGGTTAAAGAGCTGGGATATAAGCTTATGCTGGACTCAGGAACACTTTCTCCGTTGTTAAAAAAACTGGAAGGCAGAGAACTGGTTACCCGCAATCGACTGAAAGAAGATGAACGTGTGGTTATAATTTCGCTTACAGAAACCGGAGAAAAACTCAGAGAAAAAGGAGCGGAAATTCCCGAACAAATAAAATGCAGCCTGGAACTTACCGATAAAGAGGTCCGGGAAATGAAAGCACTCGCGACGGGCCTGTTAAGCAAGATCAACAAAATTGAAGCTGTGCATAATAATTAATCATATCAACATAATAAATCAACTAAAAACCTCAAAACAAGATGATCAAGGCAATATATACAACCGCTGCAACAGCAACAGGCGGAAGAAATGGAAAGGTGGTTTCGGAAGATGGCATTCTGGATCTGGAAGTTCGTCTTCCAAAAGAAATGGGCGGAGCCAATAACAGCTACACGAATCCTGAACAATTGTTCGCGGCAGGCTATGCAGCTTGTTTCGACAGCGCATTGAATTTAATTATTCAGCGTAGCAAAATTAAAACAGGCACCACCTCAGTGACCGCACATGTTGGTATAGGAAAGAACGAAGCAGACGGATTCGGATTAGTGGTTACTCTTGAAGCCAATATTCCTGGTGTTGAACAATCGGTTGCCGATGATTTGATTGCCAAGGCTCATGAGGTTTGTCCGTATTCCAACGCAACACGTGGAAATGTGGAAGTTACTTTGAAAACAACAACAGAAGAAATTTCAGCCTAATAAATTGTTCTTAATACAAAAAAGCCGTTCGCACACTGCAAACGGCTTTTTCTATATTATTGATAAAATGAGATTATCTGGGTGATAATAATGAATAAATTTCAACGTCCTGAAATTTCCCGTCGAAAAACGTATGCTCCCGGAAATACGCTTCTCTCACAAATCCATGTTTCTGAATCAGGCCGGAAGATGCTTTGTTTTCAGGATGGATGAGTGCCTCAATTGAGTTTAACCGAAGCTGACTAAATCCAAAGCGAATCACTTCTTTAATAGCTTCGTCCATATATCCTCGATTCCGATGCTCAGGATCAAGGGAATAACCGATCTCGCCACGATAATTTTCCTTATTGATCCTGGGAAAACCGACCGTTCCGAGCATCTTATTTTCTCCTTTCAACGTCATTGCCCAGGTAATACTGATGCCTTGCTCAAACAAAAACTCATAATTTCTGACAAGCTCTTCCGCTTCCCGTCTCGATTGAAGCAACGGCCTGACAATATATTTCATTACGTCAGGATTACTTCTCTGCTGAAACATTTCATCAACGTCTCTGGCCGATATAGCTCTTAAAGTAAGTCGTTCAGTTTCTAAAACCGGAAATTTTTCAAAATTCAGAATGAGCATATCAAAATTCAGTTATAATTTCCTGAACATAATATAAGCGTCGACAAAGCCCAACTCCTGGTGATCGAAGCCTTCGGGAATTGTTCCGATTATTTCAAACCCATGTTTTTGCCAAAGTTTTATTGCGAATTTATTTGTACTTACCACGATATTAAACTGCATTCCCTTAAACCCAAAACGCCTTGCTTCGGTGAGAGAATGTTCGCAAAGCAAATTCCCTATTCCCTTTCCCTGCGCCTTCGGATGAACCATATAGGACCCGTTGGCAATGTGTGAACCCAGATCCACCTGATTTGGCTTAATTACATAAGTCCCGAGAATTTCACCATTTTCTTCCAGGACGTAAGTTTCCATATTCGTTGCAAACCAATATTTTTCCAGATCTTCTTTTGGAGTATCCGGCGCGAAAACATACGTATCTCCTGTTTGAATTACAGCTGTGAAAATCTCCCAAATTTCATGACGGTCCTGATCGATAGCTTTCCTAATGTGCATAATCTAAAATTTAATAATTGATAAAAGCAACCTGACACGACAACGATCGTAAGTTACGCTGTTGCTTTATAAGTATAAACAGTGTATGGAAAAATAAAATGTGCAACCAACCAGGAAACGAGTGATGCAATAACGATGGGGATGAATAAAATGTAATTATCCGCAATGGCGCACACCAGAAAAATGGAGGTCAGCGGTGCATGAATACTTCCGCTTAAAACGGCCGCCATACCGATAATGATGAAATTAAGTGCAATCAGATTCAGATGAAAAAAGTAATTCAGCGTCAAAGCGGTGATCAACCCCAGAAATGCGCCAATAAACAGACTTGGAGCAAAAACTCCCCCATCGCCGCCCGCGCCAAGGGTTACAGAAGTTGCGATCGGCTTCAAAAACAAGACAACAACAAAAGGTATAAGAATGTATAAATCGGATGGTTGAGCGATGGAAGTCAGGTTTTTAATTCCTGCATATCCTTCACCATAAAGGCTTGGAAAGAAAAATACCAAGGTTGAAATAATCAGAGAACCAGTAATGATTTTCACGTAATCATTTTGAAGAGAGCCGAAAAATTTCTTACAAAAGAGAACGCTTTTAGTCAAAAATACGGAGTTGAATCCGGCCAAAACCCCAAGTAAAATGAAATAAGGCAGCGCTTCATTATGCCATACGGTCACATTAAAACTGAAAACCTTTTCATAAAAGAAATACCTTGTCAATAAATAAGAAGTAAAGATCGCAGTAGCTAACGCAGCCAGATGTGTCTTATTCCTTTTTCTCGTGAAAACTTCAAAGGCAAACATGAATCCCGCAACCGGTGCATTAAACAAAGCAGTTATTCCAGCCGCCAAACCTGCACAGACAAGATCCGTTCTGTATTTATTCAGATGACCCACTTTATGACTGGACAAGGCACCGATGGACGCTGTGGCCACAACCGTCGAAACTTCTATACCGGTAGAACCGCCAAAAATCACCGTCAAAAATCCATTGAAATAATGGGATGGAATTTTATAAGCTGGTAATGTCCTGCCTCCTTTATTAATAGAATCCAGAACTTCCTTAATCCCTTTATTAGGCTTATTTCTAAACAAAAAATGTCTAAGAATATGTATCGTTGTAAAACCGATGAACGGAAGAAAAAAGATTAAATATCGATTTTCAGCTAATCTGTGTACAAAATCATGTTCATAATGTTCTGTGATCACTTTTAATGTATCCGCAACGATCGCCGAAAAGATTCCGATTATTGCCGCAGCAGCCAAAACAGTTACGGTCCTTCTGGCTTTTTTCTGCCGATAGGATGAAGTTGTACTAGTATTCATAAAACTTAGATTCTGGTAAAATCAATTATTGAAGTGAATGGCAATTTATCTATATCTGCGTTGCCAGATTTTATACCAATTTTTATTTTTAGGATAAGAACGATGAGAGGTCATGTTGTTGACTATCAGCGCTACGAGCAACAATATCAAAACACCGGACAACACCGGACTTAGAACGTAGAAATAACCAAGGCTTGTAACTTTTTCAGAACCGATGTTGGCAATCAGTGCCGTAGCACCACCGGGAGGATGAAGCGTTTTGGTAATCTGCATCATGACAATAGAAAGCGAAACTGCAAAAGCAGACGAAAGCCATATTTCATTCGGAATAATATAATGAACCGTAACGCCCACCAACGCACAAATTACATGCCCACCCACCAAATTTCTGGGCTGCGCCAGAGGGCTATTGACAATACCGTAGATCAAGACAGAAGAGGCACCGAAAGACCCGATCAGGAACAAATTATCGCTTTCCGTGAATACGTTTTGGTTCAAAAGTCCAATTAAACCAATCCCCGCAAAAGAGCCGATAAAGGTCCAGAGATGGTCCTTGAAATCGATCAGAGTTTCTTTGTAAATCACATAACGTGCGATTCTTGCATGTTTTCTTATACGTTTTCTCAAAGCCGGTATAGTATATTTTTAAAAAGTATAGCTAATTATAACCATGTTACAACTATTATGGTTCGGGACAATTCTACAAATTTTCATAACACATCGGGCACATGTACCACCATGAAACTTTAATTATGTTCAGGTATCGTTTTTGTCAAACATAAAGTTGATATTGGAAGCAAAGAATTAGTCACAGTTCCCTTTTTGCATGAATTACCTGAATGAGTTTAGAAAATTTATTTCCAGCCATTACCTCTACACGGGCGTCAGGCTCACGTTAGGGGCCGTAATTCCATGCCTCATTTTTCATCACTATGGAATTTTAAGTGACCTGATCGCATTCCCGTTAGGAACGTTGCTGATTGGTACCACGGACAATCCCGGGCCTTTGCATCGTAGAAGAAATTCCCTGATGATCGCGATTGTAACCTGTTTCGTCGTCGCCTGTGTGACGGGTTATCTCAGACATATTCATTTTCTCGCATTCTTTGAAATTGTAATTTTCGGAATGTTTTTTTCTCTCGTCGGGGTATATGGAAACCGGGCGAACAGTGTCGGACTGATCGCACTTCTGGTTTTTGTTTTTAACATCGATAACCACATGAGCGGCGATACGGTGCTGAGAAACGCGCTTATTTTCTCTGCTGGCGGAACCTGGTATTTAATTCTCTTTCTCGTTTTACAAAAAATCCGCCCCTATAAACTTATTCAGCAGCTGCTTGGAGAAAATTTCGTAGAGCTTGGAAAATTGCTCTCCGTTAAGGCTGGTTACTATTTTGCAAAACCTGACTATGATGAACTGTTTAACCAAATGATTCATCAACAGGTTATTCTCCGCGAAAATCACGAAACGCTTCGGGAAATCTTGTTCAAAACGCGGCAAATTGTTACCGAATCGACGAATACCAGCCGGATACTTATGCTGATGTTTCTGGATAGCGTCGATCTGATGGAGCGTATTCTTAATTCGCAGCAGAATTATTCCAACCTCCACAGAGCTTTCGATCATTCGAAAATCCTTCGCCTTTTTGGTACTTATATCACATGGCTCGCTGCCGAGCTGCAACAGATCGGATTATCTGTTCAAAGTGGTTTTCCTTCAAAACCGAGACATGACCTTGATGAGGCTTTCAATAAATGCCAGCGAACGTTTGACAGTATAAGAGAACGTAGCATGACGTATGAAAACGTCGAGGATTTTATTATGCTGCGCCAAATTCTGAACAGTTTGCAGGATATTACGGAGCGTGTTAAAAAACTTCATCGTGCGACGCGATACGATTCCGAGCTTAGTAAGGAGTATAATATCAATGTTGAAATTGACGATTTTACAACAAAACAAGAATACAGTCCGAGAATTTTACTGGATAGCCTCTCCTTTAAATCCAGCCATTTCCGGCATGCAGTACGGGTTACGCTTGGGTTAATGATCGGGTTTTTAGTTTCATTATTTTTCAGCGTCGGACACGGTTACTGGATTTTGCTGACCATTGTCACAATCATGAAACCGGCGTTCAGTATAACCAAACAACGAAATCTTTACCGGATTGCGGGAACGATCGTCGGAGCTTTTGCCGGTTTTATGACCCTGTACCTGATCAAAGACGATACCATTATTTTCGTCATCATGATGCTTGCAATGATTTCGGCTTACAGCTTTTTGAAAATAAATTACTTTGTTGCTTCCATAGGGATCACTTTATATGTGCTTCTGTGGTTTAATTTCCTTAATCCCCAGCACATTACGGCCGTATTGCAGGATCGTGTGATCGATACGGTTATCGGCTCGATCATTGCCTATTTTGTATCATCTTATGTGCTTCCGGTTTGGGAACATACGCAGATCAACCAGTATATGAAGGCGGCGTTGAATGCGAATAGAAAATATTTTGACAATGTATCGTTGATTTTCACAGGTGTATCACTGGATATCAACGAGTTAAAACTTCACCGCAAGGAAGCGATTATTGCAATGGCCAATTTATCTGATAATTTCCAGCGAATGCTTTCTGAACCAAAAAAGCAGCAGGTCAAAATGGAGGAGCACCATCAGTTTGTGGCAACGAGCCATATGTTGACTTCCTATATAGCGTCGTTATCGACTTACGCTCAAACGGTTGGACAGTCGTACCTTTCAGATGAGTTTAAACCGATGATCCGGCAAATCGACCGTCAGTTCGAATCTGCGATTCAAATTATTGACAAAGAAGAAAACGCAAGTGTTGATATTATTAAGGAATCACTGCCGCAAAATCAAAAACTTATCGACCTCTTGGCAGCGCGTAAGAAAGAAATCAAGGAAATGGGAATCGAAAAATCAGCACAATCGCCGGCGAGAAAGGCGTTGTCAGATTTTAAAACCATCAATGGTTTATTCGAACTTATCAGTACGATCACTATTGATGAAATCAAGATCCTTCAAAAAATTGCTATTGGAAAAGTTTAAATATCAAGCAGGCTGCAATTCGGCAACTTCTTCCTTGTTTTGTCTGGAATGGAACATCAGTACCAGAGAAACAAGTACACCGCCAAAAGCCATACTAGCCCCTACCCATTCAGGAGAATTATAGCCCAAACCGGCAGCAATCGGTAATCCTCCCAGGTATGCACCCAGTGCATTGCCAATATTAAAACTTGCCTGACTTACGGACGCTGCCAGCATTTCGGCACCTTTTGCCGTATTGATCATCAACATTTGTAATGGAGAGAGCATCGCAAAAGCAATAGCACCGGTTATGAAAGTAAAGATAAGTGTCAGTATCTGATTGCTCGAAACGAAATAAACAGCTGTCAGCGAAAAAACCATTGCGAGTAACAAGGCAGCAGACGTGTAAAGTGGTGAAAAGCGGTCGGCCAACCGTCCGCCAATAAAATTTCCCATCACCATTCCCAAACCTGCCAAAACCAGGATATACATAATCGAATCATCATTGAAACCTGCAACTTCGGTTAACAGTGGAGCGATGTAACTATACCATGAAAAGAATCCGCCAGTACCGATCGCAATCACTAAAACAATCAGCCAGGCATCCAGTCGGGTGAAAAATTTCAGCTCGCTCATCAAACCTTTGGTGTTCGTTACGGACAATGTCGGCATCCATACTTTGATACTCATCGTGGTCAGCAAACCAATTACTCCGACGATCATAAACGTAATCCGCCAGCTGATATGGTGACCGATAAAAGTACCCAGCGGCACTCCAATCAAATTTGCAATCGTAAGTCCGGCAAACATCAGTGATACTGATCTGGCTTCTTTTCCCTGATCGGCCAAACGACCCGCAACTACTGCGCCTACACCAAAAAAGGCTCCGTGAGGCATACCGGAGAAGAATCGGGAAAGAAATAAAATTTCATAACTTGGAGCAAAAGCAGATAATGTGTTGAAGACTGTGAACAAACACATGAGCAGCAACAAAATATTTTTTGGGGGCTTGCTTCCTGTAAATCCGATCAACAAAGGCGCACCGACGACAACTCCTAATGCATAAGCCGATACCAAATGGCCGGCTTCCGGGATTGTGATCTGTAAGGATTTTGCGATATCCGGCAGAATTCCCATGATGACAAATTCTGTCATTCCAATGCCGAAACCACCAAGTGTAAGTGTCAGGATACTCTTTTTCATAATTCAGTTCATTCAGTTTCCCTGTTCATAATCTTGGTTAAATCAAATTTCCAGAAAATGCAAAAATACAATCTCGCCTCATTGATTCCCTAGTCATCAACAGTAATCTTATTTTCATGGAAAGGTAACGCCCTAAATTAAAAATGTGTTCATTTATAAAATTCAGGCCATTTTATAAACCGAAAATTGATTTAAACATTTAAAGATCAGAAAGGATTTAATCGATCAACATTGACTTGACATAACAATTCTTGTGCTGAATACTTAGAAAATGGTTACACGATCAATCTTTATAAATCAAAAAAGTACAATTATATATTTTTATATAACTGAATTATTGTTTGAATTATGCTTCCACTTCTATTTCCCTTACTTTTGGAAAAATTTTTGATTTAAGTTGTAAAAAAATTGAATTCATGAACGAAGTATCAGGCACCGAAAGGAGCAATATTCATCCGGGACTTGCCGTTTCCATTGTCTTAAAACAGGATCAGCGCACAGGAAAACTGACAAAAGGTATTGTAAAAGATATTTTGACAAGTGCTCCAAAACATACCCATGGTATCAAAGTGAGGCTTGTTACAGGTGAAGTTGGACGGGTAAAAATTATCGGATAATTGCATGCTCAATCCCCGCATCAGTCTTCTCGTTGGTGTTATTGCAATCAGCATCTTTCCGGTTTTAGTAAAGTGGGCACCCGTCTCGGGAATTTCTTCGGCATATTACAGAATGTTCATTGCTGTTCTTATTCTGCTGCCTTACGTGCTCATAAAGAAACAGCTGCAAAAACCGGAACAATCTTTATGGCTTCCCATTTTTGTCTGCGGGATTTTATTTGGCAGTGATATAGCAATATGGAATCTATCCATTCATTATTCGAACGCAACACAAGCCACTTTACTTACTAATTTATCTCCTGTCTGGGTGGGAATTGGTTCAGCACTTTTCTTGCATGAACGGCCGGGAAAGCAATTCTGGATAGGTACAATCATAGCGCTTTCCGGCATGATCATTCTGATGGGGCCGGAAACTTTCATGCAAATGCGTTTTGACAAAGGGTTTCTTATGGCTGTAACTTCCGGACTGTTATATGCCAGTTATATGATTGTCAGCAAAAGGGTCTTAAACCGACTGAATATTGTAAGTTTTATGACTTACAGCATGAGTGTTTCCAGTATTTATCTGCTGATTATTTGTCTGGTAATGGGAGAACCTGTCTGGCATTTCACGCCTCTAATATGGGGGATTCTGGGAATTCAGGGTTTAATCTGCCAGTTGTTAGGTTGGCTTACGATCAGTTATGCCGTACAAAAACTAGATGCCCAACGCGTTTCTTTAAGTCTGCTCAGCCAATCGATTGTCACAGGTTTGTTGGCCTGGATATTTATAAATGAGAAAGTTTCTCTTCAAATGGTCATCGGCGGGATCATTATTCTTGCCGGAATCGGAATTACTTTTTTGAAAAAGAAAACTCTGTCATGAGCTAATTATATTTTATAAATCCATTGCTTTCATGGCGGTTAACTGCCCCCCGGCAAGTATATTCCAGAATAAGCGTCTTTATTACATTTATTCCTTCCTTTTATTACAAAAGAACAATAAAGCGCCAATGAGAATTTTTTCGTTCAGTTATCTGATTTGTTTTCTGCTTTCAAGCGGATGGTGTTTTGCACAAAAAACGGCGAAACAACCGAAACCGATCCTGCAAACCGATACGACTTCCTGGTGGAAACAAAATAATCTCCGTGTCATCCAAACCAACTTGCCGGCGTATGAAGCCGCGACGCTGAATCCGGATTCGCTGCTTAAAGATCTGGAAGATTTTTCTGCCAATACGCTTCTTATCAATGCCGGGGGAATCATGGCCTTTTATCCGTCCGAGCTGGATTTTCACTACCGGAATCCATTTTTGAAAGACAATAATATGCTACGTGATGTTGTCAAAAAATGTCACGAAAAAGGTATTCGTGTCATTGTGCGTTTCGATTTCAGCCGGGTTCAGGAAAGTATTTATAAAGCGCATCCTGATTGGTGTTATATCTCTCCAAAAGGCGAGCGGATTATCAATACGGATATGTATGTGGTATCCATCAATGCGCCTTATGTGCAGGATAAAGCTTTTAAAATTATTGAAGAAGTCATCGATAAATTCCCGATTGACGGTATATTCTTAAATATGCCAGGTTACCAGGTCAATAATCCATACGAAGGAAAATTCCACGGAATTGATCAAAATGATTACGACAAAAAGCGGTTTGCCGAATATAGTAAAGGTTTGTCGCTTCCAACGGAAGAAAATAAAGCCGATCCGTTATTTCAAAAATACCTGGAATTTAAAAAATTCACAATCGAAGACTGGTCACATCGCCTGCATACCCTGATCAAATCGAAGAGCAATAAGATTGCGATTTGTACTTACATGGACAAGTATGTTGATATTATCCGTCATGAATCTCAGAGCAGTACCGTTTTGCCATATTGGCCTTATACGGCATCTGATAATGTAGGGAATGCTGTAAGTTCCTATCCGGATCATGTAATCAGTAACGCCAGTATTCAACAAATTTCTTTTCAGTCCCGGTATAATGCGGTTGAGCCGGAAGAGGTACGGATCCGATTGTATGAAAATATTGCCAATGGCTCGGGACTTGATATGAGCATGATGGGCGATATGCGCGGTTATGAAGATGAACGGAATTATGACGTGTTTAAGAGTGTTTATGCACATCATAAAAAACATGAACCGTATTTTGGGAAATATAAATCTGTGGCGAAAATAGCGGTCATCGCGCCTGGTTCATGGCCGAGCGGTCCGACGATGCAGGAATATCGCGGAATTTTATTGATGCTGAAAGAGGCTCATATTCCTTTTGATATTATTGAAGATGCGCAGATCAGCAATCTTGCAACGAAGGTCAAAAATTACAAATTGCTCATTCTTCCAGATATTACCTATCTCAGTAAATCATCTTTACAGGTTCTGAAAGAAGCCTCTGAAAACGGGACAAATCTGATCGCTACAAACAAAGCTTTTTTCGATTCGCCACAAACACTGATAGATTTGTTCGGAGCTAAAATTGTGAATAACGACAACGACGGCAGTGGAAATTATTTGCAGCCGGATAACAAATCGGTTTTCAAACGTTTTGACAAGCAGAAAATGCTTTTCTGGAAATTCAATCTCGGACTTTACGATTTCAAATCCTCAGATCAGACTTTTTTGCCGATACTTTCCAAAGGAAGACCGGGACCACCAGAAATTATCGGCGGACACGATCCGACTGGAAGTTTCGCCATGGGTTTGAAAAATCATGCAAAAAGCAAAGCCGTCTTACTGCCGATCAACATCGGCAGGCTTTATTATATGCATGGTTATGAGGAACATAAAAATATTATGCTGGATGTTATTGATTATATTTATCCGCAAGCAACTGAAATTGTTCAGACTGATGCGCCAGCACGGGTTGAGGTTATTCTTCAAAAATACAGGAAGAATGTCCCTGAAATTAAGTCCGCGCTAACTGAAAATGGTATGATTCTTCATTTGATTAACCTTACTGGTTTTAGCGGAAATACCTACTTTCCCCCACTACCTGTTTATCAACTGAAATTTAAAGTACAATCTGATTTTAAACCGGCAAAATTGTTTTCCATGACAAGCGGGAAAGCAATTCCATTCATTTGGAAAAACGGATTTCTGGAATTTAAGGTCGATAAACTCGAAGCGTTTGATGGAATTGTGATGGATAAATAACTCAAAAGTTCATTAACCTGTTCAGATAACAGGCAAATAAACAATAAACTCAGCACCTATCCCCGGTCTGCCAATAGCGGTTATAGCACCCTGATGATTATCTACGATTTTCTTGCAAATTGCCAGTCCGATACCTGTTCCTTCAAAGGAAGTTTTATTATGAAGCCGTTGGAAAACCTGGAAAATCCGATCTTTAAATTGGGGATCAAAGCCTATCCCGTTATCCGCAAAGGAGATAAAATGATAGTTTTTGGACTGATCAATTTCTGGTAAACTAATGTTTTTACCGGAAATAATTCCTGTCGAAATGTTTAGAGATGGGATCGTATCATTTTTTACAAATTTCAGTGCGTTAGCAATCAGGTTCGTAAAAAGCTGTTCAAATTGATACACAATCACATGTAACGCCGGCAGCGGCATACAACGGATAATCGCTCCTTTTTGCTGTATGATTTCCTGCAACTGTTCTTTCACATTTTGCAGCAACACGTTCAAATCGGTTTGCTCAAAATTCTTTTCTACGGCATTTGCTCTTGAAAAAGCGAGAAGATCAACAATCAATTGTTGCATCCGCGTCGATGACGACTGCATTCTTTTGAAATAATCCTTCCCCCGATCCGACAGATTATCATGTTCTGTCTCCATAATTCGCGTCGCAAAAGTCTGGATTTTCCTTAACGGTTCCTGCAAATCGTGACTTGCAACGTAAGCAAATTGCCCCAATTCAATATTAGTCCTGATCAATTCGTCATTGATAACCGTCAGCTCTCTTGTCCGCTGCTGAACCTTTGATTCAAGCTCATCAATAAATAATTTGCTGTCGTGAATATCCGTACTCGTTCCCACCCACATTTGAATTATCCCATCAGTATCACGCTGAGGAATTGCCCGGCTAAGTTGCCAGCGATATTCTCCATCGTATCTGCGAAAGCGATGCTCACAAGCAAAGTCAGTTCCATTTTTAACTGCATGATTCCAAAGACGACTATTCGCTTCCCTGTCGTCAGGATGAACAATGACCAACCATCCCTCCTGTTGAATTTCGTTAAAAGTTAAGCCTGTGAATTTAAAAACAGGCTGGCTGAAATAGTTCAGATTTCCATCCGAGTCTGCCGTCCAGATGAACTGGGGCATAAAATCAGCCAACGTACGGAATTTTGATTCGCTGGTCTTTAAAGCAAATTCCACTTCCTTGCGATCCGTAATATCGATAACCACATTCATGGCTCCCGTAATATTTCCATCACTATCATAAATAGGCTGAGGATTTGCAATAATGTTACGCAGCGTTCCGTCGGGCCTTTTAATATAAGCTTCAACTGTAAAAGCTCTTTTTTCTTTTAGTGCAATAACCATCGGACACTCGGCATGGGGCAAAAATTCGCCTTCAAGCGTATACATCTCGTAAGATCCGCACCATAATTCCTTACTCAGCTCGGGTTCACGTCCCCATAATCTTACCGCGGCTTTGTTATATAAATTGACATAACCATTTTCATCCACGGTGTAAACGGCCACTGGTAAAGTCTGGACCAGATCGCGATATCGCTTTTCACTTTCTTCAATGATCATTTCCGCACGCTTTTGAGGCGTAATATCCATCATCGTTCCAAGCATACGCGCTGGTTTATGATTTTCATCGAAAACGATTTTTCCCTGCGTACGGATCCAGTGCACGGAACTATCCGGATGAACTATGCGCGCCTCGTAATAGTAAATGCCGGTTTCCAGTGCTTTTTCAAATGCCTTTTCCACAATAGCGACACGATCATCCGGATGAACCTGATCACGTAAATCCCAGTGTGTTAAAATTTTGCCTTCATCCTGACCAAAAATCTGACTTAACCTTGGCGTATAAACGATGGAGCGCGTTTGTAGATTTAAATCCCACGTCGCCAGTTGCGTTCCCTCCGTGGCAAGACTAAGCCGCTCCACCGAATCGCTCACCAATTGCCTGGCCTCTACTTTTTCAGTTACATCGTTGACAGAAACAAGCACACCGGACACCAATCCGTCCAGATCGAACATCGGAGAATATTGAAAATCAAGATAATATTTCTTGACCCCTTCCCTGCTTTCCACATAAGCCATCGCTTCATTTTCCTTGTGCGTAACGCCATTCCGGTATACATTGGAAAGAATTTCGGGAAACTTCTGTCCAGCTAATTCGGGAAATACTTCTAAAAGCTTCTTCCCCTGAACTTCCTCTAAATCCCGTTTCCACAAATCACGAAGCATTGTCTCATTCGCCAGCGTAATGACCATATCTTCGCCTTTGAAAACAGCTTTTGCGAACGGAGATTGAATAACCAGATTTCTGAACTGATTTTCGCTTTTCTGCAAGTCGTGCTTGGCTTTTACCTGTTGGGTAACCTCCGTTGCGACAACGATGATACCACTGATCGAGTCGTCCGATTCAAGCAGCGGCTGGTATACAAAATTAAAAAAACATTGCTCTGCCAAGCCGGCACGGACCAGTGTGACTTCAAATTCGTTTCCATAATAAGGGATTCCGGTATCCAGAATTCCATGCAAAATAGGTTTTACGGCGTCCTCAACTTCTGGCAGAGAGTCAAACAACGACTTCCCTACAAACTCGTCCTCAATTCTGTCAACGATTTGCAAATAAGTGTCATTCGCCATTTCCACGATCAGGTCATAACCCCGGAGAATTGTTATCCCGACAGGCGCCTGCATCATTGTATTCCGGAATTTCCTCTCTCCCTCGTCGAATTGTTTTTTGTCCGAGTTAGCCTTGTCAATCTCTCCTTTTACACGCGCATCCAGAGCCAAAAGCATCTCCTGTGATTGAAGAAGCTCTTTGTAACTGGCTATCAGCGATATAGAGATATCGTCTTCATCTTCCTGCCGATTTTCTGCTTTTATCTTTAACTCAATAATTGATAACAGTGTAGTAAGATTTCCGGCGATAAGTTCAATAGTACCCAGGCCTTCACGGGCTTTTCCTATTTCTCCGTTTTTATAAAGATTAATCAGCTCGAAAGCGTATATGTGAAGATTATGGTGGATTTTTTCCAGATCACGCATTTCGGGAACATGTCCGTACTTTTCCAGTGCATAATTATAAATCCATTTTCCGACAGCGCATTCTCTATGATTTGTAAGTGCAGTCTCATCTACCGGAATACCATATAAGTAAGAACGCAGGGAGGTTTTAAATAAAAGATGCTTCGCCTTGGCTCGCTCAAAATCCAGTTCGAGTAAATCCATACTTTTTTCCTATTTTCCGGCTAATAAATAAGCTCAAAACCTATCGACTTCACGGACAATAGGGAAATCTAATATTGAAAATAAAAATTCTCTTTAAAGGTATTAACGCCACCCTTTCCCCAATCAATAGCCAAAATCCGCTGAATCGCAGTTTTCAGCCGAGGAAACGAACCGGGCTTTCTTACAAAATAATTGGCACCCTGTTCATACAGTTTGTTAATGGCTTCCTCTTCTCCGGTAGTTGAAAAAATCACAACAGGAATATTTTTATACTGCTGCGAATTTCGTATTTCGGCAAGACATTCGAAACCGTTCTTTTTAGGCATATTAAGGTCAAGAAAAATCACGTCCGGTGGCGGAGGCACCGTTTTTCCAAGCAAGTTCATTAACTCCACACCGTCGTTCGCGGTAGCAAGCTCAGTAGAGGCATTAACTTCTCTTAAAGCATCTTCAAACAACATGCAATCATCCTCATCGTCATCGGCCAGGAAGATGTATTTTCTTGAATTATCATTCATAATAGACGGTTCAGTAGTTGGTCGTAACGTTGTATTGTGCTCTTTCGACTGACAATTTACTAACGATCGGTCGGAAAGAATAATAATTAGCGTACAAATTTGAATCTTTTCGGAACAATTGCTACCGCTAACTAAATATTAACGTTTGTTAACAACTTTTTATTTCAGAAACCGGGAATTCGCCACTTGAAAATCAATGAATTAAAATTCACCTTCTCCCAATTCTTTTTTCTTTTTTGCCTGATGCAAACGATAATTCAGCGTCAAATTTATTTGCCTTAACCTGCCTTGTGCGCTTGTGGTGGTATAAAAATTCGACCCTTCCAAAATTGACCTGTACTTACGGGAATTGAAAACATCGGTTATGCTTAAGGTCAGTGTACCGTTGTTTTTCAAAACGTCACGACTTGCGGCGATATCGAGCGTTGCCAAAGATTTCCTTCTTCCCTGAGGCGTCTGCTGAGGCGCTTCGTAGTTTCCACGAAATTGAAGATCGGTGTTTTTCCACAAGGTAAACCGGGAAGTAGCGCGCACGAACCAGCTATACGTATCACTTTTAAAAGTTTCATCAAGGCCAGTCCCGTTGGTAATCGCGCGGAAAAAATTGACACTTCCATCCATTTTCCACCATTGGTAAAGGGAATAGGAGCTCGTAAATTCTGCACCATAGGAATTTTCCGTACCTAAATTTTCCGGACGTGTATAAGAGTTTCCGTTTTCTTCAACACGACGAATACTGATGATTTTCCCGTTGGTATGCCGGTAATAAACGGACGAACTGATCGATCCTTTTTCTACATACTTGATATGTCCGATTTCAAAGGCATTCGTAAACTCCGGATTCAGATCAGGATTTCCGCTGAAATAATTCCGGTTGTCGCTGTATGTCATAAACGGACTCAAATCATTATACTGTGGACGACGAACGCGCCGGCTGAAACTTAGCTGCAACGCATTTTGCTTCGGTAAATCGTAAGTCACATGAAGGCTTGGAAACAAATTGGCATACTTACGGTCGTTGATTTCATTTGTCTGCTTCAAGGTCGTCGTCACGCCAGTCCATTCTGCTCTTAAACCTACCTGATACGAGAACTTATTGGTTTTATTACCCATGATCCCGTAAACTGCATTAATATTTTCTTCGTACAAAAAGTCATTTGTAAGGCCTGGAATCGGACTGAAACTACCGTCATTATTTTCCTGGGTCACGGTATAATCATTCGTCATATCGCGTGAGCTGCTTCTTGCTCCGGCTTCCAGTTTTCCATTTTTTCCGAAAGGATGAACATAATCGACCTGAAACAACAACTGCTTTTCTGTTTCATAATTAATAGCCTGCTGCAAGGTTGGCGGAACATCGGACGCACTTCCATCCGGTTTGAAAGATTTCTCTCTGTAATACTGGTCCGAATCTTCCCAGTTGTCAAGGTAACGAACATCAGCGGTCAATTCCTGTCCTTTTTTCTTAAACGTTTTTTTATAATTGATAGCATATTCTGAGTTAGGCTCCGTCTCGGTTTCGTCCTGCGTCCGGTACGTGGTGCTCGTCAGATTACTTAAATTGGAAAGATAATCGCGGTAATTAATCTCAGAAAAACGTTTTCCTTTACTCAGCCGATACGTATAGGAACCTGTCAGAACGTTCTTGTCATTGAAATAATAATCAATTCCGGCACGGGCACTATTATTCTGACCTTTCAAATGACTTTCCATATCTTTCAAGGTAATGAAAGTAGAATCATTCCTGAAAAGCTGTTGATTCTGGGAATTCCTTCCGGGTGTATTTCGGTAAGAAACGGTATAGTTAACAAAGAAATTAAGATTTTTCTTACGGTAATTTACATTTGCGGCAGCACCAAAATTGGTCGGATTTCCGGTAATAATATCGAAAGAACCGTTAAAACCTTCTCTTCTTTCCTTCTTCAAAACAATATTAATAATTCCACCCATACCTTCCGCTTCATAACGCGCAGATGGATTTGTAATAATCTCAACCCGCTCGATCATACTGCCTTGCAACTGCTGCAAACCGCTTCCGCCTTTCAAACTGACCAGTCCGGAGGGTTTGCCGTCAATTAGTATACGCACGTTATTGCTTCCCCGCAAACTCACATTCCCTTCCACATCCACAGCAACCGATGGAATATTTGTTAAAATATCAACACCGGTTCCTCCTGCATTTGCCAGATCCTTCCCAACATTGAAAACCTTCTTATCCAAAGCCAGCTCCATCGTACTTTTTTCTCCTTGCACGACAACCTCATCCAGTGTTTTTGCAGACGCGGTCAGTTTTATGACACCGAGATCTAATTGAGGATTTTCTGCGCTGACATTTACTCCGGAAGTTTTACGTGAATTATATCCTATAAATTCTGATAATGCGTAATATTTTCCGGCATCAATATCAATAATAAACGATCCCGTTTCATCGGTTATCGCTCCTGTGACAAAGGTGCTGTCCGAGCCCTTAAACAACCGTACACTGGCATATGCCAAAGCTGAGTTATTCTGATTATCTATGATTTTCCCTTTAACCGAAAATTTTCCAGTCGTTTGCGCAAGTGAAGAAAGTTGGCTTAAAAAAAATAATAGAAATACTAAACCAAGAACCTGACTAAACCGCCCTGATAAACGATCAGAAAATAAATAAAAACGCCTTTCTCCCGAGCCTGCAATAATTTGTAATGGTTTTGTCATCGAATCTATACCAGGGTTTATACTATTATTTATAGTAAAACCCATTAAACCACTGGATTTACTCTGAATATTTATACATAATGGCGATATATCCTAATTTCATTCTCGTTTATCAGTGTTGCGGTTTCTTAAAAAAATCTCCCCGTGGCTGATCGGAATATATTCTTCTGTTTCCGCGAAATTGAATTTAATATCTTTGGGTAGTTCAAAATTCTTACTTACCCTGAAAAAACAAAAGCATGCTGCAAAATGACGCGACCGTTTTAGGCTTGTTGATGGTGATTCTCGCCATGGTATTTTACTCCGCTTCCTTACCACAAAAAGGCTGGCAACGATTCTACGGTATTTTCCCACCGCTGTTACTTTGTTATTTTATTCCCGGTCTACTTAATTCTTTTGGTATCATCAACGGAGCCGAGTCGCAGCTTTATCCGGTTGTGTCCCGATATTTATTACCGGCTTGTCTCGTCCTTTTTACGCTTGGAATGGATTGGAAAGCGCTGGCAAAACTTGGTCCGCCGGCCATTATTATGATGTTGGTCGGTTCGTTCGGGATTATCATCGGCGGCCCGATTGCGCTTTTTATTGTTGGAAAAATAAGTCCGGATACCGTTGCTGGTGAAGGTCCGGATGCAATTTGGAGGGGCTTGGCAACCATTGCCGGAAGCTGGATTGGCGGTGGTGCAAATCAGACTGCATTGCGAGAAGTTTTCAAACCAAGCGATCGGCTCTTTTCTCAAATCGTCGCAGTGGATGTGATTACGGCAGAATTGTGGATGGCAGTCTTAATTTACGGAGCAGGGTTTACGACAAAAATTGACCGTTTTCTAAAAGCAGACAGCAGCCAGATTGATCATGTCAAAAACGATCTGGAAAAAGCTCAGTTAACCAATCAGAAAACTCCTGGTACAAAAGATTTCATATACTTGTGTGCAGTGGGTCTCGGAGCTACCGGACTTGCCCATTGGCTGGCAGAAAAGATCACGCCTTATCTTTCGACCCATTATCCTTCGTTGGAAAAATACAGTCTGACTTCAGGTTTTTTCTGGATTACCGGTTTGGTAACGTTGATGGGAATCATTCTTTCTTTCACACCTTTGCGAAAACTGGAAAACGTTGGTGCATCAAAACTGGGAAGCGTCTTTCTATATATTCTTGTTGCTACAATTGGCATGCAGATGGATTTAGGATCGATAGCCGACAATCCCGGACTTTTTGGAATTGGCTTAATCTGGATGATGGTTCATGCCGGTTTAATTGTTTTAGCCGCACGGCTATTGAAAATCCCTTATTTTTTTCTGGCCGTTTCCAGTCAGGCTAATGTTGGCGGCTCTGCTTCCGCTTCTGTTGTTGCAGCCGCTTTTCATCCATCGCTTGCTTCGGTCGGAATATTATTAGCGATTTTAGGATACGCCATAGGTACTTATGGAGGCTATCTTTCTGCACTTATGATGCAGTGGGTTAGCGAAATGTAGGATTTGAAAGTTTAGGCATGTAATTTTGTCGGCCTATATAATTATTTTCATGAAGAACATTCGTAATTTTTGCATTATTGCCCATATTGACCACGGAAAAAGTACCTTGGCAGATCGTCTGTTGGAATACACTAAAACGGTATCCAACAGAGACATGCAGGCTCAGCTCCTTGACAATATGGATCTGGAACGCGAACGCGGCATCACGATCAAGAGCCACGCGATCCAGATGACTTATCTTTACAACGGGGAAGAATACACACTAAATCTGATTGATACGCCGGGACACGTCGATTTTTCTTATGAGGTTTCCCGTTCGATTGCTGCGTGTGAAGGTGCATTACTGCTCGTTGATGCTTCACAGGGAACAGAAGCGCAGACTATATCAAACTTATATCTTGCGATAAATCATAACCTTACCATCATTCCGGTACTGAATAAAGTCGATTTGCCAGGTGCAAGACCTGAGGAAATCAAGGATGAAATGGTCGATCTCCTTGGTTGCGACCGGGATGATATTATTCCGGCCAGTGGAAAAGAAGGTATTGGTATCAAAGAAATTCTGGATGCGATCATAGAAAGAGTTCCTGCACCGGTTGGTGATCCGGAGGCTCCTTTGCAAGCACTTATCTTTGACTCGGTTTTCAACTCTTACCGCGGTATTGAGGTAATATTCCGTATCAAAAACGGAAGTATCAAAAAAGGCGATAAGGTGAAATTCATGAACACCGGCAAAGAATATTTTGCTGATGAAATTGGAACACTCGGCCTTGTTCAGATACCAAAACAGGTTGTTGAATGTGGTGACGTAGGATATCTGATTTCCGGTATTAAAGTTGCCAAGGAAGTAAAAGTGGGTGACACTATTACACATTTAAACCGTCAGGCATCCGAGTCTATTGTTGGTTTCTCGGAAGTAAAACCGATGGTTTTTGCTGGTATTTATCCGGTCGACACGACGGAGTTTGAAGAACTTCGTGATGCAATGGAAAAACTTCAGCTGAACGATGCGGCCCTGGTTTGGGAACCTGAAACATCTGCTGCACTTGGCTTTGGTTTCCGTTGCGGATTCCTTGGTATGCTCCATATGGAAATTGTCCAGGAACGTCTGGAACGTGAATTTGATATGACGGTTATTACAACCGTTCCGTCGGTTCAGTTTAGAATAACGAATACAAAAGATCAGTTGATCAATATCAGTGCTCCTTCTGAAATGCCGGAGCCGAACCTTATCAACTGGATTGAAGAACCCTATATCAACGCGCAGATCATCACAAAATCTGATTATATCGGCCCGATCCTTACGCTTTGTATGGATAAACGCGGGATGTTGAAAAATCAGGTTTATCTGACTGCTGAGCGTGTAGAATTACAATTCAGATTGCCTCTTGCAGAAGTTGTTTTTGACTTTTTTGATAAACTAAAAACAATTTCGAAAGGTTACGCATCTCTGGATTATGACCTGGCCGGGTACGAAGAATCTGACATGGTTAAACTTGACGTAATGCTTAACGGTGAACCGGTTGATGCTTTGTCGGCCATTGTTCACAGAACGAAAGCGTATGAATGGGGTAAAAAACTTTGCGAGAAATTGCGTGAACTGATACCACGTCAAATGTTTGAGATCGCGATCCAGGCCGCTATTGGTCAGAAGATTATCGCCCGTGAAACAGTGAAGGCGATGCGTAAAGACGTATTGGCAAAATGTTATGGCGGTGATATTTCGCGTAAGCGTAAACTGCTTGAAAAACAGAAAAAAGGGAAGAAACGTATGCGTCAGGTTGGTAATGTAGAAATACCACAGGAAGCATTTATGGCTGTATTGAAGATTAATTAAATCGAAAGCAGCGTTATAATTTAATAACAAAAGAAAGTGCTTCGTAAGCCTTTTGTTGTAAATTTGACTCGAATCTATTTGTAATACCCAAGAAACTAAAATACGACAAATACCGATATGGCAGAAGTAATCCGTATGCCCAAGATGAGCGACACCATGGAAGAAGGTGTTATTGCAGAATGGCACAAACAAGTTGGTGATGTAATCAAATCCGGTGAAATTATAGCCGAAGTCGAGACCGACAAAGCTACTATGGATCTTGAATCGTATTATGATGGTACTCTTCTTTATATAGGCGTTAAAAAAGGCGATGCTGTTCCTATCGACGGCGTAATGGCCATCGTAGGTGAAAAAGGTGAAGATTATAAATCCTTGCTGGAAGAAGGTGGTGGAAATGGAGCTGCTGCGGGCAATGGCAAAGCAGAAGCACCAAAAGAAGAACCTAAACCAGAAAAAGAGGTAGAAACTGCAACACCGACTGCTGAAAAAGCGCCGGCTGCACCTGCTGCAAAATCTGCTGAAAAAATCAATGCTGCCGTGGTTCGTATGCCAAAAATGAGCGATACGATGGAAGAGGGAACTCTGGTTTCATGGCAGAAAAAAGTTGGAGATAAAGTAAAATCAGGAGACATTCTGGCGGAAGTCGAAACCGACAAAGCTACTATGGAACTTGAAGCATATGAAGATGGTACTTTGCTTTATGTAGGTATCAAAGAAGGCGAAGCAGTTCCGGTTGACGGAATTATCGCTGTTATTGGTGAAGAAGGATCAAACGTTGAAGCTTTGCTTGCCCGTGAAAACGGAGAAGCAGAACCGAAGGCTGCACCTGCTGCAAAAACAGAAGAAGCTGCTCCTGCAGAAGCTGAAAAAGCGACATCAGTTGCTGATTCAGGAGAACGCGTTAAAGCATCGCCTCTTGCACGTCGCTTGGCTGACGAAAAAGGAATTAACATTAATCAGGTTGCAGGAAGCGGTGATAATGGCCGTATCGTAAAACGTGATGTAGATGAATTCAAACCAGCTGCCAAAACAGAAGCTGCGCCTGAAAAAGCTGCTGAATCAGCTGCCCCTGCTGCAAAACCAGAAGCACAACCTGCTGCGGCGCCTGCAAACGGAGATTTTGTTGACACTCCGGTTTCTCAAATGCGTAAAACGATTGCACGTCGTTTGAGCGACAGCTTGTTCACTGCACCGCATTTCTATGTTACCATGGAAATCGTGATGGATAAAGCGATGGCATTACGCCCTCAATTGAATGAAGTTAGCCCAGCTAAAATCTCATTCAATGACTTCGTGATCAAGGCTTGTGCGATTGCGTTGAAACAACATCCTGCGGTTAACTCTGCATGGTTGGGTGACAAGATCAGAAAATACAACTATGTAAATATCGGAGTTGCCGTTGCGGTTGACGAAGGACTTTTGGTTCCTGTGATCCGTGATGCTGACAAGAAAAATCTTTCTACCATTTCTTCTGAAGTAAAAGATTTTGCCGGTAAAGCAAAAGATAAAAAATTGCAGCCAAAGGATTGGGAAGGAAATACATTCTCGATTTCAAACCTGGGCATGTTTGGTGTAGATGAATTTACAGCCATCATCAACCCACCGGATTCTTGTATTTTGGCTATTGGCGGTATCAAGAAAGTTGCTGCTTTCAAGGAAGACGGAACTGTATATCCTACTAACATCATGAAAGTTACACTTTCTGCTGATCACCGTGTTGTTGACGGAGCACTTGCTGCCCAGTTCCTGAACACTGTGAAGAAGCTATTGGAAGAGCCGATGAGCATGTTGGTTTAAAGTTGTAATTAACAAACACACACTTATATATGAAATCAGAAGACCGTTTAAATCAGATTGAGCCCCTTATTGCTAAAATAAGTAGAAGGTTGGACGAAATGGATGGAAGGCTGGATAAGATAGCTGAATTGTTAGGCGGAATTGTTGAAAAATTAGATAAAATAACTGAAAAATTAGATCAGAAAACGGATCTAATGAGTGGAAAGAAGGGAACTAATTCTGAGGAAATAAAGAGAAGGCTCATTGAAAATGAGAAATCCAGGCAGGAACTCAAATTCATCTTAAACTTACTGCAAAACCTCAACTAGTTTTTCTAAATGATTTCAGTTTAAAATACAATGATGTCAAAAGTGTCAGGTTTTATAGCCTGGCACTTTTGTTTTAATGACAGATTAAATTTCTGCACGTTTGGCAGATATCATTTAGCATTCATAATTACACTATGGAAAAAATACATGCAACCACCGTCCTTGGTGTGCTTCACAATGGCACCGTATCATTGGGTGCAGACGGACAGGCGACGATGGGCAATACAGTAGCAAAAAGCAATGTAAAAAAGATACGCACACTCATGGGCGGCAAAATCCTCGTTGGGTTTGCAGGATCTACCGCTGATGCTTTTACGCTTCTGGAACGCTTCGAAGAAAAACTTAACGCTTACGGCGGCAATATGAAACGTGCCGCAATCGAACTCGCAAAAGATTGGAGAACGGATCGTTATCTAAGAAAACTGGAAGCAATGATGATCACCGCCAACAAGGATGAAATTCTGGTAATTTCAGGAACCGGCGATGTTCTGGAACCTGAAAATGGAATTGCTGCAATCGGCTCTGGTGGAAACTTTGCTTTATCAGCTGCTCAGGCTTTGAAAAAACACGCAACACATTTGACAGCAGATGAAATGGTTCGGGAAGGATTAACCGTAGCGGCTGATCTTTGTATTTATACAAACCACAATCTTGTTATTGAAAAAGTTGTTCAATAAATTTATTTGAAAGCGGTTGCAAATCAGCCGCTTTCAAATTTTAAAGAATCTTTTCAATTTTATAATATTCGATATTCTCTTTAAAAAATGGCTCGGAGAACTTTTTAAAACCTACCCTTTCATAGAATTTTAATGCGTCCGTTCTTGCGTCACACCATAATCTTTCGAAATTATTCTCCTGTGCATAATCAATTACTTTCAAAATCATCAGCTTGCCAAGTCCACGGTTTTGATACTCCGTTAAGGTTGCGAATTTCCTGAACCGCAGACTTTTTCCTTCGGCAAATAACGATATGATCGTTACCAGTATGGAATTTTCGTAAAGTCCAAAATGAATTCCCTCTTCGTCCCCTACCACTTTTACAAATTCAAGCGGTTTGTCAGGCCAAAGCACTTTATGCCGGATTGGCAGAATATCTTCTACTGACACTTTTTTAATCTCAATACTCATTGGTTTCGTTTTAATTTACAACTGTGCTAGAAGTGTCATGATCCTGACCAGCTCGTCAGAAACAAGTCGGCTGCTTTCCTGTTGATATTTGTTGGCGATCATAGCAAAACTTAGTACTGCTCCCGATTTTGTGGTCACATAACCAGCATAAGCCCGCGTCCCTCCAATGGAACCACTTTTTGCTCTAATATTACCAGCCGCTTTTGTTCCCTTTCCCAAATTTCGAACTGTTCCGTTTACTCCTAAAACAGCTACACTTTTATAAAAGTCCGGATAAAATTTCTCTTTAGTCACCAGGCTTAATATATCCGTAAGATTGTTCGTAGTCAATGATCCGGACGGCGACAAGCCACTTCCATCTTTTATAAAAAACCCGCGCATATCTGCCTTCCTGTTCCACCAATAATTTGTTATTGCTTTTGCCGCATCATCATAATCTGACTTACCTTCCAATGTCTTTCCCGCTTTTTTCAAAAAAGAATCAGCATATAGATTAACGCTCCAGAAATTGGCCTGCTGACAAATATCCCGAAGCGGCGGTGATTTATATTCGTCCAAAACCTTCCTGCGACTTAATGAAATAACACGGTCGAGATTTTTAATAAGTGCGGTTTCAGTAATAACCTTCACCGTCGCAGACAGATTTTGTTTTAAAGCATATGCCGCATAGGCGCCCGGGTCAGGAATAGATCCTTTCACAGAAAAAGTTGGCACACCTCTTGGGACGGTACCCGTTAGTATGACATTCGTAGTAAGCGGATTACCGTAAACAATGGTTTTATCACCAGACCCTCGTTCTCCGGTTGTAACTAAATTACTGAAGGTTAAATACGGAATTGCCGGCTCAATGCCAAGAAATGTTGTAGGGTCGCCCTCACTTACCCCGGGCTTGAATTTTATCCGGTATTGATTATCATTGAAATTAAGTCCTGAAACGCCGGCACCGTAATAATTCCCGAGGTCACCCCATACCCAGCTATCGGCCAAAGTGTTGGAATCAAAATAAGATGCATCTGCAATAATATCTCCTTTGATAAATTTTATTCCTGTTTTTTGAATTGCGGCGGTCCAACGGGTGATTAATTGTGTGCCTGACAGATACTCCTTAAACCGATCGCTGCCTAATGAGGGATCGCCCGTTCCCCGGATATAGATATTTCCAACCAAGGTATCTTTGTTGAAAAATCCGTCATGTTCCAGAAATGTCTGGTACCTAAAATCCCCACCTAACACCGATAAAATTGTTGCTGTACTAACCAGTTTTAAAATAGAAGCTGACGGAAGTGATTTTTCTGAATTTATTGCGAAAATTGTTTTCTTATCCGAAGTGGATTTTACGCTCACAGACAAAGTTCCATTACGAATTAATTCGCTGTTTTGAAGTTCTAATACGGCATCGCTAAAAACCGTTAAAGCCAAACTATCAATCGATTGTCCCTTTAAAATATGCACAATCAGCATACAGAAAAGGGTTAATTTTAATTTCATAAATCTTTCTTCGGTCTGGGTCAAATAAAAAAATGAAACATTCTCATGCTAAACTATACAGAGTTCGGCAATTCTACGCCTCTTTTTTGATACTTTTGCTGTTAAATGTGTAAGTTGAGATGATTATATTCCGTAACAATTGCCGTTATTACCAGGCATAATTTTACTACTCGCATTTTTACTTTAACTTAATCTTTTAATACAAGATTTCGATTCGAAATAATATTGATTTTTCGCACTTGGGGAGAAATCACAATATAGATATTCACGGTATTACATAAAACATGAAATTGACATTTTGGGGAGCCGCCCAACAAGTTACCGGTAGTATGTTTTTGCTTGAAACAGACGATTACCGGATTTTGATTGACTGTGGCTCGGACTTTGATTTAGATGAAAAAGACAGAAGAACGCGCTATGATGAACAAAAAAGTGTTTTCCCTTTTGATGCGAGCTTAATAAATACAGTGCTGCTAACGCACGCACATATTGACCATTCCGGCAACATTCCCAACTTATTTAAAGAAGGTTTTGAAGGCAGAGTTGTTTGTACAGAACCAACCCTGGCACTTACTTCGCTGCTTCTAAAGGACGCAGCGCATTTGCATCAAAAAAGATTGAATGCTCAAAATGGTTCTTCCAATAAAAAAAGAGGTCGCAAGAGGAAGGATGTTCCGCGTGATTATTTTGTTGAAAAAAACGTCATTGAGGCACTTGACAATTTTGTTCCCGTTTCTTTTGGCCAACGTTACCGTATTGCTGACCACGTTGCAATCACTTTTTATGCAGCCGGCCACTTGTTAGGCGCAGCACATATTGTTGTGGAGGTTACTGAAAATGGCGAGAAGAAAAAAATCTGTTTTTCCGGAGATATCGGACGGAGCAATTATCCATTGCTGATCGATCCGCAGGAAGTGCCGCAAGTAGATTATCTTGTTTGTGAATCGACTTATGGAAACCGGTTACACGAGGATTTAACTTCGCCGGCAGAGGCCCTTGCCGATGTGATCAAACGTACTTGTATCGATATTCCTGGCAGGCTGATTATTCCATCGTTCAGCGTTGGACGGACTCAGGCTTTACTTTTTACTCTAAATAAAATTTACGCCGATCACGCATTTCCTAACTTGAAAGTATTTTCGGATAGCCCTCTTGCGCATAGCAGCACGAAAGTTTATCAGCGGTATGTCAGACTGCTAAATAAAGAAGCCAGAAATTTCCACGCAGATAATGACATACTCTTCGATTTCGAAAATCTGATCTACTTGGAAAGCTCGGATGCAAGCCGTGCCGTTTCCAATTATAACGAACCCTGCATTATTATTTCCTCTTCCGGAATGGTTCAGGGAGGGCGAGTTGAGCAGCACGTTGAAGCCAATATCGGAAACCCGTACGCAACCATTTTGATGATCGGTTATGCGTCGGAAGGAACGTTGGGATGGAGGCTTTTAAATGGGCAAGACAGTATTTCTATTCGTGGAAACAAGCTGCCTGTCTTGGCTAATATTGAAAAAATTGACGTATTTAGCGGCCACGGAGACCAGAATGACTTGATCCGGTTTGTGAAAATGCAGGATCCGGAAAAACTTAAGAAGGTTTTTCTGGTTCATGGCGAACATCAAAGCATGACTGATTTCCAGGGTAAAATTAATGAATTTGGCTATAAAACGGTCGAAATACCGTTGCGGGGACACTCCTATGAACTTTAAACCCTAGCCACAAAGAAGAAATATAACATGAGAACATACCTTGATTTTGAAAAACCAATGGCCGAGCTAGAACGTAAGCTCGAAGAGATGAAAGCGTTAGCACAACAAAATAATGTTGATGTTTCCAGCGCTATTTCCTTATTGGAAAATAATATTACTGAGCTTCGTAAGGAAATTTTCGGAAAGCTAACAAGCTGGCAGCGCGTCCAGCTTTCGCGCCATCCGGATCGTCCTTATACGCTGGATTATATCCAGTTGATCTGCGATGAATTTATCGAACTTCATGGTGATCGTCAGGTTCGTGATGATCCGGCGATGATCGGTGGACTTGCTAATATTAATGGCCAGACTTTCATGATCATTGGTCAGCAAAAAGGGCGCAATACAAAGCAGCGTCAGCACCGGAACTTTGGTATGCCAAATCCGGAAGGTTACCGCAAAGCTTTGCGCTTGATGAAACTGGCTGAGAAGTTCAACGTTCCTATCGTTACTTTGGTGGATACTCCGGGCGCATTTCCCGGAATGGAAGCGGAAGAGCGCGGACAAGGTGAAGCAATCGCACGTAACATTAAAGAAATGTTCCTTCTGAAAGTGCCGGTTATTTGTATCATTATCGGAGAAGGTGCTTCAGGTGGAGCGATTGGTATTGCTATTGGTGACCGTGTGCTGATGCTGGAAAATACATGGTATTCTGTAATTTCTCCTGAAAACTGCTCGACGATCTTATGGCGCAGCTGGGATTTTAAAGAACAGGCAGCGGAAGCGATGAAAATCACGGCGAAGGACATGAAGAACAACAAGCTGATCGACGGCATTGTTCCGGAACCGCTTGGAGGCGCGCATCTTGATCACGCATGGATGGCTGCTGAACTGAAAAAGACAATTTTAAGTAATTATAAAGAAATATCTTCTATGTCGCCGCAGAAGAGAATCGACCAAAGAATCGATAAATTCTGTGCGATGGGTGTTGTTGTTGAATAATAAGTTTTAAATGCCGTCATGAAGAATAGCCGTATAAAAAATATAATTTTTGACCTGGGTGATGTCATTCTCAACATTGACGTCCCTCTTGCATCGAGTTCTTTCGGGAAACTGAGCGGCCGCCAGCAGCACGAAATCCTGACACTTTTTAAAGAAAAAGAACTTTTCCGCTTGTTTGAAACAGGGCTTGTCGATGAAGATGCATTTAGAAATATGATCAGAGAATTACTTGAATTCCCTGATTGGTCAGAAGAAATTATTGATACGGCCTGGAACAGTTTGTTGCTGGATATTCCTCCTGCGCGCATTGAACTCATTAAAGAACTCGGTAAAAATTACCGGTTGTTTTTATTAAGCAATACAAGTTCGATCCATATCAAACAGGTTAACAAAATTCTGCACGCTGCCACTGGCATCGAAAGACTAGACGACCTGTTTGAAAAAGTATATCTTTCTTACGAGATGGGGCTTATGAAACCTGATCCCGCAATTTATTTGCAGGTTTTGGAAGAATCAGGTCTCGTTGCGGAAGAAACCTTATTTCTCGACGACAACGCAGATAACATAACAGCAGCTTCTAAACTAGGCATCGACACCATTCTCGTCCAAAAGCCTGTCACCATTCTGGACTATCTGAAAGATTATGTCGCCTAGTACCCGTACGCACCTGATTCAGGCATTACTCTTCATTGCAACTGTCATCACCACCACCATGGCTGGGGCTGAATGGATGTATGGCAATGTCTTCGCTTTTGTTAATTCCGGAGTTCATTTTATCGCTGAAAAAATTTCCGGAAAGGAAATTCCTCTAACGGGAACACCTATGGGATGGGCTCATTTTTTTGCCGGATTTCAGTTCTCAATCCCTTTTCTTGCAATTCTGACGATTCATGAATTTGGTCATTATTTTACGGCAAAAGCACATCAGGTTAAAGTTACGCTTCCGTATTACATTCCATTATGGTTCGGGATATCCCAAAGCATTGGGACGATGGGCGCATTTATTCGTATTACTTCCGTTGTAAAATCCCGTTTAAAATTCTTTGATATTGGTATTGCTGGTCCACTGGCGGGTTTTGCAGCAGCGCTGGTTGTGCTCTGGTATGGCTTCACGCATCTTCCTCCGGCAGACTATATTTTCACGATTCACCCGGAATATGCACGTTACGGATTGAGTTACCCTCAGTTTGTCTATGAGAACGCTGCTGGAAATCTGGCTTTGGGAGATAATATTCTATTCTGGTTTTTCAAAAATTTCGTAGCGGATCCTGATCGTTTGCCTCACGCCTACGAAATAATCCATTATCCTTACATTTTCGCCGGATACCTTGCGCTATTTTTCACTTCATTAAATCTGATCCCGATCGGCCAGCTCGACGGCGGCCATATTTTATATGGAATGATCGGTAAAAAGAGATTTGACGTTGTGGCGCCAGCTCTTTTTGTTGTATTTATTTTCTATGCGGGATTAGGAATGTTCAGAACAGAGGACTTCGCCATAAGCAGCGATTCTGTTTTCTATGAGCATTTGTTATCACTTTTTATCTACATTTATTTCCTTTATATCTGTCTTCGGAAAATCAGTGAGAATGCATCAAATGCAGTGATGCTAAGTCTGATGATTGTTGTTGCACAATTTGGCGCAACCTATCTTCGCCCGGATTGGGACGGTTATTCAGGTTTTCTGCCCTTTATATTTATTCTTGGACGTTTCCTTGGCATTCGTCATCCAGAAACCGCGGAGAATCAACCGATTGGAACGGCACGTATGATTCTTGGAATCTTTGCATTGATCATTTTTATCATTTCCTTTAGCCCGAAACCGTTTATTGTTCTCTGACCCGTTTTCGGACAATCAAATAAATTAGATCTTCATGTTAAATGCTTTCGCAGCATTCGTTTTTCGTATTGCCGGTTGGAAAATTATCGGACGACCACCGTATGAAATACAAAAAGCAGTCTGGGTTGGGGCGCCGCACAATTCTAACTGGGATTTTATGGTATGTCTGGGAGCACGCGGAGAATTAAAAATTAACATCGGATTTCTGGCGAAAAGCCAGCTTTTTAAATGGTATTCCGGATGGTTGTTTCGATCGTTGGGCTGTTATCCGGTATATCGAAATCAATCACAAAATCTCGTTGATGCGGTTTCCAAAATGTATGATCAAAATAAATCGCTGCACATCGCAATCACTCCGGAAGGTACGAGAAAAGATGTTGAGCGGCTGAAAACCGGTTTTTATCATATTGCTCTCAAAGCGAAAGTTCCTCTTATTCTGATCGGTTTTGATTATCCCAGAAAAGCGCTGGTTATTAGTGAGCCTGTATTTCTAACCGGAGATTTCGAAACGGATTTAAGACATGTCTATCAATTTTATACAACGATTCAGGGAAAACATAAAACCTGGCTCAAAAACTTCGAAGAAACCGGAGATATTCCCCACAACAAAGTGTAACCAACTAGGTAAGAAACTCATTGTCAAATCCCGGACAAACAGTATATTGCGTCAAATCCAATCAGGACGCACATGGTTTCCCGCAGAAAATTCCTTCAATGCTGTCTGACCACTCCTTTTATTTTAGAGGATTTATCCATCAGAACCGCTAAAATAAATACCGTACTTGGACCGATAACTCCGCAGAAACTTGGTAAAACATTAATTCACGAGCATGTCCTTGTTGACTTTATCGGTGCGGATAAAATTAATTCAAACCGTTGGGAGCACGAAAAGGTTATCCAAAAAGTCTTACCGTTTTTAAAGGAAATTAAGGCAAAAGGCATACAAAGTATCGCAGAATGCACACCGGCCTATCTTGGTCGTGATGTGATTCTTTTGCAAAAACTTTCCAAACTAAGCGGATTGAATATCCTGACCAATACCGGATATTACGGAGCTTCCGACAACAAGTATCTACCTAAACAAGCTTATACAGAAACCGCAGAAAAGCTGGCAAAACGCTGGATCACCGAATTTAATGAAGGAATAGAGAACACCGGAATTAAACCAGGCTTTATCAAAATCGGCGTAAATCCCGGCTCTCTCTCATCGCTGCATCAAAAACTCGTCGTTGCAGCCGGCCTTACGCACTTGGAAACCGGTCTGACAATTTGCTCGCATACCGGCCCATCATTACCCGCATTCGAACAAGTTGAAATACTTAAAGAGCTGGGAGTTCATCCTGAGGCTTTCGTTTGGGTACACGCAAATAGTAAAGATCAAAATGACTTTATCAAAGCCGCAAAAATGGGCACTTGGGTCAGTTTAGACGGTATCCGAGAAGAAAACCTGGAAGAAAATGCTTCTGTGTTGCAGTTATTGAAGTCTCATAACCTGCTTGACAGAGCTCTTATTTCTCACGATGCAGGCTGGTATCAGCCGGGAGAAGAAAACGGTGGGAAGTTCCGGGCATTTACCGCCATTTCTAATCAGTTTATTCCTTCACTCAAAACAAAAGAGTTTACAGAACAAGATATTGAACAGCTTTTAGTCAAGAATCCGGCAGAAGTTTTTACAATCAAAAAACGTTTGTTATAACGTATTTAACCCTGATTATCAAAGTCCTAACACCATCACTCTTATTATTTAATGATTACGTTCCCAACCTTCAAAAAAAGGCAGCGACAGATCCTATTGCTGACACTTTCGTTTTTTGCCCTGCTATTTTTTGTCAGTTCAGCTGGTATCAACGGCTCGAATGATGGAAGTCACTTTGCATTGGCAAAAGCAATTTATTACAACCAAAGCACCAGCATAAAACCATTCTTCGGATATGTAAAGTGCTGTGATTATGCAGTAAAAAATGGAAAGATTTATTCGGACCGATTACCAGGAAATGCGATTTTGATGTTACCATTTTTGGCTTATTCCAATCTTCTTGGTTTGGTCGGCCTGAGTCATTTAGGTAAAAAATTTGAAACAGATCTGATCGCTGTCATACTGCTTCCGAATTTATGTGCGCTGCTCAGTCTTGTAATTTTATTTCTGCTATTTCAACAGTCCGGCTTCGGCTTTCCGATTTCATTTATATCCACTGTTATCTACGGCTTGGCAACTCTGCACTGGCTTGAAGCAACGCATGTCTTTTCACATATGCCTTCGCTGCTATTTATTCTGACAGCAATTTATCTGACATTGTCCATTAAGGATATTAACAAAGACCAGACTATTGTATATATAATCGCGGCGCTCGTCGGTTTTTCAACACTTATTGAACTACAAAACATTCTCTTTATTGGCCCTGTCCTCATCTACCTTTTCGCTACGATGAGCCATGCAGATAAAATTCATTATAAAAATTGGATGCCGGTTTTTATAAAATCACTGGCAGTTGCCGGATTTTTTGTTGGCTGCCTTTTGCTTTATAATTATATCGCCTTTGATGAATTCATTCTAAAAAGCAATACTTACAACCCCAACTTCCCGGAAGAAAAAACTTTTTCAGAGTCACTCACTGGCAATTTTGTATCCGGCCTCGGAAAATTACTGATTGATTTTTCGAACCTCGATCTTTACTATAAATGGTATAAAGGGAAAAATAATGACATTCCGGGACTTTTGGTAACATCACCTATTCTTTGGCTTTCAGTACTCGGATTTACGTCTTTTATAACAAAAGATTTTAGTAAGGCGTCACTATTTATTGCCTTGATTTCCATCTCAATACTTATCGCTGCGCTGCACAAAACTACACTGACAAGGCATATTTTCACCGTTCTCCCCTTTTGTTTCTTTCCCTTTGCCTATATTCTTGAAATGGTCTGGCATTCTGACAAGTACCGGCTTTTTGGAATCATCGCGATTTCATTTCTTACGGTTATCAGCATCGCCAGAATTTATTACATCAATGCGACTTTCTGGGGACACGGCGGCAAGGATTTTCCACGATTTAAAACAGAACTTCCCTTTTTCTTCGCGTTTTACCTACCGTTTTTACTAGCCGTATGGTTATGGACAACGCATTTCAGAAATTCCAAAAAAATCATAACATCTTCGCAATCATAAAAATCGTCCATCCGTCGCTGTCAGTCCGGAGAGAAAATGAAAATCCATGATTTAAAAGAATTTCCCGTGTTAACGTCAGACCAATGCCCTGGCCATCTTTTTTTGTACTAAAAAACGGATTAAAAAGCTGACCTGCCGTCTCTTCCGAAATTGGTGATCCATTATTTTTTATCAATAACTGACAATCGGTTATTTCGATAACGATATTGTTTCCACTTTCACAAACGTCCAAAGCATTTTTTATAACATTCACAAAAACCTGCTCCATCTGCGCAGGATCCGCATACACAAGCAAATTCTCATCCTCCCTAATTTTGATATCAAGATATATTCCCTTCTGTTCAGCAAGGGATCGCATAAAAATCCCCGTATTTTTTGCTAAACGGGCGATATCGATTTGTTCTTTTCGAGGAGCTGGTAGTCGTACAACATCAGCAAAATTCCGCATAAATGCGGCTAACTTTTGATTTCTTTCTGAAGCCACTTTGAGTGCTTCCCTTAAATCCAGAAACGAATCTTCGGACAGATAATTCCGGGTGGTTTGTAAAATAGAATCAGTCGCACCAAGGGTATTATTCACCTCATGTGCCATCATTCGGATGACTTTACCATAGGCTTTCTTCTCCGATTCAAGAATATCTTCTGTCAGCTCTTCAATCATCAGAAAAGACCGCCGAAAGCCTTGATCCATGAAATGCGACCGCTGGACTTTATAAGTTTCCACTCCGTTTATTTTCACCGTTTTAGAATCTCCGTCTTCCAGATCTTCGAGCTGATTAAGGAGTGAAAAGTCAAGTTCACTCAACTTTTTGCCAATAAAAAATTCAGGTTCATGATTGAAGTGTTTTCTAGCCTTGTCGTTAATCTGCGATATTTTCTCATCAAAATCAAAGATCAGAATGGCTATGGGCGAGGCTTCAATCAACTTTTCAAGAAAAAAATGTTGTTCGTTCAACTTAGTACGTTCCTCACGAAGCTGGTCAATCATTAAATTGTAAACTTCGATTAGCACGTCCACCTCATTGTTTCCGGTCGGGACGAATTTTATTGTGAAGTCCTTATCCTTAATCGCTTCTATACCTGAGCGGACAAATTCAATCGGACGGGAAAAATCACGATATATCTGAATAGAAACGATGATGGAAATAACGATCAGAATTTCGGAGGCAATAAAATATATTTTATTCTCGCTCAACAATTTGAAAGCCAAAAATACCAGCGCTACATGAAGTATTCCAATAAAAATAATATATCTGTAACGTAGTGAAATCTTCATGGAGGATTGAATAAATTAGCTTTCAGATTCGTAAGAAATACCAAATTTTTCTAAACGACGATACAACGCAAATCGTGTTATTCCGAGTGACCGCGCAACTTTCGATATTTTTTGCTGATGAAATTCCATTGCACGAATGATCATCTGGTATTCCATTTCTTCCAATGTTAGCGCCCCTACTTCCGGCAAGCTACTTTTTGCGGAAGACTGAGGATTTGGATTCATATTTTTCTTAAAATCTTCTACATCCAGAATATTTTCAACGGATAGCAGTACTGTTCTTTCAACGATATTTTTGAGCTGTCGAATATTTCCTTGCAACGTCAGCGTTTTCAGCCATTTCATTGCAGACTGACTCAGTTTTAATTCCGGACGCTGATAAATTATTTTAAGATTATTTACAAAAAATTCAGCCAGAACAGGAATGTCTCCTGGGCGCTCCCGTAGAGCGGGCAGCTTAACGGTGATTAAATTAATACGGTAGAACAAATCCTCACGAAAACTTCCGTCGGCAACCATTTCCTCTAAATTCCGGTTCGTGGCACAGATGATACGCACGTCCACTTTTCTACTTTTACTACTGCCGAGCGGTTCAAAAGTTCGTTCCTGCAATACCCGTAATAATTTTACCTGATTGGAAAGATCGAGTTCTCCGATTTCATCAAGAAAAATTGTTCCCTGGTGAGCCATCTCAAAACGTCCAACCCGATCTGTCTTTGCGTCTGTAAAAGCTCCCTTGACGTGACCAAATAATTCACTTTCAAATAAAGTTGAAGAAATTCCTCCAAGGTTAACTTTTACAAACGGCTTCGATTTTCGCTTGCTGTTGGAGTGAATCGCTTCTGCAATCAATTCTTTTCCGGTACCACTTTCTCCTGTAATCAAAACCGGAGCATCCGTTGCAGAGACTCGTCCGATGGTTTCAAGAATTTCCAGAAGCCTCGGATCGTCGCCAACTATATTTTCAAAATGGTAGGTTTGTTCCAGTTTTCTTCGGTTGGCCGATTGAGGTGTCTGCTGTGACAGATTCAAAATAGTCTTGACCGATTGCAACAGATAATCGTTTTGCCAAGGCTTCGTAATAAAATCGCGCGCGCCTTCTTTCATGCCCTTGACGGCAAGATCAATTGTTCCCCAACCAGTGATCAGAATGACAGGAATTGCAGCGTTCATCTTCCGGATTCTTTGAAGCAGATCCATTCCTTCGTCACCCGAAGTTTCGATTGAGAAATTGAGATCCAAAAGAATTAATTCGGGCGTTTCCTTCTGCAGAATTTCGACGGCATCATCAGGCGAACCTGCACCTTTCACGCTGAAACCTTCTTTTTTCAGGAGCAGGGCCAGTGAAGTACGGATTGCTAAGTCGTCGTCTACGATGAGGATCATAAAATTATTCTAATAATATATTTTTCAAAAGTATAACATCTTGCCAGACACTGCTCCATTATTAGGTACCTGTTTATAGAAAAAATTCCTGTATCCGTTACCTCAATTTGTAGGTTAACAAAGATAAATGACAAAGACAGACAAAGGAGGCTCCTGAGGAGCCTTTCACTTCGCTTACTAACTCACGCCTATAAACAGGGAGCACTTAAAAGAGCTATCTTGCACTTACTCTTCATGCAACGCTACTGCCGGATGAATCCTCGAAGCCTGACGACTTGGATACCAGGCACATAAAGTGACGATCAGGAAAATAATCAGGATAGCCGCCAGAATTGCCAGGATGTAAATCCGGCTTTCAATATTAAAAACATTCATCAAAGGAAATTGAATGGCAAACAAGAGGCCGACGACCATACTTAAAGTCGCCAGGACCCAGATCTCACCAAGAAATTGTGTCGTAACATTGCCTTCCGTTGCACCCATTGCACGTCGCAAACCGATCTCATTTCTTCTTTTTGCAATACTAAGGTTAAGAATTCCAAAAAGCCCAAGAGCAACATTAGTTAAGAGAAATCCACTGATAATGAGAAATATCATCACCGGAACCAGGGTCAGGTTATGCCTTGTTTTGCGCGATTCGGTCAGATAACTTACTTCAATCCCCCAGTCCTTAGTCATTCCGGCAATGTCTTTGACGAGTTTCGCTTCAAAATTGGCGTCCGTTCCGGGTTTTGTATTTACCAATATATTTTTATCCCATTGACGGGTTTTATCCAGCATGATAAAAATGGCCGAATTGTCAGACATAAATTCTCCCTTTGCCTTAAATTTATCCACAACACCGACAATCTTATATGAAAGTTTATCGTCTATTTTTATCAATTTACCGATCGGATTTTCTTCTCCGAAAAGTTCTGTCTGCATTTTTTTATTGATGACCACAGGAATAAATTTAGCAACCCAATCCTGGCGCTGATACCAGCGGCCTGAAAGTAAAGGCAAATTCAGGGTCTTGCTAAAATCCTCGTCCACAATATACTTATCTGTCTGAGTACCTGCCTTTTTATATTCAAATCTTTCCGACATCTGGCTTGCAGAAAATGGTGAATTTGAGCTCATTCGAGAGGCAGACTCCACTTCCGGATAGGACCTGATCCGATCCATGATACGCTGCATTTTTTCCGCGACTTCCGTAGTATCCTGATTATTATTCAGATCAAGCGTCCAAACATTTTTATATTCAAAACCAATGGGTTGCATATAATTGCTAATGTTGAAAACCATCAACGTGAGCACTCCAAACAGCACAAGGAAAGACGCCCATATTTCGATAATCAACAGCGAATGCGCTCCTTTTTTATTCCAGATTAATTTAAACAAATGACGTAGCATAGGATTTCAGGATTTTAAGGCGTCTACGATTTTTAATTTTGACATTCGGAAAGCGGGTAAAACTCCGGACAATAATCCAAAGATCAGACATACCAGAATGCTTATGGCAAATACAACAAGATTGATTGTGAGGTCGGCATAAGCAATCCAGCCGCTCGAATTTATCATTTGAATAATCAATGACGAAAGTATCAAAGCGAAACCTCCACCGATGAAAGTAATGAACATATTTTCAATGATAAACTGCCAGAGAAGCGCTTTTGAAGGAGCTCCAAAAGCTTTTCGCACACCAATTTCGGAAGCTCTTTCCAAAATCCTGCTTACGTTGACGTTGACAAGATTGATAGCGGGCAGTCCCATAAACATAAGTAGAACAAGAAAAATAACGGAGTAAAAGATGACCTTTTGCTGAACAGAATCGTCCCGCATGAAAGTGTATAAAAACTGGTCAAAATAGGTATTAGCCTTTACTTCCAAAATCGTGTACTGCTGGCCGTCGCGGATAACAGATTTCGGAACACGTGCAATTCCGGCGTCAAATTCTGCCTTGATCGCGCCAAGGTCTTTTTCATCTTTCGCCAGTATCATGGCCGTGAAATTACCTCTCAGTCCGGCATTCTGATAATTACTTTTTGGTGCTGTATAAGGAAAATAAACATCACTGTATGTATAAACTCTCGTTACAGGACTACCCTTTACCACCCCAATGACCTGATAAACAATGTTCTCAATTTCAATTTTTTTGCCAACAACCGGTTGTCCATTGTCTTCGAAATACTGTTTTTTTAACGCATCCGTTATGACGACCACATGATCTCCATTTTTGATATTTTGCTCGTTATAAGGCTTTCCTTCCAAAAACTCAAAATCCGTTGCATACCAAAATTCCGCATCGGTAAACTTTGTATTCAGTTTAATTCTTTTGCCGTTCACATAGGTATTTGTGAAGCCAAACATGGACGAAAGAGATACCTTTTCAGGCGTTTTCAGCGATTTGGCGTATTGGCTCATAAACTTGAAACTCGCCGGCCCCATGGATCTGGAAGTGCGTGTCGAATCAGTTTGCAAAACCGAAGTGATATATAAAGTCCGTGATCGTTTGTATTCCGGGTAATGCGCACCAAGCAAATGGTCAACGAACGACGCCAGAACCATCAAAACAGTCAGCGTCAGACTGATACCAAACAGCGTAATAAAGGTATAGAAAGGATGCCGCAGCAAAACCTTCCAGGCAATTTTTATATAGTTTGCGAGCATAATTTCAACGATATTTTTGGATGAAAACTTAATTGGCTGGATTAATAATGATGGATTGATAGCGTGTGCCGGAAAGTCTGAAATCTCGCCTCATTCTATCATTCACTCATTCAAAATTAATTAGAGCACCTGCGTTCCGTCGAATAATCTGATAAGCCGATGTGTTCTTTTCGCCATTGCGTCGTCGTGCGTTACCATCACGATCGTTGCGCCGCTTTCATTCAGTGACTGTAAAATATTGATAATCTCATTTCCCATTGCGCTATCGAGATTTCCGGTTGGTTCGTCGGCAAGAATTATTTCCGGTTTTCCGACGATCGCCCGTGCAATAGCGACACGCTGCTTTTGCCCGCCGGACAATTGTTTTGGAAAATGTTTCATACGATTGGCCAATCCTACTTTTTCAAGCGCTTCTTCGGCAAGTTCCCGTCTTTGTTTGGCGGTTGTGGAACGGTACAAAAGAGGGATTTCAACGTTATCGATGACCGAAAGATCATTTATCAAATGGAAACTTTGAAAAATAAAACCCAGCATTTTATTCCGTAACGGTGCTATGGCTTTGTCGTGATAACTTTCAACCTTTTGTCCGTCAATTTCAATAATGCCTTTGGAAGGAGCATCCAACAAACCGATGATGTTTAGAAGCGTACTTTTCCCGCACCCCGATGGTCCCATGATCGATACAAATTCTCCTTTTTTTACATTTAAATTGATGTTGTTCAGTGCGAGTGTTTCGATCGAACTGGTCCGGTAAACCTTCTCAACATTTTGAAGTTTTATCATGGCTGTTAGAATAAGATAAGAAGTTAATAGTATAATTTTATGGCTAATAGTTAATTTTTTGATCCTTTTCGAAATCGTATAAAGTCAGCAAGCGAAGCGTGTAATACGTTTGCCAGTAGTCTCGCAGGGCCAGAATATAATCGCGTTTTGCCCTGTCTTTTTCCTGCATCGCAATACCCAGATCCGTCACACTTAAATTGCTCAATATAAACCGATCCTGCGCAATCTGATACCGGTTGGCCGCGATCTGATCAGCTAGATTTGTCAGTTTTACCTGTTTTTGAAGCATTTGTAAAAGTGTTACCTGCGTAAAAATTTCCTGCTCAAAGGTAAGTTTATCCTGCTCGACCGACTGCTGTGCAAATTCCTGATTTGCTCTGGCTACTTCCGTTCTTGCCTTATTTCGTCCCCAGGTCATAATCGGTAAGGTAAACTGCAACTCCACAAATTCACGATCCTGCGGTTTCACATAAATATCTCCCGGCCTGGGTCCTTGATTAGACAAACCAAACGTGGCACTTAATGACGCATTCAACCCGTTTTCCTTTTTTGCCGATACGACATCACGTTCCGCTTCCAACAATTTCCTCCGAAATGTAATTGCATCCGAACGGTTAGCAAAAGCTTCGTCCAGCGCTTTTTGTGGATTTACTTCAAACTCATCAAGGGCTTTTGGAATTTCCAGATCAAGCTCACGCTCATCCCGTGAGCTCAAAAACATTTTCAGTTTCAAAGTCGATACCGCGGCGGACTGCTGAGCCGATGCCAAATCTTTTTGAGCAGTCAGCAAACCCATTTGAAGTTGTAATAAATCGTTCTGCGAAATTTTCCCCAGTTCCAGTTTATGTCCTGCAATTTTATAAAGCGTGTCGTTATTGCTTCTATTTTTCTCTGCAATCTGCAAATTAACCTGTGCAACCAGCAAGTCGAAATAAAGTCCCGTCGCATCCAGCGCCACCTGCTCCATATCGCCGATATATTTCTGATTTCCTTCCTGAAATTTTAACGGCTCAATTTTTCGGTCCCACTTCATTTTGTTAAATCGAAACAAAGGCTGCGTAATTCCGAATTCAAATGGAATTCCGTTATAGCGGGTCACATCACCAGCAAAATCATCGAACCGCTGCATTTGCTGCTGCACGTAAATTGTCCCGCCTGTTGGTGCTATTTTTTGTTCCAGGGCAAGATTTAAAACGGAATTATTGTACGAAACGGACTGGAACGAAACCGTACCGTCTGGTTGAACAACCTGAATGTAAGAATTTGTGAACCCGGGAACCGTTCCATTTAAACTCAGTTGCGGTTTGAAATCTGCCATAAAAGAACGGTATTGCCAGAAGTTCGTTTTTTTCAAAGTGACTGCCTGTTTCGAAGCAACGGATTGCTGCCTCGCCTGCTCAACAACTTCGGATAATGACAATCGTTGCGTTTGTGCTTTTGAAATTACGCCTGTAAATACAAAGAGGAAGAAATATAAGTATCTCATGTCGCTGCTATTGAATTGAGATTTCTTCCATATTTTCATACTGGCTCATGTCACTCAGCACAACATTTTCTCCTTTTTTGAGCCCGCTTTTTATTTCTACATAATCAAAATTGGACAATCCTACTTCCACTTCACGGCGGTGGGCGACGCCATTTTTCAGGACATATACATACTGTTTTCTTTTTCCATTGAAAGTCGGGCCATTTGTTACGCGTAAGGTTTTCAGGCTTCGGTCCGTCACAATAAAAACTTCAACTTTCATATTGGGACGGAGCGATTCGTTTTTCGAATTTTCAAGCTGAACGACAAATTCTATAATGCCGTTTTTGATAGACGGTTTCACCTGTGTGATCATACCACGAAAACTTGTTTCATTCATTTTTATAATCACCGGCAAACCTGTTTTCACCTGATCCGAATATACGTCCGAACAAGAACCATCGATCCGAAAACTTCCCAGATCCGCAACTTTTGCAAGCATTTCGCCCTCACTGACAGCCGAACCAATGTTTTCATTTACCCAGGTCAAAACTCCTTTCCGGTCTGCGACGATATCGGCCATTTTCAACTTGTGCTGCAATTCTTTTAAATTATTTCCTTCAATCTGTGCTCCGAGCTCAGTTTCCTTCAAACTTGCTCCCATGGATTCGCGGTTATAGGAAAGGTCATTTTCAAGTTGTTTCTTTTCAAGTTCGGCGATTTTCAAGGCATTTTCTGCGCGGGTAATATCTTCTCCGGTTCCGCCTCCCACTTTTTGCAAACGCTTAGCGTCTTCAAAATCTGCCCTAAGTTTATTGATATTCAGAGATTTGATTTTATCGTTTATCTCAGCATCGAAAAGATTTTTATTGAGCTTCATCCGCAACTGTTCGATACTGTTACGTTTTAATTCCAGCTGGTCTTTATACCGCTCCGATTCAATTTCAGTCAAGGATTTATCCAGATCAACAATTGCCTGCCCAGGTTCTACGGGCGTTCCGGGTGTAATCAGTATCCTGCGAATACTGGCACGAATCGGGCTTGTGATGATTTGCTCATAGGCTGGAATAATTTCACCTGAAGCAGTAAGCGTGTTCTCAACATCGCCCGTTTCCACGACGCCAGTCCTGACGCGCGATGCTTCCATTGTTCCCTGCAAAGATTTTCTGAGAAAGTAAATGCTGAGCACTAAAATGGCGACACTGGAGGCACCGATAATCCATCGGCGTTTTTTTTGGTTCCTGACATAATCCGGTTCAACTTCCCGATCCATTTTGTAAATTTTTAGATATAATCTGTATCCTTTTCATAGCTAACTATATCTTTTATTTACAACTTTATGCCAAAACAAAATTGTCTGATAATGAACCTATTAACTTAATTATAAAAAGAAAAAGCCGTGCGAAATCGCACGGCTCGTGTGTTAGCGAACAAACATAATTTCAGGTTTTCATCTTTTTCTTTTTCGCAGCAGGGAAAAGAATATTGTTCAAAATGAGACGATATCCAGCGGAATTCGGGTGCAGGTTCAGGTCCGTAGGCTCCTCTCCTACCCGATGCTGATAATCTTCCGGATCATGTCCGCCGTAGAATGTGAAAAAACCTTTTCCGTGTGTACTATGAATATATCTCGCTTCCCCAGCCGTTTTGTTTTCTGCCAGAATGACTACTTCAGGTTTTACAAAACGGTTTTTAAAAGCGGTCGTTTGTCCTAAAAAACCTTTGATGATCGTCTGGTGATTCTGAGTCAGCATGCTCGGAACCGGATCCCATTTTGCGGAAAACTGAAACAGCGAGAAAAAGTCATTTGACTCGGCAAGTCCGCGTTCATCCGGCTGATTGTCTATATCCGAAAACTCAATTTCATAAGGATAGGGAATGGTTTTGAAATTCTGGAAAGCAAACGTACTGCCATAATTAAGTTTGGAATTAGCAGTCGGATCTGCCGGAGTTCCATCGTACATAGCTTCCACTATATCCACTCCTTCGGCTGCCAGCGCAATGTCAAAAGTGTCCGTGGCATTACACATCGCAAACATATACCCCCCTCCCGAGACAAATTCGGAGATTTTTTTTGCCACAGCCAGCTTCATTTGCGGCACATTGGCAAATTGAAATTTCTCTGCAACGCCTTCCGCCTCACGCTTTTGTTCACGATACCAGGGATAATCTTTATACTGAAAAAACTTGCCGAATTGTCCTGTAAAATCTTCGTGATGCAAATGCAGCCAGTCATATTCCGGCAATTTTCCCCCTAAAACTTCGTCATCATAAACAACGTCGTAAGGAATTTCAGCATAGGTCAGAACCAGCGTCACGGCATCATCCCAGGGCAATTTCGACTTTGGGGAATAGACTGCAACCCGCGGTGCCTTCTGCAATTTTACGGCATCCATATTGACATCCGCCGCACTGATCTGATTTAATATTTGTCCGGCTTGTCCATCCGATATCACCTCGAAACTTACGCCGCGAACCGTCATTTCCGACGCAAACTGCTGATTGTAAGCCACCATAAAACTTCCTCCGCGATAATTCAATAGCCAGTCCATTTCCATTTCGTAGCTTTTCAGTATCCAATAAGCTATGCCATATGCCTTTAAATGGTTTTTCTGAGATTCATCCATCGGAATCAACAGCCTGTTGCCCAGACTTTGGGCAGAAATCGCTAAAAAAATGATAAACGGAGCAAAGAGCCGTACCATTGGTTTGATTCTTTCACGCATCATGTGCAGCTTTACAAATTGATAAAAACAGAATTTCTTTATCCTGAGACCGAGGTTTTAAGAACTTTCTGTAACCATAAAAATTCAGGAAACACTAATTTTCAGATAAACAGCTGAAAAGTTTTTCCTCCGACTATAACGAAAGATACACTTATCAAAGCGCATTTTTTGCCTGAATAAATGTAATTTTATTAAATATGGCACGTAAAGCATCATTATACAATGAATATTAAAGAAAATGTAGACGAAGGCCTGCGTTCCATTCAGTCTAATTTACTGCGTACCGTACTTACAGCACTGATTATTGCTATCGGGATTACCTCGCTTGTCGGGATTTTGACAGCGATTGAAGGAATCCAAAATTCTGTAAACAGCAGTTTTGCCGATCTTGGCGCAAACACATTTACGGTCCAGAATCGTGAACAAAATAATTTTCGTTCAGGCGGCCGGAGAGAAAAGCGCTATCCGGTTATCGACTACCATGAAGCAAGCGAATTTGCTGACCGGTTCAGGAACGAGTTTCAGGCAACCGTTTCATTATCTGCTAATATTGGAGGTGCAGTCCAGGCCAACTACCGTTCGAAAAAGACCAATCCCAACAGTTCCGTTATCGGTGCGGATGAGCAATATCTGGCGATTAACGGTTATAAAATGGATTTTGGACGAAACCTGAATAAAAATGACCTCGAAAATTCTCTGAATGTAGCTGTACTGGGACAGGAAATTGCGAGAAATCTTTTTGACCAGCTGGATCCTGTGAATAAGGAAATTACGTTCATGGGTTCTAAATATAAAATTATAGGTGTCTTACAAAAGAAAGGTTCTCTGGGCGGCGGTACCGATTCTGACCGGGTTATTATCATTCCTTTGGCCAGTGGGCGTGGCCTTGCAGCCAACCGCACGCTGACGTATAACATTACCGCCTCGGCTCCCTCTATTTCCGACGGCGAACTGATTCTTGAAGAAGCGCGGGGATTAATGCGCCGGATCCGGGGAGATAAATTAGGCAACGAAGATTCATTTGTAGTCGAAAGGGCGGATGCCATGGCAAAAGATTTTGAGAATATTTCGGGTTATCTGAGAATCGGTGGTTTTGGCATCGGTATCATCACACTGCTCGGCGCCTCGATCGCACTGATGAATATCATGCTGGTATCTGTAACCGAACGGACACGGGAAATCGGGATCAGAAAATCATTGGGAGCAACTCCAAGCGTGATCCGTTTTCAGTTCCTGATCGAAGCGATTGTCGTTTGTATTATAGGCGGGATCGCCGGACTGTTTCTGGGAATTATCATCGGAAATGTGATCTCAAATTCTATCAGTGCAGGTAGCTCTTTTGTGATTCCCTGGCTTTGGATGGCCCTGGGAATAGCAGTGTGCGTAATTGTCGGCGTACTTTCTGGAATTTATCCAGCCATAAAAGCCTCACGCTTAGACCCTATCGAAGCACTGCGTTATGAATGAGAAAATTTATTAAAATATTTCGTCAACAAAATTTGGATAAACTAATTTTCTCGCTACTTTTGCACTCCCAACACAACACAATGCCCGGATGGCGGAATTGGTAGACGCGTTGGTCTCAAACACCAATGAGGTTACACTCGTGCCGGTTCGACTCCGGCTCCGGGTACATTTAAAGAGCGTAAGTAATTGTTATTCAATTGTTTGCGCTCTTTTGTTTTCATTTCGTTAACACTCACGTTAACACTTTCACTTTTTGTGCATTTCTTTTAAATCTTATATGGATTCAGAGTCTACTTCCAAAAAACCAATAACTCCGGCATCACGGGTAAAAAAAATTTCAAAGAACACATATGACGTGGCGACTAAACCAGACAAGAAGGTTAAACTTCCAGAGGTGAAGATTGACTGCTATACATTAAACATTAAAAAACATAAAAATATTAAAAGTGGAAGAGACACAATGCATTTTGACGATTTCTTTAGGGACTCAATAAATAGAAGCAATAGTGATAACAATCAGTTTTCAGATTTTATAGGTTTTTTTAAAAATTATATTTCCAGCTTTGACGGTAAGTTTGCTGTTAATGGAATTGGGAAAGCAATTCACTTACAAACGGAAAAAATAAATCTTAACTCTGCAAATCGGATTATAAGTGGAATAATAGAGGGCGGCACCACCAATATGGGTGGGTTCATAAAAGAGCAAGGCAAAACTCGAGATGAAGATTCTTTTATCTTAACTCCAAATCATGTTGAGGGGCAACCCTTTTACTTTCTGCTTTACTTCCCTCAAAAGTCAAATATAGCAGTACTACTAATACAAAGTTTCAGCTCAAAGTCTATTACGGATGTTTTCAAATCACATCTTACTCAATTTTTTAACAAGGCAACTTCTAATCATAGTCTAAGTATTAACACTATTATTCCCAAACAAATTGTAAAAAGCTTCAAAGAAAAAGGAACGATAAATACAATTACTCTTAGAAAACAGAACCTAGATTCAGACAAGGCTTCAAGAGTTTTTGGGATAGAGTATAAGTCTGAGACAGGAATTACTATGGAGCTTAAAATAAGTGGCCTAAGAAGCATTGCCAATGCAAAAGAAGTAATAACGAATTTTATGGACGGCGATAATACTATGTTTTATGATATACCAGGAATTGCGGAGCTTGGTTTTGAAGGTAAATTCGAAAAACTTATTGAATACGAACACAATGGAAAAATTTCATCAATTAGATCAAGCCAAAATTTTGATTTTCACCCAAGCTTCTATGTCGATGAAGCTGATATAACAAGAGATATTCAGCGACTTCCCACTCATAGTAGTTTGGATAAATATTGCAGAAGTTTATTACTAACTTTATGTCAAGATATTTCATTAACGACTCCCAATGTCTCTTAAAATCGATGTTTCTAAAATTATTAAGGATCATATTAATACTATTTCGAATGCCAATGGCGGAGGTTCAACCGGATGGGATTATGTATCCTTTTTAATTACCCCTCTTATATTTGCCTCAGGATTGTTAATGCTTGATCTTTATTTTACAGTAGAGTTCGTAAACATTGTCGTTTCAGGCCTATCTATATTCGTCGGCTTATTGTTCAACATAATTGTGATTTTGTTCGATATCGTAAAAACGGACAAAATAAGTATGGATAAACAAGACTTAATTAAAGAGGTGGTTATCAACATTTCCTTTTGCATTCTAATTTCATTACTTGCAATTGTAACTTCACTAACTACCCAATTGCCATGGGGATGTGTATTTAAAAATAGCACAAATTTCGTTACTTATTTCATCATAGCAGAGTTTTTGCTCACTTTACTAATGATCCTAAAAAGAATGTATCACATCTTCATAACGGAGATTGATGGGATCATCAAAAACAATAAGTAACTCCCTGTTCTTGACTAGGAAAACTTTTGATCAGCTAAAAATATCATTTTATTTAACGTATCCAATTGTAAACTATTTGCACTCTTTTGATGCATAGCTGCTAATTCAATCAATCCATCTTTAAACTCTGCTGAACGCGGTAAAATGTTATACATTTCTTCAAGCGCTTCTGTTTTGAAGGCAATTGAACCCTCATTGCCGCTCTGCTCCTCCTTAAAGATGACCAAATCTCGTAAAGTATTAAACTGTAAAAAATCATCAATACCATCAAATCCAATTGCGGGTAATTGGTTTAATTCATTTAAAATGCTGATAACCGCCTCTCCATCATCCGGAATGTTACGCCAAATATCTTCAAAAGCATTTTGAATAATTAATTCAATTTCAATCGGGTAGTAAGCAGTAGTGCGAGAAGCTCCGTTATGCATGCTTATTTCTTCCCACAGGAAATAGGGCCGATCCAAACTAAAAAACATCGTTGACTCTTTTATATAGCTGTAGAGCTTCCCCCACGATCCAAACCGAGGGGGAAGTGTATTTCTATATAGTGGTATTTCAGAAACGAACATATTGAAATTGGAAATGGTTACGTTAAGCTCATGGAAAAATAAACTCAATAGAAAAATCATAAACTATTATAAGACGAGTATAATAGTTTATACTCATGAGAAATATTAATGCCCATTTATAAAAGTATATATTTTGCCTTTACCGTTTAATAAATTGTACTTTGGATTGATTGATACGTTTACTAATGTTACTGATAGTAAACATTAAACTCTCCAACATATATGCATTACGTTCCATTCCTTAAGATTAAACAAGGTGAATTTGCAGCACTAAACAATTTGACTAATGAGGTTTTCGATCGAATAAAACCTTACCATTTGTTTGTTGATGATACCAATGAAGTTAGAAAGGGATCTTATTTTGAGACTTTTTCCAAGCCCATGAGTAAAATATACCAGGAAAAAAAGCACTCTTGCTTCGTTGATTTTAGTCAATTTAAGTCAATTTCTGCCATTGATATCTGCGAATATTTCCGTGCGGAATCATTCAATTTCACAATTGTCATAAAAAACCTTTTGGTTGACTCGCAAATTGCGGAATATTTGAAAACTAAAAACCCTGCAGAAAATGGCATTGCGATATTGTTTGATGCCTCTCAACAATATAATTTTAATGAATTAAACCTACGACTAAATAAACTGAAAGAATTTTTAGGAGTTGATTCTTCAAGCATTGATCTTATATTACAGTTCGGATATATAACTTCCTCGCAATTCGGATATCATGTTGCTGCTTTCGAAAAGTTTAAGAATACAATCGATGGATTTGAAGATTTTAGGAATGTTATTATCGGAGCAGGATCGTTTCCCAAAGATTTGGGAAATTTCAAATCTGGTACAGTAACTCAGATCCCGAGGTATGAATTGCAGTTGTTTCAAGTGTTACAGAAAACTTTAGTCAGATCGCTGGTATATGGAGATTTTGGAAATCTACACTCGGTTTATGATCCTGAGGCAGGTGGATTTGAAGGAAGCGCATCACTGAAATATACTACTGATGAAAATTTCGTGATCTACCGAGGATCCAAACCTTCTGAACATGCGGAAGGGTTTGGCCAGTACGTCACACAATGCAAATCACTGATTTCCAGTACATATTTTGATGGGGCTAACTTTTCATTTGGTGATGATCAAATCTATAAATGTGGCAATGGATTATTGAGCAAAACAGGCAATGCGACAACCTGGATAACTAATACACTTAATCACCATATTACCAAAGTGTCTGATCAACAACTCCAATAGTCTTTGAAGATTTAAGCTTCCAATCAGTTCGCGATTTCAAAGTTTTTCTTATTTCACATGAAAGCTCCTCCACAGAAAAACTGTGGGAGAGCTTTTCCCAAATAAGCCATTTTCGCTTAGTCTTAAACCCTTTGGCTATACCATGTTTTTGTAAAACATTTATGGCTTCCTCCTTCCAGAGGAGTTGAGCTAATGAAAATGAATCGACAAGCAAGTTGCGATCGGCTTTCCTAATTTCTGTCTTAATAATAATACCGTCATTTTCTGTCATCAACCATATCCCGCAATTGGGAGCAGCAAGTCGCATAACACCATCTAAATGATTTTCTGTTGTGACAACTGTTATATAATCAAATACTTTGCAATAATTAAAAAGTTGACCTTCGAGCCTTTGCAATGTATCAAATGTTCCCTTAATCTCATATGCATGTAGACTTCCATTTACTACAGCCATATCCGCAATCGTGCGCCCAGCGCATACAGGTAGCTCATCTACCACTATAGACTCCCCATCCTCTATGAAATGGTAGAGATAGTTTGCATGAAGTGCCTGCCTTATCTGAAAATCTCGCATTCAATAATTTCGAATTTTGGGCAAACTTAGTAAAAAAATGACCAAATGATTTATCCACTTAATAAACGGTATAGAGTTTTGAAAGGAATAATAGACTCGAAGTTCGATTTAAGATGTTAGCTACACAAAATTCCAGCGTATATCAAGAATGGAATATGTTCAATGAGTGGATACCTAGCTATCAATACAATCTTAATTTAGAAAAAGCATATATTTCCTTCGAACAACCAGCAATTATTTTAATAAACTATTCAGTTATGATGCAAAACACATAGCATTAAAAAGAAAGGTTTGCATGATGTAAATATAGGCGAAACTTACAGCGAGATTGGAAAGTATCTCATCACGAAGCTGTCAATGATGCTTGCGGCCATGAAAGAATATTATGAAAACCGTTTTACGATCGAGAAGTATAGCTAACACATATTGCTTATTCGGGTAAATGTAATTCCAATACCATCGACCTACGATTAAGAATCCATCTAATAAATGTATATTGTTGGAAAAATACATTTACCTATTGTATTTTAATTTAATCATTGTAACTTTGGATCATAAATTCAGAAAGGATGAGAAACAAGTACACTGATTTAGCTAGTCCAGGTGATTCCGGAGAGCTGTATTCTTCAAGAGAAGATGTGGTCCTTTATGGTTATCGACCTTTCGTTGAGAATAAGAAAAGCTCAATCTATGGTGAAGTTTGTAGCAAGCTGTTCTGGAAGTCTGGCGAGTTGGATATGTGGATTCCGGAATATGGGGAATCTGAAGAAGTTGTAAGGTCAAAGAAAGAGGTTGTAGTTCCTAAACAGGAAAATCCCTTAAAGTTGTCTTATTACAATTTGCGAAATTTTTCACCCTACCCAAAGTCCAAGAAGATTAAGAATAAGAAGAAATATAAAAAGTCTAATTCCAGTTTATATTTCTCGCATACTTACGGGGACATTTTGGTGGAATTGAAAACTATTCAAAAGTCGTTTGAAGATGTACAGTTGTATACTAAAAGAGTTTTACGTACAGTTCAAGATAGTGCGGAAAATTCTGTCGTTGGGTCTCTGGAACCTGATGGCTCTGGTCAGGTAAGTGTTAAAATGAACCTGAGCTCAAACAAACTTTCAGGGTGGCTGAGTTTGATTGAGAATTCATATTTAAAAATTCTTCGTGAATCCTCTTTTTCCAGAAAAAAATATAGCAGATTGAGTAGTCAGCTTAAATCCGTTTTGAAGAAAACTGTTGCTGTTAATTCGGATTCTAAGTTTGAAATCAATGGACTTCTTGAGAAGTTGAAAGTGAGGATTAAACTTCATGCACAGCCAAATGCTACAGGACGACATGTTATCTTACTTTCAGTTTTAGTGCCTAATCGGTATTACATATATCCTTTGGATGAAGAAGAAGCATTTGTGGTTTATAATCCACAATGCTTCCCTTAAAAATAAAAAGGGGGCATTACAGTCATTATTTTTTGAAATATTAACGTAATACTTAATGTAACCCATATGAGCAGTAAACAGAATTTAATAGATACAATTCTTCGTTCCAACATTGCTTATGCAGAAAAGGTGGAACTGATACAGGTTATCCAGAATAGTAAGGATGATAACGATTCAATCGTAAAATCAATTATCCGCTACTTTAACATTGGAGAAAAGGCAATCTCTTTGTTTTATGATTCGCCAGCTGACATTTTAGAAGATTTGCAAGAATTTATAGAAAAATTATCAAATTTTTAACGTAATAAACTTATAGAATTATGGACTTAGGAACTGCAATCAAGACGATACGGAAGCATAAAGGATTGTCGCAAAAGGATCTTGCTGAACTTTGTGGATTATCAGTTAATGGTCTTTGTCAGATTGAGATAAACAATACCTTTCCGCAGAAAAGTACAATCAGACAGATTTGTTCTGCGCTTAACATTCCTGTTTCTTATTTACTTTTCTTTTCTATAAGTGATGATGATTTGCCGGAGGACACAAAAAAGACTTTTAATGCATTAAGTTCATCAATTCGAAATATTCTTGTTCCTGATACATCGAAGGAGTCTGTAACGGCTTAAACCCGTCCTACTAATAAGAGAAGGTACGTTGCAAATTGTAGCGTACCTTTTTTATTAGCAATGCAATTAATTGAACCCCTATTTGCAAATTCAGGAATCACTATCGTTCCACACCTTTAAATATGATTGCAAAATTTGTATAAGCTAAAATCCATAGTTTCTGTCACAGAAACTCCTCGTTTCCGGTATTTCTGTATTGCAAAATGCAGGCGGCCCGCAAACCTGTAACTACTCAAAAAGAAATTAGAAATCACCTAAATTTTCTCATAGTAAATTACCGTTCGCTCTTAAAATAAACTAAGACATCTGAAAGGCATCAATAATCTAAATCAGATTTATAGTAATAATTTAACTTAGGCCGCCCATATCGTCAATTATCAGTGTACAACTTATTATTCTTTACACAGGAAAATATTCTGTGAAGGAGTTTATTTCGAATAGCATTTAAAACACTCATTTTATTCTTACCTTCTAATACCTTTCTCTGATAGTAACGTCCAAGAAAGTATTTTGTGTGCCGTGTGAAGTGCATGGAGCCGAGATGTAATAAGGCTTTCAATTCCTTGCTCGCTAGATGAGAAACTTTTGTTCTACCTAAACTTACACCGCCTGAACTTATTTCAAACGGTGCTACTCCGCAATATGCTGCAAATTGCCTAGAAGTGTCAAAATCGATAAATTCATTCGTTGCAATAATCATTTGCCTTGCTATAATCCTACCAACACCTGGAATGGACATTTGTAATGCCATTAAGTGGCTCAATTTTTCATCAGAATCAATAATAAGATCCATTTCATTATTGATGTTTTCTAGGTCTTCCATAACAGCTACGACGGATTTCTGATACATAGACGAAATGCCCGCGACTTCTTGATGAGGTAAGTAATAAGCGTGCATCTTATCTTGGTTTCTCAACATTATTTTAATCTTCAACAATCGCTTTCTAATTGTGGATAAACATTTAAGTCGGCGTATGCAGCTTCGTGACGGCACCCAAATTTTCATAGTGCGGTAATTTTTCATTGCGTATTCAGCAATTCTTATTGCATCAACAGCGTCACTTTTACCCCTTTGAATACCCATTGAGCGCTTAATCCTAAGGGCGGATTCGAGGCATATACGGATGCCATTTTTCTCGCTTGATGCGGTTAAATAATTTGTAAATAACCCCATGCTCTCAGCACATAGCAAAGTGTTTGTGCCTTTACACTTGTAGTTGTCCTTTAAGAATTTTATGAAGTCTTGTACCCCTATCCCTGTGTTAGGTATTTTAAACGTGTCAATTAATTCTCCTGATCCGATAATCGCTATGTCGATCGTAATCTTGGACACATCCAAACCGATAAAGTATTTAGGCTCCATAGTAACTTAGTTTATTGATCGGAAAAAGAACGATCCAACTTAACTATAACTTTAAGGATGAGGAAACCATTAAATCAATTTTTCCAAGAAGATGACGTGCTGTTGAGGTCGAAATATTAGAGGAGACCGGGAGTTTCTCAATGAAAGCAACAATTACCTAAGCTGCAAATTGCCATCAATATTCCCCCAATTATATCTGGGTATATCGAAGATCTGCGCGGACTTCTTAGAGTAACAGCATGTTTCTATTTATTACCCTTGTTTTCGATGAACGGGTGACAAACAGAATTGTCGACACAAATTAATTTGGAATAGAAATGGATTACGAATCGATGATAGCCGCTGAAATGGGCGAAAAAAGAGGGACAATGATCACTTTTAGCGGTGAGTTGCCGGTTCCAAGTGCACTTGAATATTTATCCCAATTACTTTAACTATACACATAATGAAAACTATCTTACTTACTTATTTAATCTTTGTTTTAGCCGGAGCAATTCCATTTACATGCATTCTAAAAGGGTTTGTTAAGGATCTTCAAAAGGATAAGGATATTCCAGTTTTGCCTGTCGTTTTGTTATTTACCTGATGACATTTTTACTGGTCTTTCAGTATATTGGATTAAAAGATTATTTAAAATTTAGATATCCAGCCTGGAAGAAAAAATCTCTAATTTTCAAGAATAAATACATTCCCTATGATATTAATTTGACGTTACGAATAGTTTAGAAAAAACCGATATCGGAGAAATAAGAAATAAATACGGGATAATTCCCGAACGCAGCTAGGTGAATATGCAGTCCCCTGTAACCGGTAAAGGTTACAGGGGTTTTATTTTAACATTGGTTTCCACTATTTTTAAAAAATTGATCTACCAAGTGAGTGCTAGAGAAACTTTCTGGCCCATACTCTGCAAGGCAATTTACTCCAATAAAAATTTCTGAATCTTCGTTTTCGCCGTAAGTAGTGATAGATGTTTTCTGGATATCATTATAAACTATACATAAACGCGAATTATTTGTTGGTTTATCAAAAGGGAAACCCGTTTCTTCTCCGGCAGCTAAGGAATGAATTTTGACAGGCATAATCCAATTATCATCTAAACCTTTAAATGAAACTCTAATATTGAGAGCTGGGCCAATTCCAACATTTTTGATTTTCCAAACTTTTAAAAAAATGTCATATTTATAAATCACATAAGGCCTATTTCTAGCATCTTCTATAATCCTATTTGCTTCTTGGCGAGAATTTTCTAAATCCCAACTTTCCTGTTGCCTCAATATATCCTTCGCATTTTGTTCTTCTTGCCGATATGAATCCAATGCGTTAAGATAGTATGTTAGAGCTCCCAAAATAATAAGGCTGGCTGAACTTACCCAAACGTTCATGAAGTCCCCAAATTGACCCCATTTTTCTTGATCATTTGATTGATTAGAAAATTTGCAGAAATAAAAAATCAATGGAGTTAAAACAATGAAAGCCGAAACAGCAAATGCGGCATTCCTAATAACATAATATTTATGCATTCCATTTTTACGTTTCATAAATCATGAATTGGTTATAAATAAAAATAAGGCCTTCACCCAATCGTTGCAACTTTCCTTCTCAATTTTTATTATCTGGTGTAATGTTGTGTTCAAGAATCACATACACACAACTATTTCATGCTACATAATCACGCACTGTACGCTGCCTCTCGTTGAAGACTGAGTATTACGACGGTGTATCAGACTCATAGAATCTTAATATCGAATTACCTAAGGAGGTAAAAGAAACATATTAAAAAGCAAAATATGGAAATAAGTAGAAACTTTTTGGCTGTGGACAGTTCAAATGCGGGAAGAACATACACAATTTTATTAGATAGCGCTTCCTTTCCAACAAAGGATTTTGTTTTAACCGCTTTGAATGAGAAGTATCAATTACAAATTCCCAACTTTGTTTCTATTACTGTTCCTATTGAATTCAAACAGCCATTAATCATAGTCTTATGAATATTCTTGAACTCTCAGAATTTAATCAAATTGACATTGAAAATATAATTTTCTCTAGGCTTGAAGAATCAGTTAATATTGAGTTTAAGGCTTCTGGTGCACTTTCTGATGCCAATATGGTAAAAAAAGAAATTTCAAAAGATGTATCTGCAATGGCGAACTCGGATGGTGGGATTTTAATTTACGGTATAGAGGAGCGCAATCATGTTGCTTTCTCAACTTCATTTATTGATGGATCGCAATACCCCAAAGAATGGTTGGAAAGTATAATCATTGCCAACATTCAACAAAGAATAGACGGGCTAACAATTTATCCCATTCGTTTTGACGGAGATTTATCTAAAACAATTTATGTAGTCAAAATACCAAAATCTTCAAAAGCTCCACATATCAACGGCGACAAAAAGTATTATAAAAGATTCAATTTTCAGTCAGTTCCGATGGAAGAATACGAAATTCGATCAGGCTATTTAACAGTTTATGATGGAGTATTAGACTTTAATAATTTAATACTTGACAGGTTTTCTATTGAGTATGAGTGGTATCGAATTTCATTTGATGTTCATATGACTAATCATTCGAATATTACGGCAAAAAATTATAAAGTCGCACTTTCGTTAATTTCTAGTGAAAGAAGCTTAGCTTCTGAGTTTAGATTGGAAAGTAATGGTGATTTTGTTGCCACCCGACATGTTGACGGTTTTACTATATCAACCAAGTCTCAAATACCGATATTCCCCGAAGAAACACTGACTGTATTGCACGTAGTTATGTTCTTTTCTGAAACACAAGTTAAGAAAACGTTAAAATGCCTAAATTCTACACTAAAAATATTTTCTAATAATGAATATTCCGAAATTGATCTTAAACTTGGAGAAACATTTACTAGCATATTAAACAGACAATACCATGATTTATAAACGTTCCTAACAAGCGTCTTTTAGTGTTTTTTTCCAATTTTTATTTACCTGCAATTAGGTTTCGAAATAAATAGATTCAAGAATCGATTTACATCAACCCCTGCGCTTTTACCAGCAATTCAATAAGCTGAGGGAAATCCGCTGCTTTAAGAAATACGTAAGATCTCCCATCAAATTTTTCCAGCTTTAAATAGGTTGACCAATCCTTTTTATCTACATCAAAATAGCAGCCAGCCTCAAAGCCGCTACGGCTACGAAATGAAACTTCTGTGTAATGTTCAGCTGCTTTTGGCAATATTTCGGCTTGAATTTTCTTTAAAGATTTGATTAGCGCCTCAACTTCATCCGGATCCAGTACCGCGACCTTCGTGTCAGATACAGAACTGTTCCTGTATTCATATTCAAACCGGACACCAGTGCTCTTTTCTTTTGATATCAGATCTTCGAGATGAAGGGCCATGATCTCACAGCCTTTAATCGTGCCAACCTTAACATGCTCTTTCCGGATAAGCTTACCTGATCTGATTTCAAAGTTCTCTGCATTGCTTCTGGCTTTATCTTTTGAATCTGGCGCCTGGCCGAAGGAGAAAAACGCAAATAGGGATAACGCTGAAGTAATTAAAAGTTTCTTCATTATACTGATAGGTGGAAGTTTGACCAATGATACAATTATTCGGTCAAATAAGAATGTAATCTGCTAGAATATAAACATCAGGTTGTCAGAAAAGTCCATTGCTGCCGTTATAGACTTGAATCTGGTCCTTCAAGTAAGTCAGTAATCATAACCTTTGTAACAAGATATCCGGTAATGAACCCAAAGACCGTAAAATAAATAATTATCCCAGCTGAAGTACTTATTGCAGCATCAATGTTATGATTAGGTTTAATTAGGCCACGGCTCATTCTTTCAGCAACTTTTATTACAAACCCAGGAATATCCTTTAATTGAACCAAGCCAGCTCCAACTATAACCTTCGTCAACCAATCGGATATCTGGTTTAGGTTGGTATTTTCTTCGAAGTTTCGTTTTAATGCTTGTGTTGCCTGCAAATTAAATTCTTTAACTTCATCAGAATTTTTGCCATTATCAGGAATGGCAACACCTGGCATAGCCTTAATCTCTTTGGGAATAGCGAAAATCATCCCTGTCACTCCTCCTGCCACTATGTAAGCCATTGCCCAAAGTAACAAAGGCCACGCTTGTAATACCGGCTGAAAAAATACTATAACAAATCCAATAATGAATCCGAATAGAATCCATACACCTGTCCATGCATATCCTCGACGATTTCCTATTATTGATAACATATGGCTATTATTTAGGTTGTTAATCAATTCAGGCTGAAAAGATCAGCAATGGAAGCTACTGGTAAAAAATAAATTAATTCAACCGTTTACTAAGTCATAGCAGATTGACAAAACCATCATAAGCGTAAGCACTCACATGCCTTACAAGTTTCCCTAAAATAAATACACAATTACTTGTTGGATATTCCAACAAATAATATAACTTTGAATATGAAAAAATTTACATCTGTTGACGAGGCTTTTAAGTGGTGGCTGGATAATATTTATAAGTCCCTCCCTGCTGAGGAGAAAAAAGGAAGATTAACTACGGCATGGCGGGATTACACTCACAAGCTCGGTATTTCTGAGAAAAGGATGAAAGACATATTATCAGAATATGGAGACGTTGAAGTGAAGACTGAGGTTACGTTTACACCGAAAACAAGATAATTCGCTGGCCGAATTCAAAGAAAACCCGTGTACCTCTGCTTCGAACCTTCGGCACACGGGATAGTTTAATCGTTACAACTAAACACAATTCAAATTTATGAAGACAATTCATGATTTTAAAGAAAAACACAAGAACGGTTCTGTAGGTAACTGTACGGTGAATTTGATCGCTGAGCAGCTGACACCACTTCCATACCCCAGTTTATTTATGCAGCTTCTGAATGCATATCAGAAACGGTTAAATTTGATCGCCGAGGATAGCAATAGTTTATCTGTTCAATCATTTAAACCGTTATCGATATGATCAAGCTGGAATTATCAACTCACAAAGAAGGTGTGTTTTCTGACGCCTTAATGGTTGCTTTCGCTTTGGCAAGTTACAAGGAGGAATTGTTCAATGAATGGATTGGGAATCCGGAAGCTGATCGGGCAGACCTGGCTTCTGATCTCGCCAGGGAAATGCGCGTTGTCGCCCGGGTCAGCTCTGATCTTGCAATCGCGCTGGCCGATGAACTGCAAGACAGAAACTCAAATTCTTCTCACCACAAACCATGTAGAACTCATAAACATGCCTGATAACCGAAATAGTGTGCCAGAACGCTCTCACGCAACTAAAGAAGTCATACTTAGTGATAAAAGAAGCGACTTGCAAAAATGCATAAATAGTTTTTTTGACATCGGAGGCCTGCAAATGCCTATTGAGCTTTTGAAAGAGCTTCTTTTTGAATACACGGATCATGCCAAGAATCATCCATGGGCTGAGTTTGATTTCGACAGAGTTAGTCAGAATACTTTTTATACTATCGAGATAATCTCATTCCTATCTGTGCTTCATGAGAAGTTTACTGAAGTTCGAGAGATGGAGCAGGAGATCAGTAGGAATTAAAAACATGAAAAGGCTGCCAGAGGATTCTAGGCAGCCTTTTTAAATAATTTCAGAGACTTAGGTTGAATGAAAATTTATAAACGTCTATAAAGCCAGATTCTTACTTACTGATTCAGCATGGTATAATTACTATTACAATCATCAAAAACCTTTTGTGCTGCTGTCTTTATGCCTTACCTCCTTCGAATTTTGTAGTTATCTAAGTAATCGTCGAGATCTGACTTCCTGAACCTGATAATCTTTCCGCACTGAGTGAAAGATACTTGCTTTTTTCTTTTCATTACCAGAAGGTGACGATCAGTAACTCTTAGATATCTGGCTGCTTCCTCGGTTGTCATCACCTCCGGAAAGATGTTTTCATTTTTCTTTCTGACCTCATCTATCAACAGGTCAATCTTTTCAGATAACTGGGTCAACGTTCGGTTCTCGTTTAATTGTGACATACAAATAGGTTTGGTAAATGATACCAAACCTATGACAAAAACAATTTATCAGGAAGCGAAATATCGATTATTTTAAATATAAATACCTAATAATGAGATATTTATATCATTTGAAATAATTTAATCTTGTGGTTTGCACTATCCGAGGCTTACTTGCCTTCATAATTCGGCAGCGTCGTAATAGTTTTAAAATTTTTCCCAATTTCCATTATCTTGTTTTCTCCTGCGTTCACAAATTGGGAATCTGGAATTTTATTTGTTCCTGATTTGATTTCCTGTAATTCTTTACGAAGTGCACGCAGTTCCAAAATTTCTTCGCTTTTGCTTTCCAATACCGACGCGTGGTATTCTTTCATAAATTTCACTGATTCCGCACGTTCTGGTTCTGACACGTCAACGCCTGTTCCTGAAAGCATATCTTTGACCAGGTAATCAAGCATTCCCGACCGGTTATCCTTATTGATCGCTTCAATCAAAGCTTTATACTTGCTGGTGGACTTTCGGTTTGTGACATACTCGCCTTTTTCGGCTTCAATCAGTGTACCGCCTTCACTATGCCTACGACCGCCAACTTCTCCACCAAATTCGTATTTCTCAGCTGACTGCTCCTTGACGAGTTGGAAAGCTTTTACCTTGGCGGCAGCAAAGGCACCAAACATTAATGCAACTGCCCCTGTTGCGATGGCCACTCCAAAAGGTCCGGCTCCAGCTAATGCCGCATAAACCTTTGCGCTTGCCGTGATCATAGAGCTAACCTGGGAGACCGAATCAATTATTATCTGTTGTTTCTGGATACGCTCTTGATCTTTCGCAGCTCTTTCCCTGTTAGCTTTTAATTCAGCAAGTTCCCGCTGCCGTAGTGAAAGATTATTTGCAACGCCTTCCTCGTTGAGCTCTTTTTCTCGGTCGATTTGTTCCTGTTTTTTTTGTATTTCCTGATCAATACGATTTATTCTTTCCTGTGATAGCTGATTTAAGGTATTATAGAGGTTAGAAACGCTTTGACCAATTTCATCCGCAACTTCCAAGAATGCCTCCGCCGCCTTATCAGGATTGAAGTCCTCTTCATCACCGAACAAGCTAGCAAACCCTTTGCTAAGCAGGCCTTTCATGCCTTTAAATTCCTTACTCTTATCATCCAGCTCCTGTAGACCTTGGTTTACCTCCGCTTCTGCCTTTCTCAATCCTGCTAATCTTGCTTGGGCTTCCTCATCAGAAGATGCTTCAATCAAAGCGATTTTTTCAAGTATAAATTTTTTCTCTAACTCTAAAAGTCCTTTCCGCGCTTCAATCTCAACATCCAACCTTCTCGATATTTGGGCTTTGATGACATTTATTTCAGCGTCAGTGGTCTCCTGACTCTCCCGCTTATCTACCTTACTAAGACTTTCATCAAGCTCAACTTTTGCAATCTCTTTTTGCTTTTTCTTTTCCAGGTCAACCAAACGAAATCCACTTACCTTTGACTTATTATACAAGTCCTGATAATGGGATTCGATATTTTGAAGCCGTACCTGAAATTCGTTAGAAATTATTCTTGTGATTTCCTTCTCGTTATCATTAATAAGCTTTGCTTCTTCGAGATATGCGCGGTCTAAAACTAGTTGCCGACCGAAATCAAAAGGTGCTCTTTCTGTTGAGGATAATTGAGCACTGGAATCGGCAATAGCTTTCCCATCCTTTGAAAAATTACCCTTTTTAGCACCGGATAGCAATTGCTTAAGAAGCAGAACCTTTTTTTCTTCCTGATTGATTTCCTCAATATCAAGATCTCTCTTTAATTTGATATACGCCAATTGATCATTTTTCAGAGCCTCTAGCTTATCCTTTCCGTATTGCTTATCCAGCTTTTTTATTTCCGACTGATATTCCTTCTCCAATCGTAAAAGCTCTTCCTTTTGCTTTTTTGCAGAGGCAATTGCTTCTTTATCGTCCGGCTTAATTTTAACAGTGTCGGACCTCAACTCTTTTTGCTGGTCCTTACCTACCAGACTTTGCGAGCGTTGTTCAGATTTAAAAATTTCATCTCGATTTTTTTTAAAGGCATTATAGGCCACGCTGAAGTTATCATTTGCCTTACTAAAACCCTGATTTTTTATATCAGACAGATATCCGAAACCGGCAATCAAAAGCATTGCATCATTTTTCACGTGCTCCCATCCTACTTGCACCCAGATACCAAATGATTCGGCCCAGTCCAATATTCCGTCTCGACTTTTAGCAATCAGCTTATTTAGTCTATCAAAGGCTGGATAAGCTTTCTTGTCGGCAGTATCTGCAGCATCTGCCAGCGCATTTTCGGCATCTACCATACCCTTTGCAAGACGATCCATAAAATCGAACCTGCTGATCTTAATCGCACTATTTTCTGTTTTTTCTATCTGACGGGAAATGGAGTCCAGTGCCTTTATAGAATCTCCAGATCCTTTTTTGAACTCTTCGGTCACGCCGCGAAACGAAACTTTTATTTTATCTCCGTTGGTTACCGCTTGGATTCCAAGATTCTGTAATGAAGAAACTTGACCCTTATCTGCCTCGGTAATTGCTTTAGAAAGTGTAAGAAAGTCCGTCTTTAACTCCTTGGAAAGCACGCCAAGGTTTTTCATTTGTCTTCCGGTCGGATTCAAACCATCATCTGCCAGGGTCGCGTAAGCCGCGGCTACGTCACGGAGTGTTAATTCCAACGACGAGGCAACAGAATCTAAGACTTCTATATTGTTTGTGACGTTCTTTTGAGAGCCCGAGACTACCAAGACAGCGTCATTCATTTCTAAATAAGCTTGCTTTGCTCTGGCAATCATAACTGTCGCACCAGCAACTGCGACACCCAAAACGCCAAATAGCCCTGTAATGGTTGGAAGAAACCTTCCTAGTAGCCCCTCAACTGCCGAAGAGGTAGTAATCATCTCTTTAAGCTTTCCGGTGACATTACTGATTGCTTCCCTTAATCCGTTGGAACTTCTGGTTGAAAGTTCCAAACCTTTATTCAGTTCAGCAAGCCTACCTTTGACACTTTCTAACTGCTTTACGTATTCACCATATTTCCCCGCAGCTTCAAATTCTTTCTTTTTAGTTATTAGTTTATCGTGCTCCAAGTTGACTTTTTTGATCTCTTCACGGAATGCTTCAGCCGCTGCTTCAATCTGTCCATAGGTTTTAATGCTGGCAGTTAAATCACGATCAAAATTAGCAGCATTTTTTGCCGCCTCCTTAAATGGGTCAGTTTTTTCCAGCCGACTCACAGCCTGGAATGTTATTTCAGATTTACTGATTACCTGGTCAAGCTCTTTTAACAACTGCGAGGCATCTAATTCGTATGCCGTTTCTAATTTATTTCCCATGGCTAATTATTAGTTAAATTCCCCTTTTTATTTAACGTGGACCGTTCCCCCGCCTTGGAATCGATTTCTTTTCTTCTCTGCTACTGGAATACTCTCCACAACCTCCATCGGCGAAAAAGCTTGTATAGGTTATAATTTGAGTATAGTAACTTGCGCTGTCATTTAGGGACACTGTCTTCGTTTCTGTCCTTAATAATGCCCCGGCCGGTGGGCAGCCTCCTTGCGGCTCCTCGTTTTCATCATAATCAGGATAAGGGTTATCTGTACAGGCATTCTCCGATGCGATTGTTGCAGTCACAGTCTGGAGAACTAGATCATATTCCAATTGCAGCACCACACAAGTTTCAGCTAATGGATGTTTTTATTCCTGTCCAATCGTACTCATCACCACAGCAAAGAGGCAGCTCGATTTCGGGAAACGTTTTGATAATCTTGGTTGTCCGAGATTGTAATGGCCTCTCTATGATTTGAGAAGTATTAGCATATGTAGCACCTAATGGCTGTTCTTTTTGGGCTGAAAACATCCCGTATGCAAAACTGTTGTTGTATCGGCCGAAATAATAGTATAATGCGGTAGCACTCATACAGCCACTTTCTGTTACAATCCGCGAAATTGGTAGTCGGCTACTTGGCACGTTATCATCGGAGTTATCCAATAACGTATGCACTAAAAGAAAACCCTGATCGGGCAAGGTGTCCGGTCTGTTAACAACAGCAACCCAATTCGTCACAAAATTTGTAACTGAACTATACTCAGTGGATTTTTCTCCCTTCTCATTCTTAGGAACACAGGATTCTGAATATATCATATAGGCAGCGTCAAATTCCTCCGTTGCGGGACTTAAATGGCTTTCCCATAGATCCGAATGAGCGTCTCTAACTGTTTCGCTAATACTAAATTCAAATCCTTCTACTCCTTTAAGTTTGTCAACCTGATAGCCGAAACGCTTATTTCCGTTGATGATATCTTTAAATTTTGGCGCTGTCAAATCCAACGTAACTACTGGTGAGGTGTATGACCTATTTGGAAAAAAAGAAACATGCTCAATACGTATAAATCCATCCTCATCCAGAAACCAATAGGCATTATACATCATCTTCAAATCATTCAACACCGATTTTAAAGTTACCTTCCCAACTGTCGCAGGATTAGTCGCACCGGGTCTTTTTGCATCGGAAAGGTGTAGGATTGTAACTTGGCGAAGAAAATTATCTTTTCCCGTAACTGGGTTTATGGATGCATTAAGGAATTGAGAGAATAATTCAGGTGTTGCAGTTCCATACGACTCATATTCCGTACCCCGGAGAGTCCTTTTGATTAGCCATTGAAGTGCAGTGTTAAAATGTCTTGCATAATCCTGATTATTATTCCCCCTGGGATTGTACTGCTCTGTTTTTAAAAATGGATATTTGAATGGAGTTAACGGTTGACGATTGGCAATATCATATCCTTGCTGGAATTTAACAGCACCTTCAAGCCAATTCACTTCTTTTTCCCAATTGGCGAAGATCGGGCTGTAATCGTCCCGAGTGTTGACTTTTTTGATCGAAGCGGTTTTGTTGTCTTCATTCCAAGCTATATCATAAAGTGTGAAATACCCTTGCCAAAACAACTCGGAATTTCCGCCTCTACATTGCCTCTCGATACGCAACGTAATCTCCTGGCAACACTGAACCGTATAAAGTTTGGCCTCAATGAGAAAATCGTAGTCAGCTCCGGAAAGCTCAAGAGATCCATTCATTTTTTCCCGGAAGAAGAGTTCATTTTCTTCCTGAGCAACGACAATCTTCCCAACAGATTTTGGATCGACCGCTTGCGTCTTGGTTAAATATGTTAAACTATACTTGTATGCCATGGCTAATTAATTTGAATTATTCCGGTGATATCTGGTTTCATACAATTCCGAAAAAACTGAGAGTAAGGCGTATTTTCCAGCATCCACACAATGTCCATTCTTCTCGTACTTAACCTTCGTTTTAGAATCAATGGCCTTTTCCTTTACAAAACCACCCATCGGGCTTTCAATCGTTTCCTGGAGGTCCTTGATAAACTTCGGACACCTTGTTTCATCTATCCAGATCTCAACTGGCAAATTTCCACCAAACAGATCGTTGAGGAACTTGCGAAGAAACTCGTTGAAAAATCGCTTCCTGTAAACCATATCTGACGAATTATGCAGATATGGCTCCAGCGACTCACGTACAGCATTGAAGGCTTTCCTTTCCCCAAACCCTGGGATCCGGTTTTCTCCGGAAGCGTCGCCACAATAGTAAACCGGAATGCGGCCGTAAACCTTCGGGTAGGCTTTTATCCAGGCTTTACATACCGCCTCAGCCGTGTTATGTGGGTGAGACAGACAAAACTCATCGTAAAACCGGACCCTATACCCTCCTATCTCCTCCAATTTCTCAAGCTGAAAGCAAAGCATAGTCATATACGGCCAGACGTTGAAGTCAAAAGTCAAATATGAAGAAGCTGCTGGCAGATAGGGAACTGGCCTTACGTGCGTGGTATAATTAAAATTATAAATCCATTCGTGACCGTTTGACTCTACATACTCCCAATCTCCATCAACAAAGCGCTGGTAATTCACGGGTGTCATATTGGTTTTAAGAGAAGTCAGATAGGACTTAGGGACGAAAGGATTGTCTGTGACTTTGGCTTGAATATACTCCCAGCCATCTGGAAGTGTGTTATCAATGAACTTGTCATAAATACGTGTCTTCACCCAATTCTTTGTAGGATTACAAGTAGCTAATACCAGCGGCCGAGGAAGTTTCCCGTTATGATTAGGTAATGCATTGAGCCAGGATCCGGCACGCTCGAAACATTTATCCAGTGTTTGCTCCTGGAACTCCGACAATTCATCAAGTCCAAACCCATTTACTTCCAAACCATGGAAACGAGTCATATCCTTGTCTTGGGTATAGGATTCCGGAAACAGTTGAACAACGGATCCATTTAAAAAGCTGTAGGTCAAATCGGCTTTATTGCGCGCAACGATGTATTCTGCTATACCAGGTTGAGAATAAATGTGATTCACCGAAGGCAGTAAATTATTCGTAATCTTTGGTCTATCCGCCCGCATGATTACCCACCGGGAATTTGGGTACATCTTTGCAAGCTCTGCAAAAACGATAGCTAGCCAGATTGTTTTGGCCCCGCGGATTGCGCCACCGTACAGCAAGAAACTTATTCTCTTATCAGCAAGCCTTTTTGTGGCTTCTAACTGTTTATTCGTCAGATTCACCGATATCTAAGTTTAGTGTTTGGTTTGTTTGTGGATCGATAATCGTGAATGGCACAGACGCTGGCAGCGCTCCCTTTCCTTTGTCCGAAGTCCCAGCAGGATCCTTATCTGACAATTCCCCATACTGAGTTTTCATTTTATTTTTTAGCATGAAGATGATCATAGTGGTATTAGATTTGCTCAGTTCGACTTTCCGCCCGTCTGGTAAAATATCAGCAATACCTAAGGCAACATTCATCGCAACTGTCTCCCATAGGGCCCATCCCTCCGCCTCGGCCACTCTTATCTTTTCGGTCTGCAAAATGGATGCATTATTGACAATGGATCTGTAATCACACCCTTTAAAACTCTGCTTGTCGAGGCCCTTTGCTCGGTGTATACAATACTGCTCAACTAAAATCTCTAAATCCTTTTTTGAAATACTGCTTAACTTGTGTCCCTTTATAAATTTGCCGGCTGAATCTTTTCCCGGATTTTCCTCTTTCATGGCTCATTTTTTTACCGGATTTGTCTCATGGGTTATCGTTTTTGAAGAAATTGGTACGGTTCCTCAACCATAGTTCACAAGCTCTTACATCGGGCGGATAATGCTTAATAGTCTCAACCCTTTCCACTTCTTTTGTGAACTCGCCTTTTTGCAGTTCAAAGGTTAATGTTTCAGGTAGAGTAAAGCCGGTTGCTCTTTTGTAAAGGCTTTCGGCGACTTTAGAATCCGCAATCATTTTCCCCTGTCTAATGCATTCAGAAAACTCGGGATAAAGCTTTTTCCATTTATGAACCGATCTTTCAGAAACACTGAACACATATGCCATTTCGGAATCAATCATTCCCAGTGAACAAAGTCTGTAAGACATTTCAGGATGATAATCTGGATCGTAAATGGCTTTGCGGCCGCATTTATTTAATTGATCTTTTCTCTGGCTCATTTTCAGGCTAATAGTTCAGTCCGTTTTTTCAAATGACGCGTATTTATTTATAATCGCCAAAATGAGGTTTTTGAGCATAAAAAAAGCCGAACAATCGTATCGTTCGGCCTGATAATTAGTTTATTGGAAACATCTCAACAATGAGTCGAAGTGATAGCTGCTCTAATGTTTCCCAGTCATTTATGAGTGAAATCCCTTCTTTCAATCCTTCTTGATTAACGTCGGGTCGACTGTTTTTGATTTCTGATCTGACGACAATAGACTGCTCCCTAATTGAATTTTTGAGCAGTGCGATCGCATCACACAACAACTCTACTTCACTATGTCCGCCGTTATCAGGCAGCTTACAAGATATTTTTAAATTAATTTCCATTGGTTTTGATTTTATTTTGCTGATGATTAAAGAGATTTGGGCGGGAAAGAATTCAATATTATTGCCAGCATGGTCATCAAATCTTTCTTGTAAAGCATAATTGACTTATCTTCACCCGCCCCGATCTCTATTGCATATTCCCTCTTTTTAACCATCTCAATCCCGGTAAATACTACTCCAGAAGTAAGTACAAGCCGTGCAGGAGAAAGACTTGGATTTCCATTAATTACGTCCTGTAACACCTGCATTGCCGGATGGTCAAGATCAGGATCCTGACATCCACCAGATAGTAAGTCTATTTCAAAATCAAGATTATTAATCTTCCTTTTAAAATTTTGGATCTCGTTCACCCACTTTTGAAGATTGTCTTTGTAAGCAGGAGCGGCAAGAGTGATTTTATTTAAACGGTGCTGGAGATAATCTCGCAATGCCAGTTTGCCTGCAATAATGGCGTCCGTTCCTTTCTCTTCCAGATCTTGCTGAATACTTTCAATGAGATCAGCGTTGTCGGTCTCGGGCATATAAAGAGCATCTTCATACGCCTCAACAATGTGCTTGAATTCGGAATTTAAATTTGTGGTCATTGTATTGATGCTTAATTGATTTATTTGATAATGTATATACTAGTGACGACCGCGGTGAAAAACGTTAGCTTATGCGAGCAGTTAACCAGTTTTGAATTAAATCGCAGCAGTTTGCTTGTATATGACAGCGTGTACATACGTTCCGAACGATTAATAACATACGTTCACATTTAATAATCTGCCTTAGCTTACGAAATGGGTACGATTATGGAGATCTTTCTTCTTTCTCATTTCCCATATATGCTCCATAAGGCTCGGAAATGATGTAATAAATCCTGAATCAATAGAAAATGCTAGATTCGATTCAATTTTGTGCAGTTCTTTCAGTTGCTCCTCAGTTCCCGTATTCCGGATACCGTATTCATGTCTTCCGAAAACAAGATTATTTATTGTCTTCGCCAATGCACTGAAATCAGCATTAGGAAACTGTGCAACTGCTTTAGATAGGTCTTTGTACATGTCACCCGCTTCCAATCGGTTGAGGACTAATCTGTCTGTTAACCAAACGACTACTGACCCATAAAGGAGAGGATTCATTTCCATTGCAATAAGGACCCAGATGTACGCATTGCAATAAGTAGTTCGTTGTTCTGCCCTTCCTGTGGTCTTATAAACTCCAAAAGTCTTTAATGTTTTTACAAGACCTTGCTCCTCAGCATCTGCGGTAAATTGTTCCAGCGAACAATTTATGAAACCCTGTTTTTGAAGGACGTAAAAGATTCTTTCCAGATTATCTTTGAATCCAATTACATGATTAACATCCCGGTGAATCCAGCCATGTTCCGCTTTTGCTTTGTTATATGCTGCCTGGAGATCTGATAAATTTAAAAATCCAGTTTTAGTTTCTTGTCTGATTGTTACTCCAAACAATTCCCGACTTTGGCTTAAAAGTGTTATGTTGGTTTTCATGATGGCTAATTCAAATGCTGTAATATCTTTCAATGTGCCTATTAGTTACATCGCGCAAATTTTAAATAGTGCAGTAAGGTTTTATGCCTTGTGAGCTGAACGCACCCTTAGGAAATAAGCAATCACAATAGAAAAGATTAAAACCTTAAAAAAGAATCGGTGAATTTTTTGAAAAAAAATCACACTCTTAAAGTATCTTTTTAGAAAATCTTATTAAAAGGCCTTATTAAATATCCTTATTAAAGTATCTTATTATAGGTGCTGACAATTTGCTGAACTAATTGCCTACTGACTGTCGATGAATTGGAGAACAAATGTAAATCTCTTTATATAGGTGCTCACTTTATGCTTACTATGTGCTCAACTACTGTAGATGTTGATGTCGTAGTTGATGTCGAGATTCATACAATAAATTTCGACCTATTTTAGATAGGCACTGTTTCATTAAGTTTCGCCAACACCCGCAAAAGAACAGCGTCTTTTTCAGCTTTTAAGATTTTATCCTTATATGCTTTTCGGTTCTTTTCTGCATACAACACTAATGTTTCATATCCAAGTGTATACGAGATATAAAAGCCCCTAGTATACCTCCCATATAATTTCAGCCCCCAGTTATCGGTAAGTTCTTTTTTTATTTTATCTAAAGTATACCGCTGAGTATATTTCTTATACTCCTTACGTAATTTAAATGATGCTGGCATGTCAGCTATTGAGGCATAACCGAACATTCGGGCAATCAAAAACTCGTTGGTAACCTTTATAAAAGGCTTCTTTCCAATTATACTTCGTGTCGCTGCGTATGCGCAAAAAATGATGATTTCAAATTCAGTTTTCTTATTCTGGTAGAAATCGAATAAAATGCTCTTACTGACACTCACCATTACTGTCTCGCCCCTACTGCTAATTGCCTTTCCCTTATTATAGCTACTCCTACAATTTTGAACCGTGATACCTAGATAATGGGTTGCTGCGTCCATCCTCTCCTCGTCCGAATCGCCGTTCATCTTAGCTGCTACGGCATAGATCGAGTAATTTATTCCGTCATCTAAAGCTCCACGAACGCCTTCCAGAGCTTTTTGATGCAGGACAATCGGATAATGAAAATACTTTGATTCTTCTGGATCCATGAAGAAATATTTACATAAATAAAGTCTATTGACTATATTTATAGTGAAAAGTGAGTTAAAACTGGGTGTCCTGATTTCGGCAGGTCACCCTTTTTTGAATGAGTCAAACCAATCATAAAATTCCTGGAAGTTTCTCGCGATTAAATAAACGCCGCCAGACTTTTCAATTTGCGCCTGATATTCTTTTTGAGCTTTTGACTGTACATCTCTGCCTACCTTAATTTCAATCTTAACCGATACCCCACGAATTGTAGCTGAAACATCTGCGCTTCCTTTTTGTCCGGAAGATTTAATTCTCTTAACACTACCAATCGTTTTTCGGTAGCCACCTACATTGATGTAGGTTTTACGAGTGTCGATTACCCTTCCCTCAACCGAAACCCTTTCAGCCTGGCATCCGGACATACGAAGAAAGTCGATGATACATTTTGTTAAACCGTTGGCTGAGACATCTGAATAACGCGATATGGCAATCGCTGAAATAGGGACGTGTGGGGTCTTTGCAACAGCTTGCTGTATCGCAACTGACCGAAGATGTGCAAGTGCCTTCATGATTGAAGCACCGCTTGTGTCCTTTTAATTGGACGTGGAGCTTCCATAATTTCAGAAAGCTTAAATCGCTTTAACGTACCGATTCGGTATGATTTCAAGATTCCTTTCTTCTCCCAGTCCCATATCGTGACCGATGACACTCCAAGAAGTTCACTGACCTTTTTTTGATCAATATACTGATCAGGTTCTTCAATTATTTGATTCGTCGGCGCTAACTTTATATCAGTCAACAGCCCTTGAATAAAATCCAGCCTTTTTTCAATTAGGTCAAACGGATTATAATTTGTTTGTGCCATACTTCGTGATGATTTTGATGATGACACAAATTAACAGTGCTTAATGCAGAGTAACCGGTGGGAACCGGTTCAAAAGTTTTACAACTGCTTAAACAGAAATAACACTCATTAGCTTTTCTTAAGTCTGACTTGATCCAAGTCATGTAAGGCTTGCTTAATGGAGTCTGGATTTTTCAGGTGCTGGATAACATTAGTGATATTTTCAACAGCATTTTTGTGAGCTTTAATTCCGAGTAAACCGCCTTCCATGACGTCCTTGTAGTGAAACATCAACTTTTTATAGGTAGTGCGTTCATGACTACTTCGAAAGCGTAGTAGGGCATTATTTGCCTCGTATTCTTTTAACTTTATATTCTCGTAATAATAAAACAAGGCAATTTCTCTTAAACTGAGCTCTTTCTTATTATCTCGATCATCTCGCTTGTTTAATGTTGAGGTCTGCAGAGGCATTTCTGTTTTAAAATAAGTTAAGGCATCTAAATAGACATCTGACCTAAATAAACATAAACAATATTCGTTCGCTACGTCATTACCTGAACCAAAGTTTACGGAATTCTCACGGTATCCGTCGTCCGATCTTATCACATTTACTCTTCCACTGTAAAATGTATATTCCTCTTCACATTCATGAATCACATCATCACACATCCCCTTACTCCATTTTTTCAAATAATCAGGAAAAACGAATTCTGGGAAATGGTCTATCCATCCATCGATATCAACTGCGGATTCGCTTAGATCTATCAGAAGAGGAAGATGCCTTTTGCCGAAAAAATTAAAGGTCCCTTCGATAGCATCCGATTTTAATTTACTAAAATTGATTCCGAGAGTATCCATTACTTTTGGGAGTGGTTTTGAATGATGACTGAATCTAAGCTATGTTTTGCCATGGCATCTACTGCACCTGAATTGTCCAATTTTAGATATTTTTTAAAATTGGCAGCTGATGCATGTCCTGTAGCCTTCATGATCAAATAAGGCTCCACACCGTCCAAATACATATTTGTAGCAAAACTCCGTCTGGCTGTATGGCTACTTACCTGTGTGTGCTTTTCAAATACCTCGATCCTGACTTTACCGGCTATAATGTATTTTGTAGTAACCGGATCTTTGATCCCAACGAGTTTGCAGAGCTCTTTTAAATACTCATTGAATTTTTGCTCACTAATCATGGGAAGCACCCCATCATATTTATCCAGGATCTTGGTAACGATTGGCCGCAGATTTGTTGAGGGAGGAATTGCATTTGCTTTCTCCGGAATGACTTCAATATACTGATTGCCCTTTTCAGTAGTTCGAATATTCTCTTTCTTTACCTGCTTCCAGTCTGATATTCGGAAACCGGTGTTACATCCAATTAAAAAGAGGTCCCTAACCCTGTCGAGGCGATCATTTGCTGAAAGGTCATATTCTTCAATCAAAGCAAGCTCTTTCTTGTTCAGGTAAACGTCTACCGGATTCTCTGCCAATATCTTCGCCTCATCAAGCCAATCGCCAACAGTGAATAATTTCGCCTTGCGTGCGGCCTTTAAGAAAATCTTCAACTGCTTCTGATAAAATCCAATATTGTTAATCTTGAATTTTTTTATAAATGTCAAGTAAGAGATGTAGCTATTCCAAAGATCCTCGGTCCAGTCGTCAAATATGAATGTCATTGCCTTGTACTTCTCAAACTCTTCCAGGCTGTTCTTGGCTGTTCGATACCGCTGCACTGTCTTTGGATCGGCAATCTTATTTCCCTCAAGCATTCTCTTGCCTGTTTCAAGGTCACTTATGAATTTTTCCAAAAACTGAAAAAAAGTAATGACTTCCGGCTTGGCCACCGGATTATTATAATCATCCAGTGCCGTTTCTAAATATTCTTTGGTTATCGGAGTTCTATTTACTAATGCGAGACTTAGGGCTTGATCTACGACGGTTCGAAGGTATGTGAAGTATAGATTTACATTATCTTTGGTAGCTTGTTGATAGCCCGCAATCTCATGCACATGTTTATTATCAACCGTCAATTCTGGCAGAACAACATTTTTAACCTTGTCCATTTTACTATCCCAGTGCTTTGGAAGAACTTTAACACCGGTTGGGTAAAACAGCCTATTCTCTTTGTCAATATAGAACGACAAATAAATCGGTTGCTGACTTGTTGCTTTCTTATTACGGATATAAAACCTAACGTGTTTATTAATTGCCATATCTCTCCTAAACTTGATAGTTACAAAGATAATAAGGTTAACACTATGGTTAACACTTTTACTTAATAAATACCATATTTAGTTTAATGCAACTAAATGGTCAGTTTGACAAATACCTCATTGAAAGGCTTAAAATTGATATTTTATCAAAGTTTCCGGACTAATATGACAATTATAACATTAAGTAGGTTACACCCCGGATCCGGGTACAATAACAAAAGAGCGCAATAATTGAAATTCAATTATTGCGCTCTTTTGTTATTGTTACGCGTTATTCTCTTTGCCCTTTATGAAACTTATTTGAAGTCATAAAGTAGCAATCTTTTCGGCCGGTTTGAGTTTTTTCAAAGGGCTGAATATTAATGGAGGCGTCGATTTCCTTTATATATGTTTATTTCCATTGCCATTTATATAATACCTCCCTCATTTTGGTCCAGTATGTATCGGCGCTCCACTTCTTGGTGTGGAATGATACGGAGTTGAAGGACTTTCATTGGATAAAGAGCGCGGTCTTATCGCGGGCTTTACATACCCGTAAAGATTGAAATACTTGTTATACAAATGACGAGCATAATCATAATGGAACTTTTCAAATTCTTGAACAGCAATCTTGTTTTTTTAAATGGAACCTGGTCTTTTTCACCCAAATGTTAAAAATGTAAGAAGGCATAACAGTTTTTTCATGGAGAGGATAGTTTATTTTTTGGCAATCCTTATTGTATGAAGCTTTACACTAATTACAGACGATGCGTTGTCAAGCGACTTTACACATAGATTCAAGGTTGCTATTGCATTAACTGGAAGTGGTTTACTTTCTGTTGGTATCCTTTCTCTTACAATGGCATCTTTGTAGTAATTCTACACATATTGAAAGAACCAGAAAACATAACTTATTTAACATTTAAATCCAAAACATAGAAACATACATATTAGTCATCGATCAAAAAAATAGAGAGCCCCAATCAGGAACTCCCTACATTCAATATTCACTTCTTTCCAAAAATAAGATCAATCAAGTAAATACAACAAACTATAAATTCGTCAATTATTTCATTCAAGCGTCAAGCTAGCCACCGTTGTCATTTCAACACGGGCGAGTTTAGGCAAACCAGCAACGGCAATGCAGGTACGTGTCGGAAAACGGTTTTTGAAATAAGGACCATAAACAAGGTTTAGTTCGTCAAACAATCTCATATCGGTAAGATAAATGGTAACGCTGACAATATGATCAAAACTGAGATTGTGTTCGGTTAGTACCGTCTCGATATTGGTTAGCACTTGTTTTACTTCATCCGCAAAAGATGTGGTTACCAGCTTTCCGCCAGCTGATCCGATCTGGCCTGAAATAAATAAAAAACCATTTGCTACCAAAGCCTTTGAAAGAGGTAGTACGGGTGCCGCGTTTTTTTCCTGATTGCTGTCCATCTGTTTAATTTTTAAGCTTTCACAAGTATTGAATTTCAAAAATAACCGATTTTAAAAGAAATTCCCCCATCCGGCGGCCTGCATACCAGTGATTTATTTCTTAGCAAATACCCTGTTAAAACCAATTTTTAGAGATACAAAGTTACACGATCGGTGACGATCCGGGCGGAACAAATTGACCATTACCAAAGCCATACTGAAATTCGATGATCCTATTTGGTCAAAGATCTTCTGATCAACTATGCCAAACTCAGTATTTAGGTTTTATTCATCAAATAATCAAAACAAGTGCATTATTGAAGTTTTTTGAAAATTTAGTTAAAAAAAACGATGTTCGCTGGCATGAAACTTATAAACAAAAAGCTTTAATTTGTTCCCAACTAAAATACAAATAACATGTCGCAAACGGATTCTATAACCGACCACGAATCGGAAAGATTTGAAAAAAAGCTAGCTGAATTATTGGGTATCACCTACGAGGAAATTTTAACCACTGAGTATGAAATGACCGATAACATAGGAAATGATGATGTCGTATACGAACATATTTTGAGATTTACCGGCGATTCTCCAAGATCGGTCCTGGACAAAATCGCTGGACTTAGCGCTGAAAATCAAATTGTTATTCCCGCCGTCGATCTTGCAGAAGAAGAGTAGATTTATTGCTATAAAATTTATTTTAGTGCGCAGTTTCTTTCAAAACTACTCACTAAAATAAATGATTAAGAATTTCCAAATTCACTTTTTAAGCCCATCGAACTCCCGTGGATGTCCGTGTTTTTTTACCACGTAACTAAACCGGTCTACTACACCATCTTTGATCAGAAAACTTTTACTGAGTACTGCATAAAAGTGCACGTCTCCCAACGCATCCGGAACCATCAAATGATCACCTACCGATGGCAAATTCCACTTGTAAAATTCAATCTGGAACTGATTGATGTCTTCTTTTTTGGTGTCTGAGGTGATGTCGGTATCTTCAACGAACAAAACCGATACGAATTTATCCATGAGCCTGTTGGTGATTAGTTTGTCTAAATATCTCCATTAATCTATGAAAGCAGAGTTGTTCATACATTATGTTTAAGTACAAAAAAAGCTGTGCCTTTCAAAAGAAAACACAGCTTATTGCTCAGAAAAAGATTGATTATTTAACAACAGTAGCTTCCAGCTCAACCTTTAAAGTCTCAAAAAGATTTGTTACTTCAAGCATGGTTACTGCCGGTCTAACATTATACTTAGCGACCCAGTTTTGAAAAATTTCAAAGTGAGGCCAAAGTTCGGCTGTCGAAGTTGTGTAAATATTTAACCTGACAATACCACTGAATTCAAACCCAGCTTCGCTGATCACCTGTTCCAGATTCTGCAAGGCTATAGTTAATTGAGATTTCATGTCTGCATTACTTGATATTCCATCAGCACTTATGGCAGTCTGCCCGGAAACATATAGCGTACTTTCTACATTTTTTACTTCAACGGCTTGTACATAACTGCGTTGATCCTGCCATTTCCAGGGGTTGATGATTTTTCTTTCCATTTTTTTGCGTTTGAGTTAGCGCTTTTTAAGGCGCATCATTTAAATTTCACTCTGCAAAGTTCCGGATAAGACTTTGAACGAGGTCTTGACAAACCTCACCAATTCTATGTGAGCCAGATCACATTATGGCGACAACCTGCTCAGGGTTTCCCGGGAAACACCAAGATAAGCAGCAATCAGACTTTTAGGTACCCGTTGAATCAGTGCAGGATATTGTCTGATCAGCTGTTCATAGCGCTCTTTCACGTTTGATGTTAGCCAGGATATGATGCGTCGCTGTGCTCCCAGAAAACCAAAATTTGCTTTTTCAAGAAAGAATCTTTCCATTTTCTGAAGGCCATCACACAACTTTCTGTAATCTTCCAGGGATAAACATAACACCTCTGTGTCTTCGAGACACACCAGCGACATCGTTGCTGCGGTCTGCGTGTAATAGGCATAAAAATCGCTTTCCCACCAATCTTCCATCGCAAAGGAAACAATGTGTTCTCTGGAAGTGTCATCGGTATAAACCAGTTTCAAAAGTCCGGATACAACGAAGTGATGATACTTTACAGGCTCGCCTTCCTGAACTAAAAACTGGTGTTTCTTAAATTTTTTCGTGCTAAAATGACTGCATACGAATATAAATTCATCGTCCGTGAGCGGCACTATTTTTTCTATATGTGTTCTAAGTTTCTCGTACATAAATTGAGATTAGACTTTTTTCAATTTTGTATTAACTTTTACTAAATGTAGCGACAACACGAAATAATTCAAGTTCTTATGCCAATTTACTGTTTAGCAATCCATCCGGGAGAAGCCACTCTTTCGATTTTATAAACGATATTAAAAATATTTCAACATTTTGAAACAATCGTTTCAAAAATTTATACATTTGTAATGTCATGGCAAGAAACGTAGAATTTAACGAAGAAGAGGCAATCCAGAAAGCGATGGAAGTTTTTTGGAAGAAGGGCTATAGTGGCGCTTCTCTTCGTGATTTGACAGATGCTATGAAAATTAACAGCAGCAGCCTTTACAACACGATCGGCGACAAACATGAGCTATTTGTCAAGTGTATTAAAAATTACACCGAAACCCGTATGAAAGACGCCGAAAGGCGTGCTATGAGTGAAAAATCGCCTCTTACCTCACTTATCAATTTTATTAATGACGCAGTGACGGCAATCACAAACGGAGAAAACGGCTGCCTGGCTATCAAGACAGCTTTTGAAGTAGCTGCGAATGATAAAAGTATCCAGGAAATTCTGAAAGCAGATCACGATTTTACACACAACCTCTTACGTTCATTGATCGATAAAGCGAGGGAACTTGGAGAGTTGGCTGAGGATGATGATTCGGAAATGCTCACCGATTATTTGATCAGTAATTATACCGGCTGGTACGAACTATTCATCCTCCACCAGGATCCTGTTAGGATCAGGAAGATGGGGCAATATCTTATCAATCAATTAAAAAAGTAGTTTTTTTTGACCAAATTCTGAAACAATCATCACAGAATTATTTTAAACCAGGCTTTAATTCTGAAACAATCAATTCACAATTATCTATAATAAAATGGAAAACAAGCAAAATTACAGTGAAGAACTGGCGGGTAAAATCGCCTTGGTAACCGGTGGAACAAAAGGTATCGGAAAAGCCATTGCCGACAAATTAGCGCAGGCGGGTGCGGAAGTTATTGTTACGGCCAGAAACAATCCAAACGAAACCAATCCAAAGCATCATTTTATTGCAGCGGATTTATCAAAATCCGAAGATATTGCGAAGGTGGCTGGTGAAATTCATGAAAAGTTTGGGCGGGTAGATATTCTGGTCAATAATATGGGCGCTAATCCATTTCCCGGCGGAGGATACAGCGCGCTGACAGATGAGCACTGGGATCAGGCGTTGCAAGTGAATCTTTTATCCTCCGTGCGTCTGGACAGAGCCGTATTACCGAAAATGCTTGAACAAAAAAGCGGTGTGATCATCCACATTTCTTCAACGAGCGGTATGTTGCCAATTTGGGAAGCTACTATGCCGTACACGGCTGCCAAAGCTGCGCTGAATGCTTACAGTAAAACGCTCTCCAGTGAAGTGGCCAGCCAAGGAGTGAGGGTAATAACGGTTTCGCCGGGATTAAATAAAACAGAAGCAATGGCTACTTTTTTAGCAGATCTGGCTAAAAGTGCAGGCATTACTACCGATCAAATGTCGCAAAATCTGATGCAGCGAGTTGGTGGAGTGCCGTTGGGAAGAATGGCAGATCCAGAGGAAACGGCAGAGTTGGTTCAATTCCTTGTTTCCCCAAGAGCTTCTTACATAACAGGCGCAAATTATATCATCGATGGTGGTAACCTTCCAGTTGTCTAAACGGCTTGCGTTTACTGACCTGAGAATTCATAAGATTTAATGACTGATCCTGAAAAAACCTCTATTCAACCGGTTTTAATATTGATATTGAGGTTAATTCGATAAGGCAGGAAGTATTGATTATAAAACTAAAATACACAGTATGAAAGAAATAAGTCTCGATGACGCCATTGCCCGCTCTAAAAAAATAAGGGAGCTGTATCATCAGCTGGAACTGCAATATCATGGCAGCGAATGGAGCGTTGAAGAAGATGCTCTGGCTTTTCTTACCGACGCTGGTCTGGTCGGACGGCTGACGATGTCTCAACAAGGCCGGTGGCCAAAGGGAGATGAGACAATCCCGGAACTGAAACATAAATTAGGCGAATGCATATGGTGGCTTATAATCCTGGCTGATCGTATGGAAATAGACGTTCACGATGTGCTTGGAGGTTTTTTGGCTAAAACTGAGAAGATGCTGGCAAAATAATGTGCTGATTCCGTAAAATTTACCAGGACTTTCTTTTAACACTCGGTTCACCGGAGTCCAATGAGTTGAACCGGTTCTTGTCCGTATATAAACCCAGGGTAGCCCAAATACTATCCCTTTTTAATACCACCAGGTTTTTTTTCAGCCAGATTGAAGCATTCGTAAATTATCTCTTTCACATTAGACTAATATCTTTTTAATTATTGTGAGAATGTAAATAGCTTATCATCCTGAATACACTATGCTTTCATATAAAACTAATGTCAAAAAACGGATTTTATAACGAAGTTCTATTCAAAGTCATTCTGTGGAACGAGGTTCAAATGGCTAGCAGGCCTTTATTTGCTCTGCTTTTACGAAAGCTCGCAGGTGACGTTCCGGTTATTTTTCCAAACAAACGGATGAAATATTTATCATCCTCAAAACCCAGATTATAGGAAATTTCTTTAATGCTCATTTCGGAATAAAAAAGCAAACGCTGTGCCTCGCTGAAAACTTCCTGCTGGATCAAATAAGTCAAAGGAAACCCGGTCACAGATTTAACCGTATCGTTCAGATAACTGACCGATAAATTCATTTTCTCAGCATACTCCGACGGTTTTTTTATTGCTTTAAAGTTTTTCTGCAATAGCTGACAGAACCTTTTAGTTATATCGACATTCCTGGAACTGTGTTTTTCCGTATGCGTTGTTTCTTGTAACTGGTAAAAATAACAAGCCTGATATACGAAAGAATCCAGCAGAGACCTTTTCAACTGCGCATGAAAGGGGGCATTGTTATCTGCACTGATAACCTGGTAGATGAGCTCAAATAACTTTCTAAACCAGTCAATTTCATCACTTTTCAATGTTAATAAAGCCACATTGGTAAACGATTTTTCAATGAGCATCCGGGCATTTTCATCCACGATTTTGGCATCAAAAGTCAATACCCAGCCTTTATATTCTTCGCAAGAAACGAACTGATGAATCTGACCCGGATAAGAAACGAGTAATGAATTTTTGTTAACCTGCACCGGCTGAAAGTCAATATTAAAGTCAATCGATCCTTCTTCTAAAAAGAAACAGCAGTAATGATCATGACGATGGGGTACAGATATCTTGCTTGCATGGGTTGAAAGCTCCATTTCGGCAAAGTCAAAAGGAATCAGATACACATCCGATTCGTTACCAAAGAATTCTTCAAACTGATAAACAGGAATGCTTTTCTCAGACATTTTTATAGAATTTACGACCAGAAACCATGCGCAAAAATTTTGGCATTAAGATCCGGAATTCTTTTGAAAACCTTTCTCAATCCCGAAACCATTGGGATATATCCTGCAATATAAATAGACGAATAATCTCTTAATGTCTGCTCTTCTGAGCATTTTATTAAAGAATCCAGACTTTTTTCATGTGGTTTCATTAAAAACTTAAATTCCGGATTCTCAATAAGAAAAGACTCAGGCAAAATATATTCTTCATTTAGAAATACAATCGCTTCCAGCTGGTATTCGGCCCTGTTAGTCATTTGTTTGAGTGCGAGAAAATGTCCCAGCGCACTTCCGTCTCCAAAACACACAATTTTGCCGGGATTTTTTGGCAACGGAGCTGCATGTGCAACCGCCAAAAGAATTATGTCGCCGACTTTAAGATTTTTAGCCCATGAACTACCGCATCCTTCATGTTCGGTTTCGATAAAAACTTTACAAATTCTTGTTTCAGCGTCCCAGCAGGCAGGTGTATAATCACGGTATTCTCCATAGTCAGCAACCTTACACTTAATTCGTTGAATGCTATTCCATTTGTGCATGTCAGTTTCCGGCAGATGGATACCAATTTCATACATTCCAGACGGCTGCCATTCCTTCACAGATATTACGTAGCCTTCTGACATCAAGGCTTTATCTATCAAATTAAAGACAGCCTTTTTTAATTCATTTGCCATATTTCCCAGTCAAAATTCCCTAATTTAATGCTATTAACAGGGAACAAAGATATTTTAAGAAACAGGATCTTTTGTCGCACACATGACGGGTAAAGGTGGACGATCCGCGTTAAATGTCGCCATTATTTTATTATCCAATATTTGATTTCAAGAGAAAATATCAAACAAGATAAATCTGGAAAAAATAGAAAAATGAATAAAATGATTTATTCGTCACCACACGGATCAGCGCTCAGTGACAAATAAATCATTAAACAAAATTACCTCGCATTGAGCAACAAAGTAGTTTCCTTAATTTTTCTTCTGCTGACGGAAACCTCTTTTCCGCCGGCCAGTTTCAATAAACGGTCATCGTCAACTCTCGAAATAATAAAGTCTGAGTTGATAATGTACGCTTTGTGTACGCGGATAAAGTTCTTTTTCAAATTCTGTGACACCAATTTCAGTGTCTTGGAAACCACAAAACGCCTGCCTGATTCCGTGTGAATAATGGTATAATTCCCTAAACCTTCCAATAGCGTAATCGTTTTAGGCGGAATGATTATCGTGTCTCCTTTGAAGTGGACTACGATGTCTGTTTTTCTAATTGTTTGTTTCCTTTTAAGTTCTGCTGGGTTGTCTAACACTTTCATTCTAAGCTCATAGTTATAATTGCCTATACATACGAGTGATATGCGAAATCCGATTAAAACAAAAAAGGATCCGGATAATTCCGAACCCTTTAAACATTTTACTCAACGTTAAAAAAGAGCCTCAGAACCCCGAGACTCTTTAAATGATACCTCTTCTATGCTCATTCCGAGCAATAGTCAAGTTTAAAAAATCAAACCAATCGGTTTAAAGGATTTCTCCGGTCAGAAATTGTGGAAATGGGGAAAGCGTGAGTATTAAGAGAAGCAGTTAGGGCATTTGTTCTGATTTGAACGACTTAACTAATCAATAAAGTTAGAAAAATTTCGATTCGAGGCAGGGAAGTATCGACTCAGGTTCAATACCATTTTTAAAACAAAAACACCGGTTTTTAAGGACCGGCGTTTTCTTACACTGTTTTAAACTGATAGCGGAGGATTATAATATGTTACAAGTCTAAAAAATACCGTTAGATAATTAAAGCGAAACTTATTTAACGGTAAAAGCTGTAAATAATGCTATCGTTAAGAAAACCGGATTTTATCCCAAAGTTTGTTCACAACAACTTGATTAATAACCTGATCTCGATAATTCCGGCTAATTGGAATTCGATTTACACCTATAAAAATTTCATTACCTTCGATTCCTTCAATTTTATTAATTGAGACAATAAAAGATTTGTGAACCCGAATGAACAAATCACTTCCCAGACTTTGTTCCAAATTTTTCAAATAAAGCAGCGTCATATATTTTCCTTTATCTGTGTAGATCGTGACGTAATTCTGCGTTCCCTGAATGTAGAGAATTTCATTCAGCATGATCTTCTCATATTTGCTTCCGCATTTGATAAAAAAATAATCCGTTTCTTCTTTTTGTAACGATTCTGAATGCATCGACTGTTTGATCAGTTGAAAGTAATCTTTCGCCTTTTTGACTGCCTTGAAAAAACGGTCGAACGTGATGGGTTTCAGCAAATAATCCAAAACATTCAGCTGAAAACTTTCCAAGGCATAACTTGGAAATGCCGTCGTAATTATCACCAACGGTGGGTTTTGAACGATTTTAAGAAAATCGATACCATTCATTTTGGGAGTCTGGATGTCCAGAAATAATAAATCGACAGGATGTTTTTCCAGCAGTGCAATCAGCTCTACCGGATTTTCACATGTCTGCGTCAGGTTGAGAAAGTCAACTTCCCGCACATAATTCGCGATTCCTTCTCTCGCCAAAGGCTCATCGTCGACAATAACGCAGTTCATCATGGCATAACGTTTAATTGTGGAATTTCCAGTTCGGACATTCCTATACGTAGCTCCACGTCAAAGGTGCTTCCGTTATCGTTTATGCCTAAAATATACTTTCCAGGATAAATCAGATCCAACCGTCTCTGAACATTTTTTATTCCAATCCCTCCATAATTGATCACGTCGTTTGCTTCGCTGGGAGAAGCACTATTCAAGACCGAAAAAATCATTTGGTTACCCATCGTTGAAAGATTTACGTCTATCCAGTTGGGTTTATCCGTATGCCTGGAAACATGCTTGAAGGCATTTTCAACAAAATTCATTAAAATAAAAGGCGCAATTTCCAGATGACCGGCTAACCGGCTGTCACAATTAAAACGGACAGTAAGGTTACTGTTCTGACGAAGTTTTTCTAAACCGATGAAATTTTCCAGGTAAGCAATTTCCTTTTCCAAGGGGATTTGCTGATCGTTGCTTTCATATAACTGGTGCCGGAGAAGCTCCGAAAACCTGACCAGAGAATCTGACGCCATATCCGGATTTTTATGGATCAGGAAAAAAATGGAATTGATCGTATTGAAAAGGAAGTGCGGATTAAACTGATATTTCAAGAATTTAAGTTCTGTTTCCAACTTTTCCTTTTCAAGTAATTGTTGTCTTCTTTGTGTATTCAGCCAGTTTTTCGTCAGCATGATACTCATAGCCAACGTCATGCTTGCGAGTGTTGACGGAAACGAACTGCTTATAAAAACATAGAAACAATTTGTCTTTCCATAAAGCTCACTTAGGGTTTTTCCAGCAGCAAATGCCGTCAGATAATAGCCGGGCACAATAAGCCAGGAAGTACAGATTATTGTCAAAGTCAAATAAAGGCCATATTCTGCAAAACGGCTTTTCTCCAGATATTTTGGTATTAAAAAATACAAATTGAAGCATATACCGATGATTTGAAAAACGACATAAAATAGAAATTTCACAGAGAAAGCCGTAAAAAGTATACTTTCAGCCGCCTTAACCGGGTTGCCGATCGCGATCACCCACCAAAGATATTGGTAAGCACACCAGAACGGGATGTGGTAAAGTTTGTATCTGAAAAACCAGTGTTCGGGCCTGTGTATGTTAGCTGCTGTGATCATTCGACGAATTTCATTTCTGATGCCAAGGCTGACTTCATTAAAATTACTTTTTATCTTCAAGATAATCAACCTGTTCTCATTTATAAGTCCAGGTATATCAAGTTCGTCGAATAATTGACAACGTGCATCAAAACAATGACAAGATGCACGAATTAAAGATTTTAAAAACAAAAAAATTATTTCAGTCGTTTTTCTGCATTTCGTCAACTATAAGTATCTATACGTCAATCGTTTTTCTGCTATGTGTTAAGCTCTCTTTCATTTGTTAAAAAACAGAAAAGAGCCATGGTTATAAAACTAGTAATTGCGGGTTTACTATCAATCATTCTAAGTCAAAAGGTCTACTCTCAGCTAAACGGAAAAGTTATTTCAGAAAATAGACAATCTGTTCTGTTTTTAAATATCTCCTTATTAAAGTTGCCCGATTCTACTCTGATAGCGGGGACCGTCACCGATCAGGAAGGTACTTTTATTTTGAACAATGTTGCCCCCGGTGCATATGTGCTGCGTTTTAGCGGAATTGGCTACCATGACTGGATATCAGCACAGTTTGTCGTTGCATCTAAGTCGTTCATGAAGGATTTTGGCAACATTACAGTTCAAGAAAATGTCCTGCAACTTGGTGAAATGACCATTCAGAGCAAAAAACCATTGTTTGAACAAAGTGCCGAAGGAATGGTTCTGAATGTAGAAAACAGCATTATGACCAAAGGAAGCTCCGTCTTATCGGTTCTGGAACGGGCTCCTGGAATTGTCATAGATCACCGCAACAGCAATATTTCGTTAAATGGAAAGGAAGGTGTGATGGTGATGATGAATGGTAAACTTTTACGCATGCCGCTTGCTCAGGTCGTTTCAATGCTTAATTCTTTAAGTGCCAATGATATCGAAAAAATTGAACTACTCACAACGCCTCCCTCAAAATACGATGCTGATGGAAATGCGGGCTTAATTAATATCGTCACAAAGAAAATCAAAAGCCGTGGAACTCAGGGAACGATCTCTTTAACAGGCGGATACGGCAAGGGAGGAAAAGGAACAGGAAGTTTCAGCATTGCCCACAATACCAGTAAAATTGATACCTATGGCTCCTACCAGTCTTCAAAAGACCGCACATACAGCGATATGTTTATCACCAGTGAGCAAAACATGCCTGTTTTTGGAGGCAAATTAAGTGTTTCTGTATTTGACACAACGAAAACGATCCACAAAAATCAAAATGTGACTTTGGGAGCCGAAGCAAGAATTGCCCGCAAAACAGTCCTTGGAGGAAACTTGAATTTCAACAGTAATAATTCATTTTCATCAACACACACGAATGCAGCATACCTTGTCTTGCCGGATTCACTCCTCGATTTTACCGGGAAGATTACGGGAAGGAACCGATGGAAAAATATTATTTCCGCTGTTTATCTGGAGAAGGACATAAAGCAGAATGAAAAAATCAGTTTCCACGCAGATTATCTTTATTTTGGAAATAATAATCCTTCAACCGCAAATACTATTTTCCGAAATCCGGATGGTTCTCAGGCCGGTGAGAACGATAGTCTGTTTTCTCCAAAACAACAAGGATTTGCCAAAACAAATATTCATGTTGGTGTCGGCAAAATGGATTACCAAAAACAAGTGAACAAAAAAGTCGTTTTCGAAACAGGTTTAAAATTAACAACGACGAAAGGAGCAAGTCTGTCTGGTATTGAAAGCCTGATAGACGGGAATTGGGTTGAAAGAACCGAAACTGCCAATCGAATTGATATGAAAGAATATATTGCAGCATCTTATTTTTCATTTAATTCCAATATCTCACCAAAAATAAACCTGGCTGCCGGCTTGCGTTATGAATATTCGAAAACGCAAATGAGTGATACTGAAAATAGTCAAAATTCCGTAAACCGAAAGTTTAGCGGATTTTTCCCAAACCTATCAGCAACAAAAAAATTGAACGAAAATACAGAACTGCTTCTCTCCTATTCAAAAAGAATAAGTCGTCCTTCCTATAATGATCTTTCTTCTTTTGTGCGATACAGTGACCCTACCGCAGTTTATACAGGAAATCCGGCTTTGAAACCAACGATCACGCACAACCTGAAACTTGGTTATACGCATCGCAATTTTACATTTTCCATCCTGTTCAGCAAGGATATCAATCCGATTGTTCGCTACCAGCTAACAGAACGCACGGCTGGAAATTTGCTTTACATTTCCCCGCAAAACCTTCAATATCAAAACAATATAACATTTCAAGCGACGATCCCGGTCAAGGTAAACAACTGGTGGACTATGAATTACGGTGTTGTCGGAGGGCTTCGGCAGTTCAAAGTTGACCATACCAGAATGCCCGTTGAAAAAACGTATTTTGGATATTCGGCCAATTTTAGTCAGATTATCAGGCTATCTAAAAACTATGATCTTGAAGTTTCCGGCTGGTACAATTCACTCTCCTACAATGGCTCAGTCAGAATCGATGGATTTGGTATGTTAAATGGCGGGATCAAGAAACAACTCAGCAGGAACAGAGGAACTTTGCAGCTGGGGATCACCGATATTTTAAGAATGATGCAGATCAATACCCGTTACGGAACGATCACCGAAGAGGCTTTTGCAATCAAAAGCCATGTTAAAATCAATACAGAATCAAGGAAAATTCCGATTATAAGATTTACTTATTCGAGATCTTTTGGGAGTGGTCTGAAAAATAAAAACGGTAATATGAACGGATCCAACGATGAGCGTGACAGGATTAGAAAGGACTAGTTTCAGGCCAGTTCGCAGCTGTTTTCACTAAAAAATTTCACTTCACCTGTTTTTTCATTCCTGCACTTTACTTTACCTGTAAATTTGACCGTTGCTCCTTTTTTGATATTCTCGTGCTCCAGAATAAGCCAGGTATCGGCACTATTTTTCACTTTTACACGAACACGGTCATTGTATTTCTGAACAGGCATAACTTTCTTTGTATAATACGGGCGTCAAAGGTAAGCAAATATCTGAGGAAAAAACTACGGCTCCGGATAACAAAAAAGGAGACGCCAGCCTCCTCTTGCTCAATTTCAAATCTCATTTTCGGGCACGACAACAAGCATATATTCATCGATCTGGTTCCAGGAGTAGCGGTAGATTATGCCGCGAGGTTCTTCAATAAAATCACTTCCCTCTGCATCCCGGTAACCGGGCCGCCATTGATGTGTATTTTTAATCCTGAATTTGACAACAGAACCAGGCTTTGGCAAATCTTCCTTCGTTACTATCTTAACTTTCATAGTTTACCACATTTGGTTATTCTTTGAAGTTACGACATTTTAAGCTGGCATCCGTTTTAAGTGAATCCTGACCAAAAAACTTCTCGTAATAATCCATATTATTTGTATTGAGATTCAAGAGGTATTATAGTAATTTACCGGGTTGGGCATTCCAGGACATTTAAAATTCTATTTTTGAAAGCCCTTAAAGTTTGGTTAACCATAATCCAAATGAATACTTTTCCCTCTTTTTACCTACTTTTAGTATTGAAAATTCAGCGAAAAATATTTAATAATTCGGCCTCAATTATTTTCTCAAAATATTATTAAAATTTATCAGCATTATGAAAATAAAACTTCTGCTCTGTACTTTGGCACTTGCCGGCGTTCATTACAAATCAATGAGTCAGGCGTTTAACAATTTTCCGGTAACAACGCAGAAACCACCGCTTCATGGAAAACACTGGATGGCCATTACCGGAAAGCCGTTGGCTGCGACCGCCGGAGCGATGATTTTTGCAAAGGGTGGAAATGCTATTGATGCTTCGTGCGCCATGCTTGCTTCCACTTGTACGATGTGGGATGTATTAAGCTGGGGTGGTGAAACACAGGCGTTAATTTATAATCCCAAAACAAAAAAAGTGATTGCACTTAACGCAATGGGCATTGCTCCGACAGGCGCGACTGCTGATTTTTTCAGAAATAAGGGAATGAAATATCCGCCTGACCTTGGCCCGCTTGCCGCAACGACGCCGGGAACAGCCGGAGGTTTGATGACAATGCTTGCTGAATATGGTACCATGAGCTTGAAACAGGTTCTGGCACCGGCCATGCAGCTGGCAGAAGGATATCCGATTGAAGCACAAACTGCAAATTCTATTGAACGAGGAAAAGATAAAATCAAGCAATGGCCTTATTCTAAAAAAGTTTTCTTACCACATTTGGGTGAAAAAAGAGAAGCACCGGATGCAGGAGAAGTTTTTGTACAGAAAGACCTATTGGCGACATTACAAAAACTGGTGGATACCGAAGCTCAGGCGCTAAAAAAGGGTAAAACCAGGAAAGAGGCGATTTACGCTGCATATGACCGATTTTACAAAGGTGATATTGCAAAAGAGATCGCACGGGGCTGTCAGGAACAAGGCGGGTTGATTACAGAACAGGATCTGGCAAACTGGAAAGTTAAGATCGAAGAACCATTAATGACCACTTATAAGGGAATTGAGGTTTATAAAATGCAATCATGGACGCAAGGTCCTGTCATGTTGCAAGCACTGAATATGCTGGAAAATTTTGATTTGAAAAGTATGGGCTATAATTCTTCCCGATATGTACATACTTTATACCAAACGATGAATCTCGCTTTTGCTGACCGGGATTATTATTATGGAGATCCTGCATTTGCACCGGAAGAACCCATGAAGGGCTTACTTTCCAAAGAGTATGCAAAGGAAAGAATTAAACAAATAAACTGGGAAAGAAACGATCCAAAGGCAATGCCGGGCGATCCATACCCTTTCGAAGGAAAAACAAATCCTTATACCGATCAGATCAGGAACTGGGGAGTAAAACAGGTTTCACAAAGAAATGTTAACGGTCTGGATGAAAAATTCATGGAAGAATTCACGGCCGGCACGACTTCTGTTGAAGCTGCCGACGAGGAAGGCTGGGTTGTTTCTATCACGCCAAGCGGCGGCTGGGTTCCGGCTTGTATTGCAGGAAATACTGGTGTGGGATTGAGTCAGCGGATGCAGTCTTTTGTTTTGGACCCTAAGGAAAATCCGTTCAACGTGGTTGAGCCCGGAAAACGTCCGCGTGTTACCTTGACGCCAAGTCTTGCCTTGAAAGATGGAAAACCATTTTTATCCTTTGCGAAACAAGCAGGAGACGAACAGGATCAGCTGCTGCTTCAATTCTTTTTAAATATTGTAGAATTTGGTATGACCGTCCAGGAGGCAACCGAAGCGCCCAGTTTTAAAACGTTACAGATGTATGCAAGTTTTGGAGATCACGAAAAAGAGCCGGGCGGATTAATTATGAATGAAGCAATGCCCGACTGGACCAGAAAAGAATTATCACGCATGGGTTACAAAAATTCATATCAGCCACGGACCAGTGGCCCGATCAATGCCATCTATTTCGATTGGATTCATGGTACCATGTGGGGTGGTTCCAGTAATCATGGAGAAGATTATGGAATTGGCTGGTAACTTTAAAAGAAATCCGGATAAGCAAAAGACCCGCTCCATTTTCCGGAAAGCGGGTCTTTTGTTATAATCACTCCTTTGGTATCCGGGCAAGAGCTCTGCCCAAATCTGTATTAAGAAAATTAACAGCTTCATCATGGTCTGTGGAAAGGCTGACTGACAGCCATTTTTCCATTTCCGCTGTTCTGACCTGATCGGCGATTTTTAATAAGCCAATTGCCTCGCTTCCCAATACCAGATGCACAGGAACTTCTGTATTGTCAACCAGATCCACCATCACTTTCGCAGCTTTTTCGGGGTCGCCAACCGGCACAAAATCACCACCTTTGAAAAATTCAGCTCGCTGGTCAACTGTCGTTTCATAGCCTTCTACGGATGGGGCATAACTCATTGAATCCCCTGCCCAATCGGTACGGAATCCGCCTGGCTCAACACAAGTTACTTTGATTCCCAGGGGTGCAACTTCTTTCGATAATGCCTCACTAAAACCTCCCAAGCCAAATTTAGCTGCCTGATACATCGTCAATCCTGCATTTCCGACGCGTCCGCCAACCGAACTGATCTGCAAAATATGACCGGAACGTTGTTTACGCATGTGTGGTAAAATGGCGCGCGTAATTTCAATTGGAGCATATAAGTTGGTTTCTAATTGACTGCGAACCTGCTCTTCTGAAAAAGCTTCGGCGGCACCGATAATTCCAAAACCTGCATTGTTTACCAAAACATCAATCTTCCCAAATTTTTGAATCGTTTCATCAACGGCGGCATAAATTTGATCGTGGTTGGTTACGTCTAATTTAATTGCGTAGATCTGGTCCGGATATTTTTCGGACAAATCTTTCAGTTGCTCAGGATTTCTGGCGGTTGCTGCGACAAAGTCACCTTTTGCTAAAACCGCTTCTGTAAGGCTGCGTCCCAATCCGCGGGAGCTACCTGTTATAAACCAAATCTTTTTCATTGCTTTCGAATTTTATTTGATACAAAATTACTCCGGCAACGAATTATAAACTTTGTTAAAAAGCTCAACTTACATTGTTGAAAAGCTCGTAAGCTTCGATAAGCAACCTGCGAAAAGGTATTTTTGGACTGGTATAAAAAATAAAGAACCCCGGAAAATCCAGGGTTCTTTACGCACCACTACTCAACGTTAAGAAATAAAGTTAAAAGGAATCATTTTATAAATAAATTAAACTTATCAAGTGGCATGATTGAAAAATCAATCTGAACCAAAAACGTTTAACCAGGCGGATTTTTAATAAAATTAAAACCCCATTCAGACCAACAACTTTTTAATTACCAATGAGTTAAATATTTATATTATTTCAACAATATCCGGATCAGAACTTTCCTGATCATCTTCATATTCCCACTCGATGATCTTTTCAACAGAATAACTGATACCAACGTCCTCTGAAGATTCCTGATCAACTTTTTCGACAAATACTTTTAAAACGTGGTTGTAAAATCCTTTGTGCTGAATTCCAGTCTCGTCAGTAAACAAGAGTGGAATATGTGGAGATGGCAAGTCTGTGCTTTTCATTTTGTCTAACAATTTTGAAAATAAAACAATGGATCTTTTTCTGCTATAACAAGTAATTTAAGTGAATATCTCTTATGAATAAAATGTGGTGTGGCCGTTTCATTTTGATATGTGACAGTTACAGGTATCATATGGGCAATGCATTCGCACTAATCGTTCCCGCAGGCATATCAATAAAAAAAGAGGCGCAAATACGCCTCTTTTTTTATTGATATACCTGCAAAATTAATAACCGGGATTATTAGGCAGCAAGTTTGGATTTACGTCCGACTCTTGCTTTGGTATCGGGAACAAAAGCTGTTTTTCTGAAAACGTTGCTCCAAAAACTGTTTTGTGCCCGACAAAATTGTCCCAGTTTCCAGTGACATCGTTATGTACTTTTCTTGTCCGGATCATGTCGAACCACATTTTATTTTCAAAACAAAGTTCAAAATAACGCTGTAACCAAACTTCCTGTTCGAAGGCAGTTTGACCCAGATTCCCTATTGCTGACAAACTCGCTCTGGCGCGGATTTTATTTACATATTCAATCGCTTTCGAATTTGGTGATCCTTCGGCACGGTTTGATGCTTCGGCATACATCAAATAAACATCAGCCAGACGATACAAAGTGTAGTTAAGATCTGACTTAACCGTATTTGTAACCGCGTTAACATCGAACCATTTATAGATGTACGTATTTTTAAACTTTACAGTTTCACCAGTTTTTACACTCGGATAACTTGTATAAAAAAACTGACGCTCCTGCACACGCTTATCACCTGCCGGAAATGATTTGATAAATTCCGGGGTCGGATAAACGGATCCATATTCATCAGCATATTTTGATATACCCGAAAAATTGGGAATGGTAAGCGGCGTAAGTGGATTTAAAGAAGGCGCCGCTGCTGAATATTGAACCTGGAAAATAAACTCTCCCGAATTCTTATTGACCGGAAGAATCATGTCCGTATAGTTCGCAAAAAGTGTGTAACCGCCTTTGTCAATCACATTCAATGACCGTTTGGCTGATTCCGCATAATATTGAGCTCCCCCGTTTATAGCCGCACCTGCATAAGTCAGATACACATCTGCGAGGATCGACTCCACTGCTCCCATAGATATTTTACCCGTGTTATCAGACCAGCCAAGCGTCGATTTTTCAGCAAAAAGCAAATCGGGAATAATGATATTATCATAGATTTCCTTCGCTGCAACACGAGGAACATTCAGGTTTAAATCTTTCGGAACAGTCGTTACACTTGGCACCGCACCGTACATTCTGACAAGATAAAAATAGTATAGCGCACGCAAGGTACGCACCTCGGCAAGCATATTGTTCTTCTGTTCTTCCGTTAATCCGGCAGCATTAATTGTCGGAATGCTCTGAATAGCCAGGTTACACGCGCCGATTCCAAGGTACATTTGCTGCCACCAGGTATCGAAATAAAATGATGTGTTATTGTAACCAAGATTCTGAAAATTAATAAAACCGGTTTGTCCCAGATCGCTGTTGGCTTTACCCGTCATAAATTCCAGCAAATTCCAGGTATTGCCTCCGTAGGAAGAATTTTGTCCCGCCAGCAAACCTTGTAAATTGGCATAACCCGCATTCGCATAAGCCCTCGCTACCTTGACACTCGAAACATCGGAATCAGGAGTAATAAAACCTGTGGGACTTTCTTCCAAGAAGTCGTTACATGAGCCTAACGTCAGGAGTGACGCGGCTAATACTATATTTTTAAGCACTTTCATATTAATTTCTTTGACAGGTTAAAAAGTAAGTGTACATCCCAGGTTCCAGACGCGTGGACGCGGGTTGGCAAAAAAGTCCAGGTTCTGAGAGAAAGAACTGTTAGAGCCATAGCCCGAATTAAACGTATCAACCTCAGGATCATATCCTGTGTATTTCGTAATCACGAACAGATTCTGAACACTAGCATATACGCGCAGACGGCTGAGTTTTAACCTTTCCAGAGCGGCATCCTGTATCGAATAACCGAACGTGAAATTTTGTCCGCGAATGAATGATCCGTTTTCAACCCACCACGTGTCAAAGTGAGAATCCTGTGCAAATTTGTAATTACGAACCTGCGATATCATCGTATTTTGGTGTTCAGGCGTCCAGGCATCGAGAACGGTTGCAAGGCTATTCGCAATTGTCTGTCTGTCTTCTACCGAATGCTTGTACGTTGCCGCGGTGTTCAAACCTTCTACAAAACGAATATCAAATGTAAAATCAAACCCTTTGTAGTTCATCGTACTACTGAAAGTACCTGTCCACTTCGGCGTTGTGCGGCCGATAATGCTGTAATAATTGCTTCCGTCGGCGTTGTAAATGTATTTTCTGTCGCCTGGTTTCAGATTGTGCTGAGCTGCAAGATCCGCTTCGTCCGTGCTGTAAGTTCCCAGGCGAGTCATCCCGTATAAGGATCCGATGGACTCTCCTACTCTAAGAATATTGGTTTGACCCAGGAAGTTCGGGCCGGGGAAAATATCGGCATCACCGTTATTCAACTTCAAAATCTTGTTTTTGTTAGCCGCAAAAATGAAGTTTGTAGACCATGTAAAATTGTCTGTTTTGATGTTGGTTGTATTTAAACTCACTTCAAAACCTGAGTTTCTTACCGAACCAACATTCTGGTAAACGTTTGCATTTGTTTCACCGGCAGACCATGGAATTGGAGCCTGTAACAAAAGATCTTTCGTTACACGGTTATAGTAGTCGACAGTAAGATTGATATTTTCACGGATTCCCAGCTCCACACCGGCGTCAAACTGCAAAGATCTCTCCCATTTCAGATTTGGATTTCCAAGATAACTTGGCAAAAGTGTCGATTGCAAGGCACCACCCAACACGGTTGTTCCTGGCTGGATTTGTGCAATAGAACGGTACTGTCCAATTTCCTGATTTCCTGAGAGACCATAACTAGCCCTCAGTTTCAAGCTGGTAATATTCTTGTTCCCTTTCAAAAATCCTTCTTCTGAAATACGCCACGCAGCTCCCACAGAGGGGAAAAAAGCGAATTTATTATTAGCACCAAATTTTGACGAACCATCGAAACGGCCGGTTGCTGTGAACAAATATTTCTCGTCCAGATTGTAAGTCGCCCTCGCAAAATAGGAGTTCATCGTCCACTTATAATCCTCAGAAGTTGAAGAACTTCTGACAGAACCAGAGCCAAGGTTATGCCACTGGAAAAAATCATCGATAAAATTCTGTGTTTCAGTAAAGTTTGTTTCCTGATAATAACGTTGCCACGAAGCCCCTAATAATGCTGTGAAGCGCTGACGGGAATTTATCGTTTTGTTATAAGTCAGATAATTTTCAGACTGCCAGTAGTTGTTCGCATAATTTCTCATGTTCGCCACGCCACCCTGATCGGCCGACATGTGTGCAAGGTTCTGAGAAGAGAAAAAATTGTTTTTCTGAGAACTTAAATTGAAGCCGAAATCTGTTTTAAAGTCAAGATCTTTTGTAATGTGGAATAGCAAATATGTATTTCCCAGCATCTGCAACGTATTATTGATCGTATAACGGTTGTGGGCAATATTAACCGGATTAGGCCCGCCTTCAAGTCCACCGATATCATTATTACCTGCCCAGGTTCCATCAGGATATTTTACAGGGACAATCGGAACTTCTTCAGAAACCATACGTGGAACGTTCAGACCACCATTTCCATCTGAAACCAAACGTTGAGTACTTTTGATCAACGAAAGACTTCCACCGATTTTCAACCATTTATTTACATCGTTATCCAGTGTAAATCGTGCCGAATAACGCTTGAAACCTGACGTGATCATTAAACCATTCTGGTCAAGATAACCCAAAGACAGACTGTACAGAGTCTTGTCATTTCCTCCCTGAAAATTCAGCTGGTGGCTGTGCGAGACGGCAGGCTTGTAAACTTCCTTTTCCCAGTTTGTATTGTACAAAGGCTTGTCATTCGTGTCGAAAAGTAACGGGAAATTAGCATGATTTAACGGCGCGGCCGGTGTCCAGGTTCCTCCTGCCGGGTCAAATTTGGTACCGTTTGCAAAGGCCAGATTATATGTTTTTACAAATTCCTCAGAGTTCAAAGTTCTCACATGACGATAGAGATCGCTTACATTCACATTTCCGTCATAAGAAACTTTTGTTCCCCCGCTCCTGCCGCGTTTGGTCGTGATCATAATAACACCATTCGCTCCCCGAGCACCATAAATCGCTGTGGATGAAGCATCTTTTAACACTTCCAATGACGCAATATCATTTGGATTAATCGAGTTTCCGTCGACGCCGATTACGCCGTCCACAACATAAAGCGGGTCGATATTTGAATTGATTGATCCAAGTCCGCGTACCCTCACTTTTGCCGCAGCCCCTGGTGCATTACTGTTTACGCTGACTTCTACTCCGGCAATTTTCCCCTGCAATGCCTGAGAAACGTTAGGAACTGGTTTATCCATTAATTGTTCCGCCTTGATTGTTGCGACGGCACCCGTAAGATCCGATTTTCTGACGCTTCCATATCCGATCACGACTACCTCGCTCAGCGCCTTGGAGTCAGATTCCAATGCTACTTCCAGTGTTGTCTTGTTTCCAACCACCACTTCCTGACTGCTAAAACCGACAAAACTGAATACCAAAACGGCTGACTCATTAGGCACTGATATTGTAAAATTTCCCTCCGCATCGGTCGAAGTTCCTACACTTGTCCCTTTAACAACAACATTTACACCCGGCAAGGTAGACTTATTTCCTCCGTCCACAACTTTTCCCCGGACCACTTTATCCGCAGTATTAAACACACTGTTATCTCCCGCAAAAGATGTCAGGGAAAATGCCAGTATCAAATTCAGTAAGACTATTTTCATAATCTGTCCCGACTGAATGACGGGTTTTGGTACACGACTTCTCATACTTTCCATTAGGTTGACTAGTTTAGAATTGACTTAAAAAAGCTTTTGAAAGCGGGCACGATCGGAGATTGGATGTGGCCTTTCATTTTTACAGCAAGGTTTAGATTAGAAATTTCAATTATTAATGACTAAAACAGTCATGAACGAAGGGGGCGCAACAGGTAATTCTGACAAGTTTGTAAAGTGTAATCCTGCATGAATCCAAGGACTACTATCGTCCAACTTTATAAGAACATAGTTCAAAATAGGTCGTTATGAATTAAAAACTTATTAAAGCAATCTTAAAATCACGTTAAATCGATATCGGAAAAATATTATTTTAATCCTATAAAATCATATACAACTCAGAATGAGTAAGATAAGCTAAAACGTTTAATCAAAGTATAGTTTCTTATGCACTATACGTATAATCAACTACGAGTCAGACACTTACAATATTATGAGTCCAAACATAATTAAAACTGAGAATTTCACGTTTCATATGTACATATGTATATACATATAAAATAGTGCAATTTTAAGAATTAACTGTCGTTGGTTAATTTTTGAGATGAGTTGGAAATTTTTAATTAGCCTCTGGCAATATCTATCGCATATGTAAAACTGTCTGCGCGGTAATAACCAAGGTTAAATTCAATCAACCTGTCGCCAGGGTCACAAACGATTCTTCTGCGCAGTAAAATTGGTTCGCCCGCTTTCATATGCAGAATTTTTGCAAGACGTTCGTCCGCCAACGTAGCACTGATTTCCTCTTTTGAAACGGCCACCACGGTATGATAATCGCGTTCCAGCATTTCGTACAAAGGCTTGGAAAAATCTTCCTCTCCTGTCAGCCCGACACGTGGATGGAAATAGGATATAAAATGTACAACTGGCCCCGCATCCAATCCCCTCAACCTTTCAAGCTTGAAAACCCTGGTGCCGATACTGACACCAAAAAGTTCAGCTACCTGTTCGTCAGCCGCAACCCATTCCGTCTTGATATCGTAGTTTTTAAACGATACTCCTTTTTCGTGCATTTCGAGTGTGAAGCTCGACCACTTGTTCAGTTTCGTGGTAATATTGTTTTTTGCCACTTTCGTTCCAACACCTTTTTTGCGTGTCAGCAACTCTTCATGAACAAGTTTGTTCAGCGCCTGCCTGACTGTATTTCTGGAAATACCAAGTCTTTTGGCAATATCAACTTCATTTGGAAAAAGCTTTCCATTCTGATATTCAGGATCAACAATCAGACCACGTAAAATTTCCTCTACCTGGATATGCAGCGGAAGTGGACTTTCATGATTGATACTAAAAATCTCCATGTTATCTCTTATTATGTTTATACATATGAACATTCAAAATTGAAAATAATTATTTTAACAGAAAAATTATTTTACTATTATTTTGAGAAAAATTGTAAAATTTTAATCCGTACATCATTACAATCAGGTACATTATAAACAGAATCAGCTTCTTAGTAGAAAAACAAGAAGTCAGTTACCAGGGACCTTATAATATTTTGTGTTGCTAAAATATCCCCGTTTCCCTTCCCTTGTCCAATTAATTAGATTATCGAAACAAGAATTTTAAAAGTTTGTCAGATTATATGATAATTAAAAATAGAAATTATTACATTTGCATTATATATGTCCATACATACCAACATATAAACGAGTATGTTCCTAAATCTTAAACTCTACCCATTCCTATTCTTATTTAGTTTCGGTGAAATTGTCATGAAAAAATCAGCACGTTTACTTACCGTCATCCTCCTGCTATATGCTCTCCAAGGCCGCGCTCAGCAGAAAGCACTTTGGGAAATTGGCGCTGCCGATAACTCATCAAAAGGAATGGCGCTTGCTCCCGATCAGTTCAAGCGATTTGTCGAAAACGATTTTGGATATGAAGATAAATTTTTTCTGATCGGGTATTCGAACGCAGAGAAAGATTGGCCTTATGTGATCCCCGGGCCGGTCAATGGTTGGGGAGGAACCGGAAACACGGCTGGAATTCGCTCGCATTTTCTTACTATTTTCTTTGAAATAAAAGATAAACCAGCCACCGGAAAATGGCAGCTTTTAATAGATGTTCTGGACACAGACTCCCTTCACGCTCCGATATTCAAGATTCTCGTTAATGGTAAGTCCTGGAAATTTAAATTAAAAAAAGGATCGAGTTTTAAAGATCCTGACAAGTTTGGCGCGAACCCAAAGGAACAGCAAATAAAAATAGAAATACCCGCTGAGCTCATCAAAACCGGAGCAAACGAGATTGTTATGACTTCTCTGGAAGGCGGCTGGCTCGCATTTGATCAGATAAAACTGGAAGGACCAGCTAACGCAACATTAAGCGCCCCGGGAAATGCACTTTTAAGAAACGTACAACCGGCGGATTATGAAGTTAAAAAAGAAGGAAAACTGTTTCAACCGTTATTAATTGATATTTCTCAAATCAAAGGTAGCCCTCTTGTTGAGGTAAAACTCGATGGTCAGACAATATTAAATCAGGTCATTGAACAGGATCGCTATATTCTGGAAGCCCTGATGCCTGCGGTTACTCAGTCAAAAACCGGAAGTTATCAGGTTTTTGTGGATAATATTCTCTTCGGGCAAGGCAAGGTAAGGAGGTCAAAAATGCCTGAAAAAACTCCTGCCGGTTATGTCAATACGATGATGGGCGCAGGCCATTCCCGCTGGATGATCGCACCGGGACCATGGATGCCGTTCGGTATGGTGAAATTGAGTCCTGACAATCAGAATAGTGGCTGGCAGGCAGGCTATGATCCTACTTTTGAATCCATTGGTACTTTCAGCCATATCCACGAATGGACGATGACCGGTCTCGGGACCTTTCCAACCGCCGGTCCGTTACAAATTAAAATGGGCGATCAGAGCAACCCTGATAGCGGATACCGGTCAAGAATTGATAAAACAACTGAAAAAGCTCCTTTGGGTTATTACAAAGTTGATCTGACAGACAATAATATAACAGCAGAACTGACCGCGACCACCCGCGCTTCTTTTCAGAAATATACTTACCATAACAGTGCGATTGGCCGGGTGATGGTTGATTTACAGATCCCGACTGAATATGGATACAAGGTAAAAAGCATCAAAATAGACAAAATCAATGAGCACCGGATTGAAGGATATAGTGAACAATTGTCGAGCGATGTCTGGTCCGGAGGAGTTGATCAACAATACAAAGTACATTTCGTTTTAGAATTTGACCAGCCGATCAAAAATTATGGTGTATGGCTAAATGATGAAATAAAGAAAAATACGAACCTGTTGGCTGACAGCGCCAGAAACGCTGGGATGTACCTGGAATTTGATACCAGACAAAATAAAGTTGTCCAGATACGCTCCGGCATTTCTTATGTCAGTATCGAAAATGCATCCCTTAACCTGAAAACAGAAATCTCCGATCCATTCAACTGGAATTTTGATCTGGTGAGAAAAAATCAGGAAAATGTATGGAGTGATCTGCTTGGGAGAGTGAATATTACAAGCAACGATCAACGCGAAAAAGAGCGTTTTTATACCAATATGTACCGATCCCTGGCAAGCAGAAACACTTTCAGCGATGTTGACGGAAGCTGGCGGGACGCTGATGAAAAGGTTAATAAATTTCAGAATAAGGATGACGTTGCGCTGGGTTGCGATGCTTTCTGGAACACATTCTGGAACCTGAACCAGTTCTGGAATCTGGTCACGCCCGAGTGGTCGAACCGATGGGTGAAATCGCAACTGGCTATGTATGACCGCGGCGGATGGCTTGCAAAAGGTCCCGCCGGTATGGAATATATCCCAGTCATGGTCGCTGAACATGAGATTCCACTGATCGTTGGTGCATACCAGATGGGAATTCGGGATTATGACGTAAACAAAGCGTACGAAGCTGTCCGTAAAATGCAGACAACACCTGCTGAAACCGTTGGCGGCGGCCGTGCCGGCAATGAGGATCTTGTAACTTATCTGAAGCATAAATACGTTCCTTACGACGAAGGCCGCTTTTCAAACTCGCTGGAATATAGTTTTGACGATTATACCGTTTCGCAATTTGTAAAGGCGCTTGGCAAAAAAGATGATTACCTGACTTTCAAAGAGCGGGGAAACTGGTGGAAAAATGTCATTGACCCGAAGACCGGCTTCGCCAGAATGAAAGATTCAAAAGGAAATTGGCTGGCAGATTTTGATCCTTTCAAATCAGGAGCTAACCATCATTATGTGGAAGGAAACGCCTGGCAGTTATCCTTTTTTGTACCGCAAAACATACCAGACCTCGCCAGGACAATCGGAGAAAATGAATTCATAAAAAGGCTCGATTGGGGCTTTAATGAAAGTGTTAAGTGGCGATACAACGGTCCGAATGATCAATATTGGGATTATCCCGTCGTGCAGGGAAACCAGCAGTCGATGCATTTTGCTTTTCTATTCAACTGGGTAAAAAAACCTTGGCTAAGTCAAAAATGGAGCCGTTCGATTGTCGATCGATATTATGGACACGAGGTTTCGAATGCTTATCTGGGCGACGAAGATCAGGGACAAATGAGCGCCTGGTTTGTAATGAACGCGCTCGGTCTTTTTCAGACAGACGGAGGTACTCGCGTTAATCCCATTTATGAAATCGGAAGTCCGCTGTTTGAAAAATCGGTAATCGATCTAGGTCAAAGATTCGGGCGCGGAAAGACTTTCACGATCCAAGCGAAAAACACTTCCAGAAAAAACATGTATGTTCAAAAAGCGACTTTAAACGGTCAGGTACTTAACAATTTCTGGTTCAATGCGTCCGAGCTGTTGAAAGGCGGTTCGCTAATCCTGGAAATGGGTCCGCAGCCTAATTTGAACTGGGGAATCGGAGCACTCCCTCCTTCCGAATAGTCAATAGTTTATTCAAATACCTTAATGCCTAATTTGTTTTGCTTAAATTAAAAATCCTAAATCATAACCATGAAAAATATTATTCTTCCCCTTGCCTTTTCTTCTTTACTTTCTAGCTGCGGAACAAAAGAAAAAAGCGAATCAACAAAAAGCATTTACCAGACCGACAGCACTTTATCTGTCGTAAAAGCCAGAGCTATCGACGTTGTAAAAACCGGTTTCAACGCCGGAGACGGATACGGTGAAGTCTGGATAAGAGATTATAACACCTTTATTACACTGTCTGCCGAAGCGCACAAACCGGAAGTTTTAAAGGAAAATCTGCGTGTTTTTTTCCGCCTTCAGGGAAGTGACGGAAATATAGTGGATGGTTTTATTCCTATTCAGAAAGCCCGGGAATCGAAAGTAGGTTATGAATATATTTACAATGAATTAGAACCAGAATACGCCGGTCATAAAAATACGGTGGAAACAGATCAGGAGTCATCGTTGATCCAGGCTGTTTACCGTTACGTAAAATTAAGCGGTGACAGCACATTTTTAAATGAGCTCATCGGAGACAAAACCGTAGCACAAAGGCTGGATTGGGCGATGGATTTTTTGATGGATCACCGATATGATAAAAAGCACGGACTGATCTGGGGCGCGACGACGGCCGACTGGGGAGATGTGCAGCCGGAGCATGATTGGGGTGTTTATCTGACCAAAGACACGCATTTGGCTATCGATATTTATGACAATGCGATGTTCCTGATCGCGCTGGATAAACTTTCCGAACTTGTTCCTTCGAAAAAAGCCAAGTGGCAACCCATCCGTGAAGCGATTGCGAAGAATACGATGAAACATTTATGGGACGATAAAAATCAAAAATTTATCCCTCATATATACCTGAATGGTTCGCCGTTTCCGGACTCTTTGAATGAAAACGAAATTTATTATCACGGCGGCACTGCTGTGGCTATTGAAGCGAATCTTTTATCGAAAGAGCAAATCAAGGTTTCGCTGGATAAAATGATTAATAATGTAAAAAAATCAGGCGCCGGTTCAATTGGGCTTACGCTTTATCCTACATATCCCGAAGGCAGTTTTAAAAATAAAGGTATGTATCCATATGGCTATCAGAATGGAGGCGACTGGACCTGGTTTGGAGGGAGAATGATCAAGCAATTGTACCTGAATGGTTTTAAAAAGGAAGCTTACGAACAGTTGAAACCGATGATTAAACGGGTATTGGACAACAACGGATTTTACGAATGGTATACAGTCGATAACAAACCGAAAGGCTCCGGGACTTTTCGTGGAGAAGCCGGCGTATTATATGACGCAATTTTACTATTTGAACAGGAAGATGCAAAAGGAAATCCAGATGAGTGATAACATAGTGATGGCTATCGATCTTGGCGGAACTCAGATTAAAATGGGGCTGGTCAGAGGTTCTGAGATCATTTGTTCCACACAAATCGATTCGCAGGCCGGTAACGGATTAAGACAACGTTTACCAGAAATAGAAAAATCAATGAATGAATTGTTGGAAGAAGCTTCGCTTTCGGCGCTGGATACGGCCGGACTTGGTATGGCAATTCCTGGAATAATTGATTCTGTTGAGAAAAAAATTCTGACTATCAACGATAAATATAACGACGGGCCGGAAATCGATCTGCATTCATGGGCTTCTGAAACCTGGGGACTTCCTGTGTTTCTTGAAAATGATACAAGGGCGGCATTGCTGGGAGAGTGGAAATTTGGAAAAGGCAAAGGATATAATAATGTGGTTTTGATGAATCTGGGCACAGGCATCGGAACTTCGGCCATGATCGAAGGAAACATTCTGCGGGGAAAACACTTTCAGGCCGGAATTCTTGGAGGGCACTTTGTAGTAAATGTAAAAGGAAATCAATGCAACTGCGGAAATTTTGGCTGTGCCGAAGCAGAAGCTTCAACGTGGAATCTTCCGGAAATCATAAAAAAATATCCCGGGCATTCAGACAGTTCTCTGTATGCTTATGACAAACTCGACTTCAGAACCATTTTTCAAAATGCAGCCTCAAATGATCCCTTGGCATTACTCGTAAGAAATGAATGCCTTGAAGTCTGGGCAGCATGTGCTCTGAACCTGGTGCAGGCTTATGATCCCGAAATCTTGATTTTAGGAGGCGGCGTTATGGCAAGCGGAGAAATCATCATCCCCCATATCCAGCAAAAATTAGATAAAAATGGTTGGGCTGTGTGGGGGAAAGTCACTGTCACAGAAGCTTCATTAATAAATACCGCTGCGCTTTTAGGTGCTGGCAGTTTAGTCAATTAACTTTAACTCACTCCTGTTTTGAAAAAGTCAAATTTCAATAAATTTCCTCAAATTCATATCTCCGGGCATACCGCTGTTTCGGGTTGGGAATCCATTTCTCAAACGATAATGGATAGAATTCAGTCAAATGCCAAGGCGAAAACGGTCGTTGTTCTGGACTCATATCACGGCGTTTACCTGGATGAAATACTTGATCAGTTACAAATCGGTCAGACTGAATTTTCGATCTTTAACGTTTCTCAGGCATTTCTGGATTCAGAAAAATTGGAAGATCTGGTTTATCCATTCGTGACCGACGATCCTGTTTTCGGTTTTGTTACCTCTCTGGAACTGAATTCATTTTTTGATCCTGAAAAAGTCGGGATTGTTCAAAAAGAAATAGCTGAAAGCCAGGAAAATGTGATTTTGGTAGCAGGGATCGGTGCTTCGATTATTGTTCCTGATGCCGATATACTTCTTTATGCCGACATGCCAAGATGGGAAATTCAGCTCCGTTTTAGAAATAATAAAATCAGTAATCTTGGCGCGGACAATGTGGATGATGCTTTTCCGTATCAATATAAAAGAAGCTTTTTCGTCGACTGGAAAGTTTGCGACAGTCACAAGCAAACGCTTATAGATCGTTGGGACTTTCTTCTGGACACCACAGTTCCGGAAAATCCAAAACTGGTAACCGCTAAGGCAATGTCGGATGCTTTGGAAAAAATGATTCAACAGCCCTTCCGCGTAGTACCCTTTTTCGATCCGGGTCCATGGGGGGGACAATGGCTAAAAGAAGTTGTCGACCTGGATCGTTCAGCACAAAATTATGCATGGGGCTTTGACTGTGTCCCGGAGGAAAATAGTCTGGTTTTTAATTTTAACGGTGTAAGTTTTGAAATTCCTTCGGTTAACCTGGTCTACAAACATCCGGAAAGTTTGTTGGGCAAAAAAGTATATGACGCTTTCGGTGCAGAATTCCCGATTCGTTTCGATTTTCTGGATACGATGGAAGGGGGCAATCTGAGCTTGCAGGTGCATCCGATGCATCAATACATCAAAGACAAGTTCGGTATGGGATATACGCAAAACGAAAGCTACTATTTTCTTGACGCAAAAGACGATGGTTTTGTATACCTCGGATTGAAGGAAAATATCAACTCCGAAACCATGCTGGAAGAACTTGAAACTGCACAGGAAGGCGAGGTGGATTTTGATGCAGAAAAATTTGTGCAGAAATGGCCGGTCAAAAAACATGACCATGTTTTAATTCCTGCGGGTACTGTGCACTGTTCCGGAGCCGATACCGTTGTTCTCGAAATCAGTGCAACGCCGTTTATTTTCACTTTTAAATTGTGGGATTGGAGCCGAATGGGGCTTGACGGGAAACCGCGGCCAATCTCACTTGAGCATGGAAAAAAGAACATTCAATGGGAAAGGACCACGGAGTGGACAAAAAATAATCTCGTTAATCAGGTTGAATTAATTGGTGAGGGTGATGGCTGGCGTGAAGAAAGAACCGGCCTTGATTCAGATTCTTTCATTGAAACAAGAAGACACTGGTTTACCAAAAAAGTACAACACAACACGGATGGTCTGGTCAATGTGTTAAATCTGATTTCCGGTCGGGAAGCAATTGTCGAAAGTCCGGCAAATTCCTTCGAACCGTTTGTAATCCATTATGCGGAAACATTTATCGTTCCCGCGGCAGTCGGCGCTTACACGATCACACCGCATGGCGAAAGCGCAGGACTGGAATGTGCCACAATCAAGGCATATATCCGTACATACAATCTCAAAGAAGATTACAAAATCAATTAGCCATGGAAAATCAGGGAAGTACGCTGTTTCTTTACAAGATCACATTGGTTGCAGCCGTCGGCGGATTATTGTTCGGGTATGATACAGCGGTAATCGCCGGCGCGATTGGATTTCTACAAATTAAATTTGAATTATCGCCGTCGATGGTTGGCTGGATTGCTTCCTGTGCCCTTATCGGCTGTATTTTCGGGGCACTTTTCGCCGGAGCTCTGAGCGACTGGTTAGGACGCAAAAAAATCCTGATCCTTTCTGCGCTTTTATTTGGTGCTTCTTCGGCCGGAATTGCAGTTCCGTCTGATCTTAACTGGTTTGTATTTTTCAGAATTATCGGAGGATTGGGCATTGGCATTGCGTCCATGCTGGCGCCGATGTATATCACAGAAATTGCCCCCGCAGAAAAACGCGGAAGACTGGTTTCGATCAACCAGTTAGGCATCGTGACCGGAATCCTTCTCATTTATTTTGTTAATGCAGAAATCGCAGGGATGTATGACGAAACCTGGAATGTGGAAACCGGCTGGCGCTGGATGTTTGGTTCCGGAATTTTCCCTTCGCTACTTTTTCTGGTACTTCTCTTTTTCGTTCCGGAAAGTCCGCGCTGGCTGGCAAAACAAGGTAGAAATGAGGAAGCGCTGCTTATTCTTTCCAAAATAAACGGACCGGCAAAGGCAGGTATTGAACTCATCGAAATCAACCAGGGCATTTTTGCAGAATCCGTTTCGTTTTCAGAAATTTTTAAACCAGGCATTCGAAAAGCACTTGCCGCCGGTATTTTTCTGGCTATGTTTTCGCAGATTACCGGCATCAACGCCATCATGTATTACGCGCCTGAAATTTTTAAATCCACCGGTGACGGCTCCGATTCTGCCTTATTGCAAACAATTCTGGTCGGTGTTGTAAATTTTCTCTTCACACTCGTCGCGATCAAATATGTGGACAAAGTCGGAAGAAAAGTATTGCTACTGGCAGGTTCTGCGGGTATGACAGTCTGCCTGGCACTGATCGGCGGCGCATTTTATCTTGGACTTGCAAAAGGATATCTGGTTCTGATTTCAATTTTGGCCTACATCGCATTTTTTGCACTTTCACTAGGCCCGTTAGCTTTCGTCGTCATTGCAGAAATTTTCCCGAACCGCACACGCGGCCGCGCCATGTCCATCTGCGTTTTTGCATTATGGATTTTCGTTTTTATCGTTTCACAATGTTTTCCAATTTTGCTGGAATCAATCGGTAATGCCTATACTTTCTGGATTTTTATGCTGATGTCTCTTTTCGCATTCATTTTTGTCTGGAAATTTATACCTGAGACAAAAGAAAAGTCGCTGGAAGAAATGGAAAAATTATGGCTTTAAAGGACCGTACATTTGTGACAAAAGCAAATGTACGGCCTTCCATGTAAGTTCGCTCGTGTCTATGACTCAGACAATGTCTTAACTTTTTCCAAAGCATTATCCCAGGCTTCTGACATTTCATCGAAATATTCCGGCGCCATATCACTCTCAATTTCCAGATACGTCCCTCCTTCCTTTTCAGAAATATGGTATGTTTCTCTCCCGCCCTTGACCTCTTTGGCCAGCTCGCTGTCGTAATCTTCCTGATCGTTGTTAAGTATTCCCTTATACTCCACAGAAAGTTTTTCATTCGGCTGGTTTACAATCACTTCTCCGATTAATCCGCTATTACTATCATCAGAAAAAATCGCTTTACTTCCTACTTCCCAATCAGTATCAGCACGCGATCCTTCGCCAAAAGCCTTATACCAAATTCTGGTATAACGATCCGTAAACAACACATCCCAGACCTTTTCCTTTGGAGCACTGATCAGGATTGATTTTTTGATACGCTTGTTTTCCGTATTCATATCTGGAAGAATTTTTATTGGTTAAACATTCTTTTGATTTACTGAAAGCGGGGTTTTTAGTTAGGAATGAAGCATTACAATAGTGAGTTAAGAAGTTGATTTAAACTCAATATTTTTCCTTTCGTTGTATATACAAATAGCCAGCGCTTCAAGACCATTCTAGCTGAACAGTAATGAATTGTTAGTTATATAAAGTTATTTTTGCTTGCCTGCGCTCTTACTATAAAATCAAAAATGATAATGATGTAGTCAGTATTATCAGATCGCTCTTTATGTCAAAAAAGCCGGGTGTCAGCGCTTTTGAATCCTCGTCAAGAATCTCAGCATTAAAACCAGCATTCCTGACGAGATTAATTATCAGCTCCGGCTCAACTTTTTTTGTTTGTGAGCAAACTCTGAGAATTTTGTCACAATCATCAAGATCAAAATTAGCATCATAATCCTCGAAATCCTGACGTATCTGACTGATGATTTCCTCTGCTTCTTCCTGGTATTTAACGTTGGTTTTAAAAACTTCTACCATAAGATTTCATGATTTGTGGATATAGTATTCTCTGTCAACCTTCGAGATTGATAATTCTGACACGCTCGTAAGGCATTTCTTCCCCTAATCTTTTACGTAAAAGAGTTACCTGATGACAACCAAATTCACCGTAATATTCCAAATCCGATAAATTCGGCTCTATCAAGGCAAACTTATCTGCTTTAATCCTTCTTGCGAGTGTCAAATGCGGATTGAATTTTTCACCTTTTTTCAAAAAAGTCATTTGCAGCGTGCTGTGAAGATCCTGCAACTCATCCGATTTTTCAACCTCGATATACATCGTCCTGTCATATTGCTCACCGCCAAAAATTTTGATACCATCCAGTTTCACTTGAAAGGCCCTTATTCCGGAAAGTGCCTCAAGGCTCTTTTTCACGATTGTTTCAACATCTCCCGCGCTGTAAAAATAGTATAATGAAATATGCGGAATCGAGTTCAGCACCTGGCTCGGCAGTCCAATAAGTCCGTGAATTTTTTCTCTGACTATTCGCACATCCGCTTCTACTTCTTTGGGAGAAATTACAAACAGATATTCGTAGCTGATCGCGTCAAACAAACTTACCTGGTCCTTATTCTTGCCGGTCTTCATAACTTTCTTATTTATACGTTCGGGTTCAAAAGTGTAGTTTCAGAAAACGAGTATGATCCGAATTTCTGAAACCATGCACATAATACGAAATACATCAATTCACTCCGACATTTCAGACAGAATTATTTCATAACCAGCATCGAAGAGTAGTATTTTCTATAATAATAGGCCAGAAATAAATTCCCCCCAAACATAAAAATGGCTATCGGCAAACCTTCCGGAGCAAGAAATAGATGTACCAGAAATATGTTAACCGTAATCGGCATAAGCACCACCGTCGCCAGCGGCACAAACAATCCTACAATTAATGCGATCCCGGCGATCGTTTCAACACCTTTCAGAAAAGGCATGAAGTAACCGGAAGCGGCAAGACCTTCATTGAATGTTTTTATCGGCCCGGTCATTTCCGGAACGGGCATCAATTTGAAGAAAAAAACGGCTGCTGAAAATACAAACATCAACCCCATCAGAACACGAACGATAATTGCTGCAATTCTCATAATTTTTTGGCTTAACGATTGAATTGGATGAAATATACTAAGAAAACAAATTTATTGCCCTGAAAATCCAGCCGGATCCATCCAGGTCACTTCCCACAAATGACCGTCAAGATCCTGAAAGCTGTGCCCATACATAAATTCCTGATCCTGAATATCATCTCTTGCAATTCCACCGGCTTCCACAGCCAGATCTACCATTTTATCTACCTCTTCTCTGCTTTCCGCCTCCAAGATAATACCGGCATGGGAGTACTTTTCCATATCAGGTATTTCTTTCTGGCTCAGTTCTTTAAAAAGAGACTCGACTGAAAACATGACTAAAATATTATCTGCGATGATCATTGTAACCCCGTTCTCACTGGAGAACTGTTCGTTGAAGATATAGCCCAGTTTCGCAAAAAATGCTCTGGATTTACCCGGATCCTTCACCGGCATGTTGATAAAAATGGTAGGTTTCATGAGTGTTTTTACTTGCGTTAGAAGTTAGTAATGAAATAGCCTGTGCGAATTTATTTTTCCATAATATTTTTAAGATTTAACAAACTGGCTTCCAGATCTTTTCCAAGCATTGCATCCGTAAAAAGATTAGTAATATTCATTGGGTATTTACTATGCCCTGCCATCGACCACGAAACAACGGTCTGGTTTTCAGAAGCCGGTTTTGTAATCATTTTCGTTTGGGCCGTTCCTTCAAACGGTTTTATAAAGCGAATTTCCAGATCCAGTTCCTTACCCGGATCAATCCTGGTAATTTCCTGCTCTCCTTTTCCGGCTTTATCATTACCGTCCCAGGCATATACAAAACCTACTGCGCCGTCCGAGCCTTTAAAATCCTTTTTCATATTGGGATCCATCATGGTCCATTTGTTATAATGATCCTGATTTTTCACGTATCTGATATAATCGAAAACTTCGGCGGCAGGTTTATTAATCGCTAATTGCCTTTCAATGGTGTAATCGTTTTTAACAAATAATGCTACCACCAGTACCAGACCGATGATGGCGACAATAACGAGCAAGATAATTTTTAATACGTTCATTTTTAAATTGTTCAGGCTTTGGGGGATGATACAAATATACAGTTAGAAATTGAGTCGAAAAGGGGGCAAATACGGCAAGTTGAGGGGTCGATTGCGCCATATTCAAAACTCTTTTTCAATCAGCTTTTTAAGATCGGTGGGCCGTTTTGTCAAAATAAAACATCCATTTTACGCCATACTGATCTACCAGATTTCCCATCAGTTCGGCGAAAAATTCATGAATCGGATGAACAATTTTTCCTCCTGCCTCAAGACTTGCGAAGTATTGGCGCGTTTGTTCTTCCGAGTCGCAAGTGATCGATAAACTCACAGAACTTCCCTTAACGACATTTTTCTCATCCGAAAGATCAGACCCCATAATGGTCAGGTCTCCGTTCGTGAGTGTTGAATGAATAATTTTATCCTGCATAAAATCCGGAAACTGCCCTTTCATCGGCGATTCTCCTACGGTTTGTAAACTCAACTCTCCACCAAAACATTCTCTGTAAAATGTCATGGCTTCGCGGCAGCTGCCGTCTAGTCCAAGGTAACAATTGATCCTTGCCATATCTATTTAGTTTAGATTTTCCTTTAATTTATGCAACAAAGTTATTCGGTGCAAAAGACTTGAAGACGGTGTAAAACAGACTACCATAGGGTGGAAATGCGACATTATTACGACAGACAGGATAAAAGGTAACAAAACAAAGAGGTGAATTTCCTGAAAAGTAAATTAATGCATTGTTAAACTTATCAACATCAGTGTAGTTTGTCGACGTCAGTGCTGTTTTTGTCGACGAATGTACAGCAGCGAACCACAGGCATTTTCGTTTTATATATATTTGATCTATGAAGTTAACCCGCCGTCTGATCCAGGAAACAGCATCTAAAAGAATTGTTCAGCATGCCATTTTCTGGCTTCTTACCTGGTTGATGCTGGCCTTGATGTATGGTGTAAATGTCCCAGGATTTGAGCATGCACTTACCATGATCGGGTTCTTCATTCCCTTACACATGGTTTACTTTTATACAATCGCTTATGTCGGTATCCCGCAGTATTTATATACAAAACAGTATTCCAAATTCATTGGTTTTGTTCTGCTCTGTGCCTTACTTTCAACTTGCATATTCAGGCTGATAGAAATTCTGATCGCAGACCCTATTCTTTATGAGGTAATTAAAAAACAGGATAAAACATTTGTCTGGCGCAAACTGGAAGGAACTTTTAAAGAGCAGTTGTTTCGTTACACGTATATACTTGATGCATTTGAACAGGCAAACCTCATTGTCTGGGTTGCGGTTGCTATAAAATTTTTCAAAATGTGGTATGAAAAACAACAAGCCGCGCTTGAAGCGGAACTGGTTTTATTGAAGGGGCAGCTGCATCCGCATTTTCTCTTTAATACGCTCAACAACCTGTACGCATTAACACTGACCCAGTCGCCGCGCTCCCCGTCTGTGGTCATCGGCCTTTCGGAAATTCTGCGTTACATGTTATACGAGGCCAATGCCGAGGTTGTGGATTTGCGCCGGGATGTAGAAATTATCGAAAATTATGTAGCACTGGAAAAAATCCGGTATGAAGAACGGCTTGATCTGAACCTGAGCATCAACGGGCTGGAACCCGGTCAACGCATCGTGCCGCTTCTGATTCTGCCTTTGGTCGAAAATGCTTTTAAGCACGGTACCAGTGAAAAAATCGGGGAAGCGTGGATCAACATGGATTTACAGGTAAAAGACAATTTGCTGAAATTTAAAATATCAAACAGCAAACCCGACGAGCCGCCGAAAAACGATCGTGAAAAAAGCCATTCGAGCATCGGACTGGCGAATGTCAGAAAACGTCTGGACATTCTTTATCCTTCTGCACACCAGCTCAGAATCCTTGAAGAAGAAGATATTTTTGCTGTAATTTTAGAAATAAATCTAGATAAACGACTGGAAATCGGACCGGTATGAAACTGAAAACAATTTTGGTAGACGACGAACCACACGCTATCGACGTGCTGGTCAATTACCTGCAAAATTTTAGTGAAATAGAAGTCGTGGTGAAATGCGAAAATGCGATCCAGGCTTTCCAGACATTGCAGCAGCATAAAATTGACCTGATGTTTCTGGACATTAAAATGCCGGGTTTGACTGGAACAGACCTGATGCGCAGTCTTAAAAATCGGCCGAAAGTAATTTTCACAACCGCATATCAGGATTATGCGGTTGAAGGTTTTGATTTGAATGCCGTCGATTATTTGTTAAAACCCATTCCGTTTGAACGGTTTCTCCGTGCGATGGACAAAGTGTTCACGATTTTTGAAGTCAGTAACCGTCAGGTGAGTATTGCCGAAAAACCCTCGGTAAGTAATAAAGACGTTTTTCTTTACCTGAAAGTTGACCGAAAGATGGTCAAAGTAAACGTCAACGAAATCTACTGGATCGAAAGTCTGCGGGATTATATCAAAGTCGTTTTGAAAGACAAAGTGTTAATTTCGAAACAAAAAATCAGTATGCTGGAAGAACTTCTCCCGGAAGATGATTTTATCAGAATCCACCGTTCTTTTATTGTTTCCATTCCTAAAATTGAAGGGTATCATTCACATGCAGTGGATATTGCCGGAAAAGAACTTCCAATAGGACGCAACTACAAAAGCGACTGCCAGCGACGTTTTAAACTCGCATACTAAATTCCTCCTGATCTGAACTAGTGAAAAGCTCAGCAACTTTTAATAGTGTGCAGTGTGAATGGTGTATCCATAAAAACATATATGCCAATCACTTACACAAACAAATAACTAAAAAAGTTAAAAATTATCAGTACTCTTTTGAAGCAATTTAACGTGGATTATTGTCCGTTAGTCGACGAAATCCGTTGTTCGTCGACAAGCGATTTTGCACCCATTTACAGCTCATTTTTTTCCTGTAAAATTGCAGAAAAATAAGAATTTAAATCGCTCATCTAAACAACGTTTGTATGAAAAAAAACTTCCTTTTTTTTCTTTTTGAAGAGGACCATTTCCGACGAATTTACGAGGTCAGGATACCGTTCACTCAATGTTTTTTACAGCAGTCCAACCAATTTTAAACAGATTCTCTCTATTTATTACAACCATCATTAGCCATGTTAAACAGAAATTCCTTCCTCTTGTTAAAAGGTATCACCCGCGCAGGTTTCCGGAAAGAAAACAACTATACGCCTAAGCATCAACGTCAATGAAAATCATCGATCCATTTTTCCTGTTCAAGGTGCTTGGCTTTGTGATCTATTTCACACTCGCTTCGCAGGGCGGATTTTATATCCTTTCATTTTATAAGGTTTTATTGAACCTGCCCACCGAAAGTTTTATCGAGATCCGGAAAGCGACGGACAATGTCATCGAAACTCCGCTTAAAATCTTGTATCCGTCAGGATTGATCTTTATGCTGATATGGCTTTTTATGGCCGATAAATCTTCCGGTATCCTGAGTTACGGCTTTCTTCTGATTTCGTTCGTATTGCTGGCTACGGATTTAATGCTGGCCATCAACGTAAATGTTCCACTGAATAAAATTATTCGGCATATGACCGTGGATGACAACGGACAAGCATTGCTCGTGCAGCAGAAATGGCTGAAATTTATTTTGATCCGAGGATTTCTTTCTGTGACAGGATACATTTCACTCACGCTCCACCTGTTGATCCAAGCCGATCGGTCGCATGCGTTTCATTAGCGTATAAACCATTCCGTTCAATTGAATTACTTCTGATTTTTATATTCAATCCTCAATTTAATTTAGCCATGTTAAACAAAGTAAAAGTGAAAACGCTCTTCTCTTCATCCAAAAAACTTGCGTTCGTATTCCTTGCGACAACAACAATTTTCACGCAGATTGCCTGTAAAGATGATGACGATGTCGTCGGAGATGGCGGACTAAGGGCAGATCCTGCTGCAATTATTCCGACGAAAGGCAAAACCTATACGTACCAGACTAACGATGAAGATGGCTCTGTTGCCACGCAGATCACCCGGGTAAAAAATGTACGGGATTCGTCTGGAATTGCGGTTTATGACATTGAAAACAAAATTTCCGATGAAGGAAGCGAAACAGTGCTGATGATGAAATCATTCAGCAAAAGCGGCATCACTACCAACGAAATCTCCTTACCGGCACCCTATGCAAGCATTCTGGAAGAATTTGAAGGAAGCGATTTTGTCAAAAGCATCAAGATTACCGGATTTCCACAACATCAGCTTTTGGAAAATAATGCTGCCATCGGAAGTAAAATGACGTTTAAAGGAGAACCGATCAAACTAAATCTCGTTTTAGCCTTCGAAGAAGAGGGCCAGAAATTCACCTCCGAGATCGATGCCGTACTTACTTATGATGACGGAGTGGTAAAAAAACTTGAAAATGTCACTACGCCCGCCGGAACTTTCAGTTGCAGCAAATGGGAATACAGCTACGAACTGATCACGAAAACTTTTCTAGACGGCGAGCTTCAGGAACAATCCAATGAGCTGCGGTTTGTAAACGAGTGGACTTCTCCGGGCGTTGGCGTCGTAAAATCCGTTGAAAGTGATATGTTGGGAACGCCGATGTCGGTAACGGAACTTAAAAAAGTGGATTAATTTCGGCTTTTGGAAAACTTCATGTTATACAAATAGGTTCATTGGCATTCGAAAGCCGACAACCCTAAAACACTCCTTTCAAAATTCCTCAAAAATGAATACAACCATCAACCTTACATTTCCTGGTGTAGTTCGCCGGGCACGCAAGAAACGCAGCAACGTTATTGCCGTTCATTTGGCTACACGGGTTTTCTACCTGGAAGCACATGAAATTACCTACATGCAGGGCGACGGAAATTATACATATGTTCATACCATGTCAGGAAAACGCTACCTGATTTCCAAAACAATGAAAACTTTACAGAAAATTCTGAACGCGGATTTTCTTCGTATACATAAATCCTTTATGGTGAACCCCGATTATGTTTTGGCGCGGCTTGCATGTGATAAAGTCCTTATGAGCTGTGGCGCGCAAGTTCCTATTGCGAGAAGACGTTTGCGCGAAACAGACAAAAACCTGACAACCGAATATCTCGGAGCCGGATAATTTTAGTGATTAATGGAGTTAGGTTAACGGAAGATTTCCGGCCGTTTGGCTGGAAATCTTTTTGTTTTTTCTTAAACCGCACAATCACAAAATTGTATTTAAGCGGTAATAGAAGCTGTAAAAGACAAACAGGATCATTACCTTTGAAAACCGGAAATTATTGTCATTTCCACTGACCCAATTATCGAAAACCAGATTCCGTACCAACTGCATGACAGATCGTAAATTTCCAATTGGACAATTTGTAAAACAGGAAAGCTATTCCGCCGAAGAACTGGATTCCTTTATCAGGATCATTGAAACAATTCCTGCTCAATTTCGTGCACTTGTCGAAAATCTGTCTGACGAAGACTTGGGAAAAAGATATCGCGAAGACAGCTGGACAATCAGACAAATCGTTCACCACGTTGCTGATATCCACTATTTGTATTATCTGCGAATGAAAAAAGCGATCTCGGAACCAGATTATAAGGAAATGACACTCATTGATATGAATGCCTGGTCGGCCATGCCGGATTCACTTTCTGCTCCGGTTTCCGGCTCCTTGCTGGCGCTTGAAGGAATTCATCAGCGGTATGTCGTGCTGGCGAAATCACTTACCGAAGAGCAATTGAATATCAGTTACTTTCACCCGGCGAGACAACTCTGGTTCAGCCAGAAAGATGCGTTGGCGATTGCAGTCTGGCATGCAAATCACCATATGGGGCATATCAAGTGGGCTTTGGAGGGAATATAATTTATACGATATCGTATGCTTGCGCATAAGGATCCGGATGGAAATATCCGGCATCATTCCTTCTTGCCTTTGAATGTGCTTTACTTGCCTTTCAACAACGCTTTAAGATCGGGATGGTATTGTGAAGTTAAAAAATGGATGATTTCGAACTCAGCCAGTTTGAGTTTGATAAACGGATCTTCACTGAGAATCTTTCTGACTTCTTCTTCCGATTCCGCAAGGGCCAAAATAATGCCACCTTCCCTCGGCACTTTTCTCCCCGACGCCACAAATATATTTCTGCGATAATACTTTTTGAGATAGCGAACATGCGCCGCCATATGCTCGTCCAGCTCTTCGAGCGGAACGATGTAGGTTAGGTTGATGATGAACATTTGATTTTGAGTTGAAAAGGTTATTGATTTTATTGGCAAGGTAAAATTTATGCCAACGCGACTTCCTGACAATAATTCCCTATTTCAGTCAAAACAAATTTACCCTTAACGGATACAGCAAGGATTATATGAAAAGTTAATTACTCAACTGATTTCTTCAAAACTTGAAACGCTTGACCAGAAGGGATTTTTTTCAAAAACAACTATCGCAGAAAAAAGTGAAGCGGCTAAAATATTAAGTCATTTTTTGAATGAGTAATTAATCGCGGGTTAGAAATAATTACATCTCAAATTATTAAAGCCGGAAAAAGACAGCAGCGAACATTTTATCTGCACCCGAATGAAGAAGGTGTTGTCGTTTTGGGTAATTACTGGGGAAAGGTCATTTTGAAAAGAATACTCTGAACAAACGAGTATTCTTTTCAAAATAACTTAGTATCAAACAAATATAGGTGTTCCGTCAATGCCTCAATAATCTCCCTCTTTCAAAAAAAACTGAACACCGTCACTTTCGACCGTTTCCCAATCGTCTCCTCCGAATTCTGCCTCACAATATTCTTCGTAACAAACTTCGGCGTCGAAAATTCTTAACATGGTTGTCACAATCATCGGATATAATTCCATATCGTCAATCTCGAAAGCAAGTTGGATAATATCGACTGAATCGCTGTAACAAGCCATAAAAACCTGAAATTGCCGCCAGGATTTCCCTTTTGCTTTCTCAAAATGAATCGTGTCGCTGTCTGCATTTTTCAGTTCTTCATACTCGTTATCCCAGAATATTTCCCATTCCAAAAGCATTTCCGGCAGGAAAATGTGTTTTTCGATTCCTCCGGCTTCGTTATAAATCTTGCTCCAGATAAACTTGCTGGTCATGGTACCTAGTTCAACATAGGATCTTTTTGCAATGAAAGACCTGAGCCGCGCTTTAAGCCCGGCGACGGTGTCCATCTGAAAATCATCACCGTCGGCCGTACCAAATTCAAGTGTATTATCAATCACCAGCGCCTCGTATTCTTCTTCTTCAAGGCCGGAAAATTTTTCAAAAGCTGCTATGAATTGATCGTACGAGGGTATTCCCTCCTGCCGGTTTTCATCGTCAAACATTTTTCGGGCAATCCCCTGAATGCCGGATTCTTCCGTAATCGCTTCAACTTCCTCTTTTATCAGGTTCAAAACATCGGCCTTGCCCTCCATTCTCAATGTGTCGTATCGCTCTTCCAGATATGTTTTGAAACTTATGAGTGAATAAAAATAGGAATCATCCGGAGACACATCTTCGTTTTCTTCATCCCATTCATCTTCTTCAATCGTATATCCCAGTGAAAAAGAAACGCTGCCCGATTCGTCCTGAATGCGGCAATAAACGTTCTCTTCTTCCGCTCCGTTTAAATAATATGTTATGTCCATTGTCATGTTATCAAGTTGATTTTGACCACTTTTAAATTCATCCGTCATCATTGACCAAACCAGCAAGTACACGCTGCTTTGGCTTTCGCCGTGGCTTTTCCTAATATGCCTTTGCCAGCTGATCCTGAATATCCATCAGATGCGGTCATATTTCTGTCTCCGCAAATTTGCGTAGATTAATTATTTATTTTCAGCATCGGTTATTGATTCTGCATCAAAATCCACGAAAATATTAATCCAGATTGCCCTGCCCAATCTGATAATAATCGGTTGGAGAGAAAATAAAATGATGGTAATCGCTACGAAAAACCATTCAAGCTGCATTTTTACAAAAACCAGTAATAATATTGACAATAACGTCATGATAAAAATGACGATCGGAAAACTGGTCCATAAAGCGCCGATGTAAAATCCGGGCTCGATCTGAAAATCCTGATTGCATACGGGGCAGCGGCCTGGCATTTTCAGGGAATCCTTCAGGCTGTAAGGGTTCTGCTTTGTAAATAAATTTCCCTTGTGGCACCGGGGACATTTGAGCCTGACAACACTATATAATTTTGACATGCTGATGGGACAAGGGCATAATTTGGTTTGAGTTGATTTGTTGTTTAAGAACCTGTTCTATCGTCGGATAGTTAAAATTATTTGCTGTTTGCTGACTGTCTATTACCCGGACCATGCCGCCCGTCGGATGGCTTTTTTGCCATCCAACGAGTAAAAACCAGCAGCTTTTATCTAAAATCCGACACGCAAAAATCATTTCCCCGCGATCTGCGCCCGAATCCTGCTCAGTGACGGCCCTTTGATGCCCAGATAGGAAGCAATGTGCCCCAGAGAAACGCGGTTGGCGATATCCGGAAAATTATTTATCAGCGCTACATACCGCTCTTCGGCCGACTGGCTCATCATAGCTTCGGATTTGGACTGGCTGTAAATAAAATATTGCTCCGCCAGAATTCTCCCGAAACGTTCCCAGGCGTGCGACTGCGGATATAACGACTGCAAATGTTCATGGCTGATGACCAGAAGCTCCGAGTCTTCCAGAGCTTCGATATTATATGGACAAGCGGTTTGCGTCAGAAAGCTTTTTAAAGAGACCATAAAAGTATTCTCCGCAACGAAAAAAATATTATGCTCTATCTCTGTATTCAAATCAACGTAATAAACTCTGAAAAGGCCCTTCACAATAAAGCCAACATGCCGGCAAACGGAATTCCTGAAATTAAAAAACTCGTTTTTGGGAATAGTCCTGTGCGTCCAGAAGCGCTTTGCCAGATCAATATCTTCTTCGCTGAGTTGTGCAAAATGAACCAGGTTCTGATTCAAAATTTCCGTAGGATTTACTGTCATGGACTTAATTTATAGGTTCGTGAAGGTACTGTTTATTTAAGCAGATTTTTCCCAAAAACTGTATTTAAAAGGCTTCGTTTCATTTCTAACATATGGGAAAATTTTCATGCATGGCGTAATCTGAAAAGGTTTTCAGCCTGGACGCCGGCCATACTGCCCACTTATTTAAAGCCAATGAAGTTTCGGCAATCATTGAAGAGATTGATGCAACAAAATGGCGTCATAAATGCAAACAAATGCCTCTCGTCGGTTCCTGAGAGGCATTTCTCATTTTATTTACCTACAAGTTTTAGCCCTTTCATTGCTTTCAAGCCGATAGCGGGCATCTTTTGCGGCACTTCCAGAAGCTTCGTTGGGGGTTTCGGATATTCCTTATAATTGACGAGATACCGATTGATCACAAAATCTTCTTCTCTTTCAAATCCGACTGACGGACTATCCGCATACGCCGTTAAATCGTATAATTTCTTATGCCATATTGCGGCATCCAGATTCCCGTCCAGCTGATAGACATTTTGAAATCCCCTGTCAAATTTGAAATGAATTCCTTTTTCAGCGTTGACAATCAGACTTTCCGGATTGCCTGTCAATGTGATCGGCATGTACGTTTTTTTATCATACACAAATCCTCCGTGCGTATTTTTAATATACTCACGCATGGCCCTCGGCGCATCGCCTACATATAATACATCCACGAGAAGAATTTGTTTGGCAGCATGAAATTGCCCGGTCGAAACAATCAGGGGAAGCTCAGAAATCTTTATCATTTTAAACAGCGAAAATCAATACAATACATTTAACAAGACCTTGTTTCAGGTTCTGTTAAAAAGTAAACAATACTGAATACAGAATTCGATCCATTGATAGAAATATTTACTATTTTTTTGCACGAAACCATAGCGAATAAAACAAAACTAAGAGCAAATTTCTGTTTTTACAACTCTGTCATTCAATACGTTAACCAGTAAAAAATTAAAACTAACCTCTTAATAAAAATTATAGCATTGTTTGAATTAACATTACTTTTTATTAGTATTTTTAATTACAAACCGAGTACGGATCCTAAGCTGATTTGAATTTAAAATGAATAAAGGCTTACGCATCTGCATAGCGCTGAAAGCCGCAAACAAGCGCTGTTTTTATTTAGAAGAAACTTTGATTGAACCGGCTCAAAAAGCCGGGAATAATGTCTTTATTCATTTTCCAAAAATCAGAATATCTGAGCTCTTTCAAATACGAAAGGCATGGAACAGACTGAGCAACAATTTTCATCACACGGCAATCGGTATTCATTGATTTAAACACACTTCAAGCCAAATTTCAGTACCAAAATTTAACACTCTCATCATCATAAATCGGAGAATCCATGGAAGAAGAAGCCAAAGCAATGGAATTAGCGGAAAAAATCATGGCAGAAGTATCTCAATATTCACTTGAAAGACAAAATGAATTATTGGAAACTGTGGTCAGAAAATTGTCCAGCGGCCGCGACCGTGAAGCGCTGGAACTGGAACACAAAGCAATGCTGATCCGAAATGCCTCACATGATCTTAAAAATCGTTTATCCATTTTAAACCACAATAAATAAAATTAAATCTTAATGATAATTCTGGCATAGCTTTTTTTACTTGTAGAAATAGTTTGTAGTATTTGTCTTTAACAAATTGTAGTGGTATATTTGTAACCAGCTGCTGATCAATTTCAGACATTATTTTGAAAACTACCAACGCCACCGCCACAAATTGCTTAACAGGCAAGATTTTTGTAACCAATATCATCAGGTAATAACTTACGGGCATGAAGTATCGTAAAAGTTTACCCGAAAGAGCAAAACACGAAAAACCACATAATGAAAGATATTTAAGGTTTTCGTAAAACCTCGCTCTATTAACACCAACCGGGGGAGCCACGATTCATTTTGTGGTTCCCTCTTTTGTTTCAATTTGTGCCTGCCATTCGCTAAGTTTAATTGCAAATTTGTTATAGAGCTTTCGGGCATGATAATTGTCTCGTACCTTACAATTAGAAAAAACACCGCAATGGAAATCTGTAAATAATTCACTTGAATATCATGATCAAATCACTCAGAAACATCGCACTATTAGGGGAAGGAACCACAAATTTCAATGAAAAATATGCCCAGCTCGAAAGAGAGAATCCGACTGAGGCTGTCATAATCGACCCCGACGGCATTGTAAACGCATACTCTTACGAGGGTTTTGCATTCTTGAATGAAACCTGGTATAAGAAATACAGCAAAAACTGGCAAAAGGATTCTTCGGAAATTGACCGTTTATTGGTAAACCTGGTGAAAGCCGCATCAAGCCATTCCGAATCTCCAAATCTGACTAAAATAAAAGATTATTTATCCAGTCCGCCGGAAACGATGGAGAAAACGATCAAAGTCTGGGAGGGCTTTTTTGATCCTCATTTTAAGGATATTTGAAATAGTTCACATAAAAAATGTAAAATCACGTCTTGGCTACGTGATTTTTTGTTTAGTGCGATCTTGCTAATTAATGGTCCGACAGAATCACCTGAGGTTTTGCACCTTTTTTTCTGGTAACCAGTAGTAATAAAGGCAGTGCAAAAATAAATACAGAACCAATAAGGAGATAAGCATCATTAAAGCTAAGCAAATTACCCTGTCTGGTAATAGCCAGATCGAGCATCCCGACAGCCTTATTATGTGCATCCAGCGCCGTTGATCCTTTGCTAATAAAAAGATTGGTATAGTCGGTTAGCCGCTGCGTTGCCAGTGGATTATATTCAGTAAAATTGGAAACCAGATCGGAGCGGTGAATGGCGTTACGGTTATGCAAATACGTATTCACTATCGCCAATCCGACAGAACCGCCGAGTTGCCGCATCATATTATTCAGCGCTGCTCCCTGGGGAATATCTTTCGGATCAAGTGCTGAAACGGCAAGAGCAGTTAACGGAACCGTCACGATGGCTAGACCGACACCTCGCCAGATCAATGAAATGGTTATATCAAGCGCGCTTGCCTGTAAATTCAATCGGGACATTTGCCAGCTGAATAATACAAAAAGCAGCATTCCTGTCGTGATCATAAATAGCGGAGAAATTCCCTTTTGTAAAAGTTTAGCTGAAATAATCAGCCCTCCGATTGCTAAAAAAGCACCCGGTAATAGCAGCAATCCTGTTTGTGACGGTGTAAAATTTAACAGCCTTTGTGCAAAAACCGGAGTAAGAAAAACGGAACTAAACAATCCGATTCCGGAAATAAATGTCACGACAGCTGCTATACTCAGATTTTTACTTTTCAAAACTCTGAGATTGACAACCGGATTTTTGATCTTCAATTCCCACCAAATGAAAATCGAGAGACCGAGTGATGCAATTACGCTTAACCAAATAATATAATCCGCATCAAACCAGTCATCGATTTCCCCTCTTTCCAAAACGGTCTGCAAAGAACCTACCCCAACGGCGAGCAACAGAATGCCTGTCCAGTCGATACTTCCGGCCTCCTGTTTCATTTTAGGTTCGGCCAGTAAGGCATAACACACTGCCGCAACGGCTACACCGATAGGAATGTTGATGTAAAAAATCCAAGGCCAGGATTGAAATTCAGTGATATATCCTCCCAAAGTAGGCCCGATAGTAGGCCCCAGAAAAACACCTACACCAAAAATAGCACTTGCTACATTCTGTTTTTCTTTTGGAAACAACTCAAATACAATAGCTTGCGAAACCGAAAGCAGTGCACCACCACCAAGTCCCTGAAGAAACCGAAAAGTGACGAGCATCCATATGCCTGACGCCTGTCCGCACATGAACGAGAAAAACGTGAAAGCAATAACCGAGCCTATGTAATAATTCCGGCGACCAAGTTTAAGCGCGAGAAAACTTGTCATCGGAATAATAATCACGTTTGCAATTGCATAGGAAGTAATAACCCAGGAAGTATCTTCCAGCGTTGAACCCAGATTTCCGCTCATGTGCGATAAAGCGACATTTACGATGGAAGTATCAATTAATTCCATGACCGCAGCAGCAATCACGGTTATCAGCAAAATTGTTCGTTTCATAAATAATAACGATCGGTATATTATTAATTACAATGAATCATGATCTCTTTACTATCAACTACTTTTTTGATAATTTCCCGGAGTTTGGAATATCTGCCTTTTAGCAGCCGGGAATGATGATTATAAAAATCGCTTGTAAAATTATACCATTTGGTATTATTTTACAAGCGATTTTTGATTTATAAATTGTTCAACCCGATTTTAGCTGAAAATAAAAAGAGCTGACCGGCATATGCCAATCAGCTCCTTCTGGTATTAATTCCGGGCTGCCGGTTTATATTATTCCTTAACGATCACGTCGTGCGCACCGCCTTCAACGATACTAACGGAAGATACGAGAGTAATTTTGGCTTTTTCTTTTAGCAAACTGATTGAAGTTGTTCCGCAGCTGCACATCGTTGATTTAATTTTCCCAACCGTAACAGCCAGATTATCTTTCAAACTTCCAGCGTAAGGAACATAACTATCGACACCTTCTTCGAATTTTAATCCGTCGGCGGTGTCGCCCATGTCGTAACGCTGCCAGTTACGTGCACGGTTAGAGCCTTCTCCCCAATATTCTTTTACGTAATTTCCCTGAACGATTAATTTACGTGTTGGACTTTCGTCGAAACGTGCAAAATATCTACCCATCATCAGAAAATCAGCACCCATGGCCAAGGCTAAAACCATGTGGTAATCCTGCGCAATTCCGCCATCTGAACACAATGGTACGTAAATTCCTGTTTCCTTGAAATATTCATCACGCGCTTCCGCCACCTCGATCAGCGCCGTTGCCTGTCCGCGACCAATACCTTTTGTTTCTCTGGTAATACAAATTGAACCGCCGCCAACGCCGACTTTGATGAAATCAGCACCTGCTTCTACCAGATAAAGAAATCCATCTTTGTCAACCACGTTTCCTGCACCGACTTTCACTTTATCGCCAAACTCAGCTTTGATATACTTCAACGTTTCTTTCTGCCATTCTGAAAATCCGTCAGATGAATCGATACAAAGTACATCAGCTCCTGCTTCAACCAAAGCCGGAACTCTTTCTTTGTAATCACGCGTATTAATTCCGGCCCCAACAACCAATTTCTTCTGAGAATCAGAAAGTTCTAACGGGTTATCCTTATGATTGTCATAATCTTTGCGGAAAACGAAAAACTTGAAATTGTTATTTTCGTCTATCACAGGCAAACTATTCAGCTTGTGATCCCATATAATATCGTTGGCTTCTTTCAGGGAAATACCCAATTGAGCCGTTACCAGATTTGAAAAAGGAGTCATAAACTCTTTTACTTTTTTATCCAGTCTGTCTGTGCTAGTGCGGTAGTCTCTGCTTGTTACGATCCCCAAAAGTTTTCCTTCGGCAGTTCCATCATCCGTAATCGCAATGGTCGAGTGACCTGTTTTTCCTTTTAACTGAATAACGTCTTTCAGGGTATGTTCCTGCGTAAGATTTGCGGTACTGATAACAAAACCCGATTTGTGATTTTTCACCTTTCGGATCATCGCTGCCTGTTCTTCAATACCTTGTGAACCAAAAATGAATGAAAGCCCTCCATTTTTCGCCAGTGCAATGGCCATTCCGTCGTCCGAAACAGATTGCATGATCGCAGAAACGAAAGGAATATTTAGTTCTATATCAGATGTTTGTCCCTTGCTGAATTTGGTTAGCGGGGTTTTCAAAGAAACGTTGTTAGGAACACATTCCTTGGTCGTAAGACCTGGAATTAAAAGGTATTCGCTAAAAGTCCTTGATGTTTCGTTTAAATACTGAGCCATTTTATTTGTTTTTTAGATTTTAGAGCGCATTTGCCAGCAATCATTTTCATGTTTAAAATCTCTTCTCTGACATACTTGTTTGTAATGTCATTATTAGACTTTACCAATAAATGAGTTAAACCGGCGAAGTTGATACGCGCTGTTTTTTGAAGTTTTGAATTAAAAGAGGATTGTATTTCCTGATCAGAAGAAAAGTTAATATTCTCTTTGAAAAAATTTATCAAAATAGAATCCGATGATTGAGATTTGTTCTCCGAAAGAAAAAAAGCAGAGCTTATATTACAAAAAAACCTGACAGTCAGATTCTTATCAGGAGTTTCATATCTTTTCAAATTTGCCGTTCTGTGCCCTTGCTGCTTTGTTTCTGCAACTTTCCGGCATTTCTGCCCGGGCAACTCAACAATTTTGAAACCTTTTTTCATAAATATATTTATAGAGAACACTATTTCCATGAAATAATTCACTTAAAACCGAATATAATTTTCCTACGGATAACATTTAATCCGGCAGAACAGAATACAATTTTGATTCGGTATTTGGTGTTCTTTATATAAAGGCTCAAAAGTAGTACATTTTAAAACAGTTTTCACGATTTTATTATGAGAAATTACTGCAAATAAGATTATTCCCAGATTGATCAACGAAGCAATTCATCAAAAGTAATACTGACGTAATAAATTGCACCGATGGAGGGTGCTCCGTATGCCTGATAAATTCTTTTGTTCAAAATATTATTCGCTCCCAGTTTTACTACGGATTTAATCACTGAAAGCCTGCAACTCACTTGTCCATCGAGCGTCGAGAATGATTCGATTTTTCCCGGACGCATATCGTTGAAGGCACCATACCAATCAAAGGAATCCTGCCAATGCCAGCCAATATTGAAACCGATATTTTTATAAACCTGGTTATTTCCCAAACTCAGGTTACTGCGAAAACTGGGCGTATTGAATGCTGGAACGTTGTTTGAATTGGCCTTTTTTAAGTCAAAAGAAGTCCAGGTTCCATTCCCGCTGATTATATAATTCACGGGGAAGCGGTATGTCAAGCCCAACGTTGCCCCTTGCGTTGCTACTTTATCAGAGGCATTTGTTGTCAGAATAAAAGTTTGTGCCTGCCCGTTAACTATTTCCGACGCTGCCTTGGCATTAATAACCGAATTGCCATCGAGAACGTCAGACTGCGGCCGTACGACGCGTGTCGTCAAAATAAAATCATTGTAGGTACTAAAATAATAGTTGGCATCGATCATCAATTTATTATCAATCAAGCATTTATACCCGATCTCAAAAGTTCGGTCGCGCTCAGGTTTTACATAATCGATTTTCGACTTTATCAGAAGATCCTTGTGCGTAGAAACGGCCAGATCAGATGGAGCACCATTTCGAATTGCCTCGTTAACGGCGGTGCTAAAATTGGTGACTGATGTGGCGGTGAAAGAATTTTCATACACATTCATTCCAGCACTGTTGGCAGGGACTCCACCCAATACGGTAACCGTGCCGGAAGTAAGTTTGATATACTGGTCTACCGGAATCGGATTTCTAAAACCTGTCTGATAGGATAGACGGAAATTATGATTCTTCGCTACCGTCAAAACTGCTGAGGCACGAGGCGTCATTCTTCCTTTAAAATTCTGATTTTTATCAAATCGGTCAGAGAACGTCAGTTTTAATTTATCCTCCCAAAATTTTTTCGATATCTGGACAAAAAAACCTCCTTCATTAATCGTAATATGTTTTTCCTTATCATCAAATAAAGTACCGTTAGTAAACATATCGTAACGCCGGAAATTACCACCTGCAAGCACCTCGGCAAACTTGATCATGTTCTTCAAATCGTACTGCCCTTCAGCATGGTAAAATTTACTTTTGGTAAAAATCCCGGCACCACCATTCCCATAGACCTTTTCCAGCTTTTCCTTTTCTTTTTTAAACTCATCCGTTCCCGGAATATACCTTCCCTGATCAGCAAAACTCCTCGCTGCTGAATGATTCGAAGGAGTCACATTTTGCACATTTCCATTATATGCTTCGGCATATCTGGTAAACCAGGTATTGGTTGCCAGATCAGGAGTGACCACATTTCCATTCAGGTCATGCACCCAGGTCAAGTTAATATTCTGACCGAGGGTTCTTGCATTATAAGTATCATGCGAATTTTCCAAAACTGCGTAAGCCCGGACAAAATAATGTCTGCCTCGTAATTCCAGCCTGTGCTGGTTCAATGCATAGTTGGTAAGTGAAAACCGGCTGCTTCCCATATGCGCTGCCGTGCTCTGTCCATAGTTATATTGATAGATAAATTCCATATTTTCTTTCATCCGGTAATGTAGTGCACCATTGATTTTCAAGCTTTTGGTATCATAATTAAGCAGATCTCTTTCCTCGTAGCCCGTCCTGGATACCCGCCCTATGCCTTCCAGATTTCTTACGACTTCATCACCATAAATATTCAGGGCATTCCTAGCCGGATTATTTTCTCCACGCTGATTTTCAGGAGTCAGTGCATCTACATCGGTATAATTTGTGGCAAACCAATCCAGACCCTTGAAATAGGAAACATTTGTTTTAAAAGCCAGTTTTTGATTTAATACCTCGGCGTACCGAACTGAAACATCATATAAACCGTGCGGTTTTACAAAGCTGTCGTCAATATGGTTAATCCCGGTTTTTAACTGAGCGCTTAATCCCGGATATAGAAACGGGTCCTTGGTTTTCATCATCAACAATCCGTTAAATGCGACGGGGCCGTATAATGCAGACGCCGATCCCGGGATGATTTCAATGCTTTCAAGATCCAGTTCCGAAGAGCCAAAAAGATTGCTTACGGGAAAGTTTAGTCCTGGCGGCTGGTTATCCACACCATCGATCAGTTGGAGAAACCGGCTGTTAGAAATGGAATTGAAACCTCTTGTATTGACTTGTTTATTTGTCAAACCTACCGCAGTTAATTCTATACCTTTAAGAGTTTGAAGGCCATCGTAAAAATTGACAGAAGGAGTTTCCTGAATATCGCGGAGACTCATTTTTTCTATACTGACCGGTGATTTCAATATATTCTCCTCTACCCTGGAAGCCGAAATGACGACTTCATTCATCCAGTCACTTTTAGGTATAAGCTCGATTAAAAGTGCATCAGAAACTCTTACCTCAACTTCCTTTTTATCATAACCAATGCTGGACACCGAAATAGAAAATGGAAATTTCACCTCTGTCACGAGTTCAAAAAATCCTTCTCTGTTCGTGACGGCTCCTGCCGATTTTCCATTAATCAAAACAGCTGCGCCAGTGACAGGTTCGCGGGTTTCCGAATTAATTATGGTACCCGAAATCCTCTCGCTTTGACACAGTACAACTTCTGATTTTACAAGAAAAACCAAAATGAGAACAATGTTGAGCAGTAGCCGTTTTTTCATAAATATCATAAGACTGTTTACTTTATTTCTCCCTCAAACCCGGTCGTCCGGAATTATTCCTTCCGAAGATTTCGGGTTATGATTGATCACTTTCTCTACTTTGAAAATGATAGTAATTGTTAATCCGTCCCGGTTTTCAATGACGAAGGTTCCGCCCAGCTGCCGGCTAAGGCCAGACATCATACTCATACCCAGCGTCTTGGTTTTTTCAACGCTAAAATCAGATGCTAATCCAACGCCATTGTCAGAAATGACCAGAGATAATTCATCTTCATCTAGCCATTCCATGACAATCGTGATAATTCCTCGTTCACGGCCCACAAACGCGCTCTTTATCGAATTGGTGATGGCTTCATTCAGAATAAGTCCCACCGGAACCGCCTGGGCAACATCCAATTCGATAAAATCAATTTTGGTGTTAAAATCAACGCGATCGTTTGCATCAAAGCTATCCCGCAAATATTCCACCAGCTCTTCTATGTAAACCAGCATTTGAACCTTTGCCACACTTTGAGACTCATATAATTTCTGATGAATTAATGACATGGCAAACATCCTGTGCTGACTATGCCGGATTGCTTTTAGCGCAGCTTCATTGTCAATAAAAGCCGACTGCGTGTTCAGAAGGCTCATCACGATCTGGAGGTTATTCTTTACACGGTGGTGAATTTCCTTTAGAAGCCACTCTTTCTCATTAAGCAGTTTCCCCTGCTCCGAAATCAGATTTTCGAGCGACAGATTTTTCTGATTGATCACTTCCTGCTTTGCCTGAAGCTTTTCATGGCTTTGCTGCTTGGTGTAATACCGGTAATAGCCCATTCCCATTAAGAGAATAAGAAAAGCGACCCCGGCAACGATAATATTCCGGGTTTGTGCGGCTTCCTGCAATTGGGTTTGATTCGTCAGCAACTTGATGTCCTTCTCCTTTTTTTCAGTTTCATATTTGATTTTCAATTCTTCAATCTGACGGCTCTTAATCTCGTTAAAAACAGAATCTTTCAATTCACTGTGTTTACGAAAATGATCAATGGCTGAAACATAATTGGAAGCTGCCGAATCTATTTTAAATGACATCAAATGTGCTCTTTGCAGGATTGAAACCGGTACAATTCCGGGCGGAGCAGCTAAAACCTGAGAAAGATAATCGTCTGATTTAGCATATTGCCTGGTATCAAAGTAGAATTTTCCGATCGCATAATACAGATATATCGCCCTGATTCCGCCAATTCTTTTACTCCACACCGACATTTCCCCGAAGTATTTTTCGGCCAGCGCGTATTCTTTCAATGCGTTGTAACAATGACCAAAACTTTCAGCAAACATGGTCCTGGTGATCGGGTATACCGGTGGATGTTTTTTCTCCTGCGCCTGTAAAAAAGCAAGTGCTTGTTGCTCCTTTCCCTGCGCGATCATCACACGCACGTAATTGCGAACCGTGGCCGCATACAAATACTCGAATTCCCCTTTCCCCTCCGTTTCCGCTAATGATTTTTGATACTGTTCCAGGCTTTTCTGCTTGTCGCCCATATCCCGGTAAATGTTGCCAAAATAGAAATAAACAATATCCAGATTATTGTACCCCTCCTCGCCTTCTGCACTTGTCACAGCCTCCATGCCAAAATAAAGTGCCTTACTAAAATCGCCTCTGAAATAATTCAGGGCCATCAATCCAATATATGCTTCCTGCATTTTGGACGTTCCAATGTCCTTTTTAAAAGCTAAAACCTGAGTATAAAGATTTTCAGCATCGATAAGATTACCTTTTTCCAGATATTCAAAGTCGGCCATTTGGACAAGTATCTGACTTTGCAATTCTTTATCAAAGCCCTTTTTCGCATAATCCAGTGCAGTATGAAAACACTTCATCATCTCATCATAATTGCGGTCATCGACGAGTTGTGGAGAAAAATGTGCCTTAATGTTCATAAAAGCCTGCCCAAACTGAAACCATGCTTCCGCCAGACTCACGTTATCTCCATCTTTCTGAAGATTTGCTATCACCCGAATGAATAATCTTCTCCCTTTTTTTAGATCTCCGCGCCGGATTGAAGCATTTCCTAATTCGTATAAAGATTTTTGCCAGTAATATTTCAACTTCGTGGAGTCGCTCAAAGTAAATGCCTTGCCGAAATATGACTCGGCAGTTTTTATATCTTTCAGATCAGCACCGGGTTTATCCAGATAATATATACCTGTATTTAAGAGCTTTACTATGTAATTAGTATCGTTATTCGTTTTGGCGGAAGGTTTTCTGAAATCGGCTTTTTGAGCTTGCACGGCCACCTGTAAACAGGTTACCGCAAGCAGTACAGACAGGCTCAATATATTATTCACGTGCTTCCACATAACATCTTGATTAGCTAAGATAAAACACAGCGACTTGAAATAAATATGCCTTTAACTTATTCATATTCAGCACATTTAGTCAACCTTCAACAGAAGTATTCTTTTTCAGACTCTTAATTTGAGTAATCTAAAATACACAAAATCAACCTTCCAAAATGCCAATCGATAAGATGTACATGATATAAAGTGATTCGTACAACAGATTTACGAAGACCACAGAGATTAATGAATCATGATCTTAATCCTCAACCATATCCTCTATACGTCAAAAGGGCCGCTTTCAGAAAAGCGGCCCTTTTAAAATGGAAATATTTTGTCAGTTAATAGCCGTAGGCTGCAACCGTTTCCATTTTTTGATTATTTGATTCGACCCGGCCATCATATCCATCGACAACGATAACATGAGCTCCCATACCGGCAGCCTGTTTTTTTAACTTTTCCAGATCATGGGTTTCAAAATTGGCCATACCGTGCGTTTGCCGACCAGATTTAACTTTTATCTCTCCCTTTTTAGTCAAACCGACTACTGACAGAGGATTACTGGTTAAAATAATTTTTTGCCAGTCTTGCTGACCATGAATTTCTATTTTCTGGCTTATAGGCTCAACACGACCTGATTTATAAATAATTTTCTCTACTTCCGCCTTTCCCAGTTTTGACGTATTATCGTGTTCAGTATCCGTAAAAACAACCGCGCTTTCAGTGATGTAGTTTACTTTAACATTTAGTTTTGAACCATTATGTTTGACTATTACGTCCTGACCTTGTACTATTTTAAACGAACTAAAAATAATCACAATTGTGAGCAAATAGTTATTCACCGTTACAGAGTTTAGGGTTATTATTTAACAAATATATAAACTAGAATTTATTCTATAAAAATAATCACTATAAATATCAAGAAATCAACTAATATTTATTTTAAATAATTATACAAAGATTAATTTATACTATTCAATAAGTGGCAATTTTATTTGATTTTCTGCTTGTCCTACGGATTTCCGTATGTAACCAGACTTACCGTTAACTCGGATTAGGTGAAAAGTTAGAAGAATATTGTTACATTTGGATAACAAAGCCTGCCTACTCAACGAAGAATTCCCATATGGTTAATAACCGCGGAATTTAGCTATAAATAACTATAATACAATTACTTACCCGTTGGGTTTCTACCTTCTCTACATGAATAAAATTATCGAATTTTTTATCCGGGGGATACTTTCCCTGATCTGGCTTATAGCCGCAATCGTCACTTCGGTAGTCCTGTCCCCGTTTTTACTCGTTGGCTGGATATCCGGAAAAGTTACCAAATCGGATCAGGGAGAAGATCATCAACGAATGGATTAACTTACGTCTGTTTTATCAACTTTTTTCTACTGAACGCTTTAAGATTTCTATCGCTTCCGTCATTTCAGATAGTGATAAATTACCAAAACCCAGGCGCATGGCAGTAACATTTTCCGTTTGATACAACAATTTTTGAGGTAAATGAAGATTTTGAGCCGCACAATTCTTGCTGATCCGCATAAGATTGAGCTCAGGATTCCATTTCGTCCAAATTGATAATCCTCCGGGCGGTGAAGAAAAGGATACATATTCGCCTAGTTCAGAAGTAAGTAACTGGCATAAGGAATCTCTTCGTTCCTCGTAAATTTTCACCGCTTTTTTCAGGTGCCTCTGGATTTCACGCTCTTCCAATAATTCTCCTAAAGCCTGTTCCATCAACATATCGCCCTGGCGGTCTACAATCCGTCGTAATTTCCCTAATTCCTGAATCAGATTCTCCGGCGCGACCAAATAACCCGAACGAAAACCAGGTGCAAGTGAGTTGCAAAAGGATCCGATATATACAACCATCCCGTGTCGATCGGCGCTGGTCAGCGGCAGCACAGGGCTGCTGTTATAATGGAAATCGTAATCATAATCGTCTTCCAGAATGATGAAGCCATACTGCACCGATAAGCTTAATAATTCCAGCCGGCGTTCAGCACTTAACGTTACTGTCGTTGGGTAATGATGATGCGGCGTGAGATACAGCATCCTTATTTTTCTGGTTTCACAGAGTTTTTTAATGGCTTCCACAGAAATCCCCTCCTCCTCTACCGGCACCGAAATAATCCCCGCGCCTGCTTCCTGAAAAATCATGTTGGCAACATAATAACTCAGGTCACCCACCACTACGAGATCCCCTTTTTCGATCAACAGATTGGCGGCCAGGTATATACTCATGTGTATCCCCCGCGTCGTCAGAATATTTCGCTTTGTGATATGCAAGCCGCGGGTATTGTTCAGGTAATTGGCGAGTGTTTCGCGGTAAAATTCATTGCCTTCCACATGCGAGTATCCAAAATGTTTGTGGCTGCTTTTTCTTTTCAAAATCCCCCCGTAAACTTTTGATAGTCTGTCCAATGGGGCTAGTCTGATATCCGGAAGCCCATCCGTGAATTCCAGCATGGCGTTCGTACTGACAGCGGGGATGTCCAGCAAAATATTCTGTCTAATATGAAAACCCGTTCCGGCAGGATAGCTGGTTAAAAATTCGGTATTATACTTTAATGAATCCGACCTTTTGGCAGGAGATTTACTACTGACAAATGTTCCTTTATTTGGAATAATTTCCGTCCAGCCCTGCGCATTAAGTTCATCATAAACGGAGACAATTGTTTTGCGATGCACTTCCAGTTCCTGCGACAAAACTCTCGAACCCGGCAGCTGAATTCCGGGAATAAGCACGCCGCGCTGAATAGCGTTAATCAATTGATGCACAATCTGAAGATAAACTGGCGTATCAAGAAGGCGGTCAATGATGACCATGCTTTTAAATGGAATTTGAACCGGACTACTCATACCTCAAAATTAAGAAACTTAAAGCATCCGGCAAAAAGTCAATTCGAGAAGTTCAGTAAATAAGTTTTTGTTTAATACAACTTACAGCTATTAGAAAGTCTGGCGGTTTTCAACCTCAATAAATCTAACAAAAATCCTTAACAGTATATGATCAGAAAACGCACTTCACTATGAAATGGCTCATTCCTATACTTTTCATTGGTATTCTAACCGGTTTTAGACTTCCGAACGCAACTGTTGAAAAAGTCGATCTGAACCAATACGCCGGAACGTGGTATTCGCTGTATTCGATTCCATCCACGTACGATAAAGGAAGCAGGGAAACGACCGGAAAATATACATGGAACAAGAACGGATATTATGACGTGATAACTTCATACAAAAACCGGGAAGCGAGGAAATGCACGCCGTTACTTCCAAGGTTTATCAGGTGCCGGGAACAAATAAAGCGCAGATGAAAAGCTCAGTTTCTCTGGCCGTTCAAGATCGATTATTGGGTAATTGAGCTCGCTTCTGACTATTCATACGTCGTCGTTGGCCATCCAGAACATAAGTTTCTGTTCATAATGAGCCGGAAAAAATCCATTGATAAAAAATTATATACCGATATCGTTGCCCGTTGTGAAGCAAGAGGTTATGATGTATCCAAGCTAACCTGTCAGAACCACAAAGAATAATTTACTTCTCTGAATTTCAAGTGGATAAATTAGTTTTAATTCATTAAATTTGACTCTGCTCAGGTTTCAAATTTGGTGACATACCGGTTTTGGCTATGGTAAAAAAACTTTTATCCATTCTCCTGGTTTTTCTTTCGTCGGCTTGCCTGGCGAACGCAATTCTGATCCCCATGGATCAGAGCCAAACCAATCATTTAAAAGCATACGGCCTGGCTTATCTTCTGTTGAAAGATGAAGTTGATGTTGACTGGCTGCTAAATTATCGCGGAGGTAGTTTCATGGTCCGGTATACCAAAGCGATTGAAAGTGAATGCAAGCTTCGTGCCGTCTCATTTGAAATAATTTCAGATGCTTCCAGCCAGTTAATTGCAACAAAAATCGCCGATCAGGATGTAAATATGGAAGTGATCAAATTGCATGCTGCCGCGAAAATTGCCGTCTACTCGCCTGTCAAGATTAGTCCGTCGGAATTTGAAAATACCGATGCCGTTTTGCTCGTTTTGAAATATGCAGAAATCCCTTTTGAAATTATTTACGACGAGGAAATCCTGAAAGGCGACTTGCCAAAATACGATTGGGTACATTTACATCATGAAGATTTTACAGGCCAGTTCGGGCGGAATTTAAGACGCATGTCTGAAAATGATGTCAAAGCTCAGGAAGCCATTGCGAGCCGTTATGGTTACAGTAAAGTTTCACAAATGAAACTGGCAGTTGCCAAAGCAATCAAGGAGTTTTGTGCAGGCGGCGGGTTTTTATTTGCAATGTGCTCCGGCGCTGAAACTTTTGATATTGCCCTTTCAGCAGAAGGAATTGATATTGTTGATGAAATTGACGGTGACGGATATGATCCCAACGCTCAGTCGAAGCTGGATTTTTCTAAAACTTTTGCGTTTCAGAATTTCAAACTTCACCTCGACGACGATCAGGGAAGTTCTTTCTCAGATATAAATGCAACCGGTGGTAGATCGTGGTACAGCGAAAATGAAGATTATTTTTCCCTCTTTGATTTCTCTGCCAAATGGGATGTTATTCCTGCCATGCTCACGCAAAACCATGAACATTTGATACGCGAATTTTTCGGTCAAACGAATGCCTTTACCAAAAGCACCGTCAAACCAAACGTTCTGGTGATGGGAACCAGCAGTACTTCTGATCGTTATATTTACGGAGAACTTGGCCGTGGACAATGGACATTTTACGGTGGTCACGATCCCGAAGGCCGGCGCGGAGGAAACAGAAGAATGGCGACGGACCTGCACCTATACCCTAATTCGCCCGGTTACAGGCTGATTTTGAATAATGTATTATTCCCTTCGGCAAAAAAGAAGAAAAGAAAAACCTGAGTTTATCCAAAACAAAAGAGATATAAATCCGGTGACCCAGTTTTAAATTTATATATTTCCCAAAACATCAATATTTTCGGAGGAGATCAGGATCATTCGTCTGGTATGCGGTGTTAAATACGGAAACAAGATTTTAAAGTGGGCAAGAAGGCTGTCGAGTTTATATTTTTTGGAAATTACTTTGTCGGCACACTCGCGGTGGCGCTTTCAATTGAATCTGCGTTTCAGTTACAGCTTCATTTTAATTCTGTTTTCTACTATTTGTTGTTGTTTTTCGGCACGGTGATGTATTACACATATGCCTATTCCGGAATTTTAAGCACTACAAATTCGGTTAATCCCAGGACCATCTGGTATGCCAGGCATTATCGGTTTATCCGGTATAGTCAACCCGTGCTTTTAATCATTTGCATCGCATTATCACTTGTTTTACTTACCAGGTATCATCAAAATATCCTGCATTTACCGCTTAAATACTGGCTCATTGTGGCCGTTGTTTCCCTGGCTGCTATCTTCTATTATGGTCTGTCATTTTTAAAAATAAACCTCCGTAACACTGGCTGGCTGAAAGCCTTTATTATTGGTTTTGTCTGGGCTTGCTGCGTGAATTTATTACCGCTGGTTATTCTTCAGATCGAACGCGGAAATTATTACGCTGATCCGGTTCTGATGTCCTGGCTTTTTCTGAAAAACTGGATGTTCTGCACGGTTAATGCCATAATGTTTGATCTGAAAGATTACGAAGACGATTCCAATCAGCAGTTAAAAACATTTGTGGTAAGGTACGGTTTAAGGAAGACAATCTTTTTTGTGCTCACCCCCCTTTTGCTGATCGGGTTAATTTCGCTTCTCTTTTTTGCGAATTTTATGCACTTCAAACTGATTGTGTTACTTTTTAACCTGACTCCGTTTGTTCTTATGCTGGCCGTTGCCTGGACGATGTTGCGCCACAAAAATATTTTATATTACCTCATCGTCATCGACGGTTTACTACTTGTGAAGGCACTTTGTGGTATTGCCGGATCTCAATTCATTCATTAATCCACATACCAGATGAGCCCGGATTTTAACAATGTCGCAAGGCCTTATGACTTCATCAGCCGTTTGGTTTTTGGAAACGCACTCGTTGATGCGCAAGTGAGTTTGCTTGGTCACATTCCCGAAAAAAGCAGTATTTTAATTGTAGGAGGCGGAACTGGGTGGATTTTGGAAGAAATTTCTAAAAGACATCCCGAAGGACTGCAAATCGTTTATGTTGAAGTTTCCGGGAAAATGATCGAATTGTCAGGTAAAAGAGATACGCGACAAAACAATGTTTCCTTTATCCATAAACCGGTTGAAGAATACGAATCCGACAAGTTATTTGACATTATTATTACGCCGTTTTTCTTCGATTTATTTTTAAAAAGTGATGTAACAACTCTTTTTTCACATATCGATAAAAGTTTAAAAACAGGCGGATCATGGTTGTATACCGACTTCGTTCCACCAAAATATCAGACAAAACTCTGGCAAAAAGTACTTTTAAAATCGATGTATTTGTTTTTCGGGCTACTAAGTAAAGTCGAAGCCAGATCGTTGGTTGATATGGATAATTACTTCGAAATAAATTATTTGCTTGTCTCTGAAAACTGGTTTTATGGGAAATTTATCCGAAGCAATATTTATATAAAACAGAACGATATCAGTTAAAGTACCAACCAGACCGCGCAGAATAAAAACAGTACCAAAAGCATCGGCCAGATAAATTTCATCCAAGCTTTCGGACTGACATTCGCCAGCGCGAGCGAAGGCAGAATCATGCCGGTTGGCGTGATCAAGCCCATGATTCCCATCCCGAACAGATAACTGTTTACTATATCTTTTCCCGGAACTCCTGCCACAACGGCGAGCGATCCGAGGATAGGCATGGTCACCACAGCCATTCCGGATGACGATGGGATGACCAGGGTCAAGATCATATAAACAATTAATAGTGAGACAATAAAAAGCGACGAAGGCATTTGATTAACTACAAGGGAGGCATAATACAAAAGGGATCCGCTAATATTTCCGGCATCTAAAACGGTCGTCACGCCTCTTGCCACGCCAATAATAAAAGCTACACCAAGCAAACTTTCCGCTCCTTTTATAAACTTTTCAATAAATTCTCTTTCAGTCATACGCATGATCAGCGCGACCGCAACGGATGCAACCACAAACAACGCCGACATTTCCAGCAGCCACCAATCCAGAACAATGACTCCGAAAATTAATACCGAGAAAGTAGCAGCAAAAATTAAAAGCAGAATACCAGACTGGCGATCAAGAGATTCGGATAATTTGGCTCCTTCCTTGATCGAAGGATAAGGCGATTTGACAACACCATCGGTTTGGTAAACGAGAGAAGTTGCCGGATCTTTTTTTACCTTTTTAGCATACCTGACAACGTATGCCACAAAGATAGAAGTGGTAATGATCATAACGGCCAGTCTTCCATATAGTCCGTCCGCCCAGTTAATTCCGGCTGCATTTGAGGCGATAATCGTCGAAAACGGATTTGAAAAAGAAGATAAATAGCCGAGCGTATTCCCACCATGAATTACAGCGACCGGCACAAGAAGATCGTATCCGGCGGCGAGAAAAAGCGGAATTAATACGGGATAAAAAACGAGCGCTTCCTCGGCCATTCCAAAGGAAGAACCGCCTAGTGAGAATAGAAAAGTGAGCACAATAATAAGCCAGGCCTCTTGTCCTTTCATCCGGTAAGACAGGGCAATCAGTCCTTTATCCATTGCTCCTGAGGAGTAAAAAACATTGATAAAACCACCAATCATCAGCACAAAAAGTATGATATCAATCGTGTCATAAATACCCTTCAAAGGCGCCTGAACGATGTCAATAATTCCCTGGGCATTCTGTGGCAGCCGGTGATAGCTTCCCGGAACGGAAACAGGTTTTCGGATATCTCCGTGCTCAAATTTATCCAGTTTGACAAGAATATGCAGACTGTCGAGTGTGTGTTGTGTGAATGGCAACGATATTTCCGAATCTGTTTTAATCAGTTGAAAATTATTTCCTGAATTGTAGGCAAGAGTATCATATTTTCCAGCCGGTACAAACCAGGTTGCAGCTGCTGCCATGATAATGACAAACATCAATATGGTGATCGGTGTTGGCAGTTTTTTAATTGACGGCATTGGAAAGGCTTTGTACTAAGTATTTAAATGTACAAGATTAAAAGAACACAGCAGGAATTTTAGACAAAAATATTCTTGCTGAAGGCAGCCAAATACTGATCAAAGTCATCGTGATTTCCATCTCAGGTCATCTTCTCCCCCAACCTAATCCACCAAATTTGACTATCGTTTTTGATACGTGTCAAATTACACTTCACAGCCAATTAAAATATTGTTTCTCAACAAGATGTCAACTTTTCTAAATCATGAAATCCGGCGAACATAATACCCTCGAAAAAGAAATCCCCAAAAAACATCTCTGCTATCATTGCGGAGAAGAGTGCCGGGATGATAGCATCGAGTTTGACGATCATGAATTTTGCTGTGACGGCTGTTCTGTCATTTATGATCTTTTGAAAGAAAATGATCTTTGCCGGTACTATACCATCGACGGCGCTCAGGGAATCTCACCGGACGAATCCTATTTTCCTGGGAAATATGATTATCTGGACCTGCCGGAAGTGAGTGAAAAGTTATTGGAATTTACCGATGGAAAACTGGCCCGAATTAACTGGCTTTTACCCAAAATGCATTGCAGTTCCTGCATCTGGCTGCTCGAACAACTGAACAGATTAAGCCCGGCGATACGTAGCTCCGTTGTAAATTTTCCAGAGAAAAAAGTGCGTATCACGTACGATTCGCAGCAAATAAAACTAAGTGAGCTTGCCGCACTGATTACTCGAATTGGGTATGAACCCTACATCAGTTTGAATGATGTGGAAGGAAAACAAATCAAAAAGTGGAACCGGACGCGACTGTATAAAATCGGGATTTCGGGTTTCGCTTTTGGCAACATTATGATGCTGAGTTTTCCGGAGTATTTCCATTTAAGCGAAAGCAGTTCCGACGAAAACCTTGGTATGCTTTTCAGTATCCTGAATCTGATATTAAGTCTTCCCGTATTTTTCTACTGTGCCGCCGATTTCTTCAAATCAGCCTGGTCTGCATTGAAAGGAAAATATCTGAATATCGACGCGCCGATTGCACTAGCTCTGCTTTGTGTTTTTCTCACCAGTTTATACCAGATCATAAGTCAGACCGGACCGGGTTATTTTGATTCACTGGCAGGAGCAGTATTTTTCATGCTGATCGGCCGTTATTTTCAGGATAAAACTTACGCAGGAATTTCTTTTGACCGGGACTATAAATCTTATTTCCCTGTTGCTGTTACCGTTATAAGAAACGGAATAGAAAACCGAGTGCCGATCACAGAACTTAAACCGGGAGAGCAAATGCTGGTAAGAAACCAGGAATTAATTCCCGCCGATGCTGTTTTGTTAAGCCCGAGAGCGTTGATCGATTACAGTTTTGTGTCAGGAGAATCTGAGCCGGTAGAGCGAAAAAAAGGCGATACGATATATGCCGGGGGGAAACAGACAGGTCTGTCTGTTGAGATGGAAGTATTACGCCGGGTTTCTCAGAGTTACCTGACGCAGCTATGGAACAGCGATACGTTCACACGTGAAAAGGAAAACCAAAATCAGACCCTCGCGGCTCGGATCAACAAATACTTTTCCGTGATCGTGTTAGGAATCGCCGTGACGACATTTTTAATCTGGTTTATCATTTTAAAAAATCCGGAGACCGCTTTCAATGCATTCACGACCTGTCTGCTTGTTGCCTGTCCTTGTGCGTTACTTCTTTCATCGACATTTACGAATGGAAATTTATTGAGTTTGTTTGGTAAAAACCGGTTTTATCCCAAAAATGCTCACGCCATCGAAAGGCTGTCAAAAATTGATACAGTGGTGTTTGACAAAACCGGAACCATCACGCAGGTCAACGATGCGGAAGTGGAATTTGTCGGAGAAACTTTGACGAATGATGAACTGGTCATGATCAAAACCTTAGCCTCGCAATCTTCACATCCGTTAAGCAGAATGTTGGTTAAAGAAATTAACAGCGTCAATACCAGCAAACGTATACTCTCTGCGTTTGAAGAATCTGAGGGGAAAGGAATAAAAGCTTTTTGGGGAAATCTGGAAGTAAAATTAGGCTCTCCAAAATGGGTTGGAAGCACAAATATTTCCGGAAAAACGGATAATGCCTCGCATGTTTACGTATCAATCAATTTAAAAACCCGGGGCTATTTTACGCTTAAAAGTAAGTATCGCCCTGAGCTTAACGAAACCGTTTCAACACTGCACAATTCAGGATTTGAAACCTATCTTTTGTCGGGCGACAAACCAACAGATCGCGCACTTCTGACGCCCATTTTCGGAAATGAATCCAATCTTCTGTTTGAACAAAAGCCCGAAGAAAAACTAAATTTCATTGAGCAGTTGCAGCGTAAACAAAGAAATGTTTTGATGATCGGTGATGGATTAAACGATGCCGGAGCTCTGCGCCAAAGCGATGTCGGACTTGCTGTTTCTGATGACATTAACAACTTTTCACCCGCCTGTGACGCCATTGTAGAAGGAAATCAGCTTGTTCATTTGCCGGCATTTATTAAGCTTGCCAAGTCCGGACAGCAAATTATTAAGCTGAGTTTTGGTATTTCACTCTTCTATAATATCCTAGGATTGAGCTTTGCTGTGTCGGGAAAACTGTCTCCTGTAATTGCTGCCATACTGATGCCGGTCAGTTCTATTACAATCGTTTTATTTACAACCCTTGCAAGTAACCTCGCAGCAAAAAAATGGTTAAAAAGCTGATTAAGATCAGTTAAAACACGTATCAAATGTCATCGTTCAGGCAGGCTTCATCCGGTAGTTTTGAGGTATCAAATAACACAATCCGAAAGTCATGAGCGCCCTTTATATTTTAATTATAGCCAGCCTGTTTGTAGCAATTGGCTTCCTGGGAGCATTTATCTGGTCGGTCCGCCGAGGCCATTTCGATGACGATTACACACCTTCTATCCGTATTCTTCTGGACGAAACGGACACGAAACCTGAAATTTTCAACTGATCATTTACAGATAACTTCTCTGGATATTACCCAAATTTATTCACCATTCTTCGCTCAAAATTATGTCAAACCATCCTAATCCGGGTATCGCAACCGTCGAGCTGGACGAGTTTCAATATGACAACAAAATCGTCCGAAACTTTGCTATCGCGACGATTTTGTTTGGACTTATCGGTATGCTTGTCGGCCTTCTGGCGGCGTTGCAGCTGGTATTTCCAGACCTTAATATGGACTTACCTTACCTGACTTTCAGCCGGATAAGACCACTGCATACCAACGCAGTTATTTTCGCTTTTGTAGGGAACGGATTTTTTACCGGTTTGTATTATTCCGCGCCAAGGGTTTTACGCACACCAATGTGGAGCCCGGTTCTCAGCCGTTTTCATTTCTGGGCCTGGCAATTTATTATCGTCTGCGCAGCGATTACCCTTCCAATGGGATTAACAACCTCAAAAGAATATGCTGAACTGGAATGGCCACTTGATATCGCCATTGCCGTTGTCTGGGTTTCTGCTTTGATCAACCTGGTCATGACCACAATCAACCGCCGTGTTGAACATATTTATGCGGCTATCTGGTTTTACATTGCTTCATTTGTAACGGTTGCGATGTTGCATGTTGTCAATAGTATGGCACTTCCTATCTCATTTTTCAAAAGTTATTCCATGTATGCAGGGGTGCAGGACGCACTTGTTCAGTGGTGGTACGGGCACAATGCCGTCGCATTTTTCCTGACAACACCGTATTTGGGATTGATGTATTATTTTCTTCCAAAAGCTGCAAACCGCCCTGTTTATTCATACAGACTATCCATTGTACACTTTTGGTCGCTGATTTTCCTTTATATCTGGGCAGGCCCTCACCATTTGCTTTACACCGCTTTACCGGAATGGGCCCAAACTTTGGGAACTGTATTTTCTGTCATGCTGATCGCTCCGTCATGGGGTGGAATGATGAACGGACTGATGACATTGCGCGGAGCCTGGGACAAAGTGCGTGAAGATGTTGTCTTAAAATTTTTCGTCGTTGCGATCACGGCGTATGGTATGGCCACTTTCGAAGGGCCGATGCTGTCTTTCAAAAACGTAAATGCCATTGCGCATTACACCGATTGGATCGTAGCACACGTTCACGTGGGTGCTTTGGGATGGAATGGATTTTTGACCTTCGGGATGCTCTACTGGCTCTTTCCCAGACTGTATAACCGTCCGCTTTTCTCTTCAAAACTCGCAAACTTCCATTTCTGGATCGGCACACTCGGAATTCTTTTTTATACTGTTCCAATGTACTGGGCTGGCTGGGTACAAAGCTCCATGTGGAAAGAATTTACACAGGAAGGCCTGCTTAAATATCCTAACTTCCTTGAAACCGTTACGCAGCTTGCACCTTTATATTTCCTGAGAAGTGTTGGTGGAACGTTATACATTATCGGGTTCGTGGTGATGATTTATAACTTGTGGATGACTGCTCTAAAAGGCTCACTGGTACCTTCGGAAACTGCGAGAGCCATGCCATTGTCAGCAATCTGGCAGCCCGCTAAAAATGAATACTGGCACCGCAGATTACTGGAACGTAAACCATTAGCAATCACCATTTTTGCACTCATTGCTGTGGCAATCGGCGGGATGATTGAAATGATCCCGACATTTATGATCGAGTCAAATGTTCCGACCATCGCCAGTGTAAAACCCTATACACCGCTTGAATTACAGGGTCGCGATATTTACGTCAGAGAAGGCTGCTACGTTTGCCATACACAAATGATCCGCCCTTTCCGTTCTGAGATTGAGCGTTACGGAGAATATTCAAAATCAGGCGAGTTCGTCTACGATTATCCTCATCAGTGGGGTTCCAAACGTACAGGTCCGGATTTGCACAGAGTCGGTGGAAAATATCCTGATTCATGGCATTACAATCACATGGAAGATCCAACTTCAATGTCGCCGGGCTCTATTATGCCACGTTATGGCTGGTTGCTTGAAGACGATCTGGATACCTCAACGACAGCTTCGAAAATACGGGCAATGCAAACCCTTGGCGTGCCTTACGAAAAAGATTACGACAAGATTGCTAATTCCGAACTCCAAAAACAGGCGAAAGAAATTCAGGGCAGATTGAAACAGAGCGGTATCAAGGCGAATGAAAATAAAGAAATCATCGCGCTGATCGCTTACCTGCAACGTCTCGGAACTGATATAAAAACGAATAAATGATCTGGGTTTCTGAGCGGCCGAATTTGCCGCTCAGAACAATTTCTTCCCAACATTTCACCAATACTTTTTCACATCATGAAATTTCGAAATTATCTGGAAACCATTGCGGGCGTTGAAATTTTCCCGCTGATTTCGCTGCTCATATTCTTTATATTTTTTGTCGGACTTCTTGTTTATGTCATTCGACTGGATAAAAAATCAGTTAACGGGATGAAAAATATTCCGCTGAATGACGGAAGTTTCAAAAAGGGAATTCTTTCCCTAATCCTGTTAACTTCTCTTTCTTCCTCCGCTTTCGCACAAGAGCAACAGGAACAAGCAAGAGCGCTTTCTGGTACTGATCTTCTGCTCCTACTATTGCTCGGGATGTTATTTTTCGTGGCCGTTTTAGTTGTCATTTTATTAATTAATGCGCTGTCTGTTTTAAAACAAGTCACCAATGCCAATCCTGAGAAAGCTGCCAAATCGATTTTGAACGGAAAATGGTGGAAAAATTTTGGTGGCGTCGGCGTTTCATTAAGCGAAGAAAAACAGATTTTGATCGAGGGCCATGACTATGATGGCATTCAGGAACTCGATAACCGTATGCCGCCATGGCTGCAATCACTTTTTGTCACGACGGTAATCATCGCCATACTTTATGCATCCTATTATTTCAGTGGTTTCGGTGATTTCCAAATCGCTGAACTGGATAAGGAAGTCGCGCAAGCTGAAATTGAGAAAAAAGCTTACCTGGAAAAAGTAGGTTCCAGTATGGATGAAAATACGGTTACTCTTCTGACAGAAGCCGTTGGACTTGATCAGGGAAAAGCGATTTTCCAGGAAAAATGTACCGCATGTCATGGCCCGGAAGCAGGGGGAAGCGTCGGTCCAAATCTGACAGACAGCTATTGGCTGCATGGCGGCGGCGTCAAAAATCTTTTCAAGGTGATCAAATATGGTGTGCCTGAAAAAGGAATGATTTCCTGGGAAAAACAACTTTCTCCAACCGATATCCAAAAAGTTGCCAGTTATGTTTTATCGCTGAAAGGTACAAAGCCGGCAAATCCAAAAGAGCCTCAGGGTGATTTGTATGAGGAAGGAAAAGCAGGCGGAGATAGTACGGTGGCGCTGCAATAGCTGTCAGCTAAAATGTTATCCACCCATTTGATTTAAGAATATTTTATTAGCTATTAACATCTCGGATCAGTTTTGAAAGCCGATTGCTGATAGCCGAAAGCCCAAAAAATATGAAACCTTCGACCATTACCTCAGAAGATTCCTTTCGTGACCATTTTAGTGGCGTGAGCGAAGATGGTAAGCGCAACTGGTTTTATCCTCAAAAGCCAAAAGGCTTGTGGAATAACCGCCGTATTCTGTTTACGACGGCTATTCTGACAATTTTGTTTGTCACCCCCTTTTTGAAGTTTAATAATCAGCCGCTACTGCTTTTTAATGTTCTGGAAAGGAAATTCATCATTTTTGGTTTGTTCATCGGACCGCAGGATTATTGGCTTTTCGGACTTACCATGTTATCCTTCATGGTTTTCATTGTTCTTTTTACGACTATTTTTGGTAGGTTATGGTGTGGCTGGGCTTGCCCTCAAACTGTTTTTATGGAAATGGTTTTTAGGAAAATTGAATATGCCATTGAAGGTGATAGCGGCAAACAGAAACTATTAAATAAAGCGCCGTGGACAGGCGATAAGATTCTGAAAAAAACGGCCAAATACAGTGCATTTTTACTGGTTTCATTTCTGATTGCAAACTTGCTTTTGTCCTACGTGATCGGTGTCGATGCATTATCCAAAATCATCAGCGAACCGATTGATGGGCATGTTCCGCTGTTTTCAGGAATTGTCATTTTTACCGCTGTTTTCTATTTCAATTTTGCCTGGCTGCGCGATCAGGCATGTACAGTCGTTTGTCCATATGGACGTTTGCAGGGTGTGCTGATGGACAGGAATTCTATTGTAGTTGCCTATGATTACAAACGCGGAGAACCGAGAGAAAAATTGCATAAAGGACATGACCGCAGTGCTGGCGATTGCATAAGCTGCTTTCAATGTGTAGCCGTTTGTCCCACCGGAATTGACATAAGAAATGGCACGCAAATGGAATGTGTCAATTGCACAGCCTGCATCGATGCCTGTGATACGATGATGGATAAGGTCGGCTTTGAAAAAGGATTAATCCGGTATACTTCTGAAAATGCTATTGTCAGCGGTGTAAATAAATTGATAACCAATCGTACGCGTGCCTACGTCGTTGTTCTGATATTTTTATGGTCTGCGCTGGGTTACTTAATCGTGTCCCGAAATGATACGCAGACAACTTTATTCCGTGCTCCCGGCAGCCAGTATATTGAAAATAAAGACGGAACGATCAGTAATCTCTACACCTTCAAAATTTTCAATAAAACAAATCAGGTTGTTAAGCCCACGATTAAACTGGAATCGCTAAAGGGCACTTTGCTATTTGCCGGAAAGCCCGATCTGACACTGGACGGCGCAGGTATGTCCGAAGGAACTTTGTTCATCATCATTCCGAAATCATCGTTAAAATCACGAAAAACAAAACTTCAGCTATCTGTTTTTCAAGGAAAAGAAAAACTTGAAACTTTTGAAACAACCTTTATGGCGCCGGAAGAATAGACAAAACCATGTCACCAGATAGTGCCGCCAAAAGTCGAAGAGCAGCGAAATATTTGCAGGAAGTCATTTAAAAATATCCAGCTCAGGTGCAGAGCACCGCAATAATTCATATTCTAAATTTAAACAGCTCCGTCATGAAACTAAATTGGGGTGCAGGCATTGCAATTCTATATTCAGGATTTGTCGCCATGATATTGGTACTCGTTGGCATGAGTGCCAGCCAGAAAATTGATCTGGTAACAGACAATTATTACGCGGAAGAATTACGTTTCCAGGACAAAATAAATAAAACCGAACGTGCCAAAGCATTGGAAGATCCGCTAACATGGGAGGTGAATGAAAAAGGGATTGCAATCCATTATCCCAAATCATTTCCAGAAGAAACCCTGAGCGGAAAAGTGAATTTATATTGTCCGTCCGACGATTCAAAAGACATGTTTTTCAAGGTTAGTTCCAAAAATAATATGCAGTTCATTCCTTCATCAGAACTTGCTGACGGCAGGTATTATTTGCAGATCGACTGGAAAAATGGAGAAGAAACGTATTGGAATGAAGATTTGATCGTCATTAATAAAAATGCTCGGTAACAATCTATGTCAGGGGCACTTCCATATCTGGCATTTTCAATGGGGCTGATGAGCAGCTTCCATTGTGTCGGCATGTGCGGGCCTATTGCTCTGGCGTTACCCATTCAAAAAGGAAATAAATTTGTCCAGTTTGCTGGTTTATTAATTTATAATCTGGGGCGGGCTTCTACCTATGCGGTCCTCGGATTACTTCTGGGCTCGATCGGATCCTCCATTGTCTGGATCGGCTGCTTGCGTTACTTATCCATTTTTTCTGGTGTGTTAATGTTAGGTTATGTTTTCTGGCCAGCCCATCTCAATAGCCATTTTCATACTCCGCAGTTCTGGCAAAGATTTATCCGGCAGGTTAAAAATGGCATGGGTGAAATGCTGCGGACCCGGTCTTTGGTCAGCTGGTTTTTCCTGGGAATTTTAAATGGATTATTACCGTGCGGTCTGGTTTACCTTGCGTTGATCAGCTCCGTCGCAACCGGCGGACCGCTTAATGGAAGTTTGTTTATGTTGTTGTTTGGAGCCGGAACCTTACCCGCTATGATGGCTGTCGGCTTTTTCAAACAATGGTTTACCGTTTCTCTTCGAACAAAAATGAGAAAACTCACGCCGGTTATGCTTGCCCTGGCCGGTGTTCTGCTCGTTGCCAGAGGATTACTGATCCAGTACCCTGTTTCGTCACAAGCGAATCCTCAGACAATTACCATTTGTCATGGTAAATAAAAAGATTTTGGATCCTGTAAATCTCCTTCAATTACTTGCCAAAGTAAGTTTTTAACATGACCACAGTCATGTTTTTACCTCGACCACCTGACTAGTTTTGACGTATCGAAATTAATTCAAAATACGACTCCCATGGACAAGGATTTGCTTTTTAAATACAACACTCCCGGGCCAAGATATACTAGTTACCCAACCGTTCCATACTGGCAAAAAACGCCTCCAACCGAGCAAAAATGGAAGGAGTTGGCAAGTGAAGCCTTTACGGTTTCAAATCAAAAAGAAGGGATCAGTCTTTATATACACTTACCGTTTTGCGAAAGTTTATGTACCTACTGTGGCTGCAACACGCGCATTACGATCAATCATAAAGTTGAAGAAACATACATAAATGCCGTTTTAATGGAATGGGAATTGTATTTCTCAATCTTCGGAACAACAAAGCCAATAATCCGGGAGATCCATTTAGGAGGCGGAACACCTACTTTTTTCAGTCCTGAAAATCTGACAAAACTTATACAGGGATTACTGAAAAATTCCGACGTTCATCCAAAAGCACAATTCAGTTTTGAAGCACATCCCGGAAATACCACAGATGAGCATTTACAAGCTTTATACCATGCAGGATTTCGCAGGATCAGTATAGGAGTTCAGGATTTCAATCCGTTGGTACTGGCAGTAATTAACCGTCATCAAACGTACGAACAGATCAGCCATCTCACAAAAAAAGCAAGAGAAATCGGTTATACATCGGTTAATTATGACATCGTTTACGGCTTGCCTTTTCAGAAAGTTTGCACCATGATGGAAACGATCATGCGCGTTGTGCAACTTCGCCCGGACCGGATTGCCTTTTACAGCTACGCGCATATTCCCTGGATAAAACCCGGTCAGAGAAAATATTCTGAAAAAGATTTGCCGGATGCAGATAAAAAAATGGCAATTTATGAAACCGGCCGTAATGCCCTGGAGCTTTCCGGGTATTATGATATTGGCATGGACCACTTCTCGCTGGAAGCGGACGAGTTATATAAGGCTCGGCAGGAAGGACGGTTGCATAGAAATTTCATGGGCTATACCGATACGCGTACACAGCTTTTAATTGGTTTGGGCGCTTCCTCCATCAGTGACAGCTGGACTGGATATGTTCAAAATGAGAAAACTGTGGAAGCTTATTACGACCGAATTAAAGCGGGCCTGCTTCCTGTATTTAAAGGCCATGTGCTTACAAAAGAGGATTTAATTTTAAGAAAACATATTCTCCGGATCATGACACAGTTTGAAACAACGTGGAAAAAAGACGAAGAAGTTTGTGATGATTTATATAAAGCGATCGAGAGGCTATCCGAAATGCAATTTGATGATTTAATAGAAATTGAACCATTTCAATTGCGTGTTACCGAAAAAGGGAAAGCTTTTGTAAGAAATGTCTGTATGGCTTTTGACGCAAAATTATGGGAAGAATTACCGGCAACAAGTCAATTCAGCCAGACCGTTTAAGATTCGGTAACAATAGAAAATATTCTATTATTCACCCATTCTATCACTCATTTATTCTATCATTCAATCATTAGGTTTCCTGTTTAGTTTGCTCCATTCAACTATCTCCTGTAACTTGGTATGTTTAGTACGTATATAGAAAAACAGACTGACGCCATGACACGGCACATTGAGATGCTCGACGCCCTATTTAAACATGCTACCGAAGGAATTGTTGTTGTAAATAAAGATGGTGTAATTGTGATGTTGAATCCAAAAGCACTTGAACTTTTTGGATTTCAGGAAGGAGAATTGGTCAATGAGAAAATCGAATCACTGATTCCCAGAAGATTAAACAACGCACATGTAGGTCACCGCAACGCATATCTCGAATCTCCGCACGCACGCGGAATGGGAAGTTCACTGGAACTATTTGCCCGTCGAAAAGATGGAAGCGAATTTCCGGTGGAAGTGAGTTTGAGTCCTTTCAAAACCAGCGAAGGACAATTTGTTGTAAGTTTCGTTATTGATATCACTGAAAGAAAAAAGCAGGAAAATATCATTCAGGAAGCTAATAAGGAAATTCAAAAACTGAATTCCGAACTGGAAGAACGTGTAAATCAACGAACGAAGGAATTGGCAAAGGCGATACATAAAATCGAACAGTCACAGGAGGAAGTGATGCGCGCCTTGAAAAAGGAGCGGGAGTTGAATAATATGAAAAGCCAGTTTGTAACCATTGCTTCACACGAATTCCGGACGCCACTGGCAACGATCTTGTCATCAGCGGCTTTGATCGGCAGGTATGCAAAATCAGAAGATGAAGATAAAAGGCAAAAACATGTCTTGCGTATCAAATCGGCAGTAACCAACCTGACGGAAATTCTGAATGACTTTATGTCCATCGGAAAACTCGAAGAAGGACGGATTCACAGTATTCCTGTTTTTACGATGCTGCCGGATTTTTGCCTGGGGTTAACCGAAGAAATTAAAGGTTTATGTAAAGAAGGACAGCGAATTTCCTTTACGCACGAGGGGAATTCCGATGTTTGGGTAGACAAACAATTGCTTCGGAATGTCATTTTCAACCTGCTTTCCAATGCGATAAAATATTCTGATCCGGGAAAATTGATCAAATTGAATGTGAAAGCAGACGGAAAAACAATATTTATAGAAATTACGGATCAGGGTATCGGAATTCCGGAAACGGACCAGGTCCATATCTTTGATCGTTTTTTCAGAGCACAAAATGCCGGAAATGCACAGGGAACCGGATTAGGATTAAATATTGTACAGAACTACGTTGAACTAATGGGAGGTCAGGTTTCATTTTCCAGCGAAGTTGGTGTTGGAACGACATTTCACGTACAACTTCCTGATCACATACCCGCTAATTAATTACCTCAACAAAATGGAAACGAAGAGAATTCTTTTAATAGAAGACAACCCTGAGATGCGTGAAAATACGGCCGAAATTCTTGAATTGGCCAATTATCACGTATTGACAGCACAAAATGGAAAAGAGGGAGTGCAGGTTGCCCATCACGAAAAACCTGATTTGATTATTTGTGACATCATGATGCCAGAGCTTGATGGCTACGGCGTGCTGCATATGCTTGGGAAGGATGATCAGACAGCAAATATCCCTTTTGTTTTTCTGACGGCGAAAGCAGAGAAAAATGATTACAGGAAAGGAATGACAATGGGCGCGGATGATTATCTCACCAAACCTTATGATGACGTCGAGCTTTTGAACGCTGTTGAAATCCGGTTGAAGAAAAGTGAAAGGTTAAAAGGACAATTCACTCGCACTGCGGAGGGTTTGGATGAATTTATTCACGAGGCCAAGTCGTTTGATCTGATTACCAAATTAGCGGATGACAAAAAGACCAAGATTCTAAAAAAGAAGGAAACGATTTATACCGAGGGCAGCTTTCCGTCGAATGTATTTTTTCTTCAAAAAGGAAAAGTAAAGGCGTACAAATCGAACGACAACGGAAAGGAATACATAACTGATTTATATAAGGAAGGGGATTTCTTTGGTTATCTGGATTTATTGCAAGGAGAATCTTATCAGGAAACAACGATATCTCTGGAAAAATCAGAAGTGGCCATGATTCCCAAAGATGATTTTTTCAACCTGCTTCAAGGCAATCGTGAAGTTGCAACAAAATTCATCAAAATGCTTTCCAACGAAATAAAAGACAGGGAAGACAGGCTGTTGCAATTGGCTTATAATTCTGTAAGAAAGCGTGTTGCCCAGGCGTTGGTCATGCTGGTTCAGCGTTACCAGGAAGATAAATCGAAACCATTTTCGATGGCGATCACACGGGAAGATATCGCCTCGATGGTTGGTACCGCAACGGAAACGGTGATTCGTACTTTGTCTGATTTTAAAGATGAAAAATTGGTTGATATGAAGGGAAGCATGATAACGGTACTGGACTACGACAAGCTTGTCCGCATGCGAAATTAAACTAGGACAATACAGAAACCTTCATCAGATTTTTCATTTCCACAAGGCTGGATATCATCAGTTTATCCATAATCCTTGACTTGTATAAAGCGATTGCAGAAGTATGAAGTGATAAAATTTCAGCGATTGTGGCAGGAGATTCATCTTTTACCAAATGAGAAAATATCTCGAATTCCCTTTCGCTGAGACTTTCAAGACGATCTGTTTTTTTATTAAAAAGGGCATCTTCCACAATTAATTCAATCATTTCTTGACTGATATACCATTTCCCGGAAGCGATTGTCTGACTCGCCCTGAGTATTTCATCAAGATCGTCTCGTTTATAAAAACAGTACCCCTTCACACCGCTGGTAAAGTATCGTTTTATCAGGGTATATTCCAAAATTTTCGAATAAGCGAGTATGGGAAGGGTTTGGCTATAAGCCCTTAATCTCTTGATCAATCCCAGCATATCGGTATTTGGAACAGCAAGATTTACTATTATAATGTTGTAAGAATCGTTAGCGACTTTCTTTAAGCCTTCGGCGGCGTTTTCTACATTTTCAATTACTACTTTTTCCTGTTGATGTTCTTCAAAAAGTTTTTTCAAATTCGAATCCATACCAGGATCGTTGTCTATTAAAAGTATTCTTTGCATAACTTTCTTCTTTAAGGAGGGTGGGTTTTCGCTGCGCGCCAGACAACATAAATGATTCAAGTTATGGCATCGCGCAAATATAGTTTTCTTTACCTGAACAACAAGTAGTTGTAATTCAGGTTACTTGTAGAAATAAATTGATGGTTACTTTTCCAATCTGATTAAAATTTCCTCGTAAGAGAATCTACCATTAAGGCTCCTGCACGCTCAGAAGCACCTGCTCCGCCAACAAGTGACTGTAACTCAAAGTACTGTTTAAGCAAAGTTTCTCTCTTCACTCCGCCTTCAAGAATAGCAGCTAATTCGGCGACTAACTCTTGTTCATTCAATTCGTCCTGAATCAATTCCCGGACAACTTCTTTTTCCATAATCAGATTGACCAAAGAAATAAAGGGAACCTTAATCAGTCTTTTGGCAACAGCATAGGAGAATCCACTGGTTTTGTAACAAACCACTTCCGGTATATTTAACAAGGCGGTTTCAAGCGTAGCAGTTCCGGACGTCACCAGCGCGGCTTCGGAAACTGACAGTAAATCATAGGTAGATTCGTAGACAATTGAAACGTTGTTTATTGCTTCATACTTATCATAAAGCGAAGCCGGAAGATTCTTTACACCGGCGATTACAAATTGGTATCCGGAAAAATGAGGCTGAACCGTAAGCATCAGATCCAGCATATTGATAATTTCCTGGCGTCGGCTGCCCGGTAACAAGGCTATTATCGCACGATTTTCATCCAGATTATTTTTCTTTTTAAAATCCGGATCAGGCTTAAAAGCGTCGATCGCGTCCATTAAAGGATTGCCGACATAATCCACCTTGAAATCAAACTTTTTATAAAAATCGATTTCAAACGGAAAGATCACAAACATCTGATCGACATTTTTTTTGATTTTCCAGGCACGTTTTTGATTCCATGCCCATACTTTCGGTGAAATGTAATAGAAAGTTTTTATACCATTTTGCTTCCCGAAAGCGGCAATCCGCAAATTAAATCCGGGATAATCGATCAGGATTATTACATCAGGTTTGTAAGCAAGAATATCCCTTTTACATTTTTTCAAAAACCCGGCGATTTTACGGATGTTGAGTGCGACTTCCAGAAAACCCATGAAAGCCGTATCCTTATAATGCGTGACCAGATCAATCCCCTCAGTCTGCATCATATCCCCTCCCCAGCCACGAAACTCTGCTTCGGGATCGTTGGCTTTAATTCCTTTCATCAGGTTTGCGCCGTGCAGATCTCCGGAACGTTCGCCGGCAATGAGGTAATATTTCATGCTTAAATGTTAATTGAGAAGAAAAAAACAAGACCTGAAAACGACCAGCAAAGCGATAATTTTCAGGTCTTTAAAGGCAATTATTCACCGTAATATTCAACAAAATTCTTCGGTGTTTCAACCAGTTTTATGTAATGTAACCTTGAATCCGGCGATACTTCCTGAATGGCTGGCGCAAGAATATTCCAGATTTCCATCACAAAAATTTCACAGGAAGCCATTTTTCCCTGCATGAAGTCGACGTCGAGATTGAGATTTTTGTGATCTACCTTATCAACCACTTTCTCCTTCACAAGATCACCCAGAACTTTAAGATCTATCACAAAACCTGTATCCGGATCTGGTTTTCCTTTTACAGTAACAATTAATTCAAAATTATGTCCATGCCAGTTATTGTTGGCACAAGGGCCAAATACTTCCTGATTTTTCTCATCTGACCACGCCGGATTAAAAAGCCGGTGTGCTGCATTGAAATGCTCTTTTCGCGTTACGTAAATCATAAATTTTTCCTTCCCTGTGTAATAATGTTACAAAATTACATCTTGTATCGGTAGTTTTGTAAAATTATAAGCAGTAAACTAAAAAAAATACAATTTAATAGCGAAATTCGTGAGTAGATTGATAAAAAGACATACTCTTATCAGGCATTCTTTTTACAGTTTAAGCTCATTAAACAAATAATCTCTCCATATGATTATAGTAACAGGTGCAGCCGGATTTATCGGTAGCGGTCTGATTAGCAGGCTCAACCAGGAAGGCTTCAGTAGCATTATTGCAGTTGATGATTTTTCAAAAATTGAAAAAGCGGAAAATCTTGCAGGAAAAACAATTAAAGAACGCGTTGAACGCAGCTTATTTTTTGAATGGCTTGACAAGAATAATCAGGACGTCGAATTTATTTTCCATATCGGTGCAAGGACCGACACAACAGAATTTGATAAAAATATATTTGACGAACTTAATCTGAATTATTCCAAAGAGATCTGGGAGAAATGTGTTGCCTATCAGATCCCTTTGGTATATGCCTCATCTGCGGCAACTTATGGTTTGGGCGAATTGGGATATGATGATAATGAATCAGTAATTCCTCAATTGAAACCGTTGAATCCTTATGGAGATTCGAAGAACGATTTCGATATCTGGGCTTTGCAGCAGGAGAAAAAGCCGTTCTTCTGGGCTGGTCTGAAATTTTTCAACGTATACGGACCGAATGAATATCACAAAGGACGTATGGCATCGGTTATTTTCCATGCGTTTAATCAGATCAAGGCGACGGAGAAAATGAAATTATTCCGCTCTCACAATCCTAACTTCAAGGATGGCGAGCAGATGCGTGATTTTATTTATGTGAAAGATCTTATCGAAGTTTGTCTGTTTTTCATGCATCACCGCAAAGATTCAGGGATTTACAACCTTGGAAGTGGAAAAGCACGTACATTCAAGGACCTCGTGACAAGCACTTTCCTTGCAATGGACAAGACTCCGGACATCAGTTTCATTGATACGCCAGAAGACATCCGTGACAAATATCAGTATTTTACTCAGGCAAATATGAGTAAATTGCGTTCTATTGGATTCACAAGGCCTTTTCACTCGCTTGAAGAAGGTGTTAGTGAATATGTAAAAGATTATCTTTCGTCAGGAAGTTACCTTTAATTTTCAACGGTCTAAATAACCGATTTTGAGTCACAAGTTATGACAGTGGTCATAACTTGTGCATATTTTTATGTATTTTTGAGTCTATATTTAAACTCAATGTCATTTCTGTGTGTTATTGATGTAACGACAACCATAGCGTGATATAATTAAGACTATGAGCAAAGAAGAAGAATTGTTGGAGGAAATCACCAGTTCGGAATACAAATACGGATTTGTAACTGATATTGAAGCAGACGAAGCTCCTATGGGCTTGGATGAAAGCACTATACGGTTTATTTCCGCAAAAAAGAATGAACCTGAATGGATGTTGGAGTGGCGTTTGAAAGCATTTACGATGTGGCTGAAAATGCCTGAGCCAAAATGGCCAAATGTTCATTATCCGAAAATCGATTTTCAGGCTATTAAGTATTATTCAGCCCCAAAAAAGAAAAAAGTTGTTGAAAGTCTGGATGATATCGATCCTGAATTACGTGATACATTCCAGCGTTTGGGAATTTCACTTAATGAACAAAAAAGACTTTCAGGTGTATCCATTGCTGTTGATGCGGTTATGGACTCAGAATCTGTTTTTACAACCTTTAAAGAATCACTGAGAGAAAAAGGAATTATTTTCTGCTCGATCAGTGAAGCCATACGCGAACATCCGGATCTTGTTAAAAAATATCTTGGATCGGTTGTTCCGCCAAAAGATAATTTCTATGCTGCCCTGAATGCAGCTGTTTTCTCTGACGGATCTTTCGTTTATATCCCAAAAGGTGTTAAATGCCCGATGGAGCTTTCTACGTATTTCCGTATTAATGCTGCAGGTACTGGTCAGTTTGAACGTACATTGATCGTCGCAGATGCAGACAGTCACGTAAGTTATCTGGAAGGTTGTACTGCACCAATGCGTGATGAAAATCAGTTACACGCAGCTGTTGTTGAGATTTTCGCGCATGAAAATGCGAACGTTAAATATTCGACTGTTCAGAACTGGTATCCTGGCGATAAAGATGGAAAAGGCGGTATCTACAACTTCGTTACCAAACGTGGTCTGTGTGATGGTGCGTTCTCTAAAATTTCCTGGACTCAGGTAGAAACAGGTTCTGCAATTACTTGGAAATATCCATCGGTTATTCTGAAAGGTGATAATTCGATTGGAGAATTCTATTCTGTTGCGGTTACGAACAACATGCAGCAGGCGGATACGGGAACGAAAATGATCCACATTGGTAAAAATACCAAGAGCCGTATCGTTTCAAAAGGTATATCGGCAGGAAAGAGCCAGAACTCTTACAGAGGCTTAGTTCAAGTTTTCAAAAAAGCAGAAAAAGCACGTAATTTCTCACAATGTGACTCTTTGTTGCTTGGCGATAAATGTGGTGCCCATACTTTCCCTTACATAGAAGTTAGCAATCCTTCGGCAACAGTTGAGCACGAAGCGACTACTTCTAAAATCGGTGAAGATATATTATTCTATTGCAACCAACGTGGAATTCCTACGGAACAAGCGGTGGCTCTTATTGTAAATGGATACGCAAAAGAAGTTTTAAACCAGCTTCCAATGGAGTTTGCAGTAGAAGCTCAGAAGCTACTGGAAATCAGTCTGGAAGGAAGTGTAGGATAGGTTGTTTGCCTTTCATTTTTTCAAGTAATGCCAAAAAGCCTTTGATTCCTCAAAGGCTTTTTGTATTTTATTGGTATTATTATATTTCCCGCAAAATACCAATCCTCAATGACCCACGTTCCACAGCTAATTGTAGACCTTTCTTTAATCCTGACAATGGCTGGTGTTATCACCATTATTTTTAAAAAATTAAAGCAGCCCATTGTCCTTGGATATATACTAGCCGGTTTATTGGTAGGTCCTAACTTTACTATTTTCCCCACAATCACCGATATTAAAACCATTGAAATCTGGGCAGAAATCGGTGTTATCTTCCTTCTTTTTAATCTCGGCTTAGAATTCAGCTTCAAAAAACTGGTAAAAGTCGGCAGCACCGCAGCCATAACCGGTTTGTTTGAAGTAACACTTATGCTTGTAACCGGTTTTATTACCGGGCAGCTTCTGGGCTGGGAAAAAATTGACAGTTTGTTCCTTGGCGGTATCATAGCAATTTCTTCCACTACCATTATTTTCCGTGCCTTCGAAGAGCTTGGCTTGAAAACGCAACAATTTACCAGTGTCGTTTTTGGAATCCTCGTGATCGAAGATTTAACGGCTGTTTTGTTGATGGTCTTATTATCGACACTTTCCATAAGTCAGCAATTTGCCGGAATCGAGATGCTGGAATCTATTGCGAAATTATTTTTCTTCCTGATTTTATGGTTTCTGGGCGGAATCTTCATTTTCCCGACTTTACTGCGCCGTTTCAGGAATTTGATGAATGACGAAAGTGTTTTGATTACTTCCATCGCGCTGTGTTTCGGAATGGTTTTTCTGGTTACCAAAGCAGGTTTCTCTGCCGCCCTTGGAGCATTTATCATGGGATCGATTCTTGCTGAAACGACGCATGCTGAAAAAATCGAACATTTGTTGAAACCGGTTAAGGATCTTTTCGGCGCAATTTTCTTTATCTCGGTAGGTATGCTAATCAACCCGAAATTACTGGTTGAATATGCAGTTCCTACGGCCATTCTTGTTTTTGTGGTGATCCTGGGAAAAACTACTTACGTCACTATCGGTGCAGTCATTTCCGGTCAGCCTTTGAAAAAGTCGATTCAGGCGGGAATGAGTTTATCACAGATTGGTGAATTTTCCTTTATTATTGCAAATCTCGGACTGTCGTTAAAAGTAACCAGCGAGTTTTTATATCCAATCGCCGTTGGAGTTTCTGTGATCACTACGTTCACTACGCCCTATATGATGAAGGCGTCCGAACCGTTTTACGAATGGTTTGACAAACATATTCCTGAAAACTGGAGAAACAAACTGAACCGCTACAGTACCAGTACAGAAACCATTGCAAAAACGACCCATTGGAAGCTTATTCTTCAATCGTATGCGCAGACGGTCATTCTTAACTCCGTTGTAATCGTCGGTATTATCCTGATTTCGGCAAAACAAATATCGCCGTTGATTTACCAGCGAGTTCCTCAAACAGATTTTGCCAGATGTTCAATATTTGCAATAACGTTCCTGTTTATTTCCCCGTTTGTATGGGCTTTAATCTTTAAAAGATCCAATCGGAAAGCATATTCCGCCCTGTGGCTAAGTCGAAAATATAGTCGCGGCCCCTTGCTGCTCCTCGAATTATCGCGCGTTTTGATCGGAATTATTTTGATGGCAGTTCTTCTGGATTCTTTTTTCGCTACACCAACAGCACTGATGGTTGCAGGAGGAATCATGATTTTGGCGGTTGGTATGTTCTATCAGCGACTGCAATTATTTTATAGCCGCATTGAAGAACGTTTCCTGCAAAATCTGAACGCCAGGCAACTTGAAGGAAGTGGAAAATCTAAAAAAATATTGTTGCCGTGGGATGCTCACTTTGCCTTTTTAGAGGTAAGCCCTGACTCCTCATTGATTGGAAAAAGTTTGCAGGAACTCGGTATTCGGGAAAGTTTCGGTATAAATGTCGTGCTCATTGAACGTGGAACCAAAACAATACAACTCCCCCGTCCAACCGAGGTTCTTTATCCATACGATCGTATCGAAGTAATTGGAACGGATGACCAACTTGATAATTTCCGTGGACACATTGAGATCAGCAGAGATGGCGGAGCTTATCTGGCGCAGGAAGACAAAATTACGCTGCAACGCATCGAGGTAAAAAGTGAATTTAATATTATTGGAAAATCAATTCGTAACAGTCATATTCGTGAATCAACACACGGAATGGTAGTAGGACTGGAACGGAATGGAGAACGGATTCTTAACCCGGACTCATCAGTGATTATTGAACCCGAGGATGTCTTATGGGTCGCGGGCGAGAAGGATTTGATTAAGGAATATATTCAGAGAAAAGATAGTATTTGGTAGGGAGTTGGGATTAAATCCCAACTCCTTTTATTTCAACTCTGGCAACAGCCCTTGCAACCCACCCGTATGAACAGCCACAATGCAACTCCCTTTTTTGAAAAATCCCCGAGCCATTAAATCATACAAGCCAAAAAACATTTTGCCTGTGTAAACCTGTTCTAATTGAATGTTATGATCACTTTTGAATTTCTGGATAAAATCAAGAAGTTCAGGCGTATGACGTGCATATCCTTTAAAATGATATTCAGTGAAAAGTTGCAGCTCACCACTATCACTATTTCCCTTAATTAAATTATTGATATCATCTTCCAGAAATGCCCCACCTTTTAAAGCAGAAAAAGCCAGTACGTCAGATCCTGATGAAAGAATTCCGGCCGCTGTCCCGCCCGTTCCGGCAGCGACTGCATAGAAATCAGGCTTTCTGTTTAATTGCTGCTCAACCTCCGTTGCCATTTCCCTTACTCCTTGCAGAGCCCATTCAGAAGTCCCTCCTTCTGGAATAATAAAAGGTTGCCCAAATCTGATGCTCAATTCATTCAGGTATTTCCCGGAGTTTCTCAGCTTATATTCTTCTCTTGAAACATAATGCAGCTGCATACCCTGCTCCTCACAAAATTGTATTGTCGGCGATTTTTTTGCTCCCGGATTTTCACCTCTTATGATACCAATGGTTTGAAAATCAAGATAGGCACCAGCTGCTGCCGTAGCGTATATATGGTTTGAAAATGCGCCTCCAAAAGTCAAAAGTGTTGTGGCTCCCAGCTCCTGTGCTTGTTGAAGATTATATTTCAGTTTTCTCCATTTGTTCCCGGAAACAGTCGGATGGATCAAGTCATCGCGTTTTATAAACAAATGGATACCTGCCTTTTTAGTAAAAATATCTGAAAGCTCCTGAAGAGGTGTCGGTAAAGAAGGAACCAGTAAGTCCACGAAATTTGGTAGTTTTGTAAAAGAAATAAACTTAGAATGTAAGCGATAAGCCTGGTAAGATTTTGTCGGAAATAGCTTGCATTACTCATATTACACCATTCCAGATGTCATTAGAAGTAATTGATAACAGTGCCGACGAAGAAGACGATTTATTTGAACATTACCGGATTGTAGCCGACAAAGGTCAAACATTGATGCGTTTGGATAAATTTTTAAATATCCACGTTTCAAATGCTTCCCGCACAAAAATACAAAATGGTATCGAAGCAGAGTCGGTAAAAGTAAATGGACTTGCGGTAAAATCAAGTTATAAAGTAAAACCTCTCGATGTTATCACCCTGCTGCTTCCTGAACCCCCTCGTGATACCGAGATTATCCCGGAAAATATCCCACTTGACATAATTTATGAAGACGACGTCTTGCTCCTGGTCAATAAACCAACAGGAATGGTGGTTCATCCGGCTTTTGGAAACTGGACTGGAACTTTAATCAATGCTCTGGTATATCATTTTCAAAATTTGCCAACCGGAAGAAATGGCGAAGGTAGGCCTGGACTTGTTCATCGGATTGATAAAGATACTTCGGGTTTGCTTGTGATTGCAAAGACTGAATTTGCCATGACTTTTTTAGCAAGACAATTTTCAGATCATACGATTGAAAGGACTTATAACGCCCTGATCTGGGGCGAACCTAAGGAAGCCAAAGGAACAATTACGGGACACATCGGCCGCAGTGCGCGAGACAGACGTGTTATGGATATTTTTGAAGACGGTTCGCAAGGCAAGCATGCGATCACACATTATGAAGTGATCAAACCGTTACGTTATGTTTCTCTGATTAAATGCAACCTTGAAACGGGACGGACGCACCAGATCCGTGCGCATATGAAACACATAGGTCACCCGATATTTAATGATACAGTTTATGGCGGTGATAAAATTCTGAGAGGCGGAACAACAGGCAGTTTCAAGGTTTTTGTCGAAAATAATTTTAAATTACTTCCCGGACAGGCACTGCATGCAAAATCTCTGGGTTTTATCCACCCGACAACAAAAGAGTGGATGCAGTTTGATACCGAACTTCCCGAAAATTTTCAGACAATCGTTGATAAATGGGAAAATTTTGTCAAGTATCAATAACGGAATGCAGTAGATATTAGTTACTCAAATGTTTTAATTACAAAATCTTTGCTCATGAATATTACTACCCGCCAAGGTACACTTGAAGATATCCCAGCCATTTTTGAATTAGTAAAAGAACTTGCCATTTTCGAAAGAGCACTTGATCAGGTTAGTAATAACGTCGACAAGATGTCCCGGGATTTTAAAGAAAATCTCTTTGAATTTTTCGTTGCAGAGGTCGATTCCAAGATCATTGGGCTATCGCTATATTACTTCCGTTACTCAACCTGGAAGGGCAAGAGATTATATATGGAGGACATTATAGTGACAGAAGATATGCGCGGTAATGGAATCGGAAAAGTGTTGTTTGATGCCACGGTTGCCGCAGCTAAGAAAACAGGTTCAACAGGTATGATGTGGCAGGTTTTGGATTGGAATACTTCTGCCGTTGGTTTTTACCGTAAATATGGCACAAACTTCGATGATGAATGGATCAACTGCAATCTTGATTTTTAAATGTCAGCTACTCCAAAAGCTATATATGAAACCGGATTTATTTCAATAAATCCGGCCTTCTTTCCCTGGTCCGTTTGATTGATTGCTCATAACGCCATTCTTCTACTTTGGCTTCATGTCCCGATAATAATATCTCAGGAACAATATTTCCTTCAAAATCGAATGGACGTGAATAAACCGGCGGAGCCAATAAATTATCCTGGAAGGAATCCGTTAAAGCAGAAGTTTCATCGTTTAGTACCCCTGGCAACAATCGTATAATGGAATCTGCCAGAACCGCTGCTGCCAATTCGCCGCCTGATAACACATAATCTCCGATGCTTATTTCTTTTGTAATAAAAAGATCCCGAACACGCTGATCAACACCTTTATAATGTCCGCAGAGCATGATCAGGTTTCCCTTTAAAGAAAGCTGATTGACCATTTTCTGCTCCATCAATTCTCCGTCCGGTGTTAGATAAATAATTTCATCATAAACTCTCTCTGCCTGCAAAGCACGGATACAACCCGCAATCGGCTCAATCTGAAGCACCATTCCTGCCCCGCCGCCAAAAGCATAATCATCGATCGAACGATGCTTATTCACCGAGTAATCGCGGAGATCGTGCACAACAACCTCTACATATTTCCCTTCCTGCGCGCGCTTCAAAATCGAGTGAGCAAAAAAGCTGTCCAGAAGGTTAGGAACGCAGGAAATTATATCAATCCGCATCATCAGGAGTATTATCGTCAGAAGAATTGTCTAAATAAACTTCCAGTAAGCCTTCCGGAAGATTTACGAGTAGCTTTTTATTTTCCTTGTCCGCTTTTAACACAATATCTTCGGCTGTTGGAATCAATACTTCTACACCCTGATACTCCATAGAAATTAAATCCTGACCGTTCAAAGAATACACTTCCCTTACAATGCCAAGTTCTCCCTTATTTTCATCTACCACGGTATAACCCTTGATCTCATGATAGTAAAATTCCTCATCTTCCAGCTCAGCAAGAGAATCAAGAGGCAGATAAAGTGAAGTTCCAACAAGTGCCTGTGCTTTTTCGATCGTGTCAACTTCTTCAAAACGAACAATGGCCCTGCTCTCTTTCTGCAAATTGAAACGTTCCACAAAATACGGAACCAGATCGCCTCTCAGTTCAAAGTATACCGAATCCAGATCTTCGTAGTCTTCCGGATAATCTACATCCAGAAATATCACCACATCACCCGAGGTACCGTGTGTACGAACGATATAGCCCAATAAAAAACAGCTATCCTGTGTCAAAGTATTATTGATTAATTATGCCAGTCCTAAAACAAATATGAGTCTGCACGGTATAAACCGACAGACCCACAAAGAAAGTATGTTATACTAAATTATTCAGCAGCTGGTGCTTCATTAGTATCTTCTGCCGATACTTCGTCAGCAGCAGCTTCGTCAGTCGTTTCCTCAGCAGCAGGTTCTTCTACTACAACAGGAGCGTTTTTCTTAGCAATTGCCTCAGCACGCGACTCATTTACTTTACGTTCAGCGTCAAGTTTCGCTTGTTTTTCGCTGTCTTTCTTAGCAGACAATGAATCAGCAGCGGAAACATTACGATCCGTTTTAGATGATTTCCATTCTTCAAAACGAGCATCAGCTACGTCCTGACCAATTGCACCTTTAATAACACCAACTTGCAAGTGCTTGCGAAGCATAACACCTTCGTGGTGCAGGATTGAACGAGCTGTATCCGTTGGCTGAGCTCCTTTAAGCAACCAGTCAACAGCCTTCGCTGTATCTAAAACTACGGATGAAGGATTAGTACCTGGGTTATAGCTACCAATCTTTTCGATGAAGCGACCATCACGTGGTGCTCTGGCATCTGCGATTACGATATCATAAATCGCTTTTTGTTTGCGTCCACGACGCGCTAATCTAATTTTAACTGCCATTATTGAATTTGTTATGAGAGGGAACTCGTCCCTTAATTAAACAGGGTGCAAACTTACGTAAAAATATTGATTTCTAAACCATATTCTACAAAAAAAGGGAAGTGAATAATCACCTCCCTTTTTTCTATATCTCTAATCCTGTTATTTCTGGAAACCAGCAGGGTATGTTGAGCGAATTGTGTTGTTTGGCAAGATCTTGATCTCAACACGACGGTTAGACTGAAGACCTTCAACTGATGTGTTTTCAGCAATTGGGCGATACTCACCGAAGTACTCGATTAAGATTCTGCTTGTGTCTTTAAGACCCTGACGAACCAGGAAGCGTTTCGCTGCATCTACACGACGACGGGCAAGAGCCATGTTATAAGAATCAGAAGCACGGGCATCAGTATGTCCTACAAGAACGATACGGCAGTTTGTGCGAAGATTCAACAACTCGATAACTTTGCTAAGTGTTTCTTTCGAAGCATCACGGATGATCGCTTTGTCAGTATCAAATTCGATATTGCTGAACAGAGCTTCGCATTCGTCTTTCGGCAAGTTGTTTTTGATAGCATCTCTGATAATTTTATCAAGATCCATAGCAACACCACCACCTGAAACCACACTTCCCGCAGGTGTATTTGGTTCTTTGTCAAACAGGTCAGCAACACCGTCACCATCTGTATCTGTGTAAAGACGTGGATCAACCGGTTTCGGCATATTAGCTTTTGCAATTGAATCAGCATCGTTCATTGTCGGGTTGTAAGGAACTGGAATCAATGCTTGTGGATTAGCCCAACGCAAGTGGTAACGTCCGCTTCCTGCATCATAAACTCCTTTTTTAGCTCTTACTGCATTTTTACCAAGTTTGTAAGTCAATGCAACTTGCAAAACTCCCCATCTGTCATTTTTTGAATCTCCTTTTTCAAAAGTCCAAAGACCTAACTGAGTTTGGTAATCCGTTCTGTCACCTACTGTCAAATCAAGTTTTTCAGTATTAACATAAGTGTAAGTGTAGTCAAGACCAAGGTCGAAACGTGGAGAAAGTTCGTAATGAACAGCTAAGCCAACTGGCATAACCCATTCACGAGTATAAGTAGAACCGTTACGATCCCAAGTACCAGCAGTTTTAGAACTTCCGGCAGTGTTAGAAGAAACTTCGAAAACTTCTCCTGTGCCTGTGTTTGTGGCTGTAAGATCAGTATGGTAATACATAATACCAGCTCCTAAATGCGCATCCACTTTCCATCTGCGTAATTTCTTATAACCGAAAAGCAAACGGTTAAGATTCATTGTTCCATCAAGAGAAACCTGAATGAAAGATGGACTATTAAAATAAGCGTCGTAAGTATTTGTAATACTTGGATCTCTTGGATTTGTGATCTGAATACCTTTTTTAGATCCTTGAAGCCATCCGTTATATCCAGTTAGCTGAATACCGAAGATTGGAGATAATTGTTTGTTGATGGAAAGTCCCCATGAGCCGGTCAAATCTTCATGATCGCCTCTTTTGAAATCGTATTCTTTCAAATCACCAAAGAATTTTGTGATGCCACCATATCCAGTGATCGACCATGTATTCATCTTATTGGGTCCATCATACGTTCGGTTTTTTTGAGCCAAAGCATCCAGGCTCATGAGTGACAAACAAACTAAAGCAATGTAAAGATTCTTTTTCTTCATGGGAAACACTAGTTATGTGATTCAATTATTCATTAATTATTTACTTAAAAACAGAAAAAGGAAGAAGCCTGTAAGCCGGATTCTGTATCCTGGTCTGCACCAGAATTCCTACCATTTATCCAGGATTCTGATCACTCAAAACCTCTAACGATCTACCCGTGTTAACGTCCCAAAAGGAACGGAGACGAGTAGCCTCACAAGTTAACACCTATTTGATCTTTCAGCCCGTAAGGTTTACCCTGCCTTCAAAGTCACCCTTGAAGCGGTGGGCTCTTACTCCACCTTTTCACCCTTACCTGACATAAAAAATGTGCCAGGCGGTATATTCTCTGTGGCACTTGCTGTCAGTTGGCCGTTCCCAGCCCCCTGCCTTCCCGTTAGGAAGTACGGCACTCTTTGCTGTCCGGACTTTCCTCCTCGGCATTCACCGCGGCGATAGGACGGCTTATTCCTTTCACTGACCACAAAGCTAAGAAATACTTTCCTTTGATCAGCAGTCATTTTACCATAAAAAGTAAAAAATATGGCATTTGTTTGCACATCAGGCAAAATTATTGGTCAAAGCTACGCAATCCTTCTACACGCAAATTAATATTTCCTTGTGCAAAAACAACAGAATAAATGTGTTTTGGGGTCAAATATACCTTATCTGGCGTGATCTCCAAAAGTGTTCCCTTTATTTGTACCCCATCAGTAACTTTATAATTCGAAAGTATCTGCTGGACACTCTTTTTAGCTTCGTTCATTTGGGTACCCACAGGAAACACCATTTCTTTCTCCATCATTTTACTGAATTTACCTTGCAGCAGCCATCCAGCCGTCTTAATGATCGTATTTTTGGTGTCCAGATCATAGTCAAGGTCTTTCAGCGATAATTGTTGGGTCGCAGGATCATAGTATGGTATACCTTTCAGATAGATACTTCCGCTGATGCTGCCTTTTAGACCTGCCTTAATGATAAGTCGTTCATTCTGACCATACATTTCTATGGAACTAACCTCTACATTATACTTTCCTCCCAAAAACGAATATTTCTGCCCCGCCAATTGCGCCGTTGCCATTCGTGCTGCGTCTTCATAGGATACCAAACTGATCAGTCCAATCCTGAAATCTGAGGTTACCTTATCCGTAATCGTCAGATCCGGTAGTTTCGGGGCCGGCTTCACTGTTGGTTTCACGGCCGAAGTAATCGTTTGTGTAAACCCTTTAATACCAATGGATGACCTTAAAATATTATTTGTTACCAATAAAGGTGTCATAATTATTGCCGTGGGTGTAACAACCAGCCATGTGTCAAATTCTTTTGATAGCAGTATCGGCTGCCTTGCCAGATTCCATGCAGCTTCAACATATTTTTTAACTTCAATTCCTCCGGCAACCTGATTATCAATAGCTTGTGTTATCTTTTCAAAATTATGGTTTAACAATCTGCTTACCATACTTTTAATAGGAATTCTGATTCCGGCTACTTTAACATTAGGCTCACTGATCCAATCGTAGCTATCGACGTAGGTTTCGGTATGAAGCTTCCAATTCGGTGATATTCCGATTTTTGAAATCAACCTGATCTTAATCGAAAATTCGGTATCCTTATAGCCTGACAAATTAATTCCCAGCGGACTAACTTTATATCCGGCGTTAACCCATATTTTCAGAGGAACTTCAAATAAAAAGGTAGAATCCTTCGCAACGACCCGTATCGGGTTTATCTTCCAGACTTTCGCTTTCAGATTGTCGCCGCCATTATCTTCAAAACTGTCATCTTCATAAATTAATCCTTTCAGTTGCGCATTAATCTGCGTTTCCAACTCAGAAACAGGCATTTCAATCGGTAAATTAAGAACCGACAAATGTTTTTCTTTTTGAATTTCTGCGTCTGAATACAAATATTCTTCCATAGGCTTTTTAGGCGAAGTGGTTTTTGAACGACAGCTCCACTGTGCTAAACCGATGGCAGCAAACAGCAGAACCCATATGAGTCGCATGATGCGATTATTTAATTTTAACGAGGGTTGCACCGTATCCGAATTTTTCCTTTTTAGCATCTTTAAAATACTGAACATGTTGATTTTTGCTCAGCCTGCGGTGTAATTCATCCCTTAAAACTCCACTTCCCGCACCATGTATAAATGTAATTTCTTCCATTCCATTACCAATTGCCTGTTCCAGACTGGTTTCAAAAACGGCCAGTTGTTTCTTCAAAATCTCATCTTTTGAAATTCTTGAAAAATCCTCAACAAGTTTTTCAATATGCAGATCTACAACACCTTCCGGTTTGTCCAGTTCAATTTTGCCCGCAGATCCTCCTCCCATCAAACTTGTGCGGAGTTGCTCCTGAATATTCGTTTTATCTATGGCAACTTCCTCTTTTTTGACATTTTCCTCATCCAGTTGAAAGACGAAAGCATCTTTTCCTAAAACCGGGGCGGGACCCTTGCTCTTATAAAATGACTGCGCGCGACATTTTATTTTCTTCTGGAAAGGCAGTACTGCATCAAAATTTCCTTCGCGGTAATGCAGAAGATTAAACGTAAAAATCGGCCAGGATTCAAAATCTTTCATTTGCAACTCTGTTAATTTCTGAGAAGTTCTCGGCTGTAACAGTCCAGCTGCCAGTCCCGTATGCACATTTTCAGTTTGCGACGCGGCAGTAAAAGGTATCGTCCAGTCAGAATTATTAATGATATGCAACGTAACGGCTTTATCATTGATCGAGACAAAAGCGAGATAAATTCCCTTTTCAGCAAAAGCCGCTTGTCTTGGCGCAATCCTGTCTCGCTGAGGTGCAATGCTTTGCCCCTCTGGCGTCCTGTTCAACCGTTGGGATTCAACCGGCGAAATAGTTACTAACTCACTGCGCAACACCGGTATACGAAAACCGTCTTCAATTTCGACTTCGATAACATTTCCCGGCAAAAATGCATAAATAATTCCCTCTTCGCGACCGTGAACTAATCTAACTTTATCTCCAATATTCATAATCTTACATTTAAAATAATCAACAGCTTGCCTATTCAGACGTGCGTTAATCGCTAAGTTACTTTATTCTTTACTCGATCTTTCTGCTTAAAAATATAACGGTTTAAAATCAATGCCTTTTTTACTAAACTGCAACGCCGGAGCAGGGATTTTCAACGAATTGGCTAAAAAAGCTACTGTTCTGATAAATTTGCTCCGTGTTTTTATTTTTGTTAAATCTATATCCATAGACAAATAATATTGCCGGTAAGGCCGAAAGCCCATTTCAATACTCTTAGATTTTTCTGATGCCACCATATCCTGAATGCCATATCCAACAGAGAAACATAACCAGGCTGGCCAGCTACTTCCTTTAAAAAACGATTTCGGACTGCCTGAATACCAATAGGTTTGACCGTTATAATCTTTCAACCAACGCTCGGTAGGTTTGCTACCCAAGAGATTAGGCCTTTCTTTGGCAAGTGATGTAAAATGAAAAGAAAATTTCGGCTGTATTCTTACTTCATCCCAAAGTGCAATTTGCCCGAGATAAATTGCTGAACCAGCCAGGTTTGCAACCATGTCTCCGGGGGAAAAACCATATTCAGGAGAGAAACCATCCAGAATTTCAATCGGAGTCTGGAAAATGACACCGGAAACTGCGCCATATATCATCATCTGCTTTTTTGAAATTCCTGTTTTTTTATAAATTTCGGCAGTGTGGCGCGCAATCTGGTAGGATGTGTAAACGTGCCCCATTTTGTCCATTTGGAGCCACTCATAGGTGTCATCCTTTACCCGGAAGTTTGTAAGGGGGTTTTTATACCATGATTTACTGAGGCCGTAAATCGTCCCTAAGTACAATGTTGACTGCGCTGCAAAAATTCCGCGCAGCAGTTTGTAATTGGGTCTTACTTCTTGCAGAGAATCTTCCGGAATTTGAGAAATCGTCTCCTCCTGACCCATAACAAAAGTGCGGCAGGAAGTCAGGATCAGGACAAAAAAAAGAACTTTTATTTTATAAAAATATTTCATTAAAAATTACCTGCAAAGTTTCAAAGCGCCATGCGCATGAGCCTGTCAGGGTTTGGCTTTTGGTATATTATTCGCGCAAATTTTGACAAATAATCACAGACTACATCCAGTTTTACTTTAAAATAATTCAGATATAAATGAAATCCGGTCTTACTCCTTAATATCCACCGTGATACTTTCTTAATCCCCATTCAACACTAAGTAAAATTAAAATCAAGAAAAACAGCCATTTTAAATGGATTAGCTCTACCATTTCTTCACTGCTATCTAATTGATCCGGTGCGCGGTTCGTTTTCAACTTTTCTATCAGCTGGCCCAATGTTGCCGGCTGAACAAATGCCCCGCCTGTTTTTTGAGCAAGTTCCCGTAACATACCAAAGTCGGCGGTAGTATTTGCTAATTCAAGATCAACCTTCCTAACTACGAACTGCCCGTTAATTTTTTCCTGAACACCTTTTATCAATGTAGTTGCCTGAAAACGATATACACCTTCCAGTAATCCGCTGATATTAAAACGCGGATTTTCTGCCGTGTGTGTATAAGTATAGGCCTTCGTCTTTCCGTTTTCATCTGTAATATCCAGTTTCACTTCCTGCCCGTAAACCGGCTCGTAAATATCGTTGTAAATCTCAGTCTGAAAAACGACTTCCTCACCTTCCTCGAACTCGGGACGAACCGGATAAATCCTGAACTTCCGCTTATCATCACGCACAGAAAGTATCTGGATTATTTTCTGAAAAAGATTATCAACCAGTTCATGTTTTCCGGTCAGGGCAAATTCCTCCTGCCGCCATTGCCAGATTCCTTCTCCTGCTAAAACTGCCGTTTTTTGGTCTGTTGCCGTATTTAAAACTAAAAGAGGCTTGCTCGTATTTAATGTTCCGACTTTTTGAAACAAGATCGTCTCAGTTCCCGGCGAAACAGTATACTCACCAAACGGGACAGAAAGGGGCGGCAGCCTTTCAAGTAATTTCAAACTTTCTTCATTAAAATTAATTTGCTGAAACAATGGATTATAACGCGCAGCAACTTTATCAAACTGGTTTTGATTGACATTAATAGTCAGCGAACGATTCAATGTATTCAGCAAGGGAACCGCCGACTGATTTCCTAAAATATAGAACACCGGTCTTTTGGAATCTATGATCTTACGAACCATCGGGTTGCCCAAACCAAGAATATTTGGTATCTGATGCAGAATTACCAGATCGTACGGTTTACTACCAATTACATCAGCATTCGGATTTGGAGAGGCAGTCAGGATATTGACATCCAGTTCATAATTATCATTGCTTTCGATAAGACTTCTCAACGCTTTCACATCCGGATGCGGCGTAAGTGCCAGTAAAAGAATTTTTTGTCTACCGTCAATAATGTCGATATAAACATCCCGCTTATTATTCCGATCGGAGGCTTCGCCTTGCACAGTTCCCAATTCAATAGTATAGTGCTGAATTCCCTTTTGTTTGGAAGAAGCGGTAAAATCAAATGACTTAAAATAGGAAGCCCGTTCGATTTGCACCTTTTGAGTTGCGATTATTCTTCCGCCCTGTTTGAGAGAAATCGTTGTCGTTTTTCCAGCTAGTCCGTTCGCTGAAATATCGGCACGAATTGGAAAATCATTGCCCAGATAAGCGACCCGATTGTTGACGACGTCTTTAATCCGGATATCCAGAACGGGAACCGTATCTCCAACCGCAATGGTATTTATTTTGAAAGGAAACTGATTAAAAGTAGGCGCAGCCCCCTGATTGATGATACCGTCCGAAAGTAAAATAACGTCGGTCAGATTTCTCCCCTCAAAGTTACCTTTGACGGTTTGAAGCAAGCCGGACAGATCTGTTTTCCGCTGGTCAAAGCGGATGGAATCAATCGTTATATTTTCCGTCGTTCTGTCAAAAGTCTGGACACTTACCTCGTATCCCGCAGAATTTAATTCCTGAGCTGCCTGAGTAATTTGATTTAAAACCGGCTGCCCTACCTTTTTCACCGATTCAGAATTGTCAATGGCAAAAACAATTTTTGCTTTGTCTACTATACTTTCAGTCCGGCGAACCAGCGGACTTAGCAATAAAAAACAGATAAAAGCGACAACAATTCCACGCAGTGCGGCTAATGCGTAATTCAGTTTCTTACTCCATGAAGCTTCCGGTTGGTATAGAAGAAATGCATATGCACCGCCCGCCAGAAGACAAAAAATGATGAACCAATATGGAGTTTGAAATATAAGCTCTGAACGCATAATGATGAATAAGCAGTTTTGCCGAAAACAGTATCACAGAAATATAGCAAACACTTTTGCAGAAAGCACTATTATAAGCAATATTCAATACAATAAAGCAGAGAAAAGGCTAAAAAGCAATAACCGATTTTCTTCGTCCGGTTTTGCCACATAACACAAAACCCGCTCCTTCGTAACGAAGAATCGGGATTTGTGTTATATTTTTTTAAAGCCGTTTAAATCAGAAAATGAAAATTCAGGGCACTTTTTATATCAATTTCGGCAAAACTTTTTTAAGACTAAGTCAACATGCCGCCATCAACCTGAAGAACCTGACCTGTGATGTAACGAGACATATCAGAAGCAAGGAAAACACAGGCATCCGCAACTTCTTCCGGCTGACCGCCGCGCTTCATCGGGATAGATTGTTTCCAGTCTTCCACCGCTTTTGAATCCACTGCATCTGTCATTTCAGTTTCAATGAATCCTGGTGCGACTGCGTTTGAACGGATATTTCTTGACCCTAATTCCAGGGCAATCGATTTTGTAAATCCAATAATTCCCGCTTTTGAAGCTGCGTAATTCGATTGTCCAGCATTACCGCTAATACCGACAACAGATGTGATATTGATGATAGATCCGCTTTTGGCGCGAATCATTGTTTTTGTAGCTGCTTTGGTAAGATTAAATACCGATTTCAAGTTGATGTTGATCACTGTATCCCATTGTTCCTCGCTCATGCGCATCAGTAATCCGTCGCGCGTTACACCCGCGTTGTTTATCAGGATATCCAGTTTACCAAAATCAGCAACGACGTCAGTAACCAACTGGTCTGCCTGCTGAAAATCAGAAGCATCAGAACGGTATCCTTTTGCTTTGATACCGAATTGCTCCAGTTCCTTTACTAATGCCTCTCCTTTTTCCACACTGGACAGATAAGTGAAAGCCACATTTGCTCCTTCCTGAGCTAAACGTAAAGCAATTGAACGCCCAATACCACGAGAAGCTCCGGTAACCAAAGCCACTTTATTTTCTACTAATCTCATAAACAGGTTTAAAATCGGATAGAATAAATTTCGAACCGCAAAAATAGAGTATTTATACAGACGGGCAAAAAAAGAGACGGTGATGAGAAGTTCTTTTGTTATTTAACCTTAAATCAAATGAATAAATCAAGTAGTCGGGTAGAAAAAATTTTATTTAATGGTTGAGAAAATTAGGCTTTCACAACCAACGATGAGAGCTTTTGTAAAAAACAACCCTGCCGAAAACGTCAGCAAGGTTGTAAAAAATAATAGGAGAATCCACTTAATTGATTGTAAAAACCGCTTTATCTGATTAGTCAGAGAATAAAGTATATGGTATGTCGATGAAGTATTATAATTACTGTTTATTTCTTGTGGTGTCGTATAACAGGTGACAATGCATATTTTATTGATCAAACCGGTTTCTGTTCCAAAACTAGCTTTATTGAGTCAGGCTGAGGTTATGGGGATGTTATGAAAAAGTTAAATTACTAATTTCAAATAAAAACACATTCCAAGAATTTCGCACTGCTGTAAACCTTCTCATGACTGGTACGGTTTATTATGTTACGCAGTATCATTCTATTAAAATATTTAATAAAAAATGGCAGAATCAACAAAAACAGCACTGATCACAGGTGGCTCAAAAGGTATAGGATATGGAGTTGCGGCGGTTCTTATTAAGGAAGGAATCCGCGTGGCTATTACAAGTCGTTCACAAAAAAGTGCTGATGAAGCCGTAACGGAATTGAACAAAATCAGGGAAGGTTTCGCTATCGGTATCGAATCAGACGTCCGCAGTCTTGAATCTCAGCAGAATGCCGTAAAAGTTATTCTGGATAAATGGGGGCAATTGGATTATGTGGTTGCAAATGCCGGCATTGGCCATTTTGCATCTATTTATGAACTGACTCCCGAGCAATGGCAGGAAACGATCGACATCAATCTTACAGGTGTTTTTTACAGCGCAAAAGCTTCTCTTGACGCGCTGAAGGAAACAAAAGGATATTTTATCAACATTGCGAGTCTTGCAGGAACAAACTTTTTCCCGGACGGAACGGCTTACAATGCAAGCAAATTCGGGCTGGTAGGTTTCTCGCAGGCGATGATGATGGACGTAAGAAAAGACGGAATCAAGGTTACGACGATCATGCCGGGCTCCGTGGCAACAGAATTTGGTAATAACCAGCCTTCTGAAAAAGATGCATGGAAAATTCAGCCGGAAGATATTGGGCAGATTGTTTCCGATTTGATCAAAATGCCAGCCAGAACATTACCAAGCAAGGTAGAAGTAAGACCTTCTGTTCCCGGTAAGTAATACATGGCTAGTATTGTTTGTCTGGATTTTATTTTCAGACAAACAATACTATAATTTAATTACTTCTTTACCGTACCATTTTAAGTACAGATAGTAAGACAGAACAAGTCCCGCAACTGCCATTCCCCATACCGGAATTTTATACAAAATCATAAAAGTCAGGATAACAAAGCCTGATAAAACCGGTTTCATCATATCTTCAAGCAATCCGCTTTTTTTATATAAATAGATATGAAACAATAAAATCGAAGCCAGGCCCAAACCATATAATTGTATCACTTCCAAAAATGATATTACATGATAGCGGAGGGCGGCAAATGTTTCAGGAGCCAGTAAAATGGCATGAATAATGACAGTTTTCAGAAATCTCTTCTGCTTAGAAATAGGCAACGAGCGGTTCCAAAGCCAGATTTCGTTCTCCCAGAAAAACAATTCGAAGGACAATCCGATATTTAAAAGATAGCCAAGCGAAAAACCAATAGCTGGCAAGCGGATATCATAAACATCTGTCTGGTAATAGATCAGTGTACAAATAATTATCCCGACCGCGCCGATTTTGCAAAACAAAAATGTCAATCCTTTTTCCCTTATCAACCATTCGGCCGACCAGTAAATCCAGGAAACAGGGCGGGGAAAAGGCCAGGCAAATGAGCTTTTCGCTTTCGAATTGAATAGTTGCGGGTTACGGATTCGCCATTCTGCAACCAATATAACAGCGGCGATTAAAAGCATATAAATAATAAAAACCGGCCATACCCGATGTAAAAGTTTATCCTGCCGGGCAATTGCCAGGATATAAATTCCGTAGTAAAGGATAGGTTGTAAAAAACCCAGCGCCATAAGAAAATAACGACTAACTCTCTTAGAATTTGGCCAAAGTCTGGTTTGGTAAATGAACGAATAATCTGGGCGGGTCCAGAGATTACTGATAAAATGGCCGCATAAAAAAGTATATAAAATCCAGATTCCAGCCAGGTAAAACATTCCAAAAGGATCTGTCAGGAAGAATAGTGCGAAGCCGTAATGCTCACTCCCACCCATAAAACCGAACAGAATTGCCAGCAAAACGAAAAACATTCCCGCGCGCTGCCTGAAAAAAGCCTGAACTGTAGAAAGCATTAATATCTTCATTGCATTTCCAGTTTAACTAAGGTTTTATCTTTCAGGACAAAACTTTCGGTTACTTCCAGGCCTTCCTGCTGAAAAAGCTGATGGGAAGAAATCAGGAAAGTGACGCCGTTTTCATAATAGGCCTGAATCAGTTTGAACAAAGCCTGGCGCGCTTCCTTATCGATGGTAATAAGCGGCTCATCCAAAATAATAACCGAGGGATTTCCAAGAAACGCAACCGCCAGCGATACTTTTTTAACCATTCCGCTCGAACAGCTCCCGAATGGGTGTTTAAGATAATTTATACCCAAAGCATCAATCAGCATATCTGCTTGTCCGGCTGGACTTTTTTTTGCCTCGGCTACAAAAGAAATTAAATCTGAAGGAGTTAAAAAAGAAGGATAGAGCGGCTCCGCTTCGCCCAGGTTCATCAGCAGCCGATAGGTTACAGGATGTGCCTTAAAATCATAGTTTTCATCCACAATTACATTTCCGGAACACGGGAGCATACCCGCGAGCGAGCGGAACAATGTTGATTTCCCGGCACCATTTTCTCCCTGAATCCAATAAATTCCATAATCTGCTTTCCAGGAGACAATGTTGAGGACTTCGTGAGCGCCATAATGCTGCTTCAAATTTCTAATTTCAAGAACCATTATACTATATATAAGTTATTAGCATATCAAAGGTAATATTTAAATCAAACCAATCGAAAAGGCTGTGTTTATATGTTTAAAAATGTTATTTTTACTTAACAGCAAAAGCTCCGGGATATGCAGTGGCTTGTTGATTATTTCGGTCAGGTTCCGTCTTCGCATCGAAGCGCAATCCTCGTGGGCGGAATTCTTTTTTTCTGGCTTATTGAAGGAACCTGGCCGCTTTTCCAGTTTAAATATCATAAATGGGAACATGCCGGAGTCAATTTATTTTTTACCCTGACAACCATTCTGGTTAATTTTCCGCTCGCTTTTATTTTAGTTAAATCAAGTGCCTGGACAGTCGAAAATAATTTTGGGATTTTACACATCTTCCCTAATCTTCCCTATTGGATTCAGGCTGTTGCCGGAGTCTTAATACTGGACATGGTCGGGGCTTGGACGGCACATTGGATCCAGCATCAAATTAAATTTCTCTGGCGCTTTCATATCATTCACCATGCCGACCCACATGTTGATACAACCACAGCGAACCGCCACCATCCGGGAGAGAGTTTGATCCGATTTGTTTTTACGACATTGGCAATCCTGATTTCAGGCGCGCCGATGTGGATTGTTTTTCTTTATCAGTCGCTCTCTGTTCTACTTTCCCAGTTTAATCACGCCAATATTATTATGCCCAGCCGGCTGGATAAATTTGTCAGCTTCCTGCTTGTTACGCCAAATATGCATCACGTCCATCATCATTATATGCAGCCATACACGGATTCTAATTATGGAAATATTTTTTCAGTTTGGGATCATGTCTTCAGAACTTTCAAAAAGCTGGATCAGCAAAAAATCGTTTATGGAATCGACACTCATCTGAAACCGGAAGAAAATAGTACGGTTTCTAATCTTCTACAAATACCCTTCCAAGAATACAGATCTGCTAATTCAGAAAATTTGGATAAAAAATAATTCACCAAATTTTAACTCGCAATAGTTTAAAAATGAGAAATATAACTTTGGTTAAATACTTTTATGTTCTACTTTTTAAAAATTTTTAATAAATTGTGTGCTCGTTCACAAAGTTGATTGCAGTTATCCGTTTATATGAGGAAAGTTTCCCTGATTGTATTACTCTCACTGATCAGTATTTTAAATGTCAAGGCCCAATATCAGGCCGATTGGAAATCATTAGATACCAGACAAACACCTGCCTGGTTCAAAGATGCCAAGTTTGGAATATTCGTCCACTGGGGTTTGTATTCGGTTCCATCATGGGCGACAAAGTCCAATGCGGACGGTTTTGGAAGCGGTTATTCTGAATGGTACTGGCAACGGTTGATGGAGCCAAAGTTGAAAATTCATAAGGAATTTGTTGCCTTTCAGGAAAAAGTGTACGGTCCGAATTTTAAGTATCAGGATTTTGCCGGAGCATTTAAAGCTGAACTTTTCAATCCGGACGACTGGGCAGATTTATTCAAGGAGTCCGGCGCAAAATATGTGGTGTTAACATCAAAACATCACGAAGGTTATGCCTTATGGCCAAGTGCGGAATCCTGGAACTGGAATTCGAAAGATGTGGGTCCGCACCGTGATCTTGCCGGTGATCTGACAAAATCTGTGAAAGAAAAAGGGCTGCATATGGGATTTTATTATTCCTTATATGAGTGGTTCAATCCGACATATAAATCTGATGTAAATAAATATGTCGACGAGCATATGATCCCTCAAATGAAAGATCTCGTTACCCGCTACGAACCGGATCTGCTTTGGACAGACGGTGAATGGGACCAGTCATCAGAGACGTGGAAAAGTAAGGAATTTCTTGCCTGGCTTTTTAACAACAAATCGGTAAGCAAAAATATAGTGGTGAACGACCGCTGGGGAAATGATACCAAAGGAAAACACGGCAGTTTTTACACTTCCGAATATGGTCAGGGAACGGCATCAGATACGCATCCATGGGAAGAATGCCGCGGTATTGGTGAATCCTTTGGTTATAACCGGAATGAGAACCTGGAAGATTATATGAGCAGCGATAAACTCGTTCATTCACTCATCCGGGTGGTGTCAAAAGGTGGTAATTTCCTGCTGAATATCGGCCCGACGGCTGACGGAAGAATTCCAGTTATTATGCAGCAGCGGCTTAAAGATCTTGGCAAATGGATGCAGGTGAACGGAGAAGCTATTTACAGCTCTGAACGTTGGAGCGATCTGCTCAGGCTTCGACCGATAGCACTGTTTATTACACTAAAAAAGGAAAAGACCTCTATGTCATCTGTTCTGAATGGCCTGATCAGATTGCATTAAAAGGAATTTCAATCCCAAAGCGTATAACAATGCTAGGCTACAAAGGCGCAATAAAGACTACCCAATCGAAGGGTAAAATCATTATTTCAGCACCTGTCGTAACACCAAAGACTTTGCCTTGCAATTCTGCATGGGTTTTCAAACTTGAAGGCGTTTTATAAAAATGAAAATTAACTCTGACAGAAAATAATTAACCTATAAAATATTACCATGAAACCAACCCGTCGTTCTTTTTTGCGTTTATCGGCTTTGGCCCTGCCTTTCACGCAGTTTAACAAACTCTTTGCTTCCACAGCTGTCAACAAACCGATCGTAGTTTCTACCTGGGACAGCGGACAAATTGCTAACGGCGCGGCATGGCCGGTCCTTGAAAAAGGCGGAAAAGCAATTGATGCAGTTGAGCAGGCAGCCATTGCGATTGAAAACGATATTAATTGTTGCGTCGGTTTGGGCGGAAATCCTGACCGTGACGGATATGTGACTCTTGATGCGAGTATCATGGACGAAAAGGCGAACTGCGGTTCCGTTGCTTTTATGGAACGAATAAAACACCCGATTTCGGTCGCCAGAAAGTTAATGGAAACAACGCCGCACGTTTTTCTTGCGGGTGTGGGCGCACAGCAATTTGCGATCGCAAACGGTTTCCCGCTGGAATCAGGAAAACTTTCACCTGATGCAGCAACGGCTTACAAAGAATGGTTGGTAAAAGCAGAATACAAGCCTGTTATCAATATTGAACATCAGCAGTCTAAGAAAGGCGGTCATGGCCCTTTTGCTCCGAATCGCTTTGAGGATGGTTCTTTCAATCACGATACGATGGGCACGATCGCTCTGGACGGCAACGGCGACGTTTCCGGAATGTGTACCACCAGCGGTATGGGCTTCAAAATGCGCGGACGTGTTGGTGATACGCCAATCATCGGCGCCGGCTTGTTTGTAGACAATGAAGTTGGCGCTGCCACTTCTTCTGGCCAGGGAGAGGAAGTAATCCGTGTTTGCGGGACACACCTGGTTGTCGAATTTATGAGAAACGGACTCTCGCCTCATGAAGCTTGTAAAAAGGCGGTGGAAAGAATTATCAAGCCAAATCCTGAACGTGCAAAAACTTTTCAGGTTGGTTTTATTGCAATAAACAAACAGGGAGAAGTTGGAGCATATTCTGTACAAAAAGGCTTTAACTATACCGTCACTGAAAAAGGCGGCAAAGGAAAAGTGATAAATGCTGAAAGTTATTTTGCATAACTTCTTGCTGTCGGCTTTCAGCTATCAACAGTCAGTTGATCTGTAACTGCAAATATTTTTATTGAAATAAATAGTAAAACCTGAAATGAAATTAAAACCTATTCTGCCTGCCCTGCTCTTATTTTTAACAACGGTTACTTTCGCCCAGCAGCATTCGGAACAAAATCACTCCAACTATGTGGCACCGACCGATCCGTTGGTTCAGCAGAAATTGAGTAAATGGCAAGATGTAAAATTTGGTCTTTTGATGCACTGGGGCACTTACAGCCAGTGGGGAATTGTTGAATCATGGTCGTTGTGCCCGGAAGATGAAGGCTGGTGTGAGCGCAAAGGGCCTCATTCACATGACTGGTTTGAATACAAAAAAGCGTACGAAGAAATTGGTAAAACATTTAATCCTGTCAAATTCAATCCTGAAAGGTGGGCGACGGCTGCAAAAAATGCCGGTATGAAATATGTTGTTTTTACAACAAAACACCACGATGGGTTTGCGATGTTTGACTCCAAATACACAGATTACAAGATCACAAATACGCCGTTTAAGTCGAACCCGAAAAGTAATATAACCAAAGAAGTTTTGTCTGCTTTCCGTGATAAAGGTTTTATGACAGGAACTTACTTCTCAAAACCCGACTGGAACACTCCTTCATACTGGTGGAAATATTTCCCGCCAAAAGACAGAAACGTATCGTACGATCCAAAGAAATATCCTGAACAATGGAATAAGTTCAAGGATTTTACCTACAACCAAATCGAAGAACTAATGTCTGATTATGGTTCCGTTGATATACTTTGGCTGGATGGTGGCTGGATTCGGCCAAAAAGTACGATTGATCCAAATATTAGCTGGCAGAAAAGTATTCCGTATGATCAGGATATTGACATGGCACGCATTGCAAAAATGGCTCGCTCACATCAGCCTGGATTACTTGTTGTGGACCGTACCGTAACAGGTGAGTTTGAAAATTACGTAACACCGGAGCAGCAAATTCCCGATCATTACATGGATATTCCCTGGGAATCCTGTATGACGATGGGTGATTCCTGGTCATATATTCCAAAAGAAAATTTCAAATCGACCAGAAAACTGGTTCATACCTTATTGGATATCGTTTCAAAAGGCGGAAACCTTTTACTGAATATCGCGCCGGGACCAGATGGAGAATGGCATGAAGAGGCTTATCAGCGTTTGGACGAAATGGGGAAATGGATGAACGTCAATGGCGTTGGTATTTATGAAACCAAACCTCAGGCTCCATACCGTCAGGGAAAATGGGCGTATACTAAAAAAGGCAATACAACTTATGCCTTTTATCTTGCAGAAACCGGCGAAGCAATTCCTGGCCGTCTGAAACCTGAAGGATTTACAATCCCGGCGTCAGCAAAAATCAGTTTGGCAGGAGACAAAAAAACATTGAAATTGAAAGATGGAGTTATTGAAATCCCTGCTAAAACAATTTCAGCGCTTGGCCAGCAGCCTGCTTATTTGTTTGTGATTAATTGATTCACCAAATTTCGTCTGCCACCTAAGAAATCTGAGAAAACCTGAGGCAGACTTATAAGTCTTAGGTGGTAATTGACAATTTCACTTTATTTGTAATACCTTTAAATAAAAACGTTTACTATTTTCTTTGTTCAGGTAAACAACAAACCCTTAATTCCAACATGATAAAACAAATAGCCGCTTTATTTTTCCTTACGGCATTTACCTCGTTTGCGCAAACTCCCCCGAAACCTTACGGCGCCCTGCCTTCTCCAAGGCAAATCGCCTGGCATGAAACGGAAGTTTATGGTATCATGCACTTCACGCCGACGACTTTTGAAAACAAGGAATGGGGGTTTGGTGACGCAGATCCCAAAACATTTAATCCGACAGATTTCAACGCTGAACAAATCGTCCTGGCGGCAAAAGCCGGAGGCTTGAGAGGTATCGTTTTTGTTGCAAAACATCATGACGGTTTTGCACTTTGGCCTACAAAAACTACGGAATATAATATTTCAAAAAGTCCTTTCCGCGGCGGAAAAGGCGATATGGTTAAAGAAGTAGCAGACGCGGCTCGTAAACATGGATTAAAATTCGGAGTTTACTGCTCGCCCTGGGACAGGAATAACGCGAAATACGGAACGTCGGAATATCTTGCAATTTATCGTGAGCAACTTCGCGAGTTGTATACTAATTATGGCCCGTTATTTATGTCCTGGCATGATGGTGCCAATGGCGGGGACGGCTATTATGGCGGCGCAAAAGAAAAACGTTCGATCGATAACACCACTTATTATCAGTGGGATTCTACCTGGACTAACCTTACAAGGAAACTTCAGCCGACAGCTAATATTTTCAGCGATGTAGGCTGGGACGTTCGTTGGGTTGGAAATGAAGATGGAGAAGCTGCTGAAACTTCCTGGGCTACTTTGACTCCCGTACCTTCAAAAGGCACAAACGTTGCAGTTCCCGGGCAAGCCAATGCGGATGAAAATCCGGGCGGAACACGAAACGGAAAAATGTGGATTCCTGCTGAATGCGACGTACCTCTGCGTAAAGGCTGGTTCTACCACCCGGATCAAAAACCAAAAACGCCGGACAAACTGTTCGATTTATATTTTAAAAGTGTCGGTCGCGGTGCCGGATTGGATCTGGGTTTAGCTCCTGACACAGGAGGACAGCTGCATGAAGACGATGTTGCTGCATTAAAAACGTTTGGCGATCGTGTAAAAAATACATTTGCTACAAATTTGATCGCTCGTGCAAGTTCAAAAGCGGTTAACGTTCGTGGTTATAACTCAATTTACAGCGCCAAAAATATATTAGACGGAAAACCTGAGTCTTACTGGGCGACGGATGAAGATTTCAAAACGCCGGAAGTAACGCTTGAAATTAGCTCACCGATTACTTTTGATATCATCAGTCTGCAAGAATACATCAAATTCGGGCAGCGTATTGAAGGTTTTGCCGTAGATGTTTGGTCCGGTAATGACTGGAAAGAAATCCATGCAGGGACAAGTGTTGGAGCAAAGCGTCTTGTAAAACTTGCTGCTCCGGTTACAGGACAAAAATTCAGATTGAGAATTACAAAATCACCCGTTAGTATAGCGATTAGTGAATTTGGCTTTTATAAAGACGCTCAATAATATTTTAGTATAATAAAAATCCCTTCGGCGATGTGTCGAAGGGATTTTTTTATTTAAAAGTTGCCAGTAGACATGGGATGCCCGACAGGAGTCTCCTGAAATCAAACTCTAATCTGTAAACCGGATTCGTCCTTTTCCTGATATCCCGACCAAATCCATCAAATCATAAGATTGTAAAACGCCGTACAACACGTTTGTATAAACATCCCGTTGCACCGGATTTTTCAAATAATCTTCAAAAGATTTAACCGATCCGGAAATTTCTGTTTGTGAAATTCTTTTATCCAAATATGCCGCATGAATAGCAACGGGGCCGTAGCGCCCATTTGCCAGAAGGGAAATTTTGCGGTTTTTCAACTTTGAATCAGCAGAAATAAAATCCAGAATCGAAAAAATATCGGTTACGCGTTGCCCCATAACTGGTTTCCCGATATGCATACTGATCATACTGTTTCGGTACTCGCTGTTCCAGTATTTCGTATCATTCAATTCCAACGGATCGGCTGTCTCTCCGAAACCGCGCAAATCGGCCAAAACCAAAATATCACCTCGATTCAGATAAGATTCTATATTTTTTTCACTCCCAATAATTTCAGATTTTCCGTTATCATTTAATAACAAAACAACTTTGCTTTCAGCAAAAGTTGTTTCAGGATGTATTACCAAAACCGGCACAGGCATCTCTCCCGCTCTATTGATCTGATATTTGTAAACATCATGGTTTCTTGCCCTGAAAACTCCCGTTACCTCAAAACTGATTTTTTGTTCGGGCACATTTATTCCTAATAATTCCAACACTTTTGCTTTCACTTTTATAGAATCACCTTTTACAAAAGCAGAACGCTGAGAAGCATATCTGTCCGAGATTTTTAAATTCTCTTGTGGCAACGAAATCCCATTTCCAAATGCTTTCAACACCTGTCCAGTGCTGGTAGTTAACAACTCCTTTTCAGGAATTGGTGCTGTTTCAGTTTCTTTTACGTGCGTGTTATCATTATAAAAATAATGTCTGAACCAACTGGCCGCGGCTTCTCTTTTAGGTTTGGGCATACCGTGCCCGCCTTCAATCGTGAACCAGCTTACATCTTGTTTTTTATCAAGAACGGCATAAGCATTTTTTAAATCCTCGTACGTTTTTTGCGCTCCCCAATAGTCCACAAAGTCGTACAGACCAGACATGATCAGTAGAGGCTTGGGTGAAAACATTAGTAAAAAATCGCCAATTTCCAATCCTTCGCGACCTTCATACGGGATATGCTGACACCCATCCGAAGGGCCGTTTAATTCTAAAACCCTTTCCCGTTTTGAAACATAACTACAAACCACTGCCACTTTAATGCGTTCATCCAAACCGAGCATATAAGTATTTTGCGTCCCACCACCTGAGCTTCCGATACAACCGAGTTTCTGCTTGTCAACTTCCGGTCTTGTTTCCAGATAATCCAGTGCCCGATGGTTATCCCAATATTCCTGTGCTGCCAGGCTTGTCCCGACCAGATTTGCTCCTGCATTAAGCAAAGTATGTTCCGTCGTTGATCCTCTCGTTGCTGATTTTCCCTGATCATCCAGAAACTGCACCCGCTCGCCTTGTCCGATCGGGTCCACCGCAAATGCCGCAATTCCATTTTTTACCAATAAAAGTGCTTCTTTTTGTTCAGAAACTTTTCCGGACATTCCGTGTCCGGCGAGTACTAAAACAGTTGGGAACGGACCTTTCCCCTTGGGGAGATATAGGTTTGCGGTGACAAATCTCCCCGGAACACTTTCAAAAATAATCTGCTCTACTTCAAATCCGTCATAACTTTTCTTTCCAACGACATTCGTATTGAGATTGCTTTTTTCAGAAAATTCACCAATGATTTTACGATACTTTTCCTTACACAGTTCGCGGTATTTTTCCATTGCTTTTTTGGAAGAAAGAGCAGCGGCAAAGTCCTGATTACGTTTTTCATACTGTTTGTGTACTTCCCGCATCAGGTAAGCATTGTAAGCTGTATTCATTCTCCAGGATAATGCATTTGCATTTTCCTGCGCGAAGCCGAGCTGACAGATAAAAAGAAATACCGGAATGCAGATCGCACTCCGGTATTTTAAAGAGATTTTAGACATATCAGTTATATCCCGGGTTCTGTTTAAATTCTTCTTTATTTGTGATCGCATCCAGCTGAACCTGCGGGATCGGGCGTAAATTATGAATTTCCTTTATGTTTGCTTTCGCATCCATGTTATATTTCTGTACATAACTTACCAGTTTTCCTGTCCGTTTCAGGTCATACCAGCGGAATAATTCACCAGCCAGTTCCCGTGCGCGTTCATCCAGAATAAAGTCAATAGTCAGATCTTTTGCAGCGACTTCCATATCCGTTTCTTTACCCGCCACCGCACGCTTTTTACGAAGATCGTTCATATATTTCAAGGCTTCCGTTGGGTTTGTATTCATTAAAGCTTCGGCTGCAATGAGATACATTTCAGCGATACGAATCACAAAACCGTCACGTGAGCTCCATTCCTGGTTAGCTGCCAAACGTGTCGGGTCCATAAATTTACTCAGCTGGATAAACTGCGATCTTAACAAAAGAGTGCCATCCGACTTGTACATCGTATTACGATCAAAGATCTTATACCGTCCTGCCGCATTCGCATTTTGTTCTGCCGTTGCTGCGGTTTTCAAAAATACCATGGATGTATCCCCCAAAGCCATCTTCGGATATCCGGTTACTGTTCCTGCTTTCAGGTTTGGCACGTTTGCTTTCCAGACCGTTTGAAAAGTGCCGGCATAGCGTTGGTCAATATTTTCATTGAACAGATCCAGTAAGTGCAAAGTCGGGACGTAACGCTGATATGGTCGCCCGTAAGCGATCGAGCGCTCCATTCCCGGCTGTTTGTCATACACCATGATGTAATGCAGATGGCTATTGTTCCCTTTTCCTGCCGCAGGATCATAGTCTCCATTCATCGTGTCATCGTTTGTGTAGTTGACATAATAGACCACTTCCGAGTTTGTTCCACCTTCCGCATTTTTCATATCCCAAAGGGATTTAAAATCAGAGAACAGGGCATAGCGGCCGGATGCAATTACTTCTTTCGCCAATGTCGCAGCCTGGGCATACATTGCAGCATTGTTTGTCGAACTTGCGCGTGTCAGAGACATTCTTGCTTTAAATGCCTTGGCCACATCCTGCGTAATACGACCTGTCGTTGATTTCCCAGGAGCCAGATTTGCAATGGCAACATCAAGATCACCAAAAATTACTTTATAAAAATCCTCAACGCTTGATCTTTTTGCCGTAGTGACCACACCAATTGTTGGTTCTGTTGAAAGCACCACGTCGCCCCAGGTTTCCGTAATCAGCCACAGATAATGAGCTCTTAAAAATCTGACTTCACCTTCGTATTGTTTGTTGAGTGCTTCTGTCAAAATCGGCGAAGGCAGTAATTTCAAAGCGGTATTACATGTATTCAAGGCTTTGTATAAATGCCCCCAGTAATCTTTCAAATTAACTTGCGCACCGTTTAAATCGACGCTATAATCGGAAATCTGGTTTGCCTTATTATCACCGCCGCGCAGGAAAAGATCAGTTCCTGTTTCTGCAAACGCAGAAGGATATTCTTTGCCATACCACAATCTGGTTCCGGAATATGTAGCATTTACAGCTGCTGTTATACCCAATTCGGTTTGAAAAAATGGATCTTCGGTCAGGCCGCTTTTATTTGTTTCAGAAAGATAATCCTCACAAGACGTCAGTCCGGCTAGAGAAAAAGCCATAAGTAAGGCCGCTATTTTGATTTTCATTGGAATGTCCGTTTTAAAATTTCAATAAGTCTTCACAGGAAAAGTTTACCTGATCGGTTAAAAATCAATATTTACCCCAAAGATCATTTGTTTCACCAACGGGAAACTCAAATCACCTCCACGTTCAGGATCGTAATCTTTGATTTTACTGAAAGTGAAATAGTTTTGCAATGTCCCATAAACCCGCACACGACCAACACCTACTTTCTTAACCAAAGCAGAAGGAATATTATATCCCAATGAAACATCTCTGATTTTCACAAAAGAACCTTTCACATATCCCAGCGTCGACTGATACAAATAATTTGTTGTCGAGTAAGAGCTGTTTGGTCTCGGGAAAGCATTTGTCGGATTTTCAGGCGTCCAGTAATCTACGTTTGAAGAATTTTCCAATGCGCTGGGCTTATAAGCACTTGCATTATATTCATAGTTGATATAGTGTCCGATACGACCATAAACAAACACACTCAGGTCGATATTTTTGTATTCGAAATGGTTATTAACCCCGAACGAAAACTTTGGTACCTGTGAAAAAGTAGTACGGTCTCCCGGATCAACAACACCGTTTCCATTCATGTCAGCCACCTTCACATCTCCCGGCTTGTTGCTTCCAAAATTCAAGGCTGCTTCTTCCTCGCCAAGCTGCCAGATTCCAATTTTCTTATAGTTGTAAAACACTTTTGTCGGCTCACCCACAAACCAGCTGTTGGCCTCATTCCGCGTAACACCATTATTTAATGCAATAATTTTTTCACGGTTCAAGGTAAACGTCCAGTCTGTTGACCAATTGAAAGATTTTGCATTGATGTTCTGAGAAGTAATTGCCAGCTCGACACCTTTGTTTTCAACCTGGCCAATATTTTCAAGAATTTCGGCATATCCTGTGTGCGTCGGCAGCAAACTTGGTAGCAACAAATCCTTCGTTCTGGATCGGTACATATCTATCGTACCGGAAATTCGATTTCCTACCAGACCAAAGTCAACACCGGCGTTCCAGGTTCCGGTCGTTTCCCATGTTAAATTTGGATTTGGAATAACTTTCGGGGCATAGCCAAAAGCTGCGCTCGTTCCGAAAGCATAGGCCGATAATCCCAACCCTCCTTTTGTTGCATACGGATCTATCGCTGAATTTCCTGATTTACCCCAACTCACACGTAATTTAAGATCGTTCACAACCTTGCTGTCACGCAAAAATGGTTCTTCAATTAAACGCCATGCTCCCGACACCGATGGGAAATAGCCCCATTTATTTCCAACCGCCAATACCGAAGATCCATCCGTACGCAGTGAGGCCTGGAAAATATATTTGTTGCTCAGCTTGTAATTGATCCTTCCAAAAAACGAAGCAATTTTAGTTTCTCGCAGCTGGCTTCCTATTGCTTTGGAAATCGTGTTGGAATTCAGATCGTGGAAAGAGGTAAGCGGAGAAGCCTGATTATTTCCCGAAGAAGTATATTCCTCATATTTTGTTCCCAACGAACTCGTTCCCAGAAGTCCCTGAATCTGGTGATTACCAATCGTTTTGTTATAGTTAAGCGTATTTTCCCAGGTATAGTTGAAATAATTATTAAGCTCAACTCCTGACGTGGAATTTCGTCCTGCGTTCGCTACCGTGTTATACCCCTTATAATATCCACGACGATAATCTCTGAAATCCAGCCCGATCGTTGATTTCAGAAACAATTCGTTTGTAATTTTCACATCCAGATAAGCAGAAGAAAATAAACGTTTATCAACAATATTGTTCACAAAAACACCTGGCTGCTCATCAGCCAGCGGTGTAAATTGCGCGCTGTAACCCGGCGCAGGATTCAATATCAAAGTTCCGTCATCGTTGAATGCCTTGGCAATAGGAAGAATTTTATTTGCCATATTCAACGGATTGTCCCGTTTATCCTGATTTTTATAAGAATAAATAGCGCTGACGCCAACCCGTACCCTATCGGTAATTTTGTGGTCAACGCTTACTTTTCCATTCAGCCTGCGGTAAATATCATCCAGCAATAAACCCTTGTCTTTCTGATAACCGAAAGAGGTTGCAAAAGTCGTTTTTTCACTTCCACCCGTTAGGTTGATTTCATAATTCTGCATTAATCCGCTATGGAAAATATAGCTCTGCCAATCTTCAAACTGCTTATCCTTAATATATTGCAGTTCAGTGACCTGAAAAATATCTTCATCTTTTCGGTAAACATCCCCATTGGTCGTCCGGTAAGCTTCACGTTTCTGCTGCGCATACTCCTCGCCATTCATCATACGCGGATACAACGCTTTTTTGTTCATCGAAACATAAGAATTGAATGATATCGTGGATTTTCCTGACGATCCTTTTTTCGTCGTTATAATGATTACACCGTTTGCTCCGCGCGTTCCATAAATAGCGGTAGAAGCTACGTCTTTCAAAACTTCGATAGAGGCGATATCGGTCGGATTGATATCAATAAAAGATCCGTAAGGAATTCCATCGACCAGAACAAGTGGTTTATTGTCTGCCTTTAATGACCTGTTTCCTCGCAAAACGATATTGATATCCGCTCCCGGCTGGCCGGAAGTTTGTGTAATATCGATCCCGGAAACTTTTCCCTGCAGTGATCTTAAAGCATTCGTTGTTGGAATAGCTGTAATGTCTTTCGCTTTAACCGAAGTAATCGCGCCGGTAACATCGCTTTTTTTCATCGTTCCGTAACCAACAACCACCACTTCTTCGAGTGCTTTTGTATCGGCCAACAATTTAACATCAATGACCGAACGATTATTGACCGGAATTTCCTGGCTAATATACCCCACATATGAAAAAACCAGCGTTACATTTCCCGCCGGGATCGTCAGCTTATATGTACCATTGGCATCTGACGTTGCACCGGTGGTTGTTCCTTTTAATAAAATACTTACTCCCGGCAATTCTTCCCCATTGTCGCCCGTCACTTTTCCGGTGATATCAAAAACAGAATTTGACCTGTTTTTTCCATCTGCCGATACTACCAGATTTTCCGTGAATTTCAGATGATTTCCGGCATGAACCTTCTGACTACCAACCGGCAAAATTCCATACATGAGTAACAACCCCAAGGCTGACGCACTTTGTAGTTTTCTAAACATACATCATAACAGTTTATATTATTCTATTTATTAATGCAAAAATCATATTCATTCTCAGGCGTTCTTCATCCTTTTGAATTGTTGATGAATGAAAGTTTATTGGAAAATAGCTGGTTAAACTGCGGCTTATTTAAAATATAACGAATCGAAGAAATAATTGATAACCGGCATTATAATTATCTCGATTGGCATTAGGAAGGTTAGATATTGGCAAGAAACGCCAAAGGTTTCTCCAATATTTTTTTACGCAAACGATCTCGGGAACGTAGCCAAAATAGACTTCATCCTTTTTTTTCTTGGATATTTTGATAATACCTTAATCTCTTTTTAATTCGGAGAGTCAAAATCACATGCTACTTAAATAGGATAAATTTTATAATTAAACGGACTTTTATTGCGGATATGACTGTTTTTTAAAATAACTGAGCGTTATAATTCTGCGGATCTTATTGCTGAAATGGTATCATATAGACTTTGAGATTAAATCTATATTAAAATGGACGACTTCGTTAATCTTGTGGAGTTCTTGTTAAACAAACTGCTTTTCGGCGCAGAATTCATCTCTAAATCTGCCCATGCAATGGCATAAATTGGAGTATAAAGTAATTAAATTTTGATATTCGAATAATATTCAAAATACTATTTCATATAACTTTCTCTTTACTTATTTTTGATTCTACCATGTCTACTTTTAACAGAATTAATATTGACTCAGATTACGAAATTTACTGATGATTCAATACTTTGGGACTGTTTCCGGGATGGGAACGAGGCGGCATATACTGAGCTTGCCAAACGTTATTACCGCACTTTACTTCACTATGGCTTACGATTTACGCCGAATGTTCAAATCGCCGAAGATACTTTACAAGACCTCCTCATACATTTATGGCTGCATCGCGAAAACCTGAATGACACGCCCTCCGTCAAATTTTATCTGTTGAAATCCTTCCGCCACAGAATAATTAAAACACTCAAACCACTTTCGGAAGAACTGGAATTAACAGGCCAGCTGGAAGATCATCTGATGGAATTTTCATCCGAAGAAGTGATTATCCGGAAGGAAAATGAAACAGATCTGAAAAATCATGTGAAGGAACTGATGACGCAGCTCCCTGCCCGGCAGAGAGAAGTTGTATACCTCCGTTTTTTTCAAGGTTTAAAATCGGATGAAATCGGCACATTACTCTCTATCAAGCCGCAGTCTGTAAGTAATATCCTTCAACGCGCACTTTCTAATTTGAGAGAAATGTGGCCGATCACACCTTCATTTTCTTTTATATTTTATTCACTTTTCGAAATTATATTATAATATTCAAATAATTTTAAAAATAAGCTTTGGCAAGTGAGTATATAAACTTCAAAAATAGATAATAACAATATACACGCGTAAACGGTTATTATTTATGAGTAACTCAACGGAACGATTAATTAAGGATTTACTGGGAAACCCGACTTTTATTGCCTGGGTTCTGGAAGAAAATCCTGAACTTGATCAATACTGGGACGAGTGGTCTGACGGGAATTTTTCCAGAAAGACTGCGCTGGATCAGGCACGTTTTACGCTGCTTTCCTCTAAAAACGAAATTTCAGAAATTACTGACGAACATATTGCTTATAAAATAAGCCAGTCGCTGGAAATTGCAAAACGGCGTGAAAATTTGTCAAAGACGAACAATAAGGAATTCAATTCTTTCAAACCCTATTGGCTGGCTGCTGCATCGGTTCTTTTTGTGCTGGCAATTGGTCTTGGCATTTATAAAAACGATTATACAAAATCTGTTTTTTCAGAAAATAAACAACAATATCAATTCTCGGGCGAAATTATTGAAGTTGTCAATTCGGATCAGAATGTGAAGTATGTACAGCTTCCGGATGGCAGTTCCGTAGTACTTCAAAGAAATAGCCGGATTAGTTACACGAAACAATTTGAAGCCAAAAAGCGTGTCGTCATTCTTTCAGGAGAAGCTTTTTTTGAAGTTACCAAAGACGCCGACCGGCCGTTTTTTGTCTATGCAAATGAGCTGGTTACAAAAGTTCTCGGGACAAGTTTCAGTATCAAAGCAGATGAAAAGGGCAGCAATGTCCTCGTCGCGGTTAAAACCGGAAAGGTTTCCGTTTTTTCAAACAAAGACAAGCATGCCGAAGATTATAAAAATGGTAAAAAATTAGCAGCATTATTACTGATGCCAAACCAACAGGCCACATTTGAGAGAAGTAAATTCAACTTGCGCAAGTCGGCTGTGAGTGGCTCAACTCTGTTAAAAATACCGATTGAAAATCAAAGCTTTGTATATAACGAAACGCCGGTTTCAGAAGTATTTTCTTCTTTTGAAAAAGCGTATGGAATTGATATCGAATACAACGAAAAGACCATGGAACATTGCAGTATAACGGCAACACTTGGCGATGAGCCGTTAGACAATAAACTGAAATGGATCTGTGCCATTCTTGAAGCGGAATATCATCAAAACGGCGATAAGATAAGCATTAACGGCAATCCCTGTAACTAATTACTAATCCTAAACCCAGACTATTTGAAAACAAACAAAAAAGGTGAACGATGTGGCAACATCATTCACCCTGACTAAAACTCCCCACCTGTGTTGGCACTAAGATGAAGTCCCCCGAAAAAGGGACACGGGAATTATTTTGCTGATTTTTTTACAACCATCAAAACATCCAAAAGTATGAAAAAAACCTTACAATGGCCCCCAAGCTTTTTTAAAATTATGAGAATCAGCCTCATACAATTATTCATCATTATACAATTTTCCGGGATGTCGTTCGCTGTTGACAGCAATGCCCAGGAAGTTCTTAACCGCCGGTTAACGATTAACATCAAGGAGCAGAAGATTGGCGTGGCGTTGGAAAAACTGGGAAAACTTTCGGGTGTAAACTTCATGTACAGCCCTGAATTAATTCAGTCCCAACGTAAGGTCAACCTCAACGCAAAGGAAGAAAAACTGGAATCGATTCTGGACAATTTCCTGACGCCGTTAAAGGTTACTTACGAAGTTTCAGGTAAGCAGATTTTATTAAAAAGAATTCCGGCTGTTAAAAGCGGCGCTCCTGCTATTGAGGGAATGGGCACTTCGATCCAGACGTTAAAATCAATTCTTTTTCCGATCAAAGGGAAAGTTATTGATGCGACGGGTGCAACAGTTCCGGGTGCGACAGTGGTTTTGAAAGGAAGTTCAAGTGTTGGGACTACTACGGATGGAGAGGGTAATTTTTCTCTTGAACTGCCGGAAGGAAGTACAACGCTGGTTGTTTCTTCAATTGGTTTCCTGACACAGGAAATAAGCATTGCCAACAAATCGATGATTGAAATTACACTTCAATCGGATGTAAAATCTTTGAGCGAGGTTGTTGTTACGGGTTATTCTTCACAGTCAAAAAGAGATATTACAGGTTCGGTATCTACCGTTGACACGAAGGAACTGACAAAAGTTTCGGCTCCTAACGTAGCCCAGCAATTACAGGGACGCGTTGCTGGTGTGACGGTTACTGCGAATAATACGCCTGGCGGCGAAGCAACAGTTCGTATCCGTGGATTTGGTACCATCAATAATAATGATCCTCTTTACGTAATTGACGGTGTGCCTACAAAAGGTGGATTAAACAGCATTAACCCAAACAACATTGAGTCGATGCAGGTCTTGAAAGATGCTTCTTCTGCTTCGATTTATGGTTCACGTGCAGCGAACGGGGTAATCATTATTACCACAAAAAAAGGAAAATCAGGAGCTCCACAATTTAGTTTCAACAGCCGTTTCGGTGTACAAACCGGAAAAGTGGATTTAGGCCTGATTATCGATCCGCAGCAATTTGGTGATCTTCTCTGGACACAACGCAGAAATGCTGGTGTGCTTACAAACGGAAATCCATCACATCAGCAATACGGAAATGGCGCGAATGCGGTTGTTCCGGATTATATTCTTGCCGGTTCACAATATGGTTTGGCAGAGGGAAACCCGGCAACTAATCCATCGTTATACAACTATAACCGTACCGGTTTTTACCAGATCGTTAAAGCCAACAAGCAGGGAACAGACTGGGAGAAAGAAATCCTTCGTGACGCAGCGATCCAGGAATACAACATTGGCGCGACAGGCGGCAGCGAAACCGGACGTTATGCACTTTCCCTTAACTATTTCAAGCAGGACGGTATCTTGAAAAATACTTCGTTCAACCGATATTCTTTGCGCTCAAACACAGAGTTTTTGCTAAAAAAGAAAATTCGTTTTGGTGAAAATCTTGAAGTGAGTTATACTGAAAACAAAGGATATTATAGCAATAACGGAACGGCAAGTACCACTAATAACCAGGATGGAAACCCAATTGGAAACGGATTCCGTATACCTTCGATTATCCCGGTTTATGATATCATGGGCAAATTTGCAGCTACCCGTGCTGCTGGTCTTGGGCCTGCAACAAACCCGGTGGCGCAATTATACCGGACAAAAGACAACCGCGTAAACACTTTCAGAACTTTCGGTAACGCTTACGTAGAGGTTGATGTATTAAAAGACCTTGTTGCGAAATCAAGTATCGGCGTCGATTTCACTAACTCAAACCGCACCGCTTATGTATTGCTGGATTTGGAAGAGGCTGAAATTGAATCGAATAACTCTTTGACAAATGCATATGCATACGACGTGAACTGGACCTGGTCGAACACATTGAATTATTCGAAAACGTTCGGAGCTCATAAACTTAATGTTTTGGCAGGAACGGAAGCGATCAAAGGTTCAGGGAAAGATTTCTCAGCGACACGTACTACATTCTATTCTGAAGATCCTCAGTATATGTACCTGAGCTCGGGAACGGCTGGTATCAACAACTCTGGCGCCGGTTACGAATGGTCACTTTTCTCCATTTTCGGAAAAGTTAACTATGCTTTGAAAGACCGCTATTTATTGGAAGCGACCGTTAGACGTGATGGTTCGTCACGTTTCGGACAAAATAATCGATACGGTACATTCCCGGCTTTCAGTGCAGGATGGAGATTGTCGGAAGAAGCTTTTATGAAGCCATTGAGCTGGCTGGATGATTTGAAATTGAGAGCAGGCTGGGGACAAACTGGTAATCAGGAAATCGGAAATTACAACGGTTTCAGTACTTACCGCTCAACGCTTAACCAATCGTCTTATGCCATCGATGGTTCAAACAGTTCTGTTCAGGCTGGTTTCGATACGCAGGCTTTTGGAAACCAGGATGCCAAGTGGGAAACCACGACACAGACAAACATTGGTTTGGATGCAACATTCCTGAAAGGCATGTTCAATCTTAACCTTGACGTGTATAACCGTACGACTTCGGATATGTTGTATCAGGTTAGTTTGCCGGCTACGCAAGGTGTTGCAACAATTCCTTTCGTAAACGTTGGAGAAATGAACAACAAAGGATTTGACCTGGCAATCGACTTCAACAACAAAGCGCTGGACGGTCAGCTTACTTACTCGATCGGTGGAAATATTTCTGCGTATAAAAACAATGTTGAAAAATTGAACAACAGTGCTTCGGCAGTTCTTCTTGGACCAACTATTCGTAGTTACACATGGACGCGCTCCGTTGCAGGAATGCCGTTGTACTCTTTCTACGGTTTGCAAATTGACGGAATTTATCAAAATCAGGCGGAAGTTGACGCGGGCCCTACCTATCCGGGTTATGCAGCCGTTGGTAAATACAAGTACCACGATACAGATGGAAATGGCGTGATCACAGACGCTGACAGAAAATTCCTTGGTAATCCTCACCCTGATTTTACTTATGGTATCAACCTGAATCTGGGATATAAAGGATTTGACCTTTCTGCTTTCTTCCAGGGAGTTAAAGGAAATGAAATTCTGAACATGGTAAAACGCTGGACGGATTTCAATAACCAGGCTGGTAACAGAAGTCTTCGCATGCTTAACGATTCCTGGACACCTGAAAATCCAGACGCGGTTCTTCCGATCCTTGATGCAAATGACAGCAGAAGTCAGCAGCCGTCAAGTTATTTCATCGAAGACGGATCTTATTTCAGAATGAAAAACCTGACGATCGGTTATACGTTGCCAACCAAGGCTTTATCCAAGCTTGGTTTGACAAGTGCGCGGATTTACGTTCAGGGACAAAACTTGTTCACAATCACAAAATATACCGGGATTGATCCGGAGGTTACCTCTGTTGGCTCGGCGCCGGGATCTACGGTATTGGGTGTTGATCAGGGTAATTATCCAAGATCAAAAATGTATCAGGTTGGTCTAAACTTTGGATTCTAAGAAAAACAAACCGACACGGATTTTTAAAATCAGAATACTATGAAAAAGAAAATTTTAATATTCACAGCTTTGGTTTGCATGGGAGTTGTTACTTCCTGTAAAGAAAAATTTCTGGAAACAACGCCGCTTGGGGTTGGAAACGAAACGATGCTTTCAAACAAAACCGGGGTTAATGCTGTATTGATTGGTGCATATAGTTTATTAGATGGTGTTGGTTCCGGCGGAACTTACTTCTCAGCAGTAAGCAACTGGATTTACGGAACTGTCGCTTCGGATGATGGTTATAAAGGAAGTGACGTGGGTGACCTTGCCCAGATTACAACCATTGAAAAATATATTCAGCAGGCTGATATTGGTGGTTTCAATGAAAAATGGGTTGCGTTGTATGATGGTATTTCACGCTCAAACGACGTTCTTCGCCTGATTTCAAAAGCGACAGATATGACGGATGCAGAAAAAACGCAGGCAACTGCTGAAGCAAAATTCCTGCGCGGCTGGTATCATTTTGAAGCGAAAAAGATGTGGAACATGGTTCCTTACGTTGATGAAACCGTTACGGATTATATCAACCTGCCAAACGATAAGGACATCTGGCCGATGATCGAAGCTGATTTTCAATTTGCTGTTGACAACCTTTCCGCTACAAAAGCACAGATTGGAAGAGCCAGCAAATGGTCTGCGAAAGCAATGCTGGCAAAAACCCATATGTACCAAAGCGATTACACTGCGGCAAAACCTTTGCTTGTTGATATCGTAACGAATGGTCCGTTTTCACTTGTAGCGAACTACCACGACAATTTCAGAATCGCTACGGAAAACAACAGCGAATCAGTTTTTGAAGTACAAATGTCAGTTGCTGACGGCGGTAGCGGAGAAAATGGAAGCTGGGGTGATAACCTGAACTTTCCTTATGGCTCAGGCCCTGGCGGATGCTGTGGATTTTACCAGCCATCACAAAATCTTGTCAATGCTTTCAAAACGGACGCGGCCGGTTTGCCATTGTTGGACACTTTCAATGATACGGATGTAAAAAATGACGAAGGCTTGGCGTCAAGTGATCCTTTTACCCCTTACACAGGAACTCTGGATCCGAGATTAGACTGGACTGTCGGCCGTCGCGGTTTGCCTTTCCTTAACTGGGGAATTCACCCGGGCAAAAACTGGATTCGTGACCAGAGCTTTGCAGGACCTTATACTTTCAAGAAGTTTTTTGCAAACAGCGGCGATAACGCCGGAGCAGAATCTCCTCGTGCGAATGCAAACAATTACCGGGCCATCCGTTTTGCTGATATTCTGTTGATGCGCGCTGAGGTTGCAGTTGAGGAAAATGATCTTGCAACGGCACTGACAATAGTTAACCAGATCAGAACGCGTGCGGCTACCGAAGTAGTTAAAAACGCTGATGGAACGGCGGCTGCAAACTACCTGGTAAAACCGTATACTTCATTTGCAAATCAGGAGTATGCAAGAAAAGCGGTGCGTTTCGAGCGTCGTGTTGAGTTGGCGATGGAAGGTCACCGCCACTTTGACCTGGTTCGCTGGGGTAATGCGGACGTAGTTTTGAACGCATACATTGCCAAGGAAAAACTAAAAAGAACATATCTGAACGGTGCTGTCTTTGTTAAAGGCAAAAGCGAATATTTCCCGATCCCACAAGCTCAGATTGATATCATGGGTTCAAATATTCTAAAACAAAATCCATAATATTTACAGATCGCCGGACAAAGATCGCTGTCCGGCGATTTTATTTAAAAATAACTATTCCTACCTTTAATTATCTTTTACCACTATTCCTAACCTTTAACATTCAATGCAAGAATCTTTAATTCCTTCCCAACAGGAAATTTCTTCATCCCGAAGAAACTGGTTAAAAAGTACTGCACTCGCGGGCGCTGCTGTTTTATCTGCTCCGGTTATTCAAGCTTCTGGCATAACAGCGGGACCTGCTCCCGCAAAAAGACGAATTCCACTTGCCGTTTCGACTTACTCGTACTGGCATTTTGAAGAAAAAAAGTACCCGATTGAAACGGTGATCGAAGACGCTGCCCGTCTTGGTTTTGATGGTGTTGAAATCCTTCACCGCCAGATGACAGATGAAAGTATTCCGTACATGAACAAGCTGAAACGTCTGGCTTTTGATAACGGTCTGTCACTTCCTATGCTCTCGATTCACCAAAGTTTCGTTCAGCCAAAAGCGGAAGATCGTAAAAAGGACGTGGAACATACGATACGCTGCATTAACCTGGCAGTACAAATGGGAATTCCCTGCATACGAATGAACACAGGAAGCTGGCGGACTGTAAAACGTGATGCAGCTTATTATAAAGACGGCCAGGAACCGCCTATTCAGGGTTACACTGATAAAGACGCCATTCAATGGTGTATTGATTCGTATGGCGAATGTTTGGTCGCGGCTGAAAAAGCGGGCGTTACACTTGCGATTGAAAATCACTGGGGTTTGTCTTCTAACATTGACTATTTACTCGAAATATATAAGCCGCTTTCATCATCGCCCGCCATGGGTATGAACGTTGATACGGGAAACTTTGTAGGAAACCCCTATCCGCAATTTGAAAGACTGGCTCCTTACGCTACTATTGTTCAGGCAAAAACATATTATGGCGGCGGCCATTTTTATGACCTGGATCTTGATTATCAAAAAGTTGCTGATATTTTACGCAAGGCAAATTTCAAAGGCTACATTTCACTTGAAATGGAAGGAAAAGAAAATCCGGCAACGGCTGTTCCAAAAAGCCTGGAATTGTTTCGTAAAGTTTTTAGCTAACAGACGATCTTAAAGAGTATATCATAATTTTCTTCTGTAGTTAATAAAGTGCGTTTTCTTTGAGAGCGTACTTTTTTAACGTTTAATAAAAAGCTGGTAAACAAAAGCCATATAGTGAAGTAGCTAATTAATTTTTAGGCAAACTTTAATTACGCTTCGAAGATCCTCTCACCACCAGCTCCGTTTTCAATACCGTTTCATTCGGCAGCTTCACGTCCTCCTCTGATTCAACTAACCGCAAGATCCATTTTGCAGTGGTTTTACCAATTTCCGCTGTCGGTTGTCTGATCGTCGTTAAACCCGGTCCGATGTATGCTGATTCCGGATTGTCACTAAATCCTACGACACCAAGTTCGTCAGGAATTTTTATTCCTTTTTCCAGCGCCATCAGCATTATTTCGATTGCCGAAGAATCATTTACAGCGAAAATCGCATCCGGCCGGTTTTCGAGGTCCAGCAAATATTTTCCATAAATTCTCGCTTTTTGCTGTGAAAACATTCCCTGGATCACCATATTCTCTTCGATAGTTTTTCCGTATTTTTCCATCGCCGCCCTGTAACCTCTTAATCGCTCCCGGCTAACCTGCAAGTTCAGCGGTCCACCCAGATGCGCAATCCGCTCATAACCATTCTGAATCAAATGCTCCACAGCTGAGAAAGAAGCGTCAAAGTCATTCACGACAACTTTGGGTGCGTCCACCTGATCGCAAACACGATTAAAAAGTACGAGTGGAATTCCCCTTTTTTCGAACACTTTCAGGTGATCATAATTATTCGTTTCCTGAGTTAAAGAAATCAACAATCCGTCGATCCGGTTCGCAAGCATTGCTTTTGTATTGGAAACTTCGACGGCATAAGATTCATTTGACTGCATGATCGTCAAATTATAACCTGCTTCCGTAAGCACTTCGTGGGCACCGATGATCACGTTCGGGAAAAATGAATTGGTAAATTCCGGTACAATCATCCCAATCGTATTGGTGCGGCTTTTCACCAGATTATAGGCTAATTGATTAGGCTGATAATCCAGTTGTGCTGCCATATCCAAAACGGCCTGGCGGGTTTCAGGGCTGATATCCGCATGCCCGTGCAAAGCGCGGGACACCGTTGAATTGGAAACACCGATTGACTTCGCAATGTCAATGATAGTAGTCTGATGACGCCTGCTCTTTTTTCTTGGCGTAATTTGATCCGGATCCGACAAGGTGAAAAAGTAATTACAATCCTTGCACACATAGCGCTGTTTGTTGCGGACATATCCCGCTTTCATAATTGAACCGAACTCGGAACACTTTGGACAGCCAATCATTGTATTATTTTAATATTATGTCAAATATCCCTCAACAACATGTCAAATATATTCAAAATTAGCATCTATAAAATTTTCATATTAAAAATAACCATAACCATATATCGGTAACGTATCCGCAAACGTTACCGATACTTTTTGTGATAATCTTAGATATTAAAGCCTTTTTCTCGCCTTGACAACTTTGTTTTGCTTCCTATATTCAGGTAATAATTCGGGTTTAAACATCAATATCACAGTAATGCGATATAATTCGAAATTAAAAAAGGAGTATTATCCATGAATATAAATTGAATTATTTCAATTTTCGCCATTATCAAAACCCTTTTAACTATGCTTAAAAATTTATGTAAAATCAGCTTTCTGATTCTTCTGGCTATCACAGGAGCGGGAAAATCCATTTTTGCTCAGGAACAGACCGTCAAGGGAAAGGTCATTGACGAAACCGGACAAACTGTTCCGGGAGCCAGTGTTACTGTAAAGGGAACGCAACAGGGCACACTGACAAATGTTGACGGAACGTATACATTGAACGCGTCTCCCAACGCGACATTGGTGTTTTCTTTTGTAGGTTATTTAAAAGAAGAAATCGCAGTAAACAATCGCAGCACAATCGATATCACTCTAAAAGTGGATCAAAAAGCACTGGAAGAAGTAGTCGTGGTGGGCTACGGAACACAGCGAAAAGTGGAAACAACGGGCTCTATCGCTTCTGTAAAAGCTGCTGATCTCGTCCAAACACCCGTAGCCAACATCGCTCAGGGTTTACAGGCACGCGTCGCAGGTGTGCAGATAAGTCAGAACTCAGGTTCTCCGGGAGGAAATATAAGTGTGAGAATCAGAGGTACCAACTCCATTAACGGATCTTCCGAGCCTTTGTATGTAGTAGACGGAATCCAGATTTCAAATGGAGGCGGCATTACGGATGTGAGTCCACTTTCTACCATTAACCCCAATGATATTGAATCCGTTGAAGTTTTAAAAGATGCCTCTGCTTCTGCGATTTATGGCGCGCGTGCAGCAAATGGCGTTGTCCTTATTACGACGAAAAGAGGAAAAAGCGGCGTTACCCGCATAACCTTCGACAGCTATTACGGTTCTCAGGAAACCAGGAAAAAACTAGACGTATTAAACGCTTCCCAGTTTGCACAATTAGAAAACGAAGTTTTTAAAAATACGTATTACAAAGACCCCGCCTCACTCGGAGAAGGAATAAACTGGCAGGATCAGATTTTCCGCAAAGCTCCGATCCAGAACCACCAGCTTTCGATCAACGGAGGAAATGACAAAACGCAGCTTGCTCTTTCTTTAAACTATTTTGACCAAAAAGGGATCATTATCGGCTCAGGTTTCAAGCGTTATTCTTTCCGTATCAATCTAGATCACCAGCTAAGCAAAAAAATTAAAATCGGGACAAGTATTTTGAGCAGTTATTCCATCAATGACGGCATTCAGACTGGCGGGGAAAATATTGGCGACGGCGGTGCGGTTTCAGGCTCTATTCTCGGGGCGGCCATTGGCGCACCTCCTACTTTGCAGCCTTACCGCCCGGACGGATCACTGTTTCCTTTTGGGGAACAAGCTGGCGGACAATACCGGGAAGTAACCAATCCGCTTGGGTTTGCGGCCGTGTTGAGAAAACGTAATATCAAACGTTCACTTGTTAATTTATACGGGGAAGTAAATATTTTAAAAGGACTTACCTATCGCGCATCATTCAACGCCGATCAGAGCGGCGAGCTCTTCAACTTTTACTCCCCAAGATCCATCGTTAATAAATCTGACCTGACGGATAACTCAGGTTCCGCAACAAAAGCGAACTCTAACTTCCTTGCTTTATTACATGAAAGTATCCTGACTTACAGCACCAACCTTGCAAAAGATCATACGCTGAAAGCAACAGCAGTATTCGGTACGCAGGTAGAAATGAATAACTCTAATGAGATTTCAGCAACCGGTTTTCCAAACGATGCCACACAAAACGAAGCACTTCAACTGGCGCTTACACGTACTGTAAAAAGTGACCGGAGAAGTCAGCGTCTGGATTCTTATATGGCACGGGTGAACTACGGATTTAAAGACAAATTTTTCCTGGATCTGACGGCACGCGTCGATGGGTCCAGCAAATTTGGAGCAAATAACAAGTATGGTATTTTCCCGGCAGTTTCAGCGGCTTACCGGATTATCGAAGAGCCTTTCATGAAGCAGGTGAGCTGGATGTCGGATTTGAAATTGCGCGCCAGTTATGGTATTACGGGAAATGCAGGCGGGATCAACCCTTACCAGTCGCTTCAAACCGTTGCTGCTACGGAAAGCGATTATATTTTTAACCATACCTATCTGACCGGAATTAATCCTACAAGAATTGCCAATCCTAATCTTCGCTGGGAGCGTTCGACGCAAACGAACTTTGGAGCAGATATCAGTTTTTTAAATAACCGACTGAGTCTGATTGCTGATTTTTATTACAAAAAAACAAACGATCTTTTATATGTAAAAAAGTTGCCGCTTAGTTCGGGCTACAACGATATTACCGGAAACTTTGCTTCCCTGGAAAACAAAGGAATTGAACTTGCCGTAAATGGACGAATTTCCGACGGTGCCTTCAAATGGGATATTTCCGGAAACATGACCATTAACCGTAATAAAATCCTGGATCTTGACGGAGGTGTTACAACCGAACGTTTTGCGACCACCTACACGGTACTAAAAGTTGGACAACCCTTAGGTCTATTTAAAACTTACGTTTTTGACGGAGTTAATCAAACCGGAGAAGCTATTTTGCCTGGATATGACGGCCGCGTAGGTGGCCATAAGGTAAAGGATATTACCGGTGACGGCACCATCAACGCAGACGACCAAGTGATTGTCGGAAATCCGAATCCAAAATTCATCTACGGTTTCTCCACCAATATGTCTTTCAAAGGATTTGATCTTGGAGCCTTTTTCTCCGGCACACAGGGCAACGATATTTACAATGCAAGCCGCCTTTCTTTCGAAAATCCACTCGGACAACGGAATATGCTGGCCGGCGTTGCAGATCGCTGGTCGCCGACAAATCCGAGCAACCAATATGTAAGTGGCTTCCAGGGTGGCCGCTTGCCGATCACAAATTATGTAGTGGAAGATGGTTCTTATCTGCGCTGTAAAAATATTACACTGGGTTATAACGTACCGAAATTCAAGGGCGTCGAGCGAATCCGTCTTTACGTCAGCGCAAACAACCTGTTCACTTTTACGAAATACAGCGGGTTCGATCCGGAAGTGAATACATACGCCGGTTCCAATACGGTGATGGGCGTTGACAATTTTGTGTATCCACAGGCTAAATCACTTTTGGGTGGTATTCAGGTAACATTTTAAAATCAATCCAAACCGGATATCATGTAATCCATACGATTACAGCACCAAATCAAACATTCGATCCAATGAAAAATATATTTAAAAATACAACGCGTCTTTCGATTCTCCTTGGCGCAGCCTTGTCGCTGAATTCCTGTAAACTGGATGAAAAAATTTACTCGTCCATTTATACCGAAGATTTTTATAAAACCGCAGCAGATGCTGAAAAAGGTTTAATTGGCGCTTATGGTCCTCTGAGAGATTTAGGAAACGGCCCAGCCCTTACATTAGTTGGCGATTTCAGCGATGATCAGACCTACCCGCGTGCCGTAGTTGGTCGCAATACGCTGACTTTGTTTACCTATGATGTCAACTATACTACACAAAAAAGTAACGGTCGCACCAGCGAGTCGCCTCAGCAAATCTGGTCCTCTTCGTATAGCGGAATCGAAAAGGCCAACTGGGTGATCGCGAAAGTTCCGGACGCATCGATGGATGAAACGCGCAAAAAACAGATTATTGGCGAGGCCTATTTTCTTCGTGCCTTTTACCACTGGCTTTTAGCTAAAAACTTCGGAGACGTTCCGATCAAAATCACGCCGAGTTATACCGAAGAAGAAGCTATTGTCGCAAAAAGTCCGAAAGCAGAAGTTTACAAACAAATTTACGCCGATCTTGACCAGGCGCTCGCAGCAGGTCTGCCTTCTTATCCTGCTAATGAAAAAAGTCGTCCTTCAAATGAAGTTGTGAGCGCACTGTATGCCAAAGCGGCCTTGTACAACGAAGATTGGGCTAAGGCATTGGAAAAAGCAAAAGTGGTTATTGCTTCCGGTAAATATTCGCTCATGCCTGATGTCCTGGACGTTTACAAATATGATAAAGAAGATGCTGCAAGGAATGAAAATATGTGGGCGTATGAAGTAGATCCTATTGCACCTGGGTCCAGTCATCAGCTTGTTGGATTGTGTGGCCCTCCGGGTAGCGCGGCACCTGCCTATGCACGCACTTCCTATGGTTCGATGTTCGCTTATCAGTCATTCTTCAATTCTTTTGACCCCGCTGATAAACGTCGTCAATTATTGGATACTACGTATGTTAATAAAAGTGGTGCGACCGTACCGCAGAGAAGTATTACAACGATTACAACGGAAGGTGTTTTAATCAAAAAATACATGGACCCTGTTTCTACGATCGGGTTTATTCCTAACGTACCCATTCTGAGATTGCCGGATGTCTACCTGATCGCTGCCGAAGCGGAAGCGCGACTGAACGGAGCCAGTGCCGCTGCATATGGCTACATCAACACAGTACGGAAACGGGCCGGGTTACCGGAGCTTAAAACAGGCCTGACGAAAGACGCCTTTGTTGATGCCGTTATTCAGGAGCGTGCCTGGGAATTTTTTGCAGAAGGCGACCGCTGGTACGATTTGACCCGCACCGGAAAGTTCCTGACAGTCATTCCAAAGGCAGTGAATCCGGTTTATCCTACAAGAAACGTTCAGCCTAAAAACAAATATTTCCCGATTCCACTTGATGAAATGAATGCAAATCCAAAACTGGAACAAAATCCGGACTGGAAATAATGAGCGCTTGTTTTGCGCTATCAGGTTCTAACTACGCTTAATCGATGTATAATATTTCATGTTTTTTAATAATCCTGACACCGCTTCTTTTCCTTTTTGGAAAGGAAGAAGAAAGTATTATCCTGAAAAACAAGAAGGTGGAAAAGATCCGTGAGTTCAGAATCGTTGAAAATGATACACTTACTTATACTTTAAAACTGCAACTGGACGATTCCGGGAGACCAAAATATTTCTTCCGGAATATTTTTACACCCGTTTGTTATACCAACGAATGCAAACCGGTTTACATCAATTTTTACTGGGATCTGCTGGGTAATTACGAACGCTATGATTTGCCGGAAGGGAAGGTTTTAACAAAAATAGATCACGACGAATTCAAGTTGGAAGACTATGAAAAGTTGCAGGATATTTTATCAAAACAGAATTCCATTTTCGCTGATCTGCAAATGGAAGATCTGATTACGAAAGGCACAGATAACCTCTCCGATTCGGTGGATGCAAAAACAGGAGCTACACTTAAAACGATCAAAAATGAAGTAATCGACGGAGCGGTTTATACCTGTTTTACATTATGGAAAATTGCCTACGGAAAAGCAGTTCCTGAGATGTTGAAAATAACTGAATCCTATCAAAACGATCAATTGCTTCACTCATTTTTGACCGGCAAAAACTATCACTACCAGTATTGGGCGATGGAAAAAGTGATTCAGAAAGATGGGAAAGTCTCAAAATCTTTCGAACCGGATATCGAAAAAATTATTGAAGGAAAAAATCTTTTCACCGCCCGGGCTGCTCTGCAAAAAGCAGGTAATGAATTCTTTTCAAAACCACAAAAACAGAACTGGCTTTGGGAAGTTTTCCAATCAGCCTCCTATCCGATGCAGATCGCAATTTTGAAGAAACTTTTGACTATTCCTTTAAACCAAACCTTAACAGAAAAAATCGCCGATGATATCGCAAAGTCCAACAAAGAACAGCGAAAGCTGAAAATCGGGGTTTTGAAAAATCAGCACAGGCTCTCGGCTAAAAGTCGGAAAATACTGGATGAAACAATTGATGAGTAAAGTAGGGAAGACCGAAAACACAAAAGCAAGGCTTCAGCCTTGGGAAATAATCAACGACCCGCATTCAGAGTTTTATCCCTGAATGCCTGGAACTAAACAAATACATATGAGAAACTATCTAACGTTATTTCTTTTATTGTCCGCCTTACAGATTTCTGCGCAAAACCACGTTTTCGTAGAAACAGAATCCTTTGAAGACAAAGGCGGCTGGGTAATCGATCAGCAGTCTTTCGTTGTTATGGGATCTTCTTATCTGATGGCGCACGGTATGGGAAGACCTGTCAAAGACGCAACGACAACCGTCAAATTTCCGAAAAAAGGAAAGTATCATGTTTGGGTCCGTACCAAGGACTGGGCACCTTTCCCAAAAGGTCCTGGCAAATTTCAGGTCTCTGTTGATGGGAAAACAATCAACCAGACTTTCGGCGAAAGTGGTTCGGACGAATGGAAATGGTATGACGCAGGAGAAACGGAAATCAAAAACGATCAGATCAAATTAGCTATTAAAGACCTGACGGGATTTAACGGTCGCTGCGATGCCATTCTTTTTACAGATGCACCAAAATTCACTCCGCCAGACAAACTGGAAGAGTTAACGGCTTTCCGTAAAAAACTCCTGAATCTAACCGACACACCCGTTTCTGCCGGCCATTTTGATATGGTCGTCGTAGGCGGCGGAATTGCCGGAACCTGTGCAGCGATTTCGGCTTCCAGAATGGGATTAAAAGTTGCCTTAATTCAGGACCGCCCTGTTCTGGGTGGAAATAACAGCTCTGAAATCCGGGTACATCTGATGGGTGATGTGGATAAAAACTACTATCCCAAGCTAGGCCGGATTGTTCGGGAAATGGATAATGGCGATCCTGGAAATGGGAATCCGGATGCAAAAGAATACGGCGATGCCAGAAAAACTGCAATTGTTAAGGCAGAGAAAAATATTTCCCTTTTCCTGAACACGTTTGTTTATAAAGTTGAAAAACAAAACGATATTATCACCGCCGTCGTTGGCCGGGATATTGCAACCAACAAAGAAACCCGTTTTGAAGGATCTTTCTTTTCTGATTGTACGGGTGATGGAACAATCGGTTATCTGGCCGGAGCAGAATTCCGCATGGGAAGAGAAAGCAAGGCCGAAACAGGCGAATCGCTTGCTGCCGAAAAGGCCGATGATTTCACTTTGGGTACTTCAAACCTTTGGGCTTCGCTGCCGCGCGATACTGTTTCTACTTTTCCTGAAACGCCCTGGGCACTCCAGTTTTCGGACGAATATCACATCGATAACAGCAAGGCCGACTGGGAATGGGAAACCGGTTTTGGGAATTTCAATACGATCACGGATGCTGAGAAAATCCGCGATCATAACCTCCGCGCGATCTATGGAAACTGGTCTTATTTGAAAAACCACAAATCGCAGAAATATGCCAAACATGAACTGGCCTGGGTTGCCTACATCGGCGGAAAACGCGAGTCGCGCAGGATTATTGGTGACCACATTCTGAATCAAATGGACATTCAGGAAGGCAAACAATATCCAGACGGATCAGTAACGGCCACCTGGACAATCGATCTGCATTTTCCTGATTCAAAAAACAGCAAATACTTTGAAGGACAGGAATTTTTTGCAGGAACGAAGCATATTAAAGTAGCACCGTATACAATCCCCTATCGCTGTCTTTACTCCAAAAACATTCAAAACCTTTTCGTTGCCGGAAGGAATATCAGTACCACGCACGTCGCTTTTGGAAGCACGCGCGTCATGCGGACCTGCGGGATGATGGGCGAAGTGGTCGGCTTTGCGGCATACCTTACTGCAAAGTACAAAACCACACCAAGAGACGTCTATCAGGATCATTTGCCGGAATTAATGGCGATTCTGAAAGGTGAAACGGTTTCGCCGCAACCTTAACATTATCTAATAGCTGTGATGAAAGTCGTCGGAAATCTTGTTATCATTTTCACTTTGCTATTGTCGTTTTCGGCGGTAGCAAAGTGTGATAATATCCCGATGATCTCCATTCTGGGAGAAGCACAAGGCACAACCTATCACATCAAATATTTTGACAAAAAACAGCGAAATTTCAAAATTCAAATCGATTCGGTTCTGGCAGATTTTGATCGGTGTTTATCCATTTACAAGTCCGGTTCTGAACTGTCAAATTTCAACCAGGCAGATTTTCATCAATTCAAATCGTCGTACTTCTTTCCCGTATTAAAAAAGTCAGAAGAGATTTTTGAAGCGACAAACGGAGCCTTTGACCCAACAATTTTTCCACTGGTCAACGCTTATGGTTTCGGAGTAAAAAAGAACAAAAATCCTGAAAATGTTGACGTTGATTCCCTGTTACAATTAGTCGGGTTCAGAAATATCCTATTCGATTCCATAGCTGTAAAAAAGACAAAATCAAACGTGCAACTCGACTTCAATGGCATCGCGCAGGGTTATTCCGTTGATGTGATCGGAGACTTTTTGAACGGACACAACATCAGCCGGTTTATGGTAGAGATCGGTGGTGAAATTCTTTGTAAAGGATACAAGACAAATGGTAAACCCTGGGTTACAGGTATTGAAAATCCATTGAAACCGGGAGCTCTGTTTTGCTCTGTTCAGCTTTCCGATCGCGCTATGACGACCGCCGGAAATTACCGGAATCATTTTGAAAAAGACGGGCAGATTTTCAACCACATAATAAATCCCAAAACCGGTTCGATGGAGCAAAGTTCTCTTTTAAGTGTAACCGTTTTCGCCAAAGACGCCATAACTGCTGACGGCTACGACACAGCATTTTTCGTCATGGGACTGGAAGAAACCAAACGTTTTTTAAGCAGGCAAACAGATATTGACGTCTGCATTTTGTACAGTGGCGACGACGGAAAACTGAAGGCTTATCTAACCGGCGGAATTAAAAATTTAATCAAAGTATTGTAAACGTTTTCTCATGAAATATTATCTGACGTTATTTTCCTTTCTGATTTCTGTTTTTACTGTTTTAGGCCAACCGTCTAAAAATGTGACGCTTGGCAATAAAAACATTCAGATTGTCTGGCTGAAAACTGCGGAAGGATATCGCGTTCAAAAAATTGCTGTCAACAAAAATGGAAAATGGATTTCAGATTTGACGCCTTCCGGCGAGTATACCTTACTTTTTACTGACACAAAACCTTCGACAGAATCATCGGAGACTTTTGAAAAGATAACCGGCAGCAAATTCCCCGAAGATTCTTACCATTACCAGCAGCAGCAGTGGAAGGAAAGCACAACGGCAGTATCGCTTAATACCGCAGGAAAAGCTTATCACTTTTTCCCTTCGAATGTAAAAATCATTGACAAAAAACACATTCAGTTTAGTCATGAAACACAAGTTGCGACCATCATCGCAGACTGGAATCTGGACGAAAAATTCGCGTCGGATGTTCAGGTCAGGCAAACGCTGATTCCTAAAAAGAAAGGCTTCTTCTCGCTGGCTTCTCCCGGTATGGCTACCATTGCAGTTGACAAAATGTCGTGGGCATCTGTTCCTGGCTACTTTCAGGGAAATTTTATGCAGGAAAATTTTGCGCTTTCTTATGCTTACGGCCACGGAGTTCCGAGTCGTCCTGTTATCTACCGCGAGCGTTGCGCGAGTACTTTGAGCCCGCTTGTCAGTACAAAAAATGGAATCACTTTATCGGTCATTCCTGAACCTGGTCTGGCGCGCGATCCTTGGGCAAAGGACAAAATCACGCAGACGGATTGGTTTATTGGCTTGTCGCACATGAACCGGAAATCGCAGTTATCTCCGACGCTATATTATCCGGTTTTGGGTGAAGAAAAATCAGAACGGGAAATTGGTCAGGAACTAAGTTTCGGGTTCCGTTTCAGCCTGATTTCCGGAGATTGGTTTCAGGCTTTGAACCATGCAATTTATGACGTTTACAATTTAAAGGAAGGACTGGCACTTCGTCAGAGCAAACAATCGTTGACCGATCGCATTGAAAAAATGCGTCACTATCTGATTGATCCAAAAACTTCTCTCTGGAATATTGAAGAATATAAGGGCAAGAAAATTGGCGCGCAATCTTACCTGGGAGGCGTAGTGGGTTCGAATAAGGATGCAATGAAAAATTCCGATTATGGTGCCATGTGGATGCTGGCGCATGAAACGAAAGATCCTGAACTGACAGAGAAAGTATTACCACCGGCAGAAAATTTTAAGCTGGTTCAACAATCAAAAGATGAAGGATTTTTCAAAGGTGCGATCGAGGGTCAGTATTATCTGGCAAAAAACAAAAAGTTTGTGGAAGAATGGGGGTCTGTTGTCGAACCGATCGGCTTGACTTATTATGTGATGCTCGATATTGGCAATATGTTTCTTTTTGAACCGGACAATACAGAATTAAAAGACAGGTTAAAACTAGGCGCCGAAAAACTATTAAACTGGCAAAAACCGGATGGAAGTTTTGCGGTAGCTTATGACCGTAAAACGGAGGAAGAATTGTTTAAAGATATCAAAGACGTCCGCCCGACTTTTTACGGGTTTCTGGTTGCTTACCGGATACTGAAAGATGAAAAATATCTGAAAGCCGCTCAAAAGGGCGCAGATTGGTTTATAAAAAACGCCGTTGAAACAGGTGCATTTTTGGGTGTTTGCGGCGATGCGCGATATGCGCCGGACTTTGCAACGGGACAGAGCGCGCAAGCATTACTGGATCTTTTTGATATAACAAAAGACGAACGGTATAAAAACGCTGCGATCACTTCTGCCAAAATTTATGTCAGCTCCATTTACACGCATCCGATTCCTTCAAAAAAAATCAAAATAGTGAACGGTGTGGAGCGCGAAGACTGGGAGATTAGCCAGGTTGGCCTGAGCTTCGAACATGGCGGAATATTTGGCTCCGCTACCCGTCACGGTCCTATCCAACTGGCCAGCCATGCCGGACTTTTCATTCGTATGTACAAAATCACCGGTGAGCAAATTTTTGCTGATCTGGCAAGGTCCGCAGCAATTGGCCGTGATGCTTTCGTGGATCCGAAAACCAGCGTCGCTTCTTATTACTGGCAAGCCATGAACAAAGGGGCCGGTCCTTATCCGCATCATGCCTGGTGGCAAATTGGCTGGATCACAGATTATTTGTTATCGGAAGCAGAATTGAGATCAGATGGGAAAGTGCGTTTTCCAAGAGGATTTGTGACGCCGAAAGTTGGCCCGCACCAGACTTACGGCTTTGAATCCGGCATTATTTATGGTGAAAAAACAAACCTGATTATCCGCGAAGGTCTCGCTCAAAGTGGAAATCCTATGGTCGATTGCATCCTGGCACAATCAGAATCAGGCAATAAATTATTTGTGGTTTTTCTTAACAATCAGGTTCAGGCCTCTTCTTTCGACCTTTCTCTTGATCCTGAAAAAATCAAGTCCGGCGCCAAAATAGCTGGTATCAAAAACGCTGCAACGGGCAAATCACTTTCACAGTTAAAATTTGAGATCCCGGGTTTTGGAATTCAGGTTTTAGAAGTAACCTACAACTAAGATGAGAATAATCATGATGTCGTTTCTGGTAATGCTGGTTTGGAGTAAAAGTTTTGCTCAGGAAACAGACACATTGTCTATTCCGCTAACGAAACTGATCAAAAATATCCGTTACGGAACAGCCAATATCAGGCAGACCCTTGACCTGTATATACCAGAAAATGGGCCAAAGCCAAGTCCGGTAATCATCTGGATTCATGGCGGCGGCTGGAATAACGGCACGAAGAAAAATATGCATGTGGATGGCTTGGCTAAATACGGCTATGCCATCGCCAGTGTCGACTACCGTTTTACACGCGATACTATTTTTCCGGCACAGATAAAAGATTGCAATGCAGCTATTGATCTCTTATGGAAAAATGCTTCAAAATATAACCTCGATACGTCCCGGTTTATCATCGCGGGGGCTTCTGCCGGCGGACATCTGGCTACTTTAATTGGAATGAGCAGCAATAATCATGTCAAGGAATTTTATCCGTTTTCGATCAAAAAAAATCCCGTTCATTTTCTTGCCGTGGTCAATTATTATGGTCTGACAGATTTGTATGCGCTTCATGGAAACGGATTAAAATTTGAGGTTGACGATGATAACTCGATGGTTTCAAAGTTGTTGGGAACATCTTCTTTGAAGCGCCCGGATCTTGCAAGATGGGCCAGTGCTAATACCTATATCGATAAAAACGATCCTCCTGCCTTAACTATTCATGGTGCAAAAGATGAAATATCACCACTTTGGCAAGGGCAGCTTTTCAGTAATTTACTGGAAGTAACAGGAGTCAAAAACGACATCATGATCCTGTCAGAAGCAGCTCATGCAGGACCCGTTTTCTCACAGGTTTCTGTGCAGGAACGAGTGAAACTGTTTTTACAGGAAGTCGAGCAGAAGTAACAAATAGACAATTAAAAAGTCCCAAGTATAAATTAACCCTATGAATTCACCCATTGATACCGCCGTCATTTTTATCTTTTCGGCCTTCGTCCTATTTATCGGAATGCTCTTTGTCCGAACCGGCCGGAACATGAAATCCTTCTTTGCCGGAGGCGAATCTGTGCCTTGGTTTATAGGTGGGCTTTCACTTTTTATGAGTTTTTTCTCGGCAGGTACTTTCGTTGCCTGGGGAGCTATTGCTTATAAATATGGCTGGGTTTCGGTTACTATCCAGTGGACCATGTGTATCGGCGCGCTGATCACCGGGCTTTGGCTCGCACCAAAATGGAAAGCAACAGGTGCATTAACTGCTGCGGAATTTGTAAAAGAAAGATTGGGATTAACTGTTCAAAAAACGTACATCTACATTTTTACACTGGTTTCACTTTTCATCAAAGGCTCCGTTCTATATCCGGTTGCCAAACTGGTGAGTGTTTCACTCGGATTTCCACTTGTACCGAGCACCATTGTTTTGGGAATTATGATGATCGCTTACACAGCCGTCGGCGGACTATGGGCTGTTATGGTGACTGATATTCTTCAGTTCGTTATTCTGACGGCAGCCGTTTTCATCATTCTGCCACTTTCTTTAAATGCCGCGGGCGGTTGGGACGTGGTAGCGACCAAAGCACCTGATGGATTTTTCGATTTGTTAAATGGCGAATATACATTCGGATTTATCATCGCTTTTACGCTTTATCACATCTGTTATATCGGTGGTAACTGGACTTTTGTACAACGTTATACCAGCGTCGACAGCGGGAGATCTGCCAGAAAAGTTTCTTTCCTTTTTGCAGGATTATATCTTATCAGTCCGATTATCTGGATGCTTCCTCCGATGATTTACCGGACAATTAATCCTGACCTTGTCGGTTTGGATACTGAAAATGCTTATTTGAAAGTTTGCCAATTGGTATTACCACCTGGCTTAATGGGACTTATGCTAACCGGCATGTACTTCTCAACTTCCGCCTCAGCAAATACAACCCTGAATGTTGTGTCAGCCGTTTTTACAAATGACATTTATAAAGGCATGATTAATCCAGGTGCCTCCGACAAAAAACTGATGTCAATAGCTCGATTATCGTCGCTTGTTTTTGGAATCGGGATGATCATTATTGCTTTGCTCGTTCCAGCTGCGGGTGGAATTGTCGAAGTGGTTTTAAGTATCGGCGCCGTTACCGGCGGACCACTTTTAGCGCCGGCACTCTGGGCGTTATTTTCGAAGAAACTGACAGGAAAAGCTACGCTTTGGATCACTGGTTCTACGCTTTCGGTCAATTTACTTTTCAAAATTATTTTGCCATTAACGGCGGGTTTCAAATTAAACCGTTCAGAAGAAATGCTTCTGGGTATTGGCTTACCAATCATTTTATTGGCGATCAACGAATGGCTGCTTTCTCAAAAAACTGCAACAAGTTCAGAATATGACGTTTACCGGGCTGTCATGGCGCAGCGAAAATTTGATTTTCTGGAAAGCTCGGAAGAAGAAAAAACAGAAGCGCGCAGACAAAACCAGTTCGGGTTGCGGGTTATCGCCGGCGCACTTGCCTTCACCGCATTTTTATTATTTGTATTAAGTGCATTGACCACAATCGGTTCCACATTGACGGCAGCTATTGCATTTGGAATTTTGCTGACTGCACTTATCCCATGGCGCGCCTCGAAGAAAATCATCGTTGTACCGATTGAAACAAAAGACACTATTCTACACCCTTAAAATCAGAAAACCTTGATTATGATACGTTTCAAAAAAGTACTTCTTATACTCACGTTATTAATTGTATTGACCAAAACCGCATTTGCGCAGTATAGGATCAGTCAGCCAAATGCTATCTCACTTCATGGAGAATGGGCGTTTACGCTGGATCCGGCAGAAATGGGACAAAAAGGAAAATGGTTTGCCGCCAATGCAGAAGAAAATGGAAGATTCGACAAAGTTACCGTCCCACATTGCTTTTCAGCGGATACCAGATTTCAGTTTTTTACAGGAACGGTGTGGTATCGAAAAACTTTTCAATGGAAAAAGACTCCCGGCAAACGTGTCATTCTGCATTTCGATGCATCTTATTACAAAACAAATATATGGCTGAACGAGCAGAAAGTTGGTGTTCACGAAGGGGGTTATACCCCGTTTTGCTTTGATATAACCGACTTTTTAAAAGACGATGCAAATATACTGGCTGTTTCTGTCAATAACGATACATGGAAAACCGGTACCATTCCCGGTGCGAAAGACACAAATAAACCTAACGCGCCTTTCATGGGCTGGGTGAATTATGGTGGTCTGATCCGGCCTGTTTATCTGACTATCGAACCGGAAGTTTATGCAGATAACATCAAGATTGAAAGTGTGCCGGATCTTACCAAAGGAACGGCGAATTTAAGTACAAAACTGAGGATTAAAAACACTTCCAAACAAGCCGTTTCTCCGAAAATTAATTATTCAGTTCGATTCAAAGAAAAGGCCGTTGCACTGAATTGGAAAACTAAATCAGCCACCATTCAACCCGGGCAAACGGGAATAATTGAGGCCGAAACCAATCTTTCCGCAGCGCAGGTCAAGTTGTGGAATCTGGATGATCCAAATTTGTATCACCTGACTGCTACCGTAGGCGCGGATACCATTTCTTCGAATTTTGGAATCAGAAAAGTTGAAATAAAAAATGCGCAGTTACTGCTGAATGGAAAATCGCTTCGGTTAGGCGGGGGAAATCGGGTCGTCGATTATCCGGGTTTAGGTTCAATGGAACCAGATTGGCTGATTGAAAAAGATTTCAAATTAATGAAAGAGGCAGGAATGGAATTTCAACGTTTGACGCATTATACTCCCTCTGAATATTTCTACGAACTGGCTGATAAATATGGAATGCTGATTATATCCGAAGCCGGAAACTGGCAGCTTACGCCGAATCAAATGGCAAATGATAGCATGAGGACAAAATTCCGTTCACAATTCAAAGAAATGGCGGAACGCGACTGGAATCATCCCAGCATCATTGCATACAGCGTTGGAAATGAGTACGAATCGAAAACAGCATCCGGACAAAGCTGGACAAAAGATATGATCGTGAACGCGCGGGAACTCGATCCAACCCGTTTGTACACCTTTGCGAGTATGTTCCTGAACACATTTCCTGAAAAACCTGAGGACGAAGCCAGCCAGTATGTCGATTTTGTTTGTACCAATACCTATGGAAATCACGCGAAGGCACTGGATCATATTCATAAACTTTATCCTGAAAAACCGATTTTGATCAGCGAATGGGGAACAAGAGCAGACGAAAAAAACGGTGAGTCCGGACAGGCACAGCACGTGCGTGATGTGATAGCGGAAGTAAGAAAAAGACCTTATGTCATTGGAACTTCCTGGTGGACTTACAACGATTATCAAAGCCGCTACCATGGCACCAATCCAAACGGTTATCGTCCCTGGGGAATCGTTGGTCCGGACCGTTCATTAAGGCCATCTTATCTGGCATACCAGGAAGAGATGTCCCCTGTTCTTATCGAAAAAGTTAGTTTCAGGGAAGGCCAACCGGGTCAGCATCAGCTGGTATTGAAAATTACTGGCCGCCCGGATTTTCCTTCCTATGCTGTAAAAGGCTACTCGTTGAAAACAGAAAATGCTACCTATCCAATCCCTGATTTAAACCCTGGTGAAAATAAGGAAATCACCATTCCGGTTTCAGGTTTTGATAAAAAACTGGCTCTAACGATCATGAAACCAACTGGATATTCAGCTGGCATTAAAGAAATAGAACTGAAATAATTAAAAATACCATGAAATAAACGGGAGGCGACGGTAAAACAAAACCTCCCACCCTAACGAGACTTGACCATGATAAAAGAAGAATTCATCTACAAAAGATCACCAAAAACCATAACACTGGAAGCAGATTTAGTAATCGTCGGAGGTGGGTTGACGGGAACCTGCGCAGCGATCACCGCGGCACGGACAGGAATGAAAGTAATCGTTGTGCAAGACAGACCGGTTTTGGGCGGAAATGCGTCAAGTGAAATCCGGTTGTGGGTTTTGGGTGCCACTTCGCATATGGGGAACAACAATCGCTGGGCACGGGAAGGCGGTGTGATCAATGAAATTATGCTGGAAAATATCCACCGGAATCCCGATGGAAATCCTTTGATTTTTGATACCGTGTTGCTGGAAAAAGTAGCCGAGGAACAGAACATTACGTTGCTTTTAAATACCGCTGTTTTCGATCTTGACAAATCTGCGGAAGACACTATTTCGGCTGTCCACGCTTTTTGCAGTCAGAATAGTACGCAGTACAAAATCAGCGCTCCCTTGTTTTGTGATGCTTCCGGCGACGGAATCGTAGCCTTTTTAGCAGGCGCCGCATTTCGGATGGGTGCAGAATCGCAGGAAGAGTTTGGTGAAAAATTCGCGCCGGATAAAGCATATGGCGAACTCCTTGGACACTCGATGTATTTTTATTCAAAAGATGTTGGTCGACCGGTGAAATTTACGCCACCGTCTTTTGCCTTGCAGGACATCACGCAGATTCCACGCTATAAAACATTCAATCCCAAAGATTTTGGCTGTCGGCTCTGGTGGCTGGAATATGGCGGAAGACTGGATACGGTTCATGATACCGAAACGATTAAATGGGAATTATGGAAAGTGGTTTACGGAGCCTGGAATTATATCAAAAACTCCGGTCTTTTCCCCGAAGCTGAAACCATGACTCTGGAGTGGGTCGGTACTATTCCGGGAAAACGTGAAAGCCGCCGTTTTGAAGGCGATTATATGCTTAAACAACAGGATATTGTTGAACAAAAACAATTTGAAGATACTGTTGCCTTTGGTGGATGGAGCATTGATTTACATCCGGCCGATGGAATTTACAGTGATCAGGCTGGTTGTAATCAATGGCACGGAAAAGGCGTTTTCAGTATTCCTTTCCGCAGTTATTACAGCAAAAACATCAACAATCTATTTATCGCCGGCCGGATTATCAGCACGACACACGTAGCTTTTGCGTCCACAAGAGTAATGGCTACGAGCGCGCACGGCGGACAGGCTGTTGCCATTGCAGCTTCTTTGGCAAAAAAATATGGTATTTCACCGAGAGAAGTAGGAACGCTTCATTTGGAAGAATTGCAGCGGGAATTGATAAAATCCGGCCAGTACATTCCACATTTAAAATTGTCGGACCAGGAAGATCTGGTTCAAAAAACAGTTAGCATCCAGGCGAGCTCAACCTTGAAATTGAAAGAAATTCCGGGTGCTGATCATTGGGTTTCAATGAATCACTCAGTTGGACAAATGCTGCCGGCATCCATTGGAAAAATGCCTTCGGTTACCTTTTGGGTTGATGCTGTTGAAGAAACTGAGTTAAGTGTTGAATTACGAAAAAGCAGCAAATCTTATAACCATACGCCTGATGTTACACTTGAAACAAAGTCTATTTCTTTGAAAAAAGGTAAACAGGAAATTACTTTGGACTGGAGGTCGGAATTTGACGACCTATGTTACGCTTTTGTTTGTTTTATGAAAAATGAACAAGCTAAAATTCAGTATAGTGAGACAAGGATTTCAGGAATTGTAACGGTTTTTAACGCAACAAATCCTGCCGTTTCCAATTATGGAAAACAGGAACCAATGGAAGATATCGGCGTAGATACTTTTGAATTCTGGTGTCCGCAACGCCGACCGGAAGGAAGAAATATTGCTATGAAATTAGGCACTGAAATCAATCTTTTCGAATCTGAGAATTTGAGAAATGGTTTTCAACGCCCAATCGCGAGTCCGAATGCCTGGGTTGCAGATTACAGTGACAGAAATCCGACAATTAATTTTGAATGGCCAGAAAAAACAAAAATTTCCTCTATTGAATTTGTCTTTGACGCAGATTACGATCATCCGATGGAAAATGTAATTTTCCTTCATCCCGAAACCGTGATGCCGTTTTGTATTACAGAGGTGAAAGTTTACAATGACAAAAATGAACTCATCGGATCGATTGAAAATAATCATCAAAACAGAAGAACGATTACCTTGAAAGAACCAGCGGTGACGCACAACCTCAAAATTGAACTGGCAAATTCGAATGAAAATACACCCGTTTCGCTATTTGAAATCCGGTGTTATTAAGTTTGAATTTTTAATGTATAATCGTTTTAAAAAAGACGGATCTTCGGGTTCGTCTTTTTTTATTCTTTGAAAGCTAATATTTTGATACTAAATTTGCACCTCATTTAGCAAACATTAGTTTGCTATTTTATTAATACTTTACTCTATCATAATACTATACTAGATAGACTTTGAAGGACGCGTCAGAATCATTGCCCTCATCAGAAGTTAAGGAGCCAGTCAATTGGGAATCCCTGGAAGTCGCTTACATTGCAAGTGGTGATCCTCAGGAAGATCGCCGTTTGGCAGCTATCGCAAAGGAGCAGGGAAAAGTTGTTTTCTTACCGAATTTACCAGAGGAATCCGATTCTCGTTTCATTAAGGTTACACAAAAGGGTGAACAGCAAAACGCTGCTTTTGACGCAACTAAAAATAATCCAAAATCATCACTTTCCTGGGACACCATTCAGAACAAAATATGGGCGGCTACTTTGCGTAAAAGAAGCCGGACAGAAATTGGTATGAACTTGTTTGCAGCCATCGCCTTGATGATTGTTGGACACCTGGTTTTCACTTACGTTACTTACGATAGACTTTCCGTTCTCTGGAATGATTTAGAACTGAACGAAAGCTTTTTCTACTATATTCTTGGCGGTTTTATTGCGCAAATGATTGATGGTGCGCTCGGTATGGCTTATGGTGTGACATCTGCTACTTTTTTGCTTACTCTCGGCGTTCCCCCTTCGGCAGTTAGTGCCAGTGTACATGCTTCTGAAATATTCACCAGCGGCGTTTCCGGGTATATGCACCTTAAATTTGGAAATGTTAACAGCAAGTTATTTAAGAAAATATTGATCCCGGGTGTAATAGGCGCGATTTCAGGTGCATATCTTTTGACATCCCTTGAAAAATATATTTACATCATCAAGCCGTTAGTGGCTGTCTATACCCTTGTTCTGGGAATTCTTATTATCCAGAAAGCGTTAAAGAAACGGATTGAAAAACGGCCGATCAGACAAATCGGATGGCTTGCATTTGCCGGCGGATCGCTGGATTCAATCGGTGGCGGCGGCTGGGGGCCGATTGTAACGTCAACGTTGATCGCAAGAGGCCGTCATCCAAAATATACGATCGGATCGGTGAATCTGGCTGAGTTTTTCGTATCCCTGGCAAGTTCAGTTACCTTTATAACGTTGATTGGTTTTTCACACTGGCAGGTCGTTTTAGGGTTGATTTTAGGCGGTATGGTTGCAGCGCCGATCGCAGCAAACCTGTCCCGGAAGTTACCAATAAAAACAATGATGATCATGGTAGGAACAATCGTCATCATCGTGAGTTTGAGAATAATTTATATGGTTCTTTTTTAGCGGCTGGCTGACAGCTACTGCCGCACGGCGAACCGCTTTCAGCTTACGCCCGAAAATTTAGAGTTGATAAAAAACGGGAGATTTTATTCTCTCATAATTACGAAATATTAATTACAAGCTAAACGCCAACAGCTAATAGCCAATTCCTAGTGACCTATGAAAAAGCAGACCAAAGCGATACGTACCCAGACTAAGAAAACACAGTACCGTGAGCATTCCACGCCTTTATTTTTGACAAGCAGCTTTACTTTTGAAAGTGCTGAGCAAGGAAAAGCGCTGTTTGAAGAAACGGAAGAAGGAAATATTTACAGTCGTTTTTCGAACCCCTCTGTTCAGGAATTTATAGACAAGGTTTGTCTTCTTGAAGACTGTGAAGATGGTGTGGCGACGGCTACGGGTATGGCGGCGGTTTTTGCAAGTATGGCAGCGTTGCTGAAAAGCGGCGACCACATTTTGGCTAGTCGTGCTTTGTTTGGCTCTGCGCATCAGATCATTACGCAAATTATCAGCAAGTGGGGTATTACGTATACCTACCTGGACGCAGATGCAAGTGAGGAAGACTGGGAAACGGCGGTAACACCAAATACACGCATGGTTTACCTTGAAACGCCATCAAATCCAGGATTGGATCTTGTGGATCTTGAAATGATCGGCAGACTTTGCAAAAAACATAATTTGATTTTTAATGTAGACAACTGTTTCGCTTCTCCGGCATTGCAGAATCCGGTTGATTTCGGAGCGGATCTGGTCGTTCATTCGGCTACTAAATACATGGATGGACAAGGCCGCGTTTTGGGTGGAATTGTGGTTGGAAAAGAAGAATACATCAAACATGTTCGCTTTTTCTGTCGTCACACCGGACCGTCTATGTCTCCGTTCAATGCATGGGTATTGAGCAAAAGTCTTGAAACATTGAATTTGAGAATGGAAAAACATTGCTCTAACGCATTGGCACTTGCATCTGCTTTGGAAAAACATCCTGACGTAAAACTGGTTAAGTATCCATTTTTAGCCTCTCACCCTCAGCATGACCTTGCCAAGTCGCAAATGAAAGCAGGAGGTGCTATTGTGACAATTGAACTGGAAGGTGGTTTTGAACGTGTTTCTGCTTTCATGGACGCACTGAAAATCGCTTCTCTTTCTTCAAATCTTGGTGATACAAGAACAATCGTTACCAATCCGTTCACAACGACACATGCGAAACTGAAAGCAGACGAAAAACTGGCTTTGGGCATTACCGAAGGCCTAATCCGTATTTCAGTTGGTTTGGAAGATATCGAAGACCTGATCGAGGATTTCACAAATGCTGTGGAAGTGTCGGTCAAAAGTGATATATTAGAGTAAAAATTGATGTTGAACATGAAGGCTTTACATCGGGCTTTATGTTCACAACAAGTGATATCACAGAGAAGAAAAGAGACATAAGAGAGGCAATCAAAAACGCTGTGCCCTTCCTTTTTAAACTCTAATTTCCTTTGTGTAAAAATACAATACAAGGCGAATTCACCATGAACACAAACATAGACGCATTAACTGCCGCCCTTGAAGGCAAAAGCGAAATTGAATCGCTGGCTATTCTGGCAGATCTTTTTCCTGGTCAGGTCGTATTTTCGACGAGCCTGGGTTATGAAGATCAGGTTATTACAGATTTTATTTTAAAGAATAATCTGGATATCAGCATTTTCACGTTGGATACGGGTAGAATGTTTAATGAAACGTACATGACGCTTCAAAAAACGAACAACCGTTATGATACTAAAATAAAAGTTTATTATCCTCAAACCGGCGCTGCTGAAGAATTGGTAAGTACCAAAGGTCCTTTGAGTTTTTACGATTCTGTTGAAAACCGCAAGGAATGCTGCTTTATCCGTAAGGTTGAACCTTTGAACAGAGCTCTGAAAGGAGCCAAAATCTGGGTAACCGGTATCCGGGCAGAGCAGTCTGGAAATCGTCAATCCATGCACAAACTGGAAATCGATGAAGCACATGATCTGATCAAATTCCACCCGATTCTGGATTGGAGTTTTGAGGAAGTAAAAACCTATGTAAAATCGAATGGCATTCCTTACAACCCGTTGCACGACAAAGGTTTTGTAAGTATCGGCTGCGCACCTTGTACGCGCGCTATCCAGGAAGGCGAAGATTTCCGCGCCGGACGCTGGTGGTGGGAAGATGAGTCGAAGAAAGAATGTGGTTTGCACGCGAAGTAATATAAGCATCCCAATGCTACGTAAATAAAGAAGAAGTATTAAATGTCTAATGAAGTAAGTATGTCAATTTCAGTAAAAGAGGCGTCGGATCTTAGCGACCAAGGAAATATTGACCGTAGAAAACCGGACTACCTGGATCAGCTAGAGGCAGAGGCGATTTACATTATGCGTGAAGTGGCTGGTCAGTTTGAGCGTCCGGCGTTACTATTTTCAGGAGGAAAAGATTCAATAACCCTGGTTCGTCTTGCTCAGAAAGCATTTGCTCCGGGTAAAATTCCATTTCCGTTAGTTCATATTGATACGGGCCATAACTTCGTGGAAGCTACGGATTACCGTGATATGCTTGCTGAAAAAACAGGTTCAAAACTGATCGTTCGTTATGTGGAAGATACCATCAAAGCGAAAAATCTGAAAGAGCCGACTGGTAAAAACGCTAGCCGTAACTGGTTGCAGACTTTTACTTTACTAGATACAATTGAAGAATTTGGATTTGACGCCTGCATCGGTGGCGCGCGCCGTGATGAAGAAAAAGCGCGTGCAAAAGAACGCATCTTCTCTTTCCGTGACGAATTCGGTCAGTGGGATCCAAAACGTCAGCGACCTGAACTTTGGAATCTTTTCAACGGCCGCATTCATAAAGGTGAAAACGTACGTGTTTTCCCGATTTCCAACTGGACTGAATTAGACGTTTGGGCATATCTTCAAAGAGAAGGAATTACACTTCCAAGCATTTATTTCGCTCACCAACGTGAGTGTATTCTGCGCGACGGACGTTTGCTATACAATACGCCGGTAATCGAAAAAGATCCGGATGATCAGATTGTAACCAGACAAGTTCGTTTCCGTACGGTTGGTGATATGACTTGTACCGCAGCCGTGGAATCAAGCGCCGCAACATTGGAAGAAGTAATTGCTGAAATTACGGTTTCTAGAATCAGCGAACGTGGCGAAACCCGCATCGACGATCAGCAAACCGAAGCTGCCATGGAAGACCGTAAAAAAGGAGGATATTTCTAAACAATGAGAAATTGACAAAAAGCTCATTTGGGTCCATTCAATCATTCTCTCATTACAAATTCGAAATTAATACAAGGTGGATTTACTAAGATTTATAACAGCAGGTTCCGTAGACGACGGTAAAAGTACGTTGATAGGACGTTTGCTTTTTGATACAAAAAATATTCTGGCAGATCAGATGGAGGCCATCGAACGCGCCAGCAAAAGCCGTAACGACGGTGAAATTGATCTTGCTCTTTTAACGGACGGACTTCGTTCGGAACGTGAACAAGGAATTACGATCGACGTAGCTTACAAATATTTCCAGACGCCAAACCGTAAATTTATTTCGATCGATGCGCCGGGACATATTCAATATACCCGTAACATGGTTACTGGTGCTTCGAATGCGGATCTTGCGATTATCCTGGTTGATGCGCGTCATGGTGTTGCTGAACAAACTCGTCGTCACTCACTGATTGCTTCTATGTTAGGAATTCCTCACGTAGTTGTGGCGATCAATAAAATGGATTTGGTAGGCAATTCCGAAGATGCGTTTTTAGAAATTGCAAAAACATATCAGGATCTTGCTCAGAAACTGAACATCAAAGACTTGACCATTATCCCGGTTAGCGCCCTGAACGGCGATAATATCGTGGACAGATCTAAAAATATGCCTTGGTATACAGGCGAAACGTTGTTGTCGGTTCTTGAAAATGTAAATGTTTTAAAAGATAAAAATACAACAGACGGACGTTTCTCGGTGCAGTATGTAATCCGCCCTCAGACCGAGGAATTACATGATTACCGTGGCTATGCAGGCCGCTTGCAAAGTGGTTCTTTGAGAAAAGGCGAAGCGGTTAAAATCTTGCCTTCGGGAACAGAATCGAAAATTGCGAGAATCGAATTCGGAGGACAGGAAATTATCGAAGCAGGTGTTTTTGAGTCTGTTACGATTCTTTTGGAGGATGATGTGGATATCAGCCGTGGCGATATGATCGTCTCTGTTGACAATTCACCAATCGTGAGCCAGGATGTTGAAGCATTGGTTTGCTGGATGGATGACCGCAAAACATTGAAAGCTGGTGATAAATATCTTCTTCAACACGGACCTGCAAGAACGAAATGTTCTGTTAGAAGCATAGAGTACCAGATCGATATCAATTCGTATGAAAAACTGGATGAGGTTGAAAGCCTGAAATTAAACGATGTCGCAAGAATTGTTTTAAGAACAGCGCAACCGATCGCTTACGACCCATATCAGCAAAACAGAGCCAATGGCGCTGCTATTCTGATTGACGAAACGTCGAATGTTACCGTAGGCGCTTGTATGGTTGAATAAAAGGAGCGGATCAGCCGCACCTTTTTTCCCGATATAAAGTTAATATACTATTCCGATAGGTTATAAGAATACATCACCATGAATAATTTAGTAATTTCAGACAAAGTATCAGCCGCAGCAAAACGTGATATTGTTGATTTACAAAACAAAATCAACGCGTTTAATACGGGTGAAACGCCGGAAGAGGCTTTTCGTAAGTTTCGTCTGACGCGCGGTGTGTACGGTCAGCGCCAGCCAGGCGTACAGATGATCCGTATCAAGCTGCCTTATGGACGTATCACGGCGGATCAGCTTGTTCGCATCGCAGATACTTCCGACAAATTTGCTACTGGAAATTTGCATGCAACAACGCGACAGGACATTCAGCTGCATTTTGTAAAACTTTCAGACTCACCACAACTTTGGTCGGATCTGGAAGATGCTGGAATTACACTTAAAGAAGCATGTGGAAACACAATTCGTAACGTAACCGCTTCGTCAGTCGCAGGTATCGACCCGGACGAGCCTTTTGATGTTACACCGATAACACATTCGATTTTCACCTATTTCCTTCGTAATCCTATCAATCAGGATATGGGAAGGAAATTCAAAATAGCGGTTTCTTCTTCTGAAAAAGATTCTGCCCTGGCATTTATTCACGACGTTGGCCTTATTGCCAAAATGGGAACAAACGAAGCAGGGGAAGAAGTTAAAGGCTTCAAAGTTTTGATTGGTGGCGGTTTGGGCGCCCAGCCTTTCTCGGCACAAACTGCTTTTGAATTCCTTGAAGAAAAAGACGTTATTCCTTTCATAGAGGCCTTGCTTCGTGTTTTTGACCGCTACGGAGAACGTGTTCGCCGCCATAAAGCGCGTATGAAATTCCTTTTGAACGATCTTGGATTGGAAGGAATGATGGCAAAGGTGGAAGAAGAACGCACGGCTGTTAAAAACAAGGTTTTCCAGATTCCTGCCGATTTATTCGGTACAAACGAGGCGGAATCTATCAACCACGCTCCTCGCCCGTCGTTGAGCGAAGAAGAAATTTTGAAAATTGCTTCTGAAAGTGTCTCAGATATTTCTGAATTCACGAAATGGTTGAAAACCAATACATTTGAACAAAAACAAAAGGGCTGGTATGCCGTTCAATTACGTGTGTTACTGGGCGATATGAGCTCAGATACAGCACGTTCATTGGCTGATATCGTTCGTCAATATGCAGCTGATGATATTCGTGTAACAGTTAATCAGGGATATATCCTTCGTTTCATTAAAGGTGAAGATCTTGTCGCAATTTATAATGCACTTTCGAAATTAGGATTGGTTAATCCTGGTTTTGACAGTACGATGGACATCACAACCTGTCCTGGTACAGATACTTGTAATCTTGCCATCACAAGCAGTTACGGAATCACGCGTGTTCTGGAAGATGTGATGAAAGATGAATTCCCGGAAATGATTTATAACCAGGATATCAAGATCAAAATTAGTGGTTGCATGAATGGTTGCGGCCAGCATAATGCTTCTAATATTGGTTTCCACGGAAGTTCTATTAAAAATGGAAAACTGGTTTTACCAGCATTACAGGTTTTACTAGGCGGTGGTTTTTCTGGTGACGGAATTGGTTTGATTGGCGATAAAGTGATTAAGGTTCCTGCGAAACGCGGACCGGAAGCTCTTCGTACGATCTTCAACGATTACGAATCGAACGCATACGACGGAGAATATTTCAACCAGTATTATACGCGTCAGACTAAAAATTATTTCTTCCAGCTTTTGAAACCAATCGCAGATCTTTCCACTATTCAGGAAGATGATTACCGCGACTGGGATCATGACGAAATATTCAAAACTGAAATTGGAGTTGGAGAATGTGCCAGTGTTTTGGTGGATTTAGTAGCAACAACAATTACAGAAGGACAGGAAAAATTAAATCTTGCCAAAGAAAACTACGAATTGAAAATTTGGGCTGATGCGATTTATCATGCTTATAACGTTTTGATTACGGGTGCAAAAGGATTGTTGATGACCAAAGATGTGAGCACAAATACACAGTACGGTATCATCAACGATTTCGAAAGTAATTTTGGAAAAGAATTTAAATATGCAATTCCGGCTGAATATATTCTTCCGGATTCAGAAGAAACTCCTTTCCGTTCTCTTGCTTTCAGTATCAACAAATTCGAACCAACCGAAGAATTTGCGACATACTTTGTTAATACGGCAGAAGACTTTTTAAACTTCGTGCGTAATACACGCGGAGCTCAATTAATGGAAACAGGCGAGCCTGTCTTACAGGAGCTTTCGTTCGGAAAAGACTCATAATATTGTGGCTGTCGGCTTTCGGCAGTCGGCTATCAATTGGTAGCTAACATCTAGTTTGGTGAGAGAATTCAAATTTAAAAATTGACTTCTCTCACCAATAACTAATCTTCTCCCAATCATCAATTCCTAGTAATTCAGGAATTCGTATTAATAACCAATTGACAGCTGATCGCCGAAAGCCGACAGCTAAACTTCCATGAAACTTACATTAATCGGTGCCGGTCCCGGCGATCCTGATCTGATCACACTAAAAGGAATTAAAGCATTACAAACTGCGAAGGTTGTGCTTTATGACGCGCTCGTGCATCCTGTAATTCTTGATTATTGTCCAGAAGATTGTTTGAAAATTCATGTGGGAAAACGTTTTGGGAAAGTTAGCTGCGGACAGGATGAAATTAATAAACTGATTGTAGCTTCTGCCAGCGAATATGGCGAAGTTGTCCGTTTGAAAGGCGGTGATTCTTTTATTTTTGGTCGTGGCTATGAAGAAATTGAATATGCCGCGCAGCATGGTATTGAGTCGGAAGTTATTCCCGGTATTTCCAGTACTTATGCAGTTCCCGCTCTGGCAGGAATTCCTCTGACCTCACGCGGAGTAAGCGAAAGTTTCTGGGTTATTACCGGAACGACAAAATCTCATGAACTATCCGCAGATCTTCCCTGGGCCGCACGTTCTTCAGCAACGGTTGTGATCCTTATGGGAACGCACAAACTCGAAGAGATCATTAATATCTACACTGAACTGGATAAATTCGACGAACCAATCGCCATTATTCAAAACGGATCGCTTCCTGAACAGAAAATTGTTTCGGGAACAATTGGAAGTATTTTACCGCTCGCAAAAGAAGCGGAAATTAAATCTCCGGCAGTCATTGTAATTGGAAAAGTTGCATCGCTTCCTGGTTTGACATTTCAGAAAATTGAAGAAATTGTCAACAAGCAAATTTAAAAAGCTCCGTTTGTTGGGACTATTCTTTATAAGATGAAGAAGTAAATAACACCCGCTAGTACAAGGTAGCTTACAAAAAGCCATTTCTTCTTATACTCATACGCTTCACGGTTATGGAAATAATCAAAAACCATGGAAGCTGAAAATCCCACCACCATCAATACAACAGAAAAAACTCCACAATCCAGACGGTAATGTTTATAGGCATGCAGCGCAGGCGCACCAAGTGCCAGATACATCAGCCACATACCGAATCCCATCCGATACAGATATACGCTGAGGCGACGATCATTCTTTATGTCAAATAAGCTTTCTAACACAGTTTGATACGTATTGATTTATCTAGTGAAGCTAACGAATTTTAAAAACAAATGCTAATTTTTTATACACCTACGTTATATGTAATATTGCAAAAAATCCATATATGAATAAAATAGTTGCAAAAATTTCAATTTTCTTTCTTGATTCTGTTGCGGGCCTTTCCTGGAAAAATATATTCAGAGTATCCACTGCGCTTAGCTGGTTACTTTTTGATCTAGTCGGATATCGAAAAAAAGTAATTCTTGAAAATCTTAGAAACAGTTTTCCTGACAAATCGCCGGAAGAAATTGAAATTATTTCCCGCAACTTTTATATTCATTTTACGGATCTGATTCTGGAAACTTTAAAATTCAGAACTGCCTCTCCGCAAGTAATCCGAGAACGACTGGAAGGTGATCTTACCATTATCAACAATCTATATACACAAAATAAAAGTGCCATTTTCCTGATGGGTCACCGGGGAAACTGGGAATTGGCCAATTTATTTTCATCTCTCGAATTTTCACATGACTGCATCGTAGTTTATCGCCCTTTGCAGAATAAAGTTTTTGATAAGTGGTTTCTGGATTACCGTACACGCTTTGGAGCGAAACTGGTACCGATGGATAAAATTTTTAAAGAATTATTAACGCCGCGTACGAAACCGTTTGTAGTAGTTCTGGCAAATGACCAGTCTGCTAACCCGAAAACGGCTTTCTGGACAAAATTTCTGCACCAGGACACCGGAATTTTCCGTGGCGTCGAAGCCATTGCACGCAAATTAAACCTTCCGGTTCTCTATGCAGAATTCAGTAAAGTTGAGAACAAAAGAGGATATTATCATGTTGACATAACAACGATAACCGAAACGCCGAAGGAAGTTCCAGTCAATGGAATTTTGGAAAAGCAGATTCAGATATTGCAGCAGGATATTCGTTTGCAGCCACACAACTGGCTGTGGAGCCACAGAAGATGGAAACATGAAAAACCGGAATGTCTGAAGCCTGAACAATTGCTGAGTTTAGTACCCTGACGAAGTGAAATGCTAAGTCAGTCCATTGATTTCTTTGAGTAAGGTTATGTTGTTTTCGCACCAGAGCTTTTATTTTGAAGTAAGTCTTGTATGGAAAATTTCCTTACCCGTATCGTAATAAAACTTTTAGACACGGTTTCCAGATTCTCATGGAAATCATTATATCGCTTTTCCGACATTCTGAGATTCTTCATTTTTGATGTTTTTCACTACCGCCAGAAAGTAATTCTGACCAATCTCCGAAACAGTTTCCCGCAGGAAAAAGAGGATACGATTCAGGAAATCGCAAAGAAATATTATCAGAATTTTACCGATATTATTTTCGAAACGATCAAACTCCGAAGTATCTCCAAAAGTGACTTACTGGCCCGGTTTGAAGCGGAATCTGACATTCTGGATCATTATTATGCACAACAGAAAAATCTTGTTGTGGTAGCTGGTCATCTTGGAAACTGGGAAATGCTCAATTTATTTGCCGCCGTCAAGTTCCGCTATCAACTCGTCGTTGTGTATCACAAACTTGCCAATGATACTTTTGAAAACTGGTTCAAGGATGTCAGGACACAATTTGGCACTGAGATGGTTCCGATGCAGGAAGCCTTTCAGCGTGCGATAAGTCCGCGCGATAAACCTTTCCTTTTTATTCTGATCAATGACCAGTCTCCTGCTCCTGAGCGTGCCTATTGGACAAGATTTTTAAATCAGGATACCGGTATTTTCAGAGGAGTTGAGCTGATCGCCAGAAAACTTAATGCGCCAGTCTTGTATATGGGTGTTTTAAGGAATAATTTTAAGCGGGGATTTTACAAATTCTATTTCCGATTGATCACCGAAACCCCAAAACAAGAGCCGACGAATTATATTCTGGAGAAACAAATTTCGTTTTTGGAGGAAGACATTGTCAGACAGCCTGATAACTGGCTTTGGAGCCACAAACGTTGGAAACACAAGCGGCCAAACGTATTGCAGCGGGACCAACAACTTGAAGTAAAAGAAAAATCGTGAATAAACCTGTTAAGTTTTTAATCCTCCGCTTTTCATCGATTGGCGATATTGTGCTTACCACACCCGTTGTCCGTTGTTTGAAACAGCAATTTCCGGATGCCGAGATCCATTATTTTACCAAAAGTAAATTTGGTTTTCTATTGGAAGATAATCCCCACGTTGATAAAATCTGGTTGCTGGATGGCAGTCTGAATAAAATGATCAAAGCACTTCGTGCGGAAAACTTTGATTATATCATTGACTTACATACCAATTTACGCACGCTTCATATCAAACTGGCTCTTTTTAAAAAGTCTTATACTTTCCAAAAACTGAATGCGCAGAAATGGCTTCAAACCCAGTTCAAAATTAACTATCTGCCAGACATTCATATTGTTGACCGATACCTGGATACGGTTGTACCCTTAGGTGTGAAAAATGATGACCTTGGTCTCGACTATTTTATTCCCTACAAAGACAAAGTTGAAAGAGACTGGATTCCGGAAACACATCAAAAAGAATTTGTCGCTTATGCCATCGGTGGCCAGCATACGACCAAAAAGCTGCCGGTTCACCGAATGATCGAACTTTGCCGGAAAATTAACTACCCGATTATTTTACTCGGTGGAAAAGAAGATTTTGAAGCAGGTGAAGAAATAAGAATGGCGATTGGCGACAGACTGATTTTCAACGGATGCGGAAAATACAACTTTAATCAATCAGCTTCTCTGATCGAACAGTCGTTTATTGTTTTTTCGCACGATACCGGACTGATGCACGTAGCGGCTGCTTTCAAGAAAAAGGTTTACTCTATCTGGGGAAATACAGTGCCGGCTTTTGGTATGTATCCTTATAAAACACCCTTCGAAGTAATCGAAAATAATGACCTCGACTGCCGCCCCTGCTCAAAGATCGGCTATAAACAATGTCCAAAAAAGCACTTCAATTGTATGAACAAGCTATCTTTTGATTTTGAGATCAAAGAACTTCCATTCAGCAAATAGTGTTTTTTAATCCGACTACTCAATCAACATAAACAACCGAATGAACAAGAAAGTAAATATCGGGATAGTTCAGATGAGCTGTTCTGCCGATGTGGAAGATAATTTCCAAAAAGCGATCGTTAAAATCAGAGAAGCTGCTGCAAAAGGCGCACAGATTGTTTGCCTTCAGGAGCTTTTTAAATCTCTCTATTTCTGCGACGTTGAAGATCATAAAAATTTTGAACTGGCCGAAGTTATTCCTGGTCCGTCCACCGAAAGCCTGGGAAGTTTGGCAAAAGAGCTGGGCGTGGTCATTATCGCTTCTCTGTTTGAAAAAAGGGCTCACGGATTATACCATAATACAACAGCCGTTCTTGACGCAGACGGCTCTTACCTGGGGAAATACCGCAAAATGCATATTCCTGATGATCCGGGATACTATGAGAAATTCTATTTCACGCCCGGTGATGCAGCTACTGAAGAATCTGATACAAACGGATACCGGATATTTAATACCAAATTCGCGAAAATAGGTGTTTTAATCTGCTGGGACCAATGGTATCCGGAAGCTGCACGCATTACGAGCTTAATGGGTGCAGAAGTACTTTTCTACCCAACGGCAATTGGCTGGGATACTAATGAAACGGATCCGGTTATCAATGATGAACAATACGGAGCCTGGCAAACAATTCAGCGAAGTCATGCAGTAGCTAACGGAGTTTACGTTGTTTCAGTCAATCGTGTAGGCCGTGAAGCTGATCAACAATTCTGGGGTGGCTCTTTTATCGCAAATCCGCATGGACGCTTGTTATACCTTGCCCCGCATACCGAAGAAACTGTACACGTGGAAGAGATTGATCTGCGAAAACTGGATCACTATAGAACAACCTGGCCTTTCTTCCGCGACCGCCGTGTAGATTCCTACAAACCTATCCTGAGCCGCTACATTGACGGAAAATAAGTTACCGTAAATATAATTATTCCAATAATATTAAAAGGATCGCCATTCGCGATCCTTTTTCATTTTGTTAAGCTCCGAAACCTATTTTCTTAACTTTATCAAAAAATATAATAAAAATTTACGAAATTTAAACTTGATTTTAAGGTTTCAACAAAAATTAAAGCGTATATAGGTAAATTTCAAACTTATAAAAACTGCGTAACTGTACTCAACATCAAGTCTATTTAGCTTATAGATTGGATCAAAGTAAGATAATTTTAATTAAATATAAGTAAAGTGCAATATTATTCGCCTAATAACTACATCAACCAATTATTATTGCAATAAAATTCAATTTTTAAATAATTTCTCTTGCATTTATTCACTTTGTCAGTATATTTGAAATGTCATTAAACGAATGACTAAACTTCTTAACTGTCAGATATATTCCAGCCGCACTGAATGTATCTAAATGTAAGAAGGGGAACACGATCATCTAGACTGTTTGGTCCCAGGCGGACAACAGCAAAGAAGTTCTGCCTTTTTACAAAAAGAAATTAACAATTAATTACCTGTCAGCGTGGACAAACATTTTTATCACAACCTGGACCTGGTTGCCAGATCTCAGAAACGATTCCACTGTTTGTCCTCGATTAAGAGGGTATTGCTTTCCGGAAAAGCAGTTTTGTAAGCTTATGGCTGTGCTGTTCTGTCCATGCGAAAGTGTGTGCGGCGCACAGAAACGTGGACACCACAGCCATAACTTTTTTTTACCTACTCTACTCTTAGTACTCACCTAATTAATTTTAACCGGATTCCCATGCGTAAATCTTTACTATTGTTCTTATGGGCCTGTCTACTTTCTCCGTTGGTGAAAGCACAAACGCGTGAAATTAGTGGAAAGGTAACTGCGGCCGATGATGGTCTGGGACTGGCTGGCGCTTCTATTATTTATAAAGGCTCAAATACGGGTACAAATGCCGATGCTGACGGAAAGTTTAAATTCGCGATTCCTGGCGACGGCGTTTTAGTTGTTTCTTATGTAGGTTTTTTAATTAAAGAGATTCCTGTTGGGAGTCAAACGGTTTTCGACATCAAATTAGATGCTGACACACGCCAATTAGCAGAAGTTGTTGTAACAGCTTTCGGTATTGAGCGGGAAAGAAAAGCATTAGGATATACTGTTCAGGAGGTAAAAGGTTCAAGCCTTACTGAATCACGTTCAACGAACGTAGCAAACGCACTTTCCGGCAAAATTGCCGGTGTGAGAATTCAATCCAACGGAGGTCCTGGTAGTGGTTCCACGATCCAGATCCGTGGAGCGGGTTCTATTTCCGGTAACAACCAGCCGCTGATCGTTATTGACGGTGTTCCGATGCAGCAAGCATCTGCAACGTCTGCATCCAACCAGTATGGTGGCGGGATGTCAGAAGTCAACCCTGATAACATTAAAGATATTTCTGTTTTGAAAGGTCCAAACGCAGCAGCTTTATACGGTTCACGTGCAGCCAACGGTGTTATTTTGATAACAACGAAAAATGGTAAAGGCACAAAAGGGATTGGCGTCGAAGTCAATTCCAACGTAACCTTTGAGCGCCCTTGGATCAAACCTAAATTCCAGAACACATATGGCGGTGGAAATGGTTATAGAACCTGGTACCACGACGGATGGAGCGGCGCGATCACTGACCCTCTTGAAATTCAGCAATACCGTGCAGCTTACGGACCAACGGCTCCTCTTTCAGGAACAGAAGGAACGGACGAAAGCTGGGGTGCGCCAATGGATGGCCGCCTGGTCAGACAGTGGTGGACAGGAAACGACGTAGCTCCGTTAACGCCTCAACCAAATAACTGGGACGAATTCTGGAACACAGGTAGCACGGTTTCAAACAGTGTTGCTGTTGCAGGCGGAAACGATCAGGGTTATTTCCGTTTAGGTTTAGGTCATACAAAACAAAGTGGTATCGCTTATTATAACGATTTCCACCGTTACAACATGAAAATCAATTCAGGTTACAACCTGACTAAGAATTTCAGTGTGGCGCTTTCTGCTGAATACATTAAGTCGGGCGCAGATAACCGCGGTTATACTTCCGGTCAGGAATTTATCTGGTCTCACCGTCATGTATCCTGGAAACAGCTTCGTAACTACGAGCAATACACTTCTACGCATAACCAGATCCCTGGCGATACTGATCCACCAAACTGGCAGCACACGTTCTTTACCAACCCATATTTCTCTCAAAAGAAATTGACCAGTGGAAATGATAAAGACAGATTATTAGGAAATATCTCTTTCAACTATAAAATCCTTCCTTCGCTTAGCGTAATGCTTCGTACAGGAACGGACGTATGGAGTGATACTCGTATCAACATTACAAACTTTGAAAGAGTACGTAACGGTACTAAAACGCCAGGTAGATATAACGAAGAAGTTTTACGTAATCAGGAAACAAATTCAGATGTTATTTTTACCTTTAATAAAGATGTAACGAAAGATTTCTCTTTGAATGTTCAGGCTGGTGCGATCAAAAGAACCAACTATTACAAGAGAAACTACTTTGCGGTTGGCGAACTTGTTGTAGACGGAGTTTATAACGCAGCCAACTCGATTCCAAGCTTGAATACAATTGAAAGTACAATCACAAAATCGGAAAACCAGAGTGTTTTTGGTGCCGCACAAATTGGCTGGAGAAATCAATTGTTCATGGATCTGACAGCAAGAAATGACTGGTCAAGTACGCTGCCACAAAACAACAACTCTTACTTCTACCCTTCTGTTTCTTTAAGTGCAGTACTGACAGACATTTTTGATGTAAAAAGCAATGTTCTGAGTTTTGCAAAACTTCGTGCGAGTTTGGCACAAGTGGGTAACGATGCAGATCCTTACGCTTTACAGCAGACTTTTACAGCAAACGGTTCATGGAACGGTAGCCTAAGTAAATTTGCAGAAGCAGTAAAAATCGCTAACTCTGGTTTAAAGCCTGAAATCACAACAGGTAAAGAATTCGGAGCTGATTTGAGATTCTTCAAAGGCAAAATTGGTCTTGATATGACTTATTACAGCCAAAGTACAAAAGATCAAATCCTTGCCGTTGAGATTTCAAAAGCAAGCGGATATGACAGCCGCGTATTGAATGCAGGGGAGATCACCAACAAAGGGGTTGAGATTATGCTGACTGCAAATCCGGTTAAATTGTCGAACGGATTCTCATGGGATATCGCCGTAAACTTCGCGAAAAACAAAAACAAAGTGGTTGCACTTGCGGAAGGTCTTACTACCTATACACTTGCTACACAACGCGGTATGACTTCGGAAGCAAGAATCGGTGAGGCTTATGGTACTTACTACGGAAAAGGCTGGTTGCGCTCACCAGATGGAGAAGTAATTTACGCAAACGGTTTGCCACAAGTTGCACCTGGTACAATTAAACTAGGAAACATTCAGCCCGACTGGACAGGTGGTGTTTCTAACACATTTACTTACAAAGGCGTTACAGTTTCTGCTTTGGTTGATGTACGTATGGGTGGTGATATTTTCGATGAAGGAACCGGAACAGGCCGCTGGACTGGTCAGTATGAAGAAACAGCTATCGGACGTGAAGAAGGTGTAATCGGAGATGGTGTTAAACAAATGGCTGACGGAACGTTTGCTAAAAACGACATCATTATTCCTGCAAAAGAGTTTTATGCTTACAACAATCCTCGTAACTACCACGAAGCAGCAATTTTCGACGCGAGCTATGTGAAACTACGTGAATTGACGCTTGGATATAGCCTCCCTCCTCACCTTTTGAAGAAAACATTCTTCCAGACTGCCAAACTTTCTTTGGTTGGCCGTAACATCTGGATGATCTTCAAAAACACACCGCATGTGGATCCTGAATTCGATTCAAAAGGTGGAAACGCACAAGGATTTGGTTATGGCCAGCTTCCAAGTTCAAGAAGTATGGGTGTTAACTTAAGCTTTTCATTCTAATCTTCCTGTTGATCTGGGATCTTTTAATCGACTTTCATTATGAGAAAAATAGCATTTAAACCATTAGTAATTGCGCTGACCGCTGTAATGTTTTCCATGAACAGCTGCACCAAGGATTTTGAAGAAATAAATTCCAACCCGAATAACCCGACGTTGGTTAAGGCGCAGTATCTTCTTACTTCCGGCCTGGAATCTTCGATCGACCGCTACTGGGGACATAGAGACCGGTTTGAGCGTATCAACATTGATGCGGCAGAACTTTACATGCAACATCTTACCCGTAATATTTATTCAAACGAAGGTGATGACTATACGGTTTCTGTTGCCGTAACGAACAATAACTGGAAAGGATTTTACAACGATGCACAGGTTAATTTCCAACGTATCATCACAATTTCCTCGCCAGACGGAGCAACGCCAAATGCAAATTATGTAGGTGTAGCCATGGTGATGAGAACCTGGGTTTTCTCCTTGCTTACAGATATGTACGGCCCAATCCCTTACTCAGAAGCAATCCAGGGAACATCCGCTACGCCAATTTATACGCCTAAGTATGATTCGCAGGAAGCGATTTACGCGGCTATGCTTGCAGATCTTAAAACGGCGAATGGATTACTGACCGTTGGCGGACCGGCTGTTGCAGGAGATATCGTTTACAATGGCGATATCCTTAAATGGAAAAAGTTTGCAAACTCACTTCGTTTGAGACTTGCTAATCGTCAGGCCAAAAAGAAACCAGCAGAGTCGAAAGCGGTTTTTGCTGAAATTCTGGGAAATGCTGCCACCTACCCGATTTTCACTACGAATGCAGACAACGCTCAGCTTAACTGTTCAGCAGTCTTGCCAAGTAATAACGAGTGGAACCAGATCATTATTCAAGGCGGTCGTACCGACTGGAATTTGAGTAAAACACTGGTTGATCAGATGAATTCGATGGGTGATACCAGAATCACAGTTTACGGTAACCCAAACAAAGACGGAGTTTATCAGGGACACCCGAATGGCTTGCCGGATGCGATTGCAACCACTTTCCTTTCATCAAGTTCGACGATCGGAACGTATTTCACGAGAGCAACAGCACCGGAAGTGATCATGACTTTTGCTGAACTGAATTTCATTCTGGCAGAAGCGGCCTTTGACGGAGACATTACCGGCGATGCCGATGCTTACTTCAAAACTGCTGTTAATGCTTCTTTTACACAATATGCTCTGACTCCTCCTGCTGCTTTCCTAACAAAACTTGGAACAGCAACAAAAGAAAAGATCATGGAACAAAAGTGGGTAGCATTATTTGGTCAAGGTATCGAAGCATGGACAGAATGGCGCCGCACAGGCTTACCAAAATTCCCTGCCCCGGACGCTCGCGCAGTTTTGAACAACGACGGTGTTTTGCCAACAAGATTTACGTACTCAACCAACGAATACTCTCTTAATAAAACAAGTGTTGAAGGTGGCGTTACCTTGCTGGGTGGCAAAGACGACATGAAGACAAAACTTTGGTGGGTAGAATAATCCAGACCGGAAAATTAAGTGATCGACTTAACAATATTGACAATGAATTCATATACAAAACATATCAAAATTCTGGTTATCTGTTTACTTGCCGGTGCTGCTTTTACTGCTTGTAAAGAAGAAGATCCATGGGTAGATGCCACTGTTGCACCGGTTGTTGTTAACATTATCGGAGCACCATTCGGATATCCTCAGGAAAAAGACCCTGCCGTTGGATACCCAGCCGCTTCAACCAAACTGACACTCTCTGCAACCCTTTTAGAATTGGATAAAAGCGGGATTTTAAATAGCGCAGTTGGCATTGACTCGATACCTGTTGCTGGTGTTAAAGTTGCGATCACAATGCGCACAGGAGCCGTTTTAGGCGAAGCAACTTCCGGCGCAGACGGAAAGGTTTCAATCGACAAAACATGGGCTGAATTAGGAGTTGCTGCTCCGGTTAAAGGTTCGCTCGCCAGGATATCATGGACCGGAACATATAAGGGAGTGACCTTCACGAGGTTCTCACAAGTTCAGGCACAATAAAATTACCAGTCAGCCAGGTAAATTCCTGGCTGACTTATTCAGTTTTTATTCATTGCTTTTCTCAATACCCATTTGCTTAATCTTTACAATCCCATTACTAAAAAAACAATTAAAATGACTCAAAAAATCGACCGTCGCAACTTGTTAAAATCAGGCTTATTGGCCATTGGTGGTATGACAATCGCTCCACACCTAAGTTTTGGTGGTGCATTTGCAGATATGCCTTTGTCTCTTGATCCTGAGAACCGCATTTACCGTAGCCCAATGGTGCGCGAACACTTCCTGGACAAAAAACCAGATCTTTCTAAAATGATTCGTATCGGTTCAAACGAAAACCCTTACGGACCACCAAAAAGCGCGCAGAAAGCTGTTTGTGATTCAGTAGCTGGTGGAAACCGCTATGCGTGGAAAGAAATGAATGACCTGGTTGATAAAATCGCTAAAAAAGAAGGCGTTTCTAAAGACTATATCATGATGGGCCCTGGATCTTCAGATCTATTGGAAAAAGTAGCTTTGGTACTCTTCATGCACGGTGGAAATATCGTTTCAGCGGATCCTTGCTATATGTCTTTGATTCAGGTTGCAAAATCTGTTGGAGCAACTTGGAAAGCGGTTCCTGTTACAGAAAACCACTCCCACGATTTGAAAGCAATGGAAGCTGCTGTGGATAAAGATACTAAGCTCGTTTACGTATGTAACCCAAACAACCCAACCGGTGCTATCACAACTGGTAAGGATTTGCTGGACTTCTGTTCACGCGTATCTGAGAAAGTGCCTATTTTCGTTGACGAAGCTTACATTGAACTGGCCGTTGGCGCAGATACTGAAACGATGGTGGGATTGCTTCAGAAAAACAAAAACGTGATCGTTGCCCGTACGTTCTCTAAAATTATGGGAATGGCCGGTATTCGTGTTGGTTATATCGCTGCACAACCTGCGTTCATCAAGCAGATCGAAAAAATCACTCGTGGTGGAATGGGTATTTCCTATACTTCAATCGCGGCTGCTTCTGCTGCAATGGATGACAGCGAATTCCAGGTAATGACGCGCAAAATGAACCACGAAGCAAAAACATACCTTCTTGGAAATCTTGATAAAATGGGTTACAAATACATCCCGTCTTATACCAACTTTGTGATTTTCCCGATCAACATTCCTGGTAAGGAAATGCTTTCGAAAATGGCTGCTAAAAATATTTCGGTGCGCGCTTTCGATATTCAGAATAAACCATGGTGCCGTGTAAGTATCGGTACAATGGACGAAATGAAATCGTTCGTAAGCGCTCTTGGTACAATAAGCTAATTCACCATTACTGAAAGATGGCTGGTTTTCCGGACGTTTATCCCACCGGATATTGAGTTCCAGGAAACCAGCCAATACTTTTTCCTTTCATTTAGTACGCCGGATTTTCATCCGGTATCCAGTCAATAAAAAGCTTAAATCATGAGTGATGCCTTACAAAAAACCATTACTTTACTTTTACTGATTGCATTGGGATTACTTCTCCGCGGGAAGTTTAAAAGTAAGGAGCAAACCAACGGTATTAAAGAAATCATTCTTTCTGTTGCTTTGCCATCCACAATCTTTATTTCGCTGATGAAGATTGAAATGGACTCATCGATGATCATCATTCCGCTTGTGACATTGGTGTTTAACTTTCTTATGTTTTTTTCTGCTCCACTCGCTTTTGCGCTTTTTGGTATTGAAAAAAACAGCCCAACCGGCAGAACTTTGATGATGTTGATTCCATCACTGGCTCCGGGACTTTCCTGTTTCCCTTTTATTGCTGAATTTTTAGGTGAAAAGAGTCTGGCTATTGCCGCATTGGCCGACGTTGGAAACAAGTTTTTCGTTCTGATTTCCCTTTACATTCTGGCGATGAACATGTTCCTTAAAAACAGCCAGGACAAGGAAACCAAATTGGGAGGAAAACTTAAAAGTTTGTTCGGAAATATGCTTCAGGAGCCTATCAACGTACTTATTATTCTTGCCATTGTTTTATTAAGCGTTGGAATTAATTATTCTACACTACCCTTTGTAATCACTGAAATTTTTGACAAAACGAGTGCAATGATGACACCGCTGGTTTTGGTGTTTATCGGTCTTGCCGTACAACTTAAAGAAGGTAAAAAACGGATCGTCGCAAGTATTCTTTTATTCAGGGCTGGAAGCACCATGCTGATAAGCGCCGGAATGATTTATGTTTTGAATATCACGGATCAGTCAATGATTTTGCTGGCAATTGTTATTCCTCTGAGTGCGGCGAGTTTCTGGCCATTGGCGCACATTTCCGCATTTAATTTACGTGAAGATGCATTGGGACTGGCAAAAGAAAAAAGAACATTTGACATGGAACTCGCGGTGTTGCTTCTTGCATTTTCGCTTCCGTTTTCAACCATTCTGATTCTTGGTATTCTGACCACAGGTGCCTATTTCACACATTTATCTACACTGATCATTGCAGGCGTTGTCCTGATTGCCCTTGGCGGATTACCTAACCTTTTCAGTAAAGTATTCGTACGAGTTTCAAAAGCCTAAGTAAAAACTGTTATGCGCAAAAAAATCATTATTCCATTTCTTTCTTTGCTGTCCTTTGCTGCAATGGCTCAGACTGAAAATGGCGGTTCTGCTGAATTGAAAAAGGAAGTGGCTCAAAAAGTTTCTTCCAAAGAGAAAAAGCAGGACAAATACTTTTGCGCTAATGCAATAGTAACGATGGCGGACGGAACGGTGAAAGCAATACGTGATGTAAAGGTGGGTGAAAAAGTAAAGACTTGCCACAAAGGAAAAAGTATGGAAACGGAAGTAAAGGAAGTGGAAGTTTACCACAATCCTAACGCAGCCCTAACGGCTGTTTATCTGCGACCTGTCAATGAATCTTCCATTGCGAAAGAATCCTGGCCTCTTGTTCCGGCTTTACTTTTAGAAGCAACTCCACACCATCAGGTGCAGACAAACAAGGGAAACAAAACAATGAAGCAATTATCAAAAAACGACGTTTTATATCATTACGAGCCGTCAACCGGAAAAGTTTCATCCTGGAAAGTAGGTATCGTACAGATCAACGCCCGAAAAGTTGCTACTGCTTATAATCTTACAACAGAACACGGATCCTACCTGGTAGAAAACGTACTTGTGTCAAATAATTAACTCCTACTTACTTTAATCAACGTTTTGAACAAAAAATCCAGATCCGAAAGGTGTCTGGATTTTTTGTTTTATGCCGGGCAACAATCGAGCTGATCTACACCACTTCGGCTTTATCGCTCTTTTTATACATGATTTCAAAAAACCTTTCCGACCTTTGCATCGTTATTTGAAGTTATCTCAGCAATTCCATATCCATTAAATCGTGTCACAAATCAATCTTTCATCAACACCCAAAGCATCAGGATTTACATTTCCGGCCGAATGGCACCCACACCGCGCAACCTGGCTGACATTTCCACACAACGACGCTTCCTGGCAAGGTGACAGACTGGAAAAAATGTATCCTCAATATCTGGCATTCATCAAGGCTATAAGCCAGGGAGAAAATGTCGGCATTGTGGCAAATGATGAAAAACTGAAAGAGTTTATTAAAAGTCAACTCGATTCGATTGGCGTGGATTTGTCTAAAATTGAATTTGTAATTAAGCCAACGAACGACGCATGGTGCCGTGACCACGGACCTGCTTTTTTGCTCAATCAGGATACTAAGGAAAAGATGATCGTTGATTGGGGACATAATGCCTGGGGAGGAAAATATCCTCCATACGACGACGACAACCGTACTCCGCAAGCCATTGCCCAATATCTGAATTTGCCAACCGTAACGCCCGGAATCGTCATGGAAGGGGGATCAGTAGAATTCAATGGTGCCGGCGCTATTTTGACAAGCAAATCCTGTTTGTTAAACCAGAACCGGAATGCCCATTTGAATCAGGGACAAATTGAGCAGTATCTGTATGACTACTATGGCGCTGAACAGGTTCTCTGGGTTGAAGCCGGAATTGTCGGCGACGATACGGACGGACATATCGATGATACAACGCGTTTCATAAGCGAAGATACCGTGATTGCAGCGGTGGAAAATGATCCAAATGACGAGAATTTTGAGATTCTTCAAACGAATCTGAAAATGATGAAGGAGATGCGTTTATTAAATGGAAAACAACTAAACATCATCGAAGTTCCTATGCCAAAAGCCGTCATTATCGACGACTTCCGCACGCCGGGTTCGTATGCCAATTTCCTCATCTGCAATGCCGGCGTTATTGTTCCGGTTTTCAATAACCCCAACGACCAGATTGCGATTGACATTTTAGAAAAAGCAATGCCGGATCGGAAGATAATTCCTTTGGAAGCAACCGAAATAATCTGGGGACAAGGAAGTTTTCACTGTCTGAGTCAGCAAGAACCTGCTATCTAAGATTTGATTATAAAGAACAGCCGGTTAAGATTGAATTCTTAACCGGCTGTTCTTTAACTGCCATAATCTGAGTATGTGGCAAGTTTATTTTATTTCCGTGATTCCACCATCGTTAACAGAAAACGGATGTGCTTCTTCCTTTTTAAAAATACCTTTTATAGAATCCAGAAACGTTTTCTTTTTTAATTCAACAGGTTCATACGGAGTGATCGTTTTTCTTCCGATCTGTTTGTGAAAAGGCTGTTTTCGTAATTGTTTCTCAAAAACAACGATAGAATCGTAGAAAGATATGCAGTTGATATGCTGGGAAATTTCGTCGATCCGAATCTTGCTTTTATCCACCACATGATATTCATAAACTGAATCAACCAGGTTCTTAGATTTTTCAATAAAAGAATCAGGATTTTTAAGACCTCCATGAAATTCATCCCAGTAGGATGTGTGGGTGTCTTCGACAATATACAGCCCTCCTTCTTTTACCTTCATATATAACATTTCAAAAGACACGAGCTGCTGCTCCATCGTGTGTCCGCCATCATCTATAATAAAGTCAAGTTCAGGTAATTGGCTGGAAACATGAGCTAAAAAATCTTTATCACTTTGAGAACCTATAAATATCGTCGTATTTTCTTCCTGCAACTTTTTACAATCCGGATTAATGTCGATTGCATAAATATGGACATGCTCACCAAAATATTTTTCCCATAGCTGAAGCGAGCCTCCATGAGAAATACCGATCTCTAAAATATTTATTTTCTGCCCTCGATACTTCGAAAAATACTTTTCATAAATATCGAAATAGTGATCCCACTTATGGATGAGATTTCCAGTGTGGTTATAAAAAATATCACGAATATTCTCCTTAGGTAATTCCATACGTTTTTGATTTTAATAACGGCTAATAGTTACAAAGGTATGATAACTAAAAGGTTGTTAAAATCATGTGCGGAAGTTAATTGGGAAAAGTTATTAATCCCGGTAAATTTTTACATAAAAAATGACACTAACCAGATTTTCATTTCCAGATAATATTTGACGAGTAAACGTCCTGCAAAAATATAAAAAAAGTGTACGTAAAGCGATAGTTAAAACTTGTCGTATTTCTTGTTTTGTAAACATCGGATGTTCGTTTTCAATAAGTTTATAGCTTATAACTAAGTTTGTCGGCATGTCCGGTTAAATAACCGATCAATGCGTAAAAAGAAAAAAGCTCACCAGCCGTCAATTCATTGGTCATGACAAATGAAGTACCAACCCACAGCAAAATGATCGTAAATAGCTGTGAAATAAACCCGCTGGCAGTGCCAACAGATAATGACGCCATGAAGGAATTATAAATCGTACGGAGTAGCTGAATAAACCGTGATTCCGTTTTATAGTTGGTATAAGTCTCCATACCAAATTGTTTGATGGTCGAAGCAGCATTTAAAGATTCTACTAGCTGTGCTTCCAGCTCAGCGGCGTCTTCCATGAGTTTACGCTGAAGACGTTTATTAATGCGGTTGGATATCCAATAGAAAAACACATAAAACGGAATGATAGCCAGCATAATAAGCGCCAGTTTCCAGTAATAGGTGAACATCAGCATAAAAGAAAACAGCACAATAAACACGTTCACTACCAGATCCAGGACGGTCTCATTGATAAAAGAACGGATTTTCACTGCGTCATTGACCCTGGAAATAATCTCTCCCACCCGCATGGTATCAAAAAATTGCTGGGGAAGAGTAAGCAAATGTTTGTAGTATCCCAAAATAAGCTGCGCATCAATCTGCTGACCGGTTTTGAAAACAAAAACTGTTTTTATCGTACCTACCACGGTTTGTAATACCAGGATCAGCAACATACCGACACTCAATAAACGTAACAAGTTCATGTTCGCTGAAGGTATGACATGATCGGTTATTTTCTGAATATATATAGAGGTTGACAAGCCAAGTAAGGTTGCCACAGCTGCACCAAATAACGCCTGCACCATGACACTTTTGTACGGATTGACAAGAGCCAAGAAACGGCGCATGACCGAAGTCCGCTGATCACTTTCCTTAAACTCCTCAGAAGGCAGCATAATCATCAAAATGCCAGTCCACAACTGCTTGAATTCATCAATGGATTTTGTATGCAATTTACCATCACCCGGATCCATGTAGGTGACTTTCTTATCTTTTATACGATACAGCACTACATAATGGTGAAGACCTCCCTCTAATACAACATGAGCAATTGCAGGAAATGGAATTTTAGCAAGACTTTCAATATTGCCTCTTACACCTTTTGCTTGAAATCCTATCTTTTGAGCTGCTTCAATTAGTCCGAGCATATTAGTCCCCTTTTGGTTTGTCCCGGCCATTTGACGAATACGAGCGATTGGAAGACGTAATTTATAATGGGCCACTACTGAAGCCAGACAGGCCGCTCCGCAGTCGGTGATATCGTGTTGCTTAACAAGTGTGTGGGCAATCAAAACTAACAATTGTTTAAAGTTCCATTTGTCAAAAAATCATATTCTTTTGACAGAACAATCAATAGATAAAATTCAGAATACAAGTATTAATTATAGACGAACAATAATAGGTCCCGATATCATACTTAATACAAAATAGATGTATTTTCCTGGTGGTTAAATTTTGTTGTGCTAGAAATATTTTAAATATAATTTAACAACATAACGACCGCATTATAAAACGAATGAAGAATTGTTGTATTCAAATAAGAATTGTTCATTCTCTTATTTGAAACTAAAAAGAAAACCGACCATATCACTCCCCCTAATAGGGAAGATAAAAAATATGTAATATTAAAACAGTGATTGAAGGCGAATAACAGCGATGAAATAAGAACAAACCATTTAGGCACTGATTAGTATTTCCACCTAGTTTTAATATGTCCAATTATATTGAATGGCAGTGTAAAGAAAATAAATGTCTCAACAAATGGTGCCATAACCAAAGACATAATTATTTGAATGTAAACATCTTGACCATCAATAAATGGATTTGCTAGACCATTCTCTTCTTGGAGAAGAATAATAGAATATTATTAAATATGAATCTGGCTACCATAGTAATAATTAATGAAATTACTAAGAACAGCTTAGTGTCCAGCTTTAGAAAATAGTAGTTTATACCTTTGGGAATACCGTTCATGAAATTTATATATCATAATTATCCATTCCAACAGTAGCATTGATAATTATGATACTGTTAGCATGAATAACCTATTCTATCCGTGTATTGCAGAAGCTCCCTTGCCCATCGCAGACAATAGCCAGCCAAGGGCATAGCCTAGATCATATCCAAAGTCTTGTTCTAAAAACTTCCCTCCTTCGATTGACATCATTTCGTCTTCCTTTAAATCTTCTATATAATCACCTAAAGTATTCATATTAAAGTTGTTTAATTGTCTAATTAATTTGCACTTAAACCTGCTGCCATTCCCGATTTAAAATCTTTCCAATCGGCAATAATTCCTCCTGCAATGGGTATAGCAATATCTTTCCAGATACCTCCATAGTTTTCTATTAATTCAATTTCACTCATTGATATTAACTCTAATTCTTCCAAATCAAATGAAGTCATAATTTAAAAAGTTTAACATTTAAAATAATTCAAATCATCAACTCATTCAGTTGGCCAACGCTATGTTCCTGATGATAACGTAAATCTAGATCGACTTACTGCACTATTATTGCAGTATCAAAAAATCTTAAATAATTTGCAGCACCTACTATCATGCCTCCATCTATGACGCTTGTCTCCTCCTCACTCAAATCCCGAAACCCCACGTTGAACTGAACTTCATGTTCATAATAATAAGTCCGTCGGTAAGCACAAAAAGAAATAGGCGCCCCCATGTCGCGCATAGCACGGATATATTCAAACACTGCTCGTTCGGATAAGCCAAGTTTCAATGCTAATTCTGCCGGAGATCCCGTAGCTTTTTTACGGATCAAATGATGCAGCCGGTCAAAGCGCGCAAGGTATTTTGTCAAGTTCATAATTCAGCTAGTGGTGTATGAAATTCGGCTGACAATGTAGAAATTATAATTTATTAAGACCCAAGAAGTTCTATGCTATTTAAATCAAAATTTGACTAAAATATGCGTTTCAAGCATTTTATGACATATTTTGAGCTAAACAACACCTAAATATCATTAACAGAAAGAATAAATTATACGATTGGTGAAACTATTATTCCCCCAAAGCCTCCCAATCCCCGCTCTCGTGCAGAAAAACATTATAATCAACAAAGCCACGGATTCCGGCTGCCCAGCCCTTTTCGCTATGCTGCCAAAACAGAACGTGTGCGTCCTCAGCCAGATCATTCAGATGCGTTCTTGAATAACCAGCCAGCCAGAGTGGATAATCGTCAAAATTTCCGGCAATGTATTTTTTGTAGAAGTGTTCATTAACATAAATAATCGGCCGCACACCGTAATGTTCTTCAATGAGAACCAGCCAGTTCCGCACACCTTTTACAATGATATCGTTTGGCTTTCTGGCATCCGTTTCAAGGTCGAGAACGGGTGGAAGATCTCCCGGTAATAATTCAACCTGACCTATAAAATTGGCAACCTGGCGATCCGACATTACTCTCGGATTGTAGAAATGATAGGCACCACGTTTCATTCCGACACGCCTCGCTTCCTTCCAGTTTCGTTGAAATTCCTTGTCTAAATGAGTGGCTCCCTCTGTGGCTTTAATATAGACAAAATCAATTCCAACTTCCTCTGTTCGAGATTCTTTCAGCTTGTCCCAGTTGATTTTTGCATTGTGATGCGATACATCGATCCCATGTATGGCATATTTGAGCGGAAGTTTTATACCTGCTTTTGAAATGTAGGTCCACTGGTTTTCATCCTTGCTATCGCGCCACCAAACCAATGCTCCAATGAGCAAAACAACACTCGCAATGATTGCCCAGCCTTTTGCAGGTAAGGGTTTCAAATAATCAGGTTTCGCTAAAATGCTGCTTTGCGTTTTCTTTTTTGCCATACGCTGGCAAAAGTACAAAAAGATAAGGATCGATTGGTGTGATGTATTTTCTACCTCAGATTACCTGGGCAGAGGACCAAGATTTCACAAAAAAATTTATTATTTAAGTAATTGAAATTCAGATCGTAAAAATTTAAAAGTATATGATATTTTATTATCCCAAAATTCCTGCTACAAAAATATAAGTTTAAATTCGATAAGCGTGTGACGTTTTTCAGCACCGGTAGTCTAAACAAAACAGACAAACCAATTATCTGCAAGTTTACAATAAACCCGCTGTTGGCTAATGAAAACCGAGAATCCCAATGATCTTGCCAAAAGAATTAAAAAGCTTCGTCAACTGCATGGATTTAAGCAGGAACGGATGGCGCAGGAAATCGGGCTCAGCCAAACAGCTTACAGTAAAATTGAAACGGGTGATACCAGTCTGACTGTGGGAAGAGCAGCGGCAATTGCCAAGGCTTTTGGAATGTCATTAACAGCACTATTGGAATGGGAGGAAAACATTTTAAAATAATTTTACACAGAAATTGTGACCTACAACACGAACACTAGTCTAGATACAGAATTTCATCTTACACACTATATAGTTTTTTGCTTTTAAATAATACCTCATTACACACACACTTTCATCATCACTTCATCAACAAATTAATTTTTAAGCTTACTTATTCCTCCATTCTACACACACTCAAAGCTTGTTCGAACCAGATAAGGTTCTGAACGGGCTTTTTTTGTTTTAGTCGCAAGTAACCATTTCACCTTCTTTTACCACTCATTACAAATATTTACCATTCATGTACTTTGCATTGCATAGTACCTAGTATAACACATACATTTGTTATGTTCTTTAAGAACAACAGCAGTTCAACCGTTTAAATCTATTAGCCATGAAAAATTCAATCAAAACCGTCATCAGCGTATTCGTTTTAGTTGCCACAGTTTCTTTTTCGGCTTTTGCAGGCGATAAGGAAATTAAAAAAGTTACCGGTTTTAACTCCGGAATCTATGCTTCAAAAGATGGAAAGATCAAAGTAAATATTGATAAGTATAACGAGGCAAGCACTTCCATACTTTTTCAGGATACTAAGGGTAAAGTAATCTACAAAGAAATAGCCTGGAAAGGCGACAAAAAACTAAGACGTGAAATTGATACAAAAGAACTTCCGGCGGGTAATTACATTTTGGAAATTTCCAGCAAAGGAGAAAAACAAACCAGAGAATTCCAGTTACAGGAAAAGGTAATAGAACGTTCTGTGAAAATGGATTGATCGTTCATGAGTTAAAAATAAACCCCGGTGTGAAGTTCACACCGGGGTTTATTTTTAAATAACTACGTTGACTATACGTTTCGGAACCACAATGACCTTTTTCGGAGAATTTCCTTCAAGCCATTTGATCACGACTTCGTTTGCTAATACTTCTTTTTCAATTTCCGCAGGAGCGGTATCTAATGCGAACGGAAGCGTTACCCGAACCTTTCCGTTTATCTGAATTGGATATTCGAAAATAGCATCCACAACATATTGCTGCTCCCATTTCGGGAAAGCCGCTTTTGAGACTGTTCCTTTTTCGTTACCCAAAGCGTCCCACAATTCTTCACTTAAATGAGGCGCATAAGGAGAAATCAAAACAACAAGTTCCTGCAAAATCGAACGTTTGTTGCATTTCAAGCTTCCCAATTCATTCACACACATCATGAATGCACTTACACCCGTATTGAAAGAAAAGTTTTCAATATCTTCTTCAATCTTTTTAATCGTCTTGTGCAATACCCGTAATTCTTCAGGTTTGGCTGCTTCGTCTTTCACCAGCCACTGTCCCTGGTCACTATAAAACAAACGCCAGAATTTACGGATGAAACGGTATGTTCCGTCGATACCGTTGGTATTCCACGGTTTTGCCTGTTCCAAAGGCCCAAGGAACATTTCGTAAAGACGCAGCGTATCCGCGCCATATTTTGTTACGATATCATCCGGGTTGACTACGTTAAACTTGGATTTCGACATTTTCTCGACTTCCACACCGCAATGATATTTTCCGTCTTCCAGAATAAATTCAGCATTTTCACCAGCAATATCACGACGGGTCGCTTTGAATTTTTCCACATCCAGAATATCATTTTCAACAATATTCACGTCCACATGCAACGCAGAAACCTCATACTGTGATTTCAGGCCTTCACTTACAAAAACAGGTTTGCTATATTCTTCACTTTTTACACGGTATACAAAACTGCTTCTTCCCTGAATCATCCCCTGGTTGATCAGTTTTTTAAAAGGCTCTTCCTCCGGTACAAAACCTCTGTCTTTCAAAAACTTATTCCAAAAACGACTGTATAACAAGTGACCAGTAGCATGTTCTGTTCCGCCGATATACAAGTCAACATTCCGCCAGTAATCAATTGATTCTTTCGAAGCAAATTCCGTTTCGTTCTTAGCATCCATGTAACGGTACCAGTACCAGCTGCTCCCGGCCCAACCCGGCATCGTACTTAATTCGTAACCATTTCCACTGCCATGTCCCCAACCTTCTGCGCGACCCAATGGCGGCTCACCGTTTTCTGTTGGTAAATATTTATCTATCGCAGGCAAATTCAACGGCAATTCTTCTTCTGTCAGCAAGTAAGGCAAAGGTTGTCCTGTGCTGTCGTTTTTGTAATAAACCGGAACAGGCTCACCCCAATAACGCTGGCGACTGAAAACGGCATCACGCAAACGATAATTAATTTTTCCTTTACCAACACTTTTTTCTTCCAGCCACTGAATCAGTACTTTATTCGCCTCATGGAATGTCAATCCGTTGATCATCCCTGAGTTAATATATTTACCATCTTTGGTATTATCCGCCTGAATGTCAATTTCTTTCTGAGAATCCAAAATTGGAATAATTGGCAAATCGAAATGTTTTGCGAAATTCCAGTCACGCTGATCACCCGACGGAACGGCCATAACCGCACCCGTTCCATACCCTGCCAAAACATAATCCGCAATATATACCGGAATTTTTTCGTCGTTAAAAGGATTGATTGCGTAAGCACCCGTAAAAGCACCAGAGACAGTTTTTACATCACTGGTTCTGTCACGTTCGGAGCGTTTTTTAGTCAAATCAATATAAGCATCAATTTCTGCTCTTTGTTCCGGCGTTGTGATCACATCTACAAGTTCGTGTTCCGGAGCAATCACCATGAACGAAACTCCATAAATAGTATCGACACGCGTTGTGAAAACCGTAATGGTTTCTGCACCGGCGTTGCCTGTTGCAGAAGTTGCCACTGGAAATTTCACCAAAGCTCCTACGGAACGGCCAATCCAGTTGCGCTGCTGCTCTTTCAAAGATTCCGTCCAGTCTACTTTATCCAAACCATCCAAAAGACGTTGGGAATAAGCAGTGATCCGCATCATCCACTGACGCATCAATTTCTGGATAACAGGAAATCCGCCGCGTTCTGAAACTCCGTCTTTTACTTCGTCGTTGGACAACACCGATCCCAAACCGGGGCACCAGTTTACAGTGGCATCAGCTACATAAGTGATGCGGTATTTTAGAGTAATCTTGTATTTTTCTTCCTCGGAATAAGATTTCCAGTCCTCAGCTGTGAATGAAGGCGTATCCTCATCACACGCTGCCTTCACATTCTGGTTACCATTTTCTTCAAATTTGGCGATAAGCGTTTCAATTCTTTCAGCCTTGTCCGTATCGTTGTTATACCAGCTTTCGAAAAGTTCTGTAAAAATCCATTGTGTCCATTTATAGTAGGACGGATCGGACGTACGAACTTCCCGGCTCCAGTCATAGCTGAAACCCAGGTTTTTTAATTGTTCAATATATCGGGTAATATTTTGCTCCGTTGTGATCGCCGGATGCTGGCCTGTCTGGATAGCATATTGCTCGGCAGGTAGACCAAAACTATCAAATCCCATCGGATGCAGAACGTTGAATCCTTTCAGGCGCTTGTATCTCGAATAAATATCAGAAGCAATATATCCAAGTGGATGGCCTACGTGCAAGCCAGCACCGGAAGGATACGGAAACATATCCAAAACATAATATTTAGGAAGATCAGACTTGTTCTCAACCTGAAAAGTCTCATTTTGTTCCCAAAAATTCTGCCATTTTTTCTCTATTTCCCGGGGACTATATTCACTCATTCTTTCTCAACAATTTAGTCTAAAATTAACTTTGGTCTTAACAGCCCGCAAAAATAGCGTTTTTGATTGTAATCAGCCTTCTTTTCTCCTAAATCATATCAACAATGAGCAAGAAAGTTCAAGCAGACTTCTATGATTATTAACGGGTTAAGGTCAAAATCACTGAAATAACAGTGATCGATAACGTGACTAATCTTTCACTTAACCGTATTAAGTATCCACTGTGACTTTAATACACAGATTTTAAAAAAATTTAAAAATAGCATGCGGTTGTGGAAACAAATGCTCACAATTCTGTCCCTTTAAGTTGTTGTGGCAACGGCATACCTTTTATATATCAATTGTAACAACAACTATAAATCGACAACAAAAACCAATCATTAAATTAAAAACAGTATATGAAAAAGTTATTATTGATAGTTCTTTGTGCAGTAGGAATAAGTTATTCAGCATCAGCACAGTATGACCCAGCTTTCAGATTTGGTATCAAAGCGGGTGCGAATTTATCAAACATCAATGGCAATGATCTATCATTGGGATCGGGTGGAAATGCTTTTAATTTTAAAGATAATTCAGATCGCACATTAGGTTTTGCAGGTGGTGTATTTTTCCGTTTTGGGCGTAACTTTTATGTTCAGCCAGAATTTTTGCTTTCTCAAAAAGGTGCCAAGTTCAACTTTGATAATTCAATAAACGATAACAAAGTAGATGTAAGATTCTCGAATCTTGACGTTCCTTTGCTTTTTGGTGTTCGTATCGCAAAAGTTTTCAGAATTAATGCAGGTCCGATGGCATCTTACCGTCTTTCAAGCAATGGAAAATTGGGTGATTCATTTGACGAAGCAACAAATTCAACTTCTAAAACAGAATTTAACAATCGTCTGGCATTTGGATACCAGGCTGGCGTTGGTTTTGATTTCGGACGTCTAAGTCTTGATGTTCGTTACGAAGGAAACTTCAACGACATTGTGAAGATCAATTACAATAACGCGACGACAGCTTCTCAGTTTGGAAAGAAAAGCAATTTGTTCCAGGCAACTCTGGGCTTCTCAATTCTGTAAACAAAGGGAAAGAAACATACAAAATAAGAAAGAGAACTATTCCACGAATGGTTCTCTTTCTTATTTTTAGATAGTTCTGTCATCATAAAACTGACTGACAATAAATCTGAAGTTAGGGAATTGAAGTATATAGAGTAATTTTGCAGATTATTTCAACTGATACCGTAAGATATATTGCAACGTCTTACCTTTTACCTTCTTTATCGTGGCTTTAAATACTGACAACGTACGACTGGTTTTTGGATTAAAATTAAAACAGCTCCGCCTTGACAAAGGTTTGTCGCTGAATGAACTTTCCCAAAAATCAGGTTTGTCTATATCCTATATCAATGAGATTGAAAAGGGTAAAAAGTATCCAAAGTCCGATAAAATTATTGCGCTTGCTGCTGCAATGGAGGTTGATTATGACACACTGGTTTCTCTTAAACTCAGTAAAAGACTCGAACCGATCTCCGAACTTTTAAGCTCAAATATCCTTACAGAACTTCCTTTAGAACTTTTTGGTATCGACCCGGCCAATTTGCTTGAACTGCTTTCCGATGCGCCAACCAAAATCAGCGCTTTTGTTGGAACACTTATCGAGATTGCCAGAAACTACAATATGTCGGTTGAGAAATTTTACTTCTCGGCACTGCGCACCTATCAGGAAATGCACGACAATTGTTTTGAAGATATAGAAGAACAAGCAGAACGCTTTATGCTGGAAAGAGGTATTCCGGTCGAAAAACTTCTCGATGAATCTTATCTGGCTGATGTGTTGCGTTCAGAATACAACTACAAAATTGAAAATATTAATGAGAAAGTAAATCCCGAATTCGCCAGCGTTCGTTCGTTGACCATAACAAGGCCACAAGGAAATCGATTACTTATTAATGTTCACCTGTCTTCCGTGCAGCGCGCATTTATCTATGGCCGTGAAATCGGATATGTTTATTTAAAACTAAAAAACAGGCTCCATACGACGGCGCTGGTTGAGGCGGAATCTTTTGAACAATTATTGAACAACTTCAAAGCTTCCTATTTTGCGAGTGCAATTATTATCAAACGTAGTTTGCTTATTCCAGAATTAAGAGAATTTTTCGGGCTAAAAACCTGGCAGCCTGAAAAACTGGTCGGTATGGTGGAGAAGTTTAATACAACGCCTGAATCCTTTTGTTATCGTCTTAGTAATGTTTTGCCCACGCATTTTAATATCAAACAAATTTTCTTTTCCCGCTTCAACAATTTCGCCGGACAGAATTTATTTGAAATGACCAAGGAAATGCACATTTCCAGAAAGCATAATCCGCATACGGTCAAAGATGAGCATTATTGCAGACGATGGATTGCACTGACCGTTTTAAATGATCTTGCCGAAGCGGTAAAAAATAAGACGTATAGCAATACAATTTGCAAAGCGCAAAAATCCAGATATATCGACACCCAGGATAATTACCTGATCGTCAGCTTTGCACAACCGACCGCCACGACGCCTAACCTGAACGTAAGTGTTTCGATGGGTGTTTACCTTGATGATCAGACAAAAAATACGATAAAGTTTTTAAATGATCCGGAAATTCCTTCACGCGATGTGAATGAGACTTGTGAAAGGTGTTCCCTTTTTGACTGCAAAGAGCGAATAGCAGCACCAATAATTTTACAGAAAAAACACAAAAACGAAGAATTACGAAAAGCACTTCGTAGATTGATAAACTAATGTCCTTACCAGGGGTAAGACTTGATCTGATTGTCTTTCTTCTTTAATTTAACATCAGTGACAATATTATGGAAGGAATAAATTATATTAGAATATTCTTAAAAAAATGATTTAGTATCTTTCGGTTTCCCTACCGTTCTATCTTTGTAAAATATTTGCAAACGTTATCATGCCAGGTACCTACGAATTCGAGGATCTACTTTTAAAACTTTCTACGCCTTTTTATATCTCTCTGATCTGCCTTGAAATATTTATAACCTATCGATCACATAGAGTTTCCTATACAGTCAAAGATACATTAACCAATGCTGCTTTAATGCTGCTAAACGGCAGCGTCGATTTACTGTTTCGGGCTGCCTATATTGGTGTTTTGATCTGGTTTTATAATTTCAGGATCATCGAGCCTATTGAAAATCCATATATTTATTGGGGAGCACTTTTCCTTTTGGAAGATCTGGCTTTTTATACGCTTCATTACATCGACCACCATAGTCGCTTATTCTGGGCAGTTCATGTGACGCACCATTCCTCCGAACATTTCAATCTGACCACAGGATTCAGGTCATCGGTTTTCCAGCCGCTATACCGTTTTGTCTATTTTATCCCTCTGGTTTTGATTGGATTTAATCCGGCAGATATCGTGATCATGTACTCACTGACACAGATTTACGGGATTATTGTTCACACGGAATACGTCGGCAAACTTGGCTGGCTGGAATATATTTTTGTAACCCCCTCGCATCACCGCGTGCACCATGCCAGCAACGTTGAGTATCTTGATAAAAACATGGGTATGTGTCTGATCGTCTGGGACAGGTTATTTGGTACTTTTCAGGAAGAATTGCCCTCGGTTCCTGCGCGTTACGGACTGACAAAACACACAGAAACAGATGGTCTGACTGAAACTGTTTTTCATGAATGGAAAGAAATAAAAAAGGATTTTGAACAGCCGATTGATATTAGAACAAAACTTAAATATCTGATAAAAGCTCCCGGCTGGTCGCCTGACGGATCAAGGCAAACAAGCAAGGAGCTTCAGAAAGAAATTCTTAACAAGGAAGTTTAATTTATTTAAATGCAGGATTACCGGTTATTTCAGCCCCTAAAATAAGTAAGTGAATATCGTGTGTTCCTTCATAAGTCATGACAGATTCGAGATTCATCATATGTCGCATAATCGGGAAAGAATCTGTGATACCCATTGCACCCATAATCTGACGTGATTCTCTGGCTACCTGTAAAGCCATTTCCACATTATTTCTTTTTGCCATCGAAATCTGCGTAGTCGTAGCGCGTGATTCATTCATTAATGTTCCCAAACGCCAGGATAGTAATTGTGCTTTGGTAATTTCAGTTAACATTTCGGCCAGTTTTTTCTGTACCAGCTGAAAAGAACTGATCGGCTTATTAAACTGAAATCTCTCTCCTGAATATTTAAGCGCCGTTTCATAACAATCCAAAGCAACACCGACAGCACCCCATGCAACGCCAAAACGTGCGTGATCCAGACACTGTAAAGCAGCTTTCAGACCCACGGCATCCGGTAAAATATTTTCTTTGGGTATCAGTACTTTATCAAAAATCAGTTCGCCGGTAGCACTTGCGCGAAGCGACCATTTCCCGTGAATTGTTGCGGTAGTAAATCCGCTCATACCACGTTCGACAATTACACCTTGCACACGGCCATCCTCATTCCGCGCCCAAACTACGGCAATATCCGCAAAAGGCGCATTTGAAATCCACATTTTGGTGCCATTCAGCAAATAGCCTCCCTGCGTTTTGGATATAGTCGTTTTCAAACCACCCGGATCCGAGCCATAATCTGGTTCCGTTAATCCAAAACAACCCAGCATTTCACCTCTTCCAAGTCCAGGCAGATATTTTTGTTTTTGTTCTTCCGAACCAAATTGAAAAATCGGCCACATAACCAGCGAACTCTGAACCGATACCGTTGAACGCATCGAAGAATCACCGCGCTCAATTTCCTGACACATCAGACCATAGCTAAGATAATCCAATCCGCCGCCGCCATATTCTTTCGGAATCGTTGGACCAAAAACGCCAAGCTCACCAAATTTCCTCACGAATTGGATTGGGAATTCCGCTCTTTGTGCGTAGCCTTCAATAACAGGTTTTATTTCTTTATCACAAAACTCCTTAACGACCTGAGTAATCAAACGCTGCTCGGGAGTCAGCAATTCCTCTACTTTGAAAAAATCAGTGGTTAGCATAGTGTTGTTCGTTTGATTGAGGATTTCAAAAGTTACAACTTTAACGCACAAAAAACCTTACCAATTCGGGTAAAAATTGGTCAGAACGTGATTTAAATTAATATTTCCTTATTTCAACCAATCTTTAAATAATTCGCTCGCGACTGTAAGATCCTGCTTATGAGCTTCAATTCCATCCAAGGTCTTAGGAGAAGTCTTTTCAAGACATTGCTCCAAAACCAGGTTTGGCTTCACTCCCATTACTTTTAACGTTTTCACTAATTTCCGATAATCAATGTCGCCGTCGCCAAAAGTTTCCTGCCAGATACCATTCTTTGACTGACGTAAATGCAATTCAACAATTCTTTTTCCATACAATTTTACAATGTCAAACAAAGCAATCTGAGAGTTTCCGGAGCCGCGATATATCCAGTGGACATCAAGACAAAGCGCCACATTCTGCGGATTCGTTGATAACATCATATGATGAAATTCTCTTGCGGCAGCTCTTAATTCTACGTCATGCGTATGATACGCCAGCGTCATGCCGTATTTTTTCAAAGCATCGCCCAATTTGTCAAGATTGCCTGCTTGTTCTGCCAATTGTTCGTCAGACTTATTTTCCTGACTTCCCCATTTTACCGGATTAGGATTAGTCACAATAATTTTTGTCCCCGCAGAACTGATCGCTTCTGCAATATTCAAAACAGTCTGAATCGATTTTTCAGCCTCAGCTGCCTCATGCAATGAAGAATTGACATAGACCGAAGGCATCGAGAGTTTGTGTTTTTTCAGCAACGGCAATAACTTTTTTGCTTCATCCGGATTATTCAAACCTGGCTCATAAGCTCTTAACCCCGATGCAGAAAAGTCTGCCAGAGATGAATCCAGGCTGGCAAACCAATCCTTTCCGTCCCGTTGATAAAAGGTAATCCAGGAATACTGATTGCAGGAAATCTGCGTCTTTTCAATAGGTTCCTGAGAAAATGTAATCTCAGGAATAGCACCGGCACCAGTGGCCAAAATTGCTGTGTTCAAAAATCTGCGGCGGCTAATTGTGGTCATGAGATAAAAAGTTTAACCTGACTGACATGATATATCATAAAGTCAGGCTACCGATTAACTTACCATAATCTGGATTTACTGCCGCGACGAAATCGCCAATAAATACCAGGCAGCGTGTGGAAGCCACTGTTCTGCCCAGCGCCAATCGTTGTCTTTTCCTGTTTTTGCATAAGATAAGTTAAAATCTATATCCTCCTCATTTTCCAGGCCGGATGTAATTCCGTTCGCAATTCCTCCCGGCGCATTGGTATATTCAAAAGTTCCAAAAAAACCATAAGCAGGATTATTATGTCCCGAACCATGAAGCATACTGGCGTCATAGGGATTCAATCCTAAAATCCAGTTGAGCTGATTGAGCGCAAAATTTTCCAATTTTTCTTTAAAGACTTTATCGTCGGTAAAAAGCGGTGCGGCAAGTCGGGCTGCTGCTGCCATGGATGCAATTCGCGCATTTTCTCCCTGCCACCATGGCGAAGCATCGCTGCCATGCGGAAAGAAAAAAGTTGTTTTACGGTTTCCCAACGTATCCTGCACAAACTGCCTGCTGTAACCAAACGGATTATTGACTTCACTGGTAATTTTCAGCTCATGGAGCAGGGACTTTTTAATTGTCCCCCTGATACGGCTTTTTACTGATTCAGGAGCAAATGGATAGTAGTAAGTCAAACTTGCAATAGGCAAACCAGCGTCAGAAGGATGGAAAAATGGACGATCTTTGTCATCTGCCCGCCAATAATCAGCTTGATTATCTCCAGAAACCAATCTGCCCAAAAGCTGATCGGCTCGTTTCGCGGCTGCTTTGGCATAGACATTATTACCCGTTGCCTTTAACAATTCCGTCGCAGCACTTAACGCACAATAGTCGTCAACGATATTTTCTTTGCCGTCGTTGGTCATCTGAACATTATTTTTTTCCAGAAAATCAAAAGCCCTTTCCGCCGCAATAAGATATTCTTTGTTGGAAAATTCACCAGAAGTGTCATACGTGGCCGCCATAGCCAGTGCCGCTATACTGACACCTCCTCCCGACCGGTAACTTACCTGGTAACTTTTCCAGTTATCGGACTTATCGCTTTCGTTAAAAGACTGATCCTTATTTTGTTTAATCCGGTAGCTTTGGTCTTCGGCACGAATCACGCGGTCTTTTGCTAATTTTCCCGGCCCGGGTGCTGAAACGGACCGATAGAATGAGCCGTTTTTCGCCTGCATACGGACAAGATAATCTGCACCATACATTGCTTCGTCCAAAAGTCGCCGGTTATATTGACGAAAATCGGTCCCTTTTCTCTTCGTCAGCAGCGAATAAGTTTTAAATAAACTCCATGCAGTCAAAGAAATTTGCTGTGGATTGAAATAGGAGGAAAAAGTAAGATGTGATAAGTGTTTTCCGTAATCTCCCGAAGCGTCATACCAACCACCATGAGCATCAATAGTATCTTTCGTTTGACCAGACAGTACCAAATGATGATCAGCCGCATCCAGCAACCCTGAGCTTCGCTGACCTTTGAAATAGTAGATCACATTCGAAAGTGTCGATTGTTCTAGAATATTTTTCCCGATCACAAACGGATAAGAAACAATTGTTTTTCCACCGCCAACAGCCTGAATGATATAGGAACCGTTTCCAGTAAATGTGCTAAAATCAATTGTCCAGAAAAGCCAGTTTTTCCATTTGCTGACCGGACCGCTGAAAACAGGTTTCCCTGCAAAAACAACTTTTCCGTTTTCCGATTCAATTAGTCTGAATGATGAAATTTCGATCCTTTTTTCACTCACAATAATCGCTCGTTTAGCCTGAGAATTTTCATACCCAATATGATTTGTCAGTACCTTGCTATTTTGTGCGTTAAGCAGAATGGGAAAGAAAACGAGCAATAGCAAAATTCTTTTTGAAAGAGGCATATGTTAAGATTTAGGATTTGAATTGCAATATTGGGACAAAATTCCGTGATCAAAAACGTTAAAAAGAAAATTCGCTCCCGACTGACTTTTAGTTACTTAAAACTAAAATCAACAGACCGCATTATTGTAACTTTTAAATATCACCTGATATGCCAGCGAAACAGACAAAGTGAAATATTATCCCGGTATGCCAAAAGCAAAAAATCGTTAACTTTGCATTATTAAAGGATAAATCCCTTTCTGATCAATGCAACAAACTCTTCAACTTATACTCTCACCAGAGATCGCTCTGGACGACGACGCTTTCCGTCTGTACATCAATAAAAAACTTCGTTTACGCCCTGACGACAAGCCTTTTATCAGGAAAACCCGTCAGTCTATCGACGCACGGAGCCGACAGGTAAAGGTTAACGTACAAGCAGAGGTTTATCTGAATGAATTACCTCCGTCACTTATTCAAACGCCGTTACACTATCCGGACGTAACGAATCGCCCAAAAGCGCTGATTGTTGGCTGTGGTCCAGCCGGAATGTTTGCCGCTCTTCGTTTAATCGAATTGGGAATAAAACCAATTCTCTTTGAACGAGGAAAAGACGTGCGTTCAAGACGCCGCGATCTGGCAGCGATCAATAAGGATCATATTGTCAATTCCGAATCCAATTATTGTTTTGGAGAAGGCGGCGCTGGAACATACTCGGATGGAAAATTATATACCCGCTCTAATAAACGTGGGGATATCCGCCGGGTACTGGAAATATTTGTCGGCCATGGTGCAAACGAACAAATCCTAATCGATACACATCCGCATATTGGCACAAATAAATTGCCAATGGTTGTTGCCGAAATGCGAAAAAGTATTCTGGAAGCAGGAGGCGAAATTCACTTTGACACCAAAGTCACCGATCTGATTTTGGACGGCAATAACTTGAAAGGTGTTGTTACCGATGACAGCGTAGAACATACCGGAATTGGTGTAATTCTTGCGACGGGACATTCAGCAAGAGATATTTATGAACTGCTGGACAACCGGAAAATTCTCATCGAAAGCAAATCTTTTGCTATGGGCGTTCGCATCGAACATCCACAAAATGTGATTGATAAAATTCAATATCATTGCGAAACTGACCGTGGCCCCTATCTTCCCGCTGCTTCATATAGCCTTGTTACACAAACGAGGTATCAGGGAGTTCAGCGAGGAGTTTTCTCATTCTGTATGTGTCCCGGAGGCTTTATTGTTCCCGCGGCTACTGCTTCTGGTGAGGTTGTAGTAAACGGGATGTCTCCGTCACGTCGGGATTCACCTTTCGCAAATTCCGGCATTGTCGTTTCTGTGGAAGACGTCGACATTGAACCTTACCGAGAGTTCGGTGCTTTGGCAGGCTTACAATTTCAAAAACAAATTGAACAGGCTGCCTGCAATTTTGCAGGAGCTACGCAAACGGCTCCTGCGCAGCTGGCTACTGATTTTGTCAACAAAAGAATGTCCGGTCAGCTTCGTGAAACTTCCTATCAGCCTGGTATAATGCCGGTTGATCTTTACGAAGTTCTTCCGCCAAATATGGCTTTCCCTCTGCGTGACGCGCTGTCTGATTTTGGAAGAAAAATGAAGGGATATTTATCGGGAGATGCGCAATTAATTGGTGTAGAAAGCCGGACTTCCTCACCTGTCCGGATACCGAGAGAACGCGAAACTTGTGAACATCCTGTTGTTAAAGGGCTTTTCCCATGTGGCGAAGGCGCGGGTTATGCAGGCGGGATTATGTCTGCCGCAATGGACGGCCAGCGTTGTGCTGAACAATTGGTAGGCTTATATGCGTCAGTTTAAGCAGATCATTTGTCTTACAAAAAAATAATTAGTAACATTGTTAAACTCAGAAAATCAGCAGAAAGTTAGAAAGTAACCGTTATTTACTTAATCGGTACACTTCGTGGAACTCTACAATTTCCGTGAAACTCTAAGTTGGTTTTAGCTGTTACATGTATATTGACACTAATTTAAATTAATTTCAATCGCCTCTATGGCTCAGGGATCTTTCTCGTTTTTTACGAATGAATTGCTTAAAAAATTAAAAGATCCACTTCCAGGTGAGTCCGCTCACCAGTTCATGCAGTCTACTTCAAAGCTGAGACTTACAGTAAAACCGAATGAAAGAACGCGGAAGAGTGCTGTGCTGATCCTTTTCTATCCTTATAAAGGCGAGATTTATTTCCCGTTAATTCTTCGTCCTGCATACGACGGCGTGCATTCAGGACAAGTTGCTTTTCCAGGCGGACGTTATGAGAAAACGGATGAGAATTTAATAAGAACCGCGCTTCGCGAAGCACAGGAAGAAATTGGATTGCGTTTAAATGATGTGAAAATACTGGGAATTTTGACGGAGTTATTCATTCCGCCAAGTAATTTTTATGTTTTGCCAGTTGTTGCGGCGATGCCGTACCGCCCTGATTTTTTTCCGGATCCGCGAGAAGTTGAAGATATTTTCGAGATAAAGTTGAAACATATTTCGGATGTTTCCATCATTGGTTCCAGCGATATCCAGGTACGCGGTGTACAGATCACCGCACCGCATTATGAAGTGAACGGATATAAAATCTGGGGAGCCACGGCGATGATGATAAGCGAACTGCTCACCGTCCTGAAAGCGGTAGATTCCGATGTCTGAAACTGGGAAATAATCTCTTTTTTTCGTATATTAGCGAGTATTTTAATCTTTGCCTCCCGGCGATCTTCGTGCATTTTAATCCTTCAAAAATCGATTATCCATGTACGGAAAACCGATAAGCGCATGATTTTATAAAAATTTTACAGCATTTAAACCCTTAGTTTCCGCCTCAATTTATGGACGAAAACGGAGCTACGCCTAACGTAGAAGATAGCGAATTACACAGTCAATTACCCGTCTCGGGCCTTTACGAAAGTTGGTTTCTTGATTATGCCTCCTATGTAATTCTGGAACGGGCTGTCCCAGCCATTGAAGACGGTTTGAAACCTGTTCAGCGCAGAATCATGCACGCGCTGAATGAGATGGATGATGGCCGTTTTAATAAAGTTGCAAACGTAATCGGTTCAACGATGCAGTATCACCCGCACGGAGATGCTTCAATCAATGATGCGATTGTTAACCTTGGCCAGAAAGAACTTCTTTTCGATACGCAAGGAAACTGGGGAGATTTACGCACGGGCGACCGTGCAGCTGCTGCCCGTTACATTGAAGTTCGTCTTTCCAGATTTTCAAAAGAGATCGTTTTCAATAGTGATACAACCGAATGGCAGTTATCTTATGACGGACGGAAGCGCGAACCGGTAACCTTGCCAGTCAAATTCCCGCTTTTGCTATCGCTGGGAGTTGAAGGTATCGCGGTCGGGCTTTCTACGAAAATACTACCCCATAATTTCTGCGAACTGATCGAAGCTTCGATCAATATTTTGCAGGGAAAAGAAGTAACGATTTATCCGGATTTTCTTACCGGCGGTCAGGTTGATGTCTCCAACTACGGCGATGGACATCGAAGCGGTAAGGTTCGCGTGAGGGCAAGAATTGAGGAGGAAGATAAAAAAATGCTGGTAATCCGGGATATTCCCTTCGGAACAACCACTTCTTCCCTTATTGATTCAATCATCAAAGCAAATGATGGGGGAAAAATTAAAATAAAAAAAGTAGTCGATAACACGGCTGCGGACGTAGAAATTCAGGTTCATCTTGCACCCGGCGTTTCTCCCGATATTACCATTGACGCGCTTTATGCATTCACGGAATGTGAAGTTTCAATATCTCCCAATGCATGCGTAATTATAGAAGACAAACCTCATTTTGTTGGCGTAACTGACATTTTGAGATACAATACGCAGCAGACGGTCCATTTATTGAAACGCGAGCTGGAAATCAGAAGGCTTGCACTTCTTGAAAAAATCCTGTACGGTTCGCTTGAAAAAATATTTATTGAAAACCGTATTTACCGTGATATTGAAGAATGTGAGACTTTCGAGGCTGTAATTAGGACGATTGATAAAGGTCTCGAACCTTATAAACCACAGTTTTACAGAGAGATCACGGACGACGATATTATAGAGCTGACGGAAATCCGCATCAAACGTATATCCAAATATGATGGATACAAGGCAGATGAACTGATGCGTAAGTGGCAGGATGAACTTTCTGAAACGGAAGACAATCTGGCAAATATTACCCGTTTTGCAATTGATTATTTTAGAGATCTTTTAAAGAAATACGGTAAAGGGAGAGAAAGAAGAACCAAGATCATGGCCTTCAATCTAATTTCTGCTAATATCGTTGCAGCAAATAACCAGAAACTTTATGTCAACCGTGCCGAAGGTTTTATCGGATATGGATTGAAAAAAGACGAGTATGTCATGGACTGCTCGGATATTGATGATATTATCGTTTTCAGAAGCGACGGGAGGTGTCTGGTAACCAAAGTTCAGGATAAGGTTTTTGTTGGAAAAGACATCATTCATTGTGCCGTTTTTGTTAAAAATGACGAGCGTAAAGTATATAACCTCGTATATGTGGATGGTAAAACAGGAGTTTCCTATATCAAAAGATTCCAGGTTACGGCAGTCACCCGGGACCGTGAATATGATCTGACACAAGGTACGCCGAAATCAAAAATTACCTATTTTACGGCCAACGAAAATGGTGAAGCTGAAATCATTACCGTAAACCTTACTGCACAAAGCAAGGCAAAAGTGAAACAGTTTGATTTCAACTTTGCTGACCTTCTGATCAAAAACAGAAGTGCGATGGGTAATATTCTGACTAAGTATACCGTCAGAAAACTGACAATGAAACAAGCTGGCCGTTCAACGTTGGGTGGAGTTGATATGTGGTTTGACCCGATCATTGGTCGCTTGAACCGTGACGAACGAGGTGAATATCTTGGGAATTTTGGATCAACAGACAACATTGTGGTAATCTACAAAGATGGTTCTTACGAACTTACCAACTTTGACCTGACCAACCATTACGTTTCTAATGAAGTTTTGCTTGTCAGGAAATTTGATACTAAACTGCCGATTACTGCTTTGTATTATGATGGTGGACAAAAACAGCATTTTATCAAGCGTTTCACAATTGAAACTTCTTCGCTGGATAAGAAATTTGTCTTCATCAGTGACACAAAAAATAGTAAATTGATACTTGCTTCGACAGACAAACGCCCGCGTTTTGAAATTGTCCATGCCAAGAATGAGAAAAGAGATCAACTGCACGAAGAATTTGTTGTGGAAGATCTGATCGATATTCGTGGCTGGAAAGCAATGGGTTATAAGCTGTCGATTGATAAATTCAAGGAAATTCGCTGGCTGGAACCACTGGCTGAACCGGAACCGATCGAAGAACCGAAATTTGAAGAAATTGAGGATTCTTCAGAAGAGAACGAAGATCAAAATGATGGAGAAGATCAGGACACAGCAGCAGAAAGCGGAGAATCTGAAGTTACGGATGTAACGGAACCAGAGGAAAATTTGGCTGAAGATGATATTTCGGAAGTCAAGGAAATTGAAAATAAAAAGGAAGTGAAACCGAAAAAGGCCCCTAAAAAAGATAAAGACCCGGATTCGGAAAAATCACAACTTGGTTTGTTTGAATAGGAAGTGTTGACACTCCCTATTCAAACCTTTTTCTCTGTTCGGGCAACAAAATATATTGGTTTGCGCGTATAGAAAAACAGAAACCAACTGTTATGCTTATAATGACCCTCAACATATACATCAACTTAGAGGTTAACTTTAAGGAGGCACGTGAAAAAATTGATCAAAATAGTTATTGCCCTACTCTTTGCCAGCCTGGTTTTTATCCTGCTGTGCAATTTCTGGGTGGTTTACTGTACCAAACAGTATAACTATTTTTCAATTAAAAATCTCCCTTCAAACGACGTTGCGCTCGTTTTAGGAACAAGCAGAAATACCGAGAGAGGAAAAGAAAATCTTTTTTTTAAATATCGGATGGAAGCAACGGCAAGGCTTTTTAAAGAAGGAAAGATAAAATACATTATACTTAGCGGAAATAATGACTCGGAATATTACAATGAGCCGCTGGATATGCAGCGCGCGTTGTTAAATCTGGGAATACCTGAAAATGTAATGACGCTGGATTATGCCGGATTCAGGACTTTCGATTCGGTGGTTCGTTGCAAACAGGTTTTCAATCAGGATAATTTTACGGTTATATCGCAAAACTTCCATAATGCTAGGGCTTTGTACATCGCGCATAATGAGGGAATCAATGCAATCTCATTTGCAGCGCAGGACGTTCCGGATGGGTATTCTGTCAGAACATTGGTACGGGAATATCTTGCGCGGCCAAAAGCGGTTTTAGATGTTCATATTCTGAGACCAAAAGCAGATATTACGTCTAATGTGGAGATAAAAAAGAAAAAAGGACCTGGATTAGCAAAATAGATTTACTCACGGAGGCTTGGGATGTTAATATGAAGATAATTAAACTATTATTTGTTTTTCTAGCGGTATTAATATCTGTCCGAACTTTCGCACAAACTACTTATACGATCAAAGGGCGCGTTACAGACGCAACAACAGGCGATCCTGTGCCTTTTGCCAATGTCGCAATTAAAGCCTCGTTGTCAGGCGGAACGACCAATTTCGATGGATTTTATTCCATTACTTTCACTCCACCTGCTGATTCACTGTTAGTTACTTATGTAGGTTATGGAACAAGAAGCAAAGCCATTGCTCCAAATTTACCAGAACAGACCATTGATGTTCAGCTAACGCCTGGTGCTCTGCAATTGAAAGAAGTAAGAATTTTTGCAGGAGAAAATCCTGCGTGGCGAATCATGCGCAAGATTGTTGAAAACCGAAAAGCCAACAATTCTGAAAACCTGGAAGCTTATGAGTATGAAAGTTATAACAAGATCCAGATCGATATTGACAACCTTTCCGAGAAATTCAGAAACAGGAGGACGGTCAAAAAAATGACACACATCGTCGATAAATATGATGAAGTAAAAGGCGAAGACGGCGAAACAATCATCCCGATTTTCATTTCCGAGTCTGTTTCAAATGTTTATTTTCGAAAAGATCCCAAGAAGAAAAAAGAGGTTATTAATAAAACCAAAGTTTCCGGAGTCGGTCTGACGGATGGAAGTTTTGTTTCCCAAATCGTTGGTTCTTCCTTTCAGCAATATAATTTTTACAACAACTGGCTGAATGTTCTTGAAAAAGATTTTATCTCCCCTATTTCTGACAGCTGGAAATTGTACTATGATTATTATCTGGCGGACAGTATTAAAAATGGCTCGACGTATGATTACAAAATTGATTTCGAACCGCGACAGGAGCAGGATCTCGCATTCAGCGGGTCATTCTGGATCGATGGAGAAAATTACGCGTTGACCCAAATGGATGCAAACGTTGGAAAAAGAGCCAACCTGAACTTCATCGAAAAAATTAAAATCCAGACTTCTTATGATCTTTTTGAGGATGATAAAACCTGGGTTCCTACTAAAACCCGGGTACTGATCGACGTAGATGAACCGACAAAACAAACAGCGGGATTACTGCTTAAATTTTATTCGTCCAACACCAATTATAAAATCAACGCACCAAGGGGGCCGAAATTTTTCGATACTGCCATTGAGTTGAAAGAAGATTACATGGTTCATGATTCTGCTTTCTGGCAAAAAAGTCGCCCGGAATCTTTGACCAAATCTGAAATTCTCAGTTTTCAACTGGTTGATTCCTTGAAGGTTTTACCTGCTGTAAAAACGTATACAGAGATATTGAACATCTTTGTGAACGGTTATAAAAAGATTGATAAGTGGAATATCGACATTGGCCCCTATTTGTTTTTATATGCCAATAATAATGTGGAGGGTCACAGGCTGAGACTTGGCTTTAAAACAGATCCGGGGTTTAGCAGGAAGCTGATTTTGAGTGGATATGGTGCATACGGATTTAGTGACCATGCGTTTAAATATGGCGCCGGCGTTGATTATATCTTTTCCCGGAAGCCGTGGACAATGGCTGGAATTTCATATTCGAAAGATTTGGAACGTTTAGGCGTTTCTGCTGAAAACATTGGAACAAACACAATTTTTGGTGCTTTTTCAAGATTTGGGCAGTTCAGGAGGCCTTATTGGCAGGAAGATATTTCTGCTTATGTCAAAAGAGAACTTGTTAAAGGATTTACGGCCAGCGTTCAACTTCGTCACCGTGATTTTCGTCCGCTATTTGATTTCGCCTACCGCAGCAGACCGGAGATGGGCGTCGAATCTCCACTGAGAAGTACCTATGAAATAACAGAATTGAACGTAGAAACGCGACTGGCTGGAAATGAAACTTTTTTGCAAAACGATAATGAACGGATTAGTATGGGTACCGGGAATTCACCAGCATTCACTTTTCGATATACACTTGGGATGAAAAACTTCCTTCAGGGAGATTTTCATTACCACAAGTTTGCCGCAAACGTCAAACAAACTTTCAGAGCCGGCGTTTTCGGGCGTACTTATTACAACCTTACAGTCGGCTATATCCCTTCAACAATTCCGTATACGCTGCTTTATAATCCATTAGGAAATGAATCCTTGTTCTATGTCGACAATGCTTTTAACCTGATGAAATATTTTGAATTTATTGCAGATCGTTATGTAACGCTTCGTGTCGAACATAATGACGAAGGTTTTATTCTAAACCGGATTCCGGCAATACGTAAATTAAAATTACGATTACTGGCGACCGGGAAATTATTTTACGGACAGGTCAGCAAGCAGAACATGGCACTTGCTTCAACGATCGATACGCAGGGAAATCCAATTCAGACATTTAACGAGCTGGGAAATACACCTTATCTCGAATTAGGTTATGGAGTTGATAATATTTTCAAGTTCGGACGTGTAGACGCGATTCACCGTCTTACTTACAAGAACAACCCAAATGTTACTCCGTTCGCAGTCAAGATTTCGTTCTGGTTCAGCTTGTAAGTTCCGATTCATTTCAGCGACATTACATCTTTTTCCGAATAGGTAAGATAAACCTGCTCTCCGATTTCTACATCTTTTCTGTTGCGGTAAAAAACCAGTTGTCCATTATCATTCACACAACGGATTTCCCAGTGGTTTCCATGGAATCGGATAGCTTCGACCTGACCAACCCATTTACTTTTTTCCTGGTATTTTGTGCGTTTAATTTTTTCTGGACGAATAAAAGATTTTTGGGTTTCTGTTGCCGTATTTAACCAGTTTATATCTCCCGTTAATTCCGCGACATAACTGCTCACAGGTTTGTTATAAACTTCCTGAGGCGTTCCGATCTGTATAATTTCGCCATTCAATAAAACGGCAATTCTATCCGACCAGGCTAGCGCGTCGGCAGACTCGTGGGTCACGAAAATACAAGCCATTTGCTCTTCATTTCGTAATTTCTCAATAGCTTCTGCTAAAATCCTGCGATTTCTATTGTCAAGATGGGCAAAAGGCTCATCCAGCAACAAAACATCCGGCAGCTCAGCAAGAGATTTTGCGATGGCTGTGCGCTGCTTTTCTCCACCGGATAATAGCTTCGCTTTTTGATTTTTTATCGCTGACAATCCAGTTATAGTCAGTAATTCTTCAACTTTATTTTTTCTGTATTCCGGTTCGTAAAAACGTAAAGAATATGAAATATTTTCTTCAACCGTCTGGTTTGGAAAAAGCTCGAACTCCTGATGGATAAGTTTGATGGAATTATGTCCGGGAATAAGTTCGCCCTTGACCGATGGGAGCATTGATTCCTGAAAATATATGCTTCCCATATCTGAATCAACAAATCTTCCTAATATTCGCAGCAACGTGCTTTTTCCTGATCCGCTTTCTCCCAAAATCCCCAACCACTCGCCCGGATTTAATTCAAGAGAAATATCTTTTAAAACACTTTTTGTATCAAAGTTTTTGGAAATGGATTCTGCACGAAGGACGGTCATTGAAAAAATTGGAATAAGGAAATAAAAAAGAAAACACTAACAGCGTTCAGCAATCAGCTGTCCGTTATGGGGTTATAGTACCTATTCCCACCGAAAGCCGATTACTGATAGCTAATTGCAATTAATCAACCCAGGTTACTTTATCAGCGATAGGTGTACGTCGAGCCGAAATTTCTCCAAGATTGTGGTAGCCCATGTAAAAGAACCCAACACATTTTTGATTTTCTTTCAAGCCTAAAAACTGCCGCAATGATTCACTAACACTAGGACTGCTCCAATAGGCCCCGATGTTATTTGCAGTCGCTGTAAGCCACATATTTTGAACTGCGCAAGCAACTGCCGCAACTTCCTCCCATTCCGGAATTTTTTCAGGGTGCAGCTCTACGATGATTGCGATAACTGCTGCTGATTTTAAAGACTTTGAACGTGTTCCCTCATACTTGGCTTCCGAAAAAGTTTCAGCTGTGGTGTTCGCTCTGTATGCCTCTCCCATATAATCAGCAAGTTTCACAAGTCCTTCTCCGGTAAAAACCGTGAAACGCCAAGGCTCAGTAAGCTTGTGTGTCGGCGCAAAATTCGCATTTTCAAGAATGGAATTAAGGACGTCGCGTGGAATTTCCTGTTGGATATAACTCGGTGGAAAAATACTCCGGCGGGTCCGGATAACTTCGTTTATTGATTTTATTGTGCTGCTCATGAAATAGTTAATTTAAATATCCGCTCAAAAAGTCAGGAAGCTGACTAAATAAGCGATTGACCGTTAAAATAGTAATTATTGTGTCCAGACACGAAAATACTGTAAATTGTGTGCTATAACGTTAATAAACTTCATAACCTTTCTAAATATTCGTAACATCTATATGCTGGTTACAACTACTCCAAACATCGAAGGCAAAAAAATTATTAAATATATTGGGCTGGTAAATGGCGAAGCGATTATCGGTGCCAATGTGGTTAAAGACTTCCTGGCAGGAATCCGTGATGTAGTCGGCGGGCGTTCAGGTTCCTATGAACAAGCACTTCGTGAGGCTAAAAGTATAGCGCTTCGTGAAATGATGGAACAGGCCCAGCGTTTGGGAGCACATGCCATAATCGGAGTAGATCTGGATTTTGAAACCATTGGCGGAAACGGATCAATGCTGATGGTTAGCGCCAATGGTACTGCGGTTTGTCTGGAAAGCTAGAAAACTCTGCTCGCTATCTGCGCAACATTATCAGATTTACCCATGGTGTAAAAGTGAAGAACCGGAGCTCCGTAGGCAATAAGTTCTTTACATTGCTGAATGCTCCATTCAACACCAACCTGGCGCACCTCCTTATCTGTTGCACATTTCTCAGCTTCATTGATCAGATCCTGTGGAAATTCCAGATGGAAGATATCTGCCAGAACGGTCAATTGTCTTTTAGTGGCTAACGGTTTTAATCCTGGAATTATTGGTACGGTAATTCCTTCTGCGCGGCATCGATCAACAAAACGGAAATATTTTTGATTGTCGAAAAACATTTGGGTCACGATGTAATTCGCTCCAAGCGCGATTTTCTTTTTCAAATGCTCAAAATCTGTATCCAGACTTTCGGCATCAAGATGTTTCTCAGGATATCCTGCAATACCAATACAAAAATCAGTATGAGCAGCCTCCGTTTCTGCATGCAACAAAATGCCATTATTCATATTGGCAACCTGGGTGATCAGTTCCGAAGCATAACTATGTCCGCCCAATTTTGCTTTAAAAACACCTGCTGATTTTTCAGGATCGCCGCGTAAAACAAGAACATTATCAATACCTAAATAATGTAAATCGAACAAAACATCTTCCGTTTCGTCTTTGGTAAAACCACCGCAAATAACATGTGGAACAGCGTCAACCTTGAAACGCTCCATCAGCCTGGCACAGATACCAACAGTTCCCGGGCGCTTGCGAATAGGAATACGTTCTATCAGTCCTCCCTGTCCTTTTACATCTATAAGTTCCTCACGATGGTATGTTACATCCACAAAAGGTGGCTTAAACTCCATCAGAGGTTCAATTCCATTTAATAATTCGTTGATATTTTGACCCTTGACAGGAGGAATAATTTCAATTGAAAAGAGAGTTTTACCCTGAGCCCGGGTAATAAATTCGGTAACTTTAGTCATGTATAGATTTTCTTTATTTGCACAAAAGTTTACAAAAGAACATCAATTCTACAACCAAACCAATCTATAATGCACAAAAAAATGGCCTACCGCATTACAGTAGGCCATTCCACGTAAACCCTCCTCTATCAGTGTTCGTCAAAACTACCGTGTTTTATTGACAGGCGTCAATTACGAGCAGTAGTTTGCTTGACTGACTTCTAAATGTTAAATATTCGTGCCAGATATTATAATTTAGAACCTTGTGGAATAAATTTTTAAAAAATGAGATAAAATTACCTTGTTTTCAGTAATTCAAGTCACAATCCTTGACAGACAAACCGGAGAAAATTGAAGGATTTATCTCTAACAGGTCTACATAACGTGTCTGATTTGCTGAATTATTCTACATATTGACCTTCAAAATACCCTATAATTCCCCACTAGGGGGGATTCGAGTCATTTCAATATGATCAATACCATCTTCATCATAGATTTCACTGCTTTGTTGGAAACCCAGAGACTCATAAAAATTTTTCAGGTAGAGCTGTGCGCCAATCCTGATCTGGCTTTTTCCATAAATTTCCTCCAAAGCCTGTATGGACTTCTTCATTAATTCGACGCCATACGATTTTCCTCTACCCGATGGTGAAACGACAACTCTTCCAATGGACGGAAACTCGTAGGATAATCCGGGTGGAACGATGCGGGTATATGCCATTAGTTTTCCATCATCCGTGCCCAGTAAATGGTAACACTGCTGATCCTTATTATCCTGATCCAGAAAAATACATTTTTGTTCTATTACAAAAACCTCATTTCTTAGACGCAACAATTCATATAGTTCGTAAATGTTCAATTCCTCGAAGCTTTTAAGGCTCCATTGCAATTTTAGATTCATTTTAAGTAAAAAAAGATTGAAACGTTCTTATTTTTGCCTGAGTTTACCAGTCTTTTGTAAATTTACCAATTATTTAAGCTTGCGACTTGGTGCCTTATAAACAGTTCATAAGCCAGATAGCTGATGTACTGATCTTTAATAATGAGATATAATAATTTCTTATATCCCTGTCAAAAAAAGAATTGCACTTTGAAACCGGCAGTTTTTATTCGAATTCAAAACTATTAAAACCTAAGTAAGAATACGCATGGGAAGAGCCTATGAATATAGAAAAGCGCGGATGTTTAAGCGTTGGGATAAAATGGCAAAAACATTTACCCGAATTGGAAAAGACATTGTTCTTGCCGTAAAAAGCGGAACAGCTGACCCTTCCACAAACGCACGTCTCAGAGTGTTGCTTCAAAATGCAAGAGCTGCAAACATGCCCAAGGAAACAGTTGAACGTGCAATCAAACGGGCAACTTCGAAGGATCAGGAAGATTACAAAGAAATTGTTTATGAAGGATACGGCCCCCACGGTGTCGCTATTTTAGTAGAAAGCACGACCGACAATCCTGTCCGCACAGTTGCAAACGTTCGCAGTTACTTCAATAAACTTGGCGGAAGCCTGGGGACTATGGGCATGCTGGATTTTATTTTTGACCGTAAATGTATTTTTAAGGTTAAAAATGATGGCACCCGCGACATGGAAGAGCTGGAATTTGAATTGATCGATGTTGGAGGAGAAGAAGTTTTCCTTGATGAAGAAACAAACCAGATCAACATCTACGGAGAATTTACTTCGTTTGGAGCTTTGCAGCATTACCTTGAAGAAAACGGCTTTGAAATTGTTGAAGCTGATTTCGAAAGAATTCCGAGTGATACTAAAAAATTATCGGAAGATGAAATCGCTGAAGTTGAAAAATTGATTGAAAAAATCGAAGACGACGACGACGTACAGCGCGTTTATCATAATATGGCTTAAAAAACATCGGCCTTCGGCTGTCAGCTTTCAGTTATTGACAAAATATAGTCCAGAACTGAAAGCCGATAGCCGACCGCTGACGGCCGTTAATATATCGCAATTATTTTATGCGGTTTATTTAAAAACTGAAATTCTCCGCCCACTTCTTTCCCTAGAAAAGATAATCCGACAGGTGATGAGGATGAGACCGCCAAAACCGTTTGGTTATTAAATTTTACAGCACCCAGGCTTACCGAGATAAAGAACCAGCCTGCGGTGGTTTCAAGTAATGCACCTACTGCGCCTCTCGTTAAATTTTCGGACTCCCCTATCCTTTCCAGAATTACCCGCTCCTGCCTTACCTGTTCATACTGTCTTGCATGCATATTACGATCGAGCTGCCCCATCGACCTCGCTGTTTCATATTTATCTCCCGCCGAACTTTTGCTCTGATCGTTTGCTGAATCCTGCGCGGCTTCCATAGCTTCCCACGCAACCTGCATCCGCTCATCCAGAAGCCCCTTCATATACTCAACCAATTCCTGTTTGTTCATGTACTGTAAAAGCTTAATTTCTCTTTTTGCATAATTAAACAAATTAGTCAGAAGAATGAGATTTATGTATCCTTTCAAACAAAAAAATCGTGTTACCTGATCACAACTGATCTGGCAACACGATTTATGAAGAGGTTTACTCTGATTATAGCTTCACCATCTTTTTACGGATTGTACGTCCATTTTGCGTTTTTGCCTGCAAGATATAGTTACCCTTGATCAATCTGGAAACATCAATTTGATTTGGCGATTTTTCAAACAGAACAACTTGTCCGGTTCCATCAAAAATAGTAACCTCAGAAACCGACGAACCCTCAGCAGCTACTTCTACTGTGCTTCCCGTTGGATTAGGATAAATATAATCTGAATTTCTCTGCTCAGCTTTCATGATCGCAATGATTCTTGAAAAAGCAGTTGTTCCATCATAATCAACCTGTTTCAAGCGGTAATATACGATGTCATCAAAAGGTTTTTCATCGATGTAACTATATTCAACCAGATTTTTAGTAGTTCCTTCCCCTGCTCTCAACCCAATCGTTTCGAAAGCAACCGCATCCTGGCTGCGCTCGATCTCAAAGTGATCATTGTTCGTTTCGGAAGTTGTAGCCCATTCAAGCAAGTTTTTTCCATCTTCCATTGATTTCCCCTGGAATTTTACGAGAGTCACCGGTAGTGGCGTAGGCAGATCCGGAGTTTTTGCAAGTAACGGTCTGCTATATGCTAAAAAATTGTTGGATAAAATAGCGTTTGACCACTCATCTGCCGCAGATCCTTGACCAACTATATTAAAATGCACCTTATCATCATTTCTTCCCCAGTTACCTACATTGTTAAGATTTCCACCTTGCCATACATTAGGAGTACTTAAAATAACAGATCTCTGCGCGTTTTCCAGATAGTCAATCCGGCCGTCTGCCCAACCTGAAATAGCGACCATCCAGGGCAGATCGTTATATCCGGATTCTGCACGGGTCTTTTTAATTACATTGATATTGTTGTTGCGGAAACTTGATTCAGCATTAGTCACAAATCTGTCGTTCACACCATGCCCAGATAAAATGGCACGAAGTCCCGTTTGAGGCACATATTTTTGAAGACCATTTCTGATATTAACATAGGGCATACGGATGCTGTAATTAACAAAAGAATGCGTAAATGGAATATCGTACGCAGACATGTATGTTTGCTCCATATTGGTCCCCCCAAAAGCTGCACTGTAGAAAAGTACAGGGACATTCAAACTTCTGACTAAATTATCACCAACTCTTCCCCAAAACCACGAAATATCTTTGATACCCGGCGCCATACCACAATTTGCGCATAACTGGGTAAATTTCAAAGGTGGTAACAGATCGGGATTACCCGTATTGAAATACTGATCGTACTGTCCGGGGTTGTTCTGCATTGGATCGATGGAACTGACCATATCGCTCTGAGCACCAAGACTAGGGCTTGATCCACCAGCTGCGTTAGAGTGACCGACGATAAAAAATACTTCTCCAACACCAACCTTCTCAACAACAACGGTGCTGCCAACTTGTGAATTTCCGTTCATCGCGCGGACTTCCAAATCATATCGCCCGCCTTTACCCGTCAAACTTCCGCGAAAAGATCCGCCACTTGGATTATTGCTAATTGTTGTCCAGCCTACTGCTGACCCATTTTCTCCCCCACGCGTTTTCAATTGCGCTTCAATACGAGTGACGCTAGACGTGAAGGTACCGGTAATATTCACCTTCGCTTCGTTATTAACGTTGTCTCTCTGCAGTACGATCCGGGAAACCGGAAATACAACCTTCAATGCTTGGCCAAAAACCGATGATGCCAAAAACATCAGGAAGAAAGCCGGAGTGTAAAATTTTAATTTCATAATCAGTGGTTATTGTAATGGTAAGTCCATCGTAAGCTATTTTCGTTTTGATCAGGGCGCAAGATTTAATTATGGATAAACTCATCCATTTAAATTATTTGACATAAAAAGCGCCCGAGAAGATTACGTATCGTCAGGAACCAGAAACAGGGAAAATATCATCAAACCCATTCGGCATTAGTCGAATAAAACACTTGTCGAGCCCATGAGGACCGACTCCAACAAAATTCAATTGATGATAACTTAATGAGGAGGTAGGCAAGTAAATGCTGTTAAATCCATTTACAGTATCAAAGCTAATACTAGAATTTATTCTAAGCAAATTACACAAGGACTATTTAATAAATTTGAGGGATATATCAAAATTATACTACAATAATTTATTTTACGTAAGATAAAATATATTTGCTCAATTGCGCAAAACAGCCTGTTAATTTAATATTTCATGGCAGCTCCCCAAAAGTTTTCCGGCCAATCCGTTTCCTCGTTGGGCACTTCCTTATTATCTTTGCAAAACTTTCTTATACTGACGCAATGACAAAACTTTCAGTTCGGCACTTACTTGGAATTAAAAACCTGAACGAGAATGACATTCATACGATTTTAGATACAGCTACCCAATTTAAGGAAGTAATTAATCGTCCCATCAAGAAAGTCCCGTCTCTTCGGGATATAACCATAGCAAACGTTTTTTTTGAAAATTCTACCCGGACGAGGCTGTCTTTTGAGCTTGCGGAGAAGAGACTTTCAGCCGATGTAGTTAATTTTTCTGCTTCCGGAAGTTCCGTTAAGAAAGGAGAAACTTTGCTGGATACGGTTAATAATATCCTGGCGATGAAGGTAGACATGATCGTAATGCGCCATAGCAGCCCGGGAGCGCCACATTATCTTTCGAGCAGAATTCCCGCAAATGTAATCAATGCAGGCGATGGGACGCATGAACATCCAACCCAGGCTTTACTGGATGCATTTTCCATGAGAGAAAAGTTGGGAGATCTGGCAGGAAAAAAAATTGCAATTATCGGTGATATCCTTCATTCACGTGTGGCCTTATCTAATATATTTTGTCTTCAAAAGCTTGGTGCCGAGGTGATGGTTTGCGGTCCATCAACCCTGATCCCAAAATACCTTGCAGACCTTGGCGTGAAAATAGGACATAATGTAAAAGAAGCACTTCAATGGTGTGATGTAGCCAACGTTCTTCGGATTCAGCTTGAAAGACAGCAGATTAAATATTTCCCATCGCTTAGAGAATATTCGCTTTACTTTGGTATAACCAAAGCGATGCTGGATGAACTTGATAAAGATATCGTACTGATGCACCCAGGCCCTATTAACCGCGGTGTTGAGCTATCCTCTGATGCTGCGGATTCGTCACATTCCATTATTTTAAATCAGGTTGAAAACGGAGTTGCCGTTCGTATGGCTGCCCTGTATTTACTTGCTCAGCAGTAAAAAATCTTCTCTTATACTATTAACAATCAGGGTACCGGTGGTATCCTGATTATTTTTTATCGTCTTCTTAACGCTGAATTGTCTCAATATTTCCAGTTTCCGGAAATCGTCCCGAAACGAATTTATTTCTATTGCTTGCAGACTGCGTGTTCTTAGAAATTCCATTCTAAATTAAATAAAAAAATTTCTGGTAATAGTTTTAAAATTTAGAAGTTACACATATATTTGCATTAGTATGCATGCATACTAATGCACTTCATCAACCGAAAATTGAAAGCCACTACTAAGTGGTGAGCTTCATCAACAAACTAAAAATGATTTTTAATTTTATTCAACCTACTAATAGGAAACATAGGTTTTGACCGAGAAAACTTGTGTACTCGGTAGTCAACAAAACTTCCAGTTTTTTAACTTACAACTCACACTAATGTCATACAAAGAAGGAATGCTTCGTGAAGGTTCTCTTGATAATAAGACAGTAATCGTCACGGGAGGCGGTACAGGCTTAGGAAAATCCATGGCAACTTATTTTTTAAAACTAGGTGCCAATGTGGTTATATGCAGCCGTCGGCTGGGTGTGCTCGAAGCTACTGCGACAGAACTTGAAAGCGCAACCGGCGGAAAAGTTTTGTCTGTTGCCTGTGATGTTCGAAAGACGGACGAAATTGAAAATGTTATCGCAAAATCCATAGAACGTTTCGGACAGGTTGACGTATTGGTTAATAATTCTGCGGGAAATTTTATTAGTCCAACCGAACGTCTTTCCTACAAAGCGGTGGACACAGTGGTCGATATTGTTTTACGCGGCACTTATTATTTCACACTGGCCCTTGGAAAATACTGGATTGACAATCATATTAAAGGAACAGTTTTAAATATTTCCACAACGTATGCCTGGACAGGTTCCGGCTGGGTTGTGCCTTCTGCCATGGCGAAAGCCGGCGTTTTGGCCATGACGAAATCCCTGGCGTTTGAATGGGCAAATCATGGGATCCGATTGAACGCTATTGCTCCCGGACCATTCCCAACCAAAGGAGCCTGGGATCGTCTTTTCCCGGAAGAGTTATCGAAAAAGTTTTCTTTTGAAAACAGAATTCCATTACAGCGCGTCGGTGATCACCAGGAACTTGCCAATCTTGCAGCATACCTGATCTCTGATTTTTCTTCCTATATAACCGGCGAAGTGATCACGCTTGACGGCGGTGAAGTATTGTCTGGCGGACAGTTCAATTTTCTTAAAGAAGTGAGTGATGAGCAGTGGGATGCCATTGAAAATCAAACAAAAAACGCCAATAACACTCCCAAGAAATCATAATAATAATTTTCTTCCATTTTTATTGGGTAAATTTGCTGCTTCGTTCGTTATTTGACAAATGAAGATATCTGGTATATGAAAACAACTTTTAGAATTTACCTTTCTCTGCTGTCAGCATTGTTTGTTGTGGGATGCTCGTCCTCCAATAAAACAATGAAAAAAATTCCTGAGGCAGAAGTTCGTATGTCGAACCCGGAAACAATTTCTGCTCCTGAGGAATTGTCGCTTGTGGCTATTCAAAGCAAATATTTGATAAAAGACACGACGCAAACCCGTGTTTTCTTATATGTGGACGCGCTGAAAGGTAAAAGTTCTATTTCCGTCAGCGATTTCGTGCGACTTTATAATCTCAATTACGTCATCTATTCCGACTATGGAACAAGAGAACGTTTGGGATATGGAAACGTAAAACTTGATTCTTCAAACGTGACAAAACTGGGCGACAAAATCGTCATCGGTTTTGATATTAAAAGCCCGAACAAAGAAACGGGAGTTTTATTAAGTGAAATTAGTCAGACAGGAACTTTGAAAAAAGTTTTGAACGACTTAACTATACGCTTCAAGAAACAATCAGCCAGTGAATTGTATGGAATTTATACAGACGCCAGCGCTGAGCCGATCCAGAGGCACTACGTCAATACCAATACAACTTTTACCGTCAAGAGACTGACACAGGAACCTGGGACTCTCCACGTATTTTATTATGGCCACAGCTTTGAGCCGGCAGGGTCTCCTATGAACACAGCACCGAAAAGCGGGATTTCGAAATCGTTGACTATTGACAGTACTTTTACTATTAGTACAAATGAAAAAATTCAGTTTGCCAAGGAAGGTTTGTATAACATTTTTGCTGATACGACGCAGTCTGAAGGGTTAGGCCTTTTAGTAGTAAACGAAAGATTTCCGAAGCTGACCAAACCCGAGCTTTTACTTGAACCTCTGGTTTACATGAGCACTAATACGGAAATCAACGAAATCAAAAAAACAGAAGAATTTAAAAAATCACTCGATAAATACTGGCTGACGCTTATGAATGGAAATGCTCCATTGGCCCAGCAGTCTATCCGTTCTTTTTACAATCGGGTTGAAGAAGCCAATCAATTATTTACCAGTTACAAAGAAGGCTGGAAAACAGATAAAGGAATGATCTTCATCGTTCTTGGCCCACCGGACAAAGTGCAGCGCAGCAAAGACCGGGAGGTATGGACATATGATCAACGTGCTAACGCACAGAATGTTAATTTTACTTTTAATCGCAGAACAAATCAATTTGTAGATGACCATTATGAGCTCGTTCGCTATGCCGAATATCAGCCAATTTGGTACCCTATAGTAGAAGCATGGAGAAACGGAACTATACGCTAAGAAAGCCCGCCCCTCGTCCGTCACAAGCCGACATGGTTTTTGGTACACAATCTGTACTGGAAACCCTTCGTTCCGGCAAAGAGATCGAACGTTTATTTATTCAAAGAGAGTTAGGTCTTAATGAAATTGAAAAGACAGCTAAGGAGCTAGGAATTCCTTACCAGCGTGTTCCAATAGAAAAATTAAACAGGGTTACCAGAAAAAATCATCAGGGAGTAATCGCTTTTGTATCACCGATTCAGTATATGCCATTGCATAACGTGCTGACTCAGGTTTACGAAGATGGCAAAACACCGTTGTTATTATTACTGGACCGTGTCACGGATGTTCGAAATTTCGGAGCAATTGCACGTACCGCAGAATGCGCAGGTGTCCAGGCCTTGATTGTTCCTACAAAAGGCGGTGCGCAAATCAACGCGGATGCAATGAAAACTTCGTCAGGTGCGCTGAATTTTTTACCCGTTTGTCGCGAACCGAATCTATACGAAACTTTACTTTATCTGCGTAACAGCGGCTTGCAAATCGTGGCGTGTACAGAAAAAACAGATAAATCACTTTACGATATCGACTTTTCTATTCCGACCGTTATTATTATGGGATCAGAAGAAGATGGAATTTCGAAAGAATTCATTCAACTGGCCGATAGTGGGGCAAGAATTCCATTGAACGGACAAGTCGAATCTCTTAATGTCTCTGTAGCTAGCTCGGTTGTTTTATACGAAGCTGTAAGACAAAGGGTTGTTGCTAAGGTTTCATAAGAAGAAATTATTAGGCTATAAAAAAGAAGTCAATCGATACCGGTTGACTTCTTTTTTATAGCCTGAATTTGAATAACTTTTCTTAAAAAATTTCCTTATCCTGACGGAAGTTTTTCATAATCCAGCCACCTCCTACTACGTCATCTCCTTCGTAGAAAACAGCTGCCTGGCCTGGGGCGATACCGTTCACACCATCGTGGAAATGAACTTTTACCTGACCTGGTTCATCAGGAAGTAACAGAGCCGGTGTTCCTTCATGTTTGTAACGCACTTTGGTAATGGTTTCCAACGGCTTGGTAATCCCATCATATTTTTGCCAGTTTAATTTACCAACATACATTCCGTCACGGAATAAATCAGGTAAATCTCCCAAAACCACTTCATTTGTATCTTTTCTAACTTCGGTAACAAAAACCGGGCGCCCCAGCGCTATACCTAAACCTTTACGCTGACCAACGGTGTAAAATGGATACCCTTCGTGTTTTCCTACAACCGTCCCGTCCTCATATACGAAATTGCCACCTGCAACTTCCGCTTCTAATCCTGGAATACGACGTTTCAGAAACCCACGGTAATCATTATCCGGCACAAAACATATTTCGTAGCTCTCTGCTTTATTGACCAAATCAATAAATCCTCGCTCACGAGCCATTTCACGAATTTCTGATTTATGTAAATATCCCAACGGTAATTTCGTCCGGCTCAGACTTTCCTGAGAAACACCCCAGAGAACATAACTCTGATCTTTCCAGCTGTCGATTCCTTTTGAAACATAGTAACGGCCATCGTTAAACTGCATATTCGCGTAATGGCCTGTCGCGATAAATTCACAATCCAGACGGTCCGCACGTTTTAAAAGTGCATCCCATTTGATGTGCGTATTACACAACACACATGGGTTGGGCGTACGTCCCTCCAAATATTCTCCTGTAAAATGGTCAATCACATAATCACCAAATTCAGTCCGGATATCTAATATATAATGTGGAAAGCCTAATTCGACAGCGATACTTCTTGCGTCATTGATAGAATCGAGGGAGCAGCAACCCGTTTCTTTTTTAGTACCTCCACTGCTTGCATAATCCCAGGTTTTCATGGTCATACCGATGACCTCGTAACCTTGTTCATGCAACATGACTGCTGCCAGAGAGCTGTCAATGCCGCCGCTCATAGCGACTAAAATTCGTCCGTGTTTACTCATTGCGGGAATCTGCGAAGGTTGAACGCCTTCCGATTTTGATTAGTTTGAAAAATTCAAACAGATAAAATTATCCGATTGGTTCCGCAAAGATAGAGAATTAATGGTTAATGCGTGATGATTGATGAAAGCACCGCTGATGCAGACGCCCTCCCACCCAGACGCGTTGGTTGGTGTCAACGCGCAAAGCCCAAAGCCTTGGTTTGTGTCTTCACAAACAAATAGCAATGGATCTTCAAAAACCCCTGCTAAGTAACATTAATAAAATTTGTGAGGACACAAACCAAGGCGGAAGGCGGAAAAAGTTTGTGAGGACACAAACTTTGGCAGAGGTGGACACAAACTTTGGTGGGACATTTTACAAATCTTGGCGGCACTTTTAATTCAAAGTCGTACCTGCCGAATCACATTTTTCACATTCAGCTCAATAATATCAGTCATTGTCAAACACTTATAATAATCCGGATTATTATGGTATTGAGCAAGTCCTGCGCGCAATTCCAGAATTTTATCTGATGTTGAAATATTATCCTTTTTAGAAACGTCACGTAATGCAGCGAGGCGGTGACGCTCACTTCTTACCTGATGAACGATGGAAGATTGTTCCTCCTGCTGATACTGTAAAACCGTTTTATCCGTCAAATGTTCCATAGCAAGTTTCACATACGGTAGGTTTTCCTTGAAGTACTGGGGCATATAAACTTTTAAATTCCCTTCATAAAATTGTTGATCGAAGTCAATCGCTCTTAAACGGAACTGAAAATCGTCAAAGTCCGGAGTTATCTGCATGACGAAATTATATGCCCGCATATCCCCCAAAAGCGTAATCATGCACCGTTCGTTAAACTTCACAAACTCTTTGGCAATACGTTTTGGATTGTAATCGGTATGATCCAAACGTGTTTTCGAAAAAACATCGCCCGGAATTCCCGCGATATGTTCTTCAATTAACGAATTGCCGTCGACCAGGTAATTAACCTGATTTGGCGAAAAAATCTCTTCCAGTTCCAATCCGTAAATTCTCGATGCATCAGCCCGTTTCACATAAAAATAATCGTAAATATCGTTCAATCTATTTACGATTTTAATTCGGAACGGATTTGAATTCCCGAACGTACAGTATTCTATTTTGTCGATATATTTATGTTCAACAATCCTGAGATTCCCGGAAGCTTTCAACATCGCATAAGCCCTCTTTAAGCCATTATGCAATCTTTCAATATCATGCGGCGGATAGAGCGGACTTTGCCAAAGGGTATCTTTTCCATTTTTATCAATCACGGGAAAAGATTCGTAGAAATTCATGAGGTCGTTATAACCGACAGGAAGACGTGCTTCGCGTTGGTAAGAACGCAAATATTTCCTCAATTCAACACTCACCGGATAAATCGGCTTTTTCCTCGAAATTTTAACGTCGCTCTTCTCCATAGATGCAATTTAGAAAATATCATACGGTTTTTAGAATAAAGCTAAAACAAGAAAAGCTTCCGGGATTGGAAGCTTTTCTTGTTAACTTAATACTTACTATCAATTCATGATCATGCCGTGCGGATCGATAACAAATTTCTTAGCCGCACCTTTATCAAAATCGCGATAACCTCTTGGCGCATCCTGCAATGTGATTACTTCCACATTTACAGCTTTTGCGATTTTAATTTTATCATATAAAATTGCGTTCATCAACTGTCTGTGATATTTCATAACCGGACATTGTCCTGTATAAAACGAGTGAGATTTTGCCCATCCCAGACCGATCCGGATACTCAAACTTCCTTCCTGCGCCGCTTTATCTTTAGCTCCCGGATCTCCCGTGACATAAAGACCTGGAATCCCGATTGCTCCACCAGCTCTCGTAACCGCCATGGCAGTATTCAAAACCGTCGCCGGACGTTCCTCTGCTGCATGAGAACCGTGACCTCGTGCTTCAAATCCTACACAATCAACGAAACAGTCCACCTCAGGAACTCCAATAATTGCTTCTATCGCCTGTTCCAAAGGTGTGTCTTTTGATAAATCAATAATTTCACAGCCAAAACTTTTAGCCTGATCAAGTCTTTCCTGAATCATATCCCCAACGATCACGACGGCTGCGCCCAGCAAATGACACGACGCCGCACAAGCCAATCCAACTGGTCCTGCGCCGGCAACATAAACGATCGAACCGGGACCAACACCTGCTGTCACTGCTCCATGATATCCGGTCGGAAAAATATCCGAAAGTAAGGTCAAATCTTTTATATATGCCATTCCCTGATCTTTGTCGGGGAATTTTAACAGATTAAAGTCAGCATACGGAACCATCACATATTCGGCTTGTCCGCCTACCCAACCGCCCATATCTACATATCCATAAGCAGCGCCCGGACGGGATGGATTTACATTAAGGCAAATTCCAGTTTGTCCAACCTTACAATTCCGGCATCTTCCACAGGCAATATTAAAAGGTACCGAAACCAGATCACCAACTTTTATAAACTCAACATCGCGACCTGCTTCCAGAACAATTCCCGTAATTTCGTGTCCAAGTACCAACCCTGCCGGAGCAGTCGTTCTTCCCCGCACCATATGCTGATCGCTACCGCAAATATTGGTTGAAACTATTTTAAGAATTACGCCATGTTCACATTTCCTGTCGCCGAGAGCCAGTTTGGGATATTCAATTTCCTGAACTTCCACTTCTCCCGGTTTGATATAAGCCACTCCATGATTTTGACACATAAGAATCGGTTTAAAGGTTAAGAAATTATTTTACGGCTTCGGCTCCGCTTTGAGCAACCAGATGGTCGTTTTCAACAGTGCTGCCCGAAACACCAATGGCACCAATTATTTTTCCGCTGGCATCTTCGATGCAAACGCCGCCAGGAAATGTGATTAATCCTCCATTTGAATGTTCAATATTGTAGAGAGAACCGCCAGGCTGAGATAGCTTCCCAATTTCTCCCGAGTTCATGTTGAAATAGCGGGCTGTTTTGGCTTTTCGTTGTGCTATATCGATAGATCCTAGCCAGGCGTCATCCATATGCACGAAAGCAATCAGGTTGGCCCCGGCATCAACCACAGCAATATTCATTAAAGTATCAATTTCTTTTGCTTTGGCTTTTGCGGCCTCAATTGCTGCTTCTGCCTGTTCAAGTGTAATGTTCATAGTCTTTGTTATTTATAAAGTTATCTAATAATTATTAAACTTAACGCCACGCCGGGTCATTAATTTTGAATTATATATTTATAAAATATAATTAAACTAAAAGACGTGTAAAAAGTCATACCTGTGGCATATCGTTAGTAGGACGTAATCTGTTAACTTTATAATAATCTGCAAATGAGGTAATATTTCATTTTGCAGAACTTTCACTCCTGTAAACAATTGAATAAAACATGAAGAAGGAACTGTATGGACTTGTCGTGTGCGGAGGCAAAAGCTCCCGTATGGGAACCGACAAAAGCCTGATCAATTATCATGGAAAACCGCAGAGATATTATGTTTATGAAATGTTGGAATGGGTTTGCGACAAAGTTTTTATTTCGTGTAACCGTGCACAAGCGACGAGCATAATCGCCCCATACCAAATGTTGGCAGACCAGCCGGAGCTTGAAAATGTCGGACCGATGGCAGCTTTGCTGACTGCTTTTTCAACTTATCCGGATAAGGATTTTCTGGTTGTAGGTTGTGATTATCCACTCGTTACAACGAAAGATTTGAAAGAATTTGAAAAGGGACTGGATCGTGAACAGATGGCGTCTGCCTTTTACAATGAAGAAAATAATATGTACGAACCGCTGCTAGCCTATTACTCGGAAAGATCCGGAAATGAAATTCAGCGTATGTATCGTGACAACCAATATTCTTTGCAGCACTTTTTAAAGGAAAATAATGCGGAAAAGTATAATCCGGTCAGGCCAAAAAATGTGATCAGTGTTGATACGCCGGAAGATTTTGAAATGGCAAAAGAGAAAATTAGATTAAAAAGTCAATTATAAGTAATCCGTTTCATGCAAAAAAGTGCAGTCAGAGATATCAGAATAAAGAAAATAAGTAACGCATGCATCTCCGAAGAAGATGATCTGATCGCGGTTGAGGAGCCGTTGGAAATTCAGATTGCATATCAATCCGGTGGAAAGCGGATTAAGAAAAGCATCTCTGTTACCATGAGAACTCCGGGAAATGATGAAGAGCTGGCAACCGGTTTTTTATTCACAGAAGGCATTCTTTATGACCGTAATCAGATTAGTAAAGTTGGTACCGATATTTTCGACGAAAATAAAGTTTTAATCACGCTGACCGACAATGAAATCCCGAGACTGCAAACGTCTGAGCGAAATTTTTACACGACATCCAGCTGCGGAGTTTGTGGAAAATCGAGCATTGATGCGATCAAAACGGTGTCGCCTTTTGCCAATCAACCTGACGATATTTCGGTTCCTGTCGGCTTATTTTACAGTTTACAAAACACTTTAAAAAAACAGCAGGAAGTATTTCAAAATACCGGAGGGCTTCATGCTTCCGGCTTGTTTGACCTCAAAGGAAATATCATTTTACTAAGAGAAGATGTTGGTCGGCATAATGCTCTGGATAAAGCAATCGGCGCGTCGTTTTTACAAGATCAGTTACCGCTAAACCGAACCATTCTGCTGCTTAGCGGAAGGGCAAGCTTCGAGCTGATCCAAAAAGCGAGTATGGCGGGGATTAGAATCGTTGCCGCAATCGGCGCACCATCCAGCCTTGCTTTGCAGCTCGCACAAGAATTTGGTATCACCTTAATCGGTTTTTTAGGAAACGAAAGATTTAATATTTATTCGGGAAGCGACCGGCTCAAGATTTGATTAAATTATGAAAATACGCATTCAAGGAAATTCCATACGTATCAGACTTTCAAAATCCGAGGTCAATCAGTTAGTTACAGAAGGAAATGTAGAAGAAAAAACATCATTTCTAAATTCGTCTTTTGGTTATTGCCTGAAAAGTGTAGCCGGTATAGAAGAATTATCAGCATCTTACGAAGCGGATCAAATTATCATGTTTGTACCCGAATCGCTGCTGGAAACTTGGCCGGCAAATAATGTTGTCGGTTTTGAGGCTTATATGCCGATCAGTGAAACGGATACGTTATATCTGTTACTGGAAAAAGATTTTAAATGTTTGGATAATACATCCGAAGACCAGTCTGACAACTTCGAAAATCCGAACAAAACCTGTTAGTTATGAGCAAAGAAAATTCATCAACACCCGAAGCCGAAAATCCGGAAGAATTTACCGGATTGAAACGCGGAAAGATTAAAACCATAGCAGCAGGGATTCCGGCAGTTGTTTCCAGCATGGAAAAAGTTGTCGGTGAAGCCGGTTTTGCAAGAGGAATGAAAGCGCTTTGGAGCCTTAATAAAAAAGGTGGATTTGATTGTCCAAGCTGTGCCTGGCCGGATCCGGACGATGAGCGCTCCGGCGTCGCAGAATATTGTGAAAACGGCGCAAGAGCGGTAGCAGAAGAAGCAACTGCAAAAAAACTGACGCCGGCATTTTTTGCAGAAAATTCGGTTCAGGATTTAGCGAGACTTTCAGATTATGAAATTGGAAGTAAAGGCCGGGTTGCGCAGCCCATGTATTTGCCAAAAGGAGCAACGCATTACCAGGCGATCTCGTGGGATCATGCCTTTGAAAAAATTGCAGCAACCTTAAAAAATCTATCCTCTCCAGACGAAGCAATTTTTTACACTTCCGGGCGGACGAGTAATGAAGCGGCTTTTTTATATCAGCTTTTAGTAAGGCAGTACGGAACAAATAATCTTCCGGATTGCAGTAATATGTGCCATGAAAGCAGCGGTGTTGCTTTGGGAGAATCTCTGGGAATTGGCAAGGGTTCGGTAACACTGGCTGATTTTTATGAAGCCGAGGCGATAATCATTTTAGGACAAAATCCTGGCACGAACCATCCAAGAATGCTTACCGCGCTGCAAAAAGCGAAAAGAAATGGTGCGAAAATTATTTCTGCAAACCCATTGCCTGAAACCGGACTGATGGGTTTTAGTAATCCGCAAACCGTAAAAGGAGTCCTGGATATTGATACCGACCTGACTGATCTTTTTTTACATATCAAGATCAACGGTGATATGGCGTTGTTGAAAGCGATACAGATTTTATTAATTCAGGAAGATGCTAAAAATCCGGGATCAGTTCTTGATATCGATTTTATAGAAAAAAATACGCTCGGAATTTCAGAATTCAAGCAACATTTGGAACAACAAAATCTGGATAAACTGGTCAATATTTCGGGCATTCCGCTGGAAAAAATCCGGAAAACGGTTGAGATTTTAAAACATAAAAAAAGGATTATTGTTTGCTGGGCAATGGGCCTGACGCAACACAAAAATGCGGTCGATACGATCAAGGAAGTTGTCAACCTGCTTTTATTGAAAGGAAGTATCGGAAAACCTGGCGCAGGAACTTGTCCCGTCAGAGGCCACAGTAATGTACAGGGCGACAGAACGATGGGAATTTTTGAAAAACCACCTGTTGCTTTATTGGAAAAAATCGAAGCGAATTTTCATTTTTCTCCACCAAAAGAACACGGACTTGACGTGGTCAATAGTATTAAAGCGATGCACTCAGGCAAAGCAAAGGTATTTTTTGCCATGGGTGGAAATTTCCTGTCCGCGACACCTGATACAAATTTCACAGCAACAGCTTTGAAAAAATGTAGTTTGACTGTTCATGTCTCGACCAAATTGAATCGGAGCCACTTGGTTCATGGAGAGGAAGCGATCATTCTGCCTTGTCTTGGAAGAAGTGATATAGATATGGTCAACGGTGAAAACCAGTTTGTTTCCTGTGAAAATTCGATGGGCGTTATTCAATCCTCAAAAGGAGTTTTGCAGCCAATTTCCGATGAATTATTGAGCGAACCGCTGATTGTCTGCAAGCTTGCAAAAGCACTTTTCGGGGAAAATAGTGTGGTCGACTGGAATAAATTCACCGAACATTACGACTTCATTCGTGACGCGATCGAGAAAACCATTCCCGGATTTGATGATTATAATATCAGGGTGAGAAATCCCGGCGGTTTTTATCTTCCAAATTGCAATCGCGAGGGAACCTTCAATACAGAATCTAAAAAAGCGCTTTTTAACATAGCCCAGGTTACGACAATGCCTATGGAAAAAGACGAGCTGATGATGATGACAATCCGCAGCCACGATCAGTTTAATACCACCGTATATGGTTTAAATGACCGTTACCGGGGAATCTATAATGAAAGACGGGTGATTTTAATGAATGAAAAAGATATCATAGATCGCGGATTAAAGGATGGCGATGTGGTAGATCTGGTGAATAATCATGATGGAATTGAGCGGATCGCGAATAAATTTATTGTTATCCAATATCCAATTCCACAAGGCTGTTCCGCGACTTATTTCCCGGAAACGAATGTGTTGGTTCCCGTGACAAGTGTTGCAGATAAAAGCAATACGCCAACTTCGAAACAGGTTATTTTGAAAATAAAAAAGCACAAATTTGATGCTGTTTAAGTATTGAAGGCCATAATTCTTAACACAGGCCTAACATGCCGGATTAATAAATGCAGTACTTTCGCCGCTTACTTTATCTGGTAAAACAGATAAATGATCGAAAAAATAGTCTTGTAGTAAAATATGTAATCTTCTTTGTAATGAAAAAAAATATTCTAGTTTTTACAGCTCTTTTCCTTTGCCTGATTTCCTTTCAAGGTATGTCCCAAAATAAATCAAAAGTTATCGCACACAGAGGTGCATGGAAAAATACCGGTGCTACTGAAAATTCAATTGCGGCGTTGGAGCATGCAATCAAGTTGGGATGTTACGGAAGCGAATTTGATGTACATATGTCTGCAGATTCAGTACTTTTTGTCAATCACGATCACACGATAAAAGGAACCGATATTGAAAAAGCGACTTCTCAGGAATTGTCTCAGATTAAGTTGGGAAATGGGGAAACCTTGCCGACACTGGAAGCATATCTGAAAGCGGGCGCAAAGCAGAAAAAAACACGCCTGATTTTAGAAATCAAAACTTCCCGTATCAGCAAGGAACGTTCACTGGCTCTTGCAACAAAATGTGTTGAGATGGTAAAAGCGCTGAAAGTTGAAAAAATTACTGACTACATCGCTTTTGATTTTGACGTATGTTTAAAAGTTAAAGAAATAGCTCCAAAAGCGCACGTGGAATACCTGAATGGAGATAAAACGCCAGCTGAAATTCTTGCGGCCGGTTTATCAGGAATCGATTATCACTATTCGGTTTACAAAAAGAATGAGACTTACATTGATGATATGCACAAGGAAAAATTGACGACCAACGCCTGGACGGTTAATGACAAATCCACAATGCAGTGGTTCATTGATAAAAAAGTCGATTTTATCACGACCAACGAGCCTGAACAATTGTTCGAACTTTTGAAATAATTAATACTGTGTGGAACGGGTGTAATAAAAGTGAGCAATCAGTGCAATGGGAAGCCCTACGCCGATAATAATAATACTCATTCCGATTATTGTTGCACTTGGATCCATTGGCAGCATACCTGAAAAAGCGATCGGAAGTACGATCAGGTTCATGACCATCCAGATAAAAATGCCGTAAACGATACCACTGATTACGCCATGTGCCCGCAAAAACTCTAACCGCGGATAAACAAGGAAATAAAAAATGGTGAAGAGCAACGAAATAAGAAAGTGAAACACGATACCAAGTGCAGCCATTTTAATTCCTCCTGCATAAGCAGCTTTTCCAAAAGCGCCGCTGGCAACGGATTGAAGGATTTGAACAGCCGTAATTTTATCCAGTAAGACTGAATAAACGATAATGGCTAAAATCAGGTCCAGGAGGCCCGCCAAAAAGGCCGCCAGAACAATTGTGGGAAAGGGAGAACGGTCATACATAACGCTGGAATGTTACTGATTTTTGCTTTTAAGATACACAGTATTCCGCTTTTTTGAAAATAAATATTTTCAATTTTATATTGATTTAGTCATATATACCTAATGGAGCCGATTTAAGCACAAAAAATTATTTACATCCATAAGTGTCTAATATATAACAAGATAAAAACAGACCTGAACATAATCCGGTTAGATTACATTCGGGTCTCTTTTTATGAAGAATTCAAATTTTACAGATTCATTCCGCCGGATGCTTCTATGCGCTGAGCGGTAATCCAGCTGGCTTCTTTGCTGCATAAAAATGCAACGATTCCGCCAATATCTTCCGGTAAACCAACACGTCCCAAAGCCGTGATAGAGTTAATGTAATCTTCCATACCTTCATGCGAAGCGAAAGCACGTTTTGTAAAATCGGTGTGGATTATGCCCGGAGCTACCACATTTGCGGTGATTCCCCGTCCACCCAATTCTTTCGCCAAATATCTTGTAAATACTTCAATAGCGCCTTTCATGGAAGCATAGGCCGCATAACCAGGCGTAGAGAATCTCGCAAGGCCTGTCGAAAGATTTACGATTCGTCCACTGTCAGCTAAAAACGGAAGTGCTTTTTGGGTTAAAAAATATACACCTTTAAAATGCGTGTTGAACAACTCGTCGAAATCTTCTTCGCTTGTATCTTTAAAAGCGGAATATCTGTCGATTCCTGCATTGTTGACAAGAAAATCGAAGGTATCGCGACCCCATTTTTCTTTTAGCAAAGTTGAGACTGTTTTAAAGAATTGATCGAAAGCTTTTGTATCCGCTACGTCAAGTTGAATAGCCGCCGCTTTTTGACCAAGTTTTTCAATTTCTGAAACGACCTCGTTCGCTTCGCTTTCGTTGCTGCGATATACAACGATTACATCGTTTCCTTTTTGCGCCAGGCTCAATGCCATGTTTTTTCCCAAACCTCTGCTTCCACCTGTTACCAATGCTATTTTATTCGTCGATTCCATTTGTTTCTTTTTTTGATTTTGATAAAACAAAGGTATTGCAGATTATAAACAGCTCTTTGCAGATTTCAAATCAGGAATTGCGAAATTCAAATCTAGGCCCTGAAAGACTTTGGAGTTAGGCTCGTGTGCTTTTTGAAAAGGTTATTGAAATGTGCTGGTTCTTCAAATCCCAGACAATAAGCGATTTCCGAAATATTCCAGTCGGTGTGTTTTAGTAGAATTTTTGCTTCCTGCACAATTCTTTCCAGGATAAGCGCAGTCGTGGTTTTACCGGTCATTTCTTTCAATACTTTATTGAGGTAGTTTACATGAATCGATAATTGATCCGCGTAATCTTTTGCTGATCTCAATCTGAGTTTTTGATGCGGTGGTTCAAGCGGAAATTGCCTTTCCAGCAATTCCATAAATAAAGAAGACACTCTCCGGATCGCGTTCGTCTCAGCATGAAGTCCGGAAACCGGCTGCAATTTTTGTCCGGTATGGATCAGCTCCATGATATAATTCCGAATCAGATCATACTTAAAAGCATAGTCAGACTCTAATTCCTTCATCATTTTACCAAATATTGTTTTCACTTCTTCCATCTGTTCCGGATTGAGAAAAAAGATTGGATTTCCTCCTGGCTGAAAAACAGGAAGTTCAGAAATCGCCGTCCCAACATTGCTTTGCCTGAAAAAATCTTCTGAGAAAATACAGAAAATTCCAGATTGTTTGTCGGTCAGGGGGTGGTAATTATAAGGAATCTGAGGCGTAGCAAATAATAGTGCGTTATGTTCAATCTCAATTACCTTGTCCGCGTATTCAGCTCTGCTTTTTCCAATAATCAGGCTGATCTTGTAATAGGATCGTCGGTTATAGGGCATTTTCCCATCCCCGGATTTAAGTAATTCCTCGGTTCTGAAAACATTAAAATGCCCGATTTCTTTCTGTATTCTCTCCGGAATGAGCAAAGATGCGTCTTTGTAAAAATCCTGAACGGTGATAATTTCTGCCATATATCAAAGTTACAAAATTCAATTCTTTTCCTTTTGAAGAATTTCCTCTAATTTATCCTTTCGATTCCGGAAATTTGGATGTTTTTCGAAAAACAACTTTGCTTCCGGATTAGATTCCGGTTCGCCTGTTAATGCTTGTAAGAACGAGTTTCCACCAAATCCGGCTCGAACTGCGTAGTGAAACCCAAGCTGATCCGCTTCATTTTCTTCTCCGTTATCATAACCAAGCTTAATAAAATCAGACAAATATTTCAAAATTAATCTGGATGGAAGCTTACTGATTAAAACAGTATCTGATTTTACTATTCCCTCAAAAACGCTGGTTTTAAAAAGTTTTTGCGAAGCATGTCTCCCAATGACATGTCCTATCTGATGACTTAAAATCGTAGCGATCTCATTATCCGTTTTAAGTTTTTTGAACAAACCCAGTGTAATAAATATTTGTCCGCCAGGAAATGAAAAAGCATTGATCGATTGGGAGTCTGCGAGAACATGAAAATCAAACTGGTAAGGCGATTTGGCGATATCTGATGATGATATGAGCTTCCTGCCAATTCTTTTTACTTTCTCGTCTGCATCATCGTTTTGAGAGACTCCGCCAAACTGTATTGCCAGCTGTGGAGCCGACTCAATACCCAGCTCGATTTCCTGACCAGGTGTTAAGGAAATATGCTGCGCTGTGCCCGTAACTGGATTAATCTGCGCTTTTCTGGAAAAAAATAAAATCGTTACCAATACTAAAATGAAGATTGGAATTACGATCAGGATTATTTTACGGCTACGGATTAATGACATTATAAAAATATTTAAACGTTCATGCCGTGAATTTAAATCCATGGCTGCAATGTCGGTCCTACCTAAGGCAATTTTAAACTGATTTAAAACTAAATGTCCTGCGTTTGATTTGCGCAGGACATTTCGAATTTTATTAACTGTAAAAATTAGCCAATTTTTGCGATTTGCAGTTGCCCGTTTGTTTCCTGCCAGGCGCGGATCACCTGCGTCAACTGTTTGTATTCGATCAAAAATCCATCGTGACCATATAAGGAATCGATTTCCTGAAAAACGGCATCAGGGATATGTCTTGCTACAAATTGCTGCTCAGTAAGCGGAAATAACAAATCGGATTTTATTCCCAAAACCAATGTTTTGGCTTTTACCAGACCGAGTGCATGAACAATTCCTCCTCGGTTCCTTCCGACATTATGGGAATCCATAATTTTGGAAAGAATCCAGTAAGAATATGCGTTAAATCTTTTCACAAATTTATCGCCCTGATATTGCTGATAAGACGACGCACGAAAATCGTCGATCTGGTCAGGATTGTCGCGTGCCTGAGTAAAATTGTAAGTGTCGTAGTTTCTGTAAGAAAGCAAAGCCATCGAACGCGCTGCACGCATACCCATTTTCCCTGAATCTTCGTTGTTGTCGTTCCAGGTTTGGTCTGCCTCAATCGCCATCCGCTGCGATTCATTGAAAGCAACGCCCCATGGAGAATGCAGGGCATTGGAAGCAATCAGGATAAGTTCATCGAAAAGATCCGGTACTTCAACAGCCCATTCCAGCGCTTGTTGTCCACCCAAAGATCCGCCGATACACATTTTGATCTTGTTGATATTTAATTCCTGCCGAAGAATTTCCAAAGTTCCAACAACATCTTTTACCGTAATCGTTGGAAAGTCGCGGAAGTAAGGTTTCTGTGTTATGGGATTGATGGAAAGCGGCCCGGTAGAACCATACGCCGAACCCAGGACGTTCACACAGATAATAAAATCTTTCTCTGAATTGAAATATTTACCCTCTCCTACCAAGCCATCCCACCATTCAGCGGCGTTGGAGTTTCCGGTTAATGCATGACATATCCAGACAATATTATCATCTTCCGGATTTCGGGTACCGTAGGTGGTGTACGATAATTCGAAACCAGGCAGTTCACGCCCCAACTCTAATGGATAAGCGTAGGGATATCTAAAAATCTTTTGTTCCGCTTGCATACGTGCCAGAGCACAAAGTTTAAATTCTACAACTATTTAAAAGTTATGAAGTGAATTTTAACCACTCACTTCATAACAGATTCACAACTTCACAGCCTTAAAAGCCTGTTGAAGATCTGCTTTTATATCATCAATATGTTCAATTCCTAAGGACAACCGAAGTAAGCCCGGAGCAACTCCTGCCCTTACCTGCGCATCTTCCGAAAGTTGGGAGTGCGTGGTACTGGCCGGATGAATTATCAGCGTTTTCGAATCGCCGACATTTGCCAAGTGACTTGTCAGCTTTAATGAATTTACAAAGCGGTCTGCCGATTCTTTTCCAGCTTTCAATTTGAAAGAAAGAACAGAACCTGCTCCTCTTGTAAGATATTTGTCAGCCAATGTCTTGTATTTATTACTCTCCAGACCAGGATAAGTCACGTATTCCACATCATCATGCGCTTCAAGCCAGCTTGCGATAGCCAGCGCATTTTCGCTCTGGCGCTCTACACGTAAAGTCAATGTTTCCAGCCCCTGCAATAGCAGGAAGGAGTTAAACGGACTTTGAGACGGGCCCCAGTCGCGCAGACCTTCTACACGGGCGCGGATGATAAACTGGATATTTCCGAATGGACCATTTTTCCCAAAAACATCATTAAAAACTAATCCGTGATAACTTTCGGATGGTTCAGTGAACTGAGGATATTTGCCATTGCCCCAGTCGAAAGTACCCGCATCGATGATCACGCCGCCCATGGTCGTACCGTGGCCGCCGATCCATTTCGTTGCTGATTCAACAATTACGTGAGCGCCCCATTTGATCGGCTGGCAGATTGCACCGCCAGCACCAAAAGTATTATCCACGATTATTGGCAAATCATATTTTGCTGCCAAAGCAGAAAAAGCTTCAAAATCCGGAATACTGTAACTTGGGTTACCAATCGTTTCCAGATAAATCGCCTTTGTTTTATCGTCAATTAGTTTTTCAAAACTTGAAACATCATCGCCATCTGCAAAACGCGCTTCAACACCAATACCTTTGAACGAGTTTTTAAACTGGTTGTAGCTGCCGCCATATAAAAAGGAAGTGGTAACGAAATTGTCGCCAACTGATGTGATATTATTTATGGCAAGAAACTGTGCCGCATGACCGGATGCTACGCCCAAAGCTGCCACACCGCCTTCCAGAGCCGCAAGTCTTTTTTCAAAAACATCGGTTGTCGGATTCATGATCCGGGTATAGATGTTACCAAATTCCTTTAAAGCAAAAAGATTTGCTCCGTGTTCAGAACTGTCGAACGTGTAGGATGTTGTCTGATAAATCGGTACTGCGCGAGCATGTGTTACCGGGTCAGGTTCCTGACCTGCATGAAGTTGTAGCGTTTCGAACTGATAAGCTGTGTTTGACATAACTGTTTTGTAAGGTTTATTTGTGCGGCAAATATTTAGTAATGGCAACATTCAGTAGAAACCGACATCGTTCTGGTGGTAAAACGGCATACGGAAATAGTATTGACAAGCTTTTGCTAATCAAAACCAGATATGAGGATAAAGCCCTCCGGCTAGCGGAATTTTCTTGTATTAAGTTCATGCGCGTTTGATTTTATATCTCCTAAAACAGCTTAGGTGGGAATTAGCACCTTTCTCCGACGCAGGAGTAGGTTGCCAGAGGTTCGTAGAGCCCATTCTCTCGCCTCTTCTTTATAAATCAACCGCTCAAATGTGAAGCGAATTGACTTGATGCTGCAATAATAAGCCCGGAAGCCCGGAAAAGCAAATATCGACTCTAAAATTTACCTGGAACAAAAAACCAAATTCCGACATTCCGGCTCTTTTTGCGGTTTCCCAAAATTTTAACTTCCGGCGTTCGCCCCTTTGTTCTATCTTTGTACAAAGTATCTTTTTATGGCCATACATTATCGTTTCGACAAAGAAAAATCTTCCAGAAAACCTGGGATTACTCCGCTAAAGGAAGCGATTGACCAAATGTTGGACCGCTACAAGCTCAGAAGCCGGTTCGATCAGTCCTATGTAGTGGCGCACTGGGATAAAATTATGGGATCGGCCATCGCTTCCAGAACAAAAACCATTTATATTAAAGACCGCATCCTCTTTCTTCAGATCGAATCTGCGCCTTTGCGAAACGAACTTGTTCGTGCAAAATCGAAGATAATAGAACTCATTAACAGAGAAATGAAATCTGATCTTGTCGAAGATGTTGTGTTTATTTAGTACAAAAACAGCCAAAAACTGCTAATAGCCCATCGTTACTGCTTAAATATTTTATGCCCACCATTCAAATTCCGCCCTTTTTACAGCCAGGTGATAAAATAGGGATTGTTGCGCCAGCGAGTTGTATTCGTTACGAGGACCTATTGCCGGGAATAAGCCTGCTTCGCGATCAATGGAAATTGAACGTCGTTGAAGGGAAAACCTTAAAATCTTCTTTCAACCAGTTCTCCGCAACGGATGCCGAAAGGCAGGATGACCTTCAGACCATGCTGGATGATCCGTCCATCAAGGCTGTCATCGCGGCACGTGGCGGATATGGCTGTTCACGTATTATCGACAAACTGGATTTTACCAGCTTCCTTAAATCGCCGAAATGGATTGTCGGTTTTAGTGATTTGACTGTTGTGCTTTCTCAGTTATATCAACTGGGTTATGCCGGAATCCATGCACCTATGGTTAAATCCATGACGCTGGAAGGTGCTGAAAAAGCAGCAGAATCTTTGCGGCAAATTCTTTTTGGTGAACTTCCGGGATATTCCGTTGCTCCTCACGTGTTCAATACTACCGGGAGCGCAGTAGCAGAAATGGTTGGCGGAAACCTTTGTTTACTTGCGCATATGATTGGCTCGGAAATAGAAATTGATACCGAAGGCAAGATTTTGTTTATTGAAGATGTAAATGAATATCTCTACAATCTGGACCGACTGATGATCCAGATGAAACGCGCAGGAAAACTAAGCCATCTGGCCGGACTTATCGTTGGGCAATTTACCGATATGCGGGACAATTCAAGTCCGTCATTTGGGAAAACTGCTTATGAAATTATTAAGGAGCACGTTGCAGAATACGATTATCCTGTTTCATTTGATTTTCCGGTTGGTCATGTGGCGGATAACCGCGCGATAGGCGTTGGACTGAACGCCTATCTTGATGTAAATAAAGATGGTGTGGAGCTGCACTTTTTATCATCCGCTCCCACGATTATATAAATCAGTATTTAGAATGGATACTTTTCAAAATAAAGTAGTTTGGATAACCGGCGCCTCTTCCGGAATCGGAGAGGCTATTGCAATGGCTTTTGCAAAGGACGGTGCGAAACTGATCTTAACAGCAAGAAGAAAAGAAGAACTGGAACGCGTCAAACAGAAGACCGGTTTACCCGATTCTTCGGTTTTGATCCTTGCTCTGGATGTAACAGAATTTGACAAAGCCAACGATGCGGCCGCGCAAATTATTGCAAAATTCCAGCGTATCGATATCATGGTTCACAATGCGGGTGTTAGTCAGCGTTCCTATATAAAGGATACCGATATGGATGTGTACCGGAAATTGATGGATGTCAATTTTTACAGTACTGTTGCGTTGACAAAAGCAGTTTTGCCTTACATGATCAAGCAGCAAAGTGGTCATTTTATCATCATCAGCAGCGTGGCCGGAAAAATCGGAACGATTATGCGATCAGGGTATAATGCTTCAAAACATGCTTTGCATGGTTTCTACGATTCTTTGCGTGCGGAATCTTATAACGACAATATCAAAGTAACAACTGTTTGTCCGGGTTATATTAAAACAAATGTTTCCCTTAATGCGCTGGATGAAAAAGGTGGGAAATTTGGAAAAATGGACAGCAACCAGGAAAATGGTATTGCTCCGGAAGAATGTGCCCGACAGATCCTGAATGCTGTAAAAAAAGATAAGAAGGAAATTTATATTGGCGGATTAAAAGAGGTTGCGGCGATCTACGTGAAGCGGTTTTTGCCCAACTTGTTGTTTGATCAGGTGCGGAAGAATGTTCCGGAGTGATGGCTAATGATTAGTGGTGAAGTATTAATGCCGGATTTTTTCTGATGCTGAAAGTTTGTGTCCTCACAAACTTTCAGCATCATGGGCGAGATCATCAGGCCGTTTGCGGAGACACAAACTCTGGCGTTAGCACAGTTAAATTATCGATCAAAACCCAGCATCACCCGCCCAAATCAAGATGAACTTACAGGAATTATTTGAAGACAAATCAATAAAGGTCAAAGCAAAAGCGGCACAAATTGGCGATTGTTTGTTGAATGGTGAGTTGCATATGAACGAATTGCTGATATTCGCTGAAAAACAAAAGGCGGCCAACAAAGCTACCTGCATTGAAGGACTGGAATATGCGACGAAGAAAAACATTCAAATCACAGATGAGCGTTTGTTCATCTTCGTGGTTAATTCCTTGAAAGTAGACGAACCAAGAGTGAAATGGGAAAGTGCAAAAGTAGTTGGTAATGTCGCCAGGCTTTATCCCGATCACCTTGTCGCAGCTATTGAAAATCTTCTTCTAAATACCGAAAACCAGGGTACGGTGGTGCGTTGGGCAACGGCATATGCGCTTGCCGAAATATTGAAATTAAAGACAAACCATAACGAAGCTCTCATAACCAGGATTGAAAAATTAGGCGAGCAGGAAGAAGATAATGGCGTGAAGAAAAAATATTTAGACGCCTTGAAAAGAGTAAAAAAATAACCGCCACATATCCTTACTCATCAACCTGCTCTATCAGCCGCTTTCCCGCAACGGAATTAAAATACCATTTTTCGCCATAGATAGAAGAGAATAATATTCTATACTGAATATTTCCTTTGTCCATTTCATTGCGAAGCGATTGAGCGCCCGGGCCGGACAGCTTGATCCAGTTAAATTGCTCACCGGGAGAAATCACACGCCCTTTCCAAAGACTGGAAAAGACGCGTGAAGTAACAGTATCATTCCTCATCAACGTTCTGATCAGAGCACTTTCATTTTCCACTTTTCCCTTTTTATACCAGATTTCCAGCTTCTCAATTTTTGCTAAGCCAACACCTTTATTACTAACTTCCAGCGTATACTCCGGGATTTTATCTTCGGAAAAGTTAGTGATTGAAACCATCAGATAAGGTAACGCAGCTGCATAATGTTCCACCCTTTGCAGGTAAACCTGATAGAGCGTTATACCTATTGCGCAAAAGCTGGATACAACCGCCAGAATGCTTAGAGAAGTTTCTAAACTTAAAGGGAATTTTCGGAAACGGGAAGCCATATTATCGAATTTCAAACAAATCTTTAAAACTAACTATCTATTCAATCCTGCAATAATTCTTATTTCTTTGTTTTCTTATCCATATAATCAACCGTCAGTCGGCTCAGTGAACGAACACCCAGAACCATTCCGCTATCATCAATGAAGAAATCAGGTGTATGATGCGCAGAAGCAGTTAACGGATCTTTTCCTTTGGGCATTCCACCAAGAAAGAAAAAAAATCCCGGTACTTTTTGCTGATAGTATGAAAAATCTTCGGCACCGGTTACTGCCGCAATAAGTTTTACATTTTCCTTACCCGCCACATTTTGAAGCGTTCCGATCATCTCTTCGGTTAAGGGAACGTCATTGAAAGTTACCGGATATAACGTGTTGATATTCACATCTGCCTTCGCGCCGGCGCTTTCAGCAATATTTGTAGCAATTTCTGTCACACGCTTATGTACCTGAGCGTGCATATTCTCATCGAATGTCCGTATTGTTCCGATCATCTTAACTTGTTCCGGAATAATATTCTGGCGAATTCCACCATTTATTGCACCAATCGTCACCACCGCGGGTGCTTTGGTAATATCCAGATTCCGGCTGACGATCGTTTGCAGCCCCATCACAATTTGGGAAGAAGTGACAATCGGATCCACCCCTGACCAGGGATATGCGCCATGTGTTTGTTTCCCTTTTACATCGATACTAAAAAAATCAACCGCAGCCATTGTTGCGCCCGGCTTGTATGATATTTTTCCAACTTCGGTTTGTGAATTAATATGCAGACCAAAAATCGCATCCACTTTCGGGTTTTCCAGCACACCTTCTTTTACCATCAATTTCGCTCCGCCTTCCTCGCCTTCAGGTGCTCCTTCTTCTGCCGGTTGGAAAATAAATTTCACCGTTCCTTTAAGATCTCCTTTTATGGAAGACAAAACTTCTGCCACACCCATCAAAATGGAAATATGGGTATCGTGTCCGCAAGCATGCATGACACCTACTTTTTGTCCGTTATAATCTGTGGTTACGGTTGATTTAAAAGGTACATCCACTCTTTCCGTTACCGGCAAACCATCCATATCTGCACGAAGCGCCACAACTGGTCCTGGTTTTCCGCCTTTCAATATCCCGACCACACCGGTTTTAGCTACTCCTGTCTGCACTTCAATTCCAAGGCTTTTCAGGTGATTCGCAATTTTTTCGGCAGTCTTGAATTCACGGTTTCCAAGCTCAGGATTCTGGTGAAAATCACGTCTCCATTCAACAATTTTTGTTTCGAGCGATTGTGCTTTCTGATCTATTTTAGCAGAAACAGCTGATTGTGCAAAAACAAAAGCAGGAGAAAATCCAAGAGATAGTAACAGTAAAAGTCGTTTCTTCATGAGATCGTTGGTGTAAAGTTTTTAAAGACTTTACCAAAATAGTGAAATAAACTACTTGTTGGCTCTTTCTTTTTTGGTCTCAGGTTAATTTACGACAACAAAAAAGAGGCGCCATCTTGCGAAGCGCCTCTTTTAGAATTATTCACATAATTAGTAAGCCTTTAACATTATTAAATTAATAACAATCAATGCTCATCTTCACGGAAACCTGTACGACGGTAACCAGCATATTCATACTGAGTACCTGCATCATTAGAAAACTCAAATTTCACATAGATTGAATCGGTTTTATTCCCGCCAGGGGTTGTTGCGGCCCCTTTCAAAATCTTGCCCTCAATAATAGACACCTTAATATCCGGATCGTATTGATTTGGTAAATTAGGAGTTGCGTTAAAAGTCATTGATCCTAAATTTACCTTCGCCACAACCTTGGCGGGCCAGAACTCATGATCATCAAATAGAAGATCTGTATCATTATTAGCAGCAGTGTTAGAAGTAGTAACAAGATTAAATCCTTGACCCTGATCTTCGCCGTCTACAAGTAAATTTATCCACCATTCACCGGCCATAGCCTGCAATTTTGTTCCTTCGATATCAGGTTCTCCACCTGCGTCACAGGAGAGCAGTCCAAAGACCAGAAAAATCGATATATATTTTAGGTATTTCATATTCAAAAGATATGTAGTTGATATTACTGTTTAATAAATGTACGTACGGCAGTACCATATCCAGGATTAATTACAACCCAGCTATATTGAGTACCTTCTACGATATTTCCATTGGTTGCCGAGAACGAATTGCCGGGCGTCAATTGAAAAGGAACGCCTAATTTACCTTTTGCATAGTGGTAGAAATAAACGCCCAAGCCTGGATTAGTTGTAGCAACACCACCAATATTATTAGTATAATAAAGATTACCTGAAATTTTCGACACATTTGAAATACCATTCTCACCGGCATTTCTTCTGTAAGCTCCGGAAATATCAGTTCCTGCAACGGCCGGATCGATAACACCTACATATCGGTAATCCGTAGAAGCGTAACCATCTTTATTTACCGCGTCATACTGGATTACATATACACCTGCTTTCGTTTCGTCAACAGTACCCGTAATTTTTGTAGTAATTACCTCGCCATTCTCTTTTGACTCTACACCCGGATCCGTAAATTTTGTACCAACCGGAACCTGAGTCCACTGATCTCCCTTCAAAGTAATTACAGGGTAATACGTTATATCCGAAATCCCCTCAGTAACCTTATCAGGCTCACAAGCAAAAAGTAGTCCCGTCAGGACTGTAATTGCTATATATTTTATTCCTTTTATCATGATCTTTTTTAATTAGAAATGGTTACTTCATCCACCAGATTTTGTCAGTAACTTTTGCAGGAGCCGGCGTATTTCCCGGATTTACATCACGTGATGCAGAAGTATAAAGAATTCTTTTCGGGAATACTTTTCCTGTAACACCATTGATTGCGTAAGTCCATTGGCCAGGCACATAAGAAGCATCAGTTGTAGCAACTGTTGAAATCTCAGGGTAACCCGTACGTGCCTGATCCCAGAAAGATTCATATCCTTGTTTGTACATAGCAACCCACTTCTGTATCATAATAGCTTTTAATTTCGCTTCCGTATTTCCGGCTGTCGGGAAAGCGTAAACACCACCCGAAGCGATTTTTGAAGCATCAAAAGTAACGTTAAACTTGGCATATGCATCAGCAACTCCTTTATCATAAAACGCTTTTGCCTGGGCATCATTACCTGAGCGCAAATGGGCTTCGGCAAGCATGAAGTCAACTTCATCAAGACTGAAAAAGAAAAAAGGATCCGTTGCAGATAATTTAGTAACACTTGGAACATTTGGTCCAACAACCGTAGTGCTTACATCGTAATTTCCCTGCGCCAGTCCGTATTGTCCTGAGCTCCCCGGCGTAAAATAAGCATTCAAACGAGCCTGATCATTGTTCGCTTCAAGATATGACTGCAAAGTTTTACTTAAACGCAGGTTAGTACCGGTGTTCAACTGACGCACGTTGCTTTCATACAGTGGATTACTACGGCTTGGTTCATCTACGAAAGAAGTTACCGAAGCAGCTGTGGTAAGAAACTCTGTATTATTAGTAAGCATTGTTTTGATCGCAGCCAAAGCAGCAGCTGAATTTGGACTGCTTGTCTGACGCAGGTACAATTTTAATTTCAGCGTGTTGGCAAAACGTCTCCACTGTGCGATCTGCTCAGCTCCACTTAATTTTCCAAATACAAGATCAGATGAAACCTGAGTGGATGTTCCATTATTAAAGTCAAGCGCCAAAGCTGCATCCAGTCTTTTGATAAGTTCTGCATAGACAGCCGGACCATCATCATACTTTGGAGTTTTTGTCACTTCGATCTGCAATGCCTCGCTCAAAGGAATTTTATCAAACCAGTCGGCCAGAATTTGAAAGCCGTAAGTTTGTCCTGCCACAGCCTGAAGAACCATGTTATTGTTTCCTGCTTCGGCTGCCTTACGTTTTACGTCTTCAAAATCATTCAGACCACCTGCATATAATTCCGTCCAGGCGTTGTTATAATCAGCTGGCTGCAAATCGTATGAATCAATCGTTTTGTACTGGGTACTTACGTTTGCCTGTGTCCAGTGCTGAGACCACATACCGCCGATAATTGCAAAGCTTCCTCCCGTAACAGCCATCACCGACGCCTGAGCAACTGGTAACACATATTGCGGAGCAACATTGGTTGGGTTATTCGGATCTTCGTTTACATCCAGCCAATTTTCACAAGAACCCAGTGAAAGGGCGCCAAGAAGTAATAAACTATTTTTTAATATACTTTTCATTTTTTATCGAATTAGAATGATAAGTTTAACTGAACACCGTAGCTGGCTGTTGACGGACCGGCAGCAAATTCACCATACAGGTTTTTAAGATTTGTACCGAATGTGTTCGCCTCCGGATCCACATAATGGTTTTTCTTCGGTGTCCACATAACAAGGTTACGGCCAAATACACCAAGAGAAGCTACCCGAATCGGCATTTTTGCCAGGAAGCTTTTAGGCACAGTGTAGTTCAGCGCTACGTTTCTAAGTTTGAAGAAAGTTTTTGGCAAAACGTGGTTGTATTGATATGCATTATTCACACCATAATAACTTGCCATGTTTGATCTTGAAATCGGCGTCGTATTTTCGGCAAGACTTCCGTCAGATGCCTGTACGACAGATCCCGGAATGATAAACGGCTCTCTGTCATTATATTGGGATTCGTAAGCATTACCATTAAAGTAGTTCAGACGCGCTGTGTAAGAATAAAAATATCCCCCTTTACGATAATCCGCGTTTGCGCTCAATCTGAAACCTTTGTAGGTAACATACGTACCGATACCCATTGTGAAGTCAGGGTTGATCGATCCTCTGTAATGTTCGTTTGGATCAACCAATGGCAAACCAGTTTCCGGATTTACGATTGTTGCACCTGTCGCCTCATCACGCAACACATCAGGAGAATAGATCGCACCAAGAGGTTTTCCAACAACGGCTCTTAGTTTTACATCATAACTGCTGTTCAACAAAATATTGGTACTGTCCGAAAGACCAAGTGCCTCCACTTTGTTATTAATCTTGTTGTAATTGAATGTTACGCCCCACTCTACTTTATCCGTACGAACCGGAACAAGTGTTAACATCGCCTCAATACCTTTATTACGAACCTGACCAAGGTTTACAGTCTGGTTTTGGTAACCTGTCGCAGGTTCAAGGTTCAAATTAATAATCTGGTTTTTAGTAACCTTGTCATAATAACTCGCTTCAATTCCAACACGTCTTCCGAAGAAACCAAGTTCAACCCCGGCTTCGTATTCGTTCGAAATTTCAGGTTTCAGATCAAGGTTACCCGGGTTGTTTGCAACTTCGTAGGCATTGATACCACCAAATGGGAAATCAATCGTACCGAAACTACCTGTGCTCACACTTCCCGAAGCATATACCGGAAGAATCTGGTAAGGATCAGCATCGTTACCGGCAGAAGCAGCGGCAAAGCGAACTTTAACAAATGGAATTTCGGCAGGCATTTTGAATACATCCGAAAGCACAGCACTGATACTTGCGCTTGGATAGAAGTAAGAATTTTTTCCTTTCGGCAATGTACTGGTCCAGTCATTTCTTGCACCTACGGTTAAGTATAACCAGTGGTCAAAACCGAACGTAGCTGTTCCGTAAAGCCCAACCAATCTACGCGTACTTTCCGTAGTGAACGTTGTCGGTGTTACAGAACTGTTTTTAAGATTGTAAAATCCTGGTAAGTCAAGATTTGTTACACTTGCATATTGAGTAAATGCAGTACGCTGGTTGATGTTATGACCAATAAATGCCTGCACATCAAAACGACTGCCAAGGTTACTATTGAAATTCAAAAGAAGATCACTGTTGAACTGGCGATTTCCTCTTGCAATCTGAGATACACTACCAAATACATCATTCGCGCTGCTGTTTGGAGAACCCGGCGTAATTTTACCAACATTACCCCAGTCTTTCTGGAATGCGTCAGAATAGTCACCGCCCACTCTCCATAAAACATTCAGATTTTTAAGAAGATCGTATTTGAACTCCAGGTTTCCGAAAATACGGTCCTCAGCGTAATCATTTCCCTGGTTGTAAAGCGTCCAGTACGGGTTTTGTGCATAAGGAGTAAAATAGTTATCCAAACTATAAAATTTATTGAAAGGATTATTCGGATCGTTGTATCCTTTTGAATCAACGATCGAGTGATCTCTTGGAATCTGGATAATTTCCTGCCAAAGTACTTTACCTGCACCAGCATCATTTCCCTGTCCGGTAGCAACTGCTTTCTGATCTTTATGAACATAGTTCATATTCGCATTGGCAGAGAATTTTTTAAGTTTTAAACCGCCATTCAAACCAACGGTATGTCTTTGGTAAGAATCCGCATTTGTTGGAATAACTCCGTCTGCATCCGCGTAAGAGTAAGAGATGCGGTAATTTGCTACGTCAGTACCACCCGCAACTGCCAAGCTGCTGTTCCACTCATAGCCACGGTCAAGAAAGTCTTTAAGGTTATCTTTTTGCGCAGAGAATGGTTTCAACAATTGAGAATTATCAACAACATTACCCCAAAGCCTTGTCTGGCCATCCATTTTTGGTCCCCATGAACCGTTTTCGATCGGATCAAACAAACCGCTCCATCCTTGTCCGTAAGTATTCTGCAAATGCGGAACGCGCAAAACCTGAGACTGCGCGAATGAACTTGAAAAGTCGACAGTAGTCTGACCTGACTTTCCTTTTTTGGTTGTAATCAGGATTGCTCCGTTAGCAGCACGGCTACCATACAAAGCAGAAGCAGAAATACCTTTCAGTACCGTAATACTTTCAATTTCATTCGGGTTGATATCATTCATCTGATTCCCGAAGTCCATCGAACGGTTGAAGTCGTCATTTCCGTTGGCTGCATTCGATGAAGACGTGTTCCCACGGTTATTCATCGGAACACCATCCACAACGTACAAAGGCTGGTTATTACCCGTCACCGAGTTAAACCCGCGAATGTTCAAAACCGTTGACGCACCCGGCGCACCTGAAGCAGTGGAAACCGAAAGACCTGGTACCCTTGCGTTCAAGGCATCCAGCGCGCTGGTGTTTCTTCCTTCTGTTATAGAAAGGTTAGAAACTGTTGCCGTGCTATATCCGATGGATTTTCTTTCTCTTGAAATTCCCAGCGCAGTTACAACAACTTCGCCCAACTGCTGAGAGTCGGAAGCCAGTTTAACATCGATATTGGTCTGATTTCCCAGAACAATATTTTGGGTAACATATCCTACGAAAGAATAAACAAGCGTAGCTCCCTGAGCAGCCGCGATTGAATATTTTCCATCCAGACTTGTCGTAACCCCTCTGGTTGTTCCTTTGATGGAAATGTTAACACCTGGTAATGTTGAACCGTCATCCGCTGTGACGGTACCCGTCACTTCACGATCCTGGGCATACACCTGCACACTCAAAAGCAGCAAGCTCCCCAGAAATGATAGTAAAAACTTTCTCATAGAATGATTTAAAGTTTGATTATATGTATAACAATTGTAGTAGATGTTACAAAACTAATAGTTGTTTTAATAATAACAATGGCTTTTCTTCTACAAACCAGAATATAATTTGGTACATGGGAGATAACAAGACAATGATTGTAGGTAAAATGGATGATATATAGACAAAAATATACCTGTAAACGTAGATTATATAAGTTTTACCTTTTACATCAATTACAAATGAAAATTGTAATGATTAGGGCAGATCGTTTAATAAATGATAACAATTAACCAAAAATCCAGAATTACGTACAATGTAAACCGTGTTAGAATTTTATTAGAAAAATATTAATAAAATAGTAACAAACGCTCACAAAAATTGATAATCGGTGACATTTTATGATTTATAAATAATTCTGGATTATACTTAACTTTTATAATAATATTTACCGATTTTCCACATAACACCAAACTTTATTTTGATAATTAGCAAATAGACGTTGCAATCATTAAAACAATAATTACTTTTGCAACATTAAATTTTCTTAATAAACCTAACTTAATTATTAACGCATGAGGAAGATTCTATCATCACTATTGGGATGCTTGTTGCTTTTAGGTACTCAAGTTTATGCCCAAGATCGTTCCCTGACTGGTAAAGTCACAGCAGAAGATGGATCCGTTCTACCGGGGGTAAATATTGCCGTTAAAGGTACCACCAGAGGATCTACAACTGACGCCAAAGGGGAATATTCTCTAACTGTTTCGCAAGGAGCTACGCTTGTGTTCAGTTTCATCGGTTTCCAGACTCAGGAAGCAACCGTTGGCACACAATCAGTATTAGATGTTGCGCTTAAAAATGATGTAAGCCAGCTTCAGGAAGTAGTAGTTACAGCACTTGGACAAGAGAAAAAGAGAAATGAGCTTGTATATGCCGCCCAACAGGTATCGGCCGAACAGCTTACTCAAACACGTAACCCTAACTTGATGAACGCGCTGTCTGGTAAACTGGCCGGGGTGGATATTAAGGTTAGTAACACCATGGGAGGATCTACGAACGTGGTTATACGCGGTTTCAAATCGATCACTGGTAACAACCAGGCCCTTTGGGTAATTGATGGTGTACCGGTTTCCAACGCAAACAACAACACAACCACTCAGCAAACAGGTGGAGCGGGTGTCGATTATGGTAATGCCGCTTCGGATATTAACCCGGACAACATTGCGTCGATAAACGTACTTAAAGGTGCGGCTGCTTCTGCACTATACGGTTCACGCGCATCAAATGGTGTGATCATGGTTACAACGAAAAAAGGAAGAAAAAACAGTTTTGACGTAACGGTAAACAGTGGAGTTACCTGGGGAAAAATTGACAAATCAACTTTCGCAAGATACCAGACAGAATACGGACAGGGTTATGTAAGCACTTTCAAACAGGCTAATCTAGGCGCTGGCCTGGGTGATGTTGCTCCTTATGACGTTGATGCTTCTTTCGGACCTAAATTTGATGGACGCCCTGTTTATCAGTGGGATGCTATCGACAAGTTCTCTCCTAACTTTGGGAAACAAACTCCCTGGGTTAAGGCAGAAAACGGTCCTGCAAGTTTTTATGAAACTGCTGTTACTTCAAACCAAAGCATTGCTTTGAGCGGTGGCGGTGATGCTTCTACCTTTAAAATCGGTTACACAAGAAGTGATGAAACTGGTGTTTTGCCAAACAGTTCATTGAAAAAGAACCTTTTCAACTTCGGTGGTTCATATGACCTGAACAAAAAACTGACTGTTGCTGCAACAGTTAACTTCTCGAACATTAAAGGTAACGGAAGAAATAACACAGGTTATAACGGTAAAAACCCAAACCAGGGTTTCAGACAGTGGTGGCCTCTAAGTGTTGACATTGCTCAGCAAAAAGAAGCTTATTTCAGAAACCAGCAAAACGTAACATGGAACTGGGCTAACATTCAGGGAACTAACCCGATTTTTGCCGATAACCCCTATTACACACGTTACAAAAACTTCTCAAACGATACACGTGATCACTATCAGGGAAGTGCATCTGCGACTTATAAAATCGCGAGCTGGGTTGATTTCACAGGTAGATTCTCATACGACGGAACAATTGATGCTCAGGAAGAACGTATCTCTGTGGGTAGTGCTGCCGTTCCTTCATACATAAGATTTGACCGTAACTTCCACGAAACAAACCTTGACCTTTTATTTAATTTCCGCAAAGAAATTACAAAAGGTATCAGCTTTACAGGTTTATTGGGTAGCAACATGCGCAGATCTTACGAGTCTTCTATGAGAGCTTCTACAAACGGCGGTTTGGCTGTTCCTAATCTTTACTCTCTGTCAAACTCTGTCAGCGCTATTGAGGCTCCGACTGAGATCGTTAGAAAAATCGGTGTGGATGGTATTTTTGCAAACGCTTCTTTTGACTACAAAGGACTTGTTAACCTTGACCTTGCTGCAAGACAGGATAAATCTACTACGCTTCCAACGGGTTCAAATACATATTTCTATCCATCGGTTGGAGCCAACTTCGTATTTTCTGAACTGCCGATGTTAAAAAACAACTGGTTAACACTTGGTAAATTGAGAGCAAACTACGCGGAAGTGGGTAACGATGCTCCCTGGGGAAGTATTTATGACGTTTACGACAAACCAACTGGTATTGGAACAGTTCCTTATTTCTCTCTTCCTAATACCAAAAACAACGCTAACCTTAAATCTGAAAGAACAAAGAGTTACGAAATTGGTATTGAAGCAGCGTTCCTTAACGACCGCTTAGGGTTCGACGTTACTGCATACAAAACAAGTACATTGGATCAGATCCTTCCGGTATCTGTAACTTCTGCAACTGGTTTCACCGCACGTTATGTAAACTCTGGTGAAATGCAGAATAAAGGTATCGAGGTATCTGCTTACATCACTCCGGTGAAAACAGAAGATTTCTCATGGACAATGAATGTTAACTTCACCCGCAACCGCAACAAAGTTGTCAGCCTTTACGGTGACGTAACGAACGTTCAGATTGCCTCCCTTCAAGGTGGTGTAACAATCAACGCTGCATTACAGACTAATGCAGATGGACAAGTAATCGGCGGTCTTCCTTTTGGTGTGATCAGAGGTACGAACTTCACATATATGAATGGCCAGAAAGTAGTTGGCACAAACGGTATCTACAAACCATCTACGAGTTCAGGCGAAATTATCGGTAACCCAAACCCGGATTGGTTAGGTGGTGTTACAAATACACTGAAATACAAATCAGTTGCTTTAAGCTTCCTTGTTGATATTCGTCACGGCGGTGATATTTTCTCACTGGATCAGTGGTATGGTGAAGGATCAGGTCTGTATCCAATCACCGCAGGTTTGAACGAACTCGGAATTCCTAAGAGAGATGATGTGTACCAAAGAGGTTCTGATGGAAAATATTTGCTTGATGCTGCCGGTAAAAAAATCCAGGCTGCTAACCCGGGTGGAGTTTTGTTCCCAGGTGTTCAGGCTGACGGATCTCCTAACACAGTAAGAGCAGAAAACATTGACGGTAACAGTTTATCGGCATATGGTTATACTTCTAATGCTCCCCGCGCCATGTATGTATACGATGCAAGCTATGTGAAATTGAGAGAGGCTTCTATTTCTTATTCTTTACCACAAGCACTTGTTAACAAAACACGCGCCTTTAAAGAAATCAGCGTATCAGTAATTGGCCGGAACCTTTGGATCATCCACAAAAACATGAAGTATTCGGATCCAGAAGATGGTTTGAGCTCAGGTACTTCAAACGGTGCAGGTGGATACCAAAGTGGTGCATATCCAACGGTAAGAAGTTATGGTTTCAATGTTAAATTCCGTTTCTAGAAAATATAAATATGAAAAAGTCACTAATTGTTTTTCTATCATTCCTGCTGCTGACCGGATGCGTTGACAGCCTGGACGATTACAACGTTGATACAAAGAAAGCGCCGACTGTTACGGCTGTTACGTTGTTTTCTAATTCACTAAAAGGACTTATTGATGCGTTGGTAACGCCTAACGTAAACAATAACAACTATCGTCTGTATGTTCAGCAATGGGCTGAAACGACATATCTTGATGAACAGCGCTATAACCTTACGGCTCGCGCAATTCCTCAGGCTTTATGGCAGAGTCTTTACCGTGACGTAATCTCAGATCTTACGGAAGCCAAAAAGATTTTGAATGCAAACACGCTTTTGTCTGCAGAATCGAAAAACAACCAGCTTGCACAAATCGAAATTGTTGAAGTATTGGCTTGGTCTGTTTTGGTGAACACTTTTGGCGACATTCCTTATACTCAGGCAATGGACCCATTAAACCCGCTTCCAAAATTTGACGATGCAAAAACGGTTTATTATTCTCTTTTAGATCGTCTTGATGCTGCTCTGCTACTTCTTAACACAACAGGTACAGGATTTGGCGCGGGTGATCTTATCTATAAGGGCGACATCGCTAAATGGAGAAAATTCGGCAACTCTTTGAAATTGAGACTTGCACTTGTTATTGCCGATAGCGATGCCGCAAAAGCAAAAACACTTATCGCAGCAGCAGCGCCGAATGTATTTACTGCAAATGCTGACAAAGCAGTTTTCCCTTACGTAGCAACGCCGCCAAACTATAACCCGGTTGCGCAAAACCTTAACCCTACGTATTCTACACGTCAGGATTACGTGATCACAAGTGTATTCATTGATCCAATGAATGAACTGAATGACCCTAGAAGACAACAGTGGTTTACAACGGTAGGTGGCGTTTACAAAGGTGGTGCTTACGGATTTGCTAACACTTATGCAGACTTTTCGAAAGTGAGTGCAAAGATTGTAGATCCGACGCTGGAAGGTGTTTTCATGGATTATTCAGAAGTTGAATTCGGTTTGGCAGAAGCTGTTGAAAGAGGTTTCATCACAGGAGATGCAGCTGATCACTACAACAAAGCAATCACTGCCTCTATCACTTACTGGGGCGGTTCTGCGGCTGACGCTGCAACTTACATCGCGCAGTCAAAAGTAGCTTATGCAACAGCCGCCGGCGATTATAAACAAAAAATTGGGTTCCAGAAATGGTTCGCTCTTTACAACAGAGGATGGGAATCATGGGTTGAATGGAGAAGATTGGATTACCCGAAACTTCTTCCTCCAACAGGTGGAAGCGCACCGGCTGGCTTACAGATTCCAGTTCGTATTATCTATCCAATTGTGGAGCAAACGCTTAATCCAACAAACCTGAAAACAGCTTCTGCTGCAATCGGCGGGGACCTTGCTTCTACTAAACTTTGGTGGGATAAGTTCTAGGTAGTAAGATTTTTTATAAAAAATTTAAGCGGACAAACGAAGGTTTGTCCGCTTTTTTATTGCTTTTATATTTCTTTCAACTCTAATACCTGATTAATTATGATAATCCAATAATAAGGGAAAATGAAAAAAATGCACTGTCCATTCCATGTTTTCTAAAAAAAATTAGAATTTTTTCGACTAAGAGTTTTCTGGGAAAATACACCTTTCTAAGCACAGTTAGGAATTAGAAAATTATTAGCAAAAGAGTATCTTTTCATTCATTGTTACACTAAAAATATTCAATACAAGTATAAACGTACGTTACATAATTTACAGATATTACCCTAAAATCCATTGATAATTTACAAATATTGCGGGCTATTATTAGGTAAATTCTAAAAATTCAGACTATCAGTAGAATTGCGTACAATACCATACCGTTAGTTGACAATTATTAAAATGAGATTAAGAAATACCGCATTTGTAACCAGAATATTACCTAAACCAGCAAATAGAGGAATACGGTGAACACATAAATTATCAGTAATAAATCTGTATTTTTTTGATAAAAATTTAGTTTTTTGGGTATAAAACCAAACTTTATTTTGGTATTTACTCAAAACACGTTGTTTTAATTAAAACAATAATTACTTTTGCAACATTAAATTTCTATTAAAAACCTAACTATTTATTTCTTGATGAAGAAATCAATACTCTCAATTATGATGGTATTTTGGGCTGGTATTATACTGGCTCAGAGTAAAGTCGTTACCGGAAAGGTAACCGCCGAAGAAGATGGCTCAACCATACCCGGCGCCAGCGTTTTAGTTAAAGGAACGTCTGTCGGAACACAGACATCCGTAGACGGAACCTATCAGATCGAAGTTCCTAATGGCAGCACTACACTAATCTTCAGCTTCGTAGGATTGCTTTCACAGGAAGTTACAATCGGAAACCAGAGTGTTGTCGACATTCGCATGAAGTCTGATGTAAAAGCACTGGGCGAGGTTGTAGTAACAGGTTATGGTACTCAGCAAAGAAGAGACGTAACGGGTTCTGTTGGGACAATTAAAGGAGATGGACTTAAAAACATCGCCGTTCCAAGTTTCGACCGTTACCTTCAAGGACAGGTTGCAGGTGTACAGGCTTCGGTACCAAGCGGTATCCTTGGCCAGGCTGCCAAAATCAGGATTCGTGGAGTAAACTCGATCTCAAACAATTCCGACCCCCTTTATGTAGTGGACGGATTGCCTTACATCACAGGAGATCAGGGCGCTAATACAATAAACAACCCACTTGGAGATATCAACCCGAACGATATTGAAAGTGTTGAAGTATTGAAAGACGGTTCTGCGACTGCGATTTATGGTTCAAGAGCAGCAAATGGTGTGGTTTTGATCACAACAAAAAGAGGGAAACTTGGAAGTGCGCGTATCACATACGACGGCTGGCTGGCTTCTTCAAAACCATCGAAGAAATTTGATCTTTTGAATGCTGACGAATTCATTGCAATCACTAATGAAAAACTAACAAACGCTGCCTTACCAACTGCCGCTTTTCCAACGTTGAATCCGGATACACAACAGCCATATAACACAGACTGGCAGGATGTGATCCTAAGAAGCGGATTCCAGCAAAACCATGCTTTGTCTTTCAGCGGAGCAACGCCTCAGACAAACTATTATTTCTCACTGGGTTATGCTGACCTGGAAGGAAATATCGTAGGTAACAACCAGACGAAATATAATTTCCGTGCAAAACTGGATCAGAAAGCATTCAATGATAAAGTAACATTCGGAATGAATACGTTTGTTACGCACACAACTAACACAGGTTTGAACACCGGAACAAACGCTTTGTCCGGAAACGTGGCGGGTGCTATTTATGCATTCCCGAACGTTCCTTCAAAATGGCCGGATGGAAGTTATAACCTTAGTGCTGATGGCGCAAGCTTAGGACAAGGAGCAAACACGCGTCCGCTTTACGGTAACTATACCAACCAAGCTTATGTATTGGATAAAAACATTTACAAAAACCAGCAGCTTAACCTTACGGGTAACGCTTTCGTAGATGTTGAAATCGTAAAAGGATTGAACGCAAAGTCTTACATCGGTATCAACTACCTGAATGGTGAAGATTATCTATACTACGATCCGGGACATGGTGATGGTAAAAACGTAAATGGTAGAATTTACCAGTACAATCTTCCATCTTTCCGTTACAACTGGCAAAATACGATCAGCTATAACAATACCTTCGGAGTGCACAAAATTGGTTTCGTAGGAGGCCACGAAATTCAGAAAACGAGATCAAGATATTTCTTTGCACATGGTACTAACCTGTCGAACTCATATTTCGGCAGCAACGAAAATATCATCAGCAATACCTTGACTAACCAGTTTATCGGTGGTACTGCATCTGAGAGAGCATTCCAGTCATTTTTTGCGAGAGCGAATTACTCTTTACTTGACCGTTATTTGATCAGTGCAACAGTTCGTCACGATTTGATTTCTTCTCTGCCGCACAACAATCAGGGTGCAACGCTTCCAGGTGTTTCTTTGGGATGGAGAATTTCAGAAGAAGGTTTCTTCAAAAACAGTCCTGCATTAGGTTTTGTTAGTGAACTTAAACTTCGTGGAGGATGGGCAAAAGTTGGTAACGTAGAAATTGGAAATTATCCATATGCAGGTACTTTCGGTGCAGCACAATATGGTGATCTAAGCGGTATCCGTTTCAATCAGGCAGGAAATGGCCTTCTGGGTTTTGAAACAAGTAAAAAATTAAACTTCGGTTTGGACCTTTCGCTTTGGGCTAACAAACTCAGCTTCTCTGCTGAATACTTCCGTAATGACATCGATAACCTGATTCTTCAGTCTCCTACGCCTCCTTCATTGGGTGTGCCAGGTAACACGATTGCACAGAACATTGGTAAAATGTACAACCAGGGATGGGAATTCAGTATCAACAGCACAAACATCCAGACTGACAATTTCTCATGGAGAACCAGCGCGAACGTTTCTTTTGTACAAAACAAAGTACAAAGACTTGTAGCAAACACGCCGATCAATAGTACTTATAACACAACAAGAGAAGGTGAATCCATCGGATCTTTCTTCGGCTATGAATACTACGGTGTAAATGCTGCAAACGGTAACCCGATCTATGAAAAAGCAAACGGAACGTACGTTCAGCAAGTGACGGCTGCAAACCGCTGGGCGGTTTATGACCCTGCGAATCCATCGAACGATTCAGAAGCTGGTGAAGCTTTGACTTTTGCCGACAAGAGAATTTTGGGCAGATCAAACCCGACATGGTATGGTGGTTTGAACAACCAGGTGTCTTTCAAAAACTTTGATTTCACATTGTTCCTTACGTTCTCAGGTGGAAATAAAATCTATAACGTAACAAGACAAGAGCAGTTAAACAACCAGTTATTTGCTAATGCTGGTCGTGAATTGCTTGATCGCTGGACAACTCCGGGACAGGTTACAGAAGTTCCAAGGCTGTATTTCAACTCGGATGCACGTGCAAACCAGATTGGTAACGCAACATCAAGATTCCTTGAAAACGGCAATTTCATCCGCGCTCAGAATATCAGCCTTGGTTACACGATTCCTTCCTTCCTAAAGGATAAAATCAAAGCGACGAATTTGAGAATTTACGCACAAGTTCAGAATGCATTCCTGATCACAAAATACAAAGGATTGGATCCTGAGTTAGGCTTTGTTTCCGCTTCGGCAACAGCAAACGCGGATAACAACAACCAGACAGGTCTTGACAACCGTACAAACCCGGTTCCACGCGTATTCACTGTTGGTCTTAACCTTGGTTTCTAATAACAAATTTCAATACAGCAATGAGAAACAACGAGAAATTATCATATAAAATAACCAGAAGATCTGCAATCGCCATGTTGGGGATGATGGCAATTCTTCCTGCCTGCAGTGACTTCACCAAACTTGAACCGTTGGCCGCTTTATCTGAAACGGCGGCGTTTACAACACCGGCAACAATCGAACTTGCTGCAAATGGTGTTTACTGGGCTGCTTCGGTAGGCCAGTATGAAGGTGGCGCTGGTCGCGGGTACCCTTTCGGTGCTGCGGCGATCGAACAAGGCGAAATGCGCGGAGAAGATATGTTGAATATTCAGGCGTTCTACGATATCACATACCGCGGACTTTACAGCCCGACAACTGCTAATAACAAAAACCACTGGGAGCAGCTTTATGCTTTGATCAATCAGGCTAATATCCTGATCGATGGTGTAAAAACAGCAGGAACAAACGGAACCATAAGTGCGGAACTTGCAGCGCAATACGAAGCAGAAGGCCGTTTCCTGCGTGCGCTTGCACATCATGAACTGCTGATCCATTTCTGTCGCCCTTTTGCTGACGGAGCAGGTTCTCAGCCGGGCGTTCCGTACAGAGAGAAACCAATTATTTCAACAGGTGCGGTTCAGGAAGGACTGGCGCAAGGAAGAGGAACAGTTGCGGAGGCTTATACAAAATTGCTTGCTGACCTTGATTTTGCTGAACAAAGTCTTCCTGCAACACGTGCAGCCAACGCTATTTCACGTGCGACAAAAGGAGCAGCGATTGCTTTGAAAACCAGAATCAAACTGCATCAGCAAGACTGGAAAGGTGTAATTGCAGAAGGAGCAAAACTTGGAACAGACGGAACGGGTGCAACATTTACGAGCCCCATCGGAGCTTATATTCTGGAAGCTGCACCAGAAACTCCATTCGTGAACTATAAAGCAAACAAAGAGTCTATTTTCTCGATTGCTAACAGTGCTCAATCTAACGGTGGTGTGAACGGAGCTTTGGCAAGTATGTTTGGACCAACCTCACTTGCAGGACGCGATCTTGTTGCGACAAGTCCTAACTTGTACAACGCGACTTTCTGGGTTGACGGCGATTTGAGAAGAACCAGACTTCAGACCAAGCAGGCGACAGGAAGTTATCCATTTGCTTATAACTACAAATACCGTGAATATGGAGTTTTTGGAGACTGGGCACCTGTTTTGCGTTATGCAGAAGTATTGTTAAACGTTGCTGAGGCATCTTCAAGAGATGGAAACCCGACAAAAGCTTTGGCTCTTTTGAATGCAGTTCGTAACAGATCTGTACCTGCGGCAGCGCAATTCTCGGCTGCACCAGCAGATCTTACGCTGGCAATTCTTCAGGAACGCCGTATTGAGCTGGCAGGAGAAGGACGCAGATGGCCGGATATCCACCGTTTGTCACAAGATCCTGTTTACAAAGTTTCTGGTGGTATTCCTGCAAAAGTGGAAGTAACACAAGTGAGAACGACGAGTTACGATATCGCAACCCGTCCGGTAATTGCTGGCTCTGTTGCTGAAATCCCATATGCTGATTTCCGTTTTCTATGGCCAATTCCGTTCTCTGAAATTTCTGCAAATGAAACGTTGAGAACACAACAAAATCCTGGTTATTAACCTAACTAAGTATATATTTAATGTAAAAGGCTGTCTTCATATTTTGAAGACAGCCTTTTACATTAAATCTCAATCTGTTACTTTATTTTCATGCCGGGTAAAAGTGGCACAGCATCGACCAATTCAAGAGACTGGACCATATCTTTTGTACCATTCTTGTACTTCAGAAATTGTCTGGTTTGGATATGCGACTTGTAAGCAGCCGAATCCGCATAAATTTCCAATATCGTGATGTGATTTGGCTTATTTCTTTCCGAAACTGCATATAAAGTCAATACCCCCGGTTCAAGACGGACCGACTCTTCGATTTCCTCTTTCAGAAACCCTTTGTAATTTTCCAATTGAACCGGATCAACGACAATTTTGGCTATTCGCACCATTTGATTTTTAGCTTGGCTAAATGCCAGGCCAGTAGACAGTATCATCAAAATGCCGCTCACTATGATTCTTATCTTCCAAAAGTCTTTGTTTAAATTTTTCACTTTCATCATATTTTTAATTGAACGTGTCCGTAAAATTCTACCTGTTATCAATTGACCAAGATACATACATTTCCAGGTCGTCCCGAGAAAATTTACTTTTTTAAGCTGGCGCCTGCTTCTTTAAAAACACCAGAAAACTCTGGTATGCTACGGATACCGCTCGACGAGAAAAATAATTGTCAGTGATCAACGAAATAAGAATTGATGATAAAAGATGATTTTTCTTAACTTTGGACTACAATATGACCTTATAAAACGCATGGAATTCTTAAAAAGTCAGCGCCTCAACAATCTCAAATACGAAATTCGTGGGGCTACTTACCAAAAGGCGTTAGAATTGGAAAGCCAGGGCTTTAAAATTCATAACCTTAATATTGGTAATCCTGCACCGTTCGGCTTCGATTCGCCGGATGAAATTGTTCACGATATTATCATGAACATCCGCAATGCGCAGGGTTATGCTGACTCCCGGGGTTTATTTTCAGCGCGTAAGGCCGTCATGCATTACACACAAACAATCGGTATTCAGGATGTAGAAATTAATGATATTTTCATCGGAAACGGTGTCAGTGAATTGATTCTTTTATCGATGCAGGCGTTGCTTAATCCTGGTGATGAAATTCTTGTGCCTTCTCCTGATTATCCGCTCTGGACAGCATCTATCGCTTTAAGCGGTGGAAAACCAGTTCATTATATATGTGATGAAGAGTCTGACTGGAATCCGGACCTGGAAGATATGGAGAGCAAAATTACCTCCCGCACCAAAGGGATTGTTTTGATCAATCCGAATAATCCAACAGGAGCAGTTTATGAAAAAGATGTCTTAAAAAGCATCGCCAAGATGGCAGAGGAACATGGTCTGATCATTTTTGCCGATGAAATTTATGACAAAATATTATACGATGGAGCCGTACATCACCCGATGGGAACAATGGTTTCAGAAACATTATGTGTTTCTTATGGCGGACTTTCTAAAAATTACCGTTCGGCAGGTTTCAGAGGCGGATGGATGATTTTGAGCGGTGCGAAGCAAAAAGCAAAATCTTATGTTGAGGGTTTATTGCTGTTGGCCAGCATGCGTCTATGCGCCAATGTTCCGACTCAATATGCTATCCAGACCGCTCTTGGAGGCTATCAAAGTATAAAAGAATTGGTCCTTCCGACGGGCCGTTTACATAAACAAATGAATCTCGTTTATAACCGTCTGACCTCAATACCTGGAATTACTTGTGTAAAACCAAAGGGTTCTTTATACGTTTTCCCGAAAATTGACATGAAGAAATTCGGTTTGAAGGACGATGAAACTTTTGTTTACGATCTATTGAGTGAGCAAAAAGTACTCGTTGTTGCCGGAACCGGATTTAATTATATTACCGACGATCACTTCCGGATCGTATTCCTTCCAACAATTGATGAATTAAATCAGGCGATGGATAAAATCGAATATTTCCTTGAAACACGTAAAGTACTTTCCACACGTACCGTGGAAGATGTTATTGCCTGATTGTTAGCTTTTAGCGGTTAGGTTTTAGCTATTAGCTTGGGAGCTAATAGCTAATTTTTGTCTTTTACACTTTCAAACATATGTTATCAATTTTGTCCTAGTCGCTAAAACCTCATCGCTAACAGCTCTCTCAACACTCTTATCGTTATGGAACAACCTTCATCAGCAGAGCAAAAAAGGCAACGGCTTTTTCTATTGCTTTGTGGAATTTTTCTTACCAACGCATTGATTGCCGAAATTATCGGCATGAAAATATTTTCCGTTGAAACTTTGCTTGGCTTGCCACCGGCTCAATTGGCAATCGGTGGTGAAAAACTGGATTTTAATATGACAGCCGGTGTAATCAACTGGCCAATCGTTTTTATTACTTCTGATATTATTAATGAATATTTCGGAACCAAAGGCGTAAAACGCATTTCTTATCTGACAGCAGGATTTATTGTTTATACGTTTATAACGATTTATTTTTCGACACAATTACCTCCGGCAAAATTTTGGCTCGAAATCAATAATACTGACAGCCACGGAAATCCATTCAATATCAACGACGCCTTTTACCGGATCTTCAATCAGGGATTAGGTATCATGATAGGCTCGATTGTAGCTTTTCTTTTGGGACAGATCCTGGACGTGTCCGTTTTCGCATGGCTGCGCAGAAGAACAGGAAGCAAATATATCTGGCTTCGCGCAACAGGCTCAACGATGTTCTCACAGCTTGTCGACAGCTTCGTCGTGCTGACTATTGCCTTTTACGTTTTTGGAAATTGGGATATGAAACAGATATTTTCTGTCGGAAGTATCAACTATTTATACAAAGGTTCGGTCGCGATTTTATTGACGCCGGTCTTGTATGTAGCACACTATTTTATTGACCGCTATTTAGGGAAGGATTATGCGGAGCAGTTGGCGCACCATGCTGCGCATGATGGCGAGGTTTTGTAGGTTTTTGTAAAATGTGGTATTTATTGTTCGGTGAATGATGAAAATGTCATCCGGCTATTATTCGTTTGTGAAGACACAAACGAAGGCGGGAACACAAACGAAGGCGGGAACACAAACGATGGCGGGAACATAAACCAAGACGAGAACATACAACAAGACGAGAACATACACCAAGACGAGGTGACAAATTCTATTTGTATTACAAGTTCCTTTTTATTATCCGTCCGACCGTCGAAAAACCGTCGGGTGTTGGCCGCCCGGTCGGATGGCTTTTTCCGCCTTCCGACCGGTAATAAACAAAGCTTAGCAGGAATTAAAAGCACACATTGAAAATTACCTAAACTACCCGACAACCCGCCTCATATTATCCAGCATCACCGCCGTAGCAATCCCGACATTTAAGGATTCGGCCTCCCCCACCCTTGGAATAGTTATCCGATGTGTAATAAATGATTCTACCTCGGCACCAATTCCGTTCGACTCATTTCCCATCACGACATAACCGCCTTCGTCAGAAAACGGATGATCGTAAATTGAATTCCCGTTCAGGAATGCACCAAGAAGGTTTCTCTCCTTTGCGTGCTGCGCCAAAAATTCGGGTAAATTGGTATAGAATAAATTCACTCTCGTAAAAGAGCCTTTACTTGCCGCAATTACCTTGGGATTGTAAACATCGGTTGTATCGGAAGAGCAAATAATTTTTTTGATACCATACCAGTCTGCGATACGGATAATAGTTCCCAAATTTCCCGGATCACGAATATCATCTAAAATCAATGCATATTCACGCATATCGGCGCTCAAAAAAACGTTATCTTTCGTCTTTGCAACAGCCAGACAAGAATCATTTGTTTGAAATAATCCCAAACCTTCGAGTTCCTTTGCCGTAACAGTTTCGACAAGAGTTTTATGGTCAGATAAAATACTTGAGTATTTTTGCTGAAAATCCGGGGTTGTTAATACAAATTCAATTTCAAACTCTGATTCCAGTAATTCAAGAACACTTTTAGCACCTTCAACTATAAATGCCTCATGAAGTTGTCTATACTTCTTGATTTTCAGTGAATTAATATATTTTATACGATTTTTAGACAGCATTGAATATTAGGTGTAGGGTTACATATTTCGGATATTTCTTCCTTTTTTTTCTGGGAGTGACAGGTTGCGCCCGCAAGACCAGCACGGAATCCGGCAATTATTTTCTTGGTAATTCTACTTTCAAAGGCAACAAAGTTATCAGCGACAGCGATCTGGATGCCTTAATTCCTCAAAGACCAAACAGCCGTTTTCTTAGCTTACCGATTTTCCCAAAAGTTGGTATCTATCAATTTGGTCAGCTTTTCTATAAAAAAGAAGAAAAGCAGCGGAAGGTAATTGAGGTGACGCAAAATTATCAGAAAGAATCGCGTTTACACGAAAATAATGTCAGACAATTAGAAAAGATTCAGAGACGTTATGCAAAAAGGCTTGCCCGCGCTCAAAAACGAGTTGACGAAGGAAATTTTTGGATGCGTGTTTTAGGTGAAGCGCCCGTTTATTATAACCAGAATGATGTGGTGAAAAATGCGGAGAAGATGCAGAAGTATCTTTATAATAATGGCTTTTTCCAGAACACTGTAAATTTCAAATCAGATACTACCTTCAAAAGAATCAGAGTAAAATATCTGATCACGGAAAACCGTCCGGCTATACTTGATCAAATAAAGTATCAGGTCCGAAACCAGATGATTGACAGCTTGCTCGAATCATCGAAAAAGGACGCTACCCTGATCAGTAAAAAACGGTATGACGGAGATGCTTTTGAAGAGGAACGGGTAAGAATTGAAACGTTGCTCCGGGACCAGGGATATTTCGGATTTTCCCGTCAAAACGTATCCTTCCTGATTAATGACACGATTTCCAAGCCCAGGACAGATAGTTTATTTAAAAGTGTCGATGTAAATGTTCGGGTTAATATTCCCTCAAAAGACGCCAATCCAATTCCTTATACAATTGAATCCGTTCGTTTCGAAGTTTTACCACCAGCTGGTTTACCCGATTCTTTGTTTAAAAAGGATACGATTTATTCACAAGGAATCCAGTACATTTTCGCGGATAAAAAATTTGCTCCGAGAATTCTTGACACAAAAGTACGTATCCGTCCGGGTGAGCTTTACAGTCAGAAAAACGAACGCGATACACAGCGTCAGCTTTCTTTAACCGATCAGTTTCGTTTTGTAAACTATAATTTTGATTCAACCAGTCATAAAATCAAAGTTCATTATCAGGCTATTCCGCTTGAAAAGTATCAGGTTTCAGCTGATGTGGGATTAAATGTGATCCAGCTTCAGGGCGCACCGGGACCTTTTGCGAATTTGTCTTACAAAATCAGAAATGTTTTTAACGGACTTGAAAACTTTGAAGCGAACCTACGCGGCGGTATTGAACTTGTTCCCGGATTTGTTGAAAATAACGGTATTTATCGTAGCCAGGAAATTGGCTTAAATACCTCCCTTACCTTTCCTCGGCTGTTAATTCCTTTTCGTCGTTTCCAGAACACGTCGGCTTTATATAATCCCCGCACACAAATCGGATTAGGTTATAATTATGTAGAAAGACCGGAATACACACGTACAAATGTTAAAGTTGCTATGAGTTATTCCTGGCAGCCAACAGTTAAAACGCTCTGGACATTATCATTTATTGATTTAAATATTCTGAATACCACGAAAATACAGCCTGCCTTTCAAAACCTGCTTGAGGAACTGTTTCGTCAGGGTAACAACCTGAAATACAGCTTCAACCGCTCTTTTGTTTCGGACGTAAACCTGACATTTGTACATAATACAAATTCGATTATCGGACCGCAAAAGAGTGCTCATTATTTCCGTGCTTCGTTGGAATCAGGCGGTACTACATTAAATATTTTGCCGGCACAAGAAAAATGGATTAACAGCATATTTGGAAAAAGCGGGGATACTTTACAGTTCTATAAATATTTAAGGGGGAATATTGATTTTCGTCGCTACTGGCCGACGGGGCGTCGATCTTCGTTCATCGCACGGATCAATGCCGGCGCGATTTACAGTTACGGAGATAACAAAGTACCGCCTTACGAAAAGTACTTTTTTGCCGGTGGTTCAAACAGTTTAAGAGCCTGGCTACCCCGACGTCTCGGACCGGGCTCTGCGGCTCCGCGCATTACCGACGCGAATTTATCTATCGAAGCACCCGGAGAATTTTTACTCGAAGGTAACCTGGAATGGAGAGGGCATTTGGCCAAATTCTTCGGTGACATTAACTATGCCCTTTTTATTGACATGGGAAATGTCTGGAGCTTTAATGCTCAGAACAATTCTTCGAATCTTAAAGCGAGTTCTTTTCCAAAAGAAATTGCCGTCGGAACCGGTTTCGGTATTCGTTATGATTTGTCATTTTTCATTCTCCGCTTTGATTTCGGAACCAAAGTCTACGATCCATATACCCAGAAATTTGTTTTGGATAAACTTAAACTTAACAGACTTTTCAACCGTCGCGAGGAAAACTTCCTGAACATAAACCTTGGAGTAGGTTACCCCTTCTAACGGTTTTAACTAATCTTAACATTCAAGTTCTCTGCCAGTTTGTCAGTTTTCCCCGTTTTATTCATACCTTTGCAGTTCGTTCCTGGAACAAAACGGGATTAGAATCGATTCTAGGCAGTATACAGGAACAAAGAAATTCAAACCGTTCAATATCACGGATAAATGGAGAACAGAATAGCGGAGACCCTAAAAATATTAACCGAAACAGATAAGGAAGCTTGTGAAACTGTGCGTGTTTCGGAAAATGAGCCTATATCAAATAAAAAACGCTTATTCATAGAAAGTTATGGATGCCAGATGAATTTCGCGGATAGTGAAATTGTGGCTTCTGTAATGCGTGAGGCAGGTTTTGCCACAACGTCTGACGCAGAAAATGCAGACCTCGTTTTTCTTAATACATGTGCGATCCGTGATAACGCGGAGCAGCGTGTAAGAACCCGTCTTAAACAGCTTAACGTTTACAAGAAAAAAAGACCGGGAATGCTGATCGGCGTTTTGGGCTGTATGGCAGAACGATTGAAAGCGAAATTTCTCGAAGAAGAGAAAATGGTGGATATCGTGACAGGGCCGGATGCATACCGCGATCTTCCAAGATTGGTTGAAGAAGCTGAAACAGGACAGAAAGGCGTCAACGTTTTTCTTTCAAGAGAAGAAACCTATGCTGACATTTCTCCCGTCCGTCTGAATTCCAACGGTATCACAGCACTGATTTCGATTATGCGTGGTTGTGATAATATGTGCAGTTTTTGCGTCGTACCTTATACAAGAGGACGCGAACGCAGCCGCGATCCGGAATCTATCCTGAAAGAAGCGCAGGATCTTTTTGATAATGGCTATAAGGAAGTGACCCTGCTTGGGCAAAATGTGGATAGCTATAAATATGCAAATCCGAACGATAAAAATGAGATCGTTTCCTTCGCCAGACTTTTGGAACGGGTAGCGTTGATCAGCCCGGAACTACGGGTTCGTTTCAGTACTTCGCATCCAAAAGACATTACGGATGAGGTTCTTTATACGATCAAAAAGTATGATAACATTTGCAAATACATCCATTTGCCTGCTCAGAGTGGAAATACCCGGGTCCTGGAAATTATGAACAGGACTTACACCCGTGAATGGTATCTGGAAAGAATTGACAGTATCCGCAGAATTCTCGGAGACGAGTGTGGAATTTCTCACGATATGATTGCCGGATTCTGTACAGAAACGGAAGAAGAACACCAGGATTCGCTTTCCTTACTTGAATATGTCCGCTTTGACTTTGGGTATATGTTCTCGTATTCTGAACGCCCGGGAACACCCGCTGCGAAGAAATTCATAGACGATATTCCGGCCGATGTAAAACAAAGGCGTCTGGCTGAAATCATCGAAGTACAACAGAGAATTTCAACAGAACGAAATAAAAAACTGATCGGGACCGTCCAGAAAGTTTTGGTTGAAGGTACATCCAAACGATCAGAAGCAGATTTTTCGGGCAGAAGTGACCAGAACAAAGTGGTTATTTTCCCAAGAGAAAATTTCAAGAAAGGTGATTATGTTAATGTGTTAATTACAGAAACTACATCGGCTACACTGCGAGGCAGAGCCGTGGTTGAAGAAGAAATCACAGTTAGCCTAATTTAAAGCAGTCCGTTGCATTAACCAACAAAAGGCTAACCGCTAAGCGCTGACAGCCAATCGCTATTTAATGAATCCAACAGAGATACAAGCAATAAAAAACCGGTTCGGGATCATCGGGACATCTCCGGCACTAAATCATGCTATTAATGTAGCAGTGCAGGTAGCGGCGACCGATCTGACGGTTTTGATAACAGGAGAAAGCGGAAGTGGAAAGGAATCTTTTTCAAAAATTATCCATAGCATCAGTTCCAGAAAACACGGACCTTTTATAGCGATTAACTGCGGCGCTATACCAGAAGGAACGATCGACTCGGAGCTTTTCGGACATGAAAAAGGTGCATTTACCGGTGCATTGGATTCCAGAAAAGGCTATTTTGAAACAACAAACGGCGGGACAATTTTCCTGGATGAAGTTGGTGAAATGCCATTGGGTACGCAAGCTCGTCTGCTTCGTGTTCTTGAAAATGGAGAATATATCCGCGTTGGTTCGTCCAAAGTTTTGAAGACAAATGTCCGCGTAGTTGCAGCCACTAATGTTAATCTACTGGATGCAGTTAATAATGGAAGATTTCGTGAAGATTTATATTATCGATTAAACACAGTCCCGATTTATGTTCCGCCTTTGCGTGAACGCGGAGAGGATGTTCTTTTACTTTTCAGAAAATTCACTAATGATTTTTCTGAAAGATATAGGACAAAAGCAGTTCGTTTGGATGTTGATGCGCGTGAATTATTGATGCGTTATGAATTTCCGGGGAACATTCGCCAGCTTAAAAATATTGCCGAGCAAATCACAATTCTGGAAACCGATAAAGATTTGCCGATCAACGCAATAACCTTGAATAATTACCTGAATCCTGTTCAGCCATCAAGCCGGAAAGCACTTGTACCGCTTCGCCAGGGCGAAGATTCTGCAACGTCGTTTTCAGAAAGAGAGCTTCTTTACAAGGTTTTATTTGATATGCGCCGGGATATGACCGAGTTGAAAAAGCTCGTTCGCAATGTTTTGGAAAATGAAAAATATGGCGGTGATATTTTAAAGGATCATCAGGAGTTGTTCAGTTCGATCAATAATCCTGAGCCTGTTATTACTGCACCAACTACCGAAACGACACGACTATTAACACCACCACAATCAAGAACTGTGGATCTTGACAGATATTCTGATGAAAGAGGTGAAATTGAAGACGTTTTGCACGTTACGGCCGAAGAAGAATCGCTTTCTCTCGAAGACAAGGAGAAGGAAATGATCATCAAAGCGTTGCGCAAAAATAATAACAAACGAAAGTATGCAGCCAGCGCATTGGGAATTTCGGAACGTACGTTATATCGCAAGATCAAGCAATACGACATTGAGGAGTAAGCATATCTAATGACAAATAATCGTCTAAAATGAGTTTGAACACAAAAAATATTTTGAAAAAATCCATCTTGTTATCTCCTGCTGCCAAGAGATTTCTTGTGGTATTTTTCATTCTAAATTCTTCATTCCTGATTTCCAGCTGTGGTATTTATTCTTTTACGGGAACGAGTTTATCTCCTGACATAAAGACGTTTACCATTGTCAACTTCAATATGGGAACAGCGGGCGGACCTTCTGATCTGCCGCAACGACTAACTGAACAGCTTAAAGAATATTTCCAGAAAAACACCAGCCTTACCTTACAGCAAAATGGCGGTGATCTACTTTTGGAAGGAACGATTACGGGCTATGATGTTTTGGCAGCTGCGCCTACTGCTAATGACCAGGCGGGTCTTAACCGTTTGAACGTTACGGTTCAGGTAAGATTCACTAATGCACAGGACGAGACAAAAAACTTTGACCAGTCTTTTACGTATTATGCCGATTTTCCTCAGGATCAAACGCTTAATCAAAATGAGTCGCGTTTGTTGCCTACGATACAGGAGAATTTAGTACAGCAGATCTTTAATAAATCAGCGGCCGACTGGTAAGACAATGACATTTGTCTTAAATTCAATAATTATTTCAAAAAATTAAAACTGAGCGATTTAATGACAATCGTTGATAAGGAAACGTTTAGTCGTTTGGTAAAAGATCCGAATGATCTTGATATTACGGTAATTCCAAAACTTGAAGCTACGATCAAGGCTTTTCCGTATTGTCAGATCTCGTATTCGTTATTGGCAAAAGCTTCACACCTTAGTGACGCTGATCAATTGAATGACAGCACGCCGAAGGCCGCAGCTTATGCGCTTAGCCGTATTGCTCTTCAGCAACTGGTTGAGGGAAAATATAAGGCCTACGAAACTCCTGCTGAACAAGAAGTTACAATTATAGAAGAACCTGTTCAGAAAACGGAAGATATTATTGCAGTTATTGAAACCAGAGAAGTTAAGCCGTCACAAGCCTCTTCGATTTCTGAATTGCAGAAAAAGCAGCAGCAGATCATTCAGGGTTTCATAAAAAATAATCCGCGAATGGGGCCTATACGGCAAGATGCAAACGCTGAACCGGTATCACTTGATCTGACCGGCAGAGTGGCCCAATCCAATTCTTCTGATCCTTTTGGAGGAGGAATTGAAACAGAAGCATTTGCCAAAATTCTGCTCCGTCAGGGCAAAAGAGATAAGGCCATCGACATATATCAAAAATTGATTTTGAAAAAACCAGAAAAAAAGGATTACTTTGCGAAAAAATTAAGTGAGTTAATCCATAATGAATCTTAATTTCGCTTACTTATTTAATTGCGTATTCATTCATTCTATTTTATATACAAGGCATGTATTTGGGTTTGATTATTCTGGTTGCGATCATCGCAGTATTATTGATTCTGGTAGTATTGGTGCAAAATTCAAAAGGAGGAGGTCTTTCCAGCGAATTTAGCGGAGCAGGTACTGCACAAATGTTCGGTGTTAAGAAAACCACAGATTTGCTGGAACAAATCACCTGGGGACTGGCAGCTGGTATTATCTTGATCTCATTGGCATCTTATGTTGTCGCTAGCGGAGGTTCTGCTGATGCAGGTGGTATCAATAGCGTGAACATTGAAAAAGCACAAAACACAGTAATCCCTGGCGCTAAATTGCCAGCGGCTCCTGCACCGGGCGCAACCGCTCCGGCAGAAACTGCTCCAGCAGCTCCTGCGGATACAACAAAATAATAAAAACGTCGCGTTTTTACAGACAGCTAATAAGGACGATTTAATTTGTCCTTATTAGCTGTTTTTATTTATAAGTTATTCATAAACAAATAAAAGCGAATGAAAAGGATAACAGTATTCTGCGGTTCAAGCTTTGGAACTGAGGATATTTACAGATCACAGGCAATGGCTCTTGGCAAAAGTCTGGCACAAAAAGGAATTGAGCTGGTTTACGGCGGCGCAAACGTTGGACTGATGGGTGCCGTTGCTGATGGTGTTTTGAGCGAAGGCGGAAGAGTGACCGGTGTTTTGCCACATTTTCTTCAATCAAAAGAAATTGCACATGAAGGATTGACAGAATTAATTCTGGTTGACAGTATGCATGAGCGCAAAACAAAAATGAATGATTTGTGCGATGGCGTTATTGCTCTTCCGGGAGGTTTTGGAACGTTGGAGGAATTTTTCGAAATGCTGACCTGGGCACAACTCGGCCTTCACAAAAAACCAATCGCCGTATTAAATATCGATGGATTCTACGACGCACTCAATGTTTTAATTCAGGTAATGGTTGACAAAGGTTTTCTGAAAGCTGTGAATCAGGAAATGCTTCTGGTAAGTGATAATATCGACGAACTACTCACCAAAATGAGTGAATATGTAGCACCTGAAGTTGGAAAATGGATTTTAAAAAAAATGGTTTAGAACATATTTAGAGAAAAGTTTGATTGCCGTTTGTTTCCGGCAATCAAACTTTATCAGGCTATATTTATTTGCTTCACCATAAGTCTCTGTACGACAGGCAACAACGTTTCCTGCAATGGATAATCATACTTTGATTCCACGACATACGTGGCAGGGTTCGGCCAGGCCTGAAATTTTCTTGTCAGGTCGATTTTTATTTGCTCGATAGTCGTCCCGATTGAAGTACGTACCGAATCGACCAGTACTGTTTTCAAATATCTTTCACGCAGTTCATTGTAAAGCGCCAGTTGATATCGGAAAATCGTTACGATTCTTTCATAACTATTCAGGAAAAATAAATAACCCTCCTCCGTTCTCAAAGGAACAATCCCGACCGGTGAGATTTTAATATTTTCCCCCACTTCAGAAAATCTGTCGACACCTTCCTCCATTGTTCTGGAAAATCTCGGAATGGCAAAATCAAGAATGTAATTTAGTTCGGAAAGATATAGATCATCATGAAGCGTGTCCTCGTAAACAAGCTTTGCAGAAGATATATCGATACCTTTCAAAGTTTTCGGGAAAGAGCTTCGGATCGCATTTTTATTTGCCTGCAAATTCTGACAGGCATCAAGGTGTAATTTTAATTCCTGCAAATAGGGATAAAGGCGATTAGAGGTAAACTCACCATTGATATGCTGTAAATAATCCAGCACGATGTATTTTTTGTATTCAAAATCAAAAATTCCTTCCGTCAACCAGTCATTATGAAGCTTCGCCATCGTATGCAGTTGTTTTGATCCTGCTAAAAATTTAGTCAATTCCGCTGACATCTCAAACGATTGTATTTACCTGACACATAATTTACTATAAAAATCATATTGCAGCTCGTTTACATACAAAATTGTCATAACATCATGAAAAAATGTCAGACGAATTACGCTGGCATAGATTGTGCTTTATGGTTGCAAGTCATATCAATACTGACAACTTAAAAATAAACGTTTAATATCTATGTCAACTTTAGCAGAAATACAAGTGAACGTACAACCTCTGGCTGATCGTGTTCTTGTAGAACCAGCCCCAGCCGAAGAAAAAACAGCATTTGGTATCATTATTCC